>Ga0209060_10000007_pt1 | contig 1505266 bp, 1288 predicted proteins | sample Coa_R1_8_FD_187155 | JGI IMG/M metagenome (GOLD analysis project Ga0209060, IMG submission 187155) | Surface soil microbial communities from Centralia Pennsylvania, which are recovering from an underground coalmine fire - Coalmine... | ecosystem: Environmental > Terrestrial > Soil >... | reverse complement strand
GCAACGTCCGCTACGTCTACGGCAACAACGGCACTTGGGACATCTCCGACTACTACCCCTTCGGCGGCGAACGCGCCGTCTCCTCCAGCACCAACAACCGCTACAAATTCACCGGCAAAGAACGCGACTCCGAGTCGGGCCTGGACAACTTCGGCGCTAGGTACTACGGCTCCAACATGGGACGGTTCATGCAGGCCGATCCGTTCACCGTTACACCAGGCCGCGTCGTAGACCCACAACAACTGAACCTTTACGCCTACGTCCGAAACAACCCGCTGAAACACATCGATCCGACCGGAATGCTCATCGATGACGCCGCCTGCAAGGCAGACCCGAAACACTGCGGGAACGACTGGCAGAAGGTCCAGGACATCGCGAACCAGAAAGATAAGAACGGCAATTACACACATCCCGAACTTCACAAAATCCTAGACTCCTTGCAGGGCGACTCGCGCACGTTCGTGATAGAGAACTCCAAACTGGGGGCAGGTACAGCGGGGCTGTTCACGATTACGAACTTCACAGCGGACGGAAAGGACTTCACCAGAGCCACGCTGCAAATGGACTTCAAGCAGATAAAGTCAATCTCGGGTGTGACCGGTGCCGACATGGTACCAGGCTTCAACAAGTTTCAGGGCCTTCTCGATGCTCCCATTTACCGCTTGGCGGAAGTTATCGGCCACGAAGGGGCTCATGGTCTATTCTCGATTCAGAACCCGGCCCAAGCTGTCGGAATCCAGCAACTCCTGAACCAGCGCGACGCCGCAATGCAGGGCCAACACTATCCGTACACGCCCGATGTAATGCAGAAAATGGACGCTGCGGAAAAGGGGTTGGTTCCCACAGAGAGATTCGCTCAGCAAGAGGAAAAGATCATCAACGGCGAACTCCAGGCGGATAAGAAAAAGCAATGAGCAACCGACAAATCACTCTGCTGATCTTTGCTGCCGTACTGTCGGCCACGCCGTCGCTGACTGCACAGCAGAAGGGAGACTCCTCCCGCTGCATGGTTGAATACGAAAACCACAACCAGATTGATTACGGCCCTCTGGTTGTTCAGGAAGTGAGAGGCAGGATTACCGACCCGCAGCAGTTTGCCGTGCCGAAAGTGTGTGTCGCCCTCTTCACGGAGGCGGAACACAAACTGGTTGTCACGACCGAAAGCGATACGGAGGGTCGGTTCTCTCTGCCAAACGTTGCTCCTGGACGATATCGGTTAATAGTAAAGGCCGATCCTCTGTGCGCCGCCAACGTTCCGTTGCAGGTTGTGAAACACCAGAGGAAGAAATGGGTCTTGCAGGTCCATATGAAGCCGCGAGGACTCGACTCCTGTAGCTACGCGGAAGTTGGTGTTGAGACGACGGAGCGGAAACAATAGGCCGAGGCCGAACTACGGAGCAGAGTACCTGCCGTTTGCGCTGGCTACCGTCTTAGAGCGCTCGCCGGTGACGGGGTGAGACTCAGGCAGGGCGGGTGGAGCAGAGATTGATGGTCTTTGCGGATCACACATCGAAGCGGAGAAGTAAAATCGGGTGCCGCACCCTTTGCTTTCTAAGGGTGCGGGTTTTGAGGTTTCGTTGAACTCTTTTACCTGATTCGAATCTCGTCAACTTGACATATCGGTTATAATAGGAATTCTGTTCAGGAGACGGCTGGCCCGTCTTCTCTTCGCTCTTTGACAACTGAGCATCCATCAGGATGCGCGATCCTTGCCCGCATTCTGCGCTAGGAACTTGGCGCTGCACCTCTCACAACGCCATGTACCTTGATTTGCACAGTTAGGTGCTAACTCCCTTCTTTTGATATTCATGCGCACTGCCCCGTCCGCAAGTCCCGCATTTTGATAGTCATACAAACGCCCCCGGGGTGCATACCCCAGCCGGACAGTAGCGGTCTTGCACTATTTGCTAAGTTCGCGTGAGGAAACGCCAGGGTCAATATAAATTGACACGTTTAGAGGCCTCCGGTAACTACTGATAAGGAAGCATTTGCAGTTCAAACCGGTTAGGAGAGTCCTCTCATGAAGAAACAGTCCCCTTACGCCGTCTTCCTGGCATTCTTGGCCTCTTGGGCCATCTTAATTCCAACAGACATCTTTGCCATGCCGCAGGCAGCCGGGCAAAAAGCGGGAGAAGTTTCTCGCGTGATCCCGGCGGTCAGCATTGCGCGGGGCGCGAAAACGATGACGGCTTCGGCCAAGACGCAAGTGGATTGGGCCGACGTGGTGAACACGCAAGCCAACGCCCGCGCCCGCATTCAGCTGGATGACGGTTCCGTGCTGAACGTTGGCGCCGATTCGTCGCTGAAAGTGACAAAGCACGATGGCGGCGCGCAACAGACTGAGCTCGATCTTGCCTATGGCAAATTGCGTTCACAGGCACAGAAAATTACAAAGACGGATGGAAAGTTCGATGTAAAGACTCCAGCTGGAGTTGCTGGCGTGGTCGGCACGGACTTCTACCTGGCCTTTGACCAAACAACCGGACAGATGAATCTGGTGGTCTTTGAAGGTTTGGTGAAGCTCTGCAATAACGCGGGAGCCTGCGTGATGGTAAAGCCGGGCCAGATGAGCAGCGTTCGCAATAATGACAATTCAGGCCCGACCGGCCCATCACAGGCAACACTGGACGTGCTCACGGAAGCCGTCAATTCCACGAACATGCCGAATCCCCCGAGCGGCCTCTTGCAAGCAGGCGGGCACATCAGCAAGCCTTGGGGAATCGCGTTGGGTGTGATTGCAGTGGGAGCGGCCATCGCAATCCCGATTGCAATCACAAAGACGACAAACAACACAGTCAGGTCACCGCAAACCGGCTGCGCGCAAAACCCGCAGCTTTGCTAAATGCCTTAGCTGACGAAGAATTCCAATAGCGGCCCCGAGCGAGGATTGCTTGGGGCCGCTTTTTTTGTGCAACGAATTAGCGGTCTGGGCCGTCGAAGTACTGGCAGGGCAACAAGATCCTTCGTCCGCGGCTTTCCTCCGGATGAACTAACACCTGGCCGACCAGGCAGTTTGTATGCTCATCGGCAGTAACGTAGACTGACTGAATGCTTGGCAGCTGCTTTTCCTTTCTAAGTGAGGCACCCTTGAAAAAGCCCCGGTTTGTGCGCCTGATTCCATTGTTTTGGGCAGTAAGTTCGGGAGCGGCGCTGTTGGCCGCGCTTGCCACAACAGCCGTTGCAGGGCCGCCGGACAGTCCAGCGGCAAAACCTTCTCCCGTAATTGGCGCAATGCAGGAAGAACTCGATCGATCGTTCAAAACATTAAGCCTGCAGGAGATTCCGGCCTATTTCATCGGCTATACCCTGACGGACACGCAGCGCGCGGATGTTTCTGGTTCGAATGGGGCGCTCCTTTCAAGCTCGGAAGTTCGCAACCGGTGGCTGCAGGTTTCTGTGCGGACCGGCGACTACAACAAGGACAACACGCACAAGGTGGGGGGCCGTCAATTGCCGACGGGCGGGCCTGGGACCGTCGCGCCAGTGGACGATGACTCTGAAGTTCTGCGCCGCGCGATTTGGCTCGAAACTGACGATCAATACCGGGCGGCAGCCGAGGCGTTGATCAAGATCAAGACGGGCCGCGAGGTTTCCGTGGACACGGCAGCGGCGCAGGCTCCGGATTTTTCGAAAGAGCCGGCACACAAATTCTTTGGGCAGCAGGTTTCCTTCACGCTGGACCGCAAACCGTGGGAAGACAAAGTGCGTGCCTACACGAAAGCGTTCCGCGAATCGCCTGCAATTCTGAATTCGATTGTGACGTTCACCGCGCAGGCTCAGAACAGCTTTCAGGTGAATACAGAAGGTACGCAACTACAGTTCGGCCAGATTCGGTACCGGTTGGAACTTTTCATTCAGGGCAAAGCCGACGATGGAATGAACATCGAACGCTACTACAACTTTGACTGGGTGGATCCGAAGGACGCTCCGGACGACAAAGCCGTAGCTGCGGCAAGTGCGACGTTGCGCAAAGAAATGGAAGGACTGGTAAAAGCGCCAATCAACGAGCCGACGGTTGGTCCGGCATTGTTGACAGGGCGTGCGGCAGCGGTTTTCTTCCACGAAGTGTTTGGTCATCGCGCGGAAGGCCACCGGCAGAAGGACATCACCGAAGGGCAGACATTCGCGGCAAAGGTTGGGGAGCAGATCTTCCCGGATTTTCTAAGCGTGGTGGATGACACAACCCTGAAAAAATTGGGTAACGAGGATTTGCTGGGTTACTACCAGTTTGACGATGAAGGAGTGCCTGCACAAAAAGTGAATCTTGTAGAGCACGGCGTTCTCAAGAATTTTGAAATGTCGCGCTCGCCGCTGGTTGGATTTCCTCGTTCGAATGGGCATGGACGGAGACAGCTGGGAGCGACGCCGGTTTCGCGTCAGGGCAACTTGATCGTGGAAAGCAGCAAGATGGTTTCGAACGCAGAGCTACGCAAGCAGCTGATCGAATTGCTCAAACAGCAGGGAAAGCCGTACGGATTGCTGATTGACGACATCGCGGGCGGATTTACGTTCACGGGACGCGGACAACCGCAAGCGTTCCAAGTGCAACCTCTCGTTGTCTTCAAGGTGTTTGCCGATGGGCGGCCGGATGAACTGGTGCGCGGTGTGGACATTGTGGGAACGCCTTTAGCCGCTCTGAAGAAGATCGTGGCAACGGGCGACACACCGGAAGTATTCAATGGATACTGTGGCGCGGAATCGGGATCGGTTCCCGTTTCGGCGGCATCGCCGGCGATTTTGATGTCGGAGCTTGAAGTCCAAAAGAAGGAGACCGACACGGACCGGCCGCCGATTTTGCCTCCACCGGCGCATGACACACGGAAAGCAGGCTTGCCAAGCGAATCGAACGCAGTTTCCGGAGGCCAGCAATGAGAAGCGTGTTTCGCAATTCCCTTTTTTTTCTTGCCTCGGCAATCGTGCTGAGCCCAGGTGTAGTTCGAGGGCAAGATCCGAAAGACAAAGATCACACGTTGCGCGCGATGCGCGATGAAATGGCGCGCTCGAAAGACCGGCTTGAATTGACGATTGACAAGACCGGAAAACCTGTGCGGCCGTTTTATATCGAGTATCGCCTGTTGGATCTGGATGTCCGCGAAATCACGGCGCAATTCGGCGCGCTTGTGACCACAACAACTACGCGCAACCGCTTCATGAACGTGGAGGCCCGCGTAGGCGATTACAAGCTCGACAGCTCCAATTTCATCAGTGACGAAGGGTTTCGCGGATTTATAGGCTCGACCGGATCGGTCGGAATTGACCGCGACTACGATTCCCTGCGGCAGGATCTCTGGATTGCAACTGACCAGGCGTTCAAGGAAGCAATTGAGTCCTATTCGCGGAAGCAAGCCTACCTGAACAGCCTGGCCAGTCAGAGCAAGTACGACGATTTTTCGCGCGTACAACCGGTGCAATTAATCGAACCGTTGCCGAACATAGATTGGTCAAAGCGAAATTGGGAACAGGAAGCGCGTGACTCTTCCGGAGCTCTGCGAGCGTTTGACCTGCTGCAGGAATCGCGGGTCACCTACTACCTCGTTTATGCGACGCAATATTTGCTGACGAGCGAAGGAACCGAAATCCGCACGAACCGAAGTTTTGCGGCAATTGAAGCGGGTATGAACACACTGGCGCCGGATGGAGTTCAGCTGAGCCATTTTTACGCGGCGTACGCTCCGAAACCTGCGGATTTGCCGAATCCCGAGACGGTGCGCAAAGGACTGAATGTTGCCGCGCAGGAGTTGATGACTCTGCGCGCGTCGCAGCCTGCGCAGGACTATACGGGGCCAGTGCTTTTTGAAGCGCGAGCCGCCGCACCGATGCTGGCTGAAGTTCTGGGGCCGAATCTGAATGGCGCATTACCTCCGATTGCATTTCGGCCTGTGATGGAACAGTTTTTGAGCAACATCGGAGGCAGGAGCGAGTGGGTCGGACGCGTCAGCGCACGCGTAATGCCGACGAGCGTAACGATTGTGGACGATCCTTATGCGAAGGAATATAACGGCACACCACTGCTCGGCGGGTACAACGTGGATGAGGAAGGCGTGCGCGCACAGAAGGTCACCGCGATTGAAAACGGCATATTGAAGGAGCTGCTGATGTCGCGGCGGCCGGGGCCGGATTCGAACGTGTCGAACGGGCATGGACGGTCGGCGTTCCTCGGCGATACGAAGCCGACGATGAGCAACGTTTTCTTTACTTCGACGGATGAGATTCCTGCGGCGGATCTGAAGAAAAAATTCCTGGACGCTTGCAAAGCGGAGAAGCTGAACTACTGCCTCGTAGTGCGGGAGATGGACAATCCTGCGCTGAGCTTGCTGCATCAGGATGATTTTTCAGAGCTGCTGGCAAGTTTCGGAGGCGGAGCAGGAACCGGCGACCGGCTTGTCTCCCTCGTGTACAAAGTTTATCCGGCGGATGGGCATGAAGAAATCGTTCGAGGCGCGCGAATCATTGGATTGAACGCGCGCGCGCTACGCAATGTATCCGGCATCGGCAACGACAATTACGTTTACAACTACATGCAGAACCAGACGGCCGGTTTTGCGGGCACGGCGTTGGGTGCGTTTGGATCGGCGCAAAACGGACTGCCGTCGTCAATCGTTGCGCCTTCCCTCTTTTTCGATGAACTGGAAGTGCGCGGGGCACGCGGTGAGCCGAAGCGTTTACCGATTTTGCCCGCACCGACATTAACTGCCGTGAAATAACAGAGTTTCTTTACAAACAATTGCAATGAACGACTTTACGAGGCGTGCATTCATTTTTGGCGGTGCGGCAGCCGCCTCAGGCGTCGTGTTTGCAACTGTGAACAAGATCGCGGCGGACTCTTTAGCCGATCCTCCGGATGATTCCACGCCATCAAAAGTGAACATCGTTGAATTTGCGGACGACGGAAGACGGTTAGGCACGGTCGAACGCGACAAGATCATCAAATCGAAGGAACAATGGAAAAAGCTGCTCTCCGCCGACTCCTATCAAGTGACGCGGCGGGCAGCGACGGAAATGCCGGAGAGTGGGGAACTGGTACACGAGCATCGCGCGGGCATCTTCCGGTGCATATGTTGCGGGACTGCGCTTTTCGATTCGAAAGCCAAATTCGAATCGGGAACAGGCTGGCCAAGCTTTTGGGAGCCAATCGCAAAAGAGAATATATACGAGAAGCTGGATGCGAGTCTGGGCGGAATGGTGCGGCGCGAAGTAAAGTGCGCGCTGTGTGACGCGCATCTGGGGCATGTGTTCAGCGATGGTCCTGAACCAACGGGCCAGCGCTACTGCATGAATTCTGTGGCGCTACGTTTCTGCGAACTAAGACGCTCCTAAGGCCACGACCTACAAATCAATGAAGAACATTACGCGTCGAGTTGCGGTAGTCTAGGCGGACCATCATGACGGCCGTTTCCGCAAACGAAACCCGCGAAAAACGAATGGCGGCGCTGTTAAGCGTAGGTTCGGCAGCGTTGCTCGTTTCGTTGAAAACATTTCTCGTCTACAGGACAAGCAGTTTGGGGGTGTTGAGTGAAGCGCTGCACTCGGGGCTGGACTTGGTAGCGGCGATCATAACGTTTTTGTCCGTGCGCGTTTCAGACCAGCCCGCGGATGCCCGGCATCCTTATGGTCACGGGAAGTTCGAAAACTTTTCCGCGTTTGTCGAGACGGGGTTGCTGATTCTGACGGCGCTGTACGTAATTTATGAGGCTTTCCAGCGGCTGTTTTTCCGCAGCGTTCATATACAGCCGAGCTGGATCGCTTTTGTAATTTTAGCCGGCGCGCTGGCGATTGATTTGACGCGCGCGCGAAAACTGAACGAGGTGGCAAAGCGGCATTCTAGCGAAGCACTGGAAGCGGATGCTCTGCATTTTTCGACGGATGTATGGAGCACGATCGTCGTCATAGCGGGAATCGGGTTGGTCTGGGCGGGCGAGACGTGGAATTTGCCCTGGCTCATCTACGCAGACGCCGTAGCAGGACTGGTGGTAGCTGGAGTGATTTTGTGGGTCGGGTCTCGGCTGGGAATGCGGACGCTGGATGCCCTGCTCGACGCAGTGCCCGTCGGATTGCAGGAACAAATAGCGCACGCGGTAAGCAAAATGGATGGAGTGGAAGAAGTGCATCGCGTGCGCGTGCGGCGCGCAGGAAACAGCTATTTTGTGGATGCGACGGTGGGTGTGCCGCGCACGGCAAGCCTAGAGCAAGTTCATATGTGGAGCGATGCGATTGAACGGCGCGTGGGAGAAATTGTTCCAGCGGATGTTGTGGTGCACGCAGAGCCGCAAGCGCCGCCCGCGGAGAATTTTCTGGAAACAGTTCGGGCGACAGCGCAGCGCATGGGAAATGCGATTCATGATTTGAGCGTGACGCAGCAGGACGGGAAACTATTTGTGGAGCTGCACCTGGAAGTGGAGGAACGCCTGACGCTGAGTGAAGCGCACTTTCAAGCAACTGAACTGGAAGAGGCGATTTTGGCGTTGCCGGAACATCCCACGGAAGTGAACATTCATATCGAGCCGATGGGCGGCAACATTGCGGAAACGAGTGCGTCGGCGGGACAGATGTTGCAATTGGCGCGTGCGATCGAGACCTTTGTAAATACACTGCCGGCAGAATACGACGAGCTTGTAAATTGTCACGATGTGCATGTACGGCAAGTGGAGCACCGGATTTTGGCGTCGTGTCATTGCACGATGAAAGGCGCGCTGCCTGTAACCCAAGTGCACGATGTAACTGCGGCGCTGGAAGACAGAATCAAGGAAAAATTCGCGCAGATTTATCGAGTGACGATTCACCCAGAGCCGGACGTGGAATAATTGCAACCGCAGCAAGCGCAAGAATAATGGGGAAGCAAACCAACACATAGCGGGGCTCGGGCGCCTCAACCGTGGTGAGGAACGCAGTTCGCAGAAGCAGGTAAACCGCGAAGGCAAAGAGCGCGGGGCGAACGCGCAGGCTTGCTTTCCACAATCGCAGAAACGCGCAAGACGCCAAGCACAAATAGAGAATATTGAGCAGAAAGAATCCAGCGGTAACAAGCTGGTCGGCGCGATCGTCTTCCCAGTTTTGGCTTAGGGGAAAGACATTGCCGGAAAATGGAATGAGCTCGATGCGGGGCGTGAACCAGATTGTCAAAGCACGCTGGAATGGAATCCACATACGAGTACGAATAGGATGGCGGGCGGCTCGTTCTTTGGCGATTTCAGCAAAAGCAGCGTCTTGTTCCTGCGTCAGATTGATGGTTTGGTTGTGCTGTGCAATCAATGCAGCGACACGAGTTTTTTCGAATTCGGAATCGAAGGCACGCCGCGGAATATCATCGAGATTGATGGGCTCTTCGTTGAGCTTCCAGGTAACGGCGTAGCAATCGCTCATACGGTAGAGCCAGGTTTTTTCCCAGGCCATGAAGCCGTATGGTGGATGCTCGGAGGGGAGATTGGCGTCTTTTGGCGCAAGAAATCGGAATTCGTGAAGTGTGAGAGCATTGCGAATCGCCCAAGGACTTAGGGCGATGGCGCAAAAGAGCGCACTCAGAAAAGCAAGTTTAAGCCAACGCGGAAGCTCGCGCCGCTTCCAGAAAAACCAGGCAAGCGCCGTCCAGACCGAGACAAGAAAAATTGGCGATTCAGGCCGGAAATAAGTGATAGCTCCGACGGAAAGTCCAAAGAGCGCAGCCCAGTGGCCGGGTGTTTTGTCCCAGCTTGCTCTTAGCCGAGCGATTGGATGAGACAGTTCGGCGCAACCGGCCGCGAGCCGCACGAGTAAACAGATTGCGATTGCACTGAAGCAAATGGCAACGCTTTCGGTAAGCAAAACGGCGTTGTAGTTTGCGGTAAAGGGACAAAGCGCCGCGAGCCAGAATCCCGCCCGAAACGCAGTCCGCTTGTCCGCCGCAGCGTTAACTGTCTGAGCCAAAAAGACGACAATCCATGCAATGAAGACGCAAGCGAGCAGATCGATCGCGACTTGCGCGAGCATGACGCACATCCGAGCCGACATACCAACTTGCCCCGTCAGCCAGTAAATCAGTGATAAAAACGCGGGGTAACCGGGCATGCGGACATCTGTTGGAGTGAGGGCACCGTCCACAGTCATGGAGTACGCATGCTGCTTCAGCCAGTTAGTGGCAATGTCTTCGTAAAGAGCGGTATCACCAGCGGTGCCGACGGGGTACTTCAGCACGAAATACAGCCTTAGCCACAGCCCTAACGCCAAGGCAATCAGGGGATGCGAGAGGACTCGCTTCATGGAGTGCTCGCATCTTACAATAAGGTGACGGCTGAAAGAGCGGCAATAGGGCGCAAAATTCCATCAGCAGGCTTCAGACCCCACCTGAGCCGCGCTGAACCGTTCCAGGCACAACAGGTCTGATGAAAGAAAGACGTCCCATATTTTATGACGAGCAGCGTGTACGCTGGCGGTTTACACGGCGTGCGCTGGAAGTCAGCGGAGTATTGCTGACCCTGCTGCTCGTATATTTTTTTGTGACGATCGTTGTTAGCGTAGATCTGCCTGCCGGCCTGATCCCCGATACAAAATCGCCCTATCGCGCGCTTAAGGTCAAGAAGAACGGCAAACCACAGCCAGTGCGCGAGGGGCGTCATCGCCGCGTGGCGAATTTGGGTACTGTGCCTTCGAGTTACGACCCTATTCGAGCCGCGTTCTATGTGAGCTATGACGCGAATAGCCTTGCGTCGCTGCGAAAGCACTACAAGGACATTGACCTGCTGATGCCGGAAGAGTTGCATGCGGTCACGCCAGATGGCGCGCTGACGATCGTGGACTACGTGCGCTACCAGACTGTGAAGGCAAGCCCGGAGGAAGCCGTAGCACGGCTGCGAGAAGACAAGCTGCATCAATGGATGAAAAGCGCAAACGTGGAAATTCCCACGATGTCGCTTCTGAACAACTACGACGGTCAAGTGTGGCGAATCAAGGAAATGGCGGAGATGCTTGCGAATCCTGCCTCGCGGGCAAATTTGGCGCGGGACACGGTGCAGTACGCCATTCAATCGCACCAATCCGGAATCATCGTGGACTTTGAGGAAGTACCGGAAAAGAGTCAGCCGAATTTTCGCGCGTTCATTGGAGAACTTGGGCCGGCGCTGCACGCGGTGGGGTTGAAGATCATGATCGCGCTTCCCGCGCGAGATGATGCGTACGATTACAAATATTTCGGGGAACAGTGCGACGCCATCATGCTGATGAATTACGACCAGCACTGGCTAACTTCGGCGCCAGGGCCGATCGCGGCACAAGATTGGTTCATGGAAAACATGAAGCAGGTGATGAAGGTTGTTCCTGCTTCGAAGATTGTCGTGGGCATTGCGAATTATGCGTACGACTGGTCGGAGCAGCCAAAGAAGAAAGGCCAACCATCGGAGCCGGCGCAGGAATTCAGCGTGCAGGAAGCCTTGCTGCATGCGTATGAGTCGGAAGCGGTAGTTGAATTCGATCAAGCCTCGCTGAATCCTTACTATTCCTATTCGGACGAACACGATCACACGCACAGAGTTTGGTTTTTGGATGCAGTAACCGCTTACAACCAGTTGCGCGCTTGCGAGCGGCTCGGAGTGCAAGGCAGCGCAGTCTGGCGGCTGGGATCTTCCGACACGTCGCTGTGGAAAATTTGGGACGCTACACATCCCGACGATGCGACGCGAGACAAATTAAAGGACGTACCACCCGGCCCGGACTTAGTTCTGGAAGGCGAGGGCGACATTTGGAAGTTCACAGGACAGCCCAAGCGCGGCGTTCGCAGCTTGATCTACGACGCTGGCAGCGATCTTTTTACAAGTGAAACGTACGAGAGCTATCCGATTTCGTACGACATTGATCAGCTTGGCGCAGTGCCGCGAAAGCTGGCGATCACTTTTGATGACGGGCCTGATCCGCGCTGGACGCCCAAAATTCTGGATATTCTGAAAGAGAAAAACGTCCCAGCCACATTTTTTGTGATTGGGCTGGACGCCAGCCAATGGCCACAAATTCTGAAGCGCGAATATGCGGAAGGCCACGCCATCGGCAATCACACCTACACGCATCCGGCGTTTGACGAGGTCTCGCCCACACAACTTCGCTGGGAATTGAATCTGACGCAGCGCCTGATCGGTAGCACGATTGGAGCAAAGTCAATTCTCTTCAGGCCTCCTTACGGAATTGACCACCAGCCGGAATATGCCGAAGAAGTTTCGCTGCTGCCCGTAGCTCAGGATATGGGCTATCTGATCGTCGGCCAGAAAATCGATCCACATGATTGGCGCCAGCCATACGGCAAACAGGTTCCAGCGCAGGAAATCGTGGAGAGCGTTCTGCGCCAAGCGGCGAACGGAAACATTATTTTGTTCCACGATGGCGGTGGCGATCGCAGTCAAACGGTGGCTGCACTTCCCCAAATCATTGATAAGTTGCGCGAGGAAGGCTATGAATTTGTCCCAGTTCCGGAATTGATCAACAAGACCCGAGCGGAGGTCATGTTTCCGCTTTCGCGCCAGGAATGGCTGGAAGCTCGGGCGGATGGATTCATTTTCGGAATTTACCGCTGGTTCGTGTTGGGCATAGCGACAGTATTTATTCTCGGGATTTTTCTAGTCAGCGGCCGCGCGGCGATCATCGGAATTCTTGCTGTAATTGAAAAGCTTCGCTCCGACAAATGGCAAGATCTGAATCCTCCGCCGGCGGTAACGGTGTTGATTCCCGCGCACAATGAAGAAGGCGTGATTCTGCAAACGGTAACTTCTGTGCTGGCATCAGACTACCCCGCAATGCGAGTAGTCGTAGTTGATGATGGCTCAACCGACGATACAGGGCCGTTGCTGGACGCTCATTTTAGCGATGATCCCCGAGTGAAGATCATCCATCAGGTGAATCGAGGAAAAGCTGCCGCTCTGAATCATGCATTGGCTGAATCGGAAACAGAGTTTGTCGTCACGATTGATGCGGACACCGAAATCGAGCCGGATGCGATCAGCAAACTGATGCGGCATTTTTCAGACTCGAAGCTCGCTGCGATTGCAGGGAACGTAAAGGTAGGAAATCGTTCGCGCTGGCTGACGCGTTGGCAGGCGCTGGAATACATCACCAGCCAGAATATGGAAAAGCGCGCTTTCGATTTGCTGAACTGCATCACGGTCGTGCCGGGAGCGCTGGGAGCATGGCGCAAAGCTGCAATCGAATCGGCGGGTGGAATTACGGCGGACACAGTCGCGGAAGATGCGGATTTGACGATTGCGATTCGGCGTCTCGGCTGGCGCATCGGTTATGAAGAAGAAGCGATTGCCTGGACGGAAGCACCGGAAACTCCTGGCGCGCTGATCAGGCAGCGATTCCGCTGGACGTTCGGCACGCTGCAATCGTTCTGGAAACATCGCGACACGCTGTTCCGGCCACAATACGGAACATTGGGCTGGATCGCGCTGCCGAACATTTTCGTATTTCAACTCGCTCTGCCGCTGATTTCGCCAATCATTGATCTGATGTTTTTGGGTTCGATTGCAGCATGGGGACTCATGCGGCTGCACGTATCCTGGCTTCCGCAAATCAACTGGGGAACTGCGGACCTCGAGCGTTCGGTAGTTTTCTTCCTGGGCTTCCTGATTATTGACGTACTTACCTGCGTCGTCGCATTTGCACTGGAACGCAAAGAAGATTGGACGCTGCTAATTCCCGTGCTTTTGCAACGGTTCTACTATCGTCAACTCATGTACGTGGTGCTGTTCCGGTCTGTGAAGGAAGCCGTGCGAGGCCGGCCCGTAGGATGGCGCGGCGTGGAGCCTGAGCCTCCTCATGCGACAAAGTCACCCGCGCCGCAGCAGCCTGCCTCTGCTGAAGGTAATTAGCACGGTTCACTAAAAAGGGTCGTCATGACATCTGACGCGGTCGTAGGCTGCTAATTCGGTTGACGGCGAGCGTTCTCAGGTCGATCCTAGCCCTGATGACAAGCCTGAAGTGAGGCATACGGTGTTCAAACAAATCCTTAACCATCTGGGGGAATTCCTGACCAAGTTCCGAGATGTACCCTACACGAGTGTTCCCTTCTGGAGACCTTGGCGAAACTACTGGGAAGGTTCTTCAGTATGCAGAGCTAGACGATTTTTCATTCATTTTTGACTAAAAGTAGAGTTGCGGTAGGATATCGGGTGCTAAAGCGATTTCCGCGGGAGGTCTTCAATGGCGGTCACATTCACACTCAATGGAAAAGCTGAAACGGTGGAAGTTGACCCTCAGATGCCTTTGTTGTGGGTTCTGCGCGACACGCTGAACATGACCGGCACGAAATTCGGCTGCGGCATGGCGCTCTGCGGTGCGTGCACGGTACACATCAACGGCGAAGCAACTCGTTCCTGCATCACGCCGATTTCCGCAGTGGCCGGGAAGAACGTGACAACAATTGAAGGTCTTTCCACCGACGGAAGCCATCCTGTACAGCAAGCGTGGATGGAGGAAGACGTTCCGCAGTGCGGCTACTGTCAATCCGGACAGATTATGTCCGCTGTCGCTTTGCTTAAGAAAAAACCGAAACCAACTGACTCGGATATTGACGACTTCATGAGCGGAAACATCTGCCGCTGCGGCACGTACCAGCGCATTCGCAAGGCGATTCACCGCGCCGCCGACCTTCAATCTGCAAAGCCCAAGTCCGCGTAGTTTCTTCCGTGTACTGAAAAATTTGAGGTGCCCAATGGCGACATCGCTCACAGTTGACCGTCGAGCATTCCTGAAAACCGGAGCAGCAGTCGGAACCGGCCTGCTTGTCGGATTCCATTTGCCCGCCTTTGGCGCGTCCGGGGAAGAGCAGGAAAAGAAGAAACCCAATCCTCTGAATGCCTGGGTCCACATTACCCAGGACAATCATGTCTCTCTGATCCTTGGAAAATCGGAAATGGGGCAAGGAATCATGACGGCGCTGCCGATGATTCTTGCGGAAGAGCTTTCGCTCGACTGGAACAAGGTGAAAATTGAGCAGGCGCCAACCAATCCCGCAATTTACGACCATGGAACAGGTGGAAGTGGGAGCATTGCCGGCTCCTATTTGCCGATGCGCCAAGCAGGAGCGGCGGCACGGGAGATGCTGATAAGCGCAGCGGCTGCAAGATGGAACGTAAACCGCGATACGTGCAAAGCAGTGGATGGCGGTGTATTGCACGGAGCACGCAAAAACTTCCTGACCTACGGCGAGCTTGCAGAAGACGCAGCAAAGTTACCAATTCCGGATTTTAACGCTGTTCCTCTGAAAAATTCCGATGATTTCACCATCGTTGGGCACGACAAGAAGAGGTACGAAGGCTCTGCGAAAACGACGGGCAAGGCGAAGTTTGGCATTGATTCGCGCATGCCGGGAATGCAATACGCCGTAATCGCGCGATGCCCGATATTTGGCGGCAAAGTAAAGTCCTTCGATGCAACGAAAGCGAAAGCTGTGCGCGGCGTGCAGGACGTCATCACGATTGATCCGGTGGGAGAAGGCGCGTTCAGCGCGGGCGGAGTTGTCGTACTTGCTGACAATTCCTGGGCTGCTATGCAGGGGCGCAAAGCACTGGAAATTACTTGGGATGAAGGTCCACATGCAGCGGAGTCGAGCGAGTGGCTGCGCAATCAATTCCTGGAGAACGCTTCAAAGCCGGGAAAAGTTGTTCGCAACGACGGCGATGCGGATGCCGCGATTACTGCTGCCGCAAAAAAAGTGGAAGTGACCTACGAATTCCCATTTGCCGCACACGCGACGATGGAGCCGATGAACTGCACGGTGCATATTCGCCCTGATGGCGCCGAAGCGTGGGTTCCTACGCAAGCGCCGCAGTGGGCGCAGGACATCATCGTTGGCATTTCAAAATTGCCGCGTGAATCGGTAATCGTGCACACGACCCTAATGGGTGGCGGCTTCGGCCGTCGGTATATGGGCGATTTCGTGATGGAAGCCGCACAAATTTCGAAAGTAACGGGGAAGCCGGTACAGGTCCTCTGGACACGCGAAGATGACATGCAGCACGATTTCTACCGCCCTGCTTCTTACCACAAACTTGCCGGCGCGATTGATGCGCAGGGCGGGCTAGCCGCATGGAAGCATTTCCAGACTTCAACCTCGATTGACGCCATGTGGAGCAAGGATGGCGAATCGCATGCGGAGAACTCGGAGTTTGCCACGGCCCTATTCATTCCGTACGCGACTCCAAACTATCGCGTGGAATATACGCTCGCAAAGTCTGGCGTGCCTCGCGCGTGGTGGCGCTCAGTAGAGCATTCCTCAAGTGGATTCATCGTGGAATGTTTTGTGGACGAACTCGCAGCGGCAGCCGGGGCCGATCCCTACGAATTTCGCATGAAACTCATTGGTGACGATCGAAAGATTCCTGATTTTACGAATCCGAAGCAGGGAAAGCCGCTCGACACGGCACGCCTGAAGGGTGTGTTAAAGCTGGCTGCGGAAAAGGGCGACTGGGGCAAGGCAGTTCCAAAGGGAATGGGACGCGGAATCGCGGCATATTTCTCGTTCGAATCGTACACGGCGTGTGTTGCAGACGTGAGCGTCAAAAATGGAACGGTAAAAGTTCACCGGCTGGCGTATGCCGTGGATTGCGGGCGGCCCATCAACCCAGAAGGAATTCGGGCGCAAGTGGAGAGCGCTGCGATTTATGGTTTGTCAGCTTCACTTCATGACGCGATCACGATCAAAGGCGGGCGCGTAGTGCAGGGCAACTTCAATGATTACCAGATGCCGCGCATTGCCGACACACCAAAAACGGAAGTGCACGTCGTGCTGAGCAAAGAAGAGCCCACGGGTATCGGCGAGCCTGGATTGCCCGTCGTAACAGCCTCAGTCTGCAACGCGATCTACGCGCTGACCAAGAAACGGATTCATCGCTTGCCGATTCGCAAGGAAGATCTTGCCTAGCGGATTCATTTCAACTCGTTGCAAAATAGCGTGTGCATTTTGCCGGTATCACAATTGCCGCATTTTCTCTCCTGATCTGGTTTTGGCTTTTCTTTTTCAACGGGCATTTTTGGCAGCTTTGGATTGCCGACGCCGATCGAGGGCAGGTTTCGCCTCCACCGGCTTGGCCAAGTGTTGCGGCCATCGTTCCCGCGCGGAATGAGGAAGCAACGATTGCACAAGTTGTTTCAGGATTGGCCGCGCAGAACTATCCCGGCAAATATTCGATCGTAGTTGTGGATGATCAAAGTGAAGACAGCACGGAAGGGTTAGCGCGAAGAGCTGCAGCAGAACTGGAAGCCAAAGTTCAAGTAATGTCTGCACCAGATCTTGTTCCGGGATGGACCGGAAAGCTATGGGCTCAGCAAGCAGGTGTAAGCGCCGCTTCGTTGGGTCAACCCGATTTCTTTTGGTTCACCGATGCGGACATTGTTCATGCACCGGACACTCTGCGACGCCTCGTTTCGCGTGCCGAGCATGAAAGCCTTGACCTCACGTCGTTGATGGTTCTGCTTCAGTCGGAATCATTTGCCGAAAAACTAATCATTCCGGCGTTCCTCTATTTTTTCCTGATGCTCTATCCTCCGCGCTGGATCGCGAATCCTAAATCGCGCGCAGCCGGCGCGGCAGGAGGCTGCATCTTGCTGCGTCGCGACGCTCTGGAACGCATCGGCGGGCTCTCTGCGATTCGAAATGAAATTATTGATGACTGTTCGCTCGCGCGTGCGGTAAAGCGACGTGGCGGAAAGATTTGGATGGGCCTGACTCGAGACAGTGTGAGCCTGCGACGCTATTTGGGATTCGGGGAACTCCGCGACATGATTGCACGCACTGCGTTCACGCAACTCAATTATTCGGTTCTGCAATTGGCCGGGACATTGCTGGGGCTACTGCTGACATTTGTCGCGCCTGTTGCCCTAGCATTAACACGCGACCCGCGCATTTGGGGGCCGGCGCTGCTGGCATGGTGTTTGATGTCCGCGTCTTTTCTTCCGACCGTTGTTTTTTACAGGCTCTCGCCAATCTGGTCACCCTTTCTCCCCATCGCTACGCTTTTCTATTCCTACGCAACGTTTCTTTCCGCATTGCGCTATTGGCTTGGCCGAGGCGGCCAGTGGAAAGGCCGGGCACAAGCTCCTGGAACCGCCCAGTAAGGCCACTTTGCTGGCGAGTCTTGGCCCGTTTTGTTATCCTTCTTCTAGGTACAGGGCTGTATCCCGCACTCAGGGAACGGCACCGGAGGCCAAAGTGAGCGTTTCCCGCGAACAGGGCAACGGAAAAGTGACCGTGCCCGCACTCCTGCAGCGCAAAACGGCTGCGGACTTCTCCACACAAAAGATTACTTGCCTGACAGCATACGACTATCCAACCGCGCGCTTGCTCGATGAAGCCGGCGTCGAGGTGCTTCTCGTCGGCGATTCTGTGGGAATGGTGACGCTTGGTTATGACAGCACAATTCCCGTAACACTCGAAGAAATGCTGCACCATACGCGCGCGGTTCGGCGCGGCACGCGCAATGCGCTGGTTGTGGCGGACATGCCTTACGGTACCTATCATGCGGACATCGCTGAGTCAGTGCGCAACGCAGTGCGCCTGGTGAAGGAAGCCGGCGCGGAAGCTGTAAAGATTGAAGGGGGCGAACGACGCCTAGAGTTGATTGCGCGCCTGACCGAAGCGGAAATTCCTGTGATGGGCCACGTTGGGTTGACGCCGCAATCGGTGAACGCCCTTGGCGGATTCAAGGTGCAAGGTAAGACTCCCGCAGCAGCGGAGCAACTGATTCGCGACGCCCGCGCGGTGGAAGCCGCAGGAGCTTTTGCGATCGTCTTGGAAGGAATTCCCCGTGAACTGGCTTCGCAAATTACTCACGATTTGCGTATTCCTACCATTGGCATTGGCGCCGGGCCGGATTGCGACGGCCAAATTCTCGTGTTGAACGACATCCTTGGCCTGACGTTTCATCCCGTTCCTAAGTTCGCGAGGCAGTATGCGAATTTGAGCGAGCTGATTTCTAGCGCTGTGCGCGAATATTGTTCGGACGTGCGGCGCGGCTCTTTTCCATCTGAAAACGAGTCCTACCACATGCCGCAAACTGGTGGCGGACAAAAACCTGTCAACATAGACGTGGAACTTGCAGATTAAGAATCCCGCAGAGAGGACTTGCCATGACACCTGAAGACGTACGTGCTCTGTTTGATTACAACGCATGGGCAAATCATCGCGCGCTGGATGCTGCGGCGCAGCTCACGGATGAGCAATTCACGAGGTCGCTCGGGTCGAGCTTTTCTTCACTGCGCGACACAATGGTGCACATTTGCGGCGCCGAATGGATTTGGAACGAACGCTTCCACGGAAAATCTCCCTCTGGGATTCCCGATTTCGCGCACATTCAGACTGTGGCAGCTTTACGAGAACATTGGGAGCCACAAGGCAAGAACCTGCTGGATTTCGTGTACGGCCTGACGCAAGCCGATCTCGATCGTGTTTTCGAGTACAAGACGCTCAACTTTGGAGTCTATTCTAACCCGCTTTGGCAGTCTTTGCAGCATCTGGCAAATCACGGAACCTACCACCGGGGGCAAGTCGCTACGATGATCCGCCAGCATGGAGCAAAACCCATCATGACCGACTTGATGCACTTTTACCGCGAACGTTCCACGGCCGCGAAAGCTTGAACTGAGAATTCCCTTCGCTCGTGGAAACAATTCGAACCATTTCCTGGATGAAAGAAGCAACGCGGCAGGCGCGCGAAGACAGGCATGTCATTGGCCTGGTGCCAACGATGGGAGCCTTGCATGAAGGCCATCTTTCTCTGGTACGCGCCGCAAAGAAAGAATGCTCGCGTGTGTATGCTTCGATTTTCGTGAATCCAAAACAGTTCGGGCCCAGCGAGGACTTTGCAAAGTATCCACGGGCGTTCGAATCGGATGCCGCGAAATTCGAAGAGCTCGGCGTTGATGCCATTTTCGCGCCCACGCCAGAGGAAATCTACCCGGCTGGCTTTTCGACGCACGTCAATGTGGATGGCATCAGTGAACGGCTCGAAGGCCGGTCCCGCCCGGGCCATTTTCGGGGAGTCGCTACTGTTGTTCTAAAGCTCTTTGAAATCACTCAGCCCGACTTTGCCTATCTCGGCCGCAAAGACGCCCAGCAGGTTGCCGTAATTCAACGAATGGTGCGCGACCTGAATTTGAATGTGCAAATTGTAGTTTGTCCGATTGCGCGCGAGCCGGATGGACTGGCACTCTCCTCGCGCAATGCCTATCTGAGCGCCGAAGAACGCCGCGCGGCTACGGTCCTGAATCGCGCACTGCAAGCTGCTCGAGAAAAGCTGGCGTTGGGCACGCGCGATACGCTGGAATTGCAAAATACGATGCGAGCGGTGTTTGAGAGAGAGCCGCTGGCACGATTGGATTATGCCGAGATCGTTTCTGCGGATAATTTCGAGCCTACTGCCGCGGTCTCCCGCACAAGCTACGTTTTGGTCGCCGCGCAATTAGGCAAAACGCGGCTGCTGGACAATATGCTGGTGGAAACCACCAGCTCAGGTGGACTTCTCTTCCATCTGTAGCCAAGGGCGAGCCTATTTCTTCGCTTCCACTTCGGCTAGAACTTCCTTTGCGTGGCCTTTCGCGCTCACACTATCCCAGATTTTTTCGATCTTTCCGTCTGGGCCGATGAGAAATGTGCTTCGCACAATTCCCATGAAGGAGCGGCCCATGAATTTCTTCATGCGCCAAACGCCGTATACTTCAATCATTTCATGTTCGGGGTCGCTGAGCAGCGTGAAGTTGATCTTTTGTTTTTCCTTGAAACGCACCAGGTTTTTTACAGGATCAGCGCTAACCCCGAAAATCTCCGTATTTAGCCTGGCAAACTGCTTTTTTGCGTCGCGAAACTCGGACGCTTCTACCGTTCAACCGGGCGTGTTGGCTTTCGGATAAAAATAGAGCACCACACGCTTCCCTTTCATATCCTTCAATGAAACTTCTTTGCCGTCGTCCGTTTTCAGGCGGAAATCCGGCGCTTTGTCACCAACTTTGAGCAATGGTTTCTCCTTCGGGTGCGAAATCGTTCAGGAAAGTAGCCGTTTCAGTACGTCGTTGATGGCCTGCGGATTCGCCTGGCCCTTCGTGGCGCGCATCACCTGGCCAACGAAGAATTTGAATACACCTTCGCTGCCCGCCTTGTACTTGGCCACATTATCGGGATTCTTTTCGATCACATCCTTGGCGGCCTGCTCGATTGCGTCGTCACTCACTTGCGCGCCGAGGCCTTCGGCAGCAACGATTGCAGCAGCGGATTGACCGGTTTCAAACATCTTTCCAAACACCTTCTTGCAAACCGCGCTTGTGATCTTGCCGCCATCAACCAGAACAATCAGTTCTGCGAGGGCTGCAGGAGAGACGGGGCTTGCTCCGATCTCTTTTCCGCTGTCGTTCAGCCGTCGCAGCAATTCTGTTTGCATCCAGTTCGCCGCCGATTTCCCTGCTGCACCTGCTTTAACTACAGATTCGAAAAAATCTGCAAGCTCTTTCGTCGCAGTCAGAACACCTGAATCGTAAGGCGTGATGCCATACGAGGAAACGAATCTCTCGCGCTTTGCGCCCGGCAATTCGGGCAATGACCTTTTGATTTCATCGCGCCAGGCTGCGCTTACGTGGATGGGGAGCAAATCCGGCTCGGGGAAATAACGATAGTCATGCGCCTTCTCTTTCGAGCGCATAGAAACCGTGTAGTTCTCGTTCTGATTCCAGAGTCTCGTTTCCTGAGAGATCTTGCCGCCGCTTTCAAGTACCCCGATGTGCCGCTCGATTTCGTATTCAATCGCCTTTTGCAAAAAGCGGACCGAATTCATGTTCTTGATTTCGACTTTGGTGCCGAATTCCTTCGCGCCACGCAAGCGAACGCTCACGTTCGCATCGCAACGCAGCGAGCCTTCTTCCATATTTACATCGCTCACGCCGGCGTAGAGCATGATTTGGCGCAACGTCGTCAGGTAGGCGTAAGCTTCGTCGGACGACCGCATATCCGGTTCGCTGACAATTTCGGCAAGCGGTGTTCCACCGCGGTTGTAGTCAATGTAGCCCTTCGTCGCCGACTGGGAAAAACCTTCGTGGAGATTCTTTGCCGCGTCGTCTTCCAGGTGGAGGCGCGTAATTCCAATACGCCTTTTTTCGCCGCCGACTTCAATGTCCAGCCAGCCATGCTCGGCGAGCGGAAGTTCGTATTGCGAAATCTGATAGCCCTTTGGCAAGTCCGGGTAGAAATAGTTCTTCCGCGCAAAGCGGGAATGCTCGTTGACTGTGCAATTCAAGGCAAGAGCGGCACGCACACCCATTTCTACCGCGCGCTTGTTGAGAACCGGCAGCGTTCCAGGCAAACCGAGACACACGGGGCAAGTATTCGCGTTAGGCGGATCACCAAATTGCGTCGAACACCCACAAAAAATCTTTGTCCTGGTCAGGAGCTGGACGTGGACTTCCAGCCCAATGACGACCTCGTATTTCGCACGGATTTCCTGAGCAATCCCTGACTCTGTCGCGTTCCTGGCCATAATGAGCTAGCGATTATAGCATTAGGCCGTCCGATGACTGGTTCACTAGCCCAGGGCCTCGTAGGTCTCTTGTGTTTGCTTCACGAAGCGCTCCGCAAGCGCGTAACCTCCGAAAAGAAAAGCCGCGTAGAGCACATCCCCGGCCAACGTGTTCCAGAAGAGTGGAATTCCAGCGGCATAACAAGCGAGTAGACCTGCGAAAGACTTCGGATACGTTGTAAATACGACCCATACCGCAAAGTTCGTAATCAAGAAAAACTGAATTGAACCAAATAGCGTTGCTCCAGCAATTCTTGGAACGTTCCTTTTCTCTCCAACCCACATGCCAATGCAAACGCTCAGCAGGAAACTCATGTAAACAATCGGTATCAGGGAATGAAGTCCAATAGCGAGATCGCCTGCAAACAAAGCAGCCAGCGGAAACGCAAACTTCATCCACTTTTCCTTAAAAACGGACCCGGAAAAGAGCGCCATAGCTCCAATCGGAGCGAGATTCATGGGATGAGGCACAATGCGCAACACTGCAGCCAGCACAACGAGCGCAGCCGCAATTCCCGTCTTTACCAAAACCGCTTGCTTGTCCTTCATTTCTCGATTCATGCCAGGACCTCCTCCTCGGCCAGCAAATCGCAAAACACAAAGGAATCGCGTTCGACAACTTTTCCTTTTCTGCATTTCACAGGAGCTTTAAAAATTGGCCCGTCATAAACAAACGTGTGAAACTCGCCATTTTCTCCGCAGGGATCAGCGTTAGCAGGCAAGTCTTTGAAAAAGCTTTCGTCCAGCTCCCTTCCCGCAAAGCTGCGATCCAGAATGCGAGGATCGATGCAGGCAGTTCGTGCCCGGAACCCAAGTTTGACGAAACTGGCCGCAAGCTCTTTCGTATCCCTCTTCCAAATCGGAAAAATGGCTTCCATTCCCACTCTTGCAAGATTTTTCTCACGGTACGCTTTCAAATCCTCAAGAAAAATGTCCCCAAACGCCACGCGCTGGATTCCTTGTTCCTGCGCCGAACGCATAGCCGCTTCCATTCGCGCCTCGTAAATTGGATTGACACATTGTGGTGGAATGAAAACCTCTTGCAGCGGCAAGCCAACACTCTCAGCCTGCAGGCGCAGAAGTTCCCGCCGGACTCCGTGCATACTCACTCGTTCATAGCCTTCCGTAACTGTTGTGAGCAATTGCATCACGCGAAATTCTTGATGCTGGAGAAGGATATTGAGCGCCATGGCACTGTCCTTGCCGCCGCTCCAACAAAAAAGAATTGGTTCCGGTTGGGCCACTAGTTTTTTCCGCCGAAGCGATACTTCATTCCGACACGCACTTCGCGACCAAGCGCCGGGTAGCCCAGCGCATCCTGGTATTGCTTGTCGAAAAGATTTTGTATACGAAGGTAGGCGCTTATGCCGAGTCCGAAGTCGTAAGCCGTAGCCAGATCAAAGCGCGCGTAGCCGGGATTTCGAGTGAATCCAAGAAAAAGAAAGTCCGAATCGGTTCTTTCGCCTGAGAAATATCCGGAAAGCGTGAACACAAACGATCGATAGTTTGCGAACATACTCGCCGACCCGGAATGCAGCGGTCTTCGCAGGAGCCGGTTCCCCACTGTCTGTGTCGGATCAAATGCGTTATCGGCTTCAATCACTCGCGTATCGTCATAAGTGTAATTGCCGACAAGCTTGAGCCATTTGGCTGCCTTGATTTCCGCCGTCACGTTCACCCCGCGTGCTCGTGCCTTGTCCGTATTGAAGAACGATCCCCAGAACGGGCTTCCGCAACCAGGCGGTATTGGAACATTGCAAGGCGCGCCGCTAAAGCAGGAAGTAAAGCTCACCAGGTCATAGAAGCGGTTCGAAAAGTACGATGCGGAGAAATTGATCTTGTCGTCTGCAACCTTTTGCTCGATTCCCGCAGACCAGGATTTGCTCGCCTCCGGCTTCAGCGTTGGATTTCCGGGGTCACAAATATCGAATCCGATCGTCTGATCAAAGCCCGGTTCCTTGATTCCTTGTCCGTAGTAGAGCCTCAAACGCGTTTCGCCCCAGAAACCTCTCCCTTGCAGAAGCGCTACGGAAGCACCGACGCGGGGTACGACGCGCGTGCCAAAGTTTCCGTTCGCCTCTGCTCTGCCGCCAAAACTGAGGGATAGCCGGGGATGCGGTGAATAGCGAAAATCAAGAAAGCCGCCCTGGTTGTTCCTGCGCACGTGGTCGACCTGGATGGTAGAAAGAAACGCATTTTCCACTTCATATTGATAACCGCCTGTCGCGGCAAAATTCGAAAGCAGAAAACTTGCCTGTGCTGCAACATTTGCGCGGTTTTGCTTGGCGCTGGAATTTCCGGGGAAATCGCAAAATTCTTGAGTCGGAACCGCATCCGGACTTGATTGTGGGCAGCCCGCAAACGGGTCCGTTGCAAAAAAACTTTGCTCCGGATTTTCGCTGATTCGGCGGTTGTACGCCTCCGATCCACTGATCTGATAGTGCCAATGTTTGCCAAGAGCGAAATCCCAGCGCGCGTTCGAGCTGAAATTTTCATAGTCGGTGTGCGCATCGCTGTTCGGCGGCGTAATTAGAGTCTGCCCGGGCGTTCCGGCATTGCTCCCATTGTTTCTGAGCGTGACGCGCAACTGATTGGAATCGCTGAAGCTGTAGCCGAAATTGCCGGAAGTCGTCCGATTGATGAACCTGTTGTCCACGTCTGGTCCATCGCTCGAAAAATAAGAGCCAGCCGCGGAGTAATCGAACTTCCCCAAAAGCCCACTAACATCCGCTCCGCCATTTCCCGTTCCGAAGCTTCCGCCTTCCGCGTACAAGTTGACTGTCGGCGTCCGAGTCGTCCCGCGATGAGTGAATATCTGAATGACCCCGGACACGGCATCTGTGCCATAGATGGCGCTTTCTGCCCCGCGAACAACTTCGATTTTGTCCACATTTTCAAAATTCAAGTAAGAGAAGTCCACAGCATTGCCGACAGGATTTACGGGCGCACCATCCACAAGTACTTTTGTAAATCGCGATTCGCCGCCGTTAAGAAAAATGGAAGTCGAGCCGCCTTCCGCGCCAGTGCGTCCAACTGCAATCCCTGGTGAATACATCAGCGCATCGGTTAACGAAACCGCTTTGCGCAGATTCATTTCTTCTTTCGTCATGACATCCACTGGCGCAGTAGTCTGCTGAATCTGCAAGGGTTCGGACTGTGCCGTCACAACAACACTCGCCGAAAGCCATTCCAAATCCATACGGACATCCAGCTTTCTGGTTTCGCCACCGGCAAATTCCAGATCAAATGAACGCGTGGCAAATGAAGCCCTTGTTAGTTCAATGTGGTACTTCCCCGGCGGAAACGCCAGCGAATAAGCGCCATCGGTCGTCGAAGTCGCCTTCCAGATATTTCCCCGCGATTGCCCATCCAAAACAGCGCTAATGTGAACGCCGCCCACACCAGCGCCACTCGAATCCGTAATCGTGCCGGAAAGGTGCGCGTCCTGCGAATTGTTCTGCGCGATGCAAAAAAGGGGAAAGATAACTGCCAGAAGAAACTGAAGAGAAAAAGAGACTAAGGGTTTCATGTGTCCTCCGCTCCCTCTCGCGCGGGAGCTCTGAAGGTTGGCCGCATCTCACGAATCAAGATGTGGCTTGCGGGCTTCGCCGGTCTCCTGGCTTGGCGGCGTTTCTAGCGCGTCCTTCCCGCAGCGATGTCTTTCGAACAGATCGCCACAGTGTCCTGCGCTGTGTTGCTTCCGCCTTACAGTCGCGCGGCGGCGACGGCTTGCTTTCAGGCCACTGATATTGCAGCAGCCCACCGTCTTCCCGTGCACGAAGCCTGCGGTTATTGTCGGGGGCGTTTCCGCCCACTGTTGCGTTACGTGAATCCGCCCAAACAAGCGCGGTGTGGTTTATTCGCTTTTTTCCAGGACGCTCACTCGCGGCCGCCCGTTCACTCGCTGTTCGACCACAAGCTGTGTCTGAAAAACCTGTTCCAGCAAATCGCGCTGGTACACGCTCGATGGCGTGCCCACGCGCAAGCTTTTGCCTTTTTGCATCAGCACGACCTGATCGGCGTACTCGCCTGCCAAATTTAGCTCGTGCGTGACAATCAGAACCGCGTATTTGTTCGCAATCGTCAGCTTTTTCAATGTGTGCAGAAAATCCACTTGTGCGCCGATGTCGAGATGCAGCGTCGGTTCATCCAGCAAAAGCAATGTCGGCTGCTGTGCCAAAGCACGCGCCAAAATAACGCGCTGCTTTTCGCCGCCCGAAATCTGATCCATCCAGCGATCCATTAAATGATGAGCGCCGACTTGTCCAAGCGCGTCTTTCGCAATCGTGACATCACTCTCCGTTTCGAATCGCAGCGATTTCCCGTGCGGATGGCGCCCTTGCAGCACAAACTCCCAAACCTTCGCCGGGAACAGAAGTTGGCTTTCCTGCTGCACCATCGCAATTTTTTGCGCACGCAGCCGAGCTCCCATCAAATGCGTTTCCATGCCATTCAGCAGAATTCTTCCAGAAAGCGGCTGCAATGCACCCGCAACCAATTTCAACACAGTAGATTTTCCGCTGGCATTCGGCCCCAACACGGCGACGATCTCACCCGACTTAACCTGAAAGCTCGTTGCTTCCAGCGTAAAAACCGGCGCTTGTGAGGGATTCGGCGAGTACGCATAGCTCACCTGTTCCACGCTTAGCCGTGAATCGGCGTTCATGCGCGATCCGTCCGGCACACCTCTTTCCATCACGGAATCGCGCACTGCGCTCAAGCTAGCTTCCTCCTCAGCAAATAAATGAACAGCGGAGCGCCCACTATTGCCGTAATTGCGCCGACCGGTAACTCACTCGGCGCAGCAACAGTGCGCGCAGCGGTATCCGCAATCACGACGGCAATTGCGCCGCCGAATGCGGCCGCCGGCAGCAGCATTCGATAATCCGAACCAAAGATCAGTCTCATCACATGCGGCACAAGCAGCCCCACGTAGCCGATCGATCCGCTCACCGAAACAGCCAAGCCCGTAAGCGCCGAGGCAGCTAGATAAACGACAATCTGCACCTTGCGGACATCCACGCCGAGATGCATCGCCTCTTTTTCCCCCGCAAGGAGCAGGTTCAAATCCGACGCGGTCAAATAGATCAAAGCAAAACAGACAAAGAATCCTGTGCGCAGCACCCAAGCTAGAATTGGAGGCATCGGCGTCGAAAGATCACCCATGAGCCACACCGTGATTCCCCGCGTGCTTGAGCTCGGGAGCATCGTGATCAACATCGAGATGATCGCTCCCAGAAACATTCCTGCAATCACGCCGCTCAACAAAAGAGTCCGGTTCTCGATTTCGCCGCGATACCGGCCAAGAAAGAAAACGACCAAAACCGTCAGCGTCGCTCCGATAAATCCGCCGAGCGGCGTAAACACAGCCGCAATTTCGGGCCGCATCGCGATATGCGGTTCGATAACCAAAGCGAGAATGGATCCAACCGCCGCCCCTTGCGAAACGCCCAGGACATAAGGATCGGCCAGCGGATTGCGCAAGAGCGCCTGGAAACTTGTGCCTGCTACGGAGAGCGACGCGCCAACAAAAATTCCCATCGCAATTCGCGGCAGCCGAATCTCGCGAATAATCATGCCGTATTCGCTGGAGATTTCGCTGCTTCGCCCGATCAGAACACCAATCAAATCCTTCGCCAGCCCATAAAGCGAAACAGGTACGGCACCAAACTTGAGCGCAATCACGACCACCACAAACAAAATGACGGCAAGGATCCCGCACCGCACTGCCACTTTGCCAAGGGTCAGCGGCTGCATCAATTTTTCTCCGCAAAGACTTCGGGGTGAAGTTGCCGCGCGAGTTCTTCCACGGCATCCACAATTCTAGGCCCTGGGCGGTTGATTGCGTCGCTGATTATTGCGATTTTTCTATTCCTGATTGCTTCAAGTGCCGACCATCCCGGCTTCACAGCCAGCGCTTCTACATCGTTGCGCACCGCTTCCGAATGGCTCGAAGCGAACACAAGATACTCCGGTTGCAGACGCACGGCTTCTTCCAGGCCAAATTGCGGCCAGTCCTGCCTCGAATCCACCACAGAAGCTGCCCCCGCATCTTGAAGCACATCCGCAATGAACGTCTTTCGTCCAATGGACATCAATGGCTCCGTCCAAACAACGAACATCACCCGTTTGGTGTTTGACCGTGCCAACTTTTGCCGAATCGATTGCAACCTTCGTTCAAGCGATTCGCGTATGGCTTTTCCTGTTTCCTCTACCCCAAGCACGTCGGAAAGCCTCTCGATCGATCCAACCACATCCTGTACCGTGTGCGGGTCCGTCGAGTAAACCGCCATTCCAAGTTGCTCGAGCGCGCGCACTGTCTCCAGCCTGTTCAGGCTTTTTATGACCAGCACCACGTCCGGTCTCAGGGCAGCGATTTCTTCCATGTTTGGATTGATCGCTCCGCCCACCTTGTGTTTCTTTGCTGCGTCCGCTGGATAGTCGCAGAAATCCGTATCGCCCACGAGCCGATCTTGCAATCCAAGCGCATAAACTATTTCCGTCATGCTAGGCGCCAGCGAGACAATTCGCTTTACCGGCTGCGGAATTCGTACTACGCGCCCTACTTCGTCCGTAAATTCTCGCGAACTCCTGGCGACTTCACTTTGGGCCGTGGCGTTCCCCGAAATCGCCAACGCCAGAATTGCCAGTAAAACAGCGGCCGCAATTCTTACTCGGTTTCGAAGTTGAGAAACGTTTTCGCGCATTTTCTTTGCTTCGTTGCTTCTGTACTTCGTTGCTCCCAAAAACTAAAAAGCCCTACGAGAATCCCGTAGGGCCAATTGCGACTCTCTTTCTCGCGAAGAGTTTCGCACTCGCAGCAGGGAGGGTAGCCTGGCTTACGGCACTCTGCTCCTCAATCAGCAGAACCGATTACAGTGGCGGGACCGCGGCCGAATCTCACGGCCTTCCCCGCTTCCCTTGCTAGCATCACGGTCGAATTGCAACCGTTTCAAAATTTGGAATTATGAGTCTAAGCTGCGAGTCAGATTCCGTCAATCCGCAAAGAAGGCGTTAGCGATTCTTCCAGTTCGGCTTCCGTTTTTCGACAAGCGCGTGCAAGCCCTCTTGCGAATCTTCAAGGCGATAAAGTTCGTTCAGGAAAATATTCATGGACTGCTTCAATCCATCTTTCAAAGAGAGTCCCATACCACTCAGAATTGCCTTCTTCGCCATTGTCAGTACTGGGCCGGAATGTCCCGTAATCCTTCCAACAAGATCGTTTACCGTTTTCTCCAAATCTGCTTCGGCCACCAACCGATTTACCAGGCCCATTTCAAGCGCACGCTCAGCAGTTACCGGTTCACCAGTGAGCACCAGTTCCAGCGCCTTCTTTGGTCCCACAAGGTATGGCAGAACCGTTGACGCAAGCGGCGGAAACACACCAATCGAAATTTCTGGCTGCGCAAAGCGTGCTTTGGGCGTGGCAATCACCATGTCACCGAACGCCGCAAGTTCCGCACCGCCTCCAATTGCCGGACCGTTCACGACACAAACAACCGGCTTTGCAATCTCCAAAATCCCCGAGAAAGCAGAATGAAACGCATCCAGCATTTGAAACACGCGCTGCGAGGTATATTCGCCGACCTCGATTCCTCCGCAGAACACCTTGCACGCCGAATCCAGCACAATCAGCTTGATACTGTCCTTCTGTCCGATCTGGTCAATAGCGTCGGCTAACTCCCGCAACATTGGTTCATTCAAGAGATTGTGTTCGGGACGATTCAGAGTGATTCGCGCAACGCCCCCTTCGAGCCGCACTTTTATGAACTGGCACTCTTCCAGCTTTCTCTTTCTGGACTGTGTCAGGAACTCGTCGGGGTTCGCCGTTTCCACCATGGGACAGCTCCTTGCGGCACATTGCGCCGCATTTCTTCGCGTAATTTTGATGCTAACACGCGCCAACAGCCCGATGATTTCTCTCCGTTGCCCGCGTGTGCAAAGAGTCTTTAGTGCTCAGGACATTCCGGTGAAACATCCGTTTTCCTTCGATTTTCCCCTCAATTTCCGGTTATTCTGGCACCACCATCCCGTGCTTTCGGAGACCGATGAATGCTTATGTTTACGCCTCTGTTTCTATTCTCCTTGCTGGGTTCCTCACCGTCACCGGATACCGCTACGGCTTTTCATCTCTCTCTGCCGCCAGCTTCCGACGGCTTTCCGTCTGCGGCCGCATGGCAAACTGCAGAGCCCGTCGTTTTCAATTCCGATTGGCAGGGCAAAAATGCTGATTCCGAGCTTGAAACACAAGTTCGCGTGCTCTGGAATTCGGACACGCTCTTTCTTCACTATCGCTCCCGCTATCGCGTACTGACGGTATTCCCGGACGCCGATCCTTCCGGGCGCCGGAATCATCTCTGGGACCGGGATGTCGTCGAAGTCTTTCTCCAGCCTGACCCCACCTACCCCGGCCACTATTTCGAATTTGAAGTAAGCCCAAATGGCTACTGGATAGACCTTGACATCGAACACGGCGATCGCTCTGACCCAAACTCGGGAATGAAGTGCCGCACGCACATTGATGCAAAACAAAAAGTCTGGACCGCGGAAATTGCTATCCCTCTGCGAAGCATGGCGCAGCATTTCGATCCTTCGGCGGTTTGGCGTTTGAACTTCTTCCGCGTAGAGGGCCCAACGGAGCCGCGCTTTTATTCCTCCTGGCGCCCGACAAACACTCCACAGCCTAACTTTCACGTACCGACGGCGTTCGGGAAACTACGCTTCCTCCCATCCGCAGATTCGAAATGAAGTTTGCGAGGGCAAATCGGCTCATTTGTGGTTCTGTGTTCTGGTTCGCGTTGATGCTTTCGGCGGCCGCGGCGGCCGCCGCCCAGGAATCGCAAAAACACGCTCCAGAAGTCCAGAAAGTCGAACCTCCAAATTGGTGGATCAATCTCACGCCGGAACTGATGCTATTGCTCTCCGGTCATGATCTCCAGGCGACTCAGCTTACCTGCAACATTCCTGAGGTCGTCGTCTCGCGCACACAGGCTTCGCACGGCGGCGACTACCTGTTTGTCTGGCTGAAGTTCGCGGAAAATGCGCGAACCGGTACGCTGGTCTGCCGGATTGTCACCGCTACAGGAAACACCACGTTTGAGTTGCCACTTGCTGCTCGGGCCCCAACTGCGCAGCGATTTCATGGGCTTTCGCAGAATGACGTCATCTATCTCATCATGCCGGACCGCTTTGCCAACGGTGATCCCACCAACGACGCTCCTGCGCAATTTCCGGACTCGCATGACCGGGCCAAGCCGCGCTCCTGGCACGGCGGTGATCTGCATGGCATCCGCGACCATCTTTCCTATTTGCAAGATCTCGGTGTCACTACACTCTGGCTCACGCCCATCGTCAAGAACGGAGCTACCGAGGATTATCACGGTTACGGCGCAGTTGACCTGTACTCGGTCGATCCGCATCTCGGCTCTCTTGATGACTACAAAGACCTCGTCGCTGCCGCCCACAAGCGCCAGATGAAAATTCTTTTCGACTCAGTCCCTAATCACATTGGCCTGCGACATCCCTGGGTTGCAAAGCCGCCTCTCCCTGGTTGGTTCCACGGCACTCCGCAAAAGCATCTAGACTCTTTTTCTCCGGTGAAGAAATCCTTCTACGGCCTGCCGGATAAATCTCACGCCACAAACGATCCTTTTGAAGCTCTCGTAGATCCACACGCTCCGGAAAGTTTACGCCGCAATCTCACAAGCGGCTGGTTCTTCGGAATTCTCCCCGATTTGAACACGGAAAATCCCATCGTCTCGCGATACCTTCTGCAAAATACGATCTGGTGGATCGAATCAAGCGGGCTCGATAGCCTCCGCGAAGACACTTTCCCTTATGTTCCGCGCAAATTCTGGTCAGATTTTCACGCAAGTCTGCATCGCATCTATCCGCAGCTCAGTACTATCGGCGAAGTATTCCATCCGGATCCCACAGTCACTTCATTCTTTGTGGGCGACAGAAAAGGCTGGGACAGTCTCGATACAGGCCTTACTACGGTTTTCGATTTTCCCCTTCAGTTTGCGGTTCGCGACGTTTTGCTCAACAACGCACCCGCTGGTCGCATTGCAAACATCTTGCGCCAAGACTCGCTCTATGCGCATCCCGAGCTACTCGTCCCCTTTTTCGCAAATCACGATCTCCCCCGCTTCGTAAGCACCGACGGTGGCTCCTCTGAAAAACTCAAGTTGGCATTTGGTCTGATTCTAACCCTGCGCGGAATTCCCGAACTTTACTATGGCGACGAGCTTGGTATGACAGGCGGGCCCGATCCCGACAATCGCCACGATTTTCCGGGCGGCTGGATCGAAGATCAAAAGAACGCATTCACCGCAGAAGGCCGCACACCCGAGCAACAAGAAATCTTCTTAGCCGTTCAAAAACTTCTCAAACTCCGCCGCGAACATGTTTCCCTCGCGGTTGGCAGCCTTACCCACCTCTTCTCCGACGATTCCTCTTACGTCTTCTTACGTCACACACGCGACGAACGTATTCTCGTCGTCTTCAATAACGCGAAGGAACCCCGCACCCTCTCCGTCCCGATTCTCGATACTCCCGCTGGTGGCGCCTCGGCTCTCTCGTCACTCTATGGCCAAGCCAGCGGCCAAGTTTCGGCAAGCGGCATCACCATCAACGCTCCAGCCCGATCCCTCTCCATTTTTTCAATGGAATAGCTGCTGCAACTGAACTCGCGCCTTTAGTATGAAATCTCAACCGTCCAATCTGTGAGCGCATCATTCACTGTCACCGTCACCGTATGCATCCTCTCGTCATAACCCCATGCATGGCTCTCTGTACCTCCAACCTTAACCATCTTCGGCAACCCGGACACCCCAAACGCTTTTACCTCTGTCGAATTCCACAGCGGTTTGTACCCGCTTTTTTCAACTTTCGCTGAAATAGTCAGTGCCCCAGCGCTCGCCGCGCACGAATATTTCACGCGTAGCACTTCGCCCTTTTCGTATGCGTACGTATGCCCGTCATCCTGGTAAAGTGTTCCGCTGCAGTCCGAACCCGGATAAACGCGCAGCTTCAACGGCCCAGTCGGCGTCTGCGCCGTATATTGCACCAGCTCCTGCATCGGGATAATTGCTCCTGCTCGCACATAGAGCGGCATCTGTCCAAGTGTAGGACGCAAGACAATTTCTTCGCTGCTGCTCTTTTTCTCTGCCGTCCAATAATCAAACCAATCCCCACCCGGCAAATGTACCGTCTGAGCATCGAGCATTTCCGTCGTCACTGGCGCCACCAGCAAATCCCGCCCAAATAAAAAGTCGCGGTCGTTCCCCGCGATCCCCCCCACCTTTGGATATTCCAAAAAGAGCGGCCGCATCAGCGGAATTCCCGTCCGGCTCATCTCTTCTATTCCCGTGTAGATATAGGGCAGCAACCGGTACCTCTCTTCAATGAATCGCCGACGAATCGCTTCATGCTCCGGCCCGTGCACCCACGGCTCCTGATCACCCGTCCCCTTCGCCGTGTGATCGCGATAAATTGGATTGAACGCGCCCACCTCAAACCAGCGCGTCAGCAATTCTGGCGTAGGCGTGCCGGCAAATCCTCCAATGTCATCACCGACCATCCCATAACCCGAAAGCCCCATACTCAGAAGCTGCGGCGTGCTCATCGCCAGATGATTCCATGTGCTGCTGTTGTCGCCCGTCCATGTCGCCGCATAGCGCTGTGTTCCCGCATACGCCGCGCGCGTCAGCACGAATGGCCGCTCATCCCCCTGCAGCTTTCGCAATCCGTCATACGTCGCTCTTACATTCTGCATTCCGAACACGTTGTGAATCTCTGTGTGCGGATGCTTCACACCATCGTCTGTGCGATGCACATTGTCGAGCGGCATCGTTTTCGTTGGCGTGAGAAAAACCGAAGGCTCATTCATGTCATTCCAAAAGCCCGACGCACCCATCGCCACAAAATCCTTGTACAGCCCGCCCCACCAATCACGCACCCGCGTCAGCGTGTAGTCCGGAAACACGCTCGACCCGGGCCACACAGGTCCGACAAACAGCGACCCGTCTGCGCGCTTCACAAAAACGTCTTCCTTCATCCCTGTCTCGTATGGCGCATAACCCTTTTCTTGTTGCTTGATATGCAGGTCGGTAATCAGAATCGTGTGTATTCCAACCGCTTTGAAATCCGCGATCATCTTTTCAAAATGCGGAAAATATTCGCGATTGATCGTGAATGGGGCATAGCCATCCTGGTAGTCAATATCGAAATATATGGTGTCTGCCGGGATTTTGTCTTCGCGCAATTTCTCGACGATTTCGTATGCGCGCTTTTCCGGATAATACGAATAGCGGCACTGCTGATACCCCAGCGCCCACAACGGCGGCAAGGGCATTCTTCCGGTCAGCGCCGTGTAGTTTTCGATAATTTTCTTGGGTTCGGGCCCGGCGAAAAAGTAGTAGTTGATTTCTCCGCCTTCAGCGCCAAACGAATAGTAGTCCCGCGACTCTTTTCCGAAGTCAAATGAGCTTCGCCAAGTATTATCGAAAAAAATTCCGTATGCCGACCCATTTCGAAAGCCCTGAAAAAAAGGAATCGTCTTGTAGAGCGGGTCGCTTGGTTCTTGCCAACCGAACTCGTCGGTGTTCCACATCGTAAAAGAACGATTCCGGCGATCCATGGCTCCGGCCTTGTCTCCGAGCCCAAAATAGCTTTCGTCTGCCGGCATTTTCTTCCAAACGTGAATCTGCGTTCCATTCCACGCCATCGGCAACGAAGGCTCATCAGCCACAATTACATTGCCTGCTGAATCCAGGAAATCAATCAACAGCGGCACCCTCTTGATTCGCACGGTCGTGCTTCCTGAAGTCAATTTGATGGCGTCGCTCGATTCCGCGATGACAAGAGCTGGCGGGGCAGCCTCTTCGATTACCGCCCAGGAGAAATCTTTCGGAAAATTTCCGTCGGGCGCGACTCGCACGCGAAACACACCATCGCGAAACACCGTCACACGAACTTTAGCTTTTCCGGAAAGGAGCTCCACGCCATCGGCCAATTTCGCCACGCGATCAACCCTACCAATGTGCTGCCAGCCGTCTGCCACCGCGCAAGCCGCCATGACCAAACAAATCGCCGCCAACGCAAATACGCGCGAAAACCTTCCGAACATAAACGCCTCCAAGATTGTTCGAGCCCGGGGAAAGGTCAGGCCATCAGCCACTGCTCAAAGAATGCGGTCGCCTTTGCGCCTTCAATGCGGCGTCGCACGGCATCCATCACGCGGCAACGCAGCGAATTGTGGCCGCCGTAAAATCCGAGCCAGTAAGGAAGATAAATTTCCGTGGGTAGCGCTTCGATTTCCAGCGAAGCGTCTCGCAACTTGAAAAATCCTTGCTGAAATACGATTCGCAGCACTTTGTCTCGCAAAATCTGTTGCGCTCGCTCTTGGGAAAGAGCATCAGGCAAACAATTCCGCGTTTGTACGGTCACAAACTCGCCTTCCTCGGGCACCGTTCGAAACTCAAACAAATCGAGCGAACCATCCACCGCGTCCATCGCAAAAATCCGCTGGACGCGCTCCCGATTCATCGAATAACGCACACGGTACAAACGAAACGGCACGTAAGCCTTCGCAATCTTCTGCAGAGGCCCTCGGCGCATTCTCCATAGCAGAGACGAAATTCCACTCGCGCGAAACGTGCGAAGCGCTTCGTCCTGCGTAACATTCGGTTTTAGGCTGCGAATCAAGAATCGCCCCTTTTAGCGGAAGCGGATCCACAATCCAACGACGGTTGCAATCAGGGCCAGTGTAAACACGATATTCATGGCATGTTCGAGGCCGGTTTCCTTCGCCAGCGTCGGTGTATGCACGTCGGTCGAATCGATTTTGTCGTCAACGGTGGCAAACGTCAGGCCTGCTAGCCTTTTGCGGTCCGGAGCCGGAAACATCATGCTCACCACAACCAGCACGATCGTGCAAACCACGAACATGAAAATCGCGTAGTGCAAAAAGTTCATGTCTACGATCCACCGAATCGCGCCGGACTGGTAGTGCGCGCTCTTGTCCAGCACTTCAAACACAAATCGGGTTGCACCCAGCACAAATCCCACGAGCAGCGACGAAATCGCGCCTTGCCCGTTCAGTCGTGGCCACAAAATTCCGAACACAAAGCAAGCCGCAATTGGCGGGCTGATATACGCCTGCACGCTCTGCAAATAAATGTAGAGTTGTGCGCTGAGCAAATGAATGAACGGCACCCATAGCAATCCGAGCAGCACCATTCCGCCCGTCGCCACGCGCCCAAAATTCACAAGCTGTTTTTCCGACGCATTTGGATTGATCTTCTTATAAAAATCCAGGGTCACCAGCGTGGATGCGGAGTTGAACACCGAACTCATCGCTCCCATCACTGCCGCGAGCAGCGCCGCCATGACTAAGCCAACCAGCCCCGTTGGCAGCAAATTCAGCACCAGTGTCGGGTACGCGTAGTCTGGCTTCGCGCTAACCTGATCCTTGAACAACGCATAGGCGATAATGCCGGGCAGCACCAGCATGAACACCGGCAAAATCTTCAGGAATCCGGCAAAAATCGTTCCCGCTTTGGCGTGACCTTCATCGCGCGCAGATAGCACGCGCTGCACGATTACTTGGTCCGTGCACCAATACCAAATTCCTAAAATCGGCGCTCCGAAAAATATTCCTGTCCATGGAAACGCCGAATCGGTCGCCGGCTTCATCATGTGGAAGTAATCAGGTGGCACCATCGTCTGCAAGTGCGCAAACCCGCCCACGCGACCGAGACCAATTACCGTCAGCGCCACGGCGCCCGCAATCAAAATCAGCGTCTGGACAGTGTCCGTATAAATCACCGCGGCTAGCCCGCCTGCAATCGTATAAATTCCGGTGGCTACGACCAGCACAACTGCCGTCTTCCAAAGCGACCATCCCGCCACACGTTCCAGCACCACGCTCGCCGCATACAGCTGCACGGAAATTTTCGTAAAGATGTAGGCAATGATCGAAATTCCCGCAAGGTACACGGCGCATTCCCGGCTGAACCGCCGCTCCAGAAACTGCGGCATCGTGAACACATTGCTTCGCAAATAGAAGGGTACGAAAACCCACCCCAGAATCAACAGAATCAAGCAGGCCAGCCATTCAAAATGTCCGACCGCCAATCCTGATGACGCGCCGGTTCCGGACAGCCCAATAAAATGTTCCGTCGAGATGTTCGAAACGAAGAGTGACGCGCCGATAAAGAACCACCCGACGTCGCGCCCCGCCAAGAAGTATTCTTCGCTTGTTCGTTCCCGCCGCGAAAAGTAAAACCCAATCCCAAACACGATCAGGAAGTACACCCCAATGATGGCGAGGTCCAGATTCGCGAGCGCTTTGTGCGTAGTGGCAACCTGTGCTGCAAAGAGCATTCAGTTCTCCTTGGGGCCCCCTGAGGCCGCCTTGGGGCATGCTGTTGCTTTGAGGCTGTAGCGTTACCGAGATTCGGGCAGATTCGGCCCAGCGGAGTCTACAACAGCCCCTCCCTCTGCTCAATGCCCGAGTGCGGCTCGTCCAACTTTTTCACTTCGCGGCCCCCGCTCCTTGCGCGATACTGTCCGACGGCAAAAATGGGGGCCGAACATGTCCGATTCGAATATTACCTCTATTACCTCGCGTCGTAAGTTCATTAAGGACGCGGCTGTAGCCGCCACAGCTTTCACGATCGTTCCGCGCCACGTTCTCGGCCGCGGCATGACTCCACCCAGCGATCTTTTTAACGTTGCAGGAGTCGGCGTCGGCGGTATGGGACGCGCCAACCTGACCGCGCTGGCCAGTCAGAACATCGTCGCGCTCTGCGATGTGGATTGGGACTACACCGCCAAAGCGTACGAACGCCTCAGCGCCGACATTGAACGCCTTCAGGCGCGCATTGATCACCCGCCGGCCGAAGCTCAGTCGCAAACGCGCACGGGCCTGAATTCCACTACTCCGGCTGAGCAGCTCGCCAATATGAAACGGCTCTACACAGAACACTGGCCCAAGGCGAAGCGCTACAAAGACTATCGGGAGATGCTTGAGAAGCAAAAGGATATTGATGGCGTTGTCGTGGCCACTTCCGACCACATGCACGCCGCCATCGCCCTCGCTGCAATGGACTTGGGCAAAAGCGTCTATGTCCAAAAGCCGCTCACGTGGAGCGTCTCTGAAGCGCGACAGCTCGCCAAGAAGGCCAAAGAGACGAAAGTCGCCACCCAGATGGGCAACCAGGGCCATTCATCCGACGAAGCCCGGCTCGCAGTGGAATACGTTCAATCCGGCGCCATCGGTGAAGTCCGGGAAATTCACGTTTGGACCAACCGCCCGCTCGGCTTCTGGCCGCAAGGCATTCCACGCCCTATGCCGCTCACTGTTCCAGCAGACAGTCTTAAGTGGAATGGCGACGGCGTGGACAGGCGCCTCGCAGCCTCGCTCGCCGGAAACTATCCTATTCCGGAAACTCTTTCCTGGGATCTCTTCCTTGGCGTCGGTCCTGAAGTTATGTACCACCCTATCTACCATCCATTTAATTGGCGTGGTTGGGTGGATTGGGGCTGCGGCCCTATTGGCGATATGGGCGCACACCTCCTTGACGTTTCACTCTGGGCGCTAAAGCTCGGCCTGCCCACGGAAATCGAAACAGTCTGCACGCCGTTTAACAAAGTTTCTTTCCCAAACGCTACGCAGACCTTCTACAAATTCCCGGCTCGCGGCAAAATGCCCTCAGTGAAGCTCACTTGGTATGACGGCGGCCTTCTGCCTCCCAAACCGGCCGAGCTCACCGAAAAAGAGCAAGTCAACAAAGACGGAGGCGTTCTGATCATCGGCAGCAAAGGTAAATTGATGCATGACACGTACGGCCTCAACCCGCGCCTTCTGCCAAAATCGCTGGCGGAATCGACTCCTAAGCCGGCGCAAACTCTTCCGCGCATCAAGAATCAAGCTCATGAATTGAACTGGGTGGAAGCCTCAAAAGGCGCGGCCAAGGCCTCCTGCCCCTTCGAATACGCCGCTCAACTCACGGAAATCATGCTGCTCGGCGTGGTTGCTCTTCGCGCCGGCCGAAAGATTGAGTATGACGCTGCAAACATGCGTGTAACCAATGTCCCTGAGGCGAATCAATATCTCCAGCGCGAATACCGCTCTGGCTGGTAGTCTGTAGCTCACCCCTTTTGGGGTGAGATTCTTTGTGGCATAGACTTCAGTCTGTGCAAACTTCTGCGCCGCCCTAGCTGTTGAGGTGTAGGCGGCCAATGGTGAGTAGCATTTTCTGCAGTGGCTGGTCTTTGGACCTTTGTAGCCAGGGTGTGATTGCCGAAGCCCGCACGCTTGTTATTCCGAGCGCAGCGAGGAATGCGCTTTCAAAGTTTGTGGTCTAAGCAGGTTATTAACTACAGGAATCGGGGTGTAACCATGAAAAAACTATTTCTGTTCGCACTACTCTTCGCGGGGGTCGCCATGGCAGGAGAAAAATCAATCTACGACTTCACGATGAATTCCATCGACAATAAACCAACTCCCCTTTCGTCGTTCAAAGGCAAAGTCGTTCTGCTCGTCAACGTCGCAAGCCGTTGCGGGTTCACACCTCAATACGCGGCGCTTGAAAGCACTTACGAAAAATACAAGAACCGCAATTTCGTCATCATCGGCATTCCCGCCAACAATTTCGGCGGACAGGAACCCGGCACCAACGAAGAGATCAAAACCTTCTGCTCCACCAAGTACAACGTTACATTCCCGATGATGGCCAAAGTCAGCGTCAAAGGTGACGACATCACACCGCTCTACCAATACCTCACCGACAAGACCGCCAACCCATCCACCGGAGGAGATATCCAGTGGAACTTCACCAAATTCCTAGTCGGGGCCGACGGCAAAATAGTCGCCCGCTTCGAACCCAAAGTGACTCCCGACTCGCCCGAAGTCACTGGCGCCATCGAAAAAGCCCTCACCGCCGCAAAGCTTTAGCAGCAGCTTGCCTTTCGTAGCGCCGGGCTTTAGCCCGGCATCCAACTACCCGCTGCGCTTCTGTCATCCCAACCGAAGCGCAGCGGAGTGGAGGGACCTCTCTTTGGTTTGTTGTTTTCCTTCGCGTCCGTAGTGCCTCATTCGCCGCAAATTCCCCTGCGTACTATTGTGCAAAACAAATGGATCACCCACCCTGAAAGCATACCCAGCTAATCCAAGAAGACTTCGCCGCGGACATTGGCTTGCAGCTCCCATTTGGTGGGCGGTAATGCAAAGAAAAACTACATTGGAACCGGCCAAGAAACGTGCCGTGCGCCGCTGCGCGTTTGTCGCCTCTGCGGAAGTTACAGACACAGCCTCCGGAACAAAACTTTCCGCTCGCACCTCCGAAATTGGCATGGGCGGTTGCTATATTGACGTTCTAAATCCCTTTCCCGTCGGCACGCCAATCCAGTTGCGCATCCTGCGGGACCAGGGCGTATTCTCGGCCAACGCCAAAGTGGTCTACTGCGATCCGAAGTTCGGCATGGGCGTCGCCTTTGCGGAAATGGCCTCAAAAGATAAAGCCCTCCTTGAAACCTGGCTCGCCGAAATTGTCATGCTCCTCAAACCCGTCTCCTGACTGTCCCCGCGGATTCAATTCAAAAAGCTTTAATTTCTTCCACCTGTCCCTCTCTCTTCTTGACGCGAAATCGATCAATTGTTAAATCCCTTGTTCCTAATCCTCGAAGGTTATATTGCGCTCTCGGTCCCGGGGTCTTCCTATCTTTCTTCCTTTTCCTCATTTCAGCTGTCTCACTCCGAGCACAATCCGTGCCCGCTATCACTCTTCTTGATCCTGCTCGCGGGCCGGAATGAATGCTTGCTTACAAAAAAGTGGGAGGCGGGGGTAGTTATGGTTAACTAGGACCCTCATCCTCCATGGTGATCCTTCGCAACGTCACAAAGGAATACGCGGCAGATGGTCAGCTTGTCCGTGCGCTAAGCGGCGTTTCACTCGAAGTCGCACCCGGAGAATACGTCGCTCTTGTCGGTCGCAGCGGTTGCGGCAAGTCCACTCTGCTCAATCTCGCCGGCGCGATGGACTTCCCCACCAGCGGCGAAGTTCTCCTCGAAGGCGTCTCCACCAACTCCAACGATGATGAAAAGCTCACAAAACTCCGTCGCGAAAAAGTCGGTTTCGTTTTCCAATCCTTTCAACTCATCAACACGTTGAGCGTTATCGAAAACGTCGAGCTTCCGCTGCTCCTGGCCGGCAATCCTGATACACGACAAACTGCAATTGACCGGCTCGCTTCCGTCGAACTTGCCGGCCTCGAGCATCGCATGCCCCACCAACTCTCCGGCGGGCAGATGCAGCGCGTCGCCATTGCCCGCGCTCTGGTCAACAACCCAAAAATTCTCTTGGCTGATGAACCGACTGGCAATCTCGACTCGACCACAGGCACAGTAATTCTCGACCTGCTGAAGCGCCTCACTCGCGAACAAAACACCGCAACGCTTATGGCCACGCATAGCGCCGAAGCCGCCGCCATCGCCGACACTGTCATCGAACTGCGCGACGGCAAGATTGCTGGAGTCAAACGCTCGTGATTGGGAAGGGGAAACTGTTTTGGCGACTGATGGTTCGTCCGCTCGGCGGCGAACCAGTGCGCATGGCGTTGACGGTTCTCGCCATTGCGCTCGGCGTCGCCGTTGTCCTCGCGATAGACCTCGCCGGAACCGCCGCCACGGGTTCCTTCCACTCTTCCATGGAAGCCCTCTCCGGCGACTACAACCTCGAAGTCACTGCCACTGGAGGAGTACCCGACGCAATCGTCGGTCAACTCGCCACTTCTGATTTCAATTTTTCGATTTCGCCTCGCATCGAAGATTTCGCTGTTATCGCGGAAACAAAAAAAGCCGTTGTGCTTCTTGGCCTCGACCTCATTGGCGAAACAAACAAACTGCAAAGCAAAAGCGCGGGATTTTCGCCGGCAGACTTCGGTTCTGAAGAAACGAATTTCCCCTTTGAAGAAAGTATTTGGGTTGGAAAAAGCTTTAATTGGAAAATAGGCGACAAAGTCGCCTTGATTATTGGCGACCGCGAACGCACTTACGTCGTTCGCGGCGTTTACGATGACAAGAACCAACCGGCAATCGTCATGGATATTGCGGCAGCGCAGCGCGCCGTCAACCGCGCCGGAATTGTGGATCGAATTCTGGTCCACGCGCCGGAAAGCGAATCCGTTTCGTCTTGGGTTGCGAGACTCTCCGCTATATTTCCTGCAGGCATCCAAGTCCGCGCAGAAGGAACCGCCACGGATGAAAACCGCAAAATGCTGGCGGCCTTTCGCTGGAACTTAAAACTGCTCAGTTACATTGCGCTCATCGTCGGCGCATTTCTGATCTACAACACGATTTCCGTTTCCGTCGTCAGACGCCGCTCGGAAATCGGAATTGCTCGGGCGGTCGGAGCAAGCCGGGCAGAAATCCTGCTCGCGTTTATCTGCGAAGCAGCAATGCTCGGCTCAGCTGGCGCTGCGATCGGGATTCCACTCGGACGCATCATGGCGAGTGGCGCGGTAAATCTGATGGGGGCAACAGTCAACGCGCTCTATGTCAGCAGCAGGCCTGGAGAAATTGCGTTGAACGTTTCCTCAATTCTGACTGCGCTGACAGTAGGAATCGGCGTTGCAGTGATTGCCGCTTATGCGCCGGCCAAGGAAGCCGCGCAGGTTACACCGGTGGAGGCGATAGCGCGCGGACGCAGAGAATTTCAGGTTCGCGTTCACACTTCGCGCGATTTTTTCGTGGCAATGCTTCTTGCAATTGCGGCTGCAATTTTGGCCAAGCTGCCTGCGATTGGCGGCAAGCCATTGTTCGGATATTTGGCGACACTGATGGTGATTACGGCGGGGACACTGGCGATTCCGGCTGTGGTGAAACTCGCAATGCAATGTGCAAATACCATTTTGAAATGGTCCGGCGTTACCGTGCTTCTTGCTTCGCGGAGTTTGCTCGGTTCTTTGCGCAGAACTTCGGTCCTCGTTGGGGCGCTCGCCACCGCGATCGCAATGATGACGGCTGTCGGAATTATGGTTGGGAGTTTTCGCACGACGGTTATCCAATGGATGGAAGGAGAAGTTCCCGCCGATTTTTATTTGCGTCCGGCGGGAAGTCATTCGGTGGATCGGCATCCGACAATTTCTCCGCTGCTCGCGGAAAAGCTTGCAGAGCTGCCCGGAGTCGAAGCCGTGGATCAGCTCCGTGCGTACGAAATTAGCTATGAAGGAATTCCTACGACAGTTGCGGCGGCAACTCTGGGTAATTCCAGGAAACAAAGCAGGAGTGATTTTATTTCGGGCCGACCGAGCGAAGAGGTTTTGGGGGAATTGCGAAACGAAAACGCAGTCGTCGTCAGCGAGACGTTCACGTACAAGCACAAAGTAAAACGTGGTGACACAATCTCGCTGAATCTCGGCACATCGCGGGCGGCTTTTCGGATTGCGGATGTTTACTACGATTACGGCAGCGAGCGCGGGTTCATTCTGATGGACCGCGAAATAATGAAGAAATTTCTGCCGGATGAAGCACCCTCGAATCTTGCCGTTTACATTGCAAATGGCGCGGATCCCGCAGAAGTTCGAGCGGAAATCGAAAAAACAACAAGCGACTTTCGCGTTCTGATTTTCTCAAATGCGGACTTGCGGCGCGAGGCGGTGAACATCTTCGATCGAACTTTTGCAATTACCTATGCGCTCGAAGCCATCGCCGTTCTTGTGGCGGTGATGGGAGTCGCAGGTGCTTTGCTGGCTCTTGTGATCGATCGCAAGCGCGAGCTTGGACTTTTGCGTTTTCTTGGAGCAAGCGGCGCGCAGATCCGGCGGATGATTTTGTCAGAAGCGGCTTTGCTGGGTTTGCTCGCAAACGCGGCTGGCTTGCTCATCGGATTTGCGCTCTCTCTCATCCTGATTTTTGTCATCAACAAACAATCGTTTGGGTGGACCATTCGCTTTCATTGGCCCGTAGCTGTTTTGTGTGCTGCAATTTCGTTGATATTTGTTGCGACGGTGTTGGCAGGATTTTATCCGGCGCGAATCGCGGTGCGGCTCAATCCCATTGAGGTTGTGCATGAAGAATAGGGCGATTTGCGCTGCATTGGCGCTGTTCTTCGTTCCTCCGATCGATGCGCCTTATCGAACGGCGCTCCCGGGGTACCGCTATGAATTCCCGCGCGACTTCTTCGCTCATCCCGAATTTCAGACAGAATGGTGGTATACGACGGGAAACATAAAGACAGACGATGGCCGTGAATTCGGATTTGAGCTGACCTTTTTTCGGCAGGCGGTTAGTCGGGATAAAGAAAAACAAAGCGAATGGGATGTGAAGGATCTCTATCTTGCTCATTTGGCGCTGAGCGATCTCGATGGTGGCCGTTTTTATCATTCCGAACGTGTAAACCGCGCAGGCCCTGGAATTGCTGGTGTGGAGGCAGAAACGGGAAAAGTCTGGAACGGAAATTGGTCCAAGGTGTGGAAGAAAGATGGAACGCAGGAGCTCAACGCGCAGACGGATGAATTTAAGATTTCTCTCAAATTGCAGAGCGAAAAGCCGCCAGTGATTCACGGCACAAACGGAGTAAGCCAAAAAGCGGAAGGCGCGGGAAGAGCGAGCCATTATTTTTCCCAAACGCGGCTTGCGACTTCTGGAAGGATTGAGCTTCTCGGAAAAACTTTTTCTGTGACCGGCCTTTCCTGGATGGACCATGAATTCTTTACACATCAGCTTAGCGCTGAGCAGGCCGGCTGGAACTGGTTCAGCATTCAGTTGGAAGATAAAACGGAATTGATGCTTTTCATTTTGCGCCGCAAAGATGGAACGATTGATCCCTATTCCTCCGGAACGATCGTGGATGCAGCGGGCAAGACTTCGCATTTGCGGGCAGCGGATTTTTCGCTGACGCCGGAGGCCATTAGCTGGAAGAGCCCGGCGACGGGAGCGACTTACCCTATTCAATGGAAGGTTTCCATTCCACAGTTTGCAATTTGTCTGGAAGCGAGAACAAAACTTCCGCAGCAAGAGCTCACGGGCAGCACGAAATTCGCTCCAAATTATTGGGAAGGCGCGATGCAATTTTCGGGCATGCATGGAAATGCACAGATTCATGGCGTTGGGTATTTGGAAATGACCGGCTACGATCATCCAGTAGAGATGAAATAGCAGGAGTAAAAGGCTTATGCGGTCCTAGTACCCAGAAATTCCCTGCAATTTTTACACGCTGCACGCAATGGATCGAGTCTTCCGAAACCTGAACATCTATCGTCACACGATATAAGTCACAGAAGCCTCACGAGTTACAAGTTTTCGGCGACAACGGCAAAGTGATTGCACTTACTTCTTGGGTGAAACAAAAACCAGGCCATCAGGTGAAAACCTGAAAAAACAAACGTTCGAGGAGGCGAAATGTTGCGCTGGGCTCTAGCATTTTTCATCTTTGCATTGGTAGCCGCGATTTTTGGTTTCATGGGAATCGCTGCCGCCGCCGCGGGAATTGCGAAGATTCTTTTCTTTATCTTCCTGATTCTTTTTCTTGCGTCCGTACTTGGCCACCTTGTGCGCCGCACGTGAATTCCAACGACAAGAATCGACCATCGGCCAAACCAAAAGTTTAAATAAAAAAGGAGAAAGTGAAATGAAACGTTGGAAGGCAATTTTCATGGGGGCATTGCTACTTGCTCCGGCGACATTCGCAGGCGGAAAAGCGGATGACGTGAAGGACGAAAACAAACGATTGGAAAACGCGGGAACAGTGATGGATGAAATCCTTAACGTTCCCGATGACATTCCACAGGATCTTTTGGACAAAGCTCGCTGCGTTGTGGTGATGCCGTCGGTTTTGAAGGCGGCGTTCATCGTAGGCGGAAGCTACGGCCGCGGAACGATGGTTTGCCGCACGGGGAAGGATTTCACTGGGCCGTGGGGCGCTCCAGCGATGTACGCACTGGAAGGTGGGAGCGTTGGTTTCCAGATCGGCGGCGAAGCGACGGACTTTGTGATTCTGGTGATGAACAACCGCGGACTGGAAAGTCTGTTGCACAGCAAAGTGAAACTCGGAGCTGATGCGAGCATAGCGGCAGGACCCAAGGGCCGCTCAGCTGCGGCAGAAACCGATGCTTACATGCGTTCCGAAATGTTGAGCTATTCGAGGGCTCGCGGCGTGTTTGCGGGAATCTCGCTGGAAGGTTCGACGCTACGTCCAGATGAAGATGCGAATCACCGCCTGTACGGCAAAGATTCGTCTGCTGCGGGAATCGTGATGGAATCGAAATTTGCAGCTCCGGCGTCCGGAGAAAAGCTGGTACACCGGCTGCAAAAGGCTTCCCCTAACCTAAAACAATAAAAAAGGTGCAACCCTGGGAACGAGCGGAGGCGTCTGCGCGCCTCCGCTTTCCCTTTTTGATTGCCAAGAGTTTTGGAAAGTCAGTTTGTCTTGTTGCGAATTTCGATGGTAGCGCCGGTTCCAGAGATGGAATCACCGCTGATCCAAATCGTCACTCGCGAAGGTTCGACGGTAAATACATTTTGGTCGTTCCAAAAAGCAAATGCTTCCGCAGGAACGGCGAAGACCACGCGCTTGGTTTCGCCCGGCGCGATAGAGATCTTCTGAAAGCCCTTCAACATGCGGACAGGCATGGCAACGCTGGTGCCCTCGAGCCGCACATAGAGCTGAGCTGTTTCGTTAGCTGGATATGATCCAACGTTGGTGATGTTTGCGCTGACCTGTAAGGGGGCAGGCGCGGAGGAAGATTTATTGCTCAATCCTTCTTTTAACCAGTCGAGGCGCAACTCTTGTTTGCCCAATTCTGTGGGGCCGTATCGCAAAGTCGAGTAAGAGAGACCGAAGCCAAATGGAAATTGCGGAAGATTCGTTTCATCGAGATAACGTGAGACGTATTTTTGATCGCCGCCATTGGTGAATTTCGCCATGTCGGATTGCCTTGCAGGGCGGCCGGTGTTGAGCGCATTGTAATAGACGGGAATTTGACCGAGGCTGCGCGGCCAAGTGACAGAAAGCTTTCCGCTGGGAATATTTTCGCCGAAAAGAGTGCGGACGAGCGCAGGCCCGGCTTGATCGCCAGGGAACCAGGCAGCAAGAACCGCGGGGATATGTTCAAAGGCCCAAGGAAGAGTGAGCGAGCGACCGCTGAACAGAATCAGCACGATAGGCTTGTCCGTTGCGGCGACGGCTTCAAGAAGTTGTTGCTGACGGCCGGGGAGATCGAGATGAGCACGGGAAGCGGCTTCGCCGGTCATCACCGGGCCGTTTTCGCCAAGAGCGAGAATGACGACATCTGAGCTTTTTGCTGCATCCACTGCCGCCTTGATTTGAGCGTCAGTTGCGGTGGAAATTTCGGCGCCTTTTGCGTAATGGACGCGGGATTCGCCGAGCTTTTCGACGAGCGATTTACGAAGCGTGACGACGTCTTCGGCCCGGCTTTGTGCGCTCCAGGAGCCGAGCATATTCTGCGCGTCGTCTGCGAGCGGGCCAATGAGCGCGACGGATTTCACATCGTTCGAAAGAGGAAGAATGGGGGAAGCGGACGGAAGCGGATCGTTTTTCAGAAGGACAAAGGAATGTTCGGCTACCTCCCGCGAGAGCGCGACAGCTTCCGGAGTAAGCATCGCGGCTTTTTCTTTTTTCTCATCAACGTAAGGATTATCGAAAAGGCCGAGCGCGAATTTGATTCGAAGAACGTCTCGAACGGCATCGTCCAGAGTGGATTCGGGAATGTCGCCGGAGCGGACGAGCTTGGCAAGATGGTCGTGATAGAGGCTGCTGACCATATCCATTTCCACGCCAGCGAGGAAGGCTTTCTTCGCTGCTGTGGCGCCATCATTGGCAATGCCGTGGTTCATGAGCTCCGCGACTGAAGTCCAATCGCTATCTACAACGCCCCGGAAGCCCCATTCCTGTCTGAGGATTTTCTTGAGAGTGAATGAATTTGCAGATGCGGGTACGCCGTTCAATGAGTTGAACGCGCTCATGAGCGAACCAGCGCCTGCGTCAATAGCGGCATGGAAGGGCGGCAAATAATATTCGCGAAGTGAGTGCTCAGAGATTTCCGTGGAGTTATATTCGCGACCTGCTTCGGCGGCTCCGTAGCCAACGTAGTGCTTTACGCAAGCGAGGATGCTTTCGGCGCTATTCAGGCGATGGCCCTGATAACCGCGGACGTAAGCGCGCGCAAAAGCGGAACCGAGAAAAGGATCTTCGCCGTTACCTTCGGAGATGCGCCCCCAACGCGGATCGCGTGCGATGTCTACCATCGGAGAAAAGGCCCAGCGAATGCCGGTTGCAGAAGCTTCGCGGGCCGCGACACGAGCAGCGCGTTCCGCGAGGAGCGGATCCCACGTTGCAGAAATGCCGAGAGGGATAGGAAATTCGGTACGAAAACCGTGAATCACATCTAATCCGAAGATAACGGGAATGTGTAGACGGGATTTTTCGACGGCGATGCGCTGAAATTCGTTGGTTTCTTTTGCGGTGACGATATTGAAGAGGGCGCCGATTTCTCCCTTGGCGAGCATGTCTGGATAATCGGTGCGCCCTGTGCCCGGCCCAGTCGGCTGACCAGCAGAATATTGGACAAGCTGGCCGACTTTTTCTTCGATGGTCATTTTTTTAAGGAGCTCTTCGATGCGAGCTTCGATGGCAGGGTCGTTGAGGTCGGGATTCGCTGCGGACGGTTTAGCGGCAAACGGCGATTGCGCGATGGAGTGAGGAACTGCGAGAAGGAGCAATGAGGCCAAAAGAAGAGTGCGGTTCTTAAAAAACGTTATTCCTGTACGTAGCAACGAGCGCGAGTAGATGGCCATAACCCCAATCCGGAAAAAGTGGAATTTCGTACTCTATCAGACAGCGGCGAGCCAAACCTACAAGCAGAGATGAGTAACGAAAAGCTGCGGCGTGGCGCGGCGCGTGAGACGGCAGAATAGTACAGCAAGAAAAGCCAGTAATAAAACGGTTAATCAAAATAAGGCTCCGGTTGGAGATGAGACGTGAGCGAGGCGAAGACTTGCGGGCGCGGGTCTTCTTGCTCTGTGGAAAGTGGTGTGCCAGACTACGCAACTTATCGTCATGGCCAAGCCCAAATCAGGACACGCGGAGCCTGGCGCGGATGCTTCCGCGAAGAAAGTGAACCTGCGCGAGCTGGCGGAGCATCTGGGACTCTCCGTGGCTACGGTTTCACTTGTGATGAACCGGTCTCCCGCCGCTAAGTCCATCCCTCAGCAGACTCAACAACGTGTGCGAGCGGCAGCGCGAGAACTCAATTACCGGCCGAACGCAATGGCTCGAATGTTACGCCAGCAGCGGAGCTTTACGATTGGCGTGATCGTGCCGGAGATAAGCGAAGGATATGCGGCGCTGGTGCTTTCCGGGATTGAAGACTATTTGCTGCAAGAGGGTTATTTTTATTTTGTCGTAAGCCACCGGCACAAGACGGATTTGATCGAAGAGTATCCTAGATTGTTGCAGCAGCGCGGCGTGGAAGGCTTGATCTTTGTGGATACGCAATACGGAGCGGGAATTTCCGTGCCCGCTGTGGCGATTTCCGGACACAAGCACGTGGAAGGCGTAACAAATATCACGCTAAATCATACGCGTGCGGCAGATCTTGCGCTGGAGTATCTGGCAAAAGAGGGGCATAAAAAGATTGCGTTCATCAAGGGGCAGGCGTTCAGCTCCGACACGGAAATAAGATGGAAAGCAGTGAGAGCGGCGGCGCAATCCCTAGGAATCGCGATTGACGAGAAACTAGTAGTGCAGCTGGAGAGCGAGTTGCCGACGTCGCATCCGGGATACGAGGCAGGACGACGATTGTTGGGAAGCATGAAGCCGTTTACCGCGTTGCTTTCGTTCAACGACATTTCAGCGATAGGAGCAATTCGCGCGTTGCGAGAAGCAGGGAGGAGAGTGCCGGAGGATGTGTCTGTAGTGGGATTCGATGATATTCAAAGTGCGGCTTATCAGAATCCAAGTTTGACGACGATACGGCAGCCGCTGCGGGAAATGGGTGTGACCGCCGCGGAAACATTGGTGAAACGAATCAACAGCGGGTCGAAAGAAGAGTATCCACGCAGCATTATGGTGGAACCGGAATTGGTGAAGCGAGAGAGTTCGGGCAAAGTGAGGAGTTGAGAACTATTCCTGTTCGTGAGTGACGATGTGGACGTCCACTTCGGGAGATTCGCGCAAGAAACGGTGTGCGGCAGAGAGATAGAGATATTTTTTCCAGCCTTTTTCGACTGAACGGCCAAAAATTACCTGTGTAATGTGCTTTTCGCGGACGGCGTTTGCAACGGCGTCCGCGACGCTGACCCCTTTTAGCTGAAGAACTGTAGCTCCAAGATTTTCGGCGAAGCGAAGATTCGCAGCGACGGAGCGGCGATCTTCTTCACTGTTGGCGCGGCCAGTATCCACGTTAATTACGTAAAGTTCGGAGTCTAAGCGGCGGGCCATGCGAGCGGCTCGAGCGATGAGATATTGCGCGGTGGGATTTGAGCTGACACAGACAGCGATACGTTCCCGGACAGCCCAATTTTTCTGGATGTCCTTGGAGGCCATGTAGTTCTCGAGGCTACGATCCACTTGTTCGGCGACCTGGCGCAGGGCAAGTTCGCGGAGAGCAATGAGATTGCCGCGCCTGAAGAAATTGCCGAGAGCTTGCTCGACTTTAGTTTGAGAGTAGACGTCGCCGCGGCGCATGCGGTTTTGAAGGGCTTCGGGAGTGAGGTCCACCATGACGGTTTCGTTGGCAGTCATAGGAACCCAGTCCGGAACAGTTTCGCGGACGGTGATGCCGGTGATGTTGCGGACGGTAGGAGAGATGCTTTCGATGTGCTGAATGTTTAGGGTGGTGAGTACATCTATTTTGGCGGCCAGAAGCTCCTGAATATCTTCGTAGCGTTTGCGGTGCTTGCTGCCGGGAATGTTCGTGTGGGCGAGCTCGTCTACGAGGACGACACCCGGTTTGCGGGAAAGAATGGCATCCACATCCATTTCTTCGAAGAGTGTTCCTTTGTATTCGATTTTCTTGCGAGGGATTGCCTCAAGCTGGGAAGTAAGCTCTTCAATTCCCTTGCGGCCGTGAGATTCGACGATGCCGATAACGACATCTTCGCCGCGAGCATGACGGCGAATGGCTTCGCTCAGCATGCTGTATGTCTTTCCTACGCCGGGAGCGTAGCCAAGGAAAAGCTTGAAACTGCCTTTCGTCTTCTCCGAAGGAGAAGCAACTTCGAGCCAATCTTCGGGCTTTTTCGGCACAGATTGCACTCCCGAGGCGATTCTGCGAGCTTTACGATTTGCTAACGCCAGTGCGATAAACTGGAAGAAGCATGCAGCGCAAAGTCCAGCAGCGCGTTCTGCGCACAATTGCGGCTTTCCTGATAATTGCCGCAATCACGGCGCTTTACAGAAAAGAGCTGCCGACCGTCAATCAGACGACGGTAGCGCTGTCATTTCTTTTGGCAATTTTAGCAGTTTCCGCGGCGTGGGGCATGGCGGTGTCCGCGTTTATGTCCGTGGTGGCGATGCTGGCATTCAATTACTTTTTTCTGCCACCTGTTGGAAGGTTCACAGTTGCAGATCCGCAGAATTGGGTAGCTTTGCTGGCGTTCCTTGTGACAGCGATCGTAGGCAGTCAGCTTTCGAACCGGATTCGAAAAGAAGCGGACGTTGCACACAGGAGAAGGATCGAGATCGAGCAATTGTACACGTTCAGCCAAAAGCTTTTGGGAGAAGGAAACGTTATTCAATTGCTGAATGCAATTCCGAATCACATTGTAGAGGCGTTTGAAGCAGGCGCGGCAAGTGTGTTCTTGGCAGAAAAGCAGAAATTTTACCGGTCGGGATTCGGGACGCTGCAATTGGAAGAAGAACAACTGAAGACGGCATTTGACCGTGAAGAACCGCTGATTGATAGTGCCAAGAGATTCAGTTATGCACCGATACGATTAGGGATGAAGTCCATTGGGAGTTTTGGAATTTCCGGACCGCGGATGAGCCGGCAAACGCTGGAAGCGGTCGGAACTTTGCTGGGCATAGCGATCGAGCGGGCGCGAGCCGTGGAACAGTTGAGTAAGACAGAAGCGGATCGTCAGAGCGAGCGTTTGAAGTCAGCCTTGCTGGATTCAATTACGCATAACTTCCGAACGCCGCTGACATCAATCAAAGCTTCGGTTACTTCCCTGCTTTCGGAGAGGCCCCCAAAGGCTGAGCAGGGTCGCGAGCTGCTCGAGATCATGGATGAAGAGTGCGACCGCCTGAACCGCCTGATTGAAGATGCTGCGGAGATGGCACGGCTGGAGGCGGGAGAGGTGGAGTTGCAATTTGCACCGGTAGCAGTGCGCGAGCTTGTAGAAGCGGCAATGGAGAATTGCAAGTTTGCACTGGGAGACAGAAAGATCGAGTTGCAGATTCAAGATGGTTTGCCGCGAGTAAGAGCAGACCTGGCGCGAGCGAAAGAGGTTTTGGTACAACTGCTGGAGAACGCCAACCTGTATTCGCAAAAGAGCAAACCGATCGTGGTGAGCGCAGAGGCAATTGGAAACAGTGTTTTGATCAGCGTGGCGGACCAGGGTCCGGGGATAGATGCGCTGGAGCAGGGACTAATTTTTGACAAATTTTATCGCGGGAAAGATCAAAGAGCGGTTGTACAAGGGACTGGAATGGGGCTTTCGATTGCGAAGGCGATCGTAGAGGCGCACGGGGGTTCGATTGCTTTGACGAGCCAGTTAGGGCACGGGTCGGTATTTTCGTTCACACTGCCGGTGGCGCGATGAGCAGCGCAAAAATTCTTATTGTGGATGATGCGCAGCAGGTGCGGCGAGTGCTGCGAACCGCGCTTTCGACAGAAGGCTACACGATTTTTGAAGCAGGGACAGGAGAAGAAGCGCTGGAGCTGTTTCGAACATCACCGCCGGATGCGGTCTTGCTCGACGTGAACATGCCTGGGATGACGGGGCTAGAGACGTGTCAGGAGATACGCAGGCATTCCGATGTGCCGATTTTGATGCTGACGGTGCGTAATGCGGAACGAGACAAAGTGCTGGCGCTGGACGCGGGAGCAGACGATTACGTAGTTAAGCCATTTGGGATGCAGGAATTACTGGCGCGATTGCGAGCGGCGTTGCGAAGACGCGGGACGCTTTCGAAGCTCACCAATTTTGAATCGAAGCAATTGACGGTGGATTTTGAGACGCGGCAGGTGATGGCAAACGGAAAAGAAGTGCACCTGACACCGAAAGAGTTTGAATTGCTGAAGCAATTGATTGCGAATTCGGGAAAGCCGTTGACGCACAGGAGATTGTTGCAAACGGTGTGGGGACCGGACTACGGAGACGAGCCCGAATATTTGCGGGTGATGGTGAACCAGCTAAGGAAGAAAATTGAAGCGGATCCGTCAAAGCCGAAACTGATTTTGACTGAGCCGTGGGTGGGGTACCGGTTCCAACCGCCAAAGGAAAAGAAGGCCGTCGAGGAAGAAGAGGCTTAGCGACGGGCGTATTTCTCGTCCAGGGCAAGATTCAATTGCAAGACATTGACGCGAGGCTCGCCAAGAAACCCGAATTGGCGTGCGATGGTGTGTGTCTGAATCAGCGCGTGAAGCTCGGGTTCGGAGATGGCGCGCGCTTTGGCGACACGGGGGACCTGAAATTCGGCGGCTTCGAGGGAGATTTCGGGATCGATCCCGGAAGCAGAAGCCGTAAGCAGATCCACGGGGATCGGTACATTGGGATTTTCAGCGCGGAGTTTTGAAGCATCGGCCTGAATGCGATCAGAGAGCTGATGATTTGTTGGGCCGAGATTGGAGCCGCCTGATGCGAGTGGATCGTATCCGTTGCCTGCAGCGGAAGGGCGCGGGTGAAAGTAAGCGGGCGAAGTGAACGATTGGCCGATTAGTTCGGAGCCGACGATTTTTCCATTTGAAGCTAACAAGCTGCCATTGGCACGGTGCGGAAAGAGAATGCGCGCTGCTCCTGTAACGGCGAGCGGGTAGATGATGCCGCAAAGCAGCGTGGTGATGAGTGTCATCCAGAAGGCGATCTTGAGTTGCTTCAGCATGCGAATCTCCTAGGCCAGATGCATGGCGCGGATAGCCACGTCGATAACTTTTATGCCGACAAACGGGGCAATGATGCCGCCAAGACCGTAAACAAGAAGATTGCGGCGAAGCAGAGCGGCCGCACCAACAGGGCGATAGCGAACGCCGCGAAGAGCGAGCGGGATAAGCGCGACGATGATAAGCGCGTTAAAAATGACCGCTGAGAGGATTGCAGACTGGGGCGTCGCGAGATGCATGACGTTCAGTATTCCGAGTTGCGGAAGCGCGACGGCAAACATGGCCGGAATGATGGCGAAATATTTTGCGACGTCATTGGCGACGGAAAAAGTGGTGAGAGCGCCGCGGGTGATGAGGAGCTGTTTGCCTATTTCGACGATTTCTATGAGCTTCGTGGGATTCGAATCGAGATCGACCATATTTCCGGCTTCTTTTGCAGCTTGTGTGCCGGTGTTCATGGCGACGCCGACGTCGGCTTGCGCGAGGGCAGGAGCGTCATTTGTGCCATCTCCAGTCATGGCGACCAGACGACCTTTCGCTTGTTCGCGTTTGATGAGGGCCATCTTGTCTTCTGGCTTTGCTTCGGCAAGAAAATCGTCAACACCGGCCTGGCGCGCAATTGCAGCAGCGGTGAGTGGATTGTCACCAGTGATCATCATGGTGCGTATGCCCATTGCGCGAAGGTGATCGAAGCGTTCGCGCATGCCGCCTTTGACGATGTCTGTGAGAGCGATAACGCCAAGAACGCGGCGATTTTCGGCGACGAGAAGTGGAGTTCCGCCGGAGTTGGAAATTTCTTCCACGATATGAACTACTTCGGGCGGAATGATGTTGTTGCGCTCATTAACACAACGCGCGATGGCTTCACGTGCGCCTTTGCGGATTTCGCGACCGTCAATATCCACGCCGGACATGCGGGTCTGCGCGGAAAAAGGATGGAAGACGGTGTTGTGAGAGGAGAGGTCGCGGCCGCGGAGGTTATAACGTTCCTTGGCAAGAATAACAATGGAGCGGCCCTCGGGAGTTTCGTCAGCAAGAGAAGAAAGCTGGGCGGCATCGGCGAGGTGTGATTCTTCGACGCCTGGCGCGGGGAAAAAGTGGGTGGCTGCGCGATTGCCGAGCGTAATGGTCCCGGTTTTATCGAGGAGGAGTATGTCCAAATCTCCGGCGGCTTCGACAGCGCGTCCAGACATGGCGAGAACGTTGCGACGGAGGAGACGGTCCATCCCAGCGATGCCGATTGCGGAGAGTAGGCCTCCGATGGTTGTGGGAATGAGGCAGACGAGAAGTGAAACGAGAACAAAGAGATTTTGCGGCGCGGAAGAATAGATGGCGAATGGCTGAAGCGTGACGACGGCCAACAGAAATAGAAGAGTGAGGCCGGCGAGAAGAATGTTGAGTGCGATTTCGTTGGGAGTCTTTTGACGTTCGGCGCCTTCGACTAGTCGAATCATGCGATCGAGAAAGGTCTGGCCGGGATTCGCTGTGATGCGGATCTTGATTTCGTCGGAAAGGACGCGCGTACCGCCAGTGACAGCGGAGCGGTCGCCGCCAGATTCGCGGATAACAGGCGCAGATTCGCCCGTGATGGCGGACTCGTCCACGGATGCAATGCCTTCGATGATTTCACCGTCGCTGGGAATCATTTCGCCTGCAGAAACGAAGACAATATCGCCAGCCTTGAGTTTTGAGCCGGGGACTTGTTCTTCCTTGCCGGATTCGGTGAGGCGGCGAGCTAAAGTTTCGGAGCGGGCTTTGCGCAACGTTTCGGCCTGGGCTTTACCGCGGCCTTCGGCCATAGCTTCCGCAAAATTTGCGAAAAGAATTGTGAACCAGAGCCAGAGAGTGATTTGCAGGCTGAAAGCAAAGCCTTTGGCGTGAATCGCGACACCGTGAATCAGATCGATAGTTGTGACAAGTGCGCCGATTTCAACGACGAACATCACGGGATTCTTGTAAAGGACGCGCGGGTCGAGCTTTATGAACGATTCGAAGATGGCTCGGCGAATCAATGTGGCGAAATCCGTCTTTTTCGGTATTGCTTTCGTTTGGGTAACCATGACGTTAGAAAAGTTTCCCCACGGACATTTGCAGATGTTCGAGGATCGGGCCAAGACTTAAGACCGGAAAGAAGGTGAGAGCACCGACAATAAGCACGGTGGAAACAAGAAGTGTCGAGAAAAGTGGCGTGGTGACCGGAAAGGTTCCAACGGATTCGGCGACGGATTTCTTTTGTGCGAGATTTCCGGCAATGGCAAGGATAGGGATGACGGCGAAGAAGCGGCCGAGAAGCATGGCGATGGCAAGGGAGTTGTTGTACCAATTCGTGTTGGAATTGATTCCGTTGAAGCCGGAACCGTTGTTCCCAGTAGCAGAAGCGTAGGCGTAGAGAATTTGCGTAAGGCCGTGAGGACCGGGATTGGTGATGCCCGCCTGACCAAAGGAAGTAACGCTCGCTATTGCGGCAAATGCCAGAACCACAACCGGCAAGATCAAGATAGAAAGCATGGCCATCTTGACGTCATACGATTCGATTTTCTTGCCGAGATATTCCGGAGTGCGGCCAACCATGAGGCCCGCAAGAAAAACGGTGATGATGACGAAGACAATCATTCCGTAGAGACCGGCACCCACTCCGCCGAAGACAACTTCACCGAGAAGGATGTTGATGAGCGGAATCATGCCACCGAGCGGAGTGTAGGAATCGTGCATGGAGTTGACAGCACCACAACTGGCGTCTGTCGTGACTGCGGCGAACAGCGCGGAACCCGGGATACCAAAACGCACTTCTTTGCCTTCCATATTGCCCGAGGAGGCTGCAGAGGCAGTGGCAGATCTCAGCGCGGGAGTCGGATGTGATTCAGCGGCGTAGACTGCAAATGCAGCTGCAAGAAAAAGTACGGCCATGGCACTCCATACGGCCCAGCCGTGACGCGGAGAACGAGTCATGCAGCCGAGTGTATAGGTGAGGCCACTCGGAATCGCGAAGATCATGATGACCTGAAGGAAGTTGGTGAGCGGTGTGGGATTTTCGTAGGGATGCGCGCTGTTTGCATTGAAGAAGCCACCACCGTTAGTGCCGAGCTCCTTGATTGCCTCCTGCGAAGCTAGAGGCCCTTGCGGAATGATTTGCTCAGAGGCTGCTTGCGAATCGATCGGGTGAACGAATTGATACGGGCGGAAATTTTGGATGACACCCTGTGAAACCAGAACAAGAGCCAGAACGAAACAAGCGGGAAGCAAGACCCAGAGCGTGCTGCGGGTAAGATCCACCCAGAAATTCCCGATAGTTTGCGTGCTAACACGAGCGATGCCACGAATTAGCGCAATAGCGAGGGCGATGCCGACTGCTGCGGAGATAAAATTGTGATAGGCAAGCCCGGCCATTTGCGTGAAATAGCTCATGGTAGTTTCGGGGACATAGGCCTGCCAGTTAGTGTTGGTTGTAAAACTGACGGCCGTGTTCCAGGCAAGTGTCGGAGAAACTCCGCCTAGCTTCTGTGGATTGAAGGGAAGCAGATGCTGGGCGCGCTCGATTACGTCGAGCAAAAGTAAAGAAACGCCGCTGAAAAGGAGCATGGAGAGGCCATACTCTTTCCAATCCATTTCGTGCGATTCGTCCACGCCGCAAAGGCGGTAGATGAGGCGTTCGACAGGGCGACAAAGAAAGTCCAGGAATGTCTTCTCGCCAGAAAACACACGAGCAAGGAAGACACCGATCGGCTTGGTGATTGCGAGAAGAAAGCCGAGAAAGAGGAAGATTTGGAATACGCCGACGGCCGTCATGGTCAGAACTTCTCCGGCCACAAAAGGGCGGCGAGCAGATAACCAAACAACAAAACGCACAAAACGATGAGGACGACCTGGCCTAGCATCGCAATCCTTTCGCTACTTGAGACGATCGCACGCGCGCAAATACAGGCCCGAGAGCCAGAAGAAGAAAAACGTCGCGAGTGAGAAAATGAGGTCGAGCACGGAAGCCTCTTTTAGGTACGGCGAAATTGTGGCGGCGCGACCCTAAAAAAGTGGTCAGCGGTTTATAAGGATTTTGTTGGACGAGTAAGTGCAAGAGTTACATGGAGATAGCAGCGTCGTGGAGTACACTTTGGCTGCAAATTCGAGGCGCATTTCGGAGTCACCAGAATAGTGATGGATATCTCGCAGCTTGCCAAGGAATTGAAAAGACAGGTGAGCGGCACGGTCAGTTTTGCGACTGGCGACCGCGCGCTTTATGCCATGGACGGTTCGAACTACCGGCAGGTGCCGATCGGCGTCGTCATTCCGCGAACGATTGAAGATGTTGTGGCTACGATGAGCGTTTGCCGGAGTTTTGGGGCGCCGATTTTTTCGCGTGGCGGCGGAACGAGCCTCTCCGGGCAATGCTGCAATGCTGCGATTGTGATGGATTGGAGCAGACACCTGAACAGAATTCTGGAAATCAACGCGGAGGAGCGGTTCGCCCGAGTGCAACCAGGTGTTGTATGCGACCAGTTGCGCGATGCTGCGGCCCCGCTTGGTTTGACGTGGGGACCGGATCCGGCGACACACACACACTGCACCTTTGGCGGAATGATCGGGAACAATTCGTGCGGCGTGCACTCGCAAATGGCGGGAAAGACTGTTGAGAACGTGGCGGAGCTGGAGGTTCTGCTTTACGACGGCACCCGGATGAAGGTCGGGCCGACTTCGCAAGCGGAACTAGAAGCAAAAATCACGGCGGGGGGAAGAGTTGGAGAGATTTATGCGCGGCTTTCAAAACTGCGCATGAATTATGAAAAGTTGATTCGCGAGCGTTACGTGAAAATTCCGCGGCGCGTATCGGGATACAACCTGGATGAATTGTTGCCGGATGCGAATGGCAATTTCAATTTGGCGCGAGTACTGGTTGGGACCGAGTCTACCTGCGTGACGGTTACGGAAGCGAAAGTGCGGTTGATCGAAGGGCAACATTCGCGCGTGTTAGTGGTTTTGGGATTTTCGAACATTTTCGAAGCAGCCGATCACACGGCGGAGGTGGTTGCGTTTGGGCCAATTGGGCTGGAAGGATTCGATCGCGTGACTGCGCGAAACATGCTGAAAAAAGGATTACTGCAAAGTGAGTACCTTCCGCTGCTGCCGGAAGGCGATGGATGGCTGCTGGTGGAGTTTGGTGCGAGGGGGATTCAGGAGGCGGAGGAAAAGGCTCGGGCATTTGTGAAGGTGTTCGGGGACAGAAAAGGTGTGAATGCCCGGCTTTTGCTTAATCCGCAGGAGCAAAGGAAAGTTTGGCTTTTGCGCGAATCGGGGCTTGGCGCGAATTCTCATGTGCCAGGCGAACCACCTAGCTGGGAGGGATGGGAGGATTCGGCGGTTGCGCCGGAAAAACTTGGACCTTATTTGCGCGAGCTACAGTCGCTCTTTGACAAATATAAATATCACGCATCCATGTACGGACACTTTGGGCACGGCTGCATTCACAACCGAGTGACGTTTGAATTGGGAACGCCGGAGGGGGTGAAAAAGTGGCGCGCGTTTATGGATGAAGCGGTAGATTTGTGCGTGCAGTACGGCGGATCTCTTTCCGGAGAACACGGGGATGGACAGGCGAGGGCAGAATATTTGCCAAAAATGTTTGGGCCGGAATTGGTGCAAGCGTTTCGGGAATTCAAGGCGATTTGGGATCCGGACGGAAAGATGAATCCGGGAAAAGTTGTGGAGCCGTATCGCATTGATGAGAATTTGCGGCATTCGGTAAAGGCGAAATTGACTTCGATAGAAACGCACTTTTCGTTTGCGGAAGATGGGGGAGATTTCTCCCACGCAGTGGAGCGATGTGTGGGAGTGGGAAAGTGCAGGCGCGAAGCAGGGCACGGCGATCAAGACACGATGTGTCCGAGTTATATGGTGACGCGGGAAGAGAAGCATTCTACGCGGGGACGGGCGCATTTACTCTGGGAGATGACGCGGGGAGAGATTTTGCCGGATGCGTGGAGGAGCGAGGAGGTTAAAGAAGCACTGGATTTGTGTTTGTCATGCAAAGGATGCAAAGGCGACTGCCCGGTGAATGTGGATGTGGCGACATACAAGGCGGAGTTTCTTTCGCACTACTGGGAAGGGCGGAGCCGACCGCTCCGGGCGTTTGTGTTCGGATGGATTGATAAGTGGGCAGAGATAGCTTCGCTTGCCCCGTGGCTGGCGAATGGGATTGTAAGAATGCCTCTGGTGAGCGGCGCAATCAAGAAAGTTGTTGGCATTGCAAAAGAGCGAACATTGCCAGCGTTTGCGAGCAAAGCGTTTAAGGCTTCCTTCGATAAACGGAACACTTCGGATCCGAGCAAGCCGCAGGTCATGCTTTGGCCGGATACATTCAACAACAGTTTCAAGCCGGGGACACTGGAAGCTGCTGTTGATGTTCTGGGAGCGGCCGGATTTCGCGTGACGATTCCGCGAGTGCGGCTGTGTTGCGGGCGGCCGCTCTATGACCATGGATTTCTGGACATGGCGAAGGCGTATCTTGAAAAGGTATTGGATGCACTTAAGGAGCCGATTGCGTTTGGAGTTCCGCTAGTCGTTCTGGAGCCGAGTTGCTGCAGTGTGTTTCGCGACGAGATGCTGAATCTCTTTCCGAAGCGTGAGGATGCGAAGAAGTTGGCGGCATTGACGATGACCTTTGGGGAGTTCTTGCATAAACATGCCTACGATTTTTCGTTGCCGAAGCTGGAGAAGGCTGCGCTGGTACAAGGCCATTGCCACCACAAGGCAGTGATGCGAATGCGGTATGAGAAATCACTGATGGAGAGATTAGGGTTGCAGTATGAAGTATTGGAATCGGGATGCTGCGGAATGGCGGGCGCGTTCGGGTATGAGAAGGACAAGTATGGAATTTCGGTCGCGTGTGGCGAACGAGTCTTGCTGCCGCGTGTTCGTGAAGCTTCGGCGGAAACGCTGCTTGTTGCGGACGGATTCAGCTGCCGCGAACAAATTGAGCAGGCAACCGGGCGAAAGACTTTTCATCTGGCAGAAGTGGTACGGGCTGCACTCAAGGTTCATTGACAAGCTCTCTTGCAAGCCGATATCCTCGCGCACAACTGAAGAATCGCAGCTTTTTCAAACTCCGAGGTAAAACGTGGAAACGGGCGGCTCCCGGCAGGTGACAGAACTACTCGTGCGCTGGAGGCAGGGCGACCGCCAGGCGCTGGATGCATTGATTCCGCTGGTTTACGAGGAGCTTCGGCGAATTGCGCAGCATTTTCTGCAACGCGAGCGGCCTGGTCACACACTGCAAAGCACGGCACTGGTGCACGAAGCGTACGTGCGGATGGTGGGGCAAAATCTTCCGCAGTGGCAAAGCAGGGCGCATTTCTTCGGAATCGCTGCTCAACTCATGCGACAAATTCTGGTGGATCACGCGCGAACGAAGCAGGCAGCTAAGCGCGGCGGCGATGTCTTTAAATTGTCGTTGGACGAGAGCACAGCAATGCCGGAGCAAAAAGACCTGGATTTGATCGCACTCGACGATGCGCTGAAGAGCCTGAGCGAACTCGATGCGCAGCAGAGCAAGATTGTGGAGCTCCGCTATTTTGCCGGACTGACGATTGAGGATACGTCTGAGGTGCTGGGAATTTCTCCTGCAACGGTGAAGCGAGATTGGGCAACGGCGCGCGCGTGGCTACAAAGGGAGATGGTGCGCGGAGGGTCCTGATGACTCCCGAACGATGGCAAGAGATCAAGAAGGTATTAGAAGTGGCGCTGTCGCTGGGTGCGGCAGAGCGTGGTCCTTACTTGGACAAGACCTGCGCGAATGATCACGATCTGCGGCAAGAAGTGGAGTCCTTGCTTGCCGCGCACCAACCCACAGGACAAAACATTCTTGATGAGCCCGTAGTCAACATCCTGGCTACTGCTACAGGGAGTTCTCGCCCCAGCGTAGATGCGGGGCAGCAAATCGGCGTGTACCGAATTATTCAGGAGATCGGCCGCGGCGGCATGGGAGAGGTCTACCGTGCAGTGCGGGCGGATGGAGAGTTCACAAAAGAAGTTGCACTGAAGACAGTCCGCGGCGGGCATGATTTCGCATCGGTAATTCAGCGATTTAGGAGCGAGCGGCAGATTCTGGCAAGCCTGGAACATCCGAATATCGCGCGACTCTTTGACGGCGGCACATCAGGCGATGGAATTCCTTATCTTGTGATGGAATTGGTGAATGGAGTTCCGATTGATACTTATTGCGATGCAGAGAAATTAAGTATCTCTCGCCGCCTGGAACTTTTCCTGCAAGTGTGCGCGGCGGTTCAATACGCGCATCAGCGATTGGTGATTCACCGGGATATAAAACCAGGAAACATTTTGGTGACGAAAGAGGGTGTGCCAAAGCTTTTGGACTTCGGCATTGCGAAAATTCTCGATCCGGCTGCGGCGACGGATGTGACACTGGTAAGACCGATGACACCAGAGTATGCAAGCCCGGAGCAAGTTCGGGGCGAACCAATTACGACGGCTTCCGATGTTTATTCGCTTGGTGTTGTTCTCTACCAATTGCTGACGGGGCGGTCGCCATATCGAGTGGACACGCGAACGCCACATGAGCTTGCTCAAGCAATTACGGAAACTGAACCAGAGCGGCCAAGCACGGCGATCATGAGGCAGGTTCCGCCGAGTTCTGCAGCCGGACGAACCGCAGAAGAGCTGTGCGACGCGCGCGAAGGATCACTGGCGAAATTGCAAAAGAGACTTACGGGTGATTTGGACAATATCGTGCTAAAGGCGCTGCGGAAAGAAGCGCAGCGACGGTATTCCTCGGCAGAACAGCTTGCGGATGATTTGCGCAGGCACCTCGACGGGCTTCCTGTTTCGGCGAGGCCGGATTCATGGAGTTATCGGTCCGGAAAATTTGTACGGCGGCATACGGCAGGAGTAATTGCGGCTGGACTTGTTGTCGCGACGCTGATTGGCGGCGTGGTTGTGACGGCGCGCGAGGCAAAAATTGCGGAGAGCAATCGAATCCGGTCGGAAAAACGATTTGACGATGTTCGAAAGCTTTCCAATTCCCTGATTTTTGAAATTCACGACTCCATCGAGGCGCTGCCGGGAGCAACACCAGCTCGCAAGCTGCTGCTGGACCGGGCCGTGGAATATTTGGACAAACTCTCCAGCGAAGCTGCCGGCGATCCAAATTTACAACGGGAGCTGGCTTGGGGCTATCAACGGCTTGCCGTGATTCAGGGCAATGCAACGGAATCGAATCTTGGAAATCTGGATGCGGCCCTGGCCAGCGACAGGAAAGCGCTGCGGCTTTTTGAATCCGTAGCCAAAGCAAATCCAACGGACACCATTGACCAGCTGAACGTAGCGATGATGCACCGGATCTTGTCGTTTTCGGAAATCATGGAGGGTGGAGGCCGCGAGGAGCTGGGAAAAGCGATGGCGATTACGGACCGTCTCATAAAAACGGATGGGCAAAATCCGAAAGTCAGGAGCGAGCGATCCGTCGAGTATCAGAATCTGGCGTTGATCTATGACGGGCAAGGCGACGAACGCCAGGCGCTTGAGGCGTATCAAAAGAATGTGGAATTGAGAGAGGACATTTTTCGAACGACGCCGGATTATCACGGGATCAAAAGAAGCATGGGAATGGTGACAGCCCAACTCGGAATGGAGCTTGCACGGGTGGGGAGAAGAAAAGAAGCCCTGGAAACTCTGAACAAAGCGATTGTGCGCTTTGACGATGCGCTAAGGAGCGGCGGGACGCCGGACGTCGCGCGGGAGGGCGCCGTGGCCAGGGAAAAAAAGGGCGATGTTCAGATGATGGAAGGGGATGTCGCCGGTGCGATGGAAAGCTTTCGGGAAGCATCCCAAACGATTCGTCCGTTGGCGAAGGAAGATCCCGAAAACTCGATGTTGAGCGCGGATCTGGCAGGACTGGAATACAAGAAAGGAATCCTCCTCATGCTGCAAGGCAAGTATGGTGAGGCCGCCGAAGTACTGCATTCTGCGCTGAAACAATTCACTTCTTCCGGCGCTTCTGCGGACGTTCCTCCGGGAAAGGCAGCCTTTCTCAATTGGCTTGGCGAAGCAGAAATGAGGCAAAAGAATCTCGCCGGAGCGCTGCGGAATTTTCAACAAGTCATCGCTGATCTAACCGTCGCAGAAGGAAAGCCGCTGCATGACGAATACCGGTGCCAGCTCGCGGAAAGTCATGTGAAGTCAGGGCGAGTGTTTTTACAAATGAGGAAGAATCAAGAGGCAGAGATGGAATTCAAGAAGGCTCTAGAGACTTCCGCGCCATCACTCAAAGATGAGTTGAACGATGTGCCTGAATACTATGTTGCGGCGGACGGATACGCAGGCTTGGGAGACACTGCGATGGCTGAAGTTTCCTCTGCAAAATCGGCAGACGAACGAAGACAGAAGCTCGCGGCGGCGCAAGATTCCTATACAAAAAGTCTGGAGTTTTGGCGGAAGATTCCTAATCCAGCGCGACTAAGTCCGGATTTGTTCCTGGTTGAAGGAGAACCTGAGGTCGCGAAAAAACTCGCAAAGTGCAAATCGGAATTGGCAAGAATGAATTTGACTTCTTCAGAGTCGTAAAGTTGGATCCGTATTGGCTCTGGTCATCCACCCGCTGGTCAGCCACCCGCAATTGCGCCAATGACAAGAAATGGTTCGGCGCCGGAAACGATTGCTTCAGGAACAAGCGTATCCGGTGGTTCAAGGGAGAAGTCTTCCCCGCAAGCGAAGAAACGCAAGAACGGGCGGCGTTCCAGGGTTACGTGATCACGGATCGTGCCTTTTAACATCGGATAGTCGGCTTCAACTGCGTCCAGAATGGAGCGCAACGTTACTTTACCCGCGACACTGACCTGCACTTCCATGCCAACGTGAGCCAGCGTACGCAAATGTTGAGGCAGGACGACCCGGATCATTGCAGTGTTTGAACCTCTACCGAGAGTACCCCAGGGAGATCGTGAACGATCGCACTCCAGGAATCGCCGGCATCGTTTGAAACGTACACCTGGCCACCGCTCGTGCCAAAGTAGATGCCGCACTTGTCGAGTGTGTCCACGGCCATCGCATCGCGCAGGACGTTTACATAGCAATTTTGCTGCGGCAAACCCTTGGTCAGAGGCTCCCAGTCGTTGCCGCCGCTTTTGCTGCGGTAGACGCGGAGTTTTCCATCGGGAACGTAGTGCTCAGAATCGCTTTTGATGGGGACAACGTAGATGGTTTCTGGTTCATGCGAATGAACGTCAATCACAAAGCCAAAATCCGTGGGCAGATTTCCGCTGACTTCGGTCCACGAATCGCCTGCATTATCACTGCGCAATACGTCCCAGTGTTTCTGCATGAAGAGAATACCGGGACTCTTGGGATTCATCGCTACGTGGTGAACGCAATGGCCAACTTCCGCAGTTGGATTGGGAATGTAGAGGGAATGGAGTCCTTTATTGATAGGCTTCCAAGTAGAGCCTCCATCATCCGTTCGGAATGCGCCTGCCGCTGAAATCGCGATGTAAATTCTTTTGGGATCGCTAGGATCAAGGATGATTGTGTGCAAACCCATGCCGCCAGCGCCCGGTTGCCAGGCTGGGCCTGTTCCATGGCCGCGCAATCCGGAGAGTTCTTGCCACGTCTTGCCGCCATCTTTCGAGCGAAACAGCGCTGCATCTTCAACGCCAGCGTAGACAGTGTCTGATTCGCTGAGAGATGGTTCGATATGCCAAACGCGCTTAAATTCCCACGGATGCTGGGTACCGTCATACCACTGATGTGTTGTAAGTGGTTTCCCGGTTTCCGGTGAGACGTCATATACGAATTTGTTGCTCTCGCCTTTTGGCATACCCTCCGGCGTTGTCTGTTCGCCAGGCGGAGTGCCTGGCTGAAACCACGTCTTGCCGCCATCATCGGAACGTTGAATCACCTGGCCAAACCATCCACTTGTCTGGGAAGCATAGATTCGATTCGGGTCCAGGGGAGAACCCTTCATGTGATAGATCTCCCAACCGGCGAAATGAGGGCCGCTCACTTCCCATTTTTCCCGCTTGCCGTCGGAAGTAAGGATGAAGGCACCTTTACGCGTACCGACTAAGACCCGAACGCCGCTCATGAGTCTGCTCCTGAAAGAAATTGGGGAAGGACGGGAAGTCCCAAAGACCGAACCCTAGTGTAAAGCCGACTTGAGCAACGGAAAACTACATATTTTCGGACCGCGACAGGTATACTGTCGCAACTTCTTGTCCTGCTACAGGGGCGGACACTTGGCAACTTCTTCTATCGCTGCGACAACAACTTCGGGAATTGCAGCGATTGCCGAAATACATTTGCCGAAAGAGCGGCGGCTCACGCTGCTTGCGCTAGTCAGCCTCATTTATTTCACGACATGTGGCGGTGCGTACGGAATCGAGCCGCTGGTCGGCGCGATTGGTCCCGGATTGGCCGTTCTGTTTATTGTGATCACGCCATTCGTCTGGAGTCTTCCGATGTCATTGATGGTTGCGGAACTCACGACGATGATGCCGGAAGAGGGCGGCTATTACATCTGGGTAGGGGAAGCGCTTGGGCCATTCTGGGCGGTGCAGGAAGCCGTATGGACGATGAGTTGTGGGGCGGCGCTGCTTGCCATATTTCCTGTTATGTTCGTCAGCTATCTGACTTACTTTGTGCCTGCGCTCTCTCCTTCTTCAGGAATTCTCTCGCCTGAGCTGGGAACATTCTTGCGGTGGCTGGCGGCGTTTGTTGTTCTGCTCCTGGTAACAATCATCAATTTGCGTGGTTCGAAGGAAGTGGGAATCTCAGCAAAGTTGGGCGCGAGCATTGTGCTGGGCGCTTTCCTGATGCTCGTGCTCAGCTGGATAATCTGGGGAGACGGCCCAACCAAATCGCTGTCAATCGTGCGGACTGACCTGGCAACTCACCGAAGTGGCGCTCTGCTTTTAGCCATCTCCTATATCGTTTTTAATTACTCGGGCTGGGACAATGTCTCAACCTACGCGGGAGAAGTGGATCGTCCAAAAAAGAATTATCCGCTTGCGATTGGAATAGCGCTCGTTGTGGTGGCGCTGACCTATTTGTTGCCAGTGCTTGCAGGAATCAGCGCAACGACGGATTCGAATGTTTGGAGCGCTGACGCAGGCTGGCCCGCCATTGCTCGGCTTCTTGGAGGACGCTGGATGGGAGCAATTCTTGCGGGCGCGGGAATGGTTTCCACGTGGGCCCTTGTCAACGCACAAATGCTCTATGTGTCGCGGCTCCCTTTCGTGATGGCTCTGGATGGCTGGCTGCCGAAGGCCCTCGCGAAGATTTCTCCAGAGACAGCAGTACCTAAACTGTCCATTCTCTGCTTCTGTGCAATCACGGGAGTATTTGTTGCGTTGCCCTTTGGGAGCCTGGCGGTGATTCAGTGTTTGACCTACGCAGGAGCGCTGATTCTGGAAATTCTGGCGTTGTTTGTTTTGCGCGTTCGCAGGCCGGAGGCGAAGCGGGATTTTCGGGTACCTTTTGGTTGGGTGGGAATGGCCTATGTTTGTCTGTTGCCACTCGCGTTTTCCGGTTTGATCGTGTACGCAACGCTTCGCGACTGGCGGTCCTTCCCGATGCAAATGAGCATCGTCGGAACCTCTGTAGTGGCAGGTGTTGTTCTTTTCCTGGCGCGGCACAGAGCAGTCGGGGCGTCGGCAAAGGCAAAAAGCTAACTACGAGTTTGGCTTTTGCCAACCGCCACCCAGTGATTGATAGAGTTGGACCATAGCACGCGGCTCGTTAAGCTGAGCTTCGACGACGCCCAATTCCGCGGAGAAGGCATTCGTTTCGTTCGTCAGGACTCTCCCTCGGCGAACCTTATCCGTGAGCGGACACGTATACGACTAATGGCGCTGATGCCAACAGACACGATTAGTGGCGATTAGATGACTAAGAGGAACAATACGGTTCATGCTTTTTGTGGAAATCGTGGACAGCGGAGTGTGATGCGACGTTGGAGGAATCGCGTTCACTGAGATTTGTGGGCCGACAATCGCCAAACAGACCAGTTTTCCATCTCTGAAGATTCAAGCTGAAGTCCAAGCGAATTTGTATCTAATATGAAAAAATCGTTTGATTCTTCTTGGAATTGGCCTTGTCTGTGCTAAAACGGCGTCCATGTCCGAGGACAATTCGAATCAGGGTGTGGGCACCGAAACGAGCGAAAGCTCATTCTTTTATTATGGTTGGCGCGTAGTATTGGCCGCGTGTTTCGGGGTGATGGGCGGTTTCGGTTCCCTTTTTGTCTACACGTTCACCGTTTTCGTTAAACCGCTGAACTCACAGTTCGGATGGAATCGCGAAGCCATATCCATCGGCTTCGCCATCGCCGCCATGACGGTCGGGCTCTCTTCGCCGCTTATTGGCCGCTTGCTGGATCGCTTTGGTCCGCGCCGCATCATCCTTCCCTCTATGACTGTTTTTGGATGCGGAGTAGCGTCGCTTGCATCTTTGCAACCCGGCATCTGGCAGTTTTATGCGACATGCTTCCTGATCGGCATCGTCGGCAATGGCGCGGCGCACCTCGCGTTCGCGCGATCGATCTCCACATGGTTTCAAAAACGGCTTGGCACTGCAGTGGCTTTTGTCATGGTTGGCGCAGGACTCGGCGCAATGATCCTCCCTGCCGTGGCTCAGGCGGTCGTGACTCACTCGGGTTGGAGAATCGCGTATGTGACACTCGGCGGGCTGGCTCTTCTTCTCGGACTTCCTCTCAGCTGGAAATATATAGTCGAACGCAATGTCAATCACACGGAGAAGTCTGCTGTCGAGCACTCAGGGATTACCTGGCAGCAAGGTGCACGCACTTTCACATTCTGGATTATCGTGGCTGTGCTTTTCGTGAGTTCAATCAGTATGAACGGGGCAATCACTCATCTTTCCGCCTTGTTAACGGATCGCGGCGTAACTCCTGGAGAAGCTGCTTTGTGCGCTTCGATTCTTGGAGGAACAAGCGTTCTTGGCCGAATCGGCACAGGCTGGTTGCTTGACCGCTTCTTCGGAGCACGAGTTGCGTTCTTGGTAAGTTTGATTACTGCTGGGGGGATTTTTCTTCTCGCTTACGCACATTCGTTCGTTGGTGGTGGAATTTCGGCTGCATTGATCGGAATCGGAGCCGGCGGCGAGGCTGCGATTACTCCTTATCTGCTCACGCGGTATTTCGGGCTTCGGGGCTTTTCTACCTTGTATGGCCTCACTTGGACTTTTTACGCCGCGGCGGGTGCTTCGGGACCAGTCATTCTTGGCCGCGCCTATGATTCAACCGGTTCCTACGTGTCTTTCCTGGTGATTCTGGCCGCCGCGCTGGCAATTGCCGGATTCGCGAATCTGCTGCTTCCGAAATATCCACGCGCAACATCGTAAACAAACAGGACCATTTGACGCCGCTGCAAGCGTTTACAGGTTTGCCTCCGATTGCTACTTCTCTGTGTTATCCTCGGCGGTCGAAACGAGCATTCTTTTCTGCTCACCAAAGGCAGGTGTCGCATGGCTTCCATGAAGCGAAGGGCTTTTCTTGAGAAATCCCTGGCGGCGGGGGCGTGTGTCACGGCGACGGGCAATGTGTCCCGGATCTTAAAGGGTTTTCTCTCGCCTGGGGCTTCCGATGGGGTCACGCGAACTTACCTCGACACAAAGCGCGTCATCGCACCGATTGATCGAAATCTTTTTGGTTCCTTTCTCGAACACCTGGGACGCGCCATCTACGAAGGTATCTACGACCCCGGCTCAAAGCTCTCGGACGCAAACGGCTTTCGCAAAGACGTAATGGATGAAATTCACGGCTTGGGTGTGCCAATCATCCGGTATCCCGGAGGAAATTTTGTCTCCGGTTACAACTGGCTCGATGGAGTTGGGCCAGAACAGGATCGTCCCGCTGTGCTGGACAAAGCGTGGAACACCGTCAACAGCAATCAGTTCGGCACGAATGAATTCATGGCGTGGTGCAAGGCAGTTGGCACTTTGCCACTCATGGGGTTGAATCTTGGGACGGGCACACCGGAACAATCTGCCGCGTTAGTGGAGTACTGCAACGTTGACAAAGGCACGCAGTGGAGCGATCTGCGACGCAAACATGGATACGCTGAACCTTATAAAGTAAAAAACTGGTGTCTGGGAAACGAAATGGATGGGCCTTGGCAAATTGGCCATATGACCGCCGCCGAATACGGCATGAAGGCAGCAGATGCTGCTCGCCAGATGCGCTATGTAGATAAAAGTTTGAATCTGGTGGCCTGCGGTTCGAGCGGTCCATTTATGCCGACCTATCTCGAATGGGACCGTGAAGTATTAGAGCATTGCTACGAATATGTGGACGGGCTTTCGCTTCACCGCTATTTTGGCAATACGCAGCAGGAAACAGGCGGCGACAGCTCCAAGTACCTCGCACTGAATCTGACGATGGACAAACAGATCGCGGAGACTCTGGCCGTTTGCGACATGGTGCGCGGCCACAAACGCTCTTCGAAGAAACTTTGGCTTTCGTTTGATGAGTGGAATGTCTGGTACCGCGCGCGCGGCGGCGAAGCGGAAAATGGTAGAGCAACACAAGCGCCACATCTTTTGGAGGAAATCTACAACCTCGAAGATGCGCTGCTCGTAGGGGGGCTCATCAACACGCTGCTGCGTAACGCGGACCGCGTGAAAATTGCATGCCTCGCGCAGCTTGTAAACGTAATTGCTCCCATCATGACCAATTCAAACGGTATATTCCGCCAGACGATTTACTATCCGTATGCGTGGGGACTGAAATTTGCACGAGGAAGCGTGCTCAATCTTGCTTCAGAATCTCCCACTTACGATGTCCCGGGAATGGGCCAAGTCCCTTACCTGGATATAGTAGCAACCTACGCGCAAGATTCTGGCGAAGTCGCTCTTTTTGTTCTAAACCGCGACCTGGCAAAGGCGCACGAAGTGGAAGTTGTCTGGCAGGATGCCGCTCCCGGCGCCGTGACAGGGGCAACGGTACTCACGGGAACCGATTTGAAAGCATTCAACGGCTTCGACGCGCCGCAAAAAGTGGCGCCGCAGGATTTTCCGAAGCCGCCGACAAACAAGAATGTCACGCGCTTCGAAGTTCCCGCGAGGTCGTATACAGCGGTCCGCTGGAAAATATAATTGTATCCGGAAATCCGTATTAACGATACGTTTCCGAGCGCATACGTCTACAGTTCGGATTTGGAGAATGCGAAACGCATGTTGTTAGAAAAGCTGCGGGAAGAAGTTCTGGAAGCAAATCTCGACTTGGTCCGCAGAGGCTTGGTTCTCTCTACATTTGGGAACGTCAGTGGAGTTTCGCGAGAACAGAACCTTATCGTGATTAAGCCCAGCGGCGTTCCCTACGAATCGATGAAGCCGGAAGATTTGGTCGTGACCGATCTCCAAGGAAACGTGGTCGAAGGAACGCTCCGCCCTTCTTCTGACTTGCCTACTCACGCCCTTCTCTATCGCGAATTCTCAGCAATCGGTGGCGTGGCTCATACTCATTCCGAATATGCGACAGCGTGGGCACAAGCGCGCAAACCTATTCCCTGCTTCGGTACGACCCACGCCGATTACTTCCACGGAGAGGTTCCTGTAACAAGCATCATGACCGATGCCGCGATTCGCGGGGAATATGAACTGAACACGGGCGTTGAAATTGTGCAGACTTTCAAAAAGAAAGACCCGATGTCCATTCCGGCCGTGTTGGTTGCAAATCATGGTCCGTTCGCGTGGGGAGCCACTGCGGCAAAGGCTTCCGAGAATGCCTGGATGCTGGAGGCGGCCGCTCGCATGGCTTATTTTACGGTCACCATTAATCCGCGCGCGAAGGGAATCGGAAAGCACCTTCACGACAAACACTTTTTGCGAAAGCACGGCAAGCAGGCGTACTACGGACAACCCAAGCACAAGAAGTAGCCCGGCATTACGCCGAGCCTGGAATTCTGTCGGCGCTAATCCGCCGCGCAAGAAAAAAGGAAAGTGACGGTTTGAAACATGGCGAAACGTAAGATGACGATGGGCATCATTGTGGGCAATCGCGGATTTTTTCCCGACCATTTGGCGAAAAGTGGCCGCGAGGAAATGATTAACGTCCTGCAAAAGACAGGCATGGATGCCGTGGTGCTGGATCCGCAGCAGAGCAAATACGGGGCCGTGGAAACCTACGAGGAAGCCAAACGATGCGCCGAGCTTTTCAAATCCAAAGCGGAACTCATAGACGGCGTGATCGTAACGCTACCGAATTTCGGTGATGAACGCGCCATCGCCGATGCCATGCGCCTTTCGGGCTTGAAAGTTCCGATCCTTGTTCAAGCCACTCCGGACGAAGCCGGGAAGATGACCATCACGCATCGCCGGGACAGCTTTTGCGGGAAAATGTCAGCCTGCAACAATCTTCGGCAGTATGGAATTCCTTATTCGCTAACTACCCTTCACACGGAATCGCCAGACTCTCCCGAATTTGCAAAAGATCTCGAATGGTTCGCCGCGGTTTGCCGGGTAGTTAAAGGGCTGCGCAATCTCCGCATTGGAGCCATGGGCGCGCGCCCCACGGCGTTCAACACAGTTCGGTACAGCGAAAAACTTCTCGAAGCGAGTGGCATTTCTGTCGAAACACTGGACCTGAGTGAGGTCCTGGGACGTATTTCGCGCATGAAAGATTCGGATGACGCGGTCGTGCAAAAGCTGCGGGCGATCCAGCGTTATGTAATCACAACTGATATTCCTCAAGCGGCTCTACTGAAGATGGCAAAGCTGGGGTTGGTCGTGGATCAATGGATGAAGGCTACGCATCTTGGCATCAGTGCCGTGCAGTGCTGGACATCGCTTGAAGAAAACCTTGGCGTAGTTCCCTGCACCGTGATGAGCATGATGAGCGATTCGCTTCTTTCCAGCGCCTGTGAAGTGGACGTTTGCGGTGTGCTGGGCATGCACGCTCTGCAACTCGCATCGGAAACGCCGAGCGCGCTTCTCGACTGGAACAACAATTATGGCGGCGATCCGAACAAAGCGGTTTGCTTCCATTGCAGCAATTTGCCGAAGCACTTCTTTAGGGAAGTGAAAATGGATTTTCAGGAGATCATTGCCGGAACCGTTGGCAAGGAGAACACGTTCGGCACCTGCGTGGGGCGTGTTAAATCTGGAGCGATGAGTTTTGCGCGGTTCTCGACGGACGATGTGAACGGAAAAATCCGTGGCTACACGGGCGGAGGCCGGTTCACGGATGACCCCCTGCAAACATTCGGTGGCGCCGGAGTCGTGGAGATTCCTGGCTTGCAAAAACTGCTTCAATACATTTGCGAAAACGGATTCGAGCATCACGTCGCCGCAAACTTTTCCACCGTCGGTCCGGCAGTTCACGAAGCTGCGTCAAAGTATCTCGGCTGGGACATGTACGCACACACGGCTTAAATATAAGAATATCTTCCGGAGTGACATAACTAGTTATGGCAATCGTTGCTGGCGTTGATTTTGGCACTTTGAGCGTGCGCGTCTCGATCGTGGACAGCGACCGCGGCTTGATTGCCACTGCACTGGCCGAATACCCGCTGCATCGCAAACGAGAAGATCCGGAATTTGCGACGCAGTCGCACGATGATCAGATGAATGCTCTCGTTTCCGCGACGCGCGAAGCAATCAAAAAGGCGGGCATCTCCGGCAATCAAATAGAAGCTCTCGCGATGGACACCACGGGTTCTTCTGTAATTCCAGTCGCGAAGAACATGCAGCCGCTCGATGATTACTATCTTTGGTGCGATCACCGTGCAAAAGGCGAGGCGGCGGAAATCACGGAAGCTGCTCATCGCTATGGCCTCAAGGCAATTGAATGGTGTGGTGGCGTCTACTCTTCCGAATGGGGTTTCTCGAAGCTCCTTCACTGGCTGCGCCACAATCCGGAAAAGCGCGAGGAATTTGCGTCTGCCTTCGAGCACTGCGATATGGCCGCCGCTACGCTTTGTGGCATTGGCGATCCCGGTCGCGCAAAGCGCAGCGTTTGCGCCATGGGCCACAAATGGCTCTGGAATCAGGAATTAGGTGGCCTGCCTCCCGAAGAATTCTTGGTTAAGGTTGATCCGCTATTCGCGGGTGTTCGCCCAAAGCTCCAGGGTGAATATGCAACTTCCGATAAAATTGCCGGAACACTTTCCCCATCCTGGGCAGAAAAACTCGGCCTCAAAGCTGGTATTCCCATTCCTGTCGGCGCCTTCGATGCGCATTGGGATGCTATCGGGGCAGGTTGCCGAACAGATGACATGGTCAATGTGGTTGGCACTTCCACGTGCATCATCGGCATCACGCCGTCTGTCAATCTAGTTCCAGGTGTTTGCGGTGTTGTGGCGGGAAGTGTCCACCCGCATCGCACGGGAATCGAAGCTGGGCTTTCCGCTGTCGGGGATATCTTCAACGCGATTGCGACTCGTGCTGGGACAGATGTCACCACACTAAGCCGAGGACTCGAAAACTATCGCGCGGGGCAAACTGGTTTGTTGCGTATGACTTGGGACAATGGCGACCGAACCGTGCTCGTAAATCCCAATTTACGGGGCATCACGCTTGGCTGGAATCTCCAAACCACCGCACAAGACGAACTCTTTGCCGCGATCGAAGGCACGGCCCTTCACACCCGCATCATTTTGGATCGGATGGAACAGCACGGTGTGCGCATCAAGCGCGTTATCAATGCTGGCGGCATTCCGCAAAAGAACAACACCCTGAATCAGGTCTACGCAAACGTCCTGGGACGACCAGTCCTGGTTCCGAACAAAAGCGTGACGAGTCTTGGTTCAGCAATTTTCGCTTTTCTCGCGGCAGGCACCTTCGAATCGGTGGACGAGGCCCAAGACAGAATCTGCCCCTCGTACGCAACGTTTACCCCCGATCCGCCAAGCCAAAAAATCTACGACTCGCTCTATTCGCTTTACAAAAAACTATATTTTACGTTCGGACAACCCAGCGATTCCGTTTTTGGCGAAGTCTTGCCCGAGATCATCCGAGTTTCAGGCCAAAAAGTCTAAGAAGTGCGATTGACGGCGTTGCGATAGCATTGTTTGGCATTTATGATAGCGTTTACATTTTAGGCTGTCCCGTTATCCCTCGGAGGCACAATGAATCCTCACATTCTCAAATCGCGTCTCTCTCTCCGACTATTCCTGTCGGCTCTATGCCTGTTTGTTTTCCCCTTGTGCACAAACGGCACCGAGAGAACCGACCTGAACGGTGAATGGCGCTTTCGAATTGACGCAAAGGCAGAAGGCGAAAAGCTCCAGTGGAATAAGACCGTGCCTGAAGCCACAGAAATCGTCCGTGTTCCGCATACCTGGAATATTGGCAAGTACGAGGATCATGAAGGGCTAGCCTGGTATTTCCGAACATTTAACCTGCCGGCGCTTCGTCCGCAGGAGCACGTCGAATTGCACTTCGGTGCGACGTTTTATCTTTCTCGCGTTTGGGTGAACGGTGCGGAGGCAGGGGCTCACGAAGGCGGCCATACAGAATATTTTTTTGACATAACCAAGCTTCTCAAGGCCGGCGCAAACCTGATTGTGGTTGAACTCGACAATCGGCCAACGGAAACCAGCATTCCTGGCTTGGCTTTAAAACTAAAGCCGGGAAAAAACATTTGGTATGACTGGTGGCACTATGGCGGAATCGTTCGCGATGTCTGGCTCGCCACAAATCAGGGGGCATTGGTCCGACGCCAGCAAATTCGCTCTCAGTTGGGCGCGGACGGCAAGACGTCCGTTCATGATGCCGTCTATGTAGAGAACTCGGGAGCAAAAGAGCAGAGGTTCTCCGTAACCGCACACCTCTATGCTCCTGACGGGAAACAACTCTCTGAAAAGACGCAGACCGTTTCGATAGCAGCCAATACAAAGCAATCGGTCGAGTTCGAATTTCCAATTGAAAAGCCGGAGCTTTGGGATCTCGACCACGCCAATCTCTATTCAATTCGCGCCAGCTTGGCGGATGCTCGCGGACAAGTAATCGATGAAAATCAGGACACGTTTGGCAATCGCCGACTCGAAATTAGAGACCGTCATCTGTTTCTGAATGGCCAGCAAGTGCGGCTTGCCGGCATGACTCGTCATGAAGAATCACCGTGGGAGGGTCTTGCTGAAACTGCCGGTACCATTAAACACGACTACGACGACCTGAAGATCTTGCACACAACGCTTACTCGCCCGGTCCACTATCCGCAGCACGAACAGGTGCTGGAGTACGCAGACCGTCACGGCATTTTGATGATGCCCGAAATCCCAATCTGGCAATTCACGGGTGCCCAGCTGTCAAATCCGAAAGTCGTCCAACTTGCAAAGCAGATGCTGCAAGAAATGATCGAGCAAGCCGGCAACCATCCAAGTATTTTCGCCTGGAGCGTCTGCAACGAAAGCGATATGAGCACGGAAGGCGGCCGCGCGTATTTTCACGAAATCAAGGCGTGGGTGAACAAGCTCGATCCCAGCCGCTTCGTCACCTTTGCAGATAACGACATCTCTTACGGTGCCGATCCCAAGAGGGAAGCGGCCAACGACGCCGACTTCATCATGATGAACCAATATTACGGAGCTTGGAACGGCCCGGAAGACGGGCTCGTTAAGATGCTTGAACATGCCGGAAGCTCTTTCCCGGACAAAATGTTCATCATCTCTGAGTTTGGAACACCCGGCGTTTTTGCCACGAATACGGTGGAAGCGGACAAATTGCGCGTCCACATCTTGAAGCATCAACTCGATCTGTTCGAGAAATACGATTGGATTGCAGGGGCAATTTTCTGGTGCTATCAGGACTACAAGTCCCATCGCAATCTGTGGCCTGGTTTGAAATCTGGATACGTGGACCATGGCGTCGTAGACGAATATCGCCAGCGTCGTCCTTCGTTTTACGCTTGGAAGGAACGCACCTCGCCTGTCCTAATGAGAGCGAAATGGAAATATTCGAATTGGTATCAAACTGGCGGGTTCGAACTGACAATTGGGAGAAAGCCCCTTTCACAAATTCCTTCCTATCCTCTGAAGGACTACTCTCTCCGCTGGGAGCTACGCGATGGCGAAGGCAAGCTCCTGCAGAATGGCAAGTTTGAGTTGCACGATCTCGAACAGACGCAAACACTCAACGCCAGTTGGACTCCCGATGCATCCGTCCATCACGCAACCCTGCACTTGGCACTAACTAATCCGCGTGGCGAGACGGAAACGGAAGAAACTCTTCGTTTCCTTTATCCCGTAGCCGATGGCCAGGAAATAGATGAGATGACTATTCCCGGCATCAAACCCTGAACTTTCCTATAAGAAGCTGAAATGTTGCCTTGTGGCGCGTGTGGTATGCTTCCCGGTCATAGTAAGGAGAAATCATCCGCAAACACCTGTACAATCTCGTCCCTGCATGAGCCATGAACTTCGGATACGAAAAAGTATGAACATTAAGGAAGTGGCGAAGCTGGCCAAAGTCTCAACGGCCACAGTTTCGCGGACAATCAACGGTTCAGACAAAGTCAGCGCACGCACGGCCGAACGCGTTCACAAAGCAATCAAAGAGCTAAATTTTTATCCGAATACTCACGCCCGCACACTCGTCTCCGGCCGCAGCAGAATGTTGGGATTGATCATTTCCGACATCACAAACCCGTTTTTTCCCGAGCTTGTAAAACACTTCGAAGACCAAGCGGTGCAAAAAGGCCTCGAAGTCATCATTGCCAACACGGACTATAAGCCGAAACGCATGGCGGAATGCATCCGACGTATGGTCGAGCGAAAAGTGGACGGCGCTGCGATCATGACGTCCGAAGCAGATCCCTCTCTTCTTACGGAGCTAACGCGGCGAGATATTCCAATGGTCTTTATGGACACCGGTACGAACTCGGCGCGAACGGCAAACATCAACATTGATTACGGGCAAGGCATTCAGGAGGCTTTGCAGCATCTTTTTTCATTAAATCACCGCAGAATTGGTTTTATCTCCGGCCCGCTAAATTTGAAATCTGCGCGACGACGCCTGGATGCATTTATGTCCGGGATGGAATCTCGCGGTTATAAAGTTGAGCCTGAGCTGGTCGAAAAAGGTGACCACCGAATGGAAGGCGGGATTACCGCCATGCGGAATTTGCTGAATCTGAAAGTACCTCCCACTGCCGTAATTGCCTCCAACGACCTAACCGCGATCGGAGCTCTCGGAGCAATTCACGATGCAGGTCTCGAGGTTCCCAAGAATATTTCTCTGGTCGGATTCGACGATATTTCCTTCGCACACTTAACTCAACCGCCCCTTACAACCATTCAACTCTCCCGATCTCAGCTTGCGATCACAGCTTTGGCGGCACTGGAAACCCTCATCCGCAAAGAAGCAAAAAGCGTCGGTGACTACTCAATTTCCACCCATTTGATAATGCGTGGCTCGACCAGAACTCTTTGAAAATAAAGGACCTAACAGCCTTGACAAAGTACTGGTCTTGCAACAAGATGGGGCTTCGTAGAGGAGAGTAACTAGGTCGGCGGAGAAGGTGTAAACGATTGCAATCGGAATCTTTTCCCTCCCGCACAGGTACGGCCTTCTTGCTTTTTCTATGTCATCTACCTGACTGGCCGGTTCGCCATAGTTCAGCAAAAGGGTCGCGCCAAACTCGGCAATGGATAAGAGTTCAGACCAGTTTCGGGAAGTAGCAGTTCCTCGCCGTCTCTCCGCTGTATTTTCTTCACGTTTTGGCGCTGATACAGGTGTGAGAATTTTCCGCGCTCCAGGCAGGGTAAACCTGATTGGAGAACACACCGACTACAACGAAGGGTTCGTACTTCCTGCAGCAATCGATTTGTACACGTGGACCGCAATCGCTCCCCGCGATGACCGCAAACTCGCTGTTTTCTCGGAAAATTTTCATCAAATGGAAGAGATTGACTTGGGCGCAACCTCTCCAAAGCCGCAGGATCACTGGAGCGATTACGTTCGTGGCGTTGCGATCATGCTACAGAATGCGGGCGTTCCTGTGCGCGGCGCAAACATGGCCATTTACAGCAACGTACCGCTCGGGTCCGGACTGAGTTCTTCCGCGGCGCTGGAAGTTTCCGTTGCGAGTGCATTGCTGGCGATTTCCGGCCGGTCACTCGGTCTTGGAGAAATTGCAAGAATCTGCCAGCGAGCGGAGAACGAATTTGTAGGCGCGCGAGTTGGAATCATGGACCAGACCGCATCCTGCGTAGGAGCAACCGATAAAGCCATCCTGCTCGATTGCAGGACGCTCGAGTACAAGCTCCTGCAGATGCCCGCTGGTGTGACCATGGTCATTTGCAACACGATGATCAAACATGAGCATTCGGGTGGAGAGTACAACGATCGTCGGGCACAGTGTGAAGAAGGCGTGCAACTCCTCAGAAATTTCTACGCAGACATCAAGGCGCTCCGTGATGTCACGCTCGCTCAATTGGAAAGACATCGTTCGGATTTGCCGGACCTGATTTATAACCGTTGCCATCACGTTGTTAGTGAAAATGAGCGAGTTCTGAGGACCGTTTCGGCCTGGCAAAGTGGCGACTGGAACGGAATTGGCCGTCTAATGGCGGAATCGCATCTCAGCTTAAAGAAAGACTACGAAGTTAGCAGCCGCGAGTTGGATCTGATGGTAGACGCAGCCGCGGGTCGTCCAGGAGTGATTGGTTCTCGTATGACGGGTGGCGGTTTTGGTGGATGCACAATCAATTTGGTGAAAGACGCCAACGTTGCGGACTTCACCGCTGCGGTAAGTTCCGCTTACAAGAAAGCCGTAAGTGTTGATCCAGAGATTTATGTGACTACAGCGGGCGCCGGCGTTTCTGAAGTTCATAACCATGACTGACTCGCATTCATCTTTTGACGCCAACAAACAACCCCATCGAAGATTCAATCCGCTTACTCGGGAGTGGATTCTAGTCTCTCCGCATCGAACGCAGCGCCCGTGGCAAGGTCAAATGGAGACGAAAGCGTCCGCAAGTGAAGTTACTTATGACCCGGAGTGCTACATGTGCCCAGGCAACAAGCGATTTACAGGAGCGACAAATCCCGACTATAAAACAGTCTTGGTCTTCGACAACGACTTTCCCGCGCTATTGCCTCAGCCACAGCAAAGTCGTTTCAATGAAAACAATTTGCTTATTGCAGAAACGGAAACGGGAATTTGCAGAGTCTTATGCTTTTCGCCAAGGCACAACCTGACGCTTTCCATGATGGAGCGCACGGATATCCGCGCCGTAGTGGATTGCTGGGCGAAGGAATTTCAGGAACTCGGCGCGAATCCCCAAATTAATTATGTGCAGATTTTCGAAAACCGCGGCTCCATGATGGGTGCAAGCAACCCCCATCCGCATTGTCAAATCTGGTCTACGGCAACAATTCCCAATATCCCTGCTACCGAGCAGGAATCCCAGGTCGCATATCAAAATGACCACGGAAGCTGTCTGTTATGCGATTACTACGCCAAGGAAAAATCTCTAGGAGAGCGCACAGTTGCAGAAAATGATCATTTTCTTGCAGTTGTCCCCTTTTGGGCGGTCTGGCCGTTTGAAACCATGGTTCTTCCGCACCGCCACGCAAGCTCCATGGATGAATTGAATAGCGAAGAGCGCGATGCTCTTAGTGACATCCTGAAACGTCTTACGACGCGTTACGACAATCTTTTCCAGACTTCTTTTCCGTATTCGATGGGATTTCACCAGCGGCCTACCGATGGACGTGAGCATTCTGAGTGGCACTTCCACGCACATTTCTTTCCGCCGCTTCTTCGTTCCGCAACGGTGCGCAAGTTCATGGTTGGTTTCGAACTGCTAGGAATGCCACAGCGAGACATCACACCAGAAACGAGCGCAGAGCGCCTTCGCGCTGTCCCCGATTGTCACCACACTTATTGAAAGGATTCTTCTTAAATCGTCCAGCTTAACAATTGCTTCAGATCAGTTGCAGAATTTGAAATTGTGCCCCGTGGGACAGCGGGACCAATCGCCACCGCTGTGTTATGTCCTTCGAACCAAGCGAGAAAAGAAGACTGACTTGCTCCAGTCAGTCGCTGTTGATTGAGCCACGTGTAGTAAGCGCCCATGTCCGCATCTACCAGGGATCCAGCCGGATCCAGCTCCAGCGTTTCCTTGGGAACAGCCAACATTTCGTTCATTGGCCGTTGCCGCTGGCGAGGCGCAAAGCGAACGATCAGCGTTAGTGGCTGAGCGCGGCGTAGCGTCTCGCGCGCCGCCCACTGCGCAAACGTCGTGCTAAATATCTGTGTGCCTGACCCTTCGGTAAGCAATTTCATTTCGAATCGGGACAGGACCGGGTCACCGACTTGGTCGAGTTTCAAATCTGCCGGACGCAACGCCGCCATAACGGTGCGCAAATTCTCAGGTCCACCGCCTGGTAAATCGCTTTGCTTTTGCATCTTTGCGAGCAACAGATTACGCGCTGGCTCGAGCGCATGATACGAAATGCAAGCGAGATTCCTGTCGTACGGATGCTCTTGTCCGCCGTCAATGTACCAATGCGCGTAATTTTCGGGATGGTTTTTTGCTCTGTTAGCAGCAAATTCCAACAGACTCTGTAAGCCAGCTTCGGGATTCACATTGGTATAGAGCGCACCGTGGGGCCTCAATTTGCGGAAAATCGGATAATCGGTCGCGCTCACTCCTTGCCCGACCACCACAACACTCATCCTTGGAATAGCCGGCTCCGGTGGAGGTAGGGCAGCATGCAGTCGGTCCCCATATTGAGTCGCTGCTTTTCGAAAGGCATCCTGCTGGTGCGTTGTCCAGAGATGTGATGAAAGTTGTTCGACAAATTGCGCTGGTTGGTTTATCCAATCGAATTTTTCAAGCGACGCGGACAGCTGAATCCCTTCAAATTCCCCAAACCACAATTTCCAATCCGTTTCAGAGAGCTTATTGAGGTTGCCGAGTTCTCGCTCCAACGCGCGCCTCTCCGCGGGAAACTTGTAATCGTATTCGATGAGTTCTCTCAAGAGACTTGGCAAGAAACTTAACGGCAATGCTTGTAAGACGCGCAGATTCTCTACTGCCAGTTTCCGCGCCTGAGGCGGATAGCCGTTGAACTGCGTTGCTTTAAGCTCCCGCGTTAGCATGCTTGCCTAGAAAAGTTCTTTGATTAAGCTTCCTTGCGATTGCGTTGCAGAAAACCCCATGATTGAACCAATCGTCGGCACCAAATCCGTCGAATCGAGGGCCCGGTCATACACCACTCCTTCGCGAATCCCCGGCCCAAGCGCCATCATCCAAGTGGTTCGAGACATCGCGTCGCCGGTCCTGTGATGCTGAAATCCATTGCCAGCCGAATCTTCATCCGAATCGCGGCCAAAATCGGGAAGAATAAAAAGCGTCGTTTTGCCGGCATATTCTGGTTCGCTTTGAATCGCTTTCCACACTTCCAGGCACAGCCTATCGGTTCTTCGGATGCCATCAATGTAAAGGGAAAATGCTCCTGCATGTGCAATGTCAATGTCGTGCATTGTGATCCAGAGCAGGCTCGGCGCGACCTGCTTCATCAATCTGCGAACTATATAAACGGAGAGTTCATCGGGACTCGACAGAGTCAGCGCATGGGTTTTGAAATCGTCCACAGATAGCTTCAGCAAGCTTCGCATCTGCTCCAATTCAAATTCATTTCCAGCCACAGTTGGAGCAAAAAAAGGCGTTTCGTAGTTGTCCCGCAGAAGCCGGTCGTAATCCGGATTTCCCTTTGTGGCGGCAGAAAGCAAATGCTTCGGCAAGATAACGCGTGCGCCCTGTCCAATGCCGTACGCACGATGGCTGCTCTCGCCAATTCGATTAAAGCCATTGCTTGGCGCCACAACCCACGCGTCTGAAGCCGGCCGCTTTAGGTCTTTTCGAAAATATTCGAAGACTGTTGGCGATTCCGGCGGCAAAGAAGCAAAATTATTGATCGTCTCATAGACTCCAGTAGCAAGACTCGCCGTCGCAACGTAATGCCCAAGAATCCCGCGATTCACCACCTGCGTAAAAAAACTCGACTGGGGAATCAACTCCCGCATTAGATTGGGGATATTTTCTTGGCCTTCCGGCGCGAATGTTTCCTGGTCGCGCGCCCCACCGCCGAAGGTGATCACAATAACTTTGCGGTCTTTTTGCGGAACTCCGGATCGCGCCCAAAGGCTGGAAGAAAACAAACTGCTCCCAAGCGCGAGGCCTGCCGCGTCGCGCAGAAATTCGCGCCGGCTCCACGACAGTCCTCGATCCAGAAAATCAGGCGAGAACTTCGTCATAGTTCGTATCCTCGCTCATTGTAGCTACCTTACGGTCTGGCGCTATCCTTTTCGTTGTACACAAACTGTCGAATATCGGCTCGCTGCTTTTCCAAATCTGCCAAATGCTGTTCACGTAGTTTCTGATAGGCCATCAGCTGTTCTTGGCCTTTATCCCTTTGTCCTGTTCGAACATAAGCTTGGCCCAGCCGGTAGTGCGCGTCCACCAAATCTTCGTCTAACTCCAAGGCTTTCTGGTATTGAGGGATTGCATCTGCGAATTTTCCTCGGTCCGAATTCAAGTTCCCGATCTGAACGTAAGCCTCCGCCAGTTTCGGGTCAGCCGCAACAGCGCGTTCTAACAAGCTCTCGATTTGTTTCAAATCGAGTGTTGGATCCTGAGTCCGCTTCCCTTTCCACAGGCTCATCGCGTAATAGTAAAGAGCTCTGCCATTGTTCGGCTGCAATTCCACATAACGCTTGAATCGCTCAATCACTTCCGTTGCCTGGCTGGGCGAACTGTCGTAAGCGCGCGACAAAAACTTGTAACAACGCGCATCCGTCGGGTCCAAGTCCGCCGCGCGCAAAAACGTTCGCACGGCGTCATCGTAATTCCCTCGTGCGTAATATGCCATGCCAAGCCCAACCATCATTCGGGCCGAACTTGGATATCGCTTTGTACCCTCTTCAAATACCTGAACTGCCGGATCCAAAGTCCGGTGCAAAAGCAATTCTCCTCCCCAGTCAAAAAGATTGCTCTCGCTCGGTTCCAGATGAGCCGCGGCTTCGAACTGCGTCGCGGCTTCAACGAAATTTCCTGCTTTCTCTTCGACCTGAGCCAACAAGTTATGCAGTTCGCCTGTATCTTTCACCTTGAGCAGCGTTTTGACGGAAAACCTCGCCTCCTCGAGCCGCCCGTTCATGAAGTACGCCAGAGAAAGATCGTATCCATTGTTGTAAGAGTTTGGCTCTATCTCCTGCGCCTTCTTCAAATATGGAATTGCTTTTGCCAAATCTCCCCGATGAACGTAAATCTCTCCCAAATTGTGGTTCGTATCAAAATTGTTTGGAGCCAGTTCCGCAGCCTTCGCAAATTGCTCCTCCGCCTGATCCAGTTTGCCGAGTCGAGCGAAACTCGCCGCAAGATTCGAACGCGCCGCAACATCATTCGGCTTCAGCAGAACGGCTTTCGCAAGGTGCTCATTTGCATTTGCATCTTCAGACTGCGCAGCATAAACCAATCCAAGCAATTCATGCACTTCAAAGCTGTTTGGCGCTTCCTTCACCAATCGTTCTAATGGCTGCACCGCTTCGCGATAACGCCCTGCTTCATATTGCGCAACGGCTTTCTGAAACAACTGCTCGCGATTCTGCTCCTGCTGACCAGCGGTTGATTGGCCGCCAAGCGTTACCGTTGCCGCAAGAAACCCTATAAGAGCTGCTCGTTTCATTCTTCCCAAATTCTAGCACTCGGCATTGAATCGCAATCCGTCCAAAAAAAAGCCGGGAGGAGCTCCTTTCGAAGCGCCTCCCGATTGGGGTGGTTGTTGCGTTTTAGAAAATGAATTTCAGAGCGAACTGGATTTGGCGCGGGTCATACGGATTGTCTCGCGTCGAACCAATCTCTCCGAAGGTGGAACCGCTCACGTAGTTCGTTGAACCACCAATTGAAACAACGCCGTTGCCGCCAAATCCAGGCGCGTTGAAATTCGGGTGGTTGAAAATGTTGAAGATTTCCGTCCGGAATTGCAGCTTGCGCTTCTCATTGAACGGAAAGTCCTTGAAGATCGAGAAGTCCAAGCGGTGGAAGCCTGGGCCAGGAACCTGTGTGACTCCGCCCAAGTTAGCCGCGGTGCAGCTTCCCACTGTCGTGCAGGGAGTAGGATCTGTAAACGCTCCGGGATTCCCGAACCAGCTCAGCTTGCCATTGCTGTCCGTGTGGAGGCCGAGCTTCAGGGGTTGGCCGGTGAACAACGCGCCACAACCGGTGCCCTGAAGGCTGTTGTTAACGCAGGCCAGAGTAATTGGCTGACCGTCTTGGAGGATCGCGATCCATTGGAAACTCCAACCGCCGACGAACCTTTCGGTAATACCGCTGGCATCGGACATGAACTTCTTGCCTTTGCCGAACGGCAACTCATAACCGCCGCTTAAGTGGAACACATTGCGAATGTCGAAGTTGGCGAGCTTGTAGTCTTGTTGAATGCCGAAGCCAGGAACAGCAGGGGCTCGGTATCCAACGTTGTCGCTGCCGCCATTGAGCAAGTCTCCGGCGTCAGACATTGTCTTCGACCAAGTGTAAGTGGCGAGGAACGAGAGTCCTCCACGGAACTGCTTTTCCACGCGCGTCTGCAGACCGTGATAATTGCTGCTACCTTCGGTCTGTGCCTGGCTGCTGCCACGACCAAAATCAGGGAATGGCACCAACGTGGTCGCATTAACCGAACTAGGTTCCAGCGAGGTTACGTTATTGTTGCCCGGGAAAACCTCCAAGTGCCGGGCGAGTGTGGTGACATATGCGGCCTGCACCGACATCGTCGGGGTCAACTGGTACTGCACGGTCAGATTTCCGCCCATCGAATACGGTGTCAAGTAGTCATACTGGATGCCGCGCAAGGATAGTCCACTTGCATTAACAATTGCAGGGTCCAGAGGAGTGCAGCTGAAACCAGTCTCCAGTGTTGGTCCGCCCGTCGGTGTTGCTGTAGCGCAGCCTGCAAAATTGTTAATCGGATGGCCTGCGTCCGGATTGAAGAACGAGAAGTTGAATTGGAATGGATAGTTCTCGCCTAAGTTTGGAGAGAACCCGCGATTTTCAAATCCATTGAAGAAGATACCGAATCCGCCGCGCACAACTAATTTCGGATTGTACTGATACGCAAATCCGAAGCGCGGAGCAAAATTCGTCTTCTGGCCGGTGGCCAAACTGCTTGTCTTTCCATACTTGTCGTTGACCAGCGCTATGCCGTCGGCGGCGAGCAAGGAAATGAAACTTGGCGACAAACTACCGGCATTTAACCCACCCTTCGGGATCAAGTACGCTGGTCCGCCTGTCGGTGCTCCGTCGGGAATAAAGTTTGCTTGATTGCCGTGATGTTCATACACGGGCTGGAAATAATCCCAACGAACACCTAGGTTCAAGGTCAACTTGTTTGAAACTTTCCAGTCGTCGTTGAGATAGACGCCATAGTAATTCTTTCCATTGTCCGTCAAAGAGATGTTAGAGATGAAGACGCCGTCCGGGCCGCCCGCGTACGGAATTCCGTTGGGACCCGCCACGGAAGTTGGGCACGTCGCATCACCGGCCGCACAAGGAATCAGCAATAATTGCGCAATTCCGACGTTGCCGCTCGTCTTGCCTGGGATGTCGGTGTAGGTCCCGTCAAAATTGAACTGGCCGCGCGACCAGGGCGGCTGCAAAGTGGAGAACTTCACGTGCTGCCATTCGAAGCCCGTCTTGAATGTGTGCTTGCCATAGATCTTCGTCAAATCGTCCGTCAGCTGGAATGTGGAAGAAACTTCATCCGAAGGCAAGAAGGCGTTGCTGCCCAGCGTCTGATAGCCGCTGATGCCGATCGCCGGCAAACCACCGTTTTCAGTTTGCTGAGGAATTCCCAAAATCCCGAATTGACCAGGAATGTCGCTCAAATCATTCGCCGGAGGCGAAACTCGAGTCGTGTGCAAATAGTTTAGACCGGCGCGAACGACGTTGATGAGCGTTGGGCTGAACGTATGTGTATAGCCGAACGCGCTCTGCTGCGCGTTGGCCGTCTGATTACCTTGCTGGAAGCCGCCGCCATCCGCGATGCCTGTGAAGATACCGGGGATAAATTGCGGGTCATCTACCAAGCTGAACCGGAAAAAGATTTGGTTTTTTTCGTTTGCGTTGATATCCAAACGCGCGTCGAACGCGTTGCGGTGTTCGAACAGCTTCGGCGAAACTGCATAGTTGCTGAAGAGACTAGTGTTCGTAGGATTCGGATAAAGATTCAGAAGTGAAATGGCGTTTGCATCCAAACGACTGGCCGGAAGAATGTTAAGGCCAGTCTGGCAACCAGCGCTTGTATAGTTAGTCGTATTGATCGGACAGGAGCCGAACGGATCTCGAACAAAGCCCGTGCTTGCTGCGACGATTCCAGTTACCGGGTCTGCCACGCCTGCGGTGACTGACCGGGTAGTGGCTGGGTCCAGAATAGTTCCAGCCGCGAATACACGGCCAAGTGCATCTGTTTCTGTCCCACCCTGGTTCAACAGTTCCGTGAAGTTTGTATAGCCGCTGCTGCGCATCAAAGCAGTCGGCACAGTCCCGGTCGCTACAGTTCCCTGCACGCGACGGAATCCTTCATAGTCGCCGAAGAAAAAAATCTTGTTTTTGATAATTGGCCCGCCTGCCGCCACACCAAATTGATTCTGACGAAGAGCACCCTTCGGAATCCCGCCGGCGTTTTCAAAGAAGTCAGCAGCATCCAACTTGTCGTTACGGAAAAATTCCCAAGCCGCGCCGTGAAATTCGTTGGTTCCGGATTTAATCGTTGCGTTCAACACAGCCGCGCCGGAACGTCCATATTCCGCGCTGAAGCCCGAAGTCTGCACCTTGAATTCCTGAATTGCGTCCACTGGCGGAAGAACGACGAAGTTCGTTCCATTCAGGAAGTCCACCGTGTCAGAGTTGTTGTCAATTCCGTCCAAAAGATAATTGTTTTGTGCCGGACGGCTGCCGTTGGCAGAGAACGCGCCGGTTGAGGCGTTGCCTCGCGTATCCGCTTGCGGAGTGTTCACGCCCGCTGCAAGCTGCGCAAGAAATGTAAAATTGCGGCCGTTCAAGGGCAGATCATTGACGTTCTTCGAATCCATGATCTGTCCCACGGATGCATCCTGAGACTGAAGAACGGGAGCCGAGGACGTGACCTCAATCGTTTCGCTCACTGCGCCCGGCTTCATAGAAAAGTCCGCCACAACGCTCTGTCCGACGTTGACGTTCACACCGTGTTGCGTGGCCGTCTGGAAACCTTGCATAGTGACAGTGATTTTGTAGGATCCGATTCTCACCGGCGTGAACTTGTAGCCGCCATCGTCTCCTGTTGTCGTGGAAAGCGCCGCGTTCGTACCCTCGTTCGTAAGGGTCACCGTGGCTCCATTGACGCGCGCTCCGGACGAATCCGAAACGGTTCCCAAAATTGTGCCGGTATCAACCTGCGCGGAAGCCGGCAGAGCTCCAAGTAAAATCAGTAGCAAAGAAGCGGCACTCGCCAGCAACAGCCGTCCACCCCAAGTCCGAACGGTCTTCAGATCCATATCACAACCCTCCTCAAATCCACACCACGCAACCGCCCAGGACGCGCCTCGAATCGTCCCTCGCCGTAAACGATTACATTTACCGAACACCGCATAAGCCATTTTCCCCAACTTCAGGCAGATCTTAAGTCCGCCTTCTCGTATGTCGGTTTTTGGCTTAAGCGCTACAGGAATAATGTAAACGCTTACTTTCTTGGAACACCCCTAGTACAAATCTACTACTCTGCTCTGAAATACCATCTCCCGTTTTTCCTTGTCAAGTATTTTTCTTGCTCGCATTACTTTTTCTGAGGAATACCTCCCAATTGCCTTGTTTTTGACAATCTGTCGTGGCCTTCCTGAAAGAGCTTCGCGACAGTTCCTATGCGAAAGACATTCCTGACCATGTCCTCATTGGAGAGTCAGCTGAAAACGTTTCACATCTCTGCACCGATTTCTCTCACTCAGTTAACGATGCTACCATCCACAAACGCACCATACGTCATTGGAGAGACTTCTCCTGATCTCGCGACGACAACTCCTGGCACACGCAAAATGGGCCCCTGCGATATTCTTGCCTGCTCCCCTACGTTCGGTGCTCCGATTTTCTGCTCCAAATTCCGGCATCCCCCCCCAGGCTGCCTTGCTTGCAGAATCACATCTCATCCCTCACTACCCATCCCCTTCGCCTCTCGACGAAATGTTGCGACTTGTTGTGCCGGGAACTGATTCATTTGTTGTCGAAAAGCATGTCGCAGCGGTTCAGTCCATTTTCCGCCGATGGACCGGACTACTCCTCAGCGGCGAAGAGTGGCGACAATTCCTTTCTCAGTATTTGCGGCCTTCATTTGAAACCAACATCCCAAGCAAGGATGGCGGGCAGTCAAAAAGCCGTTGGGTGCATGGCATAGAATTTGTGACCAAAAGTTTTGGAGCACCGATAACAACGACCCGCGATGTTTTCTTGAAGGACCTCCGAGTCTATTTTGGAAATATGGCGAAGATATCTAGGGCGGAATTTGAGATTATGAGGGCAATACTTTCTTCCTCAAATCCTCTTACCCTTGAAACTCGCGTTCGCTATTCATTGGTCGCCAACGCCGAAAACGGCAAATGTGAAGAGCGAACTGGGACGCTCGATATTCTGTGGGCGCAAGATTCTGCAAAGGATTGGTTGATAGAAAAATGGGCATTTCTTCAATCGAACACGGCTATTTCGTCAGCGCCTTTGTTTGCGGATGACTCTTCCCAGTGGCTCGCTTCCTGTGAATCATATGAGCCCCAATTGCTTCGAAGCACTGACCATTGGCGTGCAATCCTCGACGGCGCCTCTGGCATCGGAGTTTACGGAAATCACGGAATCGCTGCAGGCGACTTTGACAACGATGGTTTTGATGACCTATACGTTTGTCAGCCGTCAGGCCTTCCAAATCGGCTATATCACAACCGAGGCAATGGTACGTTCGAAGATGTGACTGAAAAATCTGGCTTAGGGGTTCTGGATGCGACTGCCTGCGCGCTTTTTGCCGATTTTCAGAACCGCGGCTTCCAGGATCTGCTCGTTGTTTGCGACTCGGGCCCGCTCCTTTTTATCAATCAGGGCAACGGAAAATTTGCGCTCAAGGAAAATGCCTTCTCCTTCTCCAAGCCGCCACAGGGAACTTTCACTCACGCCGCCGTTGCGGACTATGACCGCGACGGCCGCCTCGACATCTATTTCTGTCTCTACACCTACTACCTGGGCCTCGATCAGTATCACTATCCTTCACCCTACTTCGACGCACGCAACGGCCCACCCAACTTCCTCTTTCACAATCAAGGGGATGGCACGTTTGTTGACCGTACTGAGGCAGCCGGACTCAGCGCTGAAAATGACCGCTTCAGTTTTGCATGTGCATGGGGCGATATGAATGGCAACGGCTGGCCCGATCTCTATGTTGCAAACGATTTCGGACGTAGCAATCTATATCGCAACGACGGCAACGGCAAATTCACAGCAATCTCCGAAGATTCAGGCGCCAATGACGTTGGTGCGGGCATGAGCGCATGCTGGTGCGATTTTGAAAATGACGGGAGGCAGGACATCTACGTTTCCAACATGTGGTCCGCCTCTGGCCAGCGAATCGCCGAACAGGAACCGTTCCACTCCGGCGATTCAGAAAAAATGAAGTCTTTCTACCGCCAGCACGCGGCCGGAAATTCGCTCTACAAAAATCTCGGCAATGGGCAATTCAAGAATGTTGCTGCCCCTTCTGGCTCGGCCATGGGACGCTGGGCGTGGTCTTCGGACTGTTGGGATTTTGATCATGACGGGTATTCCGATCTCTACGTCGCAAACGGCTACATCTCCGGAACTCAGCCTCAGGAGCTTTCCAGTTTTTTTTGGCGCCAGGTGGTCGGCAATTCTCCAGCCACCTCTACACCTTCTGTCTCCTATGAGCGCGGCTGGAACGCCATCAATGAGCTAATCCGTGCCGATCACTCCTGGAGTGGTTACGAACGCAACACGCTATACCTCAACAACCATGACGGCACTTTCTCAGACGTTTCTGGAATCTCGGGTCTCGACTTCCTTGATGACAGCCGGTCATTTGCCCTTGCCGATCTCAATCACGACGGCCGCCTCGAGGTCATTCTGAAAAATCGCACGGCCCCGCAATTGCGCATTCTGCAAAACGTGATGCAGAGCATCGGCGGCTCAGTCTGCTTTCGCTTGCGCGGCACAAAGAGCAACCGCGACGCTATCGGTGCTTCGATTACGCTTCAGTGCGACGGTCTGCGCCAAATCAAATATTTGCAAGCTGGAACAGGCTTCCTCTCACAACATTCCAAGGAGCTTTTCTTTGGCCTCGGCAAGACTCCCGGTGCAATCTCTGCCACAGTCCATTGGCCCAGCGGACTTTCCCAGACCTTTGAACAAATCCCCGCAAATCATCGCATCTCGATTGAAGAAGGCCAGTCGCAATTCTCAGCTGCTCCCTTAGCCCCTCAAGACTTTCTCGCGAAAACTCGAAGGAGTTCGCAGTCCCAGCAAATTGTAGACACATCACTTACGGACGCCACTGCGACTTGGCTCATTGACCCTTTGCCATCCGCAGACTTCGCCTTGCAAGATTCCACCGGCTCCTTGCGCTCGCTTTCCACTTTCTTGTCCAAACCACTTCTTCTCAATTTTTGGACCGCCAACTCGCCAGCCTCGCTTGAACAGTTAAAACTGCTGCAGCGTTCACGAAATGATTTCTCCACAAAGGGTGTCCAGCTCGCTTGCATCAATTTGGACGATCAGTTTGACGTTACTCAACTTCGCGCATTTGCAGCGAAGCATAACCTGACGGTTCTCTTACTTTTGGGCACGCCAGAATTCGCTGGCGTCTATAACATCTTCTACCGCTATCTCTTTGACCGTCGCCGCGATCTGCCTCTGCCCATCTCTTTCCTGCTCGATGAAACTGCCCACATCGTCGCCATCTATCAAAACCTTATTGATCCATCGCTTATTCTTTCTGATGCAATGCAAATTCCACGCACTTATGAAACGCGCGTCGCAAAAGCTCTTCCTTTCCCCGGAAGACTCTACAATGGCCGTTTCCAACGAAATGAATTCACATACGGCGTGGCTCTTTTTCAGCACGGCTACCTTGATCAAGCCGCAGCTTCTTTCAAACAAGTCGCAGCCTCCCAGCCTGATAACGCCGAGGCCTTCTACAATCTCGGCACTCTCTTTCTCAGGAAGAACGATCTTGCCCAGGCACAAAAGTTCCTGACACAGACCGTTGTGCTAAAGCCCGACTACCCCGAAGCGTGGAACAATCTTGGCATGATCGCTGCGCAACAAAACGACGCCACAACCGCCATCCAGAATTTCCGGCGTTCTCTCGAACTACGCCCAGACTACGTCACTGCTATTCTCAATCTAGGCAACGTTTTCCGTCGCCAAGGGAATCTCTCTGAAGCAGAGACTCTTTTGAATAAAGCTGTCCAGTTCGAACCCGAGAACCCCGAAGCTAATTACAGCCTCGGCATGCTATTCGCACGCCAAAACGACAATGTAAGAGCCGAATCACTTCTGCAAAAAGCGGTTTCCCAGCGCCCTAACTATGCCGAAGCCATCAATAATCTCGGTGTTCTGTTTATTCGGGATGGAAAAAACTCCGAAGCCGAACAGCAATTCAAAGCCTGCATCTCCATCGCCCCGTCATTCGATCAGGCCTACCTCAATCTCGCTCAGCTTTACATGCTTGAGAAGCGAAACGATCAAGCCCGCGAAATTTTGGAAACACTCCTCAAACTCCAGCCGCAGCACAAATTGGCCCGGCAGGCGCTGGAGATGCTACATTGAGAAAATTCCCCATGAACGCGCGCTACAACTTCGTTCCGTGTCTTTGCGTTTGCTGTCTCGTCGCAGGCTTTGTTTTATCCTTTTCGGGAAATGTAAACGCACAGCGACCAGTTCAACACGGGGCGGCCGCTCCAAAAATCGATTCCCGGTTCCAGGAAGCGCAGACCTTGCTCCAGCAAGGCCTTCCGGAAGAAGCCAAAAAGAAAGTTCAAGACGAACTCTCCAGAGATCCCAAAAGCGTCGAAGGCTACAACCTGCTCGGGATCATTGAAGTCTCGGAAAAACACTTTGACTCGGCCTTCGACGCCTTCCAACACGCCCTCAAACTCAATCCCGCGTCATCCCGCACCAAAGTCAACATTGGCAATCTTTTCATAGCCCAGCAAAAGCTAGACGCAGCCGAAAAAGAATTTCAGGAAGTTCTCCGAGCCGACCCAGCTAACTCCGACGCAAATTACAATCTCGGACTCATTCTACTCTCGAAAAACCAAGCTCTTGCCGCCGTTCCTCTTTTCGAAAAGGTCACGCCTACCACTTCCGAATCGCAAATCAACTTGCTTCGCGCCTGCCTTCTCGCAAACCGCACCACTCAGGCGCTTTCTATCGCAAGGACTCTCTCCACAAAGAATCCAAAGGACTTTCAGCTTCACCTCTCTTTGGGTGTAATTCTCGCTTCCGCCAAACAATACAAGTCCGCACAAGTCGAATTTGAAAAAGCCAACGCACTTCAGCCTGAGAATCCTGACGTTCTCTTCAATCTTGGCAAGGTACACCTCCGCTCCGGCGATTTCTCCAAAGCCGAACTTGTTCTCAAACGCGCGCAAAGTCTGAAGCCTGACTCACCCGAAATCCTAGCCCTCCTCGCGCAAGTCTACTCGGACCAGTCCCGTTCCGTGGATGCCCTCGAGCTCCTCGCTCGTGCCCACAAACTTGCTCCAGAAAATACGGACATTATCTTTTCTCTGGCGCGCGCCAGCATGGCCCAAAACTATTTCGAAGATGCGATCCCTCTTCTCGAATCCGGCATTAAACTCGCTCCCACTCGCCCCGATCTGCAGGCCGCGCTGGGCGAAAGTTACTTCATGTCCGGCCGCACCGAAAAAGCCGTCGAAGAGTTCAAACATCTCATTGAAATCGATCCCACAGCGCGCTCTTACGCTTTCCTTGGACTTTCCTATCGCCACCTGGGCCGGTTCGACGAAGCTCGCAACTATTTCGAGCAAGGCCTCAAACTCGATGCTCGCAACGCTTCCTGCCTCTTTAACATGGGCTATATCGAAGGCCGGCAGGGCAACCAAGCCAAAGCCGAGGACTACTTCCAGCAAACACTCAAAGCCAATCCAGATTTCGCTGATGCTCTCTTTGAACTGGCAAATCTGCGCGTAAATGCAAAACGCTATGCCGAAGCGGCCGACCTTCTCCGCCGCTACGTCAAAGTCAGCAAAGATCCGGCTTCCGGCTACTACAAGCTCGCTATGGTCGAAAGAAGCCTTAAGCAATTCGAAGCCTCAGAGCGCGACCTCAATGTTTTTCAAACGCTCTCCAAAAACACTTCAACCGGCCCCTATCCGTATCAGCATCTTTTCGACTACCTCGACAATCGCGCCAGTCTCACTGCGCAAGAACGCACGCAGCTAGACCTCACGGAACTTCTAAACCAAATCAAAGCTCATCCCGGCCGTCCGCAGGACTTTTATTCTCTAGCCGAGGCCTATTTGAAATTGGGAAGACTTGAAGAAGCTCGCGGTGCCATCAAACAGCTCGACGAAACGAGTATCGCCGATTTCCGCATGCAAGCGGGTATCGGTGTTCTCCTCGCGCGCTATCGTCTCTACGACGACGCTATCCAGCATTTACAAGCCGCTGCAAAGGCCAATCCCGATTCCGACGATGTCAAATTCGACCTTGCCGACGCGTACTTCCGGAAAGGCCAGTTCGCGCAGGCCAACGAAATCGCTCAGTCCGTTTCGCCTGAAGGCCAAAAAGACGACGCCTATCTCGCCCTCGCCGGGGACATCTATTCGCATCTCGGCGATTCGCAAAAAGCTGGGCAAATCTTTCAGGATGCCATCCGCCGCAATCCGGACAACGATCAGTACTATCTTTCGCTCGCCCTGGTTCAGTTGCGCGGCGGAAATCTCGCCGAAGCCGAAGCAACGCTGAATAAAGGACTCTCCCGGGTTCCTTCTTCTGGAAAAATCCTGTGGGGCCTCGGCGTCATCTCTGCACTTCACGGCGATTCTCCGCGCGCCGCAGAACGTCTCGAACATGCTGTGGATCTTCTTCCCGAATGGTCCGGCAGCTACTCCACCCTTGGCGTCTTCTACTACCAAACCGGCCAGTACGATAAGGCCCGCGAAGTTTTCTCTCGCTTCAAGGGTAGCCAATCGTCAGGCGGCTTCGATATGAATCGCATCGAGCAAGCGCTCGCCAACGCTCCGCAAACTTCGGCAGCCACTTTGCAACCTCTGCCCGTTCCCGCTCGCCAACAATTTCTCCAAATCGCCCTCTCTCTCGCCGATCGCACTCTATGACCACTCGGGCCCACTCTCTTCGTTTTGCAATTCCTCTCGTACTCGGATTTCTTTTTTTTTCTGCTCCCCAGCAAAATTCCGCTCCATCTCAACCGGCGAAGAAATCTGACGCCCCTATCACCGTACGTTTCACCGATATCCGCAAACAGGCCGGCATCACGTTTCTGCAAGACTCCACGCAAACCGAAGAAAAGCTCTACCTCGAAACCATGGGTACCGGCGTCGGCTGGCTCGACTACGACCAGGACGGCCTCATGGATCTCTATTTCGTCCAGTCCGGCCCCACCGACTTCTACAAGCCTGATCACCCGATGCGTTCCGCGCTTTATCACAATAATGGCGACGGCACGTTCACCGATGTCACGGAAAAGGCCGGGGTCGCCGCGGAAAATCATTACGGCCAAGGCGTGGCAATCGCTGACTTCGACAACGACGGCTATCCGGACATTTATGTCACGGGCTATCAGCGCGCGATTCTCTATCACAACAATCGCGACGGAACCTTTACCGACGTCACGGCAAAAGCGGGCGTTGCCGACGAAGGCGGCTGGTCCACCAGCGCTGCGTGGCTCGACTACGACCACGACGGCTATCTCGATCTCGTCGTGCTCAACTACATCGAATGGTCGCCCCAAAACAATCTCTGGTGCGGCGAACATCGGCCGGGCTATCGCTCTTATTGCCATCCCGGAAATTACAAAGGTCAAAAGCTAAAGCTCTATCACAACAATCACGACGGTACCTTCACCGACGTCAGTGATTCCTCCGGCATCAGCAAGCCCGAAGCAAAAGGCATGGGCGTCGTCACCGCGGATTTCAATAACGATGGATGGACCGACATCGCCATCGCCAACGATTCCTGGCCCAATTTTCTTTTTATCAACAAACACGACGGCACATTTCAGGACGTTTCATTTGTTTCCGGCATTGCCGCGAGTGAAGATGGTCGCTACGAAGCAGGTATGGGCATTGACGCCGCTGACGTTGATGGCGACGGCTTTCAGGATGTCTACATCACTCATCTCGATTTCGAACTAAACCGCCTTTACAGGAATAATCGCGACGGTACGTTCACCGACGCCACTTTCAGCTCAGGCATTGGCAACAAAGCGATCCTTTTCAGCGGTGTGTCCATGAAATTCATGGACTACGATAATGACGGCTGGCCGGACATCGTTCAGCTCAATGGCGCCATGGTGGACAACGTTCACCTCTACCACAGCGAAGTCTCCTACAAAGAGCCGCTGCTCATGTTTCACAATCTCGGCAAAGGTCTATTCGAAAGAGTTCCCGATAACGCTCTCGGTCCCGATTTCAGTCGCCCCATCCCAGGCCGCGGCATCGCCACCGCTGACTTCGATAACGACGGCGACCTCGACATCGCCATCAACAATCGCGGAGACTATCCCATGCTCCTCCGCAACGATGGCGGCAACGCAAATCATTGGCTCGAGATTTTGCTCATCGGCACAAAATCCAATCGCGATGGCATCGGCGCTTCCCTCAAACTCACTGCTGAAGGTGTCACTCACGTCGAACAAGCCAAAGGCGGCATGAGCTACATGTCCGCCAGCGACCCGCGTATCCATTTCGGCCTCAGCAAACGAACCAAGATCGATCTGCTCGAAATCACTTGGCCCAGCGGCCAAGTGGATCGCCTTATAGACATTCCCGTGGACAAAATCCTCGCCATCAAAGAAGGCGTCGGCATCGTCCCTCGCAACTTCCCCAGGATCTCTTCCAAATGACCTTTTCCCGCCGCCGCTTCCTCGGCTCTTCCTTCACGGCATTTGGCGCGTCTCTCCTCGACGCCCTCGCCACTCCTCTGTGGCGCTGGAAATCCACTCTCCTCCTCCAGTCCGCAAAAACCAATCCCGCAAAATCCCCCGTCCAATATATTGATGTCGCCCGCGAAGCCGGCCTCACCACTCCCAACGTCTGGGGCGATCCCAACACCAAGAAATACATCATTGAAGCCAAGGGCTCCGGAATCGCCTTCTTCGATTACGATCATGACGGCTGGCTCGATATTTACCTCACTAATGGCACTCTCCTCGGCAAGGAATGGCCCAAGGGGCAAGCTCCCACCACACATCTTTACAAGAACAATCGTGATGGCACATTCACAGACGTCACCGGAAAATCCGGAATAGGGCGCACTGGCTGGCAAACGGGCGTCTGCGTCGGCGATTACAACAATGATGGTTGGGACGATCTCTTCTGCACCTTCTGGGGTCACAACATCTTGTTTCGCAACAACGGCGACGGCACCTTCTCCGACGTCACGAAACAGGCAGGCCTTCACAACGAAGAGATTCGCTGGGGCTCCGGCTGCACTTTTCTCGATTACAACCGCGACGGTAATCTCGACCTCTTCGTCTGCAACTACATCAAACTTGATCCTGCAAAGACTCCCGATCCCAACGGCCCGCCGCTCTGCCAGTGGAAAGGCGTTCCGGTCATGTGCGGCCCGCGTGGCCTCACCGGCGACACCAACATCCTTTATCGCAACAATGGTGACGGCACGTTCACCGATGTTTCCGAAAGATCCGGCATCCTCAAACCCGGTGGCCGCTACTCCATCACCGCAGTTTCGTACGATTTTGATAACGACGGCTGGCCCGACATCTACGTCGCTGTTGACTCGCAACCCAGCATCCTCTTTCAGAACAATCACGACGGTACGTTCACCGATGTCGCCGTCGTCGCCGGCTGTGCGTACAGCGATAACGGCCACGAACAAGCCGGCATGGGACTTGCCGTTGCCGATTACGATTGCGATGGCTGGTTCGACATCTTCAAAACCAATTTTGCCGACGACACCTGCAACCTCTATCACAACAACGGCGACGGCTCCTTCACCGATGTCACCTTCGCTTCCGGCGTCGGCGTCAACAATCAATATGTCGCGTGGGGCTGTGGCTTTGTGGATTACGACAACGACGGCTGGCCCGACATCATGCAGATCAACGGCCACGTCTATCCGCAGATCGACAGTCACTCTCTTGGTCAGGTTTACAAAAATCCCCGCCTCGTCTATCGCAACATGGGTAACGGCACATTCAAGGATGTCTCCGCGGAAATGGGCCCCGGCATTTCAGAGAAATTCTCCAGCCGCGGCGCCGCGTTCGGCGATTACGACAATGACGGCGGCATGGATGCCGTCATCTTGAACCTGGGTGATCCGCCATCCCTTCTTCATAACCTCGGCGCGAACGCTCAAAACTGGATCAAGCTCAAACTCATCGGTACTACTTGCAATCGCACGGCGATCGGCGCTCGCGTACGCGTCACCACTGGCACTCACGCTCAAATGGACGAAGTTCACTCCGGCGCAAGCGTCATGTCCCAATCCGACCTCCGCCTCCACTTCGGTCTAGGCAAATCCGCTGTCGTGGACCTCATCGAAGTAAAGTGGCCTACCACTCAAAAAATCGAGCGTTTCACGAAAGTTCCCGCCAACCAAATCCTCACCATCCGCGAAGGTTCCGGCATTGTCTTCTCTTCCAAGCCAGGGAAGTAACAGCTTCAGTGCCGAACTCATCATTTCAGTGGTAAATTTCTTTGGCCCAGTTTCAGAGCTGGTGACTGGCCAATTGAAAACTGACGACTTAACCTATGAAAGCCCTTCTCCTATCCAGCTATAAGAACCTTGAACTCGCCGATCTCCCAACGCCATCTCCCGCGCCAGACGAAGTCCTCATACGCGTCGAGGCGTGCGGCATCTGCGGCAGTGACGTGCACGGCTATGACGGTTCCTCAGGTCGCCGCATCCCTCCCATCGTCATGGGTCATGAAGCTGCCGGCGTCATCGCGGCAGTCGGTTCTTCGGTCAACAATTTCTCCGCAGGCGATCGCGTCACCTTTGATTCCACGGTCTACTGCGGCGAATGTCCCAACTGCAAACGGGGTAACGTGAATCTCTGCGATCGTCGCCAGGTGCTAGGCGTATCTTGTGGAGATTATCGCCGCTCAGGAGCATTCGCAGAACTTGTTGCGGTTCCCGAAAGAATTCTTTATCGCCTGCCGGACAATTTTCCTTTCGCCGAAGCAGCTATGCTCGAAGCAGTCGCCGTGGCAATTCACGGCGTCAATCTTGCGCAACTTCGTGGAAAGGAGTCTGCACTTGTCGTTGGAGCCGGCACAATCGGGCTCCTCACGCTGCAAGCGCTTCGTGCGGCGGGTTGCGCCGAAGTTCTTATCACAGATGTGGATCCCCAACGCCTTGAGCTGGCACACAAACTCGGCGCAACCGTAACTCTTCTTTCGGACGATTCGTTGCAAACTAGAATTCTTGACCGCACCAACAACGAAGGAGTTGACGTCGCCATCGAATGCGTCGGCCGCAATGAAACCATCGCCGCTTCGATAGACGCCACGCGCAAGGGCGGAACCGTCGTTCTCGTTGGCAACATTCAGCCCAATGTAAATCTGCCATTGCAAAAAGTCGTAACGCGGCAGATTCGGCTGCAAGGCTCCTGCGCTTCATCCGGAGAATATCCGCAAGCCATCGAATGGATGGCGGCAAGAAAAATTCAGGTGAAGCCGCTCATCACCGCCATCGCTCCGCTTGAAGAGGGTCCGCGCTGGTTCAAGCGCCTCTACGCCCATGAACCAAATCTCTTGAAAGTGGTCCTCACTCCAAATGGCTGAGAATTTCTTCGATTTGACTGGACGCGTCGCTATCGTCACTGGCACAAGCCGAGGTCTTGGTCAGTATTTCGCACGCGCCCTCGCTAAAGCCGGCGCCGATATTGTTCTAACGAGTCGCAAACGCGAAGACCTTGCCGCTTTCGCAAAGGAAATTGAATCTTTTGGCCGCCGCGCAATTTCACTCGAACTCGATGTTCGCGATCAAAAAAGTATCGAGAAATTTGCGGCAGGTGCGGAAAACGCGTACGGGCATCTAGACATTCTTGTGAACAATGCCGGCTGCAACGTCCGCAAACCCGCGCTTGAGGTAACTTGGGACGACTGGAATCTCGTGCTGGACACAAATCTGCGCGGCAGTTTCTTCGTCGCGCAAGCCGTCGCGCGCAGAATGGTTGCGCGAAGCTACGGCCGCATCATCAACATTGGCTCGGTCACCAGCGTCGCGGGCTACGCGGGACTCGGTCCGTATGGCGCAAGCCGCGGCGGTATCCGCCAGCTCACCATGAGCCTCGCCGACGATTGGGGCAAACACGGAATTACGGTGAACTGCCTCGCTCCTGGTTGGTTCCGCACAGCGCAGAACAGCGTCATGTACGAAGACAAAGAATGGGTGGAATATTTGGTCGAGCGAATTCCGCTCAAACGCCCGGGGCAGCCGAATGATCTCGATGGCGCCGTAGTGTTTCTTGCTTCCGAGGCAAGCCGCTACGTTACGGGACAAACGCTTCTTGTGGATGGGGGAATTTCTACAGGTGCGCTGCGCGCATTAAGAAAAACTTCCTGAACGAATTGAGCAACTATTTGCGTGCTTCTTCCGGCTCGGGAATCGGGGTGATTTCGCCTAGAAGAAAAATGTAGCAGGCGATTCCAACTGCCAGATATAAAGACGCAACAAGAAAAGCCCACTGAAAATTCTTCGTCGCCGAAACGACAAGGCCCGTCACGATCGGGGCTGCGATTCCAGAAATCTGATTGCTCAGATTCATGATGCCGCCGACAGTCCCCACGCTCTCGCGCGGCGCAATCAACGAGGGAGCAGACCAGCCCACGGGAGCCGCAATCGAAAGCCCGGTCAATGCAAAAGCAATCCAGGTGACGGCGCCTTGCGCAGAGTGCGCTTGTGCAACGCCAAAAATGCAGAGGCCAACGGAAGTTCCGCCCACAAGAAAAACCTGGCGGACGCGGGAAGCATTCCAGCCGCGCTGAATCAGCGAATCGACAAGCCAGCCCCCAACGATAAGTTCACTGACTGTCGCACAGAGCCACGGCACGCTCGTGTATAGGAAAGACTTCGTCAGGTCGAGATGATGCGCTTCGGCAAGATACGCCGGAAGCCAAGTCAGGAGCAGGTAGAAAACGTAGTTGTAGGAACCATAACCGATGGCGAGTCCGATCACTTTCTTTCGAGTGATCAGATATTTGAGCGGAGCGCCTTGCGCTGCGCGCTGCGGATCTTCCGGCTGCGCGCCGCCGTTACGGATATACTCGCGTTCCGTTTCCGAGAGCTTTTTGTCCTGGCTCGGGTTTCTGTAGAACAAAAAGAACAGTGCAAAATACACGCCACTGATAATTCCCGTCAAAGCAAAATTGGCTCGCCAGCCAAAATGGATTAATACCAAACCGAGAAGCGGGATGCCGATAGCGGAAGAAAATTTTGCCATGGAATCGAACATCGCCGTGGCAAGGCTGCGTTCCGCCTTTGGAAACCAATAGCCTGTTGCCTTTGCCGTGCCGGGAAAACTTGGCGCTTCCCCGATGCCAAGGAGAATGCGGGCACCAAAGAGACTTTTCACGCCGAGCGAAAAAGCGGCGGCGAAGGATGCGGCGATCCAGACGGTAATACTGACGATTCCGACGCGGCGCACTCCAAAGCGATCGAGAATCAAGCCGGACGGTAATTGCAAAGCGGCGTAGGGCCAATTGTAGGCGCTCGACAGAAATCCAAAGAGAACTGGTGAAATTCCGAACGCGTTGTGCAACGCTTCCTTGGAAACAGAAAGGTTTACGCGGTCAAAATAGCTGACGAGAATGCCGAAGCCGAGCAGCGCGGCGATTCCCCATCGCCGTCTCGGAACAGCGCGATATTGGCTCATTGTGTCGGAGGCCAAAACTCCGACAGCTTAATGCAAGACTGCCGGGAACGCCTAGTGAATGTGAGCTGCCCAGCCTCCACCGGGCGCGAGATGAACTTTCAGTTTCGTGGTTTTCGTGACGGTCATCGTGGCTTTCTTGTAGTCGCTGGCCATGCGATCGGCGTTGATACCGTCTTGATATGCGTCCATCGTGAAATTGCCGTCCGGCAAGAAAGAGAAATCGAGCTCGAGATCGCGCGCGTCCCAATTGCTCATGGCGCCAACGTACCAGTCTTTTCCGTTGCGCCGTGCAACCGCAACGTATTGCGAGATTTTTCCGTCGAGAGGAATAGTTTCATCCCAAGTGCTAGGAACGGCGCGGAGAAATTCCAGAGATTCCGGTTCGCGTTCGTAGTTCGAAGGAGTATCTGACAGCATCTGCAGCGGGCTTTCGAAAACAACGTACATAGCCAGTTGCTGGCATCGTGTTCCGAGGGCCATAGGCCGTGCGAAGATCGGCGCAAACATAGATTTTTGTGCGTTCAGCATGGCTCCAGGCGTGTAGTCCATCGGGCCTAGGAACATCCGTGTGAACGGCAACGTGACGTTGTGCGGGGGATCGGTTTCGCCGCTCCATTTGCTCCACTCCATGCCGCGAACGCCTTCATTGCTGATCAAATTCGGCCATGTTCGTGTCAGCGATGCACCGCGCTGCGCGCCGTGATAATCCACAAGCATGTGGCGCTTGGCGCATTCGCTTGTGAGTTTGTAATAGAAATTCAGCAGCTTCTGGTCGTTGCGCTGCATAAAGTCAACTTTGATGCCTTTGATTCCCCACTTCGCGTATTGATCCAGCGCAGGGATCATTTGATCGTCGAGAGATTTCCAGACAACCCAAAGAATCACGCCGACGTTTTTCTGTTTTGCGTAAGCCGTGAGCTCTTCCATGTTGATGTCGGGCACAACTTCCAGAACATTGCCGAGCTTGTACCAGCCTTCATCGAGAATGATGTAGTCGAGATGATTTTTCGCGGCGAAATCAATGTAGTACTTGTAAGTTTGTGTGTTGATTCCCGCGCGGAAATCGACACCGTACAGGTTGTTGGCGTTCCACCAGTCCCAGGCGACTTTGCCAGGCTTAATCCAGGAAGTATCGGGAAGCATGGAAGGCTTCTCGAGCAGCCAAATCAGCGGGTTGGCAATGAGGTCTTTGTCCTGCTCGGCAATTCCCAGGACGCGCCACGGAAACGTACGAGTGCCCTTCGTGACGGCAATGTAGTCTGCCGCTTCTGTAACCTTGAAATCACGATCACCAGTGAGAGTTTCCTTGAGCGGGAAGTGTTCAAAGGTTGCGGAGAGAGCTGTGTCGCCGGTTCCGCGCAACCATAAGCCGGGATAGTCTTCCACGCCGGATTCCGCGACGGCGATCTTCACACCGTCGGCATCCACAACGGCGGGCAGCGTGCCAAAGGTCTTTTCGGGAATGCTGGAGAGCTTGCGAGGCAGATATTTGCGTTCGTTGTGGGAGAACATGCTCTCTTCTTCCGGATAGTAAACGGTGAAATCAGAAGGGAAATGAAAGAGTGCGTCTTCACTGAAAACCTTTACATTTTCGCCGCCAAGAGAGGTTTCGAGGCGGTAGGCTGCTCCCTCCGGATAGGCGCGGAAGGTGACGGCATAGCCGCCATCCATTTCGAGCTTTAGTTCGTTGTAGCGTTCGCGGATTTTTGCAAATTTCTGGCGAACGACAGGTTCCAGCGTTTTATCCACGCTGTCTTTCTTCGCCGATTTTACCTGCGGATTTTCGCCCAGCGTCTTGCCGTCCATGTTTATGGCAAGCGTTGAATCTTTCAGCAGGGTCTTTCCGTTTAGCAAAACGTCGTAGGAAATTTTCTTTGCGACATGGATCTGCACTTCGATGCGATTGTCGGGCGACTTGAGCGAATAGCTGGAATCTGCCATCGCGCGGCCTCCGTAGAAATTGACGAACAGCAGCAACGCAACGAACCTAACTGCACTGCTTCCTGCTTTACACATCGCATCACCTTCCATGGAGGATAGAAAACTCTTGAGAATCTCTTAGTTTGAAGAACCTTGCTTCAATACCGTGACGAATTGACGCATTTCGCGGCGCTCCTTTTCGAGCGCGGCTTCCTCCGATTGGCGAAGACGATTATACGTCTTCATCTCCTCATCCGCCCTTGTTGCGTCTCCCGCACGCCGATAGGCCAGGCTCAATTGATAGTGCCCCGCGCTTAATTCTGGGCTAGCCGCTACTGCTTTCTGAAATTCGGCCAGGGCCAATTCTCTTTTGCCCCGCGCGTTATACAACATCCCCAATTCGACGTAAACCTCTCCGTATTTCGGGTTAATTTCTGCGGCCTTCTGGAAGGCTCGTCCAGCCAGTTCAAAATTGTTGTCACTTTGCGTCTTTCGAGCCTTTTTCAACAAAAGAAGGCCGTAATAAAAATTTGCTTGCGCGTTGTTGGGCTGCTCAGTGGCAAACCGAGCGAGTTTCTCCTCGCTGCATGCAGAGATCCCGCTCGCTGCCTGTTCCATCTTGCCGAGAAAGAGATATGGCTGAGAGTCTGCGGGGTTCAGGTCGGAGGCGCGGCAGATTTGCTCAGTAGCTTCCGCATACTGACCGTTGGCGTAATATGCCGCTCCAAGGGCCGCAAAGATTCGACTCGAATTTGGATGCAGCTCTGCTGCTCTTCGCAAAACCTCAACGGCGGGAAGTCCTGCGCGGTGCAAGAGCAGCTCTGTGCCCCATGCAAAGTAGTTTTCTTCGCTTCCGTCGAGCTTGGCCGCAGCTTCGTACTCCTTAACGGCTCCTACGGGATCGCCTGCTTTTTCCTTCTCGTCACCCGAATGGCGATGAGCATCTCCTGCTCCGCTTGTGTTTGTGCCACCCGCCGGCTTTAGCGCGGCAGTTTCCTTTGAGAGCGCTTCGCTTGTCTTGACATTGGCGTCTGAACCATGAAGACCGACGTTGCTCCAATCCGTAACTCCTGCAATTGTGAAGTTCGGCGAATCGGAAAACTCAATTCCATCGCGGGCGGCAAGCTTCGCCATCAAGAAATAGGCGGTTTTTTTTCCCGTTTCCAGCATTACTTCCATTGATTGTGAGGAGTACCCGTCTTTCTCTACGCGCAGCCGATAAGCACCAGGCGCATTCGTCTTTAGAGTGTATTGGCCGTCCGCTCCGGTCTTTGTTTCTTGCGCGATTTTTCCATCGCGTTCCAATCGTACGGATACATCCTCGATTGGCTTGCTTCCAAGATCGGTAATTCTACCTTCAACAATCACATCCGTTTTTGCGATCTGAGCAGCAAGATTTGATGTCCGGCGCAATGTAACCAATGCGAGAGGCGCAATCAGAAGGGTGATTATCGAAATGGACCGGCCGAAGCGCATGAGTTTGGCAAGACTGACGTGCTTGAAGATCGCGATTCAGCTTAACTCCAAGCAGAGGCGAATCGCAATTTCGGGAAGACGGTCGTTCATTTGGCGAAAAAAATTGGCTTGTCCTGGCCTTCGATCAGGGTGATGTAGCGATCGATGGGAAGATCGGTGAAGCGCTGAGTGACACCCGAAGGCATGGGCCATTTTACTTCGAGCCAATCCAGTTTTGTTCTCTTGCCGATTCCCAAGACCATACGCGGATCATGAGAAGACAAATAACTGCCACCGCCTACTTTACTTCTTGTGCGTTTTAAATCCCCAGCTTGGTACGTGATTCGAGCCCCGATCGCATCGCGATTTGATTTTTTTCCAACCAGTTGTACACCCAGCCAATGATTTTGCTGCGCCGCTTTGTTCTTCAGGAGGATCGGGTTGCCGTTGTTGACTGCGACGAGAACATCCACGGCGCCATCGTTGTCAAAATCACCCAGCGCCATGCCGCGGCCCGCGATGGGACGTGAAAAGATGGGGCCGCTTTGCGCACTCACATTCGTGAGGCCTTTTCCGTTGTTGCGGAAGAGCAGCATCGGCTCTAGGTATTTCACGCCGTCCACGCGACCATCAATTTTGTCATCGGGATGTCCATTGCAAAGAATCAGATCAAGGTCGCCGTCGTTGTCATAGTCGAAGAATTTCAAACCCCAACCGCTCATCAGTCTTGTGCTTGATCCGATTTCGCTGGAGAGAGCAATATCGCTGAAGGATTCGTTCTTGTTGTTGTGATAGAGCGAATACATTTCCTGATCCACGTTAGCAACAAAGAGATCAATCCAGCCATCCTGGTCATAATCAGCGGCGTCCACGCCCATGCCTGAGCGCGCACGGCCGTAAGCACTGTACCCAACACCGGCGAGCAGGCCTGTCTCCTCAAATTTGCCCTTACGATTCATGAAGAGAAAATTGGAAACAGTGTCATTGGCAACAAAAAGATCCATCCAGCCGTCGTTGTTCACGTCGCAGGCAACGACTCCCCAGGCCTTCCCAAGAGATTCTGCAATTCCCGATTCCTTGCTGACGTCGGTAAAAGTACCATCGCCATTATTGTGGAAGAGCCAGCACGGCATGGGTTCGTACACGCGCGGAATGCAATACCAACGTTCATTTTTTTCGCGATTGCCGCACCATTTATTCTTTTCCTTACTGAAATCCACGAATCGGCACACAAAGAGGTCGAGCCGGCCGTCATTGTCGTAATCAAACCAGACCGCGCTGGAAGCCCAGCCGGGAGCAGCGACGCCGGCTTTTGCTGTTACGTCCGCAAATGTGCCATCGCCGTTGTTGTGGTAGAGAATGCTGCGGCCGTATTGCGTGAGGTAAATATCAGGAAAGCCGTCGCCATCGTAATCGCCGACGGCCACACCTTGACCGTATCCATTGCCCGCGACTCCAGCTTTTTCCGTCACATCAGTGAATGTGCCGTCGCCATTGTTGCGATAAAGCGCGTTGCGCAAAGGCTGCGGCGGCGAATAGAAATCGCACGCTCCGCTGTTAACCAGGTAGATGTCCATCCAACCGTCGTTGTCGTAATCAAAAAAAGCGCAGCCTGCACCAGTTGTCTCCGGCAAGTACATTTCGGGCGAGCGGCCGTTGACGTGAGACCACAAGAGGCCGCTTTGGGAAGCAGGAATTTCAGCAAATGCAGGTAAATCATTTACGGGGAAAGCAAAAGAAGGAAGTCCGGCAGCCGCAGAGATAATCCCGCCGCTCATCGCGCGCAAAAAATCTCGTCGCGAAGTCGAGCACAATAGATTTTCTCTTCTCCAACGTTTCAAGGCTTCACTTCTTTCTTGACGGCAGTCGAGTGTGGCGCAAACCTCTGCAGAGCGATCACGTCGGTGTTCTCATCAATTTGGTAGAACTTGTCTGCTTCCACGTCTTCAAAAATCTGCTTTTTGCCGCTGGGCCAATTGATTTCGATGCGGTCGACTTTCGTAATTTTGCCCAAGCCAAAATTGGCACGCAGGTCGCTCTGGGAAAGATAACTGCCGCCAGCATAAATTTCACGAATTTGCGAAAGGCCGCCAGCGACGACACGGACACGCGCGCCCATCGCGTCGCGATTGCTTTTATGTCCGACGAGCTTCAGATTCAGAAAATGGTTGCCGTTGGCTCCGCTGTTGCGCAGCAGTAAAGGAGGGTCGCCGTTGTTGCCGACCACTACGTCAAGAAATCCATCGTTATTGAAATCCGCGAAGGCGACGCCACGGCCAACGTAAGGCGTTTCAAATCCCGAGCCTGCTGATTTTGTCTTCTCCACAAATTTTCCATTGCCTTCGTTGTGGAGCAACGTGTTGATCTGCTTGAACTTCACATCGGGTGAGGCTTGTTCGACCTCCGGATAGACGTGGCCGTTGGCAACAAACAGATCAAGCCAGCCATCGTTGTCGTAATCGAAAAAGCCGCCTCCAAATCCAAGCACGCCTTTTGTAGGCAAAGTAACGCCCGATTGCTCTGTGACTTCGTCGAACGAACCTTTGCCATCATTGCGCCAAAGATGGTCCGAGTTTTGCTGGAAATCCGTGATAAAGAGATCGAGGTTGCCGTCATTGAGATAGTCGCCGAAAGAAATGCACATCGCGGCCATGGCGTAGCCGCCGGAAGCGAGACCCATGCCGCTGATCGTGCCGATTTCGTCGAAGGTTCCGTTCTTTTCGTTGTGATTGTGATAGAGATAGGAATTGATTCCGTCATTCGCGACGAATAGATCGGGCCAGCCATCGTTATCGTAGTCCGCCGCGCCAACGGCAAGATTTTTTCCGTGCGGCTGAAAAATCTTGGCAGCTTTCGTGACATTGGTGAAAGTGCCGTCGCCATTGTTGTGGTAAAGAATGTCAGCGGTACCTTTGTAGGCGCTGGGGGGACAACTAGTCTTTACGCCTCCGACAGTGCAATAGCGCGGCGCATCGGGGCCCAGATCTACGTAACCGCCTACGTAAAGATCGAGATAGCCGTCGCGATCGTAGTCAAAGAATGTGGCGCCTGAATGGAATTGCGTGCCGAAGTCGAGCCCCGCGACGCCTGCTTTATCCGTAACATCCGTAAATGTGCCGTCGCCATTGTTGTGATAGAGGACGTTGCGCCCAAATTGCGTGACGAACAGGTCAGGATACCCATCGTTGTCGTAATCCCCCCAGACGCAACCGAGGCCATAACCAGTGCCGGGAACACCCGCCTGATCCGTGACGTCGGCAAAGGTGAAATTGCCATTGTTGCGATAAAGCGAGTTGCGCGCGGGGATTCCTCGATTGTGCAGATCGCGCCCGTTCACAAAATAGATGTCTTGATAGCCGTCGCGATCATAATCGGCAACACAAACGCCGGGGCCGAAAATTTCAAGGTTGGTTGGTATGCCGTCGTTGCCGCGAAGGTGAGTGAACTTGATTCCCGCCGCGGCAGTCACGTTGGAGAACTGAATTTGTGTCTCTTTGTCTTTTGGCGAAGTTATCGCCGGATTCTGTGCGCTACCGGGCGAAGCAAGAATGGCCACACTCGCAATCCAGGCAAGACAGTATTTCCTCGTCGTGTTTGCCATTTGATTGGCCGGTGCTATTGCGGCGGACCGGAAGCCTTTTGCCGCGCCTGCTCGATTCGTTCCGCAGCTTCTTTCTGAAGCTGCGCTTCGCGTTTTGCGTCATCTTTGCGACCGACGCGATTGTAGGCAATGGCGAGTTGGTAGTGACCGGTCGGATTTTGTGGCTGCATTTTTACGGCAATCTCGAGCGGCGGAATCGCTTCCGCAAAGCGACTGGATGCATTCAACGCAAAACCAAGCCCAAGGAAAGCGTCGGCGAAATTCGGATCGAGCTTCGACGCCTTCGAAAAATGGTCAATAGCGTCGTCCCACTGCTGAGCCTGTCGCGAAAGCTCGCCAAGAATGTACTCGGCGCCAGCGTTGCGCGGATCGATTTTCAATTCGGCTTCAAATTCCTTGCGTGCGTCTTCCACCGTGTTGGCTGCGGGCGGCTTGGAAAGAATGGCGCGCCCGATGCGATAGTGCATTCCCGGCGTATCGGGTTGTTGCTTCAAAACGGCGTTGTATTCCGCGGCAGCTTCGTCCCATTTGCCCTGCATTTCGAGCGCTTCGGCATTCAGTTGGCGAGCTTGTTTCGAACCGGGTGCGGTGTTTGCGAGTTGCAGGGCCGCGCGTGTTGCAAGATCAGAGAAAGCGTGCGTGGTGATGTACAAAACTTCTGGCTCCGCGGAAAATTCGCGGTTCAACCAGAGGAGCGCTGTAACCGTGGCGTCCATTTGGTTCAGCAATTGGCCACAGCGTACCGTGGTCAAACCTGCCTTGAGTTTCATTTGTTTATCGGAAACCTGTGGCACGGCTTTTCTGAGAATCGGCAGCGCTTCGCGGCAGCGGCCTTCTTCAGCTAGAGAGAGGCCTTTTTGTACGGCGAAAGAGGCGTCTGCAGCAACTGGCTTGGCGGAGGACTGTGCGTAGGCCAGGCTCACTACCGCGAAGAAGGCCAAAAAACAAAATGCAAATCTAGGAAAAAAGTTGGGCATAAATGTAAATGAGGCAGGCGAACAATTCGCCTGCCTCATTGTACGGGGTTTGGGGGTTAATAAAAGAGCTTCAGGGCGAACTGGATGTTTCTGGGCGGTTGCGAAGCCTGAATCACACCAGTCGTTGAAGTTTGAACCGTCGTGTTCGGTACTGCGAGGTTCACGCGGTTAAACATGTTAAGGAAGTCCGTGCGGAACTGCAGTTTGAACCGTTCCGTGACTTGGAAGTCCTTCTGAATGCTGGCATCCCAGTTGTAGTAACCCGGACCTCGCAGGTTGCCAAGCTGTGGAGCGCAAGTGCCGAAACCGACGGCGTTGGTGTAGTTGGATGGATCAAACCACTGAATACCGCCGCCTTGCGCAGCTGTAGCGTTTTGACGGCCGAACACGGTGTTTGTGCCATTGCAATCGGGACGCAGGCCGCGGGAAGAAGTACCCGTCTGGTCTGGACCGTTGTTGTAGAGGGCCAGTGGGAAGCCAGTGTGCAGCGTAACGATCGGGCTGAACTTCCATCCACCCACGATCTGATTCACAGCTCCACTTGCATCGCCCATGAACTTCTTGCCCTTGCCGAACGGCAATTCGTACACCGCATAGGTGGTGAGGTTGTGCGTTTCGTCGTAGTAGCAGGGTGCCCATTCTGACTTCACGTCATAAATGTTCTGCCAATACGGTGACGCAGTCGAGGAGGCTCTCGAACCGGACCAAGTGCCGTAGTAACCGGTGTTGTTGGACATGCATTTTGCGTAGGTGTAGGACACCTGATACTGCAGTCCGTGGCTTTCCGTTCTCTGGAATACCGCCTGGAGCGCGTTGTACATCATGCGTCCATTGGACTGCGTACCGGAAATGGTACCGCCGCCGCCTTCAATTTCGGCAAGCAGCGCAGGACCCTGTCCGTTCGCGAAGAACGGGCTAGGCGAGGTGCAAGGAGGCGTGCCGCAGGAGCTTGAGGGTTCCGCTACGGGCTGACCGTAGAAGAACGGCACCATTAAGTGGTATGCGTTTTGGCCAACGTAGCCAACTTGCAGCGTCGTGTTCGGAGAGAACTGATGCTGTACAGTCAGGTTCCACTGATCGTCAATTGCCGGCTGGACGTTCTGGTCCCACATGCGGAACACAGCGCCGTTGAAGCAAGAGAGATTGGAGCAGTCTGTGCCAGAGGGCGGTGGTGTGATGATACCGTCCGAAGCAGTCGTTGTAGGCAGAGCCTGCAAGAGATACTGCGTCTGGAATTCGCCACTGCCCGCGCCACCATTGAATGGAGGATTGATTGGCAAGCGAAGGTTGGTGCCAGTGCCCTCGAGATAGTCGGACACGGTGAAGGCGCCGCGGAATACAGTCTTTCCGTTGAACCTTGCCGGAGTCCAAGCGAATCCGAGGCGAGGCTGGAATGCCCTGCCGCCATAAACGCCGCTGTAGAGCGCGCGGCTGGCTCCATCCTTGCCGGCATATTCCACGTTGCCGGTGACCGGATTGAAGTTCACCTGCTGGTTGTTGCTCTCAACCCAAGGAGTGTGCGCTTCGTAGCGCAGTCCGAGGGTAAGCGTGAGGTGGTCCGTTGCACGCCAGGTATCCTGCGCGTAGCCGGAAATGACCTTTGAAGTCTGTTCCCACCCGCCACTGGTGAGGCCTCGTCCGAAGGCTGTTGGTAAGCCGAGGAAAAAGTCGGCCATGCCTTCGCCCGTGCCGGGCAAAGGATTCGTAGCTGCGGAAGCTGTGAAGTTTGGACCAAAAGTCATGCCGCCCAATTCACCGCTGTTGCCGGAGTAAAAGACCTTGATGTCGTAGTACAAGAACTCGCCACCGAACTTGAACGAATGCCGGCCGCGAACCCAAGTGACTGAATCATCGGCCTGATAGACGGTGCTATCAAAACTCTGCGTCACCATGCTGTTACCGATGTTGGTCAAGGTGCCGTTGCCGGGCTGGCTTGGCGAACCGCCTCCAAAGTCGAGGCCCAAAAGGCCGACGACGCCTGATGGATTTGAATTTGCAATGCCAATCGTTTCCCCAAAATTGCCCACAGCTGGATCCCAGCTTGTTCCTGTATTCAACTTCACATGGTTCCAGCCAAAGCGGGCGTCATTCACGAGGCTGCTGGAGATAGAACGCGTCCAGTCGCCGACGGTGCTCCAGATGGGAGCCGTGGCCAATCCATTACCGAATAGCGGCTGTGAATTGGTGGTCGGGTCGGTCTGCATGGCGCGAGTAAAGCGGCCGGAGAACGAATCCTTGTCCGACAGCCGGTAATCAACCTTCACGTCGCCCTGATCGCTGTTGAATTGCTGCGAAATTTCCTGAAGGGCGTTGTTTGTAAGGTTGTTGTTGATCGTCTTCGGATAGAGCGAAGAGGCAAATAGTGCTGCTGCTACAGGACTAATCATGCTGGAGGGAATGATGTTTCCGGCAAACGCCGTACGCGTGGTTGCTGCAACGCAGGCCGTGCCGTTCTGACCAGTCGTTCCCTGGCATGGGTTGTAAAGCTGAATTGGCGTTGCGGCAGTCAGGAGCGCGCCAAAATTACCCTGTTGTTCGGCCGGAGTGAAAACAGAAATAAAGCTGCCTGCCGGAGGGTGGTCAAAACGCTGTCCTTGATAGTCCACGAAGAAAAACAGTTTGTTCCTCTTGATCGGCCCGCCAAAAGTGGCGCCGAACATATTCCAGCGCAGAGGATCGCGAGGAATCGTCGAAGTCGGATTGATCTTGTTTTCCCACTTGTTCGCGTTCAGCTTGTCGTTGCGGAAAAACTCCCACGCGTTTCCATGGAAAGAATTCGTGCCGGATTTAAGGCTCACGCTGACGATACCGCCCATGAAGTTGCCAAATTCGGCGGGGGCGTTGTTCGTGATGAGGTTGAACTCTTGAATCGCATCCGGGGACGGTGTGTAGCCAAGCAGGTTGTCGGACACCTGGTTGTTGTCCATGCCGTCGAGAATGAAGTTGTTCGCCTGTTCGCGATTGCCGTTGATGAAAGGACGGGCGCCGTTGGCAACGTTGTCGCCATTGTTAAAGCCGCTCGGGTCCGGGTGAACGGAACCAGGCGCGAGCAGCGTGAGTTCAACGTAGTTTCGGGTCGCCAAGGGCAACGCTTCATTGGTCGCAGAGTTGATGATGGTGTCAATTTGTGTGGCTTCGGTCTTCAGAATGGGCGCGGCCGCCGTGACTTCCACGGTGTCGCTCACCTGACCGACCTTCAATTCAACGTCAACGCGAGCGATCTGATTCAGCGCCAAGTTAAAAGAAGGGCGAAGTGCCGTTTGAAAACCAGTTTTCTCGATGCGGAGTTCATAGTTGCCGATGGGCAACTGTGAAATGCGGAAGAGCCCTACTTCATTCGTCGTACTAGTGAACGTTGTGCCGCGTTCGACAGACTTTGCCGTCACCGTCGCGCCAACAACGGGTGCGCCGCTCTGATCCGTGATTGTGCCAGTGATTGTGGCTGTCACGTCCTGTGCTGACGCGGGCATTCCCTGGCACGTTAGAAAGACAAGCGTCAACGCGACCACGAAACAACACCCCGGATTTAACACCAGTTTCCTCATAAAAATCCTCCAAATACAAGCCGTCCCCTCGACGAAGCAGCTCGCTAACCGCAAGATTTTTGACCTTAAGAAGCGCCAACCCCAGACTGCTATATAGCCCCTAGTATAGCTAGCTATATAGCACCTGAAAAGGCCCTGTCAAGCGAAAAATTCCGTTCGGCCCGATTGTGAAAAGACGCTCATTGTTTGCGCTGCTTATCCGGATTCCGCCGGCTCTAAAGAAAAAGTCATCGTCGCGTCGAATTTTTCGCGCGCATGTTACATAATTCCCCTCGCACGACGGATGTCTATCCCTACTTAAAGAGACCTGCCCGATATGCGCAAATTCCTAGCTTTTTTTTCCCTTGCAGTCGTCGCTGCGTTTGCACCTGTGGCTCATGCCCAGAAGATTGAAATGTCGGTTGACGCGACCAAAACCGGAGCAAAGATCGACCGCAATCTTTTCGGGCAATTCGCGGAGCACCTGGGCCATGGGATTTATGAAGGGATCTGGGTCGGACCCGACTCTTCCATCCCCAACACACGTGGAATTCGCAACGATGTAGTAGCTGCTCTAAAGGCGTTGAAGGTCCCAAACGTCCGCTGGCCGGGCGGATGTTTCGCTGACGAATATCACTGGCGCAAAGGGATCGGATCGAAGCGCGCTGTCACACTCAATCCCAACTGGGGCGGAGTTGCCGAGCCAAATACATTTGGCACACACGAATACTTCGACTTCCTGGATCAGATTGGCTCTGAAGCGTATGTGTCAGTGAATATCGGCTCCGGAACTCCGCAGGAAGCAGCGGAATGGCTTGAGTATTTAACGACGGCGCAGTCAACAACTCTTGCCCAAGAGCGCGCCGCGAATGGGCATCCATCCCCTTATAAGGTTGCGTTTCTCGGCATGGGCAACGAAAGCTGGGACTGCGGCGGCAATATGACGCCCGAATATTATTTGGACCAGATGAAGATTTATAGCCGCTTTGTGAGGAATTTCAATCCGGAGCAACAAGACAAGCAGCAAATGCTGAAAATCGCGGTTGGCCCGGGCGGCAGCGAGTCGCGCTGGACCGATTGGACGGAAACCGTAATGAAGGCTTACGCGGGCCATACTTGGAGCTGGGACATGAATGGCCTCTCCATGCACAACTACACCGTCATGGATTGGGAACACAAGTACGCTTCAACTGGTTTCGGTGAGACTGAATATGCAAAGTTCCTGAAAAATACCCTGGAGATGAACGATCTGATCAAAAAGCACTCCGCGATCATGGACAAGTACGATCCTCAAAAGAAAGTGGCCCTTGCGGTGGACGAATGGGGCAGTTGGTATGCGCCTCTTCCCGGCAGCAATCCCGGCTTCCTGGTTCAGCAAAACAGCATGCGCGACGCCGTCCTGGCCGCTCTCAACCTGAACATTTTCGCGCGCCATGCGGACCGCGTGCGAATGGCAAACATCGCGCAAATGATTAACGTGCTGCAGGCGATGATCCTCACTGACAAGGAAAAGATGGTGCTCACGCCGACCTATCACGTCTACAAAATGTACGTCCCGTTTCAGGATTCAACATTTGTTCCAATTTCGTTTGAAGCTGGGTTCTATACTCATGGCGACGTCGCTCTACCCCGCGTGGATGCAATCGCCGCGAAAGACAAAGCAGGCAAACTGTGGCTTGCGATCACCAATGTTGACCCGAACCAGCCGGCCGAAATCGAAATCAGCCTGTCTGGCATGACGGGAAAAATTGCAAACGGAGAAACCTTAACTGCGCCAAAAGTAGACAGCGTCAACACCTTTGACGTACCAAACACAGTCGTTCCCAAGCCCATTTCCGCAAGAGTTCAAGGCGGAAAAGTAAGTTTGAAGCTCGAACCAAAATCAGTGACAGTTATCTCCGTGGAGTGAGCGCAGCTTTATCGGGATGGACAGAAAAAATCTGAAATTTGGCTCCCCGAGCTAGATTCGAACTAGCAACCCTTCGGTTAACAGCCGAATGCTCTACCGTTGAGCTATCGGGGATCCGCGCAACAGCTTTGCTTTCATTTTAATACAGCCATCAAAATCACGCCACTCAAACGGTTGCTACCTTCTTGGTTCCATCATCGGGGTTTTTCGAGTACCTTTTGCGAAACCAAGAAATCCCCAGCGCCCGGGACAATGTCGCAGAGCCAGAATTCTTTGCGCGGCATTGAGTTATCGTCCCGCTTAAATAATCGAAGGCTACAATGCTCGCCTGGCTGGCGTTTTTCCTTAGTGAGCAAGTCCGACTCGCCGAACAAGAAGGTCGAAACGCCGATCTGACCGCACTGGATCCAGCGATGGCTCAATTTTTAAAAGGTCCGAGGCGATGTCGTGCGTCGCAACAACCTGCTCCAGCGAGTTCAGAGCTTGCTCACGTTCTCCGAGCCCGACATGCACCAAGGCAAAATCATACGGGGAGACGTAGAACTGCTGGGAACGCGAAAGCCGAGTGAGCTCTCCAGAAATCTTCCGCGCTTCGGTTTCATTGCCCGCGAGTCCATATCCGTATGCCAGGGCTGCCCGAAAGAAGGGACTTCCTCCGGAGAGAGCCACCGCTTTGTGAAACTCCGCGATGGCCTCCTGGCGCATTCCCTTCTGCTCGTAAGCAAACCCAAGCCAGGAATGGGCATAAGGAAAGCTGGGCTCCATGTCAATGGCCTTCTTGAGCTGTTGGATCGCTTCGTCATATTGGCGGGCCGAGTAGAGGACACTGCCTAATTCCGCATTCATGAGCGGAGAGGCCGGGTCGAGTTCCAAAGCTTGCCGTAACTGGTCTATGGCTTCTGGAATCCTTCCAACGCGCAAAGAATATTCGCTGTACCATTGATGAGTTGTGGCACTGCCGGGATTGAGTTTAAGCGCTATTTGGAATTCGCTTTCTGCACCGGCCCAGTCCCAGTCCAGCTCTTGCTTCACTACGGCCAGCGTCGCATGTGCCTCCCCAAGTGAGGGGTCAAGTTCCGTGGCTTTCAGCGCTTCGGCTTTCGCCTTGGCATACGCTTCTCCGGGTGTCATCACATCGTAGTCGGGAAGCACACTGTAGGTCTCGGCCAAGCCTTCATGCGCATTCCCGTAACCTGGATCTCTTTCGATAGACTCCTGAAAGTACTCAATACTCTTCTTCAGACTCTCAGCCGTCCGCTTGTTCCATTCGTAACGTCCTTTGAGATATGCGGCGTATGCGTCGAAACTCACTGGTCGGGTTCCAGAAACGCCTGCCTGTTGCTGGGGAGTCAGCTCAAGCTTAATCTGGGCCGCAATCGACCGCGCGATATCGCTCTGCAAGGCAAGAACGTCATTCGTGTCACGTTCGTAAGCTTCGGCCCATAAGTGCTCGTCCGTGTTTGCCTGAATCAATTGAACTCGGACTCGCACGCGGTTGCCGGAACGCAGGATCGTGCCTTCCACTAGCGTGTTTACGTTCAATTCGCGCCCAATTTGCGACAGCGATTTGTTTGTTCCCTTATACTGCATCGTTGAAGTTCGCGAGATGATTCGAAAGCCTGGAATCTTCGCTAGGTCGGTAATCAGTTCGTCAGTCAGGCCTTCACTGAGGTACTCCTCGGAATGGTCTGGTGATAAATCTTCAAGAGGAAGTACCACCAACGAAAATTTTTTTTCGGCATCCCGCGGTAACCTACGTGCGTGGAGCATTGCCCAGGCAATCAAAACAAGAGTGAACGCTGTCAGCAGGCTGCCGGCTAATGCCCATGTGGTTAGTCGCTGCGTGCGCGGAAATTGAACAACCTCACTTCTGGTTGATTCGATCTCTGACGCTGGATCGGACGGCAAGAACCGCTGCGTTCTGGCAAGGCCAGTTTGACGAACCAACGTTTGTGTGGTGATGGGAGCGAGAAACCGATAGCCTCGGCGGGGAACGGTTTCAATGAAGCGTGGGTTGTCCGCGGCATCGCTGAGGGCAATACGCAGCTTCTTGATAGCTGTGTTGAGACTGGCGTCAAATTCGACGAATGTATCGGCAGGCCATAGCCGTTTGCGGATTTCTTCCCGGGTCACCAACTCACCCGGATGGTTCAGGAGCATCTCAAGCACGGCGAAGGGTTGGTCCTGAAGTTTGATTCGCAGGCCGTCCTTGGTGAGGATGCGCTGCTCGAAATTTACTTCAAACAAACCGAAACGCGCTGTCTTGGGATTTGGTGCGGCGCGGTCCATATCTTCATCTTCTGCGGTCCGTGTTATTTTCAGGGATTTTAGCATGGGAGTTCAGAAATGTTGTTAAGGCATGTGTTTGCAACCTGTTATGTGTCCATATCCAGTCTCGAAGCAGATCCTTTGATTTGCCTTTCCTCTGTCAGTAGAAATTCCCTCATGAAACTCAGTTAAGGGAAGGGAAGACTGCTATGGTTGCCAACTACTTGCTAAAGGCAAAGAACTCAGTGCAATCGGGAATGAGGCTGCCCTCCTGGGCACGCGTCCAACTTTGCCTTCTTGCCCTACTCATGGCAGCGTGCAGCGGAGGAGGCAACAAAGGCGGCGGAGGGCAATCTGGCACTCCCGCGCTGACCGCCACGGTCACGACACAAGGGAATTTCAGCAGCGGACAACAGAACGCAACTTACGCGATCCAAGTAACCAACAGCGGAACGGGCGCGACGACCGGGACCGTAACTTTAGTGGATCCCCCCACAGGGTTCACCGTCACCGCAATTTCTGGAACAAACTGGACGTGCACGTTATCAACAACAACTTGCACGTACAGCAGCTCCGTTGCTGCCGGGCAGCCATTCCCGCCCATCACTGTCACGGGAAACGTTACATCAGCGAACGGCACGCCGATCAGCATCGCGCTGACCGTATCGGGCGGAGGGACGTCGACACCTGTGAACAGCACTCCTACGATCACAGTGGCCGCGCCGGTTCTGAGCATTGCCAAAACGCATACCGGCAACTTCACCTTGGGCCAGCATGGCGCTACCTATTCGGTATCGGTAAGCAATGGAGCAGCAGCGGGAGCAACCAACGGCACGGTAACCGTGACAGAGACAGTGCCGTCGGGCGAGACCTTAGTGTCCATGGCGGGGACCGGCTGGACATGCCCCGGGGCGGGAGGAGCGAATACCTGTGACCGCAGCGACACACTGGCCACCGGCGCGAGTTTCCCCCCAATAACGGTAACGGTGAACGTGTCAGCAACGGCGACCTCGCCCCAAGTAAACCAAGCAGCTGTGTCCGGCGGGGGTACCGCATCAGCGGCCTCCACTAGCGACTCCACAACCGTCAACAGTCCGACAATTGCGACTATCTCGGTTTCTCCTTCTTCACCTTCCATTGGGACGGGTGGTACACAGCAGTTCCTTGCAACGGCCAAAGACAGCAACGGCAACATCATCAGCGGCGTTACGTTCACCTGGGCCAGCAGCGCCACCAATGTCGCCACCATCAACAGCAGCGGGCTCGCTAGCGGAATAAGTCAAGGCACAACGCAGATTACAGCCTCTGCCAACGGGGTCACTAGTTCCCAGGACACTCTCACCGTCACCTCTTCGATTGCCTGCGGCTCAAGCGGCGACGAATCCCTCTTGGAAGGCCAATATGCTTTCTTGCTTCAAGGTTTTGACAATGCCGGAAACCCAACGCTAATCGGCGGCGTGGTTACTTTCAATGGCACGGATGGCAATGGATTGATAACTGCGGGCGCTATCGACATGAACCTGAATTCCGGAGTGCAGTCCAATCTCACCGTGACTTCGGGTTCCTACGGGGTAAGTTCGGATCAGCGTGGTTGCATGGCGATTACGACTGCCGCGGGAACGCAAAACTATCGTTTGGCATTGGCAAACATCTCCGGTGGTGTGGCTTCGACGGGCCGCGTGATCGGCTTCGATCAAGGCGGTCCCTATGTTGCGGGGATCCTGCGCAAGCAAACTCCTTCGGCCTTCTCTACTTCTCAAGTTACCGGGAACTACGCCTTCGGAGTTTCTTCCATCCAGAATGCAGCGCAAGGGGGTGGGAAATTCGCTGCCGTAGGCGTGTTCAACTTCTCTTCCGGCAGCATCACCGGAGGCGAAGTCGACTTCAACAGCAACGGCAACCTAGACGCCAACTCGGCGAACACAACGTGGCCGGCGAGCCCGCTTACGTTCAGTGGCGGGTCCTATACCATTGCAAGCAGCAACGGTCGTGGCACTGCGTCCTTTACCCTGAATGTCGCAGGTGCCTCTCCAATTAACACAGTCATCTATGTGGTTTCCGCGACGGAAGTGCTCGTGCTTGGCAGCGACTCGCAAACGATTGTCAACGGCAACAACATCTTTGCAGGCGAGTTGTTGCAGCAGTCCGGGACGCCGTTCGCGGCAAATCCCCTGTCCGGCACCTATATAGGATACGACTCCGGGCTGGGCAGCACTGCTACTGGAAGGGCGGAAATCGCTTTGCTTGGTCCAATGATTTCCGGGAATAATTCGCTCAGCGCAAACTGGTTCACGAACGACGGCGGTACTTTCTCCTCAACTCCCCTTTCCGCCACCTATAACGTTTCCGCTACAGGCCGAATGACGATTGCCGTTGGGGGAACTTCCAACAAAGGCTTGCTCTACCTCGTTAGTCCCAACCAGGCGTTCTTTTTGTGGGGTAACCATAGTGTGGACTCCGGTTTTTTTGAGTTCCAAAGCGGCGGCCCATTCTCCACGTCCTCTGCAAGTGGCACGTATGCTTTTGGCGCTACCGACCCGCAGAACCTCAACGGCAACTACGGATTGGGCGTCGGCATATTCGACCCTGCCACAGGGAGCATAAGCATCACTGGAGATGGAAACCAAAACGGTGGAACTCCCGGGCTTGGTCAGACGCAGAGTGTCACCTACTCATTTGATTCCACTGGTTTAGGTTTGAGCCCGTCGGGTTGCTCGATCTCTGTAACGCCGGCAACGTGCAGAACCATCCTTTATCTCATTTCGCCGCTGAAGGCGGCATTCATCAATAACAATCCCAATTCCACGACCCCGAAGGTCTACCTTTTGGATCAGTGAGGCTGATTTAGCAGATCGGCATTAGGGAACAGCCGTTTTTTGGTTCGTTCTTAGAGCTGATCAGAAATCCTGGCTAGCCTCGCTGCTTTTCGTTCGGCCTGGCCTGGCACGGCACTGCGGAACCGTCACTTGAATATTTTGGTTCTATCTTGGTTCCAACGAAAGGCCGCTAAGCCGGCATTTTGTCGGTGTAAGCGGCGTGGATTCAACAGTTTTAAGGTTTGTTAACAGCCGAATGCTCTACCGTTGAGCTACCGGGGATCCATATTGGCAGGCCTTAATTTTAGTACACGAACCCACTTATCGCAAAATTGCTAGCTGGTTTCGGCCTCCCGTCCCAATCTCGGGGCGATTGCATAATTGAACTGCACAATTACGATTGCCGCGATGCTCAGGTACGTGCTGTAAATGCACAGTAAAGCGCCAAGTGCATACAGCGATTGCGCAATCAGAATGCGCCGGCAAATCGCATTGGCAACAGCCGGCGAAACAGCCGCGTCCACGAGCTTCACCGAAATCGCGTAAATCCAGCTCCAATACAGCGTGAAGCCAAGCAGAAAAATATTCCCCCAATAGATGACCAACGCTGTACGCAGCTCCAGATGCTCGCCGAGAAGCGCAGTGGAAAACGGCATTAGCGTCACCGCAAACAGAAACGCCAGGTGAATCCACGACAAATTGCGGTTCGATCGCTCTAGATGATTCAGCTGAGTCTGCTGTCCAACCCAGAAAATTCCCAGCGTAAGGAAGCTCATCAAATAGACGAGCAATTTGGGCGCGAGCACAATCAATGCCGCTCGCAATTCATGTTCACTGTGAATCGCTTCGCGCGCCGGAGCGTGCAATTCCAGTACGAGCAAAGTCATCGCCACCGCAAAAATTCCGTCACTTAGCGCGGCGATTCGCTCCGAACTGCCGCCTGCAATTTTGTTGTACATGCTTGGCATGGCTGCAAAGGATACCAGCGCCATGAACTCTGCCAAACGCAAAAATCCACATGCAAAACGCAAGCGTCCCGGCCTGAGGGAGAGGCTCGGGACGCTTTCTTTCTTCGTTAGGAGGGAACTCTTACTGCAATCTTGTTCGGGCCTATTTCACCAGGCTCATATTGTGGACGCCTGCGCTCAGTGAAATTCCCGCGCCGGCCGTTTGCGGCACCCACCACATCTTGCGTACCCACGTATTTCTGTTTGTCATCATCTTGTGGCCAAGATAATCCATCAAGATTGGGCTGACCTGAGTCGCCACGTAGAGCGCGTTCGAACGGGAAAAGGGCCGCAACAGTGGATTCGCTTCCGTACCGAACCCACCGGAAATCGCCTGACGCGTCGAATAAGCATCAAACGCAGCCGCGCCATGGCCGACTACCGACAATCCAATCCATGCCATCTTCTGCTTCGGCGTTTCGTAACGCACGCCACGGATTGCATACTTCGGCGGTGCCACCGGCTTGATCGGCTCTGCAGGCTGAATCGGCTCAGCGGTTATGGAAGAAGACTCGCCTGCCGCAGCCGTCGAATTGTCCGCAGCAATCTTGGGAGCAGGGGCCGAAGGAAGAGGATTTGTGCTCGAGGAATCCGCCTTGGCCACATCTACATTCGCGACATCCGTCGCGACATTCGCCGACGCGGAATCGCTCATCTTTACTGCTTCAGACTGGGGAAAACTGAAGACCAGGAGCGCTGCTGCAAGAAACATTGGGGACACCTCAGTGGCCGCAGGCTCTGTCGTCCACACCGCCCGCGACATCCCCAGTATGCTGTCCTAAAGGACAGGTTGCACTGGCCCATCGGTCACATTTTTAGCAGTACGCCCAGTTGAACGAATTTCCTAGTACCGGATGTGCCATTTCAGGAAATCGCTCTGGTACCTCTTTCTTGCCCCCCTTTACTTGCTATAATCTCCTCCCAATGGCGCTCGAATCCTCCGCCAAACGCGCACCCATCGTCAAACGGGGCCCGCAAGCTCCCCGCTTCATCGCCATCGAAGGCCCACTCCGTGTCGGCAAATCCACCCTGGCCCGCATCTTGGCCGAACGCCTGCACGCACGGCGCGTTTACGACTGTGAAGACAATCCGTTTTTGACCGATTTCTACAATGAGAAATCCGGCTCCGCATTCCGCGCGCAAATGTACTTCTTGCTTGAGCGCCAAAAACGCCTTCGGGAAGCCCTTGCCGCCGATTCACCTGCCCCTCTGCTCTCTGATTTCCTGATGGAAAAAGATCGAATCTTCGCCAACCTCAATCTCGACGACGAAGAACTGAAACTCTACGAGCGCTATTACGACCTCGTTGCCCGCGAGATTCCGCCGCCCGATCTGGTCATCTACTTACAGGCGAAGCCGGAAACGCTGCGCGCCCGCATCGCCAAGAAAGCTGCGAAAGGCGAATCGCAAATTTCGCCGGAATATATAGAAGAAGTCGCCCGCGCTTACGAGCACTTTTTCTTCCGCTACGAAGCCTCGGATCTGCTGGTCATCAACACCTCCGACATAGACTTTGTCGAACGTAGCGAGGACCTCCAGCAACTCCTCCGCCGCCTCCAGGAACCCGTCAAAGGCACTCAATATTTCCTCCCTCTCGGCGCCGCCGAGTAGTTTGCACCTGACCACTCCATCATGAACGGCATCCAATCAGGACGATGAATTCACGCGGTCCCAATTGGGGCAGAACGCCCTGGCGCATCTCGTTTCGTTCAAGGCTTACACGTCTTCCGGAGCATGTGAATATAGCCATCATCGGAGGCGGGTTTACGGGATTAGCTGCGGCAGCAATCGCTAAGCGTTTGGCCCCAAAAAAATCTGTGCTGCTCTTGGAAGCTGGCCGCATCGGCAACGGCGCCAGCGGCCGCACGGGTGGCATGGTCCTCGCCGAAACTGCTGCTGGAAATCTGCCCGGTCTCGGCGATGTGCTGAAGGGCTACAAGAAAATCCTGCGCAACCTGCGCATCAAAGCAGATTTGAAATTACCCGGCGTTTGGGAAATCGCACGCGGTCCACGCTCCATGGAAGGCAAAAAAGTCCATCCGCTTCCCAATTCACCCATCAAGTGGAGTGATTCCGGAGAAGTTCGTGCGGTCAAGAACGTTCCCGGCGGCTCCGTTGACCCCGGAAAAGTTCTAGCCGGCCTCGCTCGGGCAGCAACAAGAGCCGGTGCTCTCATTGCAGAAAATACGGAAGTAACTGCAATTGACTCGGAAACACCAATTCGCTTGCACGTCCGCTTTAAGAATCAGAATCGAATCATCACCGCTGATCGCGTCATCCAATCCACTAATGCTGGAAATCTTTCCGGTGAATCTCTCGACGGCGAACCAAAACTCACCTTCGCCCTCGCTACTGCTCCGCTCACCAGTAAACAGCTTTCCGAACTTGGCCTTTCTGACGGCCGTCCCTTCTACACCGTGGACCTTCCCTATCTCTGGGGTAGGTTGTTTCGAGCCAAATCACTTCAAGGAAAAAATTCGTCGAGAAATCGCGGCATCATCTTCGGCAGCGGCCTTGTTCCCGCATTCGACGAAACTCTGCCCAAAGGAAACTCAGACAAGTTGTGGCGCGGTCTTGAAAAAGAAACCGTCCTACGCGGCGCTTCTCTCCAGCGATTAAAAGTTCTCGAAAAACGCGTTCGCAATCTCCACCCTGCCCTTCGCGAAATTCGCATCACGCATCGCTGGGGCGGCCCTATCCTGCTTACAAAAGACTTCGTTCCCATCTTTCACGCCCACCGCAAAAACAAAAATCTAATTCTCCTCGGCGGCTTCTCCGGTCATGGTGTCGCCCAATCCGTCTACCTCGGCCACTGGGCCGCCCAAGCCCTCCTAGGCAGACGCAAGCTTCCTCGCTGGTAGCAATTGCGCTCCATTCGCATTCCCTCTCACTGCAAATTGGCCCAAATGGGCGACGAGTTCTCTCCATTCCCTGCTTATCGCTTAGTGAATCTCGAGAATCGTGTTACCGTGCCACGTGGTTCGACTGGCGTTCTCTTCCTGCCTCACGGCGCTTCCACACTCTCTCGATCTTTTTCAAAATTCCGCTAACTCCTTTGGAATCCGCAGTTCCGAAAAACTTGTATGTAACTCTTTTAGAATCCGCACTTCCAAAACGCTGGACTTAAAGTCCTTTGGAATCTGCAGTTGCAAGAAAACCTATACCTACTCCCTTTACCCGGAGCGAACTTTGCGAGGGGCCGATTCCCGTCGTATAGTTCCCTCGCAAATTCTGAGGAGGCTCGTATGAGTCTGTGGTCGCGCCGTAAATTCTTTCTCACTTCGCTCGCAGGAACCGCTGCCGCCGGAGGCACAAAGCTCTTCGGAGCCGCTCCGGCAACGCTCGGCGTTTCGCTCCCCGCTGCGCAAGGCAAACGACCGCTCATCATCTCTAGCGCCAACGGCGTTAACGCGCTGCATAAGGGCATGGACATTCTGAAAGCAGGCGGCGACACACTAGATGCCGCTATTGCTGCGGTTACCGTGGTCGAGGACGATCCTAACGATGACTCCGTCGGGTACGGCGGCCTGCCGAATGAAGAAGGCGAAGTCGAGCTCGATGCGAGCTGCATGCACGGCCCGACATATCGCGCAGGTTCCGTGGCCGGTGTGCGCAGAATCAAGAACGTCGCAAAACTGGCGCAGACCGTTATGCAGCGCACGAACCACGTGATGCTCGTCGGCGACGGCGCGCGCCGCTTTGCAGTGGCGCAAGGGTTTCCTGAAGAAAATTTGCTCACCGAACATTCGCGCAAAATCTGGCTCGCATGGAAAGCATCTACGTCTTTCAACTGGCGCCCGGGAATTGACAGCCCGGAATGGAAAGAAAAAATGTCTTCCATCTTCAGTGACACTCCGGAAGATCAAGCGCTGCTCGCTCGCGCCATTCAAGTCATCAAGGATCCGCCGACGGGAACGATTCCCTGTATGGCCGTGGACGCGAAAGGCGACATCTCCGCCACAACCACAACCTCGGGTCTTTCCTGGAAAATTCCCGGGCGCGTTGGCGATTCGCCCATCATCGGAGCTGGCTGCTGCGTGGATAATGAAGTCGGAGCTGCGGGTTCCACGGGAAAAGGCGAGGAAAACATCAAAATCTCCGGCGGCCACACAATCATAGAAATGATGCGTCAGGGAAAATCACCGACCGACGCGTGCCTGGAAGCGCTGGGCCGCATTGCGCGCCACTACAAGAACGACAAGAAAAAGCTCGGCACATTTCACATCTATTTTTATGCACTGAACAAAGACGGCGTTCACGGTGCCGCTTCTCTCTGGCTCAACGGCTACGAAGAAGGCAAACGCGCCAAGTACGCTGTCCACGACGGCACGGAATCAAAACTTGTAGATTGCGCCTCTTACTTCGATTCCGTCGGAGGGGACCAGTAAGACTCCCATGGACCAGGCCAACATTTTGATTATCGGTGGTGGCGTCGTCGGCTGCGCCATCGCGCAAGCCGTTTCGCAACACTGGCAGGATGTTTTCCTCGTCGAGCAGTATCCGAAGGTCGGCATGGCCACCAGCACGCGCAACAGCGGCGTCAATCACTCTGGAATCTACTATCCGAAAAATTCATTGAAGGCCCGCCTATGCGTAGAAGGAAACAAACTGCTCTATGAATTTTGCGAGCGCCACAAAGTCCCCTATCGCCATTGCGGAAAACTCGTCGTCGCTGCAGATGCGCACGAAGAAGAGCAGCTTGTTGCGTTGAAGAAGCGTGGCGAGGACAACGGTGTCGAAGGCTTGTCCTTCATCGACGCGGCAGAGATCCGCAAGCGGGAACCGCACATTAAGGGCCACAGCGCGATGGTCGTCCCTTCCACCGGCATCGTTTCGGCAGAAGAACTCGTGCATGCCTTTGCGCGGCTAGCCGAAAACCAAGGCGCGAATATCGTGAATCACGCAAAGGTCACTTCGCTCGAGCCGAATGGAAAGACGATTCGCGTGAATTTGCGAATCGGAGACGAAGAAGATTCCCAGACCGAATCCATCGAAGCGCGTTGCGTGATCAATGCCGCCGGACTCTATTCCGATGAAGTTGCTGCAATGCTCGGAAACAATTCCTGGAAAATTTATCCCGTGCGCGGCGAATACTGTGAAGTTCGCGGCCCGCGCGCTTCGCTCATTAATAACCTCGTCTACCCGCTGCCGCACGCGGATGGTTTAAGCCTCGGCGTGCATTTCACGAAAACCTTGTGGGGGACGTTTCTACTTGGCCCGACAGCGACGTACGTCGATCGCAAAGACAACTACGAAAAAGACCGCCTGCCGATTGCTGCGTTTGCGGAAAGCGCAAAACACTTGCTGCCGGAGATCGAAGAAGCGGACCTGCACCTTGGCTATTCCGGCTTGCGTCCAAAACTCGTTCCGCCAACCGGCCACGGCATTGCCGACTTCGTTATCGAGCGCGATTCAGGAGTACACAATGCGATCCAACTGGTCGGGATCGAGTCGCCCGGCCTGACCGCAGCTCCCGCCATCGCCAAATACGTCGCCGGTCTCGCCGCCGATATCTTGAATTGAGCGAAAAGGGAACTACTCGACAACAAGACGAACGAATTTCTTTTTGCCGGCGCGAATCAGGAATTCGGCTGGCTGTGAAAGATCGAGCTCTTTGCGGAAGTCCTCGACAAGCGCTCCGTTGATCTCGACGCCCTTCTGCTTTATGAGTCGCTCGGCTTCGCTCTTGGAAGGCGCGAGATTTAGCTCGACGAGCACCGCGATGAGTTTTTTCGCAGGACCGCGTGGAACTTTTGTAACGGGAACTTCCACCGGTGCTTCGCGGTCGCGGAAGACACGCTGGAAATTCTCGGCGGCTTTCTTCCCTGCGTCTGAGCCGTGGAAACCAGAAACGACTTCCGTCGCGAGCTTCATCTTCGCATCCATGGGATGCGACTTGCCCGAAGATACTTCGCCCTTGAGGGCAGCAATCTCCTGCGGCGTGCGATCCGTGACGAGTTCGTAGTAGCTCCACATCAGATCGTCTGATGTGGACATGATTTTGCCGAAGATATCCGCGGGTGATTCGGTGATGCCGACGTAGTTCCCAAGGCTTTTGGACATCTTCTTCGTGCCATCGAGCCCAACCAGAATCGGCATGGTGACGCAGACCTGGCCTTCGAGGCCGTATTCGCGCTGAATATCGCGGTGCACCAGCAAATTGAATTTTTGCTCCGTGGCGCCAAGTTCCACGTCGGATTTGAGCGAGACGGCGTCGTACGCGGTCAATAGCGGGTACAAGAGTTCGTGCACAGAGATTGGTTGCTGGTTTTCGAGGCGGGAACGAAAATCTTCGCGTTCGAGCATGCGAGCAAGACTGTAGTGCGCGCAGATTTTCACGATTTCCGCACTAGAAAGCTTGTCGAGCCATTCGCTGTTGTAGCGGACTTCGGTCTTGCTCTTGTCGAGAATCTTGAAGACCTGATCGAGATAGGTTTTCGCGTTGGCGTTCACTTCCTCGCGCGAAAGCGGAGGACGAGTTTCGGAGCGGCCCGTAGGATCACCGATCATCGCAGAGAAATCGCCGATCAGGAACACGGCAGCGTGTCCCATGTCCTGAAAGTGCTTGAGCTTCCGCAGCACAACGGTGTGGCCGAGATGGATGTCCGGGGCAGTAGGATCGACGCCGAGGTAGACCCGCAGGGGGACACCGGTTTTGTAAGATTTTTCGAGTTTCGCTCTCAACTCGTCTTCGCGAATAATTTCGGCGACGCCCTTTTTCAGGTAGGCGAGCTGTTCGGCAACGGGTTTGAAGTTTGCTGTCATTGTTTATTTGGATTTATAAGCGTACAACACGCCGCCCAACGATTTTGTAGTTTCCAGACAACACTATTTTCACAGCTTCGGTGTAAATTCGGTGCTCCTCTTTCAAGATCACCGCACTCAAGGTTTCTTCCGTGTCGCCATCTTCGACGGGCACAACAGATTGCAGGATGATCGGGCCCGCGTCGAGATTCTCGTCCACAAAGTGAACTGTGCAACCTGCGAATTTCACGCCATAGTCGAGCGCCTGTTTTTGCGCCTCAAGACCCGGAAATGATGGAAGCAACGACGGATGAATGTTGAGAATTTTCTGCGGGAATGCTGCAACAAAATAGGGCGAAAGTAGGCGCATGTAACCGGCAAGGCAGACGAGGTCAACTTTGGCTTCCGTCAGCGCTGCGACAACTTGACGATCGTAGGTTTCGCGTTCCAGGCCTTTTGAAGGAATAACTTTTGTGGCGAGGCCGCGGTCTTTGGCCTTTTCAATTCCGACGGCGGCTTCTCGATTACTTAGAACAAGCGCGATCTCCGCGTTCGGAATCTTTCCGGACGCGACGGAATCCGCCAGGGCCTCAAAATTCGAGCCGCGACCGCTCAAGAGCACGCCTATGCGCTTCGTCATAAACAAAAAACGTTAGCACAGTTGTTAGGGACGCCAAAATCGGCGTGAGCAGTAGTCCCTCCGCGTAAGAGTGCCTATGGTTCTTGGGTTTGTTAGAATCTGCGGCACGTCAGAAAACGGTGCGGGGGCCTTCATGAAATCGAATAGAAGAGCAAGAATGTTGAGAATTGCGACGCCAATGCTGGCGTTAATGCTGACAACGTGTACCGCCTCAGCGCAAGAGAAGCACGATCCGGCAGAGCCGCCGGCAGGCGCTCCAAAGCCGAAGCTGCTATCGAGGCCGGAAGGCGCGATTGCGCGTAGTGCGATTGACGAAAAGGCGATGGCATCGCTGATTCACGACCTTGTGACCTGCGGCACGCGGCTGACGCTTTCCTCCTGGACTGACCCAAAACGCGGCGTCGGGTGCGGGCGCGACTTTTCGATTGCGCGGCTGAATGAAATCGCAAAAGCGACCGGCGGGAAATTGCAGATCGTGGTCGACAAATTCGAAATGCAGAATGAGCGGACGGCGAACAAGCCCGTGCACTTGGAAAATGTTTTCGCGATTTTGCCGGGAAATGATCCGAAGCTAGCCAAGACGGTTTTCATTGTGGATGGCGACGTGGATTCGCGGCCTTCCGACGTGATGGATCCGAACGCGGACGCGCCCGGTGCGGATGACGATGCATCGGGCGTGGCGGTCGCGATGGAATGTGCACGGTTGGTCAGCAAAGCGGGAAAAAATCGCGCGACGGTGATTTTTGCCGTGCTCTCCGGAGAAGAGCAAGGATTGCTGGGCTCATATCGCATGCTCGATTGGGTAAAAGAGCAGGGTTATACCGTGGGCGCAATGATGGACAACGACATTGTGGGAGCCGATCCCGCGCCGGGCGGGCCTCATCGCGTTCGCGTATTTTCCGGAAACGGTGAAATCGAAGACGCGGATTCGCCATCGCGTGAACTGGCACGCGCAGTGGAAGAAATTGCAGGCCGCGATGCGATTCGCATGATTTTCCGCATTGACCGATACGGACGAGGCGGGGATCACTACGTTTTCTACAAAGCTGGACTGCCGGCGGTTCGTTTTACGGAGCCGCTGGAGGATTACAACCACCAGCACCAGACGCCGCGCACCGAAAACGGAGTAGAGTATGGCGATTTCGAGAAATACCTCGACTTCAAATTCATGGGAAATGTGGCGCGAGCAAATGCGGAAGTTTTGCGTGTGCTTTCGATGGCTCCGGCGCCTCCCGCGGATGTGCGGTTGTATGGAGCCGTGACACCCGACGCGAAGTTGAAATGGACAGCGGAAGAAGATTCAGAGCGAGCGGGATTTGAGATTTTGTGGCGGGAAACGACGGAGTCGCGCTGGCAAGTTTTTGATTTTGTGCCGAACGCGGGTGAGCACATTTTGACCGGTGTTTCGACAGACAATCATTTCTTTGCGGTACGGTCGGTTGGGAAAAATGGGGCACGGTCGATTGCAACGGCAAGCCAGCCAGAAGTGCGACGCGCGCCGCCGATCGACAAGAAATAGCAGACGAATCAGCCTCTACAACTACAATTACGCGGATTGGCCGGCTGCTGCGAATTCGGCGAAGGTCAGGAAGTGGCCGGCGGGATCTTTAACGCCGATTTCGCGGGAGCCGTAAAAGGTGGTCCGTTCGGGCATGTAGACATCGGCTGTGGCTAGCGCTGGCTTCAGCGCGTTCAAGTTGTCAACTTCTATAAAGAGGAATGTCGGGCCTTTGCGGATGTCGGCGGAGACAGCGGGCAGATCCTTATCCGCGCTGGCGTAGGTCTGGTACATCACTTCGGTAGTTCCCTGCTGCAGGATGACGAAGCCGAGATGATCGCCTTCAGGGACTTCGACAGTCTTGAGGAAGCCGAGGTGTTCGGTCCAGAACGGCAGTACGGGCTCGATTTTTTCCACAAACAGGACGGGCGCGAGTTTCTTGATCATGAGAATTCTCCTTGCGGGGAAATCTAGTCTTAATTAGACTAGTAGAAACGGAGAGCAGCGTCAAGGAGGATTTGTGAAGAAAAAGGAGCGCCAGTTAGGGGACTTGATTTCGATTGGGCCGGCGATGTTGCGGGATTTTGAGCTGCTAGGGATTTACCGCGTGGCGCAGCTTGCGAAGCAAGACCCGAAGAAGCTGTACGAAAAGCTGGGGCGAATTGCGAAGCAACATCAGGACATTTGCGTGCTGGATACGTTTGAAGTGGCAATAGCACAGGCGAAGAATCCGAGGCTGCCCGTGGAAAAGTGTCAATGGTGGTGGTGGAGCGAGAAGAGAAAAGCTGATGCCAAACGAGGAAAGAAGTAGGTGCGGCGAAAAGGCAAAGCGCGGCTGACGACAGCAGATCTGGTGCTGCTTAGTTTGCTGGCGGAGCGGCCGATGCACGGGTATCAGGCGAATGCGGAATTGGTGCGGCGCGAGGTGCAGGATTGGGCGGGGATTTCGCGGCCACAGGTGTACTACTCCCTTGAAAAATTGGCGCGGCTTGGAATGCTTCGCGCGGTGGCAGATAAGAATGAGGCAGAGGGGCCGGAGCGGCAAGTTTACGCAGTGACAGCGCGGGGAACGGAAGCACTGGCGGATGCGCTGGAGCTAGAGAACTGGACAACCCAACGCACGCGGCCAGCGTTTTTGACGTGGATGGCGCTCTCCTGGCAAGCGCGACGCGGAGTATTTGCAAAACAGCTTCAGCGACGCCGGGAATTTTTGGAGAAGGAGTTGAGGCGGGAAAAGACGACTCTCGATTCCATATTCGAGGAAGTGGGCCACGAATACCACGAGGCGGTCTGGATGGTTTCCCTGATGGTAGAGCAGCTTAAAGCGGAGCTAAAGTGGCTGAAGAAAGTGAAACGCGGCATGGCCAAGAGAGCGAAAGCGAAACATCCGGACTATGCTCCGGCCTAGGGGAATCTGATCATGGGGCACAAGAAAGCGTCGTTCATAAGGGACCACTCGCTGAGCATCAGCTCCAGCGTCATTTTGATTTTGTGGATCGTGCTATACCACTTTTCCAGTGAGAAAACACACATCGGTTCGTTCTTCGGTAACGCCATAGCGGATTGGTCGGGCGTGGTAGTGACGATTTTTGCGACCAAATATTTGTACGAAAAAGGTTCTTCTGAAAGCCGGCCTGTGCCCAAGACAACGATGTTGCAGCCGGCGCTGGAAATATTGCGGGATCATTCTCTGACTATTTTTTTGGCTATTACGGGAATTGGATGGATAATTGCGTTCGCGAAGATGGATTCTGAGTCGAAGTGGGGCCAGGTGGTTGGAAATGTTGTTTCCGAATGGACGCAGATTTTCGGGCTGGTGCTGCTGACCAAGAAGATGATCGAAAAGCATTTGCCGAGAGAGAAATAGGCCTAATGAAAATGCAGAGGCCGGATTTTCATCCGGCCCGCATCAACCTTTTTAGGATTGAAATTTTCTTCCTCATTTTGAATTTTTCTTTACGAAAACGGGTTCGTCGTCAGAGCGCAATCCTTTCGCGTATAGCGCGACTTGAGCGCCAAGGGGAGCTTCACCTACCGGATCATAGAAAAAACCACGAGAGGTTTCGGTCTCACGTTCCACCTTCCAGACGCGGGTGTTCGTCAGATAATCCGGCTTCTCCTTGAACGGCGTGACAAATGCTGGGCAGAACCATTGAATGCGGTTGTTGGGCTGTGCAGCGAAGTTTCCGTTGTCAAGTGCAACGATGTGTGCACACTTGTGTCCGCCATCTCCAGCCTCTTCTGCATCTTCATGTCCGTACCAATCAATAGTGAACAGATATTGCCCGCCTTCCCACGATCCATCCTTGATGTGAACGCGAACACGGCTGTCTTGCAAACGATCGAAGACCATTGCTGACGCTTCATAGCTGAAGCAATCCCAAAATTGCAACCAGTCCAGTGGCATGTTCGGTGCGTCCACCTTATGGCAGAAAGCGTGAAGAGGCAGACGCCAAATGACCGCGCCATTGTCCGTCATAACATGGAAACCGAGAGCATGGCCTTTCACAGAGGCTGCGCCGAACACGCAGACATTCACAAATTCGCCTTGATGGGCGAGACCATCGTAGAGAAATTCTTTCCGCAGATAACAATAGAATCGCGGAATGTTGAAATTAAGTGTGGACAATCCAATTTCTCCCTTCGCAAATTCCTTTGCGAAGAGTAACGCAAATCGAAGTTAACTTAACAAGAATTCCAGATTTTTTTGCGCACCAAAAAGAAATGGGCAACGCGATGCGCTGCCCATTGTCGATTTTGAAATTTGCTTACGACTTTGCTGGTGGCTCCTTTTGTTTTGGCGCGATTTTTGCCAGCGCCGCTTCCATGTCGGGAGGCAACGCGGTGACGGGAGCTTTGGTAGAGGCGCCCGTTCCGCCGTTGCTGGGCCCGCCGAAGAAGCGCATTGCGGTTGCAGCGAGGCCTTCGATAGCACCGCCACCGTTGCCACTGCTCGTGACGAGAACATCCGGCACGAACTTCGCTTTACCTTCCGCAAGCGCGGTGACAACGTTGACGATCGCCGTGGCGTTCGAACCGAGCGCTTCGACCTGAGCGCGATAACCGCGAGCGCGCGCAAGACCGACTGCTTCGACCTCGGCACCCTTTGCAGTACCGGTCTGGCGGATGTATTCCGCTTCACCGGTGGCTTCCGCGACGCGAGCGTCCGCGTTGTTCTTCTTGATGTCCACGCCGACTTTCGAGCGTGCGAGGTCGGCTTGCATGTCCGCAGTTCCCTTGGCCTGCTCCATTTCAATGCGTTGCGCCTGAGCAGCCTGCTGCTTCTTGAACGTTTCGATTTCCTGGTTGGCAATTTCGCGATGCGTGAGCACCGTAACCATGTCGTCCGGGAAAATCACGTCCTGAATGTAGACGCCTTTGGTTTCGACCTGATACTGCTCGAGCTGCTGGCGAATGTGGTCGAATGCTTCGATCTGCACCTGCTGGCGCGTTTCGATGAAGTTGATCGCCGGCATATTCTGCAGCGAGTTGCGGAAATGGTTGCCCACTGCAGCCTGGAGTACTTCGTTGACCAGGTTGCGCATGGTGCCGACCATGGAGATCACGCGCGGAGCTTTGGTGTCCGGCACGTGAATCTGAACCTGCAGGTCGATTTTGAAGATGAAGCCTTCTTTGGACTTCGCGACAATCTGCTGAAGTTGTGAATCCAAGTTGTGCGCTTCGCTGTTGGCGTCCGCCCAGTTCAAGTTGAGGATGGCTGTTGGCACGATTTCCGGTTCGTAGCAACGCGGGTTGAGTGGATATTTGCCCGTGCGCAGAGGCTCCTGCCAGACGCCGCGATGGCCGGGCCGAACCAGCGAGCCGTACTTGAAGTCTTCGCCGCTGGTGTCCTGCGTGGCGAGCCCGACATAGGCTTTAATGACGCCTACCTGACCTTGCTTGATGACCAGCATCGGAACCATTTCGACGCTGACGAGAAACGGGTTCAACGCATAGGCACCGTAGAGCAAAGGGTCATGCTGCAGGCCGATGTGCCCGCCGTGATCCAGAAATGACTGGAAGTCCTGATAGTTGTTGTGCAGATTATTCTTGCTGCCGAGTAGCGCTTCGATAATTTGCGCGTCATTGGCATTTTCCTTTTCCATCTTGTCCACATCGGCAAAACCGCCGAGTCGGCTAGCGATGTCGCCTGAAGGAAGTGGGTCGCCTTCGTACGTGGTGACGATGCCGACCATATCAATCGTGGCGCCATCTTTGCCACGGGGTTGCGGTTCGATGCGAACGAGCTCGAGCTGTTCGGATTTGAGGCCGAGAGCCGATGGCATGAGTTCACCACCGCGGCCCATCTTGGAGCAAAGTTCAGGAGAAATGGGTTCGCCATAGACTCGGCTGCGTGTGACGACGAGGAAGCCCACCGGATGAATCGGTACGAGCGAACCTGGGGGCAGCACCGGGCGTTGCACACCCTTCTGGCCGCCCGCCTGAATGAAGTTGCGAAGATCGGAGAAATTCCCGAACTCCTTTTTGTAAATGGCGGACTTCGCACCGATCGGCAACGGATTGCCGACTTGGGCGATGACTACACCAATTTCGCCAGCCGGCACCTGAATCCAAGGATACTTTTCGACGCTGTAGACGAGCCAAGTCTTCCAGCGAAGGCCTGGCATCAGCAAATCTGCCTGATAACCAGCTTCACCATGGAAGGCCACCGGATTGTCCTTGGTCAGTTTGGCAAATGAAAAGCGCTTCGTGACCAAACCGACCTCGGTTGGGCCAATCTTGTGCAGCGACGTTATGACGATCACCGCTGCCAGCACCAACAGAATGGCCAGCAGCGGATAGGCATAGAACAAACTAAGAATGAAATTTAGAACTGACATACACACACCTCCGGGGCGCTGGGCGCCACTTTAGTTGCCTTGTCCAAGGGGGGTTACATGATGGTCCAGACGCCATTACCCTGCGCGCGTGCGAATGGGAAGTCAAGAGAGGCACTAGTACGACGCATGTAACTTCCCCATTTTCATATAGATATGAACAATTTGCGGAATTGGCTGGATTTTTTAAGCGTCCTTTGAAATAGGGCCTGTTTGAGCCCATTTTCTTGAGTTGGACCCTATAGGTTTAGGGCACCGGAGTAGGCGACGCGAGCCTTTGCGGTGTCTCCGCGCTCGATGCGGCCTATATTGAAGAATTTTTCGCGACGGCGTTTTAAGTCGGCTTCGACTTTGGCAATGTGGGCGGGTGGGACAACAAGAATCATGCCGACGCCGAGGTTGAAGGATTCCAGTAACCCGTCCGTATCCATTCTTCCGACTTTGGCAAGGTATTTGAAAATTGGCAGAACGGGCCAGGATGCCAGATCCACGACAGCCTTTACGCCTGCTGGAAGGACGCGCGGAAGATTGCCCGGGATGCCGCCACCCGTGATATGCGCAAGAGCGGAAACCCAGCCCTTCGCGAGAATGTTTTTGAGAGCTGGCGCGTAGCAAAGATGCGGCTTCAAAAGTTCGGGGCCGATTTTGTTGCCGACTTCCGCGACGTAAGTTTCCGGCTTGAGCTTAGCAACCTCAAAGACAAGTTTGCGGGCGAGAGAATAGCCATTCGTGTGCAAACCAGCGGAAGGAAGCGCGAGGAGCGTATCGCCAGGCTTTACGTCTTTCCCGGTAAGCAATTTCTTGCGTTCGACGGCGCCGACGATAAATCCGGCAAGATCGTATTCCCCGGGCGCATAAAAACCCGGCATCTCCGCCGTTTCACCCCCGATAAGCGCGCAACCAGCTTTGCGGCAAGCGCGGCTCATGCCGTCTACAAGTTGTTCGACGATGTGCGGATCCATTTTGCCGAGCGCAAGGTAATCCAGAAAAAAGAGCGGCTCGGCTCCCTGCACCAGAATGTCATTCACGCAGTGATTGACGAGATCGCCGCCGACCGTGGAGTGAACATCCATGGCCATCGCAACTTTCAGCTTGGTGCCGACACCATCGGCGCTGGAAACGAGGATCGGTTCCTTGAACTTTTTCATATCCAGTGCGAAGAGCGCACCGAAGCTGCCGATGCCGCCGAGAACTCCGTTGGTAAACGTGCGCGTAGCAAGATGGCGGATGCGCTGCTTTGCTTCATCCGCTACGGCGATATTGACTCCGGCGTCTTCGTATTTCATGGTCTGCAGCTCATTTCCGGGGGAAGAGAATTTTGACACAGACAGCCTCGGCGGGCGAGGGGGTGACCGCTTAAAAGCTGCTTAGAAAGTATGGAACAAACGCCTCCAGCGGATCGTGCTGGGATGGAGGATACCGTTCAGGTATGCCGCAAAGCGCGCGCCAAGATTGCCGGGCTGCCAGGCGCTCTTTGGCGCATTCAACGACATATAGATGATGACCGGCGTACCGATGATATTTTTTCGCGGGACGCATCCCCAGAAACGTGAGTCGAGCGAATCCTGGCGGTTGTCGCCCATGGCAAAATAACAATTGGCCGGAACTTTGAACGGCAGAACGTTTTCTTTGCCTTTGAACGCCCCTTGATAGTTGTATGGAGAGGCCGGATGTGTGGGGCCAATTGTGTACGGTTCATTGAGCCGCTTGCCGTTGATCCACACTGAGTTGTCATGGATATCGAGAACGTCTCCGGGAAGGCCAATGACGCGCTTTACGTAGTCCGGCTGGTTGGGATCAAAAGGTGGTTTGAAAATAATAATTTGTTGCCGTTTCGGATCGCGCCAGAGCGATACGTGAAGATCGGTGAACGGAATCCCCGCGTCGTAGCCAATACGGCTCATAATCAAGTGATCGCCGACGAGCAATGTGTTTTCCATGGACTCGGAAGGAATTACACGCGCCTGGCCTACGGCACCGTTGATGAGAAGAAAAACCAGGCCAACCCAAAACCACGCAATAATCTCGCGGCGGATTTTCTGCTCGGTGGTCAGCTTTTGCTGCAGTTTCTTGGCGTCTTTATCGCTCACGATTCACCGAACGAAAATCTAGAAAAAGTGGAAGATCCTGCGCCAGCGTATCTCGCTGGGATGGACAATCGCATTGGCATAAACCGCGATTCGATCGAGTACGGCGCCGGAACCCCAGGGCTCGCGCGGCGTATCAATAGACATATAAATCATTACGGGCGTGCCGATGATGTGATCGCGCGGAACGCAGCCGATGAATCGGCTGTCGAGAGAATCCTGCCGGTTGTCTCCCATCAGGAAATAGCAATCTTTGGGGATGGTGAATGGAAGGAGCGTGGACTTACCAATGGCTTGCTGGACAAACGGCAACGGATTGCCTGGTTCGGTTACTCCGACGGTGTAGTTTTCGTGCAGCATGTTGCCGTTGATGTAGACGTGGCCGTCGTGAACGTCAACCGTTTCGCCGGGAAGGCCGATGACGCGCTTGATGACATCGGAAGTGTCTCCGGGCACCACAGGACGGAAAATTACGATTTGTTCGCGTTTCGGCGTGCGCCACAGCGGCGTGTGAATGTCAGTGAACGGAATCCCGACATCGTAGCCAAGCCGGCTCATGATGAGGTGGTCGCCGACCAGCAGCGTATTCTTCATGGACTCGGATGGAATCACTCGCGCCTGACCAATCGTGGCGTTGATGAGAAGAAAAACAAGAATCACCCAGAACCACGCGAGCGCTTCGCGGCGAATCTTTTGTTCCGTGGTCAGGTTTTCTTCCGGCTTTCCGGATTTTTCTTTTTGCGATTTCGAAGATTTAGTTTTCATGTATCACCGTGACTGGGCCATCGGTCTGGACCCGCGCGGAGTCTTCCACACCGGGGTCTTTCAGTAACTGGCCGTTCGAGCCGCCTTCGCGAACTTCAAGTTGAACAAGATCGGTCGGGTAAATGCCCGTATAGCAAGACGTACAAAAATCGCCCTGGGTGTCATTCACAGCTTGCTTTAACCCGGCTAGCGAGATGTAACCGAGCGAATCGGCACCGAGGAATTTGCAGATTTCTTCCGGAGTGTTTGAGCTGGCGATGAGTTCTTCCCGCGTCGGCGTGTCCACACCGTAATAACAAGGAGAAATCGTGGGTGGGCACGAGATGCGCACATGCACTTCCATGGCGCCCGCTTCGCGAACCATCCGTACGATCTTGCGCGAAGTTGTGCCGCGCACCAGAGAATCGTCCACGAGCACGACACGCTTGCCTTCGATCATTTCGCGCACGGGATTGAGCTTGAGTTTCACGCCAAAATTTCGAATAGCTTGCGAAGGCTCGATGAACGTGCGGCCAATGTAGTGATTGCGAATCAATCCCATGCGAAATGGAATGCCGGATTCCATCGCGTAACCTACCGCAGCGGGAACGCCGGAGTCGGGAACTGGCACGATGAGGTCGGCCGCGACTGGATGTTCTTTGGCAAGCAAGCGGCCCAGTTTTTCGCGGCTTGCGCTGACGCTGCGTCCAAAAATCCTGCTATCGGGTCGCGCGAAATAAACATGCTCGAAAATGCATTGCTGGTGCGGCTTGGGCGGAGCAAAGTGAATCGTCTCAACCCCGGATTTTGTGATGCGCACCATTTCGCCCGGTTCGACTTCGCGGATGTACTCGGCGTCGAGCAGATCAAACGCGCAAGTTTCACTGGCGACGATCCAGGCCTCTTCGCCTTTGGCCGAAGTGAGTTTGCCGAGAACGAGCGGGCGAAAGCCACGCGGATCACGCACCGCATAAAGTTCGTCCGGCGTTAGCACAACGAGCGAGTACGCGCCTTCGACTTGGTTGAGCGCGTCGCCGAGTGCTCCGGAAAGATTGCGCGCTTGCGATTTTGCTACGAGATGCACAACGACTTCTGTGTCACTGTTCGTCTGGAAAATCGAACCGCGATGTTCGAGCTTGCGGCGCCACTCCGCGGCGTTCGTAAGATTACCGTTGTGGCCGAGCGCCATTTTGCCCTTGTTGCAATCAATCATGATGGGCTGCGCATTCAACAATGCCTTGTCGCCGGCCGTGGAATAGCGCGTGTGACCGATGGACGCTGTGCCAGGCAGCTTGTTCAATACATCCGGCGTGAAAATTTCTTCGACTTCGCCCATCGCGCGATGCGAATGCAGCTCGACGCCGTCGCTCGAAACAATTCCCGCCGATTCTTGCCCGCGATGTTGCAGCGCGTAGAGGCCGAGATAGACAAGCTTCGCGGCTTCGGCATGACCGAAAACGCCCACGACACCGCAGTGGTCGTGAAAGCGATCGTCTTGATATGCCAGCTTCTGGGTCATCGCGCTGTCAGCGTGCGTTCGAGAGAATTGGCCCAAACATCTCGCAGGTCATCGAGAGGGGAATCGATGGCTGCGTGCCCCTGAATTTCAATGCGAAGCACAGCGTCCCGGGTAACTTTGCCGAGTTCGCGCGCTCCCACTCCATATTGTCTCGCAGTTGCAAGAACTGCGGCAAGGTTTGCAGGAGCGACCGAAATGATGCAGCGGGCGCCGCGTTCGCCGAAAAGTGCATATTCGTCAGGTGCGTTTTCGCTGAGTGCAACCGATGCGCCGAGTCCGTTCGCGGCAAAACAAGATTCAGCAAGCGTGACCGCTAGGCCGCCATCAGAAATGTCGTGCGCGGATTGGACAGCGCCTGCGGAAGCCAGCGCGCCGAGGCAATCGATGAGGCGCTTTTCGGCGGTGAGATCGATGGCGGGAGGTTCGCCGGCGACGATGCCGCTAATCGTCTTGGAATATTCCGAAGACGAGAACTCTTGAGAGAGCCTCTGCTCGCTCGACACTCCCTTACCGCCATCCAGCAACAAAATCACGTCGCCCGCATTGCGGAAGGCGACCTTCAAGGCCTTTGAGGCGTCATCGAGAATCCCGAGGATGCCAATGATCGGCGTGGGATAGATGGATTTGCCGAGCGTTTCATTGTAGAAGCTCACGTTGCCGCCGGTGACCGGCGTACCCAGCGCGTTGCAAGCTTCGCTGAGGCCATCGATGGCTTGCGAAAATTGCCACATGACTTCGGGCTTTTCCGGCGAGCCAAAATTCAGGCAGTTCGTTGCAGCGATCGGACGCGCACCGGAAGCAGCCACGTTCCGCGCCGCTTCCGCCACGGCGTGCATGGCGCCAACTTTAGGATTGAGCTGGCACCAGCGGCCGTTGCCGTCAGTGGCGAGCGCAAGGCCGCGCATGATGCCATTTTTTTCGGATTCCTTGATGCGGACGACAGCCGCATCGCTCGCCCCGGGTCCGGCCAGCGTGTTCGTACGAACGCTGGTGTCGTATTGCTCGGTGATCCAGCGCTTCGATGCGATCGCTGGAGACGCGAGCAGTTTTCTGAAATTTTCCGTGAGATTGGTTTTCTCTGGCACAAAGTGGAACCAATCTTTTTCGCTTTCCACGCGCGGCGCTGGCGCTGCCAGCGGCCGATTGTAGACTGGTCCCTCTTCCGCAAGCGGATGCGCGGGGATTTGCGCAGCAACTGCGCCGTGATTTTTGATGACGGCGAGGCCGCCTTCGGTGACGGTGCCGACAACAACCGCGTCGAGTCCCCACTTTTTGAAAACGTCGAGCACTTCGCGCTCGCGGCCCTTTTCCGCGACAAGGAGCATGCGTTCCTGCGATTCGCTGAGCATGATTTCGTACGGCGTCATGCCTGTCTCACGCTGCGGAACCTTCGCGAGATCGATTTCTATTCCCGTGCCGCCGCGCGAAGCCATTTCCATCGTCGAGCACGTCAGGCCCGCCGCGCCCATATCCTGAATCGCGACGACTGCGCCCGTCTGCATCGCTTCAAGGCACGCTTCGAGCAGCAATTTTTCCATGAACGGATCGCCGACTTGTACGTTCGGGCGCTTTTGCTGCGACTCTTCCGTGAACTCCGCCGAAGCAAGCAGCGACGCGCCGTGAATGCCGTCGCGGCCGGTTTTGGCGCCAACGTAAATCACCGGATTGCCGATGCCCTTCGCTTTCGCCAGAAAAATTTCTTCTTTGCGCGCGATGCCCAGCGCCAGCGCGTTGACCAGCGGATTCTGCGAGTAGCACGGCTCGAAGCCGACTTCGCCGCCGACCGTGGGCACACCGAAACAGTTTCCGTAATGGCCTACGCCGCGAATCACGCCATCGAGGATGCGGCGATTTTTTGCGGCGTCTTCGGGTGTCGCGTTTTTGTTCGAAGTGATTTCTCCGAAACGGAGTGAGTCCAGCACGGCAATTGGGCGCGCGCCCATGGTGAAAATGTCGCGCAAAATCCCGCCCACGCCGGTCGTTGCTCCCTGGAACGGCTCGACGTAGCTGGGATGATTGTGCGATTCGATTTTGAACGCCGCCACAAGGCCGTCGCCGATGTCAACAACCCCGGCATTTTCGCCCGGGCCTTGCACGACGAGTTTCCCGCGTGTAGGCAGCCTCTTTAGGTGAACTTTGCTCGACTTGTAGGAGCAATGCTCGCTCCACATTACGCTGAAAATGCCAAGCTCGGTGATGTTTGGATCACGGCCAAGAATCTTCTGGATGTGCGAGTACTCTTCGGCCGTAACGCCGTGCTCCGCGGCGATTTCTGGAGTCACTTTTATTTCGGTTAACGCAGTGGCCATTACGCCGTCGCCTTTGCTGCGCCGACGAGGGCTTCGACCATGGATTTGAAAATCACCAGGCCGTCGGCGGAATCGAGCGCTGACTCCATCGCACGTTCTGGATGCGGCATCAAGCCGGCAACGTTGCGCTCACGATTGCAGATGCCCGCGATATTGTGCATCGAGCCGTTGGGATTTCCCGCAGAGTCATTGCTGCCATCCGGCGTCGTGTAGCGGAATAAAATCTGCTTGTTCTTTTCGAGCTCGGCGATATCCGCTTCCTCCGCCGTGTAGCAGCCGTCCGAATGCGCAATGGGAATTTTCAGAATTTGGCCCTTGCGCGCCGCGTTTGTGAACGGCGTGTCGGTTTGCTCGACGCGAATATGAACGTGTCGACAGATGAAGCGCAGGCCGGAGTTGCGCATCATTGCGCCGGGAAGGAGTCCCGCTTCGCACAGCGTCTGAAAGCCGTTGCAGATGCCCAGCACCATGCCGCCGGACTTCGCGAATTTTTCCACGGATTTCATCACCGGAGAAAAGCGCGCGATCGCGCCGGTCCGCAGATAGTCGCCGTAAGAAAAGCCGCCGGGCAGAATGACAGCGTCGCAATTCGCCAGGTCTTGCGACTGGTGCCAGATAAATTCGACGGGCTTGTGCAGGATGTTGCCGATGGCGTAAAACGCGTCGTGATCGCAATTCGAGCCGGGAAAGACTACGACTCCGAATTTCATCGTGTTGGGTCTCCCAGGAGCATTCGGGGAAAAACTATTTTAACACAGACAAGAATATGGCGCTGAAGGCCGAGGAGAGTTATCAGGAGGTTGGTCAGCGTGGTCAGCGAGGTGAAGCCTCGTGCTTTTGCTGCGCCAGGCAAAGAGATAAGCGACGACAACGACGGCGATTGGCGTCAATAAGAGAACGGGGACCCAGCGTTCATCCATGCTGGTAATCCATCGCGAAGACTAGTCTGAAACCATTTAAATCCTCGACGACGAGTTCGAGGCAGTTGTAGACGCGCTGGATCGGCCCTTCGGTGATGTTCGCTCCACGCGTTTTCAGCTCATCGTGCAGAGCATGTAAATCATTCGTCCAGATGTAGGCATCCGTGCCAAGCCCTTTGCGGCGAACGGAATTTGGTTCGGGTTCCACGTTCGCATCAGCCTTGCCCAAGTGAATTTCCGCGGCATCGCGAGCAACCATCGCAAAAACTGGCGGATCGAGAAAGTAGCCAAGAATCTTGAACCCGAGCACGTCGCGGTAATACTCGGCCGTCGCAACCACGTCCCTCACAACAAAAGTCGGGCAAATTGCTGTGAGCTTCGCTGCGTCTTTGGTTTGCGCTTCGGCCACAGCTCTCTCTACTTGGCCGGAGTCTTGGGTGCCACGACATCGGTGGCTGCTTGCACGGCGCTTTCAAGACCAAGCACATTCACCAAACTGGAATTGGACGGAACGATGTACTTGGTGTTGTTGACCAGCGTGTTGTTGAGCACTTCCAGGCGGCGCATCATCTCCGCGCGCTCCTTAAAGTACGTTTCGGCAGCAGTGGAAACCATTTTGATGGCTTCCGCTTCGGCGTTCGCGCGGGTGATCCTGGCTTGCGCATCGCCCTCCGCTTTCAAAATTTCCGATTGTTTCTTGCCTTCCGACTGCAAAATCTGGCTCTGCTTGATGCCTTCCGCTTCCAGCACGGCAGCGCGCTTTTCGCGTTCTGCTTTCATCTGGCGGGACATGGCATCGGTAATGTCGCGTGGCGGCTCGATCTTCTGTACTTCGACGCGCGTGGCCTTTACGCCCCAGTTGTTGGTCGCTTCATCGAGCACGTGGCGCAAATTCGAATTGATCATGTCGCGCGCAACGAGCGTTTCGTCCAGCGTTCGGTCACCAATCAAGTTGCGCAAATTCGTCTGCGCCAAAGTCGTGCACGCATAACCGAAATCCTGCACTTCGAACTGCGACTTCACCGGATCAACAACCTTGTAATACACGACAGCATCCACTTCCACCGTGACATTGTCCTTCGTAATCAATTTCTGCGGCGGCACGCTGATCACCTGCTCGCGCATGTCCACACGGACGATGCTGTCGATAAACGGCGTGATAAAAATGAGTCCAGAGTCCGCTAGCCCGTGAAATTTCCCGAAACGCAGAATAATTCCCTTTTCATATTGCCTAACGATGCGAGCCGCACGCGCAATAAAGATCAGCGCAAAAATGACGAACAGGATCAAGAAAAAGCTCAAGAAAGCTCCCGCACCATCCATATTCGTTCACCCCACTCTGAGAGTAACGCCTTCGACGGACAAAACTTTGATTTCAGTGCCCGGCTCGAGCGCGGCGCCATCCTGTTGTGCAAGTTCGGCGCGCCATTCTTCCGAGCCAATTTTCACGAGTCCGCAATCGCGCGGCCCAATTCGCTTGGTGACAACCCCGGTTCGGCCAATCACCGCATCTACATTGGACGGCTGCGTCTTGACATGCATTTTGGAACGAAGCCATTTGCGGAACAGCGCGAAATAGAGCAGCGCCAGAATTGCCGTGGAAAGAAGCCCTATGTTTGCCGAACCGAAAACGAGGCCGACGATTCCGCCGGCGATGAGCGAAGCGCCGACAAGTGCCAGGTCGAATCCCGTCATGACGCCGAGCGCCAGTTCCGCGATGACGCAAATCACGCCGAGAATGACGAGCAGCCAACTCACCGAGTTGCCCATCGGAAACTCCTTCTTAGTACGTACCGCGCAACATAACATCCCGCTGCGTGCGGTTCAATGACTCGATTGGAGCTGAACAAGGCGATATTGCTGTTTGCCGCTCAAACGAAAATGGATAGAGTTCAGAAATGGCTCCCGTCGTAAACAATTTGATTCCTTATGCTCATGTCGCGGATGTCCCGCGCTCTGTAAAGTTCTACGAACTCCTGGGCTTTCGCGTCATTTCGCGGCATGAACACCCGCGCGGGAAGCTGCTCTGGGCCCATCTTGAAGCGAATCACGGAAGAATCATGCTGGCTCAGGCGGATGGTCCGGTGGATGCGGGAGTGCAAGCAATTCTCTTTTATTTGTATGCGGATGATGTCGCCGCGCTGCGAAAGCACTTGCTGGAAAATTCCGTTGAAGTTTCCGAAATCGGCCGTCCGTTTTACATGCCGAATGGAGAAATTCGCATCACCGATCCGGACGGCTATTGTTTGCTGATTGGCCAGTTGCGGCCGAGTTCCTGAGCCGCGCCTGAAAAACTATCTGCGGCCTTTTACCTGTTTCTTCGCGCGCTTTGGTTTCTTGGGTAGAGATTTCTTCTTGGCCGCTTTCTTGTGCCCATCGTGAGCGGCAACTTCGCGGCGCCTCTTTGCCGCCCAGCCCGGCTTTGTGGATTGCCGGCTTCGCGCAATTCCCAGCGCATTCGGCGGAACATTTTCTGTAATAGCCGAACCAGCGGCAATGTAAGCGCCGTCGCCGAGTTTCACTGGCGCAACAAGTACAGAATCGCTGCCGACAAAAACGCGATTGCCGATCGTCGTCGGGTGCTTTTTCACGCCATCGTAGTTGCAGGTGATGGTTCCGGCTCCAATATTCGAATGAGACCCCATCTTCGTGTCGCCGATGTAGCTCAAGTGGGGAATCTTGCTGCCCTCGCCGATCACGGATTTTTTCATTTCGACGAAATTCCCGACCTTCACGCCTTTTTTCAGGTGTGCGCCGGGACGTAATCGTGCAAATGGGCCAATGATAACGTTGTCTTCTAGTCGGCTCTCGGTAATGACCGTGTGTGGCTCGACGGTCACGCCATCGCCAAGAACCGCATCCTTCAAGACGCTCCCCGTTCGAATTACGCACCTCGCGCCCATCTTCGTTTTGCCGAGAAGTTGCGTGCAAGGCTCCAGCACCGTGTCTTCCCCCGCGACTACATCTGGACCAATCAAAACCGTTTCCGGCAGCTGAATCGTGACTCCTGCTTCCATCAATTCTTCGCGTTTCCGCTCGCGAAAGATGCGATCCACTTCCGCGAGGTCTGCACGAGTGTTGCAGCCAAGCACTTCGCGCGAATCGGGCGCAATCTGCGCCAGAACTGTCTCGCCCTTCGAAGCAAGAACAGCGATCGCGTCGGTCAGATAAATTTCGCGATGTTTATTCTCAGGCTTTACCTCCGCAAGGGCGGGCCACAACTTATCCGTCGAAAAACAATAGATACTCGAATTGATTTCGTTGATTTCGCGTTGCTCGGCAGTCAGTTGCGACTCTTCAACAATGGCAGCAACGCTGTTTTCAGACTTGCGCAAAATTCGCCCATATCCTGATGGATTTGCCACTACAGCAGAAAGAATTGTCGCGGCGGCATTGCCGGAGCGATGCGTTGCAATCATCGCCCTTAGGGTTTCGGCGCGAACGAGCGGTGCATCGCCCGGCAATACAACAGCAATTTTCGCGTTTCCAATAGCGCGCTTTGCCACAAGCATCGCGTGCCCTGTGCCATGTTGCGGCTGTTGCAAGACCGATTCGATGCCAAGCGGCTCAACCGACGCGGTCACTTCTTCTGCCTGATGTCCAACGATGGCGACTATCTTTTTCGCGCCAAGTGGCAAGCACGCGCGCACGACACTTTCCACAAGCGACCGCCCTCCTGCAGGATGCAGCACTTTCGCAAGCGAAGACTTCAGCCGCGTCCCTTTGCCCGCGGCAAGAATTGCAATCACAGCATCTTTATTCGACATGACTCGTTCATTTTCGCCCGTAGCCAGTGAATTGACAATTACATGTCCTGCGAAAGCCTGCACTACTGTGCCCTAGACGGCATAGCGAAATTCCCGTAGAGTTCCCCTGAATCCTGCTGGTTCACTCTGGTTACTTATCGCAAAGGGAGCGTTCCATGAAGCGGTGTCCCTACTGCACCCAGCCAATCCAAGACGATGCAATGGTTTGTCCTCATTGCCGTACGAACTTCGCGACGACCAGTGTGCCCCCACCGCCGCAAGGCGCTGTTCCACCACCCGGAGCGAATCCACAGGGAGGTTACAGTCAGCCGCAGTCGCCTCTTCTGGGAAACGCATTCCCTCCCGCCCCTGTGCAGACCAGCGGCAAGGCACTTTGGAGCCTCATTCTTGGGATTTGCGCATATTTCATCATCCCGTTCGCTGGCGCAATTGCGGCGGTCGTTCTCGGACACCTGGGGCTCACCGAAATCAAGAGAAGTGCCGGTCGTTTGAAAGGCGACGGAATGGCCATTGCAGGGCTGGTTCTCGGCTACCTTCAGTTTGTTGGTTTGCCTTTTATTTTGATTATCGCGGCCATTGCCATTCCTAACTTGATCAAAGCGAAAATGGCTGCAAATGAAGCTTCTGCGGTGGGGTCACTCCGTACGATCACCACCGCCGAAATTACCTATGCCAGCTCTTGCCCCAAAATCGGATTTGCTTATTCACTTGCGCAAATGGGTCCGGGCGGCACTGATTGTCCGGAAGCCAACAATCAACTGGACTCAATGCTCGCGCACGGCCAGAAAAATGGTTACGTCTTCACTCCGCACGTCTCCAGCTTTTCTGGAAACAAGCCAGAGATGGGCTTCGGGTGGAATGCTGACCCAATCTCACAAGGCACCGGAACGCGACATTTCTTTGTGGATCAAACCGGGGTCATCCGCTTCAGCAAAACTGCACAGGCAGATGAAACAAGCCCACCGCTGATGTAGCAGGCTCTGCTCGCAGAAAAGACGTGGATGGCTTAGTCGGCGGCGGGAACTTGTTCGGGAGTGGGTACCGAAGCCGAGCTTTCGACGGGCCTTCCGTCTTCCGTGGTAATCGTCCAAAGCGAAGAATCGGCAAGCAGGCTGCTGACAAGCTGCGTGTGCAGCGCGTGCCCCGCCTTGTGCGCCTCTACTCGAGCAAGCAACGGCAATCCCACAAGCGCGAGATCACCGATCAGATCCAGAGCCTTATGACGGCCAAATTCATCGTCAAACCGCAGGGGTCCATTCATCACGCCGTCGTTCGTCAGCACAATTGCATTATCCAGGGACCCGCCGCGAATCAAGCCCATTGCGCGAAGTGGCTCTATTTCACGTTCGAAACAGAAAGTGCGAGCACGCGCCAGCATCCGGCGAAAACTCTCCTGGCTCACACTCATTTCAATTTCCTGTTGGCCTACAAGCGGATGCGGAAAATCCACGAAACACTTCACATGAAATTTATTGGCCGGATAAATCCCGATTCGGCGTCCATTTTCAATCACCTCCAGCGGCTTCAAAACTTTCAGGAAACGGCGGCGCTTGCGTAGACGCCGCACTCCAGCCTGCTCGAGCATTTGCATAAACGGCTCAGCCGAGCCATCCAAAATCGGCACTTCGATCGAATCAATATTGATGAAAACGTTGTCGATTTCGCACGAATAAATCGCCGCCAGCAAATGTTCTGTCGTGGAGAGCAAAACGCCTTGCTTCATCAAACTTGTGGCATAGCTGACCCGGGCAACATTTTCCCCGCGGGCCTCAATGATGAAATTGTCCAAGTCCGTGCGTCGAAATACGATTCCCGTATCTGCCGGAGCCGGCACTAACCGGATATGACCAAAGACACCGGTGTGCAAACCTATCCCCTCGGTGCTCACTTCTCTGTGAATGGTCGTCTGGAACATTCACCCAATTCTAGCAAATTTGGAACCAGCGTTGCCTCTTCTTTGTTTATTATTTTCAATATCTTACAAGCGTAATGATCCCCAGATAAAGTAGACTGTGGTAATTACGCAACAAATTTGAATTTCCGTGTGGCTTGCCAGACTGGCCCGACTCAACAAAAAACTGCCACGTGATGGCAGGCTTCCTTTGCTCGTACTACTGCGTCCGATAGAGTTGGAGTGCTATATGCTACAATCGTAGAGATTCGTTAAGGACGGTGGGGTAATGAATCGAGCGGCTCGAATCGGCATCATCGCCATCTCAGCAATCATCTTCTGTTACGCGGGCTTGGGTCATGTCCTTGGCCGCACACCGGATGAAAAAGGTTACAAGTCACTGACCGTCTACGGCGAAGTCCTGCAAAAAATTCAAAACGACTATGTGGACGATCCCAACATTCCCCTTGTAACCGCCGGCTCCTTGCATGGATTGCTGGAATCGCTCGATCCGCAATCTAGCTATTTGACGCCTCGCGAATACGCCGAATACAAACAAAAAGTCGCCACCAATGCTCTTGGGGAGACCGGCCTCACTATGAGCAAGCGTGCCGGTTACATCGTAGCCGTTTCTGTTGTGCCCGATAGCCCTGCCGAGAAAGCCAACATTCATAGCGGTGATTTTCTGGAGTCCGTTGCGGGATTCACGACTCGCGAAATGTCCGTTGGGCAAGCTCTGAACCTGATGCGCGGCCAGCCAGGAACCAGCGTAAAAGTCGGAGTAATTCGCAGCGGCAAGGCCGAGCCAGAAGAAGTGGACCTGGTTCGCGAAAAATTGACGCCGCCAAAGTTGCAGTTGGTCAAAGTTGATTCCGATACGATGGCCATCCGCATTCAATCACTGGAAGCGGGTCGTGCCGATGAATTGCGCGCAAAGCTGGCGGAAGCTGAGAAACAAGGTGCTCGCAAAATCGTGCTCGATGTCCGCAATTGCGGCCGCGGACCGGCCTCCGAAGGCATCGCAGCCGCAAAACTCTTCATTACCAGCGGCACCATTGCCACGCTTAAGGGGCAAACAGTTACAACCCAGGTTTTCAGCGCGGAACCTGCCAAAGTCGCCTGGAAAGGCCCCGTCTCCATACTGATGGATCCAACCACATCTGGTGCTGCGGAAATTCTGGCTTCCGCCTTGGCCATGAATCATCGTGGTGATTTGATTGGCGAGCGCTCTTTTGGACTTGCTTCCGAACAGAAGCTGATCACCCTCGATGACGGCTCTGCCCTGATCTTGACCGTCGCAAACTATTACAACGGGGATGGCAAGTCCATCCTGGAAGAGGGCGTGGTCCCGACGGAAGTCGTTCGTGCCGTCGCGTATGACACCGGCGACGGCAGCGATGATGACGATGCCACCACGAATTCTGGCGCTCCTGCGCAGCAAATTCCACCGGCAATCAAACCACTCTCTGCGGATGATCCTTTGCTCAAGAAGGCGATTGAGCTGTTCAAGTCGCCGGCCAAGAAAGCCGCCTGATTTGCTGTGCCGCTGACGGCAGAACTTCATACAAACTCAAGAAAAAATAAATCGGTATCGAATCTCGGTTCACATCCGTATGTGGCCTGCTTCCTCCTGCTTGTGATTTGCTTCTTGGCCGCTTCGTGCAAGTTTCCCGGACAAAATGCAGGACTGAGTTCCGCCTCAATCCACTCCATCACTCGTGAATTTGCTGCAGCAGCCCGAAAAGTCTCCCCTCCAGGGACCGTGATCCGCATGAAACTGAATGCAACTTCCAATGAGCGAGAATTGCCGGATTGGTTGGAAGTCACTTTGTTCTCGCAGGCTAATCCCCCGGAATCCGCGGCACAAGCGACGCGAATTCTGGACAAGCTGGCGGAAATTGCGCAACGCCATAAGTTGCAATCTGGCAAGCGATACATAAAAGAAGGCGATTTTTCGGCTGCATTTCAACTTGATTCCCGATTGACGCATTTTGTTGAGATTCGCCTGGTTGCACCGGGGAAACCTGCGCGGCAAAAAACGTCGAACGTTGCATTGCCGCGGCTTGCGATCATTTTGGACGACCTCGGCAGCGATCGCGCTGCGGCCGAATCCATTTTTGCGATGCCCTATCCGTTGACGATTTCCGTTTTACCGAATCACGAACATTCTCGGGAAATCGCAAACGAAGCTCTGCTACGTGGTTACCAGGTGATGCTGCATTTGCCGATGCAGTCTCTTGCCAATGAATCTCCGGAAAAAGAGGAGTTGCGCCCCGGAATGTCCTCGGCTGAGGTGCAGAAACTTCTCGGCGAAATGGTCGATTCCGTCCCAAACGCGGTTGGTGTGAACAATCACCAGGGCTCGCAGGCAACTGCTGACCCTGCGCTAATGCACGAACTGATGCCCGCGGTGCGAAATTTGAATCTTTTTTATGTGGATAGTCGTACGACGGCTGCCACCGTTGCATTTGACACAGCAAAACGCGACGGAGTCCCAACCGCATTTCGCAATGTTCCATTTCTTGACGATGTGCAGGAAGCTTCTGCGGTACAAAAACAATTGCAGCTGGCGTTACGGGGCGCGAAGGAAAAGAAAGCAGCTATCGCGATCGGTCATCCGCATCCCGCAACGCTGGAAGCGCTGCGCAGTTTTCTTCCATCCGCACAAGAAAATGGAGTTCAACTTGTATTTGTCTCGGAGCTCGTTCGCTGAGCGTCTATTGGCTGGCGCCTCGCTCTTTCGGGCGAACCGGGAACCAAAAATGAACAACCAGCGCGCCCAGGGCTAGCGTGACAAACGCAAATACGCTTGCTTCGGGTCCAACTTCCCCTCCCGTAAGCCATGCGCGTCCTTGCGTGATCGTCGCATTCGATAGATGGCCTTCAAAAACGCCTCCGCTGTTGGGAACTGAATACAAAAAGCTCTCGCCGAAATCAAAGGCCGCGTGCCAACCCACGGCAAGCCACAAAGTTCCCGTTCGCCGGACCGTGAATGCCCACAATAAGCCAGTCAAAATGATATTTGCGATGCCAACCCAGTTTTCTCCGGGATTTAGTTTGTGCATCAAGCCAAAGAGTATGGAAAGAATAACTGCGGCAGGCCAAAAACCAACACCCTCTGCGAGCACAACCTGCGTATAGCCGCGAAAAAGAAATTCTTCGGACAATGCGATTAGCACGGAAGCAATAAGCCACAGCAATCCCCATTGAAAAATCTTTCCCCCATGAAAGGAAAGTGTGCCGAACGAATAGGCCCCAAACAAAGCCATAGCCCCGACAAGAAAGCTGATTTCTCCAATACCAATAAGCATTCCCTGCCAAAAACGTCTGCCGAACGCGGAACTCAAGGGCAATCCATAATCACCGGCAGCCCGCTGCTCGATCTTGGACATGACAATCACAGGCCCAAACGCCGCGGCGAACGTCAAGGTTTCCCCAATAAGGATGGTTGATATAAGAAACTGACTTGGGGGCTTTCGGTAATGAAGAGAGATCGCGATCAGTCCAAATAGATAGAGAAATGCGCCTATCGAGAGGTAGAGAAGTAGCCGCCAGCCTGGGCGAAGCCCGCTTTCATTGAAAAAAACTGGGTTGGGCGAGTTTGCACTAGGTTCGTATTTCTCTGGAGTTGTTGGTGAATCGGGCGGTGGCACTGCCGGAAAATCCATGTCGCTCCCAGGCAACGGCCGGCAGGACTAATGTCGGCAAGAATTCGTCTATTGTGCCAGATGTATAGAAGCGGCGCCCAGAATATGACGAGACTTACGGTCTTGTACGAAAACGACCAACCGTAAGTTCTCGCGCTTCCAGGATTGATCAATGTTTATGTCTTGTTCGGAGGAATATGCAGCATTCTCCGCTGGGTGCGCTTCGCCAATCTTGCGCAAGCTGCGCATCACCGCAGCGTGATGCAGATCCTCCCCCGCGTTTTCTCCGCGTTGCACATTCGAATGAAGCCCCGACTCGGTCGCAGCCAACCAGATTTGCGCTCCAGATGAAGCTGGTTCGGGCAGCATTTTTACATCAATCTTCAAATGCACCGTGGAACCTGTTCCCTGCAAGTTCGAGAGAACAACCGTTGCCTTCTCCACTCGGCTTGCTTCCACAATTGCGGAGCGCGCTTTGCTTTGCGAACTGCCGACGAATTCCGCGCGGCCGTCCACAATCATTTGCGGTGTATATACGCCCTCGCTTCGAAACGAAGCTGCATAGTCTTGCTGACGTTGAGTCCATTGTGAAGACGAGAACGGATCTCGCCACCCAAGGTCATTCCAATAATCCACATGCTCTTCGAGGGCAATGATCTCTGCGTTTTCTAAGCGCTGTTCCTGGTCCAGCTTTGCGAGAAGTGCATCAGCTGGAGGGCAACTCGAACATCCCTCCGAAGTGAAGAGTTCGACGACAACAGGCCGGATCGGTTGCATTGGATCCGTCGCTTCTGCTCGAACACTTGAGGAATGCCGAATTCCAAAAAGCGCAGTCACTCCAGCGAGGAAAAGAGCGCAAACTAGACAAATAATGAGCTTCATTATTAAGCTCCTAGATCTCCCATTCGATGCAGATGATGCGATTTGGAGACACGTAATAATGCCATTGACTTTCCTAACCATCGTAGTAGCGTTAACCGGTTACACATCATAGTGACGAGGAGCAATCGTGCCTAACCTGCATGATGATGTCACTCTGGTTGGTGGACGCCTCGCAATTGATTTTGCCAACTTTCCATCCCATCCAGCGTCCCCACGAGTTAACGCCCTCAGCTGGGAGGGCCTCATTCGCTTCCTCGAGGCCACTCGAATCGTATCCGCCGATCGCGCCGAACAACTTCTGGATCTGACCGATTCCGATCCCCACTCCGCGTACGAGTTGCTCAATCGCGCCGAGCGGCTGCGCGATTCGCTCCGATTTATCTTTGCGGCCCTCGCCGGGAAGGAACAGATAACAGGCGAGTGGATCATACCCATCAACGAAGTTTTGCGCGTGACTGAAGGCCACGACGAACTTGTTGGGTCAGGCCGTGTATGGCGAATGGAATATGTTGCCAAAGATGGCAGCCTTGATTGGCTGCTTGCGGCCATTGCAAGGTCTGCCGCCGAATTGATCACGGAAGGCGAGTCGGCTCAGATTCGTCTATGCGCTAACCCAGGCTGCAGCCTCTTTTTCTGTGACAACTCGCGAACGCATCGCCGCCGCTGGTGCTCCATGGCGCTTTGCGGAAACCGTCACAAGGTTGCCGCGTTTGCGCGCCGTCATAGCGTAAAGAAGCGCGCCGCTGGCGCCTGAGTCTTCATTTCAAATAACGGGGAGACTGCCCTTTAGACCAAGGATCGTATGTGTGTGCAAACACGAGCCGGTCTGCAAGTGGCGGATGGCTGTAAAGCCAGAAGGTAATAAACGGCGGCGGATTGGGATCCGAAAGGTCTTCCTGCCCCAGCACCTGAAAAGCATGAGCTGCCACGTCATTCGAATTCGGCACAATCCCGTGAATCACTTCAAGGCCAAATACGTCTGCATTGTGTTCTTGGACCCGCGAAAACGCCGACTCAACAGGCGTACCTATAAATGAAAAAACCTTGAAGATCAGGAGCAGCACCGTGAGGCAAGCCAGATCCTGTGGCCCGTAGATTTTCCATGTGGCTCCCCATTTTCCAAGCAGGAAATGCATCGCCCAAAAACAGACATACATGGCCAGAAGAAACGTCGCAGAGAAAAACAGAAATCCATTGCGAACATGGCCGAGTACGTAATGACCCGCCTCATGGCCAAAGATAAATAGTGTCTCGTTTTGCGTCGTTTTGTTGATCGTGTTGTCCCAAACGACTACTCGCTTTGAAGCGCCCACCCCTGTCACGTACGCATTAATCTGATTGTTCTTCTTGCTCGCCTTCATCAGGAACATGTGATCCCGCGGAATGTTCAGTCCCGCTCGTTGTGTCACCTTTTCTATTGAACTCACCAGTTCGGGATGCGTTTTGTCGAGTGGTTCGTATTCATTGAAAAGCGGGTCAATTATCCACGGACTGACAAAGAAAATCAGAAAAGCGATTACCAGGCCGATGGCCCAGGATTGCAACCACCAGCGCCTCGGACTGCGCCGAATCCGCCAGAATAGGATCGACCCAAAGAAAATCGCCACTCCAGTCAAAAGCAATTCTTCCTTGCCCCAATCGGCAAGCCATGAACCCCAGCCTTGCACGGATTGCTGGTAATGAAGGGAAAGCGAATGCCAGTAAACCAGAACCGGTAGTTCAAGAATTTCCGTCGCAAGCAGAAAAATTGGAATGAAGATCAAGCCCTGCAGAAATCGGTTCTCGAAGATTCGCTCCGCGAAATCCCGGATCTTTGCCGCAACACCAAGTCGCAGAAACAGCCACGCAATGACAAGCCCTAATCCAATCCAAACAAAATACAAAGTGTAGCCGGCGCGCGAATACGCAACCGCTTTTTCATACCGTTCGTGGGAAAGTGTGTACTGTTCTGTTTCTGTTTTTGCTTCGGTGACGGGCGGGTTCCAGGCTGGCTCGGGGCTTTGTGTCGTAGGCGGATCGACGGTTGGTTTTTCCTGCGCTATCAAAACTTCTTGGCACTTCTGCTGCGCCCCGGAATCGCCTTCGTCAGCGGTTGCCCTCAATGGCCACAAGACGCAACAAAGCAACACCAATACGGCCACACGACGGCTGAACTCATTATTCGCCATAAGACCACTTCTTGTTTTCATCTGCGTGCTATTGCGATTGGAGCCACCAACTCCATCGCGCGCCGCGAGTATGCAGCACATCATTGTCGTCCGCAACTTTTTCCGGGGATTGGGCGGCCAATGTTCGCTCAAGCCTTACTTCATTAGATGCACGAAATCGCGTAGGGAAAGCAGTTCCACTAGGAAAGTATCCGTCTACGGTGTGGAAGAAGGCGTTGCGTGAGCCGTCTTTAAGCAATAATTTCTCACCGCGCTCGTTCTCGCTGCACTGATATGCACAATTGATGTCAATCGCTCCAGCTTGTGATGGCCGGTCCTATGAAATAGATAAGACGCGGCAATCGAAACTCCGGTTCCAGCAGTTTCGACTGTGGCAAACGCGGCGTGATTGTCTACCACATCATTGTTCAGAAGAATTTCCTGCCGGCCACGGGCCCGCATATTCAGCGTGGAAAAGTTATCCAGTGTGCGGGACGCCCCAACACCGGCGAATAACCAGGAATTTGTGACGTCCCAAAATGGATGCTCTTTTGCTTTCTGGACGGCTGGTCTGGGCGCTTCCTGCTTCTCATCCGGAGCGGACGGGCGTGATGTTTCCTGCGCATAAGCTCCTGGCAAGCAACAAAATGCCAGGTAAGCGGCGATACTGAGAATACAAATTCGAAATGGAACTCTTATTAAGAGAATAACTTTCACCCTGCTTTACCTAAAGCAAATTCTCTTGAATTCAGTATAGCCGCCGTTCCCACTTCCCGCGAATCCCCTTAATTCATTGGCTGCCCTGTACACTCAAGTGATTGCGGAACGCCAAGCCTGGGCGTATTCTGCAGTTTCAGCCTAGGCGGGAAACAAATATGAAAACTCCAAATCAGATTCGCTCAATTTGGCTTGGCGCAGTTGTCTCATTCACGGCAATCTTGTCGGCTTCGCCGGCACTCCTCGCGCAGTCCCAAGACAACTCCTCGCAGTCTGTCGCGGAAGCTGCGCGCAAAGCAAAAGAACAAAAAAAGGCCCCAGCAAAGGAATCCAAGGTAATCACGGATGACACAATCCGCTTGCGCCCTGCCTCCGCAGATAGCGGCGCGCCTCCAGCGGGCACCGTTGTAGTCTCGAACGCGGCCTCGGACGCTGCCCCACAAGCGAATTCCCCCGCGCCGTCCGACTCAGCAGCCGGACAATCGGCCGCTCTGCCGGCTCCTGCTGATCCCAAAAAGAAAGAGGAGCAGAACGCGGAAGTCGCAAGCGCAAAAGAAGCGCTGGCCCAGGCTCAAGCCGAAGTTGACGTTCTCAAACGCGAACTCGCCCTCGATTCAGACAGCTATTTCTCGAATCCAGACTATTCACACGATACCGCCGGCAAGTCAAAGCTCGACGATCTGAAACGTATGATTGATGACAAACAGATCTCCGTCGAGGATCTGAAGCGCAAGCTCGCCGATTTAATGCAGAAGGTCGGTATCTCTCCCGATGACGGCAAGACCTCCGCTCCTCCAAAGAACTAGAACTGCGACAACTTTAGATTTACCTCAGCGCGGTTCCTGTGCACCGCAATTTTTTCGCCGCTCTCCTGCGTAATTCCTCCAGTGGCAATCACTTCCGTTTCCAAATCGCTTACTTCGGCTCAAACACCAGCGGCAATCCGTTCTTCGTATTGCCAATCACTACAATTTTCGTATTTGAACTGGCGGCCAGTTTCTCTGTCGCTTCAATTCCCTTCCATTCGAGCAATTGCGGACTGATTCCCTGCGCAACAATCTTCTGGAAGTCGGCGATGCCCTTTGCTTCGATGCTCTTCCGGTCCGCTTCCTGCTTTTCTTTCTGCAAAATGAAGTTCATGCGCAGCGCATCCTGTTCAGCCTGTTGTTTCGCTTCGATCGAAGACTTCAGAAGCGCCGGCAACTGCACGTCGCGAAGCAGCACAGCTTCCACAATCACTCCCCGCGGCGCCAGCTGTGTTTTCAGGTCATTCTCAATCTGTTGCTGCACCAATTCCCGGGCATTCGTGTACAAATCGTTTGAAGCATGCGATGAAGTGGCGGCGCGAATTGCCGAACGCAATTCCGGCTCGATGATCGTCTCCGCATAGTCAACTCCTACCGATTGCAACATCTGCGCTGCGCGATTCCTGTCCAGGTGATAGAGCAGAGATGTATCAAGCGAAAGCATCAATCCTTCCTTCGAAGGAACGCTCGCGCTCTCCTTCCTCGATTGCGTTTGAATGGATAGCTTCGTCACCGATTTCAGTGGATTAATCAGATGAATGCCCTCTGGCAACACATCGCCCGTCACCCTGCCGAATAGCGTCAGCACACCCACATTTCCCGTCGGTATGGAAGTCGTGGATGCCAGCAGCAAAATGAAGACCGCCACGGCAATCACTATCCGCAAGAATCTTGACTTGAATGCCCCCAGATTCGGCATCCCTGGCTTTCCCCCGCCAAAACTGAATTCCACATTTGCCATGTTTCCCTCCACTCTCTGATACGCAGCATTCCCCTGCGGCTTTCCTGCTTGTCATCTTACGTGCAGCTTTTCCACACAGCAACCCCACCACTACATCTTGTAGCCCTTTTCTATTGACACCAAACCCGCTCCGGAGCAAAATCTCCGCCGTCGCAGTCATCTTGCCGCTAGGGGTGCCTACCCAAGGCAGGCGGCTACCGGAGAACACGCGCATGCAATATCTGCCCGGCTGGACCGTGCAATGCATCAATCCGCAGTGTTCCGCTCGTGGACACTGGCTCCGTGCCCATCTTTCCGGACCCAATGCAGGTCTCGAATTTTGCCCAAGTTGCGGCTCCACGCTGCAAGCTGTGCCGCCGCCCATCGGTCCGCGCCTCCGCATGAGGCCGCGCCCGCTCGCCGCGCGCCCTCCGCTGCGCCCGCGTCCTCGCTAACCACAAAGCAAAAGCGCCGAAGAAAGCTTCTTCGGCGCAATCGAGTCTTGAGCTGTGTGATTTTCTAGCTTTCTACTAGCCCTTTCTCCACCATTTCTTCATCGCTGAGCCACAAGTCCGGAATATTCGCGGACCCGAACCGCAAAATATCTTCCAGAGCGCCGCGCACTTCGCTCACTCGGAAATCCACACCGATTCTTTCCAGCAAATCAATCAGCGCTTCCGCGCCTTCCGCCATCGCAGGCTTCGGCAAAACGCCCTGCTCATTTAGTCTGTGATAGGTGACGATGTAAATGGCCGCAGGACCTCCGCCATGCCGTACGATGCGTAAGAATCCTCTGGTTTTTTGTTGTGTCGGAACCGGGGTTGCTGCCAGGGCTGCTCGGGTTGCGTGTGCGCTCATTCAGTCGCTCGCGTCTCCTTGGCTCTCACTGGTTCAGCTGCACCCGCTCGTGCTTCCGCAGTTTTCGCACTTGTAGCATGCGCCATTCGGCACCATCAGCATTCCACATTCGCTGCAGGTCGGCGCTCCTTCGTGCGCGTTCGTCATGGAGTTGGAAGTTGGTGTCATAGGCAGCGCCATCGCCGGAGCCATCTGCGGCGGCGCAGCAGGCATCACCGCTGTTCCATGCGCGCCGTTTTCTACAGGAACAGATCCATTCAACTTCAAATAGTCTGCGGAGATAAACCGCCCCCCGAGCCACCGTGCAATGTAATCCAGCACGGAGGAAACAAATCGGATATTCGGATTCGCTGTGATACCGCTCGGCTCAAATCGCGTGTTCACCAGCTTATCTACGAACACCTTCAGCGGTACGCCATATTGCAGGCCAAGAGAAATCGTCAGCGCCAGGCCGTCCATTACGCCGGAAAGCGTCGAACCTTCCTTGGACATCTTGATGAAGATTTCGCCTGGCCGGCCGTCTTCATACATCCCGACAGTGATATAGCCTTCGTGGCCGCTCACGCTAAACTTGTGCGTCCAGGAGGCACGTTCGTACGGCATCTTCTCCCGCTGCGCACGAGCAAAGAGCTCCGTCTGCATTGGCAGAATCGCCTGTGCCATTGCCGCGCTCTCTTCCTTCTTCTCTTCTTTCTTTGAGGCGTTCAACGGTTGTGACTTCTTCGAATTGTCGCGGTAAATCGCCACGGCCTTCAGACCCAGCTTCCACGATTCAATATACGCGTTCGTGATGTCGTCGATCGTCGATTCTTCCGGCATGTTGATCGTCTTCGAGATCGCCCCGGAAAGGAACGGCTGCGCTGCCGCCATCATGCGTACGTGGCCGGTCCACGCAATGGAGCGCCCGCCCGGTGCCGCCAGCGAGCAATCGAACACCGGCAGGTGCTCTGCCTTGAAGTGCGGCGCACCTTCCACTTTGCCTTCCTTATCAATGTACGAAACGATTTCGCTTGTCTCTTCTGGTGTATAGCCCAGCTTCATCAGCGCGGAAGGCACGGTGTTGTTCACAATCTTGATTAATCCGCCGCCCACCAACTTCTTGTACTTCACCAGCGCCAGATCCGGCTCGATGCCGGTCGTATCGCAATCCATCATGAAGCCGATGGTTCCTGTCGGTGCCAACACCGTTACTTGCGAGTTCTTGTACCCGAACTTCTCGCCGAGCGCGAGTGCGTCATCCCACGAACCCTGCGCCGCCATGAACAGTTCCGGTTGCACATGTTCCGGCTTGATGCCCCGCATCGCTTCGCGGTGCATGCGAATCACATCCAGCATCGGCTCACGGTTTACGGGATATCCCGGGAACGGTCCCATCTTCTCCGCGATCCGCGCTGACTGCGCGTACGCTTCGCCGCACATCAGCGCCGTGATTGCTCCAGCCACGTCGCGTCCTTCATCCGAATCGTAGGGAAGCGCCATGGACATCAGCAGCGCGCCCAGATTCGCGTAGCCCAGGCCCAACGGACGGAAGTCGTGCGAATTCTTTTCGATCTTTGGCGTCGGATAGCTGGCGTTGTCCACCAGGATTTCCTGCGCTGTGATCGTCACGTCCACTGCATGCTTGAACGCCGTCACATCAAACTGGCCGCTCGGATTCACGTACTTCATCAAATTCAGCGAAGCAAGGTTGCAAGCCGTGTCATCGAGGAACATATATTCAGAGCAGGGATTCGAAGCATTGATCCGCGCTGTGTTCTTCGACGTATGCCAGCGGTTTACCGTCGTGTCGAACTGCATGCCCGGGTCGCCGCAGCGCCAGGTGGACTCCGAAATCATGTGCATCAGGTCGCGTGCGCGAAGCTTCTCGTTCGGCTGCCCGTCGTTGACGTTTTTCGTCCACCAATCCTTGTCTTCTTCCACTGCGCGCATAAAGTCGTCCGTCACGCGCACCGAGTGGTTCGCATTCTGGAAAAAGATCGAAGCATACGCGTCACCGTCGATCGAAGCGTCATAACCTTGCTCGATCAAAACTTGCGCTTTTTTCTCTTCTTTCGTCTTGCATTCGATGAATTCCACGATGTCTGGATGGTCAATGTTCAGGATCACCATCTTCGCCGCGCGCCGCGTCTTCCCGCCGCTCTTGATCACGCCCGCAAACGCATCAAAACCCTTCATGAAGCTGACCGGACCGCTCGCAATGCCCCCGCCGCTCAGCGTTTCTTTGCTTCCCCGCAGCGTTGAAAAGTTCGTTCCCGTTCCAGAACCCCACTTGAACAGCATTCCTTCCGTCTTCGCCAGGTTCATGATCGAATCCATGCTGTCTGAAACGGAGTTGATGAAGCACGCCGAGCATTGCGGTTTCGGCTGCACGCCCACGTTGAACCACACCGGCGAATTGAACGCCATCTTCTGCTCGACGAGTAGGTGCGCTAGTTCGTCCTTGAATGCATCGCGCGAAGCGTTGTCCGCAAAGTAGCCGCCTTGCTCGCCCCACTTCACAATCGTGTTCACCACGCGCCCGATCAGTTGGCGTACCGAACCTTCGCGCTCGCTCGTCCCTGGTTTTCCGTGGAAATATTTGCTGGCGACGATGTTCGTCGCCGTCTGCGACCAGCTCTTCGGCACTTCGACGTCATCCTGGCGGAAGATCGTCACGCCCTTTTCGTTGCCGATCAGCGCCGACCGCTTTTCCCATTCCACCGCGTCGAATGGCGAAATCCTTCCATCAGTGAAGAACCGCTCAAAAACGAGTCCTGTTCGAACGCCTGCTGTAGTTTCTACAGCCGCCTTCGTTTCGAGCGTCTTTCCATTCAGTGCCGGCTTCACTGTTGCCATCCGTTCCTCCACCTTCAGGCCCCTCGATTCCAGGAGGAACCCTTTTATTTTACTCCCCCGCACGACGGAGAAAAACTGCATCCTATTTCTTACTGACCGCGTCTAATTCCTCAGAATCGATTCACGTAGAAGCTGCCATCGGGGTCGGGGTTTGTACTTACAAAACTCCGAACAAAAACGAAAATTTTTGCGCGACGAATCCCTTTGCCGTTTCAGCTCGCTAAAACGGCAAATGCAATGCCCCGCCATTGGCCGCTTATCGAAAAAAAACAGCCTCACAGCAGGACCGCTGCTTCGCAAACAAGTGCGAAGCTTCACTTCGCGCTCGGTTTTTTCGTTTAAAAACCCGGGCCGGTTTCGTGGGTTTTGTTAAACGGACCTGCCACAGCCTCGACTGGGTCCGTCTGGCGCTTCCACGTTCCCCCGAATCTGGATTCGCAGTATCGGCGTATGCAAAAATTCTGTCAAGAGAAAAACGCAAAATGTGGATGACTTTTTCGTACCGCAACTACATCTTGTGGTGCCTTTTCCCGCCGTTCACCCTTCGCTTTTCCTAACTTCTTTCTTACTTGCCGCCTGGGCGGCTTGGCCAAAGGAGCGTCAGCGCAAATTTCCATAGTCATAAAGCCGGCTACGATCGGCACCATCACCAACACGATGAATGTAACGGCTGACGAAATAGATCTCGACGCAACGAACAATAGCGCTACTCAATTGAATACCGTAAAAGCCGTGCGCACTCTGACCGCCGCAAAAGCCGGTACAGGCTCCGGAACGGTAACTTCAGGACCAGGCCTGGGAAACGGCCTAAATTGCGGAAACGCGTGCTCGGAAATGTTTCTTGACGGAGCCGTTGTACAGCTGGCTGCCTCACCGGATCCAAATTCGACTTTCGACGGCTGGAGTGGGGCTTGCACAGGTGATTCGTGCGTATTGACGATGGACGACGACAAGTCCGTGACCGCGACATTTGACGCGCTCCCGGATTTCACAATGAACCCCACGTCGGCAAATTTGACGTTGCCTCAGGGCGGCCAAACAAGTGAACCAATTAGTTTTATCGCGGTGGCGGGATTCAAAGGCAATATCGCCGTCACCTGCAATGTTAGCGGAAAGGTTCCCGTTCCAACTTGCAGTGTTTCGCCAAGTTCAGTCTCCGCTGGGAGCAGTGTCACATTGCAGGTGGCGGCGCCGAAGATGAGCGCGGCCTTAGTGCCTGCGATCCTGGAGTCCTCGGAGACGAGGTTTGCTGCAGTCTGCGTGCCTTTCGCCATGATTGCATGTTTGTTTGACCTGGGACTCGACAAAAAGAGGGCAAAGACGTGGATGCTTTGCCTGTTGCTTCTGATGGCCAGCATTATCCCGGCGGCCTGTGGAGGAGGAAGCAGCTCCAAACCAACGCCACAAAGCTACGAGGTCACCGTAACCGGTGTATCAGGTTCGATCACCCACACGATTACTGTGAACGTCACCGTCGGACAATAAACCCCTCAGTGCGCTGAAGTTCATCTGTGCTGAGGAAGAGCAAATTGTTCGCACGGTGAATACGTCCTCCGGCGGGTTTCCCGTTCGACACGCTCCAACTTTCCCAATCCCACTCTGCGCTTCCCGCGCTAAACTCTTTGCATCCAATCTTCTATGAAACTTTTTCTTCTTCGCGCTCTCCTCGTTCTTTCACTTTACGCTGTTCCGCAGCTCTTCGCACAATCCGAAAAAAATTCTTTGCCGTTGATTTCCGCGCCTCCCTTTGGCGAAAAATTGAAAATTTCCGGTCTTCCCAACGCAGGAAAAATCAGCGATTCCCTCTATCGTGGCGCTCAACCGCATGCGGAAGGCTTTCAGGAACTCAAAAAAATCGGAATCACCGCGATTGTCGATCTCCGAAAAGACAATCCGCAAAAACTTGAGTGGGAACGCAAACAAGCCGAAGCTGTCGGCATTCGCTTCGTCAACATTCCTGTCAGTGGCTGGTCTCCGCCAACAAACGAACAGGTCTCTCAGTTTCTTTCTCTCTTTAATAGCGGGCGCGAAAAAGTCTTCGTCCACTGCCGCTTTGGCGACGATCGCACCGGCGTTTTCGTCGCGAGCTATCGCGTCGCACACGATGGCTGGTCGGCCGAACGTGCGATCAAAGAGATGTATTTCTTCGGCTTCAATGGCCGGTTCCATCCTTCTATGAAGGCCTACGTCCGCGATTTCCCGGCCGCATTGAAAACCGCGCCGGCTTTTGCCCCTACGTCCCAGCAAAAGTGATCGTTCATTTGCCTTATTTTTTGAAGGACAGGAACAGCAGTTAACATTAGTGTTTTCTTATATTTACAGCCGTTTTATCCTAGTACTCTCGTACGCCTGAAAATAGGACTACTGCTTCATTTCCTTCGCCCCCCATCTTTTCTATTCTTCATGCTGCGGAATGTCCCACGCTTCACGAGAGGTTTACCGTGAAAGTTGGTCGCTACGAAATTCTCGATACAGTTGGCGCCGGCGCCTTCAGCAAGGTCGTCCGCGCGCACGATCCCTACATTGGCCGTATCGTGGCCATCAAGATTTTCCCCAAGGAAATTGCGCAAGGCGCTGCGCGCGAAAAGTTTTTTCAGGAAGCGCGCGTCATCGGCCAGATCAATCATCCCTGCATTCTTGCGCTGCACGATATGGGAATCGACGAAGCGACCCAGACTCCGTACTTCGTGATGGAATTTGTGGACGGGCAGCCTTTGGATCGCGTTCTCGAAAAAGGCACGGTTCCGTATCCGCGCGCTTGCGCCTGGATGGGAGACATCGCCGTTGCGCTCAGCGTTGCGCATCGCAAAGGCGTAATTCACGGCGACGTGAAGCCCGCAAACATTTTGATCAATGCGGACGGGCGGGTAAAACTTTCAGACTTCGGTATGGCCCGGGTGGCGCATCGCGACGGCGCCGGCAGCCCCCTGCTCGGCACTCCAGCGTATTGGTGTCCGGAACAGATCATGGGCCGGCCGCAGGACGCGCGCTCCGATCTCTTCTCTCTCGGCGGAGTTCTCTACGAATTGCTTACCGGGGAAAGTCCGTTCCACGCCGATTCGATCCAGGCGGTTTGCACTCGCGTTCTTTCTTCCGCGCCACTGCCGCCCTCCCGCCGCAATTCGACAGTCCCTCAGGCGCTGGATGAGATCGTCATGCGCTGCCTGACAAAGGATCCTGCGCTGCGGCCGGCTTCGGGAGACAATCTCGCCGAAGTTCTCTATCCGCTGGCGCGGCGCAAATCAGTTGCCCAAGTCAATCAGCCCGCGCAACAATCCACGCTGCGCGATAAAGCAGCGAAGCTGTTGCGCTCGGCGTAACGTTCAACGCAGTTCGGATTTTCCAGTTACAGTGTGCTCACAAAAAAAAGCGTCCCGGTTTCGCCGGGACGCTTTTCGTTTTCCTCTCCGAAAGGATTTACTTTATGATCTCAATCGCTTCTTCGACATGGTGATGCGCCTTATCAATGTGCATCAGCGCCCGCTGCTGCAGTCCTTGTGCGAATTGGTTGTCTTCTTCCTGTGCGATGTCCTGGTGCGCCTTATTCAGCAGCTCCAGGGCGCGGTGCAAGCGGCCTGGCCAATCCATCCGCGCATCAACCGGCGGATGATCATTCAAGTCCTTGCCATCATCGATCGAAGCCTTCTTGATTTCGTTGATCGCATCGTCTATTTCGTGAATCGCTTTCTTTTCCTGTTCGCGAAGCTCCCCGCCATCGGGACGTTGCAGATGCGCGCGCGCATGCCGCAAATCGGTCAGGGCATGGAGGTAAGCAGGATGTTCTCTTCCTGCCGGCGCTGCCAGCGTCACCAGAGACGCGACAAACGCCAATGCCAGGGCAGCCGTAATGAAACGAAAAGCTGTCTTCATGGAGTTTCATTCCTCAACAATCGTATGGATTCCTGGGTACTTCTCCCCGTCAGAATCACGACGATTGGAACGCCAGGGCCGTGGCGTCCGGTTCGCGGGATTACCTGAATCCAGAATTGCTCAGTCTAACCCGCACGCTCAAGAGAAAGTTGCTCCTGTGGCTGTCGTTAACGTCACCCGTCCTTTGGGCCAGCTTTTGCCGCTCGTCATTTATGCGCCAGACTTCCTGATTTGGATTCCGCCGTTCGTTGTGGCCAGCTTCAATTCGCGGCCACCGTTATTCACTGTTCCAGAAATACTCTTCGAGCCGAAGTCTCCCTGAACGGTGATCGGGAAATCCGTGTGGATATTGCCGTTTGTGGTTGCAGCGTGAAGTTGAAACGCAGCTGAACCCGGCAGAGACACATTGATGCCGCCGTTGGTCGTGGCAAGGTTCAAGTCGCCAGTCCAGTTTGCTTTGCCCATCGTTATTTCGAGATGGCCATTTGTGGCGTGTCCGGAAGCCCACTCGCTGGTGGAAATATCCACGTTGCCGTTTGTCGTGTAAGCATCTACAACGCTGTTCAGATCGTGAGCTCGGACACTGCCGTTTGTCGTTTCCGGCTTAAAGAGCACGCCCTTTGGCACTTTGACGGAAAATTCAATTCTTGTATGCGAGCTATGCCAGTGCCATTCGGAATCGTTGTCCACTCCGCCACGACGGCAGCGGCCTGGCTTTGCTTCTTTCGCGTATACGGCGCAGATCGTCACACCATCGGAATATTCGACGACTTCAATGAAAGCTTCTTTCTCATCGCCATCGCGTCCGCGTTTCGTGGCATTCACTTCGCCAGAGTTGTCGGCGGTGCCGGTTGCATCAATTCCACCGTTGCGATTGATGACTTCCAGCGTCTGACCAGCGGCCAACTTTGCTTGCCAGTGAAAATCGCTTTCCGTAAAGATGGTGCGCTTTTCCTGCGCTTGTGCAGCGGCTCCGCACAGTAGTACTCCACATCCAACAACGGAAAAAGCCATGGCTTTCATCGCTGAATCTTTTACGTTCATGAGACACACTCCTTTTGAAACTTTGGAACCCGGAAAGTCGCGGCCACCGCCTATGTTGACGCTCGGCAGTCTCATTTAGTCTTATCTTCCTTTGGCGCAGCATGATGGTCATAGCTCATCACGCGGGTAATTCGCCAGGCGCCGTCCTTGTACTGCCAAAGATGAACGAAGCGGCCTTCGCCGACTCCTTCAGTATCTTCATGACCTGGATGGTGGAACCGGTGTACACCCATTTCAATCGCGCCGTAACCCTTCATATAGAAAATATGAAGCGTTCCCGGGACAAGTTCGCGCGTGGTCTTTCCGCAGATGTTTTTCTTGACGCTTTCGGTTAGTGCGGCGCGGCCGAGGGTTACTCCGCCCTGATCGTGATAGAACTCGACGTCTTCGGTGAAGAAGGAAGCGAATTTTTCCAGATCGCATTTGTTGTAGGAATCGAAGAGGGCTGCATCGAGCGCCGTGATGGCCTTGTCGAGTTCGGCCTGCGACTGAATTTTCTCGAGCGAAGGAACACCGGAAACCTGTGCGCGACCGACTGAAGCAACTAGCAACACACTAGAAGCCAGAAGCGCAATTCGCAAACTGAAGCCAAGACGGTTCATCCGGGACACCCCCCTCAGAGACCAGCACCGTGAGAAACGCAAAGGTTCGTCCAAATGTTCCTTGAGGAGCGTAGTTAGCTTCTCGGGAGAGCCCTCGAAGTAAATCATAGCTACGCCCTCGCCCCTGTTTTTGTAAGTGTTCATTCTAAAGGTGTTTAGCGGTTCGCAATTTTGCGTCGGTGGCACACCCTGGGGCGTTTGTATGAATATCAAAAGAAAGGAGTTGTGGGAGAAGGAGTTTGTAAGAGTTTCAAAACAAAGAGGATGGGAAAGAGAGTTGCGGGTAACCGAGTTCGAATGGCGATTGTACACATTCAGAATAGCATAGAATTGTTACTTTGTCAATTAAGTAGATGCATAGTAATTCTATTCGGCGCGGCTGGCCACTTTAGTTTGCGGTGAGAACGCGGGAGACAACGCCTTCACTTTGAGACCTGCGCTGCAAGATCGAGAACGTGGGCCTTGGCCCCATTGTCATCCCGATTCAAAGCGCCTGTATGCATATAAACCAGTTTCCCGTCGGCGGCGATGATATAGGTTGTCGGCACGCCTTGAATTGATAAGGGGGTGGGCGGTTCTTGCTCAAACAGATAAACGGGTATTCCAATTTTGTTCTGGCTTAGAAACTTGTCTACCAATGTTCTGGGATCATCAGTAAGGGCAACAAAAACAATTCTCGGGTCATGAAGTGAATTGTATAGTTTTGCAATTCCCGGCATCTCTTCTATACAAGAAATACAACTAGTGTTCCAAAAATTCAGGAATATGACCCTGCCCTTCAATTCCCCTCGGAAAAAAGTGAATGCGAGCGTCGGTGTTTAGGTTAGAGAGTGCCGTCAAACCGAGCAAGCCGGTGTTTCTTAAGAGGAGGTGCCATCCTATCCGATCTTTTTTCCAACGGCCAAAGCATCCGCATTCTAGGTCGAACTGCCGACGGACAAGATTTGTGAGGATAGCAATGGTGAAACAAGTGAGAAGGGCGATAGCTGAGTAGGATGCAAGCCTAGTTTGAAGTCCTCCTACGAGAAATACTCCTGTGGTAAATTCGGCTAGCAAAACCGCTAACGCGGTCGGTGCTGCGCATCTCTGAGGGACTACCCGAAAATTGGTTAGAGTCTTAACAAACGAGGGGAACAGCCCCAACTTAGAAACGGCTGCAAGCAGTAGAAAAACCCCGACAACGACCCTAGAGACGAAGTTAATGGAGAGAGGATTTACCTGGGCGAACATAGTCCCTTCATCTCTAGAGCGTAGAGCATCCTAGGTCATCCTGTGTAAGCAGCGCACCATACGCATCCAGAACATCCGCAGTTGAGGCAGCAGAATCCCGTGCCCGGGCAGTCATTCTGGCACCCTCCGCAACATGCTCTGCAACAGCAGGGAAAGGAACCACAGTGTTGGCATCCTGCGCAACCCGGAGGAAGCTGACCGCTCAAGCCACTCAGAAACAATGCGAGCCGACTGGTCGAATGTGGCGGATGTGTTATTGGCTCCGCGGAGCCAACTAGTTCCTCGCTTCGGGTGGGATCCGTAACTGCGCCGATTTCAAGTCGCTTTCCCTCATGAATTAAACCTCTGTGGCCGTGGCATATGCTCTACTTCTGCTGGCAGGATTAGCTGCCCTTCGTGAACTGCCCGACTGCATTTCACCACGTCCCACCAGGGAGAGTCATTGAGCAATATGGCCTTTGCGCCAGCCTTCAAAAGTCGCTCTATCTCCACATTGGAATCGCGGCTCATCATTATGATGACTGAAGCCAATGGCGCTCTCTCACGAATAGCTTCTACGGCGTTTCGACCGTTCATGCGGAGCCCTAGCTCCGTTAGGGCAACATCGGGGCGTTGAAGCAGAAATTCGCTAACTGCTTGGCACTGCGTCCCCGCCTCAGCCACCACCTTCATGTCCGGTTGCTGGTCGACCCGATATCGAAACCCGTCGCGCAACAATGGTTGGCTGTGGGCGATTAAGATGCGAATTGATTTTACTTTTCTCATCACCAATATTTCTTGTTAGTTTGAGACTAGGGATACCTGCGAGCCGTTAGCGTTAAGCCAAACTCGGTCAGCGGAGAGGGCGGAAGGCGTCAGCTATTATTACGAGAACGGGACGTTAACAACGGGAAGATAAGCAGACGGGAAATTGATGTCAAGAGAAAACAGGAAAATCAAAGAGAACTGCCCTGCGCGAGCATTGACCGATCGAGGCTCAAAGTGAGCAGGACTCGCTCTGCTCGGGCGATAACAGCTAGGACGCAAAAACGGCGAAAGGCCGGCAGGCGCCGTAGACTGGGGCACCTCCAGTGCCTCAGGCCTAAAGGCCTGAGCTACAGGTTAAGGCAGACAAGCTATTCATGTACAAGCCGAAGAAGGATGGCGGCCCGCTTCAGAAAGCGGGCCATACAACCGCAAGTATTATTCGTATCTGAGGGCTTCGACGGGGTCGAGTTTGGAAGCTTTCATGGCGGGCCAGACGCCGAAGATGAGGCCGATGGAGACGCTGACCATGATGCCGGTAGCGGCCGCCCACGCCGGGACGATTCCATGCCAGCCGAGCGTCAGACGAATGAGCAAGACGAGGCCGAATACCATTACGAGGGCCAAGATACCTCCAGCGCCCGTGAGCGTCATGGCTTCCAGGAGAAACTGCCAGGTGATGTCGCCGCTGCGCGCGCCAATGGCTTTGCGAATGCCGATTTCGCGGGTACGTTCGGTAACGCTGACGAGCATGATGTTCATGACGCCGACGCCACCGATGAGCAATCCTGTGCCGCTAAGCGCGATAGTGGCGAGATAGACCATGGACATAATGTCGTGAAATTCGGAAACTTGCTGGGCGGCAGTGCCGATTGAAAAATTATCGCGACCGCCATTGGGGACGTTACGGCGGCGACGCAGGACTTCTGTGGCCTGATCCACGGCCTGATCGAGCTGACCCGGATAAGCCTGGAAGCGCATACTGACTTCGTCTGCGGAGGGATAAATTTTCTTGAACGTGTTGTAGGGAATCAGAACGCGACGATCTTCATCGCCGGAACCGAATCCACCTTTGGGCTTTTCGACAATACCGACGACGGTGAACGCAGAACCATCAATGAAAACGTCTTTGCCGACGGGATGGCCTTCCGGAAAGAGGACGGGGCCGACGTTTTCGCCGAGCATGACGACTTTTTCCTTGTGCTGATCGTCGCCATCGGCGAGGAAGCGGCCTTCAATGGTGGCCGCGTTGGCGTAAACCTGACCAAAATTCGGCTGCACGCCGCGGAAGTCGATACCTGTGACTTCGCCGGCTTTGGTGCGAACGGCGTGCGACTGGCGCCAGTCGGTCTGAATAAAAACAGTGACGTTTCTGATGGCTGGGCAAAATTCCTTGAGGGCCTTTCCATCTTCAAGGGTGAGGGGTTTGCGCTGGCGTTCTTCGAGCGGCCGATCGCCGCCGTGATTGCCCTGGTCCCACTTGGAAACAAAAGCGGTGTCCGCGCCGAACTGTTTCACCATTTCCTGAACCTGATTGTCGAAGCCAGTGATGAGCGCGGCGACAAGCATGATGACGCTGACGCCGAGCACGACGCCGAATACGGTGAGCGCGCTGCGCAGCTTGTGCGTGCGCAACGTGTCCATGGCTTGTTTTAGATTTTCGCCGTGTGCCTGTGCCATTGCGCGCTACCCATCCGCCCGCAGCGCTTCGATTGGGTCGAGCTTGGCCGCGCGCATTGCGGGGAAAATTCCGAAGAAGAGACCAATCAAGGTGGAGATAACGAGCGAAACGATGACCGCGCCGGTCTGCATCTGGACTGGAATGAAAGTGAGCGCGCGGACGAGCAAGACTGCCGCATAGGCCCCGAGGATGCCGATCATGCCGCCCATGGCCGCGAGCATTCCGGACTCGGTCATGAACTGAAGCAAAATGTGTTTTTTGCGCGCGCCAAGCGAACGTCGAATGCCAATTTCGCGTGTGCGCTCCGTGACGCTTGCCAACATGATGTTCATGATGACGATGCCGCCGACGACCATAAAGATGCTGACGATGCCGACGGCTGCACCAGCGAGCGTTCCGGTGAGGTCATGCCAAAGCTTCATGATGGAATCGGAACCGAGAAGGGCGAAATTGTCCGGCGCGTCGTAGGGAAGATGACGCCAGGCACGCATCAACATGCGGGCTTCATCCTGAGTGGCTTCCATCATTTCCGCACTGGGCGCCTGGACGAAAATGGTGATCCAGTCGCGCTGGCGATGAAGTTCGCGAGCGAAGGTGTGGATCGGCATGATCATAAAATTGTCTTGCGACTGGCCAAAAGCGCTGCCGATGGCCGCGGCCACGCCGACGACTTGATACTCGTGGGTTTCAGCGCGAATCGCTTTGCCGATGGGGTCTACGTTTGGAAAAAGTTTGGCAGCGACGTCGGCGCCAATTACCACGATTTCGGCGCGATGGTCGTCGTCTGCCTGTGTGATGAACCGACCTTGTGCGATGGTAATGCTGCGGACATCGGCATAATTCGGGGAAACACCCATTACGTCTGTGCCCGTCATTTTTTCGTTGCCGCTGCGGATTTCCACGTTGTGGTCATCGAGCGCGGCGACGGCCTTGGCCGTCTTCATATTTTCTTTCAGGCGCTCGAACTCTTCCATTGTGACGAGTGGACGTTTTTGAGCTTTAATCCAGGCGTCGTTGCTGGTGATGATGCCAAAGCGATCGACAATGAAAACGTTCGCGCCGAGATTGGCGATTTTGTCGGCAACGTAGACGTTCATACCATCCACGAAGCTCATCACAAGGACCAGTACCGCGACGGCGAGAATGACTCCAAGAAGAGTGAGGAAACTGCGGAGTTTGTGCGCCCGAAGAGAGTCAACGGCAAGGCGAAGGGTCTCAAAGAAGGTGACCAGGGAGCCACGAACTCTGCCCTTGCTGAGTCCAGCCGCTTTGGCAGGAGCCACGTTTGACAAGCCCCCCATGGGGATTACGCCCAAAACCACCCTCCTGATACACACCCAGCTGCAATTGTAATACGCGCGAGCAGGCCTGTTCGTTCCTTTAGACGCCGCAGATTCGCATCAGCATTGCGGAATTTAGTTAAATGTTAAGAAAAGAGGTTTTGGGAGCTCTTGAAATTTGACAAATTTCTACTATCTATATATTTTTCAACGTCTTACAGAAAGAAGCGATGGCACGGCGTTGCTTTCTATGGACGTTCTACGGACCCGAATTTGAGTAAAATGGGCCTTTGGAGCTCCAATCGGCGTGAAATTGGGCTATGCAACAGCATGGATTGGGGATGAATCGAATGGGTAGCCATGCCGAGAAAAGGTTGATGAGAGGGGTCGTTTCCAGGCTGTCGGTAGGTTTATTGGGTTTTGGGCTCCTGGCGATCGGTCAAGCCACCCAGGGTAGTGCGCCTTCACTGGCAGAAGGTGAGCGGGCCGATCCTGCACGCTTTGAAAGAGCTATCAACGGGCTAAAACAGAGCGAGCTGGAGCTGTACCTCTTTGAGCGCGTGGAACGGGTAGAAGACAGAAAGTCCGCAAGCGACGCGAATCCGACGAGCGTGAAGATTTCGCGAGTGTTCCCCGCCGGAACCGGCATTGCCCATATCGCACTTGGGCCTGATGCTGCACCTACAAATGCGGCGGCATACAAAAGTGAGCTAGAAAAATTGATGGATTCGCTCACGTGGGCAGCGGCTAGCGGAAAGGCGCAGCGCGAAGCGTACGATAAGGTCACAAAAAAACAGAAAGAGCGCGCCGATTTAATTGACCAGACGCGCGCCGCGTTTATTTTCACTTTTCTTGGCGAAGAGACGCGTGAGGGACGTACGCTCTCGAAATTCCACATGGATCCAAATCCCAATTACAAGCCCACGAGCCGTTCAGCTTCGCTTTTTTCCAAAGTGACAGGGACGGTCTGGCTGGACAACGCAAGCGGGCAGATGGCGCGGGTCGAAGGCGAAGTGACGGACGACATTTCGTTCGGAATTTTTCTGGGCAAGATTTACAAGGGCAGCCACTTTATGCAAGAGCGCTATGAATTTGCGCCGGGTGTGTGGTTTCCTTCCTTTTCCCAATACGATTTTGACGCGCGAAAACTCTTTTCTTCGATTTCGGTCCATCAAAAGACGTTTGCGTCCAATTACCGGCGCGTCGGCACTCCTGCCGAAGCAATTCCAATAGTGCGGGCCGAACTTGAAAAACTGAACGGCGCGACCGGCACATCCGGAAAGCTCTGATAGACCTGCCCTCCTGACCAGTCTCCTTTTGAACAAAACCGGCGGCGCTGCCAGCTGCAAAGGCATAGAGTGAAGCTGAGGTAGCGGCAATGAAGAACAAATGGAAATTCCTGGTGTTTTGGATTGCTTGTGCATCTTTCTTGACCAGCGCAAGTGCACAACAGCAAACGGATTCCTCCCCGGCCGGCGATTCAAATCCGAAGAGTACAACGACGCAAAAAGACACAACGGATAAGAAGACGAAAAAGGTCTGGACGGACGATGATTTGCACGGGCTTGGCGGCGTTTCCGTGGTCGGGGATTCAAGAGCGAATTCCAAAGGGCGTTCCTCGACGAATAAAGACGGAACAGCTGCGGACTACAAGCAACAACTGGCGAAATTGCAGGCGCAGCTCGATGACATCGATAAGAAGCTGTCAGAGCTGCGCAGCTTCAACGGCGACAACGGGAAAGACACGGCGATCCAAACGAATCACCGATTGAGCCGGGGCTCGATTTCGGATCAGATTGCGCAGCTGGAAACGAAGAAGGCCGACGTGACAGAGCGGATGCAAAAAATTTATGACGAGGCTCGGCACAAAGGAATAGAGCCGGGAGCGTTGCGCTAGGAATTTGGTTGACTGGAAGTGCTTAAGGATTGGGAGAATCCCTGAGAAGTGTTTCGAGGTTCTCGCGAGCGAGAGTGTGTTGCGGGTTGAGTTCAAGTGCGCGTCGCAGATGTGCGATGGCTTCTTTGGTTTCACCATGTGCGGCGAACGCGCCTCCTAAATTTGCTTCTGCATCTGCATCTTGCGGACGGAGCTGGATTGCGGCGCGAAGGTGTTCAATGGCCTGGGAGAATTGTCCAGCGTTGGCGAAGGCGAGGCCGAGATTGTATTGCGAGTCGAAATAGTCTGGACGCGCGTGAACGGCAGCGGACAGATGAGTGATTGCCTGAGGGAGTTCTCCTGATGCGAAGTAAGCACCACCAAGGGCGTTTTCTACCGTAGCGTCGCCGGGACGAAGAGCGAGAGCGAGCTTGAAATGTTCGATGGATTGCGGAAATTCGCCCCGCAGTTGCAGCATGACGGCGAGATTGTAATGCGCTTCAAAATCGCCAGGATTATTTTCAACGTGATGGCGGGAAATCGCTTCTTGTAAAACGCGCCGCGGGTCGCCTGATTCGGTTGCGTTTGAATTCGGCAAGACTTGCAACCAGAGATGCGCCATTTCGTCTGTTGCGCGATTTCCGGCGATGACGCGCTGCGGCGGAGAATTGGGATTTGCGGGATTCGCGTCGGAATTGTCGTAGGTGTAGCGCATGGAAACTTTGGTGCCGGCAGGAAGCTCAACAGGCACTTTGTAAGTGAACACCGCTTGCCAGTTCAGATCCCAACGTGAAATGTGCAGGAGCGTTTTTGTTTCTCCCCCGGGAAATTTCGCCTGGGCAAGCATGTCTCGGCAGAGATAGTGCGCGTGGGGATAGATTGCGAGGAGCGAAACGGATTGGGGGAGTTCGAATTCGTCGGTGACGACGAAGTTTTTTTCGCCCGCGGGAATATCGAGTTTGCGATCGTTTTGCAACTGGAGTAGCAGGGGGAATTTTGTGGCGGGCTCATTTGTGAAGTAGATGCCGATGGCGGGCCGGATTTTTTCCGCTTTGCCGGAAGGCTGCAGGTGCGCGTTGAGTACAAGGTCGTTGCCTGGGTCGAGCCGCAGGGCCATGTCGTGAGGTTCGGGCTCGGGAATTGTGCCGGGCTTCCAGAAAAGAAAATGGCCGTCTGGATCGAAGGTTTCGGATTCGATTTGGAGTTCCATGCCGGCGAAACCGCTGCCGGGAGATTTTTCCTGGCGTCGCGCGGATTGAGAGCGATCGACAATTAAGTTGGCATGATGAACGAGGCGGCGTTCGCCCGGACGAATTTCGATGGCTTTGATCCAGCGTGTTTTTTCGAGGGGCGGACGAAAGATGAAATTCCAGTAGACGTCGCTTCCGCTGGCTGGGACTTCGAATGGCGAATCCGCGTGGAGGATGAGGTCGGGTTCGCCGAGATGCCAGCCGGAGTTGAAGCGAGGCGCTGGGGGAAGGTCGGAGGGCGAGCCCTCCGTCATGCCGTCGTCTATCCACTTTTTGAAGAGGGCAATTTCTTCGGGCGTGAGGTGCAGATCGTCGTTGAATTTGAAAGCGCCGGGTTCGGGAAGCCAGGGCGGCATGATGCGTTTTTGTGTGACGTCGGCAATCTGGCGGGCGTGAGATTTTGCGTCGCCATAAGTGAGTAGGGAAAACGGACCAGCTTCCCCGGGATGATGGCAAGGTGCGCAGGAACGGAAAATGATGGGAGCGAGGTCGCGATTGAAGGTGACGCGGATTTCTTCGGAGGGATTCGAAGCGGCATGAGTGCGAGTGAGTTGGGAAGCGCACAATGCAAAGAGGAAAGACGCTGTAACAATCACCGCGATTCGTTTGGTAGAGGCGGTCATTCGAGGTCGGAGATGTAGCAGCCGACAGAAGGGGTAAAAGCTGGCATCCGCGTTTTGCCGAATGCCGCCGACTCGATGGCGTCTTTCAATTCGTGCGTAGTTGCCGCGGAACGAGCGCGACCAGCGTCCACATAGAGATTGTCAATTCGGCCGTGATAAAGCAATTTTCCTTGCGCGCTGAATACGGCGGCCTCAGGAGTAATCGTGGCGGAAACGAATTTTGCGAGCGAATGAGCGGGGTCGCGGAGCGCAGAAATAGAGTAATGAAATTGCCGCAAATGTTCGGTGATTTGCTGCGGTGTGGTCCTTTTGTCGGGATAAACAAGCCAGAATTTTGCGTTGGCTTGAAAATCCGCACTTAATTTTTGCAGAGTCGGCGCATAGCGATTGGAAATGGGGCAATCGGTGCGTACGAAGATCAGAACGGCAATTTTTCCCTGGGATGCTTTGATGGGGTCGACCGATTTGCCTTCGATGCTGAGACCAGACTGAGCAGAGGCGAAAGAGACACAGGCCAGAGAGAGAAAAACAGCGCCGAAAAGAACGGGGAGGAAGCGAATCCGCGCTAAACAGTTGTTTGCGGAGAACATGGCTAAAACTTTCTCCTGTGCGGGCTCCTGCACAAGCGGGTTTTATTTTACACTCTTCGGCAACAATGACGGAGCGGCCACGCAAACCCGCGGGTTGGAACTTTTTCCAGGAACAAAAAGAGGCCACTCATGAAGCTTTGGATCAAGGTTGTGATGATGTGCGCGCTGGCGATGGCGGCAACGGCGGCGAGAGCACAAGAGCAAGAACCGGATGCGGAAGGATGCAAGGATTCACCGCTGGTTTCGAGGTTTCCCGGCGGTGCGATTCATTCGTGTGATAACAAAGAGTACGAGCAGGCAGATTTCCCGATCAACAGCAATGGAGACACCAAACACCTGGAAGGCGAATATCACTCCTGGGATTACGGGACGCGCGAAGGGGTAAGCGAGATTCAGGTGTTCCGCAATTTCCAGACGGCGCTGAAAAATGGCGGTTTCACGATTGATTATGCGAGCTCGCCCGGGCAAATAGTGGCGCACAAAGGCGCTACGTGGATTTTCATTGATAACCGAGGTGCGTTTTACTACCAGACGATCATCACGGTGAAAGAGATGCAGCAAGAAGTGACGGCGGATGCGTCGTCGCTTGCGGGCGAGATTGAAAAGTCGGGGCACGTTGCCGTGTACGGAATCAACTTCGACACGGGCAAAGCCGTGATTCTGCCAAGCTCCGAGAATGTGCTGAACGAAATCGTAAAATTGCTGAAGGAGAATGCGGACCTGAAATTGCGCGTGGAGGGACACACGGACAATCAGGGAAATGCAGCGGCGAATCAGGCGCTGAGCGAAAAGCGCGCTCAGGCGGTGGTGGCATGGCTTACCTCACATGGAATTGCGGCAACGCGATTAACGGCCAAGGGATTGGGGCAGACGAAACCTGTGGCTGACAATGGGACAGAAGATGGCCGGGCGAAGAACCGACGCGTGGAACTGGCAAAAATGTGAGCTGAATCAGCTGGCGAGTTTCAGAGTGGAAAGTTTTTCGATTGAAGGAAAGGATTCCGCCACGGTGTGAGTATGTGCCGGAACAGAACGGCCGTTCTGGATTGCGTCAGCCATGAGCCGCAGTGCCTTGTCTGAATTCGGCGGTACAACGATGGTTGCAGTGAGCAATCCATCGCGCACCCAAACCTGGCCCGTTTTGGGCTGGCCGTCTACGCCGAGATAAGGCAGATGAATCCAGCGGTCGCGTTCCTCCAGATTCGAAATCGTGGAAAACACTTTGCGGGCACCGACGGCCATGGCGTCGTTCTGCCCGCCGACAAGATCAATTCGTGTTTTTCCCGTGGCGACAAGCTTAAGCCATGAGTTGACGCACTTAATGGCGCTCTCCTCTGTCCACTGGCCTTTCAGTGTGACGGTCTGAATGTTGGAAGGCAGGACGGACTGCATGCCTGCGGCGCGGTCTTTGGCCGCCAGGTTGTCTGACGGGCCCTGAATGTAAAGCATCGTTCCGCCGCGCGGAAGAAGCGCAGCGTACTGCCGGCCCTGAATGCGGCCAATTTCCTTGTGATCAGAGCTGACGGAAAAAAGCGGAGCTTTCGCGGAGCTTCTAAGTTCGCTGATGTACGCGGGGTCGGAATTGAGAACTCCCCAACCGATGCCGGCAGCAACGGCGGCGCGAGCGACCTGGGGCAGAGAAGTGCCGCTTACGGGTTCGAAGATGATGGCGGTGGGACGAAGAAGAGGATCGGCCTGAATGGAGCGGAGAATTTGCGTGCTTTGGGTGATGGTGTCGCTGTCGGCGTAAACGATTTCAAGATCGACACCACAATCCAAGGCAGCAGCCTTTGCGGCAGAGGCCTGCTCGACCTGGTAGTCATTATTCTGCGTGACGAGAGCAAGAAGAAAGCGGAGCTTCTTCATTCACAACTCTCCCTCGAACCAGTTTTATTGAGCTTTCTGAATGTACACGATAGCAATTAAACCGATTTTAAAAAGGGGATTCAGGGACAGGTGTGCACGATGAAAAACGGGGTGACCTGAACGTTCGTACAGTGGCGCGCGCGGCACAGTGAACCCAGCGCGCTATGGAGACCTGCTAGAAAGCTCACCACACTAGATAGGGTAGCCCTTTGTCCGGAGAGAGCGGAAACAGCAAGATGCAGAACCATCTCAAGCGCGCCCTTGTGATTCTTGCGGCGGCGGTGATCGCCCTGCTGCTTCTGCCGCGTGGCGTGCTAAGCCAGGCTCCCGTGGCTAGCAATGCCTCGATGGTGACGGAAAAGGTTCCCGCAACCACTTCCGCCGCAACCAACTCCGAATCCGCTAAACCGGAAGGCGAACTTCCTTCGCTGAAAGAGATTCTGGATCACGCACAAAAAGCAGGCGGCAGCGAGGAAGCCTGGAAGAGCGTCAATACGCGTCTGATGAAAGGCGTTTATCAGAGCGAAGACTCTTCGGATTTCGTGGGGATGGAGATTTACCAGAAGTCGCCCGATAAGACGTTATTCAAGATGAAGATGCCCCATGACATCGTGATGCGTGACGTTTGCGACGGCAAGTCGGCATGGATTGAGGATACGCGCGGCGGCTATCACGAATACTCCGGCGCGGCTCTGGAGAGCCGAATCCGGCGATCGCAATTCTCCGAAGAGGCCAACATGATTTTGATTGCGGCGACGGGCAAAGTGCTTGGCGTGGAGAAAGTGGGGACGCGCAGCGCGTACGTGGTGGAATACTCGCCACAGAAGGACGAAACCTCGAAGCTCTACTTCGACACGGAGTCCGGCCTTGAGATTCGCAGCGAGGAAACGTTTCAGAGCCCGGAGGGGCTGTACGTGGTCAAGCTGGACATGGACGATTATCGCGAAGTGGATGGGATCAAATTTCCATTCCGCATGAAGCGTACGGAAAAGGGAGCGGTGATCAACATTCGACTGACGGCAGTGAAGAACAACTATCCAATCGAAGATGAGCTGTTTGTGAAACCTGTGACAGCACCAAAGCAATAGGCGCGGGCAAAGAAATTTCGCGGGAAATTCAGGGCGCGCGATTCGCGCCCTCTTTCATTTGTAGGCGTTACTGGCGAATCGATGTCTCGGACTTTGCTACGGCGGCAGGATCGCGAAGCGAATTGTGCAAATTCAGGATGCGCCAGTGATTACCATCCTTGCGGCACATAGACATGCCGTGACCAGCAACGTGTTCTTTCGGCGATTCAATCGTGTAGTCGTAGGAATACCAAAGGGCATCGCCGAAAAGTTTCACTTCGTGCAGCGCCATTTCATAAGAGAGTTTTGGCGCGTATTTCATGTAGCGCTCCTGCAGATACTTCATGACTTGAGCGCGGCCGCGAAATTCGCCTTGCGGCGTATAAAGAACAATTTCCGGATCGAAGCATTCTTCGAGCACAGACGCATTCCCTTCCGTGAAGGCCACGTTGCACATGTGCATGGAGCTTTCCATCTGGTCGAAGAGCTTCTTTGCGTCAGCGGGAGGCGGCGCGAGTGATGCAACGCGGCGCTTGAGGTCAATCGTGACACCCATCTTATCGAGCAGGTCTACACCGAGGATGCCGTCGATTTTTCCTCCACAAGCAATTCCGATGGGGCTCAGATCAATGGCAGGGAGTTTCAGGTCGTGGAGTTTGTGCTCACCGAATACCAGTTCTGGCAGTGAAACTTCGCGTGCACTCGTTGCGGCAGTTCCCGCCCACGAAGAAATGTGAATCTCTTTGGAGCGGCCAGAAGAAAATGTCTTCAGATTGAGGACCGTGGTTGCAGCAGTGTCGAGCAGAAAACGCATATCCGCGCCGTCAACGCGGACTTTGACGACCGGAAGGACGTCGCAACGTTCAATGGGGATTTCAGAAGCGGATTGTGGCTCTTGCGCGAAAGACGAGAAACAAAAAGCGAGCAGGCAGAAAAATACGAAAGCGACGTTCGAGGCACACCGGCGAATCATGCCCAGTTGGATGCATGGGGGAGAGAGAGGTTATTCGCGGTAGCTGGAAAGTTGCAGCTGGGCGATAATGCCGGGCCATGTACCAAGGTCCAATCTATTTAACAATTTTGTTCACGCTGATTGTTGGGGCAGTACAAGGCGAACTCATTCGGCGCAGCAAAGAGCTGGGTAGCGCGCTCTCCCTGTGGCTGGTGGTGACAGGAATCCTGAGTTACGCCGAGAAGTTGCATGACTTTAGCCAGAAACCCCCGCGAATTGCTTTGGTAATCGGACTGGCGTTCATCGGAATTTACTTTGGAAGTTATTTTCAAGCGGCAGCGAAGCTGATCGAAAAACCCGGACTATCGTGGTTGATTGGCTTGCAGGTATTTCGCGTGGCCGTGGAAATTTTTCTGTTCCTCGGACATCGTGCGGGATTCGTGCCAGTGCAAATGACTTTTGAGGGACGAAACTGGGATGTATTGACCGGATTGACGGCGCTTCCATTGGCCTGGCTCGTGGCAAAGAACAAAGCCCCCAAGTCGCTCATCTTTGCGTGGAACACCTTCGGATTGGCTCTGCTGCTCAACGTGATGGTGGTTGCGGTGCTCTCCATGCCAACGCCGCTCAGGCACTTTCACAATGATCCGGCAAACACGTTTGTAACGTATTTTCCGTACATTTGGCTGCCTGCTTATCTGGTGCAGGTGGCTTGGCTGAGCCATTTATTGATTTACAGAAGTCTTGCAAAGCGTTCCGCATAAAGGTCCTTTTTCAGAACAATACGAACATCGAATCGCACAAAAAAGTTGAATCCTTTTTCTGTAAGGACCGCTCTATCTAAGTAGGAGAGGGAATTGATAACGAAGATCTCGATTCAAGAAGCACAGGATAGCACGACGCAAATGGCGCAGTGGGTGGACGTGCGCTCAGCTTCGGAGTTTGCGGCGGGCCATATTCCCGGTGCGTTCAATGTGCCGCTCGATGAACTCGATGCAAGATTGGACGACATTTCTAAAGAGAGACCGGTGGTCGTGGTTTGCCAAAGCGGGCAACGCGCCGCCATAGCGGCAAACTTTCTGGCCAATTGTGGCCACGAAGTTCTTTTGCTGAATGGCGGAACGAACGCATGGCGTGGGGCCGGCAATCCGATCGTGCAAAGCGTGAAATCGCGATGGTCGCTGGAGCGGCAAGTGCGGTTAATTGCAGGACTGCTCGTAGCAAGCGGCGTAGGGGTGGGCTTTCTTGTGCATCCCGCTTTCTTCGGTCTTGCCGCATTTGTAGGATTGGGGCTGACGTTCGCCGGACTAACAGATTATTGCGCGATGGGGATGCTTCTGGCGAAACTGCCTTGGAACAAGGCTACGAAGTGCCCAACATCGCCGCACACGAAGGATGAGGTTGTCGCGTAGAAGGCTATGCGCAATGTAAGAATGGAGCCATGAACTTCGAGGAGCTGGCAAACGAAAACAAAGATGCAGTGTACCGGCAGATGGTGCGTGTTTGTGGGAATCGTGAGGATGCGGAAGACGTTCTGATCGAAGCGCTGCTGAAGGCCTACCGGAATTTGGAAAAGCTGCGGGATGTAAAAGCGTTTCGAGCATGGCTGGCACAGATTGCGCGTCGCGTTTGCTGGCAATTGAAAGAGCGAGAGGCACTTTTGCCGCTGATGCAGCTTTCGATGCTGGAAGAAGAAGGCAGAGACATCGTGTCGGGGGAAATTCCTCTGGAGGCGCGGGCGGCAGCGAAAGAGATGAAAGAAATTCTGGCGCAAGCGATGGAAGGTATGCCCGCGGAGTATCGTGATGTTTATGAAATGCGCGACGTGAAGGAATTGCCAGGAGCGGAAGTGGCAAAGAGGCTCGGCATTTCGCAGGCGGCGATGAAATCACGTCTGCACCGTGCGCGAGGAATTTTGCGGGAGAGGCTGGATGCGGCTTTGTTGCGATAAGCAGGTGTGCCGCTGGAAGGAGAGATTATGGAAGTTCTTGTAGAACATCTGGGAGCAGTTCAGTTCGAAATCAAAACGCGAAATCATTCCATTGTGAGCGATCAGCCTTTGGAAAGCGGCGGGCATGACGAAGGAATGACGCCGCCGGAGCTGATGCTTGCATCGCTCGGCTCGTGCGCTGGATATTACGCCGCGCAATATTTGCGCAAGCATCAGCTTGCCACCGAAGGAACGCTCGTTCGCGTTAGCGCAGAAAAAGAGAAGAATCCCGCGCGGATGGAGAATTTTCGAATTGATGTTCAAGTGCCCGTGGATCTCGAAGAAAAGCACCGTGCCGGAGTGGAAGAAGCTGTGCATCATTGTCTGATCCACAACACTTTGCTGCGTCCGCCGAAGATATCGCTGGAAATATCGAGCTTGGTCACGGCTGCTCACTAGTTCCAAATCGTGGGAACTCGAGCGCTGAGCCGGCGTCTAAATCTGGAACAAGACAAGCGCCAGGCACGGAGCCGCGCAAGTGGGAGAGTTAGAGTTAGTGCGGCTTCGTGCGCATCATTCCTTGACCTTGCGGCCTGTCCCTTGAGGCAGGTTTCTCCTGCGGCACACGGGCTTGCTAGCCCACCCTGGAAAACAAAGCCGGATTTACACTGTGGCGGTGGGGCAGGAGACGGAGATGAAGCGAATCATTGTGGTCTTGGCGATTCTCGTCGTCGTGCTGGGTACGACGGCCTGGGCGGGCCAGAATGTTGTCGTGAAGCGCGGCAAGGGGGGTCCGACGGGAATTATTTCGGGAACGGTGGTCGGGCCAAATGATAAACCGGCGCCCCACGCGGTGATCACGTACCAATCGTCCGGCGGAACTTCTCCGCACGTGGTGCACGCCGACGCGCACGGAAAATTCACAATTACCAAGCTGCATACGGATATTTACGACCTGCGCGCATCGGCAAATGGGATTTTTTCGGAGTGGCAAAAAAATTTCCAGGTGCAGTCCGGCCACACCAGCGAAATCGTCATGCGGCTGATTTACGCAAAGGAAATGCCGAAGCAGATGCCTTCTTCCGTCAGCAAGCCCGCCAGGAAGAGTAATTAGCGGCTGATCAAATCTTTTAAGGCGGCGAGATCGTCGCGATTTGTGTCTGAGACTGCGCAAAGACGCAGTCCGCCTTGTTTCCAAGAAATCCAGTTATAGCCATTCTTTGAGCCGGTGTATTGCTCGGCCTCAGCGTTGCGTTCGGGCCAGACGAACACATTGATGAAATGTTTGCGGCGGCCATAGATGAGCGCGGCGACATTTTGACCTTCTAACACATCGAGCCTGCCGCCGATGAGCGGAAAGCCTTCCTCCGCGAAATCCTTGACTGGAGGAGCAAAGACAACCTTGCCGTCGAACCAGGGCTTTACCGTGTGCTGATCCGTAGAAGCAACATCTGTTAGATGACCTGGCTGCAGCGAGCGAATATGCGCGTCCACAATTTCTGACGCGAAAGCCGAAGCGGAAAGACTTGAGCCGTCTCCCGATTTGGGGACGTATCTCCAGGATATCCCTACAACAAGAAGCAAAGCTGCAGCGGCAGCGAGCCATCGCCAGGCAGAAATCTTTGGCACCGATGCGGGAGCAGAAGCTTCGCGCAATTGACGGCGAATCTTATTTTCGAGGCCGGGCGGAAGCGGCTCGAACAAATTTGCGTGCCGCAGTTTGGAGCGAAGCGCTTCCTGCGATTCCAAGGAGCGGACGCACGCAGCGCAGCCCTCAAGATGTTTTTCAAATTCGGCCGAACGAGGCGCGTCAAGCTCGCCATCAAGATACGCATGCAAAACGGTGCGATTTTCTTCACACATCACGGACGGCCTCCTTTCTGGCTTCCGGCTCGAGCAATTCCTGCAAACGTTCGCGGGCACGAGCAAGCGTGGACATCACGGTGCCAATGGGCATCGCGGTGATCGCTGCAATCTCTTTATAAGAGCAGCCTTCAAGTTCGCGAAGAACAATGACTTCACGGGAACGCGGCGAAAGCTGTTCGAGTGCTCTGCTTAATCTTTCGCGTTCACTTCCCGATAAAGCTTGCTCTTCCGGGCCAGGGAGCTGCGAAAGATGAAGCGATTCGTCAAACTCGACGTTTGAGCCCATTGAACTGTTTTTCTCCATCCACGTGTAGCAAGTGTTGCGGACGATTTGAAGCAGCCAGGCACGGGCGTCTGTTCCGCGAAATCCGCTGAAGAACCGAAAAGCGCGCATGAGAGCTTCCTGCGTCACGTCTTCCGCATCCTCGCGGCTGCGCAAAAGCCAACGCGCCAGGTTGAATGCTGCACGCAAATGCGGCAGCACCAGCTGATCGAATTGCTCGCGATCCTGCACAGTAAAACGTCCGTCCTTTACAGCAGCCCGGCCGCCTGAAATGTGGCGTCCGGTAAGCATAACCGCCGATGGGCCAGTTTTATTCCGAAGAAAATTTGACGGCTCAAATTCAACAAAAGGTACGCGGCGGCGGAATAAAAATCCGCAGGCTGCGGTTTTGGACGTTTGTAAGACGACGTCCAAGGGCGGCGCACCTCCACTAGGGCGCAATCGGTGCGCCGTCTGCCCACTGAGGCGAAAGGAATCCCCAGATGAAGAAGATGGAAGACGAGATCAAGTTTGATCACAACGGAGATGGAATTGACCGGCGCGGCTTTTTGAAGTGTATGGCGTGGGCCGGGACGGGAACGTTGTGTGTGATGAAGGGCGGCGTGATGAAGTCGTTCAGTTTGAGCCGGTTGGGCGAGATAGATCCCACAGCTGCTGCCGGCGAACTGAGCTTCGTGCAGATCAGCGATAGTCATATGGGCTTCAACAAGCCCGCGAATCCGGATGTAATCGGCACGCTGAAAGCAGCCATCGACAAAATCAACGCGTTGCCTGGCAATCCGGAATTTCTGTTGCACACGGGGGACATCACGCATCTTTCGAAGCCGGAAGAATTCGACAACGTGCAGGAGATTTTGAAAGGCGCAAAGGTTAAGGAAGCATTTTATGTTCCGGGCGAACACGACGTGGCGATTGATGAAGGCAAAGAATATCTGGAGCGCCACGGAAAAGGATCGAAAGGGGCTGGTTGGCACAGTTTTGACAAAAACGGAGTGCATTTTGTCGGGCTGGTGAACGTTGTGAATTTGAAGGCCGGCGGGCTGGGGACACTTGGGGCGGAGCAGCTCGAATGGCTTGAAGATGATCTGCGCGCGAAGAAATCGAGCACGCCGATTGTGGTGTTCGCGCACATTCCGCTCTGGTCGGTTTATCCCGAGTGGGGTTGGGGCACGGAAGATAGTGCACGGGCGCTTTCTTATTTGAAGCGATTCGGCTCGGTCACAGTTCTAAACGGGCATATCCACCAAACCATGCAGAAAATCGAGGGGAACATCACATTCCACACGGCAGCTTCGACGGCATTTCCGCAACCTGCGCCCGGGAAGGCGGACTCACCCGGGCCGATGAAAGTTCCAGCCGAACAGTTGCGAAGCGTTCTAGGCGTGACGAGTGTGAATTTTGTGCGCGGGCAAAAAGCCCTGGCCGTTGTGGATTCGAATCTGAAATAAAGAGGACAAAATGAAAAGAACAATACGGATTGCAGGAATCGGAGTTTTGCTGGTCGGAGGATTTGCGCAACTTGCGGGTTTAGGTGAACACGCGCACGCGGCCGGGCTTCCGCACCAGCAGATGCAACACGAAATGGCGACAGAAGTGAAAATCGACAATTTCAGCTTTTCGCCGGCGACGCTAGAAGTGAAGGCGGGAACGAAGGTCACTTGGACAAATGCGGACGACATTCCGCACACCGTGGTGAGCAACGACAAGATCTTCAAGTCGAAGGCGCTGGACACGGATGAAAAGTTTTCGTTCACGTTCGAAAAGCCGGGAACGTACCCCTATTTCTGCTCGCTACATCCGAAGATGACAGCGAAGGTCGTTGTTCAATAGGCGCGGCCATGATGGAAAACCCGTTTGATCCGCGAACGGTATTGTTCGCAAAGCATGCGCAGCATGTTGTGCTCGTGCACTTTCCGATTGGCCTCTGCCTGACTGCCGTGATATTTGAGGTGCTCGGAAGGTGGCGAGCGAACGCGGCTCTGATTTCGGCGTCCTATTACAACCAACTTGCAGCAGCGATCGCATCGATTCCCGTTGTTGCGACGGGAATGCTTGCCTGGAGATTTCAGCTGGAAGGAGCACATCTGAAGGGAAATCTGCTGCTTCACCTCATCTTTGGCTGGCTTTCCAGTGTGCTGATGTGGAGCGTTGTTTTGTTTTACCGCAGATCCGACATCGTTGGAGTTCGCATTCGATATGGAGTGCAATTTCTCACGGCCATCGTAATTTCGATTACCGGCCATCTCGGCGGGTTCGTGAGCGGGGTGAACGGCGGAATGTAGTACTTCCGGGTTGCTCACCAACGCTCTTTATCTTTAACAAAAATAACCACTTAATTTCCGCGGATGAACAAGTTCTTAGGACAGTAGTACTAAGACCCGGGTACCTAAAAAAGTGGCTCCTCCGGCCCATTGAGCTATCCCCCTTGCCCAAGTAATTTAGCTTAACGGGTTGGGGGCCGCGCGGGGACAGCGGCCTCGAAAGAGGTCGTGTGCGAGCTACCCAACCCGCCTTCTCAATAGGACTCCATCTCTAAACATTTAGAATTTGCTGAAGAGGCGCGGCACCGAAAACTACGGTTGTCTGCCAGATAATGATTCGATTTCAGCCTTTGCTTCTGTGTGGTCGTTTCCCAGAACGTATCCGCAAATCTCTAGAGCGAACGAGGCGTCCTGCGCCGAAGAGCGAGGCGGTGAGTCGGGACGAGATCGGGCAGAGTGCGTGTTGGGAAAAACGAAGAAGGAAGTTCCGTTTGTCATCTGCTTCAGATAAGTAATGCTAGGCACCTATGCCGGGCATTGCACTTCCTCGCTAGCCTTGCGGGATCCTGAGTTGCTCCCATGTATTCCATTCTTCGACGATTTTGCCGCTCACGATGCGAGCAATGTTGATGCCCAGTAAGGTAACCGGCTCTCCCGTTTCCCGTACCCTGACATTGGCGGTCATGCGGGTAACCACCTTCTCGCCGTCAACCAGTTGATCTTCAATGCGAAACGAGTCCTCGGTGTAGACATACAGGTTGTGAAAAAACAAGATACTTTCAATAAATCCTTGCCGGTCGCGATCACCCGCGGATGTGTGCCCGACATAATCAGGCGGGATCACCTGATCCAGCTCTGAGACGGCTCCAGCAGCATAGAGATCGACCAGCGTTCGAAAAACCCTTTTCCGCGACTCCGGCGAGTTGCAATCGGATTCGTTTTGAATATCGGCCTCCTCTTACCGTATTCCCTTTAGGCGTAGACGAACACGAAGCAAGCGCTCGATCGCTGGCTTGGTGAAGTTGTCGCCGGTGCTGTTCAAAGTAGTGAGCTGGATGCTAAGCAACTGTGGATTGCTGTGTCAAGCTTTGCCGGGCAGGCTCTTAAGGAGGGGTGTGCTGGCTGGCAAAACCGATTAATTTCCCCCTCTCAGCTGACCTTACCACGCGCAGCGTCCCACTCATGTGCTGCGCGGCCGCCGGAATGCATCAGAATAGTGCGAACAAATTGAGTGGACAAACGGGGCATTGCAATAAGACAACTTGCAGACGCGCTGCGAAGCGTTTGCAAGTTCTAATGCAAGGCAGGCGCGACAGGTGATGGTATTTACTGACAATCGAAGGATTCGCGCAAAGTTAGCTTGCGCAGCGCTCTTCTTATTTTTTACGGCTGAATCACGCGGCGGTGGCGGATCGCCGCCTGCATTCCCGAGGCTAAAGCCTGCTACTCAGTCTGCGTTCGAGCGCTATGTCCAGCTCACGCAGGATAGGAATGAAGCGGAGCTCAAAGGCGGCGCGCCGTTTCTCAGGATCGAAGAATCTTTGGAAAGTATGAACCGAGCAGCGGAAGAATCGGTTCATTCTGGAACGACAAAAATCGAGAAGCGCCAAACGCTGGACGGCAGCAAAGAGATCAAATGCCCTGATGGGTTGATTCATCACTGGGAAGCAACTTCGTTCATAGCCGGGGCGAATGTGGATGACGTGCTGCGGATCCTGGAAGACTACGACCACCATTCGGAGTACTACAAACCGGACGTGGAACGCTCCAAAACACTTGAGCACAACGGCAATCACTTCCAGGCTTTTCTGCGTTTCAAGCGCCATAAAGTGATTACTGTTGTTTTGAATACGACGCACGACGTGAATTATTTTCGCGATTCACCAACGCGCGCGCACAGCCGCAGCAGCGCCATCAAAATCGCGCAAGTGGACAACGCGGGAAAAAGCGATGAGAAAGAAAAACCAGCGGGAGATGATGACGGATTCCTCTGGCGAATGGAAACCTGGTGGCGCATAGAAGAAAAAGATGGTGGGGTTTACATACAAAGCGAAGTCGTTTCACTTACGAGAGATATTCCCACTGGACTCGGCTGGTTAGTCGAACCATTCGTCTCCGGCATTCCTAAAGAGTCATTGCAGTTCACTATGGAAGCAACGCGAAAAGCTGTGCTTGCCAGGAAAGCCGCAGCGCAGCCGACGGCACACTAAGAGGCAGCCAGTTTCAGCCGTATTTTTTCAGGAAGTCCGCAGCAACGCTCTGCATCTGCGCGTGAAGTTCCGGAGTTTCCACCTTCAAACAGAGCAAGGTAGTGCCTTCAATGTGGCGAACAGGAAGACGCTTGCCGACTTCGTTCCAGAATTTTGTCGTTCCTTCGTTGGTGCCGTAATCGTGCCGGAACAAAACTCCGCCTGGCTTTACCACGGCAAACCCTTGCGCCATTTCATGAGCCATCCACGGCAGCTGATCGCATGCATCGCAAAACACTACGCCTGCGCTCGCGCGATAGCCATTCGGGTTCCACTTGCTGATGTCTTCGTAGACCTGCTTGATTTTTGATTTGAACTGGCTATCCCAATAAAAATAACCGACGGAAGAGCCAGGCTCAGGCGGCAGGTTTACCGTAACAACTTCTCCGCCTTCCGGCGCATACATTGCGAAATTCACCGTCGAACGACCTTCTGCGGTGCCAAGTTCAACGGTAAGTGCCGGCTGAAACTTTTTGATGGCGTGGCACAAAATCATCAGTTCGTGCGGAAGAACGCCTTGTTCACGGGGGAATGCATGCAGCAATTCCGGCGATCGCGTGAAATCAATCTCTGGAAAAAGCTCAGCGGCGGGAACGCGGGGAATCGTCATGTCCGCACGCCACGGCAGGTTGCTCCAGGTCCACGGGAGACCGTAACCGGCGTACAGCCGATGTGTGTAAGTGACGTATGCCTGAGCCGAACTAAATCCGCGACGCGCAAGGATGCCCAGCGCGTTCAGATTCAGGCTGGCAATTGCGGCAAAAATGCGGCCCGCGAGGCCGCGCGATCTGCGATTTCCGCTCATTCGCGTCGATTAAAAATGCCTTAGCAGAGTAGTACGCGAGATGAGAGGAGTCAATGCGCGGAAGATGAAAGAAATGCGTTTTATTGGGGTGAAATCAGGTGTTTTCCCTGATCGCGCAAGCCAACACGCCTCCACTCGTAAGAAGAGGGTGGAACCAACTGCTGGATTTTTCTTCACTAAACGGAATCATGACAAGCCTGTCTGCCCATTTCGCAAGCAATGGATAGGAATCGTACACGCTGTAGGAATAAGAGAGTCCATCGCCCGGGGTGATTCGATAGCCCTTTCCTTTTGTTCGAATCCAGTTGAACGCGTCCCAAGTGCCCGTTTTGTACATTGCGAGTTTCGCGATGCGCAGAGGAAACGCTCCCTGTCCGAAACGATTGCTGTCCATAATCAGTACTGCCTTTTTTGCAACGCGGAGCATCTCCTGGACCATCCCGTTGGGATCATGAACGTGATGCAGCACTGCCGATTCGCATACAACGTCAAAACTGGCGTCCGCAAACGGTAGCGCCATCCCCGACCCTCGAACGAGCGAACCGAAACGCAAAATATCGTTTCTCCTGGCTATATCCAGAAGAGCAGGGACGGGCTCTATCCCACACAGGAACGCATCGGGGACGAGATTGCGAAGTGCGCGCAGGCCGCGTCCAGTCGCGGTGCCAACATCGAGCACAGATTTTGCTTCCACGAGCTCCAGGATTGCGCGGACATACTTGTGAGCGAAAGGATCCCCGGCGCCCTCGTTGGCGTGCATATCTTCGTAGCGTGTTGCAGTATCGGTGTAATAACGACGTTGGATTTCTACGGCTTCATCTAAAACGGTGGGCATGCCCCCTCAAATGCGGCGGATCCAAGAAGGGGTAAGTGTGGCCGTTGCGCAGAAACAGGTTAGGGTTGGAAAAAAAAATCTTCAACAGAATTGTGGACGAACTAACAAGAAACTTTCCAGATCCACGTTTCAGTTTGGAACAGTAAGTTAACGTGCATTGACTTGGCTTTTTCTGGAGAGAACTTGCTGAAAGTATTTGTATGTACGCTCCGCATGGGCTTCCCAGGATTCTTTTGCGGCGGCAAGTTCGGCAGCTTGGCCCAAAGAGCGAGCCAAGCCTGGTGACTCATAAAGCCTTCTCATAAGCTGGGACAAAGCGCCCGGGTCACGAGGATCTCGCAATAAGAGCCCATTCTCCCCATCCACGATGATTTCGCTCGCACCCGCCGCCGTACTGGCGATTACTGGCAACCCACAAGCCATGGATTCGAGAATCGGAAGCCCATAAGCATCTTCGAGTGAAGGGCCAACATAGGCATCTGCCGCCGCGTAGAATTGCAACACGTCAGCGGAGGGAGCGAGAAACGTGACACGCGATTCAAGCTGCAGAGTTTCGCAGCGTTTCAGATAATTTTCCTGCGCGTCGCTGCCGACAACAAGCAAATGCACTGGCAAGTCTCTAAATTGAGCGAGGGCATCAAGCAGCGTGTCTAGACCTTTCTTTTTCCAATCATTCCCAATCAAAAGAAAAACAAAATCCCGGTGAGCAATTCCGAGCTTTGAGCGAGCTACATCGCGCCGATTCAAACGGACCTGCGCATTGAAATGGCGATTGTCCACCGCGTTTCGGATCACCTCCACGTCGTTGCGGCCGAAAAACCGCTGCAGTTGTTGTGCAACAAGCTGCGACACGGCGGAAAGAGCAATTTTCTTGTCCGAATAGATGCGCCGCTCGAGGGCCATGATCAGGTGATAGTAGACGACGCGGTGGATTACTCGCGGCCAACGCCACGGTGAATTTCGGGAAAGGCGAAGCTGCTGACGCACCTGTTCATAGAACGCGTGGAACACGATATGGGCAGTGATTGCATCCACGTCGGAAGCATTGATTCCCGGTGAATAAACCAGATCTGGAACAGGGCCGCGACGACTTTCTCTACGCCGCGAGCCGCGATTGGCAAAGTACCACCAAATGAATTGGAAAATGTGCGGCCCAGGAATGCCGGAGACCTTGTGCCATACGATCCCAGCTGAAGAAGAGTTCGTCGCTGATCCAGCCGCGGAAACGGATGAAACACCTTCGACGCGCTGAGCGTAAAGCTGCACGTCAACACCGTAATTCACCGCTAGTCGTTCGAGTAGTTCTGCGAGGACACGTTCCGTACCGTGCTGTTTGTCCAGAAACGGGGTGGCAACGGCTAACCGCAAGTCAGGTCGCCCAGCGCTGCTGCGGCTGCAACGCCTTCTCGACGGCAGCAAATTCGGCAGAAGCCTTCATATGCGGCAGGCGGAAAAGAACTCCGATGAGAAGCCAAAAATAGGCGTTAATCACAAAATCTTCATACGCCTGAATTCCTCCAAGCATTACGGGGAAAAACAAGAAGAACGTATACCAAAAAATGACGAAGGCGATAGGGAACCACGGCGATCCTCTCAGCTGCCTCACGACTCGCCATGCACTGAGAACGATCGCGGTGGTCATAATCAGCCATATTGTGAGCCCGCCAATTCCCATTTCTACGATGATCGTGCCGAACCCGCTTTCCACTCCTACGATCGCCGGCTTAACGCCGAAGATGCGCGCAACGTATTGAGTTCCAAGTGCCGTAGTGCCAATTCCATATCCGTACGGCCAACGTTCGTAATTAAACGCCGCCGCTAAATTTTGCAAAGGATAGTCACGTGCCCGGTGAACCAATTCGCTCTTCGGGCTATCCGGGGAAAGCGTTTCTGAATACACAGCCAATCTATTGAGAAGCGCCTCAGGGAATGTTACGAGAAGGATTACGGCCGCCAACGTAATCCCAAGTCCAACGCGAATGAAAGTTCTCAGCACTTTCATGACTTCGCGCTGTCGCCAGGGAGCGCCCCAGAAATAGGCGAGCACAATGGCAATTACGTCTATTACGGACCACAAGAATACGCCGCGAGAACCGGAGAGAACGACGCCTGCAGCGATGATAGGAAGCGTGACGAATGCGAGCCATCTGCCTCGCTTGTGACGAAGGAGCAGGTATCCAATCAGACCCAAAGCCATCAGCCAGGCAACATACAGCATGTTTATGTAGCGCCCGTTGCTGACGAAAACGGCGTTTGGACGGTAAACAATCACTCCGGAGATGGGCGCAACGCGGTACAGGGTGCTTAGCTCGCGAATGTCTTCCTGCAGAGTTCCGGGGTTCAAAAATGTGGGACCAATAATCGACTGGGCGATGCCAAGGCAAGCGATAAGAGACATCAGCACGAGGCTGGTGAAAAAGAATTTGCGCAGCTCGATCTCCGAATCAATCAGGGCATAACTTACGAACATCAATGGGATGTAATAGAAGAAAAGTTTCATTCCCAATGCGCCGTAAATAATGTGTGTGGAAGCCGGATTGAAGACTTGCAAGAAGCCAAACCAGACCATCACCAGGACGGCAATGCGAAACGGCGGACGGAACGTTTCCACTTCTTTGCGTCGCCAGGCAAGAAAAAACGACAAGTAAACGATGGCAACGAGAAAATCCTTGGCGAAATAGATGGCCATATTGTTGCCAAGATATTTGCGGGCAAAATCCTCGAAAAGCAGCCAGATGACAAATATATAGAGTCCCCGCCTCCAGTTGTTCAGCATGGAGATAACGAACGCGCCCACTACAAAGGCAAGGCCGACATAGGCCAAGCCCGCCATGTCGCCTTCCAGAATGAAGCCCGCGGCCTCGTAAGCCCCGATTAGGGCAAACACGAATACCAGGAAGCTGATCAGCGGATTGCCCCGCAGATTACCCGGCAAAATTCCCTGCAGCGGTCTCATGTTTTTGCCGTGAACACCCAGACGTGGTTATCGCCCAGCAGGTGTTCGCCGGGCAAAATTCGCGCGACCAAACCGAGCAAAGCCGCTATCGGCTTCCGCGAAAGTTGGAATCCCTTTGGAGGAAAGACGAGATGTTCCTTAAGTTCGAGGCGCGTCCTCTTCAAGAACTGGCGTTTGAGCAGATCAATATAAATCGGCGAGATATGAGTTGGTTCGCCCTGCTCGTCCATGGTGCGGACTTTTCCGTGAAGGAGCATTTTCAATCGCGCCGGCAGCGACTCAACATTAGGCGTAGTCAATACAGCCACTCCACCAGGCGCAAGCATATTTCCGATGTTACGCAGGAAGCCGATCGGGCTTTCCACGTGCTCAATCACTTCAATTGCAGTGATTAGGTCAAAACTTGCGATTCCTAATTTGGACGCAAAATCAGCCTGATCAAAATTGACCTCGATGTGAGGAATTTCCGCCCGAAATCCGTTCGCGCTCATATCCGCGCCTATCACGTCACAACCTAGCAACTTGAGCCGCTCGGCCATGGCGCCAGGACCAGTCCCTAGATCCGCTGCTTTGGTCCCTTTGTGCGCGTAACGTGATAAGACCTTCGTCCCCACAAACTCGTGTAGTCCGCTGTTGGTCGTCGTCTCTAACATTCCGCTCCCGCTCAGCTCTCCGCCGTACCATCATACGTCACCTAAACTCTTGCAAAGAGAGCTCATTTGTCCTGTCGCTTGCCACGGATCTAGGGCGAATCGCGATCGCCTGTCACACGCCAGTAGAGCGCGGCGTGGGCCATCGTCATCTTTTGCAGCGAAAATTCCAGTTCGGCCCGGGTCCGCGCGGCATCTCGTGTTGTTCTTTGACTCGTGGGCGGCCACACGACTTCTCTCAACTTTCTTGCTAGCTCTCCCGCGCTCCCTTTCTGAAAGGTCTCTCCCGTCTCTCCCAAAACTTCCACGAAGGATCCCAAATCCGAAGCAATCACCGGGAGGCCTCGCAGCATGTTCTCCGCCACGACCATGCCGAAAACTTCTCCACCGAGGGAAGGCACAACAACCGCCGTCGCTCCTCCTAACACCGTTTCAAGCTCAGCCGGCGCGACACGCCCCGTGAATTGAACTCGTCCCGTCAGTGGCGCCTGATTCGCCTGCGCTTCCAACCTCACTCGCTCCGGCCCATCCCCGACGATCACGATGCGAAACTCACGGCCCTCCGCCAAAAGCGCTTTCGCAGCTTCTAGCAGGATCTCCGCACCCTTCGTTGAAACCAGCCTCCCCTGGAACGCGATGACGGGGACGTCCAGAGAGGACACCTCAGTCTCGGGCGCCGGTCGAAGCGGCACCAGTCCGTGATGAATCGTCGTATCGCGTGGCAGTCGCAGTTGCTCTCGCAGCCAATTCGTGGGCATCACGTTCGACCTCACCCTCGTGCAAAGCCAGCGACGCACGAACGTCAGCAACCACAGCCTTTTAGCCCCAAGCCATCCCAGCGCTGGATCGCACTTCCAACACTCGGCCCGCCGGCCTGCCATAAAATGTCCGGGGCAAGGTTCGCCTTTTGACTCAATCAGTAGCTGCCCCGTCGGACAGATCACCTGAAATCCGTGGTGCTCAACCACGACCGGCTTGCGGGCCAACATCCCCAGGATTAACGGCAGTAGAGCGGGCCCCGCCAGATGCAGGACATCCGCCTCGCGCACCAGCTTCGTCAATTCCAGCAATCGCGGCTGACGCACCACCGAAAACGGCAGCGCGGCATCGTCGAAATTCTCTCGCGGCGTCTGCGTCACCAGCGTCACAGAGAACTCCCTCGTCCCTTCCTTTGAACGCAGTTCCGCCAGTCCGCTTGCTAGCGATTGAACGATCGTCTCGACGCCGCCGATACTCGGTGCGAAATAGTGTGAGTAAAGAAGGAGCTTCACGCCCCGTTTTTCCGGAGTACACCTACGCCACGGAGAATGCGGGCCTCCGGTGTGCCGACTTTGCGCGCGAAGTCCTCAAACGCAGAATTCCAGAGGGCATCGTCCGCAAAAAGGAGTTCTCCCAGGCGTAAGAAAGGATACGCGATTTCGAACTCCCAAAGCATGTGTTCGTACGTGTGCAGACTGTCGTGCAGAAAGATGTCTATGCGGCCAAGTTCAGGAAGCAGTTTTGGCAAGATTTCTTTTGCATCCCCCAAATGAACGTGCCAGGGCTTGCGTAGCCACTTCGGGACGAACCAACCCGCTTCCATCCCTTCCGGCAAGTAGGCGGGATCGGGCAACCCGATCGAATGAAGCGCGCCTCGCTGATTCCGATGCAGCGCAAGCAGGATGTATGCGGAAGAGACTCCGTTCGCGATGCCGGTCTCCACTACAACTTGCGGCCTCAAAGCCCGCACTGCTGCATACGGAAACAAAACCTTCTTTGCGTACAAATCCGCGCTCATGATTTTCAGTTCGCGGAAGTTTTGCTCGGTTTCGCGCAGGTGGCGGGAAAAGGCCGGAGAAGAAATCGGCTCATCCAAATACTCGCGGATAGCGTCCACGGAAGCACCAGTGATTTTGGCAAGGAAACGCTCATCGGCAAGCGTTAGCTCCCGCAACATGGCTCCAAGCACATATTTGGGATTCTTCGCAGCGAACGCCATACGCTGTTTTGCGTTCTGCATCAGCCATTTCATGATGCTTCCGTTCTCTACGAACTGCGGACACGCGCGACACCTTTTTCGATCGCTTGAATCATCGCTTCGACATTGCGCTCCGGCGACCAGGTTTTGATGTGCGCAAGAACCTTCGCTTTTTGCTGTTGTAACTGCGCCCGATCCACAAGAATCCTGGCCAGCTTCTCCGCCAAGACTCCCACGTTTCCGGCCGGGAAAACGAAGTCCGGGGCAATAGGCAGAATCAGGTCACGCGCCGCTCCCACCTGGTCGCTTGCCATGACCGGGCAGCCGCAGCACATCGCTTCATTCACCACAACGGCAAACGGTTCGTAGACGGAGGGTAATACCATTAAGTCTACTAGTTTGTAAAGTGCCGGAAGTGCTGACTGATTGACGAATCCCAGGAACTGTACCTTGTCCGCAACGCCAAGGCGAATGGCATCGGCTTCCAAGTCGGCGCGTTGTGGCCCATCGCCGGCGAAGATTAATTTCGCATTCAAAATTCGAGCCTTTGCGAAGGCATGCAGCAAATCAGCCGGCCGCTTCCATGGCTGCAATTTTGCGCAAAATAGAATGGCGTGCTCGTTTGCTTTCAGGTCCAGCTTCTCGCGTTCCGCGTCTCGATCAATTTTTTCTGCCTGGGCTATCCACCAATCGTTGTCCACGCTGTAGGGCGTCATCGTAATTCGCTCCGCCGGAATTCCCAGCGACCGCATCAGCGCCTCTCCCAGGCTGGAGGGCACGATCACTTGATCCGCCAATCGGAATAGCATCGGCCAAATTACTCTTTTGAATCCGGCCTTCCACGCCTTTCCGTCGCGCGGCTCCAGCGACGATGCGTCCGTCCCAAAAATAAAAGCCGCGCGGGCTTTTTTCGCCGCACGGCATGCAATCCAAAATGACGCCCGGACGTAGCCGGTAAAACACAGAACGGCGTCGAATCTACCCTCTCGGATTAGACCTCTCAAACCAGGATTATTCATCCCCCAGAACGAATCTCGTTCTGGACCTTTGTTCGGCAGGTGGGTCCACTCGTAACCCTCGAGCAGCGGTACATCCCACTTTACTTCCGTGCCGAAATCCGGATCGACCGCTGCTTCCGCTCCCCGCATGCTGCAATACGCGACCTGTAACTCGATCCGGGAATGCTTCGCCATTCGCCGAAACACCGGCGCCATGTATTGCACTGGATGTGAGGCGACCGCCAAAACGCGAAATCTGCCGTCAGTCATGCGCTCGCACTTTTGTGCCTGATCTTCGACCCGGCATCGTTCATTCCGCAAAGTATAGCGGTTCAGACGCCAGTATCGGAACCGCCTGCCGAATTCGATTAGTTGGGAGAGAACGTCACCTTGTACACGTTCCCTTTGTCGTCCTTCGCTACGCCCTGCAATGGATGCGACTCGGTGCTCTGCACAGAAGTGTCCGGCCGGTACATCTCGAACTCAACTTTCGTGCCCTTGCCTCCGGCCATCTGCGCTCTTGCATACGATCTGGCTCCGAGCACATGAGACACGTAAAATCCGGACCCATAAATCAAATCCCAGTCGCCTGCCAAGTTGCTTGAAGCGTCCGCGGAAGTGGTCGTCGTTTTTGATGGTGCATCCACTGCCTTCCACTTTCCCTCGCACCGCTCTCCATCGGGCAGCGTCACGAAAACAGAACCTGAGTTGGGATTCGCGGCGGTAACTTTTCCTACCAGCACCGGCAAAGGTTTCTGCTCAGCCAGTGGCCCTTGCACGGGATAGAACCTTGCCACGGCATGACACGAAGTCAAGGCAATCGACAAAAGGGCAGTAAAGACTAGTTTTTTCATCGAAATCCTCCGTGGACGACGCTCAGCGGTCCTGCTGCGGCAGGAACGGGAGAGATTAACTCCGATCTCTAATAATTCGACGTACACTCTGCCTACCCGGTTCCTCACTCTTCTTCCCTGTGTTAAACTTCCCAAGGTCCTGATTCTGCCCAAGCCAGTGCGGCAGGGAGAGTTTGCGGCTCACCGAAGTCTTCCGCAGATAGTTGAGGGGTTTACCCGGCCATCTGAGGTTTCATGGGCGGGAGGCGGCCACGCCAGGGCGTGAAGCCGAAAGAAATTTTACGCGAGAGAAGAGGAATTCGTCATGTCTGGGCACTCAAAATGGGCCACGATCAAGCACAAGAAAGCAGCGACTGACGCCAAGCGCGGCCGCGTTTTCACGCGACTCATTCGCGAAATCACCATCGCTTCCCGCATTGGCGGCGGAGACCCGAACTCCAATCCTCGGCTTCGCACTGCGATCCTTGCCGCAAAAAACGAAAACATGCCCAACGACAACATCGAACGCGCCATTATGCGCGGCACCGGCCAGCTCGAGGGCGAACAGTATGAAGAAGTGACCTTTGAAGGATACGGCCCGGGCGGCGTCGGCATGCTGATTCAGGTTGTAACCACGAACCGCAATCGCGCCGTAGGCGAAATGCGACACATGATGGGCAAGAACGGCGGAAACATGGCGGAAGCGGGCGCCGTCGGCTGGATGTTTAGCCGCAAGGGAGAAATCAGCATCCCCAAAGAAGCCGCAAGCGAAGACAAGTTGCTGGACCTCGTTCTTGAAGCTGGCGCAGAAGATCTGAAAGATGATGGTTCGGCCTGGTATGTCGTAACGCCTCCCGAAGCTCTGGAAGCAGTGAAAGAAGCCCTCGGCAAAGCGGGCATTACCCCCGCAAGCGCGGAAATAGGAATGGTTCCGCAGAACTACATCAAGCTCACCGGGGCGCAAGCTCAGCAAATGTTGCGCCTCGTGGAAGCGCTCGAAGAGCACGACGATGTGCAGCACGTTTACGCAAACTTTGACATTGACGAAAGCGAAATCCAAGCTGCCGTTGGCGCCAACTGACGAAGCTCCCTTTCGGGGCCGTTACTTCCTTACTTCTTTATCGTTCAACATTCGTTGCGCCCGTTCCCTGCGCGCTTTAGACTTACGTCTATGCAAATTGCGCCGAGTCCTCGAAAATTTCGCGTCCTTGGTATTGATCCAGCGGCAGCAGGACCGACAGGCTATGGCATTGTTGAAGTAGAGGGCCGCAAATGCCGCGCACTGCACTTTGGTGCACTTAAGGTCGGTGAAAAGCGCAAGGAATCTGTCGGCGCAGCACTGGAAGCCGTTCACGATTTGATCTGTGATTTGATTCAGCAATTTTCCCCAGAGGCGGTCGCAGTTGAATCCATCTTTTCGGCCCTGAATGTAAAGACGGCTCTTCGGCTTGCGGAAGTGCGCGGCGTTGTTTTGCTTGCCGCATCGCAACATCAAGTGGAAGTTTTCAGTTACGCGCCGCGCGAAATCAAATCTTCCGTCGTGGGTTACGGCAATGCTGACAAGCGGCAGGTGCAGACAATGGTTCGTGCTTTACTAGCGATGGCGGAGATACCCGAGCCTGCCGACGCCGCCGATGCTCTCGCCGTCGCGCTCTGCCACTTACAGGCAGACGAAAGCCGCCGCCGCTTTGGCGCAACAACAATGCCCCGCGTAAATTCCTCTGCATCGCGAGGCAAGCTGGCTCGCGCAGCCGCCGCAACGCCAATTACCGCTCCGCGCATCCAATCTTTGCGATGATGACCCGGCTCAAATTTTTCGCGGCATTCGGTCTCTTCTTTCTCGGCATAGCAAGTCTCTGTGCCGCAGCGCCTCCTGCCGCAAAGCTCACCTTTCGGCGTGTATTTCCCGCGAGCACTCCCGAGCTGATCGAGATCACCGTTGTCGAAGACTCCGACACCGCAACCTATGAGATACGTCAGCTTGACGAAGAAGCTGGAGCTACGCCCTTCGTCGTAAGCGCGCCACTTCGCGCCAAAATGTTTGGCTACGCTGCCGATCTGCATCATTTTCAGGGAGTCGATCTCGACGTTCACCGCAAGATTGCCAACCTGGGTGAGAAAACCTTCCGTTGGGAACAGGGCAGTCAGAAGTACGAGACCAAGTTCAATTACACACTCGATAAGTCCGCTACCCAGCTTCTTCAGATTTTCGAAGGCTTGGCGCGCCAGCAAGAACACTTTGTCCTGATTTCCCGCCGCATGAAATACGACCGGCTTGGTATCAACGATGCCCTTTTGCAATTTGAGTCTGACCTGAACCGCGGCCTCATGCCGGAGCCAAGCAGACTGGTTCCATTACTCGATCAAATTTCCAGCGACAGTAAGTTCGTAGACATTGCCCGCCAGCGTGCCCGTACTCTTGCCAACCGCATCCGCCCCGTCGCGTAAGAAGTTTTGTAAAATTTACAAATATTCTAGTTCCGATGCTGTATCCGATTGGCCGCTCGGTCTACAACGGGTTGGATATCAAGCTGACCGGCAACGTCAACAATCCAATCAAGTACGTGAAGCGTGCGAACTTCCAGGTGTCTTACACCTATTCGCGCTTCATCAACTCCGGCGGCGCGAATCCCACAGTGCCCGGCAACTCTGACCAGGACTTCGTGATTGCCGCTATAGACAATCGCGATCCCAACGGCTTTGCCGGCCCTTCCACTCTGGATCGTCCGAATCAGCTGAACTTCGGCGGTTATTTTGATTTGCCCTTGAAGTTCCGTCTTGGCTTCGTCTCTCACTTCTGGAGCGCATTGCCAACGTCTATCCAGATACCGACGGCGGCGGGAGGAACGACTGCTTCTGCCGGTGAAATTTTTCTTTCTGATTTCACCGGTGACGGCTCCGTTGGCGACTTGATGCCCGGAACTAAGGTTGGAGCGTTTGGCCGCAGCGTCTCCCTCAGCGATCTGACAAGTCTCATCAACAACTACAATACGAACATCGCCACCAACCTCACTCCGGCCGGTCAGGCTCTTGTGAGCGCAGGGCTATTCACGCAAGCACAGTTGATGGCGCTGGGAGCACATCCTTCAACAATTGCGATACCTCCAACGGATCAAGCCAACATGCGCGGCATGCGCGCCTTTGACTTGACGCTCGCTTGGGATGGGAAGTTCCGCGAACGCTTCACGATTTCTCCAAGCGTTGGCTTCTACAACCTCTTCAACTTCTCCAACTTCGACCTGCCGGGCAATGCGCTTTCCGGCTCATTGACGGGCTCATCGGGCTCGATCAACGGCACAAGCAACGCGACGCGGCCCGACCGCGTCGGGGTAGGCACGGGCGTCTTCGCGCTCGGCTCGCCTCGCGTCATCGAATTCGGTCTGAAGTTGACCTTCTAACCTTCCTGCGGATTTCGGCAGGTACGAAAAGGGGCGGGGAGCTAGTCTCCTCGCCCCTTTTCATTTAAACCCTTCCCTCTCAATCCGTTCCGCGCGCCCATTTCGCACCCGACTGCGCCTCAATGTAATTCCTGCACGTCCCATTGCGTATGTTAGGATGAGGGCAGTTTCTGTCCCTCCCAAAGCGCACATGGCCCGGCCATCTACAATGAACCTGTCTGAGGCGGTTGCTATTGCTACCTCCAGCCTCTGGGCTCACAAACTCCGCAGCGTTCTCACGCTCATCGGAGTCGTTATCGGCGTTGCCGCCGTAATCGCCGTTGTCAGCCTGATCAACGGCGCAAACCAATACGTCGCCACGAAGGTCTTCAATCTCGGAGCTGACGTCTTCGGCGTAGCTTACCAGCCCTCCATCGTCACCAACGTGGACGACTTCATCGAATTTCAAAAACGCAAGAAGCTTCACTGGGACGACTACGAGGCGATCCGGGATCAGTGCAAGTCCTGCAAACAGGTTGGCGCCTCTCTCAGCGGCCGAGTGGAAGTTCGCAGCGGGTTGAATTCGCTCAAGGACACGAACCTTCGCGCCTGGACTCCCAGGATGCCGGAACTCTACGACGTGGATCTCATCGAAGGGCGTCACATCACCGATGCCGACCTCACTGGCGCTGCTTCCGTCTGCGTCATTGGCCAGGATGTTGTGGACAATCTTCTTCCCGGCGTTGACCCGGTCGGAAAAGAAATTCGCTGGAATAATGTTCCCTGCGAAATTATTGGTGTAGGCAAAAAAGAAGGTTCTTCACTCGGCACTTCGCTCGACAACTGGATCATTCTTCCGCTCACCACTTACCGCAAGGAGTATGGCTCGCAGAATGATTCGCTGCGAATCACCGCCCGCGCCGGATCCGCTTCCCGTATTCAGGATAGTGTGGACGAAGTGCGCCAGATCATGCGCGGGCGCCATCACCTTGCATACAACGCGAAAGACGATTTCGCCGTCGAGACCAGCGATTCGTTTCTTTCCCTTTGGAAAGACATCAGCTCCGGATTTTTCGTCGTGATGGTCGGCATCGCCTCGATCTCGCTACTCGTCGGCGGCATCGTCATCATGAACATCATGCTCGTCAGCGTTACGGAACGAACGCGCGAAATCGGAGTCCGAAAAGCGCTTGGAGCGCGCCGCAACGACATTTTGCTCCAATTCCTGATCGAGTCTTCCACCATTGCTGTCATCGGCGGCGCTATCGGGGTACTCTGTGGAATCACCGCGGCGAAACTTGTCCAGTTACTTACGCCGTTCCCTGCCGCGGTGCAGTTCTGGTCAGTCTTGAGCGGTCTCATCGTTGCGCTCAGCGTGGGCCTCTTTTTCGGAACCTATCCCGCGTCGAAGGCGGCCCGGTTGGACCCCGTGGAGGCTCTGCGTTCCGAGTAGCGTCATATGGCAACCGTTTCCTCAACTCTGAACCAATCGCGCGCGAATTCTATTCGTGGCATAGTCAAACCTGCACGTTTACTCGAAGTAAAAGAGCAGGTGATGTTGGCTCTAGACACCCTGCGCAAAAACCCTCTCCGTTCTGCGCTCACGGTACTCGGGATCGTCATAGGCATCACCACAGTGATCGCCGTTAGTTCGCTAATCAACGGGCTGAATGAAAACGTTCTTGGCGGCATTCGCGACTTAGGCTCGGACACCATCATTTCCTACCGCTTCCCCTGGGCCTCGCTCTCCCGTCCGCCCAGTGAATGGTTCACGCGCAAAGAACTACAACCCGAATGGGCTGACGACATCGCGCGCCTTCCGCACGTCAAAGCTGCTTCGCCTTCCATGCGAATTTTCCGGCCCCAATTTGGCGCTGGAACGGCCGATGTCCGTCGTGGCGCTTACCGCGCGAAGAACGTGATTCTTCAGGGCAATCAACCGTCCATCGGCGAGATTTTCGATATCAAAATCGAAAAGGGGCGCATGTTCAACGAAACGGACGCCGAACACCGCGCACCTGTCGTCTGCCTCGGCTACGACACCGTGCATATTCTTTTCCCCGACAATCCCGACGCGGCCATCGGACAGGAAGTCACAATTGACGGCCAGCTCTTCACCGTGATCGGCTGGATGGAAAAACGCCGCCAGGGTATTTCCGGCGGTTCCAATCCTGAAGACAATATCGCCTTCATGCCAGTCACGACTCTGCGCAAGCTATATCCAAACCAAAAGGACTACGTGATTTTCGCAAAGGCCAGCGATCCGTCGCAGGTTTCCCAGGCCGTCGAAGAAATTCGCGATCTGCTTCGCCGCAAGCGCCGCCTTACCAACGACAAAGCCGATGATTTCGCTATCTTTACTTCCGACTATTTTCTCGACCTCTGGAACAAAATCAGTTTCATGATTTTCCTTCTTATGTTCGTTATCTCTTCCATCGGTCTTCTCGTCGGTGGCATCGGCGTGATGAACATCATGCTCGTCAGCGTTACGGAGCGAACAAGGGAAATTGGAGTCCGCAAGGCCATTGGAGCCAAGCGCAGCAACATCCTCCTCCAGTTTTTGATTGAGGCAGTGACCCTGAGCGCTGTCGGCGGGATCCTTGGCGTTATCTTTGGTTCTGGACTTTCGCTGCTGATGAAATACGGCGCGCACATGTCCGCGCAGCTTTCCGCCACTTGGGTTATCGCCGCGCTCGTTTTGTGCGCCGCTATCGGTATCGGCTTTGGCATCTATCCCGCCTGGAAGGCCGCTGGTCTCGATCCCGTTGAGGCCCTGCGTTACGAGTAGCTCGTTGCCCGCCAAGTCTCACGTCCCTCTATTTAACTCTTTGATACCACCTGTCCTTTAGAACGGGATACATACCTCGCTTTGCATCCTTATCCTTTCTGATAACGGCCCCTACGTCTCACCATTTGTCAGCGAGGTAAGAAACATGTTTCTCCCTCTCCGCCATGAAAATATGGAAGGCCGCCGCTGGCCAGTGATTTCCATCGCATTAGTCGCACTGAATCTGCTCGTTTTTCTAGGTACGCATGGCCAGCTCGATCAGGAAAGCTCTGACCGCGGTGAAATTCGTTCGCACATTTTGATGCTTGCCGCGGACCATCCCGAGCTCAACATTCCTCCCATAGGCCGGGAAATCGTGGATCAATTTGCAAAGGACAATCCTGCCGCGTGGGCAGCTGCCAAGTCTCATGGACGAGAGGTCGCGGATGGTTGGGACGCGCAAATGCGCCTGACTGACGATCCAGTAAAACTGCAGTCAGAAATGGACTCCCTTTGTGAGAAGTACTCTTCTTTCACCTCTGAATCCTTTCTCGATAAATATGCTTTCATTCCTGCGCATCCCACTGCCATTTCGTATGTAACTTCGGTCTTTCTCCACGGAGGTTGGCTCCATCTCATCGGCAACATGTGGTTTCTCTGGCTTGCCGGAGCAATCCTGGAAGACACTTGGGGCCGCATCATTTATCCAATTTTCTATCTGGTTGCGGGAGTTGCAGCCGCTCAATTCTATGCGTGGACCGCGCCCGGCAGCACGGCCCCTGCACTTGGCGCATCCGGAGCCGTTGCCGCTCTCATGGGCGCGTTCCTCGTTCGTTTTCCCACCACCAAAATTGATGTCGCAGTGATTCTCAGCCTGCGCAGCATCGCCAATCTCGCGCTCGGCAAAGGAATTCGTTTCAAGGCTGCGGCGTACTGGCTTCTGCCCTTCTGGCTTTTGGGGGAAATCTTCTCTGGGGCCATATTTGGCAAATTCTCCGGCGTCGCACACTGGGCTCACGTTGGTGGTTTCTTATTTGGTGGGCTCGCAGCCCTCGGGCTGAAATATTCCGGTCTCGAAGCAAAAGCGGACGCGGCCATCGAATCCAAAGTTTCCTGGACTGCCGATCCGGCGATTGTGGAAGCTACGGATTCCTTGCACGCTGGAAAACTCGATCAGGTCATCGCGACGCTTCAGCCCTATCTCGCAACCCATCCGGATTCGGTGGAAGGATACACACTTCTGCAGCAAACCTGCTGGCGCAAGAACGATGTGCAGGCCTATCGCGACGCTATGGGAAAGCTCATTCAGATTCATCTGAAATCGCAAAATTTTGACTCTGCCTGGCAGGACTATGCCGATTTGAAAAACTCCGGCAACACTCTGCCGCCAGCCGCCTGGCTTGAACTTGGACGTGGCGCGGAAGCGCAGGGCAATCTCGAACAAGCCGTGGAAGAATACGCTGCTCTGGCAAAGGCATTCCCGAACGAACGTCCTGCGTTGCTTGCTTTGCTCGCCGCTGGACGGCTTTCTCTGAAAAACCTTCATCGCCCATCGGAAGCGCTTCGCTATTACGAAGCTGCAGCCAAGTCGCCGGTTCCACACGCGGATTGGGAAACCAACATCCGCAACGGCATCGAAGGCGCGAAAAAGGCACTTTCGCCTGTCCCGGCCTAGATTTGCTTCACAAGCCTGCTTATTCCTGCAACTCTTGCAACATGCGCCGCGCCGTGCGTAGACTTTCTTCGCACTTTCTGTCGCACCCAAAATGGCTCACGGCGAATCCTTTCCTGTCACGCGATATTCCGTTCTCGCAGCTGCAGGCAGCGCGAACGCAGAAGAACGTTCGCGCGCACTCGATATCCTTTTCTCGGCTTATTGGAAGCCAATCTACAAGTATTTGCGGCTGAAATATTCGCAGGTTCCCCAGGATGCGCAGGATCTAACGCAAGGATTCTTCGCGGAATTGCTTGAGCGTGAACTGCTCTCTCGTTTCGATCCGGCAAAGAGCCGCCTGCGCACTTATCTGCGGCTTTGCGCCGACAGTTTTGCGCTCAACGAGATGAAAGCGGCTTCGCGCAAGAAGCGTGGCGGAGAATTTGCTCATGTCGCGCTCGATTTTTCCGCCGTCGAAGATGAATTGCGCGCGCAAACAATCGATCCGGCCTCGATTGCTTCTCCGGAATCGCTGGACGACTTTTTCGAAAAGGAGTGGATTCGCAGCTTGTTTTCTTCGGCTGTCGAAGACCTGAAAAACCTTTGCGAATCACGCGGCAAGCAAAAGGCATTTGCCATATTCGAATCGTACGACCTCGACGGCGAAGAAAACATCTCCTACGCAGATTTAGCAGAGCGCCACTCCATGCAGGTCACTGACGTAAACAATCAAATAGCTTGGGCGCGCCGCGAATTTCGCCGCATTACCATGGAACGTCTGCGCGCCCTTTCTGGAAGTGAGGAGGAGTTTTCTCGCGAAGCGAAAGCTCTTTTCGGCGAAGTACTTAAATGAAATTCCTTAACGACAGGGCGCTGGAACGTTTGCGTGGCTCAAGCGCGCCCGATCTTTCTGGTACGCGCTACGAATTGTGCGAACTCATTGCTCGCGGCGGCATGGGCATCGTGTACGCCGCGGACGACAAAAAGCTGAACCGCCGAGTCGCGCTGAAGATCCTGGATTCTGCGAACTCCGCCCCTGAATTGACGCAGCGTCTGATTCGTGAGGCGCGAATCCTTGCTCAACTTGAGCATCCTGGAATCGTTCCCGTCCACGACATTGGACATCTATCCGACGGCCGCGTTTTCTACACGATGAAATTTGTGGAAGGCGCTCGGCTCGATAAATTCGTCGCGCAACTCAGTTCCCTTCCGGAGCGCTTGCGATTGTTTTTGCGAATTTGCGACGCCGTCGCTTTCGCTCACGCCCGCGGGGTCCTTCATCGCGATCTCAAGCCGGCAAATGTCATGGTCGGCCCATTCGGCGAAGTTTTGGTTATGGATTGGGGCCTTGCAAAAATTGTTCAGGAAGCTTCTTCATCGGTTGAAACGGTTTTGATTTCCCAGAAAGAACGGCAAAGTGAGGAAGAAACTCAATCCACTGTAGTCACTGGCCATGGCACCGTGATGGGAACTCCCGGCTACATGTCTCCGGAACAAGCCCGCGGTGAAACGGAAAAAATTGATGCGCGCAGCGATGTTTTTTCTCTCGGAGCCCTTCTGAAATTTGTCGTTGGTAGCCTCTCCGAGCCGCGGCCGTTGCAGGCAATCTCCGCAAAAGCAATGGCCGAAAATCCTCAAGCACGTTACGCAAGTGTTTCTGATCTAGCCGCAGATGTCTCCCGTTTCCTGGACGGCCTCCCGGTTTCTGCCTATTCCGAAACCACTCTTGAGAGGCTGGGGCGCTTTTACAGGCGCCATCAAGTCGCTATTCTATTGATAACAGCCTACTTAGTGATGCGCTTTCTGGTCCTCTACTTTTTCCATCGCTAGCCCTAAAGGAATCTATCCCCCTGTTGTAAAGAGCCTCAGAGCGGGAGAGAATCTGGCGGCCTTTGGACGCTTCCAAAGGGGGAGGCAATGGGAATGAACAAGATTTTGCTGGGATTGATTCTGGGAACGGTTCTTGGTGCGGTGGATGGAGCGTCCGCGTGGTTCACGCCTGAAGTTCGTCCGGAAATGATGACGATCATCCTCGGTTCCTCTTTCAAAGGGTTGGTAGGCGGCATTCTGATTGGCTGGTTCTCGCGCAAAGTGAAATCGGTTCCTCTGGGAATCTTGTTCGGCCTCTTCATCGGAGCGCTTTTGGCGCTCGGAATCGCGCTCATGCCCGATGCCATCACCGGCAAGCACTACTACAAGGAAATCATCATCCCCGGAAGCCTCGTTGGACTGATCGTCGGATTTGCCACACAGAAATACGGCGCACTGCCTCAGCCCAAACAGGCGTAAGACTTTCGCAGGAAATCCGTAAAAAAGGAGAAGTGCCATGTCTCGCGTAATTCATTTCGAAATTCCCATTAACGACCCCGATCGTGCCGTCAAGTTCTACAAAGACGTGTTCGGCTGGAAGATCGAAAAGTGGCCCGGTCCGATGGAATATTGGCTGGTGAATACGGGCGATGAAAAGGCGCCAGGTATCAACGGCGGCATGATGAAGCGTGGGAACGTGCAGCACACAACAAATACTCTGGGCGTTGATTCTGTGGACGCATCCGTCGCTGCAGTGACTAAGGCAGGCGGCAAATTGATCATGCCGAAGACTCCAATCCCCGGCGTTGGCTATTTTGCCTACTGTGAGGACCCCGAAGGAAATCTTTTCGGCGTCATGCAGGCGGATGCGAACGCAAAGTAAGAGTTTGCAGTTTCAATTTCAGATGGAGGAAGAGTTATGAATTTCGCGAGGAAAATCGTGGCTGGTTTGTTTGCTGCAGGAATCATCTGTGCAGGAATTGCCCGGACAACTGTGGCCGCCGGCAGTGGTGGAACCGCTGCGTTCGAGCAAATGAAAGCGCTCGTCGGAGACTGGCAAACCGACTCCGCCGCGACCGGCAAAGCCACCCTGCACATGGAACTCACTTCAGGGGGCAGCGCGCTTCTCGAAAAATTCAGCATGGTCGAAAACGGCAAACCGGTCGAGATGATTACGCTGTACTTCGTCGACGGTGACCAATTGAAGCTCACCCACTATTGCATGGCCGGCAACCAACCCACTATGGCCGGAACCTACGACCCTGCTGCCAAAACCATCAAATTCGATTTTGTGAGCGTTTCGAATCTCAAGACCCCGGATTCGGGCCATATGCACCACGCTTTGTATACGTTTGTTGACAAAGACCACTTCCAGACAAAATGGACCTTCCGGAAAGACCAGAAAGACTCCTTCACCGAGGATGCTACGTACGTTCGCGTGAAATAACGCGATACAATCTTGTCCCAGCGTACGTAATAGATCTTCGGAGGGGTGTAAACACCATGTTCAAAACCATTCTTTTAGCGGCAGCAATCTTCCTGGCGGCTCCCGCAACGGATACGCTGACCCAGGCGGAACGGGACAAAGGGATCGCGGAACTCGAAGGCTCCAAAAAGATGTTCCTCGATTCGATCAAGGGACTCTCTGAGGCTCAGTGGAACTTTAAGGCTGGCCCGGACCGGTGGTCGATCGCGGAGTGTGCAGAACACATCGCGCTGTCGGAGGGCTTCATTTTTGGTCGAATCACCGATGGCGTGATGAAGACTCCGCTGACGCCGGAAAAGCGGTCAGCAACGGCAGGCAAAGACGACAAACTGGTGGCAATGTTGCAAGACCGATCGGTCAAAGCGAAAGCTCCAGAACCCATCGACCCGACGAAGAAGACGATGACGCACGAGGAATCAGTGAAGCTGTTCCTCGATAGCCGGGCCAAATCCGAAGAGTTCATCAAAACGACGCAAGAAGATCTTCGCGATCACATCTACGACCACCCGGTACCGGCAATCGGCTCCATGGATGCGTATCAGTGGGTGCTTTTCATGAGCGGCCATACGCGGCGGCACACTTTGCAGATTCTGGAAGTGAAGGCGGACCCCAACTTCCCGAAGATGTAGATTCGTTTCAACAAAGATCAGACCAAGAAGGGGGCGAAAGCCCCCTTTCTTTTTGCTTGTTAGGTCAGCGAACGAGAGCCCACGGATAGACGCCGACATTGATTTTCATGATGACGTAACTAAATCCGCCTGCATCCGGCTTCGGCTGATGCGGCGTGTCGGGCGGGATAAGCAAACAGTCTCCCGCCTTCACTTTGAAGGACTGGCCACCAACGATTGGCTGGCCGCGATATTCGCCGGGAATTACTCCATCCTTGTCATGCAAATTCTGTTGGTTTGCGATTTTTCCGCCAACAATCATTTCGCCAGTCCCGCCCGTAATTACATAAAAGTCGTAAGCGCCTGCGTGCTGCTCGGCATCATCCCAAAGACTGTTTACCTTGGTAAGACTTTGAACTGGCTGATCGCGATGCGCTCGATATAGCTGGAAGATGCTGAAGTTGCGAGTCGAAACGTGCACGGGACCGCCGCCGAAGGATTGGGAGCTGCCGGATCCCGCTTCCTTAACCGCTTTTGCTGCCTTGGCCGCCAGGTCCGCGTGCGCCTTGTACAAATCGTCCGCACTCCAAAATGTGACGGGCGGCGCGTCGGGGGCTAAGGCCGGTTCGCGCGGGTCGTTAAAGCCAAAGGGCATGACTTCCGCTTTCTTTTCCTGCGCTTGTGCAGACGGAACCAATGAGACGTTATTGCGCGGGTCTGGCGGCGCAGATCTGAGCGCATATCCGGCGATGAAACCCATAAGCGCTGCGACAAGAACAATTGCGGTCGTTCTTCGAGACATGTTGTTCCTCCAAAGGAAAATCAGGAATCCTATCCGCCTTCATTTCTTTTCGGCGGGCTTTTCTGATTCAAATTTGATTTCTTTCAACATTTCCGACTGTTTGTAGAGTTCTGTTTTCCCAGCCGGGAATTTATTTCGGTTAAGAACAAACGCAAGAATGTCCGCATCTTGTTGGCGTGACAACCGCCCGGGATTCGACTGCGGCATTGTCTTGCGAATGCGATCGAAAAGGTCTCCCAATGAAAGACCGTTCCAGTTGGCGAGAAATGCTCCGCCCGTAAGCGCTGGGGCCGATTCGCCGCCCGTGAGTTGGTCTCCATGGCACGCCGCACATTCTTTTTGATAGACCGGCTCGCCGCGTTTGGCTTGTTCTTCCGTATAGACGCCGTCCCACACGGAACGCGGAGTCGCAGCCGGTTCTTGCGACCGAGCAGCACAAATTCCCGCCAAACCGCAGGCCAGAATCCAGACGCTCCGATAGCGGGCAAAATTCATTCGGACTCCGCAGGAAGCGTGTACGCGATGTATTCGCCGGAATAAGGGCCGCCGCTTACGGCCACAACGATGTATTGTTTGCCGTTGTGCATGTACGTCATCGGTGATCCCGATTGCGGAGCAGGCATGAACACCGCGCCGACTTCTTTTCCGGACTTTTTGTCGTAAGCACGCAGCATTGCGCCGCGTGGATGATCGGATGTGGTCGTCACCTGGCCCTCACCAGCGATAACAAGGGTTTTGGTGACAAGAGTCCCGATGTTGTAGGTTTCCTGGCCAGTGCGAGGAATCGTCATGCCCTTGAGAAGAGGAGAATTTCGGACGACATCTGGAGTCTCACCGTGCGCGATTTGCCAGAGAATTTCGCCGGTATCTAGGCTGATGGCAGAAATGGTTCCGTAAGGCGGCTTCATCAATGGCAGCCCGTCAATGTTCATCGGCACATACTGGCTTGCTGCTTTTTTCTTGGGAGGCTTGGGAGAATCCGCGCCTGCATTTTCTCCTGGGCCGCGCAGAATTGTGACTTCTTCGCCGGCCGTTCCAGCAATGTAGGCCAAGTCTGAAACGGTTTTAGGCGCCGCGACCAAGCCGATTGGTTCGATGCACGCATTGCATGCGTAAATGTAAGCGATATGCGTTTCCGGGTCATAAGAACCTCCGGGCCAATTCGTGCCGCCGGAAGCTGTGCCAACGGTGAGCGTTCCGAGAGGGCCTTCGAGCTTACTAACTACGGGCGGAGTGAAAACTGGACCGAGGTGATACTTTGCCGCAATTTCTTTTGCTCGATTATGAAGCGCTGGAGTGAAATCGATCAGGTCATCCAGCGAAACTCCGTTGCGACTGTATGCGGGCGGCTTGGACGGAATCGGCTGCGTCGGAGAATAGGTTTCGCCGGGAACGTTTCCGACTTCAACCGGTTTTTCCGGCATGGACCAAACAGGTTTTCCTGTAATGCGATCGAAAACATACAAGAAACCTTGCTTGCTGGGCTGCGCGACCGCTTTGACCGGCTTTCCGTCCACCGTGATGTCTGCAAGAATTGGCGCGGAAGAAATATCCATGTCCCAGAGCGGGTGATGAACTAATTGGAAGTGCCATTTGCGCTCGCCGGTTTTCAGGTCCACACAAACTAGCGTTTCTCCAAAAAGATTGTTTCCTGGCCGATGGCCGCCATAAAAATCGCTTGTGGGACTTTCCACTGGCAGGTAGGCGAGCCCCAGTTTTTCGTCAACGGTGACCTGGGTCCAAACTCCAGTGTTGCCCGTGTATTCGGCCGAGCCCTTTTCCCAGGTGTCGTAGCCAAATTCGCCTTTCTTTGGAATCGTGTGAAAAATCCAAAGGCGCTTTCCGGTGCGTACGTCAAAGCCACGGACGTAGCCTTTGTTGTTGCGCATGCTGCGCGGCGTCATACCTTCACGAAATGCCGCGCCGATAATGATCGTATTCCCGGCAACGACCGGTGCCGATTGGATGCCGATTTCACCGGTGATCAAGTCCGGGAAAATATCCTGGTCATCGTCGAGTTTGAGATCTACAACGCCGTCTTTTCCAAACGTACTGACGGGCTGGCCAGTTTTTGCATTCAGACAAATCAGCCGGTAACCCGGCGTGACGTAGAGAATTCGTTCTTCTTTTCCATCACTCCAGTAGGCGAGGCCGCGGCCGGAGAGTTGCCGAGGAGCCGCTCCGCCACGCTTGCCTTCATGTTCGCCGTGAATCCAAAGCAATTCGCCAGTGCCAGGATCGAGAGCAATGACGGCGCGGCGAGAGCCAGCCGTTGCGTATAGCACGCCGTTCGCAACTAGAGGTGTGCCTTCGAGTTTGTATTCGGGGCGATCGCCGAAATTGTCCGTCTTGACGCGCCATGCGATTTCGAGATCGTTAAAGTTGGAAGCGTTGATTTGATCCAAGGGGCGATAGCGAGTCCCGGCAAGATCGGCGGCGTAGGTGGGCCAGTCCGAATCTTTGGGCTGCGATTGCGCCGCAGCCTTGGGAACGAGCAGAAAAACAGCGAAGATAACGCAAAGGGGCCCGAAGTGCAGGAATGTCTTTCTATTCCGCATACTCTATCCTCCGCTGTAATTTCCTGATTAGCTCATTTGCTTGATTTGCTCGAGCGCTTCCTTGATTTTTTTCTTTTGCTCGTCGGTGACGTCCGAGTTCGGCGGACGCTGGTAGAACTGGCGTGTGCCCATCTGCAGGCTAAGCGCATATTTCATTGGGCCATATTCGTCCACACCGCCGGGACGCAGGAGCTTGAGCGCTGTTTCGAGTTTCGCGATCGGCGGAGCGATGTCTTTGCCGGCGCGCTTCGCGGCAAAAACATCGGCAATCAATTTTGTAAAGTTGTTTCCCTCGGCCAGAATTGCGCCCATTCCGTGGTCGAGGGCGTATTTTAGATTTTCCGTAGTACCGGTGCGCATATTGAGTTTGGGAAATTCGGCGACAAATTTACGGTAAATGTCCGGATCGCTTTCGGAATCTTTGATGCCGGTGAGGTTCGGATATTTTTCCATGGCATGCATGAGTTCATGGGAGATGGGCACACCCGTGGCGAATGGGATGTGGTAGAGGTTGATGGGAATCTTCACGCTTTCAAACAGCATCGAAAAGTATCTGACCAAGCCGTCGGGGTGCGGATGTTTGTAATAAAACGGCGGGACAACGAGCAGGCCGTCGGCTCCGTTAGCTTCCGCGTGCTGCGAAAGCTCGAGTGTTTCCGGGAAATTGGCCGTGCCTGGGCTGACGATTATGTTGAGTCCGTTGCGATTCTTGAAGGCAACCTCGGCGATTTTCTTGCGTTCCGAGACAGAGAAAGATGGAAATTCACCTGTGGTGCCAAGGACGACGACGCCATCCGCTCCGTTTGCTTTCAAATATGCCAATAGATCCTTGTAAAGTTCCTCATCGAATTTGAGATTCTTGTCGCAGGGCGTGGAAGCCGCGACCCAAAAGAGCACCTTCTCCGTCGAGGCCGGCACAGGACCGGCTGGAGCGGGTTGAGGCGCGGACAGCTCCTTGATTTCGACTTTGGAGGAGATGCCGAGTGCGGCCGTGGCGCCGACTCCTCCCAGAAACGTCCTACGCGTAGTTTTCATGATTGTGCCTCGCTGGAATTGCGGGAAGTCTATGCCGAGATGAGCCGAGAAACAATGGTTTCGTTTTGGGAAAGGTACCCCGGTGAGCGCTGAGGGGGTATATGCACCTTTTTTCGTAAGTGCAGATTCTAAAGGACTTCAAGTCTAATGTTTTGGAACTGCAGAATCCAAAGGACTTGCAGCATGATTTTGCGGAACTGCAGATTTTAATGGACTTAATAGAGAAATGATTCTGAATAAGCTGATTGTGAAGTGAGTGGAAAGGCCCAGTGAGCGAGAGCAGCATGAACTTCACTCCCAATGGTAGCACAGATTGAGTTAACTGTAAAGGTATATTACTATCTCAGAATCATTCGAATGAATGTGGGCCTATGGACAGATTCACAAAGATTGGTGTAACTCTTCTCATTGGAAACGCATATACTTCAGAGGATCCAGCCACAACTCACGAAGACCCAGCCGGGAGGAAAGGATGCTCTCGGACACAGGAATAACTTTCGCCGGACATACCATCACAACCGTGCAATTGCTGTTAGTGGGCGGTTTGCTGCTCGGCCTGGCAGCGGCGTTGCTGGCGATGGCACGAAGCAAACGCGTCTCTTTGCAGCGGACGCTGGTAACAGATCAAATCGCAGTGGATTTGGGACGGATCGCATCGGCGCTCGAACAAATCGCTGGAGAAACTACAGCGCGCCGGCTTATGGAGGAGAGGCAAAAGGCAAACGTTACCCTGCCACCCGCAGTCGGCGAGGAAAAGCGCCCTGCCAATTCCTATTCAATCTTCGGGATGTGACACTCGGAAGCGATTCGATTCAATCGCAGGGTTTATTTCCGTCCATCATCTTCAAATAGCACGCGTACCAATCCGTGGCGAGAATCTCCTGTCCACGCTGTAGTGTGATTGTTACGGTAGGTGGAAACTTCTTGCGGAATGAACTCAGCTTGGCATTGGGAATATCGCGGCAGATTTCATCGTGAATATGATTTTCGACCACGTCTTTTTCCAAAGAACCGGCAAGGACTTCCTCGGAACCTGGATTTTCCTTGTTCCACTCGCCACGCATAATCTCTGTCATGTGGTGCAGTGAATCGCCGTACGCTTCCGGCCAGAGGTTGTCCACACACGCAGGGCACCCACCGTTCTGCAACGATATCAGATGGTCCAGTTCATAGTGATTTGCGGCGTCGGTGAACCCGTAGTCCTGCATTGTCTGTTTCTTGATGCGATTTGTGACGGACGTGGCAGGACGGACCTGACCGGTTGTCCAATTTTTATTGCATATATTCTGGGAAATATTTGCTTGCGTGACTGAGGTATCCGCCGCACCGGGAGTTTTTGTGGAGTCTGGATAAATCTCCGCCGGGCCGGCCTTTTGTGGTGGTGCTTTCGAAGAAGAAGGACTTGGCGTCTTGGCAGAGTCACCCGCCGGCTTCCCTAAAAGGAAGATCAACGCTGCGGCGAGAAGAAACTGCTTCATTACCGAGCATTTTAGGACACGCCATTAACTAGTCAAGTTATTTCCGCAAGCGATACGCCCGGCTGAAGACTATTTCGCGGCGGCTGAACGCGTCGCGTTAGCCAATGCACGCAGTGATTCAGTGTACGGGGCGCGGGCGACGCCGTTTTCGGTAAAGATGGCGGTGATGTATTTGTTTGGAGTGACATCGAACGCGGGATGAGCCGCGTGAACATCCGGAGCGATGCGGATGCCTTTGATTTGCGTGACTTCATCGGAAGATCGCTCTTCGATGGGAATGTGGTCGCCACTCGGAATCGAAAGATCAAACGTGGAAACTGGTGCGGCGATATAAAACGGGACGTTGTTTTCTTTGGCAAGGACGGCGATCTGGTAAGTCCCAATTTTGTTGGCGGCATCGCCATTAGCTGCAACGCGGTCGGCTCCAGTGACGATTGCGCCGACTTTTCCAGACTTCAAAAAATGGCCGACCATGTTGTCCGTAATGAGCGTGAGCGGAATGTTGCTGCGATGGAGTTCCCAGGCGGTGAGGCGCGCGCCCTGGAGATAGGGTCGCGTTTCAGGGACGTAGACGTGAAGCTTTTTGCCTTGCTCGACGGCAACTTGAATGACGCCGAGCGCTGTTCCGATACCGCCAGTGGCTAGTGCGCCGGCATTGCATTGCGTCATGACGTAGCCGTCGCGCGGCATGAATTCAGCTCCAAAGCGACCGATGGATTCGTCCGTGGCGCGCTTCTCGGCGTGGATGGCTTTGGCTTCGCCAATTAGAGCACGCTTGATTTGCGCGAGATCGGACGTGGAGGCGGAAAGTTCAGCAAAGCGGCGCTTCATGCGGTCAAGCGCCCAGAAAAGGTCAACGGCGGTCGGGCGTGTTTGCGCGAGCGTTTCGACGATGGTGGGGAATTCCTTTTGTAGATCGGCTAGTGATTTCGCTGCGGATTTTTCCACGCCGAGGGCGACTCCCATGGCGGCAGCGACGCCGATAGCAGGCGCACCGCGAATCACCATTTCGCGGATGGCCTTGGCGACGTCCTGATAGGTGGTGTAGGTGTAGGAGATTTCTTCGGCGGGAAGGAGTCGCTGGTCGAGCATGACGACGCCTTCGTTCGTCCACTGGATGGGTTCAGCAACGTACATTGGGAGCGTTTCCCTTCCTATCGATTGTAGCGAAGTGTGCGCGAGGAGCCAAAACGGAGCAGATTAGTTAGGTGCTGTAATTTGCGATTACACGAATGACTTTTTTATCGGCGCTAAATTCCATGAACTCGGCTGTTTTGGTGCCTTTGTGATTGGTGTAATAGAGGACAACAGAGCTCAGCCCGCACAACACGTCATGAAGCGTAAATTTCAGGCTTGGAAATGCCTCGAGGGCGCGCTGGAAATAGCTGCGAAGGGCCTCCTTGCCCGAAACGGTGCCGGACGGATCATTCAGAAGATTGGCGACCACAGGAGAGGTCAGTGTGACGCTCGATGCGTAGTGGGAAAGGATTGCGTCGAGATCATGTGCGTTCCATGCAGCTATCCAGTGATCTGCGAATTCGCGGGCTTGTTGAGAAGTAATCATAGTTCTCGTCTCGTCATACGGCTACAGAATGCAGCTGACTAATGTGGCGGAGCGTGCTTGCCGTATTTATCGTAAAAATAAGCGACCAGGAAAAGAAATGCGAGCGTGGAGTTGTATCCAAGGTGCATGAGATAGCTGGCCAGGACGGTTTGAGTTTTCGAACGGACAAAAGCGAATACGATGCCGACTCCCGTGAGCGAGATAACGATGGGCCATGCCCAGCCAAGCTGCGTGCCATGCATGATTCCAAACAGAATTGCAGTTAGGACGATGCTGGGCCAAATGCCGAACGTTCTTGCAAAGAGCGGATAGAGGTAGGCGCGGAAGATTGTTTCCTCTGCAAATGGAGCAATTAGAACCGCCATGCCCATGAATGCAAAAGCCATCTTAGGATTCTTGAAGATTTCGTTTATAGGAGCGTTCTCAGGAGCTTTGACCCTCGACGTGATTATCATCACGAGAAACGAGAGCGTGATACCCGAGACGACATAGACCCAAGATTTTGTCGGGAGCTTCGACAGTACAGGGTCAAATTTGCGCCAGCGCAGGGACTCCCAGAAAGGCTTGCCATAAAAGATGCGAATCGAGAAATAGAGAAAAAGAAAAATGGCTGCGTACAGGAGAATCATGACACCAATGGCAAAAACCGGCTTGGAAGTGACGAGTTGCTGCAATTCTCTTTGTGTTGGGCGGGCGGAGACGGCTTTCGTCTGAATGTAGAAAATGATGAAGATGGCCTGAATAAAAATAAGAGAAAGAACCGAAAAAGGGATGAAACAGACGAAATTTCCCCAGGACCAGGGAACATCGAGATCGTTCCAGGACCGTTCAACAAAGTAGTAAGGCTGCGGATGTGTTGCACCGTAGGTAAAGGGATCGCCCGGAGGAATTTCTGTTGCAGTTGGCGCGAAGGGTGCTGCAGCAAAAGGCGCCGGAGATGACAAGTGGTTTTGCGAGTCGCCGGGGGTAGCGTCCTGGTTGTCTTCAAAAATGTTCATTATTTCCTTTTGCGAGCCGCTAACTTCGCGGGCCAGGCGCTTACCAGAGCGGCGGCTACGAGCGGCAACAACAACTCGTGATGGCCGGTGATCGCAAAGCCGCGCGATCTGTCTGATTTCCCGCGTGCAGAAGCTGTTGGACGCTTCACTATATTTTGCAACGGACGATAGTGCTGGATGAAATCGAAGTTCGCGGTGGTAATTGACCGCAAAGGCACTCCCAGATTGCGAACGACGGAAACGGCCTTCAGGAAGACCTCCGGCAAAAGCACAGCGGAACCCCAATTGAGATATACGCCGCCGGGATGCATTTCTTTCACGAGCGCGCAGAAGAGGCGGAAATCGTTGTGGGTGGCGGAGCCAAGCGCGGCGCCGTCCGCGGCAGGGTGCATGTGCGGGATATCTGTGCCTATAGCAAGGTGTACGGTGACGGGAATTTTGTGTTGATAGGCAGCGAGAAGGACGCTGGCTGCAGCGTGTTTGGGGTTGAGTTTGCGTGAAGCGAGGAATTTTCCGGCGGCTTCACCGTAGCCGATACCGGTGTATGCGGCGGTCGAAGCGACTGAGTTGAGAACCGTGCCCGTTTCGCGCGCCATGCCAAAGGCGCCAGAGCCGAGGCTTGCTTCGACGTCTTCAGAAGTGTTGCCGCAGATGGCGATTTCAAAATCGTGGATGAGAGCAGCACCGTTCATCGCGATGCCGGAGATGAAGCCACGATGGATAAGGTCGTTAATGACTGGGCCCAGGCCGGTTTTGATGACGTGGCCGCCTATGCCCCAGAGAATGGTTTTGCGAGAGCGTTTGGCAGCATGGATTGCGGCAAGAAGGTCGCGGAGATCGTTTGCTGCAAGGAAATTGGGAAGAGAGTCCAGGAAATTCTTGAGCGAGGAATTCTGCGCGGGAGGTTTGGCAAAATCAGCGACGGAGACTTTGCTTTTGCGGGAAGCGAGCGGGTAAGTGGCAATTTCGCCAAATTGAAGAGGAGAGATGGAATAGATGCTCATGAGCTGAGTGACAACTTTAGTGCAAAACGCACGTGAATTTCAGCTCTTTCCATTGGAATGATTGCCGTTGGAAGGAATATTTAGGACGCGAGCCAAGGCTTGCCCTGTGTAAGACTTTTTGGAGCGTGCGACTTGTTCGGGCGGACCTTGCGCGACGACGCGGCCGCCGCCTTCGCCGCCTTCAGGGCCGAGGTCGATGATCCAGTCGGCCTGTTTGATGACGTCGAGGTGATGCTCGATGATGAGGACCGTGTTGCCGAGCGAAACGAGGCGCTGGAGCACGTCAAGAAGTTTTCGAACGTCGTCGAAGTGGAGGCCGGTGGTCGGCTCATCGAGAATGTAGAGCGTGCGGCCAGTCTGGCGTTTGGAGAGTTCGCGTGCAAGTTTGATACGCTGCGCTTCGCCGCCGGAAAGTGTAGTGGCGGATTGGCCGAGTTGTACATAACCGAGGCCGACTTCGACAAGCGTGGAAAGCTTTTGCTGAATTTGCGGAATGTTCTCGAGGAGCTTCAGCGCTTCGCTGATGGGCAGATTCAGAATGTCGTTGATGGAGTGATTCTTGTAACGAACGGCGAGTGTTTCGGAATTGTAGCGGCGACCTCGGCAGACTTCGCATTGAACATACACATCCGGGAGAAAATTCATCTCGATGCGGCGCAGGCCGTCACCCTGGCAGGCTTCGCAACGTCCGCCTTTTACGTTGAAGCTGAAGCGGCCGGGTTTGTAACCGCGTTCCCTCGATTCGGGAAGCATCGCGAAAAGCTCGCGAATGGGGCCAAAGACTCCGGTGTAGGTGGCGGGATTCGAACGAGGCGTACGGCCGATGGGTGCCTGATCGATTTCAATCACTTTATCTATGAATTCGATGCCAGTGATTTCGCGGTGCGCGCCGCCGGGTTCGCTGGCGCGATAGAGCTTTTGTGCAAGTGTGCGGTATAGGATGTCATTTACGAGGGTGGATTTGCCAGAGCCCGAGACTCCGGTGACGACCGTGAGTAAGCCGATGGGAATCGTGACATCAATATCCTTCAAATTGTTGGCGGTGGCGCCAAGGACTTGAATTGACTTTCCGTTAACGGCGCGGCGCGAGGGCGGCACTGGAATTTTAAGCGAGCCGGAAAGATATTGACCGGTAAGTGATTCAGCGCTGTCCGCGATTTGTTGCGGCTTACCCTGAGCGACGAGATAGCCGCCTGCGTTTCCCGCCCCCGGCCCGAGATCCACAACAAAATCGGCACGGCGGATGGTGTCTTCGTCGTGCTCGACGACGAGAACCGTGTTGCCGAGATTGCGCAGGCGTTCGAGCGAACCGAGAAGGCGTTCATTGTCGCGCGCGTGAAGACCAATGCTGGGCTCATCGAGAACATAGAGAACGCCGCGCAAGCGCGAGCCGATTTGGGTGGCAAGGCGAATGCGCTGCGCTTCGCCTCCGGAAAGCGTCGCAGCGGAGCGGTCGAGACTGAGATAGCCGAGTCCGACAGCCAAAAGAAATTCGATACGCTGCGAGACTTCGTCTAGAGGACGCGCAGCGATTTCCTTTTGGCGCGAGGTGAGATGCGAAATGATCTTTTCTACGGCGGGCCGAGCAGCACTGAGAGAGCGCGCGGTAAAATCGGCGATGGACCAGCCAGCGAGTTTCACGGCAAGCGATTCAGGACGGAGGCGTTTGCCATGGCAGACGCTGCACTGCGTGGCAGACATGTACTGCGTCATCCACTCGCGATAAGCGTCTGAATTCGATTCCTCGAAATTCTTTTCCAAAAATTTCAGGATGCCGTTGAAACGGAAGCTTTTTTCTTTTTTGGCTTTTGCTTTTGGCACATCGTCGTTCTTTGCATCGGGTCCCCGGGAAGGCGGATAGCCGTACAAGAGCATGTTCTGGATTTTTTGTGGAAACTTGTCGAATGGCGTGTCGAGATCAAACCCGTGAGCGTATGCCGCCAGTTCGAGCGTGCGTTTGAGAATTGTAGAGGCCGAGCCAGGGCCAAGACCGCCATCAAACAGAGGCCGGCTGAAGTCGTGAAAGATTTTTGCGGGGTCGAAGTCGTATTTCGAACCGAGTCCGTTACAAGCAGGGCACGCCCCGTAGGGCGAATTGAAGCTGAACGAGCGCGGCTCGAGGACGGGAACGCTGATGCCGCAATCGGGACAAGCGAGTTTTTCGGAGAAGACGTGTTCTTTGCCGCCGACCACGGCGACGGTGACGAGACCACCAGCCAACTTCAGTGCGGTTGTAACCGACTGCTCGAGGCGCGAAGCAATTCCCTGTTTGACGAGCAAACGATCAACGACGACTTCGATGGTGTGATTCTTGCGCTTATCCAGCGCCGGGAGATCATCCATCGGGTAGAGTTCGCCGTTAATGCGCACACGGACGTAGCCGTCCTGGCCGAGTTTTTCGAGCTCCTTGCGATAGGCGCCTTTGCGCCCGCGAACGATCGGCGCAAGGATCATGACGCGGTCGTCGGGTTGCGCGAGTTCACCCTGCAAAATGGATTGCACGATGGCTTCGCTGGATTGGCGGGTGATGGGCTTGGAGCAGTTCGGACAATGCGGCACGCCAACAGAAGCGTAGACGACGCGCAGGTAATCGTAAATTTCGGTAATGGTGCCGACGGTAGACCGCGGGGAACGCGACGTGGTCTTCTGCTCGATGGCGATCGAAGGCGATAGGCCCTCGATTACATCCACATCGGGGCGTTCCATCTGATCAAGGAACTGACGCGCATAGGCGGAAAGAGATTCGACATAGCGGCGCTGGCCTTCCGCGTAAATTGTGTCGAATGCCAACGACGACTTGCCTGACCCAGAGAGACCCGTGATAACGGTAAGGGTGTTTCGCGGGATCTCGATGCTGATGTTCTTCAGGTTGTGCTGCCGTGCGCCCCGCACGACGAGTTTGGTCAGGCCCATGATCCGAGAGTGCCCCTCCACAGGAGCCCAGGCACACAGTAGAGACACTGAGGCCAGAATAACTTTTTACGATAGCAGGGGAGGTTCGTGCGGGTCAATTTTCGGTTGTGCGCGATTCGAAAAACAGGCAGCCCGGGTGTAGGCAATTTCTTTCTGGTAATTTTGGGAAGGTAGTACCGCGTTTTTACTCAGGAATTGATTGGCATGCCATTGAAAATAAAAGGGTTAAGAATGGCGCGCAGGTTGCATTTCTCTAAGGCGTGGGGGAGGCGAGCCGAGGATCCCTTTAGGGGATTGAGGGCTGGGCCGGTTCGCTTCTCCCCTTTTTTCTTTTTCAGATTTGTGGCAAGTCCCAAGACCGCACTTTCGCCGACGGCGACCCGGAAGCCTTCCGGACCATCGCCAACCTTCCTGAAAACACCGACTAACCGAACACGGCGGAAGTGTGTCCAAGAGAAATTCGGAGTCAACAAAGTAAGTAAAGAAAGCACCGCGCGGAAAATCTAAGCGCGGTGAATTGTAATTGCGGGTGGATATGAAGTCCGGCTAGGTTCCGGCGATCGGGTTTTGTAGTCGGTCATCGTGAGACCGAGCATGATGGCCAGCCAAAAAAAACCGGAGATGATGACAAGCTGCGTACGCTTTGGGCTGTACTTGCCGTGCATGAAAAACAAAATCACAAGAGACATCTTGACCGTGGCAATGAACAAGGCAAGCACGATGTTCCACGGACCAAGGTCAATTTTTGCGGCTTGCACTGTTATCCAAGTGCCAACCAACAGCGCGGCGAGAATGGCCGCATAAAGCTTAGGCGAAACTACGTGATGTCCGTTTTCCGACACGCTATTTCTCCACTCAAGCCAGGTGACGATTGATCAGATAGAGCAACGGGAACAAGAAAATCCACACGATGTCAACGAAGTGCCAGTAGAGGCCAACGTTTTCGACGGGAGTATTGTAATTCACGTCAAAACGTCCCTTACGTGCGTCCAGAATCAGCCAGAGCAACAAGCCGGCGCCAATGATCATGTGCAGGGCGTGCAACCCGGTCATTCCAAAATAGAGAGAAAAATAAAGCTGGGCGTGCGCGTTGAGGGCTGTTTCTCCACCTTCCAGCTCGATGCCTTCTTCGATTTCCTTAATCTCGTTGGCAAGGTCTTTGCCTTCCAGATTGCAAGCAGTTGGATTCTTGCTGCAATAGGTGATGTCGAAACCGTGGCCTGGGATCAGGTGGTGATCAAACTTATCCTTGTACTCTTTTACTTTTACTCCAAGAAAGACGCAGCCCAGGATCAACGTGAGAATCAGGAAAATGGTGACCAGCTGTTTCTTGCTGGTCTGCGCAGACCAGACGGACATAGCCATCGTGAAGCTGCTGGCGATAAGGACGACGGTATTCGCGAAACCGAGAGGCAAGGACAGCATGTTGCCGCTGATGCCGAAGGCCGTTGGATACAGATGACGATTGATTGCATAGGCAAGGAAGATGCCGCCGAAAAACAGGATTTCCTGGACCAGAAAGATCCACATGCCGAGCGAAGCGGTTTCTTTTTGCTGCTCGAGCGTTTTGTATTGTCCGTACAGCTCTCCGGTGCGATGCACTCGGTGCTCCTTATTCACTGAAAGCAGAGCAGACTAAAGTCCGCTCCACCTCAAAAGTCAGTCGTCGCCGTGGGCTGGGGCCAGTTTGCCGGGCGCCTTTGCGCCTGCAAGGCCCAAGTCTGGGCGATGAACGAAATCGTACGGCTCCCAGTCCACAACGGGAGTCTCATGGAAATTCTCGGTAAGTGGCGGCGAATCGGTCTTCCACTCGAGGCCGGTGGAGGGCCAGGGATTTGGGCCGGCAACTTTGCCGTAGCGCATGGACCAAGTCAGATAGACCATCGGCAGCAAATAACCGAGCGCGAGAATCGAAGCTCCTGCCGTGGACATTACGTTCAACACCTGAAACTCGGGCGGGTAATTGTGATAACGGCGCGGCATTCCCAAACCACCGAGTATGAATTGCGGGAAGAACGTCAGGTTGAAGCCAATGAACAGAATAATCGCAGCCGACCGGGCGAGAAATTCCGGATAGAGGCGCCCCGTAATCTTCGGCCACCAGAAGTGCAAACCGCCGACGTAACCCATCACCGCGCCGCCAACCATGATGTAGTGGAAGTGCGCGATAACGAAGTAAGTGTCATGCAGGTGGATATCGAGGCCGAGGCACGCGAGAAAAAGGCCGGTCAGGCCGCCTATGGTGAATAGTCCGATAAAGCCGAGGGCATAAAGCATCGGCGTATCGTAAGAGACGGAACCTTTGTAAAGCGTCGAAGTCCAGTTAAAGACTTTGACTGCGGATGGAATGGCAACGAGGTAGCTCAAGAAAGAAAACGCGATTGCTGCGTACGTCGCTTCACCCGTGAGGAACATATGGTGCGCCCAGACGATGAAGCCGATAACGGCGATACCGATACTCGACGCTGCGATGAAGCTGTAACCAAAGATGGGTTTGCGCGCAAAGGTCGGAATGATTTCCGAGATTACGCCCATGGCCGGAAGAATCATGATGTACACGGCAGGATGGGAATAGAACCAGAACAGGTGCTGGAAGAGGATTGGATCGCCACCGTAGGCCGGATTGAAGAATCCGAAGTGGAACATACGCTCCAGGCCAGCGAGCAGCAGCGTGATTGCGATGACCGGCGTACCCAAAATCATGATCAAGCTGGTGGCGTAATGCGCCCAAACAAAAAGCGGCAAGCGGAACCAGGTCATGCCCGGCGCACGCATGGTGTGCACGGTTACGAGAAAATTCAAACCCGTCAGAATTGAAGAAAAACCGTTTATGAAGATGCCGATAACGGCCGGCGTTACCGCGGAATTCGAATAGATGCTGCTTAGCGGCGTATAGAACGTCCAGCCAGTGTCGAGGCCGCCCGTTGCGAATGAATACAAAACGAAGCTGCCGCCCACCAGGTAGATGTACCAGCTGAGAAGGTTAATCTTGGGGAAGGCAAGATCCTTCGCGCCGATCATAATCGGGATCAGAAAGTTGCCCAGAATGGCGGGAATCGAAGGGATCAGAAAGAAGAAAATCATCGCCACGCCATGCATGGTGAAGAGCTTGTTGTACGTTTCCGGTGTGACGAGCAAGCCGTTGGGCGTGAGCAGGTGGATACGAATCAGAGTGGCAAAGATGCCGCCCACGAAAAAGAAGAAAGTCACTGATGCAAGGTAGAGCAACGCGATGCGCTTATGGTCCGTGGTGAGCAGCCACGAACGAATGCCGTACGTGGCGTTGAGATAGTGCTCCCGCGGTAGCTGGTGCTTGCCGGCCGCTGTTGTTGTTGCACTCATAACTTATTTCTTCCCCGTTGCCGGTTCACCCGCCGCGGATTTCCCCGGAGCAGGCTGATCCTTCTGGGCCTTGATATATGCCGTGAGCGCGATGATCTGATCTTCCGTCACGATGCCCTGGAAGCTGGGCATGACCGGCTGAAACCCAGCGACGATTTTTGCATTTGGCTGGAGGATGGATTCGCGAATGTACGCGTCGTCCGCAGTCACGGTGGAGCCGTCTGCGAGCTTCACCTTCGAGCCATAAACTCCGTTGTACGAAGGACCGCGACCCTTGCCGTCCGGCAAATGGCACGTGTTGCAAGCGAGGTCATTATAAAGCCTCGCGCCTTCGGCCACTGGATCACTGTTATTCGTGCTCCCCGCGAGCCAGGCGGCGTACTCATCCGGCTCCATTACAGTTATCCACCCGCCCATGATGGCGTGGCTCGTTCCGCAATATTGTGAGCAGAAGAAGTGATAGCGCCCGGTTTTTGTCGGCTTAAACCACATCGAATTGTAGTGACCCGGAACGACGTCCATTTTCACTCGGAACGCAGGGAAGGAAAGGTCATGAATCACGTCTTCGCTGGCAAGGATCAGGCGAACATTGCGATTGACGGGAACGTGAAGTTCATTGATTTCACGGCGGCCATTGGGCTGCTGCATCTTCCACATCCACTGCTTGCCGATGACGTAGACATCAAGCGTATCCGAAGGCGTGTGGCGATAATCCACGTAAATCACCGCGCCCCAGCCAAACATGGCCATCAACAGGAAGAATGGCAAAACGATCCAGGTAATTTCGAGCCGCAAATCGCCGTGAATGGGGGTACCGATTTCGTCGGCGCTCTTCCTCCTGTACCGGAAGAAGAAATAGATGACGGCAATGCAGATGGCGACGGCGAAAAAGATGCAGACCGAGACGATGAACAGCATCAGCCCGTCAACGTCGGGAGCAAAGTTGGACGCCGAGTCCGGATACAATGGCAATTGCGACTGCACGGTTCTAGTGTGCTCCTTGATGGCGCAAATTCGCGCGCGCTGCCGCAGTTTCGCGGCGGCGGAAAATCAGAAAAGCGACGGCCATGGTGGCGAGCGTCACGATGCCGCCGAGGCGCACGATCTTCAGGATCGTTGCACTGTACTTCGCCGTGGTTGGATCGTATTCAAAGCAATAGAGCAAAACTCGATCCACGGGTGAGCCGATTTTCCCCGCGGATGCATCCACGAGGCCCAAGCGAACGTCCCGGCCAGGAAACTCAACACCATAAAAATAGCGTGATATGCGGCCATCGGGCGTGAGCATCAAAAGTCCGCTGGCGTGCGCGAAAAGATTTTGTTTCGCGTCAAAATTGAAGTGGAAATTTGCCGCGTTTGTGACGGCTGCAATCGATTCCTTTGAGCCAGTAAGGAAGTGCCATCCTGTGGCCGTTTCCGGGCGATGAAACTTCGCCATCGCAGAAGCCTTCTTCTGAGCGGCCATTTCCACAGTGTCGCGGTCATCGAAGCTCACAAAAACGACTTCGTAATCGCGTCCAGGATTGAACGAGAGCATTTTCAACGCGCCGACGACGCCCTGTTCAAGTTGCGTGCACATCATCGGGCAGCCGTAATAAACGAAGGCCAGGACGACGGGCTTCTGCTCATGAAAATAATCGGCCAGTTTGACCGCTCTTCCGGTTTCGTCCGTAAACGGCGTGTCGAGCGGCATCTGCGTGTTCAATTCGGGACGGAAACCTACACCTTGCAAAATCTTGGGCATCCCACTCGAGACTTCGCCAACGCTGTCCGGCGCCATTTGTGCGCGCGATGCCGACGCCGCAAGAAGCAGGGCAATGGCGCATCCGAATTTGGCAGTCAAGCGCATTTCTACTTTTTCTTCTCCGGAGCAGCAGCTGGGGCCGCCACGGGCAATCCCTTCTCCGCGATGATTTTCATCGCGTCTTTCACCGGAATCTTTGCAATTCCCGCTTTTTCATCCACCCAGCCGGACCGTTCGTTTTCAGCAGTGTCCGCTGCGATTTTGTCTCGCAGATCCTGTTGCGGGTCTGAAACGTGGCCAGGCACGCCTTGCAAACGAGGCTCAGGGGGCATGCTCATATTCTGCTCGTCAGTCGCAGACATCTGCTGGCGAACCATCGGCCGCGGCGTATCACCGCCGGAGACGAATCCCGTGCTGAATCTGAAGAAGTACACGCAAATCAAAAGCGAGACTCCCACAGTTACAGCAAGATAGAACAAGGACCAAACAACGGACGGAATGCTGATGTCCCTCTCTTCAAACGAGACATCGCTGTGCACAGGCAGATTGCCGTTGCTTGAGCTGTGCGGATCAGTGCTCATTGTTTGCAATCGCCTCCGAAAGTTTTGGATCGCCGAGTGGAAGCAGCGGGCGCCGCTTCAACTGTCCTGCAAAGAACCAGAACCACAAGCCACCAAGTCCCAAGATAGCCACCAAATCCCACACAATCGCAATCGGCTTTTCGAACGGGCTGCTCCAGAATTCCGGTTGAGTCAGCCAGAAAATATCGAGTACGCGCATTGCGATCATCCAGCACGCAACAATGGGAATCAGGCGTCGATTGCGCTTTACGTCATGCGAAAGAAGGATGAGGAACGGGAGGAGGAAGTGCAGCAGTAGTACGCCGACAGCGACGAAGCCCCAGGCTCCGCGCAAACGTTCGTGGTAGAACGTGATCTCTTCCGGCTGGTTACCGGACCAGATAATCAGCAATTGGGAAAAGGAGAAGTACGCCCAAAGCATGTTGAAAGCGAAAAGGAACTTGCCGAGATCGTGCAAATGGCGTTCCTGGATAATATGTGAGAATGGCTCGCTGTAAGAGAGCATCACGACGACAAGGATCATGAGCGCCATTGCGGAAATGGCCTGGCCAGCAACGAACATGAAACCGTAAATCGTGGAGGCCCAGTGGGGTGAAAGCGACATAACCCAATCGATTGCGGCGAAGGTCATTGCAAAAACGTAAAGAATGATTCCCGGACCAGCGAAGAACTTGATACTGGCCCGAAGCTTGCGATCATCTTTATTCACATCTTGGCGCGCTGAAAGCGCATTGAAGAGCAGCGCCAGGCCAATCCAAATCGCAAAGTAAAGCACAGCGCGGCCAAGCACAGCATTGTGCGTCAGCCACCACGATTGCAACTTCGAAAGGCCGCCTTCGGCGGGCCATTTCGCTGCGTCCATCCATCCAATGCGATTGTCATCGCCAACTTTGTGCGACTTGTAGAGATACTGCATCCCGGAATAGGCCAGCGGGATAAAAAAGGCTGCAACAAGCCAGAGCACACGGCTGCCGGCCTCGAGCGGTCGGCGAATAATGATTCCCCAATGGCCACCGGTGAGGTGTTGCAGCATGAGCAGGCCAAGTGAACCAAGCGAGAGTCCAAGTACTGCAAGGAACCCAACAAGATAGGAGCGGAAGAACGTTTCTGGCGAAGTGATCCATCCAGCGATGCAGCCGATAAGACCCAGCACACCAATCACAAGCGCGCGCTTCTCGAGCCGCGTTACGCTTTCCGGCGCTTTGTAATCCTGCGCGGTCATTCCTTCTCTCCCTTGGATTTCGCTCCGCCGTTCTCTGCACCAGCAGCAACTTTTGCGCGAATAGATTCGGGCAGTTCGCTGGCCTTGGCATTGCGACTCAACTGCAAAGCGCGAACATAAGCAATGATCGCCCAGCGATCCTTCGGCGGAATCTGTGCATTGTAGCTATACATTGACCCGAAACCGTTAGTGATGACGTCGTAGTAGTAGCCGTTGGGCGATTGGCGCAGCCTGTCAATGTGATAGCTGGGTGGCCGCTTCATGCCGCGTTCGACGATCATGCCGTTGCCGTCGCCTTGCAAACCGTGGCAGGGGGAGCAGTAAATTTTGTAACGCGCTTCACCACGCTCGAGCAGCGCCTGCGTAACGGGCAGCGGAAATGCATTCGAGTCCTTAGGCACGACCAAGTCGTCGTTTACCAAAGAGCCGCGAGCGACCGTGTTTTCAATGAGCGGACGATTGGAACGGCCATCGGGAAAGAAATCACTCGGGGTCTGCGGCCGGTATTTCGGCTGGTTCGCCATGTCCTGACGAAGAAGCTCTTCATTGCAGCCAGCTAAGGCCAGCACGCAAGCGGCAATCAGGATTCCGCGCGTGATCGAGGCGCTAATCTTCATCGCGCACCTCAGTCACGAATTGCGCTCCAATTCCCTGGAGGAACTTGGTCGCCTCGGAAAGATTGAATTTCTTGTCGCTCGCTTCGATGCAAACGAAAAACTTGTCGTCGGTGGCGCGCTTGAAGCGTTCCACAGTGAAAAGCGGGCAGTGCGGCTGCGGCAGTTTATTTAATGCGAGCATCCCGAACACTGCGAAGGTTGAAGCGCCAAGCACGGTCAATTCGAATGTGACCGGAATGAACGCCGGCCAGCTATTGAGCGGGCGCCCTGCAATATTCAAGGGATAAGCGAACACGTTTACCCAATATTGGAAGAAGAAGCCGGTCAGCCCGCCGCCAATTCCTCCAAGCAGGGAAAGCTGTGGAACAAGATTGTGCTTCCAGCCTTTAAGGCCATAGTGCAGGCCGCATGCTTCTGAGAGTCCAGGAATCGGGAACGGAGCAAATGCGTCAAAGTGCTCGTAACCCGCCTCGCGCACCTTGCGGGCAGCCGCCATTAGCGACTTCGGCGAATCAAATTCGCCAATCACGCCGTAAAGAGTGTTGCGCGGCTCGCTCATGCGTGATCCTCGTGTGACTTATGCGCAACCAATTCGCGCATTTCCGCGATGGAAATTGCCGGCAATCCTCGAACAAAGAGGAACAACAGCGACACGAAAAGGCCCATCGTGCCGATAAAGGTGCTGTAGTCCCAGAACGTCGGCTGATAGCGGCCCCAGGCGCCGGGAACGAAATCGCGCGTCAAACTGATAACTACGATGACGAAACGCTCGAGCCACATACCCAGGTTGATGACGAGCGACATGATGAAAAGTGCAGCTACATTCGTGCGCACTTTGCGAATCCAGAGAAGCTGCGGCGTCAGGATATTGCACAGAATCAAAGCAAAATAATAACCGCTGTAAGGCCCATGCAAACGCTGCTGCACCAGGAAAACGTCAAACTTGTTGCCGCTGTAGAGCGCCAGGAAAAACTCCATGAAGTAGCCGTACGCGACGATGAGGCCTGTGGCGAGCATCACTTTCGCCATGTTCTCCAGGTGGCGCATCGTGATGAAATCTTCGAGGCCGTAAGCTTTGCGCAACGGAATGGCAATCGTCAGCACCATGGCGAATCCGGAATAAATGGCTCCCGCAACGAAGTAAGGCGGGAAGATCGTCGTGTGCCATCCGGGAACGATGCCCACTGCGAAGTCGAAGCTCACGACCGTGTGAACCGAAAGCACGAGCGGCGTGGCAAGGCCTGCTAACAATAGATACGCCGACTGATACCGGTGCCAGTGGCGAGCCGACCCACGCCATCCCATGGCGAGCATACCGTAAATAATCTGCGCAGCTTTGTTCGTGGCGCGGTCGCGGAGAGTGGCCAAGTCCGGAATCAATCCAACAAACCAGAACAAGGCAGAAACCGTTCCGTAGGTCGATACGGCGAACACGTCCCAGATGAGCGGGCTGCGGAACTGCGGCCAGATACCCATCGTGCTCGGGTACGGGAACATGTAAAACGCCATCCAAGGACGGCCAACGTGAATGCCCGGAAAAACCGCGGCGCAAGCCACGGCAAAAAGCGTCATCGCTTCCGCAAAACGGTTGATTGAAGTGCGCCACTGTTGATTAAGGAGGAAGAGAATCGCGGAAATCAGCGTTCCAGCGTGACCAATACCAATCCACCAGACGAAGTTGACGATCGCAAAGCCCCAGCCAATCGGGATGTTGATGCCCCAAATTCCGACGCCCTTGATAATCAGCCATGCGATCGAACCGAGCAGCACCATCAAAATCGTGAACGAAATACTGAATCCAGCGAGCCACCCAAGAGAAACCGGGCGCGTCAACACGATGGACGCAATCTTGTCCGTTACCGAGGCGTAGTTGTACCCCGGCTCCAGAACACGCGGCAGGCGCGGAATTTCGGGCGAGTTGACGGGTCCCTCGCTCATGCTTTCTCCAAATCAGGATTCAGGTTGCGCACGGCTCCCAAATACGTCGTCCGCGGGCGGGCGTTCAATTCGCCAAGCATGTTGTAGCCGCGGGAGTTTACCGGTGCGCGCAATTTCGAAACTCGGCTGTTCGGATCGTTCGCATTGCCAAAAACGATTGCCTCGGACGGGCAAGCCTGTTCGCAGGCAGTAACGATTTCGCCGTCGCGAATTTCGCGTCCGATGCCGCCGTTTTCCTTTTCCGACTCAATGCGCACATTGTTGATGCGCTGCACGCAGTACGTGCATTTTTCCATCACGCCTCGGCTGCGTACCGTCACTTCTGGATTGCGCATCAGCTTCAGCGAGGGCGTTTCCCAATCCTGGAAGCGCAGGAAATTGAATCTTCGCACTTTGTACGGGCAGTTGTTCGAGCAATACCGCGTGCCGATGCAGCGGTTATAGACCATGTCGTTCAGGCCTTCAGCACTGTGCACTGTGGCGCCGACAGGGCAAACCTGTTCGCAAGGAGCATTTTCGCACTGCTGGCAAGGCACGGGCTGGAAATACGCAGTCGGATTCGCCAGCGCTGGCACTTCCGAATCTTCATCTTTTTGTGTTTCGAGGCCAGTTTCGTAATAGCGGTCAATGCGGATCCAGTGCATTTCGCGGCCGCGCATCACCTGATCCTTGCCGACCACGGGAATGTTGTTTTCCGACTGGCACGCGACAACGCAAGCGCTGCAACCATTGCACTTGGTGAGGTCGATTGCCATCGCCCATTTGTAGTGCTTGTAATAGCCCAGCTCTGCAAAATTTTGGTAAAGACTCAGACCGTCTGGCGGCGTTTCGTCTTTTTCGTGCGCGAAGTTTGGATTCTTCTTGAATTCCTCAAGGGAAGCAGAGCTGATAATTTTGCGGCCTTCCACATTGTGATGATATTGCGTGCACGCAATCGGGTATTCGTCGCTGGTGACAGTCAGCTTTCCCCCGCTCGCGGCCCAAAGCGCATGGGAGGCGCGAACTGCATAAGCATCGAAGCCCTTGTTGGTGCCGGTTTCGCCGGCTTTCTTGCGGCCGTAGCCTAGCGGGAGAACAACCACGTTATCTGCTTGGCCGGGTACAACCCACGCCGCAGCAGTCACCTTGCCGCCAGAAAGTTCAATATCCACGACGGAGGTTCGCACTTGACCGTGCTCGCCGCCGCGCGATGCGATGTTGCGCCCGATTCCCAGTCTCAAACCAGTTGCGGGACTGACCAGCGCTGCATTGTCCCAGGTAATTTTCGTTACCGGCTTTGCGAGTTCCTGCAACCAGCCGTTATTCGCAAAGCGGCCATCGTAAATCGTCGGATCAGGCCGGAAGATGAACTCGAGTTCGTCTTTGGCGGCTGTTTTCGGTGCAGGCAAGCTTGCCGGGCTGAACTTCGCAGTGACAGACAGCGGCGCCAACGCGCTGCCCGCAATAAATCCGTCATTTAGCGTTTTGCGCCACTTCTTTTCGGTATCGCCTTCCCCAAGCGCGCTCTTTACATAATCGCGCACCGCGTCATACGAGGTCACGCCCGGCTTGTCTGTAAATGCCGCAAGCACCTCAAACGCGGAATGCGCCTGATAAAGCGGCGCAATCAATGGCTGGATCACGCTGGCCGTGCCGTCGTAAGCGCGTGCATCGCCCCAGCCCTCAAGGAAATGAGTTTCCGGAATGTGCCAGTGAGAAAACTCGCTCGTCTCATTGTAATGCGAGCTTAGGTGCACAACCGTGTGTACTTTCTTCAGCTTCTGTTCGAATACCGAGAACGCCCAATCGCGCGGCGCGTCATACACTGGATTCCCGCCAAGAATCAGCAGCAAATCCACTTTGCCCTTGTGAATATCTGCAGCCAAATCATGCAGCGATTCGGCATGATTCACTGGATTCACTTCCACGGGCTCGGTGTAGTAAACCGTCGTGCCAGCATTGCCGAGAGCGGCATTGATCGCATGCGCCAGCGCATGAACCTCGGCCGTTTGCTGTTCGCCCGCCACAACGAGCGATGCACCTTTGTTCTTTTCCAGATCCTTCGCGACTGCTTCTGCAAATTTCTCCGCTTCCTTGGAAAGCGTTGCCGAACCGCCAAGCCCAAGCTTTGCTGCTATCGCACGCGCAAACAGTTCGATTTCGGAGGCTCGCAACGGCAAACGATGATCCGCAGCCGAGCCGGTAACACTTGGTGTGGGCTCGACAACATACAACCGGTTCATCTCGTCGCTCGGGCTAGTCAAATTGCGGCGGCGATAAAATTCCTTCGAATAGCGAATGTGGCCCGGTCCGCTTCCCAGCAAATCCGCATCCAGCGACAAAATCACGTTCGCCTTTTCCACGCGGCAAACGGTGTTGACGTAGCGGCCAAACGCAAGCTTGCCACCTTCGCGAGCACCATCGCTTACCGCGGGTTCCCACTGGTGCCACTTCGCCTGCGGGAAGAGTTTCAAAACGTATTCAATCTGCGAAGCGAGTGTTTTTGAGGTAATTGTTCCCGTCAAAATCCGCATTCCCGCGCCGCTCACGGCTTTTTGCGAGATTGCCAGGTCCGCCGCAGCCGACTGGAACATCGCCCAAGTCCGAATATCGCCTGCATATGTCGGCGTTTTCGCGCGGTCCGGGTCGTACAAATTCAGAATCGCTGCCTGGGTAATTGCATCCGTCGCACCAAGGCTCGATGGATGATCCGGATTGCCTTCAATCTTGGTTGGCCTTCCTTCGTGGCTTTCCACCAAAATGCCTACCGCGTCCGCCCCAAACGGCATCACCGTCGCGTACTGTTGCGGCTTGCCCAGAACCAATCCGTCCGGCGCTTTCACGTACGGGACAACGGTCTGCTCGGGCGCCCGGCCACATCCTGCCATGCCCGCGAGCGCCATCGAAGCGCCCATCAATTTCAAAAAGTCGCGCCGGTCAACCGATTCATCCCATTCCGAAGCAGCCCGCGGAAATTCGCGATGCAGCAAATCTTCAAAATGAGGATCGCCGGCCAACTCCTCGATCGAACGCCAATACTTCCTGCCGGTGCCGCTCTGCGCCTTCGCATTTGCGGCGGCCATATCCATGGGATATTCGCGCAGTTCGCGCTCTTCCGCTGTTGGCGGGTGATTATCTTGATCGAATTTGTGCTCGTGATCGCTCATGGCGTCCATCAACGATGACACGTCGAGCAGCTCGTCAGCTCAGCGGTCGTCCTAATCTTGCGGTCTATTGCAAATTGTTTTTGCTGCGCGACGCCTGCATCATCTGTCGGCGCCTTCCATTCCATGTTGTATACCTGATCCAGAGGACGCAGCGCCGCAGAGGGATTGCGATGGCAGTTGAGGCACCATTCCATCAGCAAAGTATTTGCCTGGAACATCAGCGGCATCTGGTTTACCGCGCCGTGACAAGTTGAACAGCCGACTCCCTTGCTTACGTGAATGCTGTGATTGAAATACGCAAATTCCGCAAGCCGGTGCACCTTCACCCACTGAATCGACTGATCCGTGCGATAGCTTTCCCGCACCGGTTCGAGATATCCCGAATTGTTGAACAAAACCGAGTGGCAATTCATGCAGGTCTTCGTTGGCGGGATGCCGGCTGTAGCGGAAGTTTCCACTGATGTATGACAGTACCGGCAATCAATGCCGTCGTCGCCCACGTGATGCTTGTGGCTGAACTGCACTGGTTGTTCCCGCGAAATATTTTGTCGCGTCAAATAGGGCGAACGCGCGAGCGCCAGTATCCCGGTGAGAGCAATTCCCGCCAGGAAAATCGCGGAGAACAAACTGAATCGCGCGATGAAATTCGTGCTGCGGTGAAAAATCTGGGCCATGTTTGCGTTGCGCTGTGGCGGATGCCTCCGTTACTAGGGGCGGCAACCGGGAGACTCCACCTCAATCACAGGGAGCGCAAAACCCAGAGTCGTGATTGACGCGATAGTTTCTATCAAAACTTTTTGAAAAGCAACACTTCGGGGAATTTTTTCGTAAAAGAATTTCTACTTATTCAAATTCGGATGCGACGAAAGTTGTGAACGATTCGAAATATTTTTCGCAACGAATTCCCAACTTGGCCTTATATAGGACCAAAACGGAATTTATGAAAAATCTCCTCCCTCTTCGTTTCCCCTTATTCTGCCCCATGCTATCTTAGTAGGACTCTTTGCAGCCTCCCCATGCTGATCAAGAGCGCAATCTACCTTTGGGGATATGTCTACGGCCGCCCGGCGGCCGAGCCCGCTGGGGCGTGGTCCAACCGGTAGGACACCTCACTGTTAATGAGGATGGTGAAGGTTCGAATCCTTCCGCCCCAGCCAATCTTCTCTCTGCGATTTTAGCCTTTGGTAGTAGGTAACCCTGCGTCTAGCCAGCCTCTCCAGCCGCCGTCCATGGACTCAACGTTGGTGTAACCCATTTTCTGAAGATTGTCCGCAACAAGCGCCGAGCGAAACCCGCCGCCACAATAAAGAATCATTTTTGTGTGCGTATCTGGCACGGCGGTTTCAATGTCGCGCTCGATAATCCCTCGTCCCATGTGCACCGCGCCCGGCAAATGCCCATTCACCCATTCGTTGTCTTCGCGCACATCCACCAGCAGAAATTTTTCTCCATTGTCCATGCGCCGCTTTACATCGGCCACATTCGTTTCCTTCACGCGGGCTTTTGATTCGTTGACCAGCTTTAGAAATTGCGGCGAATGCTTCATGGCAAACTCTCCTACGAGCCAAGCCAAAGGCTAGCACACGGCTGAAGCGCAGAAAAAGCTGTAATGTTTTGCCCAGTAATCATTGTTTCGGAGCTTCAGCGGGAGCGCTTGCCCCGCCCTTTTTGGCAAGCGCGCGCACATAATTCACCATCTTCCAGACTTCATTCGGAGGAAGCCGGTCTCCTTCTCCGGTCATTTGTCCCTTGCCCTTTACGATCAGTTCGTAAATTTGCGCGTCTCTCATCCCGCTGAGCGTTGCCGGCTCTCGCCAATCGTGCATTGTGAGCTTCATGGACTCGACCATCTCACCCTTGCCGTCTCCCGTGGCTCCGTGGCACATCGCGCAGTCGTAGCCGAATATTTTTTTCGAAGCTGCCAATCCTTCTGGCGTTGGCGCGACGGGATTTTTCTTCTCTGCGGCCGGAGGTTTTGCGGGCTCGGCCGCAGCAGGTGGAGTCTCTTTTGGCTTTTCTTGCTCGGCCTGTTGTTGTGCAAGAACAGATGAGAAACCCGCAAGAATGATCACGCTAAAGCAGGCGAGCGCAGGCCGCATGGCATCCTCCTGACAGGAACGAACCGACGAATTTTTTTGACTAACTTTGGAGACCGACCGAGAAATCTCTACCCTGCCGCGGATTCTACACCCGCGTAAAGGCTTTGAAGCAAGTTTCAGTGAATATTGTTCGATTGGAAGCGATTGCTCGATGTGACGGCGGTCACTCCATGTCCCGCCAATTCGGACCAATGCCAACTTCCACAACCAGTGGCACCAGGAGTTCGTGCACACCTTCCATCTCTTCGCGGACCAGCTTCTCTAGTTTCTTCTGCTCTTCTTTCGGAGCCTCGAACAAAAGCTCATCGTGAACCTGCAAAATCATCTTGGCTTCGAATTTCTCTCTCGATAGCCTGCGGTCAATTGCAATCATCGCCAGTTTAATTAAGTCTGCAGCCGTTCCCTGCAAAGGCGAATTCAACGCCGTTCGTTCCGCGAAATTGCGCAACTGGATCTGCTGTGCCGTGATTTCGGGAATCGGCCGAATTCTCCCGAACAGAGTTTTCGCAACGCCCGTTTTCCGCGTCTCGGCAAGTACGTTGTCCAGATACGCCTTCACGCCTTTGTACCGCGCGAAATACGCATTGATGAACTGCGCCGCTTCGCGCTGTTCGATCCCAAGTTGCTGCGCCAACCCAAACGGAGAAAGCCCATAGATAATTCCGAAATTGATCGCCTTCGCAGCGCGCCGATGCTCCCCAGTTTGGGCCAAGGGCCCCACGCCGAAAACTTCCTGGGCGGTCCGCGCGTGAATGTCTTCTCCATTGCGGAACGCCTCGATGAGAACGGGGTCCTTCGAGAAGTGCGCCATCACCCGCAATTCAATCTGCGAATAGTCCGCGGACAGCAGCACCTTTCCTTTTTCCGCCACGAACGCCGCGCGGATTTCGCGGCCCAGTTCCGTTCGAATCGGTATATTTTGCAGATTCGGATCGCTCGAACTCAGCCGCCCAGTCGCGGTTCCTGTCTGGGACATGCTTGTGTGAACGCGCCCTGTCTCCGGATGAATTAGCTTCGGCAACGAATCCACATACGTGGACTTCAATTTCGCAATTTCGCGATATTCAATCACTTTCCCCGGCAGCGGATGGGTCGCGCCTAGTTCTTCCAGCACTTCCGCGGCGGTCGAGCGCGATTTCGCTTTTCCGCGTTTGGCCGCAGGCGCCAGATTTAATTTATCGAACAGAATTTCCGCGAGCTGCGTCGGCGAATTGACGTTAAACTCCACGCCAGCCATTTCCCAAATCTCTTTTTCCAGTCGCCGGACTTCTTTCTCCATTGCCTGCGACATTTTCTCCAACGCTTTCGGGTCCACGCGAACGCCTGCGCGCTCCATGTCTGCAATCACTGGCGCAAGCGGCAAATCAATCTCTTCGTATGCGTTTTCCAGACCTTTTTCTTTCACCTCCGCGCGCAAAATCGGAGCGAGCCTCTGCAAGAAATCCGCGCGCTCGCCCGGGCCTCCGCCAATCGGTGCATTAAATTGCCGGAAAACGACGTCCGCAAAATCATGTTTCGCCGTCGTCGGCTTTAGCAGGTAGGAGTAGATCTGGGTCGCATCCGCAATGTTTTCCGCTCGGCCCGTCATCAGCTGAAACAACTTCGGGTCATGCACAATCTTTGCTCGCTTCGGATTCGCCAGCACTGGCGCAATCGCTTTCAGCACCTCGCCTTTTTCATCCGTCCAGATGGCTCGGCCCTCGCCCGCCTTGCTGGACACTTCAATTCCTGTCACCCGCGTTCCAAATCCTTCCACTTCCCTCTCGCCAGTATCGAGTTGCAACCACACCGCGAGATGCGCTTTCGCAGGCAATTTCTCCAGCCACGCACGAAATTCCTTCGCGTCGGCAAACTGTGCGTAATCCTTCGTCGTTGGTGTTTCAACCTGTACGACTGCAGGCGGTGCGCTCGCCTCTCCCAATTCCCGCAGCAGCGAATTGAATCCTAGTTCGCGGTACAACGCACCCAACTCCGCAGTATTCGGCGCCTGCACTTCCAACTCTTTGAGTTTGATCTCCACCGGAGCATCCGTTGCAATCGCAGCGAGCTGCTTGGACATCATTACTTGTTCGCGTTGCTGCTGTAGGGCTTCCCGATAACGCTTGTTCGGCACTTCGTCCGCGTGATCGAGCGCGTTTTCCACGCTTCCATATTTCTTGATCAGTTCTGCCGCGCCCTTTTCGCCGATTCCGTTTGCGCCGGGGATGTTGTCTATCTTGTCCCCAAGAAGCGCCATGTAATCCACCACTTGCTCCGGGGTCACGCCCAGAATCTCTTCCACCTTCTTTTCATCAACAATAATGTCGCCCTTCAACCCGCCCGAACCGGTGCGCAACGTCCGCACATTTTTTCCAACAAGCTGCATCATGTCTTTGTCGTTCGAAATGATCAGCACATCCATTCCTTGCTTCGCGCCTTTCACGGCCATTGTTCCGATCACATCGTCTGCTTCGTAACCTTTTACTTCTAGAATCGGCAGCCGCAGCGCTTCGCACAACCGTTTCACAAACGGCAGCTGCACGCGCATCTCGTCCGGCATCGGCTGCCGCTGCGCTTTGTATTTTTCAAAAAGCGCGTCGCGGAACGTCGCACCCGGCGGGTCAAACACAATTCCAATGTAGTCCGGCTGATAATCCTTGATCAGCCGCCGCAAAATATTTCCAAACAAGAAAGGAACGTTTGTGGGAACGCCGCCCGGTCCCGTGAGCCGCATCGGCATCGGCGCAAAAAAAGCGCGGTAGATGTGCGCCATCGCATCTACAAGAAACAGTTTTTTGCGCTCTGCAGGCATCGCGCGAGTATAGCAAACGCTACGGGGCAGCCCTTGCAATGACTCTTTTGCAGCAAAGAAAAGGGCCGCTCTTTGAGCGGCCCCACTCTATCGGCTGACTGATTTCAATTTTCGCTCTTTGGAGAATCCGAATGCGCGGCCGGTTTCGGAGGCTTAGTCTTGCTATTCGGCGCACCGGATCTATTTTCGCTATTTTGCGAACCGATCACAATCAGCATCCGTGTGCCGCTATCGAGGCGCACGTTTTTCCCAGCCGAAGTGATTACTGACCCTTCCGTGCCGTTCGAACCCACCGTATTCAAACTCAAGCCATTCAGCCCGAACACGCCGCGGCTGTTCGATGCGAACTGGCCATTGGTGGATACGCCGCCAACGGTGCCGTTCGCGGTACTGGCTACCCCTGTCGTCGTACGCGAAGTCGCATTCACTGCTCCAGTAGCTGTGCTGGTCGCAGCTCCAGCCGTATTCGTTACTGTTCCCGCAGCGCTTCCAGCCGTTGCCGCGACTCCGCCAAGCGCTCCACGTCCGCTCGATACGGCTCTGCCGCCACCTGTGACACCTGTGTCCGCCATCCCATCCAAATCGGTACCTGCCGCGCTCGCTGCCGTTTCTGATGATGCCAGCGCCTGAATGCTGCCATTCAGCTGCAGTTCCTGGCCGTTTTTCAGAATCGCCTTGTCAAACGCGATGCCCAACGCCGACTCCGCATCGCCTTTACCGCGCGCCGTTGCGCGAGTCACATGTCCAACTAGCTTCGTTCCTTTCGGCAGCACAGTCTTTCCCTGTGCCTTCACCGATTCCGTCGTTTTGGCCGTAATTTCGTCGCCTTCCTTCGCCTTCTTTGAGTCCAGGGGAGCCGAAAGCTGCGCGTTGATTGCAGTGCCATCTGCGATAGCAGCACTTGATTCGTTGCCCTGCGCCGCCACCGAAGAAGAAGCATTGCCAGATGCGTGCGCATTCTCGGCATTGACATTGGCTTGCGCGCCACCTTGAGCGCTAGCCGGCGTTTGTGCGTTTGCCGTCATGGCAAGCAGAGCACTCGCGAAAAGTGTCAAGAATTTGCGATCCATATGAGTCTGCCTTTCTTGAGATTCCTTGCCCCACACGGAACAAGGATGGCTGGTCCTATGGATAAGGGGCATCCAACTAGGGATTTGATAGCGCAAACGTTTTGCCACTAGATAAAGCCATTATTTACATAGATTTATGAATGAATCCCAGTTCTGGACTTGTTCAAAACTACCTGATACCGGGAACTATTACAGGAATCATTGGCTGAAGTTAGAACTATTGGATGTCGAAAAAAACAGCAATCTGATTCCACTCTCTAGATGCACGCTTTTGTCGGTCGAAACAAAAATTGAGATAGGTAGCATTTTCGTTGTATCGCTAGCGAGCCGAACTCCCGCAATTCCGTAAACACCGCGGCTGGCTGGAGTCAACCTTCCGTCGGCATTTAATCCGGAAGGCGCATCTCCGGCTTCGCCTCCATTTCCTCGCGCTCCTGGATTCTCCGGAATTGGTGCTGAACTTCTCCCGGACATCGGCGAAGTCGTCACGCCATTGCGGCGCTCCATCGGATCTCCCCCCGGTCCTGCATCATCCGCGGACCTGCGCGGAGGAGTCGCAACCGCGCGAATCACCAATCCAATAGGTATGTCTTCCTTGCTCTTCAAGACTGCTTTGTCGAATTGTATTGCCAGCAGCGAATCGGCGTCCCCCTTGGACCGTGCCGATGCCTGAATCACATGTCCCAGGAACTTCGTTCCGCTCGGCAGCACTGTTTTCCCCTGAATCTTTAGCGCCTCCAGGGAATGTGCCGTCACGGAATCGCCTGCCTTCATCTTTTTCGAATCGAGTGACGAATCCAGTTCCGCTATGACCGCCAGCCCTCCAACAATCGCGGGCTTATTCGCATCGCCCGTCTGCGCGCTCGCGATCATACCGGTGACTATTGTCACGCCCGCGAGAATCATTAGACTCTTGTGCGACATTTGACCTCCATGTCTCCGCTCCGTTCGCTTTGCTGTCGCAGAACATCTTAGATGGTTCTTACGTCGCGCACTGTTGCCAACAGGGAGCAGCTTCGCCCAATTTTCTCTTGACAGGCTGTCTTTTCACTGTCATACTGTCCTATGACAGTAGGACATTTATGCTGTTCCAGATCAACTTCAAATCCGGCAAACCCATCTACCTCCAGCTCGTGGATCAGGTCAAAGCCGCCGCCGCTTCCGGCACCCTCCATCCCGGCGAAGCACTCCCTTCTATTAGGCCGCTAGCCGAAGAGCTTCGCGTGAACCGCAACACCGTCGCTAAAGCCTACTCCGAACTGGAAAATCTCGGCATCGTCGAAACGCAGCCCGGACGTGGCTGTTTTCTCAAGGCCAACAACGGTTCGGTGCGTAAAGACGTTCGCCGCAAACTTCTGATTGCAGAAATTGACCAAATGCTGGTGCAAGCCCATCACCTGCAAGTGCCGCGCAAAGAGCTTCTGGAATTGATCCAGGAGCGTTTGGATGCGCTTGAAGAAAAGCGGCGCGGCAACGAAAACGGCTAGGAGGCTCGAATCTCAATGAACGATTCCACTCACGCTATCCAAATCGAAAATCTCAACTACTCGTACGGCCGCGCTGAGGCAGTGCATGATCTAAGCCTCACGGTGCGTCCGGGCCGGTGTTACGGACTCTTCGGTCGCAATGGCGCCGGAAAAACTACCACGATGAAGTGCTTGCTCAATCTGTTGCGACCGAAAAGTGGCCAAGTCCGAGTCTTTGGGCTCGATCCAGCAAATCAGGAAGTCGCCGTCAAACAGCGACTCTCTTATGTCCCAGATCAAGTCGCCTTTTATCCTTGGATGACCATCCGCGAGACGCTCGACTATCTCGCATCGTTTCGCAAAGACTGGAACCGCAAAACCGAACAAGAGCTTCTCGGCCGATTTCGGCTCGATCCTCTCCAGCGGACCGACGCCCTATCCAAAGGCCAGCGTACCCAAGTCGCGCTCATCGCCGCCGTCTGTCCCGAGACGGAACTGCTTGTTCTCGATGAACCCACTTCCGGCCTCGATCCAATCGTCCGCCGCGAATTCATCGAAACAATCATTGGCGCATACCAGGAAAGCCATCCTGGTGGCCGCACAATATTTGTCTCAACTCACCTGATCAGTGAATTTGAAGGCTTGATCGACGAATTCACCATCATGGATGCCGGCCGCGCGGTATTGACCCTCGAAGCTGACGGCGCGCGTGACCGTTACAAAAAAATCCGCGCACGCTTCGCCGGTGCGCCTCCGCAATTGGATCTCATAGGCGCCATCAGTGTTCGCACCGTTGGCCGCGAACTCGAAATCATCTCCAACGGTGCGACGAACACCATCGAACAGCGTCTCCGCTCGCAAAACCCTGAAGATTTGGCGACGGAATCCCTCACGCTCGAAGAGATTTTCGTCACCACGCTCAAATCCTAGGAGCGCCGATATGAATCCTCGTTCCATTCAACTCACGAACGAAGTCAGACCTCTTGCTTTGCCATGGATTCTGATCATGCTTGGCGGGGTCGTGACCTTGATTCCTATTTCGCGTATTGACTATTCGTGGAGTCCGATTGATCTCCTGAATTGGATCCTTCCCCTCGGTTGTTTTGTTGGGATTCCCTTGCTCGCCGCTTTGCCTTTAGGAAATGAGTTCCAACACCGGACGTTTGCCCTTCTGCTTGCGCAGCCGATTGACCGTCACTCGCTGTGGCTTCGAAAAATGCTAATTGCCTTGGCTGCCGTCTTGCCGGCATCAGCCCTCTATTTGTTCAGTTTTCACAAAGACTTGGATTCTAGAGATGATTTCTGGATGGCCGCGGTCTGGATTGTCGCCGCGAGCGCCGGCTCTATCGCCGGAACGTTAATCGCTCGGTCTGCAATCGGCGGCTTAGCCTTGAGCTGCGGCTTCTACGGAATAGGCTTCGTTACGTGGTCGCGCCTGGCTGACTCTTATCGCAAAAATGGGGAAATTTCGAGCGGCTTTCTTTGGGCTACAGCAGTTGTTCTCATCTGCTACGCGACCGTCTTGGTCTTCATCGGCCGAAGAATGTTTCTGCGCTATCAGGCCGCCGACGGAATTCATAGTACAAACGACCTGGCCTCCCATGCTCGCTTCTTGCCGCAGTTCATAAGCAACTGGCTCCGCTCTCGTCCTCGTGGCGCAATTCTCAATCTCATTCGGCGCGAGTTTCATTTGCTTCGCATCGTATGGCTGCTGACTTTGTTCTCCTTCTTCACATGGACCTGCTTGGCCCTCTTCCACCTCGTTCGCACCAACGCTGACGAATTCGGTCCTGAACCTCTAGCTGCTGGTTTGGCTGTCATCCTGAGCTTTTTGATTGCAGTCCTCGCCGGTTCGCTCTCATTGGGCGAAGAAAGAAACTGGGGAACGCACGCATGGCAACTGACGATGCCAATTTCACCGTCAACACAATGGGCTGTAAAACTCGTCTTCGCGCTCTCCGCCAGTGCCTTCTGCGCCGTTGCGGTTCCACTGGGAGTGCTCATAACCCGCGGTTGGATATCCGGTTCTCCCTATTCGTTTCTGGACCACGATCCTCTTTGGCTTTGGTTCGTTGAGGCCCTTGTTGCTACGCTGGCCGCGTTCTGGTGTTCCTGCGTAGTGAAAGGAACTGTCCGCGCGGTTCTTTTGTGCTTCCCCATGCTTGTCGCTTTGGGTCTCGCTGGAGTATTAGGTCAATGGATGGCCTACACTGCAATCGTTCGGTGGAGACTGCTAATCGACGCAGTTACAGCCAGGGTTGATCCATTCAGAGCAACTCGCTTGATCGCAATCTTATTCAACCCGCCAGGCTACTGGTGGGCACTGGTCGTGGTTGCTCCTCTGCTAGCCGTTGGACTGATCCAAAGTCACCGAATGTTCCGCGCTCAAACGGAGGGCCGAAAACTCCACACTGTTCGAAGCATGCTTCCCTTGTTTGCGACGGTAGTGTTTTTAACGTTTCTCCTTGGTGCCGTATCTTCCCTGGCGTGGCAGTTGTGGAGCGAACAGGGGACCATTGTTCGCGAGGCGCATCTCGCCATTGAGACTCTGGAAGCAAGCGGAGATCGAGCAAACCTGCTTTCCCTTCAAAAATTCACGATGGACGACTTGGCCAAGGCTTCATCGCTTTCGAACACTACGCAGCACTGGCTGCGCGATTGCACAATCATCGTGCGGCCGGAAACGGATAGCCGGAGCGTCCCATTGCCCCTAATTCAATGGCCTTACGAACGCGCCTTTTTAGCCGACGGCGCTCCTGAAAAACAGGCAATCTCCTACTCCGCAACGATTCGAACCTCGCGAGGATCGGAATGTAATCTTCATTTCCGGACTTTGAATGGTGGCAAGAACGGCTTCCTGTCTCATTCTTGCCAATAGGCGGCGCAGAAGCCTTACACAATTCCCAAGGGCTTCGCCACCTGTTCCAGAATCTCCGCCGCCTTCAACAATTGGTCCCGCTTGTGCGCCGCGCTCACAATCGCGCGCAAGCGCGCTTTTCCTTCCGCCACCGTTGGATATCCCACCGCCGGCGCGAACACTCCCGCCTCAAACAGTTTCCGCGAAAACTCAAATGCCTTCGCCGCGTCGCCCACATGAATTGGAATGATTGGCGTCTCGCTCACTTTGAACTGGAATCCCCGCTTCTTCAATTCGCGCTTGAAAAATTTCGTATTCGCCCACAATTTCTTCACCAGTTTTTCGCCTTCCGGTGAATCGAGCAGCGTAAACGCCGCTTGGCAAGCCGCTGCTGTCGCCGGTGGATGCGAAGTCGAAAACAAAAATGGCCGCGCCCGCAAATAGAGAAAATCAATCAAGTCGCGCGAACCGCAAACGTACCCGCCCATCGAACCAATCGCCTTGCTCAGCGTTCCCACCTGAATGTGCACTCGCCCATGGCAATTAAAATGATCGATCGTTCCGCGCCCGCCGCGCCCCAGCACGCCGCTCGAATGCGCGTCGTCCACCATCATGATGCAGCCGTACTTTTCCGCCAAGTCGCACAACTCCGGTAGCGGAGCAATGTCTCCGTCCATCGAGAAAACACCATCGGTAATAATCAGCTTCTTCCCCGGAAAACTCGCATGCTCCTGCAGAATCCGTTCGCAATCCTTCGTGTCTTTATGCTTGAAAACTTTGATCGTCGCCTTCGAGAGTCGCGCTCCGTCAATAATCGACGCGTGATTCAACTCATCCGAAATAATCAAATCTTCCTTGCCTAGCACCGCCGAAACCGTTCCCGCATTCGCCGTAAATCCCGACTGAAACACCACGCACGCTTCCACGTGTTTGAACTTCGCAATCTGCTCTTCCAGTTGCATGTGCAGACTCATCGTCCCCGCAATCGTTCGCACCGCTCCCGCGCCCACTCCCAATTTCTTCGTCGCTTCCAGAGAAGCTTTCCGCAGACGCTTGTCCGTCGCCAACCCCAAATAGTTGTTCGACGCCAGGTTAATCACTTCTTTGCCGTCGAACGTGCACACCGGCTTCTGTTCGCCTTCGAGCACGCGTAGCTTCGGCGCCACTCCTTTCGCGCGCAGCTCATTCAACTGATCGGTGATGTACTGCAATGGATTCTGCTTCGTCGTTTGTGCCGCTGATTCAGACATAATTTTCTCCGCGCGCCTGCCGGGGCGGCGCAATCAGTTAGGTGTGACTGAAACCGTTCGGATACAACAAAATCTTCCCCGCAAGCCCGCTCTGTAACTTCGTGAACGCGCCTTCAAACTTCTCCAGACTGATTCGCTCATCAAACAGCGCATCAAGATTCAACCGTCCTGCCTTCAGCAGCGCCGTCATCTGTTCCCACGTGTCATACATGCGCCGGCCGTAAATCCCTTGTACCGTCGCGCCTTTGAAAATTACGTCATTCACCAAATCGAGCGGCACATTCTCGGTTGGAATTCCCAAGAGCGACGCTCGCCCTCCAGCTCTCAACGATTTGAATCCTTGCTGAATCGCAGTTGAATTCCCGCTCATCTCCAGCAGTACGTCCACCCCTGTGCCGTCCGTCTCGCCCAAAATCTTCTTCACTGCGTCTTCCGCCACAGGATTGATTACCACATCCGCGCCCATCTTTTTCGCCATTGCACGGCGGTGCTCATTCGTTTCCGTTGCGAACACCGTCGAGCTACCGCAGGCCTTCGCCACAACGATGGACATCAACCCAATCGGTCCACAACCCGTCACCAAAACGCTTTGCCCGGCAATCGCACCGGCCAACACGGTGTGAACGGCGTTCCCCAGCGGATCCAGAATCGCGCCGTAGTGTTCCGGAATGCTCGCATCCAGCTTGATGATGTTCGCCGCGGGAATTTTCACAAAGTCCGCAAATGCGCCGTCCTGATCGATCCCGATAATTTTCACATTCGGGCAAATATGCGCTTCGCCCACTCGGCATTGATGGCAATGCCCGCAATTCACGTGCATCTCCGCGCTGACGAAATCTCCCGCCTTCAGCATCGTCACTTCGTCGCCGGTTTTTTCAATCACGCCACAAAATTCGTGCCCGAGTGTCACCGGCGGTTTGATCCGCCCCTGCGACCAGCGGTCCCATCCATAGATGTGCAGGTCTGTCCCGCAAATGGACGCTGTTTTCACGCGCACCAGCACGTCTGTCGGCCCAATCGCTGGCACTTGCGCCGCTTCCATGGAAAGACCGCGCGCCGCCTGCATCTTTCGCAAAGCCTTCATTGTCGTCGTCATTTAGTTCGCTTAAGAGCGCACGCTACCCACGCACGCATTTCGATGCTAGCACAGGCCGTAGCGTAGGCACTCTTGCCTGCGCGTTTTGCCTTGTCTCGAATCAGCCTTTCTTGCTTGCCGCCTTCCGCCTCTTATCCATTCCCACCATCTTCCCCGACGGTGGATTCTCCTTATTCATCTTCGCCGCCTCTGCAATTAATTTCTTCACTCCCGGCCGCCTCACATCCGCCACGCTCCGTAACCGAACGTTTCGCACTCCCTTTGCTTTTCCCTCCAGCAATTTGTCCGGGTCCGGCAGCATCGCTCCTCGCAAAAACGCCAGCGTCACATACTCCTTCTGTACCAGCCAGACACAGAATGGTCCGTTCGAGTCATACGCCGGCGTTTTCCACGGACTTACATACTCCTCGCATCCCGCCGCCGCTTTCCTCACCAGCGTCCTCACCGCTTTCGCCACGCCGCCAAACTTTCCCGCCTTCTTCACATACCCATCAATCCACACCTTCGCTGCTTTCCCCTCAATCGTCGGCATCTCGCCCTCCTTGTCTTCCTCGGTGTGCTCTGTTTCCATCGCGTCGCCGGCACCAATTCTGTTTTCGTTACCCTCTTGCTACTTTTTTCGAATGGATTTTCGTTCTAGCGTTTTTTATGAGTTTCGCTTTTGCCCAGCCTGCGTCGCGTTCGCCCCAGTCCCTTGCGGAGATTTTCGTCTTCCATAGCTCCCTTGGCGCGGAAAGCATACTCGCACGTGCAACCCCCCGAAAGTCTTCTAAATCCTTTAGAATCTGCAGATCCACAAAATGCGCCTCTAACTCCTTTAGAATCCGCACTTCCAAAACACAAGACTTAAAGTCCTTTAGAATCTGCAGTTGCAGAAAAAACCTATACCTACTACTAGCCAACTTCCTGACACATCTTCCTTACGCTAACGTAGTAATCTCTGAGGGTTCATCCAACTCCAAAATGACCACAACCCCGGCCTCCACCCAAAATGCCATTCAGCTCGACCATGTCTCCCGCTACTATACGCTCGGCACGACCTCAATCCGCGCCGTAGATGACGTCTCCCTCTCGATCGGCTCAGGCGAATTTGTCGCGCTTCTCGGCAGCTCCGGCTCCGGCAAGTCCACGCTCCTGAATCTCATGGCTGGCCTCGACCGCCCCACTTCCGGTGCCATCCACGCCGACGGAAAAAATCTCGCAGACCTCTCTTCTCTCGAACTCGCGCGCTACCGCCGCAACACCATTGGCATGGTTTTTCAATCCTTCAACTTGCTTCCCCGTATGACGCTCGCGGAAAACGTGGAGCTGCCTCTGCGCCTCGCGGAAGTAGATCACGACGAGCGCGATGCCCGTGTCGCGGACGCTTTGCAGCGTGTAAAGCTCGACAAGCGCACCCAGCATCGCCCCAGCGAACTTTCCGGCGGCGAACAGCAGCGCACCGCCATCGCCCGCGCGCTCGTCAATCGCCCAAAGATTCTTTTCGCCGACGAGCCGACCGGCAATCTCGATTCCGTTACCGGCGAAACCATTTTGAACCTGCTCCTCGAAATCAAATCGAGTCTCGGCATGACCATCATCATGGTCACTCACGAACGCCCTCTCGCCGAAAAATACGCCACGCGCCTCGCCGTCATGGGCGATGGAAAACTTCTGAGCGAAAGCGCAAACGACGGACCCCAATCTGGAGTTGGACAATGAAGCTCCGTGACTTGACGGAACTTGCTGTCCGCAACCTGCGTGAGGCCAAATTTCGCAATTCGCTTACGACGCTCGGCGTCGCTGTCGGCGTCGCTTCGCTCGTCGCCATGCTTTCTCTTGGAGTCGGCTTGCAGCAACTCGCCACCAGCCGCCTCACCAAGAGCGGCCTATTTGACACTGTCTTCGTCACACCGAAATTCAATATGCGCGGCGGTCCACAAGCGCAATCTGGAAGCCCACAAAACGGTGAACCGCGACTGCTCGACGAAGAGGCCCGCCAGGAATTGACCAAACTTCCCAACGTCATTGAAGTATTCCCGCAGATTCGCTTCCCTACTGAGGTCCGTTTCGATGAAAAACCATATCCGACGGTAGTTGCAGGTATGCCCCAGTCGTCACAGCAGAGCGGCTCCTTTGACGGCATGGTCGGGGCTTTCTTTTCCTCGGAATCGGCTGACGAAGCCATTTTGCAAATTGAGTTCGCAAAGGAACTCTCGAAAGACACAAATTCGCTCGTCGGCAAAACACTTTCCATCCGCTACGCCGAACGCCAGTCGCTCGCAGACGGTTCTGGCGGCTTCAGCATCATTCCGAAGGAAAAGCAGCTCAAGATTATCGGCATTGTCGAAACGGAGCCCGCGTCCGGCTTCGGCGGTTTCGGCAACGGTCGCCTGCTGATTCCGCTCGGTGTTGCAGAATCTCTCCGCGCCACCCAAGTCAATGACTTGCGTGACGCCGTCCGCGGTGGCCCCGCAAAACCCACCTATTCGAGCCTCACGGTCCGCGCAAAGTCCACCTCCAACGTGGACGCTATTGAAGACGTGATTAAGAAAATGGGCTTCGGCGCATTTTCTCTGCTCGACGCTTCCAAGAGCCTGAAAATTTTCTTTGGTGTCTTCGACTTGATTCTCGGCCTATTCGCAAGTCTCGCGCTCGCCGTCGCCACGCTCGGCATCGTAAACACGCTTGTGATGGCCATCCTCGAACGCCGCCGCGAAATCGGCGTTCTCAAAGCGCTCGGCGCTTCCGACGGCGATGTAAAAACTCTCTTCTTCTTTGAAGCGGGTGTGATGGGCTTCCTTGGAGGAATCGGCGGCGTAATTTTTGGCTGGCTCATCGGACGTGGACTCAATCTCGCCACGAACATTTATTTGAAGGGCCGCGATCTTCCCAGCATCGAAATTTCTTCTGTTCCTGTGTGGCTCGTTTTCATTGCAATCGCCTTCAGCGTCGTCATCAGCCTTGTTGCAGGTCTTTACCCAGCCTCCCGCGCCTCCAAACTCAACCCCGTCGAGGCCCTTCGCTATGAGTGATGGCCACGTTCACTTAAGGCGTTGTCAGCTGAATGCGCTTGCTCTGCTTCGCACGATAGCCTCAATCGTCATTTTCTTGACGGTGCCTGTTCTCGCCTTCGCCGCCACCGGCCGCGTCGAATGCAACTCCCTCCCCAGCAAAATCCTTGCGCACGCTGTTCCCTACTGCGTTCTGCTTCCGCCCAGCTATGACGCGAACAAAGAGCAGCGCTTTCCTATCCTTTATTTCCTCCATGGGCTCGGCGATGACGAACAGATGTTCGTCCATACCGGAGGCTGGAATCTCGTCGAAGATCTGTGGGAACGCAAACAGCTCGGCGAATTTCTGATTGTTACTCCTGCGGCAGGCGCGACGTTCTACATCAATTCACACGACGGAAAAACTCGTTACGAAGATTTTCTGGTGCGGGAATTTCTGCCGGGCATCGAAAGGAAGTTTCGTGTGAAACCGGGACGCGCGAATCGCACCGTCTCTGGCGCTTCCATGGGTGGCTACGGCGCTTTACATCTCGCGTTTCGCCATCCTGAGCTTTTTTCAGCCGTGAGCGCGCACAGTGCCGCACTGATCGAAAAGCTCCCAACATTTCTCGCTGGGGTCACGCCAAATTCCAGTCGTAGCCGCATCCTCGGCAGCACATTCGGCATTCCGTCCGATCCGGCATTTTGGCAGCGCAACTCGCCCATTACGATTGCTAAGACCGGTCAACTCGCCGGGATGAAGATTTATTTTGACTGTGGCGATCAAGACGATTTCGGTTTTGAAGATGGAGCGACCGCGCTCGATCGCGTGCTCACTTCACGAAAGATCCCGCATGAATTTCATCTCTATCCGGGCCGCCACGACTGGCAGTACTTCGCGGCGCACCTCCCCGCGTCACTACAATTTCACGGCAAGCTTTTTGCAAAATAATTTTATTGCTGTTGCTGCTGCTGTTGGGCCGCGATCGCCGCTGCCGCGTTTTCCGGCCGCTTCGAGCGAAGGACCATTGCAGGCGGCAACTCTTCCGGCTGCGGTGCGTCCACCGGCAGCACGGTCACTCGCACGCTCAACTCACTCTCTGCTTCGCCTTTGTACACGCCGCGCGTCGGCGGCACATCCGCATAGTCGCGTCCTACCGCAACACAAACGTGCCGCTCACTGCCAAGTAACTTGTTCGTGGGATCGAAAGCGACCCAGCCCGCTTCGCCGAGATACGCTTCCACCCACGCATGCGTCGCGCCGGCGGGCGAGCGATCTTTGTCCTTGGATGTGTGGTAGAGGTACCCACTCACGTAACGGCACGGAATTTTTAGTTGCCGCACGAGGGCGATCATGATGTGCGCAAAATCCTGGCAAACGCCTTGCCGCGAACGAAGCGCATCGTCGATGGGCGAATCGACTTTGGTGGAATTGGGAACGTAATCGAATTTTTCGTAGAGCGAAGCGTTCAGTTCTTGCAAGAGCGCGAGAGGTTCGCCACGGCGTGACATATTTAGTTCAGCGGCAAGTTTCTGCAAGAGCTCCGTTGGCTTTGCGAATTGGCTGGGAAGAAGCATCTCCCAGTAGTCGCCTTCCTGAACGCGCGAATCAATCTCGCTCCAGTCGCTCATTTTTCTCTGCGAGAGATCGAACGGAGGCAAAACCTCGACAATTGCCTGGGCGGAGACTTCGATGGTTTCGTGGCGGCCGGGAATATCGAAATGGTGAACGGCATTGCCGAAAAAATCGCGGTAGGACATGACGTTGGCGCGCGGTTTTACTTCGAGGGCAAACGTCAGGCAGCGTTGGCGCAAATCGGTGCGCGGCTGCATGCGCACTTCCATGATGCTTTCGCCGACGGCGGGCTTGTAGTTGAACGTGGTGATGTGGCGAATCGCGTAAGCCATTTAGTTTGCGCTCCGCTTCACGACGCCAGCTCCGCTTCGATGGCGTAGTCAAAATAGATATCGTGAATCGCGGCGTGAATTTCCGTGCATTCGCTGCGGACGCTTCCGAGATAGGCACGGACGCCTCCAGCCATGATTTCTTCGATCTGGCTGAAGCTGAGTTGGGCTCGCAAACGCCCTGCTATGCGAGCAGGAGTTCGCGCTTTGCGCTCGGTCAAATCTCCGATGACGTGGAGAGCGGCATTGATGCGGTCCACGGAGAAGCGGATGGAGTGCGGAAAATCGGGATTGAGCAGCAAAAATTCCGCCACACGCAGGGGACGAATTTCCGCAGTCTGCGCTTTGCAATACGCTTCGAACGCGACGCAGCCGCGCAACAAGCCAACCCAGTCGAGATATTCCGTGCTTTCGACGGCCTGATCGGTGGGGGCGGCCATGCGTTTGAAATGACGCTCGAGAAGTGCGGCAAGATTGTTCGTGCGTTCCACATAGCGACCAAGCTGAATGAATTGCCAGCCTTCGCCGTGGCTCATCGTGGCGTCGGTGATGCCCTGAAAAAGATGTGCTCCTTCCTGAATGGAGCGGAAAAAATCGTGCGAGCTTAGGATCCAGCCATCTTCAGCACGGCGCTCAATCACTTCGAGATAGAGACGGTTTAATTGCTCCCACATTTCAGAGCTGCACTGTTCGCGCACCTGGCGAAGATTTTCGCGCGCGGCTGCGATGCAGGAAACGATGGAAGACGCGTTCGAGCGGCTGAAGACGATCGTGTGGGCAAGTTGTTCAGGATCGAGCGGACCAGGGACGCTCGGCGCCTGTAACGATTCCATTAAGAAGCGCCAGCGTCCCGCGCCAGCGTCACGTGATTGATCGAGCCAAAGCTGAAGTTCGACGTCAACGAGGCGGGCGCTATGTTCAGCGCGTTCGAGATAGCGGCTCATCCAGTAGAGGCTGTCCGCCACGCGGGATAACATTCCGGCTTCGCGCTGGAAAGTCTTTACGTAAAAATTCCGAGGAGGCCGCATAGGTTAGGCGGGCCTCCCATCTGCAGTTTTGGGTGCGCTGGCGCGCGAAACTTTGCCGCCGAGGTCTTCGCCTTCGGGTGGACGCAAAACCCAAGTGTCTTTGCTGCCGCCGCCTTGCGAGGAATTCACGACGAGAGAGCCTTTGCGAAGGGCGACGCGCGTTAAACCGCCTGGAACAAGCGTGACCTTTTCGCCCATCAATATATATGGACGCAAATCAATGTGGCGGGATTCAACTTCGCCTTCGATCAGGCAGGGCGCGCAGGAAAGAGAGAGTGTTGGCTGAGCGATGTAGTTGCGCGGGTCGGCGAGGACGCGGGCGCGGAATTCTTCACGCTGCTGCGCGGTGCTTTGCGGACCGATCAGCATGCCATAGCCACCGGATTCGCCGACGGCTTTCACGACCATTTTGTCGAGATTCTCGAGGACGTGATGACGATGCTTTTCGTTGGTCATCAGGAAAGTAGGAACGTTGGGGAGAATGGGATCTTCGTTGAGGTAGTAGCGAATGATTTCGGGGACGTAAGCGTAGACGGCTTTGTCGTCGGCGACGCCGGTGCCAATGGCGTTGGCGAGAGAGACGTTTCCGGCGCGATAGGCATTGAAGAGACCGGGGACGCCGAGAATGGAATCGGTACGGAAACACAGCGGATCGAGAAAATCGTCGTCCACGCGGCGGTAGATGACTTCTACGCGGCGAAGGCCTGCGGTCGTGCGCATATAGACAATGTTGTCGTGGACGAGCAGGTCGCGTCCCTCCACGAGTTCGATGCCCATCTGTTGGGCGAGGAAGGTGTGTTCGAAGTAGGCAGAATTGGAGACGCCAGGAGTGAGCAGGACTGTGGTGGGATCCTGCGGATAAGCGCAGTTTTCCGGGGCGAGAGTACGAAGTGTGGCGAGAAGAGCTTGGGGATAGTGATCAACGGGCCATACGCCGTAATCGCGGAACATTGTGGGGAAGACGCGCTTGAGCACTTTGCGGTTAGCGAGCATGTAACTGACGCCGCTTGGGACGCGAAGATTGTCTTCCAAGACGGCGAAGCTGCCGTCGGGCAGGCGGACAAGGTCGGTGCCGCAGATGCTGACATAAATATCGCGTGGAACATTGAGGCCGCGCATTTCGCGGCGGAAGTGCTTACAGCTGTAAATGAGTTCGCGCGGAACGATGCCTTCGGCGAGGATGCGGCCTTCGTGGTAGATGTCGCGAAGGAAAAGATTGAGGGCGGTGAGGCGTTGGGTGAGGCCTTTTTCGATTTTGAGCCACTCTTCGGCGGGGATGATGCGGGGCAGAAGATCATTGGGAAATATTTTCTCGGTGCCTTCTTTTGCGCCGTACACAGTGAAGGTGATGCCTTCATGGAGAAAGGTGAGGTCAGCCGCTTGCTGGTTCTTGCGGAGCTCTTTGGGCGGAAGGCCGAGCAAAGTCTGATGCAAGGCGCGATAGTGTTCCCGGGGCACCCCCGGCATGGAAAACATCTCGTCGTAGGATGCGTCGAGCTGATAGTTCACGAACGAGGAGGGTACCCTAATTGGAGTCGGTCTCGCCGCGGTTGTCATCTTTCTTTCCACAACCAGTCTGCGGGCGCTTGTCAGGCTGATCCGGCGAGCGAGTTTCGCTTTTGAAGCCAGCCGTTTGAGCAACCTTAAGCGCGGAGGGTCACTTTAGGCGCGCAAAGGCCGGGCGTCCAATCGAAATTGTGGATTTGACGGATTGTAGTTTTGGGTGGGGAGGAAGATCAATCGTTGCCAACGGCAAAGAAAGGAGCCTCACCCCCTGAAGGGGTGAGCTACAGGATGCACCTTGCGACTAGTGTAATGCAGCATGAACCACCTGTTGGAGCGCTTGAAGGTTAGTTACGGGTCTTTTCGACGGTGATGGCGCCGTCAACCAAAATTTTGAATACGAAATGCGGCGTGGCGACGATTTCCGGCATGCGCGGGTCTTGCGTGAGGACATGAAACACGTCCGTGTCTTCCGGTGAACCGCTCAAGACGTGGGTATGGAAGCCGGCCGCCAGCTTCTTGGCTTTGTCGGGAGTCGGGTTTTCGATGATGGTTTTGTGGAGCTGGTGCTTTTCGAGAATTTTTCCGCCGTCGGAGCTGAAGAGATAGCGGACATCGCCGCCGAGTGGATAGACGCGAGCTTTGGTCTGCACTGGATAGATGTAGACGAAGAGCTGGTCGAGCGGGGTGGGCAGGACCGCATAGTTGTACGGGCGTTTTTCACCGTGAAAATCCGCGAGGGCCAGGTCGACGGCTTTGGAGGCATGCAGGAAAAAGTCTTTATCTGGTCTTGGCGGCGTTACTTCGTGAACGGCAAATTCCTGAGGCTTGGATTGTTGGATCGCTTCGTAGTGGATTTCAAAGGCAGTTTTTTCGGCATTGAGTTTGCCAAAGACGACAGTCCATTTGCCGTTTTCCTTTTTGGCGATCCAGCGCTGGCCGTCGATGGTTTTGGGATTGGCGGTTTGGACGGCGTCGGAAGCGTGCCAGGCGGCCTGATCGTATTCGTTTAACAAGATGCCGCGCTCGGTAATGGCTGCGAGTTCCTCGGAGGAGGGTGGAGTGGGCTTTTGCGTGTAGGCAGCGGGTGCCGTAAAAGCCAAGAACAAGGCTGAAGAGCACGCCACTGCTGGCAAGTGCTTTGTGAATTTCAAATTATCACTCCGTCGCCAAATGGGTATAGCCTAGCGCGGCTGTGCGCGCATCCCTGATTATCCACTGCCTTGAAATCTTAACTTTGAATTTGGTTTTCTCTAAGGGGAACCGTGTGGAGTAAACTCCTCGCGATTCCTAATGGCAGGAGTTTTTGATTATGTCTCCACGAGTGACCAGGCGTGAATTCGTTTCGGCTGCAGCATCGGCGGCAGTGATTTCGAGCGTGCCAGGCGGCAAGTTCTCATTGCTCTCAGAAGAGCCGGTGCGTCTTTCAACGGATCCCGGGTGGAAAGATCAGGGCGTGCTAAACACGGCGCATTCGCCGCACGCGAAGCTGAAGAGTGTGCCGATCCATGCGGTGACGATTCAGCAGGGATTCTGGTATGGGAGGCGCGAAGCGAACGTGAAGACCAGCATTCCCTCCATGGGCAAGCTGCTGGAAGTAAACGGGCGCATGGACAACTTTAAGAGGCTTATTGGGAAGAGCGATGCGCCACAGCGCGGGCCGGTTTATTCGGATTCGGACATTTACAAATGGTGGGAGGCAATCGGGTTTGCGCTGCAGTCCGGCGATAACCCAGCGCTGCGTGCGCTTGTGGAAAACACGGCAAAGGACGTGATGGCAGCGCAGCAGCCAGACGGCTACCTGAATACCTATTACATTCGCGAAAAAGCGGCGGACCGGATGACCCCGCGAACCCAGCAATGGGGCCACGAGCTCTACAACATGGGTCATTTCCTGCAGGGTGCGACGGCTTATTACCGCGCGACGGGTGACAGAGCGTTGCTCGATACGGGGATCCGGTTTGTGAATGATTTTCTGCTGCCCTCCTACGGACCAGAAGCGGACAAAAAGCCGCTGATGTCCGGGCATCCGGAGATGGAGCTGGCGCTTGTGGAGCTCTACCGCATGACGGGCGACAAGCGGCATTTGAATCTGGCGGAGTATTTGCTGCGAGGAGACGCGCGGATACCGCTGAAACCGGAAAATTATGTGTATCACTTCTGCGGGAAGCCGTTTACTTCGCGGACGAAACTCGAAGGACATGCAGTGCGCGCGATGTACGCGTGCAGCGGCGCGACGGACTATTACCTGGAGACGGGCGATGAAACTTACTGGAAGACGCTGAACGCGCTTTGGAACGACCTGGTTTCTTCAAAGATGTACATCACGGGCGGGGTAGGAGCGCGGAGCGAGGGCGAAGCGTTTGGCAATCCATTCGAATTGCCGAACGCGCAGGCGTACACGGAAAGCTGCGCGGCGATTGGCAACATGATGTGGAACTGGAGAATGCTGGCTGCGACAGGAGATGCAAAATATGCGGACGTTATGGAGCGCGCGCTCTACAACGGAATCAATTCCGGAATGTCGCTGAGCGGGAATCTCTATTGCTATCGGAATCCGCTGTCGTTCGATCCGAGCACAGGCGACGTGATTCGCAATGAATGGTACGACACGACGTGCTGCCCGCCGAATCTGGAGCGGACGTTTGCGTCGCTGCCGGGATATTTCTACAGCACGAGCAAGGACGGGATTTACGTGCACTTGTTCCACAACTCAGAATTGAATTGGAAGCTGGAGGATGGAACGCCGATCAAGGTTGTGCAGAAGACGGAGTATCCGTGGAAAGGCGTGGTGGAATTTGTTGTAAGCCCCAGCGTTTCCTCGGAATTTGCACTTCACGTGCGCGTGCCGGAATGGAGCAATCACACGGTTGTCTCCGGCAGCGGAATAAATATTGGTGGGGCGAAGCCAGGCCAGTATTTGGCGCTGCGACGCCAATGGAGAATGGGCGACACGGTGCGGATTGAATTTGGCATGATGCCGCAGTTGATTGAATCGAATGCGCGCGTGGTGGAAAACAACGGGCGGGTCGCAGTGCAGCGCGGGCCGCTTGTATATTGCCTGGAAGGATTGGATCAGCCGGAGGGAATTGCACTGGCGGATGTTTCGATTCGGAGCGGAAAGAATTTGAGTGCTGGATTTAGCGAGTCGTTTGAGAAGGATTTATTGGATGGCGTCGTAGTGCTGAAACATGAAGGCGCGGTGAGCAAAGCTTCCGGTGCGCGGAGTTCGCTGTATTTTTCTGCGGATGCGCCGGCGAGTTCTTCGTCGAAAGTGAATCTGACGTTTATTCCATACTATGCGTGGCTGAACCGGCGGCCGTCGCAGATGCAGGTTTGGACGCCGCTGCTGCGAAGCTGAAGGCGGATCACCGTCGCCGCAGGCAAGCGCGCCTGCGCTACTGGAGTCTATTTCGCCCCTGACGGTAGCTGCGATTTAGGTTTTGTGGTCGTAAGAGGGCACGATATATCGTGCCCTACTGAAAACCGAAATTGCGAATTGAGACAGAAGAGGAAACGGGCCGGGAAAAAGACCGGCCCGTTTTTGTTGGAGCGGGCGGCTCCTTAGGCGAGAGCGTCTTTCTTGCAACACTCGTGCGATTTGCCGGGAGGCGTGTAGCCGCGCTGGGCGTCCACGACGTCTTGACCTGTGTATTTATCGTGGTGCTTAACCCACGCCATGGTGAAGGCGAGGCCGTCTTCATCGCGACCTTTGGGAGCGATGTCGAGGAAGTTGTACGCGCCGAGGAAAATGTCAAGTCCGCGCGCGTACGTTGAGTAGGTGTGATAGACGTTGCCCGCTTCATCCTTATAGAAGGCGCTGGCGCCTGGGCATTCTTCGATGGGAAGCGAAATCGTTCCGAAGTTGTAGTTCGCCTCACCCGTTGCGATCTCTTCTGGCGTGAGGGAGACTTTGTAATCGAAGTTGAAGCTGTTCGCGTTGGAAGAGACCCAATTGAACTTCCAGCCCATTCGCTTCTTGAAAGCGGCGATCTGCGGCATTGGGGCGCGGGAGATTGCGGTGAAGGTGACGTCGCGCGCACCGAGGTGCGGCAACATGCCGTCAAAGTGATCTCCGAGGAAGGAACAGCTGGGGCAGCCTTCGACCCAGTCTGGACCGAGCATGAAGTGATAGACGAGCAACTGGCTGCGTCCGGCGAAGAGTTCGGCGAGCGATTGTTTGCCGTTGGGGCCGTCGAAAACGTAGTTCTTTTCGACTTTTTCCCAAGGGAGTTCGAGGCGCTGCCTGCTGACTTGATCGCGAAGATGGGTTAATTCCTTTTCTTTCTGCAAAAATGCCTTGCGGGCGGCGAGCCATTCTTCGTGGGATACGACTTTCTTGTTTAGTGCTGCGCTTATTGATGCCATTTCGATTCTCCTTGTTCTTTATTCTTTTTCGCCGCGAGGAGAGGGCCAACCCGGAAGTTGGCCCTACAAGAGCCTCGTGAATTGAAATCTATGCGGCGACGGCTTTACCGCCCTGCTTGGCTTCGCGCATTTGCGACACAACCTTGCGGATAGCGGCATTGGCGCCGGGAGTGCGCTTTTCGCGCCAAGCTTCGAGGCGCAAGCAATGAGTTTCCAGATTGCCGAGGAATTTGGGATTACTGAACATTTCGCGCCAGCCGGCGAGGACGGGCTTTACCTGCTGGAAGGCGGCCCATTCTTCGTTTGCGTTTTCAAAAAATAGATCTTCGTTCAACAGTCCGCGGTTGGACATGCTTGCGACCATTTCCCAATAGGAGAGCACCTGGCGCATGTGGGCATTTTCTCGAGTGCCCGGAGGACATATCTTCATGACGTCATCGAGGGTTTGCGGATGGAAATGGTCAGAAAACCATTCCCGCGCTTCGCGAAGTCTTGGTTCGCGCCGGAGATCGTACAGCTTGATTTGCAGATTCGCTTGTTCAAACGTTGCTTCACTCATTGTTTCCTCCTGTATTACTTCCGAAAATTAACCGCCGGAAAGTTTCTTGTTTCGACGAACGAACCGCAGTCTTGCAAGGAGCGCTGCCACGCCCCCGGTTGATACAAAGCCGCCGAGCAACAAAGCCGTTGTGGAGATGCAGTTGGGGCACATCGAATTTTCCTCGTGAGCTGACGCTCAGTTTGGCTTGGTTCGCTCGGCCAAGGCCTTAACGCACTTATGAATATGGCCCCAGCCGCGAACGACACCGCTGCGATGTTCATCTTCGATAAGGCCGAGCGCGAGGTGACGGAACTTGATGAGCGTACCGCCGGGCTCCTCGCTGAGGCGGTATTGAACATTCGAGCTGACGGGATAAGACATAAAGAGCGGGCCGTAGAATTCGAGGAGCGTGGGGCGCTTGATGGCTTGCACTGTGGCCCAGAAGTGGCCATTGCCCGGGCTGAGTTCGCGATACCAGCGGCCGCCGGGCCAGGCTTCGAGCTTCATTGGCATGGGGCCCTTGTCGGGCGATTCGTTCAGAGGGCCGAGCTGTTCGATTAGTGCTTCGAACGTTTTGTCAATCGAAGCGCGCACGTGAATTTCTTCCACGACTTTGAGCGTCAAATCTTCCAGGGTTACTTTTTCGATCGCTGGTTTACCGGTTGCCATTTCTTTTCTCCTATGTCTGACTGAATGCCGTAGATGCTTAGAGACCCGAATTTCTTTCCGCGTTTTCTTTGATCTTCACCAACTGATGGCGCCACATGCGTTCAAAAGTACTGGTCCACTCCCACAGCGGACGAATCGCCAATCCATTCACACGATAGAGCATTTGGCGTCCCTCCCTTCGAACATCCACAAGACCGACGTCCTTGAGCACTTTGAGGTGTTTCGAAACGGAGGGCTGCTCCATTTCGAGCGCGTCAACGATTTCGCTGACTGAGCGCTCCTGCATCGCGATGAAGTTGAGGATGTCGCGTCGGCGAGGCTCGGCAACGGCGTTGAAGGCGTCGGAGGTTGTTGCAGCTCGTGCCATGGGTCCAATATATTCCTATATCGGAATATGTCAAGGACTATTTTAAGCGCACGTTTTTTGGGCACTTTGCGCCACGGTTTTTCATGTTGGGTGTCAAAGCTAGCTATACTGCTTTCCCAATCCAAAGGTCACCCAAAATTCATGACTCGACGACTCCTGGTTAGGCTGTCATTCCTCTTGTTGGTTGGTTTTACGGCTTGGAATATCGCATTTGCGGCAAATTCGTGGATGGGGCAAGTGTTTAGCGCGGATGGAAAACCCGTGGCCAACGCGACGGTGCGTTTGCATGCGGCATCCGGCGCGCGGGATTACGAAGCGAAGACATCGGCGACAGGTGAATTTCGATTCGAATCGATCGAGCCCGGCGCGTACAGCTTGTCGGTTGCGCTGGATGATAAGACCTGGAGGCTTGCAACCCCTTTTTCGGTGACGGATGGAGCGTTGCTGAATTCGTCGCTCGTGCTTTCGGGGCAGGATCAAACGCTCACGCTGCGCGCGGCGCTCGTTTCGCAATCAAGCGGAGGCGAGCATCTGTCCAGCGGAGAAGTTTCGAGCTTGCCGCTAAATGAGCGGGACTTCAGCAAATTGCTGTTGCTCGCCGCAGGCACAATGACGGATACAAATGGCGCCGCCAACTTTACGCAGCAATTTGCCGTGAACGGGCAACGCGGAAATGCATCCGTGTTTGCTATGGATGGTTCGGACACGAGTGATCCGGAGCTAGGCGGCGCGACATTTTCGAATTTCAACGTGGATGCGATTCAGGAAGTGCAGTCGAGCTCCGGCGTGATGCCGGCGGAAATAGGGCACGGCGCTGCGGGTTTTACAAATGTTCTAACAAAACCGGGAACGAATTTTGTTCACGGGAGTGCGTTTGAATTTCTGCGCAACGCATCGCTGGATGCGCGCAATTTTTTCGATCACCCCAATGCAATTGATCCGCGGCGGATTCCTCCATTCGCGCGAAATGAATTTGGCGCGACGATTGGCGGACCGGTTGCTCTACCGAGTTTGTATGATGGGCGCGACAAGACATTTTTCTTTGGAGAGTACCAAGGCTTTCGCCAAGTGCTTGGGACGACGCAGGTAATTCCCGTTCCGACGGAACAGGAACGCGCTGGAATCGATACACTGAAATATTCCGACGGGACCACGGACACGCTGACTGTTCCTGTGAATTCGGCAATTGCGTCCTTGATTGCCCGGTATCCTCTGCCGAATCTTCCCGGTGGCCCATACGGTGACCGGACTTACGCGACATCCTCGAAAGTAGTGACGAATACAGATCAATTCTCGGTTCGAATTGACCATCGCATTTCAGACAAGGCACAGTTCTTTGCGCGCTTCAGCCTGAATCAGGTTCGCGGGCCAACAACGAATCCGGATCAGACGGCGATCGATCCAAGCTTCGGAGTAAATTTTTTCGATCACCAGCGCAGCGGCGTGGGGCGCTATACACGGACCATTGCGCCGAATCTGACTTCATCTACTTCGTTTGGATTCATCCGGAGTACGCCTGTCTTTCCGGCGTCGAATCATACAGATATTGCATTGGGATTTGGCGATGGCCTTTTCCAATCCTTCAATTCTGCGGATGGCTCGCTCTTTGGTTCCTATGGGTTGGTATATCAGCTCAAGGAGGATATGGCGTACGCGCGCGGAGCGCATGCCTTCAAATGGGGCACAGAAATTCGGTGGAACCGGGATACGACTGTGTTTGGAACAAATCCGAGCGGGTTGTATACGTTTGGCGGAGGGACGGCGTATTCTCCGGTTTTTATTCCGTCCGCGAGCGGAACGCACGACATTCAAGTTGGCGATCCGCTACCGGATTCTCTGACGGGATTGCTGACCGCGACGCCATATTCGTACACGATTACAGCGCTGTACCATCTGACACCTGGCGGAGATCGGTTCGATAGCGCAGCGGTGCGGCGCGAAGCGTACAACTTCTATTTTCAAGATACATGGAAGGCGACGCCGAAATTTACGCTCACTTACGGACTGCGTTATGAATTGAACAGCCCCATTAAGGAAGGAAAGCATCGCACGTCCGTACTGCAACCGGTGGATGGGAGCGGAAATCCAACTTCGTATCAGACTCCCGGTGCGACGATCGATTTTCTCTACAACCCACAGCCGATTTACCCTACGGACAAAAAAGGGTTCGGGCCACGCGTCGCGGCAGATTACGGGATTACCAAAGACACGACGCTTCATGCGGGCGGTGCGATCACGACTTTGCTGCCGAACCTTTGGCAGGACAATTTCGTTACGGGTGCAATTCCGTTCGTCTTTCAACCCTTTATTAGTGCACTTCCAGGAGTTTCTGTTCCCTTTTCAAGTTCAATCACGCCAATCACCTTGCCCGAACCATACACGACTTCCGGTCAATTGCTTTTTGCGGGGGGAGACACGAGCAAGGTTGCCGCGAATACGCTCGTGGATTTGCAACGCTTTCAAAACGATCTCGCTGCGATTACTCCGGGGAATCAGATTCAGCTTTTCTCAACCGCAGCGATCGACCGGCACTTTCGAAATGGTTACATCGGAACCTGGACGGCGGGTTTCGATCATGACTTCCACTTTTTCAAGCTGAGCACTTCGTATGTGGGAACGGCAGGAATCCATCTTCCGGCCGGATACTTTCCCAATGGATATGGCGGCGCGGAGCAAGGGTTTGCACCATTCACTCAATTTAATTCCTCAGGCCAGGCCACAGGCGGATTCAGTTCTCTAATCATCATGACGAACAGTTCGCACTCAAGTTATCACTCGCTGCAGACCAGCGTGACGCAGAACAATGCGCGCATCGGACTGAGCTTTCAGGCGAGCTATACGTTCGCAAAATCCATTGACGACACAAGCGCCGTGCTTGGCGGGCTGCCGCCAAACGCAGGCACGATCATTCAGACTCCACCGCAGGATCCGTTTAATCCCGAGGCCGACAAGGGGCCATCTACGTTCGACATTCGACATGGGTTTTCGTTGAGTGTGTTTCAGGCGCTGCCGTTTGACCGTGTTGGCTTTTTGGATGGAGTGAGCAAGCGAATCACGGGCGGCTGGCAGTTGCTGAATATCACCAGCATTGCTTCTGGCTCGCCATTCAGCGTGTATTCCGGAGTTCAGCAAACGGGAGTCGGAGTTAACGGCGCGGACCGGCCGGACCTGGTTTCGATGCCGGATTTTTCGACGAACCGAACGACGCGGGAAGATTACTTCGGCCGTGGCGCAGACAACGCGTCTTTCTTTTCCATCCCCATCAATGTTGCTGGCGGCACGGGACCAAATCAGGGCCGCTTCGGGACGCTTGGACGCAATACATTTCGCGGGCCGGCGTTCCATCAATTCGATTTTGCGTTGATTAAGGACACGCCATTCGGGCGGCGCGGGAAAGGTGAATTGGGAATTCTTGAATTTCGCGCGGAGTTTTTCAATCTATTCAACGTCGTGAACTTTGGTTTGCCGTCCAACACAGTCCGCGGCACCGGATTTGGACTGATCAGCCGCACAGCGGGAACTTCGCGGCAAATTCAATTTTCGCTGAAGCTAATTTTCTAGATAATTCAGCGAACGACGAGGCGATGGAAGAACGGAACGTACGCCTGCAGCGTGACGAGCAGGGCAACCAAAGCCGCTAGCACGATGCTGTGCAGAAAAACGTAGCGCAGAATCCTGCCTTCATGGCCGTACCACTGCGTGGCCGTACTAGCGACGACGATACTCTGCGCATCCACCATTTTTCCCATCACGCCGCCGCAACTGTTCGCCGACGCCATCAATACGGGAGAAAGGCCCAATTGCTCGGCAGATATTTTCTGCAAACTTCCGAAAAGCACATTGGACGATGTGTCCGAGCCGGTCAGGGCAACTCCAAGCCATCCGAGCAACGTGCCGAAAAACGGATACAGAACACCTGTCCGGGAAAAAGCCAGACCCATGGTGGCGTCCATTCCCGAATATCTGGTGAGGTATCCAAGGGCGAGCATGGCAGCAATGGTCAAAAGCGAATATCGCAGCCGGAATATCGTTTTGAAATATGTTCTCAAGATTTTCACCGGGGAAAAGCCCATCAGCAGGCCAGAAATCCATCCGGCCAGCAGGGCGCTTGAGCCCGTGGCCGTCATCCAATTCAGCGTGTAAACGGCAGGCTCCAGGGTCGGCTGGCGAACAACCGGCGGGACGCGCTGGATCATTTGGTGAACGCCGGAAACGGGAAACTTTGGACTGGAAATCTTGTCCAGTCGCGTCTTTATGGAAGGCATGTTCGAGACAAAAACAATGACGCTTAGAATCAGCCAGGGAACCCAAGCTTTCGCGATCGTAGAACGGCTGTGGGCCAGTGCTTCGGCGACTTCCACTTCCTTTTCGTTTTCAAATCTATAAATTTTCCGCGGCTGCCAAAAACGCAAGAAGAAAATCAGAGTCACCATGGATGTTACGGCCGCGACTACGTCAACCAGCCATGGACCGTGAAAATTGGACATGACGAATTGCGGAATGGCGAAAAACAGACCAGCAACAAGAATTGCGGGCCAAACCTCCAGCATCCTTCGAAATCCAGCGAAGACCCAGGTCATCCAGAAAGGCACAAGGACGGAGAAGAAAGGAAGAATGCGGCCGGCTTGCGCGCTGAGTTCCCGTAAATCCAATCCTGTCACTGCTTGAAGTGCGATCAGCGGCGTGCCCTGCGAACCAAATGCGACGGGCGCCGTGTTTGCAATCAGGGAAAGACCCGAAGCTTGCAGAGGAGGAAATCCCAAGCCAATCAAAACCGCCGCTGTAACCGCAACGGGAGTGCCGAAGCCTGCAGCTCCTTCGAAAAAGCTGCCGAAACTGAACGCAATCAGCAGGAGTTGAAGACGCCGGTCTTTCGTAATGTTCGTCAAGCTGTTTTGAAGAATCTTGAACAAGCCGGAATCACAAGTGAGCTGGTACAGAAAGAGGATATTGAGAACAATCCAGCCGATAGGAAGCAATCCATATTCGGCTCCCAACAAGGTTGTCTTGGCCGCCAGACGAGCCGGCATGTGAAAAATCCAAATGGCGCAGATAAGGGTGGTGGCCAAACCAAGTAACGCGGCGTAATGCGCCTTGATACGCAAGAAAGCCAGCGAGCCAAGCAAAACGACTACGGGCAGAGCTGCGCAAATCGTCGAAAACCACCAGTGTCCGGTCGGATCGTAGCTTTGCGCCCAGGGAGAAGTTTGCGGCGAGGACTGAACAAGCTTGTAGATAACAAAGATCGCGGCAATTGTTGCCAAAGCGACGGACACAGACGAAGTTCGCCCGCCCGGTGGTGGGGCGACCGGCAGGCAAGTTGCTTCGGTTTTTGCTGTTTCACTTCCGGCTGGCAATTCCACAGGACCTCCCGAGGAGAAGGCCGTACAGCTCCTTTGAGCCGGAGACAAAATACACCTAAAAGTGCAGCAGCCGCAGGCTTTGCGCCTCACCAGAACTTTGCAACACCTGTTCTTGAAAGGTTGGCGACGGGCCGCCCTTCGTATCGAACTCATTGTTTGAGCGCAAGAGTAAATAGAACTGATATCATCGCGCCGCATGTTTCCGGAGATACGATGAGTTTCAGCCAGCGCCTACAGGAAATTCGTACAGGATTTGAGCGGCCATTCTGGGTCGCGAACATCAGCGAGATTTTTGAGAGGCTTGCGTACTACGGCGCGTTTGCGTCGCTGGCGAACTACTTACGCGAGACTCTGAGCTTTCCCACAGAACAAACAGGCACACTGACCGGAATCTTCGGCGGAATGGTGTGGTTTCTGGCTGTTTTTGGCGGCGCCGTTGCAGACAAGATGGGATTTCGCAGAGCGCTTTCGACGGCCTACCTAATTTTGGCAGGAGCTTATTTTCTGTTGGGTTCAATCGGAGCGAGTTGGCTTGCTCCGGTCCGCAATGCCATGCCTCTCTCGCTGTTTGTCGGAGTTATTCTCATCCTGCCGGCCCTGGGAATCTCGCTGGTAAAACCTTGCGTGGTGGGAACTACGGCACGCACGTCCAAGGAAAGCGTGCGGTCGCTTGGATATTCGATTTACTACACTATGGTCAACATCGGCGGCTTGTCGGGACCGTATGCCGGGTCTTGGGCAGAGCATCATTTGGGGTCCGGAAAGATCTTTCTGATTGCCGCAGCAGCGACTTTCCTGATGTTTTTCTTTGTCATGGCATTTTTTCGCGAACCGAAACGCATTGACGACACGCCAATACCGACTATCGGTGAAACACTGCGCAATTTCCTGACGGTACTGGGCAATCCCAAATTCATGCTCTTTCTCCTGATATTTTCCGGCTATTGGATCGTCTTTTGGCAGCAGTGGATCGTGATGCCAATCTATTTGCATCAATTTGTCGGGAAAGATATCGATGTCCAAAAAATCCTGATGACGGACAGCATTATCGTCATCACTTGTACGATTCTGTTGAACCAGATAACGAAGAAACTCCCGGCTTTTGCCTCAATCATTGTCGGAACGTTTATCACTGGGATTTCCTGGCTGATTCTGGCGTTACATCCTTCAGTCTGGGGCGCAATCGCAACGATTGCGGTGCTGGCGATTGGCGAAATTGTTCACCAACCGCGCTACTACGAATACGTTTCGAGGCTAGCGCCTGAGGGGCAGCAGGGTACGTACATGGGGTTCGCATTTGTGCCGCTGGGAATAGGTTCTCTGGTCGGGGGATGGTTCGGCGGCAAAGTCTTACATCGCTACGGAGAAGTAGTTGGTCATCCGCAATGGACTTGGTTCGTGATTGTCGGTGTGGGGCTTGTAACAACTCTGCTGTTGTGGATTTACGACCGGGCCATCAAACCCAAGCCAGCTGCTGCTTAATTCATCATGCGGCGGAGGGAATCGAGCGCCTGACGTGCAAGCGCATAACGCGGCTCAATGTCGAGCGATTCCTTGAAGCTCTTGATCGCTTCCGTGTACATCTCTTTTGCCAGGTAAGCGCGGCCCAGATTGTAATGAGGAAAATGGCGCGGCTCGTAGCGTTTCGCTTCCACGGCTTGCTTCAGCCAAGGAATCGCTTCATCAAACTGCCCCATTTCAATCAGATAGGCGCCAATGTCGTTGTAGGGATTGCCAAAATCCGGGTCCAATTCAATTGCGAGCTTGCATTCACAAATGGCTTCATTCAAGCGGCCCTGAAAATGGTAGGTCCAGCCCAAAAAAGTGTGTGCTTCGGCGGTTGGATGCAGATCCAACGAAGATTGATAGAGCTCTACAGCACGATCGTAGTCGCCTTCCATCTGCGCCTGATATGCGTCTTGCAGTACTTCCCAAGCCTGGGTAATGGTCTCCTGATTCATGCCCCACTTTTATCACTGAGGATGCAAGCCCGCCTACGGTACAAAAGTCCCAGTCGTGCTTTAGGGGAACCTGTACTTTTTGACGGGACAAAAACTGGCAATTTCCGCGATAAACAGCGAAAATACTTTTGGAATTATCTAATCTTTCGGGAGAAACCTGTGAAACGCTCTCTTGCGCTCTTGGGAATTGCCACGCTAGCTTGTGCCGGCGCGATCTACGCACAATCGGGGCAGACAAAATCGTCGGGATCAGGAACGAAGAAAACTGCGTCTGGCGCAAAGGATCCTGCAGCCGTGGCTCGTGGCAAGGAACTGTTTCAGCAAAAATGCAGCATTTGCCACTTTGACACCAGCGATGCGAAGAAAATTGGACCGGGCCTGAAGGGTCTGAACAAGCGCGGCACGTTCACCGTGGATACCACCAAGAAGGTGACTGACGAAAACCTGAAGAACTGGATCGAAAATGGCGACAACCTGATGCCGCCATTCAAGGAAACTCTGGAAGAAGCGCAAATCAAGGATGTGATTGCGTATGTGAAGACGCTTTAATCGTGTTGAATTCGAGAGATTGGGGCCGCTTTTCGGAGCGGCCTTTTTTTTCTTTGCGCAAAAATCAACCGCAAAGAGAAAAGCCCCCGCTCGCCGGAAGGGTCCGGCCGCGGGGGCCTATAATCTCCAGAAAAACTACTTCAGGATCGCATCCTTCAGTGCTTTGGCCGGACGCAGGCGAACCACAGTCTTGGCCTTGATCTTGATCGCTTCCCCAGTCTGTGGATTGCGGCCCATGCGCGCCTTGCGGTGCGCCTTCACGACGCGGCCGATGCCGGGTATCACGAACTTGCCGGCGCCGCCCTTGGCTTCCTTTACGGCGAGCTTATGGAGCTCTTCAAAGAAAAGAGCCGCAGTCTTCTTGGGAGTGCTGAGTTTCTCCGCGATGTGCGCAACAATCTTCGTCTTGCTGAGTGGCTTAGCTGCCATCTATTTTGCCTATCCTCCTGAATTTTCTTTCCATCCCGGCGCAGCCGGGACCAGCCTCGAATCTCTTCGACTACCCCATTTTTCTAGCGAAAAAATTTGGGCCGTTCCGCAATATAGCCAACTCGGCAAGGGAACGCAAGTTAAAATGCGCGAAAAACAAGGGAAAAATGAAGATTTCTTTGAAGGACTGTGGATTTTCCAGCCAAAAACGCTGATTTCGGGCGTGTGCTATTCTCATTTTTTATTTTTCGACCGAGGGAACGGCTAAATGAGCGCAACGTAGCAGGAACTCGAGCAGAAAATTGGCAGCGCGGTGAAAACGGAAAGGCGTCCCGTTGCCGTCGCATTTCTCGATGCGCCGCCAGCCGGCGTTTCCCGGTTTGATGGCACGGAGCCTTCCGGTTGCAGCTTCTGGCGGCTCGCCGCATCAGGGAAAATGTTCTATACCCTGCCTGAAAATCACTTCAATTGCGCCGTTGGCGCCTACACGCACAACATTCCGCTGTCTGCAGAACGCGAAAATGAAACCGAGCAGATGCTCAAGATGATGTTTGACCTCGGCTACGTCAAGCAGGAAGAGGTTCCCCAGATTCCGCGACTTGCAAAGACGCCGAAGGCAATTGTGTATTCGCCGCTGGGCGAAACGCCGGTCTCGCCGGATGTAGTTTTGTTTGCGGGCAAGCCTGCTGCGGCGATGCTACTTAACGAAGCTGCTGCTCGAGCCGGCGTTTCGAGCGGAGCGCCTGCGCTTGGGCGGCCGACGTGCATGGCTTTGCCCGCCTCGCTGGCGCATGGGACGATTCTGAGCCTTGGCTGTATGGGGAATCGTGGTTACACGGGGCTTGGTGAGAACGAGATGTACATCGTGTTGCGCGGCAAAGACCTGGCTGCCGTTGCTGATGCACTTGGTGTGATCACCGCCGCAAATGCGGCTCTTCAGACTTACGCTCAGTGCCGCAGGTCTGAACTCTCGACAATATAAGTTTGACGCGCGGCGGCGGATAGATTCGGTTTGCGCGTCTTGGCAGAATCACCTCGCACGATACATAAATGCGAGGTTGGACATGAACTCATTTCACGCGGTTGCGATACCAACGGAAGTTGCCGACTCCGTCCGCTCCACAATGAAATCTCCGAAGTACGGCTTCCCCGCTCACCGGGAAGTTGCGGAAGGCCGTTCTCCCTGCCGCCACTGCCTGAAGCTAATTACACCGCGCGAGGAAGAACTGATTCTTTTTACGATGGACGCATTTCAGGGTTTAAACGTGCCGCCATCGCCTGGCCCGGTTTACATCCACGCGGAGAACTGTGCGCGATTCACCGGCAATGGCGGAATTCCCGAAGTCTATCGGGGAAGACTTCTCACGCTGGAAGCCTTCGGAGCGAACAGAACACTGGTTGCGGAAGCGCGCACACAAGATGGCAATGAACAAGCACTGGCGGAAAAGCTGTTCACTGATCCGCGCGTGGAATATGTCAATGTTCGCAGCACGGAAGCTGGCTGCTTCTTGTTCAGGCTGGAACGGAACTAAAGCGTCGCCAAGTCCGCGTAGAAATGCGCGATGGCTTTGATGCCGCTAAAATAATTTTCCAGGTAGATGTGCTCGTCCGGAGCGTGCGCGTTTTCGTCGGGCAAACCGAAACCGATCAAGACGCAAGGCACTTTAAACGTGTCGTACATCTGCGTGACAAACGGGATAGAGCCGCCTTCGCGAATGAAAACGGCTTTTTTTCCAAATCCTTTTTGAAGCGCAGCCTGAGCCGCTTTGAAAATTGGTGCTTGAAACGGCGCTGCCCAGGGCTTACCCGTACTCAGCACTTCAAACTTGCATTTCACTGTTTTGGGCAGCAGTTTACGAATGTGCTTTTCGACCTGTGTCGCAATTTTCTTTGGATCCTGATTCGGCACGAGTCGCGTAGAGAATTTTGCATAAGCCTTCGACGGAATCACTGTCTTTGCGCCTTCGCCAATATAACCACCCCAAATTCCATTCAATTCTAGGGTTGGCCGAGTCCACAATTGTTCAACGATGGAAAATCCCTTTTCCCCGCAATAACCTGGAGCGCCTACGGCCGTTTGAAACGCTTTCTTGCTCCACGGCAGGGCGTTCAACGCCTTGCGCTCTGCCTTTGAAAGCTTTGCCACCTTGTCGTAGAAGCCGGGCACGGTAATATGAAAATTCTTGTCATGCAGCTTCGCAAAAAGCTCGGTCAAAATTGTAAGGGGATTCGGCACAGCGCCGCCATAGACTCCAGAATGCAAATCGCGCTCTGGCCCAGTCAATTCAATCTGGTAGTAGTTTAATCCTCGCAAACCATACGTTATCGAAGGAACGCCTTTGCCCAGCATGGAGGTATCCGAAACGAGTAGTGCGTCCGCCTTCAGCTTCTCTTTGTTTTTCTGCACAAAATCCCAAAGACTGACGCTCCCGACTTCTTCTTCCCCTTCGATCAACACCTTGATGTTGATTCCAAATTTTCCATGCAGCTCGTGCAACGCTTGCAAAGCTTTCAGGTGAATGTGGACCTGTCCTTTGTCGTCCGCTGTCCCACGCCCAAATAGATTTCCGTTACGCACCGCCGGTTCGAATGCAGGCGTTGTCCACAAATCCAGCGGCTCGGCAGGCTGCACATCGTAATGGCCGTAAAAAAGAATCGTCGGCTTGCCAGGAGCTTCCAACGATTCCGCGTACACCAGCGGATGCATCGCCGTGGGAATAACCTCGACAGACTTGAATCCCGCCCCGCGCAGATTGTCCGCAACCCATTTCGCCGCGTGCTCGATATCCGGCTTGTGTTCGCTTTTTGCGCTCACGCTTGGAATTCGCAAGAACTCTTTCAATTCGTTGAGATTCTTTTCCTGGCGGGCATCAATAAACTCAGCAAGGTTCATATGAAGGGGACAGACGTGTCCTTTCCGAATTTAGTACGCAGTTTGTCTTAAGAAAGTTGCGGCGAAGAGAAGAAAGCGTGAGAGCGAACAGTTTCGCCGCCACTTCTTTAATCATAAGGCCTTTGCAACACTGCATACAAGGCAACCAAGCCCATTTGAAGCGGTTTTTTTTTCATGATTTCATGCAGCAAAAGGAATAAATGAAATGACTCAACTCGCTTGCATGCTCACCCGTTAGGAATCCGATACATCCAATTTGCCTCCCCGTTGACCTAACACCGGTGTGCTTTGAACATGGAATTATGGCCGAAGTTACATTCACGTCCCCGCGCCGTAGCACCCGCGTGTTCCGCCGCATGCCAGTAAAGGCGTCCGGCAAGGACCATCTTGGCAAGAAATTCAAGGAAGCCTGCGAAACCGTAGTGGTAAACGCTCACGGCGGCCTTTTGCTGCTCAAACACGAGATTAAAGACGGGGAAATGTTGGTTTTAGAGAATCCCGCAACGCAGGAAGAGCTCGAATGCCGTGTGGTTTTCCTCGGCGAACCCAGTGATCGCGGCCAGCGTGTCGGAGTGGAGTTTCTTACCCCTTCACCTCACTTCTGGGGTATCGAACTGGAAGGCTCCCCTACCGGTTCGGTCACGCACTAATCCAGCAAAGTCAATCTGCAGCGGAAACGCCCGGCCGCGCAGGTGCCGAGTTCCCTTTTCCCCGGAAGTAAGCATCCCAAACCCGCCACAGTAGAAATATCACCACCCAGAATCCATAGAAAAGCGGCTTACGTACGTCGGACTTCACGAGCCAGTAGTAATGGATCACCCCCAGAATTGCGGAGGCGTAGACGAGCCGGTGAAGCGCTTGCCAACGCTTTCCTCCGAGGCGGCGAATCATGCCCGCGGTGGAAGTGGCGGCCAAGGGAACCATCAAAACCAAAGCGAGAAAGCCAACCGTGATGAATTTGCGCTTCGCGACGTCGTCCCACATCCCTGAAAATTGGAAGTTCTGGTCCGGTCCAAGATAAGTAAGAAAATGCATGAACCCGTAAAAAAATGCGAATAAGCCTAGCATGCGTCGAAACCGAATCAGGTCAGGTAGTTTGAAGATTTTGCGCAGCGGTGTGACGGCCAGCGTGAAGACCAGAAAATTCAGCGTCCAGTCGCCCGTTGTGTGTTGAAGAGTCTCGACAGGATTGCTGCCTAAATCGCTGCGAACCAGCCCAATGCATAGTCGTGCAAACGGAATGGCGCACACGAGAAACACAACAACTTTAGTCCATTTGCTCGTCAGGATTTTTCGCAAGTTCCCGTGCCTTAGTGGAATTTCTTCAGGTCCATGCCGTTGTACATGGATGCGACCAGGTCATTGTAGCCGTTGAACATCAGCGTCTTGCGCGGGAAGATTTCGCCGAGTCTGTGTTCCGTGGATTGGCTCCAACGCGGATGATCCACACCGGGATTCACGTTGGAATAGAAACCATATTCATTCGGTGCGAGCAGATTCCACGTGGTTGGTGGTTCGTGCTCCTGAAATTTAATCTTTACGATGGATTTAATGCTCTTGTACCCGTACTTCCAGGGCACAACAATGCGTACCGGGGCTCCATCCTGATTCGGAAGCGTCTCTCCATACATTCCAAAACAGAGCAGAGTCAGCGGGTGCATCGCCTCGTCCATCCGAAGCCCTTCCACATAGGGATAGTCGAGGCCCGTATATTTTGCCTGCGGCATCTGGTCGCGATCGTAGTAACTCTGAAACGCGATGTATTTTGCTTTCGGCGTCGGTTCAAATTTCTTGAGGATCGCGCTCAGGGAATAGCCGATCCACGGCACCACGATGGACCAGCGTTCGACGCAGCGGTGGCGGTAGATGCGCTCTTCGAGCGGCGCAAGCGCCAAGAGTTCATCCATCGAGAATTTCCGCGGCGACTTTATTTCGCCTTCGACGGAAACAGTCCAGGGTGACGTCCTGAAATTCTGGGCATTTTTTGCCGGGTCGCTCTTATCCGTGCCGAATTCGTAAAAATTGTTGTAGTGCGTGACATCATTGATGGGAGTCTGCTTTTCGTCCGTATTGAACTGGCCCTTCACAAAATTCAATTTCGAGGTGGCGTAGGCAGTCAAACTAGGGGTCGCGAGAGAAAGAATTCTCTCCCCCGCAAAGGCGGTAACACCGGCAATTCCCATGTCGCGCAGAAATTTTCGCCGGTTCGTGTATACGTCCTTTGGCGTAACGTCTGCATGGGTCAGATCGGCTTTTCTTTTCAACAACATGCTCTTGTCCTCGCGCCTGTTGAGCTTCAGTGCCTTTCTCTACTAAAGGATACGCTTAACCGCGAAAATTGGATGCCCAACCCGGCAAAAAGATTCAGATGCGGCACTGGCCTGAAGTGCAGTCTTTTTGGTTTAGAATGCTCAGGTTCAAATGGTTCCGCTTCTCTCCATTATCGCACTCGGCTTCTTTCTGGGAATGCGACATGCCACGGATGCCGACCACGTCGTCGCCGTTACGACGATAGTCAGTCGCGAACGAAAAATCGGTAGCGCTGCGCTTATTGGCGTCCTTTGGGGACTCGGCCACACCATCACGATTTTCATCGTTGGCTCGCTCATCATCTTGTTTGGCATCGTAATTCCGCCGCGCCTCGGCCTCACGATGGAACTCTCCGTCGGCCTGATGCTGATTCTCTTAGGTTTACTGAATCTTTCGGGAATGATGCGCTGGATCGCAGAAAATTTTGGCGGTGGTTCGCCTGCCGGGCACACTCATACTCACGGCGGACTCACTCACTCACACGAATTGCCGAATTCTGCGGAAAGAGAACCGGCGGAAAAATCGACTGCGTCGCTCAGTTGGATGGATCGAACGTTCGGAAAACTTGGCTTGTATCAAATGTTGCGGCCCCTGGTGGTGGGAATCGTTCATGGTCTTGCGGGTTCCGCCGCTATCGCGCTGCTGGTGCTAACCACGATCCGCGTTCCCGGCTGGGCGATGGTCTATCTGCTGGTCTTTGGTCTCGGAACGGTCGCAGGCATGATGCTCATCACCGCGGCGATAGCTGTGCCATTCACTGTGTCGCAGAATCGGTTTGCGCGAATGAATCATTTTCTCGCCACGGCAAGTGGCGTCATTTCGCTTGTCTTCGGCCTTTTGATCGTCTACGAAATGGGCTTTAAGAACGGCCTCTTCACCGGCCATCCCGCCTGGACACCCCAGTAATTCCCCTGTTCGACAGTTCCTCTGAATTCCTAGCGTTGCACGATATAATTGAAGGCGGAGGGATGGGTGAGCGGTTGAAACCGGCGGTCTTGAAAACCGTTAGGCTCGAAAGGGTCTCGGGGGTTCGAATCCCTCTCCCTCCGCCAGATTGCTTCTACTAAGTGGTGTTGGCTTTCACTTCGTAATGCACCGCAACCGGTTCCACTCGCGAGAGTAGCGCTTTGGCTTCAGGTTCGAAGACAGGAACCATGTAATTTGGTCCGGCGAATTTCTCCACAGATGCAATTGAATCAAACAGGTTCACCACTACAAATTCCACTTCGCCGTTGACCATACGCCGAAAGACATACCCGCCTAAATAGCCTCCTATTTCCTTTAATCCGGGCAAGACTTTCTCTTTGAGCAAACCCTCGTAAGCATCAGCATTCTCAGGCTTTGTCCATCCGCGCCAGTGCCGCGCAATCATAGGTTCCTTCTTCCTCCCGATTGCCCATGGTTCCGCTCCAAATGGAGCAATTCTGTTCTCGTTAATCCTTTCGCCATGGCAGCTTCATACCTAGCCAACTCCGCGCGCTTTAGTGCTTAGAATGGAATGTTAGTTTCCTATGTTATCCACCCGCACCATCATTTGGGTTGCAGCAGTTTGGGTCGTCGTCCTGGGGGCTTATGCCGCCGGGCCGATACTTTTTCACAGCGAGCAGTCAAGAACGACCTACGCGGACATCATACAGTGCCTTGTCCCGCTAATCGCCAATGCCGGCCTCTTGATGAATGCAGGCACGCCACATTGGCGCCGCAATGTCTTTTGGATGCTCCTGGCGATGGGTTGTACGCTCTGGATGATTGGCCAATTCCAATGGACTTACGCCGAAATGCGCACGCATAAAGCGCCCGGCGATCTCTATGCTGGCGACATGACGTTTTTCCTGCACGTGATTCCAATGATGGCCGCGATCGCTTTGCGCCCTCATCTGAAGCGCGGCGAATTACGCCTGAAGTTTGGCTATCTTGATTTCGTCCTGCTCCTCACATGGTGGGTCTTCCTGTATGCCTACGCGGTGCTTCCCTGGATTTACGCCTCGCCCGCGCTTCCGCAGTACAACTTTGCTTACGATGTGCTAACGGACATACAAAGCCTGATCGTAGTTGTGGGATTTGGTGCGCTTTGGCTTCGCGCTGGCAAGGCTTGGCGCCTCATATACGCCAATCTGTTCGGCGCTGCCGCCATGTATATGCTTTCTTCCCTTGTGATCAATGTGGGAATTAGCTTGCACCAATACAACACCGGTAACCTTTTTGATTTGCCGATGGTCGGTTCGTTTCTATGGTTCGGAACGGCAGGACTTATCGCCAACAAGAATGAAAAAGCTCTAGACGCACCGAGCGAAAACAACAACGCCGAAAGTGAAAGAAGCCGAAGCGAAACGACTTGGGCTACGCGTGTAGCCATGGCCGCGGTGATTTCGCTTCCTGCTCTCGCGATCTACACGCTTAAGTTTTCCCAGGATTCGCAGGAAGTTCGCGATTTCCGAGTGCTTGCCACAGTGATTGCTGCCGTGCCAATCGGCTTCCTCTTGTTCTTGCGCCAGCATTTGGCGGACAACGAACGCACGCGGCTACTAGAACAATCCGAACAATCCGTCGAGAATCTGCAAAGATTGCAAACGCAATTGGTGCAGTCGGAAAAATTGATCTCCTTGGGACAGCTTGCCGCTGGTGCGGCTCATGAAATCAATAATCCGCTCACGGCGATTTTGGGCTATTCGGATTTGCTTGCGGACGACGAATCGCTTCCTGAAAAGAACCGGTCAATCGCGGCAAAGATTCGCGACCAAGCGCGCAGAACAAAAACGCTTGTCGGCAATTTACTGAGCTTTGCTCGGCAGGTTCCCGCGGAACGCACTTTGCTTGATTTGAATACCGTCGTCAGCAACGCCGTGCAATTGCGCGCGCTTGATCTACGCGCCGGAACCACGAAAGTGGAATTACAGCTGGAATCTGTTTTGCCCGGAGTGCGCGGAGACGGCAATCAGCTAATGCAAGTTTTCTTCAACATCATCAACAACGGAATAGATGCGATGGAAGCCGCAAATGGCGGTGGCACTCTAACCATCAAAACGATGCGCGATCATGCATTCGTCGTCGTTCTCTTTTCCGACAACGGCCCGGGCATCAAAGAGCCGCACCGTGTTTTCGACCCGTTTTACACGACAAAACCTGTTGGCAAAGGTACCGGCCTCGGCCTCAGCATCTGCTTCGGAATCATTCAGGAGCACGCTGGAAGAATTCTTTGTTATAACCGGCAAGAAGGTGGCGCCGTTTTCCGTGTGGAATTGCCTGCCGTTTTGGCTCCTTTGCCTACGCGGGAAGCACAGCTCCACGGTGCAGGTTCCGCGCACAAATCCTGAAACTCCGCTTCAACTTTTTCGTACTAAATATGGCCAATCGCTTGGGTATCCGCGACTCGTGCTAGAGTTTTCTGCGGGAACTATTGGACGGAGAGGCCATGCTCGTTGACGCCATAGTCACTGAAAATCTCACTCGAAAATTCGGGGAGTTAACGGCGGTGGACGATGTGAATTTGCGTGTGGCCTCTGGGCAGTTTTTTGGTTTTCTTGGACCGAACGGAGCGGGCAAATCCACAACAATCAAGATGCTCACCGGTCTGCTGAACCCGACCGCTGGAAAGATGCAGCTGCTTGGCATCGATTTCGCTCAAGATCCAGTTGAAGTGAAACGTCAAATCGGCGTTGTTCCAGAAGGAATGGGGCTATTCGAGCGATTAAACGGCTCCGAGTACCTGACATTCGTCGGCAGAATGTACGGCCTCGACAAAACCACGACAAAACAAAGAAGCGAAGAGCTTCTGGAATTCATGCAGCTTGCGGATCGCCCAAAAACCATGATCGCCGACTATTCTCATGGTATGCAGAAGAAGCTTGCGCTTGCTGCAGCAGTCATTCATGCGCCAAGAAATCTCTTTCTCGACGAACCGTTCGAAGGCGTGGACGCGCTTGCCGCAGGCGCATTAAAGGCATTGCTCGGCAGAATGACGGAGCGCGGCGTAACCATCTTTCTCACCTCGCATGTGCTGGAAATTGTGGAGCGTCTCTGCAGCCACGTCGCAATCATCAATAAAGGAAAACTCGTCGCCCAGGGTTCGCTCGAAGAATTGCGTGCAGGAATTCGCGGCGAAGAAGGAAGCACCACCACGCTTGAAGAAATTTTCCTGTCCATTGTTGGCCAAGGCGGTGCGGAACGTCCCAATGTTGAGGAGCTTTCGTGGCTGATGTAGTTCGCTTGCCAGGGCTCTTCGAGCAGATCCGGTTAGTTGCTGGATTGCGCTGGAAAATCCTGCGCAATGGCCTGCGCAACAAGAATCGTATGTGGGACCTGATTGGCGTGATTATTTCGTCGATCGTAGGCTTCATTTTGGTTTCCGGCATGAGCATCGCATTTTTCTTTGGCACGTTTACTTTTATTCAAAATCATCATTCCGAACGCATTACTCTGCTTTTCTGGGGAATTTTTGTCTGGTGGCAAATTCTCCCGATCTTTGTCGCGGGGTTCTCGCCCAGTTTCTCGTTTCATACTCTTCTGCGTTTTCCTCTGAAGCTCTCGGCGTTTTATTTGATCGGGATTTCCTACGGCCTCGCCGATTCAGCCGCGGTAGCCTCTCTGGTTTGGCTATGCTCCATGACGCTGGCGACGCTGTTTGCAGATCCTTCCTTGCTGCCTGCAATGATCCTCGCTGGCCTTCTCTTTGTCGGTGTAAACGTGACTCTGGAGCGATGGGTCGGCTCCTGGGTTGAAAAACTAATGTCCAAGCGTCGCAGCCGCGAATTGTTTCTCGTCCTTTTCATTCTCCTCATGACAAGTCTGCAGTTCATTGCGCCGGCAATGGAAAAATACGGGCAATCCGTCGGAAAAGCTGGTGCGCAGACAAACGTGGAGCGAATCGTCCGCTACGCAAGACCGCTACCGGGGTCGCTCGCGGGTAGCATGATTAAATCCCGCTCTGAACACGACCTTCGTTCCCTCGCGATTGGAGCCGCCGGCCTCGCTGGCTACGTGCTGCTCTTTGGAGCGCTTCTGTTTGTGCGTTATCGAGCGCAATATCTCGGAGAAGAGCTGAACGAGACCGTTGCCCCGTCGAAGAAAATCGCAAAACTTTCGACCAACATCCAAGCAGGAACAGCATCCGGAACTGCCACGGGACACAGCTTTCTTCCTGCAACCATTGCAGCCGTCCTAATGAAGGAAGTCCGCTATCTCTTGCGAAATGGATTTGCCGCGCTCTTGCTGTTTCTTCCGCCGATGCTGGTGCTGCTATTCAGCGCACAATTCGGCGGGCCACATCCCTTGTCCAAGCATCCCATTTCGCCAACATACTTTTTCCCGGGAATGATGGCCTATCTCGTGCTCGTCCTGATGGCGCCTTCGTACAACAGCTTTGCGTTTGAAGGGCGCGGTATGCAGACCTATTTCATGGTGCCGGTCAAATTTCGCGACATTCTGATCGGCAAGAATCTAATGAACGTTGCGATCATGGTTTTCGAAATTGCGCTCTGCGTCGTGGTCTTGCAATGGCGCGTCGGATTGCCGCCTGCCCCCATCTTTTTTGCCACGATGAGTGCTCTGGTGTTCGCCGTAGTCGGTCAGCTCACCATAGCGAACTGGTCTTCGCTCACATTTCCTAAAAAGATGGACTTCGGCAAGATGCAGGGCAACCGGCAATCGGGCATGGCCGCCTTGGTCACTTTTGGTGCGCAAATCGTATTCACCGGCACAAGCGCATTGATCTTCACCGCTGGCCGGCTTGGCGGAAACGATTGGCTGCCAGTGGAGATTTTTCTGTTTCTGGCGGTTGCGGCGCTGGCTGGTTACTGGTCATCGCTTGAGCCACTTACGAAGTTGGCGGAAAAGAAAAAAGAATCTCTCCTCGAAACTCTGACGAAGTAATTCGAAAGGCGGTTGCAACCATGCTGATGGAAGAACTCTTCGGACGCGGAATTATGGTGATGGGCCCCGCGAAAGATGACCCGACGCGGCAAACCGGCACGTTTAACATGGATTTGCTCAAGACATTCCCGGCACTGAAAGCGGCCGAAATGGAAAAGATGCGCTGGCTCGAAGGTGAATGGAGTAGCGTGAATCGAGTTCCTGCCACGAGCAAGAATCCCGCTTACGAAGACCGCGGTTCGGGAACATACAAATTTTGCGAAAAAGATGCTTGGGTTTGCCTGGTTGGCAAAGACGGACGCGAACGTAGATTCATAACCTACGACCCATTTAGCAAACAGTGGATGTATTTGCTGGCGGAAGGTGCCTATGGATTCTTGCGCTCGCCGGGATGGAACGCAAACGAGCTGGCATTCGAAGGCGAAATGACGATGATCGGTGTGAATTGCGTTCTGCGGCAGACGTGGACAAAAAAGAGCAACGAGGAATTTTCATTTGTGAATGAAGAAAAACTTCCCGATGGCACGTGGGGCTATGTGGATGAATGGGAGTTAAAGCGAAAAGTCAGCTAAGCAATTCGCCTCGAGATCATTTTGCCAAAGCGGCAAGGATCTTTTTCGCGGCGTGACCATCGCCAAATGGATTTGGCGTATTGCCAGCAGGCGCCGTTTTCTTGCCAGAAAGCCAACCGAACGCCGCAGAGACAATCTCCTCTTTTTCTGTTCCCACCAATTGCGCCCAACCGGATTCTACTGCTTCAGGGCGCTCGGTAACCTCTCGCATCACCAGTACAGGCGCACGAACTGTCGGCGACTCTTCCTGCACGCCGCCAGAATCCGAAAGAATGAGCGTCGCGTGCTTCATCAGATGAATAAATTCCGGATAAGAGAGTGGATCAGTAAGCAGAATCCTTGGCCGATTCGCAAGTCTTGCGGTAATCGCCCTGCGAACAGAAGGATTCGGGTGAACCGGCAAGACGGCGGTGAGTTCAGGGAATTTTTCCGTAAGCTCGAGAATTGCGGAACAGATTTGCTCCAGCGGCTCTCCAAAATTTTCCCGGCGATGTGCCGTGACCAAAAGAATTCTCCCTGGGAGATTCGAAAGACGCGCATCGGTGAACTTCACGGGCGCCGAAAGTATGAAATTGAGCGCATCTACCACCGTGTTACCCGTAACCACGATGCGCGAATCGGAAATGCCTTCGCCTCTCAGATTTGCTGCGGCTCCGGCAGTCGGAGCAAAATTCAGATCAGCCAGCGGTGAAATCAAATGCCGGTTCATCTCTTCCGGAAACGGCCGGTGCTTGTCGCCCGTCCGCAAACCGGCCTCCACATGCCCAACGCGTATCTTTTCTTGAAACGCAACGAATGCCGCAGCCAATGCAGTTGTCGTATCTCCCTGAACCAGCAGCCAATCGGGGGCAATTTTTCGAAGTACAGCCGGCAGCTTCTCAAAAACGCGCGCAGCAAATTCCAGCGGCGTCTGATTTTCCCGCATGAGATTCAAATCGTAATCGGGCGCAACGTCAAACACACGCAGCATCTGGTCCAGAATGCCGCGATGCTGCGCTGTCACGCATACAAATATCTCGATGTTCGCAGCGCGAGCGGCGCGAATGATTGGCGCCATTTTGATGGCTTCTGGCCGCGTGCCGAAAACGGTGACTATTCGCATAAATTAGTTTTTCGCCGGCGCAGCAAGCAGCGCATCCGCAATTCGATTTGCAAGAATAGACCAATCGTATGGCTCGACAAAGCGGTCCCACTCGGGTTGCCATGTCATGGAACGCGCTCTAACAAGCGCTTCCGCCCAAGAAACCGGATCGGGTTCAGCCAGAAGGACATTCGGCCACGCCAGGCGCTTCCATGTTTCGAGTGGCGTGGAGACAACTACTTTGCGACACGCCGAATACTCGACGACTTTTATCTGGAACGCAAAATCTGTTCCTGTCGTGATGCCTTGCGCAAGAACGCCCACGTCCAGCGCATTGAAATAGGTTGACACTTCTGCGGGCAAAACGCCGCCTGTCGCGATCACGCCCTTCTCACGATTCGACTCCAACAGCGATTGCCAATAGTGTGCGGGTCCCACAATGAGTAACTTCGCATCCGGCAACTGCTTTTTCGCAGTAAGGAACGCCTTGACAACCAAATCCACACCGGTAAATGACCCGTGGTTCCCGATATATCCGATCGTGAATTTGTCGCCGATCCCTAATTTCGCGCGCAGTTCTTGTACCTTATCCTGAGAAACACCGCGAAGCTTCGCCAGGTCGGCACCGTTTGGTAAAGGAACCGCAGAAATTCCGCATTCGCGAGCCAACTTTTCGCAGAGAGGTTCGGAAACCGCGAACATCGTGTCCATATTGGAAGCAATTTCGCGAAGGTTTGCGCGGACTTCGGCCAGCCGATCTGAGGAATGCTCGTGTTCCGGGAACCAGTCCACAATGTCGAACGCACTTCTCACATTTTGGATTCGTTTGGCGCCAAACAATTCCGATGCAAAAAGAGCGTGTGTAATCTTATAAGCTTCAATAATCGAGAGAAGCGCTGCGCGGTTGCGCGATTGGCAGACTTCCATGGCGCGCGCGGCGCCAAGAAAGCGGTGCAGAAGGATCGGCTGCCAAACTCGCAGCTCGACTGCTTTAAAGCTTTGTATTGTTGCAACTGTCTTTTTCGAATGAAATGCTGAAGCCGCCGCGACGGAAAATTGCTTAACGCGCCGCACAAATGACGAATTGGAATCCACATGCAACGCATCGCGCCACTTCACGACAAAGACCTCGAAGCGATCCGTCAGGCGCTTGGCAAACTCGATCTCCCGTATGGAGATGTCTTCAGCATAGATGTGTGGAATAACAAGCAAGCGAGGTTTCCCGGACAAGACCGGAGAAGCGCTCACTTTTCCACCAGAAAATTGCCAATCACTAGAGCATCCATGCCGGAAGAAAAGAAAGTCCGGATCGCATCAGTCGGCGTGTGAACAATCGCTTCTCCCCGCAGATTGAAGCTCGTGTTCATGATGACGGGAACCCCGGTGATTTTTCCAAATTCATCGATGAGTCGGTAGTAAAGCGGATTGATTTCGCGCTCTACGGTCTGAGGACGCGCGGATCCATCCACGTGCGTAACACTGGGGATGATGCCGCGCTTTTCCGGCCGCACTTGGGCGGTAAGAATCATGAATGGCGAATCGCAGGCGGACTCCAAAAACTCAGGCGCCGCTTCTTTTTTAAAGGAAGGCGCAAAAGGCCGCCACCACTCGCGAAACTTCACCGCGTTGTTCACCTTCGCATTCATTTCCGGGTCGCGCGGATCTGCGATGATCGAGCGTGAACCAAGCGCGCGTGGCCCAAATTCCATGCGGCCCTGAAACCAGCCAAGAATTTTGCCTTTTGAAAGAAGCTGCGCGGCTGTAGCAGCAGGATCGGAAACTTTTGTGTGGCGGATTTTGTACGTATTTAGCGCCGACTCAATCGCCGCATCATCGAATGACGGCCCCCAGTAGCCATGGCGCATGGACTGATTGGGCAGCTTGCCGTTCGAATCAAGGTAGGGTGCAAGTGCCGCGCCGAGTGCCACGCCATCGTCACTCGCAGCAGGTTGCACGAAGAACTTTTCCACAAGTCCGCTCGCCGCAATTTTTCCATTCGCTTTCGAATTAAGCGCAACGCCGCCAGCCAGACAAAGATTGCGCGAGCCTGTTTTCTGCAATGCCAGCTTGGCAATGGACATCATTGCGTGTTCACAAGCGTCTTGCACTGCGAACGCGATGTTTTTGTGATGGTCGGTAATCTCCGATTCAGGCACACGGGGAGGCCCCAGCAGCGGAATGATGTTTGCAAATGGCGCGGCGGTAACGAGCTGGCGGTAGTGAACCCGCGGCGGCGTGGCGACAACGTCAATAAACTTGCTGAGGTCGATTCCTGGCTTCCCGTACGGCGCAAGGCCCATCACTTTCCATTCGTCGCTGTTCCTAACGAAACCGAGGTATCCCGTGAATTCGCTGTAAAAGAGCCCAATCGAATCGGGATAGTTGATGGTCAGAACGTGACCGAGCCGCCCGTTTCGCCCGTGCCAGATGCTCGTGCCTTCCCACGCGCCGCGTCCATCCATCACTACAACTGCAGAATCATCGAAACCTGAATACGCATAAGCGCTCAAAGCATGCGCAAAATGATGGTCCACAAATCGCATGCGCGACTTGGTCGGCCCAAAGATTCTCTGAAATGGATTCGCGCCCGATTTCTGGTGCCACATGCTCAGGAAATATCGTGAGGAGTTAAGAACGTTCAGGTAACTCGCTGGCCAGCGGCCCGTCGCATAAAGCTTCAAATCGTGGCGGTAGAGCGCGCCCGCTCGCTGCCAGCCGAAACAAACTTCATCCACTTGCGTAGCGGTTATTCTCGCAGAATCAAGGCAAGCTTGAATGGCCAGCTGTGGGAAGCCGGCGTCATGCTTCAACCGCGAGAGCCGTTCTTCCGCAACGGCAAAGAGGAGCTCTCCATTTCGCACGATGCAGGCCGAAGAATCGTGCATCTGCGAATAGTTGATACCGAGCGTAATCACGAGTTTGCTTGAGCAGCCTTTCGGCCGTAGCACCAGGCGAAGGGAGTATCGAGACCGTCAAACCCGAGGGGCTCGCCTCCCGCATCGCGAACCATTTTACTAACGTCCTCGGCCGTCACTGCCACGCCGCGCCATGTCTTCCCGATCATTTCCGGATCGATGCCGGCAAGCCGGGCGAGAGATTGCGCGGGGCGTTTGAGTCCTATCGTGCAAAGTCCGTCAAGAAGCCCTGATACCATGCGCCCTTTCCAATTCATCGTTGGGCGATGCGAGCCATTGAAATGGAAAAGGAACGATCCGCCCGGACGTAATATCCGGATCATTTCGCGGATAGACGCAGCGATAAGCTCTGCATTCGGATAATGCTGAAGAACCATGTAGCTGAAAACAAAATCGAGTGAGGAGGAATCGATCGGCGCAAGCGTAACGCCCTCTACAAGCACCCACCGGACATTGGAGAATTGTGAGAGATAGCTCTTTGCCCGCTGCTGCATCTCCTCGGAAATATCAATGGCCGTCACCGACCGGAACTGGTTTGCGAATGCTCGCGTCATCCGGCCCGCTCCGCAGCCGAGTTCAGCCATGTCAGATTGCGCAGCTTTCACGGAAAGCCGCTCCAGAATCGGGTGGACGATGCGTTGGACGTCCGCTACGCCAGAAGCAAAAAATTCTTCTTCGGTCCAGTCATGCCTCCAGCTTGCGATGTACAAGAACGCGTCCTGACGGGCCCGCTCGTTCCAATCGCGGCGCATGGATTCAATGGCTTTCAAGCGATGAATTCCCCCAAAACCAGTGTACTGAATCGAATCGACGTTTTGGAACGGAAAGAAGCCTCGAATTGCGACTTCGTGCCTCGATGGTCATTGCGCAGCTTTCCACAAAAAGAACATGGCAAGCGGGACATTTGTTGATGTCCATGGAATTCCATTGATACACGCGATGCGTCTGCGGCGCTTCGCAAATAGGACACGGAATGACTCCTGACCTAACATTCGTAGCTTGCGAAGTCGGCGCAGTCGCCATCATGACAACACCTTTCGAACCACTAGCGAATCCGTTGGAACTGGATCGCCGACAACACCCCGAAGCCGCGAGAGGCGCCGCGCGGCATACGCGTTGCGCGCTTTGTAGAAGAGTTTCGGAGGCGCTACAGACGCAGCGAGCAAAACTCCGGCACGAAAAAGATGATAGCCAAACGATGCGCTTTTGTACGCGCTGCGAAAGGCCCGCCGCTCGACGCTTACCGTTTCCCACGGCCACCCGCGACCTAGCGAAAGCCGCAGCCGAGTCGCATCAATCTCATTGGGCAAAGTGAGAAAATCCACAACTCCTGGAGCAATTCCCGCATTTCGCAAACGTGGCGGCAAGTCTTTTGCCAGACAATCGATCGACAGGAACTTGCGCTCTACCTTTTTCGGATCCGGAATTGAGAATTGAAACAAATTGCCGGAATGAAACCGGTAAGAGGTCAGTGGTTGATCGAGAACGCGGCACCCCGAGAGGGCCACGGCGTGCGTTGCAAGGAATTCGTCCGCTTCGATGAGCATCGCTTCCGGCAAAGGGAGAACTTTATCCAGCACGTTTTTGCGGATAGCCAGCCGGCTGGTCCCGAGAAACGATCGCAACTCAAGAAACTGTCGCGCCTCTTCCAAGTCCTGCAGATGGGAAGCGTACAAACGATTCGGAACATTTACGAAAAGGCGTTTCCCGTTTTCGTCCACTTCATAGAGACCATGCCCGATTGCACCAGTTTCAGGATGCAATTCGAATTCCGCGACCACCGTGGACAGCTTGTTTGGTTCCCACCAGTCATCCCCATCCAGGAATGCAACCACCTCGCCGCGGCAATGTGGAACGCCGTAATTGAATGCCGAGGCTTGGCCGCCGTTTTTCTTCGGCAAATGCTTCGCTCGCAAAGCAAATTTCTTGATGATTTCCGGAGTGCGGTCCGTGGAACCGTCGTCCACAACAAGAATTTCAAAGTCCGCCGCGGGCAAATCCTGCTCGAGCACGCTCGCAATCGCCTGCTCGATAAACTTTTCGTGGTTGTACGTGTCAATCAGTACGCTGACAAACGGTCGTGACACGTATGCCCTCAGAAAAATCCCCAAACTACGCCCGAGCGCCCGTCGCGCTTGGCGCATGTTCTTCATACCAGGCGATTGTCTTCGCTAGTCCGTCTCGCAATTTCGTTGTGGCTCGCCAGCCAAACTCAGTCGCGGCCCGCGACGTATCCAGGCACCGCCGTGGCTGCCCATCGGGTTTCGTCGCATCCCAGCGAATTGTTCCGCGATATCCTGTCGTTTCGCAAACTAGTTCCAGCAGCGCCTTGATGCTGATTTCTTCGCCGGACCCCAAATTAACAAGCTCGGGCTTGTCGTATCTTTCCGCCGCAGTCACTATCGCCTCAGCAGCGTCTTCCACATAAAGAAATTCGCGCGTCGCGTTTCCTGTGCCCCAGGCAACAATCTCCAGCGCTCTTTGTGCTTTTGCTTCCAGGCATTTGCGCACTAACGCGGGAATCACATGCGAACTTTCCAAATCAAAGTTGTCGCGTGGCCCGTACAAATTCACCGGCGTCAGATAAATTCCGTTCATTCCATATTGCTGGCGATACGACTGCAGCTGCACCAGCAGCATCTTTTTCGCAAGCCCGTAAGGCGCGTTCGTCTCTTCGGGATATCCGTTCCAAATTTCATCTTCTCGAAACGGCACTGGCGTAAATTTCGGATAGGAGCAAATCGTTCCCGCGCAAACAAACTTCTCAATCCCTGCAACTCGCGCTGCTTCAATGGAATTGATCCCCATCGTCGCATTGTCGTAGAAAAACTTTCCTGGGTTCTCTCGATTCGCTCCGATTCCCCCCACCACCGCCGCCAAATGAATAAAAATGTCTGGCTTCGCATCGCGAAACAGCTTCTCCGCCTGCGACTTCTCGCGCAAATCGTATTCCCGGCTCCGCGGCGAACAAATCTCCTTACAACCTGCGGCTTTCAGTTTTTCCACGACAAATGAGCCCAGGAACCCGTTCCCTCCGCTCACCGTCACGCGCTTTTTGTCCCAAAATCCCATCACACTCCCTGGCTATTGCGAAGCTTGCCCTTCCACTGCGTACATCGCCTTCGTCACCGAATTCTGCCAGTGATTCCAGTGCGCAAATTTCGCCTCCAGAATCTTTTTCCCTTTTCCCGGCGACTTCAACCCCGCGCGCTCCATGTCCGCATCTACCATGATCGCCACCAGATCTTTGAACCCGATCCGCGGCGACCACCTCAGTTTCTCCTGGGCCTTTCGCGTATCCGCTATCAGCGTATCCACTTCCAGCGGCCGCTTGTATCGCTCCGAAATCTTCACGTACTTCTTCCAATCGAGCCCCGCGTACCCAAACGCCTCTTCCAAAAACTCCTGCACCGAGTGTGCCTCGCCCAGCCCAATCACAAAATCGTCCGCCTTCTCCTGCTGCAAAATCGTCCACATCGCCTCGACATATTCCGGCGCGTAGCCCCAATCGCGCTTCGCATCCAGATTTCCCAGATGCAGCGCATCCGCTTTCCCCGCCACAATCGCCGCAACGCCTCGCGTAATTTTCCGCGTCACAAACGTCTCACCTCTCCGCGGGCTCTCGTGATTGAACAAAATTCCGTTCGCCGCAAAAAGTCCGTACCCTTCGCGGTAAATCTTCGTCATCCAGTGTGAATAAGCTTTCGCGGCAGCGTACGGGCTTCGCGGTTCGAACACCGTGCGCTCATTTTGCGGCGCCGGCGCCGATCCAAACATCTCCGAACTCGACGCCTGGTAAAATTTCGTCTTCCCGCCGCAGCGCCGCACCGCTTCCAGCAGCCGCATTGTGCCCAATCCCGTCACGTCGCCCGTGTACTCCGGAATATCAAAGCTCACTCGCACATGACTCTGCGCCGCCAGGTGATACAACTCATCCGGCGCCAGCGTGTAAATCAAATTCAAAATCCATTCCGTGCTCGCCAAATCTCCATGATGCAAAAATAGCCGCGCCCCCGCCTGATTCGGGTCCTCATAAATATGATCGATCCTCTGCGTATTAAACGTGCTCGCGCGCCGGATGATCCCGTGCACTTCGTATCCCTTCGAAAGCAACAGCTCCGCCAGATACGAACCGTCCTGCCCCGTAATTCCCGTGATGAGCGCCTTCTTCATGCGTTCGCCGTTCGCTCCTCTTTCTTCGCACTCCGGCTGAGTCCCAGCTTTTTCCGGATCCCCGCCGTCGGCGCCACAAAAAGATTCCACATTGCCCGTTGCACCGCCGCTCGCTCCCGCCGGAATCGCACCGGTCGCACTCTCCCATCCTCCATCAACTCGTGCGTCGCATCCAGCAGCGTGTGCGTGTGTGGCACGCCGCCGTAAATCGCCAAATTCCGCCGCGCCTCTTCGCCCCAGTACGCGCCCTGCTGCCCGCCTGCAATGTGCAAATACTCATGATTCTGATGAATCGCCCGCGCCACTCGCGTCACGTCCACTACCGGAATCTTCCGCTCCCGCGCATCCTTGATCAGCCACTGGTCGAACCACGCCCGCCCCAGCACCAGCGCCGGCACATTCACATACGTCTGCGGCGGAAACACAAACAAATCAATCGCCGTCGGATTCCCCGCCACTCCTTTCGGCAAAATCTCCCGCCTCAACTTTTCTTCCCCGCCGCGCGCAAAATCAATCCGCTCATCCAAATCAATGTTCAACCGGTGCGCCACTCCCAAAAATTCCGCAAACTTTTCCTGCACCGCCGCCATCGCATCCACAAATTCCTGCAGCAAAATTATGTCGCTGTTCACGTAACAAACCAGCGACGTCCGCGTAAATTCTCGCGCACGCGCCAGCAAATCATCCAGCATCGGCGTGCCAAACTCATTCCGCGCAATCTCCGTCTCATGACGCACGCCCATCTCCGCCGCGCACTCCGCAATGCCCTCTTCCGTCCCATACAAACGGATCTCCGGCCTCGGCATAAGCTGCGTCCAGCTCGCAATCGCATTGCGTTGAATCACGCCAATGTGCCCGTGGAACGCCTTGGGCACCGCCAGAATTGTCAGCGTCGCTCTCATGAAGAATGAACCAAACTCGCAGCTGCGGGTAACAGCTCAGTTTGAAATTTTCTTGTTCTTGTCACAATGAGCAAAAATTTCAAACCGCTCGCAACCCGGCAGCGCGGCTCGCCTCTGCCGCAATCATCTCTTTCAGAATATCATCCAGGCTCTTCGTAATCCCCCAATTCGGATAGTGCGCCTTGAACTTCCGTAAATCCGAAATGTAGCAAATGTGATCGCCCTTCCGGTTTTCGTCCACGTAACTCCAATTCAATTTCTTCCCCGTCAACTTCTCAATCCGCGCAATTGCTTCCAGCATCGAGACGCTGTTCTCTCTCCCGCCGCCCAGGTTGTACACCTCGCCCGGCCTCGGATTCGCCGCAAACTCTTCGATCGCTCGCACCACGTCATGACTATGTATGTTGTCGCGCACCTGCTTGCCCTTGTACCCGAACACCGAATACTTCCCGCCGCTGAGCGTCACCTTCACCAGATACGACAAAAATCCGTGCAGCTCCACGCCCGAGTGCGACGGCCCTGTTAAGCATCCGCCGCGAAAAATCCCCACATTCATCTTGAAGTACCGCCCGTACTCCTGCGCCACCAGATCCGCCGCCGCCTTCGACGCGCCAAACAACGAGTGCAGCGTCCGGTCAATCCGGCACGTTTCCGCAATTCCGTGGAAATCTTCCGCTCGCGCATAATCCCAGCGCGTCTCGAGCTCTTTCAACGCCACTTCGTTCGGCGCATCCCCATACACCTTGTTCGTGCTCATGAAAACAAACACCGCTTCAGGACAGTGCTGCCGCGTCGCTTCCAGCAAATTCAAAGTCCCCAGCGCGTTCACTTCAAAATCCAGTATCGGGATGTCCCGCGCCTTGTCATGAGAAGGTTGCGCCGCGCAGTGCACAATCAAATCGAATCGCCGCGAACGAAACACTTCTTCCAGCGCCGCGCGGTCGCGTATGTCCACCGCATAATTCGTAAAATTCTTCGCCCCGGCCTTCAACCGCTCCAGATTCCACAGCGTGTCCCCGGCAGCTCCAAAAAATTCCCGCCGCATATTGTTGTCCACGCCAACGACAGCATTCCCCTGCCGGTCGAAATGTTCCACCGCCTCCGACCCGATCAGCCCGCTGCTTCCCGTCACCAGTACCGTTTTCCCCTTCACTGATCCATCCAATGTTTCCGCTCGCCGCCCTGCGAACTGTTCGGCAACGGCTCCTTCTTGATCCCCACCGAATGCCGCACCGGCCTCGTCAAGTTCAGCAGCGGGTGCCACACATTCGAACGAATCGCCGTCCGCGTCTTCGTCACCATCGCCCGCACTTTCCGCTTCACCGGAGCTGCCCAGTACGTTCCATTCCTCTCGACTCCCTTGTGCGTCAAACGGTACGGCGCATCCTCGATCGTCCCCAGCCGGCAATCCGCCTTTGCCAGCTCATGATTCCTCCGCGCATCTTCGTCGTTCCAGACGCCTTCCAGCCCCTTCGGGTGATACCCGTAATCATGATTCTGGTGAATCACCGTGCACACCGGCGATACATCCACCACCGCCGCTCCCAGCGCCTTCGCCTTTCCCACCAGCCAGTGATCCCACCAGATTCGCCCAATCACCAGCGGCGGAATCTCCTTGTATAGCCCGCGCGGAAACAGAAAATAATCAATGTTGTGATAGAAGCGCAAATAACCATCCCGCTTCGCGAGTTCCATCGCCTGCTTGTCCCATCTCGAATCCGAAAAATCAATCGCCTCCGTAATGTCCGTGTCCCGCCGCCGCCCCACCATCAAATGGTTCGCATTCCACGCAGCCAGCCTCTGATGCGCCTCCAAAAACTCCCGCGTCAGGATAATGTCGCAATTCGCGTAGCAAACCGTCGCGTGTTTCGCCATCTCCTGCGCCCCGCCAAAAATCGAATCCAGCCGCTTCGTCCCCAGCTCTGACCGCAGCACTTCCGGCTCGTGCCGGAATCCGAATTCGCGGCAAACTTCCGCCGCCCCTTCGTCATCTCCAAACAGAATAACTTCCACATCGGGATGCAGCAGCTTCCAGCTCTGCAACGCGTTCCGCTGGATCACATTGATATGACCCCGAAACGGCTTCGGCGTGGAAAACAGCGTCAGCATTAGTTGCCTGCCATCTTACGAAGCACAAATCCACCAAGCGCGTAAGAACAGCCGTGAGGATTGGCCGGATCGTGGCGCGGCGCGAAACTCAGTGCCTTCTCACGCGAAACTTCCGACCAGCGATTCGAGTCGTCCTTCACCCAATAACGTTCCTTTTCGAGATGCAGTGGCGCAAGCAGCCTTGGCAATCGCTGCAGCCCATAAACGCGGCACCACGGAGCCATCACCGCATCCACTCCGCACGGCGCCGTCATAATCAGCAATCCCCCTGGCTTCAAAATCTCTGCAAATTTCTTCACAGCCTCTAAATCACCGTCGCTTTCGTTTGCGGTGATTCCATATCTGCCCGCCACGCCCACATGCTCAACCGAAGAACAATTGATGATCAGGTCGAAACGATTTGGCCGCAGGTCGAGCTTCAGAAAATCGCCAAGCTGGAATTTGATGTTGGGATGCTGGAACGCGAAATTCTGCTCTTCTAGGTCCACGGCAAGAACCTGAAAGCCTTTTACCGCTGCAAGCAGCGTCATGTACCCGTTTTCGCAGCCAAAATCCATCGCCATGCCGGGACCATCCGGCATGACACTGCTGAGAAACGACCATTCCACATGCCGCTCCCCATCTATGTTCTTAACGACTGGCGCAGCGGGGACAACCGAACGCTTTACGCTTCGTATTAACGAAGCTAGCCAAGAAGGCAATTTAATCGGAACTAGTAAACGCTCCGCCACTCAGCGGTCTCCTTATTTCAGTATGCGACGAATTTTTCCGCGCAGCCCTCTATTGGACGCAAAGCTGTAAGCATCCCAAGGAGCTTCTGGCGAAACGGCCTCGAGCATCCTGGTCAGTCGTTTTGTTGGAAGTTCTGTAGATGAAGCCGCTAGCATCGTGCGTACCTGCCGCGTCCTGGAAGTTATGCGGTACTCGATATGGTCCGCGAGCGGCTCAAAACGATAAACGTTCGTGAAACCCGACCGATAGAACATTTTCACTAGGCAGGACTCTGTCGGGTAGAAAGCCACATGCTTGAGGCCCTGATCTTCGGTTAGTCCCTCATCAACTAGGCCCATGATTGGGTCCGCGCCCGGATAAATAACACTCTCCACAAGTAAAAGCTTGTTTGTCATTTCGCGGAGATAGCGAATCGTTAGAAAGGGATTCTCAAGGTGGTAGAGAAGGCCAAAACAGAAAACCAAATCAAATTTTCCAAGCTGCGTCAGTTGAGGGCTTTCGGCATCACAAACCTTGAATTCGATACCCGGGTTGCGTTGGCTGGCCGCTTCGACATTCTGTTGACGGCCATCGACAGCGGTCACCCTGAAGGAAAGAGACTTCAACAATCCCGCAAAATATCCAAGTCCACAGCCTACATCGATAGCTGTATTGAGGCTTAGGGGCTCCTTTAATTCCCCCAATAGGGCGGATACAACCGCTCCACGTGATCTATTCAAGGACTCGTAATGCTCAGCGTCAAAAATCGGCGACTTACTCAATCATCCCTCTTCGTATTGACATTAAAAGTGGAAGGCAAATTCAGAATGCCGTTCCATTCATCCAAATAGTGTTGCTGGCCTTCAGTAGTCACTGTCATATCTGGCGAACAGTCCCACATGTCCAGCTTTACTCCGCCATCCCAGAGGCTCACTTGCCATTGATAAGTACCTGGTTTGAGTGGCAGCATGGGAAACGAGTGAGAAAACATATGTCGCCCCGCTCTCACTGATATTCCTTGCTGCGACTTAGCCCAGATAAGCTGGCGTTCAGAATTGTACAGCGCGATTCCATATTCAGCGTTGTTCAGTTGCTCAGTTGCTTCAATTTCGATATTGATGGCTGTCTGGTCGAAATTGTTCAATGAGTGCGCTGTAGGTCCACGGCCGCCAATATTCCAGTTTAAGAAGCGGACTTTTGAGCCAGCTGCACGCACGCCGTCTTCGGCTCTTTCGCTCCCAGCCATTGCCAGCTCATAAGCATTCACAACTTCCGCCGAATTTCCATTCTGTCTGATTGATCCGTCATCCACCCAAAGCACGCGATGGCATAGGCGCCGAATCTGGTTCATCTGATGCGTTACCAGAACCACCGTCCGCCCCGCTCGCGCCACATCTCCCATCTTCCCCAAACACTTCTTCTGAAACCGGATATCCCCCACCGCCAGAACTTCATCTACCAGCAGAATCTCCGGCTCCAGATGCGCCGCCACCGCAAATGCCAGCCGCACATACATTCCGCTCGAATAATGTTTCACCGGCGTATCAATAAAATGCTCCAGCTCCGCAAACGATACAATCTCATCGAACTTCCGGCTGATCTCGCTCTTGCTCATCCCCAGAATCGCCCCGGAAAGAAATGTATTCTCCCGCCCCGTCAATTCCGGGTGGAATCCCGTTCCCACTTCCAGCAAACTCCCCACTCGTCCGTGAATCTTCGCCCACCCCGTCGTCGGTTGCGTAATTCGGGACAATATCTTCAGCAGCGTCGTCTTCCCCGCTCCATTTCGCCCGATCAGCCCCAGCACTTCCCCTTCGCGCACTTCCAGCGATACATCTTTTAACGCCCAGAACGTTTCCTGCTTCTGCTTTCGCATCGAGCCCAGCGGAGACTTCAGCGCACGCCCCAGCGACTCCCGCAGCAATCCCGACGACTGCACCAGCCCGCGCCGGTACCGCTTCCCCAGCCCTTCTCCGCGAATGACCACCGTGTTCATCGCTGGGCCCCTGCTGGAATCGCTGCAGCAATCCCTTGTTCTAAAGGACGAAACTCGTACTGCGCTCTATGGCTGAATTTCACCAGGCGCTTTTCAAAGAAGTTCCATGAAACATGCGCTAAACCAAGTGTCAGCACGACTGCAAGAACAGAAAGAAGAAAACTCGCAGCATCCACGATTCGTGGTTTGCTTCCCATCATCGTCGCAAACAGCAATCCCTGGACGGGCATGTGGAAAAGATAAGCGCCGTACGCAATCGAGCCAAGCCACCGAAACGGAGACAATCTGGCTACGCGTGCGATTCCGCCAGATTGATGTGTACATACAAGAAGAAGTAGGCATGCATACAGCGCCGCCAATACCGTGAAGCCATACGAGGCCATCGCGTAAGAACCAAGGTCAGCGTGAATCTTCGTAAGAAACGCAGCGACCCCAAACAGAATCATCAAAACCCCTGCGAGTAAATACTTGGAGCTTGCAATCTTCTGCCTCCAGTTTGCATTTCTTAGCAGAATGGCACAAACGACTCCAAAGAGCAGCGCATCCGCCCGGCAAAAGAGCAAAACGTAACTGCCTAGCCAGCCATCATGAGACGACCGAAACAAAATCACTCGAACCACGGGAGCCAGGGCGATACCTAGAAACACAAAACCGTAAAGTACGCGTCTTGGAAAGAAACGAACAATCGATGGAAGAGTAAGGTAGAACTGCTCTTCCACGGCCAGTGACCACGTCGCTGCGAGCCAGCCGCCGCCGAAAATTCCGGCGTGTGCCATCCAGAAATTCTGCATGAACAAAAGATAAGTCCAAAAAGGCATGGTATTCGAAAACGTCCAGGAATACGCACCATCGCCTCCGGTAAACGCTCGAATTAAGGCAAACGCCGTCAACAGAACGAGATAAATCGGGACGATTCGAAAGAATCTCCTGATGTAAAACACTTTGAAATAGTTCGTTGAATTTTTCGCGTCGAGCAGGATTCCGCCAATCAAGAAACCGGAAAGTACGAAGAAAAGATCCACGCCGCTCCAAGTCAGATCGCAAAGCGCTTGAACGTACGAGAAAAAAGTGGCCTGCCTCGTCTCCGCCACGCTCGCAAAAATGTGCCACACGAGCACCAGGCCGATGGCGCATCCGCGCAAGCCATCCAATTCCGGAACTCGTGTTCGACTGTCAGCGCTAGACTCCGCTCTCATCTTCCCCAAGTCTTTGAATCTTGACGTTCTCTTCAGTAAGTAAATCGATGCCCCAGTTGCAGTAACGGCTTCTCAAAATAGTGCCACGATAACCGAGCAAGCAGGTAGACGATCACGGCAGTCGCAAGCGTTAAGGCAACACTGCGGTAATCGGAAAAGTGCGGGATGGAACGCAGCACCAGGCCGAAAACCAGATACGAAACACCAAAGTGAATCACGTAGAGGCAGTAGGAAACGCGTCCCAGCTCTCGAAGAAAAGAAGTGCGCGCGCATCGCGCCAGAAAACCTTCACGAAACGAAATCGCCACCAATAGCAGCACAAAATAAAATGCCGCAATCCAGGAAAGTCCGGCAGTCAAGGTGAACGGAACGGCGGGATCGGGAAATCGGTACCACAGCACGAGCATCCCCGCGCCAAGAATAGCTAAGGCCGAATATGCAAAATGCGAATTGCGGCTCAGCCACGGGAGAAACGCTTCTTCCCGCCATAAAAGCGCCGCAAGTACTCCGAACGAAAGCGCATCGGCCCTGCACAAAGTCGAAGCATAGGGAGAAATGGGCAATCGGAGTGAATTGAAATAGGAGAGATACAAACGAAGCAGCGGAGCCAGCACAATCACCGAAATCACAAACGCGTAAAGCTTTTTCCCCGTCACAAACCGCACGAGCAGCGGCACCACCAGATAAAACTGCTCTTCCACCGCCAGCGACCACAGCACCCCGAACCAGAACAGGAAAATCGTCGCGTACTCCGGCACTAGTATGTTTTGCAAAAAGAAAAAGTGCTCGTAAACGGCAAATCCAACCCCGGCCACCTGATGCGAATTTGTGTGCTGTCGCAGCGCGCTTCCGCCCAGCGTCACCAGCAGGATGTAACCGCAAATCCACAAGTAGTAGATTGGGATAATCCGGAAAAATCGTCGCGCATAAAAAGTTTTGAAATAGGAGTTCGAATCCCGTTTATCCAGAAGGATTCCGCCGATCAGGAACCCGGAAAGCACAAAAAATAGGTCCACGCCGGTCCAGCCAAGCCGAAATATGTTTTGGAAATGTTGATAAGCCGGGGGCGCAACAGACATCGGTTTATAGAAGTAGTGCAGGCACCAAACGATGAGGATGGCGAATCCGCGCAACCCATCCAGCTCTAAGATCCGTCCCGGGTCATCTTTCCCGGTCATGCGGCCTTCTGACGTTCGTTTCACCCTTCAACGTTCTGTCCTTCCCACCTTCCCGAATTTCAGCTCTTTCCGTTCTTATCTTCAGTCTTCCAACCTGTAATCTTCCCTGTTTTTCTCTTCAAATTCCCGCTCTCTTGGGCCCTCAACTTCAAACCGTCCCTCCCACCATTCCGACTTTTCGACTTTGCTCATCTCTTTCCGCGCTCTTCGGGGCCCGTAGTCTGATCCTTGACATTCCGACGTTCCGACCTTCCGACATTCCGACGTTCCGACCTAGTTTCACGAATTCCTTCCGTTCGAACGCCTCAAATGATCCATCAGTTTGCCGATCTGCCCGCTGCACTTCGAACAGGCATCCTGCAGCGATGCAACCTCCTTCATAGGTGCGTATCCAGCATCTTGAACAACGTAAAACTGAGCACGCAGCTCGCCCGAGGATCCCTTTGCTCGTCCCAAAAGTTCCAGAAATAAGATTTCCGTGCGGCTCTCGTAGCCTTCCGCGATATTAGACATGATCGAGACCGCCGCGCGCCTCATCTGATCTTTCAAGCCAAAATCTCTTGAGAAATCCCCTCGCGATGTTAGCTGATAGACGGCCTTTGTTATTTCTCGGGCTGTCTTCCACGCTTCGATTTCTTCGAATCTCTTGAACGTGCCCATCTCTCTTCCGCGACCTTCCGACGTTCCGACGTTCCGACCTTCCAACCTTCCGACGTTCCGACCTTCCAACCTTCCGACGTTCCGACCTTCCAACGTTCCGACGTTCCAACCTTCCGACGTTCCGACGTTCCAACCTTCCGACGTTCCGACGTTCCGACGTTCCGACGTTTCGACGTTCCGACGTTTCGACGTTTCGACGTTCTGACGTTCCGACGTTCCGACGTGCGGACGATATCATGATTTTTCCCTTTACATTACTTAACTCTTGTGCTAACATACCGCATGTTTACGTCGCCCCGCGCCCTCAACTGCTCCTTCCCCATCGCTAACTCGTTTACTTTCTGCACTTCCGAAATCGCGCGCCGCCAACCCCTTTATAATCCGCAGTTACAAGATCCCCTCGCATCTGCACAATCTACAGGACTTAAACCCCCTTTAGAATCAACAGTTAAGGGTGGTCTGCCCGTAACCCCTGCAGAATCAACACTTACAAAAACGGGGGGGGGAGGGGGTACCCCCTTCTGTTCGCCGATTTCGACATTCCGACGTTTCCCACTTCCCAACGTTCAGACGTTTCGACGTTCAAACCTTCCGACGTTCAGACGCGATCTGCAACCGTCCCTTCCATCCTCTGGAAGAAGATCAGCCCGCCGAACAGAATCACGACCACGGCTGCACTGGACACCAGCAGGCTCGCCGTCGGCGCCTGTCCATGTCCCGTCAGCCCCCAGCGGAATCCGTCTATTACTCCCGCCATCGGGTTCAGTCCGTACAGCCAGCGCCACCGCACCGGTACCAGCGAACTCGGATACGCCACCGGCGATGCGAACATCCAGAATTGCAGCAGGAACGGCATCACGTACCGCACGTCTCGGTACAGCGCGTTCAGAGCGGAAAGCCACAGCCCCACGCCCAGCGCCGTCAATATCGCCAGCAGCAAAAACGCCGGCAGCAGCGCCACCGGTGTCCCCGGCTTTATCCCGTAATAAATCGTCACGCCGAGGAGCACCACGAATCCAATCGCAAAATCCACGAGGCCCGAAAGGACGGAGGAAAGCGGCAGCACCAGCCGCGGAAAATAAACTTTTGTAATCATGCGCTGGTTCTCAACAACTACGTTTGTCGCGTTCTGCAGCGCGTAGTTGAAATACATCCAGGGCACCAGCGCCGCAAAATAAAACACGGGATATGGCAATCCCTCGGACGGCAACTTCGCCAGCCGCCCGAAAAATAGCGTAAAGACCGCCATCGTCAGCAGCGGCTGCAGCACCACCCACAGCACGCCCACCGCCGTCTGCTTGTACCGGATCTTCACGTCGCGCCAGACGAAAAAATAAAGCAGTTCGCGGTACGCCCAGAGTTCGCCGAGCCGCAAATTAAAGAGTCCGCGCGGCGGCTCAATGCGTGTCACGATCGGGCTCGCGTGAGTCTCCGCCGCGGCAATCGCGGCAGGCGGCGTGGAGGAAACGCTCGCCATCAGCAACTCCTCCCGCTGCCGCGATGCGGCGCGGGCACTGGTCGGGATGCGAACATGCGTTTTAGGTTACCAGAGAACCGTGCCGGTGAACGCTCTTCGGAAGGAGAAATGAGCACTAGTGGGCAGCCTTTTCCTGCTCCCTCAGCTGCTGCACGTCGCGCTGCTCGATGCTGCGCATCATCTGCTTGCGCCGGAAAAGGTAATCGCGCAGTTGCCCGGTGATTTCCATCGGCACCACGCGGAACTGGTTGCTCGCCACTTCGCTCCACGATACCGCTCCGCGCGCGGGAATCAGGTGCGACCCCCACTGGAACATCAAACCAATGTTCCAAAGCGCGAAGCACGCAAGGACCAGGGACGCCGTAATCATCGCGACTTTTTGCGAGCTGAAAAGGTTTGCGATGCGCTCCAATAAAACGGCGAGTCCGATGACGAAAAATACCGTGAGCGAAACGAAGAACCGGTTCCCGAAGGATGAAATTCCCGCCCAGTCCGGATACGCCGCGATGAAGCAATAAAACGCCAGGACCGCGCACAGCGCCGGCCCCCCGGTCCGCGGCGCCTTCCTCCAAAACAAAAAAACTCCGAACACGGAGGGCAGCAGCAGCGGCGTCCACGAAAAAAGTCCATGATTCGCCGAAAAAAGCACCTGCAGAAAATTCGGCGATTTCCAGTTCCACAGATTGATCGGAATGTAGCCCGTTTCGAGCGGCGAACCATAAACGATCTGCTTGCTGATCAATGTCGGCAGAAAGCAGATCAGCGTCACGACTCCAAATAATATGTACGTTCCCAGCATCGCCGGAATCGTGGACGTCTTGCCCGCACGCACCGCATCGCTCAGCGCACTCACCGCCTCAATCGCCACAATCGTGAGCAGCATTACGTTGGCGTAATACACATTCAGCATCAGCCCCGCAATCGCTCCCAGCAGAATCCACTGCGCCGTGGTGCGGCCATTCGTAGTCGTGAGCCAATACCAGAAGAACAGCGCCACCACGAACGCCGAGTGCGCGTGCGACCACGATGGATTGAAGTACATATAAACCGGTATAGAACTCCCCCACCAGATCGCCACTGCCGCCAGCAGCGCCCACCGCTCCGCCACGAATCTCCTGGCTATCCGGAACGCCAGGAAGAGTCCGAGGAATCCATAGAGTGCCGTACCGAACGCCATGGCAAACCGGTATGGCGCGGAGAATCCATCCGCCATAACACTGGAACCCAGCGCACGGGCCACCAGCACTCCGGCATGGGCCGCTAGCAGGAAGGGCGACCACAGGATCGCCGGCCCTATGGTGAAGTGGTTCTCCAGGTGCCCGGTGGGTGTGCGGAAGTCGGCCCGGGGCTGCCCCGCCTCATCCACCCTCCCCTCCCTGAAGCTGGTGTTGGCGTGCTGGTAGTCCGGCGCGAAGTCAAGGTTGCGCTGGATTAGCAGGGCGCGCGCGTATGCGTAGTAGCCCACGCCATCGCCGCGGACCCAAGGATTTGCTAGCGGCAGCGTAAGGGCAAAAACAAGAAGGAGAGCGCGCTCCGCGAATGACGTCGAGCGAAACTTGTCCAACAGGCTTGCGATCATTCGAACGAACTATCTAGCTGCAGAGATTTTTTGTTCCCCGAGATGCGCTCCGTGTGGGGGTGCCGGGCCCAGATGCCGCATCTAGAAATTAACTTACTCATATCCTATCAGAAATTTGGGAGAACTAGGCCAGGTTGCCGGTAGCGACTCTTGAGTGAGCCGCAGATTTTTCGCGAAGATAGGATGCGACGCGATCAATGATTTCGTTGAGCGGAGTATGCGGACGGAATCCCGTGATGGAATGAAGTTTGTCCACGCAGGGGACACGGCGCATCATGTCTTCGAAACCAGGTTCGTAGGCTTTGTCGTACGGAATGTAAGAAATTTTCGACATGCTGCCGGTTCGTTGTTTTACGCGATTGGCGAGATCTTCGATGGTGATTTCTTCCGTGTTTCCGATGTTCACGACTTCTCCGACTGCTTTTTCCGAATCCAACAGTTTGATCACGGCCTGAATTGTGTCGCCAACATCGCAGAAGCAGCGGGACTGTTTGCCATCGCCGTAGACTTCAATTTCGGCATTGTCCAGCGCTCGCTTCACAAAATTGGGGAGCACCATTCCATAACGGCCAGTTTGCCGGGGACCAACGGTGTTGAAAAATCGCACGACGACGACAGGGACTTTCTTTTCTTTCCAGTAAGAGAGAGCAAGAAATTCGTCCAGTGCTTTTGAAGCGGCATAACTCCAACGGCCTTTTGTAGTGGGGCCGAGAACGAGATCGGCTTCTTCGCGGAATGGAATTTGCGTGCTTTTGCCGTAGACTTCGGAGGTAGAAGCGGTCAGAACCAGTTTTCTTTTTTTGGCGGCAGCCTCGAGGATGAGCTGCGTGCCGTTCACATTTGTCTCGATGGTTCGAACCGGGCTTTCGACGATAAGGCGCACACCCACGGCGGCAGCAAGATGAATGATCACATCCGCATCGTCTACAAGTTCAGCAAGAAGCTGGCGGTTTTCAATGGAATCGAGATGGTATTCGAGCTGCGGTGAGGCTTTGAGGTGGCGTATATTTTCCATACTGCCGGTGGAAAGATTGTCGAGCAGCACGACGTGGTCGCCGCGATCGAGAAGTTTTTCGGCAAGATGTGAACCGATAAAACCGGCGCCGCCAGTAATCAGATAGCGCAAGAACCCCCCTCAGAGCGCCAAGTCGTCTTCATCAGATTGTTTTGACTTGCGAATCTTGTGCAGGTCATCGTCCTTAACATGAGAAAGATCCGCGGTTTCCTGCGGGCCATAACCGTAGGAATAAGGATAATAGCGATAGGAGTAGTAATAATCGGGCGCGCTGGAATCAACGGCATTCAATACGACGCCCAACATGCGGCATTTGACGCTGGTCAGCAGATCGCGCGTACGTGTGAAAGCTTCTTTCGGCGTTTCGCCGCTTCGTACCACCAACAAGACTCCATCTGCCTGCACGGATAGAATCACGGCGTCTGTTGCGGCCATGATAGGCGGAGTATCAATGACGATAAATTTGAATTTTGTGCGAAGTTCGGCGATTGCGTCCGCCAATTTATGAGAAGAAAGCAAATCGGCGGGATTGGGTGGCAGAGGGCCAGTTGGAATCACCATTAAGTTCGGGATGGCGGGATGAGGAACAGTGACGAGGTCAAGGCTGGAAACGCCGGCCAGGTAAGAACTCAGACCGGCATATTTTCCATCGGTCATGTTCAAGAGACGGCCAACACCCGGTTTGCGCAAATCGCAGTCAATCAAAAGAGTTCTGTCGCCAAGCTGGGCCAGAGTGACAGCAAGATTTGCAGCGGCCGTTGTCTTGCCTTCGCGAGGAAGAGCGCTCGTGACCAGAACGACTTGCGGGGGATGGTCGGCCTGCGAAAGCAGCAAGGCGGTGCGCAAAGCGCGAAACGCCTCGGACATTTGCGATTTTGGCAAATGTTGCGCTACGAGCTCGATGCGCTTGTCGTGGCCGTTTACAGAAACACCGCCGCCAATCAAGCGGCGTCTTCCGTTGCCATTCGATTCTGAAAACGCCGGAACCACGGCTAGGGAAGGCAGGCGGGCAAGAGTTTCAATGTCATCGGGAGTCTTGACGGTGTTGTCGAGATATTCGCGAAGCAGAGCCAAACCGATGCCACCGACAAGTCCAACGATGAAGGCCAGAGCAATGTTTCTTGCTTTTGCGGGGCGCGAAGGCGTGGACGGCACCATAGCGGGATCAACGACGGTGACATTGGAAGACTTGAGCGTGCCAGCGATATTGGCTTCTCGAAGTTTAGTCAGCATCCCATCGTAAAGAGTCTTGTTCCCTTCGGCTTCGCGCTTGAGGATGTTGTACTCAACGAGACGCTCGGCCATTTGGTTCACTTCCGCCTTTTGTTGGTCCAAAGCCTGGCTCAGAAGAATTTCCCGCTGCCTTGCGGCGTTGTAATCATTGCCCATCTGATCGATGATGGATTTTTTTTCACTGTCGATGAGCTGGTCAATTTCCTTGATCTGCAATTGAAAACGCTGCACTTTGGGGAAATTTGGGCCGTACTGGCTAAGGGCTTCCGTGTATGCGGTATTAGCTTCGGCGCGCTTCTTGATCAGATCCTGCAGGACGGTATCGTTCCGGAGTTCAGGAACCGAATTGGAGTCCGCGGATTTTGCGAACTCATAGAGCGCCTGCTTTTTCATGCGCTCGCTTTGGGCGTCAGTAAGTTCCTTGTTGATATCGGAGAGCCGCTGCGTGGTGATGTTCTGTTTGTCGTCCAATTCCCAAATCTGGTTTTTGCGTTCGTACTCGAGTCTGGCGTCTTCCGACTTCTGGACCTTGACCTTCATGTCGTCGAGTTGATCGGTGAGCCAAGTGGATGCCTGCTTGATTGCGTCAAAGCGAGTGCGGAGAATTTTATCGCGGAAATTTTCGATATGCGCGTTCACGACTCGCGCCGCAAGCTGCGGATCGGTGGATTCGAAGGTAACGTCGAGTAACCTGCTGTTGGGGACGCGCCGCACACTAAGGCTGCCGAGGAAAGCGGCAAGTTCCGGCGGCCGCTTGTGATTGGCAAGGTCGCCTGAGAGGAGAGCGTCGGAAGGACGGCTTCCGCTCGAGAATTCCGGATTACTTGCCAAACCCGTGCTCCGAATCGTCTGAAGGGCTAGGGTTTCGCTGGTGAGAATTTTGGACATGGTTTCGATGTAGTTGTCCATGTCCAGCATGTAGTCGTAAGAATCAACACCCTGAAACGGAAGGACATTTGAGTTTTCGCGGTCGATTTCGATGCGAGCCATAGTGGTGTAGACCGGCTGCATGCGGAATGTGGCAATCGAGACAATTGTGACGACTGCAAGAAGGAAGGAAAGAATCAGCCATTGATGCTTGCGGAGAATGAGCAAGTAGTCGTAAAGGTGCGGCTCGCGGGGCGAAAGCTCGAACGAAGCAAAGCGCGGATTCGCAGAGAGTAGCTCGACGGTTCCGTTGGAACCATTCTCACGAGGCACGATTTTGTTGTCGTCTGCCATTTGTTCTAACGCTGTCCAATCCGGAAAATTGCGACGGCAGTGCCTATACCCAGACCGATTTCCGCGGCACGAAGCAGCGCAGTTTTAGCGCCGCTTTGCGGAACATAAAGTATGTCGCTGGCCTGGAGTTTGACGTCTTCGGTCTGTTGCTTCAGGACTTTTCCGAGATCCACGATTACCTGATGCTGCTGCCCAGCCTGGTCTTTTCTGATAATGACTGCTTCGTTCTTTCGGGCCGTTGGATTCAATCCTCCAGCGAGCGCGAGCGCCTTCAACGTGGAAAGTTGGGCGCGGTCATTGGAGACGACAAAGCCGCCGGGATGCGCAACTGCTCCGAGAACATAGACGATGCCTGCATGAGGAACAGTGACAATGTCTCCGCCCTGAAGGTAGATGTTATTTCGCGCGTCGCCCGCCTCGAGCAGTTCATTCAGATTGACGGTGATGGTGTTCGTCAAAACAGGCGGTTCGATGGGGGGCGGAGTTGTAGAATCCGCAGGAGAGGGAGTCTGACCGGCCCCGGTTGCAGCCACATCCGAAGGCGAGATTTCAGGCGGTTCATTTGAGGAGGCCGATTGGTCAGGGCGATTGATGATGACGGAATCGCCGGCATCATTTGCAATTCCACCGGCTTCGGCAAGAACTTCGAGCAGGGTCACGGGCCGATCCGCTTCATATACCATCGGCTTTGCAACTGCGCCGACGACCGTGATGGGTTTACTCTTTCTTTCTTTAACGCTGACGGTCACTTCGGGATGGGAAATGAGGCCATTCGCTTCCAAGATTTCGGCGATTTTCTGTTGTGCCTGAATTTCGGTGAGACCAGAAACTTGCAGACGGACCGGAACAAGAGGAAGTCCGATTGTCCCTGTCTGGCTAACGCGCAGTTCGCGAGTATATTCAGGCACATCGAAGACTTCGACGTTTAAGAGATCGCCCCGACCAATCACATAATCGTGCGGAGCGATGCGCGCAGCGGCAGAAAGCGCTTTAATTTTGTCGTTGGTTTGCTGCGGTGTTTCCAGTACGGCCTGCGCGCGGTTGGGCGGCGCCAGAACCAGCAATAGCAGGGTGCCTGCGACGAAACACCTTATTCGCGCACCCAGTCTGACTGGCTGCATTTCTTCTTGATACCCCTCGTCCAGTATACAGCGTGCGCGGTTCTGTAAATCACCGATTTCGCAGGTTGCTACTGCTGGAAACCGTTTGAGGTGGGCCAGGTGCAGGGGACATTTCCGAAGTGGCGAGCAACGCCATCAAGAAAAAGAGAGAGGCGTTGGCTGGAATTTGCAGATTGAAGTCCACAAGAGAGTGGACCAGAAAACCGCAGCAGCCGGTTAAGGCTGCAAGGCGCAGCGCGGCGGCAAACGTGATTTTTGTCTCCTGAAGCGAGCGCAAGGCCGCGAGAAATAAAATTGCGAGGAACCAAGCGCAGAACAAACCGCCGAGAATTCCCGTTTCGGCGAGAGCTTCGAGGTAGTCGTTGTGCGCATGATTGACAATCTTTCCGTCGTAAAGAGTTTCGTAAGGCGGATAGACCATCTGCAGCGTGCCAAGCCCGGTCCCCAGAATGGGGTGATCGAGGAAGATATGCCATGCGCCGTGGCGCATGGAAGCGCGCTTGGCTTCCTTAACTTCCATGGTTTGTAACGAACCGAAGCGCGAGAGTACTTCGCGGACGCCGACCCAGGAAGCCAGGGTTAGAGCAACAATCAGAACGACACCCCCGGCAAGGAGATGTTTGCTGCCCGCGCGACGAAGTGCGATGCAGGAAAAAAGAAAGAGAAGTTCGACGCCGAACGCGACGATGCCACCTCGCGATGCGGAGAGGAAGAGAGCGACGATAGGAATCAAGGCAAACAGTCCGATGATGAAGCGCCGCTCGCGGCGCACTTTTCCCAGCATTAGCGGGACAAGGGCAACGGGAATCAACAGTTCCACAAATCCAGCAAAGTGATTGCGATTTACATACGGCCCAAAGGGAATCCCGCCGTAACGCATTTCACGGAACCAATAGAGTTTGCCGTTGAACGTCAGATGCTGAAGGATTCCGAAACCCGCGATGAAAAAACCGAAGAGCATGGCGAACCAGAAAAAGGCGCGCCAGTCCTGCAGGGTGCGAAATGCCTGCGCGGCAAGGAAGATGACGATGACGTCTGCAATCAGAAGCTGCAATTGAACGCGCGTGTCGTAAGGCGAAGCGGTGCGACGAAAGAGCCACTGCAGCGCCACGACGCCAGAAAAAAAGAGAAGCGGCGGAAGAATGCTGGGGAGGACAATTTCTTTTTCTTCGAAGAGAAGAGAAAAAAGCGCCCAAAAGAAAAACAGGATGCCGACGCCAGCTTCAAAAACGGCAAGCGCCCAATCTTCGACGCCTCCATGGACTACGACGCCGAAAACGAGAAGCGCGCAGATTCCGATGCGAAGCGCTTTCATCAGCGATTGGAACCCGAATCGAGCGGAATCATGGAAACGTCATCAATCCAGGCCGTTCCGGCGATTGCACCATCTGGCAAACCACTTTGGTTGCGGACGGCACAGACATATGTGGAAGCAGTTTCCGGCGGAGCGGCCCACGTGAGAGTGAGATTGGTCCAGGGCTGGTCACCGTGGAGTTCATCCGTAAATGCCGTTGTTACTTTTCCCGCGACGTTACTGTAGATGACGAAGCGAATACCCTGGTCGGATGTGAGCGATTTTGCTTTTAGCCATGCGGAGAAAAGATAAGTTTTGCCCGGTTCGACGGGAAGCGAGTGACAAAGATCGGCGTAATAGAGATTGCTTCTGCCTGTGAACATGACCTGGAGCGACTGCGAACCGGAATGTTTTTCGCCTGGGTCAATCTTGATCAAGACGCCTTTGCTTGGGGGCGGAAAATGCCAGGAAAATCCGCCGCCGAAAAAGCCAGATTCGAAACCGCCATCCCAAATGATGGAACCTTGCGGGTCAGGCGGAATCGGAGACGCAACCTTCGCAGCGGCTTCCTGCCACATTTGAACCGCTTCCTTTGTGCGCTGAGTCTGAATGAGGCCGTTTGCGAGCGGCGAGACATCGATGAGCATCAACTTTCCGGGAAGATTCTTTGCGCGCTGCCAAACTTGAAGCGAGGAGTCGAATTGGCCGTCGTTGGCAAGGTCCGCAAGGATGTCCAAATGAACGGGGAGGACAGGAGGAATTACTTTGTCGAGGATCTCATTGACGTCAGGGACGACGCGATGGCAGCGGGAGAAAGCTTCGGCTCCTCGTTTTGGATCGAGTTCGACCGCTTTGCGAATTTCCGGAAAGGCGGCGCCGGGTTCATTGTTGCGAAGAAGAAAGTTGCCGTAGCGCCACAAAACTTCGGCGGAGAGGGGATAAACGCGCTTGGCTTCGAGATAGGCCGCGCGGGCTTCGTTTATCTTACCCGCCTCGTCGTAGTTGGTGGCGAGATCAAGAAGCGTGTCGGCGGAAAGCGGATCGAGAGAGCGGGCAATGAGAAGCGCATGGAGGGCAGCATCCGGATTCGATTGTTCGAAATCATATTGATAGAAGCGGCCGAGAAGATACCAATTGCGCGGATTGGAAGGTTCGAGTTGAACGGCGCGTTCGTAGCCTTCGCGTGTGTTGAATCCGGCGGCGTGAGCGGCGCGTGCGACACGAATGCTGTAGTAAGAAAGCAAACAGAGCGCGGCGACGGCTACAAGAAGAAACAAGCGGTTGGCGCGCGGCGAAAGCTTGAGGACCATGCAGGACAACTCTGCCTAAGCGCGAGGCATGGAGGCAAGTCCAAAGTCTAAACGTTGATTGAAATTCAGGGCAAATGGACGACGGCGATGCGGACGGGTTCCAATTGAGTAGGGTCGAGGATTTTTCCGGCGTTGAGATTGTCAATGTGGCTGTTGGAGATGAAATAGAAATCGGAGCCGCGAATTGCGCCGGTAGTTGGGAGGCTCGTGAAGGAAGAGCGATTTTCGAGGACGGTGGTTTTAGTGACGCGAAGCCCGTCTTCAGAAAGTTTGAATGCGGCGATGCGCGGGGAGCCGATTCCGTTTTGTATGGCGATGAGCGAACCGTTGTACCAGTAGAGGCCGTCGGCTCCGGCGAGAGTTGAGCGCGGACCGGGAATTACGTCGGCGGTGGCGAGAGATGAGAGATCGATGCGAATGACGCCGAGCGCATCGGCGGCGAAGAGAGATTTGTCGTCGGGAGAGAGGGCGATGCCGTTGGGATAGAGAAGTTCGCGGTGGAATTTTAGCGCGGAGAAGGAATTGTCGGCGGGATTGAAGCGGAAGACTTTGTTGTCGAGGCTGTCGGTGAGGAAGATTTCGCCGGATTTGAGGATGACGAGGTCGTTGAAGCCGTGCTTTGTGTTGTCGTTGAGGGAAAAGCGGGCGAGGAGATGTCCGGAAGTGTCGAAATGGACGAGTTCGGCTTTGCCGAGATCGTCTTCGGTGTTGGCCCAGATGGTGGAATCGCGCGGGTCAAGGCGAATGCCGAGGACGGGGAGGAGGTGGTCGCGATCTGCAGGGACGAAATCGGTAACGTGGCTATCCGGAGTGATTTGGACGATTTTTTTCTTGGCGAGACTGCTGAGGTAGAAAACTTTGCGATTGGGATCCCAGGCGAGGCCTTCCGGGATGAGATTTTTTTCTTCCGTAATGAGATTGAGGCGGGCTTGGGAGACGACGGGAAAATCCTGATGAACTTTTTCGACGAGGTCTTTGAATTCTTTTGAGGACTGGAGACCTGCGTATTCGGGGCCCCCGGAAGGATCGAAGCCCTCGCGGAGGGCGAGGCATTCCTTGAGGAGTTTGAGCGCTTCAAAATTTTCGCCGAGATGCTGCTTGAAGGCGGCGAGGAGATAGAGTGAGGCGCCGCGGTCGGGATAGGTGGGGAGAAGTTTTTCGACGATGGCGATTTGAGCGCGAACTTCGGCGGCGTCGGTAGGCTCGGCGGGAGCGCCGCGGAGATCGTCCTGTGGTTGAGGCTGTTGTGCGGAGATGGCAATTGAAATGGACAATGCAAGGAAAATTGCACAGGCAAAGCGGCCCAGGAGAACGGACGAGAGAAACATAATCAAATTAGACGCAATAAATCGCTAGACAGCGGGAGCTGGCAGGGCAGGACGAGGTTTAGAGTGGATAGCCGTGCGAACAGGGGCGGCGGTGTAGGGCGTTTGACAGGGTGGGACGTTGGCGACGAACTGGGCGTGGAGATTCTTTTGGACGCGGCGGCCCCAGGCGCGGACGAAACCGAAATTGAGTCCGCCGCAAATGGCGGAACTGGCAAGGGGAATGAGGCGCGCAACCCACTTTTCCGCGGCTTCGGCGCCGAGACGAATGGCAAGGCGCTCGATGATGAATGGCGCGAGTTTTTCGGCGAGAGCCTTCTCAGCGAATTCTTTGCCGAGGTCAATGCCCGTGGCAGAGGCAGCGGCGAGCCAGAGTTCACGCTTTTGCTCTTCATTGCGGAAATCGAAACCATAGAGAAGGCAGAGGCGCTGAATTAACCGGAGGGTAATGAAGGTGAGAAGACCGGCGTCGGGGATAAGTGTGACCATTCCGCCGAAACCGAAGCCTGCGCCTTCAAGAAAGGCCATGCGCTGGGCATCGCGAATCATAACTTTGGCGACGGCGTCTAATCTCTCGACCGGCATGTAGCGAAGCTGGCGGAAATCGGAAACGCAGATCCCGTGCTTTTTGGCGAGGTAGCGGCGGAAATCATCCGGATTGATCTCGATGGAGCGCATGCCGCCCCGGAGACCGAACCGGAAAAGGCGCGAGACTATAGTGCCAACGCTCATGGGTATAACCAGGCAATAGTTTAGCGCATCTTAGGGCGGGCGAGAATGGATGTGATTTATGGGTAGTGAGGTGTGTTGGGGCGCTCCACTCCACAAGCCGACCGATTCCTAAGAAGGAATCGGAAAATCAACATCGTCAGCTTATTCCGGGCGAAATGACAAGTGGTGAGTTTGAGATAGGTTGACTCTGAGGTAGCGCGAAACCCGCGGTACTACTTGACGAGGAGAAGGTTTTCGGTAAACTGCGTTTTCTTTATGGCGACGACCGTACAATTCGTGCCAGCGGTACAACCGGCGGATCTTGATTTTCCGCAGCGGGAAGCGGCGTTTTTCTACGGATTGTTTTTGCGTGGCCATTCCGCAGAAAGACTTCGGCGAGACATCGAAGTGCCTCCAGCGGTCCTGGCGAAATGGCATCGGGAAGCGGAGCGCGATCCGCAATTGGGCGATGTATTTGCGCGAATGGTGGATTACCGGCGGCGCGTATTAGCGATTTTTGATCTGTTGGTGGAGTCTGAAGGAAATCAGAGAGTTCAGTAGTTCGGTAAGACCCTTCCTGGCGCGAAAAAACCTGCTTCCAAAAACTGTAAAAACCTGACCGTTAGTACAGGTCAAACGATTTAGAATTGAGGAGCAGGCAACCCTTTTTTGAGGGATGGTTTCCAACCCCGATTGGGGGACAAGTGTCACAAAATGCAGGGGATCAGTCATTTGACGTGGCTCAAGTCCAAGGGTAGAATCCACAAGTCTCCGAAGTAGAGGTGTCTCTAGTCATGCCCAAAGTCATGCGTTCGCTCATTTCCGGTGTTTTTGCGTTTGCGATAGCCATGCCGCCCATTTCGGCACAGCAGCCACAGGCGGCCCAGGGTACAGATCCAACGGCTCCGGTAACTCCCCAGAAGCTAACCAAAGAGCAAAAGAAGAAGATGGGGAAAGCCTTCAAGGAGCTGAGCCACGAATACAAGGAATGGTTGAACGAAGACGTGGTGTACATCATTTCGCCAGATGAAAGAACGGCGTTTTTGCGGCTGGAAACGAACGAAGAGCGGGAACAGTTCATTGAGCAGTTCTGGCTGCGGCGAAGCACCAATCCGGATTTGCCGGACAACGACTTTAAGGAAGAGCACTACCGCCGAATCGCGTACGCGAACGAGCATTTTGCTTCTGGAATTCCGGGATGGAAAACGGACCGAGGGCGCATTTACATCATCTGGGGACCTGCGGACGAAGTGGATTCACATCCGACGGGTGGGACGTACGACCGGCCGATGGATGAAGGCGGCGGTTCGACAACGACGTATCCGTGGGAACTCTGGCGGTATCGCTATTTGGAGGGATTGGGCAATAACGTCGAGCTGGAATTCGTTGACCCAACGGGATCTGGGGAATATCACCTGACGATGGACCCGGGCGAAAAGGACGCTTTGCTGCATGTGCCAGGGGCGGGTTTGAGCTTGATGGAGTCCATGGGAATGGCCTCAAAGGCAGACAGATTTACGCGCTCGGACGGCATGACGCTGCCGACAACGCTGGGCGGGACACCGTCGAGCTTGAACGAATTCACGCGGCTTGAGCTTTATGCAAAGGTGCAGCAGGCACCACCGGTAAAATTTAAAGATCTGGAATCGCTGGTAACATCGCGCGTTGTGCGCGATCAGGTGCACTTCACCTGGCGGACCGATTTTCTAAAAGTGACGAACGACACAGTCCTTGTACCGGTGACGGTGCAAATTCCGAATAACCAGCTCTCTTTCCAGGCGAAAGATGGCGTACACTCCGCGACGATGAATGTGTTCGGGCGCATTACGACGCTGACGGGACGCGTGGTGCAGACGTTTGAAGATGCAGTGAGCCGCGATTTTCCGGATTCGCTGTTCCAGCAATCGGTGAAGTTGCAGTCGATTTATCAGAAGGCCGTGCCTCTGCGACCAGGATTGTACCGTCTGGATTTGGTGATTAAGGACGTGCAGAGCGGCAATGTGGGCGTGGTGAATACGCGGCTTGCGGTGCACCAGTATGAAGATGCGAAGCTGGATTCGAGCTCGCTGATTCTGGCAGACCAGATCGAACATGTACCTGCGAAGCAGATTGGGGCGGGACAGTTTGTGCTGGGTTCATCGAAAGTCCGGCCACGACTGGAAGCGGACTTTACGACTGCAGACAAGCTCGGGATATACATGCAGGTATACAACCTGAAGGCTGATGAGACGACGCACAAGAGCAGCGCGGCTTTTCAATACACGGTGCGTAAAGGCGATCAGCAGGTTTTGCAATTCAAAGAGACTTCCGCGGACATGAAGCAAGCGGGAGATCAAGTAACGATCGAGCGTTTGCTGCCGCTGGCGACTTTGGCGCCCGGAAAGTACACGCTGGAGATCAATGCGACGGATACACTCACGAATCAGACGATAACTCGGTCCGCCGAGTTCACGGTGAAAGAGCCGACGGCTTCGCCATTGAAGCAGGCGGCAAATGCTACGCCGGGGAGGTAAAGCATCGTGAAACAGGGATCGCTCCGAATCCTGGGGGCCCTGGTCCTGAGCGCGGCATGCGCGTCAGTTGGCGCGAATGCGGCGAATGCACAGGCGAAGCCTGTCGCCGGTAAGGTGACGGGCGTTGTACGCGATGCTAGCGGTACGCCCCAAATGGGCGCGAGTGTTGAGCTAATCCCGGAAATTGCGGGCGTAATTTCCCCTCAGAATTTTCTTACCAATACGCAGGGCATATTCCGCGCCGAGAAGCTCATGCCAGGGCTTTATACGGTCCGCGTGACGCTGGCGGGATTCCTTCCGACACTGCAACAGCACGTTCGAATCAATGCCAATCTGACGACGATGGTTCGCATCGAGATGGAATCGATGTTTGCGAGCCTGGATCAATTGCGCAAGCGGCCTGCGCCGAAGTCTGCTGATGCTGATGACTGGAAATGGGTATTGCGTTCGGCTTCGGGGATGCGGCCGGTGCTGCAATGGGACGAGCACGGGAATGTGGCGGCCTCTGATGCAAGCAGCGGCAATCCGCACATGATTCTGGAATTTACAGACGGTGCGCGGAGACCGGGATCGGTATCGAATGTCGCATCTGCGCCGGGAACTTCGTTTGCGTACGACCAAAAACTCGGCGGTGGTGGAAAACTGCTCGTTGCTGGTCAGATGAGTTACGAGGATTCCGCTTCGGGCGGAGTCGCGACAATCTGGCTGCCGACGGGAACATTGGGAGCCGGGCCACATACGGCGCTGGTGTTGCGTGAATCGAAACTTGGCGATACGGGATTAACGTTTCGTGGGGTAAGGCTGGATCAGGGCGGCGCTGCAGCAGTTGGAGAACGGGTGCTTGTAACCTACGGGGCGGAATACGTGCTTGTGGGATTGGGGTCATCTGCGTCCGTACTGAGGCCACGGATTTCCGCCGAGGCGCGGCTCAACGACGCGTGGAAAGCGGCCCTGATTTTTGCTTCGCAGCCGGGTGGTCCAAATTCAATGGACGTAACGAGTGGCGGCGACGTGAATTCCGTGCTCAACGAAGCGCTTGGCGAGCTGGATGCGTTTCCGGCACTGATGTGGCGGGGGGGCCGGCCTGTTTTACAAAACGGCTGGCATGAAGAAGTGGCTGCGGAGCGCAAGTTTGGGGAAAAAGGCAAATTGCAGGTTGCAGCGTTCCACGATGACAACCGGCACATGGCTGTTTTTGGACAAGGACGCGATCTGCCGGTAACCGAGTACTTCCAAGACTCGTTTTCGAATGGGTTTGCATACGACGGGGGATCGGCGAGCAGTTGGGGAGCGCGCGTGGCGTTGCGCGAGAGGCTTGCCGATGATCTGGAACTGACAGCGGTCTATGCATATGGCGGCGTACTGACGCCCGGAGAAGAGTTGAGCGGGCCATTGCGGGAGTCGCTGCGGAGCGCGATGAGAAATTCAGCAGGCGCGAATATCTCCTGGACTTCGCGCAGGACGCATACGAAGTTGACGAGCGGATACAAATGGGTAGATGGCCAGGCATTGACACGGCTGGATAACTATGGCGAAACGCTTTATCAGATGGATCCATTCCTGCACGTTTCCGTACGGCAACAGCTGCCGCGATTTGGGCTTGGACGCTGGGAAGCAATAGCAGACTGCGACAATTTGCTGGCCCAAGGGTATGTCTCAATGAACACCAAGGATGGCCAGGCGATCCTGGTTCCGGCGTTTCGAACAATTCGCGGAGGATTGAGCGTCCAGTTCTAAATAGTACTTTCTTTTTGAAAGCTGTAGATGCTATACCAGAAAGTGGATTCCCGCAGAGTCCCGAGCCTTTAACCAGTCCAAGTAATAGATAAGAAACAGGTTAGCGACAGAGAAAACTACCAAAGATTGGAACAGGAGTTGCACCCAAGTTTTGTAACTCGGGGTGTAACCCGACAGAGCCTGCACGATGAAGCAGAACCCACGCGTCAGCGTCGTCACCGTCCTTGTGGCAGTGGGAACAAGGGTAGGAGCGGTCATCCTGGCGATAGCCACGATGGCGGCGATTGTCTTTGCGATTCTAAATTTTGATCAAAGAGCACGGTTTGAGCCTCCTGATGACGGTGTCGCCTGGTGGGATACGAACCACGGGGTGGAAGCGCGCCTGATCGTTGCGAATTCGCCCGCTCAGAAAGCCGGTATCCGAACTGGTGACGTGGTCAAAGAGATCAACGGAGTTTCGGTTCACAGTTCCGCGCAGGTTGCGAATATTTTGTGGCACGCGGGGCTCTGGACACAGGTTCGCTACAAACTGGTGAGGAGCGGAGAGGAATTTGAGACTCCGCTGGTGACAGCGCCGACGGAGAATCCGGCATCGGTCGAAAATTATCTGAGATTTGCCGGGCTGCTGTTCCTGTTCATCGGATTTTTTATTCTTTGGAAGAGGTGGAACGCGCCGCGGGCGATTCACTTCTATGTTTTTTGCCTCGTGTCGTTCATATTCTGTTCGTTCCACTACAGCGGGAAACTCGATCCATTCGACTACGAGATTTATTGGGCGAACATCGTGGCCACGATGCTTGCTCCGGCGCTACTGCTGCACTTTGCGCTGGTTTTCCCAGAGCGAGGACAAGGGATTAGCCGTTCGCTCGGAAAGCTTGCGATTGTTTACGGGCCAGCGCTTGCGCTGACGCTTCTTCATGTGGCGGTTGCGAGCCGATCGATGGGATTCATTCCCTGGGTGGGCTCTCGCGTTGTGCTGGCGCAGCTTGAGCTTAGCTATTTTGGGCTTTGCTGCATCGCGGCTGGGCTGGTTTTCTATCTAACATTTCGAAAGACGCAGCCGGGAGTTCTGCGCCAACAGCTGAAGTGGCTGACTGCGGGAACATTAGTGGGCACCTTGCCGTGCTCGCTGCTTTACATCCTTCCCTTTGCGATTGGCCTGCCAGTGATGCAGTGGATGAAGTTCTCTGTACTGAGCTTGATCCTGATTCCAATTTGCTTTGGTTACGCGATCATCCGCTACCGCCTGATGGACGTGGACATTATCTTCAAGCGCGGTATCGCATACACCGCGGCCACGGCAGCCGTACTTGCTGTGTTCTTTGCGCTCGTGGGACTGATCGGACTTGTTTTCCACACGCAAGCAAATGGAGTGTGGGGCGCGGTTCTCGCCACGGTGATTGCAGCGTCAATTTTTGAACCATTTCGACAAAAGATTCAGGCTGCGTTGGACCGGTTCTTTTACCGTGACCGGTTGGATTACCGGCGCACGCTGATTGAGTTTGGCAGCGCACTGACAAATGAGGTGCGGCTGGATCCGATGCTGAGTTCGGTGATGGATCGCGTGTCGCAAACGCTGCTTGTGGATCGCATCGCCGTGTTCGTGGAAGACCAGGAACAACCGGGGCAGATGCGGCTGGCGCGTTCGATGGGATTACGCACTAACGAGCCGTTGGATCTGAGTTTCATTGAGGGGGTACGGCCGGAATTTGAAAAAGGAGCGCTGTTCTTTGAATCGGCACGCGTGGCGGACGTGAGCGATTCCGTCCGGCGAACTCTGGAACAGCTGGATCTGAATTATTTCGTGCCGTGCCGGATTCGCGAACAAACAGTTGCCGTGCTGGGGCTAGGAAAGACGGTGGATGGGGATTTTCTTTCCAGCGACGACGTGGAATTGGTGAAAACGATCGGCGGATTCGTTGCGGTGGCGCTGGATAACGCGCAGCTTTACAGTTCGCTGGAGCAGAAGGCGCTGGAAATTGCGCGGCTGAAGGATTTCAGCGAAAACATTGTGGAATCGCTGAACATCGGCGTGCTCGCCGTGGATTTGACGGGGATTGTGGAGAGCTGGAACACGAGAATGGAGCAGCTCTTTGGTGTGACACGGCTGGAAGCGGTTGGACGGAAGCTGGATTCATTATTGCCGGCGGATCTGGCGGCGGAAATCCTCACACGAAGCGATCAAGAGCAAGTGACGGGGATTTACAAACAGCGGATGCAACATCAAGGCAAGTCGCTGACGATGAACGTTTCCATTACGCCGCTCGTAAGCAAATCAGGCGAAAGAATCGGGCGGTTGCTGCTGTTTGATGACGTGACGCAGCGCGAGCACATGGAAGAGCAGATGTCCCAGACGGAAAAACTGACGTCACTGGGATTGCTTGCAGCGGGCGTGGCGCATGAAGTGAATACACCGCTTGCCGTGATTTCAAATTACATCCAGATGCTGGCAAAGCAGATGCCGGAAGAGGATCCGCGGCACGCGATTATTGAAAAGATCGTGAAGCAGACGTTCCGCGCGAGCGAAATTGTGAACAATCTGCTGAATTTTTCACGAACTGGACCCGGCGAAGTCGCAAATGTGGATGTGAATCGAGTGGTGGAAGAAACGCTTTCGCTTGTAGCGCATCCAATGAAGACTTCACAGATTCAGGTGGTAAAGAATTTGGGCGATTCGCTGCCTTCCGTGCGCGGGTCGGCGAACAAGCTGCAGCAAGTATTCCTGAATTTGTTTTTGAACGCGCGCGATGCGATGCCGAGCGGAGGAATGCTGGAAGTAAAAACTCTGGCGCACAACGGCTGCGTGGAAATTGAAATCGTAGACACCGGCGCGGGAATTCCGCGCGAGCACATACACAAGATTTTTGATCCGTTTTTCACGACGAAAGCAACAGGGCGCGGGACGGGGCTGGGACTTTCGGTGAGTTACGGAATCATCAAAGAACATGCAGGAAAAATCGATGTCCGCTCAACACCTGGAAAAGGCACTTCTTTCCACGTTGAGTTCCCCGCCGTCAGGAAGCCGGTACATGTCTAAGGGTGCAATTTTAGTTGTTGATGATGAGTCGGAGATTCGCGAAGGGCTGGAGTTGCTTCTGGCGGGCGAAGGATATGGCGTCTCGAGCGCAGAGACGGGCGAATCCGGACTGGGGAAACTAGAAGAGCGGCCCTATGATTTATTGCTGCTCGACGTGAGTTTGCCGGATCGAAATGGAATCGATTTGCTGCGCGAAATCCGGACTCGCGATCCGCACCTTCCCATCGTTTTGATCACAGCATACGGCTCGATTGACATGGCGCGCGCAGCATTCAAGAGCGGCGCACTGGACTACATCACGAAGCCGTGGTCGAACGACGAATTGCTGGCGCAAGTAGCACAGGCCGTTGAATCACGGAAACTGCGCGAAGAAAATGTGCAGTTGAAAAAGGCGTTCAAGCAGCGTTTTAACTTTCCGAACATTATTGGCAAGAGCGAAAAGATTCAGTCGTTGTTGGACTTAGTGGCGCAGGTGGCGCCATCGCGGTCGACGGTCTTGATCAGCGGCGAAAGCGGTACGGGTAAGGAATTGATTGCGAAGGCGATTCATTCGGCTTCGACGAGAGCGGACAAAGCGTTTGTGCCAGTGAATACGGGATCGATTCCGGTGGATTTGCTGGAGTCGCAGCTCTTCGGACATGTGAAGGGAGCATTTACGAGCGCAGTGGCTTCGAAAAAAGGGCTCTTCGAAGTCGCGGACCAAGGAACGATTTTCTTTGACGAAATCGCGACGATCAGCCCAGAGACGCAGGCAAAGCTCTTGCGCGTGATACAAGAGCGCGAGTTCATGAGGCTGGGCGGCACGGAACAGATCAAGGTGGATGTGCGCATCGTGGCAGCGTCCAACATTGATTTGTTGACGCTGGTTCGCGAAGGGAGATTTCGCGAAGATTTGTATCACCGCTTAAATGTGATTCACCTGCAATTGCCGCCGCTGCGCGACCGCCGTGAGGATGTGCCGATGTTGCTGACGCATTTCGCGGAACGGTATTGCCAGGAAAATGGGAAGCCGATGCGGACGTTTACGCCCGGAGCGATGAAGCTCTTGATGGATTACGACTGGCCGGGGAACGTGCGCGAACTGGAGAATGTGGTTGAGCGCGCAGTGGTTCTTTCGATTTCAGAGCGTGTGGATGTGGATTTGTTGCCGGAAAGTATTCGCAGCAAGGAGATTGTGCGTGGGGTACGGCTGCAGCTTTCGGAGTTCATGCCGCCGCTGCCAGGGGAGCCGGGAGCGCGTTCTGCGGCGGATAATTCGCAGCCGTCACTTTTCCAGATCATGGATGAGATTGAACGCAGAATTATCGTTGACATGCTGGAGCGGACGAACTGGAATCAGACGGAAGCGGCAGAACGATTTATGATCCCTCTTTCGACGCTTAATCAGAAAATCAAACGACTGGGAATTGACGTGCGCCGGCGCGGCCGAGTGGACGATGATTCCTTTATGGCATCTTCGGGCAAGTAGGCGCGGTATTATCCGATTTCCTGGGGAAACAAGATGAAAGCACTACGTAGATTTGCGGCAGTGGTTGCGGTGATTGGGGCTGCGTCCGCAAGCATGATTGCGATGCCGGGTGTTGCCGGGCAACAGTCCGAAGAGCCGACACCGGCGTTTCACTCGCAGGTTCCGGAAGGACCACTGCCACCGACGCTTGATCCCGCACAATTTGAGAATCCCATCGTGCAAAACGCATATGCGAAGGCGGCGAAAGTGAAAAAGGTGCTGTACCAGCAGCCGTGCTATTGCCATTGCGACCGAAGCCTGGGCCATGGAAGTTTGCTCGATTGTTTTGCGAGCAAGCACGGTTCGATGTGCGACGTGTGCATCAAGGAAGCGCTGTACTCATACGAGCAAACGATGAAAAAGAAGACTGCCGCGCAGGTGCGTGCCGGAATTGAAAAAGGCGAATGGCAGCAGGTTGACCTTTCGAAATACGAAACGGCTCCAGCCAAGCAGTAATCCTGGAATGAATTGACGCCGAGCGTTTGCAAGTTTCAACGCTTGTGTGGCTTCACAACTTTCCGTAGACTTTTAGTGCCCAGACAAATTGGAGGAAATGATGAAGTTTCGCCTGTACTTTGGTTTGCTTTTGGGTGCTGCCCTGGCAATTGGCGCGGCAAAACGAGTTTGCGCGCAGGAAAAAGAACACGCGGTAACCGTTCAAGAGTTGCGGAAGGACGTTCAAAAGGCGTCCGATGAACGCCGGGCGAATGAAGCCTCGATCCGCGAGCTGCTTTCCACCGAGCAGGGGCAAAAGGCCGTTAAGTCTGCAGGTGCGGATTTTGCGAAGGTGAATCAAGCGGTCAGTCAGTTGAGCGACGAGGATGCGGCGCGTCTGGCAGCGCAATCCCGAATGGTGCAGAAGGACCTCGCTGCGGGAAACCTGACCGATCGCGATTTGTTGATTATCATTATTCTGATTGCGGCGCTCGTGTTGATCATCGTCGCTGTTCGATAAGGCGTCTCCCCAAAAGAAGGTTAACGTGCGTTTGCGGCTGATATTGGGCTTGCTGCTGGTTCCAGCGTTGGCTGTGGGAGCCAGCGGCGGCCTATGGCTGGACGTTCCGTTCATTCCCCAGGTAAAAGAGGGTTGTGGGTCCGCTGTACTGGCGATGGTGCTGCAGTATTGGAGCGGGAAAGGCACGACTGTTGCGGCAGACCGGATGGAGGCTGAGAAGATCCAGAGGCGGCTCTATTCAAAAGAGGCCAAGGGGATTCGGGCTTCAGCAATGGAGCAGTATTTGCGGGACGCGGGATTTGCGCCATACGCGTTTACTGGAGAGTGGAAAGACTTAGTTGGTCATATTGAAAAGGGCCGTCCCCTGATTGCAACGATTCAACCGAAGGACAAAGCTTCCATGCATTATGTCGTTGTGGTTGGGGTCGGCCGGGAACCTGACGCGGTATTGTTGAATGACCCGGAACGCGGAAAACTGTTCCGCGTGGAACGAGTGGAATTCGAGAAGGAATGGCATCGAACCGACAACTGGACTTTGTTGGCCGTTCCCAAACAAGCCGAGTGAGGTTCCCGCCGGGACGTGGTCTTTTTGTTTTGTTCTTATGCATGATTGCTACTGCTACCTTTGGCACTCAACAAAGTCAGAGTGACGACGAGCGGCTAGCCACTGCGAAAAGGGTATATTCCGAGAAAAAATGGGACGAAACCGTGCATACTTCAGCCGGTCCCGCGACGCAACCGGCCGAGTTTGACTATCTGCGCGGAATGGCGCTGATGCATCTGGAAAGGTGGCAGGAGGCGCGCGAAGCGTTTTCCACAGGGCTTAGGAAGTCACCGAAAGATTCGCGATTCCCAATGGAGCGTGCGGGAGCCGAATACCGACAGAAAGATTTCTCTGCTGCAAAAAAAGATCTGCGCGATGCTTTGCGTTTGAACCCGAAAGATGAATACGCGGAAGAATTTCTTGGGACGATTTATTTGCTGGAAGGGAATCTGGAAGCGGCGCTGAAGTATTGGAATCGGGTTGAAAAACCACGGCTTGCGGCCTTGAGGCTCGACCCGGAGCCGCGGTTGAACCAACGGTTAACTTCAAGTGCGATTGCGTTTATGGCTCCGCAAGTGGTGAGGGAAGACTCGTGGCTGACGACGAAAGCGCGGCTCGAAAATCTCGGCGTTTTTTCGCAATCGCGACTGGAGCTAGCTCCTGAGGGCGATGCGGACTACGCGGCGGTTCTACATTTGAATGAGCGGAACGGGTGGGGAAGTTCAAAAAGGAGCGGGCTGATTTCACTTCTGAGCGGAACTCCTTATCAAACGGTTTATCCCGAGTGGTACAACTTCGGAGATAGGGCGATCAATTTCTCGTCGTTAGTGCGATGGGACGCGCAGAAAAGACGCGCCTTTGCGACGCTGAGTACACCCGTAGAAGGACGCGCGGACCGAGTGGTATCCGTTTTTGTGGATGCGCGAGATGAGAACTGGAATTTGTCACAAACATTCACTGGCACGCCTTCGCCACCGACTGATTTGAATTTGAGGCGCATCGAAACGGGCGTAGCATTCAACTTTGTGATGAATGGGAACTGGAGTTGGACAGCGGGGGCGGGCGCGATTGGACGGACTTTTCAAAATGGAGATGCGTCGCTACCGGCAGCCGCTGTGCCGTTCTTTACAAACGGTACTTCGATGGAAGGCTGGCTCGGCGCAAAAAGGAGTCTAGTGCGCGTGCCAGAGCGACGGTTTACGGTGTACGGAGCGGCGGAATCGCGGTTTGGGCGTGGGTTTAAGAGCGATCTGGGGGCGTTTGGTTCTCTGAGTGGATGTCTGCAAGCGAATTGGCTGCCACATGCGCGCGGCGAAGATGATGCGGTGCGTTTCCAAGTTCGCGGCTCAAGGATGTTTGGAAACGTGCCGCTGGATCAATTGTTCGAACTGGGACTGGATCGCGACACAACGCTCTGGCTAAGAGGACACAGCGCGACCATTGACGGAAAGAAGGGGCGCGCGCCACTGGGACGGAGATACGTGCTGCTCAATTCCGAATACGACAAGACTATCTATGATGGCGGTTTCGTTCGTTTTCAAGCAGGACCATTTCTCGATATGGGGAAAATTACAGATCCGTCCCGATTGTTTGGAGATTCGAGATGGCTTGTAGACACCGGGGTTCAAGTAAAAGTGCGCGTGCTGGGAAGTGTTTCGGTGGTGCTTTCGTACGGGCGTGATTTGCGAAATGGCCGCGGTGCGTTTTTTGGAACGACAGAGCACTGAGATTTGCTGCAAAGAAAAACGCCGGACAAGCCGGCGTTGATCCATGAAGGCTTGGAAGCCTCGCCCCTGAAGGGGTGAGCTACAAAGTTCAAGATACTAAAAGTGAATGACGGCGCCGCCGCCGAATTGAAAGCTATTCTGCGACTGCGAATAGAGCTGGGAGCGAACGTAGTCGCCTTCCACGCGGAAGGACAGACGGCCGTTGTAGCGAAGATCCACGCCACCGCCAGCCTGCAAAGCAAATCCATTTTTTCCGCCGGCGGCGGTTTGCGGAAGCATGTGGAGGCCGCCCACCAATCCATGCATCCAAGGCTCGTATTTGCGTTTGGGGTCGCGCCAGGCGATGCGTCCGCCGCCCGTGTAAAGCAGATATTTCGAAGTGGCGTCAAAGACGCGGGTGCCGAAGGCTGCAACGGCGTTTCCTTCAAGAGCGAACCAATCGTTCAAGTAGTAAGCCAGCGAGGTATGGAATCCGCTAAGGTTCGAATTAAAAGGAATCGAACGGAAGCGAACGTAGGTGTATCCGACGCCGAGCTGGAAGCGATAGTCGTCGTTATTGCCATAGTAAAAGCGAGGTTCAGGCTGAGGAGTTGGGTTGGCATTGGGGACGGGCACGGCGATAGTGTCGCCGGTGACCGAAGTAACTAGATTGATGCCCTCTCCGGCGGCAGTAAAGCGGTGGGTGCCCGATGCCGCGGGCGAATAGAGACTGAACGCGTTTTCTTGCGCTGCGGCGAAAGCAGCGCAGCCAAAAGTAGCAATTACAGCCAGAACTAACCGTTTCATGTTCATCGTCCTTAAATTGAGGAGCTCAACGCATGGCTCCGGCCTCCTTGTAACGGTAAACAACCAACGGCAGGTTTGTCCATGCTATTTCTCGCGTATGGCACGGAAACAAAAACGATGCAGGTGGCGGGTAGTAGGGACCAAACGGAGTTAGTGAATATATTGACTAGCGGCCGTGGCGGAGGTAGTCGTCGGTCTTGCTGAGCCAGTCCTCGCGGGGAGGGTCGAATACGTCGAGATCAATGGTGTCTTCAAGGGCCCACGCCTCGTGAGGCATGTTGGAGGGGATACAGAGGACCTCGCCAGCTTTGACGACGATTTCCTTCCCGTCTATGGCGAATTTGAGCGCGCCTTCAAGGATATACGTGACCTGCTCATTGTGGTGATGGTGGAGCGGGACGTGAGCGCCTTTTTTCATGATTACGCGGGCGAGCATCAACTTTTGGCCGACGAGCATTTCGCGGTCAATCAAGGGATTCAGCTTTTCGCGTTCCACGGTATTCCAGGGAATGTATTTCGCTTCAGGCGTACTCATTTTTTGTCTCCGTAAAGCTTAGCTGCAGTGTCGTGGAGGTAGAGGCGCGCAAGCTCCAAGGCTTTGTCTTCGGTGATGGCGCCTTCGGCGACGAGTTCTGCAAGGGCGGCGGAGAGAGCGGAGCGAGTGGTTCGCGCCGCGAGCCAGAAGCTTTCCTCGGCACCGAGCGCATCGTTAAAGGGGAATGCGTCCGAGCCAAACATCATTTTGTCGGGATAGAGGGTGAGAAGTTGCTTTAGGACTGCTTTGAACTGGGAAGGATAGAGAAGTTCGGATTGAAACGAAGTGTCGAGGTAAACGTTTTTGACCGCGGTTAGCAGAGCCGCCTCTTTTTCATAGGGCCAGCCACCGTGAACAAGAACAAAGACAGTGTCCTTATAGCGCGGATCGCGAAGAACGTTTTCAAGATTGAGTACATTGCCCTGGCGGAGGCTGAAATAATCTCCGATTCCAACAGCAGTGTGAAAGTGCATGGGCAGTTTTAATTTTCCGGCTTGTTCGACCATAACGCGAAAAACGTGATCCTGAAAGAGACGGTATTCGTCAGCAGTGGGAATGCCGCCGTCCTTGTATTTGGCGTAGATCGCGGCCGCCTTTTCTTTTGGAGGATCGGCAAAGTAAAGAGTGCGGAAATAAGCGGCCTCAAATTTGATGGCCACGCCTCCGCGCTTCTGATTATCTTCCATGGTACGGCGAACAAAATTGTCGTAGTCAGCCAGGACCGGGGGCAGCGCGCCCAGGTTCATTTGCGTTTTGTATCGCATCAGCATTTTTTCCTGGAGCGGGATATAGACACCCATATCCGGAGTGCTGGCTTTTTGGTCGCGGTTATCGAAGGGATAGAAGAAAGAGTCGCCAAAGAAAACCCAGTGAAAGCGCTTGGGGTCGAGATAGGAGGCCATGAAGGCGCGATTGGCCAGGCAGACGTCAAAATTCAATTTATCGAGGATGATGTCGAAATAGGTGACGTCGCCCTTGGCTTCCGCAGCTTTTTTTCTGTCGGCAAGCCATTTGGCATGTTCAGGTTTGAAATCGTCATAAGGGTAGCCGAAGAGGGCCTTCGCGGCAGTGACGAATTCGGGGTTGTCGTCGCGAAGTCGAAGCGTGCTGCTTTCATCCGGAGGCGCGGCCATCGCGTCAACATCTGAATCGTCGGCAAAGCCTGGATGCGAGTGATTATCGTAGATCGGAATTTTTTCGATTTTTTGCGAGAGACGATCATAAATCGCTGGAAAATCTTGCGATGGAAATGGGCTTGTTTGGGCAAGGACTGTGGGCACAGCGTTCAGAGAGAGTGCCAGGAGACCTGATACAAGGACCGCTCGCTTCATTCGAACCCCCGTTGGAAAAAGAATCATGCGTTTGGTACTGGAAAAACTTGTTGCTGTCTTACTTGGCCACCGCGACGCGCCACTTAACGGAGACGCGATTCATTCGATCCAAAGCTTCTTCGAGCAAATTGCGAGCGCTGACCAAAGAAAAGCGCAGGAAGTTTTTCCCTTCCGCACCAAAGGCAGCCCCGGCAATTGCGGCGACGCCCGCTTCTTCCAGAAGAATTCGTTGGACCTCCTCAGCTGAACTGCCAGTGTCTTCGATATTGACCCAAGCATAGAAGGCGCCGTCCGGCGATTGGCATCGGAAGCCGGGGATTTTGTTGAGGCCGGAGACGAAGAGGTCGCGGCGCTTGCGATATTCGGCGTTCATGGCATCCACGGCGTCAGTAGAATCGCGTAAAGCCTCGATGGCGGCGACTTGTGTGAATTCGGCAGCGCAGGTGAATGTGTTGAGTACGAGCAGATCCATTGCGTCGATGACATGCTGCGGAGCGACGCCGTAGCCGAGACGCCAGCCGGTCATGGCAAAACTCTTGGAGAAGCCGTCAATGATGATGGTGCGCTCGGCCATTCCGGGGAGCGCCCAAGGGGAGAGATATTCGCCGCCGAAGAGGATGCGGGCATAGATTTCGTCACTCAGCAACCAAAGATCGTGCTTTATGGCGAGGTCGGCGAGGCCGTGCAGCGTTTTTTCGTCGAAAACGGTGCCAGTGGGATTGTTGGGCGAATTGAAAATCAGAAGGCTGGTTTGGGATGTGATTTTGGAAGCGATTTCGTTCAGGTCAGGCTGGAAATTGTTTTTTTCAGACAGCGCAAATGGAATTGCCTTTGCACCGAGGCCGCGCGTGAAGGACGGATAGATTGGAAAGCCTGGATCGGGATAGAGAACTTCGTCCCCCGGCTCGATAAGGGCCATCATCGCGAGCGAGAGAGCCATTTTGCACCCGGGGGCAATGAGTACTTCTTCGGGCCTAACGTCAATGCGCCGAGTTCGCTTTAGATATGTAGCGATTTCTTCGCGCAAGGCTGGAATGCCGCGCGTTGCGCAATAGCGGTCGCGACCGGAGGCGACGGCGCTGCGAACCGCGTCCACCACGGGCGGGGCGGGATGAAAGTCCGGCTCGCCGAGTTCCAAGTGGATAATCGAGCGGCCCTGCTTTTCGAGTTCCTTGGCGCGCGAGAAAACAGCGAGCGCGCCTTCGCCGTTTAATTGTGAAACGCGTGTTGCGATTCGCCGGGTGGCCATGTGCAGCAGTCTATCATTTTGCGGCAGGCGGAGGCGTCGTGGGGATGCGAAGGCCGTCAATAAAACGAGGAAACATTTCAAAGGCCGCGGCGGTCAGAAAAAGTTCGACAAGTTCCGGTTCGGAGAAGTTTGCACGCAGTTCGGAAAAGAAATCGTCGTCAATTGCGGGTCCGCCGTTGTGAAGTTTGTCCGCAAGACGGAAACCGAGTTTTTCTTTCTCCGAGAAGGAACTGTTTTCAAAGTTGGCGACACCTGCGATTTGTTGTTCACTTGCGCCTTTTTGGCGAGCAGAGATGCCGTGTGCGCGAATGGCGTATTCACAGGAGCTGCACTGCGAAATGCGAACGGCGACAAGTTCCTTGTACCAACCCTTTAGCGCACCGTCAGCAAGCAGCGGCTTTAGGAAGCCTGCGACGGCGGGCGCGATGGCAGGTGCGTGGGCAAGTACTTTGAACATGTTGGGAACGACGCCGCGAGCTGCAAGCAGCATGTCGTAAACGGTTCCGATTTCGGGCGTTACTTCATTTCGTTCGAGCAGACGAACTCTACTTTGCGCAGTCATCGTGTATGGCTCCCGAAGCAGTGTACCCGGAAAAAGCAAAAGCGCTCCGACCGGAATGGGAGCGCTTTTGGAAAGAGTTGAGCAGCGAAGCGTTAGAACGAATAGCGCAGCGAGAACTGAATCAAACGCGGCGTGCCAACGGTCGAAATGATTTTCCCGAACGCCGCAGGATTTTCAACGTCATTGACGGCCGGGTTGGCGAAGTTCGCGTGGTTCCAGACGTTGAAGAAGTCTGTGGTGAACCGGATACCCTGACGTTCGGTGATCTGGAAATTCTTGATCAGCGAGAAATCCCAGTTCTGCTGATAAGGTCCGCGATAGATATTGCGTCCAAGGTTGCCGAACGCTGTGACAACTCCATCGCCGCCATCGGCAGCGCTGATAAGAGGGGCAGTGGTGAAGTTGTTGATGTTGAGATAGCCGTTCAAGCGATCGTGAATGTCGCCGCTGGTTTTTCCGGCTGAGATGGAACCACCAGGGGCAAGTTCAGCGCCGAGCGTAGCGGAAGCCAGGCCAGGACCGAGGAATGCGGTACCGGCGCCTGAATCGGTTACGGAGAATGGCGCGCCGGACTGGGCGATGGTGATGCCGGAGACGGCCCAGCCGCTCAGGAATGCTTTCTTCAAGCCTTCCGCGTCCTTGAAAAAGGGCAAGTCGTAGCGATAGCTGACGGTCAAGCGGTGCGTACGGTCAAAATCGGAAAGACCGCGAGACGATTGGAGAGAAGATTCGTCGCCGAATGCCGTGTTCAGGGCGGTGTTGCCGCTGGACGTGGCGTCCGTGGAACGAGAGAAGGTGTAAGCCGCCTGGAAATAGCCGGCAGCCCAACGGCGTGAGAGAGTCGTTTGCAGCGAGTGGTAATGCGAATAGGCGTCATTGGCGAACAACTGGAAGCCGCTGTAGCCGTTGATGCCTGTGTTGTTGGAGCGGGCTGCGCCGTTGCCAATCGTGCTGATAGTAATCGAGCAGCTGGCGGACGAACTGATGACGCTGCCGTCGCAATTGGCGCCGTTCAAGACAACGGGATTGGTCGGGCTGGCGAGCCTTGCTTGAATGCTGGTACGAGTTTCACGCAAATGAATCGCGTGCGTACCTACATAGCCGACTTCGAGCACCCAGTCTTTTCCAAGCGAGTGCTGAACGGTCAAGTTCCATTGCTGGGTGTTCGGGACGACGAACCTGCGCGGCACGGCCAGACCGAAGATGAATTGCGAAGGAAGGACTCCGGTGCTGCTCGCGCAGCCGTAGTTGGGAAATGTTGTTGTATCGCCGCCGGTAAATCCCTGGAACACGCCCAGGCAAGGAACGAAGTTGGGATCGAGCGTGCCAGCCTGAGGAAGTGCGTTGATGCCAGTCTCAAAGAAATTCGAAAGAGAGCCGGGGGCGCCGCCACCGAAGGCCACAGGTAAGTAGGGCGCTTGGAAACTCAACTGGTCGACGGTTCCAACGTCCTCTCGAACGAAGTAAATGCCGTACCCGCCGCGAATCGTCGTGTTGTGGCGGCCAAAGAGGTCGTAGGCAAAGCCGACGCGCGGAGCGAGTCCGGTCGAGTAATTGTTCTTGAGCGTGGTGTTGTTGCCGGAGCCGGTGAGGCCAGTGAGGTTCAGCTTGTTGGCGCACCCTCCGTTAATGAACGGGTACGTGCCGGCGTTGGCCAAATCCACGTCAAGATTGCCGATGTGGCAGAGATTGTCGTAGAAGGCGCCCATAACTTCTGTGCGCAGGCCGAGATTCAAGGTGAGATTAGGACGGGCTTTCCAATCGTCTTGAACGAAGAAACCAAAATTGTTGTTTCGGTATTCGTGATTGAAAACACCGCCACCACCGAAACTAAAATCTGGAGCGCCGAGAAGAACTTTCTGCCAGTCGGACCACGTGGTCGTATCTGAGGAACCGAAAAGCGTGCCATTGACGAAGAAGAGTTGGCCGTTGAAGACCTGCGGGAAGAGCTTGTCCAGATTTACGCGAGTGTATTCGCCACCGAAGCGAAATACATGTGCGCCGCGAACCCAGCTGACGACGTCCACGAAATTGAACGTGTTCTGGTCTTGAAACTGGTCGGCCGGAGGAGTGGGACCAAGTTGGAACCCCGAGCTGCCCAAGGTGAACTTGTAAATGGAAGTTGTAACGCTATTGGTCGGGCGATCGATCCCTAAATCAGTTGCTGTGACCGGCGGAACATTCACCAGGCTGTCGTTGATATGTACAAAGCCGAAACGGAAGTCATTTACAAGCGTAGGCGAGAACAGGTGTGTTTCGTTAATGCTGAAGAATCGCGAATGGACGGGTATGTCGTAAGGAAAGTTCAGGTCCGTTGCGCTGATGCTGCTTGCCAGGGTTCCGCCAAGGGAAGCTTGCAAGCCGCCGGCACCGAACGGAAGAAGTGATTCGGAGTCGGAGAAAAAGAAACGTGCCGAGATTTTGTCCTGACCATTGCGGAATTCGCGATCCCAATTGGCCGTGAACTGATCGTCCGTATATTTACCCGGCTTGGTGATAATGAACGTTCCCGTTGAACCTGGTGTTCCCGGAATGGAAGGAATCAAGAACCCATTCGGGTCGTTGAAGAGATTGCCTTTGGCATTCAATAGCGCGACGACGACTGGGTCCAAGCCAGTCACGCCCGTGGGCAATCCACCGGGGAAGAAGGCGCTTTCCAGCGAGGCTTCGGAGCGATCGGTTGGAATCACGGGAAAGCCCGGGTTATTGATCTGCGTGCCGGGAGAAAGCGCGCTACGCTGACGAGTACCCTGATAGTTGACAAAGAAAAAGCCCGCTTTCTCTTTTACCACCGGACCGCCGAAACTACCGCCAAAGATGTTCTGTTTGACTGGAGGGCGATCCTGTCCGGCTGCTTTCAGGAAATATTCGTTCGCGTTCAAAACATCGTTTCGGAAGAACTCATAGACATCCCCGTGATAGTTGCGGGTGCCTGACTTGAGAATGGCGTTGACGTTGCCGCCGCCGTTGCGGCCCTGGCTCGCATCATAAAGGGACGTTTGAACCTTGAATTCCTGAATGACGTCGGGATTGGGCAGAGGAATATAGGTAGCCTGAGCGACGTTGTAGTCGGTGGCGCTGATACCTTCGATGAGGTAGTTGTTGTTGTCTTCGCGCTGGCCATTGACGATGACCCGGACGTTGCCTCGGCCAAGCTGCGCGGAGGCATTGAGTTCGCTTTGGGCGCCGGTGGAGAGGGTCAGCAATTGCTGGTAATTCTGAGTGGCGAGAGGAAGTTCGCGAACCGTTTCTGTGGAGATGGATTGTCCGGTGGTGGCGTTGGTGGTTTCGACGGTGGTGACTTGCGCCGAAATCTCGACCTTTTCACTGACCGCGCCAGCTTTCAGCGTGATGGCGACCTTCGTAGTTTCTGTGACGCGCACTTCAATGGTGGATGTCTTCGCTTCCGAGAAACCCGACTTGTTTACGACCACATAATAGGAGCCGGGAGGGAGAAGTGGTGCGACAAAGCCGCCATCTGTTCCCGTGGAAACTTTGCGGACGACGGAATCTGTGGCTACGCTGATGATTTGAACATCCGCGTTGGCTACGGAACCTCCCTGCGTATCGAAAACGTCGCCGCTAATTGCGCCAGTCGCCCCGCCTTGGGCAAAAGCACTTCCCGCGGATAAGACAGACACCAGCAGAAACACCATTCCAATACCGATTCTAAGAATTCGCTGCATTTGATTCCCCCAGAAAAAGAAAGAGCTTCGCTACTCCTAAACCCCGGTTAACTCCCACACCCCTTAGTAGGAAGTCCTGCAAACTGGCGGGTTTGGAATAGAGCGCGGGAACAACACTCACATTCCCTTACATTTAACGTAATGATTCGATTGGGGAGTGTCAACTCAGAGTGCATTAAAGATTTCCATCGAGTACATTATGTTTTTGGCCTGGAAATGCTAAGTTAGCCAAAGCTTTGCGGGTTTTATCGCTTGACCATTTAGACGGCGAGAGAGACGATCAGGTAACGGAACCAGGCCGGTAACCCGCCGCCCTATTGAAGCGTCCCATTAGGTGAGACAGGGTGCCCACCAGGGAGTACTTTATGAACCGCAACCGTGTGAAGGCCATCCGGTTAATTCCTTCTTTTCTAGTTTTAGGATTTCTAATCCTCGCCTCGCCCGCTTTCGCGGATCGTTCGCATGCGCGGATTATTCGGCTGAGCTATGTGCAAGGGGACGTGAGAATTGCTCATGATATTTCCGGCGATCCTTTGCAAGCCGGGGACAACGCCTGGGAGCGTGCGTCGCTGAATATGCCCGTGCAACAGAGCGACGTGTTGGCAACGGATAACGGCCGGGCCGAAGTTGAGTTTGAGAGCGGAAACATTGCGTTTTTGGCAGAAAACACCGTTTTGCAGTTTTACGATCTGTCCCTGGAAGACGGTTCATTTACGACGCGGCTGATCTTGAGGCAGGGTTCGGCTTCATTCTATGTGCGGCCCGAACGTGGCGACTATTTCAGCGTGACGGGCGGGGACTTCAGCATCGAAGCGAACGAAAAAGCAGAATTCCGGCTGAATAATTACGACGACGGCAGCGACGTGCAAGTTCTGCAAGGACGCATTTCGGTCCTAAGCAAGGACAAGACGACCCGTGTCTCCAAAGGACAGGCGCTTTCAATGAAGGCGAACGACCCGATTTCTCTCTCGGTCGATCAGTTAACAAATACGGACGATTTCGACCAGTGGGTGAACGGGAAGATTGAATCCGGACAGGCAGCCACGGTTGCTTCCCAGCAATACACGGGAATTTACGACTACAGCTCGGGTTTCGGCGATCTCTACACGTATGGCGGGTGGTATTCGATCGCGGGCTTTGGATATTGCTGGAGGCCATACGGCGTTTCGCTTGGCTGGAATCCCTTCCAGATGGGGAACTGGTATTACGATCCCGGACTAGGCACGTGGATTTTTATTGGATCGCAGCCATGGGGATGGTTGCCATATCACTATGGCGGCTGGGTATTTCACCCTGGATATGGGTGGGTGTGGAACCCGCGAGGCCCAGGCAATGGGGGAGCGTTTCCTTATGCGCGGTCGGGCTCGATTGCAATGGCGCGCGGTGGGTCCACTTGGCGACCTGTGACCGGAACCTGGGTAAAGTCTGGAAATTCGGTCGCACTGGTGCCAACGCATCCGATGGATATCCACGGCAAAGAGCCGATAAATCTGAAAGTGGGTGTGTTTCCAGTTTCGAGTCGAGGCGTTTCAGACCCTGTACAAGCTAACGCCGCAGAGAATTGGAAGAATCTGCACAAAGGGCCAGGGCGGGATTTTCTGCCGATGGAGTCGGCTGGATCAACTCCTCCTGCCCGCGTCGTACGCACGATGGCGGGCGGCGGCTCCTCTGCTGGAGTGGTTGCCGTAAATCGCGAATCGGGAATCGCGTATGACCCGGCAGAACACAGGTTTGTGAATAATCCAGTGATGCGTTTTACGGATCGGACTGGCGCGGGAAGCACGAATGCCGCTGCAATGGGCGGCCGAGAAACGGAACAGACTAGCGCTGGAAATAGAAATTCAGACATGCGACGCGGCAACACCGAAATCCCAGGGACCAGAAATACGTCGGCCACGAATGCGCGTGGAGCGATGCCACCCTCGGCGCGCAGTTCGACACCGCCACCACCCAATCCAGGGGCACGCGGCGGAAATTCTTCTTCGGCTGGCGGATCTCGCTGGGGCGGAAGTTCCTCCGGTTCCTCGAGTGGGCCTTCTCGCTCTTCCTGGGGAGGCTCTTCCAGCTCTTCATCGTCATCGAGCTCGTCGCGGCCGTCGAGTTCATCGTCGGGCAGTTCTTCCGGCGGGCGTCCGCACTAATCGGATTATTTTGCGCTAATCACCAAAAGTTCATTCCTGCATAGCCGACCACGCGCCGGTAGTCACCGGAAACTTCAGCAGAAGTTGTGTGCATCACGGTTTCGGCATGCATTGCGCCGAATTTTTTCAATGCAAAGAGCATGGCTACTGCGGGACCAAGGCCGCACATGGAAATGGATTGAGTCCGGCACACGTCGTACAACACTCGGGGATTCATTTCTTCTAACTGAGCAATTGCGCACTCGTCTTTCCTGCGCGTGGTGACTTCGTCTTCGTAATGATTCAGGTCAGAAGTAGTCAGCAAAAGGATTTCGTCTTCGGATTTGGAGAGAATCTGACCAATTGCTTCTCCGATCGTTTGCAAATCTTCAAATCGAGTTGTACCAAGAGCGATCGGAACAAACTGGAGGTTGGGGCGGAGCACTTGTAAGAACGGAATCTGCACTTCGAGAGAATGTTCTTGTGCATGAGCCACCGAATCTTCTTTGAGAAGAGCACACTGCGCTTTCAGTTTGTTGGCAAGCGCTGAATCAATTTGTGCATCGCCGAGTGGAGTTCTCCACGCACCATCGCCAAAAATCGCGGCATCCTCACCACGCGGAAAATGCCTGACTCCCAAAACAATCACGTTTTGCGGAATTTCAATTTGGCCAAGAACTGCACCGGTGACTTGGCCGGAGTAAACATATCCCGCGTGAGGCACGAGACAAGCTTTCACTCGCTTCTTATTTTGATGTGCGGCTTGTTTGGAAAACAGTCGAACGCAGTTGGTGAGTTCCTGCGGGTTGGCAGGATAAAACTGGCCGGAAACAGCGGGGAGGCGAAGCATGGACGCTCCGCAAAATCAGATGGGCTTGGAAGCCTTGCCTTTTACCTTTAGGGCCAGATGCGTGGTCGGGTCGTAATACACCGTTACCTTGTCTCCGTACTGGTAGCCACCTTTGTCCATAATTTTCTGCATCTTGACGCTCGCGTCGGGAGAAAGTGTGAAAGTCTGGACGGCGAGTTCGTTTGTCTTGGACCGCACAGTGATTAGAACGTTGTTTGCGTTCATCACGGTGCCTTCAAATTTCGGGTGCAGATCCTTCTTTTTAGGTTTGATCGTTTGTACTGCGATAGCCGCCGCCGTACCGACTACAATCGGATCCTGTGCTGCGGCAACTCCGCATCCAATGCCAGATATCACGGCAAGGGCCAGGACATGCTTCAGGCCGAATTTGATTGCGAGCTTCATTCGATATCGTCAGTGGCGATTCTCAAGGACTTCAAGAAGCGAACATCTTGCGGAGTCATGGTCAAACGCGCGGCGGGCTTGCGTTCAACGTCCGCAGTCTCTTGCATGGATTCTTGATCAACCTGAATGCGGAGCGATTCCAAAAATCTGCGATCGAGCGTGGTGAGGTGCGTTTCTTTGCCCTCGCCATCGCGCTTCGCGAGGCCAATTGTGGCGTCCAGCTTCAGCACGATGTCGTACCCGTGCGCACGCACTCCGGCTATGGCTCCCGTGATGCGATCCGACTCGGACACCGTATCGTTGATCGCGTGTCCCAATTCGCGAAGCAAGTTTTTCAGGTGATCGTCGAGTTGCAAGGCTGGCTCCCTAGTACGGCTGAGTCTCATTCTAGGACTCACACTAATTGGATACAAGCGGGTGTGCGTATGTTGTCTCCAAGTGGTTCACAGCCCTTTCGTACAGCTAAAGGGCATACCGTCTATTGACCTGCGCTAAGATGGGGGCATGTCTGCCGCAGGAGCAATACCGACAAATGAAGCGAGGCCGCGAGGTTTCCGGCGTTTCTGGCTTGCGCTAAAACAACTATTCCATGAAGTGGTTGGAGCGATTTTTGGAGTCCTGGCAGTGTTCTGGGTCCAGAACGCGCTTCGAGCGTGGAGCCGGGACGGCGCGCGTTGGCTGATTGGAGCTGCGGTTTTTCTGGCAGTCGTGATGGCTTTGTTTTCGTTTACTTCGTTTCGCGCGGCGAAACGCGTGCAGTCCTCCTGACAATGCCTGACAACATAAAACCTTCTTCGGGCGAGCGAAAACCGCGATTTACGACGTTATCGGGAATTCCCCTCAAGCGGCTGTACGGTCCTGAAGACGCCGACCCGGAAATTATCGAGAAAAACGTCGGCTATCCCGGAGAATCACCTTACACGCGCGGGATTTATCCGACGATGTACCGCGGGCGGCTATGGACGATGCGGCAATATGCGGGGTTCGGTTCGGCGGCGGAGTCCAATCAGCGCTATCGCTATTTGCTGAACAAAGGCCAGGCTGGCCTTTCTGTTGCGTTTGATCTGCCGACGCAAATTGGGATGGACTCCGACGCGCCGTTGGCGCTCGGTGAAGTGGGAAAAGTCGGTGTTGCGATTGATTCGCTGGAGGATATGCAAACACTGTTCGAGGGAATACCTCTTGAGAACGTTTCGACCTCAATGACGATCAATGCGACAGCAGCAATCCTGCTTTGCCTTTATGTGGCTGTCGCCAAAAAGCAGGGTGCAAACCTCGCGAAGCTTTCCGGCACCGTGCAAAACGACATTTTGAAGGAATATATCGCGCGGGGGACGTACATTTATCCCGTGCGGCCGGCGATGCGAATCGTCACGGACATTTTTTCCTGGTGCAAAGATAATCTGCCTCGCTGGAATACGATTTCCATTTCGGGCTATCACATACGAGAAGCAGGCTCGACGGCAATTCAGGAAGTCGCGTTTACGCTCGCGGATGGAATTGCTTATGTGCAGGCGGCACTCGCTGCCGGATTGGCTGTAGATGAGTTTGCGCCACAGCTTTCCTTTTTTTTCAATGCGCACAATGATTTGCTGGAAGAGATTGCCAAATTCCGCGCGGCGCGAAGGTTATGGGCTCGCATCATGCGAGAGCGTTTTGGCGCGAAAGATCAGCGATCGCTGCTGCTTCGTTTTCATGCGCAGACGGCCGGCTCTTCTTTAACCGCGCAGCAGCCGGAAAACAACATTGTGCGTGTGGCGATTCAGGCGCTGGCGGCGATATTGGGAGGGTGCCAGTCGTTGCACACGAATTCGATGGACGAAGCGCTGGCCTTGCCCACGGAGGACGCAGCGCTGATTGCTTTGCGCACACAACAGATCATCGCGCACGAAACTGGCGTGACGAATACGATAGATCCCGTCGGCGGGTCTTATGCGATCGAAGAACTAACAAATCAAATCGAAGCTGGGGCAAAGACATATATCGAAAAAATCGACGCGCTGGGCGGAATGTTGCGCGCCATCGAAGCGGGATTTGTACAGGGCGAGATTCAAAAGGCGGCCTATGATTTCCAGCGCGCGGTGGAGACGAAAGACCAGATAGTCGTCGGCGTGAATGAGTTTGTAGCCGAGCAAGAACGCACCATTCCGTTGCTGCGAATCAATGAAGAGATCGAGCGAGCTCAGGTGGCTCGGTTAAAAGCGCTTCGTGCCAAACGCGACTCGGAAAGAGCGAAAACGGCGCTTGCAGAGCTAGCGCGCCGGGCTGCGGTTACTGAAAATCTGCTCCCTGCAATCCTGGCGGCAGTCGAAGCCTATGCTACGGTCGGCGAAATCTCTGATACGCTGCGCCGCGTGTTTGGCGAATACCAGGAATCGGTCGTTCTGTAGGCGGGAGCGCGCCACGGGACTGATTTTCATAATCTTTCTGCTCGTCCTTGTCACTGGCGGGATTGCCTCTTTCGCTCGAGCTCGTGGCGGGAATCCTTGGGTTTGGGGAAGCGCTTGCATCGTTAGCTATCTTTTCATTCAGTTTGGTGGAGGATTCCTCGCTGGAATTCTTGGTTTCGGTCGCAACGAGAACGTGTTGGTTGCTATCGTCGCTGCTTCGTGGGCCTAGATTGGAGTCATCGCACTCTGTGCGCGCTTCCTTGTAGGCGCAAGCAAGGCGAAGCCGGACGGCATGTGGTCCTGCCCGCATTGCCGATATCTGAATCAACATTATGCAGTGGTCTGCGACGCATGCCAGAAGCCCTACGGCTCAAAACCACAATCGGCCCCTGGAACGAAACCATAAGTTATTTGTAGTATTCTTGCCGCGATAAATTCTCTATGAGGTTGATTCTCGCTTCCGGTTCTCCGCGGCGTGCGGAAATTCTTCATTCCGCCGGTTTGCCCTTCACAGTTTTGTCCTCGGCAGTAGATGAAACTCCAATGCCGGGCGAATCCGCACAGGAAATGGTGAGGAGGTTAGCCGCAGCAAAAGCTGAGCTGGTGGCGCAGCGTGCGGTAGGACCAGCCATTGTGATAGCGGCAGATACTGTGGTTGTGTTGGACAACATAGTTTTTGGAAAGCCGCGCACGACGGAAGATGCTCGCCAAATGCTGGAGAAACTGGTAGGAAGGACTCACTCGGTGATCACAGGAGTTGCGCTGATTCGTTTGCCGGATGTGGAACGGCGGGAATTTCAGGAGACGACGCATGTTCAATTTGGGTCGCTTGATGATGAGGAAATCACGCGCTACCTCGCTAGCGGCGAACCATTCGACAAGGCAGGCGCGTACGCAATTCAAGGGCGGGCGGGACGTTACATTACGCGTATAGAAGGCTGCTATTACAACGTCGTTGGGTTGCCGCTTGCGCAGCTCTGCTCGGCTCTGGCAGAACTTGGCTGGACGGAAGACAATTCCTAAAAAGAGAAAGGCGCCCCTGCTGGAGCGCCTTTCACGTTCTCGTTTTACTAAGATTTACTTCTTGGGAGCAGCGCCGGCTTGCGTGCGGGCGTTGTGCTTCTTGTTGTAAATCTTGTTGGATTCTTTATTCTGTTCCTTGTTGACCTGCGCTTTTTCGCCAGGCGTCAGTTTGCCGCCATTGGCTGCGCGATCCGCTTTCACCTGCTGGTTAATGCCCTTTTCCTGATTTTCCAGCTTCGCGGTTTCGCCAGCGGTGAGTTGGCCGCTCTTCACACCCTGCGCAATCCGCTCCTGCTGATTCTTGCGGCGCTGATCGACTTCATTGTTGCCGTAATGCGCAGTGTTCGCGTTGTGCTTGTCGGCATAAATCTGCTTCGAGAGCCTATTCTGCTGCCGGTTGACTTTAGCCCTTTCTGCAGGCGTCAGCTTCCCGCCATTGGCGGCGCGATCGGCTTTAATCTCCCCGTTCACGGCAGCTTCTTTTGTTTCCAACTTGGAGGTTTCGCCTGCCGTCAACTGGCCACTCTTGATTCCGTTGGCGATACGGTCCTGCTGATTTTCCTTGCGTTGCTTGATTGTCGGGTCCTGCGTCGTGTTCGTGCTGGTTTGTGTACTTGACGTTCCGTTCGACGCAGGATCTTGCGCCATAGCCACACCGCTAACCAGGAGCGCAAAAACAGGGGCAGCAATCCACTTCGTATTGAATTTCATTATTCTTCTCCTCGACCGAATTGATTGGTTCCACCGGGCTACCTGGATTAACCCCAGTCTGAAGGTAAAGTTTCGCCGGGAACTACTGGCCGGAAGTACAGGAATGGAGAGAAAGAAATATTCAGTGGCAATTCTTCGATTTAGTTTCGCATATAAAAAGGGCGCTCGATTTGAGCGCCCTTGAGAAATTCCAAATCAATTCTTTTCGGGTTGAGTTAGGACTTCTTTTCCTCTGCTGGCTTATCGGTTGACTGCGCTTGAGCCGGAGCTGCAGGTGGCGGTGTCTGTTGAGCCTGATTATTATTGCCGGACATGCCTTCCTTGAATCCGCGCACACCTTCGCCGAGGCCGCGCATCAATTCGGGGATCTTGCGTCCCCCGAAAAGAATGAGTACGACGACAAGAATGATCAGCCAGTGGATTGGGAATTCCATGATGCCTCCTGCCCCGGACTTCAACTCTATCACGCTGGGATTTATTCCAACATGCGGGGCTTTTGGATGAAATCAGAGTATAACACGCTCATCTCCGGCGCGGCGGGTAACCCGTTCGCGGTCAAGGTATTCGAGCAAGGGAATTGCATATTTACGGGAAATGCCCGTCAACTCCTTAAAAGCCGGTACGGAGATTCGCTCGCTCTTCGCCTTCTTATAAGTAGCGACCTTTTGCCGCATCTCGGAAAGCGCGTTGGCGTGAAAAATCAGTTCCACAGAAACGCGGTGAAGCTTTTTTTCACGAAGCAATATCTGTAGGAGCTTCTCAGCGCGTTTAGGCTCGACGGCGAGTTGAGTCAGAACCTCTTTAACGGGCGGCACGGTCAATCCAGCTTGAGCGAAGGCAAATTCGATCTGCTCATAGGCAAGTTTTTCTTCAGGTAGAAGCGCGATTTCGGCCCCAGCCCGCTTCACTGTTTCCCCTTGCAAGACAAGCTTTTGTTCTTTCGCGAGTTGTTCCAGGGCAGCGCGAAATATTTCCGGACGTACGCGACGAGCAACTTTCGCTCGCAAGTCTTCGCGCGCCATTCCCGGAGTTAGAGGATTTGCTTTGTGAAAGGCATCCAGCAAAGTGACGATTTTCGATTGCAGGCCGGCATAGACTTCTTGCCCAACAAGTAAAAGTGGAGATCGAATTACGATTTTGAGTTGCTTGTCGATTTCTTCCGCGCCAGCAGTCTCTTGAATCGTGGCCGAGGACCACGTCGTCCTTGCCGCAACATCTTGTTCGCCTAAACCAAACGGCGCGCGCAAAGTCATTGCCCGAAGAATTTTTCGCGGGTCTGCTGATTCAAGTGTCGCTAGAAATTCCGTCCTGCCGGAGTCTTTTTTCGAGGGCCGTCTGGCAAGATTGTCCAGCACGACACCACCGCCAATCGTCACGACGGGAGAGAATTGACGAATGATGAAGCGGTCTCCCGGCAAGATTAAAACCGAGTTTTGCAATCGCAGATGCGCGAGAGCATTTTCATTGGCGTTCAAATGTTCTACTTCATGAAGACGAACCTCTGCAACCGTTTCAAAGGTGCCGCAGTGAAAATGAGCTTTTGCTCTCTGTTTAAGAGTGGGGGCGGAGGAAAGCAGTTCGAGCCGCACATCGATTCTGGACGTGGGTCGAAATCGAGATGGCACCGTGAGCGCCATGCCACGAGTGATCGCGGCATGCTCGATGGCTGCAAGATTTATCGCTGTTCTTTGGCCTGCGAAAGCCCGGCTGGTGGATTTGCCCCCGGATTGCAGTCCACGCACACGCAGCTGCTCCCCACCGGGAAGCAGCTCGACTTCTTCACCGGGAGCGATGCTGCCGGAAATGAGCGTTCCAGTAACAACGGTGCCGAATCCCTTGATGGAAAAAGACCGATCAATGGGGAGCCGAAAGATCCCGCTTATGTCTTTTCCCGGGATTAAGTTAGCTTCGTTTACGAGTGCAGATTTCAATTCGCCGAGTCCGTTCCCTGTCTTTGCACTGACCGCGATAATTGGTGCAGCTTCCAAAAACGAGCCCCGCAAATAATCCTGAATTTCCAGTTTTGCGAGGGCAAACGCCTCCGCACCTACGAGATCGCACTTGGTGAGTGCAACAATACCGCGCTTTATTCCCAATAAACGGCAGATTTCAAAATGTTCCCGCGTCTGCGGCTTAATACCTTCATCCACCGCAATTACAAGCAAAACTAGATCTATGCCAGCTGCACCAGCCAGCATATTGCTCACAAATTTTTCGTGCCCAGGTACGTCCACGAAACCAAACTGCACGCCTTGCTCATTGAGAAACGCAAAACCGAGATCAATCGTAATGCCGCGGCGTTTTTCTTCTTCGAGGCGATCCGGATCTGTTCCGGTTAGAGCCTGCACGAGGGACGATTTGCCGTGATCAATGTGGCCGGCTGTACCGACAATGATGTGCTTTGCGGAAGCGCTCATTTTCTTTGCGAAGATTGATGCTAAGGCAGGCGAAAGGTGCGGTCAAACAAAGCGCTACGTAGCTGGATAGCCAGAGGCTTTCTTGACTTGTGCCGCTTGCCAAAGGTGGCGGCGATCATGTGCGTTGATGACCATCAGCCCCGTCCCAACAGTGAAACGAATTACCCCGACAAAAGGATTCTTGAAGCGTAAGCGATTCACGTCGAGCGATCGAGAACTCCGCACTACCTCGCGAAGCGGCTCATGCGACTTAAGGAAAGTCTCCAGAAGCTCATCTGGATCGCCTTTAGGACTGGGGATAATTTGCGCAGGAGCCTTGAACTTTCGGCGTGCCGGAGCATCCATGCTTTGGACAAACCACCGGCTAAGCAAACCCGGTGCGATTATTTGTGTCGGCTTCTTGTATCGGCCCGGACATGCTGCGACCGTATTTTGGAGAGTGTCAGCATAAATGGTATTTACAGTCGCCAGATGTTGAAGGCACTGGCAAATGCTCCAGGCACCGGGGGAGGGTTGCCAATTGCCTTGTTCGATGGAAAGCCCTTTCACCAGCTCCTGGGCTTCTTCTTCAGCGGCATCCAGCGACGCAAGCACCGAATCCAGAGTTGCTGTGAGTTTGGGCACTCGCGCACCTGTGAATCGACGAAATATTGTTTGAAGTACAGACTACTTGGAGGCCGCGATTTCGTCCACGATGGATTGAGCGGCTGCGCGAGGATCTGCTGCTGCAAGAATAGGCCGGCCAACAACTAGGTAATCTGCTCCGGCGCGAATCGCTTCGTTGGGAGTGGCAGTGCGCGATTGATCGTCTTTCTTGGTAGCCGCTTTGCCATCTTCTTTCGGCCGAACACCCGGCGTGACAATGAGGAATTCGCGGCCACATGCTTTGCGAATCGCTTTGGCCTCTTGTACTGAGGCCACAACGCCATCAACACCCGCGGCTTTTGCCAATTTCGCCAACTTCAATACGCTGGTCTTTGGCGTCCCGCTAATACCGGTTTCGCGCATGGTTTTCTGGTCTATGCTGGTCAGAATCGTTACAGCGAGCAATCTCGGTCGATCTGCTCCGAGAGGCACTCCGGCGCTAATCGCCTGGGCTGCGGCTTTGAGCATAGTCGTACCACCAAGCGCATGAACGTTTACGAGCTGCACTCCAGACATTGCTGCGGCAGACAGTACCGCACCCGCAACTGTGTTCGGAATATCGTGGAATTTCAGATCGAGAAAAATACCGGGGCCAAGAGCGGAGATTTCCTTAATCGCGGCAGGACCCGCAGCCGTAAATAGCTGGTTGCCGATTTTAAACAGGCCGACAAGATCCGCCACCTGCTTCGCGAACTTCACGGCAGAAGAAAGCGAATCAAAATCCAGGGCTACGATTAGACTGCTTCGTGGATGAGCGTCGAAGGGCACAGTTGTGTCCCCGACTTGGCGCGCGGGGTTAGCGCTTGTTCGGTATATCCAGCAATTCCAGGCGAACCTGGTTTACGCCGGAATGAATCAGCCCAATCTTGCGGGCTACCCGGTAGGATACATCAATTTCGCGCCCTTCTTGATACGGACCTCGGTCATTGATGCGTACTAGTTCAAACTTGCCGTTCCGGGGATTCACGATCCGAACGACGGAGCCAAAGGGCAGATTTGGATGCGCTGCCGTTAGGGCCTCGGAATCAAACTTTTCGCCGTTGGCGGTTTTCTTGCCGTCGAAGCCCGGACCATACCAACTGGCGTTGCCCGTCCAGGTCTTAATCGGCTTGACTGGCTCGCTCAGATGAGCAACCAGTGGGGCTTCCATGGCGGGGGCGATAAGGAACATCAGCGGCACCCAGCGAAGTGCGGCCCAGATCATGAAGAGTGGTCGTTTCATAGTGTTGTGTTTTTGCTACAAACTTCCAAAAAAGTGTAGCGTCGTACAGGTGTTTTGTCAATGATTTTCTGCATCAAATTTTCCACGTATCTCATTGACAGTAAACGCTTTAATATCAAAAAACGCCTTTGGAAGTGCTCTCGCGAGGTGCTCACTGGTCCGAGGGTCAGTAAAGCTGGCCGTCCCTACCTGTACACAAGTCGCACCCACAGTCAAATAATCGAGCACGTCGGGAGCCGATTCGATGCCGCCCAAGCCTATGATTGGTGCGCTCACGGCCCGAAACGTTTCCCACACCAGACGCAGCGTAATGGGTTTAATCGCTGGGCCAGAAAGGCCCCCTGTCTTGTTCCCCAGCTTGGACCTCCCAGTCTGAGAATCGAGTGCCATAGCCGGATAGGTATTTGCCACGGTTAGGGCGTCTCCGCCGGCTTCTACGGCGGCCCTGGCGATAAGTCCAATGTCCGTAACAAGAGGGGATAGTTTGACCCAGAGAGGTCGCCTGACAGCCGCCTTCTTGGCAGCTCCAACCACCTCGCTAACCATGGTGGGATCACTCCCAAACTGCATGCCTCCCTTTTTGACATTGGGGCAGGAGATGTTGAGTTCGTAGGCCGCCAGACCGTCCTCACCCTCCAAGGTGCGTATGACTTCGACATAATCCTCGAGTGCGTATCCAAAAACGTTCGCTACGACGGCCGTATCAATTTTGCGCAGTACCGGGAGTTTTTCGGCTATAAAGGCCTTAACTCCGACGTTTTGGAGGCCAATCGCGTTGAGCATTCCTGAAGGGGTCTCACAAACCCGAGGAGCAGGAGCTCCTTCGATTGGTTCTCTGGAAATGCCCTTGGTGACAAAGCCGCCAAGGGCCTCGAGATTCACCAGTCTGGAAAACTCGATTCCGTAGCCAAATGTTCCGCTAGCTGCAAGAATGGGATTTCTCAGGCGTAGCGTTCCAACGCTTACGCTCAGGTCTACATCGGCCGGAGAATGGCCGCGTGGTACGGCGTCGGCAGGATTCACTTCACAAAAAGAATATCACGAAGGGCTTCATCTCCGCGCGCTTTGGAAGCAGCCTACGGAGTTGCCGGAGTCTTGGAAGGAGCCGCCTTCTTTGCAAGCGCTTCGCTCAAGATTCGCCCGTCGTGTGTTGAAAGTGTGATGCCGCAAAGAGACGCGAGCGTGGGAGCAATATCTGCCGGAGTGACTGCTCCAAAATATTCACCGCGTTGAATTCCCCATCCCATGAAAATGATTGGCACATGCTGATCATAATAGTAAGGAGTGCCATGGCCGGTTCCATAATCGCGAGGCTTATCCGCCGAGCCGGAAGTGGCAAGCCAATACGGCTTAGGAACTATCAAAAGGTCTCCACTGCGTCCCGGAAAGTAGCTCGCAGACTCGGCAGCGCGAATCAGACTCTTTGTTGCCGGGCGATCCGCCAACTCTTCGCCGCGATAAACATCGGCAACTCCGGGAACACTACGAATTGCATCAAGCACTGAGTTCATCGCGGCAGGATCCGACTTCAATTTGTCATACGTCCCCGTCGTGAAATAGAGGTCGGTACTTGCAATCTGCGCAACAGTTGGCGCTGCGTAGTTGAATGATTTAAGCGTGTCCTCAACTTTCTGCTGCACGTCCGGCATGTGCAAAACGCCAGCGCTGGCGCCCGATTTCTGCATGTCCTCGGGAACAGGCACAACTCCATGATCCGCGCTCAGCGCAACAACGTAATTTCCTGCTCCTACTTTCGCGTCTAGATGCGCAAGCAGGTCGCCAAGGTCTTTATCTAAGCGAACATAGGTGTCTTGAATCTCCCAGCTACGCGGTCCGAAAGCGTGCCCCACATAATCCGGAGAGGAATAGCTGACGCCGAGATAGTCAATTCCGCCGCCTTTTCCAAGTCCAAGCTGATCGATGGCATATTCCGCTGCTTTCGTCAGATATGAATCCGCGTAGGGGCTGGTAGCCCACTGATAATAAAACGCGTCGTCCGGGTCACTGCCGGCGCTGTTTCCACGCAGGGAATGGGGAAAAGACAAATCCCATCCACGAGGCGCTACAGCACCCGTCGCTTTTTCATCGTACTTGTACAAACCAGCCGGCAACGAAAGCGTCCAAGTCTTCCCGTAGTCTTCTTTGATGGGATGTGCTTTCGCAAAATCATCAATTGTGGGCAGCGTTCCGTATGCGTTGGAAGTGACCAGGCCTCCCCCATCTACCCAAGTTGCTGCATCAGCCTTATGCCCTCCGAGCATGATCGCGGATCTGGCTTTTAGCGAAAACGTAACCACTCGAGTCGCTGCGCCACTTTGAAATCTCAGTTCGTCTGAGAAGGTTGGAACGGTAAGACGCCAAGCGCTATCTCCGCCTTTAATGGCCGTTCCTGAATACCCTGAATTCTTTGCATTTGGATCTGTCGTACACGTAACCATTTTCTGCGTACCACGATCCCACCAGGCATTCGCGATGATTCCGCTCGTTGCCGGCAGCGCACCCGTGGAAATCGTCGCGTGCCCAACACAGGTTTCCGTTGCCGCATAGGGATATGCCGCTTCCCGGAACCATGCGCCTTGCTCAACCAGACGTTTCAAACCTGAAGTCCATTGGTCTCGAAACTTGTCCACATAGTCGGCTCGCATTTGGTCTACGACAATGACGACGACTAGTTTGGGATGAGGTGCGGGCTTGTGAGTTGGGCTAGCCTTGGCAGCAGGCGGGGCTGACTTGACCGGTGATTGAGCGTTGGTGGTTGCAAGAAATGACAGAGTAGAAGCCAAGAAAATCGCCGCCACGCGTTTCTTCATTGTAATTTCTCCCTAAATCGGAAAGGCGAAAGTTTAGCACGCGGCGGTGAAGGGCAGGTCTCCGGCGTGATGTGGCCGCTTGTGCTAGAATCCCACGCGGTATGCCAATCGTTGAAAAAGGTCAGATTATGTCTGCGGCGGAAATCGACCGCACACTGCAGCGCGTTGCTCATGAGATCGTCGAGAAGAGCGGCGGCACCAAGCATCTGGCGTTGATTGGAATCCGCAGGCGCGGCGTACCTCTTGCACAGCGAATTGCACAAGCTATGCGCGGAATTGACGGCGTTGATGTACCTGTCGGCATATTGGACATTACTTTGTATCGAGATGATCTATCGAAGGTGGCTCCTCAGGCTGTGCTGCAATCTTCTGACATCAAGTTTGGCGTGGACGGCATGGACTTGGTCCTGGTGGATGACGTCCTTTATACGGGCCGGACGATTCGCGCCGCAATGAATGGACTTTTTGACCTTGGCAGGCCAAGACGCGTTTCGCTTTGCGTGCTGATTGACCGCGGCCACCGGGAAATGCCGATCGAAGCGCAATATGTTGGCCGAACGGTGCAAACAAGCGATACGGAAATTGTGGAAGTGCGGCTCCGCGAAATTGACAATGAAGAACGCGTCATGCTCGTGGATCGCAAGGAATAGTTTGGTTTGCAAATGAGGTTTTCGCCGGAAGAAATGTGACGCCCCGTTTTCGCGATCTTCTCGCTTTAGAGCCGCTCTCCGCGGATGAAATTACTTTTCTTCTCGATCAAAGCAAACCATTCCAGGAAATTCAGCGCCATCCGCTTAAGAAACTGGCAACACTGCGAGGAAAAACCGTTGCGTTGGCATTTTTTGAGAATTCCACGCGCACACGGATTAGTTTTGGAACCGCTGCTTCGCGGCTTGGCGCAGACATGATGAATTTGCAAGCGGAAGCGTCCAGTTTGAAAAAAGGCGAGACGCTGCTGGATACTGCATTCAATCTAAATGCGATGAAGCCGGACTGTCTGGTGATGCGGCACTCGGCCTCCGGCGCTCCGCATTACGTCGCGCAGCATCTTGATATTCCCGTTGTGAATGCCGGGGATGGCACCCATGAGCATCCTTCGCAAGGATTGCTCGATGCACTGACCATTCGCGATCGCAAAGGAACGATCAACAATCTGAATGTCACGATTCTTGGCGACCTGCAGCACAGCCGCGTTGCTCGTTCCAATATTCATTTGCTTGGGAAATTTGGGTGCCGATTTACTTTGTGCGGTCCGTCCATGTGGGTTCCGCGCGAGCTGGAGAAAATCGCGCCAGGCACTTCCATTCGCCGCGTGCATCGAATTGAAGAAGCCGTGGAGGGCGCGGATGTGATTATCATGCTGCGCGTACAAACAGAGCGCATGCATGAGCCCTCTATTTCTGCGAATGACTACATTCTCGGCTATCAATTGAACGCGGAGCGGCTGAAGCGCGCAAAACCGGATGCGCTCGTGCTACATCCCGGACCGATGAACCGGGGTATCGAAATCACGCCGGAAGTTGCAGACGGGCCGCAATCCTGCGTGTTGGAGCAAGTAACCAACGGGGTCGCCGTACGCATGGCGATCTTGTATTTGCTTGTCACCGGGGCGGCCGACGACGGTTCGCATCCGGCGCTTCAAGCTCCTGTGGAGCACAATCGGCGCGCAACTGACAAAGTTCCCGCAAAGAAGGATTCCTAGCATGCTTCTGATTCAGAACGGCCGCGTGATTGATCCCGCATCAAAAACAGATGCAGCGATGGATGTTTTGCTCGAAGGAGAAGTGATTAAGGATGTTGGCGCGCCTGGAAAATTCGCTTCGCTGAAAGATGTGCAGATTCTGGATGCAACTGGTCTCATCGTCGCGCCTGGTTTTATTGATATGCACGTTCACTTGCGCGAGCCAGGGCAAGAATCTTCTGAAACAATCGAAACCGGAACCAAATCTGCGGCGCGCGGAGGGTTCACCGCCGTCTGTTGCATGCCAAATACAAAACCAGTTCATGACAATGCGTCTATAACGCGCTTTATCGTAGACAAAGCTCGTTCCGTAGGCGCAACGCGCGTTTGGCCGATCGGCGCGGCAAGCATGGAAAGCAAAGGCGAAGCAATTGCCGAAATTGCCGCAATGAAAGAGGCCGGAATTGTTGCAGTAAGTGATGACGGAAAACCAATCGCTACCGCGAAACTGGCCCGGCAGGTAATGGAGTACTGCAATTCGCTCGATTTGCCAGTGATTGAGCATTCCGAGGACGTCTCGCTGGCAGCTGGAGCCGTAATGCGTGAGGGCGTTACATCGACGCGCCTCGGTTTGCGCGGAATGCCTGCTGCTGCGGAGTCGGTTTGTGTTGCGCGCGATGTGCAAATCGTCGAACTTACCGGTGGACGCCTTCATGTGGCTCACCTTTCCGCGAAATCGTCGCTGGATCAGGTTCGTTGGGCAAAGTCGCGCGGCCTGCGCGTGACTTGCGAGGTTACACCGCATCATTTCACTCTCATTGATGAAGATGTTCAATACGATTCGCGCTTCAAGATGAATCCGCCGCTTGCGTCGAGAGAGGATCGCGATGCACTGATTGCGGGGCTCGCGGATGGCGCAGTGGATGTGATTGCCACAGATCATGCACCTCACGAACCGGCGCTGAAAGATGTTGAATTTGATAGAGCGCCGTTCGGGATCCTCGGTTTTGAAACAGCAATTGCATTGACGCTCGAACAATTGGTCCACACTGGAAAAATTTCGTTAACACGCATGGTGGAACTGTTCACTACCGGGCCGGCGCGAGTGCTGGGTAAAGAACGAACACTTGCGGCGGGTCAGCCGGCGGATGTAACGCTTTTTTCGGCGACCCGCGAATGGAAATATGACGTGAAGGATTCGCCGAGCAAATCTCGCAACTCGCCATTCGATGGGCGCACGTTCAAAGGTGCTCCGATGGCAACCATTGTTGCTGGCAAAATCGTTTACAGAAGATAAAGTGGTCTTGAATTAGTGAGCCGCAGGTTCCGCAGCCGGATGCATGCCATGATTTGGCAATTCGTGCGTGCCACGCGCGAGTGGTTCTATCTTTAAGCGATAAAAATGATCAAGTGGAATTCTGCCCTTTCCAATTGCGTAGCCTTTTTCGATGGCCTTTGTCACGTAGGCCTTGGCCAAAGTTGCGGCTTCCACCAAACTGCGGCCTGCAGCCAGTTGCGCAGCAATTGCCGATGCAAATGTGCAACCGGTCCCGTGCGTGTTTTCGCCTTTCACTTTGTCGCCGCCGAGTTGCACGAGTTCGGTCCCATCAAATAGCACGTCGACAGCGCGTTCCATGTGACCGCCTTTTACAATGACGGCCTTCGCGCCCATTTCGACGATTTTTCGCGCGGCCGCCTCCATAGCTGCCACGTCTTTTATTTCGAGACCGGTCAAAATTTCGGCTTCTGGCACGTTTGGTGTAATTACGCTGGAGCGCTTCAACAATTCTGTTGCGACATATTTGACTCCGCCGGAATCCAGAAGCTCCGTGCCTGACGAGGATTTCATTACTGGATCATGCACGACGTGGGCAAACTTATGGGCGTCCAAAAATTCGCCGACAACGACGGCGTTTCCACGATTTCCCAACATTCCAATTTTGACCGCCGCGATTTCGCAATCTTTCATGAGCACATCGAGCTGTGCACGAAGCTCCGCGCTTGGCGTATTGTGCACGGCATCCACTGACTGCGTGTTTTGCGCCGTCATGGATGTGATTGCTGCAACGCCATAACAGCCATGTGCCGCAAAAGTTTTCAAATCTGCGATGATTCCGGCTCCGCAGCTTGGGTCGAAGCCTGCTATCGTCAGCAAAATCGGCGGCGCGGCGTGTCCATTCGAGCTCATCGTGCGTGTCTTGCCTCGATCAGGGAAGAAAATTGCCGGTCACGCTCCTCAATTTCGGGAAACGTACCGGCAAATGCAAATCTACGCGCACGTTTTGCGTCGCGCAACAAAAATGTTTGCAGATTCCGCGCTAGAAAAAGAGCGGTTCCTTGGAAATGCGGGAACCCGGAGATAAAAAGTGTCAATTCTAAAATTCAGCTTCAAATTGCCGAAATCTGCGTTCAAGCTCCCACTGCTGCTGCGCTTTTTCGTTGGAACTCAGAAAGTCAGCGCATGATTTTGTCGGCTTTTGGCTTCCAGGCGAATCTTTTGCACACGCGGCCGTCGTTCGTACGAACACGTCCTGTTTTTCCCACAGACTTTTTCCAGGCAAGAATGCATGCTCGAGTCCAGTGCGCACCATTTTCTTCAAATCCGTATATTTGAGGTCGTAAGTTTGCACCGCACGGACATATTCATTCGTCAAATCGATTCTTGAAACGCCTTCATCGTCGGTAGAAAGCGCAACCGGCACTCCAAATTGACGGTACATGGGCAACGGATGATTTTTTCCACTTACGCCGAGAATGACGTCGTTACTCGAGAGATTAATTTCGGTCATCACGTGCTTTGCAGCCATCTGTTTGAGCAATTCATGCGGGCGATCTTCGTACATTACATCCACGCCATGGCCAATTCGCTCCGCCCCCGCTTCTACAGCGAGTCGAATGTGGCAACACAATCCACCTGGCGGCACTAATCCGAACGCCAATTCGCCCGCGTGCAGCGTGATGTGCACGTTCGGATAAATGCCGTGCAGAAACTTCACCATTTGCATGTGCAACTCATAATCGTGCATCGAGATGTAGCCATCCTCGGGCATAACAAAATTCAAACCGACGATTCGCTCTGGATCAGCCGATGCTGCTTCGAACCCCAACAGCGTTTGCGCAAAAACAATCTCTTTTGGGAAACCCCGCAAAATCTGGTAGATGAACCTCACATCTACTTTGCAAGCCTCTGCGGCGTTCGTTTGGCCGCAATGCTCGATTTCGCGTCTCTTTTTTTCGACTTCGTCCAAGTGCGCCGTCGCAGCTCTTACGTTTTCTCCCAGTCCGTGTGAAAGCAGGTCTTCGCGCAGCTTTCCAAAATCATCTTTCCATCCGGCATCGCCAGCGGCCTTCGATGCAATGGAAAAATCGGGTGTTTCCATCAGCTCAATGTACTGTTCGTTTTGCGCAGCGGCGCGAGAAGCTGCTTCATCTACCCATTCCGCTTTATGGGAAGCGCTCGTACCGCCAAATTTGGCGAACGTCTCAAAAAAATGGTCATGGCCTGAAACACCGGCAAACGAAACAAAGCTGCGCATGGAAAATGCGTTTACCAATCGATCGTAGAGCGATTGATTCTTGTAGGCGTCGCCAGCGGGGACAACAGTCTTGTCGTCAACGCTTGCCGAACATTTCGTAAACGAGAGACTTTTTGTATCAACACACAAGCCATCTTCCACGGCAGCGCGAATAAATGACTCTGCATAAACTCCGCCGCTCAAGTGATAGTGCAAATCCGCGCCCTTCGGCATCTTTTTCAGAAATTGGCGCAACTGAAGCGGGTTCGTTCGCGCTGCTGCGAGTTGCAGTTCACCTTGCTTGTCTCCATTTTGCGCAGAAGCGGTAGATGTCTTTGGTTTTGGAGCTTGCGCACCCAACTGAGATGCGGAAAACACCAAGACGAACAGAATTGCGCCGAATCGGCGCACAAAATTGTGGGGATTCATTGGTTAACCCTCAGTGTTTACGTGAAGAAAGTATCAAAACTCAGGGAAATAGTCCGCGAACGAGTGTAGCTTCCGCAACCCGGCCAACGGCCAGAATCATCGCGCCAGCGCGGGGCGGAACATGATGTTTCCGCATCGTCTCCACCATCTCGTTGAACGCGCGCACCATGATTTTTTGCAGGCGCTGATTCACCTCGTCGGAATCCCAGAGCAATCCTTCTTGATTTTGCACCCATTCGAAGTAGCTCACGGTAACTCCACCGGAGTTCGCAAGAATATCAGGCAGCACGGTAATCCCGCGTCGCGCCAAAATCTCATCCGCATGCGGAGTCGTCGGCCCGTTCGCCGCTTCTGCGACAATGCGCGCCTTGATCGCTTCCGCATTATTCAGCGTGATCACGTTTTCCAGAGCGGCGGGCACCAAAATATCGCACTTCATCGTCAGCAAATCGTCATTCGAAATGCGCGAAGCGCCCGGCATACCTACCACAGTGCCGGAACGCTCTTTGTAGCGAATGGCTTTGATGGGATCGATACCGCGCGAATTCGTGACTCCACCGCGCGTATCGCTCAACGCCACAATCTTCGCTTTTTTCTCGGCGAGTAATCGAGCTGCAGTCGCTCCTGCGTTTCCAAATCCCTGAATCGCCACCGTCGCGCCGCGCAGCGGAATCTTCTTGAGTTTGCACGCCTCTTCCACTACGTAAACCAGTCCGCGTGCCGTGGCTTCGGCCCGTCCCTGCGACCCGCCAATTGCGATTGGCTTGCCCGTTACGACACCCGGAACCGTGTGGCCCACCATCATGGAATACGTGTCCATGATCCACGCCATTGTCTGCGCATCCGTGTAAACATCTGGCGCGGGAATATCCTGATCCGGGCCAATGACGGGCAAAATTTCGCTCGCAAAGCGCCGAGTCATACGTTCCAGTTCGCTCTTGGACATTCGCTTCGGATCGCAAATGATTCCACCCTTAGCGCCGCCAAATGGAACATTCACCACCGCGGTCTTCCAAGTCATCCAGGCGGCCAGCGCCTTCACTTCATCCAGCGTTACGTTTGGATGAAACCGTACGCCGCCCTTTCCCGGCCCCCGTGAAACGTTGTGCTGTACGCGATATCCGGTCAGAACACGGACCTGTCCGTTGTCCATTTTCGTCGGCAGCGAAACTTCCAGCACGCGCTTCGGCGTGCGCAGGACTTGCCTCAGCCCCGGATCCAATTTCAGAAACTCTGCCGCCATGTCGAATTGAATCTGCGCGATTCGAAACGGGTTTAGGTCTTCGCGCGGTGCAATTCGCGGTACGAGGGGAGGAGCTGCAGGCTTTGCGACCGTGGCCATCGGCTTCGGTCCTTTCCGCTGTCAGTTAGATTTTTAAATCGTTTCGTATTGCCGGGCCCAACCACCAAACTCTGTGACGCGCGTTGCGTTTAACCATTCGCTGCCAGTCTTTGTGTCTGTTGCAAGTAGCGGTCTCTGCATTCCATTGAACAAAAATGGATCAATTCGTTTCCCATCCTTACTGGTAACGCTAACTCCTCCGCGACGTGCATTCCGCATTGCGGGTCGCGAACCAGCCTTCGCCCGCTCAACTGAGCACTATTCCGGACTTCGCCTTCAGCGGTTTGTCGATGTTTGGCTTGCGTCTGCACCTGCGAGTTAAACAATCGCTTGAGCAGCCAAATGCCCCAAGAGAGCACCAGCGTCCAAAACAAGAATCGAAAAATACGCGCCAGAAATTCCATGGTCTTAAGGCTCCGTCCCGTGAGTACGCCCTGTAAAGGACGGTGAGACGAGTCTATGCAAGGGTAAAAGGGTGCGTCAAACGAAAATGTGTGATTTCAATAGGTTGCGGGGTGGCCTTGCCACCGCCCAAGTGGACGAAATTAGGCGTAAATTAAGCGTAAGATATTGAAAAATAAGGATATACGGACAACAGGTAGAAATCCTACCAGCGGCGGGCTAGAGTGCCGGAATCCGGTCAATTCCCATATAGGGTCGCAAGACTTCAGGAACTACGACCGAGCCGTCAGCTTGTTGGTAATTTTCTACGACCGCGATCCAAGTCCTTCCCACCGCTAGGCCTGAGCCATTCAAAGTGTGTACGAACTCGCTCTTTCCACCCGCCTTTGGCTTAAAGCGGATCCCCGCACGGCGCGCTTGGAATGCTTCGCAATTCGAACAGGAAGAAATCTCGCGAAACTCGTTGCTCGAAGGCAGCCACACTTCTATGTCGTAGGTCTTCGAGGACGCAAACCCCATATCGCCGCTGCAAAGCAGCATCGTGCGGTAATGCAATCCGAGTTTTTGCAGAATCGCCTCAGCGTTTCGCGTGAGAGCCTCGTGCTCTTCGTAACTCTTATCCGGATGAGTAAACTTGAACAGCTCCACTTTCTGAAACTGATGCTGCCGCAAAATCCCGCGCGTATCTTTTCCCGCGGCGCCCGCTTCGGAGCGAAAACACGCGGTCCAAGCCGTGATGTGAATCGGCAACTTGTCTTCCGCGATTGTTTCGTCACGATACAGATTGTGGAGTTCCACTTCGCTGGTTGGTGTGAGCCAGAAATCGGTGTCCTGAATCTTGAAAAGGTCAGCCGCAAATTTGGGCAATTGTCCCGCGCCCATCAAAGAGGCCGTATTCACAAGAAATGGCGGCAGGATTTCGGTGTATCCGTGCTCGCGCGTATGAACATCCAGAAAAAAGTTTGCGATTGCGCGCTCTAGCCGCGCTCCCCAGCTCTTGTAGACCGCGAATCGTGCGCCGGTAATTTTTGTCGCGGCTTCCAGGTCCAGGATTCCGGTCTGCTCGCCAACTTCCCAATGCGGCTTTGGCTGAAAATCAAACTTTGGAGCTGTTCCCCAGCGCCGCACTTCCACGTTGTCCGCAGAACTCGTTCCCGCTGGCACGGACGAATGCGGCAGGTTCGGAATGGTTAGAAGTAGTTCCCGCTGCCGCGTGTCTAATTCGGCCACTTTTTCATCGGTTTGCTTGATTAAATCGGAGAGTTGCTTCATCTCCGCAATAATTGCATCCGCATTTTGCTTTTCTTTTTTCAAACGTGCAATTTCGTCGCTCGCCTTGTTTCGCTGCGCCTTGCGCTGTTCGTTGGTGGTGATGAATTCCCGGCGCTCCTTGTCCAGCGCGCGAAATGCATCCAAATCGAGCGTGATTCCACGCCGTTTTGCCATGTTGGCAAATACATCGAGGTTCTCTCGAAAATAGCTCAAGTCATGCATGGTCTAAAAGGATAGCGTATCCATATAAAGAATCTAAATCCTTTGGCTAGGATTCGCCTGTACACAAGGTCAAGTAACCGTTTCGGGGAGTACTTCGCCTTCCTCTCTCGTACCAGCCGTCCCGGGGTGGCCTACTCATAGCGAGGGCAAGCCCAGTCCTCCCACACACAAGGAGTTCATTCATGAGAAAAACAGGTTTTGCAGTATTGATCCTGGCCGCAGGATGCTCGTTTGGTGCAGTTCAGGTCAACGCACAGGGCCCAGCAGGAGTCGGCGCAACCCAGGCCGCGGCAAGCAGCTCCAGCGGTTCTGGCAGCTCCCATTCGCTCAACCCCATCAAGTGGATTAAGAAAGACAAATCCGACAAATCTTCCGCGAATTCCGCTCCGAGCACGGACCAGAACAAGCGCCTGACTGCTCTCTTGCAACAGAATGGCGTGCTGCCAAAGGATGGCGATGTTTCCACGTCCTGCTCCACCTTCAAGAATCTCAGCGATTGTGTGGCAGCTCTTCACGCCAGCCACAACGTTGGGCTCGATTTCAATTGCGTTCGTGCGGACGTGACGGGAGTCCAGACCAGCGCCGATCTCTCTGGCTGCAAGGGCCCGATCGGCGATAAAGCCGTAAGTCTGCAGGATGCCTTGAAGCGGCTTAAGCCTGAAGCTGATGCAAAGGCGGAAGCAAAGAACGCAGAGAAGCAAGCTAAGGACGACCTGAAAGAAGTTGGAGCTTGAGACTTAGCTAAATAGTTCGCAGCTTCAATGCAAAAGGGCGGCTGAGATTCATCCTCAGCCGCCCTTAGCTTTTGTGCTCTGAAAGTTGCGCTTGGTTTACGTAAGCGACCAGCCCACAACACTCAAACTCAGCACCAGGATCATCACGCTTAGGCTCACGACACTGAGCACTTTGCCACGTCCAAGGATCATGTCCCTTGTCTCAGCATTGGCGCAGAGCAGCGCGCAAGCAACCAGAATCGCGCTCCAGGAGACCAGCGCCGGCAAGCCCGGGTGAGTGGCAAATGCAGACATAATCTTGTCCGACGGCTGACCCGCCGGAATCCACCAAGGCAGAATCGGCGCAAATCCAGCAGCCAGAACAAATGTCAGCATCTTGCGGCTGATCCAACCCTTAATTTTACCCATTGGCTTGGCCTTTTTTACTTTCTGCCAGACTAAGAAGTCCCAGGTGAGCAAAGCAATCGCAAGCGGTATCCAGCCATAGAGAGAGAGGTTCCGGTCCGTCCAGGACCACGCTGGAAAAAATCTATGATGTGGATGGGTAGCCGCCATGCGAGGCAGCACGAACCAGGCGATCAAAGCATTACACAGAAACGCAAAAAGCAGCATGAGCAGCCCCGTCAGCTGCACCCAGTGATAGGTGGGACTCACGCCGCAACGCGTGCAAACGGGCTTTTGCGGCAGGATCTGGAGACCGCAATGCTCGCAGTACATCTGGCCCTCTTTTCTTCCCCCGAAAGACACTCCTCCCCAATGTGCGAAGCTACATTTGCGTTTTGTGAAAAGCTACTGGTCGGAGGAACAGTCTCGGGCCAGTTACGGCGAGACTTGTGTTGGACGCACGTTCGTAGCTGTCTGTGTGAATTCGAAATGAATCAGCCACTGGCTCTCCACGCTGCGCCCGTCTACTTCTGGCGCGGAGAACTGCCACCGCTTCGCAGCTTTGATTGCCTGTTCGGAAAAATACTTGCTGCTCGAGGGACTTGCAAGTTCCGCCGAATCCACAGTTCCAGCGGGATTCACCCGAAGCCTTACATCGAGACGAACCCTGCCCTGAATCGTGGCGCGTGCTTTTTCGGAGACGTCCGGCAACACCTGGTCGAGCACTTCACCCTTTGTGGCCGAATCGCCAGTCGATTTGTCAGCAGCTTTGGCAGCGGGAGCCGGCAAGGACGCGACCGGTTGCGATGCTTCTTTAATTGCAGGCTTCGTAGCCGCAGCTTTCTGGGCCGGCTGCTTCGAAGCCGTAGCAGTGGAGGCCACCTTGGCAGCAGAAGTTGCAGGTGTCGTCTCCGAGCCTTCTTTCGCAGGAGAAGTCGCCGCATCAGATTGCTGCCGGAACAGCTTTGGCAAGGCAAACAAAAGAATTGCCACAATTGCAACGACCGCGATTGGCAGTACAAATGACTTCTTTTGGCCCGCTTTTGCTGGTGCTGGCCGCACTGGGGAAGTCGACGCAACTGGAGCTCGCCGCTCGGATACCGGAGTCGGTGGTGGCGCAACTTTAGAAACTGATGCCACTACTGGCTCAATCTTTGCGGGAACTTTTTCCGCTTCCTTAACAATCTCTCTGGGTACTTCCTTCACGGTGGGAGAAATCGGAGCATTCAGAAGTGACCGCACTTTCGCAATCGTAGGCCGTTGTGCTGCTTCTTTCTTCAAGCATTCCTTGGCAATTCTGGCAAAGGGCTCAATTACTTGCTCAGGCAAAATCAACCCGCCGTGATGCTCTCCGAATGCCGGGAGTTTTTGCGAAAGCACGGTGATTATTGTTGCGCCTAAGGACCAAATATCAGTCGCGGGATCCGCTGGGACGGAACCCCATTCCGGCGCAGAGAATCCCTCTACTGGCTCTGTAAGACTTGTCGCCTCGCCCTTCGGAGTAATTGAATCGCTCGCCAGCTTGATGCGGTCTCCGATCGCCAGAATGTTTCCGGGATGAAGCCGGGTGTGGACAAGATTCTGTCCATGGAGAAGAGCGAGCGTTTCGATTACCGGCTCAATCATTCCGCGCGCTTCTTCAGGCGTAAGCGCCCTCTCGGGGATAATGTCTCCCAAATCCTCATCCCCGTATTCCTGCACCATGAACAAGTGAGCTTCCCCGTCGAGTTCGCATCTTCCGCAGTCGTGAACCCTCAGCAAGTTCGAATTGGAGACCCCCACAAACTCTCTCCATCTGGAAATTTGCTTATTGGGCTCTTGCAATTTCGTCTCGGGAATCAGCTTGATTGCAACTTGCACCGCGCGCGCGTGCACAATTTCCGTGGAGAAAACCTTGCCGTGTTCTGTCCCGCCCAGATATTTTCCGAGCAGGTATCTTCCGGCGACAGTCAGGCCAGTCCAGGCGTGTTTTTGGTCAGACATTTCGGCCTCCATCTCGCGCAGTTAAATCACGCGGGGAGCTAAGCGATCTAGATTGCGGTTATCCAGCTAGGTTGGGACCGCTGACGAGACCATCCAGGACATTCGTTCGCGGGGACGGCGCTCTGCTTTTATTGTGCTCCAGTTCCTGCCGCAAGCAATAGCGAAGATGCGCCAAAAAGTCTATTGGCGCAAAGTGGTTAACTTTGCGCCAGTCGTAACGCCTTGTTTACCGGCAAACTACTTTCCGTCAGGGCCCATCAGGAACATCGGCTTGTTTTCAAACGTCGAATATTCCGGCCGCAAACGTTGCGTGTTGTAGTGCTCTTGCACGTTGACGACTTTCTTGGTCGAGGTCACGACGTCCATCGGCAAATTGTCGTAGTGCCCGTTCTTTAGCACCACGAGTCGGCCGCTGATATTCTTCAGCAGCAAGTCCAGGGCAACGTTGCCATAAGCCATCGGCGCAATCGAGTCGATCGCATCCGGGTCTCCGCAGCGCACCAGATACCCCAGCTTCTGGCTGATGACTTCGATTTTCTTCCCGCCGTTGAATTTTGCTGACAGCTCTTTCACTTTTTCAGCAACCGCGTCGCCGATTCCACCAAGTTTCTTGTGACCGTATGCGTCCGCGGCTTCGCCTTCGAACATCATTTCGCCACCTTCATACATCGCGCCTTCCGAAACAAGTGCAATCGAATAGCGGCTCGGATTTTTCTTCCGGTCATGCACCAGCAATTCCGTGAGTTGTTCGATATTGAATTTGTGCTCCGGAATCACGCAGCGGTTCGCCGCACCGGCCATCGTCGGCAACATAGCCGTAAATCCTGCATAGCGACCGAACACTTCCAAAATCATGAACCGCTCGTGTGAGCCCGCCGATGTACGCAGGCTATTGACCAGCTGAATTGTCCGAGTCACGCAAGTGCTGAAGCCAATGCAGTAATCCGTTCCCGGAACGTCATTGTCCATCGTCTTAGGAATACCAATGACCTTGAATCCTTCTTTGTGCAGCCGCACGCCGTAACTCAACGTGTCGTCGCCGCCAATCGGCACTAGCGTATCTATGCCTAGCCATTCCAGGTTCTTCAAAACCTCGGGCGTCAGGTCGTTCTTCTCATCTTTGAAACTGTCCCTCAAATGAGCTGGCACGCTTGACTTGCTGACCCGGCCGGGATTCGTCCGCGAAGAATGAAGAAACGTTCCGCCTGTTCTTCCCGCCTTATCTACGATCTCTTCCGTCAAATGGAGGAAATTCTCGGAGTTGTCGTGGCTCTTGTCACGGATCATTTCCACCAAGCCCGCCCAGCCGTGGCGAATGCCGATCACCTGATAACCTTCGTGCAGCGCGCGCAGAGTCACCCCGCGAATCGCCGGATTTAGTCCCGGTACGTCGCCTCCTCCGGTAAGAATTCCTATGATTCCCTTTTTGGTTGCCATTTCGGACTGCCCTCTTCGTGCCTGCATGCCGCAAGCTGGGATTTGGAACCCTAAAGTTTACACGGCACCACCCCCACTCCACCAGACCGAAACCTTTGCTCTTGAAATCGCGTCTCAGCAAGAGTTCTCCAATCTTGCTACCGTATCTGACGCAGTTCTCGGGAGCCCTGAACCAATGATCCGCAGAATTCTGCCCCTCCTCTTCTTGATGATCACCGTTGCTTCGACAGCAGAGCCCTCCTTCGCATGGAACGATCGCGGTCACATGACTGTCGCCTATATCGCATATACGCATCTCAACGCAAAAGCTCGCGACCGTGTGGATGCACTCTTAAAACGGAATCCTTCGTACAACGATTGGCTTGCCACCATAGATCAGCAAGTCCCGAACGCCTCGCAGTCAGACAAGAACCTAATGGTTTTTATGCTTGCCGCCACATGGGCAGACAAGATTAAAGGTGACAAAGCCTACAAATCGGACGGCAGTGACCGCGGCAATCGTCCCGATGGCAGCCCCGATCCCACTCGCAACACGGGTTACGACGATTTCCTGATGCACAAATACTGGCACTTCATTGATACGCCATTCTCCATCGATGGCACTGCCTTGCCGCCAATTCCCGTCCCCAACGTCCAGGAACGCATTGGCGTTTTTCGCGGCGTTCTTGCGTCCAATAGTCCCGATGAGCTCAAGTCTTACGACCTGGTTTGGCTGATCCACATCGTCGGCGATATTCACCAGCCGCTTCACACTACTACGCGCGTCACCGCCGGTGAGCCTCAGGGCGATGCGGGCGGCAACACCGTCAAGCTATCCTGCGCGAAGTGCGAGCTTCACTTTTTCTGGGACGACTTGCTCGGTACGAGTAACAATCTAAAAACGGTCAAGAAAGCCGCGAGGAAAATTCCAAAAGCTGATCCTTCGATTGCCGCAAAAATGGACGAACAGGTCTGGGTTTCCGAGGGCTACCAGGCGGCAAAAGCTTACGTATACGTTTCGCCTGTAGAAGCAGGTGACGGGCCTTTCACGCTAACAACGGATTACAAGAAAACCGCCGGCAAAGTTGCCAAGCAGCGAGTAGCTTTAGCCGGCATTCGTCTCGCCAAGATTTTTAACGAGGAATTGAAGTAGGAATCAGTTAGATCGGCCGGCGAATTCCAAGCTTCCTCATTCGCGCCTGCAGCGTGGTTCTTTTCATTCCCAAAAGCACCGCTGCCCCGCGCGGTCCCGCGACTCGCCACTTCGTTTGCCGCAGCACACGAAGAATGTGCTGGCGCTCTGCTTCTTCCATCGTTGCCACATGTCCGGGAGCCGCAGCGGGAATCTCACTTGAAGTTGCTGCCGGAGGTTCTCCTGTTGCGATGGAAATATTCGACTTCAGTTCGGAAAGCGGGATTCGCAAATCCTTGCCGGGCGACAACAAAACTGCCCGCTCCAGCAAATTCTCCAGTTCACGCACATTGCCCGGCCAGGTGTATCCCGTCAGAGCGTCCATTGCATCTGCTGGCACGTACAAAACAGTCTTGTTAAATCGCTGGCTGAACTTTTGCACGAAGTAACGTACAAGCAGTGGAATGTCTTCGCGCCTCTCGCGCAACGCGGGGATTTGAATTGGAAAAACGTTAAGGCGATAGTACAAATCGCTTCGAAACGTTTTTTCACTTACTAACCGGCTCAAATCCGCATTTGTTGCGGCAACAACGCGCACATCTACTCGCTGCGTCTGATTGCTCCCCAGCCGCTCGAACTCTTGTTCCTGCAGGACGCGCAAAAGCTTTGGTTGTAATTCCAGAGGCAAATCGCCTACTTCGTCCAGAAAGATTGTTCCCTTATCGGCCAGTTCGAATCTGCCGACTTTCTGCGCAATCGCTCCCGTAAATGCTCCGCGCTCATGCCCAAATAGTTCCGACTCGAGCAACCCCGCCGGAATTGCCGCACAATTCACCTTCACAAATGTTCGGTCCTGCCGCGGACTCAAATTATGAATCGCGCGCGCAAACAATTCTTTTCCCGTTCCCGTTTCCCCGCGCAGCAAAACCGTGGTATTCGCGGGCGCAGCCAGTTCCACTTGTCCCAACGCCCGTCGCAATGCGGCACTCTCACCAATAATTTCTTCGAAATTAAATTCGCTGCGGATCTCTTCCTCGAGATACAGCTTCTCCACCGCCAGCTTGTCTTTCAGCGCGTCGATTTCCTTGAACGCTAAAGCATTTTTGACGGCGATGGCCACCTGAGTTCCGACCTGCCCAAGCAATTCCACTTCCTGCGGCGTGAATGTCTCCAGCCGCTTACTGGCAAGATTCAGCGAACCGAACGCTTCGCCCTTGCTGATCAACGGCACGCAGCACACGGACACCAGGCCTTCGCCGCGCAACTTTTTTACAATTTCCGCGGGAAACTGTTCCAATTCGTCGCCGCGGAACACACCTGTCTTGCCCGTGAGAATGCATCGCCCGGCAGGAGAATTTTCCAATGCGACGCTTAGTTCCTTTTCCGCAATCGGCGCGTGCGGCGCGGCAAAATCAAGAGACTTGATCTTCAGCAAATTCGTGTTGGGATCGAGCAGCGCAAGGCTTGTGTACTCGTGATGGATGACACGCATTAGTGTCGTCACAATTCCGCTGAAGAGTTCCGGCAGCGCCCGGCTGGTCACGAGCACATTATTAATGTCCAGAAGTACCTGCAGGCGGTCGCGTTCCTGCGAGAGCTGCTTTTGATAAGCCTGTGAAGCCTCGTAGTTCAGTGCGTTATCAACCGCCACAGCAACTTGCGCGGCAATGCGGTGCATGAACTGCACTTCTCCGTCCGTCAGTCGCTCGGGGACGAGCCGCCCAAACCCCATCGCACCGAGCCTGCGCTGCGCTGTCGTCAGCGGCAAAATCGCGATGGACCGGACGCCCACATCTCGCAATCTCTGCAAAAATCTAGGATAGCGATCGTCCGTCAGCACGTCTGAAATCACAAATGGCTGTTGAGTTTCCAGAACCCTCCCGGAAGGATGATCCGCCAGCGGGTACTGTGTGTCGTGAGGAGTCTCCGTCCCTTCGCGCGTCTCCAAAACGTGGAGTCGAATCGACTGGTTCGCCGCGTCATAGAGCATCAGCGTCAGAAAATCGAAATCCACCACGCTGTGCAGCCGCTGCGCAAGTTCGTGAAATAGCGCGCGCAAATCGCGCTGTTGCGCAATCGTTTCGCTCACTTCCAGCAGCGTTTCCAGTTGCCGGACGTGGTCTATGGGGTTCTCTGCCATCTTTTGCAGGATAGCACTCGCGTTCGCACGCCCTCAACCTGGCCTCGGCACGCTTCAATGCACTTTAATGTGCGGTCTAGGGTTCAACTCCTGGCGCATGCTACAATTTAAGGTCTTGAGTTACCCGCAATAGGCTCGTAGCTCAGTTGGTTAGAGCGCCACCTTGACACCGTAGCGCTGTGGGCCTTGCGAGCGATTAGGAATTTGGGGTCTAATCGTTTGAGTCAGTGATGTGACCCCGGTAGGCTATAGGCCCGTAGCTCAGTTGGTTAGAGCGCCTCCCTGACACGGAGGAGGTCGATGGTTCGAGTCCATTCGGGCCTACCACTTTTCAGTCCCGCCAGATTTTCTACCTGTGATTTCCTACCTGTGTTTTTCATTTCTCGCCCGCACCAGGTGTCAGGAGACTTGGACTTCTCTCTCTCGCTTTTCCACCGGGGAAGAAGAATATGTTTGACATGTTCTTGTACATAATGTGATAGTCAGTGTCTAATGACTCGCAGGTACAAAGCCGAACTTGAGCGTGAACGGAGGGCGTTGGGAGAGCTTTTCCGTCAACGCGAGGTGCTGGCAACGAAAATCGCAAAGCAGCAAACTCGCGTTGCCGCGCTTGCGGCCCTGTGCGAAGCGAGCGAGGAGATATACGACATGACTGAGATGGACTTAGGCGGTTTGACAAACGCTTGCCGGACTGCGTTCCGGGCGGCTGGAAACCGAGGCCTGATGCCGACGGAAGTTCGCGGTGCACTGGAGCGACTGCGGTTCCCTACTCACACGCACAAAAACATTCTTGCGTCCATTCACACCGTGATTCGCCGATTGGAGCAAGCGCGCGAAATTCGTAAGGCGATACACGATAAACACGCCGGGGAGGACAAGTCGGTCTACCAGTGGGCAGGGCCAAACTACGGTGCGTCAAATAGCTCGGCAAATCAAATGGCGGACGCGGAGCGTGATCGCGCACGGCGTAAAATCTAACGCTGCGTAAAAGCACACTTCTCACAATGAGGTTGAACAGGTGGACAGAGCAATACCGAGCGCCTTTGCTGGTCATGCAGGAGAGTTTTTCGTCCTAGCGGAACTTACCCGGCGCGGCTGGACAGCGGCGCTGACGGCTCGGAACAGTCGCGCCTACGATATTCTCGCGAAGCGTGAAGACGAGTTCGCCGCGATTAGGGTTAAAACCAAGACTTCGGGATTCACGGTTTTTCAGTGGAATGCCAAACCAAATGGCGAGGTCTTTTTGGAGATGACGGAAGATCGCGACTTCTGCGTGCTAGTGGATGTACCTGAGGAGCCGAACCATAGCCCAACCTACTACGTCGTCCCCACACCGACGATTGACAGATGGCTGAAGGACGATTTCCAATCGTGGGTTTCAACTCCCGGCATGAAAGGCCAAGCGAGAGACGCGGCGAACAAGCGAAGGCTGTTCTATGTTGACGACGATACGACCAGACTGGCGCACGGCTATCAACAAAAGTTGGCCCCTTATGAGGGGGCATGGGAGAGGTTAGGCACAAGGCAACTCAAGACGTGAACGCTTGGGCGCTATCACTGCACCAGCCGGGATTCGTAGCGTTCTAGAGCCTTCCGTTTAGCCTCGTCTTGGGCGTGCGTGTAGATATCCATCGTGATATCAGACGATGCGTGACGCAGAATCCCTTGAGCCGTCTTGGGGTCAACCTGTTCTTCCGTGATGAGCACGGTTGCCAGCGAGTGGCGGAAAGCGTGAAGGCCCGCCCTCCCCTTGTACGCTTGGTCAATCAGGCCGTGCTGAATGAACCGAGGCCGAATGTAATCCTTCACAAACTGGCTTCCCGAAATTGGCCTCTTCCCTTTGAGCTTGAAACTCGGAAACACCCAATCTGTCGCCGCAGCATATGGTGTGTCCCGGTGCCATTCCTGCAAGAACTCGGTGACTCGCCTGCCTATCGGCACGGGCTTGCGGCTCTCCTCGCTCTTGCCGTCGCCAATTTGGCCGTAAACCCAAGTCCGATTTAAGTGGATGATTTGGTTATCCCAGCCAATGTCTCCCCACTGCAACCCGAGTAGCTCGCTGATGCGCATTCCCGTCGCGGCTGCAAGTAGAACCAGCGTGCGAAGCATGATTGGCAAGCCCATTGCAATCTTCCACGCGATTTCCGGCGGAACGACTATCACCCGGCTCTTGCGCTTTGTGCCGATGCCTCGGATATTGACCGCCCTCACCGGGTTTAGACTCGCAGCAATCAACTCGTTCTCGTTCCCGTAGGCGAATAAGCGGCCAAACACCTGTTTGATCTTCTGAACGCTCTGGGCGGCCAAATTGTGCTTCTTGGCAATCGCCATGAACCACTCTTTCAACTCCAGCACGCGCACTTCATCCACGTAAGCCTTTCCCCAACGCACCCGAACGTAGTCGTGCAAAATTTTCTTGTGCTGCTCCTGCGTGGAAGGGGCCTTGTGCGGAAGTTCCGTCCTCTCGTAGGACTCAATCAATCCCGCAACGGTCATCCGCCCGGAAATGCCAAGCTGATTACGGCGCATTGCCTCGGCCCAAGCGTCGGCCTTTCGCGGGAACTTGCTGACCGACCCAACGGTGCGCGTGGTCTCCACGCGTTTACCGTCGGCGTGGCGTGTGACGTAGAAATGATGCAGCCAGACGTCGCCGTTTTTCCTACGTGCCTTCGTGAGCCAGCCTTGTCCCCATTCAGCCATTTGTCGTTCGTCTCGCAACGCGGCGCTAGAGCCGGGTTACTGGCTCTGCTCCATGTGCTCGGAAATCTCAGACAACTTAAACCGCCACGTCTTACGGAGCCGTTTGCTGTCGCCGGACAGAGGGTGGGCGGGAAGTTCGCCCCGGCGCGCAAGCGCGAGCACTGTCTCGCGAGCGACACCCAAAAAGTCCGCGACCACGTCCGCGGAAACGAAATGTTCAAATGCAGCAGCCATCAGCCGATTCTCCCTTTTGCTCCTCAGTTCTAGAGGCTTGTCCTTGCCTCAAACCTCTACTACTGCGCTCGGCAATGCATCGGCTATTAAACAAGCGAACGGGGGAGGTTCGTACCTCGGCCCTGTCCGGCAGCCCGGTTGTCAATAGGACACGTTGGTGACTTCAGTACCGTGGTGGGTTTGCGTTTGCACAAGGGAGAATGGGCGTTGCACAGCGCTGGCGATGGCTACACTAATTCATGTTCCGAAGGCCGCCTCTCTTGACGCACCCGTTAAGAAACCGCCTCAATCTGTGAGGCCGCAAGACGAGTCCTTCATCGGGACGCTCAAGGACGAAATTTGGGACTTGTGGGCGGTAAAGACCCTTGAGAACTGGTTTTGGCTGGGCAAGAAATTGTGGCAGTTGAAAGTTGAGCGTTCCAAGCCCGGATCAGGGACATTCGTTGCTGACTTAGTGGAACTTGGTATCCCCTATTGGACCGCCTATCGCCGCATCAACTTTTACGGCAAGGTCATGGCGGGGTATGACCCGACCCCAGTTCGTCTTTTGCAAAATGCAAAAGACGCCGAGGCATGGCTAGTGGAGGACGTAATAACCGCTGAACAAGATGCATTGAAAAAGGCAGCGGACGAAAAGCTGAAGAAACGGAAGGCAGCGATAGCGGCTGAGCATGACGAACTACAGCGCGACTTGCAGGATAAGAAAAAGCGCACCCCCCTTTATCGCTTTTGGCTCCACCTTCCCTCCTTGCAAAAGCGCAAGCTCTTTTTCAAGGCGTGGCAGCAATTAGGAGATAAGCGGGCTTCGGCTCTGGTAGTAGAGGTGATTTTGGATGCGGCGAGTAAACACAAAAGAAAACGAGCTTCTCAGCGACGCAGAAGTTAAAAACCTCATGGGCCATGTGCTGCTCAGCGAGGAGCGCGAGCGACTGGTCCTGCACGAGGTCAGGGCAGACGAAGATGGTGTGGCCGAAGTGTACAAACCCGACGGTTCATTGCTGCTCCGTCTCATTAAAGACTGTCTCCCCGAGAAACTGTGCGACGACACTTGGCAACACCTGAGGACTGTGAAGGGCAGCCCTGCGAATCGCCCCGGCATACTAGACAAAAAGGCGCGGGTCCCTGAACGTCGCAAAGACGGCACTGTGTCTCAACATAATGGCGCGCGAGCGTTAATAAACAAGTTGCGAAAGATGGGTTTTCAGATTGGCGACGCAGATATGCTCGGGCCGTTCCGTGGGAAAAATCAGCGGACTCATCGGTATGAATGCCGACGCACGGGATGGACTCTAACCAAGCCAAAGCTCTATGAAGGCGTGCTTGAATTCATTCATGAAGTCAACGACCTCTATGCGAAACACGCGGCTGTGGAGTTTGACCGCCAGATGAAATATGTGGAGACGATACCCGATCGCTGGAAGATCAGGGGGACCGCGTTCACAACTCTTTATGTCATCAAAGACAATCCCACTGCTTGCCACACCGACGAGTTTGATATCAAGGACGGGTTCGGAGTCATGGCGACCTTGGGCGCGTTTAGTGGCGGCGAGTTATGTTTTCCGAAATTCAGAGTCGCAGTGGATTATCGCCCCGGCGACGTGATCCTTGCGGACGTTCATGAGCTTCACGGAAATTTCCCGCAACTGGACGGCGAACGAGTCGCCTGCGTGTTCTTCTGCCGGACGAATCAGCACAAGTGCCCCGCCTAGCTGGGGCTTTCCTTAGTAGATCATTAATCAATTTTGCTTTTCCTCGCTGCCAAACCCATAAGCAAGGAGGCTTTGTAAATGCCTTTGACCTTGGCAGCAATCAAAGAGAGATTCCGGCGACAGATTCGGAAAGTGGTCGCATCCCGTCCTGATCTCAGTTACGCGGAAATCGGCGTGATGTTTGGCGTGACCAGCATGACCGTGTGGAGCGTGGCACGCGAATACGGATTGCGCCGGAAACGCGGCCCCAAGCCGACCAAGCAAGCCGCTCAACAGGGATAGCGTATGGCATGGATGGAATACATGGCGGTTCGCAACAGCACTGTGTACGAGAACAAAGGTCTCGCCAAGTCTCTGCTGAGTCTTATCGCAATGCTGATTGAGCGGGCCGAAGAAGAGCGGCAGCCGACCGAGAACGAAGGTTGGTGTTATGCCTCCGAACGCTACCTCGCCGAGAGCTTGGGCATGTCGGAAGGTGCCGCCAGCCGCTGGATAAAGGCTTTCAAGCAAGACGGGTGGTTGGTAATTGAGTGCCGTCCCAATCAACGCGGAGGTCAGCGCAATCGGTATCGTCTGGCCGAGAACGCAATGGGTCGGCTTGAAAAGCTGAAGCGCGAGCGCGGCGCAGAGCGGCCCAAGAATCTGAACAAGGTTCGCACCGATTCTATCCAGCGTCTGCGTAAGGCAGTCCTAGCCACGCGTGAGGCACTCGTTGACGACGCGTTGCGGGGCGAAAACACTATGCCTACTCGGAGTACTGAAGCGCCCCTACTCGGAGCAAGCAAGCACCCGCGCTCGGAGCCGGGAAGCATTGCTACTCCGAGCGTGCAGAGAAGTGGGGGTAGAGGGTTCTCTGAGAAGTCTGATGAGAATGTAGCAGAACAAACGATCACAGATTCTGCTTCGCAGAGAAAGAAAAAAACAAACCCCAAAGCTGATGCGTTTGGAAGGCAGGGGACTGGCGTCCCCTTGCAACCCCGCGCTAACAGGAACACACCGGGGGAGACCCCCGTACCCCCCAAAGCTGCGCATCGTCACACGTGGATTGAGGGCAAGTGTTTCGGATGCGGCCAAGAGTGCGAACACCTGCAGGTCAACCGCGAAGGTTTCTGCCGCGTATGCGAGTCCGACACCTGGGGATCATGTTCCGCCTGCCGCCGCCGCTCGGACGAAATTTGGGGCGATGGAGTCTGCAGCATCTGCCACTACAAGAGTTCTTTGGCAAAGGAGGCCGCTGTTCAATGGTCCCACAAGCAAGCATGACCGAAATTGCCGAGTGCGTCATTCAACGGTTGATCCGCGCAAGGAGCGTCTTGTTCCGTGCAGGCTACTCCTCACCGCAATTGCTTTTTTCCGACGGAAGTTTTGTCAGCCTAACTTATGGCGGCGCACTCCGAGAGGTGACGGCGTTGCTGCAGGCGCATGCGGAGCCAGTGGGCTTTATTGCGTGCGTGAGGGAGAAGCGGGGCTGTCCGTTTTTCAAACCGTGGGAAAAAGGAAACCAGAGAGCGGCTGCCGAACTTTGCCGTCTGGCGAATTCGTTGTATCGGCACAGACTAATCACAATGGAGGAATAGAAGTGAACGTTGACAAAATCTTCGCCCAGCATCCACCGACACTAGAACAGAGGCAGCGCATTAATTCGCTGCGTGATTCTGCGCGGCGCTTTGCTCGTGAAATCCAAGCATTTACGCCAGCAGGCCCGAACCAAATCCTCGCCATCGGTCACGTTGAAGATGCTCTCACGCGAGCGAACAAGGCGATCACGCAGGAGAAGGCGGGCAGCCCAGAGCAATCGTGGACGATTTACGTGGACCTCGAGGATAGAGGAAGCTACGTGATTGAAGACGGCGAATTGTTCCGTGAGGAACCGGGCGGCACGTACACGCCAATCGGCAAGGTGGCGGCTCAGAAAACGGAGCAGGGGCGATGAGCGCCACGCCGAAAGCGGAAATTCTGACCAAGCTGGCTATCAGGAGCTATGAAGAAGAGGCTGGCGTTCCGGTAGCGGGCTGCGCCATTTTAGAGCGAATCTTTCACCAGATTTATTTGGCCCACTTGATTCACGAGACTCTGGGCGAAAGAAAGTTCCGTCGTATCCTCCAATCTGCATAATCGATTCGCGCACGGCTACCTTGTCTGATTGTGCAGTCCGTAGTATCCAAACAGCCATGCTTCGGATAGCCATATACGCCCGCGTCTCCACCAAAGATCAAAGTTGTGACCTTCAATTGCGTGACCTCCGCGCCTACTGCGCCGCGCGAGGCTTTTCCGTGCTGCGCGACTACGTTGATGTCGGGGAGTCGGGCGCGAAGGATTCGCGGCCACAGCTTAACGAATTGATGGCCGCTGCTCGCAAGCGGCTGTTTGATGCCGTCGTGGTTTGGCGATTTGACCGGTTTGCCCGTTCAACGAAGCATCTGCTCCTCGCGTTAGAGGAGTTCCGTTCCCTCGGCATTCAGTTCATAAGCTATCAGGAGAACATTGATACCAGCAGCCCTCTCGGACAGGCACTCTTCACGATTGTGTCGGCTGTTGCCCAATTGGAGCGCGACCTTATCCGCGAGCGCGTGAGTGCTGGGGTTCGCAATGCGCGGGCTTGCGGCAAGCAGCTTGGGCGTCCGCGCCGGATTGTGAATCACGCTGAGGTGCGACGGTTGCGGTCCGAGGGAGCAAGCCTGCGGCAGATTGCCGCAAAGCTCGGCGTCGGCTACGGAACGGTGCGTCTGAGTCTCGCCCATTCTGGCGAGCTAAAAACCCCCACCCAAAGCGCGGCGAACGACCGCTGAAAACGGGGCGCTTAGGCGCACCCGTCGTGGCGGGCTACAAGTATTAGTTTTCCGCTCAGACTTCCATTGTGGGTGGCAGGTCCTTCGGGATAATCTGTTGACCAGCGGCTTAGTTTTGTATCTTGGACCGAACCGAACATTTGAGGCGCAGGCAGAAGCGGAATGGCGTACTTCATAGACTTGTTCTCGCCGGAAACCTACGAGGCGTTCTCTCGGTCGTCCCGAGACATTTCAGGATTTCGCATTCGTCACAAAAATGTAGCTGAGAAGATCAAACCCGGCGACATATTCGTTTGCTATCTGACGCGGTTATCTCGCTGGTTCGGATTGCTTGAGGTAGTCAGCGGACCATTCACAGACGACAGCCCGATTTTTGCGAAAGAAAATGACCCCTTCGTCGTGCGATTCCGCGTGCAGGCCAAAGTCTGGCTTGAAATGGACAAGGGTATCCCCATTCACGACGACCTCGTCTGGACGGGCCTCTCATTCACGCGGGAGCTTGAGAAAAGCTCCTTGAGTTGGACGGGCAAGATCAGAGGAAGCCTAGTCCGACTGGACGATCAAGACGGCGCTTTTCTCGCCGACCAGATCAAAGCACAGTCCACGGAAGGCCGCGCTTATCCGCTCACGGAACAGGACAAGCAGCGGCTCACTAGACACACCGTGAACCGTCCGGACAAGGTGGTCACGGTCTCGGTTCCCGAAGATGCAGGTCCCAGTGAGACCAGTGCAGCCGCACCAGAAGATGAGAGCCGCGAGTCCGTTCGCGTTCAAGCATTGATTGCCACCATTGGCGCGAAAATGGGAATGTCCATCTGGCTTCCGCGTGCTGATCGGACCGCCGTATTGAAAGTTTGGAAGAGTGAGGACGCCAACATTCTTGAGAAACTTCCACTGAACTATGACGACACAACGCTTCGGACAATTGAGCAGATAGACGTTTTATGGTTGCGAGGTCGCTCCATTGTTCGCGCTTTTGAGGTTGAGCACACCACTGCGGTGTACTCTGGCATCCTTCGCATGGCTGACCTGTTGGCCCTCCAGCCCAACATGGATATCAAGCTTCATATCGTGGCTCCTGAAGCCAAGCGCGAGAAAGTCTTTCAGGAAATTCGGCGACCTGTTTTTTCTCTACTTGAAAAAGGCCCGCTCGCAGAAAATTGTACATATTTGTCGTACGACAGCCTTCGGGAGTTGGCTGCGCAAAAACACCTATCACACTTGTCGGACACAGTGCTTGACGAATACGCGGAAGAAGCCGAGTGATCGCGGGACGCCCTTCCCGCTCTATTCTGGGAGCTGCCGCGCGACTTCCGCTAACGGCCTCTCCGGGTCAAACAGATAAAGCTCTGTTAGAACGCCCTGAACCGATTCCCAAAAAGCATGGCGCGTGTATTCGCCCTTCTGTGCTGAAACAAGGATTGCCCGAAGGCGCTGCTCGCACTGGCGTAGCGTGTCCAAGGCGATATGGGCGTCTAGTGTGGAAATCAAGGCAATATCTTCCCGCCGTATACCGTCTCGGTTTTTACGGCCCCGCCGTTGTCGCGAGAAGATACAGTCTGTGTGATGACCCGCTCGCCCGAATAAAGAGTGCTTGTCCTGATGACAGCTCCGTCAGGCCTGACAATTACGTTCATCTCACCAATCTTCTTGCCTGAATTGTCGTACGTGACCATTCTTCCTCCTACCCGAACCATACCGACAAGGTGCTGAAAAGCGCTATGCGACTGTGCGCGGATTCCTTGCAGAATCTCTGAATTTAGTGTTCGAATGTAGCCAGCTATGCGTAGGCTGGCAAAGCAGGACAGACAAGATAAGGTCCGGTCGAATAGGGATTACCAGACCTTGCATGAGCGACAGGCGGTTGCGATGAAATTGGACCCGCAGCAGCCTTGCCGCCTCACATTTTGCTCGCAGATTAAAGAACGGGGGAACGTTCCGTTCACGGGTGTTGGGGTTTATCTGGCAACCGACGTCCCTGCCGATTTGAATGTAAAACTCACAGGACCGGGCGGAGCGACAAAGGAAATGATATTTCGCTCTGGTGATACATGGGGACGCTTGGGGCTAGCTGTGCCGTGCGATCAAACAGGGGAAGCTCGCTTAGTGATAAACGTTCCGGCCAAGGTGAAGACAATTCACGTTTGGGGATTGGATTGCGGTGCCCTGCAGCTTCCGGACATTGTCGTTCAGCGTAAGGGGGCAACGGAGCAAGAACTCAATAGTACGCAAGCGCCAGAGTGTTTATATCTACCCCAAGAACGCGCTGTCGATATGGACCCTGTTTCTTCTGAATGGAAGGGTGCGTCCATATCCAAAACGGCGGGGAAAGCAATCGTCCTGAAGAAGTGTGCGTACTGCCAGCGGTTGCTCCCGATTGACCCACAACGGCCTAGCGCGTTGGCATTTCACAAGCACAATGCGAAGAAGACGGGGCACCAGAATGAGTGTCGCTCTTGTAAGAAGTGGAGGATAAACAACGAATTCAACCCTAAGCGCACAACGGACCAATTGCATGAATCATCCGTCATCACGAGAGAACGGAAAATATTTCTGCGTGACCCTGAGATTTTGGAGCGAATAAAGGATCGAGAAGGCGCTGGGCTAAAGAGCATCGTGTGGGAGAGGTTTGGTCGGAAGTGTTTCCGCTGTGAACGGCAAATCACGCTTGAGGAGGTACAACTTGACCACACGCGACCACTTGCCTACCTCTGGCCGATTGATGAGTATGCTACCTGTCTCTGCGCAGACTGCAACAATTTCAAGCGCGAAAGATTTCCAGTTGACGTCTACACTGAGCCAAAGTTGATGCAATTGTCGCAGATCACAGGTCTGGCTTACGAAAAACTCGTGCGGAAGGAAGTGAACAAGCCCGAATTAAAACGGATTCGAGAGAACATCGTAGAGTTTGCGCGGGAATGGGACCCGAGGACTTTTAACGCGACTGCTCGGAAAGTCAAAGAACTTCTTCCTGATGTAGATTTGTTTGAAGACTTGCGTAAAGCCGACCGAGCTGTCTTCAAAGAGCTTATCGCGAACCTGGAGGAACGACCGGAGCCTGTTGAGGTTGAATAAATCGGTTATTTTTGCAGAAAAATGAAGTTGTGTGTTTTGGTCAGCCCCTTGTCCTTCAGGCCGTGATGTTCACTTCCACGAACGTCCTCTTCTACAACGTCAATGACCTTCATCTGTTCTGAACCGAGTTCTACGAGCTTCGCCGCCATGTCATGTTCGTCCGAGCCACCGATGTGCACAATCATGATGCCACCGGGCGCGAGGATTTCGGCGCAGACGCCATAGAACTCGCGGTAAACCTCAAAGGACTGAGTCTGCTGGCGCTCAAGAAAAGCGCGGCTGGTCTCGTGGAAATCGTGCTCGCCCCAACCGCAAAACCACATTCTGAGCCAGTTGGGCCTATCAAAGCGCAAACCAACAAATGGCGGTGATGTGATGATTCGGTCTGCGTTCTTGACCTTCCGAGGCAGTGCCCGAAAATCGCCATAGAGAGATTTCCCGGCGATAAAACAGTCGGGCAACGGTAAAGCAAGGGCTGCTTCAACTCGCTCTGTCACATGCTTTACCAGTGATTTGTACTTTGTGGGTCCTGACGGATTAAAAGGGGTAATCGGATGCGAAGTACGCGACAATGCATAGGGTCTGTTTCCGTGTAAGACATGAAGCAAGGATGCCTTCACGAACAGAGCTGCATCCGACGGATTTTCAAGACTCAAAAAATATCGCCGTGCTTTCAGTACTTCGTCCAACGTTCGAGGGTGGTAATAATCAGGGACCTGACCGTTAAGCCCAAACTGTGCCGCGTTGTAGTCTGCTTGTCTCAGCTTGACCGTTGTGAGGGCTTCAGAAAGTCGGTGAAGTTCACGTTCTGCATCTGCCAGCGATGGGACACGAACCTTTCCAGTTGCCACACAGTACGCAAGCGGGGACAGGTCGTTTGTTATGCCGAGACGACCTTGGCAGCACGCCTCAAAAGCGACCGTGCCAATACCCCCAAGGGGATCCAGAACGGTCATTCCGGGTCTAGAAAAAATCCTAACCAACCAGTGTGCAATTGCTGGTTTGAGTTTGCCCTGATAGGAACACAGAGAGTGAAGCCTGTGCCCCCAATTGCGGCTCTGATAAGGTGCGGACTTGTATGGCAAGTCGGTTTTGAATGCTCGAATGGCATCCAAAAAGTTGCCAGACTGCGCGAGTGACTCGGAACTGGAATGGAGAACGTCGGCAATTGAGGTCTGGGCGGTAGAGATTCTCGTGCGAGCGGACCTGATGGTATTGGGTTTACGGAAGACAAGCTCAACTTGCTTCAACTGCGTTTTGTCATACGAGTAGCGCCGAGCCAAGAGCCGTTCACTCTCTAGGTTGAATCCGACTTTCTGCCCTACCTCCACCAGCAGTTCATCAGTCGGAACATTCACACCGTAGAAGCGAGAGTCGCCGATATCAACTATGAAGCGGGCACCGGGTTTGAGAGCGTCCCTAACGGCCCCGAAGACGTCGCACATGTCGCTAAAGTAGGACCTCACCAACGCTGGTATTCGTGCGTCCTCAGCTTTGCCGTCTAATTGGGCTGCAATAGCTTCAACGGAATCGAACTGTGTCAGCGGCTTTCGGTTTTTGGTGACATTGTTGATCCCCGCCGCAATTGCTGTATCCCGGAACTTTCGTAGGCCGTCCTCGTTGTCCAACCACCCACAGAACCAAAGCTCTAGCTTCGTGTTTCGGCAATAATTGGTCCCGTTCAGATACGGAGGCGACGTTATTGCTAGATCAAAAGCTTCAGCGACAGAATTCCCGACATCTTTAGCACTTTCGCAAACGCAAGTTGTACTGAGTTGTGGACCATGCGAAGAAACTAGGTCCGCGAGCATTTCTCTGACAGTCCTTGTCACGAATGCTCCAACGTCTACTACGCGGTTCTTATACTCATCCGTCCGACGCCGACGTAAGTCAGCACGCCGAGTCATATTTGAGGCGTGAACAATGTTCGCCGCGATAGCGAGAAGTAGGAGAGACTGAGCTTCCGGCGAACGGTTGGTGATTCCGATTGAAAGATCACGAGCAGCCAAAAGCTCCCGCAAGTGCTCGTCTTCAAAGAAATCCCGGCCTGCAAAGGCCCGTTCGTAATTGCTCAACGATACGGATCGAGCGCGCTTCTTCAAATCTCCCCGAGCTATTTGCGTCAAATACTTGCGACAAATCTCTTCAAAGGTCGGCGAAGTTTGTCGTGCCCAGATGCTAGCGTTGATTTTCGTCTCGGCGACAAACCGCATGAACGGGTTTATCTCTGAATATGACGAAGCAATTCCCTGAATGCTCGCTTCCAGCTGCGTCGTCCCGGCCCCACCGAAGGGGTCATACACGTGTTTGACGGCCCCAAATCGTGCAAGTACCTCACGCACGTACTCTGCGGAAAAGCCTTGGACGTATGGGTACCATCGGTGGAAAGCAGTTCGCTTGCTGTCTCGGAAGGTGATTCCTACTGTTTCGGCCGAAGGAAGCGAGGAGAACGAGAAGGCCAATTGGGATTTACGCGCAGTAGCCACTGTTGCAGACGTCAATGTCGTTTCTTCTGTGGGCATCAAAGGGTACGCAGCCTTCGCCTACGTGCTCCCAACATAGCCCTCTCCTTAGCGAAAGTAAAGCGAACGTCTGTCGGCACACAAAACCCGCTGACCGAGCGTAACACGTTCCATTTGTGAGTCGCAATTTGGTCAGCGCCCCGATTTTTTCCCTGCGAGTGCCGTCTGAAACTTCTTCGCTGGCACTCCAGCTTTGGCGCGTTCCGCCCACGTCATGACCGGGCCGCGTTCTCCATAGACGAGAATCACCTGCTCCCGCGTGGGACGTCCTGCGACCTTGAACAGCCGCAGGCCCTCGGCGCGGGCCTTGACAACAGACGGCGCGACCTTCGTCGCCTTCATCTTGCGCGCCTTGGGCACTGTCCGGCCTTTCTTTGCCTTTTTCATTTTCTTCTCCTGTCACTGTGAGTGACTCGCGAACCATAGCTGGTTCTCTAGAGAGAAACTACCCAAAACATATCGTGAAACGATACAGCATTGCGCCCGCGCGGAACTCTGCACGTGGCTGTCCGCGTTTCTCGGCCCGTAGACGGGCTGGCCGTGATTTCTGGTGGTAAGGGCTGGACTGGGCCTGCGGCGCTCTGGAAAGGCCTCTCTCTTTGCTCTCGCGACCATCAGAGGACTATAGCCTGCTGATGAAATTCATTTTCTTCAGAAAATTGCTGCGTGGCGTTGAGTTCTTTGGGTCTCGTAATTCGGCGAGATATGCCTGAAATTCCTCTTTGAGGCAGTGGTGGAACTTGTTGCGGTTTACGGTGATTGCGTTGCCATCTACTCGGAGCAACGGACCTACTGACCACACCTTGCTGTCTCCTCCGCTCTCAGCTTGGTGCAAAATCCCACAGCGAAACTGCTTATAGAATTTGATCGCTATATCGTCGTTTGGGAAGTCGGCTGCGAATTGCTTTCGCGTTCGGAGAAAAGTGCGGAAGATTCTTTTAGATTCTCCCTCTGTATCCTCCAGACCTTCAATGAATGCGGCGAGCGTTTCCACCAGCAAGCAGTCAATCGCCATTACGGTGAAACCGTAGCGCCTTTCGGAGGGCGGCTTGTTCACTTCCGAAGCAATGAGGAAGTCCACTGGCTGTATGTATCGGTCGTTGAGTCTAGCTTCCAATATGCCGATGGCCTTAGCCCAATCCGGGCTGTTCGGATCATCCAGTTTTAGGCCGCCCCATACCGACGCATCAACACCGGGCGCGATTTGCATGGTGAGTCTCCAGACCTCTGGCCGCGCTAAACGGATTTTCCTTCATAACGGACATCAAATCCGCGGTCTTTCAGAATTGCTACAGCTTGATGAGAGTTCGTGCTGTCATTGGGCGGGACCCCCGCTGCTTCTAGGACCAGCGGCCTAGCGGGAAACTCCGTTCCGTCAACCATCGTTGTCCACTTTGGCATCTGACGATGCCATTTGAAATTCCGTGCAGTCTTGATGATGTCTTGTCGGGTAAGAGCTGCAACCTTGGGGCTTGCCATTGGCACCTCCGAATTCAACAATATCATACACAGATTACACAAATTATTATTCAGCGTCAACTTCACGGCAACCAAGAAAGGCCGACGGTGGGGCCGAACGTGAACTTTCTGGGCAGGAGCTACCCGCAATTGCTACCTGTGATTCCTACCTGCGTTACACGTAAAATAGCCTGCACAACGGACTTCTATGCGCTGTAAGTCGTTGTATTTCCTAATCGCGGTAGGTTGACACGGTGGAGGTCTGGGGTTCGAGTCCCCACGAGCCTACCATTTTCAATTTGCCCATCGGATTTATCTAACTTCATAGACAAAGTCTTCCAAGCGCGGCCTAACTTGGCTGTAATAAGCCATTAACTTGACAAAATCTTACATTAGATATATTCTAAAGTAGATCATGGAATCCGCGGCTATTAGAAAATCCTTGGAAGGCAGCGGCCTGCGTTGTACCGCGCAACGTTACGCCGTAATGTCCTTTCTGATGAAATGCGACGGGCACCCGACTGCCGCCGAAATTTTCAAAGCTGTGAACCGCATGGACCCGCGTTCCTCGCGTGCAACGATTTACAACAATCTCCGTGACCTGGTTCGTGCGGGATTGGTACGCGAAGTCGCAGTCGAAGGCCGCGCTGCTCAGTTTGATGCGAAAGACATGCGGCATCACCACTTCATCTGCGACCGCTGCGGCAATGTCGAAGACGTGGAATGGTATGACGTGCCGAGGCCCAAGCCGGCTTCAATAGGAAAGCGGGTTCTTCGCGAGTGCGAATTGATTTTCCGCGGTCTATGCACCAAATGCGCTCCGCGTCGTGCGTCCAGGTAGGTTTCGTTTGTTTTTCATTTTGAATGACTCAAGGGAGGAGTAAGACTGTGTCAACCGAAAGCAAGTGCCCATTCTCTGCAGGAAAAGCCGGACCCACAAACCGCGAATGGTGGCCGAATCAGCTGGATATTCAGGTCCTTCACCAGCATTCCTCCCTGTCCGATCCTATGGGCAAAGACTTCGACTACGCCAAGGAGTTCAAGAGTCTCGATCTGAATGCCGTCATCAAAGACCTTCACGCGTTGATGACCGATTCGCAGGACTGGTGGCCGGCAGACTTCGGTCACTATGGCGGGCTGTTCATCCGCATGGCTTGGCACAGCGCAGGAACCTACCGAATCGGCGATGGCCGCGGCGGCGCCGGAGCCGGTCAACAGCGTTTCGCACCGCTGAATAGTTGGCCGGACAACGTGAACCTCGATAAAGCTCGCCGTTTGCTCTGGCCAATCAAGCAAAAATACGGCCGGAAGATTTCCTGGGCTGACTTGATGATTCTCGCGGGCAACGTCGCGCTTGAGTCCATGGGCTTCAAGACTTTCGGCTTCGGTGGTGGCCGCGCCGATGTTTGGGAACCGGAAGAACTTTACTGGGGGCCGGAACGCAAGTGGCTCGGTGACGAGCGCTACGCAGGCGATCGCGATCTTCAAAATCCGCTTGCCGCTGTGCAGATGGGATTGATCTATGTGAATCCGGAAGGTCCAAACGGCAAACCGGATCCCATTGCGGCAGCCAGAGACATTCGCGAAACATTTCGCCGTATGGCGATGAACGACGAGGAAACCGTTGCGCTGATTGCAGGTGGCCACACATTCGGAAAAACTCACGGCGCAGGCGATGCCGCAAACGTTGGTGCAGAACCGGAAGCGGCAAGCATTGAAGAGCAAGGCCTCGGTTGGAAAAGCAAATTCCGCAGCGGCAAGGGTGCCGATGCGATTGGCAGCGGCCTGGAAGTCATCTGGACCAAGACGCCAACCAAATGGAGCAACAATTTTTTTGAGAATCTTTTTGGCTACGAATGGGAGCTCACCAAGAGTCCCGCCGGCGCCCATCAGTGGACACCAAAGAATGGCGCAGGCGCTGGTTTGATTCCCGATGCGCACGATCCGTCCAAGCGTCATGCGCCTTCAATGTTGACCACAGATCTCTCTTTGCGCTTTGATCCCGCGTACGAAAAAATCTCGCGGCGCTTTTACGAGCATCCTGATCAGTTCGCCGACGCGTTTGCGCGGGCTTGGTACAAGTTGACGCACCGCGATATGGGCCCAATCGTTCGTTATCTTGGCCCGCTCGTTCCAAAGGAAACGCTAGCCTGGCAAGACCCGATCCCTGCTGTGAATCATCCGCTGGTTGGCGCGCAGGAAATTGCAACTTTGAAGGAAAAAATCCTCGCTTCCGGCTTGTCCGTTTCTGAGCTCGTTTCAACGGCTTGGGCTTCGGCCTCAACCTTCCGCGGCTCGGACAAGCGCGGCGGGGCAAATGGCGCTCGCATTCGCCTCGCCCCGCAGAAAGATTGGGCGGTGAACCAGCCAGCTCAGTTGGCCAAAGTCTTGCAAAAGCTCGAAGCGATCCAAAAAGAGTTCAACGCTTCGGCAACTGGCGGAAAGAAAGTTTCACTTGCTGACCTTATCGTTCTCGGCGGCTCAGTGGCAGTCGAAAAAGCCGCGAAAGACGCTGGAATCAATGTGGAAGTTCCGTTTGCACCCGGACGTATGGACGCAACACAGGAACATACCGACGTAGCATCCTTCGAACCGCTCGAACCGAAAGTGGATGGGTTCCGCAACTATGCCAGCGGAAAACAACTGCTCTCGCCGGAAGCAGCGCTGGTGGATCGTGCGCAACTACTGAAATTGACGGCGCCGGAATTGACCGTTCTCATCGGCGGCTTGCGAGTGCTCGGTGCGAACCACGGCAAGTCCACGCACGGCGTATTCACAAAGCGTCCCGAAACGCTGACGAACGATTTCTTCGTCAATCTTCTCGATATGAGTACCGTATGGCAGCCGTCCACTTCTTCAAACGGCTCTGGAGAGATCTACGAAGGCCGCGACCGGAAAACAAATGCGCTCAAATGGACGGGGACTCGTGTTGACTTGATCTTCGGTTCGCACTCCCAGTTGCGCGCTCTCGCTGAAGTCTATGCATGCTCAGACTCAATGGAGAAGTTCGTAAAGGATTTCGTGGCTGCGTGGACGAAAGTCATGAACCACGATCGTTTCGATTTGGCCTAAACTCTGCTCAAATTTATGAAGAGGTCTGGTGCGGGATGCCAGACCTCTTCTTTTTTTGACCCTGCTGCTGCTTGCACTACCGTTGTGCTAACATTCGCGACGAAATTCTGCTCCTCCCCTTGGTGGGTTTTCCATGAAAGCTGTTGTCATCGGCGCGAGCATCGCTGGACTGGCCGCCGCTCGCGTGCTCTCTGATTTCGCCGAGTCCGTCTCGGTGATTGATCGCGATCTCCCGCCAGCTTCCGCCGCTTCTCGCAAAGGAGTGCCGCAAGGCAAGCATGTTCATGGAGTCCTTGCTGGCGGACTCGACGCTTTCAAATCTTTCTTCCCAGGCCTCTTGGAGGAGTTGGTCGCGGCCGGTTCGCGAGTGGTGGATACAGGACAAGATGTCCTCTGGTTCAACAACGGCGCGTGGCGGCTCCGTTGCCCCTGCGGAGTTTCTGCATGCCTGCAAACCAGGCCGCTTTTTGAACTCCATGTCCGCAAGCGCGTTGAAAAACTTCCAAACGTAAAGCTCTTCTATGGCCATTCCGCGACTTCCTTGGAATTGAATCCTGAAAAGAACCGGGTGACCAGCGTCCATATCGCTCAAGAAGGTGCTGAGGAGAAAATTCTTTCAGCGGACCTGATTGTGGATTGTTCGGGACGTGGAAGCAAACTTCCCGGCTGGCTCGAAGCCAATGGTTTGCAAAAGCCGTCCACTACGACAATCACCGTGAACGTCGGCTACTCCACGCAATATTTCAGAATTCCGAACGCAGAAAATTTCAACTGGCGCGCATTGCTAATTGTTGGCCAACCTCCCAATATCACCCGCCTTGGCGCAGGCTTTTTTGTCGAAAGCGGCGAGTTCCAACTTACGCTCGGCGGCATGTTCCGCGACTACCCGCCGGATGACGATGCCGGATTTCTTAAATTTGCAGAAAGTCTGCAGCATCCGGCACTTTTTCAGGCGATCCGCAATGCGAAACCTTCTTCATCCATCTCCACTTACCGATTCTCCGCGCACTTGTGGAATCACTACGATCGCTTGAAAGATTTGCCGGAAAATATCTTTGTACTCGGCGACGCCCTGTGTAGTTTCAATCCAATCTATGGCCAGGGCATGACGGTAGCCGCACTGGAAGCGCAAGTCCTTCAAAAGTGCCTGACTAAAAACGGTGCAGGCGCCGTCAAGAAACTTCGCGACAATTATTTTCGTGGTGTATCAAGCGTCGTCAATGCCGCCTGGGCCATGGCTACTGGTGCGGATATTTCCTACCCGCAGGCAAATGCCCCGAAGCCCTTTGGCCACTCCGCCATCAGCCGCTACTTGAATTCTGTGATCTCGCTCAGCTGCTACGACCAAAAAGCGCTCACAGTTTGGAGTCAGGTTACGAACATGCAGCGTCCGCTGCCTGCCTTATTTGCACCCGCCATCGCAGGTCGTGTAATGAAACGCGCCGTTACGGGAGGTCCTAAGCTAAATACGCAGCAGCCCTAGACTCAATTCTTGCGTATTTCTTGAATAGCCGCCGTTTGCCAATCCGTCGGCTATATCGATTTACTTGCCTTTGCCGCTTCTCTAAGCACTTTCGAGAATGTTCTTGTGGCTCTGGGAACCTCTACAGGATAATCTCGGGTTCGGTGCCCCCGCGACCAGCGCTCAGCCATGAATTGCCCATCTTGTGATCGTGAGAATTCAGAGACAGCCGTCCGCTGCTCTCATTGCGGCGCTCCGCTGACTGTTGGCCACGATGATCGCACCATGGATTCCCCCGATCACGGAACTATCATTGGCGAGGGTGCCTCCGCTTCCAGTAAGCCTGCCCGGTCCAAGCCTTCCGCACGCTCGGCCTCCGCGGCAAAGACGCCGCCCACCAATCCGCCGATAAGTCGCACACCCTCGCAGAGCCGGTCCGCTGGCAGCCGCTCGAGCCGCTCTGGAGTCTTCGAAAATGGAGACGAGCTCGGACCGCGCTTCGTCATCGAAGATCTACTCGGCGAAGGCGGTATGGGCCGTGTTTACAAAGCCTACGACCGCGAACTCGACCGCTTTGTCGCACTAAAAGTCTTGCAGCCCGACCTCGCCAGCGACCCTCAAATCATTCAGCGTTTCAAACACGAACTTCTTCTTGCCAGCAGGATTTCCCACAAGAACATCCTTCGCATTCATGACCTGAGTGAAGCGGACGGTGTGAAGTTCATCACGATGGCGTTCGTGGATGGCCAGGATCTTCACAACATCCTTAAGAAAGAACATCCCCTGCCGCTCGACCGCAGCTTGAAATTTGCTCGCCAGCTTTGCGAAGCGCTCGATGCAGCGCACTCCGAAGGAGTCGTTCACCGCGACTTTAAACCGCACAACGTCCTCGTGGGCAAGGAAGACCAGGTTTTTGTTTCTGATTTCGGTCTCGCCACTTCCTTCGAAACCGCAAAGATGGGCATGACTCGCAGTGGCGCCTTCGTCGGCACGCCACGTTACATGGCGCCGGAACAAGTCGAAGGTGGAACAATAGACAATCGAAGCGACCTCTATTCCCTTGGCCTCGTCATCTACGAGATGGTGACCGGCGAACTTCCCTTCGCCGGAGAATCCACTTGGCAGGTGATGTACCAGCGCGTAAAGGAAAAGCCAAAAGATCCAAAGCTCATAAAGCCGGATCTTCCAGACTGGGTCGCTCGCATCATCATGCACTGCCTGGAACGGGATCCGTCGCTTCGCTACCAATCCGCGCGTGAAATACTGGCCGACATTGACGCCAATCGCAGCCCCTCCGTTCCTGCTGGCATTCGCTTCAGAATGCCCAGCAGCGCGGGCAAATGGATTCTTGTTGGCGGAGCGGGATTAATTTTTGGCGGCGCACTTTTTCTTGCGATTCCCGCGACCCGTAGTTTGATTTTTAAGGGAGGCGGAGCGGCAACTCCTGCCGGCTTGCCGCCACTTTCAGAAGGAAAATTCATCGCCGTTCTGCCATTTCGCGTGCTCGGCTCGGAAAACTCTTTGAATTACGTTGCTGATGGACTTGGAGAAGCGCTCTCTGCAAAGCTCTTTCAGCTTTCTGACGTTCGCATCGCTTCTGCTTCCGCCGCGTCAAAAGCGAACGACCAAAAAACTCCCCTCCCTCGTATCGCCAAGGATTTGGGCGTTAACTACATCATTCACGGCCTGGTCCAGGGCGCCGGAGACAAACTCCGAATCACCGTAAATCTTGAAAACATGGTCGAAGACCGCCTGCAATGGAGCCAGGAATTTACCGGCGTCAGTGCGGACCTTCTCACGCTGGAAGATCAGATTTACGCGAAACTCACCGACGTTCTCCAGTCCAGGGCACCAAACAACGCCGCCGCAACCGCGCATCCCACGGAAAATGTCGCGGCTTACGACATTTATCTTCGCGGACGAAACGCCCTTCGCAGCCGCCAGGATCCAAAGAAAATTCAGGCCGCCATCGAACTTTTTGACCAAGCCATCAAACAGGACCCGGGCTTTGCCCTCGCCTACACTGGCATGGCGGACGCGAGCCTTCTTATGTATCGCGAGAAGAAGGATCGTTTCTGGTCTGAAAAGGCCATCGCTTCTGCGCAACAAGCCGAGCGCTTGAATGACAAATTGCCCGAAGTCCACTTCTCTCTCGGCACCGCGTATGCAGCAACCGGACAAACCGCGCAAGCCATTTCGGAATTAAAACGCGGCCTGGAACTCTCACCGAATTCCGACGAAGCCTATAGACGCCTGGGCACTGCCTACCAATCCATCGGCCAAAAAGACGATGCAATCAAGGCTCTGCAGAAGGCAGTTGAGATCAATCCTTATTACTGGACCAATCAGAGCGCCCTCGGTGCTGCGTATTTCGAATATGGAAATTACGAAGGCGCCTTAAAACAATTTCAAACTGTCACACAGCTCGAACCGCAAAACGCCGCAGGTTATGACAACATCGGTTCCGTCTATTCCCGCATGGGTCGTTATGAAGATAGCGTTGCCGCATTTCAAAAGGCCCTTCAGATCCAGCCATACTCTGCCACCTACACGAATCTTGGAACTTCTTTCTTTTATCTAAAGCGCTATTCGGAATCTGTCCAAATGTTCCAAAAAGCCGTAGAGATGAGCCCCAATGACGAAACTTTTGTCGGAAATCTCGCGGATGCTTACCGTTGGGCCGGCGACAAGAACAAAGCCAACGCCACATACGATCAAGCAATCGCGCTTGCCTATAAACAGCTCCAGGTAAATCCTCGCGACGCCAGTGCTCTTGGTCACATGGCCCTGTACAACGCGAAAAAAGGCGACCTTGCACAAGCCAACGACTTCCTCAAGCGCGCACGTGCAATTGATTCTTCGGATGTCTATTTGATTTACACAGCGGCGGTAGTAGCCACGATTGGCAACGACCAAAAGACTGCTTTTGACTCGCTTCGCTCTGCCCTGAAAAAAGGCTTTGCAACAGACGACATGCAAGCCGATCCCGAGTTTACTAATCTGCGTGACAAGCCCGAGTATCAAGCCCTCCTCAAGGAATTCGCTCCAAAGAAGTAGCAAACAGAAAGCTCGCGGCAAAAAAAATCGGGCCCTGCTTTCGCAAGGCCCGTTTTAAATTTCCAGGTTGCTGAAGCTCTTAGTTTTGCAAAACTGCCCTGCGCTTGCGAAACGCGGCAAGCCCCACAAGTCCAGCTGACATCAGCATCAAGGTTGCCGGTTCCGGCGCAGAAACGGTTGCGGCGCCAGCAACGATGGCTCCAGTCGGAATGCCGGCAATTTCGATTGAATAGATTCCGCCGATGCACTGTTGGCAATAACTATTCGCAAGAGTCTCGATACCGCCGGTGTTGCAAACGGCCGGGAGCAACCCCGTATGACTATCATCTACACCAGAGAAGATCAGTGTGAAGGATCCATTGCCGTTTTGAATTAATTGCGTGTTGGCGAAAATGTCGCCACCCGCGTTCTCACCAAAGCTAAAATCTAATGGCGCATTCAGTCCAATCAGGGTCAAGCTTAGCGACACCAGAGTAAGACCAGTTTGGTTCTGGAAAGCGACGTCCACAACGCCGCCATTGTTCGCCGTCCCCATGGCAAAAACGCCAAATGTTTGAAACGGATCAGTAATGGGTGTCGGTGGCGGATCCACTTGGCGGATAACGACCGTAGGATCAATGCCGTCCGCCATTGCTGCTGAAGCTGTCAACCCGACGAGCACCAGCAGTACAAGAAACCTGGAAAATTTCACGCGCACACCCTCCTGCCGAATTGGGACCCTCTCAATGCTGCAAATTAGAGTCCAAAGGACATCTTCAATTGCAAATCTTAACATTTTTCTTTTCTTTCACTTACAGACTCATAAAAATCCTCTAACAACCACGTGTGCAGAGGTTTACCCAAGTTTGCCAAGATGCGTATCTGTATCCGATTCAGATCTCAAAAGTAGTTTTGGTAGTTCTAAAACTACTTTGAGTCCCTCGTTTCCTTCCACTTGGCTTCCAACCTTCATTTACACTACCTTTTGCAGATCAGACTCAGATTGAAGCTTTCGAAACTAGTTTCCGGAGGACGCCATGTCCGTACTTCAGAAGTCTCTCTTTCTTGCACTCGCCCTGACGCTCTCCTTCTGTTCGTCGGCTGCCTCCCAGGACAAATCCGGAGCCACGTATCGCCAAAAATGCGCTGCATGTCATGGCCCTGACGGCAAGGCACAAACTGCTGCCGCTAAAAATCTTGGTGTTCGTAGCTTTGCTAGCCCAGAAGTAACAAAAATGCCGGACGCGGACCTTTCTGCAGCGATTGATAAAGGCAAGGGGAAAATGCCGTCTTACGGAAAAAGTATGAAGCCCGAGGAAATCAAAGCGATGGTTGCGTACGTCCGCTCACTGGGTAAGTAAATTAATCCATTAGCCACTCCATGACGACGGTTTCGATCGATCCTTCGCTCAAAGCAAAATGCCCGCGCGCTGCACTTGGCTGTCTGACTGCTGAGCTGGAAGCAAGGCAAACTTCTTCGGCGCTTGCAGAGGAATTGAAGTCCTGCGAACAGAAAATCCTGTCGCTCCCCGATCCCCGTTCCGTTCTCGAATCTTCGGCAATTCTTGCAACGCGCTCGGGCTACAAAGCGCTTGGCAAAGATCCGGCACGCTATCGAGGCTCAGCGGAAGCTCTGATCCGGCGTATCATCGCCGGCAAAGGTCTTCCGCGAATTCACGCCGTCGTGGACATTATTAACATCGCCAGCGTCGAAAGCCGTTTGCCGATTGGCCTCTACGATCTCGCAAACGTTCAGGGAGACATCACGTTTCGCGCAGGTCGCGCCGGTGAGACATATAAAGGTATCGGCAAGTACGATCTAAACCTCGAAGGCTTGCCTCTCTTCGCCGACGAACTCGGCCCGCATGGCAGCGCCACCAGCGATTCCGAACGCACCATGGTCACTCCGGCGACACAGCATGTTCTGGCCATATTTGTCTCATTCGGCGGTCCAGAGAATCTGGAGCTCTATATAGAAAGAATGAAGTCTTTGCTCGCGGATCACGCGAGCGGCAGGAGCTTTGCATCAGTCATCGTTTAACTGTGAACTGGAATTCCCACATGGGCGTTTTGTGTCAACCTTGATGGCGGGCGTCTCAAGCTTCTTTTGAGCTAAGCGACCAGCCATCCAGTATCCGCAAGCGACTCCAACCCTTGCTTGGAAACCAAATGCGCTAGGAATTTCGGATAGATTCGCTGCGCGGCTACTGTGCAACAGGCTCGGCAACTGCGGACTTTGGCGCGTCGCGGTGTTGCAAGTACCCCCGGACGGCAAGTAGTTCCGCGTTGAGGACAGCGGCTCCCGCAGCCCCTCGTACCAAATTGTGCGAAAGCAGCGTCAGCTTCACATCCAGCAGCGAACACTCCCGAATGCGCCCAACGACGGCGGCCATTCCGTGACCAGCATCCGCGTCGCGGCGAGGCTGCGGCCGATTATCTTCCTCAACAACCACGATAGGATTGCGAACAGCAGTTGGCAACGAAGCCAGTTCTTCATCCACTTGAAAATCGCGCAGGGCTTCCGCAACTTCCCGGACGCTCGCAATTTTCTTCAGGCTCAAAGAAACACATTCCATATGGCCGTCTCGCACTGGCACACGATTGCAATGTGCGCTGATTCCCATTCCTGCTTCGACGAACCGAGAGCCGTCCCACTTTCCCAGCAGTTTTTGCGGCTCCTCTTCCATCTTTTCTTCTTCGCCGCTGATGAATGGCACCACATTCCCCAAAATATCGAGCGAAGCCACGCCCGGATAACCAGCTCCGGAAACCGCCTGCATCGTCACAACAAAAATCTTTTCCAGTCCAAACGCATCAGCCAGCGGCTTGAGCACCAGCACCAATCCCGCCGTCGAGCAGTTCGGATTCGTCACAATGAATCCGCCGTCATATCCGCGATTTTTCTGCTGCACAGCAATCGCATCCAGGTGCGACGCATTCACTTCCGGAATCAGCAGCGGAACATCCGGATCCATGCGGTGATTCTTGGAATTGCTCAGCACGGGATAACCCCCACGCGCAAAGTCCTCTTCCGCTGGCCCTGCCACGCTCGAGTCGAGCGCCGAAAAAACAAAATCGCAATCGAGATTCGGCACAAGATCCTTCACGACTAGATCTCGCGCATTCTCGGGAATCGGCGAATCGAGATGCCACTTCACCACGTCGCCGTACTTCTTGCCCGATGACCGCTCTGATGCGGCCAAATCCGTCAGCTCAAACCACGGATGATTCGCCAGCATGTGTACGAACCGCTGGCCGACCATTCCCGTCGCACCAAGCACTCCGGCGCGAAACTTCTTATTGAATCGCTTGACAAATCCACTGCCAGAGCCGCTCATGCCGCACCTCTTTGAGAATTTTCCATCGCCGGTCCAATTCGCGTTCCGCGAAATTCAGGCTTGAATGTATTTCTAACCCAAACCACCATTTCCGATTCCGCCGCAAGCGGCAGGACATTCGCGTGCAGGACCTTTGCTCCCGCAGCCGCCAGAGCATACGCTTCTTCGTAGGATAACTGGTGCAGCAGCCGCGCTTCGCTCGATTCATTCGGGTTTGCCGTGTAAACGCCATCCACATCGGTCCAGATAACAAGCTCGTCCGCATCCACAACATGCGCGATGATTGCGCCGGAGTAGTCCGAGCTGTTGCGCCCCAGGGTGGTCACGCGGCCATCGCGTGTGGCGCCGACAAAACCTGTCACCACGGGCACGAGTCCGCTCTCAAGCAAAGGCTGCAAAACATCTCGGCCGCGCCTGCGCGTTTCGTCCATCTCAGGTTTTGCATCGCGGAATGTGTCGCAAGTAAGAACAAACTCAGAAGAAGTAACCGGAACGGCGGGGACATCACACACATCAAGCGCTGCCGCAAATAGCCTCGCGCTGAATCGCTCACCAAATGATGCCAGCGAATCGTGCAACGCTTCGCTGCTCACATGCGAACGCGAGGAAACTTCATGCAACAAATCGCGCCCGAGCAACCGCAAATCCTGCCACACGCGCTGATGATCAAGCTCATCGAGTTGCAATTCCGAAAGCACGTCCGCATGCACGCGAAGCAGCGCATCGGCTTTGCGTTTTGCCTCAACCAAGTCGCCGGAGTCCACAAGCCTTGCCAGAGCAAGCAGCTGATCCGTGACACCCTTCATCGCGGAGACGACCACCACAACGCGAGAAGTTCGTGCTGCTGACTTCACCAAGCCAGCTGCGTGCAGCATGCGCTTGGCACCGAGCAGAGAAGTGCCGCCAAATTTGAAGGCGACCACGCCGCGATGGGTTTCCGTCGCCGCAAGTTCCATGAACTCTGTCGCGAACATGCGGCCGCACTGCTCTTCATACGGTGTTGCTTCCTCTTGAACGTTCTCCGGACTCATGACAACTGCTCCTTTGGTTTGTGGTTTCCAAGGAGCACCGCTTTTGGCTTTTCGGAGGGGGCTTAAAAGAAGAAACCCACCGCCGGTTTGCCTCTGGCGGTGGGTTTGGAAACTTTGGCTAGTTGCTTAGCTGTTTCTCCCCTCGCCGGAAGCGCCGGTAGTCTTAATCGTAGTCGTAATAATAGTGGTCGTCGTCGCCATGGAGATGGACGACGTGCCGCGCTTCGAGTTGGTGAGAGACAACATGCCTTATTCAAATTAGCACACGCTCGCACATTGTCAAAGAATATTTGGTACAGGGGTTCGGCCGCAAACACCACAGCCTAAAAAAAGTTGCGCCAAAACACGCAAATTCCCGAAAAAATCCGAGAGTAAGGAACTGTCAAGTCATAGAAAAAACTGCCTTTGTGGACTGATTTTCACGAAACTTCGTGCCGGGAAGGGGGTTCTATAACCCAAAGGGGATGTGGCCTCAAAGGAACATCCCAGGTTTCAACTGGCAGAAACCACATTATTAAGAAAGGTACAGCATCATGAACCCCAAGAAGTGGTTTAGTACATTCGTATGCTGCGCGCTTGCAACTCTCGTGGTGGGCTGCGGCGGCAATTCGACATCAACTCCTCCTCAACAAATGCAGTCCGGATCCGTCTTTGTCACCGGCACAGACGCGCCCCTACCCAGCGTCGTGTCCTTTCAAGTGGACATTACCGGCTTGACGGTTTCCGATGGCGTGAATCCTCCCGTTTCCGTTTTGAATGGAACGCAAACGGTGGACTTCGCCCGACTCAACGGTTTACGCACTTTGCTCGACATTAATACGATTCCGGCGGGCACCTATACACAAGTAGCCGTCACCCTGGCGAATCCTCAGATCGGCTATCTGAACGTGCCGAACCCGCAGACGAATCCTCCGACGCGGCCAACCATCAGCACACTGAACAGCACGACCACTCCGGCGGTTACGCTAACGACTTCCAGCGTCACGATTAACCTGCCCCAGCCTTTGGTCGTGGCAGCGAACGACATCATCGGCCTCAAGTTTGAATTCGATCTGCGCAAATCCATTGCAGTTGACGGTACGGGGCAAATCACTGGGTCGGTTACTCCGAATCTCGATTTGAAGGCAATCACACCGAGCGATTCTGACGCCTATATTGACGACTTCATTTCCGGCGTCGTCAGTGTGAATGCAAGCGGCAATTCGTTTGTCGTGCAGGGCCCGCACGGCCATCAATTCACCGTAATGACTAACGGCGACACCGAAATCGAAGGCGGCGAAACGCTTTCGAATCTCGCCGTCAATTCGATCGTCGAAATTTCCGGAACGCTGGATCGCTTGTCTCACTCGATTCTGGCGGACACCATCTGTATCGTTTCGCAGGATAAATTCTGGGCTGGCGGATTGATCACCTTCGTTGAGCCACCCAACGGCACAGCCACCGACTTCGACCTCTATGTTCGCAACGTGCTTCCGGCAAACACAGGCTTCAACTCCGGCCAGATCTCCACAATTGATCTGACCGGCAACGAAAAGTATTTCATCTATTGGATGCACAACGTGTTTGTGAATCCGCGTTTCAGCAATATCTTCTTCAACTCTGGTTTGCTCGTCCCTGGCCAGCACGTCAGTGTCGCAGGACCATTCAGCAATGACACGATCACCGTAAAACGTGTCGTATTGCGGCATGAAGGGCACAACGGCGGATGGGTTGTGGGCAGCACAAATCCTGGCGCCAGCACATTCCAGTTCAATTCGAATGGACTTGCTGGCGTGCTCTTCGATGGGCCAGTAACGGTTTACGTCACTCCGTTCACGCGGTTTCTTGGCGGGTTGCACAGCATCAACGATCTGCAGGGAACAAGCGCGCTTCCGCTCCGCGTTGTCGGTCTTGTGCTGAAAGATCCCATCAGCGGCCAGCCGGTCTTCGTGGCGCGCAGCGTGGAGCTGCTTTCGAACTAATTTCCCCTAAACCCTGAAGAAGTGTAGTCGAGGCAAGACGCGGCCGCTCCGGGCTCTCGGGGCGGCCGTAGTCTTTTCAGTGAGCTTCAAAAATCAGGCTGGAACACGTCAAACCAGATTCGGCTTTTTGCAGTTCACCGATGTCGAGTGAAATTACTTTAAATCCTTGCGCCTCGATCCGCGCACGGGTTTTCGGAAAAGAGGCCGGAAAAATCACGAAACCGCCAAGCGCGAGAGCATTCCCCGCATGAGGCTCGTTGCCATCCACTTCTATCCATTTGTAGCTGGCAAACGGACTCGCATCGAACCATCCACGGTTCGCCAAAAGCGTGTTTTCACCTAAATGCGTAACTGCCGATTTCAAGTGCAGGCATCCCGTCACCGGAACGACGATCACTTCATACTCGTACGGCGCGACAATTTTTCTAAGTTGCTCGATGCCTTCTTTGTTCGTTCGCGCCGTTAACCCCACGTAAAGCTTTTTCCCGACGCGCAGAATGTCGCCGCCTTCCATAGTTCCCGGCAACAACACATGCTCAATCTTTCGAAACGGTGCGATCGCTCGCGCCAGCGATTCCGCTTCGCGCCGTCGCGTCTCCGTCCCAAGCGGAAAAACAACCGCCAGTTCATCCAGCACAATCGCCGGATCTTCCACGAACATCGAATCTGGCAGTTCCGGCTCCGACGAAAGCGAAATCACCTTTGCACCAAGCGCCGCAAGCGTCTTTTCATATGCGTGATGCTGCTCGCGCGCCTTCTCCATATCAATCGGTATTCGCTCAATAAAACTCAACTCACAGTGAGCCAGTCCCGGGCTGACGGCTCGCGTAATCGCAGTAAGCATGCCGCCACTCTATCAGAGAACTTTCGCGGAGACACATCGTTCGAAACTCGCTAGACTTTGCATCGTTCGTTTTCTGGAGCTGATGGAATGATCTCAATCAGACAATATTTTGTAGTTGCCGCACTGATTCTGGTTGCTGCCTTGGTCAAAACAACAACCGCCTTTGCTACAAATGATTCACCGGAAGCAAAGCAAGTGGATGCTATCTTCGCCGATCTAGCCAAGCCAGGCTCACCCGGATGCGCCCTCGCCGTTGCGCGCGGCGGCAAAATCATCTACGAAAAGGGCTACGGCCTCGCGAACCTCGAACAGGAGGTTCCCATCACTCCTCGCACCGTCTTTGATATCGGCTCCACTTCCAAGCAATTCACCGCCTCGAGCATTCTCCTGCTCGAAAAGGAAGGGAAGCTCTCCGTTAACGACGATGTCCGCAAATACATCCCTGAACTCCCCGACTACGGCAAGAAAATCACCATCCTCAATCTGCTCAATCACACAAGTGGAATCCGCGATTATCTGACGCTCTTCGAGCTCGCTGGCGTCTACGTAGACAGCGTCACCACCGACGAGGATGCACTGGCTATCATCACCCGTCAAAAATCTCTCAACTTCGATCCCGGCTCTGAATATCTCTATAGCAATTCTGGATATTTTCTGCTTTCGGTCATCGTCAAGCGCGTCAGTGGGAAATCGTTGCCGGAATTTGCAGCCGAAAATATCTTTACGCCTCTCTCCATGGCCCAAACTCTCTATCGCGATCAGCATACGCAGCTAGTCCCCAATCGCGCTCTCGCCTACGATGCAAAAGATCCTGGCCCCGGGTTTGTCTTCAATGTTTCCTATTTCGAGCAAACGGGCGACGGTGCCGTGCACACTTCCGTCGAAGACCTTCTGAAGTGGGATGAAAATTTCTACACTGCCAAAGTTGGGGGCAAGGCTTTTCTCGACGAATTGCAAGAGACCGCAACGCTCAACAATGGAAAGAAGATTCACTATGCAAAAGGTCTGGCCGTTTACGAATATCGCGGCCTTCGCGCGGTCGAACACGGGGGCTCGTGGGGTGGTTACCGCGCGCAACTTCTCCGCTTCCCTGATAAACACTTTTCTGTCGCCTGCCTTTGCAATTTAGGAAATGCCGACCCGGAGAAGCGTGCGACGGGCGTTGCCGATATTTTTCTCGCCTCTGATTTGAAACCGAAGCAGGAACACCCCGAGAACGCTCCAACGGAGCATCCCAAACCGGAAACAGTTCCTCTCGCGCCGGAAGTTCTTGCGAAATATGCCGGCGATTACGTCAGCGAGGAGCTTTTTGTTACCTATACACTAGCCGTCGAGAACGGAAAGCTATGCTTAACCAAAATCAGGAACGGACTGGGGGACGGCTTTCTGCAGGCCACGCGACATTTCGAACTTCGCCCCGTCGGCAAGGAAAAGTTTTTGCAGGAGGATCAGGGAATCAACTTGGTCTTCTCGCGGGGAGCTCAAGGGGAATTAAACGGATTTGTTCTCGGCGTTGGCCGCTCGTCGGGGATCTCTTTCACAAGGAAATAGCCGCCGGCCTGGCAAGTTGCAAGGCTCAGTGTTTCAAAATAGAGGAAGTGTGTGAGATCCAAAGCGTCGCAACGCCTGCGCCAAGCAAGATTCCCGCAAGGATTAATGCAATTACCCCCAGTGTCATCCAACGATCCGAACTCTTCTCCGGCGTTTTCGTTTCCTCCGGCAACGCTTGCGTTTCGGTCCCATTCATCCGCGCAACAGAAATGGACTGCGGAAATGGCTGAGGCGCAAATTCCGGTTCCAGCATAAAGCTGTATCCCTTGCGAGGAATCGTTTCAATGTAAACGGGCTTTTCCGTCGAGTCCCCTAAAATCTGCCGCAGTTTGTTTACCGTCGTATTTACATTCGCGTCGAAATTCACATGTGTGTCTGACGGCCAAAGCGCCTGCTTCAATTCTTCGCGCGTTACAACTTGCCCGTGTTTTGCGATCAAAGTCAGAAGGACTTGATATACCTTCCCCTGTAACTTCAGGCGGGCTCCATTTCGAAATACCTGCTGCCTCTGCTGATCAATTTGAAATGACCCGAAACGAATGTACCTGGGACTTTGCGCAAGCTCAGCATTCGCTTCTGTTTCCATCAATGGACCCACTGCCGGCAAGAGATTCGAGGTCATGTACTACACCCTAAGGGGATAGACGTATTAGCGCGCGAAGTGTTTAGCTTTTCCTACGAAAATATGGGGGCGAAAGTTTCCTGTGACACAAAGGGAAATTTCGCGCTTACGAAAGAATGGATAACGTCTGAAAAACAGTAGAAATTCGACGCGAAATCACCTGTCTTTTTCTAAATTTTATGTCACCTCATATTCTGGATTGTCTAATTTAGAAATCTGACCTTCCTCAATCTTCCCTGCGATGAACAAGTTGCTCGCTTAGATTCGCGAAACGTGAATTTGAGGGACAAATTGTCCCTACTGGCCTCTTATCTGCCCTCTCGTGAACAACCAATTTGTGCGGCTGCGCCTTAGCCAGGTGGCACACGGTTCAAAACCGTTGTTGGCGCAAACCCGCACAGGGGGAATCAGTCAAGGAGAGTAAGCAATATGCGCAGATCGATTTCTTTTCTACTGATGGCGGCCTTTGCTCTGTTTGCAATGGTCTTCGTCGGTACGGCTTCGGCGCAACGTCTCGATGGTACGCTTCGCGTGACCGTCACCGACGGCAGCCAGGCCAGTATTGAAGACGCCAAAGTTACGGTAACCAACGAGGCTAGCGGTGTCTCCAATGAAACTACAGCTTCCAGCGCTGGCACGTATGTCTTCCCCAGCCTTCTCTCGGGAACCTATTCGGTCACCGTTGAGAAGAACGGTTTCAAAAAGGCCATTCAGAAAAATATCGTCGTAAATTCAAACCAGGTCACGGAATCAACGGTCGTTCTCGAACTTGGTTCTGTTTCCGCAGTTGTGGAAGTAGAGGCCGGTGCGGACCTTGTTCAAACGCAGTCCTCGGAAATCACCACCAGCTTCACTGGACAGGTCGTCAACAATCTTCCTTTGAATACGCTCGGTGGCGACGTTAAGGAATTTGCCGTCTTCGTCCCTGGTACGACCACACAACAGGGCGGCGTGCTCGGCTCCGGCGGCTCCGTTGGCGGAACGCGGCCTCGCTTCAATGGCTTCAACATTGACGGTGTCGATGACAACCGCATTGACGTCAGCGGCCCCGTTCAACCAGTCATTCAGGAATCCGTTGCGGAATTCACTCTTCTCACCAATCAATTCAGCGCTGAATACGGCCACTCCGCTGGCGGCATTTTTAACATCATTACCAAGTCCGGCACGAACAGCTGGCATGGCGCGGCTTGGGAGAACAACCGCAACCGCAACTACGACGCTCCTGACAACTTGATGAAGCAGCGGCTCGAAACCGGTCAGGCCACCAATCTCGACCGTTTCGATTACAACCGCTTCGGCGGCAGCCTCGGCGGCCCCATCAAGCGAGACAAGATTTTCATCTATGGTGCGTACGAATTTCAGAACGAAGGACTCGCCTCCTCCGGCGCTTCGGTCACTATGCCGACTGCTGCGGGCCTCGCCCAGCTTCAGGCAATGAACCCGAATTCAGCAGTAAGCAATATCCTGGCCCAGTTCCCGTTGGCTCCGACTTCAAACGGTCTAGCCCACTGCAACACGGGCGCGGGCGATCCAGTCGCTTCCTTTTCTTGCGTTAACGGCCAAGCCGTTGATGTCGGCACGTTCCAATCCACCGCTCCTGCTTATTCGAATCAGCACGATTTCACCATCAACGCCGATGCGAACCTCGGCAAACATCAGCTACGCGGTCGTGTCCTTTACGATCGCCTCCGTTTGCCGCAAGTTAACCCGATTCAACCGCAGGCGCAGTTCACCGGTGCGCAAACAGTGGACGCTCGCAAGGTTCTTTTTACCGACGCTTGGAGCATCAGCCCGCGCTGGATCAATGATTTCCGTGCTTCTTATTCGCGCTTGAATGGTCCAAACCTGACTGTTCCTTCTGCATTCTCAAATTTCCCGAACGTGGAAATTGATGAGTTCGGCAGCAACGTCGGCCCCTTCAGCCTCGCTCCCCAGGGCTACACGCAGAACATCTATCAGCTCTCGGACAACCTTACATACGTGCGCGGCAGGCACACCATCAAGTTCGGTGCGGAAGCTCGCAAATACATCGCACCCACAAATGACCTGCCTCGTGCCCGCGGTGAGTGGGACTACGCCACTCTCAATTCATTTATCAATGACCTCGTTCCCGATGGCGCTAACGGCGCCCTTCGCAACGTAGGTTCCGGCACCGTCGCCGACAACTACAACGCGTTCTACACTTTCTTTCAGGACGACTGGAAAGTTACTCCTCGCCTGACTTTGAATCTCGGTCTTCGCTACGAGTACTCTGGCGTGCCGAAGGCAGAAGGCGAGCAAGCACTGAACGCAATCGCGGACGATCCAGCTCAGGGTCTCATCTTCCGCAAACCGCGTTCAGACAAAAACAACTTCGGTCCTCACTTTGGCTTTGCCTACGATCCCTTTGGCAACGGCAAGTGGGCTATTCGCGGCGGCGCTCAGATGGCATACGATCAGGTGCCGAACAATTTCGCCATCAACTCTTTGCCTCCGCAATTGCAGACGGAACAGAACCCAGCCGTCACCTGCGCTCTCGCTGGTGCACCAGCATGGTGCGCAACCGGTCAGGGATTCCTGGCAGGCGGAGGTCTCCTGCAAGTCAACGTTCCTCCGGCAACGCAGGCCGAAGCCCGCGCAGCCACAGCGAACTTGATCCCGGATCACGTTTCGCCAAAGGTCATTACTTGGTCGCTTGGTATTCAGCATGAGCTGTTCCGCAATTCCAGCATCGAAGTCCGCTATGTTGGAACGCGCGGCATCAGTCTCCCGGCGCAAGTCCGCTTGAATTTGACTTCTGCTCTCAATCCGCAATTCGGGAACATTGCACCTCTGCCCACTTACATTAACGCCAGTGATGTTCCGGCAACCGTTGTTGCGCCGGCGAGCACACTGCTCGATTTCGACAACTACGACCCGCGTCGGTACATCGCAGATGGCTTCTCAGGTCTGCTTACATCTTTCCCACCGTGGGGCTCGAACACCTATCACGGTGTTTCCGCCGACTTCCAGCATCGCTTCTCGAAGGGCTTCTATTTCCGCGCGAATTACACCTTCTCGAAGAATCTGGATAACGCAACCAACGAACTGTTCAGCAGCTACGTAAATCCGCGCCGCGCCCAGGACGGTTACAACCTGGCCGCGGATCGCGGTCTCTCCGCTCTGAACAACACCCACAAGTTCGCCATGACTTGGGTCTATGACCTGCCCAACATCAGCACAAGCAATGGCTTCCTGAAGGCTGTCGCACACGGATGGGAAGTCAACGGCTCCTATCTCGCGGAAACCGGCCAGCCTGTCACCGCGCTCTCGGGTGTTGACTCCAACGGAAACGGCGATAGCGCCGGTGACCGCACAGTGTTCAACCCAGCGGGCGTCGGTATGACCGGCACCGGCGTCAATCTCGTCTGCAACGCAGGCGCAGGGGGAGCAACCAGCATCGTCTCCGATCCGGCTGATTGCGGCTCCGGCAACGATGCCAACATTGTTGGCTATCTGGCCATCGACCCGAAGGCGCGTTTCATACAGGCAGGCGTCGGTGCGGTTGCCACGGCTGGCCGCAACACCGTTTCGACTCCGGGCTTGAATATCTGGAACATCTCCGCATTCAAGACCACAAAAATTACGGAGCGCTTCTCTCTGCAGTTCCGCGCTTCTACCTACGACACGTTTAACCATCGCAACTTCAGCATCGGCCTGCCGACTAACAACGGCGCGCTCGATAGCGCCGTCAACACGAACCCGTTGAACGCCGGCTACATCTTCGTCACTTCCGGCGCAACGTTCCTCGACAGCCACGCCTTCAACGGTGGCAGCCGTACCATGGAGCTCGGTTTGAAATTGGTGTTCTAAAACAGAGCTGGTTAGGTTGGTCCAGGCAGCAAAAAAGGGAGGCTCGAAAGAGTCTCCCTTTTTTATTTTTGACTCTGTTGTAGGGGCCGCTTTCTGAAGTGGGCCACCTGGCCGTCAGCGCTCCAAATCGCCTTACGGCAGCACGTCTATTTCGACATTGGACGGATACTGCGCTGTGCGATAAATTTTGTGCGTCGCCTTCTGGTAGTCCTCATCTTTCGCTTCAAAAATGTTCGGCACAAACTTCTGCGGATTCCGGTCATAAAGCGGGAACCAGGTGCTCTGCACCTGCACCATAATCCGGTGCCCCTTCTTGAACACGTGATTCGTGCTATGCATGTCCACCGTGAACGGCGTCACCTGATTTGGCGTAATCGCTTCTGGCTTTTCATACGAATTGCGGTACCGTCCTCGAAAAATCTCTTCCGCAATCATCAATTCATATCCTGACAGCTTCCAATCCTCCTCCACTTTTTCCGGATACACATCAATCAACTTCACAATCCAGTCCGCGTCGCTTCCCGTCGTCGATGCAAACAATTTCCCAACCACATTTCCGGCTACCGTCACATCTTCCGTCAGTGGCTCCGTTTTCCACGTGAGCACGTCAGGCCGGTTGTCCACAAATCGCTGGTCCTGCACCAGCCAGGTAAACCAGCTCCCTGGATGATCTTCCGGATACGTCATGTCCACCGGCCGCGCGCGATACGGCACCGGATGCGCCGGGTCGCTCACATAGCTATCTGCAGCTTCCCCTGTGCTCCCCGTCGGTGCGTTCCAGGAAATTTTTCCATTCGCGCCAAAATACAGATGCTTCGTCTGCGCTTCCTTTGGCGGCCACGAATCATACGAAGTCCACGTATCGCTCCCCGTCTGAAACGTCGTCGCTTCTTTCACCGGAAGCGTTCCCTTGTCATGCAGCCAATACGCAAACCATGGCGCCTCAATCTTTTCGCGGAAATAAACGCTCGTATCGTTGTGAAACGGTATCTGTCCGAGCGAATTTCCTTTCCCGCGCGACCATCCGCCGTGATTCCATGGCCCCGCCACCAAAAAGTTGTAATTTTTCTTGTCGCTCTTCTCCAGCCGCGCATAGGTCATCAGTGGCCCGAACATATCTTCCTGATCCCACCATCCGGCCACATTCAGATTCGGCACCGTCGGCTCATGCAGCGTCGCAGCCACTGCGTGCCGTTTCCAGAATTCGTCATAACTCGCATGCTTCACAAAATCATTCCACGTCGGAATCTTCCCGTGAAAAAATCTTTCGTTTGCATTCGAAAGCGCGCCCAGCCGCAAATAAAAGTCATACAAATCGAAACTGTCGAACGGAAAACTGAAATTCTCCTTGGAACTTTCCAGCAGCGCTGTGTACTCAAATCCATAACTCAGCCGGAACGCGCCATTGTGAAAAAAATCGTCGCCGAGCCACGTGTCCCCCATGCACGCCTGCTCGCTAACGGCTTTCAAAGCCGGATGCGGATTCACCATCCCCATCGTCACCAGATATCCCGGATACGAAATCCCGTCCATCCCCACGCGCCCATTGTTGTTCGGCACATTCTTGATCAGCCACTCGATCGTGTCGTACGTGTCTGTGCTCTCCGTCACGCCTTTCGCATCGCCTGGATCAGGCGACGTGTGCAGCATTTCAAATTTCCCCTCGCTCCCGTATCGCCCGCGAATGTCCTGAAACACAAAAATGTATCCATCTGCCCAAAGATTCTGGTAGCGATACAGCGAGCCGCTCATTCCCTTGTTCGGCGCGGAAATTCCATACGGTGTGCGATCCAGCAAAATCGGCAGCGCTTCTTTCGCATTTTTCGGCGTGTAAATTTCCGTGTGCAGCTTCACGCCGTCTCGCGCCGGTATCATCACTTCGCGCTTTTCAAACAATTCCGCCAAGTCCGGCTTCGGCGCTTGCTGCTGCGCCCAACTCGTCCGCCCACCGACCGCTCCCGCCGCCAATACAAAACTCGCCACCGCAATCCGCAAGCAAATCTTCATTGTCCGCTCCAACTCCATCTCAATTTCCGCCGCACAACACGTCGAGCATCATACACGCGCCGCCCAAATTTGTTTCCTTCTTCACTTACAACTCTGCTGCTTGCAGACTCATTTCTCTGCTAAAATATCGGTGCACGGTCGCACCTGAGAATTCAGGCTGCCCACCACCTGCTTGTCATTCCGGGCGAAGCGAGGAATCTGCTTTTTTCTCTAGGTGGCGCTGAGCAGCCAATAAATGAGATTCACACGGCTGCTGGTCGTTATCAGCAGCTATTTTTGTATCTATAGGCAAATACAAGACTTATGAGTCAGCAGATCCGTAATATCGCCATCATCGCCCACGTCGACCACGGCAAGACCACCCTCGTCGACGCCATGCTTCGCCAGTCCGGCATCTTCCGCGCCAATCAGGAAGTCGTCGAGCGCGTCATGGATTCCAACGACCTCGAGCGCGAACGCGGCATCACCATTCTCGCCAAAAACACCGCTCTCTTTTTCCGCGACACCAAAATCAATATCGTTGACACGCCCGGCCACTCCGATTTCGGCGGCGAAGTCGAACGCGCCCTCCGCATGGTCGACGGCGTTGTCCTTCTCGTTGACGCCAGCGAAGGCCCGCTCCCCCAAACTCGCTATGTCTTGCAAAAGGCCCTCGCCGCAAAGCTTCCTCCCGTCGTCGTCCTCAACAAAATCGATCGCGTCGACGCTCGCGCCAAGGAAGTTCTCGACGAAATCTACGATCTCTTCATCGACCTCGACGCCACCGAAGACCAGCTCGACTTCCCCGTCATTTACACCAACGCCCGCGAAGGCGTCGCCCACAAAACTCCCGGCGACGGCTCGAAAGATTTGCTCCCGCTCTTCGAAACAATTGTTGCGCGCATGCCCGCGCCCGCGGCCGATCCCGACGCATCTCTGCAGCTGCAAGTCATGAATCTCGACTACTCCGAATTTCTCGGCCGCATCGCCATCGCCCGCGTTTTCAATGGCACGCTCAATCGCGGCGAAGAAGTCGGCATCAGCAAGCTCGACGGAAAAATTCAGACCACCAAAATCACCAAGCTCTTCACCTTCCGCGGCCTCGAACGCGATGAAGCCGAACAAGTCGTCGCTGGCGACATCGTCGCCATCGCCGGCGTCGAAGGCATTCAAATCGGCGAAAGTGTCGTCAATCTCGAAAATCCTTCGCCGCTCGAGCCGCTCGTCATTGACGAGCCCACGCTCGCCATGATTTTCACCGTCAATTCCGGCCCGCTCTCCGGCCGCGAAGGCAGCTATCTCACTTCACGCGATCTCCGCGATCGCCTCCAGCGCGAATTGCTCACCAACGTGAGCATCCGCGTCGAAGACACCGACACACCCGAATCCTTCCGCGTTCTCGGCCGCGGCGAATTGCAGCTCGCCATCCTCATCGAAACCATGCGCCGCGAAGGCTTCGAATTAATGGTCGGTAAGCCCGAAATCGTCATTCGCAATGAAAACGGCCGCAAACTCGAGCCGCAGGAGCGCGTCGTCATCGACGTCGCCGACAATTTCATCGGCATCATCATGGAAACGCTCGGCTCCCGCCGCGGCGAAATGACCAAGATGAGCAATCACGGTTCCGGCCGCGTTCGCCTCGAATTCAAAATTCCTTCGCGCGGCCTCATCGGCCTGCGCAGTCAGCTTCTTACCGACACGCGCGGCACTGCGCTCATTCACTCTATCTTTGAAGGCTGGATTGATTATGGCGGAGACATGGCGCTGCGTCCCACGGGTGCACTCGTCGCCGACCGCGCTGGCGTCAGCACCGCTTACGCACTCTGGGGCTTGCAGGAACGCGGCGAACTTTTCATCGGCCCCACCGTGGACGTCTACGAAGGCATGATTATCGGCGAAAATTCGCGCGAACAGGACATGGAAGTCAACGTCACCCGCGAAAAGAAGCTCACCAACATGCGTTCTTCTTCCGCCGACGAAGCCATTCGCCTCATTCCCCATCGCGAACTCAGCCTCGAACAAGCCATCGAATTCATCGCCGACGATGAATTCGTCGAAATCACTCCCAAAACCATCCGCCTGCGCAAAAAAGTCTTGCAGTTCAGCAAACGCCCCCGCCGCTGGCAAGAAATCCGCGCCTCCCAAGAAGCCGCCCAATAAACGTTGTCATCCCGAGAGGTGCTAGTGCCTATTGCTTCGGCTGCCGTGCCCCAGCGGACTTCTTCTTGTTCTTACGGAATGATTGCTTGAGCTGTCTTACTGACTTGCAGTGACTCAGCAACGACGCTTCTTGCACCTTATACTTCTTGCCGTGCGAGTCCCACGCCGCCCAATAATCAATAGTTGAAAAATCCAATTCTGCTTGCGGCCAGATGCTCGTGATGTACTTTCCCTCTGTGATTTCGCAAGGCAATTGTGGCTGGGTGTCGACAGCTACCAAACTCAAATTCGGATACAGCCCAATTGTGCCAAACGTCGTAATCGTGACGGGCCGTCGTCCACCGTTGGTCACTTGTAATATCGTCAGTGTCTGGCCTTAATACCGGGGATCGCCAGCCATCTGCATATTTCGCTTCACGCTTAACTTAACTTTGACGCGGTCGCCAAAATACTGCCTCAGAATCGTTATAGTCGAGAGCACCGCGCCATAACCGGCGATGATAAGGGTAATAATTTCGGATCTTTTCATGGCCGAGAAACTAGAAGTGTCACTCTCCGGGACCTTTAATCTGGTCGCGGATAAAGGTCAGCACATAGCCCACGATCAACCCCAGTAGAAAGGTAAAAGTCGATCCGTCAACCTTTCCCACGTAGGTCAGAACGGCGGATACTCCGACAACGACAAGCACGACTGTTAGAGCTACCCACGACATGTGTTTCTGAAGGGAGGCCTCACGTTTCTTTCCTTCCTGCCACCCGTTTATGGCGGTCGAGAGCAACTTAACGAAGGGGTCGGCCTTCTCTGCCAGGACCGTGAGAAGGTCAACAATGTTCGGCTGCGGGATATTTATAAGAGGCGGCTTATTGCTAGGCGTGTAGCCCTTCCGGTTATCCGACATTTTGGATCACCTTCACAATTATGCGACCGTCTTCTGTCTCTTCTTTACGAATCTCGTACCCGGCGACGTGTCCTCCCGTCAAATACTGGATTCGATTCTGGAAAGTCGCAACGTATCCATCCACTTCATCGGGAAAAAACTGCGTTGCAAAATTCTTGTCGGGAAACAGTGTCAATGTTTCTTCAGTCCGGCCAAATTCGCGGCCAAGATGAATCAACGGCAGAACGGTAAGATAAAGTTCATTACTCGGCATTAGTTTCCTCTAGAACTTGACAGATTAAGAGAACATTTTACCCCAAAAACAGATCGCGAACCGATGTATGGCCAATTCGTGCGTCTGAACGGCGCGCTACTACTTCGGAGGGTCGAGCGTCCAGATCCGTCTGCCTGCTTCATCCGGGCGAGCACCGATGTCAATGAGAAGTTGCTCGGTAGTCTCCTCACTTTCGCCGATTCTGCGTGATAGCGTGTGGATGTGTCTCCATTGATACTTTGAGCTTTGCAGCATCGTGCGCAGCATCTTCTTTTTGAGCCTGGTCCTGCGCACGCCCGAAAAAAACCTCAACGCAAACTCAAGACACCCGACCACTATCGCAATAAGGAAGTCGTGATCCACGATGGCAGCAGACTGTAGCATCTAAAGGCGCAAATAGTGGCGCCCGAATTTGCCGTAGGCGAATACAAAGCAAAGGTATATTCTTCGTTGGACGAGTTGAGTCAATCCGAGATCGTTGCAGTTGCCAATGGCTCGGGCCATGCTTCGCTCCATCGGCCAGACGGAATGGTAGAATCGCGCGCCATGAACGATTCCTTGAGTTCGATACCTCGCGCTCCAGAACTCTTGGAATTGCCGCCGCTGGCGAGTGCTCGAAAATTAGCGGACACAATGCGCGAGGAATTGGATGTTCTCCTATCTGGACCGATTCCCAAATACACGTCAGAAGATACTAGCCTCGTTGTCTTTGGTTCACTCGCTAGAGGAGAGTGGACTTCAGCTGGCGATCTTGATTGGACCTATTTAATAGATGGGCAGGCTAATTCTGACCACCTGAGAATTGCACAGAGCATACGAAAGGTTCTTAAGGAGAACGAAGAGAAATTTAGGGCTCCTGGGCAGACCGGGACATTCGGGAATATGGCCTTCAGCCACGATGTAATTCATCAGATTGGAGGACAGGCCGACACAAACCGAAACACCACCCAAAGAATTCTTCTACTGCTTGAGTCTGCAGCAATCGGAAAGAATACCCAGGCTTACGAGCGAGTGATTAGGGGCGTCATCAACCGATATCTCGAGGAAGACAATCATCTCCTGATAGAGAAGGAGACGCGCTATCGGGTACCTCGTTTTCTCCTCAATGATATTGTTCGGTTTTGGAGAACCATGGCCGTCGATTTCGCCAGCAAGCAAAGAGATCGTGCGGGGGAGGGTTGGGGTCTGCGCAATGCGAAGCTTCGAATGTCTCGCAAATTGATTTTTGCCTCCGGTCTGCTCGTCTGCTTTGGTTGTAGCCTTGATTCGGACTTACAAAAAAAGATCTCCCCGGAAAAGAGTGACAGAAAGCTTGTGCTCGTGAACTATATAAGGGAACAGATTAGACTGACTCCGCTACAGATTTTGGCCAGAGCAATCGAACAATACAGCGTATCGAAAAAGATCGGTGATCAACTGTTTGAGGCCTACGCAACATTCTTGTCACTCCTTGACGATGAGAGTTCTCGGGGCAGTCTGGCAAAACTGCGGGCTGAAGATTCGCGAACAGATTCTACATTCAAGCGTGTGCGGGAAATCAGCCAGAAATTTGAAAATGGTCTCGATGTTCTTTTCTTCGAAAATTCTTGTCTAGCTCCTTTGACAAGAAAATATGGGGTCTTCTAATGAGATTGATGGGTTTTTCGACCGGCGCTCTGGCAAAAGGTGATTTTCGAGCAGCACTTCAGATTCTGAAGGAAACGCACGTAAATGCGGTCGAACTGTCAGCCCTCAGGCAGAACGAACTGGTCCCTTTAGTTAGGGAGTTGAACGAGCTGGACTTACGAGAATTTCGATACATGTCTTTCCATGCGCCAAGCGTTATGGATAGTGACTTCGAACCCACCGCTATTGAGGCTCTGCAAGATGTGTATCTGAGAAAGTGGCCCATTATCGTCCATCCTGATGCCCTGCATGATCCTTCGAGATGGGAACCGTTCGGAGATCTTCTCTGTGTTGAGAACATGGACAAGCGGAAGCCGATAGGCCAAACCGCTGCTCAGCTGTTTAAGATATTCGAGGTCCTTCCTCGTGCGTCGCTGTGCTTTGACATTGGACATGCTCGTCAAGTGGACCCCACGATGAGCGAATCCGCTTCAATCTTGAAATGCTTCAAAGAGCGGCTTAGGCAGGTCCATATTAGTGAGGTGAACTCAGAAAGCAGGCACGACCCTCTATCTATGGAGTCAATTCTGGCATTTCAAAAGGTAGCGCACCTAATTCCAGAAAGTGTGCCGGTCATTGTAGAGAGCCGCGTTTGCAAAGAGGAAGTCATTGAGGAAATACAAAATGCGCGCAAGGCGCTTAGCTTTAACAATGTCCTGGCGATTGCGGGTGACTAAAAACTTTCGCGACCACAAGGCGGGTTCCGTTCGAACGATATCGCCAAGGTACTGTTACTTGAAAAGTTAACGGTGCTGTGATAGTCTGTGTCTGTTATGGTCGCCGCTGTCTGCTCTCAGGACACGGCACCTCTTCCCGCCTCTCCCGTTAACTCCCCCGCCAACAGTCTAGTACCCAGATTTCCCGCTCCTGCAACTCCTCTACAATCAACACTTCCAAGACCCCTCACAACTGCTCATTCTAAACGCCTTACGCAAAACCTAAGTCCTTTCGATTCTGCACTTCCAAAAACCCAGGGGTATACCCTCCCCCTCTTCGTTACCACTCTCGAACCCTCTTCATCTAACGCTTCCTCTATCCATCTTCCTTTCACACTCTTGCGCACCCGGACCTGCCGAACGCAATGGAAAAAGTCCACAACTCATCGCCTCTGCGCTTATGCCTTCTCTTTAGGGGGTCGGAGCTTCAGCTCCGGCAAAAAGACCTGCCAGAAGAAACAACTACCGCAGTGCTGCGCATCCGAGCCGCCTTTGCTCGCGTGCGCAGATCCTGTCTGTTGTGTTTTATGGAGTCCGCATCCGCTTTGCCAGGTCCGGCGCGATCGCTTGGAAATGTTTCAGGTTCCAGGTGTAAATGGTTTCGGCGTTGCACTTTCTGGCGCATTGCAACAACAGAGCGTCATAAATGCGCCCGCCAGCAATGCCGCGTTCTGCCGCCGAGCGGATCGTTTCGTAATACTCCTCCGCGCTCAGCGCCACAGGAGTGAGCCGCTCGCGAACCTCTTCAATAAACAGTGCGGCCTGTTCCGGGGCAATTTGTGGCCTTACGGGAAGAGACGAGAGCACCGCAAAAAGCTCAGCCAACATGTGCTGGCTACAAGCCGCCTCCTTGGGCGCCGCTGGCGCGAACAGCTTCAGACTGGCCGCATGATGCTGATGATCGCCCCAGAAACTTGCGACCAGCACCGAAGTGTCGAAAAACCTCTTCACTTCAAGAGCTCGCGAATGCGCTCGTCGCGAACAGCATCAATTTGTTCTTGCAGCGATTCGGTCGCAGGTTTGCCGCTCCGGTATACCCACACGCCGCGCTCTTTTTTCAGCGTCGCCTGTGCCCGCACCGGTCGCAATACGATCTGCTGGTCTTTTTCTTCCACCAGAAGTTCGTCCCCGGCTTCCAGCCGAAGTTTGTCGCGCGTTTCTTTTGGCAGGACCACCCGTCCAGCCTTGTCTATGGGGATGGCTCTCATGGATGCCATTTTACGATGGAAAATACCATTTGTAAATGGCGTTTATCGATCCACAAAAAGGCTCTTTCCGTCCGCACTGGGCAAACTTACTCCCGCCAAATGCGCCAGCGTTGGCGCAATGTCCCGCATATCTATCAGACCCAGATTTTTATTTTTTGGAACGCCCCCACCTACGACAAAAAACGACGATCGCAGCTCCGGCAAATCATTCAGCGCGCCATGCGTTCCGCTTACTTTTGTCGGCTCAAGGATCGGCGCAGTCAATGAGTTATTGGTTCTCCATCCCGGCTTCAGCCCCACAAAAAAGGACGCCGTCGGATACCCGCCGCGCTTGTGCAAATCGTCGCCTTCGAGCACGCGGTCAATTCCATTCGCCGGATCGCTCGCGACTTTTGCAAGCAATTCGCGCACTTGCACAACAACGGCAGCGTCCTTGGGATCTTTCAGCACAATTGCAGCCGATCCGCCCGTCGTCCACGGAAACGCCTTCCAGTCTTTCGCATTCCCTTTTGCATCCAGCGTGATCAATCCCTCTTTCACAAACGCAGACGCAAGACTCAACTCCTTGTCCACTTTCACGAAGCCGTGGTCGCTCACCACACAAAAAATCACGCGTCCCGGAAACGTCTTTTCCGCCGTCGCGCGCAATCTCCCAATCGCAACGTCTTCTCTCGCGATCACTTCCAGAGCTTCCGGCGAAAAGGGATACGTATCGTGTTCCGTATGGTCCAGCGCGCTCAAATGCAGCAGAAGGAGCTCCGGATTTTTCTTCTCCAGAATCCATTGCGCATACCTCACGCGAACTTCATCCGCGTCAATCGAAGTGTCAATCCCGCCGCGATACGGACCGATCTCTTTTTCCGCCTCATCCAGCAGGCCCGGCGTGGCCGTCGCACGCACCCACTTGATGTCGTCTTCATCGGCCGCGCGCCAGACTTCCGGGATGTTCCACGTCACTTTCGCGCCGACCGTCACTGGCCACTGGATCGCCGCCGTCGTCCTGCCCGCCGCCATCGCTGCGTTATATAAGGTGGGCACTTTCAAATCTTCCGCAAACCAATACCACGCCATCTTCGCCTTATCGAGCGGATCGAACAGCGTGTTTGCATAGATTCCATGTTTCGCCGGCCACACTCCCGTAATTAGAGTCGTATGGCTCGGATACGTCACCGTCGGAATCACGCCCTGTACGCCCTCGGCGTACGCCCCCTCGTTCATCATCTTCCTCAGATTCGGCACTCTTGCGCCGTACTCGTCGGCGTGGGTGACGTACTCCGGCTTCATCCCATCCACCGAAACCAGGATGAGGACTGGCGTCCTCCCCCGCGTCTTATCCTGGGCAATTGCCTGGGAAGGCAGGGTTGCGCAGAGCCCCAACAATAGGGATAGTAAGGGGAACAGGAAGGCCGGGCCCCCCAGCCTGTGACGGAAAATCGCGTTTGTTTTCATGATGTTCATGGCGCGCGATAGCTTACCTCAGGTCGTCAAATAGAGATGACGGTACTGCGAAGAATCGGCAAATTAAGGTAAAGTGTCGCCCACGCGAGGCATCCACTCGCAGGTCGTCACAACTTTGTTCGTTTAGACAGGGGCAGTCCGGCCCGGCCGGCATAGGGGCTCTGGTTCCCGTGCCAGAAAGAAAAATCGAAGTGACCATTCCCGCGAAGAACGGTTATGCCCATCCCTGCGCCATCGCGGCGACGGCGACGGCGGTTCCGCCGCATACGATTACACGCGACGACGTGAAGTACTACATGGGGAAGGTGTTTGATATTCCGGAGCGGCGGCTCGAAGCGATGATGTCTATCGTGGACAATGCGCAAGTGCACAAGCGGCACGCGATTTTTCCGATTGATTACACAGTGGAACCGCGGCCGCTTTCGAAAACAAACAACGAATACATCGAACACGCGATCAAGCTCGGATTCGAAGCGACGCAAAAATGCCTGGAACGTGCGGGCATGAAACCGGAAGACATCGATCTGATCATCACGGTTTCCTGCACAGGGTTCATGATTCCCTCGCTCGATGCGCACCTTATTGAAATGATGGGATTCCGCTCGGACGTGCGCAGGATGCCGTTCACAGAACTGGGCTGTGCTGCAGGAGCAATGGCGCTGGGGAGAGCCGCGGATTTTATTCAGGCATATCCGGGCCGGAATGTTTTGATCGTTGCGGTAGAACTTCCTTCGCTGACGTTTCAACGCAAGGATATTTCGCAGGCGAACCTGATTTCCTCGATTTTGTTTGGAGATGGCGCTGCGGCTGTTGTCGTGAGCGGCAAACCGAACAAGGGTCCGAAGATTCTTTCGACGGAAACTTATACGTTCCCAAATTCGCTGGATGCGATGGGATTTGATTTGCGCGATTCGGGTTTTCACATTTTACTTTCAAAAGATGTGCCGGAAATGATTGGTGCGCGCATGCGCGAGCTGGTGGATTGTTTCTTCAAGCGTCGCGGACTGACGCAGGAGCAAATCAAGGGCTGGATTCTGCATCCGGGCGGATCGCGTTTGCTTTCCAACGTGGAAGAGGCGCTCGGTTTGACACATGAGGAAACGCAGCCGTCGTGGGACATTCTTGGCAACGTCGGGAATCTTTCCAGCGCGACGATACTATTTATTTTGCAAGAGTGGCTGGAAAAGCGGCCGCTAGAGCCGGGCGATCTTGCCTTCGCCGGGGCATTCGGTCCTGGATTTAGCGCGGAATTTTTGCTGCTCCAATGGCAATAAGCGTTATAGCATTTCTCGCGCTTCTCGTCGCCGTTGCGGCGCTTCGCATTGTTGAGCTGGGAATTTCCAAAAGACATCAAAAACAGATTGTTGCCGATGGCGGCGCCAAAGTTACCGATCCGAAATTTGTGTGGATGGTTGCGCTACACACCGCCGTTCTGATTGGCGCAGCGGTGGAAGTTGTGTTTCTTCGCAGACCGATTGTTCCAGTGCTAGCAGCAATTTCGTTTGTTTTGTTTCTAGTGGCGAACGTTATTCGATGGTGGGTAATTCGAACGCTGGGCGAGCATTGGAACGTTCAAGTGATGGACTCGACGAAGCTGGGCGTGGTCACGACAGGGCCGTTCGCGTATGTGCGACATCCCAACTACGCAGCGGTTTTTCTTGAAATGTTTTTTCTGCCGCTGATTCACACGGCGTGGATCACCGCGATTGCCGGTTCTCTGGCGCACGCGATTGTGCTTACGCAGCGGCTTTCGACCGAAGAAAAAGTTTTGTTTGCCGATCCCGCTTATCGCGAGGCTATGTCTTCCAAGGCGCGCTTCGTGCCCGGGCTCTTCTAAGGCGCCGGCCTACCGCAAAGAGACGGGAGTAAATGACACGTAGCAGTGCTGGTCCTGATTCATATTCACAGTTGTAGTTACGGTGTCGCCGCTGCAGGCTCCGGACCAGTGGACGTCATAGCCATTTACGGTGTCGGGGGGAGCCGCGGTGAGCGTAACTGAGCTTCCGTTGGGGAAAGAATGCTGGAAGAAATTCTGCCCGGCAGGTGGATTGTAGTTGATGCCTGCCGGAGAACTGACAACGGATCCGCCGAATTGCGGGTCGACAAGGACTTGCAATTCGAAGGTGGCTGCCGGAGGCGGTGTCGTAGTGCCACGGCCAGAGGTTCCCGGGCCGCTGTTCATGGAGGAAGACGCAGGCAACGGACAGGCGTCGAAAACCCAGACGTCATTGACTTCGATGGTGCAGTTGTCCTGCCAGACGGGACTGGTGCCGCTGGCGGCAAATTGGAAGGGATCTCCGACGCCGCCGGTTGAGCCTCCGGGAAATATGCCACTCAGGGAATCACCGTGCGTGAGTGCTCCGGTAGTGGAGTCAACGGCGAAGGGTTCGATGGTCGGGCCGGAGTTCGAGCAGTCAGTCACGTAGACAAATTGACCTTGCGGCTCAGCGGTGACAGCTACAGGGCAGGTGTTCCCGCTGAGGGCCATGCCGCCCACCAAGGTCAGCGCGCCACTAGTTGGGTCGATACTGTCGACTTCAATCCTGGAACCATTGAAGGGCTGCTGTTTCCCGACGTAGAGAAAGTGTCCAAAAGGATCCATGGCCAAGGCTGCGGGCTTGGTGCCACCCATGGAAATGCTGCCTTTGAGGGAAAGAATGCCGGTGGACTGGTTGATCGAATAAATGGCCAGCTCGTTTACGCTGCCTTGTGTGCTGAGACTTGCAACGTAGGCGAAGTGGCCGCCAGGAGTGAGGGCAAGAGCCCAAGGATTGTCTCCGGTTGGAGCGCTGCCGATGGGATTTGCCGCGAAGAGCCCGGAGGTTGTACTGACCTGATAGGTCTTGACGGTATCCCAGAAAGTATTGTTCACCGGTGTTGACACGGCGTGCAGATAGGTTACATAAGCGAATTCACCCGAGGGAGCGAAGGCCAAAGCAGTGGCAGGGGCGCCGGCGGAATCGCCAGTGGTACCGATGGAGGTCAATGCGCCCGTCGTCTTATCAATCGAGAATGCGGAGATGTTGCCGACTGGAGTTCCGAAGCGGACTTCGTTTACGACGTAAATGAATTTGCCGGTTGGGTGAACGACAATTTGAATTGGATTTCCATTCACGGGCTGCGTATCGGTCGGACCGGAAACATCGCCTGTGACTGGGTCAAGCTGATATACGGAAATGCTGTTCGGGGGAATGTTGGTAGCGGCACCAGTAGCGCCGAATCCAGTGTTCACCACGTAGAGGAAGCGGCGCGAGGGATGCACGGTAACGGAGATAGCCCCTGTGCCGACGGGAGCCGAACTTGTAGCTGCTGAAAGGGTGGGGAATCCTTTGTCCATCTTGAAGCTGGAAACGACGTTGCCGTTGGGAGTGCTGGTAAACGCGTAGACCATGCGTGGCAGCTTGGAGGCGTAGCCGGGGATGACCCACGAAAAGTTCGAGACATCAGCAGAAAGCAGATTGCCGTTCACAGTTGTAGGAATGGGAGCGAATGCGCCACCGGGTTCGCCTTTATAGAGAAGGGGGACAGCGTCTGTGGGGATGCGAGTGGAGTCGAAGGGGATCTGAACTGTGGCCGGGGAAGAGAAAGAGGTTCCATGAGGGAGCAATGCGTAGATAGCTCCTGCCGTGTCGATTCCGCTAGAGGGCAACACGGGAGCACCGGTGCCATCGCGCGGGATCTGGATGTCTACGTTGGTTGTCAACGCACCGGCAGGAACGGTAACACTGGCGCCATAAAAGCCATTCACCGTGCCGCCTGCAGGGCCAATGCCGCCGCTTGAAGCATTGACGGTGATGGACACACTTTTCGTTGCGGTAGTGTAGTTCGTCGTATCGGTGGGCGTGAAGGTAACCGAGAGGGTCTGTGTGCCGACGCTAAGAACGGTGGAAGCAGGGGGCGAGTAAACAAAGCTTCCGGGGACAGAGGCCGTGGCATTCAATTGAGTTGCGCTGAGCGCTGTTCCAGCGGTGATTGGCGCGGGCGCCGTCCAAGTAATTACGGGCGTGGCTTGGTTCACTGTGAGGGAAACGCTAGAGGTGGCGGTCGTATACTTGGTGGTGTCTGAGGGGGTGAACGTGACAGAGAGCGTTTGCGTGCCAGCATTAAGGACTGTACCTGCGGCAGGCGAGTAAACAAACGAACCGTCCACAGAAGCTGTCGCATCGAGCTGGGTGCTGCTCAGAGCTGTGCCGTAGGTTATCGCCGCGGGCGCAGCCCAAGTGATGGTGGGTGCAGTCTTCTTGGTCATCCCCAATTCACAACCAGCACTGATAGCGGAGATAAGCAGAGACAAAGCAAGGAATCCGCGGAAGTTGCCTGCTAACTGAATTGAATGTCGCATGTTTTCTCCATCGCCGTACACAACTGTGGCGGCTAAACAGTCCTCAGTAGAGTTCGTCATAGCGCTACTCGCGTGCTGTGCGGTTGTGGTTTCGGCGGGGAGAGGCGAAACTCTGCGCAGGAACTCTAAGGAGCCTTGTTTGTATATGCGGAAACGGCGGGCGGGATGGCTCAAGGATCGGGGAGGTTCAGGCGATTCCCAGGAAAAGGTATCCAAACCTGAATTCCGCTGTTGTCCCGTACAATCTCTATCGCTGCAATCGAGGTGAATCGTGTTTCAGCAGGAAATGTTGAAGGACCGGGCGATATTTTTGACGGGCGGAGGTACGGGGCTTGGGCGTTCGATGGCGCTGCGGTTTGCCGAATTGGGAGCGCGGATTTTTGCAGTTGGGAGGCGGGAACAGCCATTGATGGAAGTTTGCGAAGAAATTCACCGCAAAGGCGGATCGGCAGCGTTTGCCACTTGCGATGTGCGCAATCCAGGCGAAGTGGAAGCGGCAGCGGCAGCGGCGGATCAGCAATTCGGGCGGATAGATACACTGGTGAACAATGCGGCCGGAAATTTCATGGCACGGACGGAAACGCTAAGCTCAAATGCGTTCAATGCGGTGGTCGGGATCGTGTTGAATGGGTCGTTTCACTGCACACAGACTTTCGGGAAACGGTGGATTGAGCAAAAGCTTGGCGGCAACGTGCTGAATATTGTGACGACGTACGCTTCGGCGAATTGTGGGTCTGGATTTGTGGTTCCATCGGCTTGCGCGAAAGCGGGTGTGCTGGCGATGACGACTTCACTTGCGGTGGAATGGGCGAAATATCACATTCGACTGAATGCGATTGCTCCCGGACCATTTCCGACGGAGGGGGCGTGGTCCCGTTTGATGCCCTCGAAACAATTCGAAGAGCATGCTCGCGATAAACATCCGATGAAGAGGTTTGGCCGGCATGAAGAGCTGACGAATCTTGCGGCGTTTTTGATCAGCGACATGGCCGAATACATTAACGGGGAGTGCGTGGTGATTGATGGCGGGCAGTGGCTACGGGGAGCCGGTGAATTTAATGATCTTTCACTTTTGCCGGATTCCGTTTGGGAGCAGATGGAAGCGGCGCGTGCGAAAAAATAGCTCTGCGAGTTTCCGAAGCGGTTTGCAAATCAGAAATCGGTCAAATCACGTGTTGGCAAGGCAATGCGAACTGCATTGAGTACTGCTGCGAGGTCAATAACTTCCTGCGCGACGGCACCTCCAATGGGCGGCAGAAAACCGAACGCAGCCGCGAGCATCCCCAAGATACTGATAGCCATGCCTCCGATTGCCGATTGCAAGGCGATACGCCGCATGCGGCGCGCAATGTGAATCAATTCGTCCACCCGCCCCAACGAAGTCTCCAAAACTACGGCGTCGGCAGCTTCCGAGGTGATATCACTTTGAACGCCGAATGCGATTCCGACGGTCGCGGCTTGCATTGCCGGGGCGTCGTTGATTCCATCGCCAAGAAAAAGAGTTGGAGCAGCCGCAGCTTCCTGGCGGGCGATGGCGAGCTTTTCTTCCGGTGTCTTGGCGGAATAGACTTCTTTAATTCCGACTTCGTTGGCAAGACGCCGGACTTCTTCATCGCGATCGCCTGAAACAAGCAAGAGGCGATTCACGGAGTGGCGCGGCTTCAGATGCTGAATGAATGTTTTGCCATCCGCGCGAAGCGAATCATGAAAACGAAGAGCGGCGGCGTAGTTCCCGCCGATGAAAACCAGACACTCCAGACCGGTCGAGAGAGGCGGTAATTGCAACTTCATGGCGGCAACCTTATTACGGCCAGTGATCCAGACGGTTTGCATTTGAACGATCCCCCGCAATCCTTCGCCGGGCCGTTCGCTGATTTCAGAGACGGGAAGAAGCGAGAGGCTTGAGTTCTGCGCGGCTTCCTGAACGGCATGCGCGAGTGGATGCTTGGAAAAGCGCTCGAGACTGGCGGCCAATTGCAAAATTGTTTTTTCCTCAAAGCCTGCATTCGGAACCACCGCAGACAGAGTTGGCTTGCCGTAGGTCAGCGTTCCGGTCTTATCGAAGATAATAGTGCGGCACTGATCGATTTTTTCCAGTACAGCGGGATTCTTGATGATGATGCCGCGGCGTGCACAAAGGGAAATTGCGCCGACGATGGCAACAGGGATGGCAATGAGCAGGGGACACGGAGTTGCAACGACAACGACGGCGAGAAAACGGTGGGGCAGTCCGGTGAAAAGCCAAGCGAGAACAGCCACGAGGAGTGCGATTGGCGTATACCAAGCTCCGAGAGTGTCTGCGAGGCGGCGAATGTGCGGGCGTCGCTGCTCGGCGTCCAACATCACGCGCATGATGCTGGCAAAGCGAGAATCGACGGCCAGTTTTTCCGCACGAATGCAAAGCGCGGAATCGCCGTTAATTGCTCCGGAAATAACCTGAGAGCCGGGCATCTTTTCGATCTCGAAGGGCTCACCGGTCAGATAGGCTTCGTTCATTTTTCCATTGCCTTCGAGAACTACTCCATCGACAGGACAAATTTCGTATGGGAAGACCAAGAGCGAATCTCCGAGGGAGATTTCATCGAGCTTGATGTCCGCGATGTTTTCCTTCGTCTTGCGGTGGGCGACCTGGGGCATGCGCCGAGCGAGTGCGTCCAGCACCGAAGAAGCTCTCCGCGTTGCGTATTGTTCGAGCGCGGCGCCGCCCGAGAGCATGAGGATTACGATGACGCCGACCAAGTACTCGCCAAGAATTACCGAGGTGACAATGGAAATTCCGGCGAGATGATCCGATCCAAATTCCATGCGAAAGAGTTTGATCGCGAGGCGAACAACGAGCGGAACGCCGCCGACAGCAAGCGCTATGAGCAAGGGAGCGAGTTGCAGGCGAGAAGAAGCGTGGAATAAAAACCGCAACGACAGATATAGAGCGATGGCCGCGAACGCGAGTGAAGCGATAAGTGTTGACTCATTCCAGCTGGAGCCAGCAACAGGAACTGGTAATGGCTTGCCCGCGGCATTTGATAAAGGAGCTGCTCCGGCGCGCATAGCTGGCTCTTTCCACTTATTACCAGCCAGTATAGGCGTCTTGGATCGGAAGCGACGTGATGCAGGTCACCTTGTGAGTTGGATTGGCACAGAGGGTGAAATCGTTATTATTGCGGCACTCCGCCGGTTTGGAGAGCAACCTTCATTTTGACTTCACCGATGGGCTTGCCGTCCATTTCCGCATGCACAGTCACTTCTTGCGGCTTCGAAGACTTCACTTCTTCGGCTGAAAGGGCTGGGATCGCAATGTCAATATGCAGCGCCGTCATTTGTTCGTTTGGAAGCAGAAATGTTCCTGCTCCGCCTTCGATGCGCCAGCCTTGAGGCGCGTCTGCGCTGATTTTCACCGTGCCCGCAGTCGAGTGTTCCACCACCATAGGAATCATCAAGGTTGTTCCGCTTTTCACCATGATTTCCGGTCCAGATGCGACCGGCAGATTTTCCAGCTGATGCTTTTTGCGAAACTCTTGATAGAAGGCCCAGGGGCCGCCAACGCGGAGCTTGTTCGGATGACTTCCACTAGCTGAAGAAACACCTTGGACAAGAACATTGAGGGGAGAATCCGTTGCAACAAAGGGATCATCGGTCGGCTTGGCAGTGACAAAGGACTTACCAAAAATGAGAGTTTCGGGTTCGGACCACCAGAGTTTGCTCGGATCGGTCATGGCTTTTTGGATTTCTTCATCGCTCAAATTCGACCATTGATTGATGGCATCGGGAAATTGCGTGAGGTGATACTGCGCTGAGCGCATGGCGAGCAGCCAGTACGGCTTTTTCTGCGAAGGAGAAATTTCGCGAACGGAATAGGCGAATCCTTTGCCGGCGAATTGTTTTTGATCGTTGGCATCGCTGAAGTAGTAGATTTTTTTCGGCTGCCATGGAGTGAGATTTTCGAGATAGGGTTCGAGGCGCTTTGAGGCGCCGGCAAGTTGCGCGGGAAAGACGGTTGGATCGGCGGCAGAATCGAATGCTTCGGTCGCAAGAACGCCGGCGGCTTGATGATCGCCATGATTTTCTCCAATGAAGATGCTGGGCAGCCAGGTGATGATGATTTCCGGGCGCGTGAGCCGCACAATGCGGACTAGTTCTTCGAGGCTTTGGCCGTGGCCCCAATTCGCAAGAGAGTTGAGAACGTTTTGTGAAGCGGTGTCTTTTCCGCCGAGAAACCAGACTTTGTCTAAGCCGAGTTTGGCGCAGGCCTGGCGGGCTTCGATTTCGCGGACATCGGCCATGGCAGGCCCGTGCTCGCGGCGATAATCATTGCCGCCGCTGCCGCCGCGCGTGCCAAAAACGACGCCGACATTTTTGTGCAGGTCGTAGATAGCGCGGGCGAGGTAGGGCGTAACTGCGCCTTCGTCGTCTGGATGTGCTACCACGACGAGAATGTCCAGCTTGTAGCGTTCGTCGGGTCCTTTGATTTTTTGCGGCTCTTGCGCGCTAGAGATGTGCGCAATAGCAAAAGCAAATAACAAAACCAACACTTTGACCAGGCGATTCATTCCGTCTCCCTCGTAGACTATTATTCCCGATAAGAGGCAATTTTTCTTGGTGTTTCAAGTTGGGCGCGATAAGGCGCCCTTTTTCGGCGATATACTCGACTTGTGAAATTCCTCGGTCTTCTGCTGACGATTCCTCTTTTATCGGGCATTTGCCTCGGTCAGGCGGCACAACCAACTATTCCAGAGGAAAAACCGAAACCGGGCCAAGTGATTGAACGTATTGTGTGCGGCGCAAATCCAGGACAAACCTACGCGCTGTATCTGCCTTCGAATTACTCGCGGAATCGTTCTTGGCCGGTAGTGTTCGCATTCGATCCTGGAGCTCGCGGCAAAGTGCCCGTTGAATTGATGAAAAACGCGGCAGAGCACTACGGGTACATCGTTTTGGGATCCAACAATTCGCGCAATGGCCCGTGGAAACCGGAGGCGGATGCCGCGGACGCCATGCTGCGAGACGCGCAGGAGAGATTCTCCGTGGACCTGAAGCGAATCTATTTTGCGGGGTTCTCCGGCGGTGCGCGTGTGGCTTCGCAACTTGCGCAGAATTGCAAGTGTTCGGCGGGAGTGTTGCTGAGCGGGGCGGGCTTTTCAACGAATTCTTCGCCGCAGAGGGATGCCACTTTTCCTGTTTTCTCAGCGGTGGGCACTCTTGATTTCAACTACAGGGAAGTGATTCCGTTACAGGACAAACTTGAGCAAGCGGGATTTCCGCATTGGTTGAGAGTGTTTGATGGGGTGCATGAGTGGGCACCGGCCGCTTTGATGGATGAAGCATTTGCATGGTTTCGGATTCAAGCGATGCGAGAAAATGGCGAGGGGCGCGACGAAAAGTTTGTCTCCTCGGAGCTGAACAGGGCTACGGCTGCTGCGGAGAGATATTCCACTGGCGGCGACTCGCTTTCTGCCTGGCGGCAATACAAACAAATCACAGAAACATATGCGGGGCTCGCAGAAGTAACAGAGCTTCGAACAAAGGCGGATGAACTTGCGCACGCTAAGGCCGTTCAGGATGCCCTGAAACACGAACGGAGCGATTTTGCGGAACAGGAGCGCTTAAGCGGGCAGATTCTGGGTGCTCTGCAATCAAAGGAAGTTTCTGAAACACCAAGGTCCTACGAACAAAGCAGCGCCTTGCAGGACGTTCGCGATTTGAGGCAGCGCAGCGAGTCGGAGAAAAAACCAGAACGGGCTGTGGTGTTGAAACGGGCCCTTGCGGGAATTTTTGTCGGCGCGATGGAGTCGGGGAGCTCTGCGCTCGATGAGAAGGATTTTCAGCTGGCGACGCGATTTTTTTCGGCGGCCGCAGAAGCAAGACCGGAGGCGGAGTGGCCGTTGCGGCAACTTGCCGTCGCACAAGCGCTCGGAAGAGACAGGAAAGCAGCGATCGAGACACTCAAGAAGGCAAAGACGAAGACGCGTGATCCGGCTGAGTTTTCGACTTGGGTGCAAAATGAGCCAGCATTTTCCGATTTGCGAGCACGCCGAGAAGTGCCGTGATCTCTCAAGTAGCAGAAAATAAAATAGTTAACAAAAGTCTATCAAAGGATAGATAGTTCACAAATTCGTAATACTTCTTGCCTATCGATAAAAATGCTATCATACTAAAACCTGTTCAAAAATTTTAGAAGTTGTGTCGATAGACCCAAGGAGAGGTGGATGCTATGGAAATGGTCAAAATCTCCCCCAAATTTCAGATCGTAATCCCAAAGAAAATCCGTGAGGACCTAAAGCTCAAACCAGGTGAGGAATTGCAGATGTACATACTGGACGGGACAATCCGGATCCACGCGCCACGGGATATTCGGGACTTAGCTGGAATAGCCGAAGGAATTCAATGGAAGGATACATATCGTGACCGCAACGATCGCTTCTAACTGCGTTCTCGTGGATTCGTCAGGATGGCTAGAGTACATAACAAATGATATTAAGAAGCCGCTTTTTGAACCTTACTTGACGGACGGAACAAGAAAGCTGATCGTGCCCACGATCGTCATGTACGAAGTCAGAAAACTGTTATTGGTGCAACAGCACAAAATGGCAGCGGACTTTTTTACATCAGAAGCAATGCGACATACTGTAGTTGCACTGGACGAGAAAATTGCATCCGATGCCGCTTCGTACAGTATTCAATTAAAGTTGGCTATGGCTGATGCCATCATTTACACGACGGCAGTCCTTGAGAATGCACAAATCGTCACTTCGGATGCGCACTTTAACGGCATTCGTAACGCACTCGTTCTATGAGGAAGCTCCATTGTCAGTCCTTTGCGTGCTTTCTTGATTCTCTCTTGCAGCGCCGATAAGCTTGATGGTTCAGCTTACGGGTTCGGGGCAGATGGAAAACATTCACGTCACACTTCCGGATGGCAGCGTCAAGGACGTCCCCAAGGGGACGACGGCGTATGACATTGCAAAGGGCATTTCTCCGCGTCTGGCGGACGCGGCATTTGCCGCGAAGATTTACTCGAACAATGGGCCGCTGACGGCCTACGGCGATCCCGTCGAAGATGGCGGCTATCTGGTGGATATGCGGCGGCCGCTCGAACAAAACGTCAAGCTGAGAATTTTGACGGACAAGGATGCGGATGCGCTTTACGTGTTCCGGCATTCAGCGGCGCATTTGCTGGCTGCGGCGGTGATGGAGCTTTATCCGAATGTGAAGCTGGGCATCGGGCCGCCGGTCGAGAATGGATTTTTTTACGAATTTTTGCGCGAGCAACCGTTCACGCCGGAAGACCTGGAAAAAATCGAAAAGAAGATGCACGAGTTGGCGGCGCAAGATTTGCCAAACGAGAGAAAGCTGCTGCCGAAAGCGGAAGCGATCGAGCTGTACAAAAAGAACAACCAAATCTTCAAATGCGAACTGGTGGAAGAAAAGGCGACAGACCCGATGGTGTCCTTCTACACCACGGGAAAGTTCATCGATTTCTGCCGCGGGCCGCACATTCCTTCGACGAAGCGGATTCAGGCGTTCAAGCTGATGAGCGTTGCAGGGGCGTACTGGAAGGGGCATGAAGGCAATGCGCAGCTGCAGCGAATCTATGCGGTGGCGTTCTTTACGCAAAAAGAGCTCGATGAATATTTGCACCGGCTGGAAGAGGCGAAGCGGCGAGATCACCGGAAGCTTGGCGTTGAACTCGATTTGTTCAGCGTGCAGGAGGAGGCGGGGCCGGGGCTGATTTTCTGGCATCCGAAGGGCGGGCTCGTTCGGAATCTGGTGGAAGAATGGCTGCGCAAGGAGTTGCAGGCGCGTGGGTACGATCTGGTGTACACGCCGCACATCATGCGGAAGGATTTGTGGAAGACGAGCGGGCACACGGGCTATTACAAAGACAACATGTTTGGCGCGATCGAAGTCGAGAAGGCCGACTATCAATTGAAGCCGATGAACTGCCCGGGGCACATTCTGATTTTCAAATCGAAACTGCGGAGCTATCGCGAGCTTCCCGTGCGACTGGCGGAACTTGGAACGGTGTACCGCTACGAGCGCAGTGGTGTGTTGCATGGACTCTTGCGCGTACGTGGATTTACGCAGGACGACGCGCACATTTTCTGCATGCCGTCACAAATCGAATCGGAAGTGGAAGCGTGCATGGATTTTGCATTTGCGGTGATGAAGAACTTTGGGTTCGACAAATTCGAGGTGGAGCTTTCGGACTGGGATGCGAAGCATCCGGAGAATTACACAGGAAAGCCGGAGGACTGGCATCGCGCCGCAGCGGCACTGGCGAGCACGATGGACCGGCTGAAGATTCCGTTCAAACGATTTGAAGGGGAAGCGGCGTTTTACGGGCCGAAGATTGACGTGAAGCTGATTGACGCGATCGGGCGTCCGTGGCAACTGACGACGGTGCAGTTTGACTTCAACTTGCCGGCGCGATTCGGGCTGGAGTACGTGGGCGAGGACGGAGCAAAGCATCAGCCGCTGATGGTGCACCGCGCTCTATTGGGATCGGTCGAACGATTTTTTGGAATTTTGATTGAGCACTATGCGGGCGCCTTTCCGGTGTGGCTCGCACCCGTGCAGGTGCAGATATGTCCCGTCAGCGAAAAAGTTGCGGACTACGCGAAGCATATTGCGGAGACGCTGAAAAATCATGGGATGCGCGTGCATCTAGACGACAGGAACGAAAAGTTGCCTGCGAAAATTCGCGACGCGCAGCTGCAGAAAATTCCGTACATGCTGGTGGTGGGGCCGAAGGAAGCTGAGGCGGGAACGGTTAGCGTGCGGCACCGCGCGAAAGGTGATTTGGGTCCACGGCCGCTGGCGGAGCTGGTAGAAGCACTGCAGAAGGAAGTGGCGGAAAGAACGATTTAGGGCGAGCTGAATTGAATGAATTTCGAAGAGCGCTGGGAAAACCTGCGCTCTTTTCATGTGGAGCGCGTCAAGGGATTGAAATGAAGACGAGGCGGGAGTTTTTGGAGTTGGCGGCAGGCGCGGCAATCGTGCCGGTGTGGAAGTGGGAACAGCGGCCGGCTTCAGAAAGCCAGCCCTACAAGGACGTGGCTGAGGCGCCGGACGTGCTGGATCATATTTTGCTTGGGTGCGCGGATTTGGAGTTCGGGATTACGTTCGTGGAAGAACGGACGGGAGTGAAGGCGGCGTTTGGCGGAGTGCATCCGGGGAGAGGGACACAGAACGCATTGCTTTCGCTAGGCGAACTGCACTACCTGGAAATTATTGCGCCGGATCCGAAGCAGGTGGGAACGGCGGGGCCACACAGTTCGGTAGAACGGCTGGGATTGCGAGAATTGGCAGAGCCGCGGTTGGTAACGTGGGCGGCGCATCCGGGGAGCCTTGTGAAGCTGGCGGAGAGATTGAAAAAAGAAGGCATTGCGGCGGATGGACCGACGCCCGGCTCACGGAAGAGGCCGGATGGAAAGACGCTACATTGGAGCACGCTGAATCTCGCGGACGATCTGAACGGCTTGTTGCCGTTTTTTATTGAGTGGGGAGCGGATTCCGTGCATCCCTCCATGGATGCGCCCAAGGGCTGCATGATTGAGAAATTCTGGGTGGAGAGCCAGCGGCCGGAAGATTTGGAGAAAGAATTCGGACTGATGGGGCTCGAAGTGAAAGTGCGCCGCGGCGACAAGCCACGTTTGCGAGCGACGCTGAAGGGGCCAAAGGGCGAGATGGAGTTGTAGCCTAGCCCCAATTCTCGGTAGTGGGTCAGTTTGAAACTGACCCACTATCCAATTCTCAGATGCTTGCCGCCGGGCGTATTTGGCGTGCTATACTTTTCGGTCTGTCCCTGGGCTGTGTTGGCAGGGGCGGCTTAGGCTGCCCAGACATTGCAAGCAAGGGACTTGGGGTGGAATCGGGCTGGGCTCATCAACCTTAATGATAGGGGGGTGGAAGCCGGCTTTTCGTTGAATTAGGGGGAGTTATCGCAGATCGGAATTTCCGGCAGCAGCAGAGCGACCGGATTCGTGTCAATGACCGAATTCGGGCTCGTGAAGTTCGAGTGATTGATGAAGAGGGCGGTCAGCTAGGGGTGATGCAACCGTTTGAGGCCCTCAAGATGGCCCGCGAACGTGGGTTGGACCTGGTGGAAATTTCGCCGACGGCAGATCCGCCAGTTTGTAAAATCACCGACTACGGCAAGTACCTCTATCAAGCGAACAAGAAAGCGCACGAACAGCGGAAAAGCAGCCGCGGAAGCGCGCTAAAAGAAGTGAAGTTCCGGCCGAACACGGCGGAACATGATTATCAGGTCCGCAAGAACCAGATCATCCGGTTTCTGGGAGACGGTCACAAAGTGCGCGCGATGATTTTTCATCGCGGGCGCGAAATGGCGCACCAGGAAGTGGGCCGGGCGAAAATGACGCGGTTGCTCGGCGAGATCAGCGAACACGGGCAGATTGAAACGATGCCACGGATGGAAGGAAACGTTCTGGTGGCTCTGCTGGCTCCGAAAAAGGGCAGCGGGGTACCGGCGAAGGCGTAAGAGAGTTGGCAGTAGACCGAATAATGAAGAGAGGTCCCTCCGCTGCGTAGCGCGGCGTGCAAAAAGGGCACGCAAGAAAAAGCCGCGCCACTCCGGTAGGGATGACAGATTTGGAATTTGAAACAGGAGAAGAGTTCAAGTCATGCCACGCAATGCATCGAAGCCAAAGAAGAAGCTGAAGACGCACCGCGGTGCCGCGAAGCGATTTAAGTTGAGCGCGACGGGAAAGCTCGTGCGAATGCACTCGGGGAAGCGTCACTTGCTGGGAACGAAGGCCGCGAAGCGGATGCGAAAGCTGAAGAAGCTGACGCAAGTGAGCCACGCGGACAAGCTGAAGACGATGCAGATGTTGCCGTACGGGCTGTAGGAAGAGTTTCGAAGTAAACGCGGGCCGTTACGGCGGAACGCGATTCACTGAGAAGTGCGGGATTTCGGTCTCGTAGTGCGTTTGCCGGAAACGGTGAATGCAAGTCGAGCCAGGCAGCGCTACACGGGTGCCTGCCGGCCGATAAAGCTCCGACTCAGTTGGAGCAACGAAGTACACACCAGAGACAAACCCGTTGTGTTGCGCGGAAAGTTTGCGCGGCGCGTCCTGTTTGTCTCTGCAATTCAATTAGGAGAAAAACCCATGGCACGCGTAAAACGCGGCACAAAACGCCGGGCACGGCGGAAGAAGTATCTGAAGAGGACAAAGGGATTTTTCCTCACAAAGAGCAAGCTGTACCAGTCGGCGCAGGAAGCGGCGAATCGCGCGGACCGTTATGCGAAGCGCGACCGACGCGTGAAGAAGAGAGAGTATCGCCGGCTGTGGATCCAGCGTATTGGAGCGGCGGCGCGTTTGAATGGCACGACGTACGGACAGCTGATTCACGGATTGAAGGCTGCGGGCGTAGAGCTCGATCGCAAAGTGCTGGCGGATATCGCGGTGAGGGATGCAGCGGGATTCACAGCTCTGGCGGAGAAGGCAAAAGCGGCGGCGGCTCCGAAGAAGTAAGTTTGAGTGATAAATTGTAGATCGAAGAGGGGCATCCACCACGGCGGATGCCCCTACTTGTATCGCGAGAGATAGATGGCGGCATCGGTCGATAAAACGCTGTTGGAACAAGGCGTAACGAGTGCGGAACGGGTTGCCGCGCTGTTCGAAGAAGTGCGCGCACAAGCGGAAGCGGATTTGCATGGCGTCTCGAACGAAAAGCAGTTTGAAGAATTTCGGAATCATTGGCTGGGACGCAAAGCGGGCGTCGCAACGAAGATTACAGACAACTGGCTGAAACAAGCGCCAGGGGATTTGAAGCGTGCGGTCGGGCAAGAGTTCAACAAGTTCAAGACGGCGCTTGAGTCGCTGCTAGAAGGGCGGCGGGCGGCCATTGAGTCTGGCGCAGAAGCCGCGGCGGATGCGAAAGATCGCGTGGATTTGTCGTTGCCGGGAGTGGTGCGACCGCTGGGTTCACGGCACTTGATCCGGCAGGTATTTCAAGAGATTGAAGACATTTTCTTCAGCATCGGATTTTCGGTCGTGGAAGGGCCGGAGATCGAGACTCCGTATTACAACTTCGAAGCGCTGAACATTCCGGAGCATCATCCGGTGCGGGATGACATGGACACGTTTTACATGGAGCTGCCGAAGGGCGCTCCCGGGCAGTTACTGCTGCGCACGCACACTTCGCCGATGCAAATTCGCACGATGGAGAAGCAAAAGCCGCCGGTGCGCGTGATTGTGCCGGGGCGCGTGTATCGCCGCGACAATCCGGACGCGACGCACTCGTTTGCGTTTCATCAAGTGGAAGGTCTGGCGGTGGATACGGACATTACGTTTTGCGATTTCACCGGAACGATTGAATATTTCGTGAAGCAGTTTTTTGGCGCGAATGTGAAGACGCGCTTCCGGCCGAGCTATTTCCCTTTTACGGAGCCTTCGGTTGAGTTTGATGTTTCGTGCGTGTTTTGCGGCGGAAGCGGGTCGAGCGCCAGTGGAACATGCGGCAAATGCAAGGGCGCGGGCTGGATTGAACTCTTTGGCGCGGGGATGGTTGATCCGGCGGTGTACGGATTTGTCGGATACGATCCAAAACGGGTGAGTGGTTTTGCGTTCGGCATCGGCATAGACCGGCTGGCGATGCTGAAGTACGGCATTGATGACATTCAGGCATTTTTTCAGAACGATGTAAGGTTTTTGAAGCAGTTTCCGTGATCTTGCGGCGAACACAGTAAGAAAAAGGAGATTCCTCGTCCGCCACGGCGGACTCGGGATGACAAGTCTGGGCAGCAGAGTGAACCGAGGCTGATTCGATGAAGGTGGTTTACAACTGGCTGAAGGAGTTCGTGGACGTGACGGCGTCCGCGGAGGAGATTGCTGCGCGCATTGCGCTGTCCGGGACGAACATCGGCGGAGTGGAGAAGGGCGTTCTGGGAGGAGTGATTGATGCGGAGGTCACTTCGAACCGGCCGGATTGCCTGAGTGTGTATGGAATTGCGCGAGAAGTGAGCGCGATTTACAAAACGCAGTTGAAGCCGATTGTTGCGAAGCCGGTGGAGTCTACGTCGTCGAAGGCGAGCGATGCGGTTAAGGTGAAGATTGAATCGCCGGAATTGTGCGCGCGATATACGGCGCGAGTCATTCGCGGAGTGAAGATTCAGCCTTCGCCAGCGTGGTTACGCGAAAAGCTGGAGGCGGCGGGCGTGGCGAGCATCAGCAACGTGGTGGACGTGACGAACTACGTGATGCTGGAGCTGGGAAACCCGATGCACGCGTTTGATTTGGGGCAAGTGCGCGACAAGAGCATCGTGGTGCGGCAAGCGAAACCTGGCGAGAAGATGCGGACGCTCGACGGAACCGAGCGCGTGATGGATCCCGGTATGCCGCTGGTATGCGATGGAGATGGATCGCGAGCGATTGGAAGCGGCGTGATGGGTGGCGCGTCAACCGAGATTTCATTTTCGAGCAAGGACATTTTGCTGGAGTGTGCTTATTTCGATCCGATTTCGATACGGCGGGCGGCACGTTCGATGAAGTTGCACACGGAAGCTTCGACGCGGTTTGGGCGCGGGGTTGATCCAGAAATGGCGGAAGTGGCTTCGCGACGCGCGGCGGAATTGATTTTGCAGCTGGCTGGCGGCGAATTGCTTGGCGGCGTTGTGGATGTGTATCCGGGAATACGGGCGCCAAAGAAAATCACGGTGACACGAGCGGAGATTTTGCGTGTGATGGGCGCGGACGTTCCGGACAGGGAAGTGGAGCGAATTCTGGGCGCGCTGGGATTTGCGCCGGTGCGAGTGGATCAGAACCGCGGACAGGAAGGCGCGTTGCTGGCGGCGTGGGAATGCACACAACCCTCGTGGCGCGCGGAGGTAGAGCGCGAGATTGATTTGATTGAAGAAGTGGCGCGGGTCTACGGGTTGGACAAGTTTCCGCCGCGATTGCCGGCCGCGCGGACTGGCGCGGCGCGGTTGCCGCAGTATGAAGCGGAATCGCGGTTGCGGGAGCGGCTGATTGGCCTCGGCTACCGCGAAATTGTGACGATTCCGCACGTGGATGAGCAGAGAGATGAGTTGTTTCGTCCGCCAGGTGTGGCGCCGGCAAAGCTGGCGAATCCGCTGTCGGAAGAAGCGAGCGTACTACGCTCGACGGGCAGCGTGACGATGGCGGCGGCGATCGAGTGGAATTTAAATCATAGCCAGCGCAGCGTGAAGCTATTTGAAATCGGGCGACGCTATGCGTTGAATGGCGCGGAGGCGGTGGAGACACCGGTGCTGGCGATTGGTGCGACTGGGGAAGTGAGGCCGCAAGGATTGCATGACGCAGCGCGGGAATATTCGTTCGCGGACTTGAAGGGTGATTTGGATGTGATTGGCGCGTTGAGCGGCGCGATTGGCTGGCAGGATGGCGGGCCGGATTGGCTGAATGCTATGAAGCGCGGGAAGATCTTCCTGAAGGAGAATGAGCTCGGCGCAGCGGGGTTAGTCGCAAAGCGCGTCGCGGACAAATACAAGTTCCGGCAGGACGTGTTCCTGGGGGAGATTGCGCTTGGTCCGCTCTATTGCGCGTATTACGGGGCGAAGAATGCGCGGCGGTATGAGCCATTGCCACGGTTCCCTGCAGTGGAGCGCGATTTTTCACTGCTGCTGGCGGACGGGGTAAAGTTTGCGGATGTGACCAAGGCGATTCAGTCACTGGGAATTGCGGAGATTACTTCGATTGAGGCGGCGGATTTGTTTCGGGGGAAGAATGTACCGACGGGAAAATATTCATTGATGATTCGGGTAACGCTGCAGAGCAAGGCGGCGACTCTGACAGACGCACAAATTGCCGAGATTTCGGGAAAAATTGTGGCGGCGCTGGAAAAGAATTTGGGCGCGAGGCTACGCGCAAGCTGAATTCGCTCACCTCTCAAACCCGTCCCTTCCGGGATGACATGTCCGTGCAGCGGCGCGCGGAATCTGGCAACATAGGCACATGGCCGGGCCGACAAAAGTAGAAATTTTTGGGCAGACGTATTCGATTCAGGGGGACCTGGATGCGAAGTACGTGCAGAAGCTTGCCGAATACGTGGATGAGAAAATGCAGATGATTGCGGATGCGACGCGGACTGTAGATACGCAGAAAGTAGCTGTGCTTGCGGCGCTGGCGATTGCGGATGAGCTGCATTCTTCACAGCGTGAGATTGGCGAACGGGAAGAGATGCTCAAAGAGCAGGCCGAGCGGTGTTTGACGCTCGTGGAACGGGCTCTGAAGCAGACTGCTTAATGCGGCGTGCCGGATGGTTTAGCAGTATTTTCCAGGACCTTCTCCAACTGATCCAAACTGGCTTGCATGTCATCAAGTTTTGCCTGCTCCTGCCGCAACTGACTCGACTGCTCACTTTCTTTCGTTTCGAGGTCTTGCTCCTGGACGGAAATTTGTTCTGCTTGATTTTTTCTTGCTGAGAGTTCGTCCTCCAGCCTCTTGCGGGAGACTGCGTCTTGGGTTTGGTCGAACGAGTCCTCGATCGTCTTAATTCGAGCGGCGTTCTGCGCCCGGACGGATTTCACCTCTTGCAGCCTGTCACGCACGTCTTCCAAACGCTGCGATAAGCGAGAAACTGTATCCGACTGAATTCGGATCTTGTAGAGGAGGATTTGCGCCTTTTGCACTGTTGCCGCGGTGGAATGCAAGTCCTGCCGTAATTGGCGTACTTCTTCGAGAATTGCTTGCAACGTTTTCGTGTCTGAGGAAGCCGCCTGGCCGTAAGTGGCGGGGGAGAAAAACAAAACGGCGAGAAGAGCCAGAATAAGCAAGCGCATCGTATACCTCCGTAGAGATTGACACTAGTCTGATGCAAAAAGTTCCGGATCTATTGGCTCCAGTGAGTGGGGCGGCGGACCCAGCGGTGTGCGCGAAGTTTTGCGTGAAGGTCGGCGGAGAGTGGACCTTTGTCGCTGGCGGCAAGATTGGTTTCCACGTGACGGACTTTGCGCATGCCGGGAATGATGGTGCTGACATCGGGATTGTTGAGGATAAATTGAAGCGTCATCTCCGGAAGGGACGAGCAGGCAGGAACCAGCGGCTTCAACTTTTCGACACGTTCGACCGTTGCTTTCAGGTTAGCGGGATTGAAATAGCCGTTGCGCCAGTCGCCCGCGGGCCATTTTGAATCGACGGTGAGCGTTCCGGTGAGGCCGCCTTCATCGAACGGGCAGCGGGCGATGACGGCGACGTCGTGCTGGCGGCACGCTGGGAAAAGTTCGTCTTCGGGATTCTGGTCGAAGATGTTGTAAATGACTTGTACGGCGTCAATCAGGCCAGATTTTACGGCGCGAATTCCGTTTTCGGGTTCCCAGCGATTTTGGCTGATACCGACGGCGCGGACTTTTCCGGACGCGCGAAGTTTCTCGATGGTTTGTTGCGTGCGCGGGTCATCGAGCCAGGAATCCATCCAGGTGTGGTATTGGATGAGCTCGAGCGAATCGGTGCCGAGGTTTTTCAGGCTTTTGTCCACGTATTCGAATACGTAGTCCGGTGGGTAGCAATCATCGAGCGAAAACTCTTTCAGTGCGGGCCAGCGGCGATTCTTTGGCGGAACTTTTGTCGCGACATAGAGCTTCTTGCCTGCATTGGCGCGAAGCGTCTTGCCGAGAAGATCTTCGCTGTGGCCGTCGCCGTAAGCCCAGGCAGTGTCAAAGAAATTGCAACCGAGATCGATGGAACGCTGGAGCGCGGAGAGCGATTCGGCGTCTTCCGAGCCAGTCCAGCCGGCCATGCCCCACATGCCATAACCTATTTCGCTGACTTGCCATCCGGTGCGGCCAAAGCGGCGCAGTTTCATGGTGCGAAAGTTCTCCTACTTCAATTTCGTGCGACATAGTATACGGCAGCGATGCGAGGGTTCGCAGAAGTAGTGATATAACCGATGGGCGGAGGAGCGCGATGCGAGTTTCTTTGAGATTTGCGGCAGGAATTGCGGGACTGCTGCTCGCTGGATTTGTTGGCGGCGCGAAAATCGCACAGCCAGGAATGGCAGTGGCACAAAAGAGCATGCCGGTGCGATGGAGCGCAGAGAAGGCGAAGGAGTGGTACGCGAAGCAGCCGTGGCTGGTAGGGAGCAACTACACTCCGGCGAGCGCTTCGAACGAACTGGAAATGTGGCAAGCGGAGACGTTTGATCCGAAGCGAATTGATTTAGAACTGGGATGGGCGGAAGCGATTGGGATGAACACGATGCGTGTGTTTCTGCACGATTTGCTTTGGAAGCAGGATGCGGCGGGGTTTTCGAAAAGACTCGACGAGTTTTTGGCGATTTGCGCGAAGCATCATATCCGGCCGGTGCTGGTGCTATTCGACTCTGTGTGGGATCCCGATCCGAAGCTGGGGCCGCAAGCTGCGCCGCGTCCTGGGGTGCACAATTCACGCTGGCTGCAAAGTCCGGGAGCGAAAGCGCTGGAGGATCGCAGCGAATATCCACGGCTCGAAGCCTACGTGCGCGGTGTGGTGGGAAAATTTGGGCACGACGAACGGATTCTGGCGTGGGATGTGTGGAATGAACCGAACAATACCAATGGCGGAAGCTACACCGATCCGAAAGATAAAGTGGAGCGAGTGAATGAATTGTTGCCAAAAGTGTTTGCCTGGGCGCGGGAAGCGGGAGCGCAGCAGCCGCTGACGAGCGGTGTGTGGAAGGATGATTGGACGCCCGAGAAGCGCAGCGAAACAGCAAAGATCCAGCTGGAAGAATCGGATGTAATCAGCTTTCACAGCTACGACAAGCCGGGACTTTTTGAGAAGAGAATTCTTTCCTTGCAGCCTTATGGGCGACCGTTAATTTGCACGGAGTACATGGCGAGGGGGAATGGCTCGACGTTTGAAGGGTCGCTACCAATCGCGAAGAAATACAACGTGGGGGCGATCAATTGGGGCCTCGTGGCGGGAAGGACTCAAACGTATTTGCCATGGGATTCGTGGAAAAAGCCGTATGTGGATCGCGAGCCGGAGGTATGGTTCCATGAAGTTTTCCGAAAAGACGGAAAACCATATAAGGAAGATGAAGTGGACCTGATCAAGAAATTGACCGGAACAAAGTAACTATTCTTTGAGCTTCAACTTGCCGGCGGACTTGTTTTCTTCGAGGAATTCGCGCAGGTCTTTGGAAACATCGAGCAAGCGGACCCACTGTTCGTAATAAAGGGTGACAGGAAAGCGGCCGAGGCCGTAAACGCTGACGCCGCCTTTTTCTCCGACGCGAAAATCTAGCGCGCCGCTGCGCTTGCCGCCTTTTTCTTTTTCAAGTTGCGCGAGGCGGGCTTTGAGTTCTTCGTAAGTCGGTTCGGTCATAGTGCACCTCAGAATTGTGCTGTTCGATTATAGCGAAAAGGAGCGCAGGTCCTAAGTCTTCAGGCCCGAAAGGGTGCGGTACGAATCAGACCTGAAGAACGTCGCCATCGCGAGCGACAAGTTCATAGAGGACAGGATTGACGAAGAAGCCCAGGAAGAGGCGTGAGAGCAGCCCTGCGACAACAACAATCGCAAACGGTTTTTGCGTGTCGCTGCCGACGCCGGTGGACATGGCCGCTGGAAGCAAGCCGAGGCAGGCAACGAGTGCGGTCATCATGATGGGACGAAGACGCAAGAGGGAAGCTTCACGGGTGGCCTCGCGAATGGATGCGCCTTCTTTGCGCAATTTATTGATATAGCTAACAAGAATGACAGCAGTTTCAACGCTGACTCCCAGCAGCGCGAGCAGCCCGAGGCCGCTGGAGACACTGAGCGGAGTGTGAGTGAGCTTAAGCGCAATGAGCGCGCCGACGGGTTCTGTAAGCACGACGCCAAGCGCGATCGTAATGGGGAATTTGAAATTGCCGTAGAGGGCGAAAAGAATCAGAAAAATGAGCAGAATCGCGAGCGGACCGATGACGTAGAGCTGGGACTTTGCTTCGAGCAGTTCGCTGTACTCACCGCCCCAGTCGAGGCGATAGCCTTCCGGCAATTTAACATTCTTTGCGACAGCGGCTTGACCTGCGTTGACAATTCCTTCGAGGTCGCGGCCCGTGACGGAGAACTGAATGCCGATGTAGCGCGAATTATTTTCGCGATAGATAAAGGACGCGCCGGTGGCTTCATGAATGTCGCAAAGTTCGCTGAGCGGAATCTGCTGGCCTGCGGGGGCTGGAACGAGCAAATCGCCAATCTGTTTTGCGCTGGAGCGGTATTGCGGTTCCATACGAACGACGAGGTCGAAGAGTTTTTCACCCTGAATGACTTGCGTGACAGCCTGACCGCCAACCGCAGCGCTGACGACCGCTTGCACGTCGGCGACGTTGATGCCGTAGCGAGCAATTTTCGCGCGGTCAGCATCAATGATAAGACTCGGCTGGCCGAGCTCGCGAACGACGGTGAGTTGAGTAAAACCGGGCGTTTTGTCGAGCACGTTGCGGATCTCGACAGCCTTTTTCTCAAGCACATTCAGGTCTTCGCCAAAAATCTTAACGGCTAGCGCAGATTTGAGTCCGGTGAGCGCTTCGTCCACGGCGTCTTCTGCCGGCTGGGTGAAATTAAAAATCACGCCAGGATAGGCTTCGAGCTTTTTCTCAAGGTCACGGGTGAGTTCTTCCTTGTTGTGAATGGAAGTCTTACGCCAGGAAGGATCGTCGTAAGGCTTCAGACCGACGTAGAACTCACAATTGAAAAAGCCTGTCGGGTCGGTTCCATCATCCGGACGGCCGAGTTCGGAGCCGACGACAGTGACCATAGGATATTTAACGAGGAGACCGCGGATTTGCGGGGCGAACTTGGCCGAGTCCTCAAAAGCAATGGTGTAGGGCATTGTGGCACGGACCCACAGGGCGCCTTCGTCAAGGTGCGGTAGAAATTCGCCGCCAATGAGCGGAACAAGAAGCAGGGTCGCACCAAAGATCAGAACGCTGACAGCAATCGTTGTTATCGGGTGATTCAAGCACCAATCGAGACGGCCCCCGTAGCTATCGCGAATCCAGTTGAAGATGCGGTTTTCTTTTTCCTTAACGCCACTCTTGAACCAGTACGAAGCGAGAACAGGAACAAAGGTGAGTGTAAGAATCAGCGCCCCGATAAGCGCGAAGGCCATGGTATCGGCCATAGGATGAAAGAGTTTTCCTGCAGGCCCGGTGAGCGCGTAAATCGGCAAATAGCCAGCGATGATGACGGCAACCGAATAAAAGATGGGACGGTCTACATCGCGGGCGGCAGCGAGAAGGACGTCGTGTAATTTGTAGTCCTGGCCGTGGCGGAGGCTTAGCTCACGGTAGATGTTCTCCACCATAACAATGGTGCCGTCAATGATGATGCCGAAATCAATCGCGCCGATAGAGAGCAGGTTCGCGGCTTCGCCGGTCCAATGAAGAAAAATGAATGCGAAGAGCAAAGCAAGCGGGATGGTGAGGGCGGTGATGACTGCGGCCCGGATGCTGACGAGAAAAAAGATCAGCACGATAAGGACGAGGATCATGCCGCGAATGAGGTTCCATTCGACGGTGTCCGTAGTGATTTTGACGAGGTCACTCCGGTCGTAATAGGGACGGACTTTGACGTCCGGCGGAAGAATAGCTTTGTTTAATTCTTCGGTCTTCTTTTCAACACCTTCGAGAACGTTTTGGGTTTGCTCGCCGCGCCGCATCAAGATGACGCCTTCGACGGCGTCGTCGTTATTTTTCATTGCGTCCTGAAAACCAAAGATTCCGAGGCGCGGGGCATGGCCGATTTCGACGCTACCGATGTCCTTTACGCGAATTGGCGCTCCATTGTTGCTGCCAACGACGACTTCGCCGATGTCTTCCGTGGTTTTGATCAAGCCGAGGCCACGCACGTAGTAAAACTGTCCGCCTTGCGTGTAAAAGCCGCCGCCAGTGTTGGAATTGTTCGCCTGCAAAGCGTTCAAAACCTGCGTGACGGGCAAATGAAAGTTGTAAAGCTTCACGGGATCGAGCAGGACGTGATACTCCATGGTCGGGCCGCCGAAGCCGGAATCGTCGGCGACGCCGGGAACGCTGCGATAGGCGCGCTCGATGATCCAATCTTCCATCGTGTGCAATTCCATTGGGGTGCGATCGGGACTTTCGATCACATAACGGTAGACGAGACCGCTGGGGCTAAAGAGCGGGGCCATGCTGGGCGTGACGCCGCTAGGAAGCGTGGCATCGCCGATGCGTTCGAAAACGACTTGTCGCGCGAAATATGGATCTACGCCTTCATCAAACGTGAGAATTACGTCTGAGAGACCGTAGAGTGAAATGGAGCGCATGACTTTCAGGCGCGGTGTGCCGTTCATCGCGAGTTCGAGGGGAAGCGTGGTGAGGCGTTCGACTTCTTCCGCCGCATGGCCGGGCCACTGCGTGATGAGCTCAACCATTGGCGGAGAAAGATCCGGGTAAGCGTCAACCGGCATCTGACGGAACGAATAGGCGCCGGCAAAGATGATGAGCACCGTGACCATGAGGACCACGAAGCGCTGGCGCAGAGCGAAATGAACGATGCGATGGATCATTTTTCGGTCAAGGGCTGGTTAGCCGTCCTCAGTGCTGCAAAGAATTCTTGAATTGCAGGAATAGCGCGCCGTCGCCGGCGACTTTTTCGCCTTCTTTAAGACCCTTCGTGATGATGGTGCGGCCGTTGCCACCTTCGGCGATGCTGACGAGACGGCGGGCGAACTTGTTCTGATCCTGCAGAACGTAAACGAACGGTTGATTTTCGGTGTCGCGCAAAACGGCGGCGTCTGGAACAGTAAGTGCGTCTTTGATAGCCCCAGCTTGCACGGTGGCAGTCACGTACATATTGTTCTTGAGTTTTTCGCCCGGATTCTGCGTAACGATGCGTGCCTGCAGAGTGCGTGTTGTTGGGTCGAGAGCGGCGGCGACGTACGAAACTTTGCCGTGGAATTTGTCCGGGTAAGCGTCGGTTGTAATTTCCACGTCGTCGCCATTGCGAACGTAGGCGAGATCGCTCTGATAGACGTTCATGAGTACCCAAACAGTGCTCATGTCCGAAATAGTGAAGCACTGTGTGGCGCCAGCCTGCAGGAGTTGGCCTGGGCCGACGAGGCGATCGGTGATTTCTCCGCTTACGGGAGCGGGAACGGGAGTTGCCCCGGAACTGACCGCGGAGCTTTTTAGGACAGAATCGGGATCTTTTACGCCGACTGCGCGGAGGGCGTCTTCGCTGGAGACCATGTCGGCTTGCGCTGCGGCACGGTCGGATTCAGCTTGCTGCAAATCGCGCTCGGCGATGGCTTTGTGTTCATAGAGATCTTTGGCGCGATCGTAGTTTTTGTCTGCAAGGGCAAACACGCTCTTGGCCTTGATGTACGCAGAGCGAGCTACGGAGTAATCCGGACTGGTGACTGTAAGTAAAGGCTGGCCAGCTTTGACGATTTGGCCGGGGGTAACGAGGATTTCTTGCACTGGGCCGCCGACGGGGGAGAAAACGGGGGTGGTCTTGAATGCGTTGTAGGCAACAGAACCGGTGAAGCGGAGAACGCGAGGGAAATTTGATTTTTCAACTTCGGCAATCTTCACGTGGGCCATTTGATCCTGGGGGACAGTGAATAGATCGGCGGTATCAGCCTTGGATTCGGAGGCGGTGTACGAAGTCATCTTGGCTTCGTTAGCGCCCGGGGGACTGCCACAAGAGGCGAAAAGAAGTGCGGCGGCGAATGCGCCGGAACAACAAAAGGATTTATGCATAAGAAATTTCCTGCGAGCTGGGTTTGGGGTGCACAAAGTCATGGCAAATTCCTTGTTCCGACGGCTTGACGCAGCTGTTCGACGGCCGTCATGTAACTGGCAAGAGCCTGGCGATAGGCAAGCTGGTTTGCGCGGTAGGTGCGTTCGGCGTCGAGAAAATCAAGCAAGCTAGCCGCGCCGCGCTTGTAGGCATACTCGCTGATGTCGCGCGACTGTTTGGCCTGGTCTACATAGCCACCTTGATAGAGTTGGATGATTTTGTCGTTGGTTTTCAGGTTTTCGTAGGCGTCGGTGACATCGGTCATGACCTGCTCGGAGATTTCACTGGCTTGCTCTTGCGCCTGCGTGACGGCGTAGCGAGCGTGTTGGATATTGCCTTGATTGCGATCAAAGATTGGCAAATCAATGTTGAAGAAAAATGCACCGCTGCTCTGTCCGGCGGTGTGCGTATAGCTGAAACTGACGCCGAGGTCGCGTTTGCCATTTGCTTCAGCAAGTGCTTCCTGGCTTCGCGCGGCAGTAACGCCGAGAATTGCGGCGGTAAGGTCCGGGCGACTGCGCAACGCAAGGGCTTTCAAATCGTCTGCGTTACCGTGGACCGTCTCATAAGCTAAATCGCCATCACAAACGTAGTTGTCCGGCACAGAATCAAAGCCGAGCAGTTGTCGAAGGGCGGCAAGGGCCTGTACTTTGGCAAGCTGCGCTGCGGAAACGTCTGTTTGAAATTGCAGGAGCTGGAGCTTAATTTTCAGGTAGTCGCCTTCACTTATGTCGCCTACTTTGAAGCGCGACTCGCTGATCGAAACGGTTTGCTGAAAACTTTCAAGGTCCTGTTGCGCAAAATTGAGTGAGGACTCTGCCAGCAGCACCGCGATGAATTGTTGCGCGACATTGAATACAAGCTGGCGTTCGCTGTCCGACGCCTGCGAACGTACTACGGCAGTTGCATCTTTTGCAGCTTGCAAGCGGTGCTGGCGCTTTTTGCCGCGTTCAATCAAATAGCCGATTCCCAAATCGAATTGCGCCTGATTGGCGAGATAGTCCGTGTTGAATTGGTCGGGATGGAAGAGGGGAAAAAACTGCGAGTCCCATGAGATTGTCGGGTTGGGGCGCAGGTTCGCTGTAATTTCGTCGGCCTGGCTGATAAGGATCGAGGAGCGCACGGCTTGCAGCGCGTGATTGTGTTGCAGGGCGAGGCGAATCGCTTCATCTAATGTGATGTGGGCAGGTGCGTTCGCGGGAGTTACAGGAACGGGCGCAGGAGCGGCGGGAGCCGCGGGTGCAGTCGAGGCCGCTGGCTTCTGTGAAGCTTGTTGACTGAAGGCGCCGGAGTTCGCGGCCAGAAAGGCCAGCAGCAGCGCAAGATACTTCTTCATCTGAAACTCCTCGAAAGCCGCAACGCGGACGGGGTGAACAACCAGGGATGGGACAACTTCTGAGTTTGCGAGGTCTTACAGGGAAGGAGAGGCGCGAGGCGAGGCTGCGTAGGGAAGATTAGAGGAGACGACGCGCGGAGACGGTCGAGCCACAAAAGCCGTATCCGTAGACACAAAAGAAATCACTGGCGATGCGGTCACAACGGCAGAAGCGGCCATGGAGCAGACCGGGCAGACGTGAGTAGCCGAGGAATTTGAGCTCAGGTCGGCGCACTGGTGGAACTGCGCCCCTACGAAAACAACGGCGAGGAACAGTGCAAGAAGGGTCAGTTTGTGGGCACGAACGAACATGCCGGCTGTTATATCTCCTAAGACGGAGGTTACGCAATAAGGGTTACCGGGGTCAAGCTGTTGTAGGTATAGATTCCAGAGTAGCAACCGATTGTCAAAATGTTACGTCTAAAAGGGCACGGTGGAGTGTAATCTGAAGCTGGCATGAGTTTCGCGAAGCCCATTTTCGGCAAAGTCAAGGCGCGGCGGGCACTGGCGCTTCTGGCCAGCTTGGCGCTGCTTTATTTCGCGGCGGGTGGCTCGTTTCTGCACCAACATAAAGGCGGGAATGACACTGCTTGCCACATTTACCAGGCTCTTCATTTGCCGGCACTCGCGCCGGCGAACGCTCCGGCTGTCGCCGGTCCAGAGTTCTTCTCGTGGTACCTCTCGCAGCCAGTTCATGCCGCTCCCTGTGAAGTGTTTTCGCTTCACCATGCTGGCCGCGCCCCTCCTGTAGCCTAAATTTCTTCCAAAGCTTAAGTCTGATTTTTCGATTCGCCGAGCGCAGGGGATAAGTTTCCTGCTTTGGCGCCGCCGCACATTTTTTGCGGCGTTGATTCACACCTACACATAAGTCCCGGCGATCCGAGACTGGAGGAAAGAATGTTGAAGAGTTTAGGCCGTATTGCATTTGCGTTTTTTGCGTTGGCGTTGTTGTTTGGGGCGGCGGGTAGAGCACAGTCATCGGGAATTTTGGATGGTGCAGTAACTGACGCCACGGGCGGCGCGGTGCCGGGCGCGACCGTAGAGATTCACAATCCAATCAGTCACTACGATCGCAGCACCACGACGGACACCGACGGGAAATTCCGTTTTGCTAATGTTCCGTTTAATCCATACCACCTGGTGGTGAGAGCGGAAGGCTTTTCGCCAGCGAGCGTTGATGTAGAAGTGCGTTCGACCGTGCCAACCACAACGACCGTTACTTTGAAGATTGCTTCGGCCGCCACCACCGTGACCGTGGAAGCGAGTGGCGCTGACCTGGTTGAGAATAGCCCAACATTTCACACGGATGTGGATCGCGGGCTATTCGACAAGATGCCGCTCGAGAGCGCATCTTCTTCCGCCACATCTTTAGTGACCTTGGTATCTCCGGGTATTGCGGCGGACTCGAACGGGAACATGCACGCGCTTGGAGATCATGCGCAGACAGCGTTTTCGATCGACGGGCAAATGGTGACGGACCAGACGAGCAAAGTATTTTCCAATCAGATTCCAGCGGACTCGATCCAGTCTCTTGAAGTGATTTCCGGCGCGCCGCCGGCGGAGTTCGGAGACAAAACGAGCCTGGTCATTAAGGTAACGACGCGGTCCGGATTAGGCGTGACGAGGCCCACGGGCGCAGTGACGGGATCGTTTGGAAGTTTCGGCACTTCGACGGCCGGATTCAACATGGCGTACGGCGGCAACAAGTGGGGCAATTTCGTTTCGTTGAGTGGACTAAATAGCGGACGCTTTCTCGATCCACCGGAATTCACAGTGCTGCACGACAAAGGGAATGAAGAAAATTTCTTCGATCGCGTGGATTACAACCTGACCAAGGTGGATGCGTTGCGCTTGAATTTCCAGTATTCGCGTTCGTGGTTTCAGACACCGAACACGTTTGACAACCTGAGTGCCGTCAACGGAAACCCCGCCGGAGATACCGATCAGCGTTCGCAGATTGGGACTTACAACATCGCACCGAACTGGACGCACACCATTGGTCCATCGGCAGTCGCTACGTTTGGGGGCTTCGTTCGCCACGACCAGTACAACTACTATCCGAGCAACAACGTTTTCGCCGACCTCGGGCCGATCAACTCAGAAACAATTTCGCAGGACCGCCAGCTTACCAACACCGGCGTTCACGGAGACATTTCCTGGGTCAAAGGAATCCACAACATCAAATCCGGCGCCGTTTATCAACAGACGTTTTTGACCGAGAACGACCGGTTTGGAATCATCGATCCGAATCTTTTGCCGACAACCACGGACGACAATGGCGTTCCTTGCTTTGACGCCACAACGAACACGGCCGTGCCGGGGACTCCGTGCGCGACACTGCTGCCGATAGACTTGACGCGCGGAGGCAGCCAATTCCTGTTTCACGGCCACACGGACGTGAAAGAGCTCGCGCTTTACCTGCAGGACACGATCACCAAGGGAAATTGGTCGTTTAATTTGGGATTGCGCGGCGATTTGTACCGCGGACTTTCTTCCGCCAGCGAAATTGAGCCGCGAGTGGGAGTTGCATACAACATCAAACCGACAAGCACCGTGCTGAGGCTTTCCTATGCGCGAACGCTCGAAACGCCTTTCAATGAAAACCTAGTCGTGTCTACAACGGGTTGCAATGTGGATGTGATTGCAGCCTTGATTCCCTGCGTGCTGGCGAATTCTCCCGCGGGATTCCGGAATGAATTCCATGCCGGGTTCGAACAAGCTTTTGGAAAGTATCTCGTCGTAGATGGCGAGTATTTGTGGAAGTACACGCACAACTCGTTCGACTTCAGCGTGCTCGGCAACACACCGATCACGTTTCCGATTGTCTGGCACAATTCCAAAATACCTGGCTACGCAATACGCGCCAGCGTGCCGAATTTTCATGGACTGACCGCGCTTGTGGTGATGTCGAGTGTCGCTGCGCGCTATTTCCCGCCACAAGTCGGCGGACTCGGGGTGACAGTTGGCCAAAGCGGTTCCGTTTTTCGCATTGATCACGATGAAAAATTCAACCAGACTTCGCATATCCAGTATCAGCCGTGGAAGCGCGGTCCGTGGGTCGGGTTCAACTGGCGCTATGACAGCGGGCTCGTAGCTGGGGCAGTGCCGGATTTTGCGACGGCGCTTACCTTCGACGGCGATCAACAAGCTGCTATTGGACTCTTCTGTGCTGGGCCTTCGGGCCAGCGGATTTTTGCCACGCTTACGTCTCCTTTGAGCAATGCCCTAGGAAGCTGCGGCGCAAATCCAACGGGCACGGGCGCACTACGCGTCAGTATTCCTGCCGAGGGGACGGAGAACGATGACAAGAATCCACCGCGTATCTCTCCGCGCAATTTATTCGATCTTGCCGTGGGCCACGACGATCTCTTCCATGGTGACCGCTACAAATGGAGTATGCGATTTACGGTGATCAACCTCACTAACAAGGAGGCGCTCTACAACTTCCTGAGTACCTTCAGCGGAACACATTTCGTTTCTCCAAGAAGCTATTCCGCGGAATTGGGCTTTCATTTCTAACTAGTTGTCGGCGGAAAGTGTGCGGGCTTCGGCGAGTTCAGAACGATCGCCGGAGCTCCCACACATTTCGAGCAGCTTTGCGTAGTAGGCATGCGCTTCATCGAATTCGCGCGCGGCATTAGCGGCGCGAGCCGCGCCCACAAACAAGTTGAAACGGTTCGGCGAATGTTTTAGAGCAGTTTTGAATTCTGCGAGCGCTTCCGCAGGCCGCTTTGCTTCGAGCAACATCTCCGCAAGCATTTCCCGCGCGGGCACATTAAAGGAATCCAGTCGCTGGGAATCTTCATAGTCTGCCGCGGCGCGCAATTTCGTGACGGCATCTTCAGTCTTTCCTTCAGCAAAAGCTACCCACGCTTCCGCCTCGCGCAGCTGTACATCATTGTCAGTAGCCCCCGTGTAGTTTCCCTTTTTCTCTCCGGAGTGCTTTTTCGCTTCGGCCTGCAGCAGCGCCAGCTTTGCTCGCGCGGAGGAAAGATCCTTCAATCGTGCGGCAGCGATTGTCTTGGTGAACAGGAAATCATCCGGCAAGCTCGCAGCGTCTTTCCAGTTGTGCAGCTCCATCACCATTCGTCCGTTCAAGTCATCCATATGCTGCTTCATGGACTTATCCGTCGCTCCGACGACGTGGTGCTCATCCATAATTACTGCTTGCGCTTTCGCGACCTGACCGCTTTGCAGATACGAGTAGTTGAGAAAATCCATTGCGTGGGTCTGGTAGTGTGACTCGGCTTGATGCGCTTCTGCGGCGCGCGCTCCGGCAGCCTGCGCGGCGATATTAGAAGTAATGGAGTCTTGCCACATGCCGAGGCGGACAAAAATGTGTGACGGCATGTGGATCGCGTGGGAGGACTCCGGCGCAATGGCGGCGTAACGCCTTGCCGCAGCGAGGCCTTGCGGCGCAAGCGATTGTTCATCTGCCGCATGAATCAGGTAGTGTGCTACGCCGGGATGATCGGGATTTTTCTCGAAAAGCGGATTGAGAACACCGATTGCCTTCTGCCGCAATTCGAGACCTTTGGACGCGTCCACTTGATAGGCCAAGGCGACCAGAGAAAGCGCATAGAAGCTGCCGACTTCCACATCGCCGGGAGTTTTTGCATACCATTTCTCCATTGCATCGGAGTAAGCACTGATTCTGGCTTTTTCATCGAGTTTGCCGTTCTTTTGGAAGAAAACTGCCGCGGTCTCTACAAATCCTTTTTCTCGCGGCGAAGCAGTCAACTTTTTCGCTTTGTCCAATTCCTTGCGAGCGATATCAAGCTTCGCTTTGTCTGGAAAGTCCCAAAGCTGGTGATAGAGCGCCATGGCTTTGCCCCAGTGGGCGAGGGCACACTTCGGGTCTTGCTTTTCTGCTTCTGTGAAGGTGTTCTCCGACTGCAAATACTGGAAAGAGTGCAGTAGTGCTGCGCCTTTTTCGAGCAAGGGCTGGGCTGCGGCAGAACACGACGACGCAAACTCGACTTTGCCAAGATGATCGTCCGCGGCTGGTGCAGCGGAATTGATCGAGGGCACGAGCAAACAGCCCAACAGCAATGAAGAAGTGGCGAATTTTTTCATGGGATCGCTCCGGAATGAACAGTCAGATTCTAGCTCCGCAACCGAACATCCGGCGAAGAATCTTTTTCAATGCAAGACACTCCTTGCGCGTGCCGGTTGGACGCCGCTTCCGCGCTGCGGCTACAATGGAAGCGGAGCGGCACTTCAAAGCAGGTGAGGGCGCGAAAGCTGTTTGAACCAATGCTGAATCTCTGAGGCGCTGCGGATAGACAGCCCGTGTGCACGGCCTGTCCCGCTGGCTCGTTGACGAAGTTGAGAACGACGTGCGAGCGGGGCAGGAAAGCCTAACGGTTGGCTCGTGGTGCCCACCTTAATCAGAGGTTCACGGCCTAGCTCCCCACGGCCGAGCAGTCCGCTCCATTTGTTTTGAACTTTCGAATTAAAAGGGCTAATGCGGGTACTTTTCATTGGAGACATTGTTGGAGCGCCCGGGCGCGAGATTGTCCGGGAACGACTGGGCGATCTCATTTCTTCAAAGCAAATTGATTTGGTGATTGCCAATGGCGAGAACTCTGCCGCCGGCTTTGGAATCACGCCGCGCATCGCCGAAGAACTCTTTGGCTATGGAATCGAAGTGCTCAGTGGCGGCAACCACAGCTGGGACAAGAGAGAGATTCTGGAATTCATGCCACATGAGCCGCGGCTGCTGCGTCCGGCAAATTTCCCGGAGGGTAGCCCGGGGAGCGGTGTTTTTGTGGGGACTGCGCGCAATGGAGTGAAGTACGCGGTCGTCAATATCCAGGGGCGAGTCTTCATGGCATCAAACGACGACCCGTTTCGCAAGACTGACCTAATCCTTGCGACCCTACCTCTGGACGTGAGTTTTGTATTGATTGATATGCACGCGGAAACGACAAGCGAGAAGGTCGCGTTTGGCTGGTATGTGGACGGGCGCGTCACGGCCGTCGTCGGCACGCACACGCATGTAACGACTGCGGACGAGCGGGTGCTTCCCCGCGGCACCGCTTACATCACTGATGTTGGCATGACGGGACCGCATGACGGTGTGATTGGCATGGATCGCATGGGGATTGTGAAAAAGTTTCTGGATGGTATGCCGGCGCGGTTTGAAGTCGCGCAAGGCAACGTTCAAATGAACTGTGTGCTCATTGAAACGGACGATTCAGGCCCGCGCAACGACGCCGGACGCCTTCGCGCAAAGTCTGTTGAACGCCTGCGCCTGAGAATTGACTAGGCACAGAGGACTCAGGCCATTCAAAACCGCGAAGCAACCTGAAAACACTCAAGTTAATCTGAACAGGCATCAGAAGATGACGGAAGAGGGGTAGGGGTCTGGCCTTGAACGCTCGTAAGAAGACAATTGCGGTGTTGTGTCTCGGATTGATGGCGGCGTGCGGCGCGGCGGCACAAGTGGATGGCGAGCTCGTGGCAAAGCGTCGAGTTTACTCGCCTATTGGTCCAGGGTTGAGAGCGGTTCGCCATGGCGCGGACGGCAAGTTTTACGTATTAGCCTCGCCGAATCCGGGCTTGGTGGTATTTTCCCCGGAGGGCAAGAAGCTGCTTGCGATGAAGGAATCAACGGGCTTGCAGCCCGCTGCCCTGGAGGAGTTGCGACGCTCAGGCGAAGTGCTGACGCAGTTTGGAGAAGATTGCGACGTAGACAGCGATGGCAACATCTACATCGCCGACCGAGGCGCGAACGCGATCCAAGTTTTCGCCAAAGAAGGCCGGCACCTCAAGACGATTCCCGTAATCGCGCCAGTTTCTGTCGCAGCGCTGCCGGACAATGAAGTTGCAGTCGCAACGTTCCGAGAACCATCGCTCGTTGTTGTGTTCAACAAAGAAGGCCGCCGCGTGCGCGAATTTGGCGACATGGATACACTCACCGAGCGCAGCGAATTGAACCGCTTCCTCAATATCGGCGAGCTAATGTCGGACGACCACGGCCACATTTATTACGGCTATAACTATTTTCCGGAGCCTACGGTGAAACAATTCGATCGCTTCGGATACGCCAAGCAGGAAGTCCGGTACACGGCGCTCGACGCGCAGCCGGAAGCGCAAGCGATGCGGCGCGAAATAGAAAAACAGGAGCGCAAAGGCGATCCGCCGATTTTCAAGCGCATATTGACGGCGATCGGAGTGGATCGCGAATCGGGAGAGATCTGGATGGCGATGGGCGACACACTTCTTCGGTTCGACAAGGAAGGAAATCGCCGCGCTACCTATTTGATCTACACGCCGGACAATTCCCGGCTCGAAGCAAACGTGATTCTTGTCCTCAAAGACCGCTTGATCATTGGTGGAGATCCGATCGGAATTTACGAATTCGACCGGCCGGAAGCTCGCTGAACACAAAATGAATTTTTGTTCAAACTGCTTTTTCCACAGGCCATATTTATTTTGCAGTACTTTATCGGACTTTTGTCCTGTGCGCAGAAATTTTGCAAATTTGTGTTTTTCAGCGAAAATAAATGGGCACAGGCGACACTCACGGGCAAATTGCACAATTTTGGTGCTTGTGGAAAAGCTGTTAGTGCAATGTGTATAGACTCCGGAGCCTTCGTGCACTTTTCGCTTGCCCGCAAAAGGCCAATCGGAGACAATCCCGCGCTGTGAAAAAGCCGCGGTAATCGGGCCAACAATATCGGGAAAACCGCGCGGCTGGCATCAGGGGCCACAGACACGAAGTGGGCGCGGGAAAACCCGAAAGCCAAAGGAAAGTTCGCCACAAAATCGCTTTCCACAGGTAATCCACACTTGTGGAAATAGTTTGGGTACGGAATTTTTGTCTAATGACGACAGCTACGCACATTGCGAAAGAACGAGAAGCCGGCGGAATGTGGGATAAGTTTCTGGAACGAGTGAAATCCAGGGTCAGCCTGAATACCTTTACGACTTGGTTTGCCCCAACGCGGCTCAATCGCGCCGATGGGGAGACGATTTACGTCCAGATCCCCACGGTTGTCTTCCGCCAGGTGCTGACGCGGACCTACGGCGAGATTATTCGCGCCGTTTTCCATGAAATGGGAATGCCGAACCTTAAGGTGCAGTACGTTTGTACGGAAGAAGAAGCTGCTCCGGTGCCTGCCGCCGCTGCGACGCCCATCAAGCAATCGAAACTCGATTTTGAGAGCAGCGACAACCAGCTGCAGGCGCGCTATACGTTTGACACTTTCGTCGTCGGCAAGTCGAATGAGTTTGCGCGCGCTGCTGCACAAGCGGTCGCCGAGCAGCCTTCGAAGGCCTATAACCCGCTATTCCTTTATGGCGGCGTGGGCATGGGCAAGACCCACTTGATGCACGCCATCGGGCATGTGATCAAGAAGAAGAATCCAGCGGCTCGGCTTTGCTACGTGAGCGCGGAGAAATTCACCATCGAAGTCATCAATTCGCTGCGTTTTGACAAGATGATCTCCTTCCGAGACCGCTTCCACACGGTGGACGTGCTCCTTGTGGACGACATTCAGTTCATTGCGGGCAAGGAACGGACGCAGGAAGAGTTCTTTCACACCTTTAATGCGCTCTACGAACAGGGCAAGCAGATTGTCATCTCGTCGGATTGCCTGCCGAAGGATATCAACTCGATCGAAGAGCGTTTGCGTTCGCGCTTTGAATGGGGCCTGATTGCGGATATCCAAGCACCCGACCTCGAGACCAAGATTGCGATTTTGCAGAAGAAGGCAGAGAACGAGCACTTTACGCTTCCGGATGAAGTGGCCGAGTATATTGCGCGCGCCATCAAGTCCAACGTGCGCGAGCTCGAAGGCGCTTTGACGCGACTGATGGCCTACTCGTCGCTGACAGGCGCGACGATTTCTCTCGCGACTGCTCAGCAAGTTCTGCGCAACATCATCGCGTCGCAGGAAAAGCGCGTGACGATTGATCTGATCCAGAAACGAGTGAGTGAGCATTTTAACTTGCGCGAACAGGACCTGAAGATGCGGAGCAATACGCGCGCGATCGCTTTTCCTCGTCAAGTGGCAATGTACATCGTGAAGCAGCTCACGACAGCTTCTCTGCCGGAAATTGGCCGGCAATTTGGCGGCAAGCATCACACGACCGTGCTTCACTCCATCAACAAGATTGAGGAGATGCGCAGGTCGGATAAAGATCTGAATCGCACTATCACGCGTCTGATGGACGCGCTCCAGTAATTTTTAGTCCCAATTTTGCCATTTGAAGCGCAGCAGACTCCAGGCTGCGCTTTTCGTTTTTTTTGACTTTTTCAAGGCGATGAGATCTGTCGTCCTGTGTAGAAGAGTTGGAAAAGGTGCGGAAGTTTTGTTGATGCGCGTGGAAGAAATTCGAGAGAGCAGCCTTTTGGAATAAGTGAAATGAAATTTTCCGAACTATTCACAAATTAGCGCTTGAGGAGCATGGCGCTAAGTTAATTTAGTGAAACAAGTTGTCGCGCTTTCCACAGATTCACAGACATCACAACAACAACAAGGGCTCATTGTCTTTTAAAATCAAAAAACCAACTGACTCTGATGATTGCTTGTGGTTGTGAATTTCTTAGCGAGGCAATCCCGTTTCCCAAAAAGAATCCAACCTTTTCCACAGTGATTTACAGCTCCGCCCACTTCTCACCAGCATGAAAACCGAGTAAAGTAGCGGTCAGTGAGGTCGTCCCCAAGAAAGGTTCTTGCGAAATGACAGCACCTGGAACCGCACGCGAGGAAAGCCAATCCATGGAATTCAGCGTTACCAAATCAGCGCTGTTGAATGAGCTCACCACGACGCAGGGTGTCGTTGAGCGCAAGACCACTATTCCCATCTTGTCGAATCTTTTGATTGAGGCAAAAGGGAGCCGCGTGACGATTACCGCGACTGACCTCGAACTCAGTGTCCGTACATCTTGTGAGGCAAAGGTTAAGAAAGAAGGGGCGGGAACGATTCCCGCAAAGAAGCTTCTCGAGCTTGTGCGCCTACTGCCAGAAGGCGAAATCAAATTCAAGCTACTCGACAATCACTGGGTAGAAATCGTCAGCGACAAGAAGAAGTACAAGCTTGTCGGCATGGCCAAGGAAAATTTCCCCGCGTTGCCCTCAATGCCCCATGTGCTGGTGAAAATCTCGACGGCTACCCTAGAAAGCCTGATCGCCAAGACCAAATTTGCAATTTCAATGGAAGAGTCGCGTTACACGCTTAATGGGGGCTTGCTCATTTTAAAGCCGGAAACCATTGCTATGGTGGCAACGGACGGCCATCGCTTGGCGCTTGCCGAAACAGATCAAAAACTCGCGGGCTTAAATGGCGAAGTAAAAGTCTTGATCCCCAAGAAGGCCATGGACGAAGTGGAAAAGCTCGCGGCCGCGTCCGGTTCCGATGCGCAGATGGAATTTGCGAAAGATGAAAGCCATCTCTTCTTTCAGGCGGGCCATCGCTTGCTGATTTCGCGTATTCTCACCGGCCAATTTCCAAATTATGAAGCGGTTCTTCCACGCGACAACGACAAGAGAATGGTCCTTGAGCGCGCTGAACTTACAGATGCCGTTCGCCGCGTATCGCAACTTGCAGATCAGCGCTCGCACGCTGTGAAGCTTTCCATCTCCAAGGAAGGCGTGGAAATTTCCGCATCCAGCCCGGAGTATGGCGAAGCCAAGGAAAATATCGACAAGGAATACAAAGGCGACGCGATCTCCATTGGATTCAATTCAAGCTACATGCTGGACTTTCTCGCTGCTGCCGCCGATGGCCCAATCAGTATCGAGCTCAAGGATGAACAATCTGCCGGCCAGATGCGGCCGCTTGCCGACGAATCCTATCGCTACCGCTACATCATCATGCCCATGCGAATCTGATTTCTATGTAAACATTGGTCGAAAATGGCGCTCTTTCGGGCGCCATTTTTGTTTCGATTCAGTTGGTGACAGGCCCACAAACTACACAATATAAAGGTTTTATACCATCTCAAAACTCAGTTTCACGCTTGAGAAAAGTCACCTGATCGAGTACAATTTCTATGTTGTCGATTCGCTTTTGTTTCCTCCAAATCGACACGTTCGCCAGGCGAATTTCGGCCCTGTTTTCCGCTTCGCGCCAGAGGCGTTTGGTCAAAATTCGCGTGGAGTTGTTTGAGTCTTCGCCGCGTCTCGCTGCGCGAGACGGGATGGAGCAGGAACCCTACGAGTTCCGGAGCTGCCCGGCAGGGATCGCAAAAGCGATTCAGCTCAATTCCGGAATCAAAGGGTAAGGAACGCGCCGGCCTCGGCCGACTGTCCCTGAAGGACGCACGGAAAAATCCGCACGCAAGCCTTTCCTAGCTTCAAGAAAAATGAGCGAGATCAAACGCTCGCAATGTAGTTCGCAGTCTGTTTTTCGCGCAGCAGTGAACGCGCAAAGTTTTCTGTTTCGGTCTGCACTGAGGGGAAAAATGGGCGATAAGGAAAACGCCGGCGGCAAGCCAGGCGGGCATCAATACGACGCAAAATCAATCAAAGTTTTGGGCGGCCTCGAAGCCGTGCGGTTGCGCCCCGCAATGTATATCGGCTCAACGGGGGAAATGGGTTTGCACCACCTCGTATGGGAGGTTGTGGACAACTCGGTTGACGAGGCAATGGCTGGGTACGCAGACGAAATCAACGTCACCGTCCATGAAGACAATTCCGTTACCGTGGTGGATAACGGTCGCGGCATTCCCGTGGACATGCACGCCACCGAAAAGCGCCCAGCCGCTGAAGTCGTGCTAACCGTTCTTCACGCCGGCGGCAAATTCGACAGCGACACCTACAAAGTTTCCGGAGGTCTCCATGGCGTCGGCGTGTCCGTCGTCAATGCACTCTCCGATTGGCTTGAACTCGAAATCCAGCGAGACGGTGCCGTCTGGGAACAGACTTACGAAAAGGGCAAGCCGACTTCAAAGCTGAAGCAGACCGGTAAAACGCGCAAAACAGGCACCAAAGTCACGTTTCATCCCGACGCTAGCATCTTCGAAAAGACAGTTTTCAGCTACGACACGCTGGCGACCCGCCTCCGCGAATACGCTTTCCTGAACAAAGGTTTGAAAATCACGCTCACCGATGAGCGCACGGAAAAAAGCGCCGAGTTTCGCTTCACGGGCGGCATCGCGGAATTCGTCAAGCACCTCAACCGTGGCAAGGAGACGCTGCACGATTCGCCGATCTACATGGAAGGAAAGCGCGGCAACGTGGAAATCGAAATCGCGCTGCAATACAACGACAGTTACGGCGAAAATGTTTTTGCATTTGCCAACACGATCAATACGGTTGACGGCGGCACGCACCTCTCCGGCTTTCGCTCCGCGCTGACCCGCACGATCAACAACTTCGCGTCCGCCAACGGCATGTTGAAGGAGCAGAAGGACGAGGTCAGCATCACCGGTGATGACGTGCGTGAAGGTCTTGTCGCGGTTGTCAGCGTTCGCTTGCCGCAGCCTCAGTTCGAGGGGCAGACCAAGGGCAAACTCAACAGCGATATCAAGGGCGACGTTGAGCAGATCGTTAACGAACGCCTTGGCGAATGGTTTGACAAACACTCCACCGTGGCGCGCCGCATCATCAGCAAGTGCATTGACGCGGCCCGCGCCCGCGAGGCGGCGCGTAAAGCGCGCGAATTGACTCGTCGCAAGTCTGCTATGGATTCGAGCGGACTGCCCGGAAAGCTGGCCGATTGCCAGGAACGCGATCCCAGCCGCTGCGAACTGTTTGTGGTCGAGGGAGAATCGGCAGGCGGCTCCGCAAAAATGGGCCGCGACCGCAAATACCAGGCGATCCTTCCTCTCAAGGGCAAAATTCTCAACGTGGAGAAAGCGCGCTATGACAAGATGCTCGGTCACGAAGAAATTCGCGCCATCATCACCGCGCTTGGCACCGGTATTGGCAAGGACGATTTTGATGCCGGCAAGCTGCGCTATCACAAAGTGATTCTGATGACCGACGCCGACGTCGACGGCAGCCACATCCGCACGCTGCTTCTTACCTTCTTTTTCCGCCATATGAAGGAGCTGATTGACCGCGGCCACGTCTATATCGCGCAGCCACCGCTCTATCGCGTGAAGCGCGGAAAAACGGAGAAGTACATTCGCGACCAGCACGCTTTTGCGCATGAACTGATGAAGCGCGCGACAGAAGATCATGTTGTAAAGGCCAAGGAAGGCGTGAGCCTGGAAGGCGCGAAGCTCACTACATTTCTGCTGAATGTCCAGGAGTATGAAGCGGCCGCTGCGAAACTCGGCCGCAGGCTGCGCGAGCCAGCGCTTGTTGAAATCCTTGCGGAAAGCGGCCTTGAAAAGAAAACTGATTTCGAAGACAAGAAGGCGCTCGAGAAGCTCATGAAGGAAATCGACAAGGCCAAACTGAAGCTCGAAGGGAAAATTTCTTTCGATGAAGAGCACAGCCTTTACGAAATTCAATTCGGGCCGCCACACAACCAGAAAATCAATTGGGCGCTGGCGTCGAATCCTGAATACAAGCGCTTGCGCGCCCTCACCAAGCAGATCGAAGAGTTCAATCACCCGCCATTCACCGTGCAGCGCAACGGCACAAAGGTCACAAAAGAAAAAGCGACAGACGTTTTGAACTACGTTGTGGAAGACGCCAAGAAAGACTTCACCATCACCCGATTCAAAGGCCTGGGTGAAATGAACGCCGAACAGCTTTGGGACACGACGATGAACGCGGACACGCGTACGCTTCTCCAGGTGAAACTGGAAGATGCCGTCGCCGCGGAAGACATTTTCACGACGTTGATGGGCGAAAACGTCGAAGCGCGCCGCAAGTTCATCGAGGAAAACGCCCTCGAAGTCGTGAACCTGGATATCTAGCTTGTCGATGTTTTACCAGTTGGGCTGGACGACCCTGCCGGGTTTGCGCGGGTTGAGCTGTTCGGAATTTCGGGCGGTTGCGACGGATGAACCGGACAACGTGCAAGGCGTCGCCGCTGAGTTCGCCAGCGAGACTGAGCGCGACGAGTTTTTGCGGCAACTGGAAACGGAATTTGCCTCACGGCGTTTTACAAATGCCGCGGATGCGTTCGATACGGTGAAGGCGTACGTGCTCGAGCGCGCGGGGAACAAGGGTTAATAGGGTTAAACGAGGAACAATGGCCGACGATCCAAAACCAACATCAGTTCTGCTTCCGATCGATATCGAAGCGGAGATGAGGAAGTCGTATCTCGACTACTCCATGAGTGTCATCATCGCGCGCGCGCTTCCCGACGTGCGCGACGGCCTCAAGCCGGTGCAGCGCCGCATTCTCGTTGCCATGAACGACCTCGGCCTCGCGTCGAATCGTGGCTACCGCAAATGCGCCAAGATCTGCGGCGACACTTCCGGCAACTATCACCCGCACGGCGAAGCCGTCATTTATCCCGCCTTGGTGCGCCTGGCGCAAGACTTCAACATGCGCTACCCGCTCATCGACGGCCAGGGTAACTTCGGCTCCGTTGATGGCGATCCTCCCGCAGCGATGCGGTACACGGAAGCGCGCCTAGCAAAAATTTCAGAGGACATTCTCGCCGACCTCGAAAAAGAAACTGTCGATTTCGTTCCGAATTTCGATCAGACCCGTGAAGAGCCGACGGTTCTTCCGTCACGCATTCCAAATCTTCTCGTTAACGGCGCGAGCGGTATCGCCGTCGGCATGGCCACAAACATTCCGCCGCATAACCTGCGGGAAATCGTGGATGCTGCGATTCTCTTGATCGAAAAGCCCGACGCAACGCTCAAAGAAGTGATGAAAATCGTCCCCGGCCCCGATTTTCCGACCGGTGCCTACATCGCCGGCCGGGAAGGCATCGAAGCCGCGTACAAAACCGGCCGCGGCAGCTTCACCATGCGCGCGAAGGCTGCCATCGAAGAAGCCGGCAAGGACCGCGAAAATATCGTCATTACTGAAATTCCCTATCAAGTCAACAAGTCGAAGCTCATCGAACGCATCGCCGAACTCGTCCAGAACAAGAAAATCGAAGGCATCAGCGACGTGCGCGACGAATCTTCGCGCGAAGGCATGCGCATCGTCGTCGAATTGAAGCGCGGCGAAGAATCGCAGCTCATCCTCAACAATCTTTTCAAGCACACACAGATGCAGGAATCGTTCGGCATGATCCTGCTTGCCATCGTCGGCGGGCAGCCTCGCGAGCTCGGCCTCATCCCGCTCATCAAGCTGTTTATCGAACACCGAATGGAAGTCGTGCGGCGCCGCACGATTTTCGAACTGCGCAAAGCCGAAGAGCGCGAACACATCTTGGTCGGTTACCAGATTGCGCTCGATCACCTCGACAACGTCATTCGCGTCATTCGCGGATCCTCCAGCCGCGCCGAGGCGAAAGAAAACCTGTTCAGGTATTTCAGCGAGCAGGACGTCACCATCACCGAGAATGGCAAGCAGAAGAAGCTCGAAGGAGTAAAACTCGATGGCCGCAAGTACCGTTTCGTTGGTGCTGCAGAGATCGAAGCTGCCGGACGCCCCGGACAGCTCAATCTCAGCTACAAACAAATCGACGCCATCCTCGAACTCCAGTTGCACCGCCTTACGCAGCTCTCTATCGATGAAATTCTCAGCGAATTGAAATCGATCCGCGACCTCATCACCGAGTTGAAGGAAATTCTCTCGAGCGAGCGGAAGCTCAAGTCGGTCATCATTGCTGAGCTGAAGGAAGTCCACAAAGCTTACGGCGACGATCGCCGCACGCAGATCGTGGACAAAGTAGACGAGATCAAGCTGGAAGACTTGATCGCGGACACCGAGCAGCTCATTACCGTGAGCCACGCCGGCTACATCAAGCGCACGCCAACCGACGTCTATCGCCATCAGTCTCGCGGCGGCAAGGGACGAATTGGTGCCAAAACGAAGGACGAAGATTTCGTCGAACACCTCTTTGTAGCCTCTGCGCACAGCTACATCCTGCTATTCACATCGAAAGGCCGCGTTTACTGGCAAAAAGTCTATGAGCTGCCGGAAGCCGCTGCCGCAACACGAGGAAAGGCCATCAGCAGCCTGGTAAAATTCCAGGAAGACGAAAAGCTCACCGCGCTTGTCGCCGCACGCGACCTCGAAGAAGCGGACAAGTTCGTCTTCATGGCCACGAAGAACGGCACCGTAAAGAAATCCGCGCTCACCGAATTTTCAAATCCGCGTTCGACAGGCATTATTGCCATTAACCTGGAAGCAAAAGACGAACTCATCGGCGCAAAGCTGACCGACGGAAAGCAAATGATTTTCCTCGCCAGCCACGAAGGCCAGGCGATACTCTTCCGCGAAACGGAAGTCCGCGCCATGGGCCGCAACGCCGGCGGCGTCAACGGCATGGACCTCGACAAGGACGACTATGTCGTCAGCATGGATGCCGTCCAGCCCGATTTCGAAGTCATCGCAAAGGAACACAAGAAAACAACGCAGAACCTCGAAGAGCTCGAAAACGAGCACATCAAGGATTCGCTCTCGACATTGATGCTCACGGTCGCCGAAAAAGGCTACGGCAAGCGCACCGCGCTCGCCGAATATCGCATTACTTCGCGCGGCGGCAAAGGCGTCGTCAACATGAAGACCACAGACCGCAACGGCTCCGTCGTTGCGACACTACAGGTGACGGAAGAGTCCGACGTGATGATCATCACTGAGCACGGCAAAGTAATCCGCGTGCATGCGAATGAAATCCGTGAAGCGGGCCGCTCGACACAGGGCGTCCGCTTGCTCAAACTCGACGGAGACGATTCCATCGCGGCCGCCGCCGTCCTTCAGGAAGAAGGCGAAGAAGAAAAGAAGTAGGTTTCGTCCAAATCAAACTTAAGAAAAGGAGCGCCGAAAATCGCTCCTTTTTTCATTTCCAGACCGTGCAATTCTGCGCTTGGATGCTAAAATTCCAGGGCTATGAAAACTTCGCGCCGCTTGGTGTCACTCGCTCTTGTACTGTTTGTTCCGGCTTTTCTCGTGCTTGCAAAAGATAAAAAGCCGCAAAAGCCGCAACCGACGGAGTTTTTCGCCTTCGCTGGCACCTACACCACCAAAACGCAAAGCAAAGGCATCTACGAATTTCGTTACGACGCGAAGAGCGGCAAGCTCACAGCGATCGGGGTTGCTGCCGAAACACCTGACCCTTCGTTTATCGCGATTCACCCCAGCGGGAAATTTCTATATGCGGTGAACGAAGGCGGCAAAGCCAGTTTCGTCACTTCTTTCGCACTCGACGCAAAAACTGGCAAGCTCACGCAACTCAACCAAGTTCCCGCGCTTGGCGAAGATCCCTGCTACATTTCCCTCGACCAAACCGGCAAATTCATCCTCATTGCAAACTACACTTCGGGAACTCTCGCCGTCTTTCCGATTCTCCCCGATGGAAAAATAGGCGAAAAAACCGCCGTCAATCAGGACAGCGGAAAGCTCGGCCCCAACAAAGAACGCCAGGAGGGCCCCCACGCGCACTGGATCGAAACCAGTCCCGACAATCGCTACATCCTTGCGGCGGATTTGGGTCTCGACCAGGTCCTGATTTTTCAGTTTGACGCGAAAAAAGGCACGCTCGGCCCGCACATTCCGCCTTCGGCGGCGCTCAAGGCAGGTTCCGGCCCTCGCCACGGAATTTTTTCCCCCAACGGCAAATTCTTTTTTGTGGTGAGTGAGCTAGCCTCCACGGCAACGAGCTTTTCCTACGACGCCAAGACCGGTGATTTAAAAGAAATCAACAGCGTTACGACACTGCCGCCGGATTTCTCCGGCCGCAATGATGTAGCGGAAGTTGCGGTGCATCCGAACGGTCGCTTTCTTTACGTTTCCAATCGGGGAAATGACTGTATCGTTATTTTCGGAATTGATCCGAAAAAAGGAACGCTGACACAGTTGTCGCATATTCCCACTGGTGGTAAAGAACCACGCCACTTCACGCTCGATCCTTCCGGAAATTTCCTGTTCGTTGAAAATCAGTGGAGCGATACCATCGTCACGTTCCACGTGGACGCCACTACGGGCGCCCTTACGCCAACCGGAGAGAATGTCTCTGTTCCTTCGCCCGTTTGTTTGAAGTTCATCGCTGCCGAGTAGTTACGAGACGAACCTACGAACCACTCGCACAAACTTTGATTTCGCGGGCCCTTACTCCCGCACTTTTGCGTTACAATCCCGCGCGCGGTTGGCAGACCCTAGGAGACTCAATGAAGAGCGGCTCTTTTTTTAAACTTCTTTCCTTCGCTTTGTTAGCAATCGGCCTTTCCCCTCTCGCCTGGGCAGACGGTGAAACGGCGCCGGGGCGCGATCCCAAACAGCCGGTGGATGAGGCGTACACAGCGAAGATGAAGAAGTACACGACTGCGCCGTATTTCACTTCACCGCTGGTGGATTATTTGCCTGCATCGAAAACGGTACCGACTCCGGAAGTTGTCCTGGGAGACGTGGCCGGGGCGCCCGGGATTCTTCCCTATCCCGAAGAGGTCTACAAATATATGCGCCTGCTCGAGAGCAAGAGCCCGCGCGTAAAAGTCTTTTCGATTGGCACAACGGAAGAAGGTCGCGAAATGATCGCCGTTGCCGTTTCTTCGGAAGAAAATCTAAAGAAACTCGAAGAAAATCGCGCGCGCCTTGCAAAACTCGCCGATCCACGCACTATCCAATTGAATGATGCGGAAGCGGATAAGCTCGTCGCGCAAAGCACACCTGTCTATTACGTCACAGGCACGATTCACTCGCCAGAGACTGGCGCGCCTACAGCGCTGATGGAACTGGCCTATCGTCTCGCGGTCGACGAAAGCCCCTACATCAAGGAAATTCGAGACGGCGTAATTACGCTCATCACGCCTGTCGTCGAAGTGGATGGGCGCGCCCGCGTGGTGGACATCTACAAATGGCACCTTGCGCATCCGAAGGAGTTCTACCCGCCGCTGATTTACTGGGGCAAATACGTTGCGCACGACAACAACCGCGACGCGATGGGCGTAACACTGAAACTTACTCAGAACGTGCTGAACACGTATGTCGATTGGAACGCGCAAGTTTTGCATGACCTGCACGAATCCGTCCCGTATCTCTACGACAATACTGTCGGGGACGGCCCCTACAATGCATGGATCGATCCCATTCTCGCTGATGAATGGAACATGATCGCGTCGCGCAACGTGGCCGACATGACCAAGTTCGGAATGCCCGGCGTTTTCACGCACGGAGATTTCGACACCTGGTCACCGGGATACCTGATGTTCATAGCGGCGCTGCACAATGGCATCAGCCGCCTTTATGAAACTTTCGGAAATGGCAACGCGGACACGCGTGAGCGCACTCTAGAACCGGACGAGTATGCACGCACCTGGTACAAGCAAAATCCGCCGTTGCCGAAAGCACTCTGGTCGCAGCGCGACAACAACAACTATGAAGAAACCGGTTTGCTTGTCTCGCTTCATTATTTCAATCAGAACAAGCGGCTTTTCCTCAAAAATTTCTATCTAAAGGCGAAGCGTTCCGTGACAAAACCCGGCGCGGAAGGGCCGGCGGCGTACGTTTTGCCAGCAGATGAACCGCGTGCCACGCTGCAGGCGGATCTGCTGCAAACCTTGCAAAAACAAAAAGTAGAAATTTCTCGCGCAAAATCAGCATTCACCGTTGATTTGCCGCTGAAGAAAGAAAAGAAGAAAGAAGGTAAGCCTGGGGACGCGAAAGATGAGAAGAAAGAGCCAACCACGCGAAGCTTTCCGGCGGGCAGCTACGTAATCCGCATGGACCAGCCCTATTCCCGCATCGCGGATGCGTTGCTCGATCACCAGTATTGGAGCCCCGAAGATCCGCAGAAGACCCCGTACGACGACACAGCGTGGTCGTTCAGCGAACTCTTTGGCGTACAAGTCGTTCGCGTGACTGATGCAAAGGTACTGGATGCGCCGATGGAAAAGGTCGGCGAGGTGCGCGCTTCCGGTGGGGTAAAAGGCGAAGGCGCAGTATTTGCGATCAATAATCACGCGGAACCCGCGCTTGCCACACTGCGCTACAAACTGAAGGACGCGACGATTGACGCTGCAGAAGAAGCATTTGAGTCCGGCGGGACGAAATTCACCCGGGGAACGTTTCTGATTCGCGAAGCCAAGAGATCTGACGTGGAGAGCGCCGCAAAAGAGCTTGGCTTGCAAGCCGTTGCGCTTGGCTCTGCGCCAAGCGTGAAGACGCATCCGGTACGCGCGGCTCGCATCGCATATATCCACACCTGGATGAGCACCCAGATGGAAGGGTGGTGGAGGCTTGCGCTCGATGGTCTGCAGATTCCCTACGACTATATGAGCACGCAAGCTATCGCGAAGATCCCTGACTTGCGCGCGAAATACGACGTAATTCTCTTTCCGCCTGTTGGAATTAATGCGCAGCCGAGCGCGATTATCAACGGTTTGCCCACGGCCTGGGGAAATCCACTTCCCTGGAAAACAACGGACCTGACCCCGAACCTCGTTGGCAAGAACGATTCAACCGACGACATGCGGCCCGGGCTCGGCTATGACGGCCTTGTGAAGTTGCAGGACTTCGTGAACAAGGGGGGGGTGCTCGTTGCGGTGGACGATACGGCGCAATTCGCAGTAGCGGTCGGAATGGGAGCGGGTGTGAACGCGGCGCGAAGTGAACGAATGAAAATGGTCGGCGCGATTGTCGGAACGCAGCTCGTGGATGGTGCCAGCCCGATTGCCTACGGATACGATGAGAAGAATTCCGCGTACTGCGATGACGGAGTTGTTTTTTCGCTAAGCAGCATTGCGGGCGGACGGCGCAGGCGGCGGCTGGGTCCAGATATGCGCGAACGCCCGACGGGTCGCGGCACGAAGGATGAACCAGATTACGCGGTCGGACGTCGTGGATCAGAAATTCCAGAAGAGCCGGAAACGGAGACTTGGGAGTTTCCAATCGTGAATGACGAACAAGCGCATAACAATCCACGCGTCATTCCGTCGGCTAACCGAGCGCGAGTCGTGATGCGTTTTGCCGACGCGAAGAATCTGCTCGTTTCTGGCTTGATTGAAAACGGTGGCGAGATTGCCCAACACCCGGCCGTGCTCGATGTGCCCTTTGGACAGGGCCACATCGTGCTCTTTGCCATGAATCCGATCTATCGTGGAGAAACGCGCGGCACGTATTCGCTGGTCCTTAACACCGTGCTGAACTTCGACAGTTTGAATGCAGGGCGCAAAGACGCGGCGAAGTAAGCAGCGTCCAAACAGCTTGGGAATGGTTGTTACTTAGACTACCTGAGTCCAGAAAGTTGCATCCCGGGATGCCAGCAGTGCATCCTTTCGCGCATTCCATCGCAGAAAATGGTCCGTTTTTGTATGAGCCGCGTGGTGCTCCTTTGACTCCCACACCTCGTGGAGCAAGAACGCCCCACTTCCATCCGCAGCCCGATGCAAGTCGTATTGCAGGCAGCCATCTTCCTTGCGTGTAGGAGCCACCATCGCACGCAGCTCCGCTTCAAGAAATGGCTCGTGGCCAGCACGCGGTCGCATCAGCACCACGATCGTCACGCCGTGCTTAGGCAACTTGGCGTGACTCGCTGCGCTCGCCCGACGCGAGCTTTTGCGCGCCGCCTTCTTTGCCTTCTTCTTGCCCATCGCGGCGGGGATTGTACTCCAATCGCCTCATTTGGCAAGCATTATGGCGTTGCGGACTTCGCCATGCGGATTACAGGAAGGGATTCACCGTTGCGAAGCGGGACGGAGATGGGTTCGACGACGTAATAGCCGCGGAGTCTGTATAAGGCTACACCGGTGAGTGTGGAGCCCATTTCAAAGCGCGTGAAACCCTCGGATTTGGCTGCATTTTCGCAGGTTTCGAGGAGAAGCGTGCCCAGTCCGCGGCGGGCCCAATCAGGATGGACGAAGAAGGCACGGATTCTGGCGGCGTCGGTTGCGGGATCCAAAAACGCGCTTTCGCGGTACGGACCGTGGTCGCTGCCGAACAGCGTTTTACGCTTGCTCCAACCGCCACATGCTGCGATGACTTTTTCTCCGGATGGCTTTATTGCTTCGATGACGTAGTAGGTTTGGTCGGCGATCAGTTGTGTATCGAGGCCGAGAACGGTGCCGAGCGCGCCTTCGATTTGTGCAGGAGTGTAATCGCCAGCCTGTAGTACGCGAACAGAAGCTTCGATGAGGGCATGGAGCGCGGCGATGTCGGCTTCGGTGGCGAGGCGGACGTGAAACGGCGATGGCATTCCAAGATGATACGACGAACAGAGCCAGGCGTTGCCAAGCGGCAGACTAGTCGTCGGAGGCGACGTAATAGCCTGGCCTGGAGCGGAGCTTGAGATTTTTGTATTTAGGATCCAACAAGCTGACTTTGATTTCGTGATAGCCGGCATCACTCGTGTCGGTAGGCGTATAGCCAAGCGTGTATTGCGTGTGAAGTTCGCCGCCAATTTCATCGATTGCTTTTTCGATCGTGCGATCCTTGAATGTGGCAAAGTGTGCACCGCCCGTCGCGACTGCAGCGATTTCAAGTGCATGAGCGCTGACTTTGTCCGCAATGTGACTCACTGCCCAAACAGCGAGCGCCATTAAGTCCACAGTGTTATTCAGGCGGGGATCTTCTTCTTCGGGAAGAGGTGGCTGGCCGGGAATCGGGGGAAGAGGATAAGTGCCGGGCGGCGCGATGTCCGTGTGGTTTTGTTTCGGCTCCGCCTGTAGCAGGGCGCGGGTTGTTGAGAGGCCGACACTGTAAATCGTGATGTTCTGCAATTGCGCTTTGCGTAAGACTTCGCCGAGCTTAGCTTGGCTGCCGTAATCGGTGGCTTCTGCGATGACGAGCATGATGCGGCGACGGCCGGGAGTGGTGGCGGTTGGCTCCGGCAAACCAGTGAGCATTTCGACGGCGACGTTCATCGCGTCATAAAGGCGCGAACCGGAGGTGCCAGCTTGCAGGTGCCAGATGGAACTGCGGACTTCTTCGGCATTTTTGCTAAAAGGAAGAAGCTTATCAATGGAATCGTTGAAGCCGAGGACGGCAGCCTCCCCACTGGCACCGAGAATGGTTTCCGCGATGACGATGCCTGATTTTTGAATGGCGGGAAGCATGGGCGCGACGCGCGAGCTGGTTTCTACCACGACGACAAGCGAGATGGGATCGCCTCCAACGTCAAAATGGGTGATGGTTTGCGCAACGCCGTGATCCGTAAGCTGGAAATCCTTGGCTTCGAGGCTGGTGACCATTTGATCTTTGGAGTCGCGGACGGTGACCGGGGCATTAACGAGGACGACTTTGGCTTTGATGGTTGTATCCGAGTGCTTGGGCGGCTGCTGGATGGTGACGTCGGGGCGAGGAACCATGGGGCCGTCGGGAGATTGAGCGGAGGCAGGAGGAACGCTCAGAAGGGAAACAAATAAAGCGAGGAGTGAGAGCCTTGCGTGAGTTAGCATTTTTCTGAAAATCCGTCAACGCCTCGCTGAGACCAAAATGCAAGCACAGACTAAAGTCTATGCCACTGTACCCAATTCGACGCAAGGAAGCGTGCGGACGTTGCCGTGCGGGGTTGCGATTCCTACAATTGAAGTTCTTATCCAGCCGGAGGCAAGAGCATGTCCGATGCACGCCCGAAACTGAAGCCGCAGCACGCGCCGAAGGCGCCACACGAAGACAAGAAATTCCTGGAGAGCACGCCAGCGCGGCCCCTGCGAATCCTTGCGGAATACATAAACCCATTGGCCCAACTAAAACGGGAAGGGATTGGGGACACGATTGTCATGTTCGGTTCGGCGCGGCTGGATTCCCATGAAGTTGCGCTGGCGCGTTTGACGAGGCTTAAAGAACGAAAGATGTCAAAGTTGAATGCGCAGGAAAAGTCAAAGCACAGGGCGGCGCTGAGGGCCGCAAAGAGTTCCCTGGAAATGTCCCGCTATTACGAAGAAGCGCGGCAGCTTTCGCACAAGCTGACGGCTTGGGCTTCGTCGCTGGGACCGCGGCCGAGGCGATTTGTAATTTGTTCGGGCGGCGGGCCGGGTATCATGGAAGCGGCGAACCGCGGTGCGTATGAAGCGGGGGGAAAATCGATAGGACTTTCCATTGAACTGCCACACGAACAGTTCGCAAATCCGTATATCAGCCCGGAGCTGAGCTTTAACTTCCACTACTTTTTCATGCGCAAATTGTGGTTCGCACAGATTGCCAAAGCGTTGATTGTGTTTCCCGGAGGATTCGGGACGATGGACGAACTCTGGGAAATGATGACGTTGCTGCAGACCGGAAAATTGGCGAAGAATAACTTGATTTTGATCTACGGCCGAAAATATTGGGATGAAGTGCTGAATTGGAAAGCGATGGTTCGCTGGGGCACGATTAACGAGAGCGAATATAAACTTCTGCAATTTGCGGATACGGTGGACGAGGCGTTCGACATTGTTCGGACTGGGCTGGAAAAATATCACATGCAAGTAGATCCGTTTCTGCAGGCATATTGAGCCGAAGCGGAGCCACGACTTCAGCAGTATCAAAAACCCACATAAATAAAGGGGATTTGGAAGGTCCGCAACCTTTTGGCGAGAGGGGTGTTTCATGATTGTACCTGCAGAGGCCCAAGGGAAACGGCCCGTAAGGCAGGGAGGAGATCATGAATACAATTCTTGCATATGGTAAGAGATTGTTTGGAAAAGCGGCGCTTGCAACTGTAGCACTGGGTGGCTTCCTTGCATTTTTCGGAGCGGGCTCGGCGTCTGCACATCCCCGAGTGTACGTCTCGGTATATGCGCGGCCCCACGCAGTATTTGTTGGTCCTGGATTCTATGGGCCTCAACCGGTCTATGTTGGCCCGGTTTATAGGCCATACTACCGTCCATACTATCGTCACTATCGGCCGTACCGCATTTGGGATGAGCGGGAACACTGCTGGCGTTACCGCTAAACGAAACTGAATTTAAAATGAGAAAAGGATAAGGGCGCTCTAACCAAGTCGGAGCGCCCTTTGTGTTGCAATGGGACAGTGAAAATGTTTGTCTGCGTTTATTTTGTGATGAGCGTGAAATCTTCAGAGAAGACGGCGCCAAAACGGCGCTCTTCATCCTGATCATGCAAGAGCACAACCGGCACAACGCGTAATTGTTGTTTGCAAGAATGGCAAACGGTCACTTCACCTTGCAAGTCCTGTAAGAATCCATCGGTAAAGCGATAGAGAGTGCGTTCGCGGCGAGCATTTTTCTGGTCTCGCGCACCGCAGTGCGGACAAACAAACTCGACGGTGTCCTGCTGCGGATCGCGGTCCAGAGCAGCCCAGCCGGTACGGCGCACGCCCAAAGTTTCTGGGTAGTGGCGTTCCATGAAAGAGGCCCTCCTGTGATCCACGTCCTGTGGATATTGATGCTTGGGAGGGAGCTTTTGATACAAGTCGCCGTAACTACCAGATAGAAAAAGGGTTAAAGGCCATTGCTGTGTGGATTCTTGCTTCCGTCCTACCTCTAAGTGAAAGCTCTTTTTAGCAGAAATAAACTAATTGAAAGGTAAACAGGCGGGAACCGGAAGTTGCGAGCGGTGTCCAAGCTAGGGAGAGGACGCGCGCACCTCACATCCCTGCGAGCGCTGCGCCGGCAGAGGCAAGGCAACCTGCATCTGTCGGCGTGGCAAAAAATCCCACGTTTGCTCGCAGCAAAAAAATTCTGGAGAGGTGTGTGATGTCCGTGGAAGAAAAAAGATCGGCCGAGCAAATCGGCACGTTGGGCAGTTGTTTGATTGAAGGAGATTCGGAACAGAAGTCGCGCGAGCGAAAAACGAAGCGCCGAGCGCTGACGATTTCGATTGCGCTGCAGTCGCTGGCAATTGTCGCTTTGGTGGTAACGCCACTTTTAGCCAAAACAGAAAAGTTATCGTTTGTTATCGCGACGCCAATGCCGCCGTATCGGCCGATGCCCAATAGACCGATAAGCGAAGCGAGACCTCAAGTTGGGAATATTCGCCAGGTCTGCATAACCTGTTGGGACCACATCCCATCGAAACCAATCGCAATCGCTACACATCCCCTGGATACGACCTCGACAGATGCCCCGAATCTAGGCAACGAAGTGCCCATTCCAGGAGTTCCCGGCGGCAATGCGTTCGATGGGCACAAGAATCCCGCTGCGCCAGAAGAGCCGGCGCGGAATCAAACCAGACGGATTACAAAGGGTGGAGAAGTCCAACAGGCAATGCTGACGAGACGTGTGGAGCCAGTTTATCCACCGCTCCCCAGACAATTGCACCGGTCAGGCCAAGTTCATTTGCGCGCTGTAATCTCGACGGAAGGAAACGTTGAATCGCTGCAAGTGATTGACGGTGATCCCATGTTTCTGCAATCGGCTTTGGACGCCGTGAAGCAGTGGCGCTATAAACCGACTCAGCTGAATGGACAACCCGTTGAGGTAGAGACGATCATCACGGTCGTGTACACGCTGAATCAGTAGGTACGGCGATTCACAGTGGAGCAGAAAAAAGGCCGCATCCATTTTTTTGGTGCGGCCTTTCTGTTGGCGTTTGTTTGTGCAAGGCGCGGAGGCCGCGTCTGCCTATGTTGCTCCGCGGCCTCATTCGCTCCTGGCAACCAACCTCGTTGAGCCGCGAAGCTAGAAATAGAAAACAAAGCCGGTTGAAACCCGAAGATTGTTCTGTGTCTCGCGGCTGCTGGTGGTCTCCGGGAAGCGGGTCAACAGATATTCAACCTGCGCGGGCCGGAACGAAAAATGATGTGTGATTTTCAGATCAAGGCCGCCGCCAAAGGATGCAGCAAACGCATTGCTGGAGCTGGTTGCACCAAAGCCGCTGCCGGTTGCGTGAGCGACGCCAAATAGAGTTTGCGCAAAAGGTGTGACACGTTCGAATCTGCGATAAGAAAAACGCGGGCCGAAGAGATATGTGGAAACTGTGCCGTCAATACCGGTGCCCAGAATATTGTTGGCGTGATAGCCGCCGAAATCGGCAACGGCGCTGAGCCAATGATTGGCGTTGTACGCGACGTTTGCGCTGCCGCCATGAAGATTGAATCCGCTGACACCGGATGTGCTGGGGTTGTCGCGGACGTAGGAGTATCCGGCGAAGATGTCAATTTTCGGCACATCTTGCGCGAACGCAGACGCCGCGGTGAACGAAAGAAACGCAAGCAGACACACTACGACCTTTAACTTCATACAGCCTCCATAAGGTTTGGTTTTTGCGCAGGTTCGCGCGCCAGTGGCGCAACCTTGCGTGCGCGGACCGCCTCAGGCAGAGGAAGCAGGCTGCCGCGAAGACTCTCTCGCTTATTTCTCTATAGAGATGCTGAACATTTCGCTCAGGTTGCAGGAAAAAGAAGCTTTTGCAGTCAACGATACAGCAGGAAAAATTTGCAGAATTTTAGAGGAGAGGTTCACCGGAATGTTTCGCAATCGCTTCGCGGCTGGCGTCGCGGAGGCGGACGAGTTCCTGCCAGTTGTCGGTTTGTGATTTTCCGGGGCGCAGAGGATAGATGGGTGGGGAAAGAGTGAGGGTGATGTCCGTTGGCGTCGGAAGAAATTTTCCATCGCGCAAGAAGTTGCGAGTGCCTGCAAGAGAAACAGGAATGAGTGGAGCGCCGGTGTCTACTGCTGCTTTAAATGCTCCGAGTTGAAATGGGCGCACGCCGGGTTCAGGAACGAACGTGCCTTCGGGAAAAATGAAGACAGAATCGCCGGCGTTGATTGCATCTTCGATATCTTGTGCGGCCTTGTGCCGCGATTCGTTCACGGAGCGATCAAAAGAGAGATGGCCCATTTTTCGAAGAAACGTACCAATGAACGGGAAGCTGTGAACTTCCTTTTTCGCGACAAAGCGATAGGGAACACCGAGACCGAGCATGAGTGGGAGAACATCGAAATAGCTGGTGTGATTGGAGACGTAGATTTTTGCGCCAGGCGTGTCCATGTACTCTTTGCCGATGACGCGCACTTTGCTGCCAGCAAGAGCGAAGAGAACTTTGAGCGCCGCCGAGGTATAACGGCCTGCGGCGCGATGATCTTTAAAGAAAAGAACGATGGTCCACGCGGGGACGATCCATGCGGCGAAGAGGACGATGAAGTATACACCACGAACTGTATCCCAAAGTGAGTGGAAGGCCGAGGCGACGGTTTTGCCCGCAGTGCGTGTTGCGCTGGAAGCGCTGAGACGGGCAATTTGCATCCAGGCAGGGGCTTTCTTGGCGGAGAGCGTGCCCGCGATGTAAAGCTGCTTTGTTTCTTCGCGGCGAAGTTTACCGCTGGAGGTTTTCGGAATGCTGCCAGGAGGAACGAGTTCTACTCGATCTGGCGGTAGGCCGAGTCCTTGCGAAACTTGTTCAGTGACCGCCGCGGCGATCGCAGATTTCGCAGCGGCTTCCGTTTCGCGCGATTCCGCGACCACAATAAGTTTTTCCGTCCCAGTGCCTTCATCTTTCAGGCCGAAGGCGACGATGCAGCCCTTGCGAATTCCCGCGGCGCGGCCAGCGAGCTCTTCCACTTCATGGGGATAAAGATTACGCCCGCCTTTGATGATGATGTCCTTGACGCGACCAGTTACAAAGATTTCGCCATCGGCCCGATAGGCGCGATCGCCGGAATTAACCCAGGCGAATTCTCCCTCGCGGGCCTGGCCTTGTGGGAACAGCTTCTCGGTTGCTTCGGGATTATTGAAATAGCCGCGCGTTGCTCCCGGGCCGCGGAACCAGAGGAACCCTTCGGTGCGGTCGTCGACTTCTTTGCCGGAATCATCCACGATGATTACGTCGTGATTCGGGACCGGCTTGCCTGAAGAAACAAAGGCAATCGAAGAATCAGCGTTTGCTGAAGGGATTGCCTTTCCTTCTGAAGAGAAAATTTCGCGGTCAACGCGGTCCACAAGCGGGCCGCGATCCTGGGGAGGGAAAGTAACAGCGAGCGAGGCCTCAGCTAAACCATAAACGGGAAGTTGCGCAGTACGACGGAAGCCGTAGGGCTCAAAGCGCTCGGCAAAGCGGTCGAGCGTTTCCGGATTGACTGGTTCTGCGCCGTTGAGCGCAGCGCGCCAGGAGCTGAGGTCAATTCCCTGAATGTCTTTGTCGGCAATTTTTCGAACGCAAAGTTCATAAGCGAAATTCGGTGCCGCGGCAATAGTCCCGCGATGTTTGTGAAAGGCCTGGAGCCAGCGCTCGGGTCTGGTCAGAAACGCAAGAGGCGACATCACAGCAAGAGGCGTCCCGAAATGCAGCAGCGTGAGCCACGCGCCGATGAGTCCCATGTCGTGATAAAGCGGAAGCCAGCTGATGCCTACGTCATTCGGACTGAGTTGAACGGCTTCACCGATCGCTCGCATGTTCGCGAGAAGATTTGCGTGCGTAAGTGTAACGCCTTTGGGATTGCCGGTTGAGCCGGACGTGTACTGAAGCAAAGCAATGTCGCTCGGTTTACGAAGTCGATTGCCGCGCAAATCGGCAGGCAAGGCGCCGGGCGCAGGCGGCGGTGCCTTGTCGGCCGCGTCAATTAGTTTTTCCGCGTCCATCACAGTTTCGAGAGACTTGACGCGAGGCTTGAGGAGCTTTGCGACGGCCTCAGCGCGTCGAAAAGTGAGCAGGAGGCAAACTTCAGCATTATTCAAAATGGCGGCTTGGCGTCCTGCGTATTCTTCGATGCGATCTGCGCGAAACGGAGGATAGATCGGAACTGGAACGGCTCCTGCCAAAAGGATTCCAGCGTAAGAAACGAAGAAAGCCCGTGAAGTGGGGAGCATCAACGAAACACGCCCTCCGGGAGGAACACCGATGCGCGCTAGCTCTGCGGCACAACGCTGAGCGGCAGAATAGAGCTCGGCGAACGTGAGAATGTGAGTTTTGTCGCCACCTTCGGAATCTTCCGTGATATCGAGGTGAATTCGTGAAGCGTCATGAAGTGCTCGATAACGGAGTACTTCGTTGAGAGTCTGCGCGGCAAAGACGCCTTTGTCGTCGGCTTCTGCGGCACGATGGAGTTTCTGCGTTTCAATTGCCGCGCGAAGGGCTGAAGGCGATTCTGTGGTTGCGAATGAAGTGCCATTCTGACCACTAACGAGCGCCGCCAAATCTTCGGGCGTGCTTGCCTCGGCCGCGGCAAGATCGGGCAGCCGGACGCCAAATTCCGTTTCGATGCGAGCGATGAGTTCTACACGCTCGAGGCTGCCGAGTCCTAAGTCACGATCGAGATTCGAACGTAGCGAAAGCAACGGCACGGCGCCCTGGCTGCCGAGTTCTAGAAGAAGCTGCTTCACGACGTCCAAGACACGATCGCGCAGGGTCGAGCTGTCGAGTTGTGTCGTCGGTGTGGCCACTAGATTCCGCAGGGGACAGGCGACTTCAGCGTGAGGCTATCACGCGAAATTCCAGATTGCTATGGCGGTCATGCTCAAGCTGATGTCTTTTTCGCAGCAGGGGCCGAGTACCCACGGGGCAAGAGCGTGGTGGAAAGGTCGAGCCCAGAAAGGTCCACCTGAGAAAGGTCCGTCTCGCGCAAAATTGCAACGCCAAGGTCAGCACCAGAGAAATTTGCGCCGTTGATGTTGGCGTTCCGGAAATTTGTGTTGCGCAGGTTGGCCTTCTGGAAATTGACGTTAGCCATATCGCAGCGAAAGAACTCAATGCCGCTGGCTTGCGCTTCGGAAAGGTTCGCGTTGGGAAGCACCGCTTCGGTGAGATCGGCGTTGCGTAGATCTGCTTTGCGGAGATTGGCACCCGTCAAATTGGCGTGCGCGAGCTTAGACTTGCGCAGGTCCGAGCCTTCGAGATTGGCGTCCTGCAATATCGCGCCAGTTAGATTCGTGCCGCTCAGGTCGGTGCCGCTGAGATTTGCCCCGGTGAGGTCGGCGCGGACCCCGCCCTCTTTACCGGAGAAAAACTTGTCGTGCGCTTCGAGAATCTCGGAGAGGCGCTTGCCATTGTGTTTAACCGACTTGGGTTTGTTTAGCCCCATAGTTCACTTCCTCGATGTGGATTCGACCGGCTATTTTACCGGAATGAGTGGCTGCAACGAAATGCATGGGTCGGTCTGGGAATATGCTACTGTGCTTTTATTGTGGGCTACGGGCACTTCAAACGGTTTGGTTTTTCCCGGTTAGTTGTTGTGATATTAGTGTTTTTCTCCTTCCTCGTCCCATCGGCTTTCGCCCAAATTCAACAGCAATACGATGAAATTGTTACAAGCCTAACCGGCGGACGAGTGATTTTGCACGTCGCGAAAGACGATACGATTTTTTTTGCGGCCATTGACCAGCCTGTGGAACAGGGGGCTGCGCCTCCGCGCTTAGTGGATATTGATGGACTGCATGTGGGAATTCTCTTTGGAGCATTGGAATGGCGAGTACCCGCGGATCCGAAGCCGATTCGAATGGATCGAAACATCCAGAGGTTTGCCGGGCGGAATAAGGCTTACGAAGGCACGTACAATGGAGAAGCAGACCCCGATTTGGAGATCATGGGAACAGCATTCCTGGAAAAATTAAGGCCACTTGCCGCGCAGTTGCGAAAGAAGCTCGATTTCCCCTCAGATCAACCAATTTTCGAGATGGTTGTCATCGGATATGGGCCGAAAGGTTACGGGCCGGAAGTTTGGACTGTGGAATACCGAATTACGCAGGAACTGCTGACGACGCGGGACAATTTCTGGCAGACCCGAGTTTTGCGGCCGCGGTTTACGCAGATTTATCCGCCGGAGAAGCATGCGCCAAGAGTAATTATCGAAGCCTCGTACCCTGCAGACGAAAAGACGCCGACGCTGCAGACTTTGCTTGAAGGAAATGACCCTCGATTCTCTACGTTTCGCAATGATCAGAAAATGGCGAAAGCGCTTGATTTGATCGTTAAGGGCCAGGCGCAAAAAGTTGAGGTTGTCCAAGCCGAGGAATTTTTACGAGCCGCGGTACCGTTGCTCTATCCAAAGCAAAATTTCTTTATGGGCAGAATGGGTGAACAGCGAGGATTTGATTGGATAGTGGCTCCTGATGAGCCCGTCGAGAAAGTTGAGAAAAATGAGAAGAACGACAAGGATCAGGCGCCGGAAGCTCCGTCACTGCGCAAGAAACCGACACCGCAATAGATTTCCGCGAAATTAGAGGCGTTCGATTGGATCTCCTCGGGTAACGGTTCCGGATTCAATCACACGGCACAGCATTCCGCGGCGGCCGTAGAGTTCCCTGCGCAGGCCAACTCGCACTTTTTCCAATTGGTCGCATGGTGTGCATACAGCAGATACTTCCAAAAGAGATTTTCCAACGCGGAGACGCTGGCCCGGCGTCAAGCCGTTGACGTTAAGGCCTTCCGTGGTGATGTTCTCCCGAATAACGCCAGGCTCAAGATTCATTGCGTTGAGCGTTTCGATGTCCACGAGCAAGACTTGGCGGCCGCCATTGGGCCGCGCGTGTGCGCAACCTTCAATACCGCGATTTTCGATGATATTCGCAGTGAGCAATGCTTCCATTGGAAGGCGCTTCTTTGGGGCACGAAATAGATGCGTGACTCTCGGCATGAATCAGTTTCCAGCGGATTGAGCGAGTCCAGCTTGCGTTCCAATATCGCGACGGAATTGCATGCCGTCAAAGTCTATTCTGTTGACCACTGCGTACGCTGAAGAGACTGCCGCATCCAATGTCGCCGCCCAGCTGGTGACTCCGAGGACTCGTCCGCCCGACGTTGCTATGACGTCGCCAATGAGTTTTGTTCCAGCGTGGAGAATTTTCACACCTGTATAATTGCTTAAAGCGGTTAGTCCCGAAATGGCTTTTGGAGTCGTAAATTTTCCAGGGTAGCCTTCCGAAGCGATAACGACGCAGAGACTTGCCCCAGGCTTCCAGTGAAATTTGGAAGGATCAAATCGGCGCGTTGCCAAATCATGAAGAATTTCGGCAAGGTCACAGTCGAGGCGAGCCATGATGGCTTGCGTTTCCGGATCGCCAAGACGGCAATTGAACTCAAGTACTTTAGGCCCGTCTGCGGTAATCATCAGACCTATGTACAGGAAGCCCTGATAACGAATGCCGTCAGCCGCCAGTCCGTGCAGGGTGGGTTCGACGACTGTGCGTACGATGGATTCGCGTAGTGAATCTGGAAGGAGTTCATCTATGGAAAAGGCACCCATGCCACCGGTATTTGGGCCACGATTTCCATCAAAGATGCGTTTGTGATCGCGAGTGGGAGCCAGGGGCGCAAATTTGTCTCCGTCCGTTACGATAATGAATGAGAGCTCATCGCCTTTGAGCGTTTCTTCCAACATGATTCTGCGACCGGCGGGTCCAAGTTCATTTTTTCGCATCGCAGAATCAATGAAGTGACTAGCCTCCTCTTCGTTCTCTGCCAGGACGACACCTTTACCGGCGCAGAGACCGTCGGCTTTCACTACGAGTGGATAATTGACATTGCTCAGTGCGGAGTCGGCTTCGTCTGGATTTTCGAAAATTCCGAGGAGAGCCGCCGTCGGAATCTTATGACGCAGCAAGAATTCCTTCGAAAAGATCTTACTGCCTTCGAGCTGTGCCGCGATTTGTGATGGTCCAACAACGGACAGATTACGCGAGCGGAAGGCGTCCGCAATCCCGTTAACCAGTGGCAGCTCCGGACCGACGACCGTGAGGTCCGGCCTATTTTTCTCTGCGAATTCAACCAGTGCGGGTACGTTGCCAGCATCAATTGCTACACATTCTGCTTCAGCGGCAATTCCGCCATTTCCAGGCGCGCACCAAATCTTTTCAACACTTGGACTTTCGCGCAATTTCCAAACGAGTGCGTGCTCTCTGCCACCACCACCAATTACGAAAACCTTCACGAGTCAGATTCCTTTTGCGGGGACAAAATGTGCAGTTTCGACGATAGACGGTGGAATGCAGAAGTGTCAATGCCGGGACACGAGAATCCCAAGACTAAGCAGAAGTATTACGGTTACGCCTGGCTTAGAGCCCGGATCGGAATGGTGACGCTTGAAGAAGCGTCAGACGAACCAAGCATGTGGCAACGACCATCAAAAATTCCGCCTGGATCAATAACGAGGCAGGGCGAGTGAACCTCACCTGTAACAACGCCCTTTGCCTGAATTTCCACCCGGCCCTTTGCGAAAATGACTCCGTCGTAGCGGCCAGCGATGACGACGCGATTCCCTTCGATTTGACCTTCGACTTTTGCGTTTTCCCCGAGAATCAGCGTCTGTTCGGAAATGACGTTGCCCTTTACGTTGCCATCAATACGGAACGTTCCAGTCACTGTTAGCGTGCCTTCCATGGTCACGCCCTGGTCTATAAAACCAGTCCATTCCTCGCTTTTGGAGCCGCTCGTTCCACCCGGCCACTTCCACGCCATAAAACCCCCAAAGACGAACATTCCCACTTTAGCTGGCGAGCCAGACAAGTCAACGATTCCGACGACACGAGTTGTCGAATCGGATGACTGAACGAAGGGTCAGCTTGCAGATTTATCTTCTACTGAGATCCGCCGCGAGGAATTACTTCATCAAACGATCGTAAAGGCCCATGAGTTGGGCGTCATCGTAATATTCGAGAATTAGCTGGCCCGGGCGTACCTTTGTTTTTTGGTGTAGGACAACTTTAGTGCCGAGGTGTCGCTGCAAGTCTTCCAAGGCTGCCTTGACGTTTGCGTCCACATGGACTTCGGTTGCAGCACGCTGGCCGCGGGCACGACGCGATGCCAGTCGTTCAATCTGGCGAACAGTAAGGCCGCCACGAGCTGCGCGTTGCGCATAGCGCATACGGAGCTGGGGATCCACAACTGCCAGCAATGCCCTGCCATGACCCGCGCTGAGCTTGCCCTCCTCAATCCAATCCTGGATTGTGGACTCGAGCTTTAATAAGCGAATGGCGTTTGCGACCGTCGTACGGTCCTTGCCGGTACGTTCGGCGACCAAATCCTGGGTCAGTTCAAATTCGTCCATTAAACGCTCAAACGCACGGGCAGCTTCGATCGGATTGAGGTCTTCGCGCTGGATGTTTTCAACCAGCGTCATCTCAAGGGCGAGTTCATCCGGGACCTGGCGAACGATTGCGGAAACCTTGCCGAGGCCTGCGCGCTGCGCTGCTCGCCAGCGGCGTTCCCCCGCAATGAGTTGAAATCTATTCCCAACCGGGCGGACCACGAGAGGTTGAATGATGCCGCTAGCCTTGATAGAGCGTGCCAGTTCGTCGAGAGCTTCCTCGCGGAATCGAGTCCGAGGCTGGTACGGACTTGGCTCGATCAGATCAATGTCAATTTGCTGGGGACCACTGGTGACAGGCTCACGAGCAGGCGCGACAGCGGCTCCCTGCGTCGTTGTGGCTACCGCACCTGGATGTTCTTGGACTGGAGCTACCGGAGCTTCAGGCTCCCGAATGAGCGCTCCGAGCCCCCGCCCCAACGCGTTTCTCGGCATTGCTGATGACCTCCTGGGCAAGCTGTGTATAGCCCTCAGCGCCCTTGCTATGGATATCGTAGAAAATAATAGGTTTACCAAAACTCGGTGCTTCGGCGAGCCGAACATTGCGTGGGATCACACTTTGGAAGACCTGTGCTCCGAAGAAGCTGCGGAGATCGGTCGCCACCTGCCGCGATAATGTCGTCCGCTCATCGTACATTGTCAGCAAAATTCCTTCGATTTCGAGGCTGGGATTGAGTGTTCGACGAATTCGCATGAGCGTGTCGAGAAGTTCAGAAACGCCTTCGAGAGCCAGGTATTCACATTGGATGGGAACGAGAACGGAATTGGCTGCAACTAGGGCATTCAACGTTAGCAAGTCCAACGCTGGCGGGCAATCTAGCACAATGAAGCGAAAGCGATCCTGAACTTCACGCAGGAAATTCTGCAGCCTGTATTCACGATTTTCAGAGGTTACGAGCTCAACCGCGGCCCCAGCCAGGTTCTTGTCGGCGGGGACGACATCTAAGCCGTCAACTTGCGATTTTTGGACGATTTTCTCGAATGGTTCGTTCAAAATGAGTGCATGGTAAAGCGTACGGCGGGATGGATCCTTCGGAAAGCCAATGGCGGCAGTTGCGTTTGCTTGTGAGTCACAGTCGACGAGGAGAGTGGGTTGGTCGGCGGCGGCGAGACAAGTCGCAAGATTTACTGCTGAAGTGGTTTTTCCAACACCACCTTTCTGATTAGCTACCGCGATAATACGAGCCAAGCCGTCCCCCAAACCCGCGAAAATTTAGCAAAGATTGGAGGGGCAAGCAAGATGTTTCACGTGGAACGCATTTTGGGCTGTGGAAGTGCCTAGTACTGAAAGTGTTCCACGTGGAACGTATGTAGTGAAATTTTGGTAGTGAGCTGTTTCACGTGAAACAAGTCTCCCCGAAGTTCTCGTCCAGAGTTCGGTTGAATCCACTGTTCCACGTGGAACAGTGGAATGCCCCTGGATTGCTTGCTTATGCCTTGCGAGACCCGACGAGGAGGAAACGGCGAATAGAGTGTGGGATTGGCTTCGGCTCCTCCCAAGACCAAGTGCGGAGTCGGCGCACTGACTCCGCGTCCTGGGCGCCTATCCAGAGCGCCACTTTTTGTGCCGAGATGGCCGGCGAAGATGCCCAGTCCAGGAAGGGACCGAACTCCCCCACGGCACGGGAGCACACGACGTCCAATGGCGCCACTTCCTCGGAAAGCTCCTCGTAGCGACTTACTAGGACGCGAACGCCTGTAAGTCCAAGTTCACGAACGACTTCAGTCAAAAAGGTGGCCTTCTTCATGTTCGATTCTATTAAGAACAAGTCGATGCTCGGCTGAACAATTTTCATCGGGATGCCCGGAAAGCCGCCACCGGAGCCTACGTCGGCCAGCCGACACTTTTCCACAGGCACCACAGTTGTACCAAATGCAGATTCACAGATATGACGATATAGTATCTCAATGGGATCGCGAATAGCGGTGAGATTCATCTTGTCATTCCACCGCAACAATACGTCCATATATTGTTGAATTTGCTTGACTTGCTCCGAATTTGTGGGAACTTGGAATTCGCCAAGCGCGCGCTGGATCGCCTCATCAGAAGGGAGCTGGGGTTTCCCTGTTTGCATAATAGTAATAGAAAAAATTCCTTAGCTCTTTCAAAAATTGAATTAACCTATTTATTTTCAACTAGATACCGTTTTCCCGCATATCCGGCGACAATATCCACAGCCGCGTGCCAGAAGACAACGGGTACAAGGGTATCGTACAAGATTCGAACCAATCCGAAAACTGTACCGAGTAACAGGGTACCCACCATACCGCTCCGGCCCTGATAGGCATGGGCAAGTCCGAACATGACGGAGGAGCCAATCAGAACAGCCCAAGTCGGCAAGGAGATGTGGGAAAGAGCGGCAAACACAAAGCCGCGATAGAGGAACTCTTCGCAAATCCCAGCAGTAATCGATAAGCATACGAAAAGGAGGGCCTCTTTTTCTGAATGCGGAAATATTTTGGCGGCGAGCACACGGATCTTCTCAACGGCCGGGTTATTGGACCGACCTACACGCCGGAGGTTAAACCAATGGGCAATTCCTAAAAGAACGCCACCCACAATTCCGATCAAGAGCAACTCAAGGGTCGGTTGGAATTTCAGGCCAATCTGAGGAAGCGTGAGCCCACGCGCGAAAGCTCGCCAGGCTACGAAAACGGTAATGGTCCACTGCGCGGCAATCGATGAGAGGTACAGAATGACGCGCTCGCGGCCGGAGATTTCAGGCAAGGCGAGAAGACGCTGTAGGCGGGACCAACCCCTCCAGGGGACAACTACGATAAGAATGAAAAAGATGAGAAAGAAGTCCCAGGGCACCGTGCGATGAGAGCATGAGACGCGCAGGTCGCGCAAGTTGAGGCAAAAGATCTCGACAAACAGAAACCCCTGACATCTCTATAATGGAGCGCGTTCGAAAGACGCTGAGAGGGAACAGTCGTGACCGAAACTCTGAAGTTGACTGCAATGGCAAAAGCCGCGGGCTGCGCGGCGAAATTAAATCCGGCCACGCTCGAAAGCGTGCTGCGCAAACTGCCTCGACAAACCGACGCAAATGTTTTGGTGGGGTTCGATACGAACGACGACGCGGGAATTTATCGCGTGAATGCTGAATTGGCGCTTGTGCAAACCGTGGATTTTTTTACGCCGATTGTGGATGAGCCGGAACTTTTTGGTGCGATTGCAGCAGCGAATGCGCTGAGCGACGTGTTTGCCATGGGAGGGAACCCGATTTCTGCGCTTTCGCTCGTGGGATTTCCGGAAAAAGCCGATCCGAAAATTTTGGAACGTATTATTCGCGGCGGACTGGCAAAGATGCAGGAAGCAGATTGCAGCGTAATTGGCGGACACTCGATTCGAACCGACGATATGTTGTTCGGATATGCGGTGACGGGTGTTGTTCATCCAGAAAAATTTTGGAGAAATGTCGGCGCGCGCACAGGCGACGTACTTTTGTTCACAAAACCACTGGGCACGGGTGCGATAACGACCGCACTGAAAAAGGAGCAAGCTTCCACAGCATCACTCGAAGGGGCAATTAAGGCGATGACAGCGCTGAATGCTGCGGCGGCGGAAGCGCTGAGAGAAGTTGAAAGAAATTCAAATGTACAAAATCCGATTCATGCCGTAACAGACGTCACCGGATTCAGTTTTTTGGGTCACGCGCGCGAAATGGCCCTCGGAAATCCAACAGGAGGAATCGACCCCGTCTCCTTTGAAATTGAACACTCAGCGTTCACGTATTTACCCGGCGCGGTGGAAGCGGCGCGCGAAGGTCATTTGTCTGCGGGACTAAAGAACAATCGAGCTTTCATTGGCGACTGCGTTGCGTTTGGACCGAAAGTTTCCGCCGAGCATCAGGCACTCCTGTTTGATCCCCAGACTTCAGGCGGTCTGTTGGTTGCTGTAGATGCAAGAGCGGCGGAACTTGCCCATGAGCTTTTGCAACTGCATGGCGCTCTGGCATCACCGGTCGGCATTGTGGTACAGAAAAAATCGCCGTTGATTTCCGTGAGCTGACGAACCTACTCTCTCGTCTTCAAACATGGACACAATCACTCACGGAGTTGCCGGCGCATTGATGAGCAAGGCGCTCTTTGGCGGGGAAGATCTTTTCTCGCGGAAGAACATGAATCGCGGGCGCGTTGTCACCTGGGCCACAATGCTCGCAGCAATTTTTCCTGACTCAGACATTTTTCGCGACTGGTTTTCTCACAACGATATGCTCCTGATGACTTGGCACCGGAGCATCACGCATTCGCTCTTGTGCCTGCCGGTCTTTGCCGTGCTACTGGCACTAACCACGCAGTGGATTGCTCGCTGGAAGAGATGGGAAATGCCTTCACTTCCGGTCTTAATAGGAATTTATGCTGCTGGACTCTTGAGCCATATTTTCTTGGATCTGGTGACGACCTTCGGGACGATGATCTGGTCACCGCTCGAATGGTCCAGGCCCGCATGGGATCTCTTGTTCATTGTGGATTTTACATTCACAGGAATTCTACTCGTGCCACAACTGCTGGAATGGGTGAACCGCGACACAGCCCACACAAAACAGCGCGCGTTGATGATGTGGGTGATTTTTGTTCCATCGCCTTTTTTGATTGCTGCAATTGGACGAATTGTCGGCGCGCCGATTTCTGACGTAGCTGTGATTGCCGCGTGCTTGCTATTTTCCTTGATTTTTTTGCTGCCGGTATTTCGCGGATGGGGCGCGCGAATCAGGCCTGTTGGCTGGAGCCGCGGCGGACTTGCACTGGCGTGTCTTTACCTAGCGGCGGCTTTCTGCGCGCATTATGCCGCGCTCGAACGAGTGAAGAGTTTCATTGCGATGGAGCAAGTTAAGCCTGAGTCTTATGGAGCACTGCCATTTCCACCGTCACTTCTGAATTGGGACGGCCTTGTTCGAACGTCGCGCGGCGTCTATGAGTTGCCGATTGATTTGAGCAAGCGCAATTCCTTTGAAGTCGCAAAAAACGGAGCGGCCGCCGACCTCAACGTGCCAGCCATCGAATACAAATATTCTCCCGATGCACCGACGAATCAGTGGATCGAACGTGCCAAGCGACTACCTGAAGTTCAAACGGTGTTTTGGTTTGCGCGATTTCCTGTGACGCAATTTCACGTGGAAAATGGCCAGCCCGTTGTAGAGATCTCTGATTTGCGGTTTCCCCGGATGCGGCCGGATCGCCCCGGGGGATTCACCTATCGAGTGCGATTCGACGCCGACGGCAAATTGATTTCACAGGGTTGGATAAGGCGCTAGCGTTACTGCTAGCGCCAGCCTGATTCCATAACAACCTACTTGTTTCTTGCAGGCTTCGAAGCCGGAGTCAGCGGGTGCGTTCGGTTCAAATACCACTGCTGCACGATGCCGACGAGGCTGCTCGTCAAAATATAGACGGCGAGTCCAGATGAGATTGGGAAAACGATGAACATACCCGCGAATGTGAGCGGCATGAACTTCATCATGGCCTGCTGCTGCGGATCGGTCGTAGTCATCGGCGTCATCTTCGTCGCCAAATACATCGAGGCAGCCATGATGACTGGCAGGATGTAATAAGGATCTTTCGCGGAAAGGTCGGTGATCCAGCTGAACCAGGGAGCGTGCCGCAATTCGATGGCGTTGCGCAGCGCGGTGTTCAAGCCGATCCAAATGGGCATCTGCACAAGCATCTGGAAGCAGCCGCCCACTGGATTGATTCCTTCGCGCGCGTACACAGCCATCACTTCCTTATTCATTTCCGCTTTGCGCGGATCTCGCATGGAATATTTCTTGTAGCGCTCATTAATGGCTTTGATTTCCGGCGCTACGCGCTGCATTTTCAGCGTCGTCTTGTAACTGGAGATGCGCAGCGGGAAGAGCAACATGTTAATGATGAGCGTCATCACGACGATGGCCCATCCCCAATTCGGAATGTATTTTTGCAGCCACTTCATACCGTGGAAGAGCGGATCTGCGATGATTTCGAGCCAGCCAAAGTTGACGAGTGCATGAAGCGGCGGCGTCATCTTCTTTAGCAAATCGTAGTCTTTCGGGCCGACGAAAATGCGAAGCGAGGTTTGCGGCGTTCCCGCTGTGGCCACCTGGGGGACGGGCTCCGGCAGATCCTTGCCGTCAATTTGGACCGGGTGCCATTGTTTCCAATAGCGCGTTTCCAGACGGCCCGGTGCGCCGCCTTCGTCAGGCAAAAACACCGCGGCGAAGTAGCGATCTTCAATGCCGGTCCAGTCTTTGCTGCCCCACCAAACGCCGCGCGCAACTTTGTCCCAGTCATCTACCTTTTTGTACGGCAGCGCATTGAGTTTGCCTTGCTCGCTGTACACCACATTGACGGTTTCGATTGGCCGCGGATTGGTAACCGTCAAATCGCCGAAGCCGCCGAGCCAGGCTAGGCCTGCGGTTAGTGGCTTGCCGTCATACTTCGCACTAACTTCAGCCTTCGAAACGTAGCTCTCGTCAAAATGAAACTTCTTCGTGATTTCAAGGTGCCCATCGCTCCAGGTGAAGGAAAGGTCAGCTGGAGCTTTCAAATTGTCGGACGCCGACGAAACGTACAGCGCGGAGTTGGCAGCAGATTCGAGATTGACGTCATCGAGGGCAAGTGCAAACGGCCAGCCGCCTACTTCCTGGGACGTCTTTGCGTGGACGAGATCGAGCATCTGGCGAGGTTTCGCGTCATCCAGATACTTCTTGAGCTGCCAGCTCCTTACCACGCCGCCACGATTCGAAAATTCCACCCGATAGAGATTGCTCTCGACGACAATGGTTCGCTCTTGCTTATCCCCGATCACAGCGGTAGGCGCTGCAGGGGGCGCCGGTTTTGCCGTATTTGCGGAGGGCGCAGGAGCCGTGGATTGAGTGGCGCTCGACGGAACACCAGTTGTCGAAGGCGAAGTGACGGCGGAATTGTTTTGCTGAGGCGTTTGCGGCGAAGGCTTTGGTCCGAAAAACTTCGCCCATGCCAAAATCACGATGATGGAAAGAGCCGATGCGATGAAAATGCGGAGTTCCGGCTTGAGACCCTTGCCTTGCGATCCTTGTGGAGCGTCGCTCACGAATGTACCTCGGTGTTACCACTGATGTGATTCGGATTCATTTCTTCCCAAGTCTCCGGAACAGGGTCGTACCCAAATTTCCTTGAAAGTGGATGGCAACGCAGCAAGCGCTTCGTGCCAAGCCAGATGCCGCGCAGCACGCCGAAGCGCTCAATCGCTTCGTAGGCATACATCGAACAAGTGGGCTCGAAGCGGCAGCTGCCTGCAAAGAGAACCGACAAATACGCTTTGTAGCAACGAAGTGCGAAGAGGGCGGCGCGAACGAGAATAGAGTGCTTGCGCATTACAGTTTCAGAAGGCGCAGAAAGTCTGCCGTCAGCGCCTCGAATGGCGCTTTCGCCACCGAACTCTTCGGATGAATCACGATGTCCCATCCCGCGGGAATCTCCTCCCGGTGCAGCCGCGCGATTTCCCGCAAGCGGCGCCGGATTCGATTGCGCACAACCGCGCCGCCGAGAGCCCTCTTGATGCTGAAGCCAAACCGGCTCTGCGGGAGATTGTTCGCCTTTACAAAAGCTGTGAAGTGGGAACTCGAACGGCGCTTTCCGGCCCGATAGACGGCGTCAAATTGCGCCTTCTGCGTGAGCCGGATTTCGCGCGGAAACTCCTGCCCGGATTTACTCGGGCGTAAGGCGATGGCGTCCCTTCTTACGGCGCGACGCAAGAACCTTGCGGCCGCCAACGGTCTTCATGCGCGAGCGGAAACCGTGCGTTTTTGCGCGACGGCGCTTGCGCGGTTGATATGTGCGCTTTGGCAAAGCAATCCCCCTGTTAGGTTACGCGTCGCGCGAGGCAAATCTTTCACGAAAAGCCCAAACGACACTGTACTGGCCGCTTTCGCGGCAGTTTCCGAAACTACAAGTGTACTTGGCACTCGCGGGCAGGGTCAAGAAAAGCGCTGCTACCTACTTTGCGGAGTGAGGCTTAACGCCGGTCCAGGTCCAGCTGCGAATCTTCCAGCCGCTCGCTTCTTTGTTCAGCACTGCGGTCATCTGACCTTCTTCTTGGAGTGGCTTGCCATGCTCTTTGTAGATGTAGAGGGTTGGAAGGACGACGTAGGCGAAGTTCCCCTCAACTTCGGTGCGGGTCGGATCTTTGTATGTGACTTTGCCATCGGTGACGCCTGTAGCTTGCGCGTGTTTGTCGTAAGCTTCGGCCCATTCGTGGGCGGCGTTCGGCCCGGACCAGATGTGCGGCGCGAATTCGTCCACGATGGTGATTGAACCGCTTGTTGCATACGCGGCAAATGCGGATTCCACTTTGTTAGTGTTGAAGCCGTCAATAAATTGGCGAACGGGAGCGGCGGGATCGTCTTTGACAGCCGGTGCAGCGGCGGACACGCAGAGAATCAGCGCGAGCCATACAACGAATGCTTGCTTCATGTAGAAATTCCTTTCAGGGAAATTCCATCAAGTGCGAACAAACTCGCACGGCCATTTCTTAACGTCAATCGAATTCAAGTATGTGTTTTAAGCTTCAGTTGGCAGCAGCAGGCATGGCGAATTTCGCGTCATCAACAGGCTCATTGAATTTCACGTCGTCAATCTTATAGACGAGCGTGATGTTGGGCGCGCTGATGCGGATCTGGTGGGCGAGTTGGAGGTCACCCGCGGCGCGATAGTCTTCAAAAATCAGATTCGCTTTCACAACAGTGCCGCTTTCGTCCGGACCTTCGGAATCTTCCGCAATGCGCAACCAGGATTTCTCGTCAAAGTACATCGTCAGGGTTTTCCCGCCTGGTTCATGAGCAACGGCAGTGATTGCATCGCGATCGCCCACTTTGGCGCGGCCGGTGACCTTCAGGTCTGGATAGATTTCCTTCAGCCGAACGTCCGAATCAAAAACGGTTTCCACTTTCGCCTGCTCCAGCTTCGCACCCGTCATTGCTTTTAGGCCGCTCTGTGGATCGGATACCCACCCGGCTTGGCCATCGAACGCTTCTTTATGCACATACTGGCCGTCCATAACGGACGTGATGCGCAGAATCTTGTTCGGCCGTTTGGCAAGGATTTCCATCTTTCCAGAGACACCAAAAGTGGGAATGTCCACCGTACCCGTCATGGTCATGGTTTGCAGCTTGGCCCATGCCTCTTTGCCGCCGCTGGCCTTTGCAAACTTGTCGCAGAGTTCATCCACGCTGGGTAGCTTAGCTTCGGCAGCTGCGGGCGGGGGATCTTTGGGAGCAGGAGCTGTCTGAGAGCGGGCTGGGGCAACGGAGATCAGTAGAATCGAAGCCAAACTGAAATAAGTCAATTTGCGATTCATGGGTTCCTCTTTCGAAGACGTTAGAGCTAGTGGTTACAGGGTATACGCAAATCCTCGGCCTAAGATATCGCCTAGGCGTTGTTTCTCGTCTTGTACTCGTCAAAGGCGGCGAGGAAGCGGTCGATGTCTTTCTTGAGCAGGTAATAGGGCGTGGAGAGCCGAACTTTGTGCGGAGCCGCGCCCCGGATGCGGATTTTCTTCTCTTTCCAGAGCGCGTTTTCGAGATCGGGCATTTTGACCGGAGCAACGGTAACCGTGGCGATGCCGCAGCGAAGCGCCGGATCAGGCGAAGTCCAGGATTGTGCGCCCCGCTTCATCATTTCCGCATGGATGTAGTCCGCCATGGCGCGATGGCGCTTTTCGATGCGGTCAAGGCCGATTTGATTGGCAAGATCAATAGCGGCACGTAAGCCTGCCAGTGTAGGAACATTCGAGCTGCCGATTCGCTGAAATTTCTCCGCGCGAATCTTCACGTCGTCCCAGCCTTCTGTGGCGATCGTGTTCCACACGCGATCAATCACTTCGTCGCGCACGTAAAGGAACCCACTCCCTTTGGGCGCTTGCAGCCATTTGTGCGGGCTGGAAGTGTACATGTCGCAGCCGAGGTCGTGCAGATTTAGCTTCATCATGCCAGTGACGTGCGCGCCGTCCACCGCGCTGAGAATTCCCTTTGAGCGCGCAAGGGCACACAGCTCTTTTGCTGGCAAAACGACGCCCGTGTACGTCGTGATATGGCTGAAGAAAATGACGCGGGTCTTTGGCGTAATCGCGTCCCTGAAAAGATTCAGTACCGTCGCCGCATTCGGCACAGGCTTAGGCAGCGTGACTTTCTTGACCACGATTCCGTAGCGCTTGGCGCGTAGATTCCAGGGATGTTCGCCCCCCGGGTGCTCCTGATCCGTGATGAGGACTTCGTCGCCGGCTTTCAGGTCAACGCCATTTGCGATGTAACTGTTCGCTTCGGTGGCATTTCGGAGCAGCGCGATTTCGTCGCGTTTGCAGCCGACAAATTCAGCAAGCGGATCGCGGAATTGATTCCAGGAGGCGTAACCCCAGATGGGATAGTCCTCGGGATCGGTTTGCGCCATTCTTTCCGATTCTTCATACGAATCGAAAACCGCTTTCAGCACTGGCCGCGGTGACGATCCCACTGTTCCGTTGTTTAGATAAACTTCGTCGTCTGGAATCAAGAATTGTTTGCGGAGTTCTGTCCAGTAAGCCTCTTCGTCTTTTTCGTAAAGAGAAGACGCAGGCAATTGAGCCGGTACATTTTCCAGAAGGTTTTCGAGTCGCGGTGCGAGCCCAAACACTCCGGCAACGCCACCAACGGAAGACAAAAATCCACGGCGATTCACCATCGCTACCTCCTATGAATGTTTGTGCGGATTCTACGCGCTCCGGCCTCGCCCAACAACCTTCGCAACTTGACCCTAATGTCGCGATCTTATTCGACCGCGTGCTCATTGAATGGTTCGATCCGCCAATGCGTTAAATCGCCCGTAAACGTGCCCTAAAATTAGCTGTAACCTGGCGTACGCATCGCACGTCTATCCCAACAATACATCGGGTGTTGGCCGATTGTTTCATTCCACAGCTCTGCCGAGGGTTACGGTCACACTCATGTACCCTGCTTTCCCTCGGCGGAGCCCCCGATAACCTCTTCGCGCAATCGTTTGACCCTGCCTCTTTGCAACCCTAAAATGAATTGAAAGAAAACGGACCGATTTTCCATGTTTGAGAACCTAACAGAAAAGCTCCAGCGAACATTCAAGAATCTCCGCGGACAAGGCAAGCTCACGGAAGAGCACCTGGACACTGCCCTGGCCGAAATTCGAGAAGCGATGCTGGAAGGCGACGTTGCCGTCAGTGTCGTGGATGAGCTGCTGACCAACATTCGCAGCAAAGCGCTCGGTAGCGAAGTGATGCTGCAGCTCTCCCCAGATCAACAGGTTTTGAAGATTGTTCGCGATGAGCTGGCGACGATGCTCGGCAAACACGCCAAGCCACTCTTCGCGTCGCGCCCGCCTTCGGTTTGGATGATTGTCGGCTTGCAAGGTTCTGGTAAAACGACCACTACCGGAAAACTCTCGAAATGGCTTACGCAGCATGGGCACCGCCCACTCGCGGTTTCCACAGACGTCTATCGCCCAGCTGCCCGCGAACAGTTGGCCCAGGTAGCAAAAGCAATTGGAACGGCGGTCTGGCCTGGAACGGGGACTGACAAGCCTCTGGAAATTGTGCGCGGCGCGATTAAGGAAGCGAAACTTTCTGCCTCAGACGTGATTCTCGTGGACACTGCTGGCCGCCTGCACATTGATGATGAGCTTATGAACGAGCTTTTGATGCTCAAGAATGAACTGAATCCGAGCGAAATTCTGTTCATTGCGGATGCGATGATCGGTCAGGACGCAGTTCGTTCCGCCGGTGAATTTCACAAACGCCTTGGATTGACGGGCGTGATTCTGACGAAGTTGGACGGCGATGCTCGCGGTGGCGCCGCGCTTTCTATCAGCAAGGTCAGTGGTGCTCCGGTGAAGTTCGTGGGTCTGGGTGAAAAATACGACGCGCTGGAAGGCTTTTATCCGGAGCGCATTGTTTCGCGTGTGCTCGGCATGGGCGACATCATGTCGCTCATCGAACGAGCAGAACTGGCCGTAGACAAAAAAGCTGCGATAGAGCTGGAGCGCAAGCTCCGCAAGAATGAATTTACACTCGAGGATTTTCGCGATCAGCTGCGCCAGATTCGCAAGATGGGTCCACTGGAACAGATCGTGGACATGCTCCCGAAAATGGGACCGCTACAAAACATCCCCAAAGACGCAAAGGTGGACGAAGGAAAGCTGAAGCAGGTCGAAGCCATCATCAACTCGATGACAAATCAGGAGCGGCTCGACCACAACCTCATCGACGGCAAGCGCCGCAAGCGCATCGCAAAGGGAAGTGGCACATCAGTGCAGGACGTCAACTCAGTCTTGAAGCAGTACATGCAAATGCGAACTATGATGAAGCAGTACGGTACCATGGCCGCGCGCGCAAAAATGAAAGGCCTCGGCAAACTGGCTGGTCTTTCGTAGCACTTTCGTATTTATTTCGAATCTATATATATATCCGCAACACGGGTCGCCAACGCCCCCGGATCCAAATCCGTTCGATTGCAGAGAACAATCACCGTCAATCCGTCTTTGGTGAACCGCTGAATCGCGGTTTTAAACCCCATCGTCTCGCCGTAGTGCCACATCCGTTCGTGCCCTTTGTATGGATCGAGGAACCAGCCAAAACCATACTCAACCTTTATTCCTTTCAGTGCAGAGGGTGCATCTTCAGGCAGCGTACTTGATCCATATTTCGCAGCCGTCAATGCGGGTTTCATTTCTTCTTCACTCAGCAGCACGTGATTGCGCAGCGCGTCGTCCCACTTGGACAAGTCATCCACACTTGAATAAACGCCCCCGTCGCCAAGCGTGGCCGAAGTGGAACTTTGGTCTGTTTCCTTGAACGCCTCTTTTTCTTTTGAATGCCCGTAGGCACGATTTGGTACCGAGTTTTTGCTCTTTTGGTAGACGACAGTGTCCGCCATCTTGAGCGGCAGAAAAATGCGCTCGTGCAAGAATTCTCCGAATGATTTTCCCGAAACTTTTGCGACGATCAAGCCAAGTACGACGTAACCCGAATTGCTATAGTCCCATTTTGTTCCTGGCTCGAATTTCCCTTTTGTCGCTTTCTCAAGGAGTTGCAATACTTCCGGATCTTGAATCTGTTTGTCGGAACTCCAAATCGGTCCTTTTTCCTCCTCCTTTGCTTCCATTAAGTCCTCATAGTCCGGTAGGCCGCCGGTATGATTCAGAAGTTGCAGAACTGTGATCTTCTTTCCGTAATCGCGAAATTCGGGGAAGAGCTCGCCGAGCGTCGCATCGTAAGTGAGCTTCTTGTCATGAACGAGCAGCATCACGGCCATGGCCGTGAATTGCTTGCTCACAGAGGCCAGACGGAAATTTGTCTTTGTATCGATTCTTGCCCCTGTCCTAAGTTCCTTGGCTCCGTAACCGTGCTCAAAAATCACAACTCCATTCTTTTTTACGAGAACAGCCAGTCCCGGCGTCTTGTCTGTGGCCAAGCCCTCAAATACGGCTCCAACCTGTTTCTCGCTCGGCCGTAGCTGATTCTGCCCAGCCGCGATGGATGCCCCCAAAAGAGACGCCATCGCGATTAGCCCTATCCTCCTATCCTTCAACCGCACACGACCCTCCGGCAACCGCAGCAGCTTACCATTGCCGGGTCATTCATACTCCCGTAACAACCGGCTGGTATCACTTCTGTTCCCCAATACCCTTTAAGAGCCCCTATGGCCCGCGTCCTATTAGATGATCCGCGCTATTATCTCAACCGCCATGTGCAGTGGCTGCAGTTCAACCGCCGTGTTCTTGAAGAGGCTCGCGATATCGGTAATCCTCTCCTCGAACGCGTAAAGTTTCTAGCAATTACCGCCAATAACCTCGATGAGTTCGTTGAAGTTCGCGTCTCCAGCTTCCTCCAGGAAATCGAACAAGGGACACAGCGTATCAGTCCCGACGGGCTTACCGCCGAGCAGGAACTTGCCAAAGTAACCGAAGCGATGCATGTCTTTGTCCGCGACCAGTACAAATGCTGGAACGATGAACTTTTGCCCGCCCTGGCGAAACAGTCGATTCGCGTTCTCTCTGTTGAGGAGTTGGACCCCAAAGCAGCGCAATTCGCAAAGTCATTCTACGAACGTCGCGTTTACCCGATGCTTACGCCGGTTACCGTCGATCCTTCGCATCCATTTCCGCACGTTTTGAATAAGGCGCTTTGTATTTCGTTCTTGCTGCGTCGCAAACGCGGAGCGAACACAAAGCCGCTTTTTGGAGTAGTCACCGTCCCTCGCGCCCTGCCGCGTCTCTTGCGCGTACCAGCGGATGGCGATGCCGTTCATTATGTATTTCTCCACGACATCATCTCTGGCTACGCGCCGAAGCTCTATCGCGGTTACGAAATTCTGGCGACTGCTCCATTTCGTATTACGCGCAACAGCAATCTTTACCTGGAAGAAGAAGAGGCGCGTAGCTTGCTCGATGCAGTCGACTCGCAAGTCGCGCAACGTCGTAAAGGATGGGCAGTGCGCCTGGAAATTGACGCGGGCGCGCATCCGGACATCGTTGACCGCCTCACCGGCACATTCGAACTTGATCCGTCGCTCGTCTTCCGCGTCAACGGCCCTGTAAATTTGCAACGTCTCTTCCAGCTTTACGAAGAAACTCCGCGTCCTGACCTGAAATACCCGCCTTTCTCTCCACGGCAGGTTCGCATCGGCCGGGATGCCGATTCGCTCTTTAATACGCTTCGCCGGCAGGACGTTCTGCTCCATCACCCATACGATTCCTATGACGGCGTGGTGAATTTTCTGGAAACGGCCGCCCACGATCCGCGCGTGCTCTCCATTAAGCAAACGCTTTACCGCACCAGCCACGATTCACCTGTTGCGCAGGCGCTCCTTGAAGCAGCAGGCAAGAAGGAAGTCACCGTCGTCGTTGAGTTGAAGGCGAGCTTTGATGAAGCTTCAAATATTCGCTGGGCCCGCAGCCTGGAAGATGCCGGTGTGCAAGTTTTCCATGGCCTCGTTGGCCTAAAGACACACGCAAAACTTGCGCTCGTTGTTCGTCATGATCCTGATGGGAAAATCCGACGCTACGCACACCTGGGCACCGGCAACTACAATCCTTCCACGGCACGGTTCTACACTGACTTCAGCCTTTTCACGCGAGACGATTCCATCACGTCTTCCGTCCACGACGTGTTTAATTTTCTTACTGCGTACGCCGAGCAGCCTCATTACAAGCCGCTCGTGGTGGCGCCAACGGACCTTGCCAAAACGACAATTGGTTTAATCGATCGGGAAGCGCGCCATGCAAAACGCGGCAGGCCTGCGCGCATTATCGCCAAATTCAACGCACTCCTCGATCCTCCCGTAATTCAAGCGCTTTATCGAGCCTCACAAGCCGGTGTTGAAATTGATCTCATCGTTCGCGGCCAGTGTGCACTTGTCCCTGGCCTTCGCGGCATCAGCAGTCGCATCCGTGTGCGCAGTGTTGTAGGCCGTTTCCTGGAGCACAGCCGGATTTTTTATTTTGCCAACGGCGGCGATCCCGATCTCTATCTCGGCAGCGCCGATTGGATGCCACGCAATCTTTACGCGCGTGTCGAAGTACTCTTCCCCGTCAAGGATCAACAGCTACGTGAACGCATCTGTAACGAAGTTCTGGCAGCATATCTATCGGATACGCGCAAAGCTCGCCTATTGGAGCCGACCGGTTGTTACTCTCGTCCCCACTCTGTGCGCAATGGACACGGTTTCTCCGTCCAGGAATACTTACTTCATCTGGCCCAGACCGAATCACTGCCAATAAGTGGCAGCCGCAACGGTAGAGCAAACTCCAAGCTGGAGCAGATTCTCAAGGTTTCCGCAGAGAATCCGCCAAAGGCCGACTCCGCCGAGCCGGTGACTTCCGCAGACAGGCCGGGCGAACAGCCAGCCCGCAGCAATTAATGGTTCTTGTACGGGTTTCGGGTGCGGCTAACCGCCAAAGCCTCTTCCACTCGCGCATTGCTCCAAAGCCCCCTTCCCGGTACAATTAATGGGTTCAGGAGGAATGTTTTTGTGTTGACGATTCGTCTGTCTCGTATTGGCAAGAAAAAGAAGCCTTTTTACCGGGTGGTGGTGATTGAGAGAACTCGCCCCCGCGATGGCCGCGTTGTGGATGCAGTAGGCACTTATGACCCGCTCCAGAAGCCGGCAGGCATTAAGCTGGACGCAGACCGCGTGAAGCATTGGCTTAGCAAGGGCGCTCAGCCGAGTGATACGGTTCGCAGCTTCATCAAATTGCAGAAGATTGCCTAGAGTTTCTTAGTCCTTACGGTACCCTCGGCCTCTCCCAGGTTAGCGTTTTTGCTCGTGGAGGTGCCCTATGAAGGAACTGGTGGAACATATCGCCAGGGCTCTCGTAGACCATCCCGAGGATGTGCAAGTTTCCGTGGTGGAAGGGCCGCAGAGCGCGGTCCTTGAACTCCGGGTGCACGCGGAAGACCTGGGCAAAGTCATCGGCAAGCAAGGCCGTACGGCCAAAGCGATCCGCACACTGCTCGCTGCCAGCGGCATGAAGCTCCGCAAACGATACACGCTCGAAATAATTGAAGATTGAGTTTTGCTCAGAGCTATTTTTAGTGTGATTCTTGGCAATCACTCATTGATTTGTCATCCTGAGTGCGCCATCTGGCGCGTGAAGGATCTCAACTTATCCCTACGCAATGCCTCACCCCGATCAAAAATTCGTCACGATGGCCCGCATCCTTCGTTCCCGCGGAAACAAGGGTGAAGTAGCCGCGGAACTGTTCACCGACTCTCCTGATCGCTTGAAAACCATGCGTGACTATTTCTTGGCCGATGGCGAATCCGCGCCTCGACCTGTTCAACTGAAATCATTTTGGGCAGATCGCAACCATCCTGGCTTCGGTGTTTTTCATTTCGATGGAGTGACCTCCATCAACCAAGCCGAAAAGCTTCGTGGCCTCGAAATTCAAATTCCATTTGAGCAACGGATCTCGCTGCCAGTCGGCAGCTATTTTGTCACGGACTTAATCGGCTGCTCCGTTTTTGAACTTTCTTCCGCCCCGCAAGCCGTCGCATCTCCCCCGTGCTCGCTCGCTGAAGCACCCTCACTGCTTGGCAAAGTCCGCGATGTGTATTTTCCCGGCGAATCTCAGCCCGGCACTCCGCTTCTCTCCGTTGATACAAACTCAGGTGAGTTCCTCATCCCTCTCGCAGAAGATATCTGCACGCGAATTGACACCGCCGCCCGCCGCATCGAAGTCCTTCTCCCTGAAGGCCTCAGGGACCCAGACGATCCTGAGTGACGCATGACCCGCACTTCACAAATTCTTTGGGTTCTCTTCAAGACAGCAATCTTCACTGCTCTCGCGCCTTTCACCGTTGGGCTGCTTCTGCCGGCGTACCTTGATTCGGCGTTCGGGCCGCCTTTTGACGGCGTGGATTACGGCATAGAAAACTGCTCAATTTGGTGCACCAGGTCCATGCAGCTGAGCCCGTTTTTTCTCGTAACTGGAGTAGTTATTTACTTGTGGTGCGCTTGGGATTTCGCTGTCAAAGGTATGGGCACGCCTGCGCCAATCGATGCGCCCAAAAAACTGATCGTTAACGGACTTTACAGATTCGTCAGAAATCCCATGTATCTTGGCGTGTTCTGCTTGACTATTTCTGAAGCGATGCAGTGGAGGTCGCTGACTGTTCTTCTTTACTTGATCTTCGTCACCACTTGTTTTCATCTCTTCATCGTTCTCTACGAAGAGCCTCATCTCCGAAAGGTCTTTGGCGAACAGTATGAGGAGTACTGCCACAACGTCCGTCGCTGGCTTCCGCGGATAACCCCGTATCGTCAGCAGACTACTTAACTTCTATCGTGGTTACGCTTAGAGCAGGCAGCGTCACCTTTAACGAGCTTCCGCTCGCGGCCATAGTCCCGGCGGAGACTGGTCGAACTGGGTTTTGCCCCGCTGCAGTCGTCGCAGTCATTTGATAGAGCGTCGCAATTCCAGACAACGACACCCCGTTGATCGCCGTCACTTGTGAAGAAGTTGAACGATTGATCGCCACGAAAATGTAATGCCCTGATGTCGAGCTGTCTGAACTCGCATAAACCATCACTTTGGAAACGTCGCTGGACGTTGCCTGCAGCGATGTATCGCCAAACACGGCATTGGCCCCGTCAAATCCGCGATAGGCACGGAAGCCACCCATTGCGTAATCGTATGTTCCGCCCGGAGGCCAGAAGCTCGCCGCAAACAGGTTTTGCATCCCAAAAATTCCGAGGAAGTCCGCTTGCGCAATCGTTCCTGCAATGTGATTCCATCCACCGCCTTCATATTCCGTAATGGAAATCCTCATGCCGGGATTTTCCGCATTAATCTTTGCCTGCAGCCGTGGCAACAATTGAATCGGCGAGTTGCCCAATTCCTGGTAAATCCATGGATTGCTATTTCCATTCGCGGCGTCATTGAAAGTTGGATCCCACAACACGCGCGGGCTCTGCACGATGAGCTGCACTTGAGCCGCGCTCAGCGTAGTGCCAGTTAAGTTCAAGATTCGCGTGCTGCTCGAATCGTACTCCTCCGGATACCAATGGAAGTCATACACGTCCACCAGAGGCCTTCCGTACGAGGTGGAAGCCGTCTTGATTGCTTGCAAATATTTGTCCGGGAACCAGTTTGTTCCGGTCGGGGTAGAGGAAAGTTCGCCCTGCCAGTTGTATAGCCCCTGAAATCCGTAGTGCACCGGCCCGAAAATCGTGGCGTTCGGAAATTGGTCTTTTATTGCTTTCGTCAGCGTGATCGTCTTCGTGATGTAGTTGTCCGAAGTGACCGGCGAGCTGCCTTGAATTTCCGCGTGCGTGGAATTCCAGAGTTCCGGCTCATTGTCCAGACTGATGAACGTGGGGTGGCTCGTCGGATTCATTCCAAAGATATTCTTGCCGCTAAATTTCTGGTCGAGCGCCCACACAAATTCGTCCATGTACACATTGTTGTCTGTGGAAGCTGCAGGGGGCGTTAGCGTAAACGCTGCGGCGGATACCGTGCTCTTCTTGTCCACCACAGGTCGAAAATACGCCAGGTTTGGAAACGGTTGTCCCACCTGCACCAGAGCAGTATCTTTCGAGACATATCCCTGCATCTGCACGGTAATTAGGCTCGCCAGTCCGTCCTGCTGGTCTCCGGCAATAAATAGGCGCACGGATTCCGCGGGAATTGCTGCATTGCACGTTCCGTTGCACAAATAATTGTCGTTTTCGTAGAAGTAGTCGCTACCCGCATTCGATCCGTTGTTGATCCAGTTGTACGCCGTCCAGCGATTTCCGCCATCGCGATCAAAAGTCAGCAAAGCAGGCGCGTTCGTATTTCCCGAGTAGAAATTCGTGCCGTAGATGTAAGGCGAAATGGTATGGGTTTTCGTCGGGTCTACCGTAATCGTCACGTTCACAACTGCGGCGGCTGGAGTGGCACTCACTTGCGAAGAATTAGCACTCTCCCCCGCCGAATTCACCGCGCTTACAACGTAGTAGTAGGTCGTCCCATCTGTTAATCCGGAATCGCCAAAGCTCGCCGAGGTTGGCGCGGCAATTTGCGCATAGCCAGTTCCACTCGTCGTCGAGCGCTTCACGTGATAGCTGGTCGCTCCGCTCACAGCGTTCCATGTCAGGCTGACTGCCGTGTCACCGGCCGTCGCAACCAATCCCGTTGGCGCTCCAGGAATTGTCACTGCCGCCTGTGGCGTTGCATTGACTTCTGCAGAATTGCCGCTCTCGCCGGAACTGCTCACTGCGGTCACAACGTAAAAATACTTTGTTCCATTCGTCAGCCCAGTGTCCGTGTACCCGTTCGTGGTCGGCGCAGCAATTTGCGTCTCTGTTCCACTATTTGTCGAACGCTTTACGTGGTAGCTCGTCGCTCCACCCACAGCCATCCAGGACAGCACCACTTGTTTGTCGCCGGCGGTTGCTGTTACGCCTGCGGGTGCCGAAGGTGGCGGCACATTCGGTGTGGCATTTACTTCGCTCGAATCCGCGCTCGTTCCATACGAGTTGTAAGCTGCCACCGTGTAATAGTATTTCGTTCCGTTCGTTACCGAACTGTCGGTGTAGCCGGTTCCCGCTTGTGCGGCGATTTGTGCTTCTGCTCCGCTCGTTGTGGAGCGCTTCACGTAATAGCCCGTCGCGCCGCCACTCGGGTTCCACGTGAGTGTCACCTGTGCGTTTGCGCCGGTTGCGGAAAGTCCGGTTACAACAGCGGGAGCCGAACCGCCGCCCCCTCCGCCTCCGCTGCTTGAATATCCGCCGCAGCCAGCAATCATGCAGGCCAGCAGAACTGCTATCAGGACGTTTAGCATGAACAAAGGAGCTCTACGCTGTTCTTTGTGCATAGACATGGTTTCGATAGGAAGCCGGGCTTGGAAGTGTAGATTACTTCGCCCATACTCGCAGAAAATACTGTCCTCTCGTACAGAATTGGTGCTGCCTCCGGCCTTCGCCCTTCCTTCACGATTGCGCCGCCGTTTTCGATAAACTGTTTCCGCCAATCATGCGCTTCGATCTCATTACAATTTTTCCTGAATTTTTCGCCGGGCCCCTCAACCACGGCATTCTGCGTCGAGCGCAGGAGGCGGGAATTGTACAGGTCCATGTGCAAGACTTGCGCGAATTTACAAAAGACCGTCACCGGACCGTGGACGACCGCCCTTTCGGCGGGGGCGAAGGTATGGTTCTCAAACCCGAACCGCTTTTTGACGCAGTCGAATCCCTGCTCGGCCAATCCGTAGGCGATTCCGTTAAGAAAGTCGCGCTTCCAGAGAAAACCTCCATCATCCTTCTCTCCGCCGCCGGCAAACGTTTCGATCAGGAAACCGCTCGCCGCTTGGCACAAGAGGCGCGAATCATCTTCATTTGCGGCCGCTACGAAGGTGTCGACGAGCGCGTTGCCGAGCATCTCGCCACCGACGAACTTTCCATCGGCGATTTTGTATTAAGCGGAGGCGAACTCCCTGCAGCGCTTATCATTGATGCCGTCACCCGCCTTCTTCCTGGCGCGCTCGGCAACGAAGCCTCTTCACAAAATGAGTCGTTCAGTCTTCTTGAAGGAGCTGAGCAATCTCAAACAGCCCAGCTGCATAAAGCCTTGTCCGCACACCGCGCTCTTCTCGATTTTCCTCATTACACGCGCCCCGCTGACTTTCGTGGCTGGACCGTTCCAGAAGTCCTGATTGGCGGGCACCACGCGGAGGTCGCCAAATGGCGCCGCCAGCAAGCTATCGCAAAGACCCGCCGCAATCGCCCCGATCTGCTCCCCTCGGAATAAAGCTGGCGATATACTGGTCGTCTCTTTTTCAACAGAAACAGCATCCAATCAGGCGCATTCATCGCAAGGGTTCTTATGGCAGTCAATCCGGCAGGCTCACTTAAGAAACCAATCGGCATCTTCTACGAACAGCAAAGTTGGTTCGTACCGCTTTTCACGCAACTCGACGCGCGCGGTGCAAACTGGGTTCGCGTTGATGCCCGCAACCATCAGTATGATCCTGCAGCTCCTGCTGAATATTCGCTCGTATTCAATCGCATGAGCCCTTCCGCCTGGCAGCGCGGCAACGGTCACAGCATCTTCTACACACTCAACTACCTGAAGCACTTGGAAGAAAAAGGCGTTCGCGTCGTCAACGGCTCGTGCGCGTTCGCCCACGAAATTTCCAAAGCCGTTCAGCTTACAAATCTCGACTCGCTCGGCCTTGGCTATCCAAAGGCTCGCGTCGTCAATCAGCCGTCGCAAGTCATGGAAGCGGCGGAGGCAATTGGCTACCCGCTCGTGGTGAAGCCCAATATCGGGGGCAGCGGCGCAGGCATCGAGCGTTTCGATTCGCCGGACCAGCTCAAGAAAGCCATCGCAGAAAATCGTCTCAGCTTTGGCATGGATCAAACTGCGCTCGTGCAGGAGTGTTTCACACCGCGCGAAGGTATCATCACCCGCGTCGAAGTCCTCGGCGGAAAATATCTCTACGCGATTCGCATTCGTACTGCTGGAAAAACCTACAATCTTTGCCCAGGCGATATTTGCCAGAGCACGAGCGGCGAAGAACTCGAGCGGCGCCCCGGCTGTCCGATTGACGCGCCGAAAAACGGTCTCGCCGTGGAAGCTTATGATCCGCCAGTGGAAGTCATCTCTGCCGTCGAACGCATCATGCAACTCGCGGGAGTTGAAGTCGGTGGAGTCGAATATGTCATCGACGATGCCACTGGCCGTCTCCTCTATTACGATGTCAACGCACTTTCCAATTTTGTCGCCGATCCCGAACGCATCATCGGCTTCAATCCTTATGCACGCCTTGCTGATTTTCTAATCGTCGAAGCGCAAGCCAACGAGGTGAAACAATCTGCGCAATCCCATCTCGCCGGAGCAGCCCGATGAGGTTCGGCTACTGGCTGCCTGTTTTTGGCGGCTGGCTCCGCAATGTCGCCGTCGAAAACATGGAAGCGAGCTGGTCTTACGTAAAACGCCTTGCGCAGCGCAGTGAACAAATCGGTTTTGACCTCACACTCATCGCTGAGCTCAATCTGAATGACATCAAAGGCGTCGAAGCGCCCTCGCTCGATGCCTGGTCCACGGCTGCCGCTCTTGCCGCTGTCACCGAACGCATTGAGCTCATGGTCGCCGTCCGTCCCACGTTCCATCAGCCCGCGCTACTCGCCAAGCAAGCCGCCAACATAGACCACATTAGCAACGGCCGCCTCACACTGAATGTTGTTTCTTCCTGGTGGGCCTCCGAAGCGCACAAATACGGCGTCGGCTTCGAGCAGCATGATGACCGCTACGCTCGCACAAGCGAATGGCTTGATGTTATTGACGGCGTCTGGAAGCAGGACCATTTTTCTTTTTCCGGAAAGCATTACCGCGTCGAAGACAACGTCCTTCAGCCCAAACCCGTTTCAAAGCCGCGTCCCACGCTTTACGCCGGTGGTGAATCGCCCGCGGCAAAGGAACTGATCGCCGCCAAGTGCGACGCCTACCTCATGCACGGCGACCCGCCCGAACGCGTCGGCGAAAAAATCGCCGATCTTCGCCAACGCCGCGCCCAGCACAACTCAGTTCCACTCAAATTCGGTGTCGCCGGCTACGCCATCGTTCGCGAGACCGAAAAAGAGGCGCAGGACGAGGTTCGCCGAATCACGGACGTCCAGCAGTCCGCCGCTGGTTACGCCAACTACCAGCAATGGCTCGCCGGAACGCAGCTCGAACAGCGTGTCTCCCTCGAAGACTACTCCGTCTCAAATCGCGGCTTGCGCTCAGGCCTCGTCGGTACCGCGGAACAAGTCTCCGAACGCATCCACCAATTCGAAAAGGCCGGCGTGGACATCGTCCTCCTCCAATTCAGTCCCCAACTCGAAGAAATGGAACGATTTGCGGCTGAAGTGATAGGCACAAGGTCTCCCGCAATCGCGAAATCCTAGCTAGGAAAATCCGCGAACTTACCGTATAATTACGGTTTGTCTTAGAAGAGCTGGCCCCGCCTGAGTGGGTCTGCAGGGTTCTAGGGTTTGTTAGTACAAACCCTAGGTCAAAAAAGGAACAAAAAACATGCATCCGGTAATTCAGAAGTTACATGAAGCGCAGCTGCGCAAAGATATGCCTGATTTTCGCACTGGCGACACCGTTCGCGTCAACGTTCGCCTTCAGGAAGGCGAAGGCGAAAAGGTCAAGGAACGTATTCAGTCTTTTGAAGGCATCGTGATCTCAAAGAAGGGTCGAGCCTCCAGCGCCACCTTCACCGTGCGCCGCGTCAGCTTTGGCACCGGCGTCGAGCGCATCTTCCCCCTGCACTCGCCGTCCATCGCGTCGGTTGAAGTTACTGGCAAGGGCAAAGTCCGTCGCGCCCGCCTGTACTACCTCCGCGACCTCAAGGGCAAAGCCGCCCGCATCAAGCGTGCCGCTCGCGAGGACGCTCCGGCTGCCGCGGAATCCGCAAACGCTTAATTTTTCTTGCTCACTAAACAGCGAGGCGCTCCACTTGTTCGGGGCGCCTTTTTGTTTTTGTAGAGAGGCTATTTCCTGTCCGACGTGCCATGCGCGCACGCAGATTCCTATCGCCCCACGCAGTCCGTCACACCCATGATTTCAATCTCTGGACTCGGTAGCGCTAGTCCTAACGCAAACGCATCGTCCACGTCATCCCAATATCCGTATCCAAAATTACTCTCATTTTTGATTTGGTTTCAGGTAAAGACCGAGCCCGCGGCGGGGTGCACACGAAACTCGAGGCAAGAATCAAAACCACAAAGAATTTCTTCATCGCGATTTCTCAGTGCAGATACTGATCCAGCCACTCCGCCCATTTCCGGTACGTATCCAGCAAGCGCACCGGATCAGGCGGCGTATGTCCCGCCACGGGATACGCCACGAACTTCACAGGTACACCGTTATCTTTCAACGCGTGATAGAGCCGGTAAGAGTGGGAAATTGGTACTCGCACATCTCCTGTGTCATGCAGTATAAGTGTCGGCGTGCTCATCTCTTTGAAATAGGAAATCGGCGACTGCCTTTCGTATTGCTTCTTGTTGTCTCCGATCCACGGCGACCCGTTGATTGCATAGCCAGTCCCAACGTTGAAGTCGCCTAGATTGTATTGGTCCATCTGATCCGTAACCGGTTCGCCTGCAATCGCAGTCTTCCAAATGTTCGAGTGGCCCATGAGCCAAACTGTCATGTAGCCGCCATACGAGGAACCAGTGATGGCAATTTTGCGTTCATCCACAAAGCCGAGTTTCTTCACCGCTTCAATTCCAGCCATTACGTCTCGGCCCGGGCCATCTCCGGCATCATTCCAGATCGCCCGCTGGTAAGCATTTCCCAGATTGTCGCTGCCTCGATAGTTCGGCTGAAAAACCACGTAGTCGTGCGACACGAGATATTTGGTCAGGAATCCGAACGACTCGATAGAAGCCGAACGAGGACCTCCATGAATCAACAAGACCAACGGATACTTCTTCGCTTTGTCAAAATCGGGTGGGTACGTCAGCACTCCATCTTCTTTGAATCCATCCGGCCCAGGCCATTCGATGCGTTCCGTTTTCCCAAGCGAAAGCGCCGCAATCCCCGCATTGAAATTCGTCAGCCGCCGCGGCGCGTCATTCGCCGAAGCCATGTAATACAGTTCATTCGGCTGTGAAGCCGTGCTCCCTGGAAATGCAAGCTCGCCCCTCTTGCCAACAGTTACGTCCACCCAATAGAGCCACGCTGGATTCACATCGCCCAGAGCGAGTTTTTGAATCCCTCGATTCAATCCAACCACCCACAAACTCACTCGCGTCCCGTCGTGCGCTCCCACAAGAATAGACTTTCCGTCTGGCATCCACTCTGCGCGCGAAATGTTCCGGTCAAGATCGCGCGTAATGTAGTCGCCGTCTCCCCCGCTCACTGGACTAATCAGCACGTCATTCACATTTGCGCGGATCAAATCGCGGTTCATCCAGTAGCAAATCTTCGTTCCATCTGGAGAGAACAGGCTGTAGCCTTCGAATCTCGCCGTCGTCGTAATTTTCCGTACCTCACCCGTTTCTACATTTAACGTTTGAATCGTCCGTTCTGGACTCGCGCCCGTATGCGGATCAATCTGTTTCACAAACGTGATCAGCTTTCCATCAGGCGACCAATCAATCGGCGAAGCTGGCGGCGCCGGCCAATTTCCACTCTTCGCAACACTCCATGTTCCAGAGGTAAGTCTCTTTGGTGTCCCACCTGTTGCTGCAATCAGCCAAATGTGCGAAGGCGTCGGCGCCGTCGTCGTAAGGTAGTCGTTGTCTCCCACTTCAAAAGCGTCGTCATATTTACTCGCTTTCCCGGCCTGGTCATCCGGAGTCACAAAAGCAATTTCCTGCCCGTTTGGTCGCCACGCAAATTGTTCGACTCCATTCCCGGCGTTCGTAATTCGTGCCGCGTCGCCCCCACGCATCGGCAACACGAAAATCTGGTTCTTCCCATTCGCATCTGGCGCTAGAAACGCCAACCCATCACCGGAAGGCGACCACCGCGGCGACGAAACACTTCTTCTCCCGGAAGTCAGCGCGCGCTGCTCGCCACTTTGCACATCGACCAGCACCAGCTCACGCTCGTTCCGGTCCATCTCCATGTTTGCGCGCGACACAACAATCACAATCCTTTTCCCGTCCGGCGAAATCTGTGGATCGGAAACGCCAACAATCTTCGCGAAATCTTCCAACCCGATTCTTCTCGCCGATTGTGCAGTGTCACCCAGCGCGCTTGCCGCCAATACCGTCAGAAGAAGACCAACCTTCTTGTAAAACGAAAATACCGCCATGGGAAACTCCTCCGCCAAGCAAACGAGAACGCGAATCGACCTGTGAAGTGCGCCTATCCTGTCACGCTGTTCAAAATTCTGTCAACGAACTGCACACTCTTCTGATTTGACTTCTTTCTCCGTGCTAAAATTTCGCACGGCATGTCCCGACTCTGCTCTTCCCGTTTTGAGCGAGCGGCGCGCAAACTCGGCTGGACGCGCATCGCCGGAATTGATGAAGCCGGCCGCGGCGCACTATTCGGCCCGGTCGTCGCTGCTGCCGTCATTCTCAATCCTAAGCGCCGCATCGTCGGCCTCGACGACTCCAAAAAGCTCGCTGCTGATCGTCGCGACGAACTCGCACTCCGCATTCGGGAACATGCTCTCGCTTGGGCCGTAGCCGAAATTGATTCGTCCCGTATCGATGCCTGGAACATCTACCAAGCCAGCCGCCAGGCCATGACCGCCGCTCTCCAACAACTCTGCATCCAGCCCGACTATCTCTTGATCGACGCCATGCAGCTCGATGTCCTCATCGAGCAAAAATCCCTCATCAAAGGCGACGCCCGCAGCGTTTCCATCGCCGCCGCATCCATCCTCGCCAAAACGCATCGCGACTCGCGACTCGAAGAACTCGATGGCATTTATCCCGGCTACGGCCTCGCGCAACACAAAGGCTATTCAACTCCCGAGCACATGGAAGCGCTTCGCCGCCTCGGCCCTACGCCGCTCCACAGATTTTCTTTCGCTCCCGTTCGCGAATCTCAATGCTGGGCAGTAGGAGCCACGCAAACTCCACTGCCGCTCGAAGCATAAATTTTTCTCCCCGCAAATCCCCGCTCGCGTTACCATCTAGCGCCGCAGGCGACCATGAATTCGAACATCTCTCTCCTCCGTTTCGCGTGCTGCTTCCTTTTCGCAGTCTCGCTCATTTTTTCAATCACTCTTCTTCAAGAAACCACGGCCTCAAAAAACACCGCCGCTGATGCTCCGATTCTCGCTCCCACTCCACCCATGGGCTGGAACAGCTGGGACGCTTACGGCGAAGCCGTACCTGAAACGGACATCCGCGCGTCCGCAAAATTCATGGCTGAAAATCTCAAGTCCTTCGGTTGGCAATACGTCACCGTGGACATGGGCTGGTACGTTACGAATCATTCCGTCGGCATCAACGCAGAAAATGCCGAATTCAGCCTCGACCAATTCGGCCGCTTTACCCCTGCAATCAACACAATTCCTTCCGCCAAAGAAAACTCTGGATTCAAACCCCTGGCCGATTACATTCATTCGCTCGGCCTCAAATTCGGCATACACGTTCTTCGTGGTATTCCGCGCCAAGCCGTAAAACAGAATCTCGCCATATCCGGATCCTCATTCCGCGCTGCAGATGCAGCGGACACGTCTGACACCTGCCCCTGGAATCCCTTCAACTACGGCTTGAAAACATCCGCTCCCGCCGCACAGGCTTACTACGACTCCATCGCGCGCCTTTACGCCGAGTGGGGTGTAGACCTGATCAAGGTCGACTGTATCTCCAGCCATCCCTATAAAGGCGATGACATTCGTATGTTGCGTGAAGCGCTCGACAAATCCGGTCGAACAATTCTCCTAAGTCTTTCTCCAGGCCCCGCGCCACTCGAAAAGGCCGAAGAGTTGTCCAAATACGCGCAGATGTGGCGCATTTCTGATGATGTTTGGGATGTTTGGAAAAATGACAAAGACTTCCCGCGAGGCCCCGGGAATCAATTCGAACGCGCCGCAGTGTGGGCTCAGTACTCAGGTCCGGGTCACTGGCCTGACGCAGACATGCTTCCTATCGGCAGTCTCCGCCCTACTCCCGGCTGGGGCGAGCCGCGTGAGTCCCGCCTCACACCAGACGAGCAGCGCAGCTTGCTCACGCTTTGGTGCATCTTCCGTTCGCCGCTCATCATGGGTGGCAGTCTCGTCGCCCTCAAAAACGACCCTGCCACCCTATCTCTGCTTACAAATCCGGAAGTGATTGACGTGGACCAACACTCCACAAAAAGCCATCCCGTTAGCTCGCCAAAGTCCATCGCGGTTTGGACCTCCCAGTCCACCTCCGCTAGTGCTTTTAATGTCGCTATTTTCAATCTGGAGGATAAGCCCTTCACCTTTGGGTTTCTGCCACAGAGTTTCGAGCTTCCCGGGAAGCAGTTTCGTGTTCGTGACCTCTGGCGACGTGTCGATCTCCCCTTGGCAGATTCCTATGAAGTAAGGCTGCCTTCGCACGGCGCTGCACTTTATCGCATCACGGCATTGCGGTAGGTCACGCACCAAGCTGGACTTTCTGCTTCGCCTCGTTTTCGCCGTTAAGTTTCCTATTCGCCACGGGGATTACTGCCTGTCTACAATCCCTTCCACCTTCGTTGACTCACCCTCGGCCCGCCTGTAGCGTAAATGATGTGTTGGCCTGTTACGGCCACGCGCCGGATGGCCGTCTTTGGGCCGTCTTGTGATTTTTTGTTTTGCCTAGCCGCGCTGAGACCTAGGAGAAAGTCTCGGAGAGAGTCCCTGTGACTCTGCTTCGAAACGTAAGCATGGCCTATAACAAAAGCAAATTCGTCGAATCCGCGCAGAAGCTCTTGAACCAGGGGAAAGTCGCGCAGGCCATCGCCGAATATCAGCAGATCCTCAAGTACGAGCCCAAGGATCAGGTCACGCTGATGACCATTGGCGAACTCTATATTCGCCAGGGCGAAACATTTCAAGCCATTGATTACTTCGAACGCCTCGCGCAAATTTTCGTTGGCGACGGTTTTCTCACCAAAGCAATCGCGGTTTACAAGCGCATTGCAAAGTTGGCTCCGGAAGAGATTCGTCCTTTGGAGCGGCTTGCCGATTTGTACGTGCAGCAAGGCGTAATGAGCGAGGCGCGTCCGCTCTTCCTGCAGCTCGCGGAAATTCACCTCAAGAATAATCGCCAGACGGAAGCAGTCGGCCTTCTCAAGAAGTTGCTTCTTGCCGAGCCAGACAACATCCGCATTCAGATTCGCCTCGCGGATTTGTACCAGGCGATGGGCCAGAACACGGAAGCCATTGAGGCGTATGTCTCCGCAGCCCAGCGCGCTCTCGCTCGCGCGGATCACGCGGAATGCGAAAAGCTTGCTGACAAGGCTCTCAAACTCGATTCTTCCAATTTCGCCGCCGTGACCGTGAAGGCACGGTCCTATTCCGCCCAGGGAAATCTCCAGCAGGCTGCGGAAGTCCTGAAGAATTTGCCCGGCCTCGAAAAGGGCGGCGAACAAGCGGAATTTCTGCTCGATGTCTACCTCAAATCTGAAGAGTGGGATGACGCTACTTCGCTTGCTGTGAAAGTCTTCGAAGCGGATGAAAAGAATTTCACGCTCGCCCAAAAAGTCGCTGAAGCCGAGCTCGCTTCTGGCCAGGCTGATCGCGCGATGAAGCTGATTTCCAAGCTTCGCATCCCGATGATTGACGCCGGCGAGCACGATGTTATTTCTCACCTCCTCACTGAGCTCGCCTCAAAAATGCCGGGCCGCATCGAACCGCGCGAATGGCTCGTTGACACTTACGGCCGCACCAGCGATTCGTTCCGATTGCCTGACGCACTTGCGCAGCTCGGTGATGCGCTCGTCGCTGCAAAAAATTACCAGCGCGCAAAAGAAATTTTCGAACAGCTCGTTGATAAGCAGCCCGAATCTGATTCCGCCAAGCGCAAGCTCAACGGCGTCCTTGTCAAAATGGGTCTCGCCCAACCACAAGCCGGCGAAGCCGATACTTTTGAAACTCTTCAAGCAGATATCCCCAAAGCAGAAGCGCCCAAAGTCCGCCACAACGTGGAAGGCGCCGTTGCACAGGAACCACACGCCGTCGGGAGTGCTCCCATTTCTTCCTTCATGGAAGAGCCGATTGACGACGAAACACAAAAATTCATCGCACAATCACTTACAGACGTTGACCTCTTTGCCAGCTACGGCCTGACGCAAAAAGCGATTGGCCTGCTCGAAGCGATTCTTCGCCGCGCGCCGCGTCATACCCCGACGCTTGAAAAACTTCTCGATTTCGTTCTCGGCGCGGGCGACGACCGCCGCACTGCGGAGCTCGCTGCACAGCTGGAACAAATTCACAAAGATCGCGGTGAAACTGCAGCCTCCGAACGTTTCGGCGAACTCCGCCGCCGTTTCCAGCGGGCTGCAGGAATTTCCGACGAAGAACTAATGGCCACGGCCACTCCAACTGCTGCAGAGGAGACCGAATCCGCCGAAATAGCTTCTGCTCCACCGGAAACGGAAGAGATGGAAATCCCCGTCGCCGAAGCAGAGCCGGAAGTCGCTGCAGCTCCTGCGGGAATTCCGGAAGTCCAGGAAGTTGACCTGTCCGACGAGTGGAGCTCTATGATGGAAGAAGCCGCAGCGCCTCCTCCGCCTCCCGCTCCGCCTTCAAAAGTTCTGCCCTCTATTGAAGAGATTGCGCCTCATGCGGCGCCTCCTTCTCCTGCCAAGCAGCCCGCTCCGGTTGTTGAACCCGCGGCGGCGGAAGAAGAATTTGAGATTCCGCTCGAACCGGTCATCGACTCACCTTCGGGCGCCTCAAGTTCCTTTGAAGATCTTTCTGCGGAACTTGCGACGGCTCCTGCGCCTGCTGCCGAACCGGACGATGAGCCGGTTGCGATGTCTTTCGAAGAAGCACCGAAAGCCGCTGCGCCACTGCCTCCAGCTCCAGTGAAACCTGCTGCTCCTCCGCCGGCTGCAAAGCACCCTGAACCCGAATTTGAGCTCGAACAAGACTACGAACTCGTCATCGCTCCAGAGCCTCTTGTACCCGCTTTCGAGCAAAGGCCGCCCGAAAAAGCTCCCGCGGCCATGTCTGCCGATCAATTCCTTTCCGACATGGTCAGTGAACTCGACGAAATGGGCATTGACCAGCTCGCGCCGGCCCAATCACAGACTTCGTCAAAAGCACCCGCTGCACCTCCAATGCCGCCCGTTAAGACACCGCCTCCGCCTCCTGTTGCAGCAGCACCTCCCGCAGCCGAGCAGCACACCGAATCTGGTCCGCTCAAGGAAGTGTTCGACGAATTTCGCGCCGAGCTCGGCGAAATGGGTGGCGAGGAAGAAGACCTCGAAACTCACTACAACCTCGGCATCGCCTTCCGCGAAATGGGTTTGCTCGAAGAAGCGATCAGCGAATTTCAGAAAGTCGCCAAAGCCACTGACCGCGGCAAGGCTTTCCGCTATGCGATGCAGTGCTGCACTCTGCTTGGCCTCGCCTTTATGGAAAAAGGCCAGCCCAATATTGCAGCGATCTGGTACGAACGCGCCCTTCACACTCCCGGCGTTGACGCGGAATCCACTCTCGCCTTGCGGTATGATTTAGGTGTTGCCCAGGAATCCGCGGGTGATATTGAAGGGGCGCTCAAAAGCTTCTCCCAGGTCTATGCGGCTAACATTGACTATCGCGACGTTGCCGACCGCATCGCCTCTCTTCAGAAACCCACTCGCTGACCCCTGTCTGATCGGGTCTGAATCTCGTTCATGAACAAGACGCTTCGCGTAATCCTGATCGTCCTTTGCTTGGAGATGGGCGCGTTCCTCCTCTATCTTCCCTGGTCCAATTTCTGGGAACAGAACTATTTCCTCGTTCATTTGCCCCAAGCGTTGCGCATGTTTCTGCTTCACTCATCGTTTCGCGGTATTGTCAGTGGCATCGGCGTCCTTGATATCCTCGTCGGCATCAGCATGATTCAAACCAAGGCGGCATCCCCCAATGCTTCAGCCAATCCCCCCGCCTAAGCCGATTCTCTGCTACGTCACTGATAGACGCAGCCTTCCGCTCTCTACATCTTCCGACGCGATCCCAATGCTGCTTAGAACAATCGAATCCGTTGCTGCCGCAGGTGCCGACTGGATTCAGCTTCGCGAAAAGGACCTGTCCGGCGGAGAAAGTTTGCACCTTGCGCGGTCCGCGCTTAAAGCAGTTTCGACGGCTGGCTCGCGCACTCGAATCATCGTTAATGACCGCGTTGACGTCGCCCTTGCCGCAGGTGCTGGCGGCGTTCATCTCAGCGAGAATGGATTTTCTGTTTCCGACGCCCGTCGTCTCGCGGATCGCTTCGCAAAGGATTCCGGCAAAACTCTGGATTTTCTGATCGGAGTTTCTTGCCACTCGCTTGGTTCAGCTCTTGGGGCAGCTCGCGACGGGGCAGACTATATTTACTTCAGTCCGATTTTTCACACTCCCTCAAAGGCCTTCTACGGACCTCCGCAGGGCGTCGAACGCTTGCGCCAAATTTGCCAGGCTGTCCAAATCCCCGTCATCGCAATTGGCGGCATTACTCTTGAAAACGTTGCCTCCTGTTACGCCGCAGGTGCCGCTGGTGCCGCTGCCATTCGTCTTTTCCAGGACGCCGTTGATCTCCCGTCCATCATCAACTCGCTTCGTGCTCCCGCCTAATCCGCTCCTTGTAATCTCCGCAACAATCGAATCTGGCCTGCATGATAAATATCGTGAAACGCCACTCCGTAAATTAGGCGCTCCACGCTTGCTCCCTTCCCGCTCTTCAGATTTTTCTTTACCGCTTCGCGCAAACGTTCATGTTCTGTTTCCAAAATCTCTTTGTCCGCGTTCCAGGCCTTTTCTGTCAGCAAGCCCTTTTCCGGCCGAGCGAAGAAATTACTCCCTTTCAAAACAAACGAGCCACGCTTTCCTTTTTCGAGGATTCTTCGCACGTCATATTTCCAGTACGCCGCGTGTAACGTCTCTTCCCAAATATTGTGCCGCCCGGGAGCAGGCCTCCAGGCCGCTTCTTTCGCTGTTACTCCTTTCAGCGATTGCTTCAAGTTCGGTCCGTGCCACGCTTTTTTCCAATAACCTTCTTCGAGTACATTTAACAACAACTCCATCTCCTTCATTTTTCCCTCCGGAGAAACGCACTCGCAGCTTCGCGCCTGATTCGCCCTCTGTCAATTCTTTGGCAGTTTTCTTCAAAGGGGAAATGGCAATCGGCAATGCTTGGTCGGTCGGTTTTCTACCTGACGGTCAGCGATTTCTTTCTCGCTTCCTTTTTCTGCGCGTAAAGCCGCTGGTCTGCCGCTTCCAACAAATCTTGACCGGTCCGCCCATCCGCAGGGTAGGAGGCAATTCCGATGCTCACTCCCAGTGGCATTTCGTCGGCCTCGGTGCACAAATGAGAGCGAATGCGTTCCCCCACTTGTTCCGCCATCGCCGGATCTGCATTAATCAAGACCAAAGCAAATTCATCGCCGCCATACCGCGCTGGAACATCAATCGAGCGGCAATGCTCCCGCATCGCAGTCGCGAGCCGTTTCAGTGCCCGGTTTCCTGCAAGGTGTCCATTCCTGTCGTTGATCTGTTTTAGTCCGTCCAGGTCCAGCAACATTACCGCGAAGCAATTTCGCGAACGGTCCGCGCGCTTCACTTCCCGCTCCAGCGTTTCCGCAAACTCGCGATAGTTTGCTAATCCCGTAAGCGCATCGTGAGTCGCCTGATACATGACTTGCTCCTCCGATCTCTTCCTTTGCGTAATATCCAGCGCCACTCCCATGCACCCCACGATCTCTCCTTCGAACGATCGCAACGGTTCCACTTGTATGTCCAGCACGCGGTCGGCTCTTTTGTATTCGAATCGTGCGGAAGCTCCTCGCAATGCATCGTAATGCCGCATTACGGGCCCTGCGCCCGAATCGTCGCATCGCAAAAACTCCGGAATCGTCCTCCCCACCAGTTTTCCGGAACCAATTTTCGATAGCCGGAATCCCGATCCCCAGTTCGAGGTAATTCGCAAATGTCGGTCCGTCGTCCACAGCATCACCGGCATCTGCTCGACCAATAAGCGCAACTGCTTTTCTGCTGGAGAATCATTCTCTCGTGGCTCAAGAGCCCGCGCACTCTCCACCATGCCCGTTATTCGTCCTTCTTCATCGCGGATTGCCGTACGACGTACGGCCACGCTCACGCAAGTTCCATCGCGCAATAATCGTTCAGATGTTTCGCTCCTGCGCAGCTCCCCTCGTCGCAAGTCCTGCAAAAGCGATTCAATTACTGGCACCTCGTAAATCGGTACCAATCGCACCAGGGATTGCTCTCTCATTTCCCCTTCGGAATATCCGTAGAGCCGCTCCGCTCCGCGATTCCATCGCAATATCCTTCCATCCAGCGACACTTCCACAATCGCATCCTCGGATGTCTCGAGCAAAGCTTTCAACAGAGACTCATCCAGCAGGCAACTGGCCATAGGCTTCCGTTTGTTCTTGAACGGGGAAGGCGTTCAGGCTTTCTAATATCGCCCCGCAATCCAAGTAGTTCGAGGAGCGTATCACCGGGCCCGAGGGATGGCCCTATTTGCGGAGTCTACCCAATCATTTAAAGCTGCAAAATTAAATTGCTCTAATCTTCTCGCGCTAGTAACGGTACCGTCTATGCGCTCAGCCACTTCCCGATCGGCTTCCATCCATCCGTGTGGTCGCAAATCACGCGCAATGTCGCTGTAAGAGGAATCGCAAGGACCAACCCCATTCCGCCCCAGACCCAGCCCCAGAAAAGCAGCGAAATCGTAATCGCTACGGCATTCAATCGCACCTTTCGCCCCACGATCTGCGGCGCAATCAAGTTCAGCGCAAACACGTGAATAGCGGTCAATCCGCCGGCAATCAGCACAAACATGCCCAGCGTCTGCCACTTCGCCAGCGCCAGCACAAATCCCGGCAGCCATGCCAACACGGCTCCAATGTATGGCACCATGTTCAATACGCCGGACACCGCCCCGGCCAAAATCGGATACTCCAATCCCAGCGCCCAGAAGAACAAACTGCTCATCGCAATCACCAGCAGCGTCAGCACAATCATTCCTGCAAGATAGTCGCGCAACACTTCGCGCAAGTCATCCAGCGTCTCTTTCACTTGCGTACGCTGCGTCGGTGGAAACAATTGCAGTGTCCCGTGCCAAGCCTCCCTTTTTCCGGCAAGCATGAAGAAAACCAGGAAGGGCACAAATGTCGCTTCCAAAACCAGCGCATACAACGATCCAATTCCGCGCAGAATCATCGAGTGAACAAATCCGGATTCCGCGCCAACAGGCCTCGCCCCATTTTGGCCACCGCCTTGCGACGGCGACGAAATATCTGAGACCTGCCCCTCAATTCTCGAAATCCTTCCTTCCACTGCCGTTGCCGCTTTCTTGATCACCTGTTCGTACTTCGGCCAGTTGTCCGCAAAATCCGACGTCCGCATCCACATTGCATATCCCACTGCTACTAATACCGCGCACAACAGCAGAACTGTGATCATCGCCCCAATCGTCCGCGGAATATGCGCCCCCTCCATCAACTCCACAACTGGATCCAGACAATACGCCAGCAAAATGGACAAAATCAGTGTGATTACCACGCCTTGCGCGTAATACAAGAAAAGCAAAATGATCCCTGCGGCAATCACGCGCAAGCTCAGCGTGGATCCCTTCAGCCTTACGTATTCACGCTCTTTAGGTGTTTGTAGTTGAAGTTCGCTCACCGCAAACCACTCTCCGTCCGCTACACGTTAGCACATTCGCCTCCGGCCTCCCCGGCTCTCCATAATCGCTGTGCTAAACTTTTTATCGGTCATCCTTACGGCCTCTCAACTATGCCCAGACAATTCTTTGGAACAGACGGCATCCGCGGCTTCCCGGGAGTCGCTCCTCTCGACGATGCCACCCTCTTTGCCCTTGGCCGTTCCGTTGCCGAATTTCTTCACCGCGACCACGCTTCGCCCCACGCCCTGATCGGCACGGATACCCGCGAATCCGGCCCCCACATCGCTTCCGTCGTCGCCGCCGGCCTTGCCCAAGGGGGCGCATCTGTATCTTTCGCCGGAGTCCTCACGACTCCAGGCGTCGCCTGCCTCGTTCGCAACAATGACTTTCACGTTGGCGTCGTCGTTTCCGCCTCCCACAATCCCTATCAGGATAACGGCGTCAAACTTTTCTCTCACGAAGGCATGAAGTTCCCCGATTCGGTCGAGGAAGAAATCGAAGCTGGCCTTCTAAAACATTGCGCGGAAAATCACTCCATTGGCTCACACAATCTCAAACCCGATGATTCGCTTCACCATCAATATCTCGATTTCCTCCGCAGCCGGGCCATCCCGGGCGCATCCCTCAAGGGTCTTCGTATCGTCCTCGATTGCGCCAATGGTGCCGCCTACAAACTCGGCCCTGAACTGTTTTCTTCTCTCGGCTGCGACATCGTCTGCATCGGCGTAGATCCTGACGGCCGCAATATCAACGCCGGCTGCGGTTCTCTTCATCTCGAAAAATTGCAGCAGCGCGTCCCCGTCGAACGAGCCGCTTTCGGTGTTGCTTTCGACGGTGATGCCGATCGTGCCCTATTCGTTTCCGCCGAGGGCAGGATTGTCAACGGCGATGGTGTCCTCCTCGCCGTTGCGCGTTACCTCAAATCCCAGAACAAACTCCCCGGTAATCGCGTCGTCGCCACGTCCATGTCCAATCTCGGCCTCGAACGCATCCTCGCTCGCGAAAATGTCTCCCTCGCCCGCACGAACGTCGGCGATCGCTATGTCCTCGAGGAAATGCTCAAGAGCGGTAACAGTATTGGAGGAGAGCAGTCCGGCCACGTAATTTTTCTGGAAGATTCCCCCGCAGGCGACGGTCTTCTAACCGCCGTAAAAATAGCTTCTCTAGTCGCACTTAAAGGCAGCCTCGATTCTCTCGTCTCTGGCCTCAAGGACTACCCGCAAACCATCCTCAACGTCAAAGTGAAATCCAAGCCCCCGCTCGATTCCATTCCCGAAGTCGCTCGGGCCCTCGCCGAAGCCAATGCATCCCTGGGAGAAAACGGCCGCATCGTTCTCCGTTACTCAGGTACCGAACAGCTCGCCCGCGTCATGGTCGAAGCCGAGCACGATTCCGACGTCCAGCGCTTCTCCCAATCCATCGCGTCCGCCATCCGCTCCTCTATCGGTGCCTGATTAAAGTTCTTCCGCAAGGAATTCTCCTTCCCTCGTTCTAACCCCAGCCACAAGGAGGCACCCCATGAATCGCATCATTCAGTCCCTGTCTGCTCGCGTCCAGTCTCTTTCCCCGGCAATACGCAAAATCGTCATCGGCGGAACTGTTCTTATTGCTCTTTGTCTTCTTACAGTTCTTTCTGCCCACAAAAATGGTCTTCCGCAGCCGGTCAAGAATATTTCTCCTTCCTACCAAACTTTCCCCTTGAATGAACCGGCAGTGGAGAGCGTTCTCACCGAAGTCGAAGGCGACTCCGACTTGAAAGAGCAAGACCGCTCTCGCGCCTCCGCGAAATTGGTTCCTCAATCCCAGCTATATGCGAACCGCGATTTTCGTCCTGAGCCGCGCATTGCCTATTCCGCTGATCTCGGTGTTGTCACCAAGGACTTCGTCCACGCCCGCTCTTCCATGGAAGACATTCTGGATCGCCACCGCGGCTATGCCTCGCGTCTGCGCATGGTTGGGCACCCCGACGGCAACTTACTTTCGGCGAGTCTCAAAGTTCCAGCATCCGAATACTCTTCGGTCCTTACCGATCTCAAATCAATTGGCGACGTTCAAACCGACGATGAATCGGCCGACGAAGTCGTCCAGCAGCATGGAGACCTGGAAGCTCGCCTGCAGAATGCCCGCAATAATGCGCGTCGCCTCGAACAGCTTCTGAAGGAAAACTCGGACAAATCTATTGATGCTGACTATGTCCAGCGTCAACTGACCGCTCTTCGCGCCGAAATCGCGAAGCTCGAACTCGAGCGGCACAACGTGGACGAACATGTCGTCTTTTCCACCATACATTTCTCTCTTCGCGAAGTTCGCGAAACCCCGGCACAGACCGTTTCCGCGCAGCTTCGCAACGCCGCCGCCGCGGGCCTCACAGACCTCATCGCTTCTCTTTCCGGCATTCTGATTTTCCTTGTTGGGTATGGCCCTTCGTTCCTTCTCTGGGCAGCAATCCTTTTTTTCCCAGCCCGTTATCTCTGGCGCCGTTCCCGCCTCTCGCTCGCCCGCGAATCTGTTTAGTCCCTCCGAATGGGCAATGCAAAAAGGGGCCGTCTTTGATGACGGTCCTTTCATCCTGACTTGAAATCCACCGAAATCACTCCCAAAGAATGGAGCGAATCCCACCTGCTCTGTGGGATTTTGTAGAATTAGGATCTCCCATCTGCACTATTTCGAACAACAAAACCTTGTAACTCTCACCTTTTCAATCCACTAAATGAATCTTTTGTTTTTTTCCGGTCTTGGCACACCAAGTGCAACCCTATGCCGCAACTTACAAGATTGGCTTCCCGGGGTGGCCGGAATCCAACCTCGACTGGGTCCGGTTTTGGGGGGTCGATTAACAAAAGGGGGCTTGCACCAGCCCCCTTTTTATTTTGCCTGTATTTGGACTTTCTCCTACCTTCTTGACCAACTAACCCTGCGATTCGTCTGGGTTAGCTACCAGTCTTTCGATGTCTGGTGGGCAGCTTTTTCCCCAAAAAAGTGAGCCGCCAGTGGGGGCACTGGCGGCTCGGGCGTGGGGATGGAGGGCACTACTCTGAAGATCAATCTCTTGTGCTCTTAATCGGCACTTTCACCAGCGCCTGTTCCGCCATGGCTATCAGCACGGCGCAGATTGCAAGAATTGCCAGGACCATTTCGCTCTCCCAGCTACCGTCCTCTTACTTCTCAATCCTTGCCTCAGCCTCCATTCCTGTCACTAGCCCGCAGGGTTCAATTCACCAGGTACTACCTAACCGTTAAAACCATCCTTTGGTTGGTACTCCGGTACCAGCCTTTCCCTAAAGCCTTTCTTCGGCCTGCCGATATCCCAAATGGCCCCCATATGGCTTGCGCGGGCCACCTATGACTGGTGTGCGCAGAAGTGGTCGAGTTCCCAAAGAAATTCCCATCGTTCTCCTCGGCACGGACACCTCCGGCCGCGTCTTTTCGGAAGAAACTCGCACTTTGGTTTTGAGCCGTCATGGCGCAGGAATTTTGTCACGCTACAAATTCTCCCCCGACGAAAGACTCACCATGCGTCTCGCTGACACATCTCAAGAGTCGGAAATCCGGCTTGTTGGCTATTTGGGGGAAGATCCGAGCGGTGGCAACGTCTATGGAGTCGCTTTTTGCGATCCCGAACTCAATTTCTGGCAGATGGATTTTCCACCTCCGCCGCAGCAACATCTGCTTCCGCCTGGAGTCGCTCTCGAATGCTGCTTTTGCAATTCGCGCAGCTTGGTTCAACAGACCGAAATTGAAGCAGATGTATACCTTGCCAGTAAGTCTCTCTTTCGCTTTTGTGAATCCTGCGCACAGACCACTCCGTGGAAACCTGCCACGGGTGAAGTTTCGGAAGCACCCCTTGTAAATCGTCCCCAAGTCACGCCACAGCACACCGTTCAGCCATCCGCGCCTGTCTCGCCGGTTTCTCAGCCTGCCTCGGCGTACTCCGCTTCCTTCTTGCACGCCGAATTTGAATCCGCCGCGGCTGTTCCTGTCTCTTCCGGCTCTCCGTCTTCTGCGTATGCGGCCACTGCCGTCCTTGACGAAATTGTGACTTCTGGCTTTATGCCTCCGACACAATCTGCATCCCTGCTGCAAACTTCTGTTACTCCTGCATCGCCGAAAACTACCCCTGTAACTGCACCGCAGACCTTCGCCGGAGGCGGTAAGAAAAACCGTCGTCGCCACGTCCGCACTCGCGTTTGTTTCACTGCCTGCATCCGCTTTGACTCGCACGATGATCTCGTCGAATGTGACAATGTGTCCAAGGGCGGCTTCTGCTTTCGCAGCCGTAAACATTACAAAGAGAACATGGCAATCGAAGTTGCCGTGCCGTACTCGCCGGGCCAGCCTGCCATCTTCGTCAAAGCACAAATCCGGCGCGTCGAAGCACTCACGGACAATCTTTTCCGCTACGGCGTCGCTTACTCCTGAATATTTAGTTTACTTTCGTGTAGGGGCAGCGCTTTGGCGTGCTCCGTGCTTTTCACGATGGCCGGATACTAACAACTGAGGATCTCGTTCACTCACGCACGCGGTATCGCCGGAAAGTACCGCTCATCCAAAATCCTGCGGTGATGCATCTCATGCCCCGCAATCACGTACGCCATTGCGCGCACGGTCACTGGATGATTGCTTGCCGTCCCGCGCCGGCCCCAAGCTTCTTCGGTAAAACTCTGTACGAGCGACATCGTCGCCAGCCGCACCGCCAAGAACTCTGCGGAAATATCAGCCAGCGTTCGATCATTGAATCCGCCGGTCGCGATGTAATCGTCTTGCTCAAATCCCGGTAGCGGCGTTTGATCTCCGCGTGCAATTCGCAGCGCGCGGTAAGAAAAAATCCGCTCCGCATCGCTCATATGGCCAATCACTTCTTTCACCGTCCACTTGCTCGGCTCGTACCGAAAATTCCCTTCGCGTTCGCTCCGTGCCCCAAGCAGCTGCACCATCTGCACGCGTTGCGCTTCCAGCGTTCCCACAATGTCTTCGCTTTGAATCAGCGAAACATATTTCTCGAAAAATGCGGGATACTCATCCGGCTGAGGTCTTTTCACGGGGGCGCGCTTCGGCATCATGTGCTGCATTATACTCCTGTAGCGCAAGCTTTAGCCTGCGTCCCATTCCAATCGGAGCGCCAAATTGATCCCACAACTAATTGACGCTCGCATCGCCTTCCAGGGCGAACGCGGCGCATTCAGCGAAGCTGCTGCCGTTCAGCTTCTTGGCGAATCCATCACCACCGTCCCTCGTCCCACTTTTGATTCTGCGTTCGCTGCGATTCCGGAGGGCGCTGCTGACGCTCTTCTTGCGCCGGTCGAAAACACCCTCGCCGGCTCCGTTGTTCGTGTCTACGATCTGCTTCTGGAAAGCAATCTCTCCATGGTCGCGGAAACTATTCTCCAGATCGAACATCAACTGATTGGCATCCCGGGTGCACGGTTTTCCGATCTGCGCTCTGTCTCCTCGCACCCGGTCGCACTTGCTCAGTGCGAAAAATTCTTCCTTTCACACCCAGGTTTAAAACGTGTTCCCACGGAGGATACGGCAGGCAGCGTCCGCGAAGTTCTTGCCCGCGGCGACAAGTCCTTCGCTGGTATCGCTGCGCGCCGCGCGGCAAAAATTTACGGAGGCGAGATTCTCGCAGAGAACATCCACGACAATCCCGAAAACTTTACGCGATTCGTTCTGCTTGTCCCGGAATCGATTGCCTCGAAATTTCGTTCGCCCGCAGCCAACAAAATGTCCATCGCCCTGCGGCTCGCGCACAAGCCCGGCGCGCTTCTCTCCGCCTTAGAGCCATTCGCGCGCCACGGCGTCAACCTGCAAAAAATCGAAAGCCGCCCCATTCACGGCCGTCCCTTCGAATACCAGTTCTACCTTGACGTCGAAGCCAGTTCCCCTGCTGCGCTGGACGCAGCACTCAACGAAGTCCGTGCGAATACAACTTTCCTCCGTACGCTTGGCCTCTATTCACCGGGCTCCCGCTCTTAACCTATTTCTTGACGTAGATTTTCATCATATTCGTCTTTTGAATGTATTTCGGTGCCAGTGTAACAACTGCCGGATTTCCTCCGTTACCCGTTGGTGGTGGTGCGTTTCGGGTGATGTAGATGTCCTTGCGATTGCCGACCGGACCGACGACTAGCGGTATCGCAGCTGATTCATGAAAACCATTTGCTGTTGCCCGGAGAACGACGTTTGCGTTTTTGCTCAAACCAGTAAGCTCAAGCCCATAGGAACCATTATTGTCCGTTGGATCGTGGTATGGGCCGTTGTTGGCCGTTGATAGAATTTCCACACTCACCATCGCATTCGGCACCGGAGCGTTCATGGAACTGTCTATGACCATGCCCTCAACGACAATCTTTTCGGCTGGTCTTTCCAAATACCAAAGAATGTAACCTCCAATGACAAACGCCAATATCCCGCCAACCCATCCAAAGAATTTTCCCATGAGCGCCTCCTGCTTGCTGTTTTCCAAAGGGATGTCTGCTAAGGGAGAGGTTAACTGGGGCTACAGTAACACAACATCTCTATTTTCGGCTGCCGCGGGAGCAGCGAAAGAACACCTTGCTGGGCTATTGAGAAATTTAGTGCGACAAAAAAGGCCGGCGCTTTTTCACCGGCCTTCTGCACTTCCTATTTTTGTTAATTCAATTTAGCAGTAGCTGCATTCCGCATCGCCCATTCCGCCCGTCATGCCGTCCTTCATTCGCTTCAGACGGCTCCCCAGCCGTTCCGCAAGCTGATGCCGTGCGCGCCACAGCCGCGCCTTCAGTGTGTTTTCTGTCACCCCGAGCGTCTTCGCCGCTTCGCCCGTCGAATAGCCCTGCACTTCGCGCAGGACAAACGCCGACTTCAACAGCGGTGACAGCTCGTCTAGGTTTTTATTGATCATTTCGCGCAGCTCCGTACCCGCATATACCTGCTCCGGGTCCGGACTGTCATCCGCAAACCGCTCGCTTGGCGGCAACTCATCTTCCCGCGCAGGTTCATCGAGCGACACCGCAGGCCGTGCCTTCATGCTTCTCCGGCGCATCAGCGCCGCGTTGATCACGATCCGCGTAAGCCATGTCGAGAACTGCGACCGTCCTTCAAACCGCTTTAGGTTGCGGTACGCGGACAGCATTCCCTCTTGTAGAGCGTCCTCTGCATCTTCCGCATTTCCTAACACGCGCAACGCGGTTTGGAATAGCGGCCGGTGATAGCGCCGGAACAGTGCATCCACTGCCTGCGCATCTCCGCGCTGCCCCGCGCGGATCAGCTTCGCCTCGTTCACTTCCATTCCCACTGCCACTTGTGTAGCCATCTTGTCCCCCATTCCACTGCAAAACCTTTCGTCCTTATTCCTTGGCGAAACCCTCTTTTCCTCCGGCTCAGTGCACCGGTGCTTCTACTCTCCCTTTCGGCTTCTTCAACATCAGCAAAATCGGCAGCACAATCAGGAAAACCACTCCCAGTAATTTGAAATTGTCCAAAAACGCCAACATCGCCGCTTGCCGCTGCACCATGCCGTTAATCATTCCAGTGGCCTTCGCCGTCGCGTCCGCGATACTAGCTCCGCTGGCCATCAGCGACGCCTTCAAACCCGCCAGCATGTTTCGATATGCCTCACTGAAGGGATTCACGTGTTCCATCAGCCGCGCCGTATGCGCCTGAGTCCTCCGCTCTAGCAATGTCGTCACCGTGGCAATTCCCACGCTCGCTCCAACGTTTCGCGCCAGGTTGATGATTCCCGTGCCCATGTTCGTCATCTCTTTGGGCACGTAAGCAAACGCCGACACATTGATCGGAATAAACAAAAACGCCAGCCCCAGGCTCTGCAACATTCGTCCGTACACCGCATGTCTGTAATCCAGCTCTAAATTCCATCCCGCCATCACGAAAAGTGAAATCGAGCAGACGATGCATCCAAACGAAATCAAATACTTCGTATCCACTCGCGACACCAGAAATCCCACCACCGGCATCATCAGCATAATTACTGCGCCGCCCGGCGAAAGCGCCAGCCCGGCTTTCTCCGCCGAATATCCCAACAGCTGCTGCAGCATCTGCGGAATCAGCACCGTACTCGAATACAGCACGAATCCGAGAAAGAACATCGCCGTCGTCGCAATCGCAAAATTCCGGTTCTTGAGCATCCGCAAATCCACCACCGGGTGTTCTTGCTTAAGCTCCCAGAAAATCGCGGCAACGATTCCCACCACCATCAGCACTGCAAAAATCTGGATGAAGCCGCTCGCCAGCCAATCCTCCCGTTGTCCTTTGTCCAAAATGATTTGCATTGCGCCGAGTCCCAGGCTGATCAACCCGATTCCGATGTAATCCACGCGGAATCGGCTCGCGCTCTTTTCTTTCTGCTCCCTCATGTACGGGGGATCGCTGATCAAGAAAGACGTCAAAATCAGCGAAATGATTCCCACCGGCACATTGATATAGAAAATCCATCTCCACGAAAAATTGTCCGTAATCCACCCGCCCAGCCATGGCCCAATCGTCGGCGCCACAACCACTGCAATTCCGTATACCGCAAACGCCATTCCGCGCTTTTCCAGCGGAAACGTATCGTTCAAAATCGCCTGCTCGCTTGGCTGCAACCCTCCGCCGCCCACGCCTTGCAAAATCCGGAAAAATACCAGCACTCCCAAACTCGGCGCTAATCCGCACAAAAACGAACTCAGTGTGAATATCGCCACGCACGCCATGTAAAAACGCTTTCGCCCAATCAGCGAAGAAAACCATCCGCTAAGCGGCAGCACGATCGCATTCGAAACCAGGTACGACGTCAGCACCCACGTAGATTCATCCGCTCCCGCCGACAAATTTCCGGATATGTGCGGCAGCGCCACGTTTGCTATCGACGTGTCCAGTACCTCCATGAACGTCGCAAGCGTCACCACGATGGCGATCACCCACGGGTTGATCGACCCATCCGGCATCTTCAATTTCGCTAGCAGTCGGTGCTTCACGTTCGTCGCCGCTTTCTTCGCTCAACTAATCTGTTATGACCGTCGCTTCCACGTTCATCCCTGGCCGCAACACGGCCTTTTCCTGCGGAATCGGATCGAGGACAATCTTCACCGGAATTCTCTGCACGACTTTCACGTAGTTACCCGTCGCATTTTCCGGCGGCAGCAAACTCAACACCGCTCCCGTCGCGCCTGCAATCGAATCCACATGTCCTTTGAACGTCTTCCCATACGTGTCAACTTTCACTTCCGCCTTCTGTCCTGCCTTCATCTTCTTCAGCTGGGTTTCTTTGAAATTCGCGGTCACCCACACGTCATGCAGTGGCACGACCACCAGCAATCCCTGTCCCTGCTGCACAACCTGTCCAATCTCCACTTGCTTGTGAGTAACTACGCCATCCACAGGCGCCGTAATCGTCGCGTATTCAAGATTTAGCTGAGCCGCTTCCACTGCTGCGCGCGCTTGCTGCACTTTCGCAATCTTTGCGGCAGCATCCGCCTGCTTGATGGCCACTTGCTTTGTATCCGCTTTTGCTGCCGCCACTCCCGCTTGCGCCTGTTGCACGCGGGCCCTCGCTGCTTCGAGTTGCGCTTTTGCAATATCCACGCTGCGCTGCGCCTGCACGAACTTTTCCTGGTCCGCCTTCAGCGCACTCGCCGTCGCATCCGCATTCGCTTTTGCCGCATCGTACTGCTGCTTCGAAATCTCGCCCTTCTCCATCAGCGGCGTGAACCGCGCCAAATCCGCCTGCGCCAGCTGCGCATTCGCCTTGCTCTTATCCACGTTCGCCTGTGCCCACGCCAGATCCGCCGTCCTTGACTGGTCGTACGCAACTTCCGCGCGCATCGCATCTGCCTGCGCTTGCAACAACTGCGCATCCGCGCTCGATGTTCCGCTCGCCGTGTTCTCACGCGTTCTTGGCACATCCACTCCCGCCGATTGCGCTTCGCTTTCCGCGAGCGCCAGCTGCGCCTTTGCTTGATCTAGCGCCGCTTGGTAGTCCCGCGCATCCAGCTTCACGAGCGCCTGCCCCGCCTTCACTGGCTCGTTGTCCTTCACCAGAACTTCTGCCACACGCCCGTAAACTTTCGCGGACACCGAAGTAATGTGCCCGTCCACCTGCGCATCGTCCGTGCTCTCTCGATGGAAGTAATAAATGAATAGCCCCGCTGCGAGCACGGCCGCTGCCGCACCGCCGAAAATCAGAGCCTTGCGCAGCTTCGATTGCGGCTGCGCGGCCGCTTCCTTTTCCTCCAGCCGAAGCTCTTCCGTTCTCGGCTTAACTTTTGTCGCGTTTTCCAAACCAACTTCAATTTCAATACTCATCCCTGGTGTCCTCTTTAAGAAACTCAGCTACTCACTTCGCGTAAACTTTTTCCATCTGCCCGATTCCGCGCGCATAGTCCGCACGCGCCTGGTTGAACCGGTACAGCGCAATAATCTGGTTGTCGTTCGCCCGCGCCAGCGCGTCCTGCGCTTGAATCACTTCAATGTTGTTCGCCACGCCGGCTTTGAAGCGGTCGCGCGCCTGGTCCACTTCTTCCTTCGCCAGCTGTACGCCCAGATTCGCCACTTGTACTTCGTTGCGCGCCGATTCCAGATTGAGCAGCGCTGTCTTCACGTCCAGTGCAATCGAATTGCGCAAATCTGCTTTTTGCTCTTGCAGCACTTTGATCTGCAAATCTGCCTTCACAACCTCTGCGTGAATCCGTCCGCCTGTGAAAAGAGGCACATTGAACCCGGCCTGATACGTGTAAACCGGAATCCCGTTGTTCAAATGCGTGCCCTGATAGTTCCAGTTCCCTTGCGCTTCAAATGACGGCAGCCGCTCCGCTTGGGAAGCCTGCTTGTCGTGTTGCGCTGCCTTAATTTGCTGCTCCAGCGATTTCCATTCCTGCCGTGCCCCGAGCGCCGCATCGATGCTCGGTTCCATCTCCGGTTGCGGCGTATCAAAAAAACTCAAGGAATCCGCCAGCTGCACCTTTTGTCGCGGATCCAGATTCAAGAGCCGGCTCAACACGAACAGCGAAGCGTCGCGATCGTTCTCCGCCTGAATCAGCGATTGCTTCTCGTTCTGCAGCTCCACGTTCGCTCGCAGCGTGTCGATTCCCGTCCCCACGCCTTCCTTCTGCAAATCCGCTGCTTGGTCATAGAGAGCCTGCGCCAGTTCCACGCGCGACTTCGAAGCCGTCACATTCGCTTCCGCTCGCAAGGACCCGATGTATTGCGACACGACCAACAAGATCACCTGCTCCCGCGTCGAATAGCTCGTCGCTTGCTGCGCTCCAGCCAATTCCTTTGCTGCTTGATACCGCTTCCACAGCGTCAGATCGAAAATCGGCGCGCTGAATCCCACACCCGCGTTGAACACTTGAAATGGTCCAACGTGCTGCGGAAATCCCGGGAACGTTGTTCCAAGTCCCGTCTCTAGGTTCTGACGGTGGACCGAGTCATAGACCTGCAAACTCGCATTCGGTAGTAGCGCCGCGCGAGCCACATCCTTGTCCTGATTTGCCTGTGCGGCCTGCAGAATTGCAATCTGCGCCGTCGTGTTCTGTTTCAGCGCAAGTGCAACCGATTGTTCCAGGGTCAATTTCATTGGATCGCCCGAAACGCCCGCCTGCGCTTGGGTTTGTGCAAATCCGGGCTTGGCCGCGAACAAGAGCCCGAAGAACAAAACATAGAAAAAGAAGCCCGGCCCTTTGCCACGCTTCTCGGTCACGCTTGTCTTCGTTTCCGCCGTAATCTCTCGCACGATCGCCTGATTCAGGCATCCTTCCGCAATCAACTGCGCCCCTTCGCTATGTATCGCCTTCAGTAACAACTTTCCCGCTCCGTCAATGAATGTCACTCCGCAGAGGTCAAGATCGAACTTCTCGTCCGCTGCCCCTGCCCGCAGTTCCCGCCAGCATTGCTCCAGCATGGGGACTCTTGGGCCTGACAATCGCCCCTCTACACTAAGTACCGTTTTTCCTCGTCTTTTTTCCGTGGTGATTCTTAACATCGCTTCTCTCTTTTCGCCCACCAGTTACTGCATGGCGCCCTCCAAACCTCATGAAATGTCATTAACATGTATGTCATTTATTTTGTGTATGATACGTATAGAAGACCAATTTGATGCCACTCAGGACAGACCATAGATGGGCAAGAGTCTAAATTACGGCACATATGAAATGCCCATATAGTAGCATTTTTAGCGAGCCAAGTCTAGTACGAACCCACCCTAAGCCCTAGTGGCAACTTTGCCCCCGGACCTAGCTCCACCAACGTTTCCAGAATCTTCGTATCAACTTGTTCCATCGGCTCGTCCGTCCTTACGTTCCTTTTCCCAAGGATCCGGCCCACCCGAATGACTTTGCCTTCGAATTTCTGGTCTCCGTGTGTTTGCCTTCCACTTCCTACTACGCTGCCACCCTAAACAAGTAACATCATTCATTAAGGTAACAGTGTTAATCTTTGGAGAAAAAATTTTTCTTCTAAATCCTGACCTCGAAAAATCTCTCTCGAATACACATAATAAACAGTTTACTATCCTTCTGCCTCTAAGCCTGCCAGCATCGTATCAAGCATTCCGTGAATGACTTTGTCCTTTCCCACCCACGGAAAATGGCTGTGCGTAATCAATAGCGAAGTCACCCCATGCACGCCGGCCCACAGGGTCTGACTTGCTAGCTCTGCATCCTCAATCTTGAATTTCCCCGACGAAATGCAGTCGTAAACGCACCGCCGCAGAAAATCAAACGCCTGGATTCCGGGCGCTTCCGGCTTAAGATATTCCTCTTTATCAAAACCTTCCGGAAACGGAGTCATAAACGTCGAACGGTAATGATGCGGATTCTCCAGTCCGAACTCTATATATGCCAAAAGGCCCCGCTTTAGGCGCTGAACCGGGTCCCCGGGTTGATCCATGATCTTCGTCAGCCGCTGAATCAGCTTTGCAAATGTCTCATTGCAAATGCTTTCCAGAAGCTCCGCTTTGTCCTTGAAATAGAGATAGATTGTCGTAGGCGAGTACTCGATCCGGTCCGCAATCCGCCGCATTGAGACATTTTCATACCCTTCCTTGACGAAAAGCTCACTCGCCGCGTCCAGGATCTCCTGCCGCAAGTAACGCTTTTCCCTCGCCTTCCGTTCTTTTACACCCATCAGAACCAACCTCATTAACTTAACAGTGTTAATTTACGCCACGAAACTCCATCTGTCAAGCGCCACGCAATCCCTTTAGTGCTTTACCGCAATTGCCTGCAATTCGAAGTGAGCGCCCCGCAGCAAAGACCCGGCGCCTACGAATTCCCGCGCCGGAAAGTCCTTCGTGAAATATGTCTTGTAGATAGGATTAAATGTATCGAACAGCTTCAAATCGGTGCAGGAAATCTGAACGTAAACCAGATCATCCATGGTCATACCGGCCTGGGCCAGCACATCTTTTTCACCATCGAGGAGCAGCTTGATCTCGTCCTCAATCTTGTCCGGAGTCTTGCCATCCTTGTCGAGACCGAGACGTCCAGCTAGATAAAGCGTGTTGCCGGAGAGAATCGCGTCGCTGAATGGGGCCGTGATTGTCTTCCCTGGGAGATTGATCGCCTTCCGTGTGGCTTGCGGCAAAGGATTCGAATTCGCGCGAAGCACCGTAAAGATTCCAACTAGAAATACGACTGCCAGGATTGCGACTCGCCGGTTCATAACTTTCTCCTCCACGAAAAAAGTGAGGTGGCAGTTTAGTCCCCCGCGCGCGGCGCCGCAATCAAAACGTTCCGCTAATCGAAATCCACCCTGTGCGAATGAAATAAAGCGAGAGGGAACCCACAAGCAGCCAAAGAAGCACGCCTTGCGCCAGCGGTCGCCATCCCACTTCTTTCAGCGAGCTTCGTGAGAGACTCGTCCCGATCAAAAAGAGCGTGGCGGTGAGCCCGAGCTTTCCGAGCGCGAAAAATTTCTGCGACAGAGCCACATCTTGCGGGCCGTACGTATTAATCACCGCAGCAAGAAAGAAAAGCAGAATGAACCATGGAATCGTCACTTTTGATTTTCCGTGCTTGATTGCTGCCGTAAAAAAAGCCAGAGGCACAATCCATAGGGCCCGGGCTAACTTTACCGTCGTCGCAATAATCAGCGCTTCCGTTCCATATCTCGATGCCGCGCCAACCACCGAACTTGTATCGTGAATTGCCAGCGCAGCCCACAATCCGAATTGTGGCTGCGTCAATCCTAACGATCTCCCAATCACAGGAAATACAAAAAGGGCGATGGAATTCAAAATGAAAACCGTCCCGAGGGATACGGCCATCTCCTCTTCGCTGGCGTTGAGGACAGGTCCCACTGCGGCGATAGCGCTGCCGCCGCAGATCGCCGTGCCGGTCGAGATCAGGTAGGAAGTTGTCCCGCGGACGGCGAGAAGTTTTCCGATGGCGAGCCCTGCAAGCATGGCGAACGTGATCCCCAGAAACGTGTAGAGGAATCCGCTTTTGCCGGCTCTCAGCACTTCATGCAGATTCATGCCGAACCCAAGCGCGACGATGGAAGCTTGCAGGAGGAATTTGGAGAGGGATTTGGAGTCGGCGGAATAAGGATGCGTGACGGAGAGCCCGAAAATAATTCCGGCACAAAGCGCGATCGGCGGAGAAATAAATCCCGTTGCTGAAAGGATCAGCAGGACGAAGAAAATTATTTTCGGATTCATTTATCGGGCGATGCCGATTTTACAGGAACGTGGGAGAGTTCGGAGACGATTTTTGCGGTCATCTCCTTGCTGACGCCGCAGCCCGTATCGTTGATGCGGCATTGCGCCAGAGTCATTTTGCAGCCGCAGGTGCACGATTCGGAATTGAAGCGCCGCAGCGCAATTGTTTTTTGCGCAGGCGTGAGTTTGCGCAGGTCCACTCCGGGGAGCTCGGTGGCCTTGTCCGCATTCTTCAGGAATACCTGGCCGGTGTCTTCGAAGTATTCCACTTTGCCGTCGAAGGGAAGCCCCAGCAGGGCGCGCACTTCCAGTTCATAGATGCTGGGATTATTAAGGCCGACATGCTTTTGTACAACGCGGCCCTGGGGATCGATGATGAAGGAAGTGGGGAGGGCAGGAATACCGCCGTATTTTACGCGCAGCGGATCGGTGGCCATGCCAACGCGGTAGTTGATGCCGTGCTTCTGCGCGAACTTCCTTACTTCATCAGGTTCGTCTTCATCCGTGGCAAGAGCGATGATGGCGAGCTTATCTCTGTATTTGTTTTGAAGTTCGATGAGGTCCGGAATTTCCGCGCGGCAGGGTCCACACCAGGTGGCCCAGAAATTCAGCAGGATGATCTTGCCTTTCGCCTGATCGAGAGAAATCGGTTTGCCGTCGAGATCCTTGACGTCGAGCGCCGGCGCCGCGTCCGGATTCTTGACGAAGCGAATCAGGTTTTCTTCCTGCTGCTTCGCTTCCTTTTTCTCGGCGAGCGCGGACTTCTTTGGTTCGGCGTGGGTGTGTCCGCATCCGGTGGACACCAGGACGATGGCCGCGAAGGAGAGAGCGAGTTGGCGTGTGCTGCGGGTCATTTGCGCCAGATACATAGTGTAGCAGGGTGAGAAATTCCCGGCACAGTATGGCGCAAAGGGTGCTGCTTCGTTGACAACGGCGGTTAATTTTCAGAGACTCGGGGCACGTCCTTCCCATTCTTTGGTCCTAACTGTTTTTTTGTGAGGTGCGGTGTGGCATCGAGCGCGACCCTTTCCGGCGGAACATCTTCTGGCAGCACATCGGGCAAATCTCCATCGCGTTTCATCACGTTTGGATTGCTGGCGATAGCGAGCGCGATATCGCTATGGTTCCTCTGGCATTACGCCAGGCCGTATTTTTCCTGGGACCCGAAGGCGTTCGATTATTATTGGCCGCGGCGGTACCGGTTGATCGTGCATATCAGCGGCGGAGTTGTGGCGCTGGTGTGCGGCACGCTGCAGATGTGGACAGGTTTGCGGCAGAAGGCGATGACGTTTCACCGCTGGGCCGGCCGAGTCTATCTAGTTGGCGTTGCCGTTGGCATCATTGGTGCGTTCCTGATGACGCGGGATACCACGCCGCGTGTCTTCGGCGTTGGATTGATGGGGCTTGCAACGGCCTGGCTGCTGACGACGGGCGTCGCGTGGGCCGCGATTATGCGGGGGCAAGTGGCACTGCACAAGGAATGGGTGACGCGGTCGTATCTGGTGACGTTCGCGTTTGTTACCTTTCGCGTGATGACGGACCACATGCCGTGGTTGATGACACTTGTGGGAAGCAACGACGGGGAACAGTCTGCGAGTGTGGCGTGGTTGTGCTGGACGGTTCCACTGGCGGTGTATGAAGTGATTCTGCAGTCGAGAAGATTGTGGCGAAGCTGACAGGCTCGCCAGTACTGGTCCCCTCCCCCCTACCCTTTTCTGTAAGTGTTCATTGCAAAGAACTTAGGTTTTGCGTAAGGCGTGCAGAATCAACACTTACAGAGATTCGCGGAAGGGCAATAATATACTTGACTCAGTAAGGCGTTTCTGGGATACTTTGACCAGTGAGAGACGCCATGAACAAGCCAAAGACTCTGCAAGCCGCCATCAAGCACTTCGCCAATCCTGACAACTGCCTCGCCTTTATGGTTGAGCGCCGCTGGCCGAACGGTGTCGAGTGCCCTACTTGTGGCTCTAAGGACGTTCGCTTTCTCGCTACCCGTCGCCTCTGGGAGTGCAAGAACAAGCACGCTCGCAAGCAATTCAGCGTGAAGGTTGGAACTATCTTCGAGGATTCCGCTCTGCCTCTCGACAAGTGGCTTATCGCTATTTGGTTCGTATCGAACTGCAAGAACGGAATCAGCAGCTATGAAATTGGCCGCGCTCTGGGAATCACTCAGAAGTCCGCATGGTTCATGCTCCACAGAATCAGACTCGCCATGCAAGCCAAGCACACCGTTCCAATGGGTGGAACTGGTAGCGAAGTGGAAGTAGACGAAACTTTCGTTGGCGGTGCTGCGCGATTCATGCACGCTGCCAAGCGTAAGCGCCGGATTACCGAGACTGGCACTAAAGACAAGGTGGCCGTCATGGGCATGCTCGAACGTGGTGGAGAGGTTCGCGCTGCGGTCGTTGGCAATCGCAAAAAGCACGCACTCCAAACCAACATCCGCGCTCACGTCAAAGCAGGCAGCGCCATCTATACCGATGCGCTCATGTCCTACATGGGACTCAAGAATCATGGGTTCGAGCACCAAGTCATTGACCATGCGGAGCGGTACGTTGACGGACAGGTTCACACCAACGGACTCGAAAACTTCTGGAGTCTTTTGAAGCGCCAACTCAAGGGCACTTATATTTCGGTTGAAGAGTTCCACCTGTTCCGCTACCTCGACGAACAAGTGTTCCGCTACAACTACCGCCATCTAGAGCACGATGGACTTCGCTTCGAGCACGTCGCAAATCATGTCATTGGCAAGCGTCTGACCTATGCAGAAGTCACAGGAAAAACCAGTGCGACGTGTAACTAAGCCCGGCCATTTGCCTCGCGGTCCGAAGCAGAAGATTTCTTAGGTTTCTTCTGCTTCTTCTCTTCTTCAAGTTTTGACTTTATTTCTGCATGACTTACTTTTAGCAGGCCACGAACTGTGCGATCAAACGCTGCATATTCATCTGGTTTTTTCATGGAGTTGCTGACCCTGTAGTGCCTGTCGCAGGAAAAGGCAAAGCTGTACCCGCAGTAGCTTTCAAGCGCTTGATTTCATTTGCCAACATAAAAATCGTGCTTACTGACACGCCAAATAGAACTTGTGCTTCCTCGGGTGTTACGTTTACCTCTGGATGCAGAATTGGATTTCTGTAGTTCTCTCTAACGTGGTCGAGATGGTCCGTTATTCTTTTTTCGGCGTTGGACTCGCGTAATTTCTTAATATACGCGCCCCAATTTCGAAACTTTGCTTTAGGCTCGGCTCCAGTCACTTGCTTATAGTATTTTCTGATGACAATTTCGATAGCTCTCATCAGATGAAACGCCACTGCGGTAGAGTTATCGAACAAGAGACACCTTCCCGCTTCGTCAAAATCACCCTTTAATTCTGGCATTTCTTTTGTGACCGAATCCGGCAATTCCAGATGCGCATATTGCAGCAATACGGATGTCTTGTGGGTTCCTTTAGGTGAGACCCAATATGTATCTGAATTTGATAATTCTGCAGAAATAATAGTTTCAAATTTCTCCGCAGCGCTCTTGATGTAGCTTGTTGTCCATCCAATGGGTGATTCATTTGCTAAATCGGCTTCAGCAGGTAATTTCTGAATTGCCTTTTCCCAATCTCTAGGGACGATGTTGTCTATTGCTAGATAGAGTTCATTAGCTGCTTGATAACAGACTTCGAGCGCCCGTTGGCGAAATAAAGTTTGAATCGCTTCGCGAGCCTGAAACCATTGAAACCAAACTTCTGAATACTTCATGTCGGCTGTGACGGATGTCAGGGGATGGATATGAGTTGCCAACTCATAAAGCTGATATTCGTTGACGCGCTGCATTGGAACGCCTTTCAGCGGGAACAGCAATATCCTATTCCTCTTGAAGATACCTTGCACGGGTCAATTGTTCCTTTCCCCGGCAAGTACTATCCTCAACTCCTCTTTTCGCTGAGTAAAGTATATTATTGCCCGCGGAAGTGTTCATTCTAAAGGCGGTTACACGGGCGAAATTCGATACTGGATGGTAACGGAAAATCCTCTTCTATTGCTTCGGAGCACGCCTTAAAAACAAAAAACGCGGGAGGAGATCCCGCGTCACGATGCAGATTTACCAGCAGAAAAGATAGCAAATAAGATAAGTTATGTCAAAAGAAAAGGAGTCGCGAGCAAAGCCGCCTTCTCCCAGGGCAAAAGTCACCAGGACCGGCGGACTGCTCGACACATGATATATATCCATGATATATATCACGAAGAAGGATTTATGAGTAAAAGCGCGACGGCGAAGATTTTCAAGAATGGACGAAGCCAGGCGGTAAGGCTGCCGCGAGAATTCCGCTTTGAGGGAGATACGGTGCGCGTGAAGCGCGTTCCCGAGGGAGTGCTGCTGCAGCCCATGATTGCGGACGTGAAAGAGTGGTTTGCCGCGATGGATGCCGCCGGAGGCGATCCTTTGTTCAAGAGGGGGCGGAAGCAGCCTCGCGCGCCACGGCGCAATATCTTCGACTAAGGAGATACCGTGGCTTATCTGCTCGACACAAATGTCTGTATTGCATTGATCAATGGAGCGTCAGACAGAGTAAGGAAGAAATTTTCGAATGTCGCGAGCGCCGGCCAGGCGGCATGGGTGTCCAGCGTGTCGCTCTACGAGCTGTGGTACGGAGTGGCGAAAAGCGCAAGGGTTACTGCGAATGCCCTCCGCGTCACAACATTTCTGGCAGGCCCCGCGAGAGTGCTGGAATTTGCGGAGCAAGATGCACAAATGGCAGGAAGGATTCGCAGTGATTTGGAACGGATGGGAAGGCCAATCGGGGCGTATGACTTGCTGATTGCAGGGCAGGCCATCAGCCGGGGATTCAAGCTGGTGACGGCGAACGCCAGGGAATTTGCAAGGGTGAAAGATTTGGATTGGGAAGACTGGGAAAGGTAAGCGATTTACTTCAAACGGTAGGAGCCGTTGCCGAGGAATTCGAGGAAGTTTAGGTCGCGCAGGATTTGGAGTTGCTGGCGGATTTTGGGGTTGATGTGATGGTTTTGCGGGTGGAGTTTGGCGAGTTGGTTGGTGTGCGCGTAGACTTCGGGAAGTTCAAATTCTCTTTTTCCCAACGAACGAACCACATTCAGCACGTCTAGCGTCCAGCCGCGCTTCTCGATGTTTAATTTCTCGAATGGACGGACTCTTTCATAGGCTTTCCTGACCTCGACGGGAGGAATGATTTTGCCCGAATCTACGACAGGAATTTTGGCGTCGGGCGGGATGCGGTCGAGGAGGAAATTGCAGCCGACCCAGCCGGCGCGACGGGCTGTTGACGAAAGCGGTTTGCGTTTTTCGAGGAGAGATAAACTAAAAGCAAAGTGCGGGATGAGCAGTAGGTTTTGCACGACGCGCTGAGGCAACTGGTAGTGAAGAAGGAAGAGGTTGGGCGTTCTGTCACCCTTGATTGCGTCCCGCATTGCTGAATACGCGCCATCCACGATGCGGTTCCCCAGTTGGGAGGATTTACTCTTTAGCTGAAATTGGGAATCACATAAAGGACAGGCAAAATCTGAAGCGCGAGTACCCGTCGGCAGTGCGTTGATATTGCCCGAATTGCATGCGGGACAATAGAGATTGGTTTGACCCCACGATTCTGTGCTAACTCGGGCGCGCTGAGATGCGCTCTTGTAGTTGCCGAGATTATTGGTGGGAAGTTGAAGTTCCACGCGCGAATTAGATCACGCTCATTCACCAAAAAGAAAGATGCTGCCCTAAAGGGACGGCGCTACAAAAGCAAAGTCTTAAGCGAGGTAGATTTCAGTTTCGGTTTTTATGATGAAGATGGCCTCGGAGGATGAGTGACCGGAGGCTTGGAATTTTTGGAGGGCGTCATCGAACGAATCGGCAAGAACCGAGAAAAGCACGCTTCGGTCTTTACGCCCGATGAAATAGAAGCGACGTTCGGATTGGACGAGTTGGAGATGAGTAGACAAGATTAAATGCGAAAAGCAGATTCTCCGCTTTAAAGCTTGCGGAGAAGAAGAAGTTCCTCGCTTCGCTCGGAATGACAATTGCTGGTCACTCCTAGCGGGATCAGATCGATCCATAGGATCGCGCGGCGGATCAACTGAAAACTGAAGGCACGTGATAGAAATTCCCACCTGTACCAAATCGGAACATAGGCGGCGAATGGAGAGTTGTAGGTAGTCGAGGGAGTGGTCGCATCCGAGTGCGCGGCGGCGAAGACGCAATGCGGCGACGAGAGTTGTGGCTCCGCCAGCGAACGGATCGAGGACGAGGTCGCCTTCGTTTGTGCTGGCAAGTAAAATGCGTTCGAGAAGGGCGACGGGTTTTGCGTGGGATGCTTGCCGAATTTTTTCTCCCACGCCTCGGGCGGTTTAAATTCCCAGACGGATTTCATCTGTTTGTTGTGGTTGTAGACCTTCATCAATTTGTAATTGAAGGTGTGGCGCGACTTTTTGTTTTTGGCGGCCCAGATGATGGTTTCGGTGGCATGGGTGAAATAGCGGCAAGAAAGATTGGGCGGCGGATTGGGCTTGACCCAGGAAATGTCGTTGAGGAGCTTGAAGCCGAGCTGCTGCATGGCGAAGCCCACGGAATGGATGACGTGGGCAGTGCCGGAAACCCAGATGGAGCCGTTGGGTTTTAGCACGCGCTGGCATGCGGCGAGCCAGGCCGTATTGAACTCGTGCACTTTATTAAAGGTGGCCCTTGCCGAGCCAACATCGGTTCCGCCAGGAAGTTTGTCCCAATCGCCTTTGTGGACGGAGACCATTTTTCCGGCGTGGCAGGTGATGCCGCCGTTGGAGAGGAAATAAGGCGGGTCGGCGAAGACGAGGTCGACGGAGGATTCGGGGATTTTTTCCAGAATTTCGAGACAGTCGCCGTGGTAGAGACGGATGTGGTGCTTTACATCGTCAAAGACGGGGGCTGGGAGCGAGTTGGAGGTGCGTTTGGACATGTAGCGAGAAGCGCACAGCCAAGAATGGCTGTGCCACAGGAGCGGATCGGATCGTTGATCAGGTGGGGAGGAGTGTCAACTCTCCTGCGCCAAGGCTTCGGAGAGCGGGCAGGCTGTAGAGGAAGAGCCGGGCTAAAGTCCGGCCTCTACAAAGGCGTAGAGCGAAAACGGATTGGCTCGAGTGGGCCGAGGAGGAAGAGCCAGGAGGCGGCGCCGAGGAGGGAGATGAATCCGGCGAGGAGGAAAGCGTAGAGAAAAGTGCCCGTGTGCTGGACGAGAAAGCCGGTGATGACAGGCGCGGTGATGCCGGCAAAGTTGCCGACGAAATTTTGCAAGCCGGTCCATTGGCCGGAAGCGCGAGGGCCCGCGAGAATCTGCGGGATGACCCAGGTGTTCGAAATGTTGAAGCCATAAGCAGCGGCCGCGAGCAAAAGAAGAACGATAGCGAGGCGTGTGTTGGCCACGGCGCATGCGGCGAGGGCGAGTCCACCAAAAGCTTGGGCGAAAGAGATCATGGATTTGCGGATAAGGGTGACACTGCGTCCTGCGACGATGAGGCGATCGGAGATGTGGCCGCTGGCAAGGGCGACAATGGCCATGAAGGCGTAAGCGAACGCGCCGATTTTTCCCATGCGGGCGAGAGAAAAATTTCGTTCGTGGACGAGATAGTAGGGCAGCCAGGTGAGCAGGAAATAGAGGAAATAGTTGCCGCCGAAGTGGCCGAGAAAAGTTCCCCAGGCAGAGCGATGCGCGAGGATGTCGGAGATGCCGGGAGGAGGCTCATGCAACTCCTGGCATGATGATGGATTTCCTTCCTGCGACCGTGGCATGAATGCGAGCCACAGAGGAATCCAGAGAAAACCAATGGCGCCGAGCGCGATGAAGTAGGGGCGCCAGCCGTAGCTCTGCATGAGCGCGCCGCCGAGAAGCAAGCCGAAAGCGGGGCCTGCGCAGACGCCCGTGTTGATGAAAGCGTTGGCGAAGCCGCGATGACGCTGCGGAAAATTGCGGACGATGAGGTTGGCGAAGCAGGGATAAGCGACGGATTCTCCGACGCCAAGAAAAAGGCGGCAGAGAAGGAGCGCGGCGAAACCGCGCGAGTATCCGGTGAAAAGTGTGGACGCGGACCAGACGGCGAATCCGAGACCGAGAATTTTTGCGGCGGAGAAACGGTCGGCGAGCCACCCGGAAAGAATCAGGAAGGGAGTGTAGGTGAAGAAGAAGGAAGAGAGAAGAATGCCGAGGCGTCCCGTCGGAATGGAAAATTCCTGTTGAAGAGTGGGTGCGGCGATGGACAGGGCGCCGCGGTCAATGTAAGAGATGAAAAGCGAGAGGAAGAGAAGGGCGAGGACTGTCCAGAGAGCGGCAGAAAGCTTTTCCGTTGCAGATGAATTCATTTTGGAATCGCGTTGCCCGGTCCGCCCGTGGAGTAGATGCGTGGGAGGCGGGCGTCAACCGGCGGAAGCGCGGGGAAAGCGGCGTGTGGTTCGGATTGATACCAATAGGCGACGCTGAAGAAATTGTCGGAGCGATGATTGGCGTGGCCGTGTTCGATGGTGGCACGAAGAGATTTTGTGAATGGGATGGGCGAATCGAGATGGAAACGGTAGACGCTCGAGCGGCCGCCGGCGAGCTCGGCGCCCACGACTGGCGCGCCCATCAGGGAATAAGAAAAAGGACGCGAGCCGAAATCCCAGGCACCCAGGAAATAATCTTCGGAGCCAGTGCCGTTGATGGAGGGAATTGATTCGCCGTCAATGAAAAACATGTCGTCGCCTTCGCCCCACCAGCCGTCCTGATTTTGCAGGATTGACATCGTAACGCCGACGAAGTGGCCGCGGCCTGCAGCTTCAAGCCAGACGTAGTTGTCTTTGCCTTCGAGGTTTTTCTTGTCGTTGATGATTGGATCTCCGTTGGAGGACCAGTTGTTCGTCCAACCTTTGTTGGGTGTTTGCTGGCGATATTGCGCGTGGAAGTAGAGGGTGTCTGCGGGAAGCGGTTTGGAGCAAGCGCGGTAGTCGATGTTGAAGTAGAAGGCGTCTACTTTTTCCTTGCCTTCGTTGGCGACGGTGATGCGGGCGTGTTTTTGAAACGGCATGGGGAAATAGGAGTTGAGAGCCTTGTCGGAGCCGACCATGAGCGGAGTGGATTGATAGAGAAAATATTCGCCAAGGCCGAGCCCGAAAAAATCGCCAATGGGAGCTTCGACGCTGGGAGTGGATTCGTCGTCCCAGGTCATACGAATGACAAGTTTTTTGAGGTGAAGATTTTCTGGCGAGGCGATGGTAATCCAGATGTGAGTAATGACGCCCGGACCAGGAACGTCGAGGAGTTCGAGCGTAGCACCGGGGGTGAGCGTCCGGTAGTCGGCATTGGCGCCGGTGCGATCAAAGCTGGAGACGCGGCGCTGGAGGTAGTCGTGCGGCTGAGTGAGCGAGAAAAGCGATTCAGAAGTGCCGGAGCAGCTTTGGGATTGGAGAGTTGCGGGAAGAAAGAGACAGAGAACAACAAGGAAGTGTTTGCGCACGGCGACCTCGCAAAGAGAAATTTGGTGGATGTACCGCGACCGGAGCGAGAGTGTAGCACCGAATGGGCGGGAGTTAGCGGGAGACGCGTGTTTCGTCCACGTAGAAGCGGTGGAATGGCTGCGGAGGCGGCGCTGCCTGCGGTAAGGCGTTGCCATGGAGTAGTGTTCGCGTTTCGCCTGCTACTCCTTCTGAAGCCACCAGCGTTTGTATGCGATTTCTTTTGAAGATTCGAACGGAACGCAACAGGAAGGAGGAAAGTAGAAGGCCCAGAGCAAGGACGGCGGAGCCAGTGAGAATGTTGGCAGCGTCGGTTTCGAGCGGGTGAGCGAAAGAGCGATCGAGCTCATAGCCACCGCAAAAGATCAGCAGGATCGCCAGAGGAACCAGCAAAGGGCCGAAGGTGTGTGCGATGTCGGCCTGGACGCGAAGGGTTTTGTGGCGCGAGCGAGAGGAGCCGCGGTCTTTCATGTGAGTTATTCCTGGTCTGACTTTTCTGCTCCGACGAGCGGAGGATCGAATTTGAGAAAGTCGAGATAGGAAAATACGGGCGGTTTGTAATCCTTCTTCATGATGGAGCCGCAAGAACAGCGCGGATTGACGCCTTCTTGCGAAGTTCCCGTTTCGACGACGATGATGCACCGGCAAGCGAGGTTGATGCAGTGCCAGCGTTCTCCCGGTTGCATGACCATAAGAAGAGCCTCCGTTCTCTCAACAGCAGGCCGGACAGTTTCCTGTAGCTGAAATGGGAGCGGAATATACTGAGTAGTAAAAGTAGATGCAAGGAAAATCCGCAGCTGCTTGCACCTTTGTATGTATCGAATGGTAATCGTTCTGGTTATTACTGTGAGTAAAACACGACCCCTAAAAAGGAGGCGCGTGCGGCGGAGGGATGCCCCTCCGGAGCGCGGGAAAAAGAGGCCAGATTGGACTGTTAAGGGACGTAGGCGAGCGTCGTTCTTCTAGAGGGCATATTTGCTACGGCGCGATGCGGCTGATAAAATTTGAGGTTTGTCGGGCTGCAGCCTTCGGGGTTGGGGTAGGATGGCGCGGCACGGCAACCTACAAGGCAGGCTCCGGGACGGGCGGGTGACCGCACAGAAGTTTCAGCAAAAGACCAGGTTTCAGCGCTAGATGCGCAGCGGCAGGTTCTGAATCCAGCGATGCATTCCGGCCGAAGGGAGACACAGCGTGGCTAAGTACGATGTGGCGATTATCGGGAGCGGTCCCGGAGGATATGTTGCGGCGATTCGAGCCGGCGAACTGGGGCTGAAGACCGTTGTGGTGGAAAAAGACCCGTTCTTGGGCGGGACTTGCCTGCACGTGGGCTGCATTCCGACCAAGGTGCTGCTGCACCATGCCGAAATTTACGACCATATCAAGGAAGCGGCGGAATACGGCATTGAAGTAAACGGCGTGAAGCTGAATTGGGGCGCGACTCTGGGGCGCAAGGATAAAATCGTCAAGAAGCATGCCAAGGGTATCGAATTTTTGTTCAAGAAGAACAAGGTGGAGTGGAAACAAGGTTGGGGAAGATACGAAGGCCCCGGGAAGATCAGCGTCGAGAAGGACGGCAAGAAAGAAATTATCGAAGCTTCCAACGTTCTGATGGTCAGCGGCTCGGAAGCACGCGCTTTGCCGGGGATTGAGCCGGATCATAAGACGATTCTGACCAACCGCTCGATTCTGGAGCTGCCGGAAATTCCGAAAACGCTGATTGTGGTGGGAGCGGGCGCGGTAGGCGTGGAGTTTGCGTCCATCTACAATTCATTTGGGACGCAGGTGACGATTCTGGAAGCGCTGCCGCGTGCGGTGCCCGTGGAAGACGAAGAGATTTCGATCGAATTAGAGAAGGCATTCAAGAAGAAGAACATCGCGATCCAGACCAGCTGCAAAGTTGAGAGCGTGAAGAAGGACGCGAAAGGCGTAACCGTCGCGTTCACCGACAAGGATGGAAAGTCGCAAACGCTACAGGCAGAAAAGCTCTTGCTGGCCGTGGGACGCAAGCCGATGACGGATGGCTGCGGCCTGGAGAAATCGAAGGCAAAGCTCGAACGCGGATTTGTGCATGTTGGGCCGACGATGGAAACGGCGGAAAAGGGCTTGTATGCGATTGGGGATATCGTCGCAGGGCTTCCGCAACTGGCACACGCGGCAATGATGGAAGGAATCGTGGCGGTAACGACGATTGCTGGGAAACCAACACAGCCCATTCGCAAAGACCGCATTCCCAATGCGACGTACTGCGAGCCGCAGATCGGTTCGATTGGACTTACAGAAAAACAGGCACGCGACGCCGGCTATCAAGTGAAAGTCGGAAAGTTTCCGTTTGTTGGAAACAGCAAGGCGACCATTCTGAACAATCATGGCGGCTTTATTAAGGTAGTGAGCGACGAGAAGTATGGCGAAGTGCTCGGAATCCATATCATTGGGCCGCTGGCGACGGAAATTTTGGCGGAAGCGGCGACGGTGCTGAACCTGGAAGGAACCATCGACGACATGATGAATATGGTTCACGCGCACCCGACGGTGTGGGAAGCGCTGGGTGACAGCTTTGCTAGCGTGCGCGGATTGCAGATCAACGTTTAACAAAGTGCCGAACGCTTTCCAAGTCGATTTGGGATTGATTCCATATGCGGAAGCCTATTCACTGCAGAAGCGAATTGTGGCGGCGCGGAAGCTGGGCGCGATTCCGGATGTGATTCTGTTTTGCGAGCATCCGCACGTGATTACCCAGGGACGAAACGGAAAGCGCGAACATTTGCTGGCGAGCGAGAACGTGTTGCGCCAAAAAAGTGTGGAGTTTTTTGAGACGAGTCGTGGTGGAGATGTGACCTATCACGGACCCGGGCAGATTGTCGTATATCCGATTCTGAATCTGGGCGCGATCAACCGCGATGTAGTTTGGTATGTGCGGCAGCTGGAAGAAGCGATGATTCGCGCGACGGCGGAATTCGGAATTGAAGCGGGGCGGGAAGAGGGAAAGACTGGCGTTTGGGTCGGCGAGAAAATTAAGTCGGAGAAACTTGCCGCGATCGGCGTGCATATCAGCCGGTGGGTGACGTCACATGGTTTGGCGTACAACGTTTCGACGGATTTGCGCAACTTTGAATTGATTGTGCCTTGCGGGATTGCCGACCGGAAGGCGACTTCCCTGGAGAAACTGCTTGGGCGCCGCGTGGATTTGCAGGAAGCGAAGCCGAAGCTGGCTAAGCACTTGGGAGAAGTATTCGGCCTGCATTTGCAAGAGATTGGCCGGGCCGAGTTGATGGAAAAGCTCGAAGCGGTTGAGCAACCGATCGCGGCAACGGCGTAAGGATTGGCAGCGGAGAAGCGAATGGCGAAAGCACTAACAAAGCAGCAACACCTGGACCTTTATTACTACATGCGGCTGAATCGCGCCGTTGAAGACACCATGGTGAAGCTGTTTCGCCAGAACAAGATCGTTGGTGGGCTCTATTCGAGTTTGGGCCAGGAAGCTGTTTCGGTGGGCACGGCGTACGCGCTGGAGAAAAAGGATTGGCTGGCTCCAATGATCCGGAACATTGGGGCATTGCTTGTAAAAGGTGTTCCACCGCGCGACGTATTCATGCAGCACATGGCGAAATACGATTCGCCGACAAAGGGCAAAGACGGGACGAGCCACTTCGGGGACTTGGACAACCTGCACATCGTCTCGCCGATTTCGATGCTGGGCGATTTGATCCCCGTAATGACGGGCGTAGCCATGGCGGGCCGTTACCTGGGTCACAAGATTGTGGCAATGACGTGGATTGGCGACGGCGGAAGCTCCACTGGCGTCTTTCACGAAGGACTGAATTTCGCGGCGACGCAGAAAGCGCCGTTCGTGCTCGTGCTGGAGAACAATCTTTGGGCGTATTCGACACCGGTAAAACGACAAGTGCCCGTGGAGAATCTGGCGGACCGCGCAAAGGCCTACGGCGTGAAAAGTTTTGTCGTGGATGGAAATGACGTGGCGGCAGTGTTCACGACGGCGAAGGAAGCTGTGGACCTGGCGCGCAATGGCGAAGGGCCGATTTTGATCGAAGCAAAAACGTTCCGCCGCATGGGCCACGCTCAGCACGATCCAGCCGAATACGTTCCGGCTGAAATGAAAAAATATTGGGAAGAACGCGACCCGATTGCGCGTCACGAGAAATTCTTGTTCAAGGAAAAATTGCTGGACGAAAAAGGCAAGAGAGAGATTGAGGCGAAAATCAACACGCTGCTGGAAATGGAGCGGGATTTCGCCGAGAACTCGCCATTTCCGCCGGCGGAGTTTGCCGAGCACGGCGTTTACTGCACGGGCGACGAATGCCACAAGATTCGCGCGAGGTGGGAGCGGCCGGTTTCTGAAGTGACGCCGCCAAAATCCAGTGTGCCCGCGGTTTGGACCGTGGAAGGATTTGGCAGCGGCAAAGGCTCCGGCGGGGGAAGCGCGCCGATTCATTTTGGCGACACGGTTAAACACGAGCAAAAGGAAGAAGTGGCAGCTTCAAACAACGGTGCGAAGGCTCCGGCCAATAAGGCGGCGAAAAAACCGCCGGTTGCGGCGGCGAGAAAGGCAAAGCGCTAATGGCTCAAGTGACCTTTCTCGACGCGATCAAACAGGCGATGTATGAAGAGATGGAGCGCGATCCGACTGTCGTTCTGATCGGCGAAGACGTAGGTGTTTATGGCGGCGCGTTCAAAACGAGCGAAGGATTGCTGGCCAAGTTCGGCTGGGAACGCGTGATTGATACGCCGATCAGCGAAAGCGCGATTGTCGGCGCAGCGTGCGGCATGAGTTATCTGGGTCTGCGGCCGATTGCGGAGATGCAGTTCATTGACTTCATCGTCTGCGCGTTCAATCAGATTACGAACTTTGTGGCAAAGGGCCATTATTTGTGGAATGCGCCCGCGCCGATCGTGATTCGCGGGCCGGCGGGCGGAGGAGTTCACGGCGGGCCATTTCATTCGGCGAATCCGGAAATGTATTTTGTACACACACCGGGTTTGAAGGTGATCTATCCCTCGACGCCGTACGATGCGAAGGGATTGCTGAAAGCGGCGATTCGCGACAACAATCCAGTGCTCTTTTTCGAGCACAAATTTCTCTACCGCCGCATCAAGGAAGAGATTCCAGAAGACGATTATGTGGTGCCGATCGGTAAGGCAGCCGTTCGCCGCGAAGGTAAGCATCTAACGATCGTGAGCTATGCGGCGATGATGCACACTTCGCTCGAAGCGGCGGACGAGCTGGCAAAAGAAGGAATCGAAGCGGAAGTGATTGACCTGCGGACACTGGCTCCGCTCGATTCGGACACGATCGTGGAATCGGTGAAGAAAACGAACCGTTGTTTGGTCGTGCACGAAGACACGAAAACCGGCGGGATTGCCGGAGAGATTGCGGCGATACTTTGTGAGCGCGCTTTTGGCCATCTAGATGGGCCGCTGATGCGCGTCACGGCGATTGATACACCGGTGCCGTACTCGCCGCCACTCGAAGAATACTTTTTGCCGAACAAGGAAAAAGTCGTTCACGCGGCAAGAGAACTGGCGAGGTATTAGGGAGCGTAAGCCGTTTAAAGTTGGCCGTTGACCGTAAAAACGGGAATGCGCCTTTCTGGTTTTGCGCGCAGTCTAGAACCTGCTCAGGCTCTTTCTGACGGTGAACGACAAACAGTGAACGGTTTACACGGGCAGCAAGCACAGTTGAAAGAGAATGTAGGAGTTTTGTAAGTTCCAGTATCAAACGGGAGAGACGCAATGGCAGCCGATGTCGTAATGCCCCAGATGGGGGAAAGCATTTTTGAAGGAACGATCACCAAGTGGCTGAAAAAGCCCGGTGACAAGGTGGAGCGCGACGAGCCGCTCTTTGAAATCTCAACGGACAAAGTAGACGCAGAAATTCCATCGCCTGCTGCCGGCGTACTGGCCGAGATAAAGGTTAAAGAAGGCCAGACCGTGCCCATCAACACGGTGGTTGCCGTGATTGACGCGGCTGGCTCCGCAACGAGCGCGCCTCCACCGGCGCCAGCTCCTGCAAAGGCGGCCCCCGCACCTGCAGCAACTCCTGCCGCTGCAGCGCCTGCGCCTAAGCCTCAAATTGTTCCTCCGCCTGCACCGCAACCCGCAGCAGCGCCTGCGGCCAGTGCGACAAAAGATGCCGCGCGTGTGCATTCTTCGCCGCTCGTGCGCCGCATGGCCAAGGAACATGGAATTGATCTGACGACCGTTCCTGGAACGGGCGCCGGTGGGCGAGTGAGCAAGCAGGATATTGAAGCCGCGATTTCTGGTTCGGGTGCTGCGGCAGCCGCTGCACCGGTGCCTGCCGCGAGCGCTCCTCCTGCGCCGCGCGTTGCGCCACCACCGCCTCCGGTTGCTCCAGCACCAGTTGCGGGAAGCGGTGGGCCAGCCGCACATGGAACGCAGTACGTTCCCGCACTGCAAATTGGCGTGCCGCGCGAGCGCATTTACTTCGGCGACTACGAAGTGGAACCGCTTTCGACGATGCGGATGAAGATCGCCGAACACATGGTGGCTTCGAAGCATGTTTCACCGCACGTGTACTCGGTGGATGAAATTGACATGACGAAAATCGCTGCGTTGCGTGCAAAGTCGAAAGACGAGTTCGAGAAAAACTACGGCACGAAGCTGACCTTTATGCCGTTTTTTGTGAAAGCGGCGGTCGCTGGATTGCGCGCATTTCCTTCTCTTAATTCGTCACTCGATGGAGCAAGTGTCGTCAGCCACAAAGAGATCAACATCGGCATCGCCGTGGCACTCGATTGGGGATTGCTCGTGCCGGTCATCAAGAATGCCGATGAGAAAAATATCCTCGGCATCCAGCGCACGATGAACGATCTTGCCGAGCGTGCCCGGACAAAGAAGCTGCGCCCGGAAGAAGTGCAGGAAGGAACCTTTTCGATTACGAATCCCGGCGTGTTCGGCGGGCTCTTTGGCATGCCAGTGATCAGCCAGCCGAACGTGGGCATTCTGGGACTCGGCGCGATTGAAAAGCGTCCCGTCGTGATTAACGATTCGATTGCGATTCGCTCCATGTGCTACGTCACACTGAGTTACGACCACCGCGTGGTGGACGGAGCGATCGCCCACCAGTTCCTTCACAAGGTGAAAGAGACACTGGAAAACTGGAGCGAACCGCTGGTTTAGTTTCCGGAAGCGAAACCAAGACTGGTTGGGCCCGGCTGAAATTGACCGGGCCTTTTTATTGCAGCATTGGTTTCAGCTTGGCGACCCATGTGGCAAAACCTTCCATGGGAACCGGTTCGATACGAGCGTCGCGGAGCGTATCGCGCACAAAGCGATGGCGATCGATTTCCGGTTGAAGCGCAATGTCGGTAACCGCCGCAAATTCGGATTTGAATGGGGCACGAGCCGCCATTCGTTGCACCGTATAGGCAAGGAGCTTCGCATCCGCCGGGGCCCGGCTGACGCTCAGCGCTTGAACGAATCCCCTCGTCCCGTTGTGACGATACGAATAGTCGAGACGCATCGGATCACCGGGAAAGGTGTAGTCACTGACCCTCACGGATTTTTCTAACTTCTCCCAGAGCTTTGCCTGCTTCCAGACTTGAGAACAGTAGCTGCGGATGGACGCGCGGCTGCCCGGCGAGCCAACGCGCACCGCGCTTCTTTGCAGCGCCACTCGCTCCTTGTAGAGTCTCTCCAATTCCTCGTCGAGATCGGCTGCTTGAACTCCCTTAGGGGAGGAAAGCTGCAAGCCCGTGGAAAGAGCGCCGTCCCATTTATTCAGGAATTTCTCCAGTTCCGTGCGAAACGAAGCGCTCTCCGCAAAAGGCAAAGACTCCAAAAAGGCGTCGAAGCGCGACTCGAGGTGATCTCTCAGCTGTCGCAGCACGCGCTGGTCTGCACTTGGCTGCAATTTGCGGATCCGCGCAAATTCCGATTCTTCTTCGATCAAGCGCATGCGCCGTTGCCCCGAGTTTGGATCGAACACGAGCACACCAATGTTTACCCACTCATCGCGAACGAGATCGGAGGCATAACGTAATATGTGATACGCAATGTAGTTTTCTTCTTGCATAGAGGTAGTTTCGCTCATGATTCAGATCCAGTTGGGAAACGGATGTCGTGAAGTTGTTTTTGCGGACAGAAGAAGATCCGGCACCAATTTTTTTCTTCGCTGAAGTTGATCGGCGAGCCGGAACACGGTATCGAGATCGTCGTCGTACCATTCCGGCGGAATCTCGCCGATGAGGTCTCCGATCACACGTTCCGTCATTCGTTTTTCCAGCCGGTCGAGCCATGGCGCAAAAGACTCCGATCCCGTGACCCCCTCATAGACTCGATTCCGTGCGTACAGGCCACGAAGAGGCGCGTCGGGAAAGCTCCACTCGCCCGCATTGAAGCAGAATCCCTGGTCAATCATAACAGTCTTGTAAATGGACCTTTCGGAATCGTCCTTCGGCGGCAAGTCTCGAAAAAATAAGGTCTGTCGTCCATTGGTGTTGCAGGTCCATTTGTCAAAAACGAGCATGCCCGCGAAATCGTGCAGGTTTTCAACTTCCTGCAAGAGATCGTCGGGCAAGAAATCGAGCATCGTGACGCGATGTGGATCTCCCGGATAGCGCGATCCAAATTGCAGTCCCGGCTTGCATGGCGTTCGCGTGCGCGGCAATTCAATACAAAGCTCCGGAGTGAGCCGGATCAATTCTTCGTCTACCTGAACAATGGCCACGGGTGTGGTCGGCAAGCCCAAACGCGCCGCCAGGCGTGTGCCAAGCATTTCATTGACCAGGATCCTAGGATGCTGCGGATTGTTTTGGAACTTTACGACGTAATAGTTTTCGTCAGAGCAACGCATGAGATGCGATTGCGCCCCGCCTCTCATGCGGCGTATGTGCTCTAGTGCCCGCAACATAGAGCCGTATAGTAATGGATACGTAACTAACAAAACAAGAAATGCCGTTCGGCTGGAGAAGGAAGTTCCGAATCGGCTTCGGAGAATTTCAAGAAGGGGAAATCAAAAAGGGTAGGGCGAAGATGGCTTGGGGAATGAGCAATTCAAAAAAGGACCGGCCCGAGCGAAAGCCCAGGGCCGGTCATCAATCCGGTTGCGCGAGGCGAGCTAGCGTTTCTTCTTTTTCTTGGCGGGCTTCTTCGCTTTTTTCTTGGCCGCCTTCTTTTTAGCAGGCTTTTTCTTGGCGGGTTTCTTCTTCGGCGCTTTCTTTGCCGGCTTTTTGGAAGCCGGTTTCTTAGCAGCGGGAGCTGGACGCGCCGGAGCCGCTTCTTCCTCTTCCGGCTCTTCCTCGGTGATTACCAGTTCTTCTTCCTCGGTCTCGACGATCTCTTCGGCGTCACCGCCAAGTTCGTCTTCCTCCAGAGGCGACAACTCGTTGTCTTCGTCAAAGTGGTCCTTATCGAAATCCATTCCATCCTCCCCTGGGGGAATTTCAGGTTTTGGGGCGCGGCCCCTCTTGCAAGAAAGTACGAAACGTCCTTGCGAGTTCATACCGTCTTACGAAAACAATGTCAAGCATCTGTGCGAGGCGTGGGAAAGAAGTCCAGCAGAATGGCGCTGCATGGCCAAACCGCAAGGGCATCGATTAAGCGGGCCCTCGATTTAACTAATTGACAGTAAATAGGTTACTGATTCTTTGCGACCGAGGAAGAAGAGCTTCCTACCGTCTTGGCGGGTGGACTTGTTTTACGGCGGCTCTTGGAACGAGTTGGCGAAGCTTCCGGGGCGCCGCCAACCGTATAGATGCGAAGTACCATGCCGCGGCTGACTTTGGCCGCTTTGAGGTGATTCCATTTGCGAATATCGTCGCCGCTGACGCTGTAGCGGTCTGCAATTCCGCCGAGCGTATCGCCTTTGCGCACGCGATATTGCACGAGTCGGCTCTTCTCGCTCGCTGGAGCAGTAGCGGGAATGATGAGTTTGTCGCCGGGATTCAGTTCCGCGCCTTTTTCCAAATTGTTTGCGGAAGCGACGGCAGCCGGAGTGACTTTGTATTTCTTTGCGATCGAAGTGAGCGTGTCGCCGGGCGCAACTTTGTGACGCCGCCAGCTCACCCATTTTTCCGGTGGAATGTCCGCGATACCCGCCGAAAATTTTTCCGCGGTGCCTTTTGGCAAGTGCAACTCAAAAGAGGGATCGTCGGGAGTTGCAAGCCGAAGCAGCGATGGATTCAACTGATGCAGCGTTTCCACATCCACATCAATCGTTTCCGCAACGAGCCGCAGATCAATCGCGCGCCCGGGTTTTACAACATCGGTGGGGATTGGGTCATCGCGGTCAACTTGAATTCCGTAGTGCGCCGCGTCTTTTGCGATCAAAGTGAGCGCGATAATAATCGGAACGTAATTTTTCGTTTCCTTCGGCAAAACGTTACGGCGGTAGAGTTCCCAGAAATCGGCGTAGCCGGTGCGTTCGATTCCCTTTTGCACGTTGCCTGGGCCGCAGTTATACGCAGCCATGGCGAGATACCAGTCGCCGAAAAGGCCGTATAGATCGCGCAAATGCTGCGCTGCGGCGCGGGTGGCTTTTTCCGGATCCTGGCGCTCATCCACCCACCAGGTGTGGCGAAGTCCGTATTCGTTGCCGCGCCATGCGACGAATTGCCAGATGCCGCGCGCCCCGGCTCGTGAAAGAGCGAGCGGCTGAAAGGCGCTTTCCGCCTGCGCGAGATAGATCAAATCCTGCGGAATTCCTTCTTCACGCAACACACGGGAAATCATTTCCTGGTAGCGGCCGCGGCGGCGCAGACCCGTTTCAACGATGGCCTTCCCGCGCGGAGTCTGAAAAAAATTCAGGAAGGAAAGAACCTCGTCGTTCACCGTAAGCGGCAAGTCGTGCGAAATACTTTTTGCGGCTTCTTCGGCGCGCGCTTTCAAATTCGGATCAACAGGGAAAGTCATGTCCGCGACTTCGTCGATTGCAGCGGGGACGGCCGGAGCTTCGCGGAAACCATCGCCGGCTTGAAACGCCTGCAACTCGTAGCCGTAAACTGTGTCCACGACGCGATGAAAAAGTTCGCCGAGCTTGGGATCGGAGTTCGGGTCGTAGCCGCTTTCGAGAATCCAGTCGACCGCTTCGTTAAAATCCTTGCGAGCTGCATCGAGATGGCCGGCTTTGTATTCCTGCTCGCCGGCGGCAAATTTTTCTTCGACGCGGGCAATCAGCCAGGCTTTGCCGTCGGGGACCTTGGGGAAGAGTGCGGTGGGGGGCTTGGCAGCGGGGTTCCAAAGCGGTAGCGGACCAATGGAATTCGGGTCGATCTGATTCTGGGCTGCCTGAGTCGGGGCTGGAGCAGGCTGAAGGGCAGGAACTTTGGCTTGGGCGGGCTTGCGGACAGCATCATCGCAACCGATGCCGAAGACGAGGAAAGTGCCTGCCGCCAAAACTGGAGCCAAAGACCGCATCATTTTATGGTACGGACGGGGAGAGGGAGGGTCAACGCTTTCGGGCAGAAGTAAGGCGTTGTGGTAACGGAGTTGATTGCTACGATTTGCGAGCCTTCTGGGCAGCTTTTCGTGAAAGGCTTTCAAAGTTGATCATAACCCCCCCTCCCCACTTGTAAGTGCTCATTCTAAAAGCGCTTAGGGGCTTAGGTGGGATACCCCCTAGGGCATTCGGATGAATATCAATCCAAAGGACTTATTGGAGAGGGAGTTTGGATGAATATGAGAAGAAAGGAGTTAGCAGTTGGCGAATAGCCAAGCAACGGAGGCATGGCTTTGCTTTGGAGACAAGTTCATTGCGCGGAATAAACGCTAGTGAGTTCACATCCTGATGGAAGCTCAGTTGTCAAAGAGCAAAGGGAATGCGAGCCAGTCGCATCCAAACAACACTATTATAACAAATGTGTCAAGTTAACCCATCAGGTTATAGTGGGGCACCCGCACACAGGCTAAAGCCACCAAAAAGCAAAACGGGCGGCCCGCTCGCGCGAACCGCCCGAATCTTGTCCTGAACCGTGGTTTACAGCGGCTGGACGTTGGAAGCCTGCAGACCCTTGGGGCCACGCACGACTTCGAACTCAACGGCCTGGCCGTCGTTCAGCGACTTATAGCCTTCCGCCTGGATCGCGGAAAAATGTACGAATACATCTTCCCCGGTCTGGCGCTGGATGAAGCCAAAGCCCTTGCTGGCGTTAAACCACTTCACGGTTCCTTGTTCTTTGCTCACTTCTTGATTCTCTTTTCTTAATTGAAGCTATCTGTGCCTTGCTGCGAATCCCCTTACGGAGAGTTGCATCCTCGGCTGCGTTCTGTGGATCCGCCAAGCGGGCACAAAAAAAGGCCGCAAGTTTGACCCTGCGACCGCTTCACAAAACCAAAGGCGATACAAGAGCAACAAACGCAACCCTAGGGTACCAAAAGAGAGGGATGTTTGCAAGGGGCGAGTTTGCAAATGTGCGCTAGAAAACCGATTCGTTAGCCTCCGAGCCTTACCCTGAAAGAAGGATTCAAGAGGCACCCACCCTTGCATAAACACAAGCGCCCTTCGTGCCACGGGGCAGGCAAAGGAAGGCCACCCTAACGAGAACGCAGCTAGCTTTTACGGGTGAATTTGAAGAGGTCGGTGGTGGACTTGCCTTTATTGAGGTAGGTCCATTCCTGGGTGAAGTGGTCGTGGTCAGAAAGGGAGAGGCTGAGGCCGATCATGTGGCCCGCATCGGGGGACTTGAGGCCCGTGACCTGAACGACTTTGAAGGCAAGAGGACCCGCGCTCTCCTTAATTGTGGCGGTGCGCATCTGGGGCTGATTGCCTTCGCTGCAATAGTGAACGATGTTGAGGTGATCGCCGTCGAGCGTATAAAGGGTGAGCATTTCAGGTTCGTTGCCAGATTGCAGGCGCTCCATGAGGGCCGTGCCGTTAGATACGAGAGTGTAGGTAGCTTTCACGTGCCCTGCGGAATTGGTGCCTTCCCATTCGCCCACCAGAGCGAGGAGTTTTTCAAAGGCGGCGGCGCTTTTTGGCTTTTCGTTAGCGGAGGCGCGCGGCGCGGCAGACAACAGGATCAGGCCAAAAGAAAGTGCTGCTAGAGATTTCAGTACGGAATTACGGCTGGACTTCATGATGCGGTGCTCCTTGTCCATGGGGTGCACAGGACCCGTTCCTAAGACCCTCGCGCTAACGATGGTTGGTGTCAAGGGATTAAACTTGGCCCCCCTCTTAAGCTTTGGCCAGTGCTTGTTCCAGGTCGGCAATCAGATCGTCAGTGTCTTCCAGGCCGACGGAGACGCGGACGGTGCCTGGCGTGACACTGACCGCGGCAAGTTCGGCATCGCTCATGTTGTAGTGGGACGAATAGATGGGCAGGACGACGAGCGATTCTGGACCACCGAGGCTGGCAGCGAGCAGGAAAAGTTCGACGCGATCGCAGAATGAGCGCGCAGCGGGAAGGCCTCCTTTGAGGTCGAAGGCAAGCATCGAACCGAAACCCTTCATTTGGCGTTTGGCTAGCTCGTGATCCGGGTGCGATTTGAGGCCGGGGTAGTGGACCTTCGCGACTTTCGGATGCTTCTCCAGAAATTGGGCGACGGCGAGAGCATTGAAGCACTGGCGCTCGACACGAAGACCGAGCGTCTTGAGTCCGCGAATGAGGAGGAAGGCTGCTTCGGGATCCATGGAGCCGCCGAGGTCGATAATCATGTGACGGACGCGAGCCATCCACTTTTTGCTTCCGGCGGCGACTCCCGCGATAACGTCAGAATGGCCGGCAAGATATTTAGTGGCGCTGTGAACGACCATATCGAAGCCGAGTTCGATGGGTTTTTGCAGGAGCGGCGTGGCGAAGGTGTTGTCGATGATTGAGATGAGATTGTGTTTTTTGGCGAAGGCGATCGCATTGTTGAGATTGACCAGGCGAAGCGTCGGGTTTGTGGGGGTTTCGACGTAGAGGACTTTTGTTTTCGGCGTGATGAGCGATTCGATACCTTCGAGGGAAGTTTCCGCGCGGCGGACGGAGATACCCCAGTTTGGAAATTCGTCGCGCATGAGGCGGTAGGTGCCACCGTAGGTTTGCGCGGTAGAGATGACTTCGTCGCCTTGCTTGAGCGCGCCAAGAAGTGCGCTGGAGATGGCAGCCATGCCGGATGCGGTGGCGACTGCAGCTTCCGCGCCCTCGAGTGCGGCGACTTTGTTTTCTGCAACCGTCACTGTGGGATTGCCGTAGCGCGTGTAAATGTAGGCGCTGCTTTTGCCTTCCGCCCAGAGTTTCATCTCTTCGCTGGAAGAGAAGGTGAAGGTGGAAGTGCGGGAGATGTCAGGGCCGACGCTGGCGCCGACGCCGTGCCTCACCGGCTCCCCCGCATGAATCGCCCGCGTCTGCGGCCCCCAGGTTTGCCCTGATTTCTTGGTGTTTTTCGTCGCGGTTGGCTGTTTCATAGTGACTCCATTCTGGTGCCGGCTACCCGCCCAACAAGCACCAATTTGGCGCAAATCGCCTGTAGCGTACGCTTCAGCGTGCGTCTGCCGTATCCCAGGCAAGTCGGCCTGACTCCACCTCTTGCATTTTCACCAGATTAGGTCAATACTGACTATGTCATGAATGACCTATTGCTGCTTGCGATGCTTTTGGGCGGCCCGATCCACGGGTATGCCTTAAAGCAGCGAGCCGGCTTGCTGACCGGTCAAAAGTCGCTGCATAACAACCTTGTCTATCCGCTGCTCGCAAAATTTCGCAGAGCTGCGTGGATCCAGCAAAGATCCGCCAAAGGACAACGGGGTCAGACGCGAGAACTCTACTCGCTTACGGCAAAGGGGAAAGCCGAACTGCTCCGCCGCCTGGCCAACTTTACCGAAAAGGACGCCGCATCCGGGAACGCTTTTCGCCTTCGTGTGGGCCTTTTCTTCGCTCTCGATGGCACCACGCGCGAGAGTGTCCTTAACGCCCGCGATGCTTACCTTGCCGAGCGTCAAAAGAAATTCGCGGACCTCGGTTCCGTCATGGATCTTGGCGAATGGGGTGCCGAAGTGACTGCCTTTCTGCTGGAGCAAGTTCGTTCCGAGCGCCAATGGATTTCTCGGCTTAGGCGAAAAGGATCTTCCGTTCGCCGTGCCGTTCCAGGGAGTAAAAGATGAAGCTCGCATCGTTGTTCGTTCGAATTGGGCTCGTCGCTGGAATCGCAATTCCTTCGACGGCAGAGGCTTTCCAGATTTCGTCGAAGATCTGGTTTGCGTGGTGCGTGCTTTGGCTGTTGATGGCGGCGTGGAGCAAGCCGTCCAAACGGAGAGAGTTTCCCTGGCAACGGCTGGAGCACGTCGTTCCGATGGTGATCGGATTCATGTTCATCTACAACCACCACTTCGCATGGAGATTTCTGGGGGATCGAGTGGTTACTGAGAACAGCGTGATTACCCTGGCCGGATTGCTGCTGACAGCAGGCGGACTGATTTTTGCAGTGTGGGCGAGGATTGCGCTCGGCGCGAACTGGAGTGGCACGGTGACGATCAAGTCCGGTCATAATTTGATTCGCCGCGGCCCGTACAAATGGATTCGGCACCCGATTTATACCGGCATTTTGATTTCATTTGTGGGCACAGTGCTGCTTTTGGGCGAAGTGCGTGCATTTTGCGGATTTGCGGTTATTCTCCTTGCGCTCTATCGAAAAGCGAAGCGCGAGGAAAGATTCCTTTTCGAAGAGTTCGGAGAAGGCTTTGCCGAGCATGCCAAACACACTGGCATGTTTCTGCCAAGATTCAACTGAGAAGAAAGCGCCTTCGAACCTTCAATAATTCAAAAGCAGATTCCTCGCTGCGCTCGGAATGACAATACTAAGTGGCTAGGCTTCTTCTTCCACGAGATGCTCGGCGTGCGGTTTGTGCGCGGCAATGACTTTGTCCGCGAGCTCGGTCGGCACATAGTCATAGTGCGAATATTCCATGGAATAGGTGGCACGAGCTTGTGTTTTGGAGGTCAGATCGGTCGCGTAGGAAAGCATTTCCGAAAGTGGAACGAGCGCCTTGATGATGACATTGTGACCGCGCACTTCACTGCCGGAGATGCGGCCGCGGCGTGAGCTGAGGTCGCCCATCAAATCACCGGAATATTGATCCGGAGCATAGACTTCGACGTGCATGATGGGTTCGAGAAGTACAGGCCGAGCGAGCTTCATCGCTTCCTTGAAAGCAAGAGATCCGGCGATCTGAAATGCCATGTCCGAGGAATCTACGTCGTGGTATTTGCCGTCGTAGAGGGTGGCGCGGAAATCGGTCATGGGAAATCCTGCCAGGTAGCCGCGAGCGGCCGTATCGCGAATGCCCTTTTCCACGGAAGGGATCCAATTGCGCGGAATCGCGCCGCCGAAAACGTCGTCCACAAATTCAATGCCCTTGCCGCGCTCGAGAGGCTCAAACTTCACACGGCAGACGCCAAATTGGCCATGACCGCCGGATTGTTTCTTGTGTTTGCCTTCGGCATCGGCTTTGCCACGAATCGTTTCGCGATACGGGACCTTCGGCGGCTTGAGCGTGAGGTCAACGTGGTAGCGCTTGTGAAGCTTTGCCACGACAACTTCGATGTGTTGCTGGCCGCTGCCGGCGAGGAGAAATTCCTTTGTTTGCGGATCGCGCGTGAATTTTAGCGCGCAGTCTTCTTCCATAATTTTGTGGATGCCGACGCCGATTTTATCTTCGTCGGCGCGAGTCTTTGGTTCGACAGCGAAGGTGATGGAAGGTTCGGGGATTTGCGCCGGCTTGTAGAAAAGGGGCGAAGATTTGTCGCCTAACGTGTCGCCCGTGTAAACCTCTTTGAGTTTGGCGATGGCACCGATATCGCCAGCGTGGAGTTCGCCAACTTCGGTGAGCTGCTTTCCCTGCACCAACTGGATGTGCTGGAAGCGCTCTTGCGCATTGCGTGTGAAATTGGTGAGTGTGGCGTCATTTTTGAGTACGCCGCTCTTTACTTTGAAATAGTTGATACGGCCGGCGAAGGGATCAGCGAGAGTTTTGAATACGAAGAGGGAGAGTGGCTGACTGTCGTCGTATTTGCGTTCGACGCGGTCGCCTTTGCCGCCAGGATCTTTGTAGCCTTCCTGGGCGTGCTCGTCGGGATGGGGGAAAACGTCAGCAAGGAAGGTGAGCAGACTGGCCGTGCCGACGTTCAGGGCGGAAGAAACCATCAGCACGGGGAAGATTTTCTCCGCGACGATGGCTTTGCGAACGCCGGGGATCAAGTCTTCGATGGGGATTGTGCCTTCGCGGAAGAATTCTTCCATTAACTCGTCGTCGCCTTCGGCGACCATTTCGACCAATTTTTCGTGAGCTTGTTTGGCGTCCTCTTCGAGCGCTTGAGGGATAGGCTCTATTTTTGGTTTGCCGTCGCCGCCGGTGGTGTAGAGGTGCGCTTTCATTGCAACGAGGTCAATCACGCCGCGGAAGCCGCGTTCGCTGCCGATAGGAAGCTGAAGAGGAATGACGTTGCGGCCGAAGGTCTGCTCAAGCGATTCCATGGAACGTTCGAAGCTGGAGAGTTCGCGATCCATCCAGGTGAGAACGAATGCGCGGGGTATATCGTATTCGGTGCAAAAATCCCAAACTTTTTCCGTGGTGACCTGCGCGCCGGCGTGTGCGTCCACGGTGATCAATGCGGCGTCTGCGGCGATGAGGGAGGCCTTTGTTTCGTTGATGAACGTGCCGTAGCCGGGGAGATCTATGAAATTTATTTTGACGTTGCCGCCGCCGCAAAGCGTACAGGGCCATTCCGCATAGGCGAGGCCCGTTTGAATTGATATTTTCCGCGCGATTTCCTCTTCATCCCAATCCGTGACCGATGTACCTTCCGCAACTTTTCCCCAACGCTGCGTCATGCCAGCGGTGTGAAGTAACGACGACACCAGTTGCGTCTTTCCGGTGCCGCCGTGGCCTACAATGCCAACGTTTCTGATGTCCTTGGTGGGATAGATTTTCATATAGACCTCCAGTGAAGTTCACCGACTCGCGGTGAGCAGCGAGGTCCGAGCGACAACATGGTGGCGCGGGCCTGCGCCGATGGCGAGCAAGTGTTTCGTTACGGGAGGAGAGCGTGGCCTCGTTTGTCCGCCACAGGCGGACACGCGCAGCTGCGATGAACGGCTGACGGCCTGGGTCTCCGATTCAGCATCGGAGGCGAAGGACGAACGAAAAGATCCCTGGTCCGTTCTCCTGACGAGGCGGATGCTAGCACAGGGGATTTGCGACGGCAATCAAAGGGTGGTGAGCGAGAGCACCGAGTCATGTGATGGGTTGCAAGCTGGCTTTCAGGGAGACTTTACTGCCTTTGAGGACTTCGAGGGTGCGAGACCAGTCCGTGCGGCCAGGGAATTTTAGAACGATGGAATGAGGGCCGACGGGGAGCCTAAGCATGGCGGGAGCGTCGCCGAAGAATTTGTCGTCCACGAAGATTTCTGCGCCGTCGGGATCGGAAGTTATGGCGATTGTGCCGGTACCGTCTGGGAGAGGGGCAGGTGGTGGTGGTGAAGAAGTTTGCTGTTGGGCTGCGGAAGGTTCGGTCGGTTTTTCTGCAGAAACTGCAAGGGTTTCCGGTGCGCTTGCAAAGCGAGCACCGGGATAGAAGCGGCGAAGAACAGTCATCAGGTCAGTTGCACTGAGAGCAAAACCGATTCCGTTGGTATTTTTCTTGACGAGTTTCAGCGTGCTGATTCCGATGACTTCGCCATACATATTGAGAAGCGGCCCGCCACTGTTTCCGGGATTGATGGGGGCATCGGTTTGGATCCAGGTGCCTGGGCCGGCATTGGGGAAATTTCCGACGGCGCTGACGATTCCCTTTGTGACACTGAAGAGCATGGCGTCGCCGGGATTGCCGATGGCGACGACACTCTGACCCTGATGGGTGGCGGTTGCATCGGCTAGACCGAGTATTGGGAAATTTTGGCCATCGACTTTGAGCAGGGCGATGTCGAGGTCCGCGTCAAGGAAGACGACTTTGGCTTCAAGCTGCGCGCCAGACGGTAGCCGTGCCAAGAGAGAACCCTCGCCGCGCGCGACGTGGGCGTTCGTTGCGATGACTCCAGTGTCCGTGACAAAAAATCCGGTTCCCGAGCGATCTGGACCTTTTAAATAAAGAACGGCAGGCTTTGCCCGAGCGACCAAGTCTTCCAGCCCCAGTTCCGGACGGACGGTTTCGGAAACACGCACCGGAGAAACCTCGCCGGTGAAGGTTTGTGCAATGGAATCGAGCAGAACTTCGAAATGGTTCGCTTTGAAGAGAAAGTATTCGCCATGCTTGCGGCCGTTGAGGGAGATCCACTCCATCGGCCCCTCGGTAAGGGGAATTTCTTTTGTTGCATAGCCGGCGAGGTTCAAGCGCGCAACAAGGGGATGTTCCAGACGGGAGCCTATAGTTGTATGTGTGCGATGAAAATAGCCGCCGGGATAATCTTTTTCAAAGGGAGTGGTGCCGACGACTATGCCGTTTATCTCTACGGTTGCGCCGGGAGGAGTGCTTGTAATCGTGAGCTTTTCCGCAGATGCACACGTGGGAAAAAACAGAAGGGGCATGCAGAGGAATTGGAGGCGCATCAAAGAGACTCGTGGGAGAGTTTACTATAGAAGTAAATAAAGAAAATAGAAATATGGAAGGGAGAGGGTTGCGCTAAGCGGGTTGTGATTGCTGTTCATAGCCAGGACAGGAGAGAACGGGCAGACGAGGGTACTTGGGATAGGAAGGATCCGTCACCGAGCGCAAGCACAAGAGAAATGAAGAGCCTTTCGCGGACTCAATGGTCCTCGCATGGCAGCAAGTTGCACACAAGCCTTTGGGCGGGTCAGATGTTGTCTGGTGCGTCAAGCGCTTCCCCGTCCATCAGGATAGCCCATACCATAAAAGAAGGCGTTTCTGAGATACACGCGTAGATATTAGGGTACCGCAAGAGTTAAACAAGGTATATTAAGAGCATTAATGCAGGTTAATTAGGATTTTCCACGTCAATGAACACGTTCCGCATCCACAGGTGTAGTGTTGGCGTGCTCGCCCTCGTACGGCTTTGCACGGTTGCTTCGGCCCTTTCTCAAGAGCAGCCACAAACTTCACAGGCACCGAGCCAGCAAACACAGACCGAGCCGGCTGCTACGGAAATTGTGGCGGTACCGAACAGGCCGACAATTGCAAGCACGGCTGAAGTGGTTCAACCGGGCGTGCTCGAACTGGAATATGGATTTGAGGGTGGCGACGGACACCAGAATATAAATGGGCTTGTGAAATTCGGGCTAACGAAGTGGCTCGAAATACGCGTGGCCAACAATCCCCTTCAAAGGGACACTGCGATATTCAGCACAGGAGATTCCGGGGCCGGGTTCAAACTACGCCTTGTGCCACAGAAAAACAACGTGCCGACGATAACGCTGCTATATGCCGCAACGTTTCCCACGGCGAGCCATGGTCTTGGGGCCAATGCTTATGGACATGCGGTACAGCTTTTAGTCAGCAAAGATTTTGGCAAAAGCCATTTTGACTGGAATGAAGGCATTCAACTTTCTGGCAGGCCATATCCCTTTCCCAAAGGGTACGACCAGGGATATTTTTCGGCACTGTCCTACTCCCGCACGTTAAAAGGTAAATGGGGATTCACAGCAGAGCTTGCAGGGACAAGCAAGATTAATGAGGCAAACCCCGGGGAAATGACAATTCTTTTTGCGCCGACTTACAACGTCTCATCGCGTCTGGTACTTGATGCAGGCGCGTACATCGCGGCATATGGAAGTTTGCCCCGCGTGACTGGCTTTTTCGGAGTCACCTATTCCATCGGCGATTTCTACCATCGCGGAAAAAGCAAAACGGATCATCAATGATCGTCATTGGCCAGGCCAGATCCCTATACTGATAGGGCGGAACGCAGTGCGTTGGCGCGCAAAAATGTTCCAGAAATCTTCCAGGAGAGGTTCGAAATGAAGAAGCGTTCGCTTGGTGCGGGAATCATCTTGTTGCTTGGAATCGTTGCGAGCGTAGCGGGACAAGGAGGACTTTCTGACGACGCGGGCCGAGTGCTGGCATTGGAGACGGCGTGGAATCATGCGATCGAGACGAAAGACACGAAAGCGATGGACATGCTTCTTGCCGACTCGCTGATCGCGGTTGAGAGCGATGGGAGTTATTCGACAAAAGGCGAGTATCTGGCTGGATTCAAATCGGCGGATTTTCAGCCGTCTCAGGCAGTGAACGAGAAAAATGATGTGCGCATGTATGGAGATACTGCGGTGGCGGTTGGAATTTTCCGCATCAAGCAAGTTGAAAAGGGAAAGACAGTGATTCACCGCGAACGAACGATTGATACCTGGATAAAAGTAAATGGAACTTGGAAATGCGTGGCGGCGGTGGCTGTGACGATACCAAATGGAAAGTAAAGTCGGCAATATTGCGAACTAAGGTCAGCTTTGGGAATGCTCACCGCGGCGCTTCGGGCGATTGAAAGACGATTTGGCCGCGGAGGAGCGTGAGGAGGCATTTGAGGTCTTTGAGTTGGTCCGCTGGAATTGAGTAGAGGTCACGATCCCAGACGGCAAGGTCAGCGTCTTTGCCGGGTTCGATGGAACCCACCCGATTTTCAAGAAACAGTTGATGTGCAGCCCAGATGGTATAGGACTTGAGCGCGGTGTGAATGTCCACGGCTTCGGAAGTGCCAAAGGGTTGCGTGCCGGTTTGTGTTTTGCGGACGACGCTGGACCAGAGGCCGTAGCGCGCCGGAAATGGGGTTACGAAAAAGTCGGAGCCAGCGGCCCAGACAATATTTTTCTGTAAGTAGGTTTTGTATGGCATGAGACGCGCTTCGCGCTTAGGACCGAAGCTCGCAACGTAGAGATTGCCGATCCACCACATAAAGGACGGCTGCGTTTCAGGATAGCCTGCATCGTAGTCCCTCTGCAGCTGGGCCATCGTATCGATGGCGTGGTCTGTGGGAATATTTGCGTGAATGATTCCGTGGCGGAGGTTTTTTGTCGGTTTTTCCTTCAAGAGCGACGCATACGTATCGACAACCGTATCTATGGCGCGATCGCCAACAGCGTGCGTGCTGACGTGGTAACCGGCGTCATGAAACAGCTTGACCATGTCGTGATACACGGGCGGCTCGATGTTGGGATAACCGGTGTTGTCGCCATCGTATTTGCCATCCTTGTACCAGGGTTCATAGACCCATGCAGTACGACCGCCGCCGCTTCCGTCCATGAAAAGTTTGACGCCGCCGGAGAAGAGCATTCCATCGCCTAGCGATTGCGGAGGTTTGGGACGCGTTTGCAGTTCAGCGAACGCGGCACGGGCGGACTCGAGCGTTCGGCCACCTCGCACCAAGCCGAAGACACGGACGGTTGATAATTTCTCTCTGAGCAGTTCCTCGTATAGCTGCCAGGCTCCCGGTTCCATGCCTGGATCTTTTGCGGCGGTCATGCCTTCTTTATTGAAGTCCGCCATCATACGGAGAAGGCCGTTACGGCGTTGCTCGTGGGTGTAAGGCGGGATAAGTTTTGAAACCAGCTCCATTGCGGGGTCTTCTTTGAGGACGCCAGTGGGATTTCCGGTTTCGTCGCGAACGATGATTCCAGCTTCCGGGTTTTTTGTTTCCGAGGTCACTCTAGCGAGACGGAGAGCGTAAGAATTTGCAACTCCATAGTGCCCCGTGGTGTGTTGAAGCCAGACGGGATTGTTCGGCGCGGCAGCGTCGAGATCAGCGGCAGTAATGTAACGTTTCTCGGCAAATTTTGCTTCATCCCAGCCAGCGCCCTGGATCCATTCGCCGGGTTTGAGTGTCGCTGCTTTCTTGCGGACGAGTACAACAACATCCTTAATGCTGGTGACTTGACTGAGCGTAATGTCGTAAAGGACAGAGGTTTCGTCGAAGTGACAGTGTGTGTCAATCAATCCGGGCGTGACGGTGAGGCCATGGAGGTCAATCACTCTTGCGGATTTTGAGGCGACTTTGCGGACTTGGCCGTTTGTACCGACGGCGGCGATTTTGCCGTCATGAATGGCTACGGCCTGAGCGACAGAATCCTGCGCATTTACAGTGATGATTTTTCCGTTAAGGAGAATGAGATCGGAAGATTGCGAAAAGGCCGAAGAAACGGCAAGAAAGAAAGATAAGACTGCGAACAAGACAGGCTTGGTTTTCACGTTGCGACCTTTGAAAGAGAGATGACGAGTGGGAGTTTACAACCGGTCACACACCTACAACAAATGCTCCCGTGGCGTCTACGAAGCCGTACGCCATGCGCGGCGTGTTGAATGCGTACGCAGGATTGCCCGCTCTGTCGAGAAGAATCAGTCCGCCTGTTCCATGGCCTCGTTCGGCGAGAAGGCGGACGGCGGTTTCTGCGGCTCGATTTGCTGCGTCAACGCCGCCGTGAGTGAGCAAGTCGACAGCGGTTTTTGCCATGACGATTTTCATGATGGCTTCGCCGTAGCCGGTGCACGAGACGCCGCCTGCGTGAGAGTCGGCATAGCAACCGCAGCCGATGAGCGGCGAATCGCCGACTCGACCGGGCAGCTTGCAGCACGTCCCTCCTGTTGATGTGGCGGCAAATAAGCGCCCATCCTTATCGAGCGCGACTGCGCCTACGGTACCTTGTTCATGCCCACGATGATGTTCAGCCGCGTGTTCGTCCTGGCTGCACTTCAAATACGCTTCCCATTCTGCTTCGCTAACCAGTTCTTCCGGCTTGCAGAGCACAAGACCCTTTTCCTTCGCAAATTTCTCTGCGCCTTCCGCAATAAGCATCATGTGCGGACTTTTCTCGTAAATGGCGCGCGCAACTTGGATGGGATTTTTTACGCGTTGCAGTCCGGCGGCCGCCCCGGCGCGGAGTGTCGCGCCATCCATAACGATGGCGTCGCACTCCACTTTTCCTTCTGCGTTCAGGTGAGAGCCGAAACCAGCATCGAAGACTGCATCATTTTCTAGAGAAATGACTGCGGCTTCGACGGCGTCCAAGGCTGAGCCGCCGCTCGCTAGAATTTTCCACCCTGCGCCCAGAGCTTCCAGACAGCCTTGTTTACACGCGTCTACCGCTTCATCGGGAATATCCCACGCACCACCATGCACGATCAGAGAAGGCTTCATGAATCGAGAATCGCAAACCTGCGTGTGGATTGTCTAGCCGAGATGAAAGCTGAATGCAGTCAGATGAAGAAATCCAGGAAGAAGAGAAACACACCAATAGCAAGGAAGATTGCGCCACGATTGATTCTACGCCGGGACAAGCGCCCGAGCCGCCGAAGAAAGCCTGTTGGGGCGATCTTGAACCGTGTCTCTTCGCGCAAACCACCGAATCCACCGACAACAGCGTGCCGAATGAGGCTTCGGCGAATCGCTCCCATTTCATCATTCATCCAGGTGGGAACTTCCGACCGGTTGTACCAGAGTAGGATCGCACCAGCCGCAAAAACCGCGTAACCCAAAACGGAAAGAAATCCCAGAGCGGACCCCGAACCCCAGTACATGCTTATCCTCGGTATACCAGCGACTGATACACAGCTATGACGCCGTCAGGTGCCGTGGGGTTACTCGTCTTCGTGAATTGTTACGAGCTTTACCACCTCAAAAGCCTTTTTTCCCGCAGGAGTTGCGACATGGACCTCGTCCCCTACTTGTCGATTCAGCAAAGCCCTGCCAATGGGTGAAGTTGTGGAGATATGGCCTTTTTCGGCGTCTACTTCTTCACTGCTCACAAGCTTGTATTCGATTCTTACATCACGCTCGATGTCAATTACGACGATTCGCGAGCCATAACCGGAGCGATCAGTTGGGATGTTGGTCAGATTCAGCATTCCCAGGTCGCCAAGCCGTTTTTTCAGCTGGCCGATGCGAGCGTTTACGAATCCTTGTCGCTCCTTGGCGTACTTATACTCGGCGTTTTCGGAAAGGTCGCCGTGGGCACGCGCGACGGCGATTTCCTTTGGAAGTTCGACATTCAGCTCGTGGTCGAGTTGGTCAATTTCTTCCTGCAGCTTCTTTTTGATTTTCGCGAGCGGATCCATGGCTAACCACCAAAAAAGATTCGCGCGGGAGGGAAGGTCACCGTGGACAAGCCACCCCCGCGCAGACCGATATTATAGATGCGGCTGAATTGCGGCCACAAGGCGGAATGAGCGTCTATTGGACTTTTACGGTGAAGGTCTGGGAAACGGTGTGACCGGCATCATCACTGGCAGTTAAAGTGTAAACTGTTGTTTTGACGGGGTTTACGTCTACGCAGCGCGAGTACGAGGGCCAGACTGGACTGGATTGCGGCTCCAAAGTGACTTTTTTGGCGTTGGCTACGCCATAGCAGAGCTGCGCAGTTTGCCCTTTGTGGATAACCGGATTACCGTAAAAGGATTGAATGGCGAGTTCGGAACCGCCCATTCTTTCTACGGTGCTTTTGTCTTCTTCGCGCTGCCTTCTAGCTGCGCTGTCCCTGGCGTTCTGGTCAATGATCCGATTTTCGGTCCAACGAGAAAAAATAATCCATCCCATGTAGATCGCTAACAAGGCGATCAAGGCTCCCGAGTAAACGAAGGGATTCTTCCAAACTGATTTTGCTTTGGCCTCAGACGCGACGTTCATTTGTTGCTTCCTCCGCTCGACGCTTGCATGGCCCGACCAATCTCCCGCCAGGTTATTAGATGAATGTTGTTGTCGCGAAGCAGGCGTTGAAATTCCGCACTGGAGAAAAAGTCAAAATCGCGCTGGCGCCATTCCGCGCCCCACGTGGCACGTTCGCGGGTGGCGGCCTTCATTTCGTTGTTTGCATACGCGAGATGGATTACAAACTCGGAAACTCCGGGTTCCAAATGATTGAGAGCGTTCCTGTAGAAATCATTCCATTTTTCGGGCGCGAGACCAGGTTCCATGGTAACAACACGCTCGATGACGACGTCATTTGGACCAATTGCCTTTTCCAAAAAGGGAAATTCCGCAAACCAGCCACGCGGGATAAGGACGGGCAGATGATTTTCGTGACCGACGCGAAGAATCACTTCGAAAAGATCCCTGTTGGTCTGGAACAACCGGTTCTGATGGGAGTCGAGGTGCGTAGGTTTGACGCCCATAGCGAGCGCACGAGCAACTTGCGCGCGAATTTCCGTTTCGACGTCCTTTGGATTGATATGAATTTCGGCTGACCAGTCATGATGCAAGTATCCGTTGGCGTCCACAAGCGAAGGAACCTGGTCGCGCGGAGCAGCGGGTCCCCAGCGATAGTAGATGCGCTCGCTTGTCAACGTCAGGTGTAGTCCGAAGTCCGCATCTGGATGAGATTTTGCATAGTCCGCTATCTCTGGAAACCATGGACACGGCACCATGAGACTGGCCGAATTGATTCCGCCAGTTTCCAGAGCTTTGATGCTGGCGGCGTTTACGGAGTGAGTTACCCCGAGGTCGTCCGCGTGAACAATCAGGAGCTTTGCATCACGCGAATAACCGAGTTTTTCTTGCAGAGTCTTTTCCTGCGCTTGTGCGGAGAAACCAAAAGCGGCACAAAGGGCGCCTAACATCAGCAGACGTCGATTCACGCGAACACCTTTCGAAAAAATTGGATTAGATCGGCGAATGCCAGATCGGTACATTCCGGGTCATAACGTGGGCCCTCATCGCGCATGAACGCATGTTCCGCCGGGTAGAGCTTGATAAGGTGATTCACATTCGCAGCTCGCAAACCGCGTTCGACAATGTCGCGCCCTTCGCTTGGAACGTGAGGATCGTTCGAACCAAAAATCATCAAAAGCTCACCGCGAATTTCTCCCGCTCGTGCCAATGAGCCAGCATCTGAGTCTTTGCCTAATTTTCCATTGTGAATGCCAGTTCCATAAAAACACACTGTAGCTCGAACATCGGTTTGGAGTGCCGCACGAAACGCAAGATGGCCTCCGATACAAAAGCCCATCGTGCCAATCTTCCCTGCGGCAACTTTTGGATGTTTGCTGATCCAATCGAGCCCAGCTCTGCAACTCCGGTCGAAGTCGGCGACGGGAGTTTTTTGCGCGTCTTCCAAGCCGCGAGTGCGGCCTGCGTCGTCGAACGGAAGCGCAGTGCCTGGTGGTTCGATGCGGTGGTAGATCTCGGGCGCCACGGCAACGAATCCATAGCCGGCCAGCCTGACGCAAAATCGAAGCATTGGACCGGTCAGCTGAAAAATGTCCGAATAGCACCAGATGCCCGGAAATTTGCCTACGGAATGGGGCGCAGCGACGAAGGCGCGCATGGGAGCAGCATCAGTCGGAATAGAAACATATGAAGTTTCGACGATCATAACGGGTATTCTTTCACAAAGTCATTTGCTTGGCATAACAACTGAAATGGAAGAACAATCCGCTCCTGGGGCCCGTTTTTTACTCCTGCAAAGATTGCGACTATCCGGGCTCCCTTGCTGTGAGCCAACGTTATCGCAATGATGAGGGCTGAACGTCTTTCAAGCGAAGAATGGGCCTAGGCTGTGCTATTTCGACAAGAGCGAAACGTAAGGAAGAACAAACGGCTTGACACATCTTTCGAAATAAGAGAGGTTCTGCGATTGTTGCGTGGTGGAGGGATCTCATGAGGGCAAGCATTGCGGCAGTGGCGTTGTTGGGAGTCGCACTGATTCCGATCGGATCAGTGAATTCTGCGGAAATGGCGAAACCGATGGAAAAGAAAGCGTTTGGAACCACTCCCGAAGGCAAAACCGCGGAGCTGTACACCTTGACGAACAAGAATGGGATGCAGGTAACGATCACGAACTATGGTGGGGCGGTTGTGACCATCCTGGTGCCGGATAAGAGCGGCAAGCTCGGCGATGTGGTGTTGGGTTACGACACGCTCGACGGCTACGTGACCGACAAGAATTTCTTTGGAGCTCTCATTGGCCGGTACGGAAACCGAATTGGGCATGCCGAATTCAAAATTGATGGGACAACGTATACCTTAGCCAAGAACAATGGGGAGAACTCACTCCACGGCGGGCTCAAAGGGTTCAATAAAGCATTGTGGGAGGCGAAAGATATATCGAAGGGTGGCGAGCCTGCGCTGGAATTGAAATACCTAAGCAAAGATGGAGAAGAAGGCTTCCCGGGGAATTTGTCCGTCATCGTTGTATACACTCTGACGAACAAGAATGAACTGAAGATTGATTATTCAGCGACGACGGACAAGAAAACGGTCGTCAACCTTACGAATCACTCATATTTCAATTTGTCCGGCCCAGGCAGCGGCGACATTTTGAAAACCGTCTTACGTATAAACGCAGACAAATTCACACCAGTAGATTCGGGCCTGATTCCTACCGGCGAATTAAAGAAAGTGGAAGGAACGCCGTTCGATTTTCGCAAGCCGACAGAAATTGGCGCACGAATCGAGGCAGATGACGAGCAGATCAAGCTCGGCAAAGGTTACGACCACAACTTTGTGCTTACCAGGGAGAAGGCGACTGGACTCTCCTTTGCTGCTCGCGTGGAAGACCCCGCGTCGGGCCGAGTGATGGAAGTCTGGACGACCGAACCTGGCATACAGTTTTACACTTCAAACTTTCTCGATGGCAGTGTTCACGGCAAGGGCAATATTGCGTACGGCAGGCGTACAGCGCTGTGCCTCGAAACGCAGCATTTCCCGGATTCACCGAACAAGCCGAGTTTTCCTTCTGTGTTGTTAAGTCCCGGACAGAAATATCACACGGAGACGGTCTACAGATTCTCCACGAAGTAAGTATGATGTAGCTTTCGTTCAGTTTCCGCCATTTGCAGTAAGGCAGTTGGTGGAAGAGCAGCCGATACTTAAGGGGATAAGCGCGGGAAAATTCATGCGCGTAGAGACTTTTTTAGCAGCAGGCTTCAAGACGCGTTTGTTATTGGTTAGCGGAATTTGGCTCATGGCATTCGGCATTTCTGCAGCACAGGAGGCTGTTCAGGTATCAACGAGCCAACCACAAGAGCAATCGCAGCAGAAGCAGCCACAGACTCAATCACAAAATCCGCCGGCGCCGGATCCAAAACAGGATCCTGCTCAAGACTCCAAGAAACCGGACGAGCCGAAGCCCAAAACCAGCATCGAGCGCGAAACCGGGACCTCGAATGACCGGATTTTCGAAGTTATGCCTAACTATGGAACTGTACGGAACTCCAAAGACCTGCCGCCGATGACTACTGGGCAGAAATACAGGACTGCGACGGCACAGGTGTTCGACTATTTTGCGTTTCCCTTCAATGCTGCGCTCGCGGGAATTGGCCAGGCTGAAAATTCACCGAAATCCTGGGGGCAGGGTTGGGGCGCGTATGGAAAGCGATTTGGAGCGACGTTCGCGGACAACTCCATTGGAACTTACATGACGACGGCCATCTTCCCCAGCATTTTGAAGGAAGATCCGCGGTACTACCGCAAGGCTGAAGGCAAAACATCGCGGCGGATCCTGTACTCGATCGAACGGCTCTTTGTTACCCGAACTGACGCCGGAGACAATCGTTTGAACGCTTCCGAAGCCATTGGCAATTCCATGGCCACGGGATTTTCCAATTTCTATCATGCACGCGAAGACCGAACGTACAGCAGAAATTTCGAAACGCTGGGCATGTTGTACATGTGGGACGGCCTGTCGAATGAACTGAAAGAGTTCTGGCCTGACATCAAACGCAAGTTCCGGCACAAGCCGCAGTCAGACAGCCATTAGCAGTTAAGCACGGAAGCTTGCAAACCCGTTCCGCAGCTGTAAATCAAACGTAAATCCCGATTAATGCCAACACTTTGCGCTATAATTCCCGCCCCCGCATGAGTCTTTTGGGTGTTCTCGTGCGTCTATTAGGGAAACGTCTCCCATAAATTAGCAACAGGCTAGGAGAAGGCGCGTGCTTGCGATCAATAGTCTTGAAAAGACCTATCCCAATGGTGTCCGCGCGTTGCGCGGCGTATCGCTGCAGATTCCGCCGGGTATGTTTGGATTGCTCGGGCCCAATGGGGCGGGCAAATCCACGTTGATGAAGATTCTCGCCACACTACTTGAGCCGGACAACGGCTCGGCAAAGCTCGACGAGCTTGATCTCATTGGTCAGAAAGATGAGACGCGTAAGATCCTTGGCTATTTGCCGCAAGAATTTGGCGTGTATCCCAAAATGCCTGCTCAGGACCTGCTCGACCATCTCGCCGTCATGAAAGGGATCACGGACAGAAAGCAGCGAAAGGAAACCGTTGAAGGGCTGCTTCAACAAACGAATTTGTGGGACAGTCGCAAAAAAGCGCTGGGAGGTTTTTCTGGGGGTATGAAACAGCGCTTCGGAATTGCTCAGGCTCTATTGGCGAATCCGAAATTGATCATCGTGGATGAACCGACTGCGGGACTCGATCCCGCCGAACGCAACCGCTTTTTGAATTTGCTCAGCGGGATTGGCCGCAATGTCGTCGTCATCCTCTCCACGCACATTGTGGAAGATGTACGCGAGCTTTGTTCGCGCATGGCGATTATCAGCGAAGGCTCGCTGCTTCTTGAAGGCGAACCGAACCGGACCATAGATTCCTTAAAAGGTCGCGTCTGGAAAAAAGTCGTAGCGACGGATGCGGAACGCGACGCGATCGAGAAGTCTCTGAAGGTGATTTCAACGCATCTTGTCGGCGGCATGCATGAAGTCCGTGTCTACGCGGAGACTTCTCCTGACGGCACCTTTGAACCGGCCGACGCCGACCTTGAAGACGTGTACTTCTGCAATTTGACTAGCGCCGCGCGGAACTAGGGGGAGCCATGTTCGGAACATTCTTCTGGTTCGAATTGAAGCTGCGGATGCGTAGCATTTCGACGTACATCTTCTTCTTGATTCCCTTCCTGCTGATGTTGTTTGCTGTTTCCGTCGAAGATTTCGGCGCAGTTGGTCCGGGAAAGATTTACTACAATGGGCCGTGGGGTCTGCTCGAGAATTTTGGCCAATTTACTGGTTTTGGCGCCATTCTCATTGCCGCAATTTTTGGTCCTGCGATTCTCCGCGATTTCCAGACGGACACCTACGCGCTCGTCTTCACCAAGCCGATTTCAAAATTTGGCTACCTCATGGGGAAGTGGGCAGCTTCTTTCGTAACCACTCTCTTTGTTTTCAGCGGCCTCTTGTGGGGAGGCATGATTGGCACCGTGATGCCGTGGGCCGATCCGTCGAGGCTTGCTCCGGTTCATTTCATGGCTTACTTCAAGCCTTTTTTCGCCATTTCCGTGATCAATATTTTCTTTCTAGGCGCTTTATTTTTCTGCGTTGCGGCTCTGTCGCGAAGAATCGTTGTCGTTTATTTACAAGGGGTTTCCGTATTGGCTCTGTATCTCATTCTGGCCATTTCTGTAATCGCGACGAACAAGCTCGATCGCTTCTGGCCTTCAGTTTTCGATCCGCTGGGCATGGTCTTCATGAACAGCATCATGCGCTATTGGACCGTGGTGGAAAGGAATTCCAGGTTGCTGGACTGGACCGGGCCATTTCTTTATAACCGCTTGTTGTGGACTGGCCTCGGGATTCTAGGCCTTGCTATGACCTATTTCCTGTTTCCCATGTCCGCCGAAACCCTGACCGGGCGCCGCGCAAACCGCAAAGCCAAACAAGCAGCCGAAGCCGAGGAGCAGGAAAAGAAAACCAGGCCAAGGGCAGTCGGTGCGCTGCCGCAAGTCATCCAGAATTTTTCCGGGAGTGCTGTCTGGTCGCAATTTCTCTCTATGACCCGGATGCGTACGCGGCTCATCCTCCGCGAGATTCCGTTTTGGGCGATTGCTCTCCTAATGATCATTTTTTGCGGAATCAACGGAGCCTTCGCAGGAGAAGCGAGCGGAGTAAAGGTCTGGCCCGTTACCTACTTAATGCTGAATGTTCTTCAGGGAGGAGCCAGCCTTTTTCTCTACATCATTGCAGCTCTATACGCGGGAGAACTGATCTGGCGTGAACGTGACGTGAAATTCGACCAGATCCACGATGCGCTTCCGCTGCGCGACTGGACCGACTGGCTCAGCAAATTCACCGCGCTGACTGTCGTTCAACTGATTCTCATGACCATAGTCCTGGTCGTCGGGGTTGTCATGCAAGCAGTCTCCGGATATTTCAATTTCGAACTGGCCGAATATTTTAAGGAACTGTATTTGATTGGTCTGCCACAATACGTCATCGTCATCTTGCTGGCCTTGTTTGTTCATACCATCGTAAGTAACAAATTCGTAGGCCACGCCATCGTCATTGGTTTCATTTTAATTGTCCCCATTCTTTATCGCTATGGAGTCGAAAACCGCCTTTTGCTTTATGGAGAAATCACTCCGTACACGTATTCGGACATGAACGGCTACGGGCATTTCGTCAAAGCCCTGTTCTGGATTCTTTTTTACTGGCTCAGCATTGGAGGTTTGCTCGGAGTATTTGCCATTGTTCTCTCGCGTCGTGGCACGGAAACGCATTTGAGCATTCGCATGAAACAAATGCGCGCTCGCTTCCCACACAGTGCTGCATTCGCTGCCGTTGCATTGGTGCTCGCCATCGCCAGCGGGTCGTGGTTCTACTACAACGCGCATGTGCTTAACGTCTATCGCACGGCGAAAATGGGCCGTGCCCGGCAAGCCGAATACGAACGCAGGTACAAAAAGTTTGAACGATTCCCGCAGCCGAAAATCATTGCTGTAGATGTGGATGCAAACATCTATCCGAAGCAGCGCTCATTTGATGCGAAAGGCTTCTACCTGCTGGTGAATCACACAGACAAGCCCATCGAAGAAATTCAAATCACGGATTCCCGCGAATCCATTGAGGAAATCAAGTTCGACAGGCCGTTCCATCAAACGTTAAGCGACAACGGCTACTTCTATAAGATTTACAAACTGGAGACGCCGCTTCAACCAAACGAAAGACTCAGGATGGATTTCCGGGTTTCCTGGATGACCAAAGGCTTCCGTGATGGCGGCGAGCGCCCTGAACTGGCTTACAACGGTACTTTTTTTGATCGCGATTATTTCCCGACGCTCGGCTACAACGCTAACCTGGAGCTCGATGAGCCGGTTCGTCGCAAGGAAGAAAAACTGGGTGAACTGGAAGAGATGCCGCCTCCAGGCGATCCGTATGCCTCCAATCTCAATCTGTTTACCACCGATTCAGAGTGGGTCACGTTCCGCAGCACGGTAAGTACGTCAGAAGACCAAATTGCCATTGCTCCCGGATACCTAAAGCGCGAATGGAGCGAAAACGGGCGCCGCTATTTTGAATATTCAATGGGCGACACGAAGATTAACAACTTCTTCTCGTTTCTCTCCGGCCGTTTTGCGGTGAAACGCGATAAATGGAAAAACATCAATTTAGAGATCTACTACCACCCTGGCCACGAATTTAATCTGGACAAAATGATGGAATCCGCCAGAAGCGGCCTCGACTATTACGAAGCGAATTTCGGCCCTTACCAATTTACACAATATCGCGTGCTGGAATATCCTCGTTATCGGACATTCGCGCAATCTTTTCCCAATACTGTTCCGTTCTCTGAGGGAATTGGCTTCATCGAACGGCTGAAAAATCCCGACGACATTGACTTGCTGTATTTTGTAAACGCACACGAACTGGCGCACCAATGGTGGGGCCATCAGCTGATTGGGAGCCAGACACAAGGCTCAAACATGATGTCCGAAACACTTGCTGAATATTCCGCGCTAAAGGTGATGGAGAAAAAGTACGGTAAAGAAAATATCCGCAAGTTTTTGCGCTTTGAACTTGACCGCTACCTGCGCGGGCGCGCCGGCGAAACGCGCAAAGAGCCTCCGCTTGCGCTCGTACAGCGCGAACCATATGTCTGGTATCAAAAGGGAGCGCTGGTGATGTACGCGATGAGCGACTACATCGGCGAAGACAGGTTGAACGGCGCTCTCAAGGGCTTTCTCGACAAGAACAAATTCGCGACCGGACCTTACCCCGATACGCGCGGTTTTGTGCAGGCAATGCGTGATGCCACACCCGCGGAATTGCAGTATTTGGTGACGGACATGTTCGAATCCATCATTCTTTATGAAAACAAAGCTGTCTCAGCGACGGTGACGCCCGAGGGCAAAAAGTTCAAGGTCACTCTTACCGTCGAAACCGCGAAACACAAAGCGGACGGCTCCGGTAACGAAACGCCTGTAACACTTAACGACCTAATCGAAGTGGGTGTTTTCTCAGGAACAAAGGATCACCTCAAAGCTTTGCATCTAGAAAAGAGGTGGTTCAAGACAAGTTCATCCACGCTGGAATTTACAGTGGACGAAAAACCGACTTTTGCCGGAATTGATCCCTACAACAAATTGATCGATCGCAATCCGGAAGACAATCTAATTGCCGTGGAAGCAAAGAAATAGCTTTTCGAGAGTTCGGCCATAACTAATCCGGAAGTTTTGCCTCGTTTGTGATTTTGAATTCTGTTGTTGTACCCGCAGGTTTTGCGGCGCCCGCAGCGGAAATCGGCTGGCCGCCACCAATCCAGGCTGTAACTTTGCCGGGAATTACGCGGTGTTTTCCCGCTCGATCCACGACGCTTAGATCGCGCTCATTCAAAACGAAGGTTACGGTTTTCTTTTCGCCTGGAGCCAGTGGCACCCGCTGAAACCCCTTCAGCGCGCGCAGAGGGGCTCCCATGACTCCCGCATGAGTGAGATACAGCTGCACCACTTCATCGCTCGACACAGTACCCGTGTTTTTCACTTCCACGGAAATCCTCAACGGATCCTTTGTCGAAACCTTTGAGCGGTCCGGTTTCGCCTTCTCGTAGGCAAATGTGGTGTAGCTCAAGCCGTAACCAAAGGGAAAAAGTGGCTCGCCATCGAAGTAGCGGTATGTCCGCTTGGCCATCGAGTAGTCTTCAAACGGTGGGAGCTGATCGACAGATTTGTAAAACGTTACCGGCAGCCTTCCCGCCGGACTGAAATCTCCAGCGATAGCCTCCGCCACGGCCTTCCCGCCCTGCGCGCCTGGATACCAAACTTCCAGGATCGCGGGAACATTTGCGCTTGCCCAATTCACACTGAGTGCGCTGCCGTTCATCAAGACAAGTACAACAGGTTTTCCGGTTGCACAGACTCGTTCTAACAACTGCTCTTGTGGAGCCGGCAGATCAATTTTTGTGCGGTCGCCGCCCGCAAACCCATCGGCGTCCACTTTCATTTCTTCGCCTTCAATCCGGGGGGAAAGTCCAAGAACCATCACTACCAAATCGGCTGCACGCGCCGCTTCGAGGGCTTTGCCGGTTTCTCCGTCCGGCAAACTCCAGATCAAGCGCGCTTCAGAACTGCGCATATCCTGGAAATACTCGATTTTCACTGGATAGGGGTGGCCCTTTTCCAAATGGATTTTTTTCGTCAGTGTTGAGGCTGGATGGTGAATGTTCCAATCTTCTGCAATTAAATTTTCGTCAAGCCAGAGTCGCCACCCGTCTTGTCCAGTAAACCCGATGAGGTAGTCGCCTGTTTCTGGAGGAAGCAGCATGCCCGTCCAGCGCACCGAATAGTGATTCGGGAATTGCGCTGCGAGACCAGTAAGTCCGGCGTCGCCCCATTCGAAGTCCACAGTGGCGTCCGTTCGATTTAGGGCGGGATCGCCTTCCAGCTTCATGTTTGTAAAATACTCGCCCTTCAACCCATGTTCGTTGCAAGAAGAGTCCACGCAAAGTGCCGAAGCTGGAATGGAGTGAGTCACTGGGCCGACTAATCCTGTCCCTTGAGCGTAGGTCACTTTCGATTTCGGGAATCTTTCGCGAATTCCCGCAAGCACGGTCACGGGCTTTGAAGGTGTACCGTTGTAGTTTCCTTCCAGAGAATCGAGATCGTCGGAATTCGGACCAATCACGGCGATATTCTCAGGCGCCTTCTTCAGCGGCAGGATTCCGTTCTGATTTTTCAACAACACAATGGCTTCGCGCGCCATCCGCAGTGCCAGCCTGGCATGTTCCTCGGTATCGTTCTCGGCAGGACTAATTTTCGAATAAGGCACATTTGACGGCGGATCGAACATCCCCAAGCGAAAACGCGCTGTAAACAGGCGCCGTAGCGCATTATCCACAACGGCTTCACTCATTAGTCCTTGATGCACAGCATTTACAATTGGGTTCGCTTCCGTGTTCATGTTGTTGCGATAGTCGCCGCAGATTACGTCCATGCCCGCACTGAACACAGCTGCTACACCTTCTTCCGCAGTCAATTTGTATTTGTGCCACTTAAAGACGTCCGCCACAGCGCCGCAGTCCGAAACCACGTAGCCCTGGAATCCCCAATCCTTCCGCAAATGTTCCTCCAGCAAAAATGTGTTCGCGCAAGCGGGGGGCCCGTTCAGAGCGTTGTAGGCGCACATCACCGATTCCGCTTTGCCCTCCATCACCGTCGCGCGAAATGCCGGCAGATAAGTATCTTCAATGTCGTGCCGGGAAGCGGGCACGTCTGCCGTGTGCCGCGTGGATTCCGGTCCGCTGTGCACAGCAAAGTGTTTCGGGGTTGCAATTGTCTTAAAGAAATAAGGGTCGTTGCCTTGCAAACCCGTCACGAACGAAACGCCCATTCGCGCGGTTAGAAACGGGTCTTCACCATAGGTTTCCTGTCCCCGGCCCCAGCGCGGATCGCGAAAAATGTTGATGTTTGGCGACCATACGGTCAGTCCCCGGTACCAATCTGAAGATCCATCCGGATGGAGCGTCGCGTAATACTTGGCGCGAAACTCCGTGCTGATGGTGTCGCCCACTTGATGCATCAGTGGTTCATCAAATGTTGCAGCCATGCCGATTGCCTGAGGAAAAACGGTCGCAACGCCTGCGCGCGCCACCCCGTGCAATCCTTCGTTCCACCAGTTGTATGCAGGAATCTTCAGGCGCGGAATCGCCGGGGCGGTATGTCCTAGCTGCGCAGCCTTCTCATCGAGCGTCATGCGTGAAATCAAGTCGTTTACGCGCTGTTCGACCGGCAAATTCGAATTCAAATACGGAGCGTCGGGTGCAACTTCTTGCGCAATGAGCACGGCAAACTTGCCACCGAATAAAAACGCTGCCGCTAATAGAATTGCCTTGAGTTTCATCTGTTCCGCCGGACAATGGGATTTCCGCCAACGAGCAAAGAGTTTAAATCGCATTGTTATTCAATTCAGAGGCACACTATCACTCAGCAGATGGCAGTGTAAACGGCCGAGGGTACGTCCGCTTTTTTACAGGCTTCTCTTACTTCGTGGAGGGCGGCGCCAGCTTTGTGGTTGCCGTTATGCCTTGCCCTTCCGTGATGGTGTAAATGGCATCCGACGGGACATTTCTCAGAGTTTCAATATTTCCGTTTGGCCAGCGAACTTCCACCTTATCCATGGAAACGTCCGCACCTAGACCAAAGTGCAATCGCGGGTCATTCGTCGAAAGATAACTTGATCCCGCTTTGATCTCTTCGATTTGCGAACGCGAACCTGCCGTCACCGTGATTCGGGCACCGACTGCGCCCCGATTGCTTTTTGTTGCAATCAGTTTGAACAAAACGCGATGATTCGCATTCTTCGTTTCGTTGATGAAGACCGAAGGTGGCGCACCTACATTGAAAATCACCATGTCCACGTTGCCATCATTGTTCAGGTCACCAAACGCCACACCACGCCGCGAATACATTGGCCCATCGTTCAAGCCTGCTGATTCCGCGATATCTTCGAATGTCCTGTCCCCGTTGTTGTGATAGAGGATGATTGGCTCGCGATATTTCACATTCTTTGGCACAGTGTCCACGTCTGGATATACGTGTCCACTCGCAATTAGCAAATCCGGCAAACCACGATTTTCAAAGTCCGCAAATCCGGTTCCCCAGGACACGTACGCCAACGAATGCTGTGCAATCTTTGCTGTGTACGTAATGTCCAAAAATCCGAGCTCGCCCTGATTCCAGTACAAACCTTTTGGTTGATCCGCGTAATCCGTAATCGAAAAATCGAGGCGTCCGTCGCGGTCAAAATCTCCCATGTCCACGCCCATGTTGCCAACTTCATGGCCCTCAGGGCTCAAAGCGACGCCGCTCAACATACCTACATCTTCGAACGTCCCGTCATGCTTGTTGCGATAGAGAAAATTAGGCCCTGTATCGTTTGCCACCAAGAGGGACGGCCATCCGGAGTTGTCGTAATCGCCCCAAACCACACCGAGGCCGAATCGCGCCGAGGGATCATCCACGCCAGCTTTCTTTGATACTTCTTCAAATGTATCGTCACCGCGATTGTGAAACAGCAAATCGGTTTCACCGTCCATCGTCCACGGGTTTTCTACCGGCAAACCCTTGTGAAAGAAATTCTTCGACGGATTTTCTGCTGTTGGCAAGTGATTAATATCTGTGTGGACGTAACGCGAAACGAAAAGGTCCAAATGCCCGTCGTGATCATAGTCCGCCCATGCCGCGCCAGAGCTGAATCCGCCGCCACGCACGCCGGTTTTTTCTGTTACATCTTCGAATTTGCAATTCCCCAAATTGTGATAAAGCACGTTTCCGTTATAACCGGTCACGTATATGTCAGGCATTCCATCATTGTCGTAGTCGGCTACAGCGAGGCCCATACCCCAGCCTTTTCTTGTTAGTCCAGCCTGTTCTGTAATGTTAGTGAACTTCAGGTCTTCGCCTTGGTGATAGAGCGTCACCATCGGAACTCCGCCTGTTCGAGCCTGCTCAATGGTCGAATCATTTACAACGAGAATGTCCAGTTTTCCGTCGTTGTCACAATCGAAGAGCGCTACGCCACCCGAAATCGTTTCGACCACATAATGCTGATTCTTGGAACTGTAAGGAACTCTTGTTATTCCAGATTCTTTGCTAATTTCCCGAAAATGAACCGACGGAGCCTGGGCAAGCGATATCGCTTGAACAATTCCGAGCATCAACAACATGGAGAAGACCCGCATCATGTCAGGATTTATAGCTAAGGAAGTTTAGGGGAAACCCGTTCACTGGCAAAGCGTCAGGAGCTCCTAGTTTGTTCTGATGCTGTGGGATAAAATTTTGTGGGGCAAAGCTTGCGCACACTGCGTACATTTACGGAGTCTTGGTCGCGGAAGCGTGTTTCCACCCTCCTGCTAGTAGCCATCATCCTTCCCGTCTTCTTCTCAAGCAGAGTGACAGCCAATGGTCAAAGCAAGGAACTAAACGCAATTGGCAGTCTGATAGAGCAAGAGAAACTCCCCGAGGCCCAACGCCGTCTCGCCATTTATCTGCAAACGCACCCGCATTCGGCCAAGGCGAATCTCCTTCTCGGGAATGTCGCATTGCGTCAAAAGAATTTTGCGGTGGCTGAAAAAGCGCTCCGAAGCGCCGTCACTTTGCAACCATCTCTTCTGGATGCCCACATTGCGTTAGGCGATGCCTATCTTGCACAAAGCAAGTTTGAAGAGGCTCTCACCGCTTATCAGGATGCGGCCAAAATTGCCCCGCAGGATCCACGCGCCAATGTTTCCATAGCTAAGCTTTACCTCGGGTCGGGGGAATATCAAAAATCCATTGATGCCGTTGAAAAAATTCCACCCGCGAAGCGCACGCCTGAACTTTTGCCCACGCTCGCGGCGAACTATTTTGGGCTTCACGAACCGGAAAAAGCTGTTGTTGAGATTCAGTCCATGCTTCGAATCGCGGACAAGCAGCCCGATCTGATCCCCGAGCTCGCGGAATTTTTCCTGGCGCATCGCGATTTCAAGAGTTCCAAGCAACTCCTTGCTTTTGCGAAAGAAAAGCAACCTTCCACAGACCGCTATATGATAGATATTGCGCTGACTCAGGCGGGTCTTGGCCAGCTCAACGCTGCGCAGACGACCCTCGAAGGCGTTCTGGAGCGCAAACCCGATTCGATAGACGCGCTTGTGGCCGCCGGCAAGATTGCGTCTCAGCAAGAAAACTGGGAAGCCTCCGGCGAAGCATTTTCTCGCGCTAATAGCCTCGCGTCTGATCGTCCCGATATTCTCTACGGGCTAATTATGGCCCAGCTTCGAACCGATCAAGCTGAAGCCGCTCTGAGGAACGCGCAAAAACTGAGCAAACTTGCACCGGGCGATTTGCGCGTTACGTATCTACTTACCCTTGCGTTCTTTGGCTCTAAAAAATGGGAAGATGCGAAAAGATCTGCTGAACAGGTCTTAGTGGCACATCCCGAAGACCGCGAAATGAATCTTGTCCTCACGGACATTGCCGTAAACCATGAACACGATTTGCCTGCCGCTCGCGGATACGCAGCCAACGTTCTAAAAGCGAATCCAGGCGATCCATCGGCTCTGTACTACCTGGGAATGGTCAAGGAATTGGAGGGCGACTTAAAGGGCGCTATCGAGTCACTTACAAAAAGCGTTGCCGGCAATGCAAGGAATGCCGATGCTCAAGCTGCGCTCGGCGCGGCTTGCCTGCAGGCAGGCGATCTCGTTCATGCAGTGCCTGCCCTGGAGCAAGCCACACAACTTGCGCCAAACTTAGCGCAAAATCACTACCAATTGGCTCTGGCGTACTCTCGAGCCGGTGTGCCGGACAAGGCCAAAGTCGAACTCGAAAAATACCAGCAGATGAAAGCAAAGGAGGCAAAAGACGCAAAAGACTTTATGGGTCCATCCACGAGCCAAATTCCGTCGGCGGACATAAGTGCAAAGCCAAATTAGAGGTGTAGTGGCCTTGATGAAGGATTCAGATGGAGATTTGCGCTTTGCTCGATTCTTGCTTCACATTAACCACAGACAACGCGGGTGCAGTGGATGCGCGCCTCACAAATTCTGGCTCAATCGCAATCTCTGGCACGTACTCTCCGCGCCCTTCGATTTGATTCACGACTGTCTCAGCGGCAATCTGGCCCATGCGGATTAGCGGTTGGCGCACCGTCGAAAGAGCTGGATTCGCAAACGCTGCTCCAGGAATATCGTCAAAGCCCACTACCGAAATATCCTGCGGTATGAGGAATCCAGCTTCCTTAAATGCCCAAATTGAGCCGATCGCTGAAATGTCGTTGTAAGCGAAAAGCGCTGTGAAAGGCTGCTTCCGCGCCAAAAGTTCCTTTCCCACTGGATAGCCAAGAGAGGGTGTCGAATCTGTTCCTTCTATCTGTACCGTTAGTTCGGGCCGAATCTCGATTCCTATTTCAGCTGCTACCTCGCAAATTGCCGCCCATCTCGTTGCCGAGTCAGAGCTGAACGGCTGGCCTTTCAAGAAAGCAATGCGCTTATGTCCCAATTCTTTCAGATGTTCCAGCGCCAGCCTTACCGCCTTCTTGTGATCCAGAACAATGTTGGTTACGCCCGCAAGAGGTTGATGCCCTGCCACGGCTACTGTTGGCACCGAAGGCACTTCGCTCACCGACGTGTCAACTGTGATTATGCCTTCGACTCCGCGCGAGAGTAGCAGTTGCGAATAGCTTGCCATCAACTTCGGATCATGACGGTGCACCACGGTCAAAAAGAAATAATTCTGGGTTTGCAGATATTGCTCAATGCCGTTGATTACTTGCGACCCGTATGCGTCTCCAATTTCTTCGGCTATCACGCCAATGGTGTACGTTCGATTCAGTCGCAAGGTTCGTGCAAAAAAATTCGGCCGATAGTTCAATTCTCTGGCCGTATCCAGAATCCGCTTTTTTGTGTGCTCGGGGATGGAACGCGCCGCGGCCGAATTGTTTAACGCAGCAGAAACCGTTCCCGGAGTAAGGCCAAGTTTGTCGGCAATTGTTTTCAGTGTTACGCGTTCTGAAGGCTTGCGGTTATTGGGTGTCATTCCGATTATTCCTTGCTTCACAGACCAGCCGGTGCTCCTCAAGCTTACTTGGTGGCTCATACAAAATCCAAAATGTCCGCTCGGACTTTTATCTGCCGTTTTGCCCTCAAGGTATCCTTAAATCGGTTCAATCGCAAAACAAGCAAGACCGTTAACGTTAACGTAAACCCTGACGGGCCCCAATTTCAAACTGCAAATATTGTTTTTTTCACATTGTAAAACTGAATTTCATAGGTTAAGTCTGTCCACCCCCGGATCGGATTGTAAGTCATTAAGAATAAAAGGATGAGAGACTAGGGAGGGAGCGACCGGACATTCCTGTTTTCCATAGGGGCACGAGGAACGTAGAATAACATTATTTTTAAGCAGAAACTGAAGGTTTCCCCTTGACAAGCGGTATCGCTACAGTGATATATAGCTGTATAGTAGAAAACTACTAGGTTCTAAAGTCTGGTGGGGTTCAGGTCCTTTTTGAGTCCAAGCCAAGGGGCGGTACCGCAAGTTGGCCCCGCAAACTCGTTTGAGTGCGCGGGAATTGTGTTGCGGCACGGGGTTGAAATTATTCTTCGAGGTGTTGAGTAATGAATAGTAAATGTTTTGCAATCAAGGCAACTTCTGGATTTGCGGGAGTGTTCATTGCGTTAGTTTTTGTGCTGATGCTTGTCCTTGCACCAGTTGCTGTGCATGCACAAAGCTATGCCGGATCGGTTCGCGGTACCGTCACGGATCCTTCCGGTGCAGCAGTTCCGGGCGCGAAGATCACACTTCGCGACGTTGGCACAAACGCCGTCTTGCAAGCTACTTCAACGGATATGGGCTCGTATTCCTTTCCTGTCGTAAACGTGGGCACTTACGAACTCAGAATCAAGGCTAGCAATTTTAAGGAATTTGTCGTGAAGAGCGTGGAAGTTCACGTTTCCACTCCAACGGAAGTTAACGCCAGACTCGAACTGGGCGCTTCCAGTGACACAGTCACTGTTGAGGCTAACGATATTCAAGTGCAAACGACGACGGCTGACGTGGGTGCCGTTATCGAAGGGACGCAGGTTCGCGAACTCCCCCTCAACGGCCGCAATTTTATGGCGCTGACGCAGCTCCAGCCTGGCGTTTCCGCGAACAATCAATTTAATGCCAAGGATAAAGGTTTGCAGGGTGGATCAGACTTTTCCGTCAACGGCAATCCCAGCACCAACAACCTTTTCTTAATTGATGGCGTTAACAACAACGACGTCGGCTCCAACCGCACCATCCTTATCTATCCCTCCGTTGACTCCGTCGCCGAATTCAGGATGCTTACAAATTCCTATGGCCCCGAATACGGACAGGCATCCGGCGCAATTATCAGCATCACGACCCGGTCGGGCGAAAACGCGTTTCATGGTGGCGCCTTCTATGAAGGCCGCAACGACGCGCTGAACGCAAACAACTTCTTTAACAATGCTGCCGGCATTGGCAAGCCACCACTTCGGCGCAACGACTGGGGTTATTACATCGCCGGACCCATCAAGAGAGACAAACTTTTCTTCTGGTGGAACCAAGAATGGAATCGAGACATTCGCGGAGTGCTTGTTGAGAATTGCGTTCCGACTGCCGCGGAACGAGCAGGAGATTTTAGTGCTGACGTAGCTACCGCCCTAGCATCCTTGAATGCAGGCGGAGCTGCTACCGACAATACCACTTGCAACGCACCGCCTCCTGCAACGTTCACCAACAATGGCACACCGGCGGCCCCGAACTACTCTGCAACTTCAAATATTCCAGCGGCTTTTCAGGCTGCAGGAAACCAGTACGCAATTGCAAATCCAGATGCAGTCGGCTCACTTTTGGCCGCGTACTATCCCCTCCCCAATCGCACTACGCTGGTTCCTGGTACCAACTACAATTTTGCTGAAAACCAGAGTGGTCGCGTGCCTTGGCGGGAAGAAAATGTCCGCATTGACTATGATCTGAGCAAGAAACACCGTCTCAGCTTCCGCTACACGCAGGACTCATGGAAATTTCCGGCTCCCAATAACGCGTTCGGCTGGGGAGACACCAATTTCGCAACTTATCAAGGCAGTTGGGATCAGCCGTCAAAAAGCATCATGGGCAAGTTGAGCTCCCAAATTAGCAGCAGCTTGATCAATGACTTTGAGTTTGGCTATTCGCACAACGCAATTATCGTCACACCGGGCGGAACAGATCCCACGTTGAGCACGCAGTTTGATGCCGCGATGCCGACCGTTTGGCCAGCTTCCGGTAAGACTGCTGGAGGTATTCCCACCGTATGGGGTGGCTTGCAGAACTATGGCAACTTCGCGTCTATTTGGGCCATCGTCGGTTATGGCAACCACATGGACCTCTTTACGTGGCAGGATAACGTCACCAAGATTCAGGGCAACCATGCTTGGAAGTTTGGAGCGCTCTTTAGCCACAACATCAAGCAGGAAAACCAGTATGGTGGCCAGGATCGACCATCCTTTGGTCTTACCAACAACGGTTGGGGCATGGAGACGCTTACGGGTAATGCACTTGCCAACGTTTTGCTGCCCGGAACTGGTCCCAATCCGCAAATCATAGATGGGGTCAGCGAGTCCAACATCAACCCTGTTGATCAAGGTCGTTGGCACGATTTTGAGTTCTACGCAGGCGACACTTGGAAGATCAGCCGACGCGTCACTTTGACCTACGGTTTCCGTTGGTCCTTCCTGCGTGAACCTTATGATGCCGACAACAGGATGGCTTCGTTTAGCCTCGCTGCTTACGATCCCAACGGCAATCCTTCCGATGCCTGCAACGGCGTAATCCTCGTTCCGGGCACCAACTTCTGTTCGCAGTTGGCCTCTTCCCTCGGATTGCCATTGAGCGCAGGCACCCCCGGTGTGAACCGCGCCTTGATCGAAAACAACAACCACAACATTGCTCCGCGTTTGGGCATAGCGTGGGATATTTTCGGAACGGGGAAAACCGCATTGCGCATCGGCGGCGGCCAGTTCTATCAACGTGAACGTGTCAGCCCGCAGGTCGGCTTGACGAATACAGCGCCGTTTGCAGTTAGCGCTTCGGTTAACCGCTCGTTGGATTCGGCACCTACTCTAGCTGGAGCAACCACCTCTCCTGCTGGCGGCCGCTCTTCGCGGGGAGTTACTCCCAACACGTGGCAGTGGAACGTTTCCGTGGAGCAGCAGCTCGCTAAGAACACGGCGCTGCAGGTTGGCTACGTCGGAAACGTCGGCATTCACCTGACCAGCACCTATGACATCAATCAGGTGCCCGAGAGCGACTTTACACTAGGCTCGTTCCTGGGAAGCTCTGCGCAGGGGGCAACCCCAAGCATTAACGTGTTGCGTCCGGCCAGCAACTTCGGCGCGCTTAACTTCTTCTCGCGTGACGGGCATTCCACTTACCATTCGCTTCAGGTGATGTTCCGTTCCAAGATTGGAAGCTTCTCCACAATCCAGGCTGCTTATACTTGGTCGCACACGATAGCCAGCATTGAAGAAGATGCGGCAAACGGCGGCGCCAGCCAGGGCAGCTTCACGAACATTCAAAACCTGGCCCTGGATCGCGGCAACGCAACGATTAACCGTCCAAACATCTTCGTGATGAACGAAGTTTTCTATTTGCCGAGGTTGGAGCACAGCAATGCATTTGCTCGCAACGTCCTCGGCGGATGGGAACTTAACGCAATTTTCACTGCGGAAAACGGAAACTCCCAATCTGTCTACCAGAGCGGTATCGGAGCAGCCACCGCGCTATTGGATCCAGCTGCGCCCGTGAATAACTGCAGCTTTAACGGGACAAGCTTCCCCTGCGCGCTCAACTCGCTCTCGGGAACCGGTTACACAAACAACCAGAGACCGAATGTCAATCCAGGCGTGTCTTGTAACTCAGGCGTCTCTGGATCCCAGATAGATAATCCGAACGCATTCACCCTGATCGGCTATCAGATCGGAACTATAGGCAACGCGGCTCGCGGCATTTGCCAGGGCCCTCACTACGTCAACGGAGACATCGGTCTGTATAAGAACTTCCGCGTCAAGGAGAAGCTGAATATCCGCTTCAGCATGGACTTCTTCAACGCGTTTAACCACACCAACTTCGACGCCAACTCCATCGGTGGTGTCGGAAACCAGTCGGGCTTCTTCTATAACGGAAGCGGCGTGTATTGCGGTCCGCAAAACGCTTCCGGGCTTTACGAGCCATGCAGCCCGACCAACAATGTGATCACTGCTTATGGCAACAGCAGCGCAACCATTGGCGGAGCAAACTCCACCTTCGGCAGAGCGACTGCGACCAAGCCGGCTCGTGAACTTCAGTACGGTCTAAAGTTCACGTTCTAATCGGCGCTCCATAACTCACAATCTTACGGCGGGGCTTTGAAAAGCCCCGCCGTTTTTTCTTGGAGCATGCTTCGAAATGGGGCCGATCTTGAATGTTATTCTTAACAATCAGCATCTGATTTCGACATGAGCTACCTTTCAATACGCCGAATGCTTGTCGTTGTTGCGGGACTCCGCCTGCTTTTTGCCGGAGCATTGGAACGGCCGCTATTTGCGCAACGAAGCGCGGAAGCAACCGCTCCTCAACAAGACGAATTACAGGCTCGCATCAAAGCTGCGGCAGTCGCCCGCGATGGCGATCCGCAATCCGTCGCGAAGGCGAATTCCCTGGTTTTGGCTCTCGCTTATCGCCGCCTCGCGAACATTCGAGTTGCACAGACTGCCTTTCCGCAAGCAGCCGAACTCTATCGGCACTCACTTCTTTGGGAAGACTCCGCCGAGACGCACGTCGGGCTGGCAATTTGTGCTCTCTATAGCAACCGTCCGGACGAATCTTTGGCGGAAGCATCCAAAGCATTGCTGCTTGATCCAAACAGCGCGCGCGCCTGGAATATTCAAGGCAAAGCCTGGATGAAGAAGCGCAATTACCTAAAAGCAGCCGAATCTTTGCAAAATTCCGTCCAAATTCATCCGGAATTCGAATCTGCGTATGCGCTTGGAATAGCGCTTCTTGCCCTCCCGGAGGCGTCAAGCAAACAGAAAGCGTCACAGGTTTTCGCCTCCATCGTCGAGTCAGTCGGCGATTCTGGTTCACTACGTGTTCTTTTTGGCCGCGCTTATCGCGATGCAGAAATGCAGGACGACGCTATTCGCGAGCTGCGCAAAGCAGTGGCCCTAGATACGAAGACCCCGCATGCCCACTATTTTCTGGGCCTTGCTCTTCTTTGGAAAAACGAATGGACCGATACACCGGAGATCATCAGCGAATTCAGAACCGAATTGAAGAACTATCCCGAAGATTTCCTGGCGAACTATTTTCTCGGTTACCTGCTTTCGAATGATCGCCACTATGAAGAAGCGAACCGGTATCTCACGAAGGCAGCAAAAATCGATCCATCTTGGCCCGAACCCTGGCTCTTTCTTGGGCTCAATGCCTATGCGCAAGGCGACAACGCACTTTCGGAAAAGCACTTACGGAAATGTATTGAGTTTACCGGCAAGAATGAATCACGTGGCAACTATCAGGTGCGCCGTGCGTATATCACTCTGGGCAGGATTCTTACTTCCTCGGGGCGCTCAGCCGAAGCGGCGCCGCTTCTTGAGAAAGCTCGAGAGTTCCAAAAACTGTCCTTGTCGGAAGCTCAACAAATTGTCGCAGGCAAGGCGGCTGAGGATGGCACTTCCTCTACGGCGGCGGTTGTTGCGTTATTAAACAAGGAAGACTACCAAAGCGTTTCAGAATCGACTGGGCCGGTTGATCTTTACGCACAGGTGACTGCCGAGAGTTTGGAACGTTCGGGGCTTTCCGAAGACAAGCGAAAGGCTGCTTCCGTCGAAGAAAAACAATTGCGCCAAATTCTCGGCGCGAGCTTCAACGATCTTGCTACTTCCGAAGCCATCCGTGCAGACTACCTTTCTGCTCTGGGTCATTTTCAGGAGGCAGAAAAGTGGGCCCCTGCTACTCCCGGTGTGCTTCGCAATCTCGGAGTTGCCGCATTTCGCGTCCAAAACTATTCCGAATGTGTGCGTGCTCTGGAACAAGTCTTGAATGCAAATCCTTCAGACAATTCCTCGCGCGCCATGCTTGGTTCCTCTTACTATGCACTAGAGAAATATGCTGACGCGGTCAGAACAATCTCGCCACTCGGCGACCGAGCCGTTCATGACACTGCTCTTGGCTACGCCTGGGCTGCTTCACTAGCTCGCCTCGGCGAGCTTATTCCTGCTACGAAGACTTTGGAGGAATACGAGAAGGTCGAACTTCCGCTCGATAATCTAATGCTGGTTGGTCAGCTTTGGCTGGAAATAGGGGACTATGCACATGCTGTTTCCACATTCCGTCGCGTGCTGGACCGCGATCCTTCCTTTTCTCGCGCCCACTACCTCGCGGGCATCGCCCAACTTCATTGGGCGCATGAAAATGAGGCCATCGCGGAATTTAATTCTGCTCTCAAACTTGACCCTGATGATACTGATGCGAAAATCGGTTTGGGCTATGTCTTAATGCAACAAGCAAAATCCACTGAAGCCATTGAACTGTTTCGTTCCGTGATTGCCTCTCATCCCGAAAGTGGCAATGCGCACTATCAGCTTGGCAAGTTGCTTCTGGACGGAGGGAAGACCCAGGAAGCGATCGAACATCTGGAAGCAGCAGCCCGAGCCATGCCGCAAAGCGATTACGTTCACTATCAGCTTCAGTCTGCGTATCGAAAAGATTCGCGCATTGCCGATGCGGATCGCGAGTTGCAAATCTACAAGGAACTAAAAGCGAAAAATCGAGAAGCGACGATTCCGAGGCCGCTGGAACGTCCATGAGGCAAAATCCAATTAAATCTGCCGCGATTGCCAAGGCAGTGCGTTTTATTGGGTTGCTTTTAATTTCGGCCCAACTCACGGCCGCGCAAGAAGCGCATCCTGTGCCGCCGCCTCCTCCGGCGGGAGCGAGGACTGTGAAATGCGCGAATCGCCCGATTCCTCAATTCACTGACATCACGCAAAAATCCGGAATTCATTTCAACCACGTTTACTCGTCCGACAGCAAATACATCGTTGAGTCCATGAGCGGTGGTGTTCTTCTAATCGACTATGACCGTGACGGGTATCCGGACATTTATTTCACGAACGCGCCTACTGTGGCGATGGCGATAAAAGGGGAGAAAGCACGCGGCGCACTTTATCACAACAATCACGACGGGACGTTCACTGACGTTACCGAAAAAGCCGGTTTGGCCACGCCGTGTTTTGCCATGGGTGGCGCAGTCGGTGACTACAACAACGACGGTTGGCCCGACCTCTACCTAACCTGCCTAGGCGGAAATAAACTCTACAAAAATAATGGCGACGGAACGTTCACGGACGTTACAAAGCAAGCCGGCGTTGCCGATGGGCGTTGGTCCACGGGTGCCGCTTTCGGCGATTACGATGGCGACGGTAATCTGGATTTAATGGTGACGAACTACGTGGACTTTCACCTGGATGACTTGCCGGGGTTTGGCTCCGCACCAAACTGCAAATACCGCGGAATTGACGTCCAATGCGGACCTCGGGGATTGAAAGGCGCCGGAGATGCTCTGTTTCATAACAATGGCGACGGAACATTTACAGATGTTTCAAAGCAGGCCGGTGTGAGCGATCCGAACGGCTACTACGGCATGTCTGTGGTTTTTTCCGACTTCAACAACGTCGGACGGCCGGATATATATGTGGCGAACGATTCAACTCCCAAGTTTCTCTACAAGAATCTCGGTAACGGCAAATTTCAGGAGATCGGTTTGGAGTCTGGTACTGCTGTAAGTGAGGACGGCTCCGAGCAAGCCTCGATGGGAATCGCTATCGGTGATTATCTGCACACGGGGCGCCAATCACTTTTTGTCACAAATTTCTCGGACGAATATAGCGATCTCTACCGGAACGATGGTGACTGGAATTTCAACGATGTTTCGTACAAGTCCGGAGTAGCCCTGCCATCGCTCGCCTATGTGAAGTGGGGAACAGTCTTCTTTGACGCGGACAATGATGGTTGGCTCGATTTGATTGTTGTCGGCGGCCACGTGTATCCACAAGTGGATACACTCCCCTCAGGAGCGCGATATAGAGAGCCCAAGATCTTCCAACTCAATCAAAAGGACGGCACGTTTTGCGATGCAAGCGAGCAAGCTGGACCTGCGTTTGCTATCCCTCGCGTTTCGCGCGGCGTAGCTGCTGGAGATCTCTTCAATTCAGGAAACGTCGACCTCGTGATTGAAGACTTGGCTGGCGAGCCAATGATTCTCAAGAACAACGGCATCGCTGGGAAGCACTGGGTGAGTTTTGAATTGCAGGGAACGAAAAGCAACCGGCTGGCAATCGGGGCTCGCGTAAAAATTGTTGCGGGCGGAATGACCCAAACCGAAGAGATACACAGTGGCGGAAGCTATCTTTCACAGAACGATTTACGAGTGCATTTTGGATTGAACATTGCCACAAAAGTCGAAAGTGTTGAGATTCGCTGGCCTAGCGGAAAAGTCGAGCAACTCAAAAACCTCGACTGCGACAAACATTACGCGGTTCTCGAAGGCCAAGGAATTGTCCCAGTCGAAAAAATCAGGCCAACGCCGGTGAGCCCCACCCAATAGTTTAAATGGGAATATTTGTCGCAGCCTTCAGGGTTGTTGCCGCTGATCCTGCGCGGCTGATTTGTGTCTCAGGCTCGGCGTCAGTTTACGGAGGACGAATTCCTGAACGATATTCGCGCCAGCACGTTCCCCAAGGCGAATTAGTGCAGTATCAAACGTCAGCATTGCCCCGTGACGATCGGTAGACGGGTAATAAAGGTTTGCAATCGCCCCCGTAGCCAGACTCCCAAGCACATTGGAATAGTTTGGCTGCCATTGTCTGTTGTCACCGCGGCAAATGAATGCGCTGGTGATAGCATAGAAAACTCTTGAACGTGCGCTGCCCGTCCCTTTGTAAATGTAACGTGGGTCCTGCCGGAAAATTGCGGGCATAATCGCACCGGTCATATAGGTGCTGATGGTGATGTCGGCGTAGGATGAGCCGAAGCGTTTTGCATAGCCCTGCGCCCCTTGACCGTAGCCTTTGAAGCTACCACTTGCCTGCTGCATTCCCGCCACAAAGCCGGCTCCCGCAATGGTCAGCGGATCGATGGAAACTTTCCAGGCCAGCTTCATTTTCTGCCGTGTGTTCAGAGGCGCCGGATTTTTTTCATACGTTACAAAAAAGTTCGGAATAATACCCAGGACGCGCTGCTGCATCTGCTCTTTAATTTCTACTTCTGCAACTTCAACTTCCGACTCGCTAACCCGAACCTCCATATTTGCTGTCGCGAGCAAGAGCTGTGTCTGTGGAACCGAAAATGTCTCGCCGGCATTCAGTTCCCCGGAAATTGTCTTTGTCGCAAACCCTTCTTCTTTTATCGTCAACTCAAATGGGCCCGGGTTGAGATTTGTGAAGAAATAGAGGCCGTCGTCGTCCGTCTGTTGCTCTTGGGGAGAGGCTTGGCCAGCGCCGGTGAGTTTGACAAACGCGGCGACAACCGGGGTGCCCGTCTGGTCTACGACTTTTCCTGTAATTCTCCCTGGAACTTGTGCATCGGCAGACTGAGTCGCTGTGGTCCCAACTGGCCCCGGGCCCGATTGCGCCGAAACTCCCGCGGCAAGCAGCATCACACCGCAGCCTAGAAGCAGTGCATGGACAAAGCGACGGACAGTCTTGGTTAAGGGGGACATGTTAGGTGGAGCCGTTGCGGCGTCTAAATTCAGGCCTTCCTGTGGTTTCCAAAGGGCTGCCGCACTGTCAGTTGGGCGGCTAAAGCCTTCTCTTAAGTCTATACCGTTGGATGCATCCCCGATGGAGCCGCCAGCTCGCAAATTGGGGCTTTGTTAATAACAAGTTACGGAACGAAAGGACAGGTGCTTCGGCCCACTCGCTAGTGCTCAACATCGTTTCCTGAATCTAGCGACTTAATATTTGTCTTTGGAAAATAGTGAGTGAGGATTTCGCGGAAATCCGAGGAATGGTTCGCAAGGTACGACGCGCCGCGCTGGCAGAGGCCGATGCCGTGGCCCTGGCCAGCCCCTTCCAAAATCATCTCGCCATTTTCTTCATGAGCCGTGAAATTGTTGCTCGGAACGGCGTTCCAGCCGAGTCGCCGACAAATCGTTAGTCGCCCATTTTCCCCCTTTGCTGACAAAATAGCGGCGTCTTCAGTCGTAAGCTTGCGAGTCCAGCGGATCGGTTCTGTCGCGCAAGCTTCACATGCCGCGGAGAAATAAGGATATTCCGTCGAAGGTAGACCGAGCTCTTGCGGTGTTCGCGTCCTGCCACTGCAACTCCGTGTAAACATGGACGCGAAAAGCCTGCCTTTGTAGGTGAGAACTAGTCCTTGGGTAGCGACCGTTGCTTGCGACGAGGGTGCGTCAGCAGCTGGCGGCTCGCGAAGCGCCTGGCAATGTGTGAGATCGCAAAAATCGAAATTCTTGTGCCTCCTGAAATTCGACGATAAATAGGAGCGGCTAACTACAGCCTGAGCCTTCAATGCTTCAATAGGTGTGCCGGGATTGGTTTCCGCGTGAATTGCCGAGGCGACGGCGACCTCAAGATCCATCATGATTACTGGGACGAGCTCTTCACTAACAATCTTTACTTCGAGTTTGCCCTTGTATCGGCGAGATAATTTTCCAGGAACAGCCAGAACAAAGCTCGCCGCTTCTTGATCCCGTCCGGTTGCGCGTAGCTGTTCAGCGTGAATGTTCTTCCCACATCCAACAACCATCAGCCTTTTTTCAGATCTGCGAATCGTGATGCGATTGCAGGCAGAACGACTCTGAAGGAAGAATTGTTCGCTGTTTACCACAACAAGCAGCTGAGCGCCGGAGTCAGCGATGAGCGTAAGTTCTTGCGGGTGAAGGATTCCGAACACTCCGATGCGCACAGTATGCGGCCGCGCATGTGCGCTAACCGAAGTCGCAATAAGAAAGACCAAGGCACAAAACCAGCGCAAGTTTCATTACTCCATTTCATGCAACAATTTTCCTGCTAATTCTGCAGTTGTTGCTCCGGTCACGCTGTGTTCTCGAATCATCAAAAGTATTTCCGGATCGCCGGCGGGAATCATCACCATCGTAAACCCGTCTGCCGGGGCCCAGTGAATATGCGTACAAGGTGCCGTCCCGGTTTTGACTAGTGCCTTTGTGTGTACAAGCTGCCGTCCAATGGACAATCCAGTTCCGTGCAACGCGGATTGCCTCATTCCTTCAATGATTTCTTTAACCCCGGGTTGCTCCTTACGCCGCTGAAGCTCCAGATAGGCCTTCGCAATATTGAGCGGTGAGATTCGCCAGAGATCACCAAGTCCAGCAAGAGTTTGCGATTCGAATTTCTGCGCAGGGAGCTCAATTCCAAAGTTACGTGCGATTTGGTTTATCTGGTCAGCTGAAATGCTGCTAGCCAGTTGGCGAAAATAAGCATTGCAAGACATCGAGATTGCGGAAGTCAAATCGAGCACACCATGTGGCTTAACCTCCCAGCATGAGCTCGCTTTACCTTTGCATTCGAGTTTCGGGTAAACAAAATTGTGACCGGATGCATACGCAAGCGCGGTGAACGGCTTCACCAGCGAACCTAGCGAAATCGGGCGATCCACGTCTTCCCATCGGTGTGCCAGAATTGCTCCGGTTCTGGCATCTAGGAGAAGGTAAGACGAATCTGTCTTCGGAAAATCACGTTCAAGAATTTTGATTGCGGCTTGGGCGTACAGTGAGTGCGGAGAATTTTCCTGGGCTCTCGCGTTTCCACTCGAGCCACAGAGGGCCAGGCACAAAGTCAGCAGAAATCCGGTCTTCACCGTGTCCATTCGTAAGTAACGGATTGCGTTTGGCGGTCCGGCGCGTCACGAACCTGGATTTTCTCGGAAGATACATTCCTTAACGAAAAGCTCAAGCTGGCGATATTCTCTGAGAAGAAATCTGGCCATGAGGAAGACTGCGAACCCGTGTTAAGGAGTTTCATTAACGAGGCAAAATTCTCTCGTTCGTTCTGATGATGAAAGCCAGCAACAAAAGCTGCGGAAGGGGCCGATGTTTTCTGGTTAAAATTCGCGATGACCTCCGATAGAAATGCGGGATCTTCGGAAATAGTCAGATACTTGCCGCGCACTGTAATTGCCAGGGGCCAAATGCCGTCAAGCACGCTATAGCCGGAGGCGGATTTCCAGCTCACTCCTAGCTGGCCGGACGTGAGCCCCGGGCGGATAAAATCGGTGAGTGCCGCTTGTACCTCTCGTTCATTCCAATCGGATTCGGCGGAAAACGTGATCATCGAACGAATTCTGACAAATACTCCCGCAGAATCGCGCTCGGTCCGTTGCATCTGGAGTTGTGCCAGAATCTTCTGCCGCTCTAACAGTTGCTCCAGGCTGCTTTTGATTTCTTGCGACTTCTTATTCTCCGCAGGCGCAGGATTTTGTGATGCGACTTCGTCTATCCGCGTCTCCAGATCCGAGCCAAGACCGGTTTCTCCATTGCCTAGGTAAACCTGCGGCGCCAACTTCTCTGGAGCTGGAGGTCCAAAATGCGGTGCAAGGATTTTCACCGTAAGAGCATCCAGGCTGTACTTCGGCGCCGGGTTCGCCTTCGCTTCGTAGATTCCGGCATTCGCTGGCACCAACCGCAACAAATCCGCAACCGCCGCTGACCCCCTATCTGCAGAAGCATCTTGGGGCGCTACCGTTTTCTTGAAGAGAAGCCGTTCTTCACGATACTCACCGCCGGACCGCGTGAGATCAGAAATCGCCGAGCTGTATTGCCTCATATCCGTGACGTTGCGCTGGATCCAATACGAACGGAAGTAAGGTGTGGGCACAATTTTTTCAAGATTCAAGACCATGCGCAAGTCACCTGGCTCACCGGAAGCCGCTACTGGCCGCCGCCACCACGCCTCTTCTTCGATTGAATGCCCGCCGCTGCCATTGCTGGCGATGAGTTGCAGGGCGCTTGCCATCAAATCCTGGCGCGTTGTGAGGATCAGGTAATCACCTGCTTGTGCGAATGCGACTTCACGGCCAGATTCGGCGTCGGCGCGATAGTAGAAATTCACACCACCGGCCGTTCGTGTCTCGAATTTGGAACGCGATTGCCACAAGGCTGACTGTGTCACTCCCGAGGAAGGGACTCGTGTGATGTATAAAAACTCCAGTTTGCCAATATCGTAGAGCGCGAATGCCGTTTGCTTACCGGCAACTTGATGCAGAATTGCATCATCTGCGGGAACGCCTGCCGCTTTCGAGAATTCTCCTCCAGCATCATGCAATCGCAACAGCAAACTCGATTGCAAAAAAATCTCGTAGTTCTTGCTCTTAATCCATTGCTCTTTTTCTCGGGATTTATCCCAATCCGAAAGAAGTTCGGAGAAATCTTTCGCTTGTAAATAGAGGAGTGCGCCCGTCGGGACGTACCGGGACAGCTCAGGGTCGGGTGGCAATGCGGCATGGTACGCGCCCAAGCTGACTCCAACTAGACACGCAGTAAGCAAAGTGGTTTGGAGGATTCGTTTCATGGCTTTTCTCCCGCGGACGTCTGAGCTTTTGTTGCTGCAGCCACAAGTCGTGGGCGAACGATGCGGTCCTGTTCAAGATCCGCATGAAGAATTGGCTGACGGGAAGCGTTGGCACGCTGGCGGCGAAGCTGCGTTTTAGCTTGCTGCAATTGCGCATCAATGCGCTGTTTTTCTGTGGGCGATTTCTCCGACCGGGAAGCGGCCTGGAGATAGCTAATTGCTTCGCTTAGGCGACTCAATCGCAAATAGGCTCGCCCTACTTCGCGCGTCGTTTCTGCCTGCACTGTTGTCGAATAAACGACAGGCACTGGCTCTCCCCCGTCTGAATCCGTGTCAGTTGAAGAATCAGCGGCCAACATTTCTTGATCGCTCACATCCTGCACCTGTTGTCGAGCTAATTGCCCGTTCAAGATGTCCGAAATCGAAGCCAGAGCAAGCTCGTCTTTCGAAACGGAAACAGCGGACCGGAAGAAGGGCAGCCGCGCTTCTTCGCGCCCCGGTTGGTCTGCGAGCAGTTTTGAAAGAATTTGAACTTTCGCGACGGCGCTCGACGAATTGTCTGCTGCGGCGAGACACGACTCGTAGAAAAATGGCTGATCCGAGGCCGATGCAGTAATGTTTTTTGCACCGGAGGCAAGAAGCTGCAGCTCGGCACTACCCAAATCTCCATTGTGAGGTACGCTCGCCAACGCGTTCGCAGCCTGTACCCGAATGGCGTAAGCAATCTGCTTGTCAGAAGCAATTCTCTTGAATTCCGGCTCAAAGTCGTCTTTATTCAGTGCCGATGCAAAGCGCGCCTTCGCAAGCCTCAGTCGGACCGTCGCATCCCAGGGAGTAGCTTTTGCGAGCTGCTCGAGAAAAACAGTTGCTTCCGCAAAATGATTTGTTTTCTCGAGCAATGTCGCTGCGGAATCCTCGCTTTGATAGGGATCATCAATTGTCAGCGTCAACCGTCTCAATAACGACATTGCACCGTCCGTGTCGCCATCTGCTAAACGAATTTCGGCCAACCCAAGGAAATTGGTCGCTAAAAGTTCATGCTGCTCCAGTGCGCGGGCGAACACATATTCCAGGATTTTTCTCGCGGACTTCTTGTCGCCTGAATCAAAAAGTGTGCGCGCCGCCTTTCGCAGACTCTCCGCACCCGGGGCCGATTCCGGAGTCTCCTTATATGCCGCAAGAACAGAATCCAATGTTCCAAGCCTTGCCGCGCATTGCATTTCAAGAGGAACCAGCGACGTATCGTCCCGTGTGTACTCCATCCGTTCCATTCGCAATTCCATGGGCGAAGCTGTTTGGCTCCCCAAAGATTCCTTTCTCAGCGCCGCCAGCACGTCGTTCGCCTGAGCGAATTGCTTCGTCTCAATTAGGTAGCTAGCCCAGTGCTTCTTCCAGTAGCGCAATGTGTTATGTGCGGATTCGGACTCTATGCCTTCTGCCTTCTGTGTTTTCGACTGCAAGCCATCTAGAATTCTCTGGTAGATAACTGCGCGATTGGCGGCAGGAATCCAGGAAACATCTGCAATGTCCTGCAACACCAGTACCGGGTCGGGTGCGGAAGAAGAAACGTCCAGCAACCATGCCGCAGCTGCTGCGGGATCTTTTTGTACGGTAAATCCGCCTTGCAAGATCGCATTTGACCGGTAGTTGCCGTTGTTGTGCAGGTAAGCGCGGACAACCTGGTCAATTTGCGGATTCAGATCGGCGAAAAGACCACGCGCCTGTATGTGGCCGCAAACCTTGCCAAAGTCCGACCAGAAAGTCTCGGGCAACCTGGACGCATTCACCTGATTTAGCAGCGCCGCAAAAAACTGCTTCCATTGCGCAATAGCTTCCGCGCGGTTCTTATTCTTGTAATAGGCAACCGCGAGCCGATCGTGCACATCAGCACGTCCGGGAACTAGTTCCAGTGTGTAGTGGAATTGCTCGATCGCTTTCTGAGAGTTGCCTTGTTCCAGATAGTAGTCGCCAAGTGCAAGATATGCGTCCGAAGAAGTCGGAGTGTGTTCTTGTTCTGCTACAAGAAAATCATTTGCCGCGCCTAGTTTCGTGCGGTCGAGATATTCACCGTATCGCGAGCCGTAATAGAACCAGGTATCGCCAGCTAGCTGCTTGTTGCGATCCACAGGCTTCCCGATACGCTCCTCAATCGTCTGGTCACCAAGTATTTCTAAAAACGATGTGTTCACCGTCGGACGTGCATCCGCAAAGTAAAGACCTACTAGAGCTGTGTACGATTTATCCCATACGTGTTGCCGTCCGCGGCTGCGCGCAGCCACAACCTGTTGCGCAAGATCAACGCTGCCATTTGCAATTACGTAGCCAGCCGCCGATTGTCCGTATTCCGTCCATGTACCGGCCAATCGCACCAATTGTTGTGGATCGTTCTTCAGAAGTAGTTCGTACCATCTCGTCAATGAATCGCCACTTAAGCTCGCAGGTCCGAGCAAAGACAGAACCCGAAGTTCATTGCCCGTATCTCCAGCCGAGCGGTACGCAGAAACCGCCATGTTTAAAACGTTCGCATGCGAATACGAATCTGTCCGCGCGCTTAGCTGTTCAAGCTGCGCCCCTAGCTCTTCAAATTTCATGCGCTGCCGCTGCAGCTGTTCGAATTCCTGGAGTTGACCGTACCATCCATCCCTTTTGATGGAACCAGTCGCCAGAATGTCAAATCGCCATTTGGCTTCGAGCTCTGCCATTCCCGCGGCATGTGCCAGGGGAATCGCAAATTCTGTCGCTTGTACTTCCGACAACTTCATCCGGAACGACTTTGCATATTCAGAGAATGCAGTTTTTTCTTCCGGAGTGAAGTAATGCGCTGCTGTCGTGCCAATTTCTATTAGTCCAATCCGCATTCCACTGCGCGCTGAACTCTGACGGGCTGCGAGCAAATGCTGGCGCCATTCCTTGTCTGTTGTACCCGCGATTCCTTCCTTTACGATCTGTTCCTTCAGAACGGGCAGAGAATCCGAAGCAGATTGCAGCGCTGCCTCGAGCGCGTCCGTAGCTTCTCGATATTTGCGCAGACGCGTCAGAATCCTTGCGTAAGTCCGCGCACCTTCATGATTCTCGGCGCTCGCCAGCAATTCTCCGCCCGCAATGTGCAAGCCTTGTTCTGCGAAACCCTTCGCTTGCTCCAGCATGCCCCACGTTTCGAGCTGCTTCGCAGTCTTGAAGTAATTCCCTGCGCGCTCCGGCGCTGGATCGATCCAGGCAACTTTAAGCGCCGCGATTGCGTCTCCGAAACGGCTTTGACGCGCCCGCATCTCCGCGAGTTTCTCCATCCATTTGGGATCTTTGTAAGTCAGTTGATATAAACGCTCATAATCAGTCGCCGCGTCGTCAAATCGCTGCAAATGTTCTTCAAGCGCCGCGCGAGCCATTCGCAAATCAAGACGATCTGGACGGATCGTCAGAGCTTTCCCGAAGGAATCAATCGAACCAGAGAAATCTTCTTGTGCGCTCTGTACTCTTGCGAGTGCCATGGGCCAGCGATAGTCGCGCGGTGACTGCTGAACGGTTTTCGCGTAAAAATCTAATAGCTGCTTTTGCCGTTGAAACCGCGCGGCATAGAGCGCTGCTTCTGAAGTGAGCGCCTCATCCTCCGGGAAAGTGTTGATCAGCTCGATGTATTGATCTACCGCGCCGGGATAATCCTTTAACTGCGTGAGCGCTGGAATTAATCCGCGGCGCAGCGCGGAGATGCGCGTTTTGCGTTCGTCGGCGGCGAAAGGCGCGTTGCGGAAAAGCGCTATCTTGTCGAGATAGAACTTCTTCAATCCTTGCGCGTCGCCGGCTTGTGCATACGTATCCGCCTCCGCGGCAAGATAGCTACTGTCATACGGTGAATCCGTTAGCAGCGCGTCCAGAAGAGAACGCGCTCCTGCGAAATCTTTGGCTTCTGTGGATTTTCTCGCCGCTTCGAAGGCAAATTGTTTGCTGAGTTGCGGATTGGCGTTTTGCACGGCCTGACGTAAAACGGCAATCGCCCGTGTATATTGCTTTGTCCTCCAGTAAAAATCCACGGTGGAGCGAACAACGCCCAGAATCTTGGGATTTGATTGATAAAGTGCCTCGATATTGCGTTGCGCAGAGATTAAATCCTTCTTTTCTTCATAAAACCGCACTAACGCGTAGCGCAACTGCAACCGCGTCACGGGGTCTGTTGCGAGGGCCGCTTGCTTCTCCAGAGCCTTTTCGCGCACCGACTCTAGTGATCTCTGCTGCGCCATGGATTCAAGCTCCGCGGCCTGTTCGATTGTCGTCGCGCTGTCGACCGCAGATACAAGAAATGCGGTCAAATCCTGCTTGCGGCCTTGCACCTCTAGCACGCGAAGTCGCAAATCGATCGCAGGTCGCGAAAAATTCGAGTCCACAGCCAATTTCTGCGTCAGATCGTTGATCTGATCGCGCAGTTTGGAACGCCGGGCCAAATCCAACAATCGCGAAGCCGCTTGAGACTCAATACCCGACACCATGGCCGTTGACGAATACTCCCGAATCGCACGCGCATAGTCGTGATTTGTTTCGTAGATTGCTCCTTCTTCGTAGCCGAATAGCGTCGGGTTGTTCAACTTTTTCCGGCCTTCATCCAGCAGTCGCAGCGCGTTTTCGAAATCGTAGTAATCCCAGTAAATTGTCGCCGCTTCCAGATATCCTCCGGATTCGCCCGGTGCCACCTTGGCAATGCGCTCCCAATATGGCGCTGCCTGCACAAACAATTCGCGGTCGGAATAGATGTCGCCGATGCGCGCAAGAATCTCCGTGTCACCCGGATTTTTCGCAAGCAGATTCTCTTCAAACCTTGCCGCAACGGCTGTCTGTCTCGCATCGAAGTAGGCCAGCGAACGATATAGCGAAGAAGCCGTGCGCCCCAATTCATGTTCCGTCGGATAGATGTCAACGAGCGCCTTAAATGCAGGTGCGCCTTCCTCAAAATGTGAACGCCACACTTGCGCTTCCGCCAATTCCAGAATGGCTGCAGGATTTTTCTTTGCTGCATCCGAGATCGAACCGTTGCCAGTGGATTGCTTCAATCCAGCGAGTTCGCGCTCCAATTCCCCATTGGACGAAAGATATTCAAAGTAGCGGTTACGAAGGTCAGATTCCTCAAACCAGTGTTCTCGCAGAAGTTTTAGCCATGCCTCGTGGTTGTAGGTTGGCTTCGAGTGGTATGCGCCGAGCAGATTGCGCACAAAATATGGATTGTGTGGAAAACGGGAATTTGCATATCGATTGAGCCGCAGATATATCTCCGGAGTTCCCCCATATACTGATTGAAAGTAGGCCTGTAGCTGACTGCCCTCAAATTGCTCGATTGCCTTTTGTGACAAAGCTTCCATTTCCGAATATTCGCGGCGACGCAAATAAAATCGCGCTAGCTTGCTGTACCACGAAGCATCTGCAAACTGCGAAAACGCGCGTTTGTAGATCTCCTCCTCTTCAGAGAAGAGACTATTTTGCTGCAGGAAATTCGCCAGTCGTTCGTAGAGACCTGGATCATCGGGATTGTGATCAATCTCCTGCCGCAGCACTCTCAGCGCCCGCGGCACTTCCTTCAACTCCACAAGCCGTGCCAGATATCGCTCCAGCACGCGCGAATATTCGGGCGAGTGTGGGCCATACTGCTGCCCTTTGCTGCCTCGATTAACCTGCAGAGCGGAATTTCCTTCCGGCGTTTGGACTTCTGGCTCGCCGCGCTCGGCTAGCTGACTTTCCTCTGCAAACTCCGGCTGCGAGGCAGGGGTCTCTTCATAGCGGCCGCTCGTCTGCGGCACATTGAACTTGCCGCGCGCTTCATAGCTTTCTCCCAGCGGCATCTTGTCTGATTGCATGGCCAGTTCCTGGAGTATCTGGTCATAGATCGCAAACTCGTCTTGTGTTTTTCCGGTGCGTGCGTCGGCGTCGGCCATAAGAAGCGCGATGTGCGTGCGCTCCTCCGCCTTGGGAAATGCAGCCAGAAACTCCTTGCCGCCTTTCAGTACCGCATCGCTTTGTGCGTTATCCGCATAAAAATCCAAAAGTTTCGCGTGGAGCGCAGCGCGACCTTCTGCGTTTGGAAAACTCTTATCGAGCAATGCAAGCAATTCTGCTGCACGCGACCGGTGAAAATAGGAAACCGCGCGTTGCTCCTCCTCCGCATACACATACTTCGGATCGGCGGAATTTAGGAGCAGCGAAAGAATTCCGTTCCAATAGCCCGGCCCTTGGTCCATCGTTGCAATGTCTTTGTAGATTGAAAGCTCGCCAGAGCCGAGTCTGATTGGCGCTTCTGGAGCAGTCAGCAATATGTCCGTCAGCCGCGTCAGAGCCCGCTCCTGTGAATCGGCCGCGCCTGTGCTGTTGTACAGCGCGAAGTAGTACCGCGCAGCTTCCGGATAAGAATGAATTTCTTCAAGCAAACGCCCGCATGTGTACAAGTCCTGCGGAGACCACGGCGAATTCGCCGCTTCCTTGTGCAGACGTAACGCCGTAATCGTCTGCTCCGCCGCATCCATCTTTCCCTGCTGCTGGTAGTAATAAAACACGCGCGCCGTAGCCCGCATATCTTCTGGATTTCTGTTCAGCGCGGCGCGTGATTCGTCCAGGAACTTGCGCAGGCTCTGTGTTTGCGACAACAAATCGAAGTATCCCTTCACCAGCTCAGGCTGCCAAAGCGGCTGAAAACTCTTTTCGTATACGGCGAGCCCTTGCTGAATCGAGCCTTTCTTGTATTCGATCAGGGCTTCCGCTTTCACTGGAAAAATGTCGTCGCCGGAAAACTCCTTCTGATGAGTCGCAATCAACTGCCTCGCCGTTTCGAATTCCTTTTCTCCAATCAGGTAATCCAGAAACCGCGCATAGATTTCATCTTCCTTCGGATAGCGGGTAAGCCAATCGCGATAGACGCTAATTGATTGTTCTTTTCCAAATGCCTGTGAATGGATCACAGTGAATATTCGTTCGAACGCCTTCCAGGAAGCCTGGTTTCGCGCTGGCGTGAATTTCTCGTTAAATCCGGAAGGCGAAAGCCCAATCAAACGCAGAGTCGCTATTTCATCATGTGGCCGCAGGCGCCGGCGATAGAAATCTGCAAGATCCCAGCGCGCCGCTGTTTTGGCTGAAGATTTTTCCGCGTAGGCTTGCCAATCTTTTTCCGCTGCGGCGAAATCCAGCTGCCGTTCGTCTTCCATTGCCCGCAATGCAAAGAGATCGCCATCGTTCGGCTTCTGCTTCATCAAATTGCTCAGCTCGGGGCGCGTTTCCGCCGGTGGCCGGCGAAATAGCACTTCGCCATATGGCAACGTCATCGTGCGAAAAAAGGCGCGCTCCAGGTCCGCGCCAGAAGTAATGTTCTGAATCCACGCAGGCAAAGCTCCGCGCGCTGTGGCCACAAATCCGGCTCCCCCAATCGTCAAAATAACGCCAAGAAAAATCATTTTTCTTTTGGGCGCGAAATCATGGAACGATTTCAATTTCCACCCCCTGCGAGCCCATGTTGTGAGCAATGTCTTCTGCTGTGACGGTCAACTGATACCTGCCCGGAATCATCTGCGCCGGGATCGCGAGTTGACCTGTGTTTGCACCGACTTTTGCGTCCCATTTCAGATTCACCGGAATCGCGCCTTCGAGCCGTGCTACGAGCGTCCGCGTGCTTTGGGAAGCAGCAACCTTCAAGTCCAGGATCTCTCCCTGGTGATAGCGCTTTTTCGTCAGATTGATTTGAACAGTCGGCGCTTTGCTTGCGATTACAAACGTCTTCGATTCTTCGTATGTGTGGCCTCCGCCATCGCGGAGCACGAAGCGCACCGGATAAGTCCCGTCTTGCAAATCCGTCGGCGCAAAGAAGCGCGTCTGCCAGATATCTTCATCAGGTAAGTATTTCAGTTGCTTCACCAAGCCAAAGGGAAACAGCGCTACTACAGATGTAATGGAAGCATGTGTTTTCACGCGGATTATTGGATCGCCCGGGCGAATCACGCGCGGCCGCAGTAGGGCACGTGGTGCCGCCAGAAACGACGTGAAAGGCGTCACGAACTTGTATTTGCGGGAAAGCCGGATAATTTCGTCAATCGAAGCCTGGTCTTCGCCGTCGCGTTCTATCTTTTCGAGCAACGCGTCTACTCGCGCTCTTGCCCACAGTCGAGGGAGTTGTGCGTGGTCACTGGATTCGTTGGGGAGACTGGCTTTTACGCTTAAGTTGAGCTGAGTTCCATCCCGCACACCGTGCATTGTGAACGTGACGTCCTGTGCTGGCTTCTGGTAGCGTCCCACCCAGACTGCTCGCGATCCAGCAAAGGCAGCGTCTTGCAGCGGGTAGACAGAATCCACGGACGATTCTGGAGAAACACTCAAACCTAGTTGCCCAAGCGGGCTGCGGCCAATCTTAGAGAGGAACGAATTTAGCTTGAATTCGATCGGTTCAGTCGAAAGCACATTTTCAAGCACGCCATCTTCGCGGGATAGCAGTTTGAAGAGTGGCAAGTTTGCATCGTCGCCCACGCCGAAGATGTAAGTCTTTGGCCTGTTCGAGTCCGGCAGCTTTTTCCATTCGGCTTCATACCACCCCGCAAGTTTTCCATTGCGAATCACGCCTTCGGTGGATTCTCCGTCGCTTAACAGCACCAAATAGGGATTTTCCGCTCCCGCCTTGCTTTCCTGTAAAGCCTCTTGCAGGGCCTTCTGCAAGGATGTTCCTCCGCGCAAGCGGCTGGCGCGGACAAAACCCAGTGCGCGCTGCACGGTGGCCGAATCTGCAGTCACGGGCGAGGGTCGAAACGCTTGAATCTGACTGTTGAACAAGATTACGTTGAACCTATCGGTCGCATTGATCGTGCGCAGTAAGGTTTCGAGAGCTTGATAGCTGCGTTCCAGCTTTTCCCACTGCATTGAGAGCGAGGTGTCGAAAAGGATGAGAATCGTTTTTGACGCGCCCGTGAGGTCGCTTACTCCAGAAGTAGTTCCCCGCCCAGTCCCAAGCAGCGCATCTGCCGCGAAAAAGCCGGGCTCGCTTTTGCTCCGCACCGGAGCCATCTCCGTTGGCGATGGTGTTCCACTATCTGAATTGCGGTGCGTAAGAATTGCCAAAGTATCGCTTCCCGATTTGTCCAATTCAAACGTCGTTACGAAATCTTCCGTCAGGTTGACGTTTTCGCCTTCAAACGATGCCTTGACCGAGTGCTCCGATTTCTCGTCGAATTTCAAGGAGAATGTTCTTGCCGGCGCCTGAAAATTCGCAATTGCGTGCGCGGATTTAAGTTCGTAATTGATGCGGAAGCGCCGCGCCGTCTGCGCCTGGTACGCATCCGGTCTCAGCGGAATCGCAAAATAGGATTTCAGGTTTTCTGCGGGAATCGTTTCGTGATATTCGAATTCCAGCCGCTTCGTTCCATATCCCGGGATAGGCACGATCTTCGCGCTGAAAATTGCGCTGCGCTTTGCTGCTTCTGCATCTCGTTCGCCCATTTGCAGCAACCCTGGGTCAATCGATTGTCGCCTCAGTTCGTTGTAGATGTCGCCGGCACGCTTCCGCTCAAGAATCACCGCTGGAATGCGGACTGGCCCGTCCCATACGGCAAAATCGGAAACGGTGGCGTGGCTCGGTAACGCAAAAACATAGTTTCCTTCTTGAATTCCCGCGGTGTGATTTGAAAAAATCTGCTTGATAAAAACACGCGCGTCCCCGTTATCAATCTGAATTGTAATTTCCATCTCTTCAAGCGAAAGGATCGAGGGATCGGGTTGTGTCTTGTCCCGTGGAATCAGGACGCCTCCATCCGGAAACGCTGCCAGCGGAGAGAAAAGCAAGAAAAATACCGCGCAAATAGTTCGACTCATGGTTGCAGCTTCTTCTCCTCGATGCGAACCAGTCCGTTGTCAGTACCGACGTAGATATATCCGCCGCCTTCGGCCAGAGCTGTAACGTTTGCCGAAGGCAGGCCACCATTAAGAAAATTCCAGCGGCGTTTCTCGAGATCATAGACAAGCAATCCATTTCCAAGTGTTCCGGCAAAGACATGTTCCTTCGTCACGAGCATCGCGTTCGGATTGATTTCAAGATCTGCGGTCGCCTTTTCAAAGGACTGGAATCTTCCGGAATCGTCCAACGCCATCACGCCGCTGCCATATGTTCCAACCATCCACTTGTCTTCAACTCGCGCCACTGCTGTAATCCAGTTCTGTTTCAGCCCCGAGCTTCCTGCGCGGTAGTTCGTTTTTACAAATCCCTTTTTCAAATCGGAGAGCCCTCCGAGCGTACCCACCATTAATTCGTCGCTCGAAACGCCTAGGGCGTAAACGTGATTGTTTACAAGGCCGTGAAACCCGTAAATGCTTTGTGCCCCATTCGGATCAAGAAATGTGATTCCCGCCGGCGTGGCCACTGCCAAACCGTTCTGGTATGGAGCAATATCTGTCACATGATCCGCAATCAAACCGTCCGCTCGCCCCAGAACCTGCATGAGCTTGCCGGCCGGGCTAAATCGAGCCAGGCCATTTGCTGTGGCAACCTCGACAGTTTGCCCCTTGCCATCCGCCCAAATTCGATTGACGCAAAAGACGTGATCATCTTCCACGTGAACCAAATGCCCAGCTCCCGTGAGCAAGATATCTAGTCCCCGATCAAAATAGCCCACCCAAACCTGACCGTTTCTGCCGATTGCTAAAGCCGAGATATTTGCGTCACTCAGAGTTGCAGGTCGCGAAGACAAAACTTCTTTCCACCCCAGGCTCGCATTTTTTAGTTCGAAAATTCCGTCGCGGGTAAGAACGAAAGCGCCATCGTCAGTGCCAATTAGCTGCCGCACTTCCTGGGTCTTTTCCGGCTGGGAACCGTCTCTGACCGAAATGCGCGCTGGGCGCTTTGCCGAAAGAGGAACGCGAACAACGCCCTGATCCACCGAGCCAATCCAAAGCTCATCGCCAGTAACGTGTAGCGCCGTGGCGAGAACACCCGCCCCCAGAACTCTCGTAAACCGCCCTTCCGCAAACTCAGCCACTCCCATGGGTGTTCCGACGTAAGCCTTATCATTGGCTAGAACGACCGCCTGAACTTGCTTGTCGGGCAAGCCCTCTGCCGTGCCAAACCTTTCCGTCGTTCCCGCGTGCCAGTGCATTACGCCCTGATCTAGCGTGCCAGCCCACAAATCCACTTCCGAACCTGCCAGCGCTTGCACGTATAAATGACTGAGCGTGGGATGCAACTCCCGAATAGTCTTTCCGTCGTAGACCAGAACGCCCCGCTTCTTCGTCCCGATGAGAAGGTGCCCGTTCGCGGCAGGCAAGATCGCCGTGATTGCCCTCACCTCTGGGTTGGCTGGATAGATTTGCTGAAATTTCCGGCCGTCGTAGATGAGGATGCCCTGGTCGGCTGTTGCGAGGATCAGTTCCGGCTCAGTAGCATCCCCAAGTTGTCCGACTGCTAGCGTAACTACAGGAGAAGCAGGCAAATCCCGCCCCGCGGCGAATTCCCGGACGAAGTTTCCTCTCAAGTCGTATTCAACTAAGCCTGCCGAACCTGCAACAAACAAGCTGTCTCGAAGACGTGCAGCCTGGACGAAGGCGTCTGCAGAACGAACCGTTTCGAACCCAGGATTCTGAATCGGATTGAATGGCCGTTGCACAAAACCAATCTCTTTTTCGGCGCGAAGAGCTTCTGCGGAGGTTTTAAGAACCTGCGACGTCCGCCAAACAATGAATCCACCGGTCAGCAATACGGCAAAAAGCCCTGCTCCGGCTCCCCACCACAACCTCTTTATTGTGGTCCCATCCATCGCTTCTTCGGCCTATCCAACAGGTTTTTCAGAAAAAAATGCAACCGATACAAATCATTGCAGGAAGCGTACCATTCACTTTTGCTAGAAAATCGCCAAAATCTTCTTAATTTTGAGGTTTTGAAGTGTGCCCTCACACACAGCGTGTCCCATTCTCTACACGCCTATTCGAGATAGAAAACCTCTTTCAGCATCGCAAACCGCTCGCCCGGCTCAATTCCGGAAACGGGCTCAAAATACTTCGCCATTTCCTGCTGCCAGCGTAAGTTCACCGGATCCTTCACCAACGCGTCCCAGGCTGCGTCAAAATCAACTACTCGCATCACCAGAATCAATTTCTGCCCTCGCCGGAATATCGAATATTCCGAGATTCCGACTTCCTTCAATTTGGCCAGCAAATCCAGCCAGACCGCTTTGTGGTCCCGTTCGTATCCCTCAATTGCATCCGCCTTGATCCTCAGTTTGAACGCGAACCGCGGCATGAAGCCTTCTTGGACAGCCGCATCGCATATTGACACTTTGCGAAGTTTCCCTCTAGAGTTCCGGTCGTTTGCCAGAAGTTTTCTCAAGGAGCACAACGTGAATCGCACTTACAAAACGGGATGGTTTGCCAGATTGCTGCCTTTTGTTGGTGCATTCCTCCTGCTTGCCGCAGCCACTCTTGCGCAGGGAAAACCTGGGAGACTCAAGTGCGAATCGCTTGTGACGCCGTTGGGCGTGGACACAAAGCAACCCGTCTTTTCCTGGCAATTGCGCGACACGCGGTTTGGGGCCAGGCAAACGGCCTATCAAATCCAAGTGGCTTCCGCTCCCGAGCTTGTTGCTGATGGTAAAGCCGACGTGTGGGACAGTGGCAAAGTGCAATCGGACAATTCCATTGGAATTGCATACACGGGAAAAGAGCTGAAGCCGAGCACGCGGTATTTCTGGCGCGTGCAAACTTGGGACAAAGATGGAAAACCGTATCCGCCGAGCGACGTAAGTTGGTGGGAGACCGGTTTGATGGAGCAGTCGGCTTGGAAAGCGAACTGGATCGGGTATGAAGAGACGGAATCACAAGCGGTGCGCGAAGCGAATGCGGAGTGGATCACAAACGAAGGAGCAATTTCAGAAAAAGTCGAAGGAGACACGCATCACGACTTCCGTTTTTCATTTGAACTGAACAAAGAAGTGCGGTGCGCAACCCTGTACACAACGGGAAGAGATACCGCAGCGGCTTGGGTGAACGGCAAGCAGGTGATGGAATCGCATCCGTTTCCGCCATGGCACCAGATGCCATGGAAGACGTATTTCACCGCTGATATTTCCAAACAACTTCAGTCCGGAAGAAATTTGCTGGCGATTGAAATTACCCGGTATCAATTAGAGCAACGAAGGGGTGCACCGGTCGATATCAAGGCGCCGATGAGCGCGACTCTATATGTGGAATTTGCGGACGGCTCGACGCAAGTTTTCAAGAGTTCCACCATCGGATGGAAAGCTGCGCTTAATGCAAGCACCGCCTGGCAGCAGCCGGCTTTTGATGACAGTTCTTGGAAAGAGTCAATCCCCTACACTCCACCGCCGGCTTCGTTCGATGGGCCGATAGGCGATCCATGGCCGACAAGTTCAGTGAAATCTCTGCGCCGCACATTCGATGTGACGAAGAAGATTGCATCGGCGCGGGTTTATGCCACGGCGCTCGGCGCATACAAGCTTTCCATCAATGGAAAAGATATCGGCGACGACGTGCTCGCACCCGGCTGGACTGACTACCGGCAGCGCGTTGTCTATCAGGCGTACGACGTGACCAAAGATTTGCAACAAGGGAAAAACGCAATTGCCGCTTTGCTGGCCCCAGGATGGTATTCGACACCATTGCAGTGGTACCGGCAGGGGAACAATTACGGAAAGACACAGCCCGCCTTACGCATACAACTGAGGATTCAATATGACGATGGATCTGTCGGCTGGATTTTGACGGACGAAAAGTGGCATGCAGCAGCTTCTTCAATTTTATTCGCTGAAATTTACGACGGCGAAACGCAAGATGCTCGCAAAGCCCTGCCTGGATGGAATACGGCCTCTTTTGACGACAGCAAATGGTCGCCAGTCACTGTTGTTAAGCCGAACGAGCCCGAAATTGTCTGGCAGTATTTTCCACCAATTCGCAAACACCAAATACTAACGGCGAAGGCGATGACGAATCCGAGTCCCGGAGTGTACATTTTCGATTTCGAGCAGAATCTATCCGGCGTCGCCCGCGTTCTCGCGTCTGGCGCTGCAGGAACCGATATAAAGGTCAGGTTCGCGGAAGTGCTGAATCCCGATGGCACTATGTATGTGGAAAATCTGCGGACGGCGAAGGCGACGGACCATTTCATTTTGTCCGGCACGGGAAGAGAAGAGTTTGAGCCGAAATTTACATTTCACGGATTCCGCTATGCTGAAATCAGCGGCTTGAAATCTAAGCCCGAAATTTCCGACGTAAAAGCCGTGGTCTATCACACTGATGCGCCGTTCACGGTGACGCTGAATACGGGCAGTTCAATGATCAACAAACTCTGGAGCAATATTTTGTGGGGACAGCGCTCGAATTTCGTTGGCGTGCCTACGGATTGTCCACAACGCGATGAGCGGCTTGGATGGACCGCCGACGCACAAGTCTTTTGGCGCACAGCCGCGTACAACATGGATCTGACTACATTCGCGAGAAAATTCAGTACCGATATGCGCGGGACGCAGGTTGGGACGGACATGTACGGAATTTTCGCTCCGGGAACTTCAACGCCGAATCCCGGGTTTGGAACGGGTTGGAGCGATGCAGGCGTCATTATTCCTTGGACTTCGTGGATTCAGACCGGCGATAAAAAAGTCATCGAAGAAAACTGGACCGCGATGGAGAAATATCTAGCTGCGATTGAAAAACAGAACCCCGATTACTTGTGGAAGAAGGGGTACGGGATTCCGTTTGCGGACTGGCTTTCACCGGAAGGAGTCACTCCGGTTGATCTGATTGCGACAGCTTACTGGGCATACAACGCAAACTTGATGCGAGAAATGGCGCATGCAACTGGAAATTCTTCTGGCGAACAGCGGTATGCCGCGCTCTTTGAGAAAATTCGCGATGCGTTTTATCAAAACTATGCAAAACCGGATGGATGGGTAGGTGGAGTGCCGCCACTGCCGGTGTTCGCTTCGGGCACGGAAGGCAAGCTGCCGGACAAGCCGGTGGAGACACAGACCGGATATGTTTTGGCGTTGAGCATGAATCTCTTGCCTGATGCAGTGCGTCCGCTCGCTGCGAAAAAGCTTGTGGATCGGTTGGAAGCGAATCATTGGCGACTCGGGACTGGATTCCTGGGGACTCCATACTTGCTGAGCGCGCTGACGGACACAGGACATGCGGATGTTGCCTACCGATTGCTGATGAGCACCGAATATCCTTCGTGGGGATATTTGGTTGAGCACGGTGCGACGACGATGTGGGAACGCTGGAACGGCGATCAGATGCGGAACGATCCGAGCATGAATTCGTACAACCACTATGCGTATGGAGCGGTTGGCGACTGGATTTACCGTTACGCGGCGGGAATTGATGCGACGCCGGACGATCCCGGTTTTCACACGATTTTGCTTCATCCGAATTTCGATTCACGATTGGGAGGCCTGGATTTTTCGTACGAGTCGAACTACGGAACGATCTCCTCCGCTTGGCAAGTTTCCGACAAGACGGCAACATGGAATTTGACGATTCCGCCGAACAGCATCGGACGACTAACACTTAACCCGGGAGAAAGCGCCGCTTACAAGCTCGATGGAAAGCCTTTGGCGGAAAGCTCAAAGATCAGTGTCAGCAAGATGTTTGGTAAGCAGATTTTTGAAGTATCAGCTGGCATTTATCGGTTTGAAGTGGCGTTGCCTTAGCGATAAGGGAGTACTAATCCTTCCCCCGTTCTGTAAGTGTTCCTTTTAAGGGGGTTAGCTTGAGCTCGGGGTAGCATAACCCCATAAGTACAGAGTTAAATAACTGGTATCAGAAATGTTCGTTAATGGATGATTTATCAGAATTTAAAGAATTTTTTGCGGGGCAGGCGTTTCTATCTACTCATTAGGATAGCAGGAGCTCGGGAAACAAAACAGACTTGTTCTTAAGTTATTCCTTGGTAGCGTCTGAAAACGGACCAAATTCCTAACACAAGACTGAACGAAAAAACTGCGGAGCTGCCGACTCATTTGGCAGTCTCCAAGGGGGTGCTGCTTGGATATGGCCGAATTGCTGATGTTAGGGCATTGTGCTGCCAAGATGGCGGCGGTACGAAAAAGAACTGACCAAGACCATGGCCCTAAGCTGAAGCGAATTGTCAAAAGGATCGCGAAAAACCACAGACATAAGGATCCTGGGAGCAATAGAAAAGTGTCACCCCTTAAGGGTGAGCTACAACTTGCTGTTATTTGCGCCAAGAATCGGGGACGGAGATGAAAGAGGAATCAAGGGCATGGATGCCTGGGCAGCCGAGGAGTTTTAGGGTCCGTTCGAAGCCTTCGCGGAGAATTTGAATGGCCTTGGTAACACCGGGCTTTCCCGCTGCACCCATCCCGAAGGCGTAGGCGCGGCCGATGAGTACTGCTCGTGCACCGAGACAGAGAGCCTTGACAATGTCGGAGCCACGTCGAATTCCGCCGTCGAGCAGAATTTCAGTTTGACCGCCAACGGCTGCTGCAATTTCTGGCAAGACACGAAGTGTTGAAGAGACGGTGTCGAGCTGACGGCCACCATGATTAGAAATGACAATTGCAGCAGCTCCATGATCCACGGCGCGACGGGCATCATCTGCAGAGAGGACGCCCTTGGCGATGATTGGACCGTGCCATACTTCGCGAAGCCATTTGAAATCTTCCCAAGTGACAACGGCGGAAGCGAGCGCTGCGCCTACGTCGATTAACGGCAAGGGTCCTTTATCGGGAATGATGATGTTCTCGAGGGCTGGGACGCCCCCGTCAAGAAGAAACGAAGCGAACCAGCTGGGGCGCGCAAAGAATTGCGAAACATAAGGAAGTTTGGAAAATAACGAACCGCCGAGAAGCTCTTTCATTCCGTTTCGCGGATCGCGCTCTCGCATTCCGGCGACGGGGGTATCAATGGTGACGACGAGCGCGTCGTAGCCAGCTTTTCTTGCGCGATCAATGGCGTGTTCTGCGACAGAGCGGCCCCCCACCAAATAAAGCTGATACCAAGCTGGGCCTTTTGTAGCCGCTCGGACGTCTTCGAGGCGATGACCAGAGATTGTGGAAAGCGTGTAAATGGTCCCGGCTTCCCCAGCGGCGGCGGCGGCGCCACATTCACCGCCGCGGGAACCCGGATCCATCATGCGGGAATAGCCGACCGGCGCGAGGATTGCTGGGAACGACAGTTCGAAGGACAAAACGCGAGTTTTTATGTCGCATTGAGGAACAGCGACGGCCCAACGCGGTCGGAAAGTGATGTCATCGAAGACGCGGCAATTTTCGCGGAGGGTGATTTCATCGTCGGCCCCACCGTCGAGATAGTCGAAGACGACGCGAGGGAGACGGCGCTTGGCGAGGGCGCGAAGATCATCAATGTTTACTGTGCGAGGAGACAAGGCTTTGGAAGATGTACTCATGGTCGGTGGAATTCTTTAGCGGGAAAGCGCGTGTGTCAACGGGGAAGGCGCAGTTGGAGAAAGGCTTCACCCCTAAAGGGATGAGCTGCAGGATTCATGATTTAGTGCCCAGATAATTGCCATAGCCGACGACGACGGTAGAAGTAACGAGGACAAGCAGGCTGAGGGCGACAAGCAATTTTGTTTTAGTGCCGGCGCCTTTCCATTCCTTGAGAGCGATGCCCCACAGAGTGCTGAAGATGATGATGCTGGCCATGTGAAGCGTCCAACTGGAGAATTTGAAGCGGCCCATCTGCGTTTCGCCCATGGTGTAGAAGAAAAATTGGAAATACCAGGTGGTTCCGGCGAGAGCGGAGAACAAATAGTTGGAGAGCATCGGAGCAAAGGTTGGTTCAGCCGCATCGCGAATCTGGGATGAAAAGTATTGATAGCCAGTGCGATTGCGGAGGTTGAGAATGAGGCACCAAATGAAATTTGTAGTGAAGCCGCCGAGCAAAACTACGACGAGGACGGGAAGACCCTGCCACAGCACCGGTGTGCCATGGCGAAGGGTGATTTCCTTGATGGGATCGCCAGCGGCAAGACCATAAGCGAAACAGGCGCTCATAACTCCTGAAAATGTTGCGACAAGGATGCCCTTCTTGAGGCTGAATTCTTTGATGGCAGCGCGTTTTTGTTCTTCAGACATTTCGCGCTCTTTGGAGACGCCAGCTGCACCGGCGACAAAGATGCCGAGCATACAGATGCCAACGCCGATCAAAATAGTCAGACCTGAATTTGTACCAAGAACCTCCGACCTGAATTGCCCGCGGAAGATCGGTGGCATGAGCGTGCCAAAGGCCGCTGTGTAACCCAGGACCATGGCCATACCAAGCGACATACCGAGATAGCGCATGGTCAGGCCGAAAGTTAGGCCACCGAGTCCCCAGAGAACGCCAAAAAAATAGGCCCAGAAAAGACTGCTGTGCGGAGTTTCGCCAAGGACTTGCAGCAGGTCGGCAGTCATGAATGTAGCGAAAATCCATGGAGCGGTGATCCAGCTGAAAAATCCACCGACAAGCCAGTAGGTTTCCCATGCCCAGCGTTTAACGCCGCGAAATGGAACGTAAAAGCTGCCAGAAGCGAGACCGCCGAGCCAGTGGAAGACGACGCCTATCGCGGGATTTGGAGCCACGAAAAGTCCTTGTGAAGAGGGAGTGTGTTCGGCGCGCGGAACTGTAGTGGTTTTGACGTGGAGCGTCAATCAAAATTGAGAGTGGTTCGCTCAAATTTCCACCTTATTGTGTCAAGAAAACAGGCAAATTCAATCGAACCCCCGAGTTGAATGCCGTCGGAGTTCCCACAGTATACGTGCGTGATATAGTTAGCGCCCGTGCAAGTGCGAGCCGGCAAAATTCATGAAAACTCAAGATAAATTGCGATTTCTGGAAGACCGGTGGGACGAACGAGTTGCGAGCACAATGGATGCTCCGGAATTGCTGCGGTATCGCTCAAATTTGTTGGGCTCGGATTTGCGAATTACAAATTTTGGCGGCGGGAACACGAGTTCGAAGATCAAAGAGGCTGACCCTTTGGATGGATCCAGCCGAGAAGTTTTGTGGATTAAAGGAAGCGGCGGAGACATAGGCAGCATTCAGCGCAAAGGATTTGCGACGCTATACATGGAAAAACTGAGAGCGCTGACGGGACGTTATCGCGGCGTACAGTTTGAAGACGAAATGGTGGAGATGTATCCGCTGTGTGCGTTCGGGAACAACACCGTTGCCGCATCGATTGATACTCCACTGCACGGGTTTTTGCCATTTGCGCACATTGATCATCTGCATCCGGATTGGGGCATTGCGCTGGCGGCAGCTGCGAATGGCGCGGAGAAGATGGAGGAGTTCAATCGTACATTCGGGCACAAGCTGGTGTGGTTGCCATGGCAACGGCCCGGTTTTGAGTTGGCAATGATGTTGAAAAGCACGGTGGATGCGAGTCCTGGTTGCGATGGAATAGTCCTAGGAGGGCACGGACTGTTTACATGGGGAGAGACGCAGCGCAAATGCTATTTGAATACGCTGGAGATCATTGACCAACTGGGCCAATTTGTTGGCGGGAGCATAGAACGAAGAGGCACCCAGATCTTTGGCGGCCCGCGGTACGTGGCGCTTCCGAATCATCGCGAGCTGGCGCTGGATATTTTTCCGTTTGTGCGGGGGCGAGTCTCGGCGAAACAAAGATTCATCGGGCATTTCAATGATCTTCCGGAAGTGCAGCGATTCGTGAATTCGGCCGATGCGAAAGCCCTGGCGCATTTGGGTACGAGCTGCCCGGATCATTTCATACGGACGAAAATCCGGCCGCTATTTGTGGAGTGGGTTCCATCGGCGGAATTGAAAGGGCTGCGAGAGGCCATTGATGCTGCGCTGATTCGTTATCGCGAAGAATACCGGAAGTATTATGAATCATTTGCCGATTCGAATTCGCCAAAGATGCGCGATTCGAGCCCGACCGTTGTCCTGATTCCTGGAATTGGGATGTTCAGCTTCGGGAAAAACAAGACTGAGGCGCGAATCACGGGAGAGTTTTATGTCAACGCGATTCACGTAATGGAAGGAGCTACAGCGCTTGGAGAAGGAGTGACTCCGAAAGTGCTGCCTCAAGCGGGACCCGCCGCGAAGACGGAAGCGTTTACCGTACATTCGAATTATGTGGCGCTGCCGCCGTCGGAAGCGTTTCGGATTGAGTATTGGCAGCTGGAAGAGGCAAAACTTCGAAGGCAACCGCCGGAAAAAGAATTGAGCCGGCGCGTTGCCCTGATAGTGGGCGGCGGAAACGGAGTTGGAAGAGAGACCGCGCTACTCGCAACGCAGCGCGGAGCGCACGTGGTCGTGGCAGATCGAGATCTGGAAGCGGCGAAAGCAACGGCGGTGGAAGCGCAGAAAATCTCGGGGAAAGAAACTGTAACGGCGGCAGCGATTGACATTCGAGATCGCGAGGCGATTCGAAAGTCGCTGCGAGAAGTAGTGGAGGCGTTTGGAGGTGTGGATATTGTGGTGAATACGGCTGCAATTTTCCCTTCGTCACCGGACGGGACAGTGAGCGATAGTCAATGGGGGACAACCCTGGACATTAATGTGACGGCGAATCACCGGTTAGTGGAAGAGTGCGCGAAGCTGCTGAACGAGCAGGCCCTGGATGCAAGTGTAGTGCTGACGAGTTCGGCGAATGCAGTTGTGCCGAAGCGCGGGAGCGAGGCCTATGACGTGAGCAAGGCGGCGGTAAATCATCTGGTGCGCGAGTTGGCGATTTCGCTAGCTCCGAAGATTCGTGTGAATGGGATTAGTCCCGCGACGGTGGTGAAGGGATCAACGATGTTTCCACGTGACCGCGTGGTTGCCTCGCTAACGAAATACAAAATTGCGTTTAATGCGAATTCATCCGACGAAGCGTTGCGCTCGCTGCTGGCGGAATTTTATGCGCAGCGGACTCTGACGCATCAGCCGATTGACCCGGCTGATTGTGCAGCGGCGATTCTGTTCCTGGCGGGCCCGCAGTCGCGATGCACGACGGGTCATTTGATTCCTGTGGATGGCGGATTGACGGAAGCATTTCTGCGATAGCGAGCTTCCTGCTTCAAAAACAATTCGAGAAAAATGATGGAGCTGCCGGCGAAAAACAAAGCTCTGATTGCGGTGGATTTGGGAGCGCAAAGTTGCCGTGTGTCTTTGTTGCGATGGAAGGACGGTGCTCCTACGATTCGGTTGATTCATCGATTTGGAAATGCGCCGCTTGTTGTGAATGAAACGCTGCGATGGGATATCGATAGGATTTTTGAAGGTGTGAAAGAAGGATTGCGGCAGTGTGCGGCTGCGGCGCCAGAGGGAATTTCTTCAATAGGAATTGACGGGTGGGGAGTGGACTACGCGCGGCTGGCGGAAGACGGAAGCTTGGTTGGGCTGCCATTTTGCCATCGCGACGAGCGCACGCGTCCAGCGATGGATGAATTGTTGAAGCGGATCCCTGCGGAGCGGCTTTACGAGCTCACGGGGATCCAGCTTTTGAGTTTGAACACGCTATTTCAGCTGTACGCCGATAATCTTGCGGGAATTGCTCCGCGAGCGCGGTGGATGAATCTACCTGAATATGTGATGCATTTGTTGGGCGGAAGGGCTGTGTCCGAATTTACGATGGCGACCCATACCCAAATGGTGCGGTTGGGGACGCAGGAATGGTGCGAAGAGATTTTTCGCGAATCAGGGCTAGAGCGACGTGCAGCGCCAGAAATAGTACCGACAGGAACTTGCATCGGTGCTCTCTCCGGAGAATTGTGTGAGATTCCAGAGTTGCGCGGGGCAAAATTGATTGTGCCGGCATGCCACGACACGGCGTCAGCGATCGCGGCAATCTCTGCCGGCGGAGAGGATTGGGCATTTATCAGTTCGGGAACATGGTCGCTGGTTGGAACGGTTCTACATGCGCCGTGCATAACCGAAGAAGCTAGAAAGATGAATTTCACAAATTTGGGCGGTGTTGGCGGGACGATTTGTTTCTTGAAAAATGTGAATGGGTTGTGGATTTTGAGGCAATGTCTGGACGAATGGGAAAAACTTGGATTTGGTTGGACCCTGGAAGAGCTGGTGGACCAATGCGGGAAGTTGCCAACGCCTGACACATTTCTTGATGTAGACGCGCCTGAACTTCTATTGCCTGGTGAAATGACCGCGAAGATTAATGCGCAGCTTGCGAAACTCGGACAAAAAGCTTTGGTGAGAAATGATGCGGGCATACCGCAGATTGCAAACACCATTTTTCATAGCTTAGCCAGGCGTTATGCAGAAATCTTGGAGTCTGTTGCAAGGATTGCCGGAAAAAAAATTAACCGGATTTTTATCGTTGGAGGTGGGAGTAAGAACGAGTTTTTGAACCGTTTGACCGCGAGATACGCGGGACTGGAAGTGATTGCAGGGTCGAGCGAGGCGACGACGGTCGGGAATTTTGCGATTCAGATGGCAGCACTCAACGGAGAATCGGCCGAGAAGCTGGGAGTTCAATTAGAGGCGGTCGCCCGATATGCTGGGCAGCTGTCAGCGCCGCAGATAAATTAAAGAGATTGAGAGTTCTAGCTTTGGAACGGAGAAGTTGAAATGAATGAGCGGCAAACGGAAAAGGTTTTCAAGGCGCTGGACAAGTTGGAGATTGAGCTTCCTTCCTGGGGATTTGCGAACACCGGCACGAGATTCGGAAAGTTCATTCAAGCGGCGGCAGCGACGAACATTGAAGAAAAGTTCGCCGATGCGGCGCAAATCCATGCGGTAACAGGGGCTTGTCCGACCCTGGCGCTGCATGTGCAGTGGGACCTCCCGGAAGGATTGAAGAATGCAAGTGAAGTTGAAAGGCTCAGCGGGAAATTTGGGATTCGGCCGGGTTCGATCAATCCGAATGTCTTTCAGAACCAAAAGTATAAGTATGGATCGCTGGGAAATCCGGATGCAACGATTCGAAAGATGGCAATGAAACACATTCTTGAGTGTGTGGAGATCGCCGAGAGACTGAAATCGAGGGACGTGACGCCGTGGTTTGCAGATGGTTCGAATTATCCCGGGTCGCAGAATTTGCGAACGAGGATCGGATACTTTGAGGAAGGCTTAAAGCAAATTCATAGCGCCCTGAAACCAGGACAGCGACTTTTAATTGAGTACAAACCGTTTGAGCCGGCGTTTTATCACACAGACATTGCGGATTGGGGAATGGCATACCTTTTGGCAAAGGAGGCAGGACCCCTCGCTTTTGTGCTGGTAGATACAGGACATCACTACCAATCACAAAATGTTGAGCAGATTGTTGCTTGGCTTTTGCATCGCGACATGATTGGTGGATTTCATTTCAACGACAGACGATACGCGGATGACGATTTGACGCTGGGTTCGATTGATCCTTATCAGGTGTTTCGGATTTTTCATGAGATACAGATGTACGAATGGGAAAAAGGAAAAACTGCCGACATTGCGTACATGGTGGACCAAAGCCACAACCTTAAAGGGAAAATCGAGGCGATGATTCAGACTGTTTGCACGGCACAGGAACTTTATGCGCGCGCTGCGCTGGTTGATCACGAGCGTTTAGCGAAACTGCAACAAAGTTGTTCGCTTGTGGATGCAGAAGAGACTTTGCGCGGAGCATTTTGGCTGGACACGCGGGATGTACTGGCGGACTGGCGAAAAAGCAAAGGTTTGCCAATGGATCCGTTAAGGGCTTTTCGTGAGAGCGGTTACCTGGAGCGAGTTACGCAAGAGCGCAAAGATAAAAACCTGGGCGCGAGTTCAAGCTACGCTTGACTCTCACCAACGATTGAGCGCGTCGAAAGCGCGAACGGCAATCACTGAAATCCCAGCTTAACTCTGGGTGGCTAACGGAAAACAGCCACGGAAACTTGCGCGGTTATGCTTCGACCACGCCGATGGGGAGGTTGTAAGGGAAAATTCTGGCGGAGAGGGGGGGATTCGAACCCCCGGTACCGGTTTTAGCCAGTACAACGGTTTAGCAAACCGCCGCCTTCAGCCTCTCGGCCACCTCTCCGGTGTTTGCTTTCAACAGTTTACCACAATTGTTTCGTTCACTTGGTAAGCAGGTGGTAAGCGCTTGCCTACCACCACTTCCAAAGCCGCTTCCATCTGCTTCATCGCCGTAAGCACTGGCGGTCAAAAGCCTGATTGCCTTTCCTTCAATTCTTCCATCGTGCCGATTTTCGGAATCAGTAAAATCTGTTCTTCAGGACAGGTTGACCGCAAAATCTTGGAGCACCACAATAAATGGGCTAGGGGAGAGGTTCAGCCCAAGTAACTGCAATGAAATCTTCTATTTACAAAGCGAGAGTCGCCCTTTTGTTCGGAGTCGCGGCCATACTGACGGGCTGTGGGGCCGCAATAGATTCGTCCTCAAGCACGACGACTAACCCACCTCCAACAGCTGCTGTAAAAAGTGCAAAGCGAGGCGTGGCTTATGATCTTGCAACTCCCGCTGATTTGGCCGCCTTGGCTCCCGGTGTGAGCTGGTGGTACAACTGGAGTCCCAATCCGAATTCCGGCGTTCCCGCGAACTATTCCACCAAGTACGACATGGACTTTTATCCTATGCTCTGGAATGGCAATTTCAATTCAGCAAGTGTGATTGCTTATCTAAAGGCGAATCCTGGAATTAAGTACATTTTGGTTTTGAACGAGCCGAATCTCACTAGCCAGGCGAACATGACGCCACAGCAAGCCGCGCAATTATGGCCGCAATACGAAAATGTTTCTGAGCAGACTGGTGTGAAGATTGTCGGCCCTGCAATTACATGGGGCACAATGCCGAACTATCAGGATCCAGTGCAATGGCTTGATGCGTTTTATGCGGCTTATCGAACGGCGAACAATGGCCGTGATCCACAGATCGATTATTTGGCTTTTCATTGGTACGACTACGGGTTGGACGATCAGCTGGATCGGCTTGGCAAGTATGGCAAATCATTCTGGGTGACGGAATTTGCGAACTGGCATAGCCAGAACGACGGAGCGCAAATCACAACTCTGGATGAGCAGGAAAAGCAGATGACCGCGATGGTTGCCACTTGCGAATCGCGAGTGGATGTCTTTCGCTATGCGTGGTTCACCGGCCGCTTGAATCCAGACCCACATTTTAGCAGCTTGCTAGGTCAATCGGGCGAATTGACTCCCCTCGGCTCGACCTATCTGGCCCTTCCCAAGAACTAGCTTAAATTTCATTCGTTTTCGTCTTGTCTTCGACTGACTTATGGCACCTGCTTACGTCAAATAGACTTATAGGTTGTGGCAGCAACCAATGCGGGGGAATCCTTCCGGGTGGTTCCTTTTCGCCAACTTTCTCAATAAAATGAAGGGTGTGGAACTCCGCCCTGCAGTATGGCGTACTGGAACTAGAGGGCCCTTGCAGCGGGGGCTGCTAAAGGCGAAACATTTCGCCCCCTTAAGCCGTATTTAAGAATAGAGCGACCAGGAAAATAAGCGTCCGTGGCTGGGCTTTCGGTCGACGCGCGAGAATAGCAGTAGTTTCAGCCTCATATTACTAACCGGCAAGCGAGGAAGGTCAGAATGAAGACGTGGCAGAAGATAGGTATCGGCATTGTCGCCGTGGGGATTGTCGCAGGAATTGTAGGGTATAGCGTAACCGCTGCAAACAAAGGTGTCGTGACTGTTCAGACGGCGAAGGTTGCCAAGCAAGATAGTTTGGTTTCGATCGTGACCGCTTCGGGCGAAATAAAGCCAACGACATATACCAACATGCAGGCGCAAGGCTTCGGAAGAATCACCGCCATTCTGGTAAAAGAAGGCGACCACATCAAGAAGGGCGACAAGCTACTTCTGCAAGAAAATATTCAGGCAAATGCGGATGTCGAAGCTCAAGCAGCGGCTCTGAATTCCGCAGAGTCAGGAATCGCTGCAGCAGATGCAAGCTATAAGTCGGCGCAGGCGGACCTTCTGCAGCAAAAGGCGAATTTGGAAAAAGCGAAGCTGGACTATGACCGCGGTGAAGGTTTGTACAAGGATGGCTTGATCCCCAAGCAAGATTACGATCAACGCAAGACCGCGTATGACGCCGCCGTTGCCGCTGTTGATTCCGCGAATGCGCGCGTGCTTCAGTTGAAGGCGCAAATGAACCAATCGCGGGCTTCCCTGGAGCAAAACAAGGCTGTTCTTACACGTACGCGCGACGTGCTCAACAAGACCATCTACACTTCTCCCATTGATGGCATCGTGAGTTATCTGCCCGTACGCTTGGGCGAATACGTTGTGCCTGGCATTCAGAACTCCAACGGGAGTTTTCTGATGACGCTCTCGGATATGTCCGTTGTAACTGCAGAAGTGAAAGTGGATGAAACGGACATTGTGAACGTCCGTATGGGTCAGGACGCCGACGTTACGATTGACGCAGTACCAGGCAAGATTTTCCACGGCAAGGTTACGGAAATTGGATCGCAAGCGGTTCTGCGCAGCTCCGGCCTTGCGACAACGCAATCCACCACCAGCACTCAGGAAGCAAAGGACTTCAAGGTTGTCGTTACTTTGGACAGCCCGCCAGAGAATTTGCGGCCGGGACTGTCCACAACTGCGAAAATCAGGACCGCAGAAAAGAAAAACGTCGTGGCGATTCCTATTCAAGCGCTTGCCGTTCGTTCGCGCAAGGACTTGGATGAGGCCGCGAAGAATGCCAAGAATCAGAAAGGTGGCGGTTCCAGCATCTCACTAGCCGCTCCTCCCCCTCCCGCACCGGGCGACCCGAAGAAGGATGATGTGCAGGGAGTATTCGTAGTAAGCGGTAGCAAAGCTGAATTTCGTCCAGTGGATACGGGGATTTCTGGCGTCACCGATATCGAGATCACCAAGGGCTTGAACCCGGGTGAGGAAATTGTAGTGGGAAGTTACAAAGCACTACGAACTCTAAAGCCATCTGCACAAATCAAAGTAGATAATTCTGCGCCAAAGAAAACGGACGATCAGCAAAGCTAGGAGAGAGCATGCCCGTGGAGACCATGTCACCGGAAGCGTACAGCCAGGAGCTTGTTGATTCGGGCGTAGTCATTAAGACCGAAGGCTTGGCAAAAGTTTACGAAATGGGAGCGGAACAGGTGCACGCGCTGCGAGGCGTGGATCTGCAAATTCGCAAAGGCGAATACGTTGCGATCATGGGGCCCTCGGGTTCCGGCAAGTCAACGCTAATGAATCTTATCGGCTGCCTTGACTCTCCGAGCAGCGGTAAGTATTGGCTTGCAGGAAAGCTTGTCAGCGAATTGGACGACGACGAGCTTGCTTACATTCGCAATAAGGAGATTGGATTCGTATTCCAGACCTTCAATCTCTTGCCGCGTGCGACAGCTTTGCACAACGTCGAACTACCTCTTATTTACAATGGCACGCCGGCCGAAGAGCGAATTGAAAAGGCGAAATTGGCGCTGGAGCGAGTCGATCTGACTAGCCGCATGAGCCATAAGCCAAATGAGCTTTCTGGCGGTCAGCGGCAGCGTGTGGCGATTGCGCGCGCTTTGGTAAATTCTCCCTCGATTGTGCTTGCCGACGAACCGACAGGAAACCTCGACTCGAAAACAGGCGAAGAAATCATGGCCCTCTTTGAGAACCTGCACGGGCAGGGGAATACGATTATTCTTGTGACCCACGAAAATGACATCGCGCAACATGCGCATCGCGTCATCTACATTCGCGACGGGAAAATCGCCTCAGACGAAGCCGTCAAAAAGTAATAAAAGACAATTAATTTCGAGTTCCTATAACGGAGAGATTTCCGGCTCGGCAAAATGTGCCGGCGTCTAGGAGTGTCCGTGAACGATGCCGGTCAATTCTGATTCAGCTAATTTTTCTGCTGAGCTCAAGTAAGTGTGCGAGATCCGGTCGTGCCAAGTGAGTTCGTCCTCATCCCACATTGCCCACAAGAAGCCTAGAAAGAACGTCCCTGCAGAAAGCATATATCCTGCAGCGCGAAGCAAAAGTTTACGGGGCGAAGGCGTTTCTCCTGAGAAATCCACGACATGTACGCCACGCAGCATCATCCCAGGCGTTGTCCCTCCAAACACAGTGAATAGTGAGAAATACTGCAGATAAACGATTGCGAAGGAAATTCCATAAATCGCAGTGCTCATCTTGCTGAAGGTAAATTGACCACCAAGCGAGCCGAACAGTGTCAGGAACCCTCCGTATGCAAATAGGAGGCAGGCCGCGTCAATTAGCCCGACGACTCGACGCTCATCCATGGACGCGACAGGATAGAGGCCAGTGCGCTCCTCAGGCATTTCAACGGGTTCCGTTAAGGGATTCTCTTCGCTGCCAGAAGTGGGCGGCAACGAAACGTCAATGAACAATTCGCCCTTGGCCCTCGAGGGCGCACAACGCCCGATGGCAATCGTGAACGAGAAGTCTTCGTTAGAGGGGGCTTCCGCGTTTGGCTCTGCGACCGCCACATGTGCGGATGTGACGGGCGGTTTATCTTCATGTTCACGTTCAAACATGAATTGCGATTGGTCGTCATTCGGAGAACTTCTCTGGCGACGCGCGCGATAAGAAGCGAGGCGCTCCGAGAGTTCGCTGCGCCAAGCTTCACCGCTGGCGGCCGAGCCAGTGGGAGATAGTGACGATTCGCAAAAACTGCACGTTCGTACGTTTGCGGGCAGTACGGCGCCACAATGCAAGCAGGTTTTTGTCACCGGTGCGTTTTGCGCTGCGGACGCATGCACTCCGGCGAGGAGTGATCCAAAAGCAGAGTAGCACCAGTGGGGAAAGGACGCACGAAAAATGCAGGAGGGATGTAGCGAATTGAATATGAGAAGAAATTACAGTGCAGGGCGAGCGTCAGCCGCTCATCTGCTGGGCAAACAGATTGCGGCTGAACGCAATTCTCCTGCCGAGCACTACGGCTACGAAGTGAGTACACTGTCCGCGCTCCGCCGAAGCCCATTTTCCGAGTGAGGGCACTACTTTGGCCACCGTGGAGCGAATCACGCCCAGCATTCGGAAATAGGTGCGGATCAAGCTGATTTCGCCGCGCTCTTCCGGACGCTCAGGGCACAGCTGCAGGAGCTGTACAACCCGAGCAAACTCTTCTTCAGTCGCTGCCCTAGTCAGTCCTGTGACTTCTTGGACTTCCTGCGATAAGGGCTCCCTCACAGATGCTGCAATCAGGGAGCGGCAGTAGGAAATGAAAAACTGCAACAAGAAAGTCACTGAGCAGACGAGAATTAAGGCGGCCATCATCGAATCACCGCCAAACGAGCGGGCGTCAAACGCGAATCTTCAGGGATCCGCCAGAAGGCGTATGCCCAAGCCGCGGGGAGAAAACAGCCGTAAATCGGAGGCAGGTACTGGAGGACAGATCCTGCCTCAGGATACAAATTTCCGAGGGCGTAGTTCGCTGCAAACAGACTGAAGTAGACGCCCAGCGAAAGCACCAATTGAATCAACCGAGTGCGTGTCTCGCGGAGCTTCAAGACCGCGGCCCATAAAACGTACGTCAAAACCAATCCAACGAAATAGAGGTTTTGTGAGAGTTCGACAACGAAGTGCGTCAGGAATCTCGCCTGAGATTGGTAGACCACCGCGTATGAAAAAGCGGCCGTGGCGCAGAGTAGGATAACAGCGCCGAATCTCACATATTGTTCTGCATGCAGCTCGCTGAAGACTCGCACAAACAAACTGGTCAAGGCTAGGTAAAGGAAGATCGTCAGAAGGGCGTCGGAGTAGTAGTAGAAATACATGTATTGGGGCGACGAAAGGCCGTAGTGCTGCAGAATGTTGTAGCGGAAGAAGCTGGCAAACAATTCCGCTGCCATATACATGTTGAGGAATAGATACGGTCGGAGGGCTTTCTTCTTGATCGCACACACCACAACGATAGCTTCTAGGAGGGCTCCTAGGAACCAAATTGCGTATGCTAATAGACCAGGCACGTGTCTTTCCGTCCTTCACGCCCTGGCCGCCGCAGAACCTCTACTTTCTTAGACCTGCGGGGACTAGATACTTACTTACTTCCAGGGCGTCGGTGGAACCGGCGCACTACCATTTTTCCACGGCGTTGGCGGTACAGGAGCGCTTCCGTTCTTCTTCCAAGGTGTTGGCGGAACAGGAGCGCTTCCGTTGGCCATGATCACCGCGCCGTTGTCGTGCGAGGTGACTGCCGTCTTCAGGCTCATTGCTCCTGCCAAAATCATCATGGCAAGGAGAATTACCGTGAGTTTGCGTGACATTAGGTGCCTCCGAGGGATACAAATTACCCGGAGGTACTCTATCTATAAATACACCAATGTCAAGCAGCTCGCGACGCGAGCCTGTGCCAAATCAGTACATGGACCTTGGGTGGCTTTTTTCGCCTAAGATTCGCCTCTCGGCAAATCACCCTGATCCGCGACCAGCGAGAGATTAGGGCTTCGCTCGTTGTATGAGCAACGGTACGGTGGTACCAAAAAACTTAGTACCAAGCGGTACCCTTTTCGCGGCATTTCGATAGAGCCTCCATCAAAAGGCTACGCAGAACAGCCGTGGCTTGACGCGAATGAGCCTTACTCCGTAGCATAAAAGGCTCACCTGTGCCGGCGTAGCTCAGTGGTAGAGCGAGGGTCTCATAATCCCTAGGCCGTGGGTTCGATTCCCCCCGCCGGCACCATGAATTCTTGCTTTATCCGCCCTCTTCCATCCGGCTAAGCGCTGCGTTGCCCTGCCTGTATTGCTGTGCAAGACTACGCGCTGCCCATGACCTCTCGCGCAAGTAGTGATAACGCTGCGAAATGTGTTTCCGGCGATCGACCTGTAGTTGTCCTTGCAAACATGCAATCCGGCCGGGGCAAATGGAGGGACCTGATTCATGCAGTCGAAGCTAGATTTCGTCAAAGAGGATTTGCAGTCAGGGTTTGCAAGACTTCAGGAGCTCAAGATCTGGCTCTCCTAGCTCGTGAAGCAATAAGTTGCGGCACAAAGTTGCTCTTCGCGTTAGGTGGAGATGGCACCTTGCAGATTCTGGTGAATGCCACTTACGGACGTGATGTTGTTCTTGGGATAGTCCCAGCTGGCGGAGGAAACGATTTTGCTAGAGCCCTCTGTCTACCCTCGAACCCAATTAGAGCACTTGAGGCAGCTCTTCGTGGGGCACCTCGCACCGTGGATTTGGTTAGGGTTTCCACTGGTAATGGCGCAACGCGACTTTACTTGGGCGGCGGAGGAACGGGACTCGATTCTTCTGCGGCTTTGATTGCCAATGGAATATTCAAGAATTGGCCAGGCAGGTGGAGATACCTAGCATCTGCAATTCGGGCCTACGCCAAACACAAGCCGCAACTAGTTCGAATCACGTTCGATTCCTGCGGCGAAGTTCTCTCTCGTCCCTCAACAATTGCAAGTGTCTTGAATACACCTACGTTTGGCGCCGGTATCAAGTTGGCCCCAGACGCACGCATTGACGACGGCTTTTTGGAATTCGCGTTTCTTGAAAGACTCGGCTTTGGGGAACTCTTGCGTGTCTTACCGCGATTGGCGCTCCATGGAACATTAGATTTGCCACGTCTGATCAGGAAGAAAGTGCGCAAGGTTCGTATTGAATCGGAGACGCCGGTCTATTTTCAGGGAGATGGAGAGTTAATTGGGCCTACGCCAGTGGAAATTGAAGTCGTCCCGAAGGCGATGCGATTTCTTGCGCCAAGAATTGCAGGGAACTAGTCTTTTTTCTTGTCCAACTTCAGTGTCAGTACTATTTCTTTTCGATTGTCGAAACTGGACACTTGGCGTGTTTGCGATTTTGCGCCGTCTTTCTCTGCGTGGACTTCGTAATCGGCATTCGGGTCTAAGCCGCTAAAACGAAATTGACCTTCGCTGTCGGCGATATAACTGCGTACCTGATTTGTCCGAAGGTTTTTCAAGAACACGACTCCGCTCTGCACCGGCGTTTCGCTCTTGTCTACTACCACACCTCGAACCGTGCGCAACTGCGACTCCTTCTTGGAATCCTGCGCGCTTACCGCCACACCGCAAAACAGAAGTGCCACCAACATTGCGAACCAAAGCCGGCGCTTCATGACGGTTTGCCCCCTTCGCGTTCCATGTGAAATACGATTTCCTCGATTCTTTGATCGCCGGTTGCGTCTACAGTTTTCGTTTGTTCCTTGCAGCCCTTAGCGCTGACAACTACTTCGTACTTGGCGCCCTGCGCCACACGAATCGCAAATTCGCCGCGCGAGTTTGTCGCATCCTGCCAATGGAACGATTTTGCACCAGCTTTCCGTATGCGAATCTGAACGCCCGGATAACTGAGTCCTTCTTGCGTGAATATTGTGCCCTTGATCAAGAAATCGTGCTGGTGCCTGGAATGAGATTTCTTCGCGCTTGAAGAATCAGACTGTGCGGATGGCGTTGTGGGATTCGCAGCCGGAGGAGGTTCAGGCTGCGGTGTTTGCGCACGAACTACCGCTGGCAGCGAAAAGAGCACTGCTACGCCACAGATAAAGACCAACCGCTGGCTGCGCATACCTGGCTCCGTCTACTTAGATGTTCATGGGGAAAAAGAAGCTGCCTTGTCTGATGACTCTAGGACTTACTCTTCGTCCTCTTCTTCGTCTTCATCTTCAAGGTCGTCATCATCATCATCATCGTCTTCAGGAAGATCCTCTTCGCCTTCTTCATCTTCCTCTTCGACTTCATCGTCGGAGATCACATTCACGTGCACCGGGTGAGTTTGCGTGACTTCCATTTCCGCTTCACACTCGGGGCAGCTCAAGATCTCTCCCTCTTCCACTTCGTCTTCATCCACATCGAGTTCGGCAGCACAATCAGGGCAGCGGATCACGGCCACTTCCTCCGTAGTGAGATTCCCCGGTTGGGCGTCACGCTCCGCGTGCCTCCCACCATTCAGCGTATTATATACCGCGCAAGGGCTAGTCAAATCCAGCCCTTCGCTGTTCTTGTAAATCTGCTTTTGCGGCTATAACTTGGAATTCCCTTTTCTTATCCATGGCTTCCCCTCGCGAATATCCAGAGCGTCCGATTGTCGGTGTTGGCGGCGTCGTGATTGAAAACGGCAAGGCGCTGCTGATTCGCCGCGGTTCAGAGCCCTTGCTTGGCCAATGGTCGATTCCCGGTGGGACGCTTGAACTTGGCGAGACAATTGTCGAAGGTGTCGCACGGGAGCTTCTCGAAGAGACGGGTATCGTCGTGCGCGTTTTGGATTTGATCGAAGTGTTCGAGCGAATCAATCCGTATTCGCCTCCCGAATCGCGTCAAGCGGAGCCGCGGCCGCGATTTCATTTCGTCATCGTGGATCATCTGTGCGAAAAAATCGGTGGTGATGCCAAAGCCGGGGGCGACGCCACAGACGTTGCCTACGTCGCCGAAGAAGACCTGCCTAAGTATCAACTTACCGAAGCTGCGACGCGCGTCTTGAAAAAGGCGTTTGCCATGGAACGTGCTCGACGACCTTCCGCGCATCGTTAGCTGCAGCATCTACCGCGACTTCGCGATTTCGATGCTCCCGTTGCTGTTTGCAAGGTCGAGTGTGCAGGCGCCGTTCCCGATGGTTCCATTCAAGGCGTCTGATCCGATCGTTCCGGTTGAGGTGATCGGCAAGTCGGAAGAGATTTTACCAAACGAGGTGTGAGCTGAAACTTTGTAGCCGCCGTTCGAGGGAATACGAACGATGACGTGAGAGAAGGAAGTTTTAAGCGAAATGTCCCTGCAACTGTCCGAGGATGAAGTTACCTCGATAGCACCATTTTGATTGTTCACACGGACTTTGCCGCCGATGCCGCTCAGTGTCACACCGCCGAAAGAAGTGTCCACCCCCGCGTCACCCGTCACCCCCGTCGCCGAAACTGCGCCGTTCGTATCTTGCGCGGTCAGGTTTCCCTTGATGCCGCGAACATCCAGTGATCCAAAGCTGGTTTTGGCGAACAGATCGCCGCTGATGTTGCTAGCTTCGATGTTTCCATTTCCAGTGACCAGGTTTGCGGATTTATAGAGATTCGAAGCTTCGATCCGTCCAAAAGAAGTCTTGATGTTCGATATGCCATGAATTTCCCGTGCCTTCACTTCACCATTGTTGTCCTCAACATCGAGATTTCCGCCGATGCGTTCTACCTCGAGTTCCCCAAAGCTCGTGGCTAGTTGTGCGTTACCTGTCACGTCTGACACATCCAATTTTGCGTTGTTGTCGCGCACGTCCAAGTTCCCGTTGATCGTTCGCACGGTTACGTTTCCGAAGGAATTGGTAATAGTTGCGCTCCCGCTCACGTTCGTGAGCTCAACACTGCCATTTCCGCCCGAAATGGTTGTCGTTCCACCGATTTGCGACGCGGTGATGCTTCCAAATCTGTTCTTGATGTCGAGTGTGCCTTTCACGTTGGTCGCTTCCACGGAGCCGTTGTTATTCACGATCGCAGAATTCCCGTTCGAGTTACTTAGCTCGATACTTCCGAATGAGTTTGTAATTTTTGTTTGACCAGCGTCTCGTACAGTAATCGCGCCGTGGCCATTTTCGATGCGCGCCCATCCGTGTACACCGGAAGTCTCCACGTTGCCAAAGTCGTTCCTCACCCATAGCGGCGCATCAATAGGTAACGCCACATCGTAGTCAACGGAATAGGAGGTTTTCTTCCACTCGATGCGAAATACATATTTCGAATGGTCATCCGGATAGATGGTTCGCACGTGCACACCGTCGCCGCTCTGCTGCACGTCAATCTGAATCTTGTCGGCAAATTCCTGCGCGGCTTCTTTAGACTTAGCTTGAACACGAATAGTGGCCGTGATCTTCAGGTCGTGGCCGCTTGCGCCGGAAACGCGCACAGTTCCGAAGCGGTTATCGAGGCTCAATCCCTGGTTGCCGGTCAATGGCAATGTTTTCTCAAAGGACTTCTGAACCTGGTCCTCGGGATTATTCGCGCGTACCACCGCCGGGCCCATCAGCAGGCCTGCGGCCAACACAAACACACCGCAATAACGCGCTCTCCAAATTCTAATCACTGTCCCCCCAATCATCGCTTTGCCTCCAAAACCTCTTGCAGTGTTTCCTGCTTTTCCTGATACATGGCCAGCAATTGCCGCCGCAGGTGCGCATTGGCAGGATTCTGTCCCGCTTCTTGACGCAATTCCGCAATTGCGTTGTCGAGCACCAGGAGTTTTTCGCGATAGCTCGCCATCAATGGAGACGGCATATCCAGATTGGGCTTAGCCTGTTCAGCTAGCTTGTCTATGGCCTTCACATAAGCTGCTTCCGCACGCTCCACTTCACTGACCTTGACGAAGGCAGGATCGGAGTTCTTCTGTGGAGTCCAGAGGATCCATGTCGCGGAAACCGTCACCACAACCAACAACAGGAGCGCTGCTGCTGTTTGCCACTGGAATCCCACCATACCAAACGAATTGAGCCATGCACGCACTCGCGACGGCTTCTGCTCCATCTGCTCGGACAACAGCCGCTCAATCTTCGGCCACAGATAAGGCGTTCCCCATTCCTGCTTCAATTCGCTGGCAGCCGAAGACATGTTCTTCCAAACGCGAACTTCTTCGCCGCACTCCGTACAGGTTGCCGCGTGAACTTCGAGAGCAGCCCATTCTTCGACGTTCCCATCTAGAAAAATTCGTTCGCGATCCACACAAGTCACATTCATGTCGTTCACCGTGCCTCCGCCGACTGGCCGCGAGGCGGTTCCAGCATCGTCCGCAAATTTTTCTTTGCCTGAAACAATGTGTTCTTTGAAGCGGTTTCCGAAATCTCCAGTATTCCGGCAATCTCCGCGTGCCGGAATCCGTCCACTTCGTAGAGTATGAAAACTTCGCGTTGATGATCTGTGAGTTTTGCCAGTGCGCGCTCAAGAGCCAGTTTCAAGGAAGGATGGGAACCAGGAGCGCTCGGCTCCGCCATGGGAGACTCTTCCGTCCCTTCATTTGAAACTTCTTTTTTTCGCAACCTGCTTCGACGCGCGTCGTAGCAGGTATTGATGAGAACTCGGAAGCTCCACGTCACAAAACTCGATTGGCCGCGAAACGTTCCAATGCTTCGCTGTATTTTTAGAAAAGTTTCTTGCACCGCGTCTTCTGCGTCGGTTGTGGTGCCGAGCAAATTCCGCGCGACGCTCTTCATTCTTTTGCCGTGCAGGGCGTAGAGACGCTCGTATCCATGCAGCTGGCCGGCTTGGCAAGCTGCAGCAATTTCCAGATCTTCTTGATGAATTTCGTTGGCCACCGGCGCAAGGCCGCCAGTTGGATTTTCGGTTCCTGCCACTCGCGACCCCCGCTGGCGCTTCTCACTGGAGATTCTAGCTTCCCAGGGCAGCGCAAGTCCCATCGTTGCCATACCTCGCTCCTAAGGTATAGACGACCGGTAATGCCGAAATGTCAGGGTGCTAGGCGCCGAGCAAATATAGCGTAAGCGGCCTGTTTAGAATTGTTTATGGGATACCGCGGCTAGCTACGTGCTTCTTTCGGCAGTGCGCCGCGCGTTCGTTCGCGTTGATGGAACTCTTTAATTGAGGATACCAGGTCGGCTACGGTGAATTCCGGCCAACGCTTTTGCATAAATACAAACTCGGCGAAAGCGCATTCCCAGAGCAGAAAATCGGATAGTCGCTGCTCCCCGCCCGTTCGAATCAGAAGGTCGACTTCCGTTGAGCCACCGTGTAGAACTTCTGCCAATGTATCAGAAAATGTTTCCGGCGAAAGCTTGGTCGCTTTGTAGAATCGGCAAGCGGCCTGATAGATCGCTTCGCGAGCGGAGTAGTCAATTGCCAGGCGCAAGTGAAGTTGAGTTCCCTTTGCTGTAAGAGCTTCCGCATCCGCGATAGCTTCCCGCAAAGTGGCAGGAATGCGATCCCGCCTGCCAATTACGCTCAGGCGAACGCCTTCGTCCACACAGTGCCGGGTTTCCAAGAGCAAATATTCGTGGAGCAGGCGGAGAATTGCGTCCACTTCATGTACTGGCCGCTTCCAATTGGCGGAAGAAAGCGCGAAGAGGGTTAGCGTATGGATGCCGAGCTGTGGAGCGGCTTCGATCACTGCACGCGCCGCTTCGGCGCCGGCGCGATGTCCGGCAGAGCGCGGCAAGCCTTTTGAACTTGCCCATCGCCCATTTCCGTCCGTGATGATAGCCACATGGAGAGATGATCCGGGAGACACCGGAAAAGTTACCGGAAGCCGACGCAAAACAACTGGTTGAATACTCATAACAACTGCTTTCTCCGCCGCTAAATTTCAACGCAAATAACTTTGCAGAGCAAAGTATGCGGACAAATTTTTTTACCCTTCCCGCGTGGCGCGAATCAACGCCTCCATGTGATTCAGATAACGTTCCAGCGCTTTTCGGCCCGTTCCCGTAAGGCGATATTCCGTCTTCGGCAGCCGCCCGTCGAAGGACTTGGTGCACACAATGTAATCAGCTTCTTCGAGCTTCCGGGCGTGTACGCTCAGGTTGCCGTCTGTAGTTTTCAAAAGATTCTTCAGTTCATTGAAGGTCAAAGAACGATTCACGGCCAATGCACTGACTATGCCCAAACGAATCCGCTCGTGAATCAATCGATCGAGATCCGGCGACACGGCCTCGCGCGAATTTCCGCGGACAGTATTTAACGATGCAGGCTTTTCCCGCTGCGTTTGTTCCTGTTTTGCTGCTGAAGCTCTTGCCATGATTTATCTAACCACCGTACCGCTTCGCGATCCAAAGGCCAAATCCGATTTGCACTCCACCAAAACCCGCTGCCATGAAGGCATCTCCCCATAATGGCGGGGCAAGCAGTGCGCCTGCACCGAGCAGCATCAAGCAGAGACCCATCACAGGCACTACGCGAACAGAAAATGCGCCGCTTGTGACAATACCCGTGCCATATAACAACAGCCACATCCCCGGCAGCGCGGCATAGATGCCAGCGTGGGCTAGAGCGTACGTCAGAAGGCCGCCGGCAACAATTGCTGGCACAAAACTAAGCAAGAATTTCCGGCCCGGGCCAGAAAGAAGCTTTGCATTGGCACGATGAGCTTTGGTCGCTGCTGCGGGCGCGGCAATCGCGAACGCGACCGCCGCTTCCACCAACCAAACGGAAAGCCAGCGCATTGGCGTGGTCTGAATCGAAGCGAAATAAGCTGCGGCTAATGCCGAAATGCCCATGGCAAAGCCGCCCCATCCTGGCACAGCCGTAAATTCGGCCGCGCTTTCCATGGTTTCGCGGATGTAGCGGAGATGATCGGCGGCGCGAGCGTCAATCGGAATGGGCTCGGAACGAGGCACACGGGATGGATTACTCAACGCCACACAAGCATGCTAGCAGGAAGGCTGAATAATGTCAAGTACTTTGTATTAAAAAGTATGGCTAGGCTTTAACCTGCTTTTGTCTGCGATATCTGCCGAGTAGCGCGTTCCATCGAATCGTAAATACATCGAGGAACATCTGGATGCTGTCCCGCATCATATTTATCTTTGTTGCGGGAGAATGCGCCCAGCGCACTGGAATTTCTACTGCTTTCAGCCCGTGATGACGGGCCAGATAGAGTAGCTCCGGATCGAACCCGAAGCGTTCAATCCGCTGCTGATCAAAAATTATTTTGCATCTTTCTCGCCGAAAAGCTTTGAACCCACATTGCGTATCCACGAAGGGCAGCCACAGAACAACGCGCACGATTTTGTTGAAGATGATTCCTGCAAATTCTCGAAAACCCGATTCGTGGACCTCGATCAAATCCCTGTTCAAAGCGCGAGAGCCAATCGCCACGTCATATTCGTCCATTGCAGCCAGAAGCTTGTCTGCTTCTTCGATGGGCGCCGAAAGGTCCGCATCCGTGAACAAAACGATTTCGCCGCGCGCTTCCTGCATTCCGTGACGAACGCTATAGCCTTTGCCACGATTCACTCCGTTGGATACCACACGCAGAAGAGGGATACGCATCCGGAACGTTTCAGTGACGGCGGCCGTTCGATCCTTCGAGCCATCATCCACGACCAAAACTTCCGTCGTGCGGCCTGACTTCTTGATGTACTCAGCAATCTGGATCAAGGAAGGAGGGAGGCGTAGTTCTTCGTTGTAAGAAGGAATGATAATCGAGAGCGCAGGAACACATTCCATGCTTAAGCAGGCGCCATTGCGGTCGCGTGCTTCTCCCAAGCGTTCGTTTTCAGGATTTCTTCAATCTGGCTAAGTGCGAAATCACATTCGTCGATTGTGTTATAAAAATGTGGCGACAGCCTGATCCCAGCTTTAGGTCTGAAATCCACGAGAATTTCCCTCGACAGCAATTCGCGGCACACTTCATACGCATGCGGACAATCAATGGATACCGTTCCGGCGCGCTCTGCAGGATTCTCGGGCGTATTCACGCGCCATCCGCGCACCTTTGCTCCTTCGATCAATCGAGTCGTCATCCCAATCGATTTTTGGCGAATAGCTCCGATTCCGACTTGATTCAAAATGTCCAGTCCGGGTTGGCAAGCATAGAGTGCCGGGATATGAGGCGTTCCATTCAAGTAGCGGAACGAATCTTCTCGCGCTTCGATGGGGCCTGTCTCGAACGCGAAGGGGCGTTGATGTGCAATCCATCCAGTTAGAGCTGGCTTGAGTTTCGCGCGAAGATCTTCTCGCACGTACATGTATGCGACTCCTGGACCTCCACAGAGCCACTTCAAAACCCCACCGACTGCAAAATCCACGCCCAGTTCGCGGACGCTGAACGGAACCGCCCCCGTTCCCTGAAATACATCCAGAACCACCCTCGCACCGACGCGATGCGCCTTCTCAACGATCGCCTTTGCATTCACGATGAACGAACTTCGGAACATGACCAGAGAAATCGGCACCAGCAATGTTGTTTCATCAATCGCGGCAAGGAATGCCTCTAAATCGAAGCGCACGGAATCTGCGCTTGGCAAGAGTTGCACGCGCGCTCCGAACTTTCTTTGTTCGTGATAGAAATACTGAATCGAAGGAAACTCGAGCTCCGTCATCACGACTTTGTTTCGCGGTCCGCGAAAATCAAAGCAAGAAGCGATAACGGCCTGAGTCTGTGTGACGTTCTGATGGAGCGAGATTTCTCCGGGCCCGGCGCCAATCAGGGGAGCGATTTTATCACCCACGCCGACGGCCATCTCCCACCAGCCCTCTTCCCAGGCACGCACGCCGCGCTGAGCCCAGGAATCTGCGTACGCTTCCAAATTCGCATACACGCCACGCGGCATTGCCCCCAGCGAATTGCTGATCATGTAGGTTGTGCGGTCGAGGATGGGGAACTCGCTCCGCCACTTGAGCAGATCATTCATTCTTCGTAATTCCGTTAATTTGCTTCCGTTGGTATGCGCGCCAGATAAAGTAGCACAGCGTCAGGAACGCAAGCCATGGAGGACCGGCCAGCAGAGTTACATGAAAATTCTGGACCCACCAGGTCGAAATCAGGACGCCGATTAGCGCTGCCAATCCTAAAATTGAGCTCCAATAACCAGCTGGAGCAAATTCAACGTAATCCTTTTGCTCTAATTTCATCTTTCGACGAAAACCGATGTGGGTGGCGAGCGTCATCAACCAGATGAACGGCCCACCGAAAAATGCCAGGCCAATCAAGTAGAAAAATGCCGAGTTCTTGAATTTCAGGTCCAATAAAATTGCAGCGGCGATTCCCAGACTGGAGACTAGCACAGCTGTAACTGGCATACCTCGTTTGCTTAACCTGCCCAAGGTTGCCGGCGCATATTTCCCGCGAGACAAGGAAAATAGGAGTCGCGCTGCAAAATACAAATTGCACAGAGCACTGGAAAGGGCCGCGGTCAAAACAACGAAATTCATGACGTGACTTGCGGCTGGAATTCCGACTTTTTCAAACACAGTCACAAACGGGCTTTTGTCCGTTCCAATTTGTTCCCACGGCACAATCGCCACGACTAGAGCTAAACCGCCCAAATAAAACAGAGAGAGAAAAATCAGCGTCCGGCGGAATGCCCGCGGAACCGCTGTTTTCGGATCAGCCGCCTCGCCAGCCGTCACGCCGACAATTTCGAGTCCCAAGAAGCTGAAAATCGCCATAATCACTCCCAACCCAACGCCTTTCCAACCATTAGGAAAAAAGCCTCCATGAGCTGTGAAATTTCCTGTGCCGATTCTGGGAAACCCAAAACCCAGCACGAGTGCCGTTCCCAAGATTAAAAAGACGACGATGGTTACTACCTTAATTATGGCGAACAAAAATTCAACTATTCCGAAGTTCTTTATGCTCAGCGTATTCAAATGAATGAGAGCCAAAGAAAATCCACAGATCCACAACCACGAAGGAACATTGGGGAACCAGAATTCGCAATAGATCGCCGAGGCCGCGACTTCGCTTCCGATGACGATGACCAAGCAAAGCCAGTATGTATACCGCGCAGCGAATCCGGCCCACGGATGTAAATACACTTCCGCATACAATCCGAATGAACCGGCCGCTGGATGCTCGACTGCCATTTCGGCAAGCGCCCACATCACCGTCAGTGTGATCAAGGCCCCTATGGCAAAACTCAAGAGGACCGCTGGCCCGGCGAGTTTCACCGAAATCGCGCTTGTGAGAAAAAGCCCCGTGCCGATGGTGCTGCCGAGCGCAATCATGGCCACTTGCGCCGGGCTTAATTGATGCTGGAGCCCGGCTTCACGCTGAACGAACTCGGCCGAGCCTTTTTCTGCTTTTGAATTTTTCGGATGTGCCGCTTCGGACATGGCGCTGAATCCTAGCAGAGTTAGGACGACATGCCCAACCACACGAGGGTTCGAGCAAGCCGCGCTTGCACAGAATAGGAAAACCTGTCCGCCCGTACAGTCACCGAGCCGACACTCCTGCCCTTTGAGAGTGCGGACTCTTTTCTCGCCACTTTTTAAAATAATTCTCGTGGCGGCCGTCTAGAGAGCCGCCTGTAGAAAAGGAAGCACGTCATGAAAGCCGTATTCGCGCTGATCATCATCTATGTGGGAACATTTCTCGTTGCCATTCAGGGAGCCTCCAACACCCCCGTGCAGGCAGCTCAACAGGAAACCGCGGCAGCCGCAAAGCCAGCGGCCACCAAAGCGATTGATCCACAAAAAGACTCCGACATTCGCTCTTTGCTCGAACTCATTGGCGCGCGTGACATGATCCAGGAAGCGGCCGCGAATTCCACCGAGCAATATCGCCAGCGCCTCACCTCGCTCGCGGCAAACGACGACAAGGCGCAGGAAGCCATCAATTCCTATCTCGCCGTTTTTCAGAAAAAATTTGATGCCGATGCTCTCGCTGATCAGCTCGTCACGATTTACGACAAGCACTACACAGCAGAAGAGATCAAAGGCCTACTCCAGTTCTATGGTTCGCCACTAGGCCAGAAAGTGGCCACGGAATTGCCAAAGATTTCCAAAGAGATTCAACTCGCCGATCGCACCATCACGAATCAGGCAGCGAAGGAGGCATGGCAGGAATTCCACGCGCAAAATGGCGAAGCAAACGGCAAGCGCCCCTTCTCTGGCCGTCGCCGCTGGCAGCAAGGTCAACAGAACAATTCGAGTCAGCAGTCGGCACTGGCCGATTCGCAGCCGCAATAGTTCCGCCACTCCGATAGTTCGGAGAAATTAGCTACGGAAATCGTTTCTTGATCTTAAAGTCGATACCGAACGTTCCGTTTTGATCGCGCAAAGCCACAATCGAAACGTTCCGGTTCACGTTGTATTCCACTTGAATTACTTGTTGCTGTGTTGAGCTTACGTTGGAAACGTAAGTAATCGTCAAGTTCCGTGTAACTTGCTGCTCCACCGTCACGCGTGCCGCTGCGCTCTGCTCTGAACCCGTCGAGCCTACTCCGGCCAGGCCCGGATCGACGCGGAGTTTTGTAATGCCAAATAGCCTTTCCAGCCTTCCGCCAAGCTGGCTGGAGATTGCTTCGGAAAGAAGGGCAGACGCGCCCGAACCTGGACTTTGCGCGGCTCCCGTTCCGCCCGCCCTCAATTCAGCTTCTGAGCTGGTTTGTCCAAGCGTCAGCAACGTGATGATGTCGTTTCCGGGCAAGGGCGGATCCGACCGGTAAGACAGATTCAACTTGCTTGCAGGCCCGCTAAAATTCAGTGTGATTTCGTACTGCTGAATCGTCGTAGTTGCTTCGATGTTGATATCCGGGTCGATATTCAGCGGCCTTGCAAAATTCAAGTCGCCTCTTGCCACGCGGTAGCGATTCCCGTGGAAATACAAATCGCCTGAAAGCACGTGAATATGACCAAGCAGAATCGGGTGCTCCCAGGTCCCGCGCACGCGCAAATTCGCGTCCGCTTCCAACTCTGCGTTCGGCCATTCCATGCGAGCATCGGGAGTGGAAAGAGCCTCCACATCAAACTGCAAGTTTTGGAGAAACTTCGAAGTAGTCCCACTACTGTCGCGCGAGGCCATCAGCGCACCCGCCGCCTCCAGCCCACCGGACAAATTCACTCGTTCAATTGTCACGCGGCCCGAGAGGAGGCCCGCGTCGGGCGTTCCGGAGAGCCGCAGATTGCCCGCTACTTGCCAACTCATCCCTTCCGGATACCGGATCCGAGTCCGGTCAGTTCTCGCGGTGATGTCATAGTGAATGGGTCGGTCCGCATAATTTATGTTTCCCGCAAGGGTTAGAGTGCCGCCGCCGGCCTCCGCAGTCACATTGTCAAAGGAAAGGCGCGTCGCGTCGAAAACCAGATCACCCTTGATTGCACTCAGCCCCGTCGGAAAGTCCGCCACTCTCGCTGAAGCATTTCCGATATGCACTCGCCCCGTAATTCTGGGGCGATCCAGCGTGCCTTCGAAAGTCGCATTCACTTCCGCAGGCCCTCTCGCATCCAGGTCCGGGACGAATCCGCTGATTAATCGCAGATCGATCGCGCCATTTAGCTTCAATGCCAATGCGCGGCGCCCCGTGAATCGTGCACTTCCTTCCAGCTTGAAATTGGTGTCTTTCCCCTGAAATGTGACCGGATCGATGTTTATCTCTTCCGTCGAAGCGCGGAAATGCACTGGTCCGGCGTTCTCCAGTTGCACGTTGGAATAGTTGAAACCGAGTTTCGAAAACTTTGCGTCCATAACGATCGCGCCCGGCTGATTCAAGTTGCCGTCGAGAGCAATCTCCCCTTCCGCACTTCCATGCCCGCTGAAACTTCCGAGATGCAAATACGTCAACAGAAACGGGTCCAGGTTAATGTTTCGAATGTTCACTTTTCCGTGGATCGGATATGGAGGGGCAAGCCCGATAATGTAGCCGCCAGAAATGCTTCCATCCGTCATGGCAGAACTCAATTCCACCTTGGCTTCGCGGCCATCTGCCGTGACTGTTCCATCAAAACTGCCGATTGTTTCTTGTCCGATTCGCAAATCCACGATACGAAGGGACCCCTCGCCAAGCGGTGCCCGCAACGGGCCGGACGACTTCAATCGGAAAGTAAGCTGGCCGCCAATGGGCATTCGCTCGCTTTGAATTTTTTCAAAATTCTCCAGAGGCAACCCCGCTCCAACCAAATCGAGAGACACAATTCCATCGGAGAAACGATAGCCGGCGCTGCCGGTCACAATGCCGGCACCATTTTTTTCTTTTCCAAGAGCGAACAGCCTCAACTCAGCGTTGGCGATATGGATGTCCTCAGGAGTCACGTTTAGTTGGCCGCGCAACCGGCTGAATGAAATCCCATACGCATCTCCATCAGCCAAATCGAACAGCCCGGTAAAGGTCGGCTTCTCGCGAGTGCCATGGCCGTGGAATTGCCCCGTCAGCGTGCCTTCCACCGGGTATTGGTCTTTCAGGAAGGCCTGGAAGCTTTCCAGCGGCACTTTTTCGAAATTCACGTCTGCATTCCATTCGTTTTCTGGACGGAAGACCCATTGGTCCAGATCTATCGAACCTTCCAGATCCGCTTGCATTTCTCCCAATTGTGCGTGGCCCTGCGAAATCGAAAGTTCCGAAGGTGAATAAGTGAGGTCTGCCTCCAGAGAATCGAAATGCAAATCGCCATACGTAACTTTCTCAGCCCGCGCGTGACCTGCAAGGGTTGGTCCCCCAAGGGGGCCCGACAGTCTTCCTTCCCACTTTGCGCTTCCGCTTATCGCAGTTTTTGCTCCGTCAGGACTCGCCCCACCAATCGCTTCGATGAAATCGTCATAGGCCTCCAGTGCGCCAGTCTCGAATTGGATATCCACCGCCGAGTTGCGCCTTCCTAGCGAGCCGGCCGCGTGAATCCGGCTTGTCGGCGTATCAAACTGCGCGGTCTCGAGTGTCAATACTTGCGGATCGTATCGGTAGCGAAGAGTCGCCCCTCCGCTCACTGGCACATGACCGACGGCCAACTCACCAGGCGGATTCAATTCCATCGTTCCCGAAATCTCAAAATGATTGAAGGGCCCATTCCACGTTTCCACGGTGTCCGCTGAAATCACTGAATCCCAGTGCAACTCATCCACCGGAAAACTTGCTCGTTCCAGTGCTGGCAGTACCTGTGCCATTCGAATATTCTGCAAATGAGTTTTCGCAACAAATTGCAATCCCGTAAACTTCAGCGTCACGGGACCACTTACCGTTCCACCAAACGCGCTCGCAACGAAATCCGGTATTTGCAAGCCGGTCTTGTCGAGCTTGTAGCTGCCTCTGGCACCGACTCCTGAATCTCGGAATATCTCGTATTTCAAATTGATTTCAGAGCCAGCGAAATTGCCGCTACTTTGCACTGCGCCTGCCCCAATCGTTCCCTCTCCTCGCACGTCCACTTTTCCAGTCGGAGTCTGCGGTGAACGAAACGTTTGCTTGAAATCAGCAATCTCCATCCACGCGCGATATTTAAATGTGATATTGGGATCGCTGTAGTTGCTTAGTTGGCCCTGCAAATCAATCCGCGAGCGTCCCGCTCCAATCTGTGCTTGCTCCACCGTGAACGAATCTCTTTGCACCGAGAACTTTGTTGACAAATTGACCGGCACAGGCACAAAACGTTTTGCGGCAACCTTCACCTCTTTCCAATCGAAAGCGCCCACGTAGATTGGTTTGGCGGCATCTCCCCCGGCATCTACGCTCAAACGGAACCCGCTGCCTTCCAATGCGAAGGGCGTCTTTACGTCGTTGTAGAGAATCCAGCCATCCAGAAGTTCCACGTGTCTTACATTCAAATCAAAAACAGTGGCACTTACCGGTTTTGTCGATTTTTGTTTTGGCGTTTGTGGCGCAGGAACGTTCGTCGTCCCGTCCTTTTCCGCTCGAATGTGAATTTCGGGTTGAACCATTCTCAAGTCGTTCAGAGAGACTTTTTGGCCCCAAAACGAATCAATCCTCAGCCCCGCGTCCACTTCCTCCGCGCTGAAAAGCGGCTTCGTTCCCTCCGGTTCTTTCCCGTGAATCACTAGCCCCTTGATTCTTGCTCGCAATGACAGCCATTCAATGGAAAGTGACCGAACTTCGGCGTGTCCGCCAGTTGCGGCATTGAGCTTCCGGATCAACACCCGCCTCAGGAATGGATTTCCGGCTCCGCTTCCAAAAAACACAACAACGCCGATTGCGATTAAAGTCAGCTTGATTCCTAGCACCCAAGCCGTATGCCTTAGCCATCTCCATTTTCGGCGTCGCGTCTCTTGCGTCATTTGCCGCCTTCGTTCAGGAACGTCGATATCCGCAATCGCGCGTGGCTTTCCTTCAGCCACTTGTCTGCTTGCTCGTTGATGCCACGTTGAATCAATACTTCTTGGATGACGTCTCGTGTGTTCTCAAATGGCGGTGGCTCCTGCCCCCTCGCCTTTGCCCTAGGAATCAGCGCGTTTTCATAGAAATCTCTGATCGCTCTTTCATCTACCTGGACCATTGGCCGAAAACGCGAATCAAGATAGTTTGTAAGATAGGTTTGGGAGGCCACAATCTGCCTCAATTCCTTTTCCCTTAGACCGGCCTTCTCCCTCTGGCTGTCGAAATCCTCTTTTTTCGCAAACGATCTCTGCAACCGCTGTAGCCCACGTTCAACATCCGCATCGGCAGCCGCAGGAAATCGCGAAGCCTCGGCCTCTTTCCTGACAATCCACTGATCAATCAGCCGTTCCAGAATTTGTTCCTGGCTCTCTGACTTCCCGTCTACCAACAGCTGATAACGCGCAAGTTGATCCACGTCGCTTTGTAAAATAATGTCCTCATCTACACGCGCCACGATTCGGTCAACCACTTGCTGTGCCTTAACCGGGCAGGTGCAGAAAACTCCTAGAGTTAAAATCGCCGAGGCCATGATCTTCAGCGAAGTTCGCATCAGAACGGCGCCCCCAAATTGAAGAAAATCTGGAATCGCGGCAATTGTGCCGATTGAAATCCAAGCGATCCGGTTGTGCAAGTTGTCGAACCGCTTGGGCAAGGAATTGGCAGCACAAAAAACGGCCGGTTGATCTGATAGCCCAAATCAATTCGAACTGGACCAACCGGTGTGGCGTAGCGCAAACCCAACCCCACCGTGTGCGCAAAATAATTCAGCTCATTTGAACAATTGGTCAGACACTGTGGCGTCGCTGAGTTGTCGAAGGTCGGTTTCGGGAGTGACGCACGAAATGAAATCCTGGTCGCCCGACTGTACACATTGCCGCCATCGTAGAACAGGGCTCCGCCCAAACTTGTCCCGAAATACGGCAATCGCATTGGAAACCGGAACTCTTGGTTCAGCACCAGCATCGCTTGTCCGCCAACTGGAAATCCCGTCGTTGCGTCCCGAGGTCCAGCTTGATTCAGCGCGAATCCACGCAATGACGTTCCGCCTCCTGCAAAGAAGCGCTCCGGCAGAGGAATCAAGCGCGGCAGCTGTGGCCCTGTTGGCGCCGGAAAGGTCAGCGATACCGTGTCGCGATAGGGATTCAGTACGCCAAATCGGATCGATCGAGCAAAACTGAATCGCCGCTTGATTGGATAGTAGGAAGAGTTTTGATAAAGGAATCGCGTAAAGCTTGCGCTCGATCCCAAATAAGTATCGGCAATCCCGAAGTCGGCGCTGTTTAATGTCCCTTTTGAAGCGTCCGCAGGATTGTCCCTCGTGTCTCGCACCCACGAAATTCCAAATTGCGATACGAGAGTCGGTTGCTGGAACAAGGGGATCTCTTCAGGCAGGATTTTCAGGTCGGAGACCAGAATTTTCCGAAAGCTGTACCTGTACAGCAGCGTCGTTCGAGGTGATGCTTGCTCGGTTAGCTGCACCGAACCTTCGTATCGCGTTTCATCGAACGTATTGATGTCTCGAGTCTTCTCAAAATAAGCTGTAGCCTGGAAGCTGAAATTCGGGCTCGCGAATGTGTTTGGCGAAGAATATCCCAGCAACGCGCGTCCCTGAAGCGTGCTTCCTCTAAGTTTCAGAGAAAGGGTGTCCGCACGTCCCGTCAAATTTAACTTGGATATTTCCAAAATTCCGCGCGGCGCAGCTTGTACCGCTCCACCTGTCGGGTTAGAAGTGCTCGCCAGGCGTTGTACTTCGAATCCGCCGCCATACGCGAGCGTGTATCGCTTTGCCTCCTCCACCAGCGCCACCACGTCTTTATCTGGGTCGGAGCCGTTTGGATTCTGCGGTGCAAGTGTCACGCGATTGAAAACTCCCAGGTTGTACAATCGTCGTTGCGTGTCCACGACTTCGCCTTGCCGTAGGGGTGCATTTTCCTTTACTTGAATTTGGCGCCGAATCACTCCCGGCCGCGTGTGGTTGAACCCGCTTACAAGCACCCTTCGCACCCTTGTTTGCGGCCCCTCCTCAATGTGGTACGTCACCTTTACTTCTTTAAATTCCGCAGGTTTCTTGCTCCCATGTTTTTCCGCCGCTGCAAGTGCCGCAGCAACATCTGCGGATGCATCTACATCTTCAGCCGCCGGCCTCAGCGTGGCTTCCGGATATCCTTCGTTGTAATAGAGGGCAAGAATATTTGCGCGATCGCTTCCTACGTTCGCATCCGAATAGGGCTGTCCGGGGAGCGACCCTACAACGCCTTGCAGCTCTTCCTCCGAGAACGCGTGATTGCCTTCAATCTTTAACGAAGCCACGCGCGTCTGAATCCCTTCATTGACCACGAACCTCACGTACAAATCGCCTTCCCGCCCCTGATAGTTATCCAGGATGCTGGCTTCTACTTTTGCCTCTAGAAAACCGTTCGTCTTGTATAGCCCTTCCATCGAAACCCGATCCGCTTCCAATAATCTCCGGCTGAACCTTCCTCGCGAGGCAAGCGCCCCCTGATAAACTGTTAGGCGGCTCCGCAGTAATTCCGAATCGAAATACTTATTTCCCGCAATATCAATCCCTATCAATTTGTGGCGATCGCCGCGTCCCACGGTGAATGTGATCAGTTCTTCTGTGCCTTGCCAGCCATTTTTTCCCTTCTCTTTGACGTCGCGAGTTGCCGTTGTGTACTCCACGGTTGCATCAAAATAGCCCTGTCGTTCCAATCGCTCTCGTATGTTTCTCTTGCCTTCTTCCAGCAAATCAGTGTCAACAGCACCTTCCTGGAAGATTGGAAGCAACCGTTTCAGCTCTCCGCCTGAAATCTTTGCGCCGGCAATCTCTACCTTTACTCGCGGCCCCTCTGTTACGTCCAGCGTCAGTGGTACGCTGTTTTTTGCGGCGTCGTATTTGCCTCGCCGCACTGCCGCCCGCCCGCTCAAATGTCCTTTCTTTGTCAGAAATTTCCGAATATTCGCCGTTCCTTTTTGTATGCGAGCATTCGTAATCGCGCTTCCCGACTTCATCTTTAGCCGCGACAAGATCTCTGCATCCGTATATTCCGTGTTGTTTGTGAGTTGCACTGCGGACACTCGTGCCCTTGTTCCGGGAACAACATGCACAATCACATCCATTTGATGCGTACCTTCGTTGGCCAGCGTTTCCGCGGTAACTTTGGCTTGATACAGGCCTTCTTCCTCCAGAATTGTCTTTAGCCGCTCTATTGCCGCATCCAGTTTTTCCTTGCGATAGACATCCCCAAGCTGAATCTGCATAGCCGCCGCCGCAGACGCTTCGCTTGGCGGTTCGATCAGCCCGCGCAAAATCACTTGGTTAAAGTAAAGATTTTCCTCTGCAACAAAATCCAGCCTCACGCCACCTTCAACCCGCGTGGTTACAGCTCGAAGATTTGCATAGTTGCCCGTCTTGTAGAGGGCTCGAAGGCTTTCCGCTATTTGCGATCGGTCCAGAGGTTTTCCCGCTTCAATTGGCAAGCTGGAGGGATCAACTTTCAATACCGTTCCGTCCTCATGAATGACCCGAATGCTCACAACCAAGGGGGTGGTCGTTTCCTGTGCACGCCAAGTCTGCGTAGCTCCTCCGGAAAGGAGGGCTGCAAGTGCCAGTCCTCTGAATAGCTTCGCCCAAGTCAATCTCATGCACTCATTTCGCTCAGACGAAGCGTAGCACAGGGGCGTTGCCTGCCTGTCCTCCTTTGGCGCTATCATAAATATTCACGTGCGACTCATACAGAAGGCGATTACCTTTGGATTCTCGCTTCAAAGACTCACCCATTTTTGACCGGTATTCGCGGCAAATACTCTTCTCCGGCATGGGGCTGGATGGCCAGGCCGGACTTGTATCCGCTAGCGCGGTCATCGTGGGCTGTGGAGCCATCGGCGCAGCGACTGCCGCCCTCCTTATCCGTGCAGGAGTTGGGCGCCTCCGCATCTTGGATCGCGATTTCGTTGAAGCTTCCAACCTGCAGCGCCAGTCTCTCTACGACGAATCCGATGCTCGCGAATCTCTTCCCAAGGCCGTAGCTGCCGAGCAAAAGCTCCGCGCTATCAATTCCACTGTTTCTGTGGAAGGGATCGTCGCCGATCTCACTCCGGCAAACGCAGAAGACCTCCTCACTGGCTTCGATCTCATTCTTGATGGCACAGATAATTTCGAAACGCGATTCCTCATTAATGACTTTGCCGTGAAGCACAGCCGCGCGTGGATTTATGCCGCCGCTGTCGGCAGTTACGGGATCACAATGACAGTTCGCCCGGGCCGTACGGCGTGCCTGGCTTGCTTGTTGAAAGACGATCGTTCCTCCGCCGGCATCGAGGAAACTTGCGACACCATCGGCGTCCTTGGACCCATCGTTCAGCTCATTTCCTCCATTGAATCCGCGGAAGCGCTGAAGCTTCTTGCTGGAAAAGAAGCCGCACTTCACGGTCGCCTCATTTCCGGTGATATTTGGTCGGGTCGGTTCCAATCCGTCGATTCTGCGCGCGATCCCAACTGCCGTTGCTGCGTTCGTCGTGAGTTTATCTACCTCGAAGGGGAAGCCCAGCCTCATATCACCATGTGTGGGCGTGATTCCGTACAGATTCACGAGCGTTCGCGTTCCCTTGACCTTGCCGCCCTTGGTGCACGGCTGGGTTCGGCCGTGGAATCTGTACGCCACAACGAATTTCTTCTTCGCTTTCGCGTGCCACCCTATGAAATGACAGTTTTCGCAGATGGGCGCGCCATCCTAAAAGGATCGCAGGACCCAGCCATAGCAAGATCGCTCTACGCGAGATTTATTGGAGCCTGATCTTTTCAGGAATTATGGAAAAACTAAAGTCCGCCGCGGTAAGCACCGCCGCCACGTCCCACCGAACTCCGCATGGAGGCGCGATCCAGGTTTTCGCGCAAATTCATCAGCGTCAAAAACGTGCTCAATATGCGCGCTTTCAAATCGTCTGTCAGTGACATACCGCTTGTAGCCACGCGAGCGAGCCGTTCACCGCTATCTGTCAGAAAACTCATTATTTCTTTCAACCGCTCGTGCGGAGCATTTCCCATTGCGGTTTCGCGCCGCATCTCTGCGCAGCTTCCTTCAATCGAAAGCGTGTAGTGCAACACACAGAGGTGTTGCTCGGCGAGGGCCGCGGGTGTCGTGCTCTTGCATCCGGTAATTTGGCAGGCGGTGGGCATAACCTGTACGTATATCGTAACGCCAGCGTAACACTCCTAGCTAACCGCACCCTGCACAGAAAATCCAGAGTGCTCCTTCGAGGTTGTTGCGAAACCTGCACGCTCTGTCCACTGCAAATATTTTGAATATTTGTTTGACGCTGTCTTTTTTTTGCTGTATTTTTATGCATCTGAATGTATAATTTTACTTTCATGAGCGCTGGCAAGACATTTCGGCACGGACAGATCCTTAGGCTTGTTTCTGGTGAGCGAATCGCTAGTCAAGACGATTTGCGCCGCCGTTTGGCGCAGCAGCGTCTGCGCGTGACCCAAGCCACGCTCTCGCGCGACCTGCATGAACTGAAGCTTGTTAAGACGGCGGAAGGCTACAAACAGACGGGGGCAATCACCGAAGAGTCTGCTACTCCACTTCCTCCGCTTGCTCGCGCTTTGCGGGAATTCCTGTTGGACGTGCGTCCTGCGGAAAACATGCTCGTCCTGAAAACGCCACCGAGCGGTGCCCAGCCTCTTGCCGCCGCCGTTGACGCATCAAAATTTCCAGAAATCGCCGGTACGATCGCCGGAGATGATACCGTTCTCATCATCACTTCAAGCAAGAAAACGCGCCTCGCACTCCAGCAAAAGATTGAATCCCTCTTGAAATGAGCGCTTCCGAACCCATCGCCGTCGTAGGTGTCTCCGGATATACCGGATTTGAGCTGGCAAGGCTCTTGCTTCGCCATCCTGCGGGTTCCGCTGCAACCTTTTTTATGCGAGATACCCAAGGCGCGCATTGTCTTTCCGAGCTATTCCCCCAACTCCGCGGTACCAATCGGGCACCCGTGCGCCAGCTTTCCATGGAAAACATTCATTCGACTGGCGCCAAAACTGCATTTCTTGCCACACCGCATGAAGCTTCCGCAGAACTCGCGCCGCAGCTTCTCGAAGCTGGTCTGAAGGTTATCGACCTCAGTGGTGCATTCCGCTTTCGTGATGCCGCCGTCTTCCAGTCCTGGTACAAGCTTCCTGCCCCGCACGCTGCTTGGCTTTCTTCCGCGGTTTACGGCCTGCCCGAGTTTTATTCAGCAGAGCTTACGACCGCGCAGCTCGTCGCGAATCCGGGTTGCTATGCGACCAGCGTCATTCTTGCTGTTCGACCACTTGTCGAATCTGGCTTGCTTGACGACAAAGCAGGCATCGTCGCCGATTGCAAATCCGGAGCTACCGGCGCCGGCAAAGAACTTCGCCGTGACCTGCACTTCTCCGAGCTCGATGAAAATTTCAAAGCCTACAATCTGTTTTCACACCGCCACACGCCAGAGATTGTCGAGCAAGCCGGCCTCGCAGAATCGCAACTTACCTTTACAACACACCTGCTGCCCATCGCACGCGGAATCCTCTCGACCATTTATATGACGCTTGCGGAGCCACAATCGCTTGAAGCCATCGAAGCTCTTTATCGCAAAGCCTACGCGCGCCGCTCAATGGTTCGCATCTGGAAAGCGGGAACACTTCCGGAAATTCAACATGTTGCGCACACCAATTTCGCGGACATTGGATTCACACTCGACCGCTCCGGCCGGCGTCTCATTGTCGTCTCTTGCCTCGACAACCTTGGCAAAGGCGCAGCAGGCCAAGCCGTCCAGAATTTCAATCATCTTCTGAACCTTGAGGAGAACACAGGACTCGTATGAAACTTGTCATCAAGTTCGCTGGCGCTTTGCTCGAGAATGATGCAACTGTGCATGAGTTGGCCGGGCAAGTCGCTTCCCTCGCGAAACAAGGGCATGAAATCCTCGTCGTTCACGGCGGTGGCCGCATTTTCACGGGCACGCTGAAGCGCCTCGGCATTGAGAGTAAGTTCATTAACGGTCTTCGCGTCACTGATCGTGAGACGCGTGACGTAGCTGTGATGGTCTTCGCGGGCCTCTTGAACAAGAAGCTCTCCGCCGCGATTTCCGCTACCGGGCAGCCTGCAATCGGAATTTCTGCAGCGGATTGCCAAGCTTTTCGCGCGGAGCCTCTGGTTCACAATGAAGTTACTGGTGGCCTCGGTTTTGTCGGCTATCTCACGGGCGTCAACAATTTATTCATCGAATCGCTCTGGCGTGGCAAATTTGTTCCCGTTGCTGCCTGCCTTGGCATCGGCGTTGACAATGAGCTTTACAACATCAATGCGGACCACATGGCCGCCGCCTGTGCCGAATATGTCGGGGCAGATCAACTCATCTATTTAACGGACGTCGCCGGTGTTCTCGACGGCGAAAAAGTCATCTCTGCCATCGCCAGTGACGAAATTGAAGCGCTCGTCCAGAACCACACCGTCTCCGGAGGCATGATTCTTAAGCTCGAGGCTTCCAAGCGCGCCCTCGAAGGTGGCGTCAAAGGCGTTCACATTGTTGGTGGCACTGAGCCCGGTGCTTTACTCGCGGCTATGAACGCCGCTGAATCCACTTCCTACAACGCAATTCCCGGAACCCGAATTCTGCGAGAGCCGCACTCGGCTGCCCTTTCTGCCGCATAGCGAAATGAAGCGCAAAGTCACAATTCGCAAGAATGCTGTACCTGTCGCGCTCGCGGATGCAGAGAAGTTTCTTCTCCCAACTTACAAGCGCCAGCCGCTTCTCTTCACGCGCGGCCGAGGTCCATACGTTTTCGATTCCAACGGGAAACGCTATCTCGATTTTCTCGGCGGCATTGCGGTCAATGGCCTCGGTCACGCACATCCGAACATCGTCAAAGTGATTCGCCGTGAATCCGCGCGGGCAATCCACCTTTCCAATCTCTTTCACAATGAGTTCCAAGGTCCGCTCGCAAAGAAACTCGTCGAAATTTCCGGCATGGACCGCGTCTTCTTTTCCAACAGCGGCACGGAGGCTATCGAGGGCGCGCTAAAACTGGCTCGTCTCTATTCCCGCCCAGCTGATGCGCCTCTCACGGCTTCAAATCCAAAGCACAAGATTCTCGCGCTCGAACATTCCTTCCACGGCCGCACGTTCGGTGCGGTTAGCATCACTGCTACGGAAAAATATCGTCTGCCTTTCGCGCCTCTTGTCCCCGGTGTCGCATTTGTTAAGTTCAATGACGTTGCCGACCTCGAATCAAAATTCGATAAGAACGTCTGCGCCATCGTCCTCGAAACCATTCAGGGCGAAGGCGGCATTCATCCCGTCAGTGAAGCCTTCTGGAATCGCGCGCGCGCTTTAACTTCACAGCACGATGCTTTGCTCATTGCAGACGAAATCCAGTGCGGCCTCGGCCGTACCGGACGCTACTTCGCGTATCAAAAATTCTCTTCTCGCCCCGATCTCGTTACGATCGCGAAACCTCTCGCGGCTGGCCTTCCTCTTGGCGCGATTCTCACGTCCGAAGCCGTCGCCGCTCGCGTCAGTCCAGGTGTTCACGGCACGACCTTCGGTGGCGGCCCTATGATCTGCGCCGTCGCTCTCGAATTTCTTAAGATCATGGACAAAGCAAAGATCCTTCCCAACGCTGCTGCGCGCGGTTCCGAAATCCGTAAAGGCATTGAAAAGCTTGCCGCAAAGTTTTCCTTCATTAAGGAAGTCCGCGGCGAAGGCCTGATGATCGGCATCGAGCTCACTGTTGACGGCACGCCCTTCGTTACGGAAGCCATGAATCGCGGCTTGCTCATTAACTGCACGCACGAATACACGTTGCGCCTGCTTCCCGCGTTCATCATCACGGCAAAACAAGTCAAAGAGTTTCTCGGAATTTTCGAGGAAGTCCTGGGTCACGTTTCTAAATCTATGCCTGCGACGGCAACGGCGCGGCAAGCGGTTCTCACCGCAGCGAGGTAACAAAAGGAAATGGCAACAACTACTCTGGCAGCGCCAGTGCTGGTCTCAAACGATCTCCTCACTGGAGCCGAATGGAGCCCGGCGCACACGCGGGAACTCCTTGAAATCACCTCGGATATCAAAGCTAATCCCGCGAACTATGCCGACACGCTCCGCGGCAAATTCATCGCCCTCATTTTCGAAAAGCCGTCTCTTCGCACCCGCGTCACCTTCGAGGTTGGCATCCAAAGCATGGGCGGCCACGTCGTCTTTTTGGATCACACGCAGGCGCGCCTCGGCGAGCGCGAATCCATCGCCGACGTCGCGCGCAACCTCGAGCGCTGGGTGCAAGGAATCGTCGCGCGCGTCTACGAACAACGCGTGCTCGACGAAATGGCCGCCACCACGGAGATCCCCGTCGTCAACGCGCTTTCTGACAAGTTTCACCCTTGCCAGGCCCTCGCCGATTTCTTCACCCTCGAAGAAAAATTCGGCAACGTGAAGGGTCTCAAGCTTGCCTACGTAGGCGACGGCAATAACGTCTGCCATTCGCTCATGTATCTTGCTGCGCGTCTCGGCGTCAATCTCCGTATCGCCACTCCGGAAAATTACGCTCCTGATGCGGACGTTACCGCCGACTCGAAACGCGTCGCCAAGGAAACCAAAGCCAAGATCGAACTGTTTACCGATCCCCGTGAAGCCGTCGAAGACGTCCAGGCCGTCTACACCGACGCATGGACCAGCATGGGCTTTGAAGCGGAAGACAAGGTTCGCAAGGAAGTCTTCAAAAACTATCAAGTTAATCGCAAGCTTATGGCCGTCGCAGGACGCGACGCCATCTTCATGCACTGCCTGCCCGCGCACCGCGGCTACGAAGTCACCAACGAAGTACTCGACGGTTCGCGCTCCGTTGTGCTCGGCCAATCCGAAAATCGTATGTACGTGCAGAAAGCGATTTTGCACACGCTCTATCGCTAGATTCTCATCGCACCGGAATTGTGTTGTCTTAGACTACGCATATCTCCAACTATGAAAGAGGAATTGTGAACAGAACTGCTCCAAACCCGAAAAAAGTCGTGCTCGCCTACTCCGGCGGGCTCGACACCAGCATCATCATTCCCTGGCTCAAGGAAAACTACGGCTGCGAAGTTATCGCCATGATCGGCGACGTCGGCCAGCAGGAAGATCTCCAGGCCGCGTACAAAAAAGCGCTCGCCACCGGCGCTTCTTCCGCTTCCATCGAAGACCTCCGCGAAGAATTCGTTCGCGACTTCATCTGGCCAACTCTTCGCGCTGGTGCCGTGTACGAACACACTTACTTGCTCGGCACTTCGATGGCGCGCCCTGTCATTGCAAAACGTCAAGCCGAAATTGCGCTGAAGCTTGGAGCCGATGGTCTCGCCCACGGCTGCACCGGCAAGGGCAACGACCAGGTCCGCTTCGAACTCACCTACAAAGCAATCGCTCCCAATGTGCAAATCATCGCGCCTTGGCGGGAATGGGACATTGACTCCCGCGAAGACGCCATCGCCTATGCCGAAAAGCACAATGTTCCCATCGAGCAGAGCAAGAAGAACATTTACAGCCGTGATCGCAACATCTGGCACCTCAGCCATGAGGGCGGCGAACTCGAAGATCCCGCCAATGCGCCCAGCGAAGCCATGTGGCAGTGGACGGTTTCCCCAGAAAAAGCTCCGGACAAAGCCGAAGAAGTTGAAATCGGTTTCGAATCTGGTACTCCGGTTTCCGTCAACGGCACAAAGCTTGGCCCTGTGGACCTTCTCAATACGCTCAACGAAATCGCTGCGCGTCACGGCGTCGGCCGCACCGACCTCGTCGAAAATCGCCTCGTCGGCATGAAGTCCCGCGGTGCTTACGAAACTCCCGGCGGCACGCTGCTCGTTACCGCGCATCGCGAACTCGAGCGCCTCACTGTCGATCGCGAAACCGCGCACCTCCAGCAATCGCTTGCGGTCCGTTACGCCGAGCTTGTATACAACGGCGTCTGGTTCTCGACGCAGCGCCAGGCCCTCGACGGTTTCTTCAATGTTTCGCAGGAGCGTGTCACCGGCTCCGTCGGACTCAAACTCTGGAAGGGCTCGCTTAACGTCACCAGCCGCAAGTCGCCCTTCTCGCTTTATCGAGCAGACTTGGCCAGCTTCACCATGGGCCGCTACAACCCCAAGGACGCCGAAGGCTTCATCAATCTCTTCGCGCTTCCGGTAACCCAGCGCCCCAAGGCAAAAGCCGAGGGCGGCAACTCTTAATCTTTTTAAGAGGGGCACGATAATTCGTGCCCCTCTTTCTCCACGCCAATGACCGAACGCAAAGACACCAAACTCTGGGGCGGCCGCTTCGAAAAAGCGCCCGACGTGCGCTTCGACGAATTCCAGCGCTCGTTCGCGTTCGATCGCCGCTTGCTTCCATACGAAATCGCCGTCGACCGTGCCTGGGCCAAAGCCCTCGAACCAATCGGCATCTTCACCGCAACCGAAGTGAAGCAAACCCTCGCCGCGCTCGACAAAATCGCCGACCGCGCACAAAACAATCCTGCTTGGCTTGAAAAGCTCGGAACCGATGCCGAAGACGTGCATCACTTCGTCGAAAAGGCTCTCGTCGAAGAACTCGGCCCCCTCGGCTGGAAACTCCACACCGGCCGAAGCCGCAATGAACTCGTCGCCACCGATTTCCGCCTCTTCGTCATAGATGCCGCCTCGCATGTTAAGCGCGGACTTCTCGATCTCTGTGATGCACTACTCGCCCAAGCTAAAACAAAACTCGGCGTCCCTATGGCTGGTATGACGCACATGCAGCATGCTCAGCCGGTCTTGCTTTCGCACTTTCTGCTCGCTCACGCTGAAGCCTTTACCCGCGACATCACTCGCCTGCAAAACGCTGCCGCTAGTGCCGACGCCTGCCCTATGGGCTCCGGCGCGCTCGCTGGAAATTCCTTCGCCATCAATCGCGAAGCCATCGCCAGCGACCTCGGCTTCTCCAAAGTCACTGCCAATAGCCTCGATGCGGTAAGCGATCGCGATTTCGCTCTCGACTATCTCTTTGCCCTTTCCGGCATCGCCACGCATCTCTCCCGGCTCGCCGAGGATTTTGTCCTCTTCGCTTCGCAGGAATTTTCCTACGTCATTCTTCCCGACGAATATTCCACTGGCAGTAGCCTCATGCCGCAAAAGAAAAATCCTGATTGCTGGGAACTCATTCGCGGCAAGTCTGGCCGCATTACCGGCGCTCTCGTCTCTTTACTGACTACCCTTAAAGGTTTGCCAACTAGCTACCAACGCGATTTGCAGGAAGACAAAGAAGCCCTTTTCTCCGCACACGATCAAGTCGCGGACATGCTTGCCGTGGCAGCGGGCGCAGTTTCAACCACGCACTTCCGCGACGAAAAACTCCGCGCGCTCGCATCGAATCCCGCCTTGCTCGCCACGGAAGCCGCCGACTATCTCGTCCGCAAAGGCATCCCCTTCCGCCAGGCTCACGATCTCGTCGGCAAACTGCTGCGCGAGGCGGAAAAGCAAGATAAAAACTGGATCGAACTCCCCCTCGCCGACTTACAAAAAATTTCTCCGGCCTTCGAGGCCGATTTCGCTGCCAGTCTCACACTTGATGCCGCCCTTGCCGCAAAAAGGGTTCCGGGTGGAACTTCCCCGGACTCCGTTCGGTCCGCGATAGCCGCTCTCGAAGCGCGCCTCCAGTCCTCCGGATACGAAACTAGAACGAAAGCGCAGGCAAAATGACCCAACCGCCCACCGAAGCCGCTCTTCCCAAGGGTTTCCGCTTCGCCGCCACTGCTTGTGGCCTCAAAAAAACCGGTGCGCTCGATCTCGCCATTCTCTCCAGCGACGTTCCTGCTTCCGCCGCTGCCGTTTTTACTCAAAATCTCGTCGTCGCCGCTCCGGTTGTTCTTTCCAAGAAGCACCTGGCTGAATCAAAAGGCCGCATGCGCGCCGTCGTCGTCAATGCGGGCAACGCTAACTGCGCCACTGGCTCACAAGGCGACCTCGCGTCTCTCCGCACCGTTGAAGAAACTTCCAAACGCCTTGGCCTTGCTCCTCACGAGCTCTTCGTCTGCTCCACTGGCGTTATCGGCGTCCAGCTTCCGGTTGAAAAAATCCTCCGCGCGCTCCCCATGCTCGCCCGCAATCGCCGAGCCTCTGCCCGCTCCTTCGCCGAACTCTCGCTTGCCATCTGCACCACGGACACGCGCCCCAAGACCGCTTCCGCCTCTTTTCGCATGTCCGGCAAGCGGGTCCACCTTATCGGCTGTGCCAAAGGCGCCGGCATGATTCATCCCAACATGGCCACCACGCTTGCCTTCGTCGCCACCGATGCCAACATTTCTCCCTCGCTCCTCCAGAAAACTCTTCGCGACGTCACTGGCCGCACTTTCAACGCGATCTCAGTCGACGGCGACACATCCACAAACGACACGCTCCTCGTTCTCGCCAACGGCGCTGCCGGTGCTCCTCCAATCTCGAATGGTTCCAAGGCCCACCGCCAATTCGCTGCTGCTCTCGAACAAGTTTGTGGTTCTTTAGCACAGCAAATCGTTGCCGACGGTGAAGGCGCTCAGCGTGTCATTGAAATTGAAGTCCGCGGCGCCAAAACCGAATCCGCCGCAAAGAAAATCGCCGAGACAATTGCCACGTCTCCGCTCGTAAAAACAGCATTCGCCGGTGGCGACCCCAATTGGGGCCGCATCTTCGCTGCCGCCGGCCGTTCTGGCGTCAAGTTCGATCCGTCCCTCGTCGAAATCACTATGGCCGGAATAAAAGTCCTCAAGCGTGGCCAGCCGCTGGATTTCAACGAACGCGCCGCCAGCAATAAACTCCTCGCCGACCACGTCCCCATCATCGTCAATCTTCACGCCGGAAAATCCGTCGCCCGCTACTGGACTTGCGATTTCACCGCCGAATACGTCCGCATCAACGCCTCCTACCGCACTTAGGAATTCCTGATGGCATGGGCTTTAGCCTGTGCGCTCTTGCTTTTGTTGGGTGCGGCATCTTCTCTTTTCCAGGCCTACCCGCGTAAACTCCTTCCCGCGGAGGTGCCGCCCGCAACATGTCGAATCGTCTAAAGGGAAAAGTCGTCCTTGTGACCGGCGCTGCCCAAGGCATCGGCTTCGAGTGCGCGCATATGGCCGCTGCAGAAGGCGCTTCGGTTGTCCTCGGTGATATTCAAAATGCCCGCGGCGAAGATTCCGCGGCAAAAATACGCGCACAGAACGGCCAAGCGATATTTCAATATGCTGATTTAACTCAAGAATCCGATTGCGTAGCGCTCGTCGAAGCCGCAATTAAACATTTCGGCAGGCTCGACGGCCTCGTCAACAACGCCGGCTGGTTTCCTCGCGCGCGCCTCGAAGAAACCACCACCGACCTCTGGGAAAAAGTGATGCACGTAAATCTTCGCAGCGCGTTTTACGTCACCAAATTTGCCGTTCCTTGTATGCGCGAAATTGGCGGCGGCAGCATCGTCAATATGGGCTCCATCAACGGCATTCAAGGCTTGCCCAATCTCGTCGCCTACGCTGCTGCAAAAGGCGGTCTCCTCAGCATGACGCGCACTCTTGCCGGTGCGCTTGCGCAAGACCGAATTCGCGTCAACTACATCATTCCCGGGTGGATCGCCACCGAAGGCGAAATCAAAATTCAAAAAGGAGAAGGCCGCACCGCCGCCGACCTCGAAAAAGCCGGCGCTCGGCTTCCGCTCGGCCGCATGCAAACCGTGCAGGACGCAGCTTACGCCGCCATCTATCTCCTCAGCGACGAAGCAGCCCAAGTCACCGCCGCTGTCCTCAACGTGGATGCCGGCGGCTCCATGCTTCCCATTCAAACAAATCTATATCCCGGTTAGTTGACTCTCTCTTGTTTAGCACTAATATAAGTACAAGCTCCAGTACCGTCTAAGAGGCCTCATGCGTTTTGCTTTCGCCCTCTTTGCAATCGCCTTGTTTTCAAATGCAACCTTTGCTCAGGAAAAGTCCGATGGCCCAACTGACGAAAAAGCCAAGAAGACCTATGCCAACGCTCTTCAGGAAACAAAGTCACGCCGCAACTTGCCATTCGCCTTGGACGATTTCAAAAAAGCAGATAAACAGGATGGCGGCCACTGCAAAGCTTGCCAGCGCCAAATGATCAAATATGGGATTGAGCTTGGCGAATGGAAGACCGCGGAGCTTGCCGCGAACGAAATGATTGCCGATGCAAAGGAGCCAAAGGAAATCGCGCTCGCCCATTATCAATACGCAGTGGTCCTTGTAGATATGGGCAAGGAAAAGCATAAAGACGAAATGTTTTCACGCGCTCACGAGGAAATTGGCAAAGCCCTGGCCGCTGCGGCAAATTTTCCTGACGCCTTTTATCTTGACGGCGTGGCGCTCGCAAGTCTCACCCAGGACGACGCCGCTAAGGCCCGCTTTGAACAGTTTGTGAAAGCACGCCCAGCCGATGATCCCAGTCGCCAGCGTGCCGAGCGATTCATCATTCGCCCTGAACTGGTTCGGGCCAAACTCGTCCCGAATTTTAGCGTCACCACAATTGACGGCCGGAAAATCACCATGGACGATCTCCAAGGTAAAGTTGTCCTTCTTGATTTTTGGGCTACGTGGTGTGGCCCTTGTCGTGAAGCGTTACCTCACATTCAGCAAATCGCCAAGAAGTTCAAAGACGAACCTCTCGTAATCCTGAGTGTAAGCCTCGATACGAACGAACAAGCCTGGAAAGAGTTCGTTGATAAGCACGAAATGACCTGGCCGCAGTATCGCGATGGCGGATTTACCGGCCCGGTTGCAAAGATGTTTGGCGTGAACGCAATTCCCCACACATTCACTGTAGATGCCGATGGAGTCATGCAGGAAGAACATATTGGGGATGCTTCAATCGAAGGCAAGCTGAAGAAGTTGATTGCGCGCGCTCACGAATTGCAGCCGAAGCCGGCGGAGCCGGCCGCCTCAAAATAGCCGCAACCTGGTCCCTACTGTTCCCACTTCCAGTTTTCAAACTGTTGCCGCAATTCCGTCTTCTTGAATTTCCCCACACTCGTCCGCGGAATCGCCTCCACAAACACAATCGAATCCGGCAATTGCCATTTCGCAAAGCACTTCCCTAGAAATTCCCGCAACTCTTCTTTTGTCGCTTCATGTCCAGGCTTCAAGACCACCGCAGCCAGCGGCCGTTCTTGCCACTTCGGATGAGGTAGCCCCACCACGCACGCTTCTTTCACGGCAGGATGCCCCATCAAGCAATTTTCTAAATCCACCGAACTGATCCATTCGCCGCCCGACTTCACCAGATCCTTCGCGCGGTCAATCAACCGCACATACCCTTCATCATCCATCGTCGCTACGTCGCCCGTTCGAAACCATCCGTCGGGAGTCCAGCGGTGCGCTTGATCCGGCGCGTTGTAATAGTGCGACGCGATCCACGGCCCGCGAATTTCCAGCTCCCCGGCCGTTACACCGTCCCACGGACACTCCTCACCTGCTGGCGTCGGCTCGCCCGCCACAAAATCGGCACGCCGCATCACACGCAGCTCCACAAATGGACCTGCCCATCCTTGCTTGCACCGTGCTTCATATTGTTTTTCTTGGGGCCACTCTGTCATATGTCGCTTAAGCATTCCGAGCGTCGCCAGCGGCGTTGTCTCCGTCATTCCCCACAAATGAATCAAATGAATTCCAAAATTGTCTAACCCGCGAATCAATTGTTCCGGCGGAGCCGAGCCTCCACACGCCAGACGAATTGGCTTTGCGAATTTCCATCGTCCTGGATTTGCTTCCAGCGCTTGCAAAACTCCCAGCCAGACCGTTGGCACTCCTCCGGCAAACGTCACTTTTTCCTGCTCCATCAAATCCAGCACGCTCTCCGGATCCACGTTTGGCCCCGGCAAGACCAATCGTGCTCCCACCATCGCGCACGTATAAGGCAATCCCCAAGCATTCGCATGGAACATTGGCGCTACAGGCAGCACCGTATCTTGATGGCTCAGTCCCATCGAATCTGCCATCGCTTCCGCAAATGAGTGCAGCACCAGCGCGCGGTGTGAATAGATCACACCCTTCGAAAATCCAGTTGTTCCAGACGTAAAACACATCGCCGCACCGTCATCTTCGTCTACGCTTGGCAACGGCGTATAGGGCGGCGCGTTTGCAATCAACTCTTCGTAATTCAGGAATCCTTCCGGCACTTCGCCACCGCATCCATATGGCGCGACAATGATTTTTTCGAAGTTTACGCTCGATCTAAATTTCTCCAGCACTGGCAGCAACACATCATCAACGATCAGGAATCGGTCTTCTGCATGGTTCGCAATCGCCGCAATTTCTTGGGCATGCAGTCTCAAATTTAGCGTATGCAAAATTCCGCCAGCGCAGGGCACCGCGCAAAATGTTTCCAAATGTCCCGAGTGATTCCACATCATCGAAGCCACACGGTCGCCAGGCTTCATTCCGAGTTCGATCAAAGCCGAAGAAAGACGCCGCGCTCTCTGATAAACATTTCCCCAGCACGTCTGCTCAATCGAGCGGTCCGGCCGCCGCGACACTATTTCCACTCTTGGAAATATCTTGCTGTTGCGCTCGAAGACGTGCTGGAGCGTCAGCGGAAAATCCATCATCGTTCCGCGCATGGCTGCCTCGGATAAGCGAGCGTTGCGCGCATCCTAACACCAAATCTCGCGCGGTGCACTCAGCCGGCCCGTGCCTTTTCCAGGCCTGCCGCAACCAGAACCTCTTCCTCTCCGAGCGGTCTTTGCGAGGAGAACCTCTTCCTCTCCGAGCGGTCTTTGCGAGGAGAACCTCTTCCTCTCCGAGCGGTCTTTGCGAGGAGAACCTCTTCCTCTCCGAGCGGTCTTTGCGAGGAGAACCTCTTCCTCTCCGAGCGGTCTTTGCGAGGAGAACCTCTTCCTCTCCGAGCGGTCTTTGCGAGGAGAACCTCTTCCTCTCCGAGCGGTCTTTGCGAGGAGAATAATTCATTGCAAAACCCGTCAATTTCCGAGAGTATGCAACTGACCGCTGAAGGTAAGGGTCCGTCCCCGCGGTGGATAGGTTTGTCGTCTGCCCGTGATCGGTTGCTGTTTCTTCAGCGCGCTCCGCGACTGGTAAGTGGGTTCCGGGCAGAAGGAGTCGGTAAGTGAAGAAGCTCTATGTTGGTAATCTTCCGTTTTCCGCGACGGAAGATAGCCTGCACGAATACTTCGCGCAGGCGGGTGTAAATCCCTCCGCAGTAAATCTGATTCGCGACCGTTTCACAGGACAGTCCCGCGGCTTTGCCTTCGTTGAAATTGCCAATGACGAAGAAGCAGACCGCGCCGTCAATTCCTTGAACGGCCAGAATTTTGGAGGGCGCAATCTTGTGGTGAACGAAGCGCGTCCCCAAACCGAACGCGGCGGCGGCGGCCGGAGTGGTTACGGTGGTCGAGGCGGGCATGGAGGCGGTGGTGGCCGAGGCGGGGGTCGCGGTGGTGATCGTGGTGATCGCGGCGACCGCGGAGACAGAGGCGACCGCGGCAATCGCTGGTAGCTGAGGTTCTTAAGTCCAAGGGCGGGCCGTCCGGTTCGCCCAGTGTTACCCCTTTGAAAGGCGTTCGGCGGTACGTCTGTGCGTTGCCGCGCGCTTTTCCACGTTCCCTTGCTTGTAGCGAAATCTCTCGAGCGAAGTGGAATGGAGCCCTTGCTCTACAAGGGCGCGCGCATCATATCGCGCTTCGGCTTCGTCGAGTTCTTCGCTAGTCGCAAACAGCGCAGGCGATTTTGGCTGAAAAATCACGCAACAATCGTGGAATCTTTCCGCGGAAATTTCGTATGTTCCAATTTTTTGGGCGAGGTCCTGAATTTCGAGTTTGTCATCTCCGACAAGCGGTCGGTATAGCGGCAATCTCGTAACCGCTCCCACGGATAGCAAATTCTTTAGAGTCTGTGAAGCCACCTGCCCGAGGCTGTCACCCGTGACAAGCCCTTTCGATCTTTCTCGAAGAGCCAGCCGCTGCGCAATGCGGAGCATCAATCGCCGATAAAGCAGCGTCCGGTAGGATTCATCCGCATGTGCGACAATCTGCCGTTGCAACGGCTCGAACGGCACAAGATACAATTTCGCCGTTCCCTGCCACGGCGTCAATTTTTCCACCAGGCGACGCGCCACGTGAATCGAAGATCCGCCGGGTTCTGCTCCGCCTCCCCAAAAATGCACGAAGCTCAAATGCGCGCCGCGTTTCATCATTTTGTATGCAGCGACTGCCGAATCGAATCCTCCACTCAGCAAACATGTCAATCGCCCTGCAGTGTTCGGTGGCAATCCACCCGGACCAGCGATGCGCCGCGCGTAAATCAGAATCGGCCCACGCGTGACTTCGATCCGGCAAGTCAGCTCCGGCTTCTTTAAATCCACTCTTGGCGCGCGGTTTTCTGCTGCCAGACTGTCGTAGAGTTTGCCGCCCACCTCCCTCTCCAGAAACATGCCGTTGTGCGGAAATCGTTTATCGCTTCGCTTCGCTCGCACAGCAAAGGTCGCGAATTTCTCTGTGCGAATTTCCTCCCACGCCGCTTCGCAAATTGCGGGGAGCACTTCTTGAAAATCCCTGTGGCTCCATTCCACGCGCCGCGCGATCGCAAGATGTGAAATACCGAATACTTGCTTCAGTCGTTGAAGCGCTAGTTCCGTTTGCGCCGCATCTTCCAATTCGATCAGATACCGGTCGCCCGGCTGCGTGATTCGCACCACGCGGACCCCTTCGAGCGCGCGCCGCATGGCTTGCCGCAACTGGTGCAGAAAGAAAAGCCGGTTCCCGAGCTTCAGCCAAAGCTCGTGATAGTGCACGACAATATATGCAGATGAATCCATCTTCGCTTGGCGCGGTAAGCGAACTTTTGTAGTATAGCGCCACTTTCTCGGCTTCTATTTTGCGCCGCAAAAACGTGTGAATCCCAGCCGCGCGGGAGAACTTGCGCATTGTGGTCTTAGTTCCAAGGATCGGGGACCAACGCAACAAATACCCCCGTAACGTGTTTGAAACAGTAGTCGAGGAAAATACGCTGGGAGTGGAAATATATCGTATCGTCACCGCCAGCAGTTCAGTGCCTCCATGGCCGTTAACGGACACGGCCCAGGACAGTAGGAAGGCGAACCTTTTTGGGATTGGCAGCATCCAAAGTTTGCGGGTAAACGTCTTAACAAGTAAGGCGAAGGCGCACCAAACAAAGAAGTCAAACGCATGACCACTTGGCAAAAGCGCGACTGGCAACAATTCTACGAGATAGCTCGTCGTCCGTGGCGGCGTCATCGTCCGCCTCGTCCGGTCTATCCAACGGGCCTCAATCGAGTTTTGCCGGCGCAGGGTTTTAGTTTGTCTGAACTGGACGACGCAGGAGTAGATCTCGAACAAGCCGAAAAACTAGGCCTCCCCGTGGATGCTGGCCGCATCGGCGTATACGGCCCCAACGTTACCGTGCTACGCGACTTCGTCCGCACTTCCCACCGCCCCATTTGAAATGGCTGGATTTGTCGGGTTTCCTGAAACAGCGTAAACTAGCTATTTCGAGCGTGCCTTGTGGCCTCTCCTTTTAACATCATCTCCAACCCGCAAGCGCCGATAGTGCCTTTACCGGAGGCGCATCCGCGGCCGGACTGGCTCCGGGTGAAGTTCTTTGGCGGGGAGCGCTATCAGGAACTGAAGCGGACCATGCGCACGCTGGACCTGCATACGGTCTGCGAAAGCGCCCGCTGCCCGAACATGGGTGAATGTTGGGAACACGGCACGGCCACCTTCATGATCCTTGGCGATATTTGCACGCGCGCCTGCGGGTTCTGCGCCGTGCCCTCCGGCAAACCTGTCGGACCGCCGGATGAAGAAGAGCCATTTCGCGTGGCTGAAGCCGTAGCCCGTATGGGATTACGGTATGCCGTGGTCACGAGCGTAAACCGCGACGACCAGCCAGACGGCGGCTCGGAAATTTTTGCACGCACCATCATGGAAATTCGCAGGCGGGTTCCCGGCTGCAAAGTGGAAGTATTGATCCCTGATTTTCGCGGCAATTGGGACGCGCTCAATGCAGTCCTTGCCGTGAAACCAGACGTGCTGAATCACAATACGGAAACTGTGCCACGACTCTACCGCCAAGTGCGCAAAGGCGCGGTCTATGAACGGTCGCTGGAACTTTTGAAGCGTGCAAAGCAAACACATCCGGATGTTCCGACCAAAACGGGTTTGATGCTGGGACTCGGTGAAGAAAAATCCGAAGTGTTGGCTACGATGCACGAATTAGCCGAGCAGGGCACGGACATTCTTACACTCGGGCAATATCTGCAACCGACGCGCGAACATCTGCCGATCGTTCGCTACGTGCATCCCGACGAATTTGCGGAATACAAAGTCGCCGGCGAACGCATGGGCTTCAAGCACGTGGAATCCGGCCCGCTGGTGCGGTCCTCCTACCACGCCTTCGATCAGGCGGAATCGGCGATTAAGTAGGATGTTGAAGATCGGCCGCTACAACCAAAGAGGGCACTAGATATCGTGCCCCTACACGAAAAGGAAATTGGATTCCTCGTTCGCTGCGGCGGACTCGGAATGACTATCTTTTGGGTGAAGCAATTAATGCGGAGCGGCTGTTGCCCAGTCAGTGAATGGAACCGCTCGGCCGCCGCGGACAACCGTCGGAATCACGTGTGTAAATCCCTTGTGATCGCGCGCGGAATACCCGAGCTTCAGTTGCGGTCCAAGGCCCATATCGAAATCGTGCATGCTTTCGATGGCACGAATCAACCCATCGCGAGTGAGATCCTTTCCGGCACGCTTTAGACCTTCCACCATCACCATCGCGTCCACGAAGCCTTCGAGGCTGACGAAGTTGGGCGTTTCGTTCGGTGCAAACTTGCTCAATGTCCTGCGATAAAGCGCAACGCTTTTCAGGTCCGTCAGGTAATAGGGCGGCACGACCTGCGTGATGACCATGCCTTCCGCATCGGAACCGGCCAGCTTGATTAAATCATCTGTCCCTACGAAGGAAACCGTAACAAAGAGCGGATGCCAATTCTTTGCATGCGCCATCTTGATGATCGGCGCGACAGTGTTTGCAGGACCAACGATGACAACCGCGTCTGGTTGGGCAGCTTTCACACTGTCAATCGCGGCATCGGCTTGCGAAGTTTGGCGCGGGTAAGAACCAACTGCCACCGGCTGCGAACCGTGTTCTTTCAGCGTGCTCTTCACTCCATCGAGCACGGCGGCGCCAAACGCGTCATCGGGATGGATAACACCTATTTTCTTGAAACCGAGCGTTTTCCAAAGCCCGTCTACTTGTTCCTTGGTTTCGTCGGCATAGCCAGCGCGTACGTTGATGACCCAATGACGAAACGGCGTGTACAAAGCTTGCGCACCGGTAAAGAGCCCAACGAGAGGAACCTTGTTCGACTCTGCGAGTGGAACGTATTTCACGCCAGTTGGAGTTCCGACGAAAAAGCCCATCGCGAAGACTCCCTGCTTTTGCAGGTGATCGAAACAGGCTTCTGCTTTTGCAGGATCATAGCTGTCGTCGGAAGAAACCAGACGAAGCTTTCGCCCGTGAACGCCGCCTTCCGCGTTTACAGACTCAAAGTACGCTTTTGCGCCGGCGACGGTTTGCGTGCCCAGGAATTGAGATGGTCCTTCCAGCGCGGAACACGAGCCGATGGTGATTTCCTTATCAGAAACTCCGGGCGTGGATTGCGATAAGGCTTCACGTCCAGAAACGACTGAAAAAACAAACATCAACAAGGCCGCGGGGGTGAAGCGCAGCAGCACTTTCATTTTTCGATCTCCATGAAATCGGCGAGCGAGATCCCAAGTAGTGCCTTAAATAATTTATGCGCCGGAAAGGAAGGCCAGTCAATTCAAGCGTCGAGGCATGCGCCGAAGAGATTACGGCGCCAAATCGTCACGTAGATGCAAGATTACGACTTTGCTTTGGCGCCGAAAATGGCGAGCCCAATGCCTGCCGCGAGTAGCAGGATGGAGAGTGGGAGCGGCACTTCCGCTGTTTTCTGGCGCGTAATGTTGGCTTGAACGCTGCCGATTTTGGCGACTTCTTCTGTGGAGTTATAAGTGAAGCGAGGATGAACGAGACCGATAACTCCGGCAAGTATCATGAGAATGCCGAGCACCAGAATGAAGCGCTTCATGGCCTGAAACCCTATCACAGTTAGGGAGTGAAAGGGTATGGCGGGCTGCTGAGGGGGCGAGCTTAAACAAAAGGGGCGGACCGAGGTCCGCCCGCACAAGATACTGATGATGTAAGGAGTTAGGAACGAGCTGCGGCTGCTGCAGCTTTTTCCGCTTTCTTGGCGGCTTTGGCAGCCGTGGAAGCCTTGCGGCGCCGCTTGGTCTTGGGAGGAACCGCTGGAGCTTCGCCGATAAGTTCCGCGGTCATAATGCTGGTGACGAAAAGTTTTGCTCCGTGGTCGTCGAAATCAACGGAAGTGCGCTCCGCATCGGACGCAGTAACAATTCCGAGTCCGTATACTTCGTGCTTGATGGTCTGGCCTTCCTGCATTACTTGCACCGTATCCTCCTTGGTACTGCTGGGGGTATCGATTCTTGATACCCCTCGGACCACTCGCTTGTATTGCCTCAAAAAACCTATCTGAATTAAAGGCTGGTCACGTTCTCTGCTTGAAGGCCCTTGGGACCCTTCTTCACTTCGAATTCAACTGCTTGGCCTTCGTTGAGGGACTTGTAGCCATCCATCATGATTGCGGAGAAGTGCACAAAAACATCTTCCCCGGTCTGACGCTGGATGAAACCATAGCCCTTCGAAGCATTGAACCACTTCACTGTGCCTTGTTCCTTCACTTCGCATTCCCCTCGTGCGTGGCGCGGCGGATGCCGTGCCAACCTGAAATTGCTTTGCTGTCTTGGTCGTCCGTGCGCCGGGATCCGTCAACTGGCAGTCAGCTTACGGGGAAGGGCCGTGACCTCTTCTTGCTGACAAAACTGCCACAAAGCGTTGAGCTTGCAGCCTTTTGCGCCCACAAAAAGGTAGTACAAGAACAACAAATGCTGACCAGAAGAGTACCACAAAACGGGGGCAAAGTCCACGGGTTCCGGGAGAGGATCGACGATTTAAGATAATGAAAACAAAGCAGTTATAGGGCTATGGGCGCGTGTGCCTAATCCAGGGCTTCGGGATGAAGGCTAGCACCAGGGCCTCCCGAAGCCTTTTTTTCCCAGTATTTTTTCACCCAAGCCTCCCAACTCTTGCCGGCAGCAGGATCTCGACCTGAAAAAGCGAGCGCGGCAATGTCCGAGTAGGCAATTTTCAGGCGGGCGGAGCCGTCTTTTGGCATTACGCGGACAAAAGATGATTGAAGAGTGGATCCTGTAGTGCGATCGAAGATGTAACCGTCGAGTTTTGAGCCATCTTTGCGAGTGAGGGTGACGTCACCGCGGTAATCGAATGCTTTTTCGAGAGCTTCCCTGAGTTCGGACTCGGTTGCGAGTTCCGGAATCCAGCCTTCGACGGTTTCGCGTTGGCGGCCTGGCGCGACCTCGAGCTGATCGGGATCGAATTTGCCCACGCCGGGCTCGACGTGCGGGTTCATGTGCTGGGGAATGCTCATGCGCGGGTTTCTTCCATCTGGGACTTTGGCGCTTCGATCTGCACGAGCGGATTGAAGGCGTGGACGGGCTTTACAGGCTCGTTTAGCAAGGTGAGTGCATCCGGATCTTTGTAAACACCATCCAAAGCAGCCTTAATGTATTGCCAGAGGCCGCCTATACCGCTGAAAGTGTGATCAACGGCGCTGGCTTCATATCCGCTGTGCACCATGCAGTTAGCGCACTTTTGATTGCCGGATTCCGTGCCGTAATTCTGCCATTCGGTGGAATCGAGCAATTCCTGGAACGTGTCAGCGTAGCCGTCCTGCAAGAGGTAGCAGGGCTTCTGCCATCCAAAAATGTTGTAGGTAGGCATGCCCCAGGGAGTGCAGGCGTAGTTGCGCTTTCCCATAAGCATTTCAAGGAAAAGCACGGACTGATTAAATTGCCAGGATTTCTTGCGATTGGAGAGAATCGCGCGGAACAGGCGGCGCGTACGCGCTTTTCCGAGGAAATGCTTTTGATCAGGCGCCTTTTCGTAGGAATAGCCTGGCGAAAGCATCATGCCTTCGACACCCAGCTCCATCATCTCGTCAAAGAAGGCTCGAACGCTTTTAGGATCGGCGCCATCGAAAAGCGTGGTGTTTGTCGTGACGCGGAAACCGCGCTTTATGGCTTCACGAATACCTTCGATTGCCTGGTCATATCCGCCTTCACGGCATACGGAAAAGTCGTGATGGTCGCGCTGGCCGTCAACATGGACGGAAAATGTCAGATATTTGCTGGGTTTGAAGAGGTCGAGCTTTTCTTTCAGCAAAAGTGCGTTCGTGCACAGGTATATATACTTTTTGCGGGCGACGAGGCCTTCGACAATTTTGTCGATTTGTGAATGCATGAGTGGTTCGCCGCCCGGTATGGAAACCATGGGCGTGCCGCACTCATCCACGGCTTTGAAGCACTCTTCGGGAGTCAACTCCTGCTTGAGAATGTGGGCGGGGTACTGAATCTTTCCGCAGCCTGCGCATGCCAGATTGCAGCGGAAAAGTGGCTCAAGCATCAGGACAAATGGATAGCGCTTGCGCCCTGCAAGCTTCTGCTTGAGGACGTACGTCGCGACAGTCCAAGCCTGCGAAACCGGTACCGGCATCTTTACCCCAAAGGTTCAAATTGGACAGGGAAACCAGCGGCTCCCCCAGCCTTTTCTATTGTAACCGATAAAAGCGCGAATCGATTTGGGAGCTTTTATTTGGATGCGTCGCGAGTTTCCATCGTCTCAACGAAAGAATGGAACCGGTTTTGCACCTGTCCTGGAGCATGGAACAGGAGATTGAATTGAGTTTGCCGCCAAGAGCGGCGACTTTGGCGTACCATCGGCGTGATTCTCCCATGCAGAGATCGAATTTAGTCAGTTTGCTTGAGTGCTTCTCGAGGTTTGGCGGCGATGCGGCCGTCGTTCAGAGGCGCGGGTACCGGCGGGAAAAGCGGACATATGTCGAACTCTATTGCCATGCCATCTTTTGGAGCAATGCGCTGGGAGGAAGGGGAATTGAGACCGGCGATCGAGTGCTCTTGTGGGGAGTGAACTCAGCTGAATGGATCAGCTGCTTTTGGGGAATTCAATTGCGCGGAGCGATTGCGGTGCCGATAGATGCAGGTGCGAGTCTGGCGTTTGTTAAGAAGACAGTGGGCGATGCAGGAGTGAAGCTGATTTTGCGGGACCGTGAACTGCCGGAACTGGATGGAGTCCCATCGTTGATCCTAAATGATTTAAAGGGCATACCCGCACTCTCTCGGACGGAAAACTACGCCGTGGATCCTGGAGATCATTCTCAAAGGAATGCGATTGCCGAAATTCTCTATACGTCGGGGACGACGGCAGAGCCGCGTGGGGTTGTTTTGTCGCATGGAAATTTTCTGGCGAATCTGGAGCCGATTGAAAAGGGCATCGAAGAGTACAGGAAATACGAACGGTGGATGCATCCAATGCGATTTGTATCGCTGGTGCCGCTAAGCCATGTATTTGGACAGTTCATGACGCTGTTCGTGCCGCCGTTGCTGGGCGCTACTGTAGTGTTCGAGCCCGGGAACAATCCTTCTGAAATCTTGAGAACGATCAAAAAAGAAAAAGCGACGGCTTTAATCGTTGTGCCACGAATGCTGGATGCATTGCGCGGAGCGATTGAACGTGAGATTGCAGCGCGCGGATGGCAAGAGTGGTTAGAACGCGCCAAGGCGAAAGCGGAGGGCCAAACATTTTGGAAGCGCGCGTGGATTTTCAGGCGAATTCATAAGATGTTCGGATGGAAATTCTGGGCGTTCATTTGTGGAGGCGCGGCACTTTCTGGGGAGACGGAATTATTTTTCAAGAAGATGGGATTCGCCGTGGTGCAGGGCTATGGAATGACCGAGACCGCGTCGCTGATTAGCCTGAACCATCCATTCCGCGCGGCGGAAGGCAGCGTCGGGAAGATCCTGCCTGGGCGCGAATTCAAACTTGGGGAAGATGGCGAGATTTTGGTGCGTGGAGAAAATGTCTCTGCGGGCTACTGGGAACATGGAGAAATGCGCGCCGCGAAAAATTCGGAGTGGCTGCGAACGGGTGACATCGGCGAATTCGATGCCGAGGGGAATTTACGATTTCGCGGCCGGAAGAAAAATGTGATTGTGACGCCGGCGGGCCTCAATATTTTTCCGGAAGATATCGAGAAGCAATTGAAAGCAAGGCCAGAGGTGGAGGACTGCGTCGTACTTCCATTGCAGAGCGGTAGCGATCAAGAACCGTGCGCCGTGCTGCTCTTAAAGCCTGGAACAAACAGTGCAGACAGCGTAATTGAATTGGCAAATCGAGAGTTGGCGGAATATCAACGAATACGAAAGTGGGTGCCTTGGCCGGATGTGGACCTTCCAAGGACTTCCACAGGAAAGGTAAAGCAGGAGGCGATTGTGGGGCGGCTTCCTGAACTACTTGAACCCGGAAAGAGAGCTAACGAAAACAATTTCTTGGCAGAACTCGGGATTTCCGTCCCGCAAGGAAGGCTCGAAGAACTGGGTTCGCTGGACCGCGTTGAGCTCTTGTCCGCAATTGAGCAGCGATACGGCGTAGAGCTGAATGAAACCTCGTTTTCAGAAGCGCGGACTGCGGAAGACTTGCAGCGCCTACTGGGGCAGCCGCCATCGAAGCGAACCGATTACAAGTATCCACGGTGGACGCAGTGGGAACCAGTCCGATGGTTCCGGTTGCTGATTTATTACGCGCTGGTGTGGCCGGCGACGAAAATTTTGGGGCATCCGCGAGTTGTTGGACGAGAGAATTTGAAAGACCTGCAAGGGCCGGTGATTATCGTTTCAAATCATATTACCCGTCGAGCGGATATCGGCCTGATCTTGATGGCGCTGCCGTTGCGGTTCGGGCATCGGCTGGCGACTGCAATGGGCGGCGAAACTCTCCTGCGAATGCGCCAGCCTCCACGGGAATGGTTCTTTGTAAAGCGCTGGTCGCATCAGATGGGATATCTTCTGGTGACCACACTTTTCAATGTGTTCCCCTTGCCGCAATTTTCGGGCTTTCGCGAAAGCTTTCGCTTTGCGGGAGAATCTGCGGATCGCGGCTACAGCGTGCTGATATTTCCGGAGGGGGAAGTAAATAACTCCGAAGACGGCAAGATGGCGCAGTTTCAGCCTGGCATCGGCGTGTTGGCACAAAATCTGCAGTTGCCGATTGTTCCGATGCGGCTAGATGGAGTGTGGGGCATGAAGCGTGAGGGGCGAAGGCTGGCCCATCGCGGAGAGATTACGATTTATATCGGAAAGCCAGTTTCATTTCCGCAAGATAGCTCACCAGAATCGATTGCGGGGCAATTACACGAAGCAGTTGCCGGCTTGTGAATTAAGCGGTTACGCGAGCCCTTTACACAAAAAAATCACGGCTTGCGGATTGTCGTTGTAGCGGGGACAAGGATCGTAGTCATTTTTCTGATAGAGGCGAATGGCGGTGTCCATGCCAGCAGCGGAGTCCAGATAGAGCCACTTATAGCCTGAGGCAATTGCGAAAGATTCGAGCGCATTCAGCAATGCTTGGGCGATACCGAAGCCGCGGAAGGTTGGCTGGACGTACATGCGCTTGATTTCGCCACTGTGCTCGTCCGGATTCCACTCGCGCAGTGCGATGCATCCAACGATTTTTTCTTCGCTCTTTGCCGGTACGCAGGCCAGCCATATGCCGGAACGATCGCCAAAGTAGGCTGCGCGGAATTCTTCTTTAGATTCGCGCGCGACGACTTCCGCCACTTCGTAGTATTCCGTGACGATGCGATACGCAGCGTCCAGTTCAGCGAGCGCAGCTTTTCTAATGGAGTAGTCTGCCATGATTTGATCGCCCCCCAGTCTGCGCCGGATTGTCTAACCGGGAAGCGCCAAATTGGCCAGATTGTTAAAGTTACAAAAAGACTGGTTGCTCATTTCGTGGCGTCGGCGGAAATGCAAAATGCGTGTTGCCTGCAGCTCGTTGCGTTCTGTGGCAAAATGGAGAGTTGGAAGGCTGACCCCATGGCACACCGGACAACGCTGGAAGCAGATCGCGCCGCGAAACCCGCAAAAGCTCAAAAGAAGGCCGCAAACGGAGCGGAGCGGGAGCGTATTTTTGAGGCGTTTCGCCGTTGGGGTTATTTGCAGGCGAACCTTGACCCTCTCGGATTTCTGAAGCCCCTTTCCTCGCCCGACCTTGATTTTTCCGGAGAGATTGCGGAAGAAGCGCGCGCTCACTACTGCGGAACGATCGGTGTAGATTTCATGCATTTGGGTCAGCCAGAGCGCCGCCGCTGGATTGCCGAGCGAATGGAAGCGGAGCCTGACCCTGTGGATCAGCAAAGAATTTTGGAACGGCTCGTGCGCGCGGATCTTTTTGAAAACGTTTTGCAGGCACGATACCTAGGTACAAAGCGATTTTCGCTTGAGGGCAACACATCGCTAATTCCATTGCTGGACGCCATGCTGGATACGGCTGGAGAGCATGGTGCAGTGGAGTGCGTAATGGCGATGAGCCATCGGGGTCGCCTTAATGTGATGGTGCATACGGCGTGCAAGACGCCACACGAGGTGGTTGCAGGATTTGAAGATGTGGATCCGCGCAGTGTTCTGGGTGCTGGCGACGTGAAGTACCACATAGGTGCGACAGGAGTTTATAAAACAACCGAAGGCAGAGAGATCGAGATTCACCTGGTCTCGAACCCCAGCCACCTGGAAGCAGTTGACCCGGTGGCCATGGGCCGAGTACGCGCGAAGCTGACGCGCTTTGAAGGCGGCTTCGATCGCGACGTAACGAACAAAGTTGTTCCAATCATCATGCATGGCGATGCCGCGTTTGCCGGGCAAGGCATTTGGGCAGAAACAATGAATCTCGCTGACCTCGACGCATATACGGTCGGCGGGAGCATTCATATCATTGTGAACAATTTGATTGGTTTTACGACGCGCCCGATTCAGGAGCACTCTTCGCGATTTGCAGCAGACCTCGCCAAGCGTCAGAACATTCCGATTTTTCACGTGAATGCAGAAGATCCAGATGCCGTGGTGCGGGTTGGCCGGATGGCTGCGGAGTACCGCGCGACGTTTGGAAGCGACGTTGTAGTGGACTTGATTGGCTATCGTCGGCACGGCCACAGCGAAGTTGACGATCCCACCATTACCCAGCCGCTCCTCTACGAGAAGATTAAGAATCATCCCCAGCTTTGGAAGATTTATGCGGAACGCACAGGGATTGATGCAACTGCGACTATTGATGCAGTGCGCGCCGAGTACGAAACCGAGCAAGTGAAAGCCGGACAGCTAAAGAAGATTCCACACTTGCGCCAGTTGCCCAAATACTGGTCTGCGTATCACCGCGGCGCGTTTAAGCCAGAGTACGACGTCGAGACGGGGCTCTCGCTTGAGAAGCTGGGCGAAATCACCGATGCCCTAGTGCAGGTTCCAGAAGGCTTTCACGTCCATCCCAAGATTGCAAAGCTGCTCGAACAACGCGCAGAGATGGGTCACGGCAAACGCGCTTTGGACTACGGATTTGCTGAAGCGCTTGCGTTTGGTTCGCTGCTGCAGGAGGGCACGCCCCTTCGCTTAACGGGTCAGGATTCGCAACGAGGCACATTCAACCAGCGCCATGCGGTGCTGATTGATACGGTGAACGAGTGGGAGCATGTTCCCCTGGCTGCGATTGCCAGTGCTTCGCAAGGCAAGCCGTTCTGCGAAATTCACAACTCATCGCTTTCCGAAGCGGGTTGCCTCGGGTTCGAATACGGGTTCAGCCGCGACTTTCCCGAAGCACTGGTTCTCTGGGAAGCGCAGTTCGGCGATTTTGCGAATGGCGCGCAAGTGATCATCGATCAGTTCATCAGCGCGGGCGAAGACAAATGGGATTTGCCTGCCGGCATCGTGATGTTGCTTCCGCACGGTTATGAAGGTCAGGGCCCCGAACATTCGAGCGCGCGGCTCGAACGATATTTGCAATTGGCAGCCGAAGAAAATATTCAGGTGTGCCAGCCATCAACCGCAGCGCAGTATTTCCATATGCTTCGAAGGCAAGCACGCCGGCCGTGGCGCAAGCCGCTCGTCGTGTTCACTCCGAAAAGCATGCTGCGCCATCCAGACGCGAGCTCTTCAATCGCAGAATTGACACAGCCAAAGTTCCTGCAAGTAGTCCCGGACCGGGAAGTTACCGACGCAAAGCGCGTCTTGATCGCGAGCGGCAAAGTCGGCCACGAACTGCGGGCAGAACGCCGCAAGCGGAAAGACACAAGCACCGCGATCCTATTCCTTGATCAGCTGTATCCGATGCCAAAGGGCGAGATTAACGCAGCTTTGGATGCCCATCCGAATGCCCGCGAAATCGTCTGGGTGCAAGAAGAGCCGCGCAATATGGGTCCTTTCTTTTACGTAATGCCTCGATTGACGCAAATTGCTCAATCACGTGGACTTAGCATTCGATCCGTGAAGCGGTCGGCAAGCGCGAGTCCCGCGACAGGCTCAGCCAAGGCGCACGAACTCGAACAAAAAACACTTCTTTCGCTCGCTTTTACAACGACAGCTGCCCAATAACGCTGAGAGGCACAGGCTTGCCCTCGGTACTTTTGTTCATGATTCATTCATATTTGCGTAAATCGCCTGTTATCGAAGGTTTGCAATACTTTCCCTCGTGTTAAGAAACATTCATGGCACTACCGGAAGTTCGACCACCTATCGGAACAACAATCCTTACGATACACTGACCCCAAGCCGGCAGGTGGTTCGCCCAAGTCACTTCCCGGGTGACCGCAAAGCGGTTCAAATGAAAAAGATTCTAATTATTGAAGATGACCGCGATATCGTCGAGCTAGTCCGCTATAACCTCGCGAATGAAGGGTTTCAGGTTTCCTCCTCCCATGATGGAGCGACAGGCTTGAGCACCCTCAAGAAGACGCCCCCAGATTTGTTACTTCTCGATCTCATGCTTCCCAAACTCTCCGGCCTGGATATTTGCCGCGAGGTTCGGAAAGATGACTCGATGAATCGTCTTCCGATTTTAATGCTGACTGCGCGCGGCGAAGAAGCCGACCGCGTGGTTGGACTAGAGATGGGTGCGGACGACTACGTCACCAAACCGTTCAGCCCGCGTGAATTGATTGCGCGCGTCAAGGCACTCTTGCGACGTGCCGAGCCGCCGGCGGATTCGCCGCGAACGATTGAAGTGGGCAAGCTGGCGATTGATCCTGCGTCGTATCGAGTAAGTCATTCGGGCAAGCCCGTTCCACTCAGCACGCTAGAATTCCGGCTGCTCTACTATCTTGCTTCGCGTCCGAACCGTGTATTTACCAGGGATCAGCTTTTAGATGCCGTTTGGGGCACGGATCGCTTTGTGACACCACGCAGCGTGGACGTTTACGTGCGGCGACTGCGGGAAAAAATAGAAAGCGATCCGGAAAATCCCATTCACCTGAAGACTGTTCGTGGCGCGGGGTACTTGTTCGAAACCCGTGCGGCTTAACCTCTTCTGGAAACTCGCCCTGACGTTCCTTGCGCTGCTGTTCGTTGCGCTCTTGGGCATTGATATTTCCGCTGAACGCGCGTTGCGGCGCGATTATCAGCGCGCCTCGATCGAACAGCTAAAAGCGATTGCTGCCGTTGGCCGGAACGAAGTCCCCACGCTTACTGCCTTGCCGCCCTACAAAACAGAAGAAATAGAAGGTTTGCATGCGTGGGTCATGCGAATGCAGTCGAGTGGAGTGCGTGTCACGGTTATCACATCTCAAGGGCTTGTGCTTATGGACTCGCAGTCTGATCCGCAGACGATGGAGAATCACTCCACTCGGCCGGAAGTGAGTGATGCACTTGCCAGAGGTGAAGGGCATTCCATTCGCCATAGCGTAACAATCAATCACGATCTTCTTTACTACGCAGTACGCCAGCAAACGCAAGCAGGGCAGCCGATAATTTTGCGATTCGCGCTAGCACTGGACACAGTTACAACTGTTGTGACCGAATTTCGTAAGACCCTGTTGCTAGCCTCTATTTTGCTACTTACGATTCTCGGTACCATAACTTTGCTTGTGTCCCGAAGGTTTACGAATCGGGTGGATCGTCTGACCGCATTTTCAAAACGCGTTGCCGAGGGCGACTTCCATGCCGAGCCGTCTGGCAATTCCGGAGACGCACTCGATTCCTTGGGTTCCTCGCTGAATCAGACGGCTTCACGCTTAAACCAGATGATTCGCGCGGTTACGGAAGAAAGAAATCTTTCTTCTGCAATTCTGGGCAGCATGGTGGAAGGGGTCGCGGTAGTAAACGCACAGGAACGCGTCCTTTTTTCAAACCCAAGCTTTGCTTCTATTCTTGGATTGGATGTTCCCCCTCAGCCCGGAAGCGGTTTGGTGGAGGTGGTGCGCCAGACGGAGTTAATTGAAGCCGTGCGGAAGGTGCTCGGAGGAGAGCAGCGCGTCGAATCCGAAATTGTTACCGGCACACTTCGGCAACATTTCTTTGCGGCAACCGTAGCGGCAGTCCATGCTGCACAAGCGAACGGAGCCGTGATCGTGTTGCACGACATTACAGACCTGCGAAAGCTCGAAAGAGTGCGGCGGGATTTCGTTGCCAATGTCTCTCATGAATTTCGCACGCCGCTAACTGCAATCCAGGGATTTTCTGAAACCCTGTTGGCCGGTGCGATGAACGACCCGCAGAATCGCGACCGTTTTCTGGGAATAATTGTTGAACATTCTAGACGTCTCGCGCGGCTGACCGAAGATCTGCTGATGCTGTCCAAAATGGACGCGGACCGGCTCGAGCTGGAGCTCCGGCGGCTTCCGGTTGAGCAACTGATTTCCAGTTGTATCGAAACTTCCCAGCCCCGAGCCGTTGATAAAAACTTGCGCCTATCCGTAAACCTGGCGAAAAACATTCCAGACATTGCAGGGGATCGACGCCGGCTGACAGAGGTCCTGCAAAACCTCCTCGACAACGCAATTCAGTACACGCCTTCTGGCGGAGAGATCAAGGTCACCTCAGAGGTTAAAGACGCGGAAGTTGTGATTACCGTTTCGGACACAGGAATCGGCATTCCGGAAGCGGATCAGTCTCGCATCTTCGAGCGCTTCTATCGTGTAGATGTGGCGCGTTCCCGTGAGGTAGGTGGCACCGGGTTAGGGCTCTCCATCGCGAAGCACTTGATGGAAGCGCACGGCGGCAAACTGTGGGTTGAAAGCGAAGTCGGCCACGGGTCGCAATTCCACTTTTCTGTCCCGATTTTTGATGCAGAACGTTTCGTGCCTCGTTCCCGCGGGGTTAACGGGCGCAACTGAAATATTTCCGTTTGTTCATCCCTGTTTGAATTTCTTGTAACCGTTGCTCGATAAGCTATGGAAAAGCCGGAGGGGTGTGCAATTTCCCGGTGCGTGAGGAGAGTGAATGGCCGCTGCCACGTCGTCACTTACGGAAGCAGTCCTGTACGACACGCTAGTGAACTATCTGATTTCCATGGCACGCACCGTTGAAAGTGCCATGAACCGGGCGCTGGATGCCATCGTCAGCCTGGAGAATCCGCGAACCGCTGCGCTTCCTAGTGAGGTATTTCTTCTCGAACCCCGTATCAACGAAATGGAGATCGTTATTGACGAACATGCGGTGCGGCTTTTGCGCCGTGGTTCCTATTCGGACGATGAATTGCGGCTAATCGTCTCCGCTCTGAAGATCACCAATGACCTGGAACGCATCGGCGACTTGGCGGTGAATCTTGCACAACGCGCGACTACCCTTCGCGAAATGCCCGGTGCGCAATTGCCGGAAGAGCTCGCGCCTATGGCTGCTGCCGTCCGCGCAATGGTCAGCAAGAGTCTGGGCTCCTTGATTTTTCGAAATGCAGACATGGCTACGCAAGTCTTGGAAAGTGACGACGTTGTTGACAAATATCGAGACACGATTTTTGAAAAGCTGATGGAGAACATGACGCAGCAGGCATCTCTTGTCAGTTCCGGACTTCAGTTTGTGCTTGCAACCCGTCACCTTGAACGGATCGCCGACCACGCGACCAATATTGCCGAGGACATCATTTATTGGGTTCGCGGACTGGATGTACGCCACGGACGTGGCCATGTGGTTAGTCCGGACGTTCGAGTGGAAGAAAAAGAAGGCGTGCCAAGCATTACGGAGAATTCATATGAGCTTCATTCCCGTGTGAATATGCCCGGAGATCCTAAGCTAGCTTGAACTTCTGTGAAGTAACCTACCTCGGGGATCGGCGCACCCCTGGCGGCGATCCCCATCTCCTCCCGTCACATTTCCTTAACTTTTTAGAAATAGGCACGTTAAAGCATTTCCCGGGTTAGCGGGCCTGGCACACGGATTTATTTAACTATGAATGATTTGTAACACAGCTGTAACAAGCTCAACCGAGACTTAAGCAGGGTCAATCACTAAAATTTCGTGTGGAGAATAATCAATGAAACGTCTTACTGGAGTGCTCCTGGTTGTTCTCGCCGTGGGCGGAATCGACCTGGCGCAGAACGCACTCTCGATAAACGGTGCGGGCGCTACTTTCCCGTACCCAATGTATTCAAAATGGTTTGACGAATATCACAAGAAGTTTAGCAACATTCAGATTAACTACCAGTCGATTGGATCCGGTGGTGGTATTAAGCAGGTGACGGAAGGAACTGTTGATTTTGGAGCTTCAGACGGTCCGATGAATGATGACCAGCTTAAGGCTTACCAAGACAAGCACGGCTACCCCATTTTGCATTTTCCCACCGTTCTAGGTGCGGACGTACTCACCTACAACATCCCTGGTATCAGCGCAGAACTGAATTTCACCCCAGAGGCTATTTCCGGCATTTTCCTTGGCAAAATCACGAAGTGGAATGATCCGGCGATAGCGGGTCCAAACAAGGGCGTGAATCTGCCAGCGAGCGATATCGTTGTGGTGCACCGTTCAGATGGTAGCGGCACGACATACATCTGGACCGACTATCTATCGAAGGTCAGCCCCGAATGGAAGGATAAGGTTGGCAAAGGCACATCCGTGAATTGGCCGGTGGGACTGGGCGGCAAGGGTAACGAAGGTGTTTCGGGTCTTGTTAAACAAACGCCAGGCTCCGTCGGCTACGTGGAACTGATTTACGCGATTCAGAACAATATGCCCTATGGCCGCGTCAAGAATTCAAGTGGCGCGTTCATTAAGGCGGATCTCGCCGGAGTTACCGCCGCTGCCGCGGGAGCTGCAAAGGAAATCCCGGACGACTTCCGCGTTTCCATCACCAATGCCCCAGGCAAGACTGCCTATCCCATTTCGAGCTTCACGTGGCTGCTCGTTCCCAGCAAGTTCTCTGACTCCGCGAAGCGTGACGCTCTCAAGGGGTTCGTGAAGTGGATGCTAGGCGACGGCCAGAATAGCGTTGAAGCCCTGTCCTACGCGAAACTTCCCAAGGAAGTTGTCGCGAAGGAACTGAAGGCTGTTGACCGCATCCAATAAAGACACCTGTGGCTACTTCAATCACTACTGTGCCAGGCGCGGGCCCGATATCGGGCTCGCGTTCTTTTCTGCGCAAGTTGCGTGAAGGCGATGAAATCGCACGCATCATCACATTTCTATTCGCTGCTTCTGTTGTTCTGGTGACATTGATTCTTGTTTGGGAGTTGTGGCAGGGCTCGGTCTTGCCGCGTCACAAATTCGGCTTCCAGTTTTTCTTCACTCGCGTTTGGGATCCCATTGCCGAAGATTTTGGGGCTTTGCCTTTCATCTATGGAACTCTTGTGACCTCTGCAGTTTCCCTTCTGATTGCGGTCCCACTGGGATTGGGAGCAGCTATTTTTCTTGCAGAATTGGCACCTCAGAAAATTTCGGATACGCTTCAATTTTTTATCGACCTTCTGGCGGCCGTACCGAGCGTGATTTACGGGTTACTTGGCGTATTCATCGTTATACCTTTGATGCGGGAGTACATTCAGCCAGCTTTGAAGCATTCGCTTGGTTTTCTTCCGTTCTTTCAGGGCCCAGCATATGGCGTCGGTTTTCTGACGGCTGGCGTAGTAATGGCTATCATGGTCATTCCGTACATTATTTCGGTTTCACGCGAAGTTCTGCTGTCGGTTCCGCGCGATCAGCGCGAAGCAGCGCTGGCTCTCGGCTCAACACGCTGGGAATCAACGTGGAAAGTCGTGGTACCGTTCGCACGCACAGGCATCATGGGCTCCATATTCCTGGCATTGGCGCGCGCCCTTGGGGAAACCATGGCCGTCACAATGGTCATTGGCAATACCCCAACCATCAGTGCTTCTCTTTTCTCTCCGGGCTATTCCATTGCCGCCGTCATTGCCAATGAATTTACGGAAGCTACCGGGGACGTCTATTTGCAAGCCCTCATTGAACTCGGCCTCGTACTCTTCCTTCTCACCTTCATCCTGAACGGCCTTGCACGCTTGCTGATTGTTCTCACCAGCAGGCGCGGTGGCGGAATGGGGCACGCATGAACGCGCGCCTTCGCTGGAGGAAATTGCTAAGCGGTTTCATGCTGAGTGTGACTGGCGTGTGTGCCATCGTAGCGGTTTCTGTTTTGTTCTTTATCCTTGGCTATCTTGTCTTTCACGGCGGCAGCTCCATCAATTGGGCATTCTTCACAAAATTGCCGACTCCAGTTGGTGAAACAGGCGGTGGCATGGCAAATGCCATTGTTGGCACAGCTAAGTTGCTGTTACTCGCAGTCCTGGTTGGAGTTCCGATTGGTTTTCTCGGCGCCATATATCTCGCCGAATTCAGCGGGAATGGAATGATCGCATTCGTGGTGCGCTACTCCGCGGACCTATTGAATGGTGTGCCTTCCATCGTTATCGGAATTTTTGCCTATACATTGCTCGTACTTCCTTTCAAACACTTTTCCACTATTGCCGGCGGTTTCGCATTAGGACTCATGATGGTCCCGATCACTCTTCGCAGTGCGGAAGAGTTCTTAAGAGCCGTACCAAAGGCGTTACGGGAAGGGGCGATGGCGCTTGGGGCTAGCAAGACCAGAATGATTGCAACCGTGGTGGTTCCAGCCGCATATCGTGGCATTATGACCGCGGTTCTGCTTGCATTGGCACGCGTAGCTGGGGAAACGGCGCCCTTGCTTTTCACTGCATTCAGCAACCGGTTTTGGAGCCACGGCTGGAATGAGCCCATAGCCTCACTTCCTGTCATGATTTTTACGTATGCCATCGCACCATATGAAGATTGGCATCGCCAAGCATGGGCTGCGGGACTGGTTCTGCTGGCACTGATTCTGATCGTGAATATTTTTGCCCGGGCGATATTGTCCCGTGGCGCTGCAGTTTCGAGGTAGGCATAATGCACGCATCCGTGAGGCCGGCTGTGTCTGTAAACGTCAATCCACCTACCGTATCGTCAGGGCGCGAAGCAGCGACACCACCGACGATGCGGATGAACATCAACAAAGTCAATTTCTTCTATGGCCAGAAACAGACGCTTTTTGACATCAACATGGGTATTGCCACCAATAAGGTCACCGCGCTCATTGGCCCTTCCGGTTGCGGCAAGTCAACGTTGCTAAGAACGTTCAACCGCATGCACGAAACGGTGCGGGGCGCGCGGCTTCAAGGAGAAATCCTGCTTGATGGGCAGAATATTCTGTCTCAAGACGTAACGCTTCTTCGCCGTCGCGTGGGAATGGTCTTTCAACGTCCGAATCCATTCCCGAAATCAATTTTTGACAATGTTGCGTACGGCTTGAAGATCAACGGCTCGAAGTTGCCCATCGCTGATGCAGTCGAGAAGAGTCTTCGGCATGCGGCGCTTTGGGACGAAGTGAAAGATCACCTGCACAAGTCTGCGTACGAGCTCTCCGGTGGGCAACAGCAGCGCCTTTGCATCGCTCGAGGTCTTGCCGTTGAGCCGGAAGTTTTACTGTTGGACGAACCGTGCTCGGCGCTCGACCCCATCAGCACGGCGAAAATTGAAGAATTGCTCGTCAGCTTGAAGGACCTTTGCACCATCGCCATCGTCACGCACAACATGCAGCAAGCGGCTCGCGTCAGCGATTACACCGCCTTCTTGTTGATGGGCCAGTTGGTGGAATTCAGCCCCACGCCGCAGATGTTCACTACGCCGAGCGATCCCCGCACGGAAGCGTACATCACGGGCCGCTTTGGATGAGTTTAACGTTGCAAGAATTTTGTTGCCGCTTTGATCTCCTGAGGGTGAGGTCGTAAATGGAACGCCACTTTGAACGGGATTTAAATGAATTGAAAGAGAGACTGCTCTGGATGGGCAGTCTTGCGGAGCGCGCTGTCCATCAAGCGGTACATGCTGTTTTGGATTCGGATGAACAGCTCGCAAAGCGCGTGCTCGACGAAGAAGATGCCATCAACGAATTGCAGATGGAAATTGACGACCGCGTCGTGCAGCTGCTTGCACTTCATCAGCTCATGGCGATGGACCTGCGTTTTGTGCTCGCAGTCTCACGCATCAACAACGACCTGGAGCGCATCGGCGACCAGGCAGTGAACATCGCGCAAGGTTCGCTGAGAATTCTGCGACATCCCCGTGTGAAGCCTTATGTGGATTTGCCGCGTATGAGCGAGGTGGCGGAGGAGATGGTTCGCGACGCGTTAAACGCCGTCGTTCGCCGAGACGTCGAACTTGCCCGCAAAGTTCTCGCCAGCGACGATAAGGTTGACCACTACCGTGACCAGATTTTTCGCGAATTGCTTACCTACATGATGGGCGATTCCAGCGTAGTCTTTCCCGCGTTCGAATTGATTCTTGTGGCTAAGAATTTAGAACGTATTGGCGACCACGCGACGAACATTGCGGAGGACGTGATTTATCTGGTGCAGGGCGAAGACGTTCGCCACCCAACTGTAGATCGCCGCTAACTTCTAATATGTCCGTTTTCGGCTTGGCCACGCGAGTAGAGCTGTCCCAAGAAGGCTAATCCCGGACAGCCAACCGCCGATTTTCCTGTCACTCGTTTTCGTGAAGCGCGCCTCAATGCGTGATTCACCTGCGCTCACTGGCACCACAATGGCGTTATAGATTTCCGTTCGTTCAGTACTTGCCGGCTTTCCATTGACGCTAACCTGCCATGCCGGGTGATGTAGCAAACGCAAGCGGACAGCAGCGGCTTTTTCCGCCCGGACCCAAACGACACGCTCCTCCGCAGTCCACCGTTCCACGCGAAACTCCCCCTTTGGCGCCGGATCGCTTTCCTCTTCAAAAATCAGTTGTGCTTCAGGCTGTTCCTTTGGAATCTCCATGTGGTCGTCGCCTATAGGGTCGTATTCGTCCGTGCCCTCAAAACCGTTCCCGCTATCCACGGCATCCTTCACGAAATTTACGTCCTCTGAATCCCACCATGCGTGTTGCACAAGAAAACTGCCAGTTCCTCCGATTGCACACAAAAGAACAAGCCAACAAGCGATCCCACGGCGACTGGCAAGCAACGTAATAGAGAGAGCGAATGCGACCGCCAGAACTGCCGTCCACCTCCATGGAAATTGCACAAACCGCAGCTTGGGGAGATAGTTCCAAAGAAGAACTGTGACCCGCGTCATCATCAGACTCGCCGCGGCCCCTAGGACTGTAATCGCAAGGAAAGTTTGGTTTGTTCCCCTCTGTTTTTCTTTCCTCAATTTCTGGCGCCAAACTAAAAGAGCTGTGGAAAGTGTCAAGACAATCAGCAGCACGGCAATATAGGAAGCGATTCTGTTGAACGCGTCATGTTCCGTATCCGGCGTCTTCGCAAAGAGGAAATTGTCGGAGGGAGCCAAGCCGGGCGAAAGAGCGCCGGTAATGTTCACCCAGCGTTGTTCATAGGCGGCGGGAACCAGATAGAAGGCCGCTAACCCTAAGCCAATAATGACCCCGAATCCTCCTCGGATTAAAGGAAGGAAGCTCTTTTGTCGAATTGCCGCCCAGAAAAAGAGAAGCGCCAGGCTGTAGCTGGCGAGCACTGCCGCGGGCGCATTCGAAAGCCAAACGCATGCGAACAAAGCGGCACACCGGATGATATTTCTCCGCGGCTCTGCATTGCTTTCCAGAAGGCCACATGAGCGCAAGGCAAAGAGAAAAAGTAAGGGGTAGAACGACGTGGCCAATAGCTCCGCATAGTCGCTGCGGGTGTAAATCACGAGGAGTGCGTATGGATTTGCGGCATAAGCGACCACGCCAAGCAAAATGGCGGGAAAGGACGAAACAATCCTGCGTAGAAATGCGAACGCGGAAATCCCTGCAAACGCTTGTACAAGGACAATAAAAACGGGCGGAATCCACATCCAGGGCAGCAAACTGCCGAGCCCTGCGCCCAGCATCCATGAAAAGGGTGGATAAAAAATAAACCGCGGTTCACCGAATCCGTAATTTGCCCATTCGGTCCAGCGCGGGAAGAGGATTCCCTCTTTCCACTGGCCCGCCGCATCTAGCCACGAAGAAATGTGAAACTGAATATCATGCCCTGAAGCTGTCCCCAGCCAAAAAAACGGTGCAAGAATAGCGGCAGAGGTCGCAAGCGAGACGAGGCTGGCGAAAAACCACGCACGAAACCCATTTTGAGAAGCTATTTCAGACGATTGCGATAGCTCTGTCATCGAATCGTCATCCTAAAATGCAGCGCAAGATTTTTTCAAATCCCCTGATTCTTCTGTGTCATCCGCATAAGTGTGTGAGCGATAATACCCAAGCTTATGGCCACAGCGGAAACAACTTTGGCGCCCATCATAGAGGCTCGCAAGCTGGAGAAATTCTACGCCCAGGCGGACGGCACGCGCATTCAGGTTGTTTCGCCGATAGATATAGCCATCTATCCCGGCCAAATCATCGCCTTGCTGGGACCTTCGGGCTGCGGAAAATCCACTCTGCTGCGAATGCTCACGGGGCTTTCGCCGGCTTCCGGCGGCGCCGTTTATTGGCATGGGCAGCGGGTGCAAGGCGACGCACCAAATGTCTCCATTGTTTTCCAGAGCTTTGCGCTTTTTCCGTGGCTCACCGTTCTGGAGAACGTCGAAGCGCCACTCGAAGCGCGTGGCATGGCGCCGATCGACCGGCACAAGCGCGCGCTACGGATCATTGATGCGGTCGGCCTCGATGGATTCGAATCGGCTTATCCCAAAGAGCTTTCAGGTGGCATGAAGCAGCGCGTTGGAGTTGCCCGTGCACTCGTGGTCGAGCCCGAAGTACTTTTCATGGACGAGCCATTTTCGGCGCTCGATGTACTGACTGCCGAGACGCTCCGCGGCGAAATTCTGGAGCTTTGGCTTGACCACAAGTTTCCCACGCGCGCGATTTTTGTAGTCACACATAACATTGACGAAGCCGTTTTCCTGGCCGACCGTATTATTGTCCTTGGCCGCAATCCGGCGCGAATTCGTGCTGATTTTTCCGTGAATCTTCCTCATCCGCGCGATCACAAGAGCCAGCAATTCGTGGATCTCGTTGACGCAATCTATCGCGCGCTGACTCGTCCCGACGCGGAGGATCTGCCACAAACCACTCCTGCCGGCCGTGCCGCGGCACATCAGCGCAAAGTTGTCATGCTTCCCCATACGCGCCCCGGTGGAATGGCCGGGCTTCTCGAAATTCTTGCCGATCAGGGTGGCCGCGCCGATTTGCACAAGCTTGCACATGATCTCAGTCTCGAAGTCGACGCGCTTCTCCCCACGGTGGATACGGCCGTTCTCCTCGGCGCACTCAAAGTCGAGGAAGGCGACGCGCAGATCACTTCCGAAGGATTGGCTTTCGCTCAAGCCGACATTCAGCAGAGAAAAGTTATTTTCCGCAAAGCAGCGCTACAGCATATTCCCTTGCTTCGCCAGATGGAACACTCCCTCAAGGCAAAAGCGGACCGAACGCTTTCCTCCGATTTCTTTTTGGATATCCTGGATGAACACTTCAGCGAAGATGAAGCTCGCCGTCAGCTCGAAACCGCGATCCAATGGGGCCGTTACGCAGAAATCTTTGACTACGACGCCGCCACGGGCAAGTTGACGCTCACGGAGGCTTGACCTTCGTGCCATCCCCACCTCCCGTCCTCCAGCAGACTTCGCCGATCCCTCCTGCCGCGGTTCGTCCAGCCGGAGCACGGACGTCGTTTGCGCTCATCATTGATTTCGCTGTATTTCTTTTTGTTCTCATCGCAATTTATGGTGTCTACTCGATCAGTCGCACGTGGCTCGGTCCAGTTCATGAGCGTGTGGAGATTTCGCAAAGGCCGCGCATGCTGCCGCTTTACGCGCTCTATTCGATCATTCGGTTGGGAATCGCCTATTTGGCGAGTCTAATCTTCGCTCTCGCTTATGGATATTTGGCGGCTCGCTCTCGCCGTGCAGAGCTTGTTCTGGTTCCGCTTCTCGACATTCTCCAATCCATTCCCGTTTTGAGTTTTCTTCCTGGTGTTATGCTCGCCATGGTCGCGTTATTTCCGCGCCGCCAGCTTGGCGTTGAACTCGGCTCTATCCTGCTGATTTTCACAGGGCAAGTCTGGAACATTGCCTTTAGCTTTTACTCTTCTCTTAAAACACAACCTCGCGAGCTGCGCGAAGCTGCCACGATTTTTCGTTTTACGCGATGGCAGCGCTTTGTGGAACTCGATTTGCCATTTTCTACGATTGGGCTTGTCTGGAATTCCATGATGTCCGTGGCGGGGGGCTGGTTCTTCCTCATGGCTTGCGAAATGTTCGTTCTTGGCGACCGCGATTTTCGTCTTCCCGGGCTCGGTTCGTTCCTGCAGACCGCCGCAAGCAATGGCGACACGCGCTCCATTCTTTGGGGAGTTGCGGCCATGATTAGCGTCGTCGTACTGATCGATCAGCTGATCTGGAGGCCCGTGATCGTTTGGGCGGACAAATTCAAATTCGAACAGGTAGAAGCCGCAAAGGCGCAGACATTTTCCATTGTGGATTTACTCGGCCGGGCCTCGTTTGCGCTTCGCATTTACCGTGCAATCGCGATGCCTGTCTTTGGCTGGCTAACCGTGACATTTGCTGCTGGAGCACGGGTCGCGCGTTCTCTTGCGCCTGCCGCTCGCAATCACTCACGGCGATCGTTGATGATTCTTTTGTGGATAGTCGTTTTCGGGGCCATGATCTACGCCTCAATACAGGGAGGACGCGAGCTTGCTCATTTAAGTCGTGCTGACTATCTGAAATTGACTCAATCCGCCGGCCTCACATTCTTGCGAGTTAACGTCTCTCTCTTGCTTGGCGCGCTTTGGACAGTCCCAGTTGGAGTGGCCATCGGTTCGAATCCCAAGCTCGCGCGCATCGCCCAGCCAATCGTACAAATGGCCGCGTCAATTCCCGCTACAGCCCTTTTTCCGGTGATTCTGCTAGTTCTCCTGCGCCTCCGGGGTGGAATGGAAGCTTCGGCACTTCTTCTTATGCTTCTCGGCACGCAGTGGTACATCCTGTTCAATGTCATCGCGGGAGCAATGGCTTTGCCCACGGACCTCAAAGAAGTCGCCCAGATATTTCACTTTTCAAAGTGGGATCGCTGGCGCCGCTTGATTCTTCCCGGAATCTTTCCTTATCTCGTTACGGGATTGCTCACGGCATCAGGCGGTGCATGGAACGCCAGCATCGTCGCCGAATATTTTCATTTTCAAGGCAGAATACTTTCGACTCCGGGCCTGGGCAGCACCATTAGCCGGGCCAGCGATTCCGGCCGATTTGATCTGTTGCTTGCCGCAACACTGATTATGGCGACGGTGGTCGTGCTGATTAACCGCGTGTTGTGGCGCCGCTTATATCGCTTGGCGACGTCTCGATACAATCTGCAAACTTAGGAACTGTTTCTTCTTATTTCTTCAATTCATTCGCCAAATAAATGATCTGGCCGACGTGATGATAAGCATGTCCGGCGGAGCGCAGAAAAATACTGAATCGTTCTTTCGTCTCGGGCTCGCGTTCAGCCGAATAAGGTTTCAGCCAATCTTCCGCCTTTTGCTTTCGAATTGTTTCCACGACCATCGCAATCGTCCGATCGAACGCAGCAAATACTTCTTCTTTTGAAAGATGCCGCGGCTCGGTGAATTCCAGATCGCGATTGCGCACGTAGCCCGTTTCTGCTACGCCTGCACCAATGTAATAGTTCAAATTCCCCGTCAAATGGAGAATCAGGTGGCCAACGCTGTTTCCATAGGTATACGGCTTACGCCAAAGCTGCTCGGTCGTTAATCCCCCTGCCCAATGGTGCACACGCTCGCGCACCATTTCGTAGTACGCAGCAAAATCTTGCGCGATGGTCTGCGACAAATCTGACATTTCAGCCCCTCGTTATTTTGCGGTGTCGTTCTTGTAGATTTTTCCGTCCTTCATCACAAACAAAACGTGCTCGGTCGCGCGGATATTCTGCGAAGGATCGCCGGGCACAGCCACCACATCCGCCAGCTTTCCGTTTTCCAGCGTGCCAATCTTGTCGGCCAATCCAAGCAAATCTGCGTCCGCGGAAGTCCCAGCTTTCAACGCATCAATCGGTTTCATCCCCAAGTCAACCATCTGATGAAATTCTTCCGCGTTGCGCCCGTGCGGGTAGACCGCCGCGTCCGTCCCCAATCCGATTTTCACGCCCATCGAGACGGCCTTTGCGAACGTTTTATGTACCGATGCAATCGCGGCGTCTGCCTTCACCCGGATTGCGGGTGGAATTTCCACGCCTTTTGCAATTTGCTCGGAAAGCCCCTGTACTGCCATCAGCGTGGGCACGTAATAAGTGCCCTTCTGCTTCATCAATTGCAATGTTTCATCTTGCAAAAAGGAACCGTGTTCGATCGAATCAATTCCCGCGAGCACAGCGCGCTTCGCGCCTTCATTTCCATGCGCATGGGCGGCAGTCTTCAGTCGCAATGCGTGCGCCTCATCTACAATCGCATCCAACTCTGCTTGTGTGAGCTGCGGAGTATCCACCGCGTCCGCGAGCGAAAGTACGCCGCCCGTTGCGCAGGTCTTGATCACCGTCGCCCCATATTTGTGCGCCAATCGCACTGCGCGACGCGCTTCGTCCGCGCCATTGATTACCCCGACCTCTGGTCCCGTTTCCTTACCAAAGACGCCCTCGCGATATCCAGTCTCGTCGCAGTGTCCACCTGTCGCACCAATCGCATGCACGGCCACGAGCATGCGCGGACCGGGGACCGTTCCGTTATTGATTGCATTGCGTAAACCAGCATCGAGGTAATCGCTTGAGCCCACATCGCGGACCGTTGTGAACCCAGCCATCAAGGTAATCCGCGCATTCACGCTGGTTTCCAGCGCCATCTGCGGAATCGGTTTTTGCAAACCTTCGAGCGCCGCGCGCGAGTAATCCTCGCGATACATCATCGTCAGGTGCGTATGCGCGTCAATGAAGCCTGGAAGCAAGGTCGCATCTCCCAGGTCAATCGTCACCGCGCCAGCGGGAATGGCAGCGCCCATACCTACCCCGACTATTTTTCCGTCCGTCACGACCACAAAGCCTGGCGATGTCACGCTATTGCTCTTGCCGTCAAACATTCGCGCAGCCTTCAGTACATAGCTTTTGCTCTCAGTGTTCTGTTGCGCTTGTGCGCCAATTGCAATTATGGCCGCGCAATACACCACCATTACGAATCGTATCCGCTTCATCGCATCACCCGTGTCCCGCATTGACCGCAACCCGAATCGCACACAATATTCTGCTCCGCAAAAATGTCAAGTTTCCTCTGACCAAAACTTTCGAGCCTGGAATTTTGCCATTTTCCCGCTGCTCCTTTATTCTTTCTTCGCGCCGCCCGCGTCCCGCCTTTTGTTCGGAGCCGTTCGTGCCAGTTCCTGCAATTCGCATTCGTGAAGCTAACCATGAGCCCATCCGCGAATCTGGTAGCTATGTTCTCTATTGGATGATCGCCTCGCGCCGGTTCACCGATAATTTCGCTCTCGACCGGGCTATTGAGCATTGCCGTACTTTACAAAGGCCGCTTCTTGTTTTTGAGTCGCTCTGCTGCGGCTATAAATGGGCCAGCGAGCGCATTCATCGCTTTGTCATCGAAGGCATGGCGGACAATGCTTCGGCAGCCGCCCGCAATTCCGTCGCGTACTATCCATACCTCGAGCCCACAGACGGAGCCGACAAAGGATTACTTGAAGCACTCTCTGCTGAGGCCTGCATCGTCGTCACGGACGATTTCCCCTGTTTTTTTCTCCCGCGCATGGTGTCGGCTACCGCAGAGCGGCTGCCTGTTAAACTCGAAACGGTCGATTCAAACGGTCTTCTGCCTCTTCGCGCTACCGACCAAGTCTTTCCCACTGCTTACTCATTTCGTCGCTTTCTCCAGAAAAATCTTCCTGCACATTTTGCGGAATTCCCGCGGCAAGACCCCTTCAATAAGGCGGGTTTCGTTCGTGGCGCCATGATCCCGAAGAAAATTCTCGAAGTTTGGCCTCCAGCCTCAAACGAAATTTCCGATAGGGGTGAAAATTCACTCGCGCGATTTTCCATTGATCATTCAGTTGCTCCTTGCGAATTTCGCGGTGGACACACGGCAGCCCAAAAAGAGCTGCAAGATTTCCTTGGCCACAGACTCAGGGACTACGGTGAACATCGCAATGAACCTGAACGCGACGCCACCAGTGGACTCTCACCCTATCTCCATTTCGGGCACATTTCCGTTCACGAAATCTTTCGCGAACTCGTCCGGGTTGAAAAATGGATGCCAGAAAAGCTCTCTCTTCGTGCATCTGGGTCCCGTGAAGGGTGGTGGAACATGTCCGCCACGGCCGAAGGCTTTCTCGACGAGCTTATTAGCTGGCGCGAGGTTGGCTACAACTTTTGCTCACATCGCGACGACTACGACAAATTCGATTCGCTTCCCGATTGGGCCCAAAAGACCCTCAAGGCGCATGCGCGCGATGAGCGCGCTCATCTCTACACACCAGAACAATTCGAATCGGCCCAAACTCACGATCCGCTTTGGAACGCAGCGCAAACGCAACTTGTCCGCGAAGGCCGTATCCACAACTATTTGCGTATGCTCTGGGGAAAAAAGATTCTAGAGTGGTCCCAATCTCCACAACAGGCTGCGGAAATCATGATCCAACTCAACAACAAGTACGGGCTCGATGGGCGCGACCCCAATTCCTACACAGGAATTTTCTGGGTGCTCGGCCGCTATGATCGCCCGTGGGGCCCTGAGCGCCCTATCTTCGGAACTATTCGATATATGTCTTCGGAGAATACCGCGCGCAAGGTTAACGTCAGAAATTACATTCAGAAATACTCGCCCGTTCCTCAGGCTTTACTCAAATTCAAATGATTGGCTTCAAAGTATCCGAACCTAGAGCAGATACTGAGCAGCCCCAAAATAGTTAAGCCAAGCCGGCCTCCGCTTTGCTAGACTTTAGGCGTAACCCGGAATCAGCGACTCTTGCTTCAGCGGATTCTCCCTGGCTTTCCGTTGTTCTGCCTGAGTCTCCAGCCTGCCCGAGTTCCAACTGCAAATTCTCGAAGGTGATTGTCATGCCGGAAACTATCCGTGTCCCTGGTGGTTCCTTTTCGCTCAGCAACTTTTTTTTGTTTGTGCGTCATATTATCCGAAAAATTTTTGAAACCGGTGGGTTTGAGTCAGCGTCTAACCATCCACTCAGCCATCACAGGAAACCGATGCTGCGTTCCTCTCACTCTTGGGGTATATTCCCTGCACTTCCGCGAGATTACATTCGCCGTCGCCGCGCTATTCGCCGCATCAGCAATGTAGTCATTGTCGTTTTACTGAGTCTTGCAGTTGCCTACGCTATCGTCCACATTTCCGGTCCAGCGCCGTTCTCGGCGCCGCATCATTAGCGCAATCTACTACTTTACACATCGCTTCAAATTTTCCACATACTGTACTTTGTTTAACCGTCCGTACCATTGACGAAGGTACTTTTTGGCGATGAAACTCTCCGCATGGCCCGCTACTCAGCCTTCCTCGGGCGCAAGGTAGAAGTCCACTATCGAGCTGGCGATATCTGTCTGCCCGCTTCCGGGACCTTTGTTGCCGATTCCGGCCGCTCTATCTTTTTGGAACAGCGCTTTGACCAGCGCGGCACACAGAAAACGTTTCGCTGGGAAGTCCCTTATGCCTACATTATCCGCATAGAGGAACTTCCACCGGAACCAGTAGCGGCAGATCCTTTTCTCGAAAAGCTCACTGCCGAGGCCGCAAAAGCAAGTACGGAATCAAACGACTCCAAGACGAAAGCCGCCGCCGCGGGAGGTGCGGTTGCCGTCCTCCCTTTCGCCCCAGGCGTTAAGCCAGCCTGATTTTTCTCCCCTTAGGTTCGACCGCTTCTCACAATCCGCTACAATCTAGGCCTTCACTTTTTGGAGGCATTCGTGTCGCAACCCACCGTTGGATTTATCGGTCTCGGACTCATGGGCAATCCTATGAGTCACAATCTTCTTAAAGCTGGCTTTCCACTTGTCGTCTGGAATCGTACCGCCTCGCGCGCCGATTCCCTCGTTGCCGCCGGAGCGAAGCTTGCCGTCTCCCCGCGCGAAGTTGCTGCTGCCGCCGACGTTCTCATTACCATCGTCAGCGATCCTCCCGCCCTGGAAGAGGTCCTCTGGAACTCCGGCGCGAATTCCGCATTTCCTGCGCTCAAAAGGGGAGCCATATACATTGACTCCAGCACTGTTTCTCCAGCCCTCGCTCGAAAAATAGCTTCTGCCTCAACGCAATCAGGTATTCGCTTTCTTGATGCACCGGTCACGGGCGGCACGTGGGGCGCCGAAAAAGGCGAACTCGTCTTCATGATTGGCGGCGAAGCAGATACGCTAGAAGCAGCCAGACCCGTTCTAAACAGCATGGGCAAAAAGTTCTTTCACCTCGGCCCCAACGGAGCAGGCCAAACCATTAAGCTTGCCATGAACTCGCTTCTTGCAGTCGAAGTGCAAGCTTTCGCGGAAGCGCTCGCGCTCGTCCAACGAGCCGGTCTGCAAGGAGAAAAACTCGTCGAGGTCATGCAATCTTCCATGGCTCGAGCGGGTATTCTGGATATTAAAGCTCCGTCCATGCTCAGCGGAGAATTCAAAGCCAGCTTTCCGCTTCGCCTGATGCATAAGGATTTGGGTCTCGCGCTCGATCTCGCCAATCAAATCGGCGTTGCGCTCCCCGCGACTGCTGCCGTTCGCGAAACCTACAGCTACGTGAAAGGCTCCACGTCTGAAGACCTCGACTATGCCGGTGTTATGCGTTTCTGGAAAAAATAGCCACTAGTGAATCGGCTCAAGCTCGGAAAGCACTTGATGCTTTTTTTGTTTGATAACCTTAGGTATCGCGATCGTCTGCTCACCTTCATGCAGTGAAAATCTTCTTGCATCAAAAACAAAGTCGCCCTTCACACCCGCTGGCAGATTTATATCTGCCTTAAATCCCTCTTGCATCGCCTGGTAATGCAATTCCACTATTCCCTGCGGAATGGGCATTACTGCCCTGATTTCTTTCAAGCCGTTCAGATGCGGCTCGATCTCAATTTTAGAAAATCCCGCACCTCTTGGCTTCATCCCCGCCACAATCCTCAACAAATCAAAATTCGGATGCGCGCTCCAGGCGTGCGAATCCGACCGCGTTGGCTCGGGAGACTCCGCCCACGTCGTCAAACCAAGCCTTACCATTTCGTGCCACGGTCCAAGCAGCCTCAAATATTCGTCGGACCAACCCGCGTGCTCAATTGCCCTAGCCAGATAGAATCGGAAGTAATACGTCGCCGTAGTCAAGGGTGGCACACCTACAGGAGCGGCAAACGTGGCGTCGCTCTTTGACAAGATCTTTGCCAGCACATCTTTCCAATATCGTTCCGGAATCACATCGAGCCATACTCCCAAGATATTCGCATGTTGACTGAAGTGCTTCTGCGCTGGAGTATCTGCCAGTAATCCATATTTTTCGTTCCAGCAAAGTTTCCACACTGCGTAAGTCGCATGAGCCGCCGCGTTCTCATACACTTTTGCAATATCTGCATTTCCAAATTTGCGTTCAAGCTCAGCTCCATATCTCAGAGCCTCCACAAACTGCAGCGTCATCACGCTCGAACCGCCATTGGCATCCTGGGGCGACTCTCCCGCCTCAAAATCCGCGCCCCAATCCACAAATGGCCACCACGGAATCTTTTTGAGCAATCCATCTGTACGCTGTTTCTGCAAGAACCAATCGAGTACCGTCCGCGTAGCCGGAATCTGTTCGCGTACAAATCTCTCATCACCGCGGTACATCCAGAAATCGTGCACCATCCCTACCCACAGCAGAGAAAACGTGGGAATCATCTGCCGCAGCGAAGATGGATACCGGCTCTGCGTCAATCCGTCTGTGGTCCGTGAATCGTTGAAGGCCGAGATCGCTTGCCGTCCCAAACGGTCGTCACCAGCCACGGTGTACGAAATCAGCGCCTGAATTCGCGTGTCGCCAATGTACTGCAGCCGTTCCCAATACGGCGTGTCCATGTACGTGTCGTGGGCGTCCAGCCGCGCGGTCCGCCAGCCGATTCTCCAGATCGGATCGAGCGAAGTGTCATTCGAATGAAACACTCCCTTTTCTTCAAACGGATACGCGCTGAACATCGTGGTGAGCCCCTCGACTATCACCGGCGCATCGGCAGTCTCCACATCAATCTGTAAATACCGCCAGGTCCTCCAGCTCAGTGGTGAAAATTCCCTCATCACATATCCGCCGTCCGGCAAGAATTCATCCACTACTCCTTCAATATGCTTTCCCGCAATTTCATTCCGGTTTCCTTTCTCGCCCCGGGCATCGATAAGTGCTTCGGCGTATGTCAGCCGGACCTTCGCACCAAGTCCGGCCCGCATGCCCAGCACGGGATAACCCGTCGTCAGCTCTCCGTTGTCAATGAGCACGCTTGCCTTGCTTCGCGCATCAATCTTAAACCCCGTCAGCGGCTCTCCCGTCTTTGTTCCAGCTCCCTCCGTTCGCACTATGCGCCCTGATGGCACCTCCCGCATCTCCATGGCTGGAAGCCAATCGCTTACCAGCTGCCAGTTATTCGGCGCATCTCGTTCTTCTCGCAAAGCGCCGCGCCCTAGCGTCACTGCATGAGTCCAAGAACCTCTTTCGTTTCCACCATCTTTTGCATCCCAATCAAATTTTGCCCCATTGATCCGTAGACCAGGCTCGGCCGCAAAGTAACCGTTTACCATCGGCCGGATTGTTTCAATTCCCGTTTCAATCTCTGCCTCCCACGTCGCATCAGTATCCACGGCACGTTCAGCCTCGCTTGCGCCGTGCAATAAGAATCCTGTGCGCTCGCTGATCTGCGCGACCGCAGCCTGACTCCCAAAGTGCCAGACGGTTGCCGTCAAAAAGTTCTTTCCCGATCGCAAAAGCGGTGCAATGTCATAAGTTTCATATCTCCAGTGCGCTAGATCCCCGCGGCTCGGCCCGCGGCCTGCCTCCTTTCCGTTCACATACAAAATGAATTGATTGTCCGCACTCACATCCACCAGGTACTTCGCTGGTTTTGCCTCTAGTGCAATCGTCTTCCGGAAATGCACCACAGCGAAATCGCGTTCCGCGGCTCCAGGGGCCGTAATCCATTGCGCCTTCCAGTGCTTCGACTCTTCTTGTGCCGCCGCCGCACCTCCGACAGCTGCCATCGCAACAACTATCGCGATAATTCGCATCGTCTCTTTCACGCAAGCCATCGTCTTCTCCCCGGCCGCTAATCTTGGCCGCTGGTCTGCCCGGCCCTCATGTAACGCTTATGAAGGCAGTGGTAAAATTCGGCCGTTTCCGGAGGAACATCGTGAATCACAAACTTCTTGCTGACTTGTGGCACGGCCATTCTTGGCTGTGCTCTTAACTTCCTTCAGAGCTCATCCGCCCACGTAGCTGTCGTCTCCGCCAGCTCTCGCAGCACTTCCTCATCGTTCCGTCCGCTCTTCTTCAATACATGAAACGAATGATCTGCCGTCTCGATCACATGCAAAGTCGCTCTTGGTTGCCCCACCCTTGGTTTGGAAGTCTGGGTATTCAACTTCCAGCAAATAGGCTTCAATAATTTCAAATCCGCCAGATCATCCCGCGTCCCTTGCAGGAACAACATCGGCAAATTCACTTTTGCCAAGTGCTTCGCCCGTTTCGTCCCCGGCTGCTTCGGTGGATGCAGCGGAAATCCAAAAAATGCCAATCCGCGCACGTCCGGAATCAGTCCCTCCGCTGCCGCGTTTGAACTCATTCGCCCGCCCATGGACTTTCCGCCCGCCAGAAGCGGAAGCCCTGGAGCCTCTTTCGCTGCGGCACGCACCGCGGCTGCAACCGTCGCCATCAACACCGCAGGCTTGTCCGGCGCACCCCGCCCGTTCTCCATGTAAGGAAACTGATACCGCAGCGTCGCAATCCCTACGCGTCCCAGTTCTCCCGCTAACGCTTCCATAAATGGATGTCTCATTCCCGCTCCCGCTCCATGCCCCAGCACCATCAACCACTTCGCTTTTTGCGGGCTCAGGACCAACGCCGACACCCGCGCTCCAGAGTCAATGTCGAAAGTGAAGCATCGCGTCTTAGCCATGAGCTGATTCTACGTTGATTGGTCGGAAAAACGGATTTAGGACTCGTAATGACCTAAGAGTCCATAGCAATTGCTTTAAGGTTTCGCTGTCGGCGAAAAAAAGCCGATCGGCAGATCGCGAGACGTTCGCAGTCCCGCCGGCGAACTCAGGATTACAGGGATCGAATTTACCGCTACACTCGCCGTAGCAATGTCGCCGTGCGAGCCGCCAGGTATTGTAAGCGAGATATTCGGATGACCAGCCAGCGTAACCGTGTCCGCCGGATCCTTTGCGCCTACGTACATCTGAAGTTCCATATAAATCAATTCCTTGCCGCCTGCGAGCCCACGGGCAATCTGATGCACGCCAGCAGCTTGCCCAGGCTCGACAGTCAAAAACTCAGTCACAACTTTCTCCGTCGCAATTCTCGGCTCAATTGTTTCTGTAATCTCATCTACGGGCAAGCTAAAGCTGTCTGCAACCATCGCGACCGATTCCGGCAAGCCCACATGCTTGATTGTTCCTTCTTTCACTCGCGCGCGAAACTCTTCCACGTTCAACCCCGCGCCAATCTTTTTCTGCAGTGGCAAACGTCTCTTCGACGCATCCACGATTCGCAGTGCCTTTGCATGATCAATCCGCTGCGAAACAGCGCCCAGCGTGATTACCAGCTTGTCCATCACGAATCCCGGATTCACGCCCGTTCCCACGAGTGCCACACCCCAGTCCTTTGCCGCCGCATCCAGCTTCGCGGAAAGCTCCGGATAAGTCCGGTACGGATACGAGAGTTCTTCGCAAGTCGAAACCACGCAAGATTCGGCTTCGAGGCAAGCCAGCAACTGGTCCATTACCTTCGGCAGGGAAGAAGAAGTCGTGTGCATGACCACGTCCGCCGCCAATCCCAGCACTTCCGCTGCATCGGCCGAAACCTTCACGCCCCACGGCGCATCGGCTGCTCCCACCACTTCGCCCAAATCGCGCCCAACTTTTGCCGGATCCATATCGATTGCACCGACAATTTCCACAGACTGCTTTTCGCGCATAAGCTTCGCAATAGAAGCTCCAATCGGCCCAATTCCGTATTGAATGGCTCTGATCTTCTTTTTCACTTTCGCTCTCCATCCTTGTGTGCAGGCGCACACCGCGCATTTTTCATAAAAAGGAAACTTCTACGATAAAGGAATCACGCATCGCTCGCAACGCCCATATCGGCATCCCCTGTGTCATTGCAGCCAATTCATGGGCGTTCCATAATGAATGCAGCCCAGCTTATCGGGAGGACTCCATGCACGCACGCAAGCTCACCGACGACGAAATTTCAAAATTGATAACCAAGCTTCCGGGTTGGAAAGTACAAGACGGAAAACTCCATCGCGAATACGAGTGTAAGGATTTTGTCACCGCGTTCGGCAATATGACTCGCGTTGCTCTCATCGCCGAATCGATGAACCACCATCCCGAATGGTTCAATGTCTGGAACAAAGTTGTCATTGACCTCGTTACGCACAGCGTCAAGGGCATTAGCGATCTGGATTTTGTTTTCGCCGAAAAGGTGGAGGAAGTTTTTTCCGGCGCGCTCGCAAAACAACACAAATCCGGCTCATGAAGGAAACTGCGATCGCTCCGATTCTTAAAAAGCTCTCATCATCGTAAAATTGGTTAACCATTAAGAACCATTCCTTGACTCGCAGAATTCCCGCGCGACAATACAGGAACCCCTTCTTTTTCTAGTCCAGAGGACTGTCCTCTCCAGTCTCGTAGATTGGCAAGTCGCAAGCGGCTTTCGCCTGGCGGCGCGCAGCGTTTGCTTCTGCGTTTTTGTTTCTCGCTTGCGATCCGGAGACTGAGCCATGAGTGCGCTTCAATCGTTCGCCCCGACAAGTCCGGTGATCCACGGAAGAAAACTGCGCGTTTTGATGGCTGAAGCGGAACCACTGCGGATTTCCAGAATGTTGCGATCGCTGTTTCCGGATGAGGAATCGTCGCTCCAGCTAACCACGGTTTCCACGATTTCGATTCTGCTTCCGACGATTCAACTCGTTGGACCTGAGGTACTTTTTCTGGATCTTTCCGCTTCCGGCCCGGACCCGCTGGCGACCGTTCGCGCTGTGCATCGCGCCTCACCAAGTTTGCCCCTCATCGCTGTCGCGGATTCCTCGGACAAACCTACCGCGCAACAGAGTTTGCGCGAAGGCGCGTTCGATTTCCTATTAAAGGATGTGGCAGACGAAAAAACGCTGGAACGCGTTTTGAGAACAGCACTGGAACGCAACACGGTTTCCAGTCTCGTTGATTTATTGCGCGATTCCTCAACAGAACTTTACAACGCAGACGGATTTCGCGCGCTTGCAGTGAAGTATGTAAAAGAAGCGCAACGATCCGGCGGACAACTGGTTTTGCTATCCGTTTCTATCGAAAACATCGAAGCGTTGAATAGGGAATTCGGACCCTCCAATGCAGAGAGTGCAATCAAGGAAACAGCGGAATTGTTGCGTAGAAGCTTTCGCCGCACGGATCTGGTTGCACGCTTGCAGGGAGCGAATTTCGCAATTCTAGCCGCAGATGCGGCAGAACCGAGTGTCGCCATTATCAGGCAGAGACTGGAATCGCGGCGCGAAGCTCTCAATCGGGCTCGCGAACCTTGGGGCGTGATCGAGTTGAGTGTAAATGTGGCTTTCTGGTCCGCACGACACGAAAAACCGTTCGCGGAAGTCGCGGAGGAGCTTCTCGCGGCTTCTGTTCCGCACGATTTGGCGACCGCTGCTGCGGGTGAGTCATACGAGTCCTCGAAGGAAACTGAATGATGCAACGAGCTTTGCAATTTCGAAAAAGAACGATCGAGGTATGCGCGCTTGTGATCTTGTTGCTTTTTCTTGGGGTGACAGCCGGCGTGCGCAGTGTAGTGCAGACGAGAGAGATGAACAAATGGGTTTCTCACACGCAAGAAGTATTAGCGGAGACGGCTCGCGTTCGTCTCTATCGTTCGCGTATGCACAACCAGTTATGGCTTTATCGCGCGACAGAAAGATCAGATTTGCCAGGTCGCTATGAAGCGGATCGCGCGATTCTGGTGAAAAGCATCGCCAGCCTGGGCCGTTTGACTGCCGACAATCAAGGCCAGCACGACCTTATCAAGAACATAAGCGTTTCGATTCAGGAGCAAATTACACTGCTCGATCAAGCCATGAATGAGGCGCAAACAGCCGCCCAAAATGGCAGATCCCAGAACATGACCACAATTTTCCCCACCGACGTCAAGTTGCCGGCCCTCCTGGACAAATTTGAATCAACAGAACACGAATTGCTCAAGGAGCGAACATCCGCAGTGGAAAAAAACGCGCGCTGGAGCCTGTTATTCATCATCTCTACTGGGATCCTCTCGGTCACATCGTTGTTGCTCTCTGCGTATCACGTGCAAAGAGAAATTCTTGAGCGGGCGCGCATCGAAAGTGGTTTGTTGCGCGCGCGTGAACTCATGGGAACACAGCTTGACCAGCAGAAAACTGAACTGGAACACGCGGTTGAGGACTTGCATACCCAAATCGTTGCAAGAAAGAAAGCCGACGAAGAATTGCGACAGCTAAATGCAATTCTGGAGGAGCGGATTGCGGAACGTACAAAAGAGTTGGAGGAGAAGAACCGCGAACTTGAGTCTTTCAACTATTCCGTTTCACACGATCTAAGAGCGCCGCTGCGTCATATGGACGGCTTTTCCAAAATTCTAGAAGAGGAATACAGGGAACAACTACCAGAGGAAGCAAAGCAACATCTGAATCGCATTCGCCTGGCTGCCTCGCGTATGTCCATGCTTGTGGATGATCTTCTGGCGTTGTCACGCCTGGGAAGGCAACCGGTGAAATGCAAGAGAGTCTCGCTTGACGAAATGCTCGAGGACGTGAAATCCGCTTATGCCGAGGAAGAAAAATCCCGCGAAATCATTTGGAAAACGTCACCCATGCCGGCGGTGGAGGCTGACCCCGGGTTGTTGCGGCAGGTCCTCACAAATCTGATTTCGAATGCACTGAAATTCACGCGGCAGAAATCACCGGCAATCATTGAAGTCGGTTGCCGGGAGGAAGGAAACAGGGTCACTGTGTTTGTAAAGGACAACGGAGCCGGGTTCGACCCGAAATTTGCCGACAAATTGTTCGGGGTATTTCAGCGGCTGCACCGCCAGGATGAATTCGAAGGAACCGGAATTGGTCTGGCCATCGTCGCGCGGATTATACAGAAACACGGCGGCCGTGTATGGGCAGAATCTGCACCGGACCGGGGCGCAACGTTCTATTTCACCTTAGCCATGAGCCGAAGCAAGAAAGTCACCGTGGAGCAACCGATTGGAGCAAGCGCATGAAAGCGAATGACGTAGAAATATTGTTGGTGGAAGACGATCCGGCGGATGCGGAGCTGACAATGAGGTCTCTGCGAAAAGAGGGGCTGATGAACAAGATCGTGTTGGCGCGGGATGGAGCGGAAGCTCTGGAACTGCTCTTTGCAACCGACGTGGAAACGCTGGCGCATCCGCGGCTGGTGCTCCTGGATCTGCAATTGCCTCGCGTGAGCGGACACGCCGTGCTGAAGGCGATCAAGGGAGATGAACGCACGCGGAACATACCCGTAATCGTGATGACTTCGTCGGACCATGAACGAGACCTGGCCGAATGCTACCGGCTCGGGGCGAACAGCTACGTGCAAAAGCCAGTGGACCTGAACAAGTTTCAAGACGCGGTGAAACAGCTCGGCAATTACTGGCTGATGGTGAATCGTACGCCGCCCGCCAACGCCGCGACTCTGCAGACCAGCTAACGGTGAAACGATGAGCATGGGGACTCTAACCGTCGATCTAACGACTGAGACGGAACTTTCCGTTCGGCTGCTAATACTGGAAGACACTCGGCATGACGCCGAGCTGATACTTTACGAATTGAAGAGCAATGGATTCTCGGTCGAGCCAAAGACGGTACGAAACCGAGAGGAATTTGTCCGCGCTCTGGAAGAGACTTGTTTCGACGCAATTCTTTCCGATTACCGGCTGCCGGACTGGACGGGGCTGGATGCATACGCTTATGTCCGGGATTCCAAACGCGACACGCCATTTCTGCTGGTGACCGGTACGCTCGGCGAAGAAGCCGCGGTTGAGTGCATCAAGCAGGGAATCAGCGATTACGTACTGAAGGACCATCTGGGCCGATTGCCACTTGCGTTGAGACGGTCCCTGCGCGAGAAGAAATTGCGCGACGATGCGGCAATTGCGCTCAGCGCACTGGCCGAAAGCGAAGCCCGCGCCAAGGCTCAGTTTGCCGAACTCGATTTGCTTTACCGTACGACACCGGTCTGCTTCGCCGTGTTCGACGAAGATTTGCGGTTCCTGCGCGTCAACGATGCGATGGCGCGGAACCATGGGATCCCGGCGGAAGAGCACTTCGGCAAGTTTCTTTACGAGCTTGCCCCTGAAGCAGCGCGCGAATCCGAGCCGATTTACAGGAAGGTGTTTGAGACCGGCGAACCGGTGCTGAACATTGAAAGACAGATTCGTCGAACGCTGGCTCCCTTCGAGGAAAGATATTATCTCGCGAGCTTTTTCCCATTGCCCACTGTCGCCGGAGAGAAAAAATCGGCTTGCGTGATGATGGTAGACATCACGGAACGCAGGTTCGCAGAGCAAGCTCTGCGCGTCTCGGAAGAGCGAAATCGCGATCTGGTGGAACATTCGAGCAGCGGAATTTGCCGTGTTTCGATGGATGGAGACTTCCTGGACAGCAACCCGACCCTGCTGCGGATACTTGGTTGCGAGGCTTTCCCGCAGCTAAAAAAGCTGAATTTGTTCCGGGACGTATTTCGCTTTCCCGAGCAGCAAGCGAAACTGTTTCAAACCTGCATGCAGGAAGGGCAACTCCGGGGTGCGGAAGCAGAGTGGCGGCGAGTGGACGGCGGCTTCGTCAGCATGCGGCTGCAACTTCGCTTGTTAAAGCGCAGAGATGCGGTGCAGGAAATCGAATTAATTGCGGAGGACATTACGGAACTCCGCGCGATGGAACGGCAGCTTCTGCAAGCGCAGAAATTCGAAGCAATAGGACAACTTGCCGGTGGGATTGCCCACGATTTCAACAATGTGGTGGGAGCGATTTTGGGATGGGCGGAGATCGGGTTTGATCAGGCCAGCGCCGCGCCCGAGATCGCGGACCGGTTCAGCAGAATTCGAGAACAAGGAGAGCGTGCGGCGGCGCTGACAAGGGAATTGCTCGCGTTCGCGCGGCGGCAGGTGTTGCAGCCGCGGCTGATGGATCTGAACGCCGTAGCAAACGGACTTGTGACGTTTCTGGACCGAGTGATCGGGAAAGACATTGAGCTGAAAATTCTTACGGTACCGCTGGATCCGATCAAGGCAGATCCCACTCAGATTGAACAAGTGATTATGAATTTGTGCCTCAATGCGCGAGACGCAATGCCTTCCGGAGGACGTCTGATCATTGAAACGGAGATGGTGGAACTCGATGACGCGTATTGCCGTTTTTATCCACATGTTATGCCTGGCCGGTATGCCGTGCTTTCCGTCTCCGATACAGGTATGGGGATGGATGCGGAGACAAAGGAGAGAATCTTCGAACCGTTTTTCACGACAAAGGAAGCCGGCAAGGGAACAGGAATGGGGCTTGCCTCTGTCTACGGAATCGTGAAGCAGCATGGCGGCTTTGTGCACGTCTACAGCGAGGTTGGGCAAGGAACATTGTTTCGCGTATACCTGCCGCTGGCCCCTTCTGGCGAGGCACCGGTAGCCCAGACACCCTCACAACCGGCAAACGGCCCCCAGTTCCGTGGAACGGAGCTGATCCTAATTGCAGAAGACCATGAATCCATACGTGAGATGGCCCGGCACACACTGCTGAATCTAGGTTATCGGGTGCTTTCTGCAGCTGATGGCGAAGAAGCTTTGCGGCTGGTGGAAGGAGAGCGCCCGGCATTGGCCATCCTGGACGTAGTCATGCCCAAAATGGGAGGGCAGGCAGCTCTAGCGAAACTTCATGGGCGGTTTCCTGGACTGCCGGCGATTTTTACAAGCGGCTATAGCCATGATGCAACAGGACTTCCGCCCTCAACCCCCGAAATGACCTACCTGCAAAAGCCATACAGCCCTACGGCGCTCGGAAAACTCGTACGACAGGTGCTGGACCGTTCATTGCCAAATGTTATGGGTTAGATAAGCGTTGACAGGGGCAAGTCGAGGTGTTACATAACCCTCACGACGGGCCCTCTGGTGGTAAGTCTCTTACCGCGAAGCGGTCTAAGCAACACGCGAGTGATGCAGCGCCCCTGCTTGGCAGAGCAGGGCGGCGCGGCTGCTGAGGGCAGCGTCCCGTAACACCCCACCCCGGGAGGCGGGATCCTCAAAGGTTTCGCCTCCTACTATTTTTGCGCGGGACTTGTATATCCACATAACATGAGCGCCGTTTCCGGCGCTTTTTTTGTTTTTGAAGTGCTCCGGTAAGATACCCAGACGCTTTGGTGCATATTGATTGCGAGGGAGGGCGAATTCAGGTCCATGGCTGCGCCACTGATTGAATTGAATCGTGTAACCGTGGTGCGCGGAGATCGTGCGGCCCTGCATGAGATATCCCTGCGGATTGAACAGCGTGAGCACGTATGCATTCTTGGACCGAATGGATGTGGCAAGTCCACACTGATCAAGACGATTACGAGAGAGTGCTATCCGCTGGCGCTTGAAGGATCGTCCATGGCGATTCTCGGCAAAGAGCGATGGGACGTTTTCGCATTGAGGAATCTGCTGGGGGTAGTTTCACCGGATTTACTTGCGGCTTGTACGACCGACGCGACGGGTCGCGACGTTGTGCTGAGCGGATTCTTCAGCAGTACGAGAATTTTTCCGCATCATCAGCCGGACCCGGAGCATTTGCGCAGAAGTGAGGAGGCTCTCGAACGGCTCGGAATTTCGCACTTGGCGGATCGCTGTGTGATGCACATGTCCAGCGGCGAAGCAAAGCGAACGCTAATTGCACGTGCGCTGGTGCATGAACCGAAAACTCTTCTGTTCGACGAGCCGAGTAACGCGTTGGATATCGCAGCTCAGTTTCAATTGCGAGATACAATGCGCGAGCTGGCGCAATCGGGACTCGCGATTATCCTGGTGACCCATCATGTGAGCGAGATCATTCCGGAGATCGAGCGGGTGATTATGCTGCGCAACGGGAAAATTATGGCGGACGGAGCAAAACCGGAAGTACTAACCGAGAAGAATCTGAGTGAATTATTCGGAGTGAAGGTTCGACTAGAGGACCACCAAGGATACTTCTACGCGAGGTAGTTCTACTTTCCTTGCGGGCGATGGACTGTTCGGGATTCGGGGTTTTTTGGAGACCAATCTTCAGGCGGAAATGCAACACGCCAGAATTGCGGGCGAGGCGCGGAAAATTCAAGGCCGATTTCGGCTTTGTTGCCTCGAACCGGGCCAAGAAACACGACGTGACATTCCTGCTCTTCCGATGTACGCGTGTGCTGGAGATGGATTTTTGCTCCGCTGATTACGCGGGCTTGCAACAAAACGAGTGCTCCGTGGGCGTTGATCGCAAGTGTTTCCGTTTCTTCTTCAAAGTTTGCGCCCTGCGCGTCTGATCCGCGCAACTTCACAGGCACTTGCATAAGGACGCGCTGGCTGCGGCGGCGCGGTCCTGGATGTGAAGGCGTAGTTGCCATGCTTGCTCGTCACCTATTCCGGATATTCAAATTTGACGTACTTCCGAAAGCTCTGAAGAACCTGTTTCGCTTACTTGCGGAACTTTTCAAAATTGTAGCAGCGTTTAGCTGCGCTTATCCATTGGCACATAGTTGCGCGTGTCATGCCCAAGATAGATTTGCCGCGGCCGGGCAATTTTTTGTTCGGGATCGAGCAGCATCTCCTGCCACTGTGAGAGCCAGCCGGACGTGCGAGGAATGGCAAAGAGCACCGGGAACATGGTCATGGGGAAGCCCATCGATTGATAGATGAGTCCGGTGTAAAAGTCCACATTGGGATAGAGCTTGCGCTTGACGAAGTATTCATCTTCGAGCGCGATGCGTTCGCATTCGAGAGCGATTTCGAGAAGCGGATTCTTGCCCATTAGATCGAAAACTTCGTAGGCGACGCGCTTGATGATGCGGGCGCGCGGGTCGTAATTCTTGTATATGCGGTGGCCAAACCCCATCAGCTTTGTTTCGCCAGCTTTGACTCGCTTGATGAAATCGGGGACCTTGTTGACCGAGCCGATTTCGTGAAGCATGCGCACGACTTCTTCGTTCGCGCCGCCGTGAAGCGGGCCATACAGAGCAGCGATTGCAGCGGCAGTTGCGGAATAGGGATCAACGTGCGAGCTGCCGACGCCGCGGATGACGTTGGCCGAGCAGTTTTGTTCGTGGTCGGCGTGAAGAATAAACAGAACGTCGAGCGCGCGCTCAAGCGTGGGATTCGGGCGGTAGCGCGACTCGGTCGTGCGGAAAAGCATATTCAGGAAATTACCCGGGTAACTCAAGTCGTTGTCGGGATAGACAAAGGGCATGCCAAGCGTGTGGCGATAAGCGAACGCCGCAATGGTGGGCATTTTTCCGATGAGGCGAAATGTCTGTTTCTGCCGCGACTCGGGATTCAGAATGTCTTTGGCGTCGTGGTAGAAGGTCGAGAGCGCGGCGATTGTGGAAATCATCATGCCCATGGGATGGGCGTCATAATGAAAGCCGTCGAGGAATTTCTTGATGCTTTCGTGAATAAAGGTGTGATGCGAAACGTGCCAGGACCAATCCTTTAGTTGCGTTTCGGTGGGAAGTTCACCGTGAAGAAGAAGGTAAGCAGTTTCAAGGTACGTGCTTTTTTCCGCGAGTTCTTCGATGGGATATCCCCTGTATCGAAGGATGCCCTTGTCACCATCTATATAGGAGACACGGCTGATGCAGGACGCGGTGTTATTGAAGGCCGGGTCATAGCTCATCAGGCCGAAATCATCAGATCCGGATTTGATCTGGCGGAGGTCCATGGCGCGAATGGTGCCGTGGGTGATGGGAAGTTCGTAGGACTTGCCGGTGCGATTGTCGGTGACGGTAACGGTTTCCCGTGGCGCGGCGGTGTCGGCGGTCTTTTTCGATTCGGCGGTGGAAGCGACGGAATCCATAGATAGATGAGCCTCAGTCAGCTTTCACTTTACACCAAAGAAGGAGAGGCGCGAAGAGGAGCGAAGGAGAGGTGAGGAAAAGGGGATTGGGCCGTAAGAAGAAGAGGAAAAAGGGTTTCGGGATGCCAAACATTCCTCTTGACAATAGTCGTTATAACGACTATAATGCGCTCCTCAGTTGGATGTGACCCTGGGAGGTCGAAGATGATTACGATTCGCAAGAGCAATGACCGCGGCCATGCCGATCACGGCTGGCTGGATACGCGGTTCACGTTTTCGTTCGCTGAGTATTTTGATCCGAAGCACGTGCAATTTCGCACTCTGCGCGTGATGAATGATGACCGCGTAGCGGGGGGCGGCGGATTCCCGACGCATCCGCACAGGGACATGGAAATTGTTACCTACGTGCTGGACGGCGCGCTGTCCCACAAGGACAGCATGGGCAACGGCTCAACGATCAAGCCGGGCGATGTGCAGTACATGAGCGCGGGGACAGGCGTGGCGCACAGCGAATTCAACGCATCGCAGACCGAGCCGGTCCATTTGTATCAAATCTGGATGTTCCCGGATAAAAACGGATACAAACCGACATACGACCAGAAATATTTCTCGAAAGAGGAAAAGCGCGGCAAGTTGCGATTGCTTGTTTCTCCGGATGGTCGCGACGGGTCGGTTAGGATTCGTCAGGACAACGACTTGTACGCGACCGTGCTCGGCGCTGGAGAAAAAGTGACGCACGAGCTGAAGCCGGAGCGGCATGCCTACGTTCAAGTAGCGCGTGGAAGCGTGACTCTGAACGGAAAGAAGCTGGAGATTGGTGACGGTGCGGCGATTTCCGAGGAGAAGAAGCTGGAACTGGTCGGATCCGAGGAAGCAGAAGTTCTGTTGTTCGATTTGGCATAAGAAGAATGATCCGCACAAGAAAGAGGAAGGGCAGAACCGGAGTGGCTTCTGCCCTTTTTGTTTTGTCGAGTAGTTTCTGCTCTCTGTCCGCCGCTCAGGGAGCAGGAGGCAGAGTTTGCATCGGATTTTGCGGGAAGAAGTTGAATGGACGGAGCAGAAAGTCATGCCACATAACAGGCATCACCGGCCAATCTTCTGCGCGTGGAACGTGATGGAAGCCCATTGTGTACCACGCGACGATGTCCGTGTTTTCAATGGCACGATTTGCTTTCGTCCAGACGGCGAGTCCGTCGTCGCCCTTGCTGTCGGTTGGATACACGCCGGCGGCATAGAGTTCGTCGGGCTTATATGGCGTAACCCAAAGTTGGTGTGAAGAAAAGGCGCCGACTTTTTGCGGGCCATCATCCGGATCAAGCAGCGACGCGGCATTTGTGCCGGGCATCAGTTCATAGCCGGTAGGGTAGCCATAAGCGCCCTTCACATTTGGATTGATGAAGTGCCACATCGAAGGTTTTTCGATGTTGATGTTCATCATCGCGTCTTTCTCTGTTTTTGCGGTTGAAGGTTCCACGACCCAGATGGATTTGCGGGCCGGATTGTTCAAAGCTTTTTTCACGAGCCGATCTGCCATGAAGGAATTGTTCAGGCCATCCACGTCCACATCCAGGCGGAATGAGAAAAAGTGATCGTGGTTCACGCCAATCGTGTTTTCCGCAACGAACGTGCCGTATTCATCGGCGGAGCCCGGCATCGGGTGGCCAGCCGAGACTTTGTCTTTCACGGCTTTGGTTTCGATGATGCCTGTCGCACCGACCGCGACGCGAATTGCGCCGCTGCGTTCGAACCTCCAGTCAATGACGTAGTCATAGTTGCCGATGACAGCCGCAGTGCGCAGAACGAGAACGCGCTCACCACCGCCCCAGATTTGCTGGTCTTCATAGTGGCGCCAGGCTGGATCTCCACTGTAACTTTCAAACAAGCAAGCCACGCGCGAACGAATGATGGGGACACCATGGCTGTCCGGAATTAGCGTATCGAAGTAAGTGGCGGTCGTTGGGCAATCCACGCCATCACGCAAGGGTTTTAATACGCCACCATGGTAAAACTCGCCGGCATCAATGAAGACGCGAGTGGCCCAGCCAGTTGCCGGATCCATGTAGGGAACATAGAGCTCCGACATAGAGCCTTCATAAAGGACTGAGCGCAGCTGTTTTCCGTCATTGAATTTTGCGAGATTGACGATGGCACCTAGCCGCGGATCCAGCCGGAAGCGGAACTGCCAGCTCTGCCAGCTGACGTCATTGGAAGAAGAAACCTGATAACTGGGACCAAAGGGTTGCGAGAGGGCGATCGGCGTCGTGCCCGCGCGAGCGGAGATAGGAAGATCCATGAAATTGATCGGGGCAGTTGGAACCGGGACAGGTCCGTCGTCAATTACCTTCAGAACTTTTTTCTCGACTGCGTCAATTTCTATGTTCAAACCTTCAATCGAGCGGCCCCAATTGAGATACACGCCATGCGTGTCCGCACAGCCCCCGAACATGATGCGGTGGCCTTCAAGTTCCGGCAGAGCGAAATAACCGAATGGCGTTGCTGCACACTCGACGTTGACCAAGTCCGTAATGCCGCGTTTCTTTAAGGCTTCAATGACGCGCGGGTCTTTTTTTATGACCTCGCTGAGCTCGCGAAACTCCGACTCAAGAACAGGCGCAACGCCAGGAACTTCCTTAAAGGATTCGAGCTTGTGGCCCGCGATGTCCACGAGCGCCTCCATGGTTTTTCCCTTGCGGAGAAGAATTACATCCGCTTCCCGAAAGATGGGATCGCCCGGTTTCCAGGCGAGAATTTTGTCCTTGGACGGTTCCTTGAGCAGAACGCTCGTGTAGGCCGTGTCCGCATCAATCTTGCCGGCGTCGCGCAACACATCGTAGATCGTCCAATATTCCTGCGTTTTGAGCGCTTCAAGCGGATGGAGAACAGGCTGAGTCTGAGCCCGGAAGAGAGCGGGAGAAACGAGCAATACAAGCAGTGCGGAGACAAAACGGCAATAAGTGGAACGCAAATTCATCCTCCAAAGAGAAATGGGAACCCCAGGGCCTAATTGCGGTCGCTCATCCTTTCCAAACCAAAGAAAAAATACAACACAAAAAAAGAGATTCACACGATTGCGATTCTTTCTGGATTGAAGCCATCGTTACATCGCAAATCCGATTCATCGAATTTATTTTGCGATTGCAAAACAAGAACGATTTTTTCGATGCAAATTTTGCGTTTGCATTCCTCGCCCATTTGAACAAGATACGGAAAATTTCTCCGGCAACGCGATGGTGTCGCTGCCCGGGCCTGCTGGCATTTTCTGCCGCTGCACTTAGCGTCTAGAAACCAGTGGAGCGGGCTTGCGCCGATGTGTCTTCCGGCGACTGGAGAAATAAAGGATGGAGGGGATTATGTCTCAAGTGGGTGGGAACTACGGGCCCCGATCGATCAGGAAAATCGCACTAATTTTCATAACGACCACGGCTCTCCTTCTTATTCTGTCCGTACCGGCACGCGGCCAGTCCACGTTCGGATCGATTGTCGGGACGGTGAAAGACAGCTCCGGCCAATATCTGGTTGGCGCGATGGTGAGCGTCGTAAATCGTGGCACGGTCGCCAAGCGCACGGCAATGTCGGACCAAAGCGGCGACTATTCTTTTCCAAATCTTGAGCCAGGCCAGTACGAGCTTACGATCGAAGCGGCCGGTTTTCAGACGACGCAGTTTCGCGACCTCGATCTGCAGGTGCGCGAGACAAAGCGCGTGGATGTCGCACTCAAAGTTGCCGCGCAATCACAGACAGTGATTGTCGAAGGTTCGATGGGAGCCGTGGTGACGACGGACGTCTCCAATCTTTCGGAAACAAAAACCACGCGTGAGCTGGTGGACCTGCCTGTTGCTCTGGAATCACGTGCAGACGGCTCGACAAGTCCGATCTCCACACTGACGACGCAGCCCGGGATCCAAACGGACGCTTCCGGCGCGCTAGCTATCGCCGGCGCCACACCTGCCCTGCTGTCCTACACACTCGATGGCATCGCAAGCGTCAACGTGGAATTGAGCGGTCCTATCGCGGAACTGTTTCCATCTTTTAATTCCATCGCAGAAATTCACGTCAACGAAACGAACAACAACGCTGAATTCAGCGGCGTGAGCGACGTGAGTACGACTTCACGCAGCGGCTCGAACACGCTCCACGGTGGCCTGTTTGAAAATCATGGGAATAGCGCGCTAAACGCGGGCAATCCCTTCACGGGAAAACCGAAACTCATCATGAACGACTTCGGCGGATTCGTCGGCGGGCCGCTGAGTTTGCCCAAACTCTACAACGGTAAAGACAAAACATTTTTTTTCATGAGCTACGAAGGGCTGCGCCTGCCCAAGGAAGTTCCCATTGTGCAAAGCGTGCCCTCGCTCGCGATGCGAAGCGGGAATTTGTGCGCATACCTGGCGAGCCAGGGTGTAAGCCAAATCGCCCAGCCGGACGGCACGCCCATTGCTTGCGATTCCGTGCCCATTTCGCCGCTCGCCGCCAACGCACTGAACTATTTGTTTCCTTTGCCGAACACCGGTGGTCCGGACGACTATGCAAACAACTTCGCCACAAACTTTCCAACGCCAATTTCCAGCAACCAGGCTGATCTTCGTGTGGATCAAAAAATTACGTCGAAGCAGAACATCTATGCGCGTGTTTCGTACAAGAACCGTCAAGTTACGGCGGCGCCCGGCGATCCTAATCGTTGGTATTCCTCGTGTTCGGTGCTCTGCGGACCGCTTTCCAATCCAGAGCAGGACGCAGGGCTTACCGTCGCACACAACTACGCAATTTCGAATTCGGTTTTTAACGAAATTCGCGCAGGCTTCAACGGAATGCACACTTCGGCCAATATTAATGGCAACAATGAAACTCTTCTAAGTAATCTTGGATTCGTGTTGCCTTCTGGCGTCTCATTGCCGCCCGCAACCGCTGTCCCGAACTTTTCGATCCTCGGATTTCAATCAACGGGTGGCGTGAACCCATTTCTGCAGAAAAGCTTCATCTTTCAAATTCTCGACAACGTGACCTGGACCAAGGGCAAACACACCTTTAAGTTTGGTGGTGACTTCCGCCGGATGAGCGATCATGACGACAACGTCTTTGGCAGCTGGCGCATTGGCCAATTTGGCTTCAACGGCTCAAGCAACGTAGAAAGCACGATCGGCGATCCTTACACAGCCTTCCTTCTTGGCTATCCGGACTACACGTACTTCGCACAAGTCGTTAATCCAAATATGAACGGCCTCGGCTATTCATATGCCGTTTTCGCGCAGGACGATTGGAAAATTACCCCAAGCCTCACGCTAAATATCGGACTACGCTACGAACTCCACCCGCCGCTTCGCGATGTTCAAGGCAACACAGCGGATTTCCTGCCTGACTGGTCCGGCATGATCAACGGCCAGCAAGTGAACGGCGCCGTGGTGATTCCAAATGACGCCGCGCAACAGTGGACCAATCCCGCGTTCGTGGCAAGCATCGCGCCAACGCCTCTGCTCACCGCAAAACAAGCAGGTATCCCGGAAAAACTCCGCTACACAGATAAGAAGGATTACGGCCCGCGCATCGGTTTTGCATGGCGGCCGTTTCACGACAACAAAACAGTTGTACGCGGCGGCTTTGGCAGGTTTATAGAGGCGCCACTCGGTTTCTCATTATTGTCGGGCTGGGCGGTCAGCTCCAGCAGCGTGCAGTTCTTCGGAAACGACTACGATTCGAGCGGCAAACCCATTTTGAGTTTTCCATCGCCGTACCCGCAAAACCTCAACGCTTCGGGTGGGCAGAGCTTCTACTACGCATTCCCTGTCAAATATAAAGATCCGACGGTAATGCAATGGAACTTGAGCTTCGAGCGAGACCTCGGGTTCAACACAGGATTCCGGCTCTCGTATGTCGGAAGCCACGGCTCAAATCTGGAGACGATGGAGGATCTCAACCAGGTCCATCCCAATACGACTGGCTATGCCAACCAGACGCTTCCGTTCCCGTTGTGGGGTGTGATCCAAAGTGTGGTAAACGCGGCAGAGAGCAACTACCACGCAATGACCGCGGAAGTTCACAAGCGGTTTTCCAATGGCCTCCAATTCCAAAGCAGCTACGCGTTCACTCGCGATCTTTCGAACGAAGCAGGAGCTGCGCCGGCGAATTTCGTCGGTGCAGGCGGAAGCTGGGTTTCGGATCGTTTTCATCTGGGGCTCGACTACGGCAACGTGACTTACGACCGCCGTCACCGTTTCCTGACCACTTATTTGTATGAGCTTCCATTTGGGCAGGGAAAGAGGTTTCTCGGTAGCTCCAATGGTGCTTTAAATGCACTGGTTGGCGGATGGGAGGCCGCGGGAGTTGTGCTCGTGCAGAGCGGACCATTCCTTACCCCGTATGAAGCGAGCACCGATCCTTCTGGAACGAACATGATCAACGTTGTCGGACTAACCAGACCCGATATTGTTTCCGGAACTTCCCCATATGGAGATCGCAGTGTCAGTAATTATTTGAATCCTGCGGCGTGGGCGATTCCGCAGGATAACATCGGCCGCTTCGGCAACGCACCGGTTGGCGGTGTAGTTGGACCGGGGACGCGGGCCGTTTCTCTTTCGCTTATCAAGAGCATCTCGTTCGCTGAACGGGCGAAGTTCCAAATAGGTGCGCAAGTTTCGAATCTCTTTAACCACAGAAACTACGACGTGCCGAACATGGAGCTCGACACCGATGGGTTTGGGACAATTACCTCTCTACAAAAAGCGGAAGGAGCAGGTCCCCGAGCCATGCAGTTGACGGCGCGGTTCAGCTTCTGACGAATTCTAACCTCCCAAAAAAAACGAAGCGCGGCTCGAATCGGGCCGCGCTTTTTTGTGAACCTCGACTCAATACTCGTCTAAGCACAGGGCCGCACGCCGAACTTCTTCAATCCCCTCCACTCGCTAAACTGGACTCAATTCTAGGGCTCCATCCTTAGCTGAACTGACGGAGAAGCAAAAATGTTTAAAAAACTGGCGATTCGTATTGGCTTGGCCGTATTGGGCATGGTGGCGGTCCTGATCTGGTGGACGATTCATCCTGGGCCTTCCCACACGGAAACCAGGAGCAAGATCCCGGCCTCGGTATGGGGTGGAGGTCCGACAAAAATCACCGTCGAAGTGGAAAGCTCCAGCGCCGCGCACATGGACATCACTTTTTCAGACCATTCGAAACCGGCTGGCGAGCAGCAGAGTCTGGAAACGAGAGAAACGATGGCCGCTGGATCCGGACCGCGCAGCTGGAGCGTTGACGTGCCAGACAAAGTAGGAGGCTATCTGGAATTTGAGGCCGACAGCCCGAAACCTGGCGATTGGCTGAAGTGGCGCGTGAGCTTCAATGGAAAAGTTATCAAGGAAGAGAAGGAAGTGCTTGATAAAACTCTGGAGCCAAACACCGCATTTTTTCTGCAACTGTTCTTTGACGATTATTCGAAAGCATTGCAAGAAATGCAGGGAAATAATCCCGAACCCGCCGCTCCGGATGAGGACAATTAGATTGCTTTCCGTGTGAGCACGGGAATACTGAGCAACAGTCCGACAATCAGACCAATGCCGAGCACCGTCATCGAGAGACCCAGGGAAGTCTTCACGACCATTGTGTAGACAATGGCAAGAACAGTGCATGTGCGCAGCCGCACCGAAACAGGAAGGGCCTTTGTCTGTAGAGCCGCCCCTAGCGCTGCACCGCCGTTAGGAATCGCAGTTCGTATCGCGCGAAGTTTTGGAACGTTGATGGCTCCGCCGATGGCAGCGACGATTGCGATACCAATAAAAGATGCCGAAACCCAGCCTTGTTTAAATGCGCCGATCTGCGAAGCCAGGTAAGCTCCCGAAAGTATCGCCACAAGAAGAGCCGGGCCATTGATGATGGGTGCCAGCTTGGCTAATCGCAGCCAGTTACCAGCTTCCTCAGAACTTTGCGTTTTGCCAAGAAAAGAAATCGCAGTCCATTCGATTCCAAACGCAAAAAATAAAAGTAACGCCGAGGAAATGTGGACGAAAAGAGTGATGTTGTATGCGCTCATGATTTGCAATGGCTAACCGGGGATTATCCCCGCTTGCGCTGGAATTCCTTCATAAAACTGGTCAGCGCTTCTACAGCGGCAAGTTCAACTGCATTGTAAAGCGAGATGCGCATGCCGCCCACAGAACGATGGCCAGGAGTGCCGACAAGTCCGGCAGCTTCCGCTTGCTTCGCGAAATCCTTTTCAACGGTTTCCTCACCGCCTGCAATGCGGAAGACCACGTTCATCAGCGACCGCGAACTCTTTTCCACCGGGCACTTGAAGTAGCCATTGCTGCCGTCAATCGTGTCATAGAGCAGTTTTGCCTTTGCTTCGTTGCGCTTTTGCACCGCGTTGATTCCACCGAGCGAATCGATCCACTCCATTACGAGACCAATGATATAAATCGCGAAAGTTGGCGGCGTGTGGTAGAGCGACTTCTCTTTAATGTGAGTGCGGTATTGCAGAAGTGTCGGAAGATTTTTGTCGGCGCGCTCGGCCAGATCTTTGCGGATGATGACAACTGTTGCGCCGCTGGGCCCAAGATTTTTTTGGGCACCGGCAAAGATTAACCCAAACTTACTCACGTCCACCGAACGCGACGCGATGTCCGATGACATGTCCGCAACGAGGGGAACATCGCCCGTCTCGGGCATGACCGTAAATTGCGTGCCTTCGATGGTGTTGTTCGTGCACATGTGGACATACGAAGCATCCGCAGAAAGCGAAAGCTCACTCTGGCCAGGGACTTTTGTGAATTTCACCGGCTCTGTAGTTCCTGCGATGCGATGGTTGATTCCTTTTTTTAGCTCACCAAGCGCTTTTGCTGTCCATGTTCCCGTATGAATCAGATCCACTGGTTTGTTTGGCAAGCAGAGATTCATCGGCGCCATAGTGAACTGCATGCTCCCGCCGCCTTGCACGAAAATAATGGCGTAGTCATCGGGAACAGCAAGGTGCTTGCGGAGCCCGGCTTCGGCGGCTGCGTTGATGCTTTCGAATTCCGGCGAGCGATGGCTCATCTCCATGACGGACATGCCAGAGCCGCGCCAATCCAGTAACTCTTCGCGGATGCGCTCAAGCACGGCGAGCGGCAGGGCAGCAGGACCTGCATTGAAATTGAAGACACGTTTTGTGGCAGGAGCTATAACTGAGGAAGACACGTTTTTTCTCCAGAGGGGCCAGCGGCCCGAGTTTTGCGTGCAAGCCGGAGCGGCGGGGGACTGCGGGGCCGACGACGAGCCTGCGACTCTCTAGAATATCACGCCGCGCGCGATGCAAAGTGGGAGTAGAATGTGCGCGAGGAAAATGGGCCAATGAAACGACGTGAACTATTGAAGAAAGCAGGGCTGGCAGCGGGCGCATTGACCATACCAAAATGGACGAGCGCGGCGCGTACGCCTAAACTGAATTGCGTGTTTCAGCTATCGGTCATCACGGACGAAATTTCGCAGGACTTCGGCCACGCTGTGGAAGTGGCGGCGAAAGAGTTCGGCGTCGGATTTATAGAGATTCGCGGCCTCTGGAAAAAGAATATTGTTAACCTCGACGAAAAAGAGGTCGCCGAAGTGAAATCCTTGCTCGCGAAATACGATCTGAAGGTGACGGATATCGCGAGCCCGCTCTTCAAAGTGGATTGGCCCGGTGCCCCGAAGTCCAAGTACAGCCCAACTGGATCGGCTTACAACGCCAGCTTTACTTTCGAACAGCAGGACGAGGTTTTAGAGCGAGCCACGGCAATGGCAAAGGCGTTTGGCACGAACCGCGTGCGACTCTTCGATTTCTGGCGCTTGGAGAATGACAAACCCTACCGCGACGCAATGGATGCGAAGCTGCGGGAGTTTTCAGAAAAGGCTGCGAAGAACAACATCATTTTGATTCTCGAGAACGAATATGAATGCAATTCAGGAACTGGCGCCGAAGCTGCGCGCACTCTTGCGGCTGTGCCTAACAAGAATTTCATGATCAATTGGGATCCGGGAAACGCCGCTGCGCTGGGAGAAACTGCGTTTCCCGATGGCTACGCCAAAGTGCCCAAAGAACGCATTGGCCATATGCACCTGAAAGATGTTCAGAAGAAACCGGATGGAACGTTTGGCTGGGCCGCCATGGGAAAAGGAATTATTGACTATACCGAACAGTTCAAGGCGATGATGCGCGATGGCTATCGCGGAACAATGAGCCTGGAAACTCACTGGACTGGCGGAGGAACGCCCGAAGACTCTTCCCGCATCTGCATGGCCGGGACAAAGGACTTACTCCGCAAAGCAGGCGCGCTCAGTTAATCTCCACCTTTATTTTTCTGTCGGGTCAAGTCGAAATAGTCCAGGACCAATGCAGGTCACTTTGGCCCAGAGCAACGGTTGCTTAAGTGTGTCGGGCGGCGTTTCGGCCGTGAATTCCACAAGGAAAATTGGATTCGCCTGGGGCACTACATCCGAATCGTTCAAAACGTAGCGGATATCAATGCCATGCTTTACCCCTAAGTGTTCCGCCATCCCGTGTGTCGTTGTTCCGTAATAGTTTGAAGACCAGTACAGCACGGCTCCGGCTGGCACCTGTTTATTGATGGATTCGATCTGGTTCCAGATAGCCATTTGCGATTGCAAACGCAGGTTGTCCAGCCAAAGATTTATTCGAAAGTATTTCTTACTTGCCATTGCAATGGAAGGAGCGACTGCACGCTGCGCTGGAGCAAAGTTGAAGGCCAGTATGAGCAGAGATGCTAAGGCCAAATACAGACCCAGGATGATGCGCCTCACTTCTATTCTTAACGACTCAGCCCCGGCAGCCAGAGGCGGGGCCAGAAAAACGAATACCGGCAAGAAGTAGCGCATGTTGTAGCTGGTTCCAGGAAAAATAAGAAGGCCCAATACATAGATGGAAATGAAGAGTGTGGGAGCCAAAGACCAGGCATGTCGCCCAGTCCTTGCGATCAAAAATAAGAGAGCGAATTGAAATGAGAGCAAAATCATGAACGCAAGCATCTTCAAGGACAAGAAAACTGTTACGAATTCCGAGTGAAACAAGCCATTCATGTAGCTATCAAACCCCGCGCCTTCATTAAAGTCTAAAAGTGGGTACATCCCGCACTTCGCGGCAAGCAATATGCCGCCGATTAGGATCATGGACACGAGAAGAAGCACCAGTTTGGGCGTGCGATAGCGAGCTCGTTTTACAAAGGAACGGGCGAAACAAAGAAAGTAGGCTCCACACATGCCGAGCAATGTAGCGCCATAGAGTTTTGTGTGGATGGCAACCAGGATCGTCAAAGCTGAACCTAAAATTTGCCAGCGAGTGTCTCGCTCAGGCTCAGTCACGACGATATCGATCAAAACAAAACAGAGAATAACCAAACCAGCAAACAAACTATCTGGATAGCCAGACCAAAACTGGTAGATGGTTAGAGGGTTTAGCATTACAAACGCAAGCTCCAGCCTTAACAGCTCTGGATTGATTCCGCTGAGCCGGTTGAGTCGGGGTAATGCGATCGCACTCATGCACAAGAAAAAGGTGGTACCTAGAAACGACGCGAAGATGGTGCCCAGGTTCACGCCGAACAGGTACACCAGCGGCGCTGCTACCATCGTGAAGAGAATTGGTTTGCCGGCCGTCCACGTATGGTCGCGTGCAATTGCAAATACGTTGAAATGGTTTTGAATCAGCCCAAGCGATGCTTTGGCATAACAGATAGCGTTTCGCCCAATAGGCCATTTCAGATTTACAACAGTGAATGCAACTCCCAGCACAAGTAGGAGCCATATCGTTGTGCGCAGCTTCTGGTTCTCCGAGTCTGCTGAAAGTCCATCCACAAGGCGAACCGTCATAAGACACTCTTCCCAGGCCTAACACACGATTGCAGTTATGATCCCTTGTGACCTCTTATGCAAATCAGCAATTCCGATGACGGTTTCCTAAAATCCACTCTTGCAGTGTCATAAATGTTTATTTATCGCCACTCCCTGGGGCAACAACTGCAGTAAAATCCGGTATCTACTAGTTTTAGTCTCCGAAAGTCTCTCTCTCGGGAGGTGCACTCCATGACCGGCAAAACGTCACGCAGAAGGTTTTTGAAAATGGCTGCGAGATCGGCGGGAGCTTGCGCCCTGTCCGCCTACAGTTACAAACGCGTTCTTGGAGCAAACAACGCTGTGCGCGTTGGCATCATTGGATATTCAGAGAGGTTTCGCGACGCCCTCTTTCCGGCATTTCTGAAGCATGCCGGTTCGCAACAATTTGAAATCGTGGCCTTGTCCGATATTTGGAAGCGGCGGCGCGATGAAGGCGTCACCTATCTTGTGGAAGCCACAGCCCACCGCGTCGCACTCTGCCGCAACAACGACGAACTATATGACCGCAAGGACATTGACGCCGTCATCATTGCCACCGCGGATTTTCAGCACGCCCGACACGGCATCGAGGCCGTCCGCAACAATTGCGACGCCTACATCGAAAAGCCCATGGCTCATACCATGGAAGATGCGCGCGATCTTCGCAAAGCCGTGCGTCAGACAGGCCGAATCGTGCAGATCGGCACACAGCGCCGCAGCGCAAAAAACTACCAGAAGGCGAAGGAATTCATCCAATCCGGCCAGTTCGGAGATATCGTTGCCGTGGAAATGACATGGAATGTGAACCAGCCCGGCCGCTGGCGGCGTCCCGCTCTTGTAAATGCTCTCAAAGAAGAAGATACGGACTGGAAGCGGTTCCTTGTCAACCGGCCGGTGGTGGATTTTGACGCGCGCAAATACGTTGAGTTCCGGCTCTTCTGGCCGTATTCCAGTGGAATCCCGGATCAATGGATGGTCCACCAAATTGATACAGTGCACTGGTTTGCGGATTTACCCCGTCCACGGAGCGTTGTGGCCAACGGCGGAATTTATGTGTGGAAAGACGGACGCCAGAACTGGGACACGTTAACCGCGGTATTCGACTACGGTCCTCTGAATGATCCGACAAAGGGTTTTCAGGTGATCTACTCTTCGCGCCAAACCAATTCCGCGGGCGATGTGAAGGAACTTTATCGTTCGAATGCTGGCACGCTTGACCTCGAAAAGAACGTCATCAGTGGCGAAGGTGGCCTCGAGGACGGCTTTGCCAAAACGATGGGGATGAAAGGCCACAAATTGCAGTCACGTAATTTGATCGAAGGCCCATCCGGCATCGAAACCGGTGCGAGCACTGGTGTAGATGAAGCCACAAGCGGGAACATGCTGAACTGGATGCAAAGCATCCGAGCACATAAGACTCCCAATGCGGACATCGAAGCGGGTTACAACCACTCCGTTGCCTTGTGTATGACAATCGCCGCAATTCAAACCGGGCTCCGGGCCACTTTTGATGACGAAAAACAGGAAGTAATTGTTGATGGCAAAGTCTGGACGGGCTCCTGAGCCTTGAAGCGAATAGCCTCTTCAATCAACGAGCGCGAATTCTGTGCGGTGGCGCATCGGATCGATTCGTTCGGCCCGAACTCGCACTCGATCTCCCAATTTCCACGAACGCCGTTTCGTTCTTTGAGGAATTGCGCTACGGCCCTTGCGTTGCAACGGACTTTGTCTGGCCACAATCGCATGCTCGTGTTCGCGATACGTGCAGGGCGCGCCAGCTGCTTCTTCGATTGCTCCAATGGGAAGCAATCCTTCCACGAAGACTTCCATCAACTCCACAAAACAGCCGTACTTTTGTACGGAAATGATCAAGCCGTCGTACTCATCGCCGAGATGCTGCTCCATGAACTGCGCAGTTTTCCAGTCGCGCAACTCACGCTCCGCGGTCGCGGCGCGGCGCTCCGCATCCGAAGTTTCGGTGGCCAGCTCCTCCAAAACCCGATGCGAATAGAGCATCACAGTCGCGGCCTTCGTCGGGTGTGGATCCCGGGGAGGACTCACCGCTGGATTTGCAAGCGCCCACTTCAGCGCGCGATGCACAATCAAATCCGGATAGCGTCGAATGGGGGATGTGAAATGCAAATACTCGTCGAAACCCAGCGCAAAGTGCCCCAGCGAGTCCGGCGCATATCGCGCTTGCTTCAGCGACCGAAGCATCAGATACGAAACAATTCGCTCCTCGGTCTTTCCAGTAAGCTTCGCGAGCAGCTTCTGATAGTGCTGCGGCGTGATGCTCAGCTCGCCAGCGCCGGGAAGAGATACTTTCATTTCGCGTTCCCGTCCGCGCCCAGCCGAATCTGGACGACCGCGTTTTGCGGGAGATGGAACGCGTCCATGTTTCACCGCAATTTCTTTCTGATGTAGATTGTCCACGCCCAGTGAATAACCAAACGCGCGCGCAAGCTCCTCAAACTCCAGCACCTTTTTCGCATCGGGTTTTTCGTGTACGCGATGCAAGGTCGAAATTCCGCGCTTCAGCAAGTAACCGGCGACGGCGCGGTTCGCCGCGAGCATGAACTCTTCAATCAGGCGGTGAGCGATATTTCGTTCGCTCCGCGTGATGTTCGTCATTTTCTGTTCTTCGTCAAATTCAATCACTGGCTCCGGCAAGTCGAAGTCAATGGATCCTTTTTCATTGCGCCGTGCATTAAGCAGCAGTGCTAACTCCTTCATATTGCGGAAATGAGGCGCCAGCTTCTCGTATCGCGCCGTCATTTCTGCGTCGCCTTCCAACACCTTATTGACGTTTGTGTACGTCATCCGCTCCGCAGAGCGGATCACTCCGCTCGCCATCCGGGAACCAGTCATTCTTCCCGCCGCATCAAACTCCATCAGCGCGCTCATCACTAGTCGGTCTTCGTGCGGATTCAGCGAGCAAATTCCATTGGAAAGTTCTTCCGGCAGCATCGGCACAGCGCGATGCAAAAAATAAACGGACGTTCCCCGCAAGCGCGCTTCATTGTCCAGCGCCGTCAGCGTCCGAACATAATTCGCAACATCCGCAATGTGTACCTGCAAAGACCACATCCCGTCCGCTCGTTTCTCCACATACACGGCATCGTCGAAATCCCGCGCGGTCTCTCCGTCAATCGTCACAATCGGCAGAGAACGAAAATCTTCCCGTCCCTCACGATCGGCATCACTCACCGGATGCGCTCGTTCTTTTGCATCGCGCAAAGCTTCCGGAGAAAATTCGTGCGGCAAATGATGCTTGCGTATCACGATCTCCGTATCCACACCGAGATCGCCCGGATTCCCTAAAATTTCTATCACTCTCCCGACTGGGGCCAGCCCGCCCTTTGGATACCGGACCAGTTCCGCATTCACCACTGCCCCATCCAACTCCGGCAATCGCGGCAGCCTTCGCCCGCGCGTTCCCGCCTCTTCTACTGATTCCAATCCCAATTTTCTTCGAAGTTCAGGCGTCAGTTCCTGTCCGGGAGGAATCTCAACCTGGTGATGAATCCGCGTGTCATACGGCATCACGGAATTTCCGTGCGGACCGTACCGAAACAGCCCAACCACGCTCGGGTGCGCGCGATTGACCACTTTTACGATGCGCCCTTCAATTCGCTGCCCTGCGTCAGAAAATCCCTTTCGCGAGATTTCTGCGAGCACTTGGTCCCCGTGCATTGCGTCTTCTGTTGCATGCCGCGGAATAAAAATGTCGCCTTCGATATTCGGAATTGGTTCATTCGGAATCACAAAGCCATACCCATCCTGATGCAAAACGAGTCGTCCACTGATTCCTGAAGCTTGCCTCTGCTGATTCTGTGAAGGGCTCTTCTCGGCTTCTCTCCCTGCTTCCGGGCTTTGTTTTTTCGCTTTCAGCCGGAATCTCCCCGCAGCGATTTCCACAATCAGATTTCGCTTTTTCAGCTTGGAAAGCATTTTGAACAACGGTTTTCGGTCCGATTTTGCCAGTCGCAAGCCTTGACTGATCTCCTGCGCGGAAGCAGAATCAGTTCTAACTTGTAGAAAACGCAGGATATTATCTGGACTCAGCGACGAGTTTCGTGACATTGGCTTCAGGCTAGTCAAAAGTTATAAGGTTTCCGTAAGGATTCTAGTCTTTTTCTTAAAATTACCCGCAACTGTTTTCGCCCCTTTGGGGTTACACTGGGCAGGCCAACACACGACCGGTAAGCCACCCTCCGTCAGGCTTATCGGATTCCCCGTAAGGGGAAGAATGGGGAGGCGAGAAGACCTGGCTCGCCTCCCTTTTCGTTTTCTGCTCTCATCGTTTCTCGTGGAACGTAATTCCCCTTTCCTCCATCCAATAGAGCGCGTGTTATAATCCTTTATGGGCGTCACCCTAAAAGACATCGCCCGAGACCTCGGTGTAAGCGTAATCACGGTCTCCAAGGCTCTCCGCAATCACTCTGACATCAGTGAGCAAACCAAGGCGCGCGTCCTGAAGCGCGTTCAGGAGCTCAATTACCGCCCAAATCTCGCCGCACGTGCTCTCGTCACGGGCCGCACCAATATGATCGGTTTCGTCATCCCCGATCTGATCCATTCCTTTTTTTCTGAGGTCGTTCGCGGCGTCGCACTCACTCTGCGCAACAGCGGTTACACCATGGTCGTCACCTCGTCCGAGCAGGATCCCAAACTCGAACGCCAGGCCGTCGAGCAATTCATCACTCGCCGCGTGGACATGCTCCTTATCGCCTCCACTCACTGGACCGTTGAAATGTTCCGCCGCATTGAAGAGGCAGGTATCCCTTACATCCTGATTGATCGCAGCTTCATTGGCCTTGCCGCACATTTCGTTGGCGTAAATGACGAAGAAGTCGGAGCCCTCGCTACGCAGCACCTTTTCGATACGGGCTGCCGCCGCATTGCCCACATCGGCGGGCCGGCGCTTAGCCCGCTTCTCGGCCGCCTTGAGGGTTACAAACGCGCACTCTTGAAGAACGGTATCGCTTTTGATCCAGACCTTGTTATGAGCACGGATCGCGCGGAAGAAATGGGCGACGTTGCGGCCTACAAAGCTACACAAATACTGCTCGGCCAGAATCCGCGTCCCGACGGCATCTTCTGCTACAACGACATTGCCGCCTACGGCGCCATCACCGCGATTCTCGACGCCGGACTCACCATCCCGGAAGACATCTCCGTAATCGGTTGTGGCAACCTGCTCTACAACAAGTTCCTGCGCGTGCCTCTGACCAGCGTTGACCAACAAACTGCCGTCATCGGCCAGCGTGCGGCCAAACTTGCCCTTCAAATCATCGAATCGGACCAGCCCATCGTTCCTAAGCCCATTTACGTCGAACCCCGCCTCGTTGTCCGGGCCTCCACCCGCAAGCAAAAGTCCGCTGCAAAGAATTAACTTTGGCTAGCCTGGTATGTTTCCCGTCGGCCATGAGCCGATTGCCACCTCCATTCCGCAATAACTAATGACAGGGTTCGTCCCGTCCAGGTTCCGCTCCCCCGTGTAGCTCCCTGGATCCCGTCAAGCAGTCACAGTGGAGGTGACCTATGAAAAAAATCCTCGTTGTCCTTGCCGCCGCATTTGTAACTGGTGATCTTTCCCCGCAACTTTCGGCCTCCCCAGCCGACGACCTTACGGTCACAAAGAAAATGACCGTCAATGGCGCTGAATTCACAACGCAATCTCAGCTCAAGGGGGCGCGCGAGCGTTCCACCATGCAGATCAACGGCATGGCCATCAGCACGAACATTCGCCAGTGCGATTTGCATCGCACACTTACTCTTCAGGACAGCACAAAAAGTTTCCTCGTCCGCCCGGATCTGGAAGAAAGCACAGAGTCAGCCAAAGATAAGGACAAGAAAGATACCGCTGCAGCTGCAACCTCTACAGGCGGTGTCGTGGTCTATCGCTCCACCGTCAAGGACACCGGGGAAAAGAAACAGATTCTCGGCTACAACGCGCGGCACCTGAAAATCAGCATCGTCACCGAGCCCAGCGAAAATGCCTGCGCGAAGCAAAAAACCAATTACGAAATTGATGGCTGGTACATTGACCTGAAAACCGTTCCCGGCGCGTGTCAGTCCTTCTCGCCCATCTCGAACTCTTCCTCAAGCGATTCCGGCGGCTGCATGGACAAGATTATCTACAAGCAGAGCGGGGGCATTAAGCCTGGTTATCCCGTGCAGGAAACCATGACTATCCAGCACGAAAACGCGCAGCCTTTCACCATCTCCACAGAAGTCACCGATATTCAAAAAGGCCCGCTCGACGCTGCATTATTCGAAGCCCCCATGGACTATCGCCAGGTTTCTACGATGGCAGAGCTTCGCGGCGTTCCGCAAAATATGCCGGCTCCAGCGGTTGCACCCACTGGCGCGAACTACGCACAGGCCTATCAGCCGCCGCAGCAGCCCATGCCACAACCCCAGCAGCAGATGAAACCACCCAATCCTCTCGCGATGATGAATCCGATCACCGGCCCCGCCAACATGATGGCCATGCAACAACAAGCCATGGCTCAGCAACAGCAGGCGATGGCGCAGATGCAGGCGATGGGCTATGCCAATGGTCAAATGCCCGGCATGCCAGGCATGAATCAGCCTGCCAGCCAGCGCGTTGCCGCGCCGCAAGCCCTTGGGCCAAAACAACCCGGCCACATTCGCATCGGCATTGCAACTCCCGATGCGCAAGTCGGTCAGGGTACGAACACTGGCCAGGACTACGGCACGCCCATTCGCAATGCCATGATTCAGTTGATGAGTGGCCCCGCCGTGGAAATCGCTGCCATCGATTCACGCATTCCTATTCAAATTCAAGCCGAAGCACAGCAGAAAGAGTGTGACTACGTTCTTTATTCAAGTGTTGTCGTGAAAAAGCCCCAAAAGGGCGGTTTTGGCAACTTCATGAAAATGGCGGCGCCCGTCGCCAGCATGGCTCCTATGATGGGTGGAGGCATGACTGGCGCAATGGCCGGCTCCATTGCTTCGCAAGCAGCTTCGGTTGCCGCTCAACAAGCGGCCTCCAGCCAACTCGGCCAGTTCAACGGGCAGATCAAGTCAAAGGACGACGTCACCGTTCAATATCAGTTGATCGCGCCCGGCCAGCAAACTCCAAAGACACAAAACACATTGCAAGCCAAAGCCAAGTCCGACGGCGAAGACGTCATGACGCCTCTCCTCACCCAGCTCGCAACTACGGTGCTCACCGAAGCCACGAAAAAGTAGCCGCACTCTTCTTTGTTAATCTAGGGGCCGACTCCTAAGTCGGCCCTTTGTGCGCCGGCATCCGCTAATAAAAGATCTGTAGCTCAGGCCTTCCTGCCTGAGACTTTTCCACCGTTCGCCAGATCAGCGTTTTCATCTCATTGCAAATTTCAGGTTCAGAGATCTGATGAAACAAGGAAGGGTAAATCTTTGGTGCGGATGAGAGGACTCGAACCTCCACGGGTGTTACCCCACAGGCTTCTGAGACCTGCGCGTCTGCCAGTTCCGCCACATCCGCACTAACCATTAAGTCTAACATGAACGAAAAACCGTATCGAACGCTCGGGCTTGGTCCTTTGCTGACTTCACAGACTTCGCTTACCGATTCTGCAGTCTAAGCGACTCCCAACTTCCATCCGCCGTCCAGCCCCCATCCACCACCAGCGTATGACCATTCACAAATCCGCTCTGCTTCTCGTCGGCCAAAAACAAAATCGCTCGCGCAATGTCTTCCGGCGAAGCAAACCGTCCCATGGGTACGCGATTCGTGATGTCCGAATCCACATAGAGTCCCGACGCTTGCGCAGAATCATCCATTTCCGTCTTCACCCAACCCGGACAGACTGCGTTCACTCTTACTCCGCGCCCGCCCCACTCCGCCGCCAGTGTTCGCGTCAATCCAACTAATCCATGCTTTGACGCGTTGTATGCCGCGCGCTCCGAAACGCCTACCAGCCCCGCAATCGAAGCCACGTTCACAATGCTTCCCGATTTTTGCGCCAGCATCTGCGTCCCAAGCGCCTTTGCCAAAAGGAAAGGCGCGACCAGATTCACTTCCAGCACTCGCCGAAAATCCTTCGCACTAACCGTCTCTGAATCTTGAATAAAACTGATCCCCGCATTGTTCACCAGCACATCCACGCGACCCCACTTCTCCCAAACCGTTCGCGCAATTTTCTCCACCAACATTTCGTCCGATATGTCGCCAACCAGCGGTATCGCCTCGGCCCCAACCGCAGCCAAAGCCTTCAGCGTCTCGCCCGGTTCGCGCAAATCCGCCAGCCCCAGCGCATACCCGGCCTCCGCAAACACCTCCGCCGTACGTTTTCCAATCCCCTGTGCTGCCCCCGTAATTACCGCAATTTTGCCCATTTTTGCTCCATTTGGCCGATCCCCGTTACGCGACGGCTGCTATCAGTTTTGGTGATGCCAACCACTAGCTTTTCTAATCCATGGGTGTATACTCCGCCCATAAACACCGTATCACCCCTTGCCAGCTTCCTGGGTGTCCCCGGGGGCAGGCACCGAGGATCGGTTCCAGCAGGAGGTCTTATGGAATCTATTCAGGGGCCCGTCTTGTATCTACTGATCGCCTGCGGGGTCTTCACCGCCGCATTTCTCGGCTTGCTCATTTGGAAGAGCTTGCTGGAGAGCCATGAGGACGATCAGATCTTTTTGGGCACGGCTGAACAGCACCTCGCCCAGGAACAGCAACAGCTTGTCGCAAAGATCAACACACTTTCCCGGCCAATTATGGCGACTGGGATTCTTGCGGGCCTGCTATTGCTCACTGCCGCGGGTATCTGGATGTACAGAGGGTTCACGGCGAATTACTAGCCGCTCTTTTTCCGCTCGTCGAACGCTTTTCCAGCCCGCGCTACTTTGCTTAAGGTTTGCTTGTGGCTGGAGGTGTGCCTGTTGGCGAGGTTGGTGCCCCTATCGCAGGATTTGCAGGCGCTGCCTCCTGCCCTTTCTTTTTCGAGTCCACAACGGAAGTATGATCGTGCGAGATCAACCAGCGCACATCTTTCTTTACGAGCACCAGTGTCGTTTGTCCATGTGCTAGCGTTGGGACTCCGTCAACCACTCCTTCGAATTCCCACTGATAGCACGCCCACGCTGTGTTTCCATTGACCTTGACGATCGTATTCATCCGGTCCATACGCACACGCTGCATGTGCGAACGCTGCTGTTGGTAAAGCGCCACATAGTTCGTCCAGCCTACAATCGGAGCGCTCCATGCGCCTCCCACAACCGTTACATCGTCGGAATAATCCTTGTGCATCTTGTCGGTATCCCCCAGCTGCCAAGCGCCCAGAACCTCGCTGAGTAAATAATCAATCTGCTGTTCGTCCGTCATCGGCACCACAGGATGCGCGTTGTCGTTTTCCACGACCGGCGGTGGCTGATTTTTCTTCTTCTTGTTCTGAGCAATTGCACCAGGCGCGAACACCAACGCAAGTGCGAACGCCAGCGTTAGCACTTGCGCAACAAACTGTCGAGCCATGCTCATCTTTTCGTTCGGTAGATCTTTTCGAAAACCTTCCATAAATCCCCCGTCATCGAATAACTGAAACTGTCACCGTAGTCCGCTGTGGAGGACAAAGATCACAGCTCATAACACTCATACCAAATCGCGGTTTCAGAAGAAGTCTACGCCGCTTAGACGCTAGCGCTAGCGCGATGCACTTAGCAGGTTCACAAAGAGGCGATACGCCCCCGGCACGCCTTCCGGCAGCTGCCGGAAGAACGCAATGCCCGTATATATGTATGTTCCTTTGCCGAGCTTTGCGTAAAGCAGCGCGCCATTCAGATCCTTTTCGCCAGGATCATTCATCCCCAACAGTGGCGTGTACTGCGAATCGTATTCGCTCCAGAAATAGAGTCCTCGCTCCTGCACCCAACCCTTGAAATCTTCTTGCGTGATTTTGTTAGGCCTATTCAGCAGGGCATCGTCCGGTTTCAGGAATTTCACGGGAGAATCTTCATCCGTGATGCGTGGCAGCGGATCGCCCGGCTTGTTGCCGATTTTCGCGGGATAAGGCGCGTAGTTCTTCCCATCCCACGCAAAATCGCGCTGGTATTGCACCACCAGCGTCCCGCCATTCTTCGCATAATCGAGCAAACGCTGATTCGCCCCCGGCAGCTCACTGCGCAACTCATAAGCGCGCACTCCGACCACAACCGCGTCATATTTCGAAAAGTCGCCAAAGTTCACTGCATTCGCATCCAGCAAATCCACGTGAATCCCCAGCATCTTTAGCGCATCCGGCACGGGCTCGCTCTCCGCGCTAATGTACCCAACGCGCAGATTCTCCGGCACCTTTATGTCAAACGCGTGCACCACCGTTTGCGCCGGCTCCTCCCACAAAAGAGTCGGCATGGACGGCAGCGGCTCAATCGAAGTCGTGAAGCTCCCCCCTTCGTACATCACAAACGCCTTCAGCGGATAATTTCCTGCCGCCAACCCTGCAGGTGGTGTTACCGTGAATTTTACGTACCGATCGCCTTCCCCCACGAAACTCTCATCGAACGGTCCGTTGTATACCCACTTCGTCGGCACATCAAGCCCGACCGCAACCTTCGCCGCCTTTGTCGAGTACGAATGCACTCGCAGAAACACGTCAAACGCTTTGCGCTCACCAACCAATTCCAGAGCCTGCTTCGGATCCACCGCCACCGTATAAAGCGGAACCAGGCGCAACGGAACGAGGTCAGCGCGCGTTGAGCTTGAATCAACGTACTTAACAGCTCTCTGCGTAACAAATTTCGATTCTCCCAGTTTGAACGAAACCCACACCTGCGAATATGGAAACGGTTCGGCGCTATTCTGACTCTGATACGGAATCGGAGCTGCGCTGCCTATTACGCTTGGTGAAGTTTTGACACTGCTATCCACGCTGATTTCGTAAGTCAGCCCCTTGACTAGATCCCCCCACTTGGATAATTCTTGCAAGCCAACAATCGATACCAGGCGCGAGTTCTCAACTTCGCATCCAGCTTCCTTGCGGCAGGAAGCCCGCACCGAAATGTGAAATTTTTCTCCGGCCGCAAGATTATTTCGATCCGCGAGCGCCCGAACTTCCAAACCTGCCACGCGTTGAGCTACTTGTCCCAACCGACCTTCCAACGCTAAATAATCCTGCTTACGAGCCCAAGCCTCGTTTGAGTCAGGGCCGGGGTTACACTTTTCTTCCGCTTCGGCCAAAATGGTCGCTGCTTTGCCCACTGCTTCTCCAGCCTTCTTCCAATCCAGCTGCAAAACGGCCGCTCGCGCGTTTTCCATTTCAGTGTTTAAGACTTGAATCGGCTGGCACCCGCTGAATCCTGCCTCTATTCCGACCGCCAAGGACTTCGGCTCAAATGGCTTCCCATCCTCGCGCTTTAGCCCAATAGGTCGAAGTAGGAACGGTGAATTGAGAAATCCCGTAATCCCTTGCGTTCGATGGTTCGCAAACGCGTCCAGTCCGATTTGACGGTAAGTGCGTCCATAGAGAGGCGAAATTTCGTCCAACGGCAAAACATAACCTTGCGGATTCTCGCTGCCGCGTTCTAAATCCAGAATTTGCGAAACGTTCCACGGCCTACAGTCCTCACAGCCCGATTTTTTGTAGGAAACATCCGCGGAAAGCTCTACAGCTTTCGGCGTCAACAATCCGGAAGCCTGATGATGGCCGTGTCCCCCATGCACTCCGCCCCAGTTGTTAATCACAATGTTTGGGCGAAAGTCCCGAATAACGTACACCATGTCAGCAAGAACCTGGTCGCCCCAAATCTTTTCCGTCTCTTCCGGCGTCTTCGAAAATCCAAAATCCTTTGCGCGCGTGAAGTAAAGCTTCACTCCATACCCGCGCGTCGCCGCCAGCAACTCCTGCGTTCGAATTAATCCCAGCTGCGGCGCCTGCTCCGGCCCCAGTGCATTCTGTCCACCTTCCCCGCGCGTCAACGAAAGCAGCGCCACATCCGCATGCAGTCCTCGCGCCAAATAAGTCAGCACCGCCGCGCTTTCATCATCCGGGTGCGCTGTTATGTACAGAATCCGCGTCGTCACTCGCGCGCTATCAATGGCTTCAATTGTTTCCGCAAGCCCAGCTCCTGTCCCTGGCGCCGCCGGAAACTGCGCTTCACTCCGTCCGCTCAACAAGCTCAGCGCGACCACCGCAAAAATCATCACCGCAATTTTTCGCATGTTTCCCCTGTGTATCCTCAACTGCATCTCTTCATCTGACGCCTGTCCCGCAGTCCACGTTACTTCTGTTCACTGCCCACAGACCGCCGCTCACTGACCACCGCAAACGGCCATTGCTTCCGGTCCCAACTCCACACCAGGTATGCCACCACTCCCATAGCTATTTGCAGCAATCCCCATTTCCGCGCCGGTCCCGTATGCCAAAACAGCCAACTCCATCCCAGAATCGTCAGCACCGCCGGCACGGGATAAAGCCTCATCTTGAACGGAAATTTCTCCGGCCCCCATCGCCGGCGCAAAACCATCAATCCCGCCGTCTGCCCAATAAATTGCACAATCAGCCGCACCGCCAGAATCCCTGCAATCGCGGTCTTCAAATTCAGGATGATACTGAACGCAAACGCCAGCCCGCCGAGTACCAGCAGCGAAACATGCGGAAACTTCTTTGTCGGATGTAATTGCCCGAATACCGGGAAAAAATTTCCGTCAATCGCAGCCGAATACGGCACTCGCGATGCCCCCAGCAACACCGAAAACACGCTCGCCAGAGCTACCCATAAAATCATGGCCGTGACAAACTTCGCCGCCACAGAACCGTACAATCGCTCCACAAACAAGCTGGCCAAAAATTTCGATTCTTGTGCTTCGCGCCACGGAATAACCCCCAAAATGCTCGACTGCATCAACAAATACAGCACGGCGATCCCAATCACCGACCAAAAAATCCCGCGCGGAATATTTTTTTCCGGCTTTTGAATTTCGCCGCCCAGATGACAAATGTTGTAGTAGCCCCAGTAGCTGTAAACGGTACTCACCATTGCCGAGCCCAGTCCTGCAAACCACAATGCCGAAAAATCAAACGCTCCCGCCGGAAAATCAAATGCAAGCTTCTTATCGAAATGCGTCACCCCGCCCCAAATTAACCACAGCATCGTCCCAATAACGCCAACCCACAGCGCCACGGAAATCTTCCCGATGGTCGCAATCCGCCGGTACAAAAGCACAATCAGCACCAGCACCAGCCCGCCGGAGATTGCCTTCATTTCCCACTTGTTGAAGGGATGGAGATACTTCGCGTACTCCGCAAACCCGATCGCAGCAGAAGAAACAGAAAGCGGCACATGCAAAAACGTCTGCCATACGAATAGGAACGACATCAGCCGCCCCCATTTTCCCGGACCGTACGCCTCGCGAAGGAAAACATACGTCCCACCCGCTTTCGGCATCGCCGCGCCCAGTTCGCTCCAAACGCACGCATCGAGCATTGCAATTGCCGCGCCGGCTACCCACGCCAGCATCGCCTGTGGCCCGCCCATCGCCTTAATTACCAGCGAGCTCACCACAAACGGGCCGATGCCCACGATCTCAATCATGTTGAGCGCGACGGCTTCTTTTAGCCCAAGTCCGCGCTCCAGTTGCTCGCCCGCGTCGTTCGCCTGCCTGTTCTCGCCCTCACGCATCGTCTCGCGAGAATAACAAACCCTCCGTGGCCTCCCTAACCTTTCTCCTACGCCCTAGTAACTTTCTGCCTTCGCAAAATCATAATCAGCGCCTTCCTTTTAGTTTTGGGCGTATACTTTCCCGGAAGCCTTGGGTGCGTTCCTCTCTTTCGCGCCCTTACCCCTAAATCCGGTTCGCTCTAGCGGCCGGTCCCCCGTTCGCAAATAACTCTTGTTCGCAACGCGTGTCTGAAAGGTTCCGCCTTGTCCACAAGTCCACAAGTCACACCTGCCTTTCCTTCACAACGCCATCCAGCCTTGCTCAGATTCGTACTTCTCGCTTTGGTACTTCTCTCCGTATTGCTTTGGTTTTTTTCTCGCGCTCTTCTTGCTTCGAACTTCTTGCCTCATTGGTACTGCTACATCGGCAACACGCGTCTTATATGGACTAATGTCCTCGCCGACCTCGTCATCGGCCTTTCGTACGTCGTGATTTCTTATACGCTCGCTATCCTCGTCAGGCGTGCTGGCCAGGACCTTCCCTACCATGGATTCTTCTGGGCCTTCGGGCTCTTCATCGTCAGCTGCGGTGCCACGCACTTTATGGAGGTCCTAACGATCTGGAAGCCCGTCTACTGGTTTTCAGCCCTCGTTAAGATTGTCACGGCTCTCGCTTCCGCGGGAACCGCGGTCGTGCTCGTCATCGCTGCTCCGGAAATCCTCAGCTTTGTGCGCACAGCCCGCGAATCCGCCGCTCGAGTCGGCAATGAAAAGTTTCGCGCTCTTGTTCAAGCAGCCCCGCTTGCCGTTTTCAGTTACGACACCCAAGGAAATCTCACTTCCTGGAATGCCGCAGCCGAGAAAATGTTCGGTTACTCGGCGGCTGAAGTCCTCGGCAAGCGCAATCCCATATTGCCCGCGGAACTCGCTGCGGAAGAGCAGTCACTCTTCAAGAGAATTCTTGCCGGCGAGATCATTCACAGCTATGAAACAGTTCGCTTTCGCGCGGACTCCACTTCAATTCCTGTCAACGCGTCTGCAGCGCCTTTGTTTGCAGAAGACGGTTCCATTGTCGGAATCATGTCTGTCGTCGAGGACATCAGCGAGGCCAAGCGCATCGCTGCGCAAGTCCGCCAGTCGCAAAAGCTCGAAGTCCTCGGCCGTCTCGCGGGCGGCGTTGCCCACGATTTCAATAACATGCTTATGGTTCTCGACAGCTCCACAGAACTCCTCGAGCGCTCGCTTCCGTCGTCGTCCGGGGCACGCATGTACCTCGACCAGATTCAGCGTACGAGCGCCAAGGCCGCCGCAATCACCAAACAGTTGCTCGCTTTTAGCCGTAAACAAGTCGTCGAATTTCGTCCCATGGATCTCCATGCTGCACTTGCCCAGTGTCAATTCATGCTCCCCCGTTTGCTCGGTTCAGACATCGAACTCTCCTGCGATCATGCCGCTGAACATAGCTGGATTCGCTCCGATCCTGGACAGATTGAGCAGGTTGTCGCCAACCTTGCCATCAATGCCCGTGACGCCATGCCCCTAGGCGGCTGTCTCAAGATCTCCACGCGCAATCAAAATTACTCGCCGCATTCCTCCAACGATGGCGTGGAAAAATCCAATTGGGTTGTGCTTGAGGTCAGTGACAATGGTTCTGGCATGGACGAAAAAACACGCGCCCAAATCTTCGAACCCTTTTTCACGACCAAGCCTCCCGGCAAGGGCACTGGATTAGGCCTTTCCACCGTCTACGGCATCGTCAACCAGTCCGGTGGACATATTCACGTTCATTCCGCCGTCGGACTTGGCACCCGTTTCGAAATTTTCTTCCCAGTCGATACTTCTCCTCGCCCCACGGAACCTCCTCCTGTCGAAACGAAATTCACTGGACCTGCTCTCCAGGCAACCATTCTTCTTGCCGATGATGAATCCGCGCTCCGTCACGCCATCGCGGAAATCCTTCGCCAGGCCGGCTATACCGTGCTGGAAGCATCCACCGCACTCGACGCGTTGAGACTGGCCGAATCACATCCTCTTGAAATAAATGTGCTCCTGACCGACATCGTGATGCCAGGACTTCGCGGCACGGAACTCGCCGCCAAGGTTCGCGTTCATCGTCCCGGCATAAAGGTCATTTTCATGTCTGGCTATGCGGAAGGTATCTCCGAAACCGAACACCCCAACGATGCGCACTATCTTCAAAAGCCGTTTCGATTTGCAGCGATGCTCGACCTCCTGCGTGCCACGCTCGCTGCCAATTCCTGATCTTGTGAACTCTTCGCTGCGCCTACTTTCCCTTCACCATGCTGTGCACCATCGCCATCTGTCCCGCGTGCCAAATCGTGTGCTGCACGATCCCGCTAAACAGGAACTCATACGGATACGTCCGCCCGGGCGTTTGCTTCCTTAAATCTTCCTCCGGAAAGTTCCGCATCCGCTCTTCCAGCAAATCGCGGCTCTTGTTCCAACGCTCGGCAAGCTCATTCCAGGGAATCGCTGCCTCTGCCCACTCTTTTTCCGCTTCCCACTTCGGCATGGGACATGATTCGCTCGTCTTCCGGATTCGTTCATTCCACAGAAGCAAATGCTGCAGTAACTGCGCGATTGAATTTGTTCCGCCTGCCGGTTTCGTCACTGCCTGCTCGGGCGTAATCCGCGCCAGCAATTCCGCCAAGCTCGGCCCGTACCACGCTCCTGCCACAGTCACCTTTCTGTACGCGTCGGCAATCTCTTCGCACTTGTTCATAGACGGCTCCCTCTGCTCTGTAATCGCGGAAGCGAGTTTACCTCGCCGGTAATGGTTTCATCGTAGTCGCAGACCTTTAGACCCGTTATTTCTCCGTTTTTGGGGTGCCGCGGTTTGTGAGGGGGTTGTTGCTCCTTGTATAAGGCATTGCATGTTGTGCCCCTCACTTGGCATGCACTTTAGCCTGTGCTCTTTTGTTGTCTATAGCGCTCCATTTTTCGTCAGATCGCGCGCACTCAGATGCGCTCTTTGCAATCCGCTCTTTGCGTGGTTTCGGCTCTGCTCGAAAATGTGTGTTAGCTCGTGCGCCACAACCCGCGCCAGCGCCCGCGCAAATCTTTCGCGGCGTTCCGCACAGGTCGCTCCCCGCAACTCTCGCTCTACCGTCACCGCAATGCGGTCGCAGTCTATATACGCCATCGGCCGAATCTGTCCGTCCACCAGATACGCCCAGCCGAGCGGCCCTGCCGTCGCTTGCCACGTAGGAAGAGGTTCTGCCGTGCAACGCCCCACTAACTTCACTTGCACGACTTCCGGAAAATCCATGCCCGTATGAAAATCTTCGCGCTTCATCCAAAGGATCTGCCGTTCGGGCCACGCAGACACCGTGTCCTGCTCAAGCTCGTACTTCATCGCGTTCCAGAGCGGGTCCGGTACAAGCCGTGGAAAATCGAGGATCACCGCGGTTGTGGAATCATCGCGCCTCGAAGCAGGCTGAGCGTTTCCAACTGAATGCGCCGGTGTTGCGTGCATGGCATTCGTGCTCAGGAAAAGCGCCACGGTCGCGAAGAATAGAGCGCGCGTGGTTGGCATCCACATGGCACGCCATTCTGTGCGCCGCCTCGCGCCGCTTTCTATCCGCTGCGCACCGCCAAACTCGTTCTCTGCTGCAGCCAAACTGGACCCGTATTTCATGGCTCCAGCTTTCTCTGCGGTTGTCCATCAGTCTAATAGATTGTTATGATGACGATGATGCTTAACAGAGATTGACCCGACAAATTGGAGTGCCCATGGAAATGCGCCAACTTGAAATCTTTCGTGCCCTGGCCGAAGAGCTCCATTTCACCCGCGCCGCACAGCGCGTCCATTGCGTTCAATCCAACGTGACCACACAAATTCGCGCGCTCGAAGAAGAGCTCGGTACTCGCCTCTTCGACCGCCTCGCCAAACGCGTCATTCTCACCGAAGCTGGCCGCCGGTTTCTTCCTTACGCAGAAAAAGTTCTCGCCACGGTCACCGCCGCGCAGGCCGCAGTCGCGCAAGACGCCACTCCTTGCGGTTGCCTCTGCATGGGCGCTCCTGAGTCTGTCCTCAACTACCGCTTGCCCCAAATCCTCAGCCGCTATCGCAAGCTCTATCCCAAAGTCGAACTCACCTTCCTGCCGTATTGGGACATTAGCATCGTGCAATCCATTGAAACCGGCAGGATGGACATGGCCGTCTGGATGAGCGATGCGGTCTCTCATCCTAGCCTCAAATCATTGCGTCTGCGTTCTGAAAAAGTCTTGTTCGTCGCAGATCGAGCGCATCCACTAGCCACAGCGAAAAAAGTCGAACCGCATGACTTGATTGGACAGACTCTTCTGCTTACGGAAGCGGGCTGCGCTTACCGTAAAAAACTCGATCAGCTTTTGGCGGTCATGAATATCCGCCCCGGCCACTTGACGGAATTTTCCAGCGTCGAAGCCATCAAGCATTGCGCGTCGCTCGGCATGGGCATGGCGCTCTTGCCGGAAATCGTGGTGGCCAAGGAAATCGCGCGCAAACAGCTCGTCCCAATTCGTTGGGCTGGTCACACCCTGGACATTGCCACTCATGTCGTTTGGCACAAGGACAAATGGCTCTCTTCTGCCCAGCAAGCCCTCATTTCCTTGCTTCGGGAAATGCTGTCCGATTCTTCCGCCGCTTCTCCCGCTGACAAGAAGACTCGCAACCCCCGCCGCTCCGCCGCATAATTAGTTTTTTCTTGCGTTGGGACACGACACGTCGTGCCCTTTTGCCCGCCAGTCCGGCCTGTCCCCAGCGCCTGAAATCTCTGGTTCCCGACCACGCCTGCTCTTGAGGTCTTCCCCAATTCGAATTACCCAAACATAAATAGTAATTGACTGTGTATATTTTTTGTGCTACAGTTCTGCGTGTTCTGTTCGGCGCCTTTCTCCTGCCTCGCGGCGAGCACCCACCTTCTCGGCTTCCTGAAAAATTCTCCTAAGTCCTTTACAATCCGCAGTTCCGTAAAATCTCCCTCTAACTCCTTTAGAATCCGCAGTTCCAAAACGCTAGACTTAAAGTCCTTTAGAATCTGCAGTTACAACAAAACCCTCTACCTACCCCCTGCCCGCCGTAGCTTCGCCAAAGTCGAGTCGCCCTCATTGACCTTGCCTCTCAGGAATGAAATGATTATTTGGTTTGCCAACGCCAGATGCGTGGCTTGGACGAGCTTGCCTCGGCCAGAATCGGCCGCTTCGGCAGGTTCAGGGGCCCGGTCAACGCCATACGGAGTATCCGCATCTCAGGTCAGTGGCTGCTGGGGTGTGAACTGTCGGCAGTGGGCAATTCGGTTTTGTTTGACTAGCGACAAACTAGCCTCGGCTTCCCCGCCGTGCGCGCGGTTCAAGAGAAGGAAGGATTACCCGATGAAGCGGTTTGGGACAGCTTTCGCTGTCGCGCTCGTGGCGCTTTGCGTCACCGCCGGCTGCAATGACTACGGCAACACCTTTCAGAATAATACGGGAGCTCTGCTCCTCTCGGTTTCCCCGTCGAACATTACCGCTGGGCAGACCTCTGACCTCACCATCACCGTGATGGGCTCCGGCTTTGTTCCCAAAACCGTCGTGCAGTGGAATGAAAAAACACTCGCCACCACTGTCACCACGGATTCCAACAACAACGTGCTCAGCGTCACTGCCGTCGTACCCAAAGCTCTCCTTGCAACTCCTGGACGCGCCTTCATCAATACGCTGAATCCTTCTACGAACAAACAAGACAATGGCCTATCCAACACCATTGCGTTCGTGATCAACGTGCCGCCCAATCCTGCTCCCACTGTCACCGGTATTTCGCCCACGAGTGCCGCACCCGGCAGCGGCGATGTCACGCTCACTGTGACCGGATCCAATTTTGTCAGCAACACTTCGACGGGCACCGTGCCACCGAACGGCTCCGTCGTGCAATGGAACACCGGCACTTCCATCACGCAGCTCAACACCACGTTTGGCTCCGCTTCAAGCTTGACCGCAACGATTCCCGCCGCGCTCCTCACTACGGAAAGCTGCGCCAGCGTTCTGGTCTTCACCGGACCTGCCGTTGACCCCAACAATCCCATCGGAAATGGCGGCGGCGGCACCAGCGCTCCGCAAACATTCACGATTTCGACGAATCCTACTTTCTGTCCCGCAGCGGCAATGCAATCCGCGGCTGTAGTTGCAGAAGAAACGCCTGCGGTCAGTGCCGATGGCCGTTACGTCGCATACACCGGACAATCCGGCACACATTCGCAAATCTATTTGCGCGACACCTGCGAGGGGGCCGCAAGCGATTGCAAACCACAAACCACTTTGCTTTCCGCCTCATCGGACAGCTCCGAAGGCAATGCGGACAGCCACAATCCTTCCATCAGCTCCGATGGACGCTATATCGCGTTCAGTTCTGCCGCGACAAACCTTGCTGTAGACACACCAACTGGCAAACAAATTTTCCTGCGCGATACGTGCCACGGCGCCGCTTCTGGTTGCAAACCGCAAACTCAGTTAGTCTCCGTGGATCCGGGCGGACTATTAAGCGCCACAGACAACCTGCTGCCGTCCATCAGCTCCTCGGGCCGCTTCGTCGCGTTCCTCTCCGTAAAATCCGCCACGACAAAAACAACCGCGGGCCAGGCCAACAACGGTGTCCGGCAAGTCTTCGTGCGTGACACCTGCCTCGGCGCGCCATCCGGCTGCACTCCGAAAACGACCCGCATTTCCTCTCAGCCCGGCGATGCGAACAGCGTCTCCGGAAAAATTGCCGGCCCCGCCGTTAGCGGCACCGGTGCTGCCGTCGGCATCGTGGACAATCACTCGGCCACCCTGTTCACTCGCTCCGTTACCATCGACGACAAAGTTTTTCTCGCCATCACAAAAAGCCAGGATTAGCCTTCTTAAAACAATTTGGTTTGCACAAAACTCAAACCAAGAAAACAAAAAGAGGCAAGTGCTTTCGCGCTCGCCTCTTTTTTGCTCTGGTCGTGTGTGCTCTGGTTTTGGGGAGAAATTCTTAGCCTAGGAAACCGAGATTCGCTGTCGTGAAGTTCGCCAGGTTAGGGAAAATCGATGGCATGTCCGCATCCGCAACGCCGAACCACTTCGCCAGCGTCGCTGCGTATTGATCCACCGAAGTTGTCGGAATCCAGCGTCCGTTGTTTCCCGTGTCGTCTGGGCCGCCAAGCGCAAGGGTCGGCATCGTGCCGTAAATCTGATTGCCCCGCACCGCGCCGCCAAGAATCATCTGATGCCCGCCCCAAGCGTGATCCGTTCCGCCATTCGATCCCGGCTGATAGGTGCGGCTGAACTCGGAGAGCGTAAACGTGGTGACGTTGCTCGCTACACCAATCTCGCTGGTTGCGGAGTAGAACGCGCTCATTCCCTGGCTGAGTTGCTGGTAGAGGGAAATCTGCGTGGCCAGCTGGTCGCTGTGCGTATCGAAGCCGCCGAGTGAGCAGAAGAAGATCTGGCGCGTTACGCCGAGCGCGCCGCGCGCAGCGATAACTTGTGCCACCTGCTTGAGCTGATTACCGAGTCCAGTCTTCGGGAAGACAGTCTGCAGCGGTGCGATCGCCTTGAGTGCGTTGGCGAGCACAACTCCCTGCTGCACGGACTGATTTGTGACCGCGCTCGTGGCCTGCACGAGAGAGATTCCGGTGTCGAGAGTGAGCAGTTGCTGCGTAGCAAGAAAACGGGCCTGACCTGCGGCGGAGGAATCGAATCCCTGCAATCCGGGAGTGCTGCCGGGGCTCATCGTGAATGGACGGGTGGAATCGCCGGTACCGAAAATTGTGTTTCCGGCGACGCTAAGAACCGGCGGAAAAAGCGCGCCGCTGTTAAATGTCGGATTTATTTTGTCGGCGACTTTTCCGGCCCAACCAGCGTCGGCGAGGCCGTTTAATTGCGTGGTTTGCCACTGGTCCTGCTGGTCGGAGTGAGAAAAAAGATTCGAAGGAAGATTTTGATATTTTTTGTACTGTGCTTGCGTGGTGGGTTGAACCAAGGTGCCAACGTTGGCAAGCAACGCGATATTTTTTTGATTGTTGAAGAAGCCCTGGAGTTCGATCAGGTTCGGATGGAAACCGAAATTCGCCTGACCCGCAATTTGCAGAGGCAAGAGCGAAGCTTGGGCGATTGCAAGATTCGCGCGAATGGATTGATAGGTTGGATAGGCGGAACCAAGAGGAACAAGCAAATTGTTCGAGTCATTTCCACCGAAGAGAAAGATGCAAACGAGCGCTTTGTAATCGGTGCTTCCTTGCGCGAGTGCGCTGACAAGGCCGAATTTGCTGAGACCGCCAACGATGGAAGCCGTGGCGGCAGAACAGCAGGCGAGCCTTAGGAAGTCTCTACGAGTGTGTGGTGTGGTCATTTATTTTCTCCCCGGCCTACCGTTGAACCTGATATTGGGACGAAGAGAGCACGAGATAGATGGCTGCCTTCGCCTGATTTTTTGTGTCGGTGCTGCTCACTGCGTTAATTGCGGTGAGAATGTCCTGCTTCATTCCGTCGGAAATCGTATTGTGCAAGAAGATGGTGTCCAGATACGCGACCATTTGATCCGGCGTCCCTGTATTGCTGACAGGTGTGAAGTCGAGTTTCAGGCTGGAATTGAAGCCGCCATACACTGCGCTGTTGATGAAGTTGACGCGAGCAAGACTCGTGTTGGTATTGAAAATGGCGAATTCGGGGCCATTCAACGCGGATTGCGGAATCGGATTGTCCGGCGGGAAAAAGTTGAAGACGCTGCCGGAATTGAAAACGTTCTGCGACATGTTGCTCGCAGGCGTGGCGAATTGTGAGCCATCAGCGGTTACGCCATGGAATGCGCGAGCGATGCTAACGACCATAATTGCGGGTTCGCGGAGTTTGCCGTCGTTGGGATCGGCGCCGCCCGGAGTATCTCCGCGCCGAGCTTCGGGATCGAGCAGGATTGCGGCGACGGTGGCCTGCATATCGCCGCGTTTTCCAGAACCGTACGCATTGAATTTTCCCGAACTGAACGCGTTTGAAACGCGCTGCACGTATGCAGGACTCGGATTGCTTGTAACGAGCTTCAGGATGAGCGAGCGCGCGACGAACGGGGGCATATTCGGATGGTTGAAGATGATGGTCAGAACGTTGTCGAGCTCTGCTTCGGCGGTTTGTCCCGCGGAAACGGATTGGCCGAGGAAAGTCTTTGCGCCGTTGTCGTGGTTCGATTCGAACGGAACCATTGGGCCGCCGTAGTATTCCGGATTGTGTTTTTGCAGAGTTGCGCCGGGTTGCGTGGGGAAGGTCCAACCGGTGAAAGAGCGACCGAGAGCCATGACGTCGTCTTGTGTGTAGGTCGGAATTTGATTTCCCGAGCCATCGAGAATCGGCGTGCCGTCAGGATTGACCTGAGATAGACCCAGAGTGAAGAGCTGCATTAATTCGCGAGCATAATTTTCGTTGGCGTGCTGGCCGGCGCCGGGTTTGTCGTTGTTGACCATGTCGAGGTAATGGCCCATGGCCGGAGTGAGTGTGACGTCTTTCATCACATCGTAGTAATTGCCGAGCGCATCGTTGGTGAGGGCGCGCATGTAGTTGGAGTAGCCAGTGGGGTCTCCAACTTTGTTTGCGGAAACAACCCACGTTTCATTCAGAGCAAAAGCAACACGCAGGCGGAGCTGGTCCGGATCAATGACACTGTTCAGGAAGAAAGAGTTTTGAACATTTGTAATGGAATCGTTGGCTCCGGATACAGGGTAGGTGGAAACGGGAGCAGCGAACTGAGAAGCCAGGTAGCTGTCAAAGCCAAGTTGTGTGACCTGATTCAAGGTTTCCGGCGTCGGGCCAAAGGAAGACTGCTCCAGGAAACGGACGGCAGCCGCTTGCGTGACGGCAGCATTGCCACCGATGACTTGCGCCGTTAGAGGCGACGAGGTGGCCGATCCGGGATTCGGGTTTGTGACCGTGACTTGAACCGAGCCGGCATTAGCGATGCTGCTTGTGACGTCGAGTTCGTTCGCCGAAACAAACAACGTCGGAAGAGGAATGCCGTTGAAATTGACTGCGGCCCCGGGGACAAATCCGCTGCCGACTACAGTGAGCAGAAACGGACCCACGGCGATGTTAGTCGGATTGATCGATTTGACGATCGGAATCGGATTGACGATGGTGATTGCGGCGCTGGCGGATTTAGTCGGATCGGCGACGCTGGTGGCAGTGACCGTCACGGAGTTGGGACTTGGAGGAGTTGCCGGTGGGAAGTAGCGGCCCGTGTTTGCGACGAAACCGATCGTGTTTGAGCCGAGCGTATCGTTGACGGTCCAGGTGACAGCAGTATTTGTAGTGCCGGAAACCGTGGGCGTCAGAGTGACCGTGTCAGCCACGTGAACTGTTGCCGATGACGGGGTTATAGAAATGCTGATGCCGGTGCTGGTGACGACCTTTGCGTTCATGCCGGCGGAACTGACTGCGCCGGGATCAGGGTTTTTTACGACGACGGACACGTCACCGACCTGGCCACTAGTCGCGCTGCCCGTTGCCGTCAATTGCGTGGAAGAAACGCGGGTAGTGGTCAGCGTAGTGGAGCCAAAATTCACTGTGGCGTTTGGAGCGAAGTGAGAGCCATTGATGGTGAGCTTGAAACTTCCAATGGGAATTGTGGTGGGATTGATAGAAGCAATCTGAGGCGTAGGGTTTTGCAGAGTTACAGCACTGGTCGCGGTCTTTGTAGCGTCGGTGGCGTCCGTCGCCGTGATGGTGACGCTATTCGGAGAAGGGGGGAATTCGGGAGCAGTGAAGAGCCCCGTACTGCTGATGGTTCCCAACGTGGCACTGCCGCCTGCAGCTCCGTTGACGAACCATTTGACGGATGGAGCTGCGGATTCGCCAGTGATTTGAGCTGAGAATTGCTGCGTTTCAATGCCACGAACGGATGCAGAACCCGGTGTGATCACCAGAGTTCCTGGAGGTGGAGGCGGAGTACCTGTGCCGCCCCCTACGCACCCTGCCAGTGTGACGGCGAGGAGAAAAATAACTCCCCGCTGGAAGGAAAAATTCGCGTTCACGTTGGTCACTCCCCCGGAAGGATGCATCCGTTACCACTCGCCTGGACGGTTGCGTTCCTCTTGAACCCGTAGCCTACTGAGATGAAAACCTGCTGGGTGGAAGCAGAGTAGAGATTGCGAAGCAGCGTGGATACTGGCCCGAGGTACAGATTGGGGGCACAGTCCGGGCAGGCTAGAAAATAATTAGTACTTCGGAAAAATCAGGCGCGAGAGAATTCCTGCACCATTTTACTGTTGAGTGGGAGCTTGCTCCGGTTGAGGAGTAACAGGGGCCGGCGAATTTGCCGGTGCGGTTGTGGAAGGTGCCGCAGCGGAATCGTCCTGATTCGTGGAGCCTGGCTGATCGAAACGGATAAGAGAAATTTGGACTCCGCGCGAATCGGGAACTAGAGTTACGACTCGGGTGAGACCTTTTCGGTCTGCAATGAAGGCGACGGTAGAATCGGCAACATTCAGCTGTTTGAAAGTTTCTGGCATCAGGGACTCGCCAGGGCCACGACGCTTAAATTCCGAGGGCAAATGGTCTTGATACCAGTGGTCGACCAGATCTGGGTCGTCATCTGCCTGGTAGATCGTTCGGGTGATACCGCTTCTTGCTTCCTGAGCTTCCTTTAGCGCTTCGTGCTGGTCCGGAATAATCAGTGTTCCGCCTGGGTACACCGGCATCATAGGTCCCAGTTGATTCTCGCGTTCTATGCGGAGACTGCCTTTAGGCGTGTGAGCAGTCTTGCCATCATTTGCCGAAACGAGTCCGGCGCTTCGCATTGCGCGGCCGCCAAGAAAGAAAGCACCGCCGAGAAGCACGCCCATAGCGACGAAGAGTCCAATGGTCATCCAGAGGAGGGACTTGGACGAGTAGGAACTGCCGGTTACGCCATCAGCCATGACGCACTTCTCCACGGGCTGCAGAGCCAGCCCGAAGATTAAGTTTCGCAGATATTTGTGCCGGAAGGGCGGCCGTAGCAAGAAGTTGTGTTTTAGTGATTCCTGTCCTTTGGGACAGGAGAACTCGAAAATTGAAGGGTGGCGTGCCCTACTTGGAGACGTATTTGGGCGGGAGCGGATTATCGGGGCGTTCTTCGTCCCAGAAGATACTTACGACGTACCAGCGCTTGCCATCATTGAATAGTTGCAGGCTGTTGATGCCGCGGGCAAAGGGTTTTTCTCCAGGAGCGTTGCGAGATTCGTAGGTACTAAAGACGTGGGCTTCCTGGCCGAATTGCTCCATCTTGCGGGACAATTCGTTTTCGAAGAAGGCGTGTTCCTTAAAGTACTTTCCGGCGCGTTCCACGTAGCCATCGGGCGTGAAGGTTCTGGCGGAAAAGGTTCCATCTTCGTTTTTGTGGGCCGCACCCATCCGCGCTTCCGGAAGGAAAAGCGAGCGGAAACGATTCCAGTCGCGTTCGCCAGCAGGACCTGAGATGACGTTGTAGAGAGCGGCCACAATGGCGTCAATGGTTTCGACGTCTTTTGGGCTCGCGGCGGGAACAGCCGTGGGAAGAGCGGGTTGTGCGACAGGCTTTTCCTGTGTCGGCTTGCATGAAGTGCAGATAGACGAAACAAGAATTAAGAGTACAAAACCCGAGGATAGCTTTTTCATGATCTCTCCGAAAGAGGTTCGAAACTTCAATTAAATCGCACTTTGACGTCGGGTCGCTTTTCGAGATGGACCGTGTCAATAAAGCGGACTTGACGATCGTCGAGAGTAAGAATCATGGATTGCAGGCGGACGCCATCGCCGAAGAAGCGAACACCGCGGAGAAGGTTGCCATCGGTAACGCCGGTGCAAGCGAAAATCATTTTCTTGCCAGGGGCGAGATCGGTGGTGTCATAGATTCGCTTTGGATCTTTTACGCCCATTCTCTCGAGGCGCTCCGCATCTTGTGGCTTGGCAACGACGAGCCGGCCCAGAATCTGGCCATTTAGACAGCGCAAAGCTGCGGCGGTGAGTACGCCTTCCGGCGCACCGCCCGTGCCCATAACGGCGTGAACGCCAGTGCCGACAACTGCTGCGGAGATTCCGGCCGAAAGATCGCCGTCCCCAATGAGGCGGATGCGGGCACCGGCTTTGCGAATGTCTTCGATGAGTTTTTCATGGCGCGGGCGATCGAGAACGATGATGACGAGGTCTTCGACGTCGCGGTCGAGGCGTTTGGCAATGGACTTGAGATTGTCCGCGACGGGAGCGTCGAGATCCACAGCACCTTTGCAGGATGGGCCGACGACGATCTTTTCCATATAGAGGTCAGGGGCGTGCAGCAAACCGCCGCGTTCGCTTGCGGCGAGAACGGCAATGGAATTTGCGGCGCCGGTTGCGCAGAGATTGGTGCCTTCGAGTGGATCAACGGCGATATCAACTGCAGGAAAATTCGCGTTGGGGGCGTGCGTTGCGAGGCCAACTTTTTCGCCGATATAAAGCATAGGGGCTTCGTCGCGCTCGCCTTCGCCGATGACGATGGTGCCGTCCATCTGGAGCGAGTCCATTGTTTTGCGCATGGCTTCGACGGCGACTTCGTCTGCTTTATGGCGGTCGCCGAAGCCCATCGTACGAGCCGCAGCAATGGCGGCGTTTTCGACGACGCGGAGAAATTCGAGGCTGAGTTGAGCTTCCATTGTTGGCTCCGAGAAGCGGTCAGGCAGGAACGAGCAACATCGTAGTTCAAGTTTGCCTGAAAGGTCGAGATTTGGGGCGCGGCAAAATGAGATAGGAAGCCGCAGAGTTAATGCTTGTCAGCGGGCTCGAATGGCTGGATGACAGCGTTGACGAGGCTTGGGTCATCGAAAGTAGTCATGTCACCAGGCCCTTTACCTTTGACCGGCATGAGGCGGGCGGATAAAGGCTTCTTCCATTTGACGGCGAGGGTCGCAACGTCGGCGAGAATCATGTCGAGCTGTTCGGTGGTGATATCACCGGGAAGAGGAACGGTATCGAGGCCGGTGCCACAGACGGCGGAATAAGAAAGCAGGCCGGAGAGAGTGACGCGGCCTTCGCTCCAGCGCTGGGCCAGGCGCGAATCTTCCAGGATTGGAAGCATCAAGCCGTTGTAGCCGGTCTGCTTGACGGGAATGTCACGAATAGCGGCGGTGATAGTGCCTGCGGCGGTGAGAGTTCCCGCCGAGCCGAAGGGTTGATCAATGAGGTTTTCGATTGCGGCTCCGATGGAAACGTCCCCGAGTGGCGCGGGCGAAAGATCCATGCCGACGTAGGCCCAACCGGTTTCGCGGTCAATGCGAAGCGCGTGACGCTCGATTTCCATGACTTGGTCGGAGAGCATGCTGGTGAGTTTTGTGCGGGCATCGTCAATGTTGGTGGCGCCGCGAAACGCTTCGGCGACGACATTTGCGGATTCGAGGCCGATGGCGAATTGATGGCCGAAACCCGTGTGATAGGCAGCCGTGAAATAGGGTGTCAGCGGCTTTACCTCAGCGATGGCCCCGAGATTGAAATTGCCCTGACTGTTTTCTGTGGAGTCTTCGAGCTTTTTAATGGCTCGTGCGGTCGCCCCAATGGCGCGCCAACGGATGCCGTCGTCTCCAGCGATGACAATGCTGCCGCGAATATGTTTGGTATTGGAGATGATTTCTGCAAGAAGGTCGGCTTGGGATTCAGGATCGTTTGCGTTGAGCATGGCGGGACCGATGCCCGGCATGAACTTCTCCTTTTCAGAGAGCGCATCGAGGTCTTTGAAAAATGCGACAGCCTGTTGCGTGGTGAGGCCTTTGGTGTATTCCGGGAATGGCTGCGTGGCGATGCGGATAGCCTGGACTTCGTAGCCGCGCGATTCGAACGTGGTTTTGGCGCGGCGGAGCATTTGCAGCGTGTCCGCGATTTGGGATTTGTATTGGGCGCGGTCGAGGTTGATGAAGGCGGTGATGGCGCGGATTTTGGGCTTGGCCGGAGATGGAGCGGCTTTCTGTTGAGCGTATGCGGCAGACGCAAGGAATACAAATGCCGCGACGAGCGAAGAGAGAAAGGCAAACTGTGCGCGAGGGAACATGGAAATTCTCCCGAGGAACACGTTATATCGCGCGTCCACGGAAGACAAGATTCATCGGGAAGGCGATGGGTTGGCTGAAGCCTTAGACGTAGGCGGCGATGCCGGTGATTTTTTCGCCGATGACGAGCTTGTGGATGTCGTTGGTGCCTTCGTAGGTGTAGACCGATTCGAGATTGTTCATGTGGCGCATGATGCAGAAATCGTCCACGATGCCGTTTGCGCCGAGGACGTCGCGGGATTTGCGCGCAATTTCGAGCGCGATGCCGACGTTGTTCATTTTGAGCATGGAGATGTGGGAGGGATCGACTTTGCCGGCATCTTTGAGGCGGCCGACGTGCATGGCGAGGAGTTGCGCTTTTACGATTTCAGTAATCATCCATGCAAGTTTTTCCTGAACGAGTTGGTGCGAAGCAATGGGTTTGTTGGCGAATTGCTTGCGTGTTTTAGCGTATTGCAGGGCAGTATCGTAGCAGGCCATAGCCGCGCCGATTGCGCCCCAGCCGATGCCATAGCGAGCCTGATTGAGGCAGCTGAGTGGACCGCGGAGGCCGACTACGCCGGGGAGAAGGTTCTCTTCGGGAATTTCGCAATCGGTGAAGGCAAGACCGCTTGTGACAGAGGCGCGGAGAGACCACTTGCCGTGAACGTCCCATGCCTTAAAGCCGGGCGTTCCTTTTTCAACAAGGAAGCCGCGAACTTTTTCGTCTTCACACTTGGCCCAGACAACGGCGACATCGGCGATGGAACCGTTGGTGATCCACATTTTCTCGCCATTGAGGACATATTTGTTGCCATGCTTGACTGCGCGGGTGAGCATGCCGCCGGGATTCGAACCGAATTGCGGTTCGGTGAGGCCGAAGCAGCCGATGGCCTTGCCTTGCTGCAATTGCGGGAGCCATTTTTCTTTTTGCGCGTCGCTGCCGAAAGTGTAAATCGGGTACATGACAAGTGCGCCCTGGACGGAAACGAAGCTGCGCAGGCCGGAATCGCCGCGCTCGAGTTCCTGAGTCATCAGGCCGTAGGCGACGTTGGACATTCCGGCACAGCCGTAGCCATGAAGGTTGGCGCCGAAGAAACCGAGTTCGCCGAGTTGCGGGACGAGATGCTTTGGGAATTCCGCGTCGCGGCTCTGCTTTTCGATGATGGGAATGATTTCGTTTTCGACGAATTCGCGCGCCGTCTGTCGCACGAGTTTTTCCTCGTCGTTGAGCTGGGAATCGAAATCGATGAAATCTACGCCGGCGTATTTCGCCATTTAGATGCTCCTTATTTGTTATTTCTATTATGACATTTCGGCGGGCTTGACGTGAATTGGAGCGAGCCGCAAAATTTGTGATTACTTTTGCGGAGAATTTCCGACGAGGACACGTGCCGAAATCCAGCCGGGGTAAAAAGTTAGTTGCTCCTGACATTTTGATCTTTGATGTGGACGGCGTGCTGGTGGACGTGCGCGGGACGTACTGGCGATCTGCGCTGGATACGGTGCGGCATTTGACGGGTAAGCGCGTGACCTACGCGGAGCTGCACAAATGGAAGGCGAAGCCGGGGAATAATGATGATTGGGCGATGGTGTCGAGCTGGGTGACTTCGCTTGGCAAGCCGATGAATTACGAAGAAGCAAAACGAGCGTTCAGCAAATTTTATTGGGGGACGCCGACGCGACCTGGAAATGTGAAGAACGAAAAGCATCTTGTCTCGCCGGTGCAGATTGAACGCTGGGCAAGGCGGTATGAATTGAATTTGTTTACGGGGCGTACGCGTCAGGAGTTTGCCTATACGTTCAAGAAATGGCCGGGGACGAAACAGTTTCGCATGGTCGTGACGATGGACGACGTGGAGAAGATGAAGCCAAGCCCGGAGGGTTTGTACAAGATTTTAGGCCGGCGAGATCCGAAGACGGCGCTTTACCTTGGCGACAATATTGATGATGCGCTGGCTGCGCGGGATGCCGGAGTGCCGTTCATGGCGATTATCGCCGAGGGCGAGCACAACTATCGGGCCCGAGCGAAGAGATTCCGCGAGTTAGGGGCATTAGCGTTGCTCCCTAAGGCGACGGAATTGAACCATTGGTTGGCGCCAAAGAAGTAAAGTTCCGGGCGGAAAGTAGAACGGACGTTTGAGTTGCTGGAAGGCAATCAGCAGTTGCGGGAAACGATTCACTTCACAATGGGGCAGAACAAGCGCGAAGTTTATTTGCGGTATGTGTACGACCTTGTTTCCCCGCAGAATGCCAGTGCAAAATAGCGCTTTTTCCGCGTTTTTCCACAAAAACCCATATCGTTTTGCCATCCCTTCGCGTTGACGGAACAGCAAGCCGATGATATAAATTTAGGTTCGGGTCGGTCGTTTCAGGTCGGCTGTGCGCTCCTTCCCGGGTAGGGGTATGGCGAGCCTGCAAACACGGGCCTTCGCGGCCCTCGGTAAACACGAGGTTCAGGCAAAACAATCTAGATGGGTGCTTTGGGTCACCAATTAGGCGAACTCTTTCTCGGGGCTGTGCCTACAGTCCTGATTCTCATCGTTCTTTACTTTGTCCTTAAATTTCTATTCTTTAAGCCGCTTTTGGCGGTGATGGCGGAGCGGGAAAAGCGTACAGTGGGCGCCAAGAAGGCCGCCGAGACCGCGCAAGCGGCTGCTGCAGAAAAAGTGAAGCAGTATCAGGACGCGCTGAAGCAGGAGCGTGCGAAGGTCTATGCCGAGCAAGAAGCGGCTCGAAAGAAGCTGCTCGACGAGCGCGCCGCGTTGCTCAAGGCTTCCCGGAATTTGGCTGCAACGGAAGTAAGTGCGGCAAAAGAGCGCATTGCACAAGAGATTGCTGCAGCAAAGCGTGAGCTTGAAGCTGGCGTGCCACAACTGGCCGCGGAAATTGCCAAACGCATACTGGAAACTTCTTCTCCAAGCGGGGCGCGATGAACTTGCGCCGGATACTTCGTCTGACGTTAAGCGTGTGCGCGCTATTCTTCTTTTGCGCTTCGATTGCATCCGCCGAAGAAACGGCCAACTCTGCCGAGCACGCGACGGAGCTATTCAAGTGGATCAACTTTGCGATCGTTGCGATCGTGATTTTGTGGGTATTTGGGAAAGTACTCCCCTCCAAGTTCCGTGCGAACGCGGAAACAATTGGTTCTGAAATCACAAAAGCGGCTGCGATTAAGGCTGAAGCGGACAGGGTTCTTGTAGATGCAGAATCGCGTCTCGCGAGGCTGGAACAGGAAGTGGCCGAGCTGAGGGCCAATGCGCAGAAAGAAGCCGCGGCTGATGCGGAACGCATTCGCGAAATGGCCAAGTCCGACGCAGAAAAGATTTCGGTTGCCGCAAAGGCGGAAATTGAAGCTGCGGAGCGGGCAGCGCGCGTAGAGCTAAAAGCACTGGCAGCGAAATTGGCTGTTGATGGCGCGGAATCACTGCTTGCGAAGCAACTGACGGCACAAGCGCAAGAGTCGCTCGTTGGCGGGTTTGTGAAGTCCCTCGAAGGGAGGCCGAATTGAAGTCAGCGAGCCTCCAATACGCAAATGCGCTGGCTGACGTGGCGCTGCAGCAAGGCGCTGCCGAGCCCGTACTTAAGCAATTGACCGATTTTGCCGGCGCCTACGCGGAATCCGCTGAATTGCGGAATTTTCTGGCGAGTCCCGCGGTGACGAGCAAAGAGAAGCACGCTGTGACGGAAAAGCTCTCCACGCGAATTGGCGCAAGCAAGATTCTGCGGAACTTTCTTTTCCTTGTGATTGATCACCGGCGGACGCTGATGATCCCGGAGCTGGCGGAAGCGTTTCAAAGCGTGATTCGCGAGCGGCAGAGCATCGCGGAAGCCAGTGTTACGTCCGCGGTGGAATTGAGCGAATCGCAGAAGAAAAGTCTTGAGCAATCTCTGCAAAAGAAAACGGGAAAGAAGATTGAAGCGAAGTTTGCAGTGGACAAGGGGCTTTTGGGCGGAGTCGTGGTTCGCATCGGCGACACGGTGTATGACGGGTCGCTGCGGCATCGTTTGAATGAAATGCGGGCGAAGCTGGCGGGAGAATAAGAGATTTCACGCCGGAAAGTGGCCGGCACAAAGCGAGATTGAGTAACGGAGCGGGTATGGCGAATATCAAGGCAGACGAAATCAGCAAAATACTTCGCGAACAGATCGCGAACTACGAGCAAACCGTTGCGGTCGATGAGGTGGGCGCGGTAATCAGTGTGGGCGACGGAATTGCGCGCATTCACGGGCTCGAGAAGGTCATGGCGGGCGAGATGCTTGCGTTCCCGCATGACGTTTACGGCATCGCACTGAATCTGGAAGAAGATCAGGTTGGCGCGGTGCTCCTTGGCGAATACACGGCGATTAAAGAAGGCGACACGGTCAAGCGGACGAACACGATTATGTCCGTGCCGGTGGGACCGGAGCTGATTGGACGCGTGGTGAATCCGCTCGGCGTACCCGTGGACGATAAGGGGCCCATCGCAACAAAGCTGCGCAATCCGCTGGAAAAAATTGCTCCCGGCGTTTTGGACCGGCAGCCGGTCCGCGAACCGCTGCAGACGGGTATCAAGGCAATTGACGCGATGATTCCGATCGGCCGCGGACAACGCGAGCTGATCATCGGCGACCGCCAGACGGGCAAGACTGCGGTTATTCTGGACACGATTATCAATCAGAAGGGCAGCGGCGTAATTTGCATTTACTGCGCGATCGGACAGAAGCGTTCGACGATCGCACAGGTTGTGAAAGCGCTGACGGATGCGGGTGCGATGGAGTACACGATTGTCGTGGCATCGTCGGCGGCCGAACCGGCTTCGCTGCAATACATCGCTCCGTATGCAGCGTGTGCGATGGGCGAGTATTTCCGCGACAACAAGGGCCACGCGGTTACTTTTTACGACGATCTTTCCAAACACGCGCAGGCGTACCGCGAAATTTCATTGCTCTTGCGCCGGCCACCGGGACGTGAAGCGTTTCCGGGCGACGTGTTCTATCTCCACTCGCGCTTGCTGGAACGCGCGGCGAAACTGAACGACAAACTTGGTGCGGGATCGCTGACTTCTCTGCCCGTGATTGAGACGCAGGCTGGCGACGTTTCTGCTTACATTCCGACCAACGTGATTTCCATTACAGACGGACAAATTTACCTGGAAGCGGACTTGTTCAACGGCGGGATACGCCCCGCGATCAACGTGGGTATTTCTGTGAGCCGCGTCGGCGGCAACGCGCAGATCAAAGCAATGCGCCAGGTGGCGGGCACTCTGCGTTTGGACATGGCGCAGTTTCGCGAACTCGCAGCGTTCGCGCAGTTTGGCGCAGACCAGCTAGATAAAGTGACGCAGGCGCAGTTGGCCCGAGGTCAGCGGTTGACGGAAATTTTGAAACAGGACCAATACGTTCCGCTCAGCGTGGAAAAGCAGGTTTTGATTCTTTACGTTGCCACAAGCGGCCTGCTCGATAGCGTGTCCGTACCGGAAGTAAGGCGCTTTGAGAAAGAATTCATGCAGTACATCGAGACGAGCCACGGTTCGATTTTGAAGGCGATTGCGGACAAGAAAGCGCTGGACGACGGGGTCAAGAACGAAATCAAGAGCGCAGTCGAAACGTTCAAGGAGCGGTTTGCCGCGTCGGTTGCGGCTGCTGCAAAGTAGAAATTAAAAGAGAGACATGCCCACACTTCTCGATTTTCGGCGACGCATCCGCTCGGTGAAGAACACCCAGCAGATTACCCGCGCGATGAAGTTTGTCGCGGCGGCGCGGTTGCGTCGCGCGCAAGAATCGGCGCTGGCGGCGCGGCCCTATGCGCAGGAACTTTCGAGGATGTTGCGTTCGATCATGGGGCGAATTGACGAGCCACAACACTCGTTGCTGGCTGTGCGTCCGGAAGAGCGGGTTTTGGTGATTGTGCTGACGGGTGAGCGTGGCTTGGCAGGCGCGTTCAATACGAACATCCTGAAGAAGGCGAATGAAGTTTTTCGCACGCATAAAGGCAAGAAGCTTTCGCTGATCCCAGTGGGGAAAAAGGGACGCGACTCGCTGAAACGCGCTGGATTTGAGTTTGTGGCTGAATTCACTAACGTCCTGGCGAAGGTGGAATTCTCGACGGCGCGCGAAATTGCCAACCTCGTCACGGAACTTTACTCGAAAGAAGAAATCGACGCTGTCTATATTGTGTTCAGCGAATTCAAGAGCGTTATTTCCGCGAATTTGGCCGTTGAGAAGCTCTTACCCGTAGAAAAAATGGAATCGGCAGAAGGCGAATCGCAGACAGACTACATTTACGAGCAGCCAGCGGAAAAATTGCTCGCCAGCTTGCTGCCGCGTTACGTGGAAACGACAGTGCTGCGCGCGATGCTCGAATCTTCGGCCGCAGAATATGCGGCGCGTATGACGGCTATGGAATCGGCGACGAAGAATGCCGGCGAAGTGATTCAAGGTTTGACCCTGCACATGAACAAAGTTCGTCAGGCAGCGATTACACGCGAAATTATTGAAATTGTGAGCGGCGCATCGTCGACCGCTTAGGAGAAAGTATGGCTGAGAAATACGCAAGCATCGGACATGTCGTGCAGGTCATCGGGCCTGTGCTGGACATTCAGTTTGAGGCGGACAAGCTCCCCGCAATCTTCAACGCGATTCGCATCACGAGCGAAGGCTACAACCTGCCTGAGCCGCTCGACATCATCGCGGAAGTGCAGCAGCACCTCGGCGAAGGTCGCGTGCGGGCGGTTTCAATGGAGCCTGTTGAAGGCATGGTCCGCGGCATGAAGGCATACGACCTCGGCACTGGCATCGCTGTGCCGGTGGGACGCCCGACGCTTGGCCGCGTGATGAACGTACTTGGCAAGCCGGTGGATCAGCTCGGTCCAATCAAGACAGACACCTACTATCCGATTCACCGTCCGGCTCCGACGCTGGAAGAGCAATCCACGACACTCGAGATGTTCGAAACGGGCATTAAGGTTGTGGACTTGATGGAACCGTATGTGAAGGGTGGAAAGATTGGTCTCTTCGGCGGCGCGGGTGTGGGCAAAACGGTTCTGATTATGGAATTGATTCACAACGTTGCGATGAAGCACGGCGGCGTTTCGGTGTTTGCAGGCGTGGGCGAGCGTACCCGCGAAGGCAACGACCTTTGGCTGGAAATGAGCGAAGGCGGCGTCATCACGCCGGGCAACAGCGAGAAATCGCGTTGCGCTTTGATTTATGGACAGATGACGGAGCCACCGGGGTCGCGCCTGCGCGTCGGCCTGACCGGGCTGACCGTTGCGGAATATTTCCGGGATCAGGAGCACCTGGACGTGCTGCTCTTCATTGATAACATTTTCCGCTTCGTGCAAGCAGGCTCGGAAGTGTCAGCGCTTCTCGGCCGCATGCCTAGTGCGGTGGGCTATCAGCCGAACCTCAACACAGAAATCGGCGAGTTGCAGGAACGCATCACCTCCACGAAATCCGGTTCGATTACGTCAGTGCAGGCGATTTACGTGCCCGCCGACGACTATACGGACCCGGCACCTGCGGCAACCTTTACGCACCTCGACGCCACGACGAACCTTTCGCGCCAGATCGTGGAACGCGGCATTTATCCCGCGGTCGATCCGCTGGCCAGCTATTCTCGTATTTTGGATCCTCGTGTTGTGGGTGCCGAACACTATGCTGTGGCGCGCGGCGTGAAATCCATTCTTCAGCGTTACAAGGATTTGCAGGACATCATTGCGATTCTTGGTATCGAAGAACTTTCGGACGAAGACAAGCGCACTGTGGCTCGCGCGCGCAAAATAGAAAAATTCCTGTCGCAGCCGATGTTCGTGGCGGCGCAGTTCACGGGCCTTGAAGGCAAGTACGTGAAAATTGAAGACACGGTTCGCAGCTTTAAGGAAATCGTCGAAGGCAAGTATGACGATGTTCCGGAGCAGGCGTTCTACATGGTTGGCACGATTGAGGAAGCGCTCGAAAAGGCCGAGAAAATGAAGGCGAGCGCCTGAGGCGCATGGCCGATCTGATCCAACTCGTGATTGTGACGCCGGAACGGCAACTGTTGAGCTTTCCGGTTAGGGAAGTTACGCTTCCTGGAGCGGATGGTGAGCTTGGCGTCTTGCCAGGGCATGCGCCGCTCATCACGGAACTTGGCATCGGTGAGTTGAGCTTTCAGGGAGACGCCGAACCCGTATCCAAGACCGTGACTCATAGTGACTCCGCTGAAAAGGCGGGGTATTCATTCAAAACTTGGGTACCACATGTAGCCATTATTCGCGGCTTCGCCGAAGTTCTGGGAGACCGCGTCATCGTTCTGGCCGAAACGGCTGAGCTTGCGAATGAGATTGATGTCGAGCGCGCAAAGAAGGCGCTTGAGCGGGCTGAAAAGCGAATCGCAAGCGGCCCGGGGACACAGGATATCGATTGGGATCGCGCGACCGCATCATTGCAACGCGCACTGGTGCGTCTTAAGGTCGCGGAGTATGTGCCGCGCTACCGGCGCAACCCCGTCCCCACTTCGTAAGGCATCCATTGGAACGCATCACTGTATACAGCACAACATGGTGCCCCGATTGCAAACGAGCCAAGGATTTTCTGCGCCAGCGCGGGGTCGAGTTCGACGAAATAAACATTGAAGATGACCCTGACGCCGAAGATCTCGTGATTGAAGTGAACAAAGGCAGGAGAAGAGTCCCGACGATAAAAGTTGGCGACCGGTTCTTTGCAGTCAGCCCGTTTAATGCGCAAGAGCTCGCTGATGGGCTGAATCTTCCTCTAGATCCCGAGAAGAAAAGCTAAACTATAGTTCGGCAACGAGCGAACGCTTCCACGCGCGAATTTCCATTTCATTCCGTTTGTAAAATGTCCACTGTTTGATGCGCTTGCCGCGAATTAAGCCGGTTTGTGCGAGCAGCTTGAGGTGTTCGCTGGCTGTTGGGTGGCTTACACGCAGCTTTCGCGCGATCAGGAGGCCACAGACGCCGTCTTTGACGAGGTCGCCGTCAATCTGAGGCGGGAAGTGCTTGCGCGGATTCTTCAGCCAATCCAGAATTTGCAGCCGGTTGTGGTTCGCAAGAGCACGAAATAGGGCGGCCCGTTCCATACAATTCCGTCCAAAATGGTAGTTGTGTATTTAGCTAAATGCCGAAGTACAATGAAAGTCTAGCATGAGTGCAACGCAAACGCAGCAGGACCTAACGCGAGAAGAGATTCGCGAGAACTATCAGAAGATAATGCCGCACGTGCGGCGGACGCCTGTTGTGTCGGTCGCGAGCGCCGATTTTGGGCTCGATGAGTTTTCGCTGGCTCTTAAATTGGAACTGTTTCAGCACACGGGATCGTTCAAGGCTCGCGGCGCGGTCACAAACGTCCTGACGAGACAAATTCCAAAAGCGGGAATTGTTGCAGCGTCCGGAGGGAATCACGGCGTTGCAGTTGCGTTTGCGGCAAACAGATTTTCAGTCCCTGCAAGAATCTTTCTTCCGACGGTGGCCGCAAAGACGAAAATCGAGAAAATTCGCTCTTACGGCGCGGAGCTTGTCCTAGGCGGAGATCTTTTCGCGGATGCTTACGAAGAGAGCCAGAAATGGGCCGCGCAATCTGGCGCAATGACGATTCATCCGTTCGATCAGCGCGAGACGATGCTTGGGCAAGGCAGCGTCGGCTTGGAGCTGGAAGAGCAGGCGCCGGAGATAGATACTTTGCTGGTTGCGGTTGGCGGTGGTGGTTTAATTGGCGGCATTGCGGCGTGGTACCAGGGAAGAGTTCGCATCATTGGTGTTGAACCCGAAAAAGCGCCAACTTTGACAAGAGCACTGGAAGCAGGGCGGCCAGTGGATGCAGAAGCCGGTGGCATTGCGGCTGGTTCTCTGGCGCCGAAGAGAGTTGGCGAGTTGATGTTTCCAATCGCGCAGAAATATGTTGATCAGATTTTGCTTGTCAGTGATGAAGCGATTCAGGATGCGCAGCAGCTTTTGTGGACGCAAACGCGCATTGCTGCGGAGCCAGGCGGCGCGGCTACGCTGGCGGCCCTGACGTCGAGGAAGTATCAGCCGAAAAAAAGTGAGCGAGTTGCTATCCTCGTTTGCGGCGGAAATACCGACACGATTGATTTTGGAAAATAGAGAGGTTGCGATGTCCGTTTACGAAAAACTGAAAACGTTGCAAATCACTTTGCCTGAGCCAATTTCGCCTGCGGCTGCTTTTGTAATGACCGTGCGAACGGGCAATTTGCTTTTCGTCTCGGGGCACATTGCAAAAAAAGATGATAAACCATGGTCGGGGCAACTCGGTGCGGAACTCGGCATGGAAGAGGGAAAACGAGCCGCGCGAAACGCCGCGATTGATGTGCTTGCGACTATGCATCATACACTCGGTGACTTGAATAAAGTGCAGCGTCTTGTGAAAGTGCTAAGCCTCGTCAACTCTTCCCCGCGTTTTACCGAGCACCATCTTGTCGCGAATGGTGCTTCTGAGCTATTTCAGGAAGTTTTCGGAGAAAAGGGAAAACACGCGCGCAGTGCAATCGGTGTAGCGCAGCTTCCACTTGGTGCGTGTTTCGAGATTGAGCTGGTGGCAGAAGTAGCAGACTAGCGGCGCAAATTAGTTCGAAATGCCGCGCGTCCAAACGCGCGTGATCTGAAGTGTTTCGTTTAACAAAAGGATGTCGGCATCGGCGCCGGTTCGCAGCGCGCCTTTCTTGAATTCGATTCCGAGAACGGTAGCAGGATTTAGAGTGAGCATCCGCACCGCATTTGCCAGAGGGATCCCAAGCCCAACAATATTGCGCAGCGCTTTATCCAATGTAAGAGTGCTTCCGGCAAGCTTTCCGTTAAGATCGCGACAAACGCCGTCAACTACAATTACATCAATCCCGCCGAGCTTGTATTTACCATCGGGCATGCCCGTTGCAGGCGTGCCGTCGCTAATGAGGACTACATGCTCTGGTCCTTTCGCCTGGAGCAAGACTTTCATCGCAATTTCGTCTACATGAATTCCGTCTGCGATCAGCTCTGCATTTACCTCGGGGGATGTCAGGACGGCTCCTATCACTCCCGGATCTCGGTGCGAAAATGGACGCATCGCATTGTAAACGTGTGTTGCATGATGGGCTCCGTGTGCGATGGCTGCCCGGGCCTGTTCGTATGTCGCGTTGGTATGACCGATCGAAACAACCATTCCCAAACTGCGCGCGGCATCAATGCAAGGCATCGCTCCAAAAAGCTCCGGAGCAATCGTGAGGATCCGCGCGTTCCCGGCGGCTGCGTGCAAAAGCTTCTGCAGCATATCTGCTGTTGGCAATTGAAGCAGTTCCGCAGGATGAACGCCACGTCGCTCTTTGCTCAGGAACGGGCCCTCAAAATGAATTCCCAGGATCTCGGCGCAAGCGGCGTCACAGCTTTCATACTGGGTCGGAATATATTTGGAAACGCCTTCCACCGCGCGCAGTGTATCGTCCGTAGATGCAGTCACTGTCGTGGCGACAATAGACGTCGTTCCGAACCGTGCGACTCGCTTCGTGATTGTGGCTAGAGCCTCCGGTGTGCCTTCCATGACGTCGCGGCCGCCCGCACCATGAATGTGCACGTCAATGAAACCAGGAACAGCCGTGGAATCTTCAGAGCAAATTTCCGTTGCACCGGCAGGCAACTCCAGCTCATCCCGCTTGCCGATTCGTTCGATTTCACCATCGCGGATCAAAATGCCGGCATCGTGAATTTCCGCAGTAGGAGTGATTGCCTTGCCGATGTGCAAGAGTGTGGTCGCCATGGGTTAGAAAAATATCCTAGCGGAGGACCTTCAAAAAGAAAAACGGCCAAGAATAGAAAACGGGCACTTCCAGAGAAGTGCCCGCATCCAGAAAAAGATGAGAAGTTGAATTACATGCCCTTGGCTGTGGCCATATCAATGCTGGTCAGCTTGAGGGTGTCTCCCTCAACGGTGCCCTTCACTGTGACATGGTGACCGGCATGAGCCGCCACTTTGTCCTGCGCGTCAATGGCGTAGACTTTCTTGTCCGCGTCATTCACGAACACGTACTTTGCGCCGTGTTCCTTCACGCACTTGGTGGTGCATTCGCCGGCTTTGTCATTTGCGCCCTTGACGCCGCATTGGCTGTCGGAAATATAACCCGTCCAGCTGCCATCGGCCGCCATTGTTAGTGCAGCCGCGAAGAGAGTCGCAGCCGTAAGTGTTGCAAAACGTACTTTCATGATTGTCCCTCCTGGAAACTGCTCTGCGGTAAAAGTAGGTCCGCCGGGCTGAAGTAGAGCTTGGCACAAGGCAATTGCGCTGTCCAGACCCAACGTTATGCAAAACGTTCCAATGGCAATCCCATGAAATTAGCTGCAAACCTTAATTTTTCGAATAAAAAAGGAGGATTCTTGCGAATCCTCCCATTGGGAAATCTCCATTGGCGATGGAGAGTGTGCTCTGAAAGACTGTCTTACTGTCCGGAGCCGGTCGTGTTTGCCGCTGCCGTCGTCCCGGCTGATTTGGGAATGCTCAGATAACCGGTTGCCGTGGTCTTGGTAACTTTGTTCACAACGAGTTCCAGAGCCTGGCGGCTTCCGCCGGTGTAGAAGAAGATCGGCTCGTTGACCGAACGATTCTTCTTTTCGAAGCTCTTGTCATCGGCCAGAACGTTGATCGTGTACTGATTCTTCTTGGTGTTGGTGTCCTTCAGTTCGACCTGAATTCCACCGACGTGCTGTGCGCCGCCCTTGCGGGTTACGGTGAATTCAAAGTAGTCGCGCTGGCCCATGCGGCGGAGTTGGTCAATTTCATCGTGGTTGCGAGCGATCAGTGTGCCCATTTCGCTCTTCGCCATTGCAAGGTTGCTGTTGGTGGCGTCAAGGTCAGTACGAACGCCGTTCACATCCGTACCAAGCTTTGCGACGTCTTCCGTGCTCGCCTTGCCGGCCAGCTTTTTGTCAACGTTTTCGCCAAGCTCATTGAGTTTCTTGTCGTAGGTCACGACATTGGACTTGTTCTGCTTGCGCGCAGCAATCAAATCCGCTTGCGTCACATTCAGCTTGTCCGTCACAACTTTGAGGTCGCTCTGGAACTGCTGATTGAGCTCTTCCGACTTTGCCAGGCGCTGCGCCAGCGCGTCGTTCTGCTGTTTCAGCGTTGCCTGTGTGGTGGTTTCAACATTGTTCGCATGGCTCAAAGCGCTAAAGCCTACTCCCAAACCGAGCAGTGAAACGCCTCCCAGCACTGCTACTGCCAGACCAACCCAACGGGGGGTTCCGGTCGTGCTCTGAATATTCGTCTCTTGATACTCGCTCATGTACTTCGTCTCCTTTGGCGATTCCGCCCTGTGCGTGGGAAAGGAGCATCCTCAGAACCAAACCCCTCCCTTACTGCGGAAAACGCCTAATGGCTGTCTAATGAGAGAATTACGGGCTGCTAGGAGTGTCTTCCAATAACCCATATAAAGTACTAGTACACGTAATCTTTACTTTCCTGGGGTGGGCGCTGTAAATTTTTCTGAGGCGAAAAATGCTGGCTTCCTTGGTCAGTTCGCCCCTCGTTGTCCCGCAAAGCAGACGGCAAGAGCGCCTAATTACCTTCACTTAAATAATTGATAATAAATGCCTTAACTGATTATGCGGCTTGGGAGGAAGCAGGCGAGTCTGCGTCGGATTGCGCTGCAAAATATTGATCTAGCGTGCTTGTGGCTGCGTTTAGAACCAGTTGGCAGTTGGAGCAAGAACCGAGGTGTTGCTCAATATCTTCGGAGACAGAGGCAGACAATTTTCCCTCTAAGTACCAGCAAATCAAATGGATAGTGTCCTTACAGCTCATAACCTTAGATCCCTCAGCCAGCCCCCAACGCTCTAGAATGCCCATTAAATGGATGCAGTTCGGTAACCAAAGGCCTCGACGCGAGTTAAACTATTTAAAACAATAGCTTTATGAGAGCAGGTAACAATGCGCGGCCACCAACCAGCCTTGCAGAGTTTACATGCACCATTCATGAATGGTTCAAAAGGCCACTGGAAAGATCAGTTGCCACGAGTGACGCTCATTTCGCGTAAGGCGGCAATTCGATCCGCCAGCGGGGGATGTGTGCTGAAGAGCGAAGAGAATGTGCCTTGTCCAAAGAGTGGTTTCACAATGCAGAGGGCGCTGGTAGATGGGGAAATGGCAGTCGTGGGAATCTGATTGTTGTAGGCGCCAAGCTTTTGCAAAGCGCTAATCAATCCGTCGGGATTGCCAACCATGTGAGCGCCAGTTTCGTCGGCGCTGTATTCCCGTTGACGCGAGAGGCCAAGCTGTAACAGCGTAGCCCCAAGCGGAGCGAGAAACATCAACAGCAATGCCATAATTCCGCCGCCATCCCGATCCCGGTCATCTCGACTTCCTCCACCAAACCAAAAACCAAAATGCGCGAGATATGTAATAGCTCCGGCCAACGTCGCTGCAACAGAGCTGATGAGAATGTCGTAGTTCCGAACATGAGAAAGTTCGTGCGCGATGACACCTTCAAGTTCATCGTCGTTCATGATTCGCAGCAGTCCGTGAGTGACGGCCACCGATGCGTGGTGCGGATTGCGGCCCGTTGCGAACGCATTTGGAGCATCTTCCGGAATCACGTACAACTTTGGAACTGGAAGATTCGCCTTTGCGGCGAGGCGTTCCATCACCTCATAAAGACGCGGCAGTTCCTCGCGAGAAACTGGCTGTGCGCCGCTCGAGTAGAGCGCGATCTTGTCTGAAAAGAAATAAGCAAACGCATTCGAGAAAATCGCGAAACCGAGGCCAATCATCATGCCCCCGCGCCCGCCGAGATATTGACCCACGATGACCAGGAACAAAGTCAACGCAGTCAGCAAAAATGTGGTTCGCAAAATTCTCATCGGTCTTGTTCCCTCTCCCTACGAGCAGCCCTACAGACTTAGATACGCGCCGCGGCTGCGGGTTGTTTCCGCGGAACGCGCTCGAACTTCATCGCGTCCCGATTACCGTCGCGATCCACCAGGACGTGGTCGCCCGGGAGAACCTTGCCTTCCAGGATTTGCAGCGCGAGCGGATCCTGAATCATTCGCTGAATCGTCCGCCGCAATGGTCGCGCACCGTAGGCCGGGTCGTAGCCTTCGCTCAGCAGGATTTCTCTTGCCGCTGGCGTCAGTTCGAGCGTGATTTGGCGTTCGGCGAGGAGCGCCTCCACGCTCTTAAGCAGCAGATCCACGATATGGACGAGCTGTTGTTTGCCGAGGGGGTTGAAGATCACGATTTCGTCAATGCGGTTAATGAATTCGGGCCGAAACGCAGCGCGCAACGCTTCCATCGCTTCCTTGCGAGCGCGTTCTGGCTCTTTGCTGGAAAGCTCAAAAATCGCAGACGAACCGACGTTGCTCGTCATTACCAGAACTGTATTGCGAAAATCCACGGTGCGGCCTTTGCCATCGGTGAGGCGGCCGTCTTCCAGGATTTGCAACAGGACATTGAACACATCCGGATGCGCTTTTTCAATTTCGTCGAAGAGCACCACGGAGTACGGATGGCGTCGAACTTGTTCCGTCAGCTGACCACCTTCTTCGTAGCCAACGTAACCTGGCGGTGCGCCCATCAAGCGCGACACGCTGTGCTTTTCCATGTATTCGCTCATATCAATACGAATCATGAGCTTCTCGTCGTCGAAGAGAAATTCGGCAAGAGCACGAGCAAGTTCCGTTTTCCCTACGCCGGTTGGTCCCAGAAAAATAAAGGAACCAATCGGCCGCTTGGTGTCGGAAAGTCCCGCACGGCTGCGACGCACCGCGTTCGAAACGCGGGCCAGCGCGTCATCCTGGCCGACCACACGCTGGTGCAAGCGATCTTCCATGTGGACGAGTTTCTGCGCCTCACCTTCGAGCAACCGGCCCGTGGGAATACCGGTCCACTTGCTAACGAGCTTCGCGATGTCTTCTTCGTCCACTTCTTCCTTCAACATGCGAGAGCCTTTTTGCAACTTGTCGGATTCTTGTTCGGACTTTTTCAACTCGGCTTCCGCTGCGGCGATCTTGCCGTAGCGAATCTCGGCAACTTTCGCCAGTTCTCCGGCCCGTTCGTAGCGCTGCTCCTCCGCTTTAAGCTGATCTATCTGCTCTTTTAACTTGCGGATTTTACCGATTGCATCTTTTTCCGTCTGCCAGCGTGCTTTTTTCGCGCTCGATTCTTCTTTTAGCTTTGCGAGCTCTTTTTCAATCTGGCCGCGGCGCTCCTTGGAATGCGCGTCGGTTTCCTTAAGCATTGCCTGCCGCTCGATTTCAAGCTGCAAAATGCGCCGTTCGATTTCGTCAATTTCCACCGGAAGCGAATCAATCTGCATGCGCAGGCTCGCGGCGGCTTCGTCGACAAGATCAATGGCTTTGTCGGGCAAAAAGCGGTCGGAGATGTAGCGGTGCGAGAGTGTAGCGGCCGCAAGAATTGCAGCGTCCTTGATGCGCACACCGTGGTGAACCTCGTAGCGCTCTTTCAAGCCGCGTAGAATCGCGATTGTGTCTTCTACTGACGGCTCTTCCACGAGTACAGGCTGGAACCGGCGCTCCAGAGCAGGGTCTTTTTCTATATATTTCTTGTATTCGTTCAGAGTTGTCGCACCGACGGCCCGAAGCTCACCGCGGGCAAGAGCCGGCTTCAACATGTTAGAAGCGTCCATTGCGCCTTCCGCGGCACCGGCTCCAACCAGCGTGTGCAACTCATCGATAAAAAGAATGATTTGCCCTTCAGACTCGGTAACTTCTTTCAGCACGGCCTTCAGACGGTCTTCAAATTCTCCGCGGAACTTTGCCCCGGCTACGAGCGCAGCCAAATCCAACGCGACAAGCCGCTTCGTTTTCAATACATCAGGAACGTCTCCGGAAACGATGCGCTGTGCGAGTCCTTCGACGATCGCTGTCTTTCCAACGCCAGGTTCGCCAATTAGTACAGGATTATTTTTTGTCCGGCGCGCCAGAATCTGCATGACGCGACGAATCTCTTCGTCCCGTCCAATCACCGGATCGAGCTTGGATTTTCGCGCAAGCTCCGTCAGGTCGCGCGCATATTTTTCCAGCGACGCGTAGGTCGCCTCAGGATTCTGGGAGGTCACGCGCTGGGTGCCACGAATACCCGTAAGGGCTTGCAAAATCGCTTCGTGCGTTGCGCCATGCTTTTTCAGGAGCTGACCTGCGGGATCGCGATCCTTGCCCGCGATCGCCAGGAAGATGTGCTCCGTCGAAACATAGTCATCCTTGAATTTGTCCGCTTCTTTGAATGCCTGCTCTAGGACATCATTTAGGGCGCGTCCCATGTTCTGCTGCGAAAAACCTTGCACTTTGGGAAGGCGGCTGAGTTCACGCTCAATTTCGCCTGTCAACGCCACGGCGCGAACACCCAGACGCGCAAGCAGTGATGGCACAACGCCGTCGGTCTGGGCGACCAGCGCGCTCAGCAAATGCAGAGGAGCAATTTCCTGCTGCTCGTGACGCGCCGCAATCTCTTGCGCCTCTTGCAGGGCCTCCTGCGCCTTCACAGTCATTTTGTCGAATCTCAACATCTCGTCCTCACTTCTTCAGCTTTTACGACACCTACTTTTACTCCAAACAAAAGGGGCTGGCCAACCGCCAGCCCCTCGTTCTTCGTTGACCGGCTTTGCTTCTCTTACCGAGCAGCCGCGGCGGCAGCTTGTGCGCCGACACTGACCTTGATCTGCTTCGGCTTCGCCTCTTCCCGCTTCGGAATCGTCAGCGTCAAGACGCCATCTTTGTAATCGGCCTTGATCGCTTCGGAGTTTACGGTGTTCGCGAGAGAGAAACTGCGGGCGAACGAGCCATACGAGCGCTCCACGCGCAGATAGTTCTTTTCGTCCACTTTCTTCTCGAATTTGCGCTCGCCGCGAATCGTGAGGATGTTGTTCTCGACGCGAATGTCGAGTTCCTCTGGCTTCACGTCTGGCAAATCGGCCTTTACCACCAACTCTTGCTCGCTTTCGACGATGTCCACAGCAGGCGCCCAGGTCGTAAGATTCGATTCCTGTGTGCGGCCAAAGAGTTCACCGAAGATTCGGTTGACTTGGGACTCCAGTCCCGTATTGCCAACAAAGGGTTCCCAACGGTTCAAATTGCTCATAGTATCTTTCTCCTCCATGAAGCTAACTGCATGAGCATAATAAAATATGCGTATACTGTTGTCAAGTATAAAATTTCAGTCGAGCATGTCTGTATAACATATTTATTTACAACATTTTACAGAATCTGACGAGCCGAGTTGGACAGAGAATTACGGTCTCAGGGTTCCTTGGTTCACTGCTAATCACTGCAATTTCACCAACTTATGCCTTGCTGCTACACTTTGCTCATGCGACTCGCGGATCTCGATTATGCTTTGCCTCAAGAATTGATCGCGCAGAGGCCTCCGGAGCGCCGCGATAGCTCGAGGATGCTTGTGCTGGACCGCAAGAATGGGCGATACGAGGATTGCCAGTTCAGCGATCTTCCCAGCCTTCTACGCGGCGATGAACTCCTCGTCTATAACAACGCCCGCGTGATACCTGCCCGACTCTTTGGCAAACGGAAGGGAAGTCGCGCTCAGCCGCCACCGCGCGCTACCCAGAAGGAATACCTCCAGAGCCAAGTCGAAGTTTTCCTGACAAAGCGAATCGAGCCAGAAATTTGGGAATCACTTGTGCGGCCCGGCCGCAAGCTGCCAGTTGGCGAGCAAATCATTTTTGGCGACGGAGAATTGGAAGGTGAGGTTCTCGCGCGTGGCGAACTTGGTCTGCGGACGATTCGGTTTCGTTCCACAACCTCAGAGCCGGTAGATAGCCTGCTAGAAAAGCTTGGCCACGTACCCTTGCCGCCATACATCGAGCGGGAAGACGAAACTACGGATCGCTCTCGATATCAGACAATCTTCGCGAAAAAGCCCGGAGCAATAGCTGCACCCACCGCGGGATTGCACTTTACTCCTGAAATCCTGGAGAAAATTCTCGCAACGGGAGCGGAGGCTTGCGAAATCACATTGGATGTGGGTCTTGGCACATTTCAACCGATTCATACGGACGACTTGAAAGACCATGTTATGCACGCTGAGGCTTACGAAATTGCAGAAGAAACTGCCGGGAAGATCATTGCGGCCCGATCTAGCGGTAGAAAGATCGTGGCGATCGGGACCACTGTGGTCCGCGCTTTGGAAGACTCCGCTTTGCGTGCCGCACAATTCGGCGCAAAAGGCTTGGTTACTTCTGGGAGAGCCGAAGCTACTCTTTTCATCACGCCTGGTTTTGAATTTCGCGTTGTTGAGGCACTGCTTACCAACTTCCATTTGCCACGATCAACGCTACTTGCGCTTGTGTGTTCTTTTGCAGGAAGGGAAAACGTCTTGAATGCTTACAGGCATGCGGTGGGAGCAAAATATCGCTTTTACAGCTATGGCGACTGCATGTTTATTCGGTGACTTTGAGATTGTCGGGGGCAAAAGCTCCCAGCGATTGCGCCATCCGAGAAACCAATGTACCGGCTGCAACGGCCGCTAGTGCTGGGAATTGAACTGCCAGAAGCAATCCGCAGATTCTTGAAATTGGGATGAGCAGAGAGGCCGCAGCGCACTGCAGCCTCTCTCTCGTTCCAGGAAAATGGTTTGCCAATTTGATTTGCTTTCTCTGACAGGCTATTCGTTAAAAATAAAAACGCGCTTCTGGCCGGAGAAACGGACTTCCCTCACCTGACCGTTTTCGCCAAGCAGAACTGCGTCATATGCGGATTTGGTGTCGCGCTCTTCCCAGCGCCCTTCCGATTGCGCTACCTGATCTTTCCCGCGCTGTACGCTGACTTTGTTGCCATCAATGGAGAGCTGATATGCGCCAGCCTTCAACGTAACCTGGCCGACTTTTGCGGTTTGCGTGATACTGATTGTCTTCACGAAGGGCTTCGCAAATACGGGTACTGAGACGCAAAATGCTGCCAGTAATGCTGCAGTGCGAACGATTGCCTTGGAATTCACGTGTGCACTTCCTTTCACACAGGATCGAGTCAGCCCGCGAGCCCGAGCTATCTTGCGAGAGGAGTTGACACACGTATGCAGAGGCGAGTAGATTCGCCATCCGACACCGTTTCTTCCTGGACTAACCGCCGGAAAGACTTGCGTGTCATTCGCCCCGCGGCTGCCACCGCGGGGTTTTGCTTCTCGGCTGAAAACTGCTCGAATACCGGCTGCACCCTGATAGACGAATTCAGCCCATCAGATGTTTCGCTGGTCGAATTAAAAAAATTGTCATTTGTGGCTCCAAACCGTTGATTCTTTTGGAACAAATCAAACAGAGGAAAGTGTTTTCTTTCCTCTCGATAAATTTCTGGAATTTCTTGAAGAATCTCGCCTAATCGCAAGCGACCTTTTTTGCCATCACCCGTCAAAGACCGTTTCCAACTCCTGCTCGTGCATCCTCGCATCGCTTCATCTATACTCAATTGCACTTTTCGGACACGGCTCATGCGGATCCTGATCCTCAGTGATATCCATGCGAATCTCACTGCACTTGAAGCGGCCCTGGCGAAAGCCGAGGGTAGATATGACACTGCTGTGTGCCTCGGAGATATCGTGGGCTATGGGCCCGATCCCGCCGAGGTCAGCGAGCAGATCCAAAAAATAGCGAAATCCTCCATTCGCGGAAATCACGACAAGGCTGTCGCAGGCATCATGAGCACGGAAGATTTCAACCCCGTTGCCAAAGCCGCCGTGGATTGGACGCGCGCTCAAATGACGCCAGCACAATTGAAATGGCTCGCGGAACTTCCGCATGGGCCAATGGAGACAGATGGCATTGTGCTTGTTCACGGCGCGTTTCAGGATGAGGACGAATACGTTTTCACGCCCGCGCAAGCCCTGGAGGGACTGCTGGATTCTTCGGCTTCGGTCACTTTCTTCGGCCACACGCATCATCAGGGCGGATTCGCGTACTACGACAGCAATCTTGAAATCTTGCAGATTCGCCCTCGTCCCAATGAATCTTTCGCCCCGCTTCGCATTGAAGGCGACCGGCGTTACTTGCTGAATCCTGGCTCAATCGGGCAACCACGCGACGCGGATCCACGCGCGGCGTTCGCCATTGCCGATCTTGAAAATCACACGGTCGAGTTTTGGCGCGTTCCGTACGAGATTGGCAAAGTACAATCGCGCATGAGAAAAGCCGGTCTTCCGGAACCTCTTGTGCAACGATTGGAATTTGGCAGATAGGTCTGATTTTTATGGAACACCCGTTTCAAACCGATCCGACGCGCCAATCGCAAACGGCCTCGAATGCCGGCAGGCGCATTCTTTTGCCCTTGATAGTGGTCTTTGCAGGAGTGAGCTCTTATTTTCTATTGTTCCGCTCTCCTGGGAGGAATGCCGGTGACTCCTCTCAACTCGCGTTCGGCCCGCAGGAACAGGCTTACGCCCCGAACATTCACTTGGGAAATTTCAAAATGCAAGAAGCCTCGAATTTCCTGAATCAGGATATAAAAATTCTTCAGGGCGACATCCTGAATGCCGGAAACCAACAGGTCTTTGCCATCAACGCAACGATAGTATTTCGCGATTGGAACGACAAAATTGGCCTGCAGGAAACCCGGCCCCTCTTACCGCCTTCCCCGGAGGGGTTGAAACCGGCGCAAACGGTTCATTTTGAACTTTCTTTCGACCACGTGCCGCGCTCCTGGAACTACCAAATGCCAACCGTGGCGATCAACGGTCTAAAACTTAGCGAGAATAAAAAATAGCAATTCGGTAAATATTTTCGTAAACTTCCTGCGTGGAGTTGTCCTTCGAGCTGGAAGCGAATTTGCGCGAGCTGGCTTCTACCGGCCCGGTCGAGCTGCGCGAGAATGGTGCGCGAGTTGCAACGCTCTCCACACTTTCTTGGGAGGTGCGCGGTCACGGCGCTAAGCCTTTGCTGCATCTGTGGTCGGCCCAACACAATTTAACGCGGCGTGTCTTGGCCATAACAGATCAATCTGAAGAGCGGCTCGCTCTAGCTGTCGAACGGTTTGGCCGGACAAGGCCGGACCGCCTCGAATTTGTTCGCGTGGCAGTGGAGCGTTCAGCTCGTGACCAGGGCCGTGAAGAATTCTGCCGATGGATTGAGGCTTTGTGCGCCACGCAGTTTCCCGACGATGCCGCGGAATCATTTTCGATTCACCCCGATCTCGAACATTCCCTCTCAGGGAATTACGCACGCGGCGTGCTCAGGTCTGGGAAATTATCCTGGGCCGTGATTGCTGCACAGGAAAGTGAATCGTCTGTAAGTGCCAGTCGCTGCCTAACTTTCGCCCTCCTCTGGCTTGAGCGTTTGCGCTCCCTAATGGATCGCAAGCCCATTGCAGGTCTGCGATTGCTTCTTCCCAAGGAAAACATCCCGTCTGCGGCCCATCTCATCGCGGTTTTGGATCCCAAACTCCAGGTTGAGCTCTACCAATACGATCGAAAGCGTGAAATTGCGGAACGAATCCTGCCGTCCTCGTTGGCCAATATTTCGTCGTGCCTCGTGCCTTTCCGCGAAACGCAATCTTTGCTTGATCGCGCACAACCGCAGCTCGACTCCATCAAGCTTTTGGCTCCATCCCGAATTACGTTTCATCCATCCGTGCCGCAGCGTCAGATCACTTTGCGATTTCGCGGCTTGTCATTCGGCCTGTGGGAAGAGGGCAAGATCTTCTTCGGCGCACCCGATTCGCGGGAGCAACTGCATGCTGGCAATCTGCTTGCCCTGAAGCAACTGGTTCACGCGCTGGAAGTTCATCGCAACCCTCTCGCATCGGACACAATGCATCCGCAATTTCGCGCGCAACCCGAACGTTGGCTGGAAACGCTTGTTTGCGAAGACGTCACACGAATCGATGCGGCGCTCGATCCGCGTTTTGCCTATGCCCAGGTACTTGCAAACGCCGGAGGCGATCACGGAATTCTGGATATTCTCACCGTCACGCGCACGGGACGTCTCGCCATTATTGAATTGAAGGCCACAGAGTTTCTGAGCCTGCCATTGCAAGCCGCGGACTATTGGCTCCGCATCAAACGTCACCTGGAACAAGGCGACCTTGCGCGCTATGGCTATTTCCCAAACATGGAACTACAAACTGTGCCGCCGATAGTCTACCTTGTTGCGCCGGCTTTGCGATTTCACCCTGCAACCGACTCCATACTGAGGAATCTTTCCCCGCAGCTTGAAATTGTGCGTGTTGGCCTTGCCGAAACCTGGCGGCGCGGCCTTCGTGTAGTCCTTCGCCAGTAGCGCCTATTTCGGGGATCACCCGAAGATTTCCCAATTCCCGTCGCGCGGGTAAAATAGTTGTGTATGCCAATACCACCGCGCTCGAAGAGTTTCACCATTGCAATTCGCCAATCGGGGCCCGCATCGCTCGTAGACGTTTCAGGAAGTCTCACATCATTTGAGGCCGGCGCATTACGCCAGGCCATTACGGGTCTCATTGCCATCAAGAAAAAAGATATCGTTCTAAATCTCAGTGGCCTCGATTATTTGGACAGCTCGGGAATTGGCGAGCTTGTTCGCAACTACATGACCGTGATCAAGAGCGGTGGCTCGATGAAAGTTGTCGGACTTTCTTCAAGGGTCGAAGAGATTCTGAAAATTACGCAGCTCTACAAAGTCTTCCCCGAATTTCCGGACGAAGAAACTGCACTAAAGAGTTTTCCCTCGAGCTCAGGAAATAGTTCCGGTTCCTAAAGAAATTCTTCGTATAGAAGATTATTGGAGAAAAATCGGCCGCAAAAGGAGAGAAGCAGCCAGGGTGTGAACCCTAGCTGCCTCCCGGGGTGTGTCCTCGAAGTGGTTTTGATAATTTAGATGCGCGCGAGCTAAAAAGGTTTCCTGCTAAACCGATTTTTTTGTACTAGGCGCTAAATTGCAGAAAATACTCAGTAAAACAAGTATTTGCGCCACCGCTCATCGCGGTGCCCGATCAAGCGCATCAGTTGACGCGAGGTGTGCAGAGTGAATGGCCGAGGCCGGCGCGCCAGCTTGAATCCGGCTTCTTCAGGAGTGCGGTCGCCCTTGCTGTTATTGCAGCGATAGCAGCACGCCACCAAATTCTCCCAGGTCGAGCGCCCGCCGCGCGAACGCGGTACCACGTGGTCTAACGTCAGCTCCGAACTTGGAAATACTCGCCCGCAAAACTGGCATGTATTCCGGTCGCGCAGCAAAATATTTTTCCGAGAGAGCGCGCGGCTCTGCTGCGGAATGTGCCGGTATGCAACCAGACGAATTACGGATGGCACGCGGTGTGAATGAGCCGCCGAGTGAACTTCCGAGCTGTGCATCTCTTCCGCCTGAGCTACACCTTTCAGCATCAGCACCATTGCGCGCCGCACGGCCGTTACGTTGATCGGCTCGTAGGTTGCGTTGAGCACCAACACAGGTTCCTGCATCAGCGAACCGCGCCGGGGCACTGCTGAATTGTGGCTTCTACTGCCAGCGGGCAGGTCGCTGGAAGACACAGCGGGGTCAGCCGCTGTGAGGGGTCTATGCCCCCGGGGATTCGGCGAATCATGCCGTATTGCGCTCATAGCGCTTTCCCTTGGGCTAACTCTCACCAGCAGCCGGAAGCGGGTCGTGCGCCGCTCGGGCTACCGTGAGCGCCACCACCGACTTGGCTCCAGCGTCGCGAAGCGCCTTCGAACAGGCATCTAGCGTCGCGCCAGTCGTCATTACATCATCTAGCAGTAAGACGCGACGATTGTCAACTTGGCTGCCGGGGCGTATTTCAAATGCGCCACGTACGGCCATCCAGCGTTCACGCAGCGTTAACACTAGTTTTGCGGGTCGCGGTCGCTTGCGAACGAGCAAAACACCTTGATGCGGAAGTCTCAACAGTTTTGCGAGGGGTTTCGATAACAGCTCTGCCTGGTTGTAGCCACGCTCCTTTTCGCGATCTCGATGTAATGGCACCGGAACAATGACGTCGGCAATCAATGCTTCGGGATTTTGCGCCACGATTTCCGCCAGCCGCTCCGCGAACCATTTTGCCAGTGGCTCAATCCGTTCAAATTTCAGCAGAATGATTGCGCGAACAACTTCGTTTTCATATAACGCAAAACTCCGGGCGAAATCGAACGCATACGTTCCCAATCTACAGGCAGCGCATTTCAGCTTTTCACCTTGTACCGCCGTCATGTCCGGCAAAGGAAGTCCGCACACGGCGCAAATCTTCTCGGGCACTCGCGAAAATCCGTCGAGACAATTTTGGCAAATGGGAATTCGCAAAGAGTGAGTCAGTAAAGTACCGCACAATCGGCACGGCGCGGGAATCGCGATACTAGTTAGCGCGTCGCATGCCTCTGATAACAAGCGCAGCGCCAAAGAGCGAAAGGGAGCAGGCTGAGCCATCTCCGGCAAGCCTACTCCCTATTTATTTTAATTAGAAGATAATTATATTAGTTGGATAACACGGCAGGAAAAGAGCTAAAGCTGGCCCTTTTCCGCCTTTTCCTGGCAGTTAATGCAGTGCTTGGCCCAGGGTACAGCTTCCAGTCGCTTCTGCTGCATCTCTTCTTCGCAGTTCAAGCAGGTTCCGTAGTCGTCGCCGTCAATGCGCTTCAACGCTGCATCAATCAGGTTCAGTAGCGCGCGATCCGTGTTCGTCATTCCGAACAAGAACTCTTTCGTATACGAATTCGCAGCTTTGTCTGCAAGGTCCACCGTCGGATCGTCGTCCGCCTGGCGCCCTTCTTCTTCCGTGCGCGCAATCGTCTTCAGAAGCTCTTCCCGCCGGGCAAGCAATTTCTTTTTGTAGTATTCGAGCCTTTTCTTGTCCATGTTCTTTCTGAGTCCCGCCTCTCAGTCCGTCCAAAGAGGCCATCTAAAAACTCCGTAGTGTAGGCTGCATCGCAAGGTGTGTCAAGTTGCGCAGCCATCACTGGAATTTTCCGAGCGTTGGATGCCGCGCTTGTCACAAAGGTTTTGTTACCGGATTTTCGCAATGGACGCCATGTTTGCACCTTCCCCTTGCAGTGATTCGCGTCACTGCAGGCGCCATCTCGCGGGTCCACGCTGATTTTGGAGGTTCTTATGGTCAAAAAAATTTCGGGCGGCTACCGAGTCCTCTCCGGCAAGGGAAAGAATCTCGGCGGTAACGCTGGTTAAGGCTTTGCGGCTGGTATTACCTGCAAATTCAAGGAAGACGGATGTTCCTTGTCGTGAAAGACCATATTCGTTGCCTTGGTCATGCGTGTGGCGCGAGCTTGTTCTTCGCCTGTGTTCAAATTCCGGTCAAATCGCGGAAAATCGCTGCTGGAAATCTCTAGACGCAACTTGTGGCCGGGCAAAAACACATTGCTCGTCGCCCACATATCAATCGAAATCTTGTAAACCTCGCCGGGATTCATCAACTCCGGCTTCTCTGCCGACTTTCTGTAACGCATTCGCAAAATTCCGTCCGTCAAATTCTGCGCGAACCCGTTCGGCCAAACATCAACCAACTTCGCCGTGAAATCTGTGTCTACTGCTGATGAACTCACATACAATTCCGCCGAAACCGGTCCCGTGACCTCCATTTCTTGTGTGAACGCGGGCGTCGTAAATACCAGTACGTCGCTGCGCGCCTCCGCTGGGCGCTGGTCCTGTGGCCCAGCCCCCGGCGGCAACGAAGCACAGCAAAGCGGCCCTCCAATCGTCGGCGTCGGATCTGCGGGATCGTAGTTGTACGTGTCGCGCTCTTCCGTTACTGGCACCGTTGTACTGAGCGAGCCATCTCCGCTCAATCCATTCGCCGCGCCATGTGAGTGCAAATAGTATTTCGTCGCCTGTGCTCGAGCGAGCGGCCAGTTGTCCTCGTCGCGCCAGACATTTTTCCCCATGACAAAAATTTTCACTGGCTTATCGTTATCCGCTCCGTTCGCCTCGCCTTTCAGCAAATGGTCGTACCATCGCAACATCATCCCGTCGGCATCGTCTTCCGCTTGTTGTCCAAAATCCACCGCACCGATTTTTCTTCCTCCGCCCGCATGTCCGCCGATTTCCATCAGCAGTTTCTGCCCTTTGCGTGCAGCTTCCGTTCCACCTTCTGTTTGTAGCCGGACGAAATTTCGTAGTGACCCGCCCAGGAAAATGTCGTACCACGCGGCAATCGAGAACACCGGCACTTGAATCTGCGCGTAGTGATCTTCAATCGACCACTGCTTCCAGTAATCGTCGTAGCTCGGATGCGCCAGCCAATCCAGGTAATACGGCGCAAGATTCTCCGCGTCGGGTTTCAGCAATGGGTAATTCGTCAGCGGCAAGGTATTCATTCCGTCCATCGCCGTCCTCAAATTGTTCCACCGTCGCGTTTCTGTGTTTTCTACGAGGCCCGAACTCCAGGATTGGTTAAACCACTGTTCGAACGCGCCGCCCTGATACGTCCAGTTTTCGTGATAGTTCGACGCAGTTACGGTCGGGCAAATTCCCGCCAGGTGCGGCGGTTTCGCAATTGCGGCAAGCATTTGCGTTGCGCCAACGTATGACCCGCCGAACATTCCTACTTTTCCGTTTGTGTAGGGTAAGGTCGCCGCCCATTCGATCGTGTCGTAGCCATCTTCGGACTCATGCTTGAAGGGATACCATTCGCCTTCTGACTCAAATCGCCCGCGCACATCCTGAATAATTACAACGTACCCGTGCTCTGCGGCCCGGTGAGCGAGAGGCGTGACCCAGTTCCGCGATTTGTCGTACGGCGTCCTCATCAACAACACGGGCACCTTTTCTTCTGTCTTCGGCCGGTAAATATCGGCACGAAGCGTTGCTCCATCGCGCATTTTCGCCGGCACACTGTATTGCACTGTTATTTCATAGGATTTCGCCGTCTGCGCATATGTTGCGCAACTCAAAAGAAGAAATGCTGTAGTTAATTTTACCAACCGGAAAACTGCGGAACAGGAATCCACTCGCAAGGTACACCTCGTTTTCGCGCAGATTATTGCGGCACTCGCCGCTGCTGTCAATTTTTCTTCCTGGCTCAAGGCTGAAATCAGATGGAGCATTTTTCGCCGCATTTGCGATAAAGTCTTGGCCTCTGGAGGCTGCACCATGGCCCGTCGTTCCTGCTCACCTGTGCCGATTCTTCTCGTCCTGATTTTTCTTGCGCCCAGGGCCTCACTTGCGCAGGATCCACAACCAAACCTCGGACTCTTTGAGGCTCACGGCGACGTCGGAACGCTCCTCCGGCCCAGCAATTTTGTATACGATTCCGAAAAGCATACGTACACCATTACAGCCAGCGGCGAAAACGTTTGGTTTGCGAATGACAATTTTCATTTCGCTTGGATCCGTGTAGGCGGCGACGGAATCATTCAAGCCGACATTTCTTTCGTCGGCAAGGGGGTCAACCCGCATCGTAAAGCGCTACTCATGGTTCGCCAGAGCCTGGACGCAGATTCCCCGTACGTCGACGTTGCGCTCCACGGAAACGGCATGACGGCTCTGCAATACCGTGATGAAAAAGGCGGCCTCACCCGTGAAACCCAAGCTGCGTTGTGGTCGCCGAAAAGTCTGCGTATCGAAAAGCACGGCGACTATTTCACAATGTGGCTTGCCGGGGATGATGGCCAATTCCATTTTGCCGGTGCTTCGCCCCGCATTGAATTTAAGCAGCCCGTTTACATTGGCCTCGGCATGTGCAGCCACGAAAAAGATCTTTCCGAAACGGCAATTTTCTCAAACGTACTGCTCACGCCCGCATACCCGGCGAATCCGGACAAAATGCAGCTTTACAGCGCACTGGAAGTCATCACCGTGAGTTCTGGCGATCGCACCGCGGTCTATGCGACGCCGGGCCGCATCGAAGCCCCAAATTGGACTCGCGATGGCGCCTCGCTCCTATTCAATCGCGATGGAAAGATCGAGCGCATTCCCTTAGCGGGTGGTGCGCCGCAAATCATTGACACCGGCTTCGCCAATCGCGCAAACAATGATCACGGCATCTCGCCAGACGGAAAAGACCTTGTCATCAGCGATCAATCCCAAGGCGACCACAAATCGCAGATTTATATCCTCCCACTTGCCGGGGGAACACCACTGCCGGTCACAAAGAATTCCCCTTCGTATTGGCATGGCTGGTCGCCGGACGGAAAGACACTAGCTTTTGTCGGTGAGCGTAACGGCGATTTCGACATTTACACGATCTCGACGCAAGGTGGAGACGAAAAGCGTCTCACCACAGCCAAGGGCCTTGACGATGGTCCTGAATATTCGCCGGACGGCAAATTCATCTACTTCAACTCCGTTCGCAGCGGTCACATGCAAATTTGGCGAATGAACGCGGACGGCTCCGGTCAAACGCAAATCACAAATGGCGAGCTAAATGACTGGTTCCCGCACCTCTCGCCCGACGGTTCACAAATGGTGTTTCTCTCTTATCCCAAGGAAGTGGAAGGCCATCCAGAAAATAAAGATGTCCAGCTGCGCCTCATGTCTCTCAAAGACGGCACCATCAAAGTTCTCGCAAGGCTCTTCGGCGGGCAGGGCACAATTAATGTGCCCTCCTGGTCTCCCGATGGAACAAAACTTGCCTTTGTTAGCTACGCTCTAATGCCAAAAGAGTGATGCCAGTAAGCCAGGAATGAACCAGCCGTAACAATTTCTGATTCTTTCTTGTCCATTCGTGAAAGACGATAACAAGCTTCTTAATTCTTGCTCACATCCACAAATGAGCTGCTGCTGGTTCAAACTTCTACCCGTTTCATTCGTTTTTATGTTTACCGGATGGCGCGTCGCTGGTTTGCGCTTCTAGAAAATTCGCAAGCAGTCCGTGGTGGTTTAAGGCAGTCCGGGCCAGGAGAATGTTATGCATCCTGCGCTCAAGATCACCCTATCTGTTTTTGTACTTTGTATCCTTGCCGGTGGTTTTTCGAGTCGTTGGGGAAACGTGTCGGCACAAAATTCCAACGGATTCACGTCCGTTAGCTACGCTGTTTCCCGCTCCAAAGACCTGATTCCACGAGACCCCGTAGAAAACGAGTTGGCACTTTACGGAAAACGAGGACAACTCATCTCTCAAGCTCGAGCCCAAACAATCTCCATTCTTTCCTCGGAAAATTCCTGCTCCGCCTGGTTTCGTCAAGCAACGCCCCAACCGGAGGAATTCTTTCGTACGCTGCGAATCGTTGTGGATAGCTCCGGCCAGAGTGAAATCCTCAAGCTGGATCCCGCCTCCGGTGCCCCCGAATACTTTCACCCGTACATCGCTCATGCAGGTCAAGACGTTGGGCCTGGCTCTACCATCGTTCTCAATGCGAATGGCGCCTTTTTTAAGGATTACGCCATCGTTCGCTCTTCTAATGCACCGGTTGTTCCGGCAAGCATGCGAAATGTCCGGCCTCTCACAGTGGCGGACATGCTGGGGGATACGGATCAGGTCCGCATTCTGACCTTACTTCACGAGTTCGGCCACATCATCAATCTTCTCCCTTACGACTCGGGCACGTTGTCGGCATCTATCCTGTCCGTGAAAAACACAAAGACAGTTTGGCGCCATTGCAAATCACAAATTGAAGATAGGGTCAAGCATCACTAATTCATTCAGAACGACTATATTTGATCCATCGCGCTCCACACAGGCGTCGAATTTCTCAATGTTTGCTTACACCTGCTTGTAACAACTCAATTTCTCGAACCTCTTTCTCTGCTTGCCCTCAAACGTTCCTCAAATTTCACCACTCTTACAAACAATTGTTCTGCCTCCGCCGTCACTTAAATACCGGATGACGGATCGGCAGTACGGAGAACTCGACCGCTGATACAAGCAGCAGTTGTTAAATTCCGAGCTGAACTTGGTGGATAGGCAGTCCGGATCAGGAGACGTTCATGAATCCTATCCTCAAATTCGTCGCGCTGATTCTCGCGGCCTGCTTGCTTCTCGGCTCTTCCGCCAATCAAGTTGCGGCGCAGAATCCTGCCTTTTTGGTACCTGCGCAGCCCAGCGCCTTTCGCGTCCTCTCTGACTCCCTCGCTCCATTCGATCCTGGCCGCGAAGAGCCCAAGACATTGAGTCTGCAAGGCCATATCATTGAGGAAGCCCGCAGAGAAGTCATTTCAATCCTCTCCGAAAACAATTCCTGCTCCGCATGGTTTCAACAGGCGGAACCGCAGGCCGCCGCAAAATTTCGATCCCTGCGCTTTACGGTGGATACTTCGGGCACGGCAGATATTCTGAAGGTAGAGACATCTCCCCATATTGCTGACGTGTATCAGCCTTATGTGGCCAGCACAGGTCAGAACGTTGGCTGGGGTTCGTCAATCACACTGAACGCCAACGGCGCTTTCTTCAGAGATAGTGCTCGCGTCAGAGTTGTCCGGACTCTTCATGAGCAAGGATATTTCCAGTCCTCCAAATCCTTGAGCGTCGGAGGATTCCCAGGAGCCACTGTCTCCGCCCGCAAGCTGACTCTGCTTCATGAGTTCGCCCATATTCTGAACTTGCTCCCAATAGACGCCGGCGTTCCAGCGGCTGCTCGAATCTCCGTGCAAAATACCCAAACCGTCATTCGCCACTGTGATTCGCAGATTCGCTCCTACGCTACCGGAATTCCTCCCTTCGCGAGAGAGGCTCCGTCGCTTCCGCCATCACAATCCATCCAAAGGGGCCGTTCTATGCAATAGAATTCAGTTGTTGAAATTTTGATTTGCTAATTTTCCGCGTGATTCCGATTGCGCCTTGCCTCAAGCAACAGCGCCGAGCAAGCTCGAAGACACGCTTCGCACATCGCGACTGCCACTTCCTTCGCTTCTTTTCCTGTTGGTCGCAGTAGCGCCGTTCCATGCACCAAGGTCAGCAGCTGAAGGGCAAGTTCATCGTGTTCCTCAGGCGTTCCCCCCAGCTCCTTTGCGAGAACCTGTTTCAGGTAGTCGAACGAGCGCATTGGCACCTTCTGTGAGTAGCGAGTCGCCCAATCGCTCGTGATGAGTCGGTATTCGTTTTCGTATGCCGAGATGAATTCTAGCGCATTTCGGCATACCTCCAGCGCTCGCTCTGCCGACCGCACCGCGTCGAACATCTTCTGCCTCGCGCGCTCTTCCAGGAAATGTTTCAAATCTTTCTTATCTCGAAATCTCTGATAAACGGTGGGTGTCGTGGTCTTCGCGGCACGAGCCACGGCGCGCATCGTCAATGCCGCTTCGCCCTCCTGGCTCCAAAGGCGATAAGCCGCGTCCACAATCCTTCCTTCCAGTGCAGCATCAGCTTTGCGAGGCATATACTCCTCCCTGATTTGGCTGAATTATATGCTTTACAACGTTAAAAATACATAGTATAAATAATGGTCTTTTTTGCCTAATTCTTACCCTTCTCCCCAAGCTCGAAGTGGGTCGTAAGGAGAACTTTTATATGAGGACTTATGTATCGCTTTCAGTACTCCGTCATTACAAAGGCAGAACCTGGCCTTTGTTGGGACATCTTTTCGGATTGTAGCCGCTGGAATTCTTTCGCCAATATTTACGGGAAAATTGAGTGGACGGAAGGCGTGCCTTGGAATCCCGGTAGCCGCCTGGGAATTGAAATTCTTCAGCCGTTTGAAACACGGATTGAGCACGTCATTACCAGCTGTATCCCAGGCCGTCGTGTAGGCTGGATTGATCACGCCATGGGCGCGGCCTTAGCACAGTGGGTAACTTTCGAAGGAATGACCAAGGGTGGCACTCGCATCCACACTTGGGGTGACTTGGTTCATTCCGGCCGGCCAATCGCCGGCAAGTCCGCAGAAGAACTAATCACCAGCTTCACCAAAGTTTGGTACGAGAACTTCAAGACGGCGTGTGACCAAATAGCCGTCGGCGCCGTACTGCAGGCAGAAGCGCCGCTGGTTTTCCCCAGCGACCGCTAGTCCGGTTGCGTGAACCGCGGCGAGGCGAATCGCTCGCTTGCCGTGCTGATGACCTGCGTCAACATCTTAACGGGCATAACCAATAGCGCTGCCCCAGCCACGAGGTATTGGGGACGAACTCTCATCGTGCTTGCTCCTTGGTTTGGGCTTGTTTGGCTTTACTCGGAGTCGCAGTCAGTCTGGGGGCTGCCGGGAACTTGGAATTCAGAACTCGATTTGGACGCCATCAATGCGTCTAGGCACGGCCAATCCAAGGCATGCGGCGCATCTTCGCGCATGATGCTGAAAACTTTTTCGAGCGGCAAGGAATCCCGGTACGGCCTCTTTGCGCGAAGCGCATCGAACACATCAGCCACTGCAAGGATTCTCGATTCCAGCGGCAATTCTTCCGCTGTCAGGCCAAGCCAGTAACCCTTTCCGTCGAGCCGTTCGTGATGTGCCGCCGCGTTGCGCTGATCGATTCGAATGCGGGAATGCGGCGCAGAATTTCGTACGTGTAGTAAGGATGGTTTCGAACGACTTGCCACTCTTCGTTCGTCAATTTGCCGGGCTTCTCTAAAATGTCGTTTCCGACGCTCAGTTTCCCGATATCGTGCAAAAGAGCAGCACGGCGCAGTTCTCGCTTCTTCTGATCGTCCATTCCAAACCATTCTGCAATTTCCAGAGCCGCGTCCGCCACGCCATTTGAATGACGGTAGGTAAATGGCGATTTCGCGTCAATCACATCCGCAAACGCAAAGCAGATGTTGTCAATCGTTTCATCATTCGCGGTCAGCTGCCGGTGTACTGGCTCGATCGCCAGCACTTTGCCCAGCAAGTCCTGCTCGGCCAATCCCTTAAATAAAACTGCCGACAATCCCTTTGCCGCCTGAACCAATTCCGGATTGAACCAGCGCCCGCTTCTCTTGGTAGCAGCTTCGATTGCTTCCTCTGGCCCGAAATTCGCGTAAAAAACTTCCAGCGTTTGCGAGAGATTCGCGATATTCGAAAACAGCGGAATCTCCATCTTGCACAGTCCTTCCGGATATCCGCGCCCATCCCAATGTTCGTCCAGGCTATGGATCCCCGCCGCGACCGAATTCGAAAAGCCGAGCTTTTTCGCGATTTCCGATCCTCGCTCGCAGCGAATCTTTACAAGCTCGCGGGAATCTTTTTGTTGTGATACGGCAACTTGCAGCAACCTCCAGATTCGCTGCGGCACCGGCGATTCCGTCGCCACATGCGTCACCGCATATTGCAAACTCTCCCATCCAACCTTGGTCCAATCTGTCGTCTTGACGTCGCGTTTTGCCTTGATCTCATCCGCATTCAAAATGTGAAACAGCCGCGATGAGTTGCTGCTGCATCCCGCATCCTTCAACAGCAGCGTGTAGTAGAGATCTGCCTGCTGTTCAACGGGAAGTCCGATTGCCTGCGCGATCCGCATTCCGATCAGGCAGCTTCGAACGGAATGGCCCATCGGGCGCCCTTCCGTCAAATCCAGAGCATACGAAAGCGCTGAAATCAGCTCCGATACGCGAATGACTTTTTTTTCTGGGCGTGATTCTGCCCCGACCGCTGCGGGGCCTATCGGCAGTTGGACCCTCAAAGATTGGCTCACAGGGGCACCCGGATTCTAGGTTTGGACTCTGGGACGGGCAGTCGCCACCGCTCGTCAACCTTGCCATCCTAGGAATACTGTCCGCAGTCGCACTATGGTTCAGGCGGCACATTCCTTTGGGACTTTCGTACCCCTTTAGAAACAGGCAAATTATTGGAGTAACCCGCGCCTTGCCATGCTTAGAGCGTCATTGGCGATTTAGCCGCTCGACCATGTCCGCAGCCACCTTCCGTGAGATAAAAAGGAGCTACGTCCTGCAAGGGCTGACGAATCAGCGGCAGTTTTTTGTCGAATGGAACGCACAGGGAGAGCGCTTCGGCTATCCACAAGTTGTAAGCACGCATCCGGCTGTGCAGCGCGCTTCCGGCTCGCTGCGTTCCGCATATCAGGAACTCATGAGGCAGTTTCCGGCTGAAGCCCAATCAAACAAAGAGGCCTTTTTCGACTATCACTGCGCGCTCGATTTTCTCTAACTAAATTTCGTCTCTCTTACAAGCCGCTCCACCGCGCGCCGTTTGTGTAATACTCCTTCGCCGAGAATGGCTATGCCCGAGGCTCCCAACTCCAGCGCTGCAATTGATCTTTATGTAGCTCGAGAAAATCCTGCGCTCGTCAAAGTAGTGGATGCTCTGCGTGACCTGGTCAAGAAAACGGTTCCGAAGGCGACCGAGGTTATGAATCCGTGGGGCGTGCCGGTGTTCGAGCTTAACGGACCGCTTTGCTATATCCGGGTAGGAAAGAAACACGTGACCTTTGGTTTTCCGCGCGGTTCCGCGATGAAGGATCCGGGGAAATTGCTTGAAGGCGAAGGGCGGAATCTGCGCCACGTCAAAATTGACGACGTCAAGCAGACGCGCGATCCGAATTTGAAAAGTCTCCTGCTGCAGGCGAAAGCTTTGAATGAAAAAACGCCGGTGTCCCAGTCGCTGCGTCCAAAAGATCAGCTGAAGCGAGGAAAGCGCAAGACGGCTGTTTCGCGCGAGCAGCAGAGCAAATGGGAAAATCTTGAATAACCTTCTGCAAAGCACATCATGTTCGGTGGCCCAATGAATTTCCGGCGCAGTGCCGCGTCGCTCTTGGCCATTGCAGCGATTGCCTTTGCCGTTGTTCTTGCTTCGCGAAAGACGGTTCATGCTCAGCAGCAGGACGTTCCGCGCTCGCAGCAAACTTTGACGATTGAAGAGTACGATCCGAAGTCCACGCTGGTCGTTCCCGAACACAAAATCGAACGGGCGAAATTTCCCTTCATCGATATTCACAGCCACCACTGGAATCCCACGCCTGCGGAAGTGGATGAGCTCATCAAGGGAATGGATTCGATCAACATGCAATTGATGGTCAACCTCAGCGGCCAGACCGGCGATGCGTTGAAGCGCACGGTTGAGGTGATGAAGGGACGCTACCCGAAGCGGTTCGTTGTTTTTGCCAACATGGATTACAGCGATCTCGATCAACCCGATTTCAGCAAGCGGGTTACCGAGCGCCTGGAGCAAGACGTCAAGAACGGCGCGCAGGGTCTGAAGATTTTTAAAGATTTCGGCATGGAGCTGCATTACAAAAATGGCCAGCGTGTGCACGTCGACGATCCCGCGTTCTCGCCGGTCTTTGAAAAATGCGCCGACCTCGGCATTCCGGTGCTCATTCATGTGGCGGAGCCGTCCGCCTTTTTCGATCCCTGGGACAAACACAACGAACGATGGCTCGAGCTGAAACAGTTTCCGGGCCGCGCGCGGCCGCCCTCGAAATATCCGCCGTTTGAAACGCTGATGACGGAGCGGAATCATTTGTTCGCGATGCATCCGCGGACGAAATTCATCGCCGCGCATCTTGGATTTCACGGCAACGATCTCGCGCGGCTTGGAAAACTCCTCGACGAGCTTCCCAACGTGTACGTGGACATCGCGGCGGTGCTTGCGGAGCTTGGCCGGCAACCGTATTCCGCGCACGATTTTCTGACGAAGTATCAGGATCGCGTGCTGATGGGGAAAGACATCTACGAAGTGAACGAATACAAGTGGTATTTCCGGTGCCTTGAAACGCGGGATGAATATGTGGAGTATTACCGCAAGCGCCATGCGTTCTGGCGCATCTACGGCTTTCAAGTGGATGACGAAGTGTTGAAAAAGATCTACTACAAGAACGCCCTCAAGCTTGTCCCCGGAATTGATGCCCGCGCCTTCCCGAAATAGAGCAAGGTGGAGAGGGGGTATGCCCCACTTTTTTGTAACTGCGGATTTCAAACGACTTACGGACGCAAATTTTGTAACTGCAGATTCTGCAGTGGTTATAAATCCTTTGGAATGTGCAGTTACGGGATGCGCCGAAAGCTGTTGATTCCACGGGGTTTGCAGAGGGGAAAGGCGATCCCCAAGCTCTTTAGAATGAGCAGTTACAAGAGTCGCTTGTAAGTGGTGATTCCAGAGAGTTTGCGGAAGGGAGCGATCATAAGTGCGGAAGACAAAGGGGTTAGTTGGAGCGAGGGCAGGATGTAAGGTGGCCGAACGATAATTCATGCATTAGTATACCATATAGATAACAAAAATCAAGGAAAATCAGCAGCGGGGCACTTTGAATTTCGACCCATTGCGGCATGAACCAGGGAATTCAAAGTGATCCACTGCCGGAAAATCGCAGAGCATGGCAAGGTTCTGCGCTCTGGATTATTTACCTGACCAGGGTGGTTTGACGCCGGACATGCGGGCGTTGGTGATACAGCCGTGTAAATCTTTCCGCAAACAAATTTTGCAGTTCACTTAAAAACAGTTTCTTGGATGCAACTTCTGCCGCACCGTATGCGTCACATCGGCAGGAGCGGAGTTAGATCCGGATCTACTCCGCGGACCTCATGCCTGGCCTTTTCGATCCGGGCCGCCTGCCTTGGCCCTTCGCAACCGCGGGCTTCTTCTCACCAGCCGGTTAGCCCAGCCTGACGCCCACCCACACTGGCCAAAAAAACTGAATGGAGAAATGACCATGGAAAAATGGAAAGTTGGAATATTGCTGCTTGGAGCGTTTTTGCTCTGCGCCGCGTTTACTCCGCGAAGCAAAGCAGATGAATGGAATCACAAAACTGTTGTGACATTCCATGAAGACGTGGAAGTCCCCGGACAAGTCCTGCCAGCAGGGACTTACGTTTTCAAGCTGTTCGATTCGATGTCAGACCGCCACATCGTGCAAATCTGGACAAGCGATGAGAAGGAATTAATCACCACCATCAACACCATCCCGAACCAGCGATTCCGACCCTCGGGCCATACCATTTTCCGGTTTGACGAGCGGCCTGGAGATGCGCCGCAGGCTTTGCAAGCGTGGTTCTATCCAGGGGCCACGATCGGAGAAGAGTTTGTCTACGAGTATCCAACTCCTTACCACAATTACGGTGACTAGCGCGGCATGCTAGCGCCGGGTGACGATTCACCCAAGCCAGCACAGCCCGCAATCCCACGGGGCACCTGCCGATACTGCGGTGCCTCGTTTAGTTTTAGCTGAATTAATACCCAAGAAATGTTACGTAGGAGGATGATCGTAGGTCATGGTTCCTGCCGGAGGTTCTTGTGCGGCAATTCGTATTCGTGATCGCAGTCCTGCTTTGTGCAGCCGGAACGCGAGGACAGACGACTAGCTCAACCCCAGCGTACGAAACGGTTTCCTATACCAGCGGAAAGCTTCGGATCGAGGCATACCTTTATAGGCCGGAGGGCAAGGGGCCATTTCCAATCGTGATTTACAACCACGGCTCCCGCCCGGGAAATGAGCGTGCAGAAAGACCATTCACGTTCGTGGGGAAGATGCTCGCGGCGCAAGGCTATCTCGTTCTCGTTCCCGAGCGGCGCGGATATGGAAAATCCGATGGAATGCCATTCAGCGAAGAGATCGGCAATGACCACGGTCCACGCTTCATTAACCGCCAGCAACAGGAAGCAGATGACGTGATAGCCGCAGCAGAGTTTGCAAAGACGTTGCCCGAGGCGGACGCCTCGAGAATTGCAGTGATGGGATGGTCTTTCGGCGGAATTGTGAGCGTTTTTGCCGCGAGCCGCAGTTCTGCGTTTCGAGTTGTCGTGGATCAGGCCGGCGGCGCGCTAAGTTGGGACGTCAGTCCTTCCTTGCAGTCGGCTTTGAGAGAGGCAGCTGGAAAGATTCGCGTTCCACTGCTGGGAATGGTTGCAGAAAACGACCGGACAACGGAGTCGGTGAAGGTTGCTGTGGCAGAGGCCAAAAAGCACGGCACCCAAGCCAAGTTAGTGATTTATCCTGTCTTTAAGCCTCACGAAAATCAGAACGGTATTGCTCCCGGCCACGCCATATTCAGCGCGGAAGGTGCCGCGCTTTGGCAATCGGATCTTCTGGAATTTCTGAAAAGCGAAATGCCAGCCCCCAACTAGGGACAATCGGCGACAGACTCCCGCTACCCTGCAATTTGGGCTAATTTTCTGAAAATTGCTTCTAAAGCGGAGAGTTTCCCCTACTTCCAGAATTTTTTCTTTCCGTCTAAGCGCGTGTCTGTGTGGCCTCATGCCATCGCGCATGAGAATTCAAGGAGAGTTCCATGAAGACTTTGCTTCGCTGGGTTGTTTGTATGTGCCTGTTGGCCGCAACGAGTAGCTATGTTTTCGCACAGGGGCCTGCTGCTTCTGCCGCGCAGCCGGAAGACAAAACTCCGACGAGTTATGACATGAAGGCGCAGACCGCGCTTGATCTGCAGCAACTGCAGCAGAAATTTGTTTCGCTGGCCGAGGCGATTCCTCAGGAGAAATACAGCTGGCGGCCCGATCCAGAATCACGCTCGATTGCCGAGATGCTTTTGCACACGGCAGGAGCGGGATTTGGCTTCCCGAAGATGCTGGACGTTGCCGCGCCGGCAGATTTTACCGGCAAAGGATTCGATAAGACGACCACGGACAAGGCAAAGATCATCGAGTGGCTGAACAAGTCCTTCGCACATCAGATTGCCGCGGCGAATGGCTTGACCAATGCAGATTATGCAGCACTCGTGCCGAAGCTCGGTCCCCAGGCCAACAAGGGCGACGTGTTCTATCTGTTGATCGCGCACCAGCACGAACAACTGGGTATTGCTATCGCTTATGCGCGTTCTGTTGGCGTCACGCCGCCGTGGACCGCGGATGCATTGAAGAAAAGCAAAGGGAATTAAACGTCACACCCTGACATTAAAAGCGGCCCGATTGCTTCTGGCGCATTAATCATCTAGACTAATCATCTAGATTGGAGATGTGCCATGCGCAAAGTTGGATTGTTCGAAGCAAAGCAAAAGTTATCAGACTTGGTGGAGCGGGCCGGACGCGGGGAAAAGATTGGCATCACCAAGCGTGGCAAGCTGACGGCAGTGATGGGGCCAGCCGAAGTCGATACCTCAACTGAGGAAATCTTCGCAGCGATTGAAAGGCTTCGCAAGAAAGCAAAGCCACACCCCGGAGTCACGACAAAAGATTTAATTGAGGAAGGGCGGCGTTGAACCGGCTGGTTCTCGACGCTTCCGTCTCGCTTTCCTGGTTTATCGACCAGCCTGTGGATCCGTATGCATTGCAAGTGCGAGACCGCATAAATCGCGGCGATCGTGCAGTTGTGCCGCACCTGTGGGAACTCGAATTTGCCAACGGAATTTTGATGGCGGAGCGAAGAAGAATCATTGACAGCGCGATCGGCGATGCCAATATCGCGGAGATGGAACGTCTGCGAGCAACAAGGTTTGAACTGGACTCCGGCTCGCCGGCCGTTGGAACAGTTCTTTCACTCTCGAGAAAATATCGATTAACCGTATACGACGCGGCCTATCTCGAACTAGCCGCGAGAGAAGGTTTGCCGCTGGCGACTCTGGACAAGGGATTGCGCGCTGCAGCTGCCAAAGCCGGGGTAAGACTGGCTTAGTTCCTGGGTCTTCAGGTCGAACTCGATCCCGTTGCGAACCCGCGCGATGCAATCTATCTGATGGTTGTCCACCAGCACGAACAGCTCGGCATTGCCATCGCCTATGCCCGCTCATGCTCTCCGCGAATTCCAGAAGCGTTACTACGGAGCGCCGGAGAAAGTAGTTTCGGGTGTATCTGACATCAGTGTCTCAAGAGGTGGAATGCTCTTTTCTGCGATGGCGCTGATTTCAATTCTCAAGTTCTCGTAGAGCACACAGAGTCGAGCTATGCGCGCGGGCAAGGCAATGGAACTCCCAGATGGAAATACATCTTACAGCGCGCGCATTCGAATTCTTGTACTCATACCTATGGCGGATCACTAAATCGTAACTCTGACCGCGTGGCTTGAGGTCCCACCTATCCACAGCCCTGAGGAAATCTAAGCAAAATAATTTTGACAAGGGCTTGACGGATTTGGGAAATCAGGTATACTGACTTTCGGTTTGGGGACTTGCCAAAGTGTCCAAACCAGCAGGGGAGTCACGGTCGGATCTGTAGGGCAATCGCAAGATCCTAGAGTGAGGTACCTTACGAGCAACACCGGGTAATTCCTGTCGAGTTTCGCGCAAAGCCGCCAAGTAGAGGCGGTTGTGCCCGGCGCTCGACGCCGGGTTTTTTGTTTTCTGGGGACCTTGCAAAGGAAAACCAGAGGCAGTGCTGGTAGGCAAGATTCGCAACTCGCGATTCAGTAAGCCCCACTAGACAGGCTCTGATATTCAGGGCATTCCGATGGAATCGGAATACTGCGTTCTTTGACAACAGAAAGGCTGGCAAATCCACGCCGACAATCGTGACCTGATTACGGTCAGGCGCGACGCCATGGTGTGGGTTATTACAAGTTCTGCTCGAGTTGAGCAGTACTGTGGATAGATTTATAGAACAAGGCGAACTTAGTTTCTTAACTTGATGAAATGCGGAATCGAAAGCCGGACTCACGGTTTACCCAATCGTGGAGCTGGATGTATGGAGCTGCAGGCAATCAGGGCCTCGAATTTTCAAACCAGTGGTTTCAGTTCAAGAGATTGAAATCAATGGAAACAACTTCGACGGTGTGAGTAAGTTTTATGATTAAGCTACTAAGGGCGTACGGTGGATGCCTTGGCGCTAGAAGGCGATGAAGGACGTGGCAAGCTGCGAAAAGCCTCGGGGAGCCGCAAGCAGGCTTTGATCCGGGGATGTCCGAATGGAGAAATCCAGCGGGATGAACTCCCGTTACAGCAGACTGAATACATAGGTCTGTATGAGCTAACGCAGGGAAGTGAACCATCTCAGTACCTGCAGGAAAATAAATCACAGAGATTCCGAAAGTAGCGGCGAGCGAAATCGGAATAGCCCAAACCCAAGTGCTTGCACTTGGGGGTTGTAGGACCGCATGAGTAGAGTTACCAATCTGGATGCTACGCGAACCCGAAGGAAAGCGGGACCATAGAGTGTGACAGTCACGTAGCGGAAAGCAGACCAGACTCGAAGCGGTATCCTGAGTACCACGAGACACGTGTAATCTCGTGGGAAACTGGGGAGACCACTCTCCAAGGCTAAATACTCTCTAGCGACCGATAGTGAACCAGTACCGTGAGGGAAAGGCGAAAAGCACCCCTGCGAGGGGAGTGAAATAGAACCTGAAACCGTATGCTTACAAGCAGTCGGAGGGCCATGTATGGACTTCGGTCCATTCAAGCCTGACGGCGTGCCTCTTGCTTAATGAGCCGGCTAGTTATTCTTACGTGCAAGGTTAAGCGCAAGCGAGCCGTAGCGAAAGCGAGTCCGAATAGGGCGACAAGTACGTAGGAATAGACGCGAAGCGGGATGATCTACCCTTGGCCAGGTTGAAGGCTGCCTAACCGCAGCTGGAGGACCGAACTGGTGTGAGTTGAAAATCGCTCGGATGAGCTGAGGGTAGGGGTGAAAGGCTAATCAAATTCCGTGATAGCTCGTTCTCCCCGAAATGTCTTTAGGGACAGCCTTGCATGAATTCCCACGGTGGTAGAGCTCTGAATGGACTAGGGACCAACTCAGGTTACCGAATCCAATCAAACTTCGAATGCCGTGGAGAACTATGCGGGAGTGAGACTACGAGGGATAAGCTTCGTGGTCAAAAGGGAAACAGCCCAGATCGCCAGCTAAGGTCCCTAACTGTATGCTAAGTGGTAAAGGAAGTGTATTCGCTCGGACAGCCAGGAGGTTGGCTTAGAAGCAGCCATCCTTTAAAGAAAGCGTAACAGCTCACTGGTCAAGCGGATATGCACCAACAATCCAACGGGGCTCAAGCATACGACCGAAGCTGCGAAATGACATTTCTTCGGAAATGTTTTTGGTAGGGGAGCATTGCGTGGTGAGCAAAGGTAGACCGAGAGGACTACTGAATGCCACACAAGAGACCCTGCCGGCATAAGTAGCGATAAACACGATGAGAACTCGTGTCGCCGAAAGTCTAAGGTTTCCTGAGGAAGGTTAATCCGCTCAGGGTTAGGCGGGTCCTAAGGTGAGGCCGAAAGGCGTAACTGATGGACAGCAGGTCAATATTCCTGCCCCGCCTGGCAACGTTTGACGATGGGGTGACGCAGAAGGATAAGGAGATCCACCTGATGGATGGTGGATGACGAGCGAAAGCCGGTTCCCGCAGGCAAATCCGCGGGGGCATTCAACGGTGAGGCTCGGCACGTGGCCGTATGGCCGACAAGTCTCTGATTTCACGCTGCCAGGAAAAACCTCTAAGGAGTTAGCCAGGTGCCCGTACCACAAACCGACACAGGTAGACGAGGTGAATATCCACAGGCGCTCGAGAGAACGCTTGCTCAGGAACTAGGCACATTAGCCCCGTAACTTCGGGAGAAGGGGCGCCATCGCAAGATGGCCGCAGTGAATCGCGCTCTGCAACTGTTTAACAAAAACACAGCTCTCTGCTAAGTCGAATACGACGTATAGGGGGTGACACCTGCCCGGTGCCGGAAGGTTAAAGCAAGGGCTCAGCCCGCAAGGGCGAAGGCTCGAACTGAAGCCCCGGTGAACGGCGGCCGTAACTATAACGGTCCTAAGGTTAAAGATCGCGCAGCCTTAGTAAAACTGAACCATATGCGGGAAACTCCTCACACAGCTGTCCGGTACTCGTTGCGATGAAAATCGGAGCAGTTAAAATCCGGCAGACAAGGGGACAATCCGCAGGGAAGACTCCAGGAGGTAAAACTTATGGAGAACCCTCAGAGACTTGACGTTCAGTCGCAGCCTGAGAAGCTACAAGCCCAATGGGTTGTAGGATTTGTTGACGGCGAAGGATGTTTTTACGTCGGCATCAATCCTCACCCGGAGATGTCCTGCCAGTTTCAAGTACTCCCCGAATTCACGGTCGTTCAGCATAAACGTGACGTTCAACTGCTTCACGCACTGAAGAAATATTTCGGTTGCGGAGTAGTCAGACAAAATCACGGAAATCGAATGGCCTACCGGGTCCGGGGGCTGGATCACCTTACCGAAAAGATTGTTCCCTTCTTCGAAAAGCATCCGCTTAAATCGAAGAAGCGGGTCGATTTCGCGAGGTTTCGAAAGATCCTCCACCTGATCAATCAGGGAAAACACTTGAAAAAGGAAGGCGTCGAAGAAATACGGGAGATAGCTTCGGTAATGAACACAGGCAGCGAAAGATAAAGTCCGTCTTCTCTGGAAACAGAGTAGGAAAAGACGAGCGAAATTCCTTGTCGGGTAAGTTCCGACCTGCACGAATGGTGGAATGATAGAGCGACTGTCTTGGCAAGCGGCTCGGCGAATTTGTGGTTCCGGTGAAGACGCCGGATGCCCGCATCTAGACGGAAAGACCCCGTGCACCTTAACTGCACTCTGGTCATGAGTAACGGTCCGATCTGCGTAGCATAGGCAGGAGTCTGTGAACCCCGGGTTTCGGCTTGGGGGGAGACATCAGTGAAATACTGCCCTGATTGAACTGTCGCTCTAACCTACCACCCGTGACGGGTGGGGAGACACGGCCAGACGGGTAGTTTGACTGGGGCGGTCGCCTCCTAAACTGTAACGGAGGCGCTCAAAGATCGGCTCAAGCGGATTGGAAACCCGCTGTGGAGTGCAAGAGCATAAGCCGGTTTAACTGTGAGACCTACAAGTCGAGCAGGAACGAAAGTTGGATCTAGTGATCCGGTGGTCCCGCGTGGAAGGGCCATCGCTCAACGGATAAAAGGTACGCCGGGGATAACAGGCTGATCTAAGCCAAGAGTTCACATCGACGCTTAGGTTTGGCACCTCGATGTCGGCTCATCGCATCCTGGGGCTGTAGAAGGTCCCAAGGGTTAGGCTGTTCGCCTATTAAAGCGGTACGTGAGCTGGGTTCAGAACGTCGCGAGACAGTTCGGTCCCTATCTGGTGTGGGCGCAGGAAACTTGAGAGGAGTTGTCCCTAGTACGAGAGGACCGGGATGAACAGACCCCTTGTGTACGAGCTGTCCCGCCAGGGGCACCGCTCGGTAGCGAAGTCTGGTAGAGATAATTGCTGAATGCATCTAAGCAAGAAGCTCGCCTCAAGATAAGGTTTCCCAAGGGAACAATCCCTAAGAAGAGCAGTCGAAGACTACGACTTTGATAGGCTGGAGGTGGAAGCACAGCAATGTGTGGAGCTGACCAGTACTAATCGCTCGTTCGGCTTAATCATAAAACTTTCTCACTCCGTCATTGGGAAAGTTCGACAAAACAAGAAGCCTTGTTCGTCACAGTAATGTTCGGCTCGAGAAGAGTCTGAACTTGTATGCCAGCCAAATTCTGTTGTTAGTGGCGCCGCAGTGTTCAGGCGGCGCTGTCAAATTTCAGTCGGGCAACTAGTCCGACAACGAGTTTCCGGTGATCATACCGCGAGGGTCACACCCGTTCCCATCCCGAACACGGAAGTTAAGCCTCGCCGGGCCGATGGTACTGCACGGGTAACTGTGTGGGAGCGTAGGTCGTCGCCGGGATTAAATTGCAATGGCCTCTGAAGAAATTCAGGGGCCTTTGTTTTTGCACATCAAGTCGGTCCGCCTTATCGCTTCCGCGTATACTTTTCCCATGCGCAGCCATCTTCGCTTTCTGGCTCTCGTCTTCGCACTTTCTGGGACGTTAGTCCATGCCCAGACTCCGGCCGCAACTTCAACTGCCTCATCGGAACTCCGCGTCGGTGGGACTGTGCAAACGCCGCTCACTCTCACAGCAGAAGATCTAAGGAAAATGCCGCGCAAGACTCTCTGGGTAACGGATCCACATTCGCAAAAGCGTCAAATGTATGAAGGCGTTCCGCTTGAGACTATTCTCCGCAAGGCAGGCGCCCCGATCGGAGACCAGCTTCGTGGCGCTGCCTTTGCAATTTACGTTGTCGCCGAAGCAGAGGACAAGTATCGCGTGGTGTTTCCCCTTGCCGAACTCGATTCCGGAATGGTCAATAGCGATATCATTGTCGCAGACACATTAGACGGCGCTCCGCTACCAGATAAAGTTGGACCTTTTCGGATAGTTGCTCCGCTCGAAAAGCGTCCCGCACGATGGATTCGTATGCTGAAATCCATCACCGTCGTACGCGCTCAGTAGCCGCCGCATTTGCATTTTTCTTGACCGCCGCCCCAACCAGCGATAGCCTCGCGCTCACCTTTCCTCAAACAATGTCAGGAGGTTGCCATGGTTTCACTAGCCGCTTTGTGGCTGCCCATTTTGCTCGCCGCTGTTTTCGTTTTCATCGCCAGTTCCATCATTCACATGGTTTTGCCCTATCACCGGAGCAGCTATCGCAAAATTGACAACGAAGATTCGGTCCGCGCGGCAATTCGCGCTTCGAATCCCTCTCCCGGCCTCTACAATCTTCCCCATTGCACGCACAAAGACATGAACACTCCCGAAACCAAAGCAAAGTTTGCCGAAGGTCCCGTCGGCCACCTAATCATTCTTCCCAATGGCACGGTCAAACTCGGCAAATTCCTGGGCCTCTGGTTTGTGTTCTGTCTTATCGTGGGACTTTTTTCAGCGTATCTTGCCGCGCACGTGATCAACATAGGTGCGCCGTATCGCCATGTGTTCAGCATCATAGGCACGGCAGCATTTCTGGCTTACGGAGTGGGAGGACTAGCTAACGGCATCTGGAAAGGCATTCCGTGGAAAATGGTTTTGCTGGAAGCGTTCGATGGCTTGATCTACGCGTTGCTCACTGCCGGTACTTTCGGCTGGCTTTGGCCGCGCTAGTTCGCTTTGAGCTCCGAAAGAGTTCTTAGTTTTTGCTCTGCAGCATTTCGCAGTTTGCAACGCAACGCGCCGCGGACATTTCAATCTCAGCCTTCTTGTGCGGAACCTTCGCCGTTTCTTCCGGCACCACAATCAACGATTGCGGCCCGTCGGTTACATCAAACCTGCATTCGAACACCAGCGTTTGCACGCCTCGCTGTTGGCACGCAGCTTTAGTCAGGGCTTCCTGTAGCAGCTCCGGCCTTGCATGCAGTTGATTCGCAGTTGCAGAGGGCAGCATCGCCACGAGCATCGGCACCGGCGCCTTGATGCGAATGCTCACCTGCTCACCATCATGGTCCGCGGCAAATCCGCCATAGACTTTCAAGAATCCGCTCAGCTCGTACTTTTCTTTCACCTGCTGTGTCCAAGCGAATTCCGGCTGGATGCAATTCTCCACGCAGTCCCACCGGTAATATTGGATGTGCACGTCATTCGGCGAAACAAAATGCCGGGGAGCTGCCGCTTTCGCGGCGAGCACCGCCGCAATTCCCGCACCGATTCTGCGTTCTGCCGCCGTATCGCCTTGGTCCAGCACGGCTCCGACTCCCGCGAAAGCCACTTGGCTCGATCCGCCGCGACGGTCGTCCAGAATCACCAGTGTCATCGGCCGCAGAGGCATTTCGCAAACATATGTGATAATCACAACATGTTCTTGCACGCAGTAACGCCGCAGCTGCCCAAAGTTCAGCGGATTTTGTACCGCCGCGTTCCAGTCTTCCTCGCCGGCCATGAAAATGGTTACGGGCTGTTCGGCTCGGATGTCCACATGATTTGTTGCGCCTGGAGAACTCGGATGGTAGGTGCGCGCAGTGTGATAGTTGGCCGGATCAAGTCGTACGTTTTCTTGGTTCGCCGGCAACCAGTTAAAGACCCTGTCTTGGCCAGACGCGGTGCCGCAGCACACGATGGCCACAAGAATACCCACAAGACCTGGAAGTTTTGTGTATCGCATAGTGATTCAATTTTCAGTTCCGCAGTTGTCGGCAGCAATGGACCGTGCCTGCCTTTGTCTCGTGCGAGTATCCTGTCCGCAGGTACAGGCTTCTCAACCCGCGCTCTACGATTCAGTCCTCGGCTGCCCCAGACCATCTATGCCGCGCGTATCTTTTTGTCTAAGTACTATTGACCCGTTCCCCGCAGAGGCATACCGTGAGAATTGCCCCTCCCCGGTACACCTCTATTGCGCGAGGTAGTCCATGGCAACCGAAACCGTTGTGGCAGGACCAATCAAGAAAGATATTGAAGATCGCTGGGCGAAAATGCGCACTCACAAGCGCATCATTTCGCAAGTCCGTTTTCAAGTGGAGTGGGAAGAAAACTCTGAGCAGCAGCGCGCAAACGGCGTAACCGTTGACGTCAGCCATTCCGGCTGCATGGCCATAGTCGGCGCGCCCCTTCCATTGCACCAGCGCGTAAAGCTGATTCATCCCAAAACAGGACGCGCCGCGGAAGCGCAAGTCGTCTGGCGCGACCACGAAGCCTGGGACGTTGGCCTCGCCTTCGACAAGCCCGACGCCTCTTTCTGGAATCTCTAGCGTGAAGCTTAGTTTGGCCCCTTCTTCTTAAGCGGATCGCCGAACTTTTGCCGATCTTCCACGGAAAACAATACGTAATCCGAATAGCTCAACCGCCGATGAATCCTTCTGCCCTTTAGTTCCGTGTAGAAATCCGTTGTTGCCGGCAGCCAGTATTCCGCGTGTTGCTTCGGAAACGGCACAGGCCCGTAATCAATCTCTTGATGCTCCGCATCCAGCTTGATCTCCGGTATCGGTTTCAGCAAATCGGTTTCGATTCGAATCACCTGCAGCAAGTCCCGCGAAATCCACGCTCTTCCTTTTAGCGCCACTGGATACAGTCCACCGCCAATCCGGTACGTCCTCGCTCGCGCCATCCGGTTTTCCTTTTGTTGGAAACGGACTTGCCACGCCGGAATTCCGCGCCAGGAGCCAAGCCCTTCACACTTCATTTCGAAATCTTCCTGATGCAAAGGATGGAAAATCAAAATCATGGAAGGCAAACCCTTGGTGGCAACCCCGTCAGGAAAGACATTTAGCGCCATCGTGCCGTTCCGGTATTCATCCACGTTCAAAATGCCTGGCTCGATCTCATACATCGAAACAAGATAGTTGAACGTGCGATTTTCATTGGTCGCAGCGATGCCCTGGGCGTTCACCACCTGATGCTGCATTTTTTCGGTTGCCGTAAATTTTTCCAGGCCTTGCGTGAACTTGATTACATTCTTCCCTGTTTGTGGCAAAACCTCGTCCAGGTTGCAAGACACGCCGTTTTCCACCGGCGGCACGGTCGTATCCACATCCGCAGGCATCCATCTGATGGGTGGCGGCAAGGGCGGCGCTGCCGGCACTGTCTCAGTGGGCACTGCCGCCACAATAGTCGTCTCGACTACTCGATTTGCTTCCGCCTTTGCCAGGGCATCTGCAAGCTTTTGTGCAGACTCTCCGACTGGTCCCGTTGGCTTCGTATCCAGAAATTCCTTCAACACCTGTGCTGCTCGCTCGCGTTTTCCCTGTCCGATCAGGGCCTTCGCTAGCACCACTTGCGATGCGGCGGCCTGCGATTTTCCTATTTCAATCGCCTTTTGCGCGGCTTGCGCGGAATGTTCATAGTCCCGGCTTTGCAGATCTACCCTGCCCAACAATTCATACGCTCGCCAAGACGATGGATCCGCGGCTACAGCCTTTTCCAGAAATTCTTTTGCTCCTTTTAAATCTCCTTGTCCCATGCGCGCTTCGCCCAGCGCGATCAGCGAAAATGCATGCGTTGGAAATGCCGCGACAGCTTTTTCCCAATAGCTCGTCGCGCCCGTTTTGTCTCCGGCCTTGGAGGCCAGCACCCCCAGCAGGTAATTCACATCCGGATTGCTCGGGGCAATCTTCAGCGCGTTCATCAAATGCTTTTTCGCCTCAGTTGCATTATTCGTGCGCAGCTCTTCGAGCCCTTTGTTCATCTCTTTTTGCGCTTTTGGCTCGAGCAAGGATGGCGTCTTGTCCACAGGTTTCGCCGAAGGATCTCCAGCCGGCCTCAGCAAGAAGGAAACATTTTGCTCATAGTTCCTTTGCATGATTTCGATGTTTTCTTCTTGGGGGATGTATCCGGGGGCCGTAGCTTCCACGATGTATATGCCGAGCGGAACGCCGTATCGGAAGCTGCCAGTTCCTGTGTTTCCCGTCGTCAGGAGCTGCCTGTACTGCGAATACACGTTTATGACCGCCGGCGTTGGCAAGGCAGCGCCGCCCGGTCCTCGCACATCAACCACGATTGACCCAACCTGGGCGTCGAATTGCCGGATGGGGACCGGATCGACTCCCTGGGGTGTAGGTTGCCCTGCTATTTGTCCATTTACTCTGATGGGCAGAGTCAGCAGGATTACAAACAGAAGCGCACCAAAGCAGCGTGCCGCATTCTGGCCGATCTGCGCCATTCTTTTCTTCATCATGTTTGACCTGAAGCGAGGGGCTCCGTAACTGCAGCATTTTGTAGTTTCGCAATAGAAAACGCAATATTCCGCGCATACACGCATCCGGGGTAAGATGTCGCGCGGTCAACCTTATTCGACGGAGGTTTCCGTGAAAGTTCTTGCTTGCGCGTTTTATTTACTGGCCATGTCCATTGCCGTTGACGCCCAAACTCCTTCTTGTGCATCTCTCGCCAAACTTGCTCTCCCGCAGGCAAAAGTGTTTGCTGCGGAAACTGTTCCCGCAGGCGAATTCAAGACTCCCACACCGCTTCCGCCATGGATGGCCGAAGCCGCTGGAATTTTCAAGGCCACACCTGCCTTTTGTCGCGTCGTCGTGCAGGCCACTCCATCTGTGGACAGCGATATTCGTATCGAAGTCTGGCTCCCTGCCTCAAATTGGAACGGCAAGCTTCAAGCGAGCGGCAACGGCGGATTTGCAGGCGATATTAATTACGTTGGTCTCGCTTCCTCCGTCATAGGCGGCTACGTTGCTGCCAGCACAAACACCGGACACTTTGCCGATGGCACAACCGCTGCCTGGGCGCTTGGCCATCCCGAGAAAGTCACAGACTTTGGCTATCGCGGTATCCATCTAATGACTGCCATATCCAAGGAGGTTATCCGCGCCCATTTCGGCAAGAATCCACAGTATTCCTATTTCCTTGGTTGCTCGAATGGTGGCCGCCAGGCGCTCATGGAAGCGCAGCGTTACCCCGACGATTACAACGGCATCCTCGCCGGCGCGCCCGCAAATTACTGGACCCATCTTGTCTCCAGTGGGTTGTGGGATGAACAGGCACTTCTGAATGACGAGGGCAGCTACATTCCTCCTGCAAAACTCCCCGCACTGGCCAAAGCCGTGAACGCCGCATGCGACGCGGAGGACGGCGTCGCGGATGGCGTTCTCAACGATCCGCGCAAGTGCAATTTCAAACCTGAGTCCATGCTCTGCAAAAACGGCGATGCGAATGATTGCCTCACGCAACCACAAGTCGCCGCGCTGAAGAAAATCTATGAAGGCGCACACGACATAAACGGCAAGCGCGTATTTCCCGGTTTCCTTCCGGGCGCGGAGGAGGGTCCCGGCGGCTGGTTCACCTGGATTACCGGCCCGGAAAAAGGGAAGAGCCTGATTGGTGCATTTACCTATGGCTACTTCGCGAACATGGTTTATGAAAAAGCTGATTGGACGACGAAGGGCGCGGAGTTTGCGCAATCCGTAAAACTTGCCGACGAGAAAACTGCCAAAATCCTTAACGCCACGGATGCGAATCTCGCTCCATTCAAAGCACATGGTGGGAAACTCATCATCTACCATGGCTGGAATGATCCCGCCATTTCTGCAGTCAATTCGATTGATTACTGGGAAGCCGTTCGCGCCAAGCTAGGTGGCGCTGAAGCGGATTCTTTTCTCCGCCTTTATATGCTTCCCGGGGTGCAGCACTGTGCTGGTGGCCCGGGAGCCGATTCCTTTGGAGCGCTCAACAGCCCAGGCCCCAAAGACGCGCAGCATAATGTCCAAACTGCTCTCGAGCTCTGGGTCGAAAAAGGAACTGCTCCATCCTCGCTCATTGCCGCAAAACATGAGGGCATGGACCCGGCAAGCCCCGTCAAATTCACGAGGCCCCTGTGCCCTTATCCCCAATCTGCAAAATACAACGGCACCGGCAATCCTAACGACGCAGCCAGCTTCGCCTGCGCAACGACAATAGTCGTGCATTGATGGCAAATTCCACGGATTTCGAAGACGCCATTCGGAACGCCGTCTCACTCGGGGGAGATAGCGACACGATTGCCTGCATCACTGGTGGAATCGCACAGGCCCACTACGGTGTCCCTCCTACCATTGCCAACCGCGCATTGTCTTTCCTCGACCCTGACCTCAAACACATCACAACCCAGTTCCATTCCCGCTACTGTTAAAGGCTCCACTCTCGTTCTCGCCGTGTGAGTCATAACTCGCCGCCCGCTATACTAGTCAGGTCGCAATCAAGAGGATGGAACCTCCCATGACTAATCCCTCTGTGGCCAAGGTAGTCCTCATCACCGGCGCAACCGACGGCCTGGGCAAAGCCGCCGCCATTCTGCTCGCTGAACGCGGATACCGCGTTTACGCTGCCGGGCGCTCTGCGGAAAAACGCGCTGCACTGGATCAGCTTGCGCAATTCAAAAATCTCCCGATGCGATCCATCGAGCTTGACGTTACTTCTGACGACTCCGTCCGCAGCGCTGTCGAAAAAATACTCGCCGAAACAGGAAGGATCGACGTCCTGATAAACAACGCGGGTCTCGGCTATATGGCTGTCGTCGAAGAAATGAAAATGGAAGACATGCGCCGGCAGTTTGAAACTAACGTTTTCGGCGTTCTGCGTGTTACGCAAGCTGTTCTTCCGCATATGAGGGCGCGCCGCTCCGGCCGCATCCTCATGATCAGCAGCGTCGCGGGACTCGTCTCGCCACCAACTTACGGCGCATACAGTTCCAGCAAGCACGCGCTGGAAGGCCTCAGCAACGCGCTCCGGCTTGAACTCTATCCATTCCATATCGAGGTCGTTCTCATCGAGCCGGGCTATATCGCCACAAATTTTCGTCAAACCGCCACCGAACTTGCCAAGCCGTACATTGATGCTGCGCCGTCAAGCCCCTACGCAGAAATCTATTCGGGCGCGTGGGGCGGGGCAAACAGCAGTCGCAGCGCATCCAAGACCACGCCGGAAGATTGTGCGCGTGTGATGATGCGCGCCATTGAAACGCCTTCACCCAAAGCGCGCTACGGAGTCACGCCCCTTGCCCGTACTGTGAAATTCGGCAAGCGCTTTCTCTCCGACAAAATGCTCGACTCCATTCTTCGCAAAAAGTACGGAGTTACGCGTGACTGAAGATCCTGAACTCAAATCCGGCGATCCGCTCAGTACCGCGGATTCACCCAGCGGGGAGCCGCAATCGCCGGAACCTGTTCGCCTGCCCACAGTTCCGCTTGTGCCGATGCCAAAACTCTGGATCGGCTATCTACTGGGCCTGGCTACATTCGCCGGAGAAATCATCGCCATCGCGCGCAATCCGGAACTTCTCAATGTCGAAGAGTCTCTGAAAGATGCAATCTTTGGAGTGCCGCCGCTCGAAGTTTTTTTACCTATGTTTATTTCCTACGTTTTTTGGCTTGTCTGCATTTATCGCTATCACAAAATTCTGGCTGCCATTCCGAATTACCAACACCCGGTTTCTCCCGCCAAAGCTGTCGGATTTCATTTCATCCCGTTTTTCTGGCTCGTGTGGCTTTTTATCTGGCCAAGCAAAATTGCGGACTTTGCGAACGCGCGTTTCAAAGTACCGCTCATGCGCGGCTGGATTTTCGGGGTGGGAACGCTGGGCGCAATGCTCTGCCAGGTTTTTCTCGACCCGGGACTGGGAGTCGCGCTTCTCTTTGTGACGATGAGCTACATTGGAGGATTCCTGGCCCGCGCGCTTTCCATTTCGCAGCGACTGGAGGAGTAAGAGGTAGATTAAAAATAAAAACGGCCCGGAATTCTCCGGGCCGTTTGAAAGAGTTAAAGAGAGTCAGTTCGGCTTTGTTGCGGGATTGCCATCCGTTGCTGTGCTCGCCGCAATCGGCTTGTTGGCGGAATCCGCGCCGAAGCGTGTCAGGTACGGCATGAAAGGAGTTACCTCGAACGGCATCTTCTCGCGCTCTGCAACCGCGCCAACCGGTTTGCTCTTGATGAGGGAGAGGTTGTCATTCCAGGGATCCATCTTCACGCGTCCGCCGATGGGAAGCGCCGCAATCTTCTGCGGATTCTGCTTCGGATCAACCGGGGCCGTGGATTGCAGGTCCGGCATGTTCGGCACGCGGTTACCCAGGTGCGCGCTGATCAGGTTCGGAACTTCCTTCTGGCGGCTCTGCAAAGCTTGCAGAAAGAGCCCGGCGTTGCCGAGCTGCGCTTTGTACGGAGAATTATTCAGCAGCTGAATCGCTTTTTCGTTCGCCTGTTTTTCTTCTTCGGGTGTGCGGGCGAACCCAAAGTGGCGGAACGTATCTTTATCTTCAACGAGCAGTTCATTGAAGAACGCGTACTGTGAATCGAGCCGGTGGCCGAGCACAACGTGGCTCAGCTCGTGCGCGAGAATCGTAGCGAGGCTGGCTTCGTCCGGCAGTACATCGATGAGGCCGCGGCTCAACACAACGGTGTGGCCGACTGTGTAAGACTCAAGGGTCGTAGTCGTCATCACGCGCGCGCGAACGTCCGGTTCGATGTCAATGTTGTTGGTAACTTCGAGGTTGTTGATGACGGTCTCGAGAACCTTGTCCACTTCACCCTTTGGCGCGATCAAGCCGATGCGCTGCAAGCGGTCAATGACGTTGTCTTCGGCCTGGCGATCCCAGGAGCGCTGCGCCTGAATCGGACTCAGGTCGTTGGCAGTGGTGGTGTCGTCTTTGGCGTTGCCCTCGACAAGAATCTTGCTGAGTTCCTGTTCCTGCTGCGCGTGGCCGAGGTTATAGCCCCACAGGCGTGTTTGGGCCTTGAAATCGAGCTTCTTGCTCAGCGCATAGTGGAGGTCTTTTTCTTCGCTATAGATGAAGGTTGGCATCCACATGCCGGGCTGAACGTTGGTGCGCCAGCTATCGAAGTTGAAATACCAGCTGGAGTGTCCGCCGCCGCTGTAGGAGCCATTGAAGCGCACGATGCTGTAATCCTGATCTTCGACCCAGATGCGGCCTGCAAAACGGCCCTTACCGGATTTTGCAAGTGGGGTAACGTCGAAAACGAAGCAGCGCACTTCGCCGAGAAATTCGCGGTGAACGAAATCGAATTTGTAATGCTGCTTATCGAACCCATTGGTATCAATGAAAATCATCTGCAGGAACCCGTCCGGCAGATACTGCATGGCAAAGGTGAAGAAGTTTCCGATGGAGCTGAAAATTTTCTTGCCCTTGCCTTCGGTCTCAGAGAGAGAGACGAGGCTCACACCCTTCGAGAAATCGGCGCGACCGAGGAAGTACTTGTCGCCACCCGGGACGTAGCCGAGGTCCTTGTCGGGCTTCAGATTTTGAATGTACGTCTCGACGAGCGGAGAGTAATTCTTGATCTGACCGTAGAGACGATTCTCGTTCGTGATGACGCGATCGATCACGTCGTCCATCGTACGAGGGCCTTGATCGGCGGGTTTCGGTGTTGCGGGAGCACCGAACACCGCGACTCCGTTCAAGAATAATGCCAATGCTGCAAAAGCTACCTTACGCATCTTCGCTCTCCCTCAGTAAGCCAAGCGGAATTCAATCCGCACGCGAGCCGGATAATCCACCGGCTGGCCTTCGCGTAGGGCCGGTTTGAAATGAATTTGTGTAGCGGCGCGGCTGGCGTTTTCGTCGAGGCCGTGACCGAGACCGCTGATAACCCGATTAACCACCACTTTTCCGCTTGCAAGGAAGACTACGTCGAGAACGACGTCACCTTCCAGTTTCAAACTGCGTCCTTCTGCGGTGTATTCCGGTTTTGGTTTGTCCAGAATTGTGACCGGCGTATCCGCTGGTCCGTCGTTCGCAGCCTTTTTCTTTGGCGCCTCTGCTGCGACAGTGGCGTCGCCGAAACCTCCAGAAGTGACAGTGCCTTTCTTGCCTCCGCCAGTTGGAGGAACGGCAGTGCCATTTCCAAAACCTGTGCTTGCGACTGTGCCCTTGATGCCCTTGTCGCCGCCAGTGCCGTTTCCGTAACCCGGACCGCCCGGAAGACTGGGGAGACCCTGGCGAACCACCATGTTGCCCTTATTGGGATCACCCTTACCTTTGAGCCCAGAAGGATCGCCGAATCCACCCGTCTGAACCTGTTCAACGGGAGCTTTCACAGTGGCGGGAGTCGCATTCCCACTGCTTAGATTGTTGACCTTGACGTCTTCTTTCGGACGCTTGGGTTGCTTCGAGTCAACTTCCACCTTGGGTGCGTCAAAAACTTGCGTCATGACCGGGGCCTTTACTTCAAGGGGCTGTGCCTTCGGCTGCACGACGGTCTTCGGCTGCAAGAAAACGTGAGTTTGCACCGGGTTCAATTTAATGGGTTCAGGGATGGGCTTCGGTTCAACAACCGGAGCCTTGACCTTGACGACTTTCGGAGGAGGAGGCGGCGGAGCGACAGGAATTTCGATAACCGGCTGAGCCAGCTCAACGATCGAATAGTTGAGGGCCGTTTTCATCTTTTCAGGATAGAGCAGGGGAACCAGAATCATAGTGAACACGAGGGCAATCTGAATTCCAGCGCTAATGCCCCAACGGGTCCAGTTGCGCTTTGGCTCAGGGAGCATGCCCAAACGGGCGCTAATCGGCTTGGTGCCAATGGCCTGCTTCCAGGCTTCCCGGTTCTGCGGGCTTCTCTTGTTAGCATCGAAGCCGACGCCCAGTCGCGTCTGCTTCGTTGGTGGATCTGCAATCATGGTTGTCATCCGCTTGCCGCCTCAGTAGTACTTCGAAAATTGTGAGCCACCGATGACAACTGGGGCTTCCCAAGTTTCTGTGAAAGGCGCGAATCGCCTTCACCGTACCAGCGTACTTATCAGTTTGAGGCTGCCCGAATAGGACTTTCGTACTAGCGACGCGAAGTTGCTAACGCTATCGCGCGCGCAGCGCGGAATACCCCTTTCGTTAGTAAACCCGTTGAGGTGCGCTGAGTTGCGGACTGGGGACGACCATTGTCACTCCCGCCACGCGAACGGTCAATAAAAGGATACCGCATCCCGCAACATGTAGCTTGAGTTTCACGCACCAAATTTCCAAGGCGGGCTTATGCTCTAGGATGCAGGGTAGTTGGAAAGCGGTGCCTAGCCCCAGATGGATGAAAAAGCGAAACAACGCGAAGAAGCAGTAGACGCAGAGCGGTGTTTGGAGGGTTGCGAAACGCTCGTAAACCGTCTGCACGAGCAGGCTCATGGACAGCGTTGGGGGCTGAATGTGGCACAGTTTTCCGCGGCACTCGAACGTTCGCTTGTGAAGCGAATTGGCGCCGGAAGCCTGTCCACGTTGCAACGTGAGGAATTCCTTTGCACGCTGCATGTGGAAGACCTGGCGTTGGCGCACGCTTGCGCAACGGGGCAGGAAGCCGCGTGGGAGTTCTTTGTGGAGATTTACCGGCCGTATTTGCGAAGCGCGGCGGCCGCGATTTTGAAAGTAAGCTCAAGCTCGGCTGAGGCCCGCGAACTGGCGGATTCCCTGTTTGCGGAATTGTATGGATTGTCAGATGGAAAAACCGGCGAGCGATCCCTGTTCCGCTATTTTCACGGGCGAAGTTCGCTAAAAACATGGTTACGAGCAATCTTGGCGCAGAGGCGTATTGATGCTGTTCGCGTTGCGAGACGTTTCGAATCGTTAGATGAACCGGATGGAGACGGAAAAGTTCGTGAGATTGCCGAAAAAGTGGTTTCGCCACTGGCCGATCCACATAGAGAGCGCTATGTGAAGTTATTTCAACTCGCGCTAGAGACAGCGCTGAGCCGAATCGAAACGTGCGACAGGCAGCGATTGAAGCTCTACTACGCGGAAGAAAAGACTCTGGCAGAGATCGGGAAAAAGCTGGGAGAGCACGAATCGAGCGTGTCACGCAATCTGGACCGCATTCGAAAAGAAATGCGAGAAAGCATCGAGGAGATTCTGGGAAAACCGCAGCCCGGACCTGCTTTGAGCGAAGCACAGATTGCACTTTGCTTCGAATACGCGGCGGAAGATGTGCCGATCGATTTGGGAAAACTTTTGAAGCAAGACGAGGCGGGAACATTGCAAAAGGGTCAAAAAGGCAAGCAGGACGCATGACTACGCGATGCAAGAATTCGGCGAAGCAACGTTCTAACCGGAGAGCAAGTTATGGCGCTTGAAGAACGCGAACGGGATTTTGAGAAGGCGCTAGGACGCCAGTTACGTGCGGATGCGGCGTCTGGATTGGACTGCCCGGACGCAGAAACGCTGGCTGCCTATCACGAGCGGATGCTTTCTACAGAAGAGATGGCGTCCTTGAAATCGCATATTGCGGCTTGTCCCAGTTGTCAGGAGATTTTGGCGACTCTGGAAGTGACGGAAGCAATTCCAATTGAAGCGAAAGATTCAGAGCGAGTGCTTGCCGACAAAGCAAAGGGTTTGCTCTCTTCGGTGCACGCTACACCAATATTTTCTACATCTGCCAGGAATGCAGCACCAGGGGCGAAGAGCTCCAGCGTTCGTGAGCTGTCTAAACCCAAACTCTACCTTCGCTGGGCGGTTCCAGCTGGCGCAATCGCGGCTGGACTTTTGATTTGGGTGGCAATGAATGAAAGCTGGAAAACGCAGAAATTGGCGACGAAACAGCAGCCAATTGAGATTGCGGAAAATCAAGATCTAAGGCAGTCCGCTCCGGCTGGTAGGTCCAACAGCAAGCTGTCCGAAGCCGCGCCGAAGCCCGCTGAGAAAACTTTGTCCGCGGAAAATGAAGGTGGAAAGACGACTTTGGGCTTACCCCAAAAAGACAAAGACCTCGATTCTTTGACACGTTCAAGAACGAATGCGAACGCTGGATATGCGCATGGCCCGGCGATGATGCAAAACCAGGTCCAGAATCAGATGCAGAACAATGGGAACTTAAATCAAACGCAAGTGTATGAGTACAAAGCTCAAGGACAGCAGTCCGCACCAAGAGTGGTCGCACCCCAAACAAGTGCTCACGGGCAGGCTGCTGCCAAGACCCAAGTGGCAGCAGCGGCACCGTCCCCTCCATCTCCCACTACCGGATCTGGCGCGGGTGCCGGAAACGGAGCGGGCGGAGACAGAGCGGATCGCATCGGTTCGGTTTCGGAGACGGTGGAAGTAACGTCAGAGGCGCCAATAGTTGAAGATGCAAAAAACGCCTCTGCGGATGCGGCGGCGAAACTCTCGCCGAATCTACCGTTGAACGGCAGATCTGTGCAGCAACTGGCCAAGTTGGAGGCTGGTGTTTCTTCGGATGTTGAAGCCACCGCAAGGAAGGAAAAACTAGCGGCGGAAGCAGGGCGCGCGCAATTGAAGGCGAAGAAGGCTGACACGGGTGCGGCTGCCGGCGAGATGATGTCTGCAACACTCCGCGACGCCGATGAATTCCGGTTGAGTGTGCTGCGAACACCGAGCGCGAAAGTGTTTTGGGTGATTTCGAAAGAGGGAGAAGTATTCCGTTCAGAAGATGGCGGAAAATCGAGCCACAAGAAAGAGATTAGTGCGGGGTTCAAAGCAATTGCCGGTTCGGCGCCAGACACGAAAATTTGCTGGATATTGGGGGACAACGGAATTGCAGTGCGCACGGCGGATGGCGGTCAGCACTGGATGGTCATGGATTTGCCGACCACCGCAATGTTTGCGGCAATAGCTGCCCAGGATTCAACGAAGGCCACAATTTCAGATGCGAGCGGAAAGATTAGCTACTCCACAGCAGACGGAGGAGCGACGTGGAATTTGGCAGTGCGTTAACAAATTTATTGGGAGACAGCTCAAATAGGTGCGTGCAAGATTTTCCGGGTCGCGCGTTCTAAGAGTAGAAGGAACCTTAGTCGAGGAGCGTTTATGAAGATCGGATGGAGTGAAGTTTCGAAGCGTAAGAGATTAAGTGTGATTTCAGGTGCCTTAGTACTGGCAGCAGCCGCAGTCGCTTTTCCCCTTTGCAAGTCGGGAGCAGTGCAGGCATCCCAGGAAAAAGAAGGTGCAAGAGCGGCGCAGGACCAATCGACCAATTTGAATGACCAGACGGATTTAGCCGTGACAGTTTACAACTCAAACATCGCTTTGGTTCGCGATGTGCGGAATCTTTCGCTGCCTGGCGGGCTTTTCCGTTTGAAGTTCATGGACATTGCAGCGACGGTGAATCCGGCGACGGTGCATTTTCGTTCGCTAAACGAGCCCGAGAAGCTGGGAGTGGTGGAACAAAACTACGAATACGACTTGCTGGAGCCGGCGAAACTGCTGCACAAGTATGTGGGCAAAGAAGTGACGCTGGTGCGGTCATATCAGGAGAACGGCACGACGAAGCGGGAAGAGATCAAGGCGACCCTGCTGGCGGATAACAATGGGCCAGTGTGGAAGATCGGAAATGAAATTGTGACGGGAATGTACGCGGAGAGTTTGCGCTTCCCGGAAGTGCCGGCGAATTTGTACGATCGGCCAACGCTGCTGATGTCTCTGCAAAATGACGGTGGAAGGAAACAGCAGGTGGAAACGTCCTACCTGGCCACGAATCTCGCGTGGAATTCAGACTATGTTCTCACCGTTGGACGCGACGACAAAGCCGCGGACCTGGACGGCTGGGTGACGATCACAAACAACAGCGGGACGGCGTTTCATAATGCGCGTCTGCAACTGGTAGCGGGAGACTTGAACCGAATACAGAATGCGCCCGCTCCCTCTGCAATGGCGGCTGATCGACTGATGGCCAAGGCCGCTCGCGCAGAGCAGTTCGCACAGGAAAATTTCAGCGAGTATCACTTGTACTCGCTGGGCCGGAAGACTTCGGTCGAAGACAAAGAAACAAAGCAGATCAGCCTGCTGCAAGGCAGCGACGTTCCGGTGCAAAAGGTTTTTGTGGTGAACGGACAGAATTATTACTACCACAATCAGCAAAATCCCGGCTCGCCGCTGAAAGACAATGTGATGGTCTATTACAAGTTCAAGAATGAGCAGAAGGCGGGACTGGGAATGCCGATGCCTGCGGGAAATGTGCGCGTTTATCAGAAAGATTCAAAGGGCAACGTGCTGTTCGTCGGCGAAGACCGGATTGACCATACGCCGAAAGATGAGATGGTCACGATTCACATCGGCAACGCGTTTGACGTGGTGAGCGAACGTAAACAGACCGACTACAAGCGAATTGATACGCATACGTGGGAAATGGAATTCGAAATCACGCTGCGGAATCACAAAGATACGCCAGTGACGATTCAAGTTAACGAACCGATCGGCGGCGATTGGGAGATGGTGAGTTCCACCTACAAATACACAAAGACGGCGGCTTGGGCCGCGCAATTTGACGTGCCGGTCGCGGCGAATGGGACGAGCGTGCTGAAGTATCGGATCCGGGCAAAGTGGTAATGAGAAGAAGTTAGTCGTTCACTGTTTACTGTAAGAATAGGGCGCTTCGATTTGAATCGAGGCGCCTATTCTTTTTTTGCGTGGCTGCTAATGACAGAAAAAAAGAGAAACGCTGAATGCACGGAGCGAAGAGTGCAGAGGGCACGGCGGTCCAGCTATGTAAAAGATTCGACGACAGCGTCGGCTTCGATTTCGACGAGCATTTCCGGCGAAATGAGACGCGAAATTTGAACCATGCTCGTAGCGGGGCGAATGTTGCCGAAAAACTCGCCGTGAGCACGGCCAATTTTTTCCCATTCTGCGATATTGAGGACATAAATACGGGTGCGAATCACGTCTTTTAGGGACGCGCCGGCGCGGGCGAGAGCGGCTTCGATGTTGCGAATAGTCTGCACGGTCTGCGCATAGGGATCGCCGACGCCGACGATGCGGCCGTCGGGGCCAGTGGCCGTCGTGCCTGAGACACTGATCATGTTGCCGACTTTTACAGCGCGCGAATAGCCGACAATCGGTTCCCACTGCGCTCCGCTTGAAATGTTTTCCCGTGGCATTTGAGGCTCCCTGGGGCGCACCGCGGCGCCCGGCGATGTTGCTGCATGCTAAACTAAAAGGAAATTATCGCACAGGAGCGCTTTTCAGTTGGAAGCGCCAGCGATTCAACGAGACGAGAAACGACACTTCATGCGCTGCAACAATATTTTGGATGCGATTGGAAAAACGCCGCTGGTGCGGCTGAACCGCATCAACCAGGGATTGAAGCCGCAGATTTACGCGAAAGCGGACTACACGAATCCGGGCGGCAGTGTGAAGGATCGCATCGGCGTTTCGATGATTGACGAAGCTGAGCGCAAAGGGCTGCTGAAACCGGGCGGGACGATTATTGAAGGAACGAGCGGAAATACCGGCATGGGGCTGGCGCTGGTCGCGGCCGTGCGCGGCTACAAAATGGTTTTTACGATTACAGACAAGCAATCGAAGGAGAAGGTGGACTTGCTGAAGGCGCTGGGTGCGGAAGTGATTGTGTGTCCGACGGCAGTCGAGCCGGAAGATCCGCGCAGCTACTATTCCGTGGCGAAAAAATTGGCTCGCGAGATTCCCAATTCGTTTTATCCGAACCAGTACGACAACCCAATGAATCCGGAAGCGCACTACAAAACGACAGGGCCGGAGATTTGGGAGGATTCGGAAGGGAAGATTACCCATTTTGTGTGCGGCATGGGAACGGGCGGGACGATCAGCGGTGTGGGTAAATTTCTAAAAGAGAAGAATCCCGCAGTGAAGATTGTCGGAGTGGACCCGGAGGGATCGCTTTACTACGACTTTCACAAAACAGGCGAAGTGACGAAGGCGAAGACGTACGTCGTCGAGGGAATTGGCGAGGATTTTTTCCCAACGACGATGAATCTGAAGATTTTGGACGACATCATTCAGGTGAATGACGAAGAATGCTTCGTTGTAGCGCGACGACTGGTGAAGATGGAAGGGTTATTCACCGGTGGAAGCGGCGGAGGGTGCATGTCGGCGGCACTGCGGCTCGCGAAAGATTTGGGACCGGATGATTTTGTTGTGGCGTTCCTACCGGATACCGGGATGCGCTATCTGAGCAAGGTATACAACGACGAATGGATGCGCGAGCGCGGATACGTGGAATCCGCGGTGCCGATTACGGCGGCGGAGATTATTAAAGCCAAGCACACCGCTGGAAAAGTGCGCGAGCTTGTGATTGTGCGGCCGTACCAGACAGTGTTTCACGCTTTGAAAACGATGCAGGAACAGGACATTTCGCAGATCCCGGTCTTTGAAGAAAATCTGCCGATCGGCACTGTGTATGAAGACCAGATTTTGACGCTAGCGCTGCAGGGGAAAGATTTGCGGAAGCTTGTGGTGCGCGAAGTGATGAGCAAGCCCCTGCCGAAGATTCCGAAGACGGCGCCGGTAGAACGAGTAACGCAGATTTTGAGCCACGAAAATCCGGCAGTGTTTGTGGAAATGGGCGAAGCAAAATTTGAGATTTTGACGAAGTACGATTTGATGAGCACGGTCGCGAGTTTGATGGAACAAAAGCGCTAGCGACTTTCCCTTGCAAAATAAATTGGAAAAGAGAGAGCTGTGAAGATTCTGGATTTTAACGAGCGGCTGAAGAACTCGATTCTCATCGCGGACGGAGCGATGGGGTCGCTGCTGCACGAAGCCGTGGGACCGCAGCGGTGTTTCGACGAGTTGAACACGCTCGAACCCGAAGCTGTTTTCCGCGTGCATCAGGCGTATATCGAGGCCGGCGCACAAATTATCGAGACCAATACGTTCGGAGCGAACCGGTTCAAACTGACGCCGTTGGGATTGGGTGATGAAGTGCAAAAGCTCAATTCGCGCGGCGTGAAAATTGCTCGTGAGGCGCGCGAGGCAGCGGCGCGGGAAGTATTGATTGCGGGATCCATCGGGCCGCTGGGACTGGGTGTGCAGGCACGGCATCCGGAGCCGGAACAGATTCTGGAGATTTTTCGTGAGCAAGCGCAGGCGCTGGAAGAGCGCGGCGTGGATTTATTCATACTGGAGACGTTCACCTACATCGAAGAGATTCTGATTGCGATTGACGCGATCCGTTCGTTTTCCGGAATGCCAATTGTTGCGTCGTTGACATACGCGGAAGACTGCAAGGCTTACGGCGATTTGACGCCGACACAAGCTGCAGCCCAGCTGAAAAATAAGAATGTGCAGGTTGTTGGCGCGAACTGCACGCTGGGGCCGCAAGCGCTGCTGCCAATTTTGCAGGAACTGGCCGCCGTGGATGATTTGAACGTTAGTGGAATGCCCAATGCGGGATTTCCAAAGCGCGAGGGCGATCGAATCGTTTATCCGAAGTCGTCGCCGGATTATTTTGCGTTGTTTGCGCGGGAAGCGGCAGAAGCAGGCGTACGAATTCTTGGTGGATGCTGCGGGACAACTCCGGCGCACATTCGTGCGATGGCCGAAGCAGTTAAGTCGCTGAAGCCGGCGAAGCACCACGCGACGGGAGTTGTCGTTGAGACGAACGCAAAGCCGGCGCCGGTTTTACACCGCGAACCGGAAAGCAAACTTTGGAAGAGTATTCAGGCCAAGAGATTTTCTGTCAGCGTGGAGATTGATCCACCCAAGGGGCTTGCACTCGACCGGATTTATGAACAGGTGGACAAGATTATGGCGTCCGGAAAAGTGGACGCGATTGATATCAATTCCGGGGCAATGGCGCGAGTGGGAATGGACGCACTGGTGGTGGCGGGCGCGTTGGAAGCGCGCGGCGTGGAGACGATTCCGCATCTGACCACCCGCGATCAAAACATTATTGGATTGCAGGCGGGATTACTGGGCGCGTGGACGGTGGGCGGCGTTCGAAACGTTTTGGCGATTACTGGAGATCCGCCGTCGGTTGGCGACTATCCGGAAACAAGCGGCGTCTATGAAGTGGATTCCGTTGGACTCGTGAAAGTGTTGAGCCGGCTGAATCAGGGGACAGACTGGTCCGGAAAAACTTTGGGAGGTGCGACAAATTTTACGATCGGCGTTGCCGTAAATCCTGTTGCAGATGATGTAGACGCTGAAATTGAACGTTTCCACGCGAAGATCGAAGCTGGCGCGCATTTTGCGATGACGCAGCCGATTTTCGATCCCGAGCACTGGCGCTCGTTTGTGAAGAAACTCGGGGCAAAGCCAGTAATTCCGATTCTGGTGGGAATTTGGCCGCTGACAAGCTACAAGCAAGCGCTGCGGCTTAATAACGAAGTGCCGGGGATTATTATTCCAGAGCCACTGCTGAAATCGCTCGAAGTGGCTGGAACGGGTGCGCGAGAACGAGGATTCCAGGTTGCCAGAGAAATGCTTGCTTGGGCACGAACCGAGTTGGCAGGCGCTTATCTGATTCCGCCATTCAAGCGATACGAGGAAGTGCTGGAAATCTTATAACCAACGTTCATTTCTTTTCGAGCAAGTAATGGGAGACGAGCCACTCCTGCCCCTCCCGATAGCCCCACAGTTCCGCACAAGCCATGAAGAAAATCCTCCAACGCGACCACCACTTTTTGGCGTTATCGCTGCCGTAGGTCCGGGCAAGCAAAGTCATAAGCTTGGCGCGATTGATGTCCATGTTGGCGAGCCATGCCTCTGAAGTCTTCTGGTAGTGGGCGCCAGAGCAGCGCCAATGTTCTACGACACGCAAGTCGCGGTCAAAATGCATTGGCAAATCGTCGCTCGGCATCATGCCGCCCGTGAAAAAGTGTTGCGCCATCCAATCGCCGGCGCCGCGAACTTCGTATGGGTATGCAAACTTGGAGTGCGTGAAGATATGAAGGAACATTTTCCCTTGAGGCTTCAGCCATCCAGAGATTTTGGCCAGCAGGAGTTCCCAATTGCGCATGTGTTCGAACATTTCCACGCTGACGACGCGGTCGAACTTCTGTGCAATTTCAAAGACGTTCATATCCGCAGTGATGATTGTGACGTTGCTTAGCCCGCGCGCAGCGGCGGTCGCAAGGATGAATTCGCGTTGCGAGGCAGAATTGGAAACTCCGACGATCCGGCATTTCGGGAAATGTTCTGCTATATAAAGAGTGAGGGAACCCCAGCCGCAGCCAAGTTCCAGAATCTCCTGGCCGTCTGCGATTTGCGCGCGTTCGCAGCTCAAACGAAGCATGTGTTCCTCGGCCAGCGTGAGCGATTGGCAACCGTCTGGAAAATAAGCAGAACTATATTTCCGGCGAGGACCGAGCACGATTTGAAAAAAGTCAGATGGAACTTCGTAGTGCTGCGCATTTGCTGAATCTGTGCGCACAGCAATGGGGCCGCGTTTCATCTCTTCGACAAAAGCGAACTTTGCAGCGCGATTCGCTTTTTCGTTTCCTCGATCTTCTTCTCGCAAGCGACCTTCAAGCATCATTCGGATGGCCGCTCGAATCAGAAAATCGGGCACGAGCTCCGATTCGACAAGCGATTCGTACCAGAAACGCTTTTCCGGCTTGTCTTGTGCAACATCAAGCCACTTGGCATGGGCGGCCTGGCTGGAAGAGATTTGAGTCATATTGTTGTCTTCCTCGGAAACCATGGAATAAAGGCGCTCGTCGTTTTTTGATATTCGCGATATTGGTCGCCGCGGCTGCGGAGAGCCTGTTCTTCCGTCGCGGGAATTCCTGTAACCCCGAGCAGAAAATAGAGAATTAATGCAGGGGAGATCAGACCAAGCCAACCCCATGGCGAAGCGATTGCAAACACGGCATACGCAACCCAAATTAGCCATTCGAAGAAATAGTTGGGATGGCGCGAATAGTTCCACAGGCCAATGCGGCACAGCTTGCCTTTGTTTGTTGCGTTTTTCTTGAACGCATTGAGCTGTGCGTCAGCAACTGCTTCCCCCAATATTCCGATGATCCAGATTACACCTGCAAGTTTTTCGGCGAGGCCGAGAGGAGACCTCGTGTCGAGACACGCCAGTAGAAATGGCAGAGAGAGAATTACGTCGAGGAGCGCCTGAAACTCAAAGAAGAAAAGAAACCGGACAGGGAGATCTGTTTTCCATTCTTTGCGCAGTTGAACGTAGCGGCCCTCTTCCGGTTGGCCTATGACTCGAGCAAAGAGCAGATAGGCTGCCAGACGAAGGCCCCAAAGGCCCGCCATTGTTGCGATGGCGTATTTGCGTGCGGCATAGCCATGGGCAGCATATGCGTAATAGATGGCAAGAATCGCCAGGCCGGCGGCCCAGCCAACATCCACAACAGCCGCATTCTTGATGAGTAAGTGAATGAGCCAGAGAACGAACATCATGCCTGCCACGATTGCCATGCCCATAAGCGCCAGATGAAGTACGGCGGCGAACACGTTACATTGCCTCCGAAGTCGCAAGTGTTTGGTTCCGCAATGCGCGGCGGAGCACTGGCGTAAGAATCAGGTAAATGAACGAGACGAAAATAGGAGCGAGCAATGCCCACACGACGATTGCATGCCAGGTTGTTGTCCAAAGAAGCTTGATGGAACTCCACATTGCGGCGTGAATCATTTCGAAGATCTGCGAAATCGAGAGCGGCAAATGCTGTGCGCGAAAAAGCTTTTCTCCAAGGCGAAAAAATGGGAGAAGCAGCGCAATCTGCGCAGGATACATGAAATAGTTGACGATTTGGATGGCGGGGAGATTCAGCCGAAGAACAAGCGCAGCGATTGCGCAGAGTCCCGTCGTCGTGCCAATCGCCGGAAAAACTCCGATGGCTGCGCCGAGTGCAATGCTCAGAGCAATTTTCTCCGGAGTGATGCCTTGCCGAAGCAAATCCAAAATTGGCTTCACCAGCCTTCTGTAGAGGAAACCTTGTTGGGGATTTGTGGTCATTCGTTATGCGACCCTCTGCTGAAACTTTTTTTGGAAAAGCGCAGAAATTCCTTCGTCTTGCCTGAGAGCAAACAATTGGATCAAAACGTATGCGGACATAGCGATGTTGCCGAGCGTCATGATGAGGATGAACCAGACGATCTTGAGAGAAAGCGCGCGTTCGCGCCAAGCCAACCAGCAGTAAAAAGTGACGAATCCGAAGTATGCGTCATAAAGAGTGGCCATCGACCAGGGACTCGCCGCAAATCCAGGCATCGCACTCCAAAGGCTGACTTGCATGCTCGTGCGGATGGTCATGACAACCATAAAGATAAAGATGAAGCCGAAAAGGAGCTTGAGAACCGTTTTCACCAGCAATTCTCCCTGGCGCGGCGCTAAACAACTCGCCACCCAAACTACGCCAGAGTGTAATACGGGACGTGTATGAAAACCGATGAGTCCGGCGAGAATATTGCGGGCCCATACCCAAAGGAATTTTCCTGTTGTTCAATACGGCCAGGATGTTTTTCACACCCGGAAATAAGGCGGAAAAAAGGTCGTTTTTGGGTCGAATCTCATCCAGCACGGACGCCGCCTCGTATTACACTCGGGGGAACTTGTGAGCCGCATTGCCGTCATCGGATCTGGAATTTCAGGACTTACCGTTTCCTATTATTTAAGTCGCAAGCATGAAGTGTCTTTGTTCGAGCGCGAGGAGCGGATCGGCGGCCATACGCACACGGTCACGGTGGAATCCAGCAATGGCCCACTATTCGTTGATACCGGTTTTATCGTCCATAATGACCGGACCTATCCCAACCTGATTCGATTGCTGCAAGAGCTCGGTGTGCCGCGAGTGAATTCAGATATGTCGTTTGCGGTGAGCTGCCGCCGAACCGGATACGAGTATTCAAGCCGGGGGTTGCGCGGCTATTTTGCGCAGCGTCGGAACATCTTGAGACCGAGTGCGTATGCATTGTTCGGAGAAATCAAAAGATTCAACCGCATCGCGCCGCTGTGTCTTGATCGGACTGACGCGGCAAAGTTGAAAGTGGGAGATTTGCTGGATGAACACAGATTCACACATTTCTTCCGGGAGTTTTATTTGTTTCCCATGGCGTCTGCTATCTGGTCGTGCGCTCATAGTGCCGTGAAGGAATTTCCGGCGGTGATGTTGGCGCGCTTCTTTCAAAATCACGGAATGCTGACGATCAATGGCCACCCACAATGGAAAACTATTCCAGGAGGTTGCAGCCGATATATTGACCCAATTACGGCTCCCTACAAACCGCGCGTGTTTAGTGGGGTGCAAATTCAAGGCGTGGCGCGCGATGAACAAGGAGTGACTTTGAAGTTCGCTGATTCGCGCCCAGAGCAACGATTTGATCAAGTCGTGTTTGCCACAAATTGCGATCGCGTCTTGCCACTTCTTGAGAAACCAACGGATGAGGAAAGGGATGTCCTCGGACAATTTAATACGAGCCGAAACGACGTTGTGCTGCACACAGATGACAACCTCTTGCCGAGACTCCCAGAAGCTAGGGCTTCCTGGAATTATCTTCTGCACCTCGATTCGCGAAATGGTGCCGGGCCGGCGACCATGACGTACCATATGAATCGCCTTCAATCGTTGACTGCAAAAGAAGACTATTGTGTAACGCTAAACGGCAACAACACGATTCGCCCAGAGAAGGTCTTGCGCAAGCTTGTCTATCATCATCCCATTTTTACATTGGACTCCATGCGAGCTCAGCAGGGTTGGAGAAGAATTAGTGGAGCAAATCGCACGCACTTTTGCGGCGCGTATTGGTTTTACGGGTTTCATGAAGACGGTGTGAATTCAGCTTTGCGGGTAGCGGATAGTCTGGGAGTGCGAGTTTAGTTGATGGAATCCGCGCTTTATGTGGGCAAATTGCGTCACCGGCGGTTCTCGCCGAGAGCGCACTCGTTCGAATATCCGATTTTCTTATCTTTTCTGGACGTGGACCGCATTCCTGAAATGATGCGGCGGTCGCGTCTAGTAAGTTACGAACGATGGAACGTGATGGCGTATTTCGAAAAGGACCATTTTGGTGACTCGCGGCGGCCGCTGCGGGAGCGGATCGAAGAAGATGCCAGGAAAAACGGTGTAGCGATTCCTGACGGCAAGATTTTTATTCTCACGCATTTGCGATATTGCGGGTACGTCTTTAATCCTGTGTCGTTTTTTTATTTTTATGATGTGCGGGGAAAGTTGCGCCAAATGATGGCGGAGGTAAACAACACGTTCGGCGAGAGCCACAATTACTGGCTCGCGCCTGAAAACGAAAGGGCGGCTGTTGCCGCGCGGCGGTATACGTCGGAAAAGCGCATGCACGTCTCGCCTTTCATGAGCATGGATCTGGAGTATGACTGGATCTTTACAGAGCCCAGCGAGCGGCTTGTGGCGCACATGAGCACGCTTGAGGCAGGCAAACGATTTTTCGATGCGACGCTGCAACTTGAGCGACGCGAGTGGACAAGCAAAGAATTGCGTCGGGTGCTGGCGGCGTACCCGTTGATGACGATGCGCGTAATCAGCGCGATTCATTGGCAGGCGCTAAAATTGTGGCTCAAGGGCGTGCCAATTTTTACGCATCCGGCGAAACTCGCGCGAGAGCGGGAATTAAAGGAAGCAGCAGAAATTGCGAAAGGACGCATTGCGGAATGAAGGAGATTTTTCAAAAGCAGGCTAAGAAGCTGTTTCTGCGAACGCTAGAGGACATTCGCGGCGGATTCCTGGAAGTGGTTTGTCCGGACGCGACTTATGCGTTCGGCGAGCCGGGAGCTGCGCTGAGAGCCATGGCCGTGATTCACGACGAACGGTTTTTTGTGCGGGCTCTGAGCGGCGCGGATATCGGGTTCGGGGAATCGTATATGGACGGCGACTGGACAACGCCCGACCTTGTAGCTTTGGTTCAAATAGCTGTGCGGAATTTGCGCACATTTGATTCCCGGAACCGCTTTGCGTCACTGCTTCGCGGCCTCGTGTCCCGCGTACAGCATGCTCTGCGAAGCAATTCGATTTCCGGCAGCAAGAAGAACATCCGCGCGCACTATGACCTGGGAAACGACTTCTACGCGCTGTTCCTCGGCGAGCAGATGGTCTATTCAAGTGCGTATTTTGCTCAAGAAGAGGAATCACTTGAGGCTGCGCAGACTCGCAAGTTGGATATGATTTGCCGCAAACTGCGCCTGCAGCCCGGCGACCGCGTGCTTGAAATCGGCTGTGGTTGGGGCGGGTTTGCAATTTATGCAGCGAAACAATTCGGCGCGCATGTTACCGGCATCACGATCAGCGAAGAACAATTCAAGTTTGCCGCCAAACGAATCTCCGGACAGGAATTCGAGAAGGGAAGCGTCAGCTTGCTGCTCGAAGACTACCGCAAAGTACGCGGTCAGTTCGACAAGATTGTCAGCATCGAAATGTTTGAAGCAGTTGGGCTCGAAAAGTACGACGCCTTTTTTGGTGCCTGCGATCGTTTGCTGGTTCGAGACGGCTCAATGTTGCTGCAGACCATTACTTTGCAGGACCAGCAGTTCGCCAGTTACCGCAAGCGGGTGGACTGGATTCAGAAATATATTTTTCCGGGAAGCGAGTTGGCTTCATGGAGCGAAATTCATCGTTCTCTGGCACGAGCTACCCAGATGTCGCCGTTGCATTCAGAAGGTTTTGGAATGCACTACGCGAGAACATTGGCACTGTGGCGGGAACGCTTCTTTCAGAAGTTGAACGCCGTGCACAGACTCGGATTTGACGAGCGGTTCACGCGAATGTGGGATTTCTATCTCGGCTGGTGCGAAGGCGCGTTTCGGGAGCGATATATCAATGTTGCCCAGCTGGTGTTCGCCAAGAATGTGGCTCAACAAGGTCTAATTGGGGATGTACCCCAGCCAAGAGCGCTGGCCGCGCGGGCGAAATAGGCGAGGCCCTTGTCTTCGCCACGTTCAGTGACTGTCAGTTGGAGTTACTACACTGGTGTGATCATGAACGATGCGCCATCCGTCCGGGAATCGCTGAAGAACGAGAGAAAATACGCCGCCAACATCGCCCTTTTCGCGCGCCAAATGCCAATGCCCGAGAACTAGCGCAGCGTTCGCCCCCTTGTCGAGTATGCGAATTTCCAGTTCTGAGAAGTCGAGTTTTCCCATAGTTTGGCGGTCGGGATAGCTTTTTTTATATCGCTCACGAACCGCGTTGAACCCCCGGGCCACGCCGCTGCTACCAGAGAAGGTCAGCTCATCGGAACGCCAATAGCCCTCCAGGAATACGTCCACGTTGCCGTCATTCCAGGACTTCTGCTGACTTTCGAGGACCGCCCGGATGGCCGCCTCTGGAGCAATTTGCGCGGTTGCCATTTGGGGAAGAAATAGGCCGCAGAATGCTAAGCAGAGAACCATGCCTGCCACTTTTACCGACTTCATCACAAACCTCCTGTTTCCAACGTCCTACGCCAACCCAGAAGGACTAGATTTGGTAGTACTCTCGAACCATTGCCGGGAACAGAGCCCTCCCCCAAACTGCGCATGAGGCTGAGGGTATGTTTTCCGCCATGCTACTTACAATTTCGGTTGTGGCACTAAGCCAATTTGCAGCCTACTACTGGCGCGCTCTTGTAATGGGAGTCGCCTCCCAGCCGGTCTCCGAGCGAGTGCTGGAGGCCGCGCAGATCGGCGACGGCGAATTGACGGGACAGCACTTCCAAGTCTTCGCCGAACTGCACGATCTTACGCCTGATCTACGCTCCGGACCACGCGGACTTGGCCTTGTGAGAGTCTACTATCATGCTGTGCGCGGCCTGGGCAAAGTGGCCGGCCGGTTCTCCCAGTCGTTTGCGGCCTGGACAGAACGCGAAAGCGTGCTTTGTGCGCGCTACGCGGCGGTTCAGATCGATCGTCGCCTGCAAGCGAACTTGGAACTAGCGGCTTCGATCCGCTCCTGCTAGTCGGGGACTTCAAAGACAAATTCTCCAGGAACATGCGGTGGAGCACCTTTCTTGCCAGTCCTCCTCGGCTTTGTTTGTGTAGCAGAAGTTGGAGTGGTTTTGTTCTTCCGGACGAACTTTATTAGCGGAGCTGAAGTCATATTGCGAGCCGCCCCGGATAACGCGACGGCTATCGCCAAGTGGCGCACAGGCAATCTACTTTCTTTTTGCATGGCAGAGACAGTTGCCCTTTTTGGCTTGGTCCTGAGGTTCCTGGCGTTTGGTTGGAACGTTGCTGGAGTATTCTTCGCAGGCGGATTGGTCCTGCTTTTGCTTTGGACGCCCCGGAAGATTGACATGATGCCGCGTGGAGTGCGTTAGTTAGTAAGCCCAGCGCATCAAGATGCCGCCAGTTGTATAACCTGCTCCTACTGTAAGAATCAGCACCAAATCGCCTTTTTTCACGCGACCCTGTGCAACCGCATCGCGAAGGCCCAGGGGAATCGTGGCAGCCGTCGTGTTCCCGAAACGATCAATGTTGATCATGACCTTGGAATCAGGAACGCCAAGACGCTCCTGCATCGCTTTGATGATTCGCAAATTCGCCTGATGCGGAACCACGATGGCAATTTCTTCGCTCTTCAATCCGTTGCGCTCCACAAGATGCGCGGCAAGATCGGCCATGCGGCGGACGGCATATTTGAAGACCTGGGAGCCCTCCTGGTGCACGTAGTGCATCTTCTTTTCGATGGTTTCTGCTGAAGAAGGATTGAGCGAGCCGCCACCGGGCATGTAGAGGTACTGGCCGCCGGAGCCGTCCACATCGTGCTCAAAATCAAGAATGCCTTCATTTGAACCTGCTGCGACGGGCTCCAAAATAACCGCGCCCGCGCCATCTCCGAAAAGTACACAGGTAGAGCGGTCTTCGTAATTCAAAATCGAGGTCATTGTGTCACTGCCAATGACGAGCGCCTTCTTGTGCGTTCCAGCGCCGACAAATTGCGCGCCAACCGTCAGCGCATATGCAAATCCGGAGCAAGCCGCGGACAAGTCAAAACCCCATGCTTTGGGCGCGCCGATGCGGTCCTGCACAAGGCAAGCCGTTGCAGGAAAAAACATGTCCGGCGTAACGCTGGCGACGATAATCAGGTCAATTTCGGCAGGATTTGTGCTGGTTTGCTGAAGAACAAGCTTCGCTGCTTCGGTGGCCATGTGCGAAGTGGCCATGCCCTTGTCCACAACGTGCCGTTCGCGAATTCCCGTGCGGGTGCGAATCCATTCATCGCTGGTTTCCACGATTTTCGTGAGGTCGTTGTTGGTCACGACTTTGGGCGGAACAAATCCGGCCACGCCGGTGATTTTCGCCGCGATGCGGTGAGACATGTCGCTCCTCTTTGTCAGGCCTGGAAAACAAAGAAAAGAAATTCTATGCGATGCCGCATCCATGGCACAAGCCGAGCGCAAGGATTCGTCTTCAGAAGCGGAAAAGATAGCTGAGTTTCACGAAAAAGAGGCGGCCTGTCGTATTGAAAGGAGATCGCTGGTAGAGCACCTGCGGCGGCGTTGTAGTGTCATCCAAACGCAGATTGCTGAAACTGTTGCTATAGCCTACGTAGAGGGCCGTTCCAGGGTGAACGAGGTAGGTCAGAAGAAAATCCGGCACTAAATTCTTTGACGGCTGGATTGGTCCGCCATCGTAGCTGCCAAGATTGCGCTGCAGATCCAGAAGATTGGTATTCGCCAGGGTTGCGTCATAGTCCATGATCATGCGCAGCGAAAGTTCTTTGGTGAATTGGTAGTTCACTTTCGTACGAATCAGATAGTTGTTGAAAATTGGGTGGCCCGGATCGAACCCTGCCGGAGTGGAACCCTCACGTGTGCCAAGCCGGTTGTAAATTGCCGTTTCATCAAGACGGAAACGCGCTGATGGGCGAAGCGTAAAGCCGACATTCACTCGATTCACATTTCCAAGAAATGGTGCCAGTGTCCCCGCAGGAAAGAAATTCTCGCCTGTGCCAGTTGTGTAACGCCCCGTGAAACTCAACCACTTATACGGCGCCGAACTGAACTGTATGGCCGTGCTGTGTTTGCGGAAGGGAATGTTTGCAAACAGTTCGTAAGCTTCGCCGCGACTGATGACGAAGGTCGTTTGACGCGTCCAGTCAATTTCGAAGCCGATAGCCGCCTGCCAATCCTGCAGGACTCCATTGTGATCCCAATCTATGAGCTCGCTCGCAGACGGGCCGTAATCAATAATTTTGCTTTTGACTGGACGCCAGTAGTAGCCCGCGGAGGCCGTTTGCTGGCGAATGTCCACACGCGGAATAAAGCCCAACTCCGTGCAGAAGCCGGGGCTGTAATCCGAATAGTTCGTTGCCATAACGAAATGGCGCCCCGTGTAGGAAAGATCGGCATAGAGAGAATTGCCTTGCTGTGACGCCGCGGTTTCGCTGCTCGTGGGAGCGTTGAATTGCTGGCAAAGCTGCGGCAGGCGAACGTCCTGCCGCGTCCAACTGTGTGTAGCTTGAAAATCGGAGACCCAGTTCGTGCCGAATTTCAGTCGTGCGTCGAGCGAGACGACGCGATTGCTGGTATCTGCAAAATCGCGTGAGGACGCAAAGGCACCGATGTAAGACTGTTTGCCGAACTCGCGAGCAACACGAACAACGCCATCCATCGCACGCGTGTCAAACGGAGCGGTTTGATTCTGACCGGGCTCGCGATCGTCAATGGCAAGCGCTCCGAGCGTCCATTGGCCGACTTTGCCTGTCATGCGCGCACCGAACTGCGGGTTTTGAATTTGGCGCGAAAAGAAAAGATCAACCGGAGTCATAAAAAAGCCGGCATTTTCGATGAAAAACGGCCTCTTTTCAGGAAAGAACACAGCGAAGCGCTGGTTCACCGTGACTTGCGGATCGTCGGATTCCACCTGACTGAAATCGGGATTGAGCGTGACGTCAAAGGTGAGCGCGTCTTTTGCCACAATTTTTGCGTCCAGACCTGCGCGATGTTCGAATACGTTGTTGTAACCGGGAGAGGTGCCATCGGTCGGCTGATTCAGAAAATGGTTTGAGGCAAGCAGCCCGTAAGGAATGAATTGGATGTTGCGGCCCGGAGAAACATTCTCGAGCCCGCCAACCGGTGCAAATTGCTGCGCCAGGCCTTGCACGCGCTGCGTAACAAAGGGCCAATAGTCGTATTCACTCTTCTTGAGAATCACGCGGTAAAGAGCCACGCCCCACGTTTGCTGCGGTTCGTGAGAGAAGCGAAGACTCTTGAAGGGGATTGAAATCCAGACGATGTAGCCGTCTTTAGTCAGCCGGCCTTCTGTGTTCCAGACTGTGTCAAAGCTCGTGTCGAATCCCTGACCTTCCGTATAGATGGCGTCTTCCTGAATTCCCAGCGGGTTGGAAAAGTAGTAGTAGGCGCGATGCTTGTCGTGAAAGGTGTCCAGGAAAACGCCCACGCCATCGTCTTGGTCAAGGTCTTCGCGCTTGGAAAGGTGCGCTCGAACATTTCCGCTGGCATCCTTGCAATCGAAGACGACGTACAGATTTTTCTGGTCGTAGGAAAGATAGGCAGTCGTGGATTCGCTGGCAGGATCGCCGTCGCCGGGGATGTGCTGCCGAAAATCAGTGACCGTAAATTCCGCTTCGCGTGCGCGGCCCTCCAGAAAATCTTCGATCCTGGGCGCGTGTGTTACGCGGGGAATTTTGGAAAGCGGAATCGTTGCGCCCGGCAATGGCGGATTTGCGTTCGTCTGCGCAAACGCCGCCGGTATAGCCGCGCACAAAAGAACTATCCCAAGAGAGAGAAAGCGGTTCAGGGCCCCCATGCATTCCGACCAGCGTGTTTTCTCTCGTATATCGCAGGGTGGGGCATTCACGCAAGAGTAAAGTCGTACTATTGCAACGGGTGATGATTTTCGGAAATGGAGCTAAGTACGAACAAGTTCGTGCTTCCAGGAAAGTGAAGCAGTCTTCTGTAGGGTTGCCGCCACGGAACAATATTTCTTAGCGCTGAGTTCGATGGCGTGCTTTAGAGCATCTTCCTGAACATTTCCGCCCACTCGAAATAGAATTTCCAGCTTTTTCCACACCGTCGGCGGTTCCGAGGCGCGCTCTCCCGAACAAATCACTTCCATCCACTCGATCTTTTGGCGCTTCTTTTCAAGGATGATGACGATATCTGTCGCGGTGCAAGCGCCAAGGGCCATCAGGAGGAGTTCCATCGGGCCCGGACCTTCGTTCGTGGCGCGATCGGAATCAAGATGGATCGTGTGCCCCGACGGGCTTGTGGCGCGAAACTTCTGGCCACCCGTCCACACCACTTTCGCCGTCTGCATTGAGCCTTCTCCTGTCCTTAAGCTTATCCCTGAACCGAATTGCGCGGAATCCTATGAGTTGCGGCTGGAAGTGAGCGACGCAACTTCAATAATTGGGTTTGGCAATTGCCGCATGGCGTTAACGAAGATTTCGACGATACGAGCATCAAACTGCGCGTTGGCGCAGCGTTCCAGTTCTGCGAGCGCGTCTGTGGCGGCGCGCCCCTTCTTGTATGTGCGATCGCTTGTGATGGTGTCGTATGCGTCCGCAACGGCTACAATGCGTGCGCCGAGCGGAATGTGTTCACCGGATAGTGCGTCCGGGTAGCCGGAGCCATCAAAAAATTCGTGATGGTGCAGGACCATTTCGCGAACGCGCGCTAGCGGCGCCAGTGGCTCCAGGATTTTCGCGCCAAACACTACGTGCGACTTCATCATTTCCCACTCTTCGGGATTGAGCGGTCCGGACTTGTTAAGTATTTGCTCAGGGATACCGACTTTGCCGATGTCGTGTAGGACCGCTCCAAGGCGAATCTCTTCCACTTCGGCGTCGTTCATGTTCATTGCTTCGGCAATCAGCGCGGCATATGCGGAAACTTTTTGCGAGTGACCTTGCGTGTAGTGATCCTTTGCGTCTATGGCGAATGCAAGAGAAGTAACAGTATCCAGAACTGCCTGAGGCAGGGCTTGCGGGCCGGCACTGCTGTCCGTAGAGGACGGTGCAGGAGTAGCAGTTTCTGTCGCTGCCAGGGATTCCGTGAACTGCTTCAAGCGTTGATAAATTTCCTCGAATGCTTCTGGACCTGTGGCAAAAAGCCGCTTCAACGTGACGCCGAGGTACGCTTCGAGGACGTCGCGCTTCCATTTCTTTGCTTCGTTTGGATCGAAATGGTCCGCCGTGGAAACAGCGTTGCCACCTTGATGCTTTGAGAGGTACATCGAAGCATCGGCAACTTGAATGAGTTCCTGCGGCGAAGAGCCGTGCAACGGATAACAGGCGATACCAAAGCTTGCGGAGATGTTTTTTTCTCGAAGCAGAGGATCCGCAGAAACCCAGCCGCGGAGTTTTGAAGCAAGCTGCCGGGCTTGTTCCATCGAAGTTTCTGGCATCAGGATAACGAACTCGTCTCCACCGTAGCGCGCCACAACGTCGGAGCGTCGGCAATTCGTCTCCAGAATCTGCCCGACCCGCTGCAGGACCAGGTCGCCTTCCAGGTGGCCGTAGAAATCGTTGACGAATTTGAAGCGGTCGAGGTCCATCAACACGAGAGCAAAAGCGCGACCAGCGCGGGTTGAACGCTTCCATTCGGCGGAGAGCGCTTCCATGAAGAAGCGGTGCGTTTTGACGCCCGTAAGGCCGTCCGTGATTGCCTGCTCCTGCGCTTTTTGGAACGTGAGCGCGTTATGCAGTGCGCCAGAAATCAAGTCGGCCAAAGTGCCAAGCAGCAGCACTTCTTCGTCTGAAAACTCAATGGCTTCCCCCGATTCCACGTACAACATGCCGTGCAGCTGCTCTGCGTAGAAAACAGGCAATGCGATCGCCGCAAGCGATTCGGGAAGCAACGGCTTCTGCGTGGATTCCGAGGGGAACGCAGCGGTGTATGAGGCCATATTGCCAGTGCGCGCAACTTGGCCAAGCAAACCGGAGCCGAGCGGTATCCGCTGTCCGAGGGCGCCGCGTCGCGTGCCAGCTTCCGCTTGAATCACGATTTCGCGCGTCGAGTAATCTAAAGTCGCGATACCGATGTGGTCGTACGTCAAGCCCGCTTCGAGTTGCTCTGTGATCTTCGCGAGCATCTCATCGGGATTCAGTGTTGCGATGGCGTTACGAGAAATTGTATTGAGCAGCGAGAGATGCCGCGCTTTAGTGCGCTCCTCCTGGAAGAGGCGCGCATTTTCCATCGCGATAGAAGCTTCGCTTGCGAGCACGCGCAGAAGTTCGAGGTGGCCTTCGTCGAACGTGCGCTCCTGATCGGAAAAGACGGCCATGGCCCCAATGGCTCGGTCGTACGCGACAAGTGGCACGCCACAGAAACATCCGCGATTGCGAATCGGCTCCACACCCAGCTTTTTTGCCTCTTCCATGTAGTTCTCGCGAATCAACACAGGCTGCCGGGTGCGAATGATGTATTCCGTGATGTGGTTTCCTGCAGGACGCGACCGTTTTGGCAAACGTACGCCGTCAATGATTTCCAAATCGAAACGCATTTCGTCGCGCGTGCTATCTATCGAACCGATATAGAAATTCTCGACGTCAAAGAGGCGCCGCAACTCCTCCCAAACTTTGCGGAACAGCTCTTCTTTTTGAAGAGTAGAACTTAGCGCACGGCCAATTTCGTTAAGAACATGCAGTTCTTCCGAACGGCGCGAAGTCTGCTGAATCAGCATGCTGTTTTCTACCGCCATTCCGATCTGGTGCCCTAATGCTAATAAGAGCCGATATTCTGCCGCGGTGACTTTGCGGCCGTCCGGTGAACCCAAAAGGAGAACACCAAAAGCCTGCTCTTTGGCCTGCAGGCTGATAGCGATTATGCTGCGTAGCCCTTGATCCAACGCGAGTTGCCGGAATCTGCGAATCGGTTCTTCTTTTTCCAGAACCGCCAGTGATTGATCACGAAGATCGCGGAAGCCGAGCATTCCTCCGAGACGCGCGACCAGGTTGACAAGGTAGTCGTCAAGCCCTTCTTGCTGGACAGAGCGACAAAACTCATCGTCCAGTCCCGCCGCAACTACGGAAGTTGGCCCTTGCGGATCTCCGTGATGCAAAAAGAGCGCACCGGCAGGCAGGCGGACGACGCCTAGCACGCGATCCAGAGCCTGCGAGAGCATGCGGTGAATTTCGCCGCCTACAAAGCCGGACGTCGCCAAATTCAAATTCGAAAGCGCAAGCATGTTGCGCTCGACGCGGCGCTTTTCTTCCTCGTAAAGCGCCATCACCATCAGGATCGCAGCGAATGCCGCGGGGAAAGATGAGGCAGGATGCAAGGCGACATGCCAATCAACCAGGCGCTGATGGAAGATAACGAAGGCCATCCCCAGGATGCCCCAGCCGTAATACACGAACGAAAGCAAAAGGTCAGCGAGCGTCTCCTGCCGCCGGCTTTCCACCCAGAAGATCGAACCGACGGCGAGGTAGATGATGCTGCCCGTGAACAAAACAGAAATCGGAAAATGTAGGAAGGCGTTTGCAATCGCCCACGCGGCGAGAACGCCTGTCGAAATTGCGGCAGCTGTCAGCCACGGTTTTCTCTGCGCGTAGAGCTGAGCGCCAAGGAAGAAAAGCACACCGGCCACGCCAAAAAGCCATTGGTCTACAGCGCTCTGAATCGAAGATTCGAACGGTTTGGTGGTGAATGCCGAGCCGAGATAGTGCAGCGCAAGCAAGCTCCATCCAGCGGTCCACAAGAGCAAATACGTTTGCCGCTTTACGCTGTGAATATAAGCGAAGAAACCCGCCACGAGCGACGTGGCGACAAGCAACGCAAGCGCGATGAATCCATGATCCGTCAAAGCAGCATCTACTCTCGCGTCCGCCAGGCGGACAATTCAAAAAGCCGCTAAAAATGGGCAAAATCCGCCCATTTGTGCGAGCGGGTGCCATGCGCAAATGCGCAGAAATCAGCACAAACTGGAGCTAAAGACACACCAGTCACACACAAAACAAAGTACTTGCGATTATGGGCTACGAATTTTTACCTGTGCAACCGTACTGGGGTACTGGTGGCCAAAAAGACAGTATGCCCCGGGTAACGAAAAGGGCACAGTTTTGCCGGGCTTTTCCTGCTCATCCGAGCTTTGCGGCTGACGGTACAGTTCGCTAAACTGGACTTTTGCGATTTGCCGGAGATTCTCGAACGGACATGACTGGACAGCCCATATCTACCCCAAATCGGCCCCGTGTGCGTTTTGCCCCCTCTCCTACTGGCTACTTGCACGTTGGTGGCGCCCGTACCGCGCTCTTCAACTGGCTCTTTGCTCGCCGCTACCACGGCACGATGATCCTCCGTATTGAAGATACCGATGCCGAACGCAACAAACCTGAGCTCGTTACCGGAATTTTGGATGGACTGAAGTGGCTTGGCGTTGACTGGGACGAAGGCCCGTTCTACCAGTCGCAGCGCACCGAGCTCTATCAGAGTTCCGCGAAGAAATTGCTCGCCAACGGCACTGCTTTCCTTTGCTATTGCCAGCCAGAAAAGTACGTGGGCGGCGACCACGCCGAAACGGATTCGGGCCCCGCGCAGGTTCGCCGCATCGTTCGCTGCTCTTGCCGCGACGGCAAGCCTTCCACGCCAGATTCAAAGCCTGCGATTCGCTTTAAAGTGCCTGTCGGCGGCAAAACGAAGTTTTTTGACGCGGTTTTTGGCGAACGCGAATTCTCAAACGACGAAATTGAAGATTTTGTTCTCGTCCGTTCAGGAAAAGACGGCGCCGATTTTGGCCAGGCCATGTACCAAATGAGTGTCGTCGTAGATGACGTAGACATGCGCATCACACACGTGATTCGTGGCGCGGATCATATTTCAAATACTCCCAAGCAGGTGCTGCTTTACGGAGCGCTTGGCGCAACGCCACCAGTCTTCGCGCACGTTCCGCTGATTCTTGGAGCAGACAAGTCGCGCCTCTCCAAACGCCACGGCGCCACCGACGTGAACATGTACCGCACTGAAGGCTTTCTACCTGAAGCGTTCCGTAATTTCCTTGCTTTGCTCGGCTGGGCGCCCGGAAACGACGAGCAATTTCTGCGTACGACAGAGTTGCTCGAAAAGTTTTCGCTGGAAGGTGTGAGCCATACCAACGCTGTGTTCGATCGGCCCAAGCTCGAATGGTTCAACACGCAATTTCTGCAGAAGCTGCCGATTGAAGAACTCTTGCCCGAAGTTGAAGCGGAACTAAAACGCAGTGGCCTTTGGAAAGAGGAATGGGCCGCGGGCGCGGGCCACGAATGGTTTTCAAAGACAGTGGATTTGCTTCGCCCCCGGGTTCGCTTGCTGCCCGATTTTTCCACGTGGTCACGCGCATTCTTCGCGGAAGATTTCCCCTACGAACAGGCTGCCAAGGATAAATTCTGGAAAGATCCCAAAGTTCCCGAACTGCTCGCAAAAACTGCCGATGTTCTTGCGGCGCTTGCTGAGTGGAATCACGATGCTTGCGACCACGCAACTCGCGGTGTCGCTGAAGCCGGCGGAGTGAAAGCCGGCCTGCTCATCAACGCCATTCGCGTGGCCATTGTCGGCCAGGCCGTAGCGCCACCGCTCTTTGACACGATGGTGCAGCTTGGCCAGGAACGCGTTGTCCGCCGTCTTCGCGCCGCACTCAAAGAATTTGCCGCGGTTTAAGATTCACCGACTTCTCGTGACGTCGAGTATTGTCCTGCGCTAAATTGTTTGCGCCTTCCAGGGGGCTTCGATGCGCCATTCCCGCCGCAATTTTCTAAGGGCTGCCGCTGCTTCCGCGTCACTTGCCGCGCTTCCCCGCGTCACGCGAGCGGATTGCAGCTTTTTCGAACACGACGCCCTTCCGGCAAAACTGGCCGGCGACCCGCTTCGCCCGCAATTTCATCTCCTCCCCGCCAAAAACTGGATGAACGATCCCAACGGCCCGATTTATTGGAACGGTAAATACCACATGTTTTTCCAGTACAACCCGAACGCCGCCGTGTGGGGCGATATGCACTGGAACCACGCCGTCAGCGACGACATGATTCACTGGAAGCACTTGCCGATCGCTCTCGCACCCACACCAGACTGGGCTGACGCCGATGGCTGTTTCACAGGCAGCGCCGTCAATGACAATGGCGTTGCGACAATCCTCTATACTGGTGTCCAGGCTGTGCCGAAAGAACGGGCTACACTGCGCGACGGCAATCACAACTACCGCGAAACGCAATGCCTTGCCACGTCGCGCGATCCTAAGCTCCTCAAATGGGAGAAATGGAGAGAGCCCGTCATCCAACCTCCAAACGATGAAAAGCTCACCGGCTTTCGCGATCCGTTTCTCTGGCGGGACGAAGCGTCAAAGCTCTGGTACCTGGGCGTTGCTTCCGGGCAATACAAAATTGGCGGCCGCGTGCTGCTCTATCGTTCGAAGGATTTGCGCAACTGGGAATATCTGCATCCGCTCGCTTCGGGCAAATGGCGCGAGAAAGAAAATACGAATCCCGTGGACTCCGGAGAAATGTGGGAGTGCCCTGACTTTTTCCCGCTTGGTAAGAAACATGTCCTGCTTTATTCCACGGCAGGCAGCGTTTTCTGGGAAGTCGGCGAACTCGATCCCAAGGAGCTCGTATTCTATCCGCAAAAGCGCGGAATCCTGGACCACGGCGCGTATTATGCGCAGAAAACGCAGCTCGACGCCAAAGGCAATCGCATCCTCTGGGGCTGGATTACGGAAAAGCGTCCCGACTCGGAACTCATAGCAGCTGGCTGGGCCGGATGCATGGCATTGCCGCGCGTCCTAACCATCGGTACAAATGACGATCTCGTGATGCAATTCGCGCCACAAGCGGAATCCCTTCGCGGTAGCGCTCAGCTTCGCTCCGGTCCAACTGTCCACGATTTCGCTGCGATGGACTCTTGGCACGACGTTCGGATCAAAGATTTGTGCGGGGAGGTAACCTGGTCGGCTTTTTCACCCCATCGGCCGTACGTTTTCGCTGATGACAATGCCCCTTGGCTAACCGTACATCTGACTCAGGAGAATTCGGGCCAAGCCAAACTTGTCGTTAACGGCATTTCCGCCGAGATTGCAACCACTTCGCAAAGCCTTTACGGATTTAGGCTCCTGTTCGACGGGTCCGTTGCAGAACTCCTTTGCAACAACCGGCACGCCATTACGACCCGTATCTACCGCCAGCCCAAAGGCCCTCTTCGTCTTCATCTCGCGGATCCCAACGGCGCATTTTCTACCCTGCAAGCTTGGCAACTGAGGCCAATTTCGCAGGATCGCCTGACGTCATGAAGTTAGGGTTTTTGCTCCATCTTTTTATCATCGGCGCCTGTCTTCACTTCTTTCTTGATCGTCTTGTGAAAGACGCTGACTCCAAACACAGGTTTCTCTCGAGTGCCGCTGATTGTGATCGGCAACTCTGTCCCCGCTCCGCCCTTTGAGAAAAACGGGTCAAACGCTTTCAGGAAAAATGATTTTGCTCCCGTCATCGTTTGCGAAAGTTTTGCTTTGAGCCGCAAGTGTCCGTGAAAATCAAGCGCCCCGCCGCGGACGTCATACTTCCCCGCAAGATCAATCAGTGCACCTTCCACGCCAAACGTCAGGCTTTGAAACTCAATCACACCGTTTTCCAGATGGAACGTTCCCTTCAAATCAGAGAGGGAACTTCCAACATCTTCGTCTTCCGGTTTTCCTTGCGCATGGCGGCTCAGCGATTCCAGCTTTTCGCGTAGTTCAGGGCTCGACCATTTCGCGTCTTCCACGCCGAATGTTCCATCAAGCACAAGCTTTTCGATTGCTTTCGCTTTTCCGGGCGGCACCGTTAATTTCGCTTTTAGCTTCACTGGACCCGTCATCAATGGCTTCTCGGAATTAATCGCAAGATTTAGCATGTCCTCGATTCGTCCCTTCGGCGCGCTCACGTCCAACGCAATGAGGTGCCCTTGCTTGGGGACTAGAACCACTTTGCCTTCCGCATAAATTGGTGACTTGCCCAGAATGGCGCGCACTGGATGCAAGACCGTATCGCCGTTCGTGCCATCCACAGTCGCTTCAAATTCCGTATGAAGCGGCACGGGCTTGCCAACCCGGTCCAGGGAAAAATCAGGCGTCTCCGTTGTGCCTTTCGCCCGCAATTCATTCAGCGGTCCATTAAATTGTCCAGTTGAAGAAAGCTTGCCCGAAATTCCAGGAAATGGCCCAAGATCAGCATTCTTGAATTCGTACTCACCTGCGACGGGAGTGTCTCCCGGTTCGCTGGCATCCCACGGACCGAATTGGCCCCGCGTTGCAATCTCTCCTACTGGTTTCGCGTTCGTCAGCGTTCCGCGAAACGCAAACGGCTTGTCGAAATCAACGTTGTCCAGGACCAGATCGTGAACCTGCCAATCCAGCGGCTCCTTCCCCGGCTTTGTCGGAGTTGTGAAGATATCCGCATCGCGGCAAATCACTTTGTCCAGAATCGTTTTTGGCAAATCTACAGTCGCTTCTTCCTTTTTCTCCATATCTTCTAGTTGTTTCTTTTCTCCACGCGGCGGCAGCGTGACCTGCATGTTATCCACATGCACTACCGCAATATGCTTAGCCGGCCTGAGCAATCCAATCAGACTGGAAGAAAAAGAAAATCGCTCGATTCTAATGAGAGGGGGAATATCTGTGCGCCCGTGGTGCCGCATCGTCAGGTCCTCGCCCGAAACACCAATGCGGGGAAATATGTGAATTTGCAGCCTCCTCAATTCAACTTGACTCTGGAAACGCGCACTCAATTCCTGTTCGACCTGTTTCTTCAAAACGCTTTCCAGCAGCCGAGCACGATGCGAAAGATACGCAAAGCCAACAATTGCCAAGACAAAAACGCAAACTGCGGCAATCATCCACAAGCGATTTGTTTTACGAGGCATTTAGCGAATTTGGAGAGTGAGAATCATTATTGTTGTCTAAAAAAAACTGGATGAGCAGGTTTTGCAGTGGCGGACACTGTAAATGCAACATCGACATCCTTGCGCACCGGCGGCAGGCAAACCGATTCGCTGCACGCTTGATAACGCAGCTTCAGGGGAATGTGTTGCGCCCCCAGCGCTGCATCGGCTGAAGGCGTCACTTTCAAATAGAGAGTTACAGTTCCCGTGTACACATTGAGTTTTTCGTCCTTCGAAAACGAAAAAGATTTCAGCGCTCCTTCTGGATAAGTGACTTCTCCGGCTTTGAATCCCGCAGGGGCTTCGACTTTCAGGTCAGTCGGAATCAGGTAGTCGAGCGTCGGTTTGCGCGCATTGATGTGATATCCGTCGCGGATTTTCAGAACGACCGCGATCTGGAATTCTTTGCCGCGGGCGACGGGTTCATAGGATGTATAGGCAGTTGAAGCGACCACGTCTTTTGCCGCGGGAACTTGCGCACTCGCAACTTTCACTGAAGAAAAAAGTGCCAGCATCAAAATCGAAAAGAAAACTTTTTTCACAGCTTCACCTCGGAACCCAGTTGCTGAGAAATGACGCGGCTCATCACGCCAGTCAAATCCTCGCCGGTCTTTTCCAGCACAAACGCATTCTTTGTTTCAGACCATCCCAGCTTAAAACTTGTAGAGAGTGCGGAAACCCATATTTCGCGCATCGGCGTTTGCGGTGAAATCACGAATCTCGCTTCCTGGGGTTCTGCAAACAGCACTTCCAGCTTGCCGCTTTCGCCTTCGACGTCGAAGCCGTGTTCATCTCCTGCATCGAGCATACGGCGTTTCAGATCTTCCATGGCCGCGTCACACTTTTTCTGAAAATCGCGCTCATCCAGCATATTGATTAGAGATTTCCTTCGATCAGCTTTGCGTACTCTTCATAGGCGATCGCTCCCGTCGTGCGCTTTACTTCTTTTCCGTTTTTATCAAAAAGAACAGTCGTCGGATATCCGAGCAGTCCGCCGAATTTGTTGGCAACATCGTCGTTGCCGATCAGGATTGGATAATTCATCGGGACTTGCTGGCCTCCGCCGATGTCGTAGCGTTTTGTCTGTACGAACGGAGCGACGACGCTCTTGCCTTCATCATCCATCGCCACGCCAAGAATGGTGAATCCCTTTGGTTCGTATTTTTGCTGCAGCTGAATCAATTCCGGGATTTCGATCTTGCAGGGTTCGCACCATGTGGCCCAGAAGTTGACGAGGACAACTTTGCCTTTGTACTGCGCCACGGTGACGTCCTTGCCGTCGAGGCTCTTGATGACAACTTCGGTCGCGCTCGTCTTGCCGTTTGCACTGGCTTTGTGCTTGCAGCCGATGCCAAAAACAGCCAGCGCCGCAACCATCGAAATCAGAAAAAATCTCTTCCGCATGAATGTCTCCAAATCGCTTTACTCAATAACAGTATACCGCTCCGCGGAATTCCAGTTTTATTTTGCTCCGGTGAGGGCGTGCTCCAGCCAGAGAACCAGAGTGTTTAGCGCACTTAGCTTTCCTGCGAGCCAGGTCAGACGGTTGACGAAAATCAGAGATCCGACAAAAAGCAACAAAGCGCCGCTGAAGATTTCAACGGCATGCAGATGCTTTCGAAAGCGCTGATAGAACTTGAGGAATTGGCCGATTCCAACCGCAGTCAATAAAAACGGAATTGCCAGACCAGCTGAGTACGCCGCGAGAAGAAGCACGCCGCGAAAAATCGTTTCGCTGGCAGCAGCGAGCGCAAGGACGGTCGCCAGAATCGGCCCGATGCAGGGTGTCCAGCCAAACGCAAACGCAAATCCAAGGAGGAAGCCGCTCCAGATTCCAGGCTGGCTCGATGTGCTGCGCAGATGTACGTCGCGATTGAGCCAACGCGCAAGCAGCGGCCCTAAAAAGCCTGTCACTGAAAGAGAAAAGAAGTGAACTGCGCCGAGCTTGAAGAACAGCGGATCGCGATAAACGAGCGAAACGATGCCAAGTGCAACAAGAATCGCGCCGAGAATAATTCCGACTTTTGTGCTCAGCTTGATCAGCCAGCCAAGCAAATGCAATCCAAACAGAATGATAAGAGCGCCAGCAACTGGCGCAAGGGTTGTGCGATTTTCCCGCAGGAACGATCCGACCGCGCTGGCGGAAGCTCCAAACGAAATGAAAACCACTGAGAAGCCGATGACAAACGAAAGCGCCGAAGCAAAAAGTCCGCCGCGCGGCTGCTGGCCCTGGCGGAGCTGCTCCATGCCGACGCCGGAGAGCATGGAAATATAACCGGGCACAAGCGGCAAAACGCACGGCGAAAGAAACGAAACCAGGCCGGCGAGAAATGCCGCGGCAAAGGAAACGTCAGCATGCATACGCGAGAAGAACCTCGAATCCTATGAGATGAGCCGCCGTGCAAAAAGTATCAGGCGGAAGTTGCCTGCAGTTGCCCCAACAAATTGTCCCACAAGTCGTTGCAATTTAGCTGGTGTGCGAAAGTCGGCAAAAGCAAGACAACTGACAGGAACCTCTGGCGGGACCCGTTTATTCCATTCTGCCACCCCTTATAAATGAAAGAAAACAAGCCGGTTGCGTACCTCAGAAATGGCACACCTTCTGCATTTGCCGGACTGCGGAGGAGTGGCATGGCGGGAGTCTTCAATAGGGGATGGACGCCGAACAAGGTCACAGTGCTTCGCGTAGCCGTAGGATTCGCGGCCGTAAGCTTATTTGGACGCGGCACGTGGGCAAACCTCTTTGCGGTGGCGCTAACGGTCGCTGCAATTGCGCTTGATGCATTGGACGGGCACATTGCGCGAAAGAAGCAGATGGCGACTCCGCTGGGTGCGCAGCTGGATGTGCTGGGCGATCGCATGATTGAGAACGTGTACTTCACCTATTTCGCTGTCGTGGGAATGGTTTCGCTGTGGCTGCCCGTTCTGTTCTTTGCGCGCGGGGCTGCGACGGATTTTCTGCGCGGGCAGGCACTGAAAGCTGGGCACTCCGGGTGGGGGGCAAACAGCATGTTGCAAACATGGTGGGGACGCGCGCTCGTTACTTCACGCTGGAGCCGCGGTTTGTACGCGGTGATGAAATGCCTCTGTTTTTGTTATCTGGGATTGGAACTTGCTCTGACGCGCGGGCCAGTGGCGCTTGTGGGAACTCTTGCCAATGATATGCACATAACGATCCGGACGCTGGCGCATGTGCTGACTTGGGCGACTGCCGCTTTTTGTATTGTGCGTGGATTGCCGGTGCTTATTGAGGGCTGGAAGTATTTTGCGAGTGCAGCTGTTGCGCCTCGTAAGAGCTCCTTGGTGAAGGAGGCGGCATGAATCGCGCGGCATTTTTCGATATCGATGGAACGCTGACGGCGAAGCCATCGCTCGAGCAGCGATATTTTCGCGCACTTCGGCACGAGGGAAAGATTTCTTGGCGCAACGGATTTGCGTGGCTCGCACAGGCAGTGCAGCTAGCACCGAATGGCCTGACCTATTTGTTACACGGGAATAAGGCGTATCTGAGTGGGATTCGCTCGACCGGTCTGCGGGCGAATCGTGTGGGAGAGGATGCGCCTTTTTTCCCGAAAGGCGTGGATTGCATTGCGCGGCACGCAGCGAAGGGTGACCAAATCGTGCTGGTCACGGGCACGCTCGAACATCTTGGAGAGCAGATTGCGGAGCGACTGCGCGCTGAATTGGGGAAACGAAATTTGAATGCGGAGATCCACATTTGTGCGACTCGGATTGAAGAAAAAGAGGGGCGCTGGACTGGCCGTGTGCTGGGGCAGCCGATGTTTGGAGAGGCCAAAGCGATTGCAGTTTGGTGGTACGCGGAGAAATGGAAATTGAATCTGGCGGAATGCAGCGCATATGGCGATAGCGCTCTGGATGAGTGGATGCTGGCGAGCGTGGGCAAACCGGTCGCAGTAAATCCAGAACCGCGGCTGAAAGTTACAGCTCGAAGGCAGCGCTGGGAAATCATGAGCTGGGCCAAAGAGCTCCGGCCGAAAACGAAGCAGGCAAAAATGGTTCCAGAAAGAGCTCGATGAAGAAGAACGAAGAAATGTTTGCGAATGAAGCGGCACTGACGTGGCCAGATGTCGTCGGGCGTGCTTCCAGGCTGGAGAAGATTACGGACGCGCTGCAAGGCGCATTGATCGAGGCATGGCGTGCCTGCGGAGTGTTCGAGTGGGTTGCGCTGGGTTATATGGCGCTGTCGAGCGGACTGATTGCATTGTTCGCGCGCAATTTGGCGCATCCGCTGCGCCTCGTGGCGGCGCAGGCATTCGTTTCGCTGGTGATTCTTGCCCTGTGCCGTGTGGCCGCGCGGAGCGAACAAGTCGCCATTCTGCATGGTGAAAAGTTCTCGACCAAGTTCTGGCATTTCTGGCGTCACTGGTACCCGCACCTGTTTTTTCTCTTCTGCTTTGAAGAGCTCGGAAAGCTTGTGCACCTTGCGAATGCGGGCTGGGAAGATCCCAAGCTGATTGCATTCGACCATTGGCTGACCGGAGTGAATCCGGCGCTGTGGCTCGAACAATTTGCGACCCCTGCTCGAAATGATTTCTTCCAGTTCGCGTACATCACGTATTTCACATATCTGCTGATTGTCGGCGGCGTTTTGTACTGGCGCCGCGACTGGAAAGCGTACTGGGCGACGATTACGTACTCCGCGGTGGGTTACGTGATTGGCTACTGCGTCGCGATGTTCTTCCCGATTCAGAGCCCATGGTTTTCGATGGCGGGAATGTGGCACGGCGAATTGCATGGAGGACCATTCACCGCGACGATCAATTTCATTGAGCATTTTGGACGTGTGCGCGGCGCGGCGTTCCCCTCCGAGCATGTCGCCGGATCGATCGCGGCGCTGTGGGGCGCGTGGAGACATCGCCGCTGGCTTTTCTGGACGCTGTTGCCGCTTGTGGCATCCATGTGCGTTTCGACGGTCTGGGGGCGGTATCACTACGTCGCAGACGTGATTGCGGGCTTTGTAACCGGAACATTGGGATATGCGATTGGCAGCTGGCTGATGAAGCAAACGGCCAAGAATGACTATGTCGCTACGCGTTGACTTGAGTTGGGGCGCGGGAATAGGATTTGCGCCACGCTAAGTGAACGGGGCGAGTGGCATGAGTGATTGGGTTTACCTGCAGGCAACTCCTGGCGAGCAGCTGATGCAGCTGCATCACTTCTCCATAGTGAAACAACAAGAGACGGGTGATGTGACATTTGCGATTACGGTGAAGGAGTTTGCCGTGCCTCCGCCCGGACAGCGCGTGCGGTTTTACGCTGAGGCGGATAAAGCGGTAAATCAGAAAAAAGCTTCCTTTGTGCCGTGCGGCTGGGGCGATTCGCTGTTTTCCGCGCTTGGCGACTGCGTGCGGCTGATCCGGCAGTTTCCCTATGAAGACTGAGGAGCACGCGATCGGATGATTCTCCACTTTGCTAAACGCGAACTGGCGCCCGGTATGGCCGCGCTCACCATTCAGGGGAATATTCACTGCGGGCCGGAATGTGCGAAGTTGGAGCGGCAGGTGGATGAATTGATTGCTGCGCGCGAGACGCGCGTGATTTTTGAAATGAGCGGCGTAACGCATATGGACAGTGCGGCGATTGGGTCGATTGTCCGAGCCTTGACGAAGTTGAAGGAAGCCGGAGGCGGGCTGCGGATTGCGGGAGCGCAATCCATGATTGATTACAGCCTGCGCCTGACCAAGGTAGACAAGATCGTAGAGATGTTTTCCACAGTAGATGAAGCGCGATCCGGATTTTGAGTGCTGTTGAAGAATCCGGGCTAAAAGTCGGCTGTACGCAAACCGCATTGGAAACGGATGCCCTACAAAGTAAATCTGGAATCGGACGAAAAGCCAATCGGCGACTATTCGATTACGATTGGGAAGAAAGGCCATCCATTTTTATTTGTTGTGACAACGCGATTTTTATTCCCAGAAAGAAATCTTTTGCGGTGAGTGATGCGACGTACTTTGAACGCGTTCCTCTTCGAAAAATCCAAGAGGTAAGGATTCAAAGGCTGAGGCCGTACGCGATGCTAGTACTTGCTGCGCTAATGGTGATTTTAGGTTCCATTGCGACTTATTTCATGATGGTGCCTCAGTTCAAGCTGCAAGGCGGACAAGTCAGCGGCTATCCTCCAGCAATCGTTGTTGTTGGACTTGTGATTCCGTTTGTGATTCGTGGAAGGTATGGATTCGTTGTTTCCTACGGAGACAAGAGGTTTCAGTGGAAGCCGACGATTGCGGTGGACAAGAAATCGCGTACCGAAATTGCGAATTTCTTGACCAAGATTGCCAATGCTTGCCGCACGGCAAGGTGCAACGTCATTGATGAAAGATCAGCTAAGTGAATGTGAGCGCTAATATGAGATGCCTTGTGGCATGTGTGATGTGAGAGACGAGAAGTCAAAAAGGTAGTCGCCGCTTTCGCTGCCAAACCCTGTCGCCAGGGTATCCACAATTCTAAATTTTATTTGTACGCCCCAGAATTCGTTGGCGGGGTCGGGAATGATTCCGTGCTGTCCGGGAGTCATTGCGGCGGCGACTTGTCCCGGTGCGAGTCCGAGCAAGGCTTTGCACTCGGCGACGCGCGGAGGCGGCGGGTTGAAGCCATCCCATTTGTAGAGCGCGCAGGAGAGCAGCAGCGTCGAGCCAAGCGCGCCTTCGAGATCGTGAAGCATCGCGGGATTACCCTTCTTGATGTCCCAAGTTCTTGCCGATTCGATGGCGGCCTTTGCCGCGGGATCGGCCATCACCATGGCAATCCACTCGATGCTGGCGCCGGCGGCGGAATTAGCGGCGAAAAGCTGATGTTCTTTTGCGTTGTCCGCAGAGGCGGGAAAGGGTCCGGCGCGGTGGTACGCCACCTGCGAGTTTTTTGGCTGGCCGGGATTTTCGTCTTCCTTGTAAACGAGCTGCGAATTGTCGTGATTCATGTGGGAGTGCGTGTTTGAAGCTCCCGCTTTCGGTGGATAGACGCCAGAGTGAACCTGAAATAGCCATTTTTCAGGGCGCCCGAGTTTTGCGCGGACTTCGAACCAGGTCGGAGCGCGCATCTTGCCCCATCTTGTTTGCACCAGCGGCACGCCCATTTTTTCGAAGTCGTTGTGCGTCCAGTCACTATGACTATAAAAATCCTGAACCATGTGCAGCGAAGAGCCGAGCGAACTGAGAATTGCGATTTTCCGGTAGCCTTCGGGTATTCCTTGCTGAGCGGCAAGCGAACCAAGCAGTTGCTGCGTGTTGTAAAGCAGGCGGAAAAAGAGAAGATCAAACTTCGCGTTCGAATCTAGATGTCCGTTCAAATTGTCAAAGTGCATAAAGACAGCCATTTTGCGGACTTTGTAGTCCTGGCTACGCAGGCCGAGAAACTTGTTTAGCGTGGGGTACATCGGGCTGGTGTTCTGCCAGTGTTCAAAAATTTCGCCGCCGGCGGAATCGTAAAGGGGGCCAAAAAAGTCTGGACCGGAGAAATTGCCAAACTGGATGACGTTGGCGGCATCCGCGCTGAAGCCATATTCACGAGCAGCCGCGGATGTTGCGGCGGAATGCCAGAAGGTGTCGAAGGCAGCTGCGGAGGGAACAATAAGCAAGAAAACCAGAAATGAAGAGACGAATTGCCGAAAAAAGGACGTACGCATGGAAGCCTCATCAACTAATGCGGAATCCGCACGGCGATTGGGTCAGGAGTTTAGCCAATTTCAGGAAGGCTGATGGGGCGCATACTGGTTTCGACTTGCCGCGCAATTTTGACAAGTCTTGGTTCTGAGGTTCGGGCCCCCATCAGTTGAAGGCCAAGAGGCAGGCCGGAAGACGTAAGGCCACAAGGGAGAGAAATTGCCGGGAGGCCAGCGAGATTGGCAGGGCGATTGAGACGAAGAAGAAGAGCACGGGTGGCGTAGTCCTTGTTGTCGATAGTGGTGGACTCTTCGCCGATGAGTGGGGCGGGGATGGGTGTTGAGGGTACGATCAGCGCGTCGACCTTGGCGTCACTCAACGCGGAATGGAATTGCGCAATGAAGGCGTCGCGCTGCTCAAGTGCCTCGAGGTAGGTCGTGGCGGCGATGCGTGCGCCGATTTCAAGCCGGGAACGAACATCCTCGCCGTACTCCGCGGAGTGACGGGGAAACCAATCCATTTTCTGGTGATAGCGAGTGGCCTCGGCCCAGGCAATGTTGTTGCCGGCAGATTCGGTGTGGTTGAGAAGTGGAATTGAGATTTCCTTTATCGCAAAACCACGTTTGCGAAGGAGTTTTAGGTTTGATTCGAGAGAGTCTCGAACTTCCGGAGAAAGCACATCGAAAAAGAATTCTTTCGGGACTCCGAGAGTGAAATTCTTATTTGCTTTCGAAGCAAGCGCTTTTGTTAACGGGGCTTCGCCTTCGCTTGGGGCAGCGATCGCGCTGAGAACAAGAACGGAATCACCTAGGGAACGCGCGAGTGGACCGGCGCAGTCGAGCGTAGGAGAGAGCGGGACGATGCCTTCGACGGAGACGCGACGAAGCGTCGGCTTGAAACCAACTACGCCGCAGAGAGCAGCGGGGATACGGATGGAGCCGCCTGTGTCCGTGCCGATCGCGGCGACGCAAAGGCCGGCTGCAACCGCGGCTGCCGCACCGCCGCTTGATCCGCCGGGAATGCGCGAATTGTCCCATGGATTGCGCGTCGGGCCGTAATGAGGATTATTGGTTGTCACACCATACGCAAATTCGTGAAGGTTTGTTTTGCCGAGAAAGATGGCGCCCGCTACTTTAAGTTTTGAAACGATGGCAGCGTCTTGATCTGGAACAAAATCTTTCAGAAATTTTGCCCCAGCGGTGGTCCATATTCCCGCAGCGTGAATGTTGTCTTTAAGAGAGATAGGAATGCCATGGAGCGGGCCACGATCGCGGCGCGATTTACTGGAGCGTGGCGCGAAGAGTTCTTTTTCTGCTTGGCGAGCTTGCGCGAGGGCGAGTTCGGAAGCAACGGTGAGATAGGTGTTGAGTTCTGGGTTGATCCGCTCGATGCGCGCAAGAAAATGCCTGGTTAATTCCACTGGAGAGAGCTTTCGCGAACGAAAAAGGCGGCCGATTTCAGAGATAGACAGGAAAGCGAGGTCGCGCTTGGCCATAAAGAGTGGAATTTAACACAGAGCGCATAGAGACCGCTGAGATCTCGGAAGCCACAAGGATCAAAAGATTTTTTCCTGGCGACGCAGATTGCCGAAGGTTCCGAGGTTGGCGATGATGAACGCAACGCGAAACTGATTTTCCGTGCGGACCGTGCCGAGGTTGATGCGGCGGTACTCGAGCGCAAGGCCGCAGCAGCCGCCGTTGTAGTTCACTTGCGCGATCTGATTCTGCAATACGCCGTTGGTGATGTCGTAGCTGATGCCGGCAGTGGCGTTGAACCCTTTGCGATTGAGGCTGCCGTAGCCGACAAGGGCGCGCACTTGGTTCGATAGTGGCTGAAGAGTGGGATCGTCCTGAAAGCGGAAATGCGCGACAGTAGCGAAGAACTCCGAGTAAGGCTTCACTTTTACCAGCGTGCCGATGGCCGTGACTTTTTGAAGTTGAGGATCGTATTCGAGGATTTGTTCGGCGTCATATTTTCCGCCCGGCGTGATTTTGATGTCGCTGACGATGGGAGACCAGTTGCGCGGACCCAAAGCGAACGCAAAAGGGGTAATTGAGTTGAACGCCTGCAGAACGTTGCGCTGGCCGTCCACAATGGCACCGCCGAACGTTGAATCGAAATAGTGCTTCTGCGCAACGCTCCAGGAGACAAGCTCTTCCGGCTGATCATCGCCGCTTTTCAGAAAAAGACGCTGTGTGATTCCATATTCAATTTCCGTGGTGTTGCTGAGCGTTGCATCGGAGTCGAAGCGAATGAAGCGTTCGAAGTCGTTGATGCCGCCGACGTAGCGAAACGTGAATTGAGGTTCAATGGTGTGTTTATAGCGATGGCGCGGTTTGTCCTTCTTGAGAGAGGCGCGATCGAAGAAACGCTCCAATGTGGGAGGGCGAATTTCCAGAGTGAACTCGCCGTCATTTCGCATAATGGATTGCTCATCAAGATTGCCCGCAGAATCAAGAGAAGCGCCGTATCGAGTAGTACGCGCCGTCCCAGTGGCAGTGACGCCGAGCCATGGACCGAAGTGAAGAGGAATCGTTACGCGCGGTGCAAACTCCGTGCGCTGAACCACGGCGGCCGTGGTCAGATTTGCATCTTCGCGGCTGGACGCGCCAATGTAGGAGTCAAAACTGAAATATAAAGGAAGATTCCGCCATGGAGCCTGCTCGACAGAACCGAGACGCGCCTCGGGCAGGTTGCGAAGGGAAACACTGGTTTCCGGATTGATGGTCAAGAAACTCTTGTCGTTGAGCGCCGCGAAATTCAGGCTGAAGCCGTTGAAATTGTTGGTAAGAAAGACGGCGCTGCGAACTTCGGAATTGATGGCGTCGCCGTAAGCATCGGCAAAGGCGAGACGGAAAGTCAGTGAAGAAAGCTGATTGAAGTCGGCAACGAACCGCCAGTTGTTGGGAAGAGAAGACTGTATTTCGAGTTGTTGTTGATGGCCGCCCTGTGGCTGCAAAACGCCGTTCGAATCGGGAAGGCCGCGATCAATAACCCCGAAATAGGTGTATTTGATGGTTGTGTTCTCGCTGGGTGTCGCGCGAAATTCGAAATTCTGGGATGAGCCGCGCTTGCTGAGATATTGGCCGCCAAGAGTGGCGTCAAACCAGGACTTCGGCGCCCAGTAGAAGGAATCGCCGAGGATGAAGCCTTTGCGATTGCTGTTGCCGACGTCGGGTATCAGAAACCCGGTTTGGCGAACGCGCTGGCCCGCAGGAGCGCTCGCATACGGAAGCCAAATCAGCGGAACACGAAGTAGCCGGAAATTAGCGTTGACCAGCGCTACGTTTTTATCGAGCCGGATGCGGGCGCGTTTTGCAAAGAATTGCCATTTGGGATGCTCGGGATCGCATACGGTGATCCAAGCCTGGCGAACTATGTAAACGTCGCCAGGAAGCTTGTCCACATCCCGCGCTTCAAAGTGGAGCGGATTGTCCGTAACGAGCACCATCGGATTTGGGCGGCGCGTGATTTTTATGTTGCCGTGGACCCCGTGGAATTTGCCGGCTGACGTGCTGAGGTTGTATTGCGCCTGCTCGGCTTCAATGTGCTGATTGTCGTAATCGAAGATTACGTTGCCAGAAGCCGATGCGTCGTGAGTGCGATTGTTGTATTCGACGTGATCCGCGCGAAGCGAGATTTCGCCGTACTGAATCAGTACATTTTTATCCGCGATAAAGAGATCGCCTTGCTTACTTTGAGGTCCATCGGCGGAAATTTCCACGATGTCGCCCTTACCCGAGGGTAAACGAACAAGCTGGGCGGAAGATTGATACGCAAAAAGGAGCCCGGAAAGTAGCAAAAGAACAAGCGAAAACGACCATTCTGGTGCGAAGCGCGGGCGGAGTGTGGAGACTAGGCGGAACATTCGGTCATCGGAGCAGTTGGATAGCCTAGCATGCGCTCAAGGTTGTGTGTAGGTGCCCACGATTGTGAGCCAAAGGATTGTCGGTGAAGCTGGAATGTGAGACGCTTCCCAGCGTTTCGCGTCTAAGCGGGCTAGAACGGGGTGGGCCCAGGCGAGGGGTTGCCTATCGCCAAAGGCGCTTCTGAATTTTGATCTGCAAATTGAAGGAGACTGGAATGAACGCGACCAAGTTCGCTGGGCGGAGACTCTGCGTGTGGATGATGGCGCTGGCTTTTGCGCTGGGCTTGTTTGGGACGACGAGCTTGTTTGCTACCCAGGAACAGAAGGAAGAGAAAAAGGAAGAAAAGAAAGACGACAAGGACAAAAAGGACGAGAAAAAGCCGACGCTGCCTCTGAAGAGCGACCGCAAGGTTGAGTTCACCACCGATGAAGGAACGTGGCTTTCGCTCGACGTCTCTCCCGACGGCAAGACGATCGTCTTCGAATTGCTTGGCGATATTTACACGCTCCCGATTGAAGGCGGACAAGCGAAGCTGATCTCCGGCGGAATGGCGTTTGACAGCCAGCCGAGATTTTCTCCCGATGGAAAGTGGATCGCGTTTCTCTCTGATCGCGAAGGCAGCGACAACATCTGGATCATGAAACCGGACGGTAGCGACCCGAAGCAGGTTTCGAAAGATCCGGGGAGCGATTTTGTTTCGCCTTCGTGGGCGCCGGATGGGAAATATATTTTTGTTTCTAAAGCCGGTTTCGGAATCACGGCATACGAAATCTGGATGTACCACGTGGATGGTGGCTCTGGCATTCAAATTACAAAGTCAAAGCCAACGCCGTTCATTCAGCGCCGCGACCGACCAAATGATGTGGGCGTAGTGGCCTCTGCGGACGGCAAGTATCTCTATTATGCCGAGCGGCACGGACCGTTTTCTTACAACGCGATGCTGCCGCAATGGGAGATCAAGCGAAAGGATCGCAAAACGGGAGATGAGGATTCCATTCTCCAACAAGATGCAAGTGCGTTCCGGCCGCTCGTCTCGCCTGATGGCAAAATCCTCCTTTACATTTCGCGCTATGAGACCGAAACGGGCCTTCGCATGCGGAATCTGGAAACGGGCGAAGACCGCTGGGTGCGCTATCCGATTACGCGTGACGATCAGGAATCGCGGTTCACGCGAGATGTCTTCCCTGGCTATGGGTTTCTCCCCGGTGCGAAAGAAATCGTCTACAACCAGGATGGAAAAATTCGTCGTTTGAATTTGGAAACGGGCGCGGAGAGTGTGATTCCGTTTACCGCACAGGTTTCTCAGGAGCTCGGACCGAAACTGGATTTTCCCCAAAAGGTGGAGCAAGGGCCGGTGAAAGTGCGCCTGATTCAGGATGCGATTGAATCGCCGGATGGAAAGAAGCTCGCGTTTTCTGCGATGACGCACCTTTACGTGCTGGATATGCCGAATGGCAAGCCAGTGCAGCTTACCAGCGGAGCCATGCGCGCATATCAGCCTGCGTGGTCTCCCGACGGAAAGTGGATTGCATACGTAAGCTGGACGTCGGAGGGCGGTCAGCTTTGGAAGATCCCAGCCTCCGGTGGAACGCCGCAACAACTTTCAAAGTCGCTTGGCGTGTATAGCAATCCAGCGTGGTCGCCGGACGGAACGCGAATCGCACTGCTTCGCGGCAATGCCTATGACCGCGAAAACAGCGCGTTCGATGGCGGTCAGACAGGCAATGCGGACTTGATCTGGATTTCTGCCGATGGTGGTGACAGTAACTTGATCTTGCCGGCGCGCGGTGCTGGCGCCCCTCGCTTTACGCATGAAAAAGATCGCATTTATGTTTACACGCCTGGTGGACTTGTATCACTTCGATTTGACGGTACGGACCGACGGACGCACCTGCAAGTCAAAGGGCAGGGAATTTACTTCGCGGAGGAACCAGTGCCTGCGGATGACCTCGCACCCAGTCCAGATGGCCAATGGGTGCTCGCCCATGTTCAGAACCAGCTCTATCTCGTCGCAATGCCGCCCGTTGGTGGGGACGCGCCCACGATCAACGTTGGCGGGCCCGCGGTACCGGTGAAGCGCTTGACCGACATCGGCGCAGACTATTTCGCATGGGCAGATGACGGGAAAACGATCACTTGGGCGGTTGGAGCAAGCTACTTCCGCCAACCGGTGAGTTCTATTTCTTTCGAACCTCCCAAGGAGGAAAAGAAAGAAGGCGAGAAGAAAGACGAAGAGAAAAAAGACAGCGAAAAGAAAGACGCTAAAGACGCCGACAAAAAAGACTCCGATAAGAAAGATGACAAAAAGGAAGAAAAGAAACCGCAAAAATTCAAGGAACAAGAAAAAGATGTCACAGAGATCGCCGTTAACCTGGAAGTTCCGCGTAAAACGCCCAAGGGCACGATCGTTCTTCGCGGCGCTACCGTCGTAACGATGAAGGGCGATGAAGTCCTCAAGAACGCCGATATCCTCATCGAAGACAATCGCATCAAGAGCGTCGGCGCGCGCGGTAGCGTGCCGGCAGGCGCGAAAGTATTTGACGTTTCTGGAAAAACGATCACACCAGGCTTCATTGACACCCATGCCCACTGGACAGAAATTCGCCGAGGAATCCTCGACACACAAAACTGGGCGTTCCTTTCCAATCTTGCATATGGCGTGACAGCGGGTCTCGACGTGCAGACCGGTACTAACGATATGTTTGCGTATCAAGACCTGGTAGACAGCGGCGATATCATCGGCCTGCGCGCGTTCTCCACGGGCCCAGGCGTTTTTTCCGATAACAACTTCCAATCCATGGAAGAAGTGAAGGGCGTGTTGACGAAATATCAGAAGTACTACGGCACGCACAACATCAAGAGCTATATCGTCGGAAACCGCAAACAGCGCCAGTTCATGGTCCAGGCTTCCAAGGAGCTGGAAATGATGCCGACTACGGAAGGCGGGCTGGACCTGAAGCTCGATTTGACGCACGTGATTGACGGCTTCCACGGGAACGAGCACACACTGCCGATTACACCTCTTTACAAAGATGTGTTAGGCATCTTCGCGAAGTCAGGAATCGCGGAAACTCCAACGCTCATCGTGAATTACGGCGGCCCATTTGGCGAAGACTACTGGTATGAGTTCAGCGAAGTGCATGACAATGCGAAACTGAATCACTTTGTTCCGCACCATGTTCTCGACGAGCGAACCAAACGGCGCCCAGCATGGTTCCGCAAGGATGAATACGCCTTCCCGAAACTCGCTGCGCAAATGACGAAGCTTTCTCGCGAAGGTGGACTTGTCGGTATTGGCAGCCACGGCCAGTTACAGGGTCTTGGTTATCACTGGGAGATGTGGCTTCTGGCCAGCGGCGGAATGACGCCGCTCGAAGTATTGCGGTGCGCGACGCTCAACGGATCTAAAATCGTCGGTCGTCCACAGGAACTTGGCTCAATCGAGACAGGAAAACTTGCGGACTTGGTCATTTTTGATAAAAATCCGCTCGACGACATCCACAACACGAACACGATTCACTGGGTCATGAAGAACGGGGAGTTGTTCGAAGGCGACACGCTCAACCAAGTCTGGCCAGAACAGAAGAAGCTCGAGCCGCTCTGGTTCTGGAATAACTATGACGTGCCAAAGTCTGGCGACCCACTAAGCTACGGCAAAACTGTTCTGCCGTAACCATCATTTCAATTCGATGTGAAAGAGCGAACTCGATCAGGCTTCGCTCTTTTCTTTTGCGAGTGCTTTTGCCTGCATTTCGCGGTACCAGTCAAGCGTTTTGCCCAGACCTTCCTCGAAGGAAACGGCTGGCTCGTATTTCAGAAGCTCTCGCGCCTGGGAAATATCCGCCTGTGAATCGCGAATATCGCCATCGCGCGCAGGTTCATATCTGGCTTCTAGTTTCGTTCCGCTTAGCTTGGCAAGATGTGTCAACGTTTGGTTCAGCGTTACACGCTGGCCCGTTCCGATGTTGAAAATCTTGCCTGAAATTCTCGGCGCTTCACAGGCGAGAAGATTTGCCGCAACTGCATTGTCCACATAAACGAAATCGCGCGACTGTTCGCCGTCTCCAAAGACGACGGGTGGCGTTCCTTCCAGAAAGGAGGCGCAGAATTTCGCAAGCACACCAGAGTAAGGCGAACTCGCATCCTGCCGCGGGCCAAAAATGTTGAAGTATCGCAGGCAAACGTTTTCCAGACCGTATACGCGCCCAAATGTCCGCGCGTAGAGTTCACCGGCACATTTAGATACCGCGTAGGGCGAAATAGGTTCGTGCTGCATGGTTTCGACTTTTGGTAAAGAAGGATTTTCGCCGTAAACGGAACAGGAAGTTGCAAACACGACGCGTTTCACTTTCGCGTCGCGAGCTGCTACCAAAACATTCAGCGTTCCTTCCACGTTCACTTTGTTGTTTTCCAAAGGATCTTTCACGGATCGCGGGACGGACGCGCGGGCAGCGAGGTGCAGAACGTAATCCGCTTCGTGCATAGCTTTTCGCACGGTTTCGAGGTCGGTGATACTTCCCTTGATGAAGGAAATCTTGTTCCGAACTTCAGCCAGGTTCTCTTCCTTGCCCGTGGAAAGATCGTCCAGAACGACGACGCTTTCGCCGCGGCGAACCAGTTCTTCAACTGTGTTCGAACCGATAAAACCTGCGCCTCCCGTCACAACATAGCGCATTAAGAACGCTCCCCTTCAAATTGGATATGCATGGTTGGCGGGTCGTACCTATTTCGTTCCCAACTCCTCTGCCGTCGCCAATCTTGCCTTTGGTTTTGATACTCTGTTGTTTCGAAACGAATACGAGCTGCGAATTTGCGGCGCGTAGATTCAAATTGTACGACGAAAAATACGCTGTCAACCTCTTGCCGAAAGCAGGCGTTTCAAAGAAAACATGAGCGGCAAAATTTCACTTGTCCTTGCAATTGTTGCAACAATTCTGTTTGCGGGAGCCGGTTTCCTGTGGCTGCATTTTCGAAGCGGCAGCTCGCAACCGGTTGTGGCATTTACGCCGATTACACACGCAACCGAATCTCCAAGCGAAGCCCCGGAGAGCAAGGAGGCAAAACCGACTTCTTCGTCTCCATCAGCGGAAACGCCGACAAAAAAAGCTCCAGTGGAACCTGTGTTTAGTCCAAAAGCAGGAGAAGTTTTGCAATTTTCGGCAAGTTTAGCCAAGGTCAGCGACGTCGCCAGTTTGCGCCTGGAGGTCGTGGATCAAAAAGAAATGAATGGAAAGCCAGCTTGGCATTTTCAGGCGACAGCAAAAACACAAAACGCCATGCGCTTGATTTTTGATCTGGATGATCGGTTTGACTCTTTCAGCGAACCAACTTCGTTTACGGGAATTCAATACGAAATGCACTTAAGTGAGCGTGGTCAGAAGGTGCAATCCGTTCAGCGCCTCACTCCTAGCGGCAAGGAGCCTTCCGCGCACGGTACTTCTTCCGTCGTGGTTTTGCCCGGCACCCGCGATCCCTTGGGGATGATGCAGTATTTGCGATCGGTCAATTGGAATCAGACGCGCGAAGTCAAAAGCCCAGTCTTCGACGGACGTAAAATGTATGATGTCCGAGCCAAGCTGATTGGGACTTCACAGGTAGTAGTGCCTGCGGGGCGTTATACCGCTGCCACAATCGAGATTCACGTTTTCGATGGCAACGTGGAAATGAAAGACGCCCATTTCAAACTCTACCTGGCTAATGATCCTACGCGTACCCCAGTTTTGTTACTGGCTACTTTGCCGTTTGCAGAAGCGCGCGTGGAACTGCAGGAAAAAAGCGAGTAACTCGCTAACTCCGTTTGCAGCCAATTCAAAATATCAAGCTAACAAAGGACAATGCGGTCGCGATTGCGCGTAACGCGTCGCGTTGCGTTGCGCGTGTCCACGATCAGTTTTGCTCCGTCCACGATGGCGTTGTAATCGTAATTGGAGTGATCTGTTGAAATCACTACACAGTCGTATGCACCCAAGGTTTGCGCGGAAAGTGGAACTGACTTCATCCCCTCGTAGTTGTAGTGGCGCAAACGCGGCATTTGCGCGAAATAGGGATCGTTGTAGTCCAGGTTTGCGCCACGCTCTTTTAGCAATTGCATGATTTTCAGCGTGGGCGATTCGCGGAGGTCATCCACGTCTTTCTTGTAAGCGACACCAAGCACAAGTATTTTCGAGCTATTGATGCTTTTCTTTTGTTTGTTCAAAGCGGTCGCGATCGCTTCCACCACGTGATAAGGCATTGCCGTATTGATTTCTCCCGCAAGTTCGATAAAGCGAGTCGCAAAGTCATATTCGCGCGCCTTCCAGGAAAGATAAAACGGATCGACCGGAATGCAGTGCCCGCCGAGTCCCGGCCCGGGATAGAACGGCATAAAACCAAACGGCTTCGACGACGCGGCGTCAATCACTTCCCAAATATCAATGTTCATGCGAAGGCTCAGAAGCTTAAGCTCGTTCACCAGCGCAATGTTCACACAGCGAAAAATGTTTTCAAGCAGTTTGGCCATTTCTGCAGCGCGCGTTGAGCTAACTGGAACGACCTTGGCAACCACTTGGGCATATAGCGCTTGCGCAGCGCGGCCGCTCGGAGGATTCAAGCCGCCGACAACCTTGGGAATTTGTGCGAGTCCAAATTGCTTGTTACCTGGATCTTCGCGCTCGGGAGAAAACGCCAGAAAGAAATCGCAGGGAATGTCCTCGCTGGCCGGACCGGATGCGATTGGGCAGCGCATGCCGTTCGCTTCCAGAATTGGAAGCACAAGTTCCTCTGTTGTGCCTGGATAAGTGGTTGATTCCAGCACTACGAGCTGCCCTTTTTGAAGATTCGGCGCAATCGACTCCGCTGTCTGCTGGACGTAGGAAAGATCCGGTTCCCGCCGCTCGTCTAGCGGCGTGGGCACGCAAATGAGGATCGCGTCCACTTCCTTCAGCTTTGCGAAATCGGTCGTTGCCGAGAAATGCTTCGAGTTCACGTACTGCTGAATCTTTGTTTGCGGAATGTGATCTATGTACGATCGTCCCGCATTAAGCATGGTGATCTTCGCGGGGTCCGTATCAAACCCCGTCACTTTGTGGCCCGCCTCCGCAAACCGCAGCGCCAGAGGCAACCCCACATATCCGCATCCGATGATGCCTACCTTTAACTGCGCACCTTTGAAGAACTCCGGCTTCCGATCAACTGGCATATAGACCGATCCGCTCCTTTAGATGACCACAAATAACTGGCACATCGAAATTACTGCGAAATTAAAATGGTAACATGCAGGTGGAAGGCAAAGTTTGGCCGAGTTCGCTACAATGCGCGAAAGTCACACTGGACCCTATTTAGTTAACTCCCTTGTTTTCTTAAAGAAGGAGTTTCCAGAATGAGTCTTGCCATCGTATCGATTGTTATTCTCATTGGTCTCTGCGCGGGCATCATGGTGGGACTTCTTGGCATTGGAGGAGGCATCGTCCTCGTCCCCGCGCTTGTGTATTTGTTGCATATGGACCAGCACATGGCTCAAGGAACCTCGCTTTTTGTATTGTTGCCCCCAATTGGCTTAGGAGCTCTGCTCGAATACCGCAAGAAAGGTGACGTTGATTTTCGCGCGGGGATTCTTTGCGCTGTTGGAATGCTGGTTGGAGGCTATCTTGGTGGGCGCATAGCGGTTCCCATGTCTTCCGATCACCTCAAGGAATTGTTTGGTGCATTCCTGATGCTTTCCGCTCTGCTCCTATGGAGTAAGGCTTCGAAGAAGCCGGTTCCAGCTCAACCGGCAACGTTTGAGGGCGGAAGCTGATGAGCAAAACGATTGGTTTTCTGCTCGCGGGCGTTGCTGGAGGTGTTTTGTCGGGACTATTTGGCATTGGAGGCGGAACCGTTCTGATCCCTATTTTTGGTTTGTTACTCGCATTCGATCAGCATAAGGCGCAAGGCACGAGTCTCGTGGCCTTGATTCCACCAACAGGTCTTCTCGCTGTGATTGCATATGCCAAAAGTGGATACGTCTCATGGCTTGCTGGAATACTTTTGGTTCCAGGGCTTTTCGTTGGCGGAATTATCGGAGCAAAAATCGCAAAGCGCATGGAGCCTCGCCGCATGAGGCAAGTCTTCGCCGTGCTCATGTTCTTGCTGGGAGCTTGGGAAGCGATGGGGGCATTCAGGCACTAAATCATGGTCGACCTTCACTGTCACATTTTGCCTGGGCTGGATGATGGAGCAAAAACAATTGAGGAATCACTCGCCATGGCAGAAAGTGCCATCGGAGACGGCATTACGCATGTCGTGGCCACGCCACATGCCAGTAGCGAATATGCGTTTGACTACACACGTGTCTGTGCTGCTCGCGACGAACTCCGAGCGAAGATCGGCAATCGTCTGCAACTTGCGACCGGCTGCGATTTTCATCTGAATCCGGAGAACCTGGCCGAACTCAAGAAATCCCCGGCACAATTTTGCATAAATCAAAAGGATTACCTCCTTGTAGAGTTCAACGAATTCTCGATCCCTCCCGCGATTGATCAAATGATTCATCATCTTCAGCTTGCCGGCTTGCGCCCCATCGTTACTCACCCGGAGCGCAATGGAATCTTGCGCGCAAAGCCTGCCCGGCTTGCCCAATGGGTACGTGTGGGGTGCTATGCACAGGTCACCGCAGGATCATTACTGGGAGCTTTCGGACCAGGGGCAAAGAGTGATTCGATTTCCTGGATCGCTCAGGGACTTGTTCATTTCGTAGCAAGCGACGCGCACAATATGAAATCACGCCCACTTGAGCTCAGATCCGCCTTCGAGTTCGTTGCCTCACAATTTGATGAAGAAACTGCGGAAGCGCTTTTTGTGGATAACCCGCTGGCCGCTTTCGAAGGCCGCCCTCTTCCTTATATGCCCGAGCTTGTTGAGGAATCGCAGCGGAAGCCACGCAAGCGTTTCTTTTTTTTCTAGGAGAGAAGCTTCAACTCTGTGGTTGTGCGCGGAGATTTTGGCGGCCGTGGACCGCGAAATCCCAACCCGCTCAAAAGTGCCGAACCTGTCGCCCAGCCGATCGCTACAATCATCGCCAACAATCCGGCATAGGGCACTAACTCGAGAGCAGTAAGTATTGCTACTCCTGCCGCGAGAGATGCCAACAATAGGCCTGGGAACAACCGATCACCCATGGCATATGTAATTCCTGCAATTCCGATTCCCAGAATCGCCAGAAAAATGACGGAAAAAATTCCAGCAACCAGATCGGAGGCATGCATGTATTCGTCAAGAGCGTCGAGTCCGTACGAATACGATGCAACAAAGACTATCCCCACAACAGACGTCAAAAACCAACGGCGAGAGGCTTTCGCCACGCTCCGTACCGCCCTCGGCCGCAAGAGCAAAGTAGGCAGAAGCGCGCACACCACGTTGAATCCAAGAAGGCCTGCGATTCCTCGCCAGCCAAAACTGCGCTGTCCGGGCAGATGAACCCAGGGAAATGCGACGTGCCCTTCTTTCTCTGATGCGGCTGCAGATGCCGTGCAAATCTGGCCCCCGATGACCACGATGTCGTGATTTGCTTCGGCTCCATTTTCAACCCGCACCGCTCCGCCAACCGCGACAATGTCTCCACGCGCCTTACCGTAAACTGTCACGCTGCCCCAAATCGCCACAATATCCCCATGTAGTTCGCCTTTAACGACCACATCGCAAAAAATACAGGTTATAGAGCCTTCATGCAGCCCTTGTTCAACCGTGGCGGAGTGAAAATAAACCGTCTTATCTTCCGCGGCCGCTAGCGCTGTCAGCGCGAGAAAAAGTAGCACGAACGCGAAGAATCTCGCGACGCACCCCAGTCGCGCGCCTGCATCTTCTGGCTCATCCCCGTTCTGGTTTCCGACGAACAATGCGATTATTCCTGATTCGATGGCTTTAATGGCAGACCTGCCCATACATTAAACAGGCCCAAAACTTCTCTTACTACATCCAAGGCATCGTGAGTCGATCGCCACCAGTGCGATGAATCAAACGAATCTGTTGTTGCTGCGCGAACAATCAATCGCCCTCTTCCGCTTTCCAACTTGTCCCACAGTGCGTGAACGCGCCTCGTATGAGCCTTGGATGTGACAATGATTACCACCGTTCCGTTCTTGCTCTCCAGCCCTTTCCCAATTACCTTCATTTCATCCGCAGTGTTCACAATTGTCGGGGTGAGAATCCGAATCGCCTTCTCAGGGACGCCTTCGTGTATCAACACGCGCTTGCTGTATTCCTCCTCTCCATCAAAGGCAACACCCAATCCATCCATCCTCTGTTTGGGTTGTGTCGGCTGGGTGATCCAAACTTCGGATGCGTATCCCGCACGATAAATCTCCGCTGCCTGCACCGCTCTTTCCGGCATTCCACCGGAAAGCACGGCGATTGCTGCGCTCTTTTCGAGATTGTCTTCCCTGACTAGCCAGTTTCCCACGCGAAAGAAAACTACAATGCCCAGGCAAATCAGAAGAACCGCGGCCACAAATAAGGCCCGCCCTTTCCCGCGCTGGTCTTTTGTCGGTCTTTGGTACGGCATTTTAGGCCTGCGCATCGTAGCCCGCGTTTCGCGGGTGGTCAATCTTAAGCGCGAACGATAAACTGCTAACAGAAACTCTTGGAGGTTTCATGCGGGCGGTAGTCACCGGAGCAGCGGGCTTTCTTGGTTCACATCTTTGCGACCGTCTTCTCGCGGAAGGATGGGAAGTGCTCGGGCTCGATAACCTCATCACAGGAGCAGCCGAAAATCTTCGACACCTCGAAGGCAACGGCAAATTTAAGTTTCAAAATGCGGACGTCAGCGAAACGCTTCAGGTCGAGGGCCCGGTTGGATACGTTTTCCATTTTGCATCACCAGCCAGCCCGCCGGATTACCTCAAGCACCCTATCGAAACAATGAAAGTCGGATCGGCCGGAACCATCAACGCCCTCGAATTGGCTCGCGAAAAAGGCGCCAAATTCTTTCTTTCTTCAACTAGCGAGTGCTATGGAGACCCAGAGGTTTCTCCTCAACCCGAAGAGTACTGGGGCAATGTGAATCCCGTTGGCCCTCGGAGCGTCTACGACGAGGCGAAGCGCTTTTCGGAAGCCCTCACAATGGGCTATCACCGGCACTATGGTTTGGATACGCATATCGTGCGCATCTTTAATACGTATGGCCCACGCATGAGACTTAACGACGGTCGCGCCCTTCCCAACTTTGTGTATCAGGCTCTTAGCGGACATCCAATTACGATTTATGGCGATGGAAAGCAGACGCGCAGTTTCTGTTACGTTTCAGACTTGATCGAAGGAATCTATCGTCTGGCACTTTCCAATGAACATTTGCCAGTCAATGTTGGAAACCCTTCCGAAATCACAATTCTGGAGTTTGCCGAGCGTATTCGTTCCCATTTTCCTAATGCCCCCGCGCTGGCCTTTGAACCGCTGCCGCAGGATGATCCTAAGCGTCGTTGCCCGGACATTTCCAAGGCGAAGCGTCTGTTGAATTGGGAGCCGAAGATTAATCTGGAAGAAGGGTTACGCCACACTATCGCGTACTTCAAGGAAGCTTACGCGAAGAGCATCGCAAAGTAATCTCAGACGCGGCCAAATGAGTGATATTCGAACCCAAGATCTGCCATTTTCTGGGGTGAAAATAAATTTCTGCCGTCTACAACCAATTTTCTCGCCATTAACTTGCCGGCGCGTTCCCAATCCAGATTCTTGAAAACGCGCCATTCGGTGCAAACAAGTGCCGCATGTGCATCTTTGAGCGTTTCGTATGGATCGGAATGAAAAGTTACTCCTGGCAAGACCTTTCGGGCCTTTTCAACTGCTTCCGGGTCGGTCGCATGAATCTGCGCGCCTTCCTCAAGTAGCCTGCGAATCACGTCAATTGCGGGAGCAAACCGAATGTCATCCGTGTTCGCCTTAAATGCCAATCCGAGCACGGCGAGACGTTTCCCTTTAACAACCCACAGCGCCTTATTCACTTTTTCCAGGAAGCGCTCAATCCGCTCTTTGTTTACGTTCTCCGCCGCCTTCAATATCTCAAAATCTATTCCAACCGAAGCGCTTAGCTGGATAAATGCTTGGATGTCCTTCGGAAAACAAAATCCGCCGAAGCCGAGGCCTGCCTTCAGAAACTGTCCTCCGATCCGAGGGTCGAGGCCCATTGCGTGGGTTACTTGCTCCACATTTCCATCCAGTTTTTCGCAGAGGTCGGCAATCACATTCGCATAGCTGATTTTCAGTGCCAGGAACGAATTGGAAGCGTGCTTGATTAACTCCGCGCTATTGATCGTCGTTACCAGAAACTCTCCTTTGGGCTCGGACGGGCAAGCATTCTTGTGCAATGGGCATTTGAATCTCTTGTCCAAGATTGGCTTATAAATTTCGCGCATCTTGTCAGACGCGGCTTCATTGTCCACGCCAACCACAATCCGATCTGGATGAAAAAAATCGTAGACCGCAGTGCCTTCACGCAGGAATTCCGGGTTGGAAACCACGCTAAACTTGATATTTCCACCGCGGGAATACGCTTCTAGCGCCCTTTTCAATTCCTGGCCGGTTCGTGCGGGAACTGTGCTTTTTTCCACTACGATTTTTGAGTTTTTTGCTTCCGCAGCTATCTGTTGTGCGACGTGGTCAATTGCGGAAAGATCCGCGCTTCCATCCTCGCGGGGCGGGGTGCCCACACAAATAAAGATCGCATCTCCGAACCTGATTGCTTCTCCTGTGTCTGTTGTATATGAGATCCGTCCTGCCTTATGCGCCGACGCCAGCACTTCATCCAGGTGTTCTTCGTAAATGGGCACTCCGCCAGCGTTCAGTTGTGCGATTCGTCCTGCATCAATGTCCGTGCACATCACTTCGTGGCCTGCTTCGGCAAGACAGGCACCTGTCACAAGGCCCACGTAGCCGCACCCTATTACCGATAAGCGCAATCCGAAATCTCCGTTGCCAAATTTGGGAAACTCAAACAGTGTATCGAACAGAGGAAAATGCGGTGAGAAATCAGTGGAAAATGTTCTTACTGAGCACGCTTGCCCATCAAAAGCCCCCGCAGTCCCAGCAAAACGAGCCTCGGCTGCCGGCGAATCACGTTCCACAGCAGCCGCGTTGATTCGTCTCGATTTATTTCTCCCAGAGATTCACGCGTGGAATCATTCAACAGATCCACTAGCTGCGAATAGTCCTTCTGCTGAAAATAGTGCAGCGCTCGCCGGATCAGCCAATGCGTTCCCAGCTCGCGCCGCAACTCGCGCAATTCCGTGCTTCGCGATTCTTCCAGTAGCGCATCCACGACTCCCTGCGCTCCGCGGAATCCGGTAACAATTCCGCCCACGGTGGACACCTTCACTTGGGCCGCTGCGTCTCCAACCAAAAACACTTCACCATTCCCGATTTTTCGCCGCACGGGTATCCATTTGCGATACACGGGAATCCGAGCGCCTTGCCATTCGAGCGCAGTCATCCCTTTTTTCTCAAGGAACTGTTCGATGCGGCGCTTCGTCTCCTGGCCGCTGCCTTCGCCGATAATTCCCAATGCGCCGCGATGCTCATTTTCAGGGATCAGCCAATAAAAATATGGCGTGTCGTCCGGCACAAACCACACACGGGTCGTATCTGGTGGACAATCTTTCGGAAGTTTAACGATTGCCTGCACCAGCGGAACAGTCTCGACCGGCGGCCATCCGGAAGTCCTCGCAACTCGGCTCGTCGCACCATCTGCGCCAATCACCTGATCTGCGTGCAGTTCTTCTTTTTGTCCGCCGCTCTCTACTTCCAGTTTCAGCGCGCGAGCATTTGGACCCAGACTCAAGAAGCGCGTGTCATAAGAAAATTTCGCGCCATGCTGCTTCGCATCAGAGGCCAAAGCAGGAATTAACTTGGCGCGTTCGATAATCAAGTCCGGTTCGCGCAATGCAATCTGCGCGGACCGGCCGTCTGTGAAAAGCTCAAACTTGCGAATTTCGTTCTTAACGCTGGCCGCCGCCGCTGCCCCAAGCAGATTCCGGAAATGGTGAGTGACAATCAGGGAACGGGGAGCAGGGTCCAGTTCCGGTTTCGAGTCCAGCACACGTACTTCACGTCCGCCACGGACCAACTTCGCGGCAGTAAAGAGCCCTGCCGCCGAGCCGCCAACAACAATGATTTCGCGATTTTCCTGACCTGCTGGAGCCGTCTGCTTGGTTTCGCCCACGCTTCAATCTTTCTAAAAATTTAGCCGCACCGCACGCGGCCTTTATCAATTCGGCTAAAGAAAAAACCCGCCCTTATCGCGCATGCGCAACAACGACGCGATTCGGGCGGCCCTCAAGTATAGCGAATCCGGCGCAGGGGGCAAAAGGAAGGGATCGTGATTCCTGCGGGCCGAAATTGCAGGACCAACAGTTTAAGAAGCTGTTGCAGATTTCTTGACTTGGCGTTCGTATGGGGCGCGCTCAAGTAACGCCACCCCGGCCATTACCGCAAGCACGACGACGACTGTCGTCACGATAGCCTGCTTCGTCGAAAGGTAACTCACCAGAATCGCGAGAGACCCAGAAATAGCCCCCACTAGGTACATCAGTAGCACAGCTCCTCGCTGTCCAAACTCTAAGTTGGCCAGCCTGTGGGCAGCGTGATCTTTTCCGGGTGTTGCAAATGGAAGTAATCCTCTCCTGCTTCTCGAAATCGTCACCAGTGTCGTATCGAAAATCGTCGCGCCCAGCACGAGCACCGGCACTATCCACTGGGAAAAATGATTTGCCTGCTCCAGGCGAAGTTTCAATCCAAGCGTAGCCATCAGAAAGCCGAGGAACATCGCCCCGCCATCGCCCATAAACATCTTCGCGGGCTTAAAATTCCAACGAAGAAATCCCGCAGCCGCCCCAAGCACCGCTGCAGCAAGCACTGAGACAAGCGTTTGCCCATTCAAATACGCCAGCGTCATAAAAAAGATGGACGCCATCGCTGCGATTCCCGCGCACAGTCCGTCCATATGGTCCAGAATGCTGAACGACGCCGTGATTCCCACGACCCAAATCACGGATAGCACGGCATCCAACACATTGCCGAGCCGCCCGCCGACCAGCGTGCCAAACACTTGCGCGTGAATTCCGCTCAACAACAGAATGCACGCCGCGAGTGGCATCCCAATGAACAATTTCACTTGGTGATGCAGCAAGCCTCGATCATCAAGGATTCCAACCGCCGCAATCAAAGTTGCCCCGGCGAGGATCCCTGCTATTTGTGCTCGCGCTTCTCCTGCAAATAGTGAGAACACGCCAAGCAGCACGCCGCCGTAGATTGCTAACCCACCGAGAAGCGGAATCGGCTGCAAATGAACTTTACGCGGACCCGGAAGGTCAACCATGCCTACGCGCAACGCAAGCGCCCGCACGGGCACTGCCAGCACCAGCGATGCGATGAGCGCTACAAAAAATGCGATTAGACTTGACGCCATCCTTCCTCGGTTTTGGTAACGCTGTAACTGGCTGGATGCATTCACCAGTTTGTATTGCCGATGCCGGGCCGCGTCGGCTCCCAAGCTTTGTTACTACCCGTATAACTCCGCCTGAACTCGGTGGCTCTCTACGCTAGCGCGGAAACGTCTCCCATTCCATCACTTTTCCGCGGCCGCCCCCCGGTTCTGCCGATGAGTAAACCCAATGTGAGCTTTAGAGTTGCGCCTATCGCTCGGTCAGCATCCGCGCAAAAATCCGCTTTACCTCATCCACGTTCTTCGTCGCAAAATACCAGTCAATCGTTCGTTTCAAGCCGTCCTTAAACTTCACCTTAGGTTCCCATCCAAGCAGTTTCTTTGCTAGGGCATTGTCAGCAACTCGGTTCAATGGCCCCGTCGGCATATCTGGTCGCAATTTGATCTCCGGTCTGTGCCCCGTCATTTCGCAGACCATCTTGACCGCGTCAATCACCTTGATACGTTCCATCGTACCCAGGTTGATTGCTGTTCCGTCGTTAATTTTTTCGCCGGCCAGAATCGTTCCTTCCACGATATCGTCAATGTATGTCCAGTTGCGAATCTGGGTTCCGTCCCCCCAAACCTCGAATGGGGATTGCTTGATGAACGCTCGTGCAATCATGGCAATCACTGCGTGATTCTCCACGCCCCGCGGCCCATAGACCGTGAAATACCTGCACGATGCCGCGCCGATCCCATGTTCCTTGTGATAGGCGCTCAGCGTGAATTCCGCCATCAATTTCGCCCAGCCGTACGTGTTGTCCGCGTCGTTGGGCCCCTTGGTCAGATCTTCAGTAAGGAACAATTCTTTGTTTACATCCGACTGCATGAAGTTCGGATAGACACAGCCCGAAGAAGCGAAAACGATTTTCTTGGCTTTCGCGCGCATTGCTTCCCAGAAAATAATTCCATCTAGAAAGAAATTCGAAGCCGGTCCGGCTTGATGCAAATCTACGTAACCCCGCCCGCCGTGGTCAGCCGCGAGATGAAAAACAGTGTCCACGCCCTGCATCGCAGAACGCGTCACGCCAGGTTCCCGTAAATCTGCTTTTACAAACTCTACCTGTCCCTTCGCCATCGGTTCTTTCAGATTGTCCAGATGGCCGCTCGTCAAATCGTCCACCACGCGCACTTTCGCTCCGCGCGCCAAGAGTTGATCGGTCAGCGTCGAGCCGATAAACGACGCACCGCCTGTCACCAGCACCAGTTTTCCAGTCCAAAATGTTTCTGCAGGCTTCACGCTTTCTCGAGCCTCCTCAGTTTTTTTTCTCCAGCGACTACTCGACCAACAATTTCAACAAATTTTTGCAATTCAAAAACTCTATCATAGCCGCGCGCTGCTTCCTTGGCCGCCGTGCCCATCTGTTTCACACGGTTGCCGTCCGCAACAAGTGCTCGCATAGCAGTGACAAGTTCCGCCGGCCTGTCCGGATCTGTCGCAATTCCAAATCCCTGCCTCAGCCCGAAGCTCGCCACGTCCGTTTCCATCGGTGCCACAGCCACAATTGGCTTTCCGGCCGCAAGAATTCCATACATTTTGCTTGGTACAACAACTCCTTCCAGCCCTCTTTTTACCGTGATCAGATGTGCGTCTGCCGCCGCAAGTACCGATGGGATCTTGCTCCCTGGGAAAAAAGGTAAGAACTTCACATTGGCAATTCCCGCTGCCTCTTCTGCCAACGCATCTCGCTGCGCACCTTCGCCAACAAAAATAAATCCCACACCATCTTGCGCTAATTCCTTTGCGGCTTCCAACACTGTCCCCCACGCCCCATAGAATCCAATGTTTCCGGCATGAAGCAGCACAAACCGAAACTCACCTCGAATCTTCCGTACCACGTCAATGTCCACAGTTGGCATCGCGCCGTCCGCAGATATTTCTGTTCCGTCTCTTATAATTTCAATTTTTGCAGCATTGATCTTTTTGGCCAGGATGCGGTTCTTCATGTCTTCTCCCAGCACAATTACGCAATTTGCGCGCCGCAGTGCCCACCGGTGCAACTTCTCCCAAACGCGGGCAAGCAGTCCGGGCTCAACAATGGATCCACCTACAGCCATGTCCGGATACATGTCGCGGATGTTGTAGAGGTAAGACTTACCTTTGAGCATTGCCACGAATGCGCCAACGATTCCCTCAAAGGGTGGATCCGTCATTGCCAGGACGACGTCGCAATGGATGAATAGTGATCGCGGAACTGCAAAAAGCACGTAACTCAAGTAATTGATCACCCGCTTCTTCATGTTGAATCGGGGGAACGCGCTCGACCCAACGCGAATGATTCGAATTTTGCCTTTTGTCTCCCCTTGCCAAAGCCGCCAGCTTCGGCGTTCCGTCGGATCGTACGAGGGCCGTCCACAAACGATTGTCACTTCGTGCTCTTTGGAAAGCGCATCCACTACCGTCTGTGCCATCTTTGCTGTTGCGGAAGTATCGGGAGGGAAGTAAAGGTTCAGCAGAAGTATTTTCATGCTGCGGCTACTTCGCGGCGGATTTTGCGCACGTCGCTCACGATTTTGTGATCAGAAAATCGCCCAGCACTAGAGCATCCATCTGCGTTCGTAGAAAACAATCAATTGCTTCCTGCGGCTTGCAGACAATCGGCTCGTTGTCATTGAAAGAAGTGTTCAGCACCACTGGCACTCCAGTTTGGCGTTCCACTTCTTTGATTAATTTCCAATAGCGTGGATTTGCCGTCTTCGTCACAGTTTGGAGCCTGCCCGTACCATCTACGTGAGTCGGCGCAGGAATCTTGTCTCGCTTGTCGGGCTTTACCGCGAAGGCCATCGTCATAAACGGCGATGGATGCGATTTCTCAAACCAATCACCGCTCGCTTCCGCCAAAATCGATGGCGCAAACGGCCGAAAAATTTCGCGATGTTTGATACGCCGGTTCAAAACTTCTTTCATCTCTGGCCGCCGGGGGTCGGCCACGATACTGCGGTTTCCCAGCGCTCGCGGACCCCATTCCGCGCGTCCTTGAAACCAACCGAGGATTTTTCCTTCACCGATAATCTTCGCAGTTTGCTCCAGAAGTTTTTGTTCCTCTGGTTGTGCAACCATATGCCCATTGCCAGCCAGCTTCGCCGCGTCAATCGCCTGCCGTGTCTCCGCAACCGTGAATCCCGGCCCCCAGTAGGCATGCTCCATCACAAACGATCTTGGATTTCCCAAGACCTGATGCCAAACATATTGCGCCGCTCCAACGGCCAAACCCGCATCGCCCGCTGCCGGGTGCACATAAACATTTTCAAACGGCGTCTCACCAGGGATTTTCCCGTTTGCTACACAATTGAACGCCACTCCGCCCGCCAGACAGACAGATTTCATTTTCGTCGTTCCGGCTAAATGCCGCAGCATGCCTAAATAAACCTCTTCAAGTCGCGCTTGAAGAGACGCCGCAAGATTCTTATGGCGCTGTTCGATAGGGTCATCTGGATTGCGCACCGGGCCCAACAACCCCGCCAACTCTTCCGAGAATAGCTTTCCAAGCACGGGTGTCTTGTCGGCCTCCGCCCAGCTCATCTCTGGGCCAGTTCTATGATGCGTAAAATAGTTCAGGTTAAGCGCGAATCCTGCTCCATTTGTTTTAACAATCTCTCGAAACTCTTCCAGAAATTCGGCCTGCCCGTATGCGCCGAGCCCCATTACCTTGTATTCATCGCCAAACTTCAAAAATCCCAGATATTGCGTGATCGCGCTGTAATAGAGCCCCAGAGAATGGGGAAACGCGATGGAAGCGTGCATATTCATCCGCGGCCCGTATCCCGCACCCCACATCGAACTCGCGAAATCTCCCAAGCCATCCGCCGAAAGCAATGCCGCTTTTTCAAATGGCGAGCAATAAAACGAGCTCGCCAAATGAGCCACGTGGTGTTCCACCCGGTGAAACTTCGCTTTCAGTTTTTCTGGACCGGTGTCAAACGCGGCAGCAAGTGCTTCTCGAATGCCCGTGAATTTCGCCAGCACCTTCATCCGCTCGCGCGCAAACGAAGGCATTTGTGCCGCATAGAACAATTTCGTCAGCAATCGGGCATATGGATTTCGAGGAACTGCGACGTGGTCCACATCCGCCAGCGTTAGCCCTGCTTCTTTCAGGCAGTAGCGGATCGCGGCCGCGGGAAATCCAGCCGCGTATTTCACCCGATTGAATCGCTCTTCCTCTACGGCGGCGATCAGCTGCCCATCGCACACAATCGCAGCCGATGCGTTTCCGTGATACGCGTTAATTCCGAGAATATTCATTTCGTAAGGAATTTAGTGTACCCCAGCCGCGCGTGGCGCAAGCTGGGTCACGACGTCAAATTTCTTTTACACCATTCATTCAGGACAAAAATCGCCCATACTCTCGACCACGTTGTTTGTCCTGCAAGGAACGCTCGCCACACATTTTTTACGCCGTCTTGTTTCAGATGCCCCTGAAGCGGCGCTCCGATTTCTCCAAAACTCGCTTCTATTTTTGGTCGCAGCGCTCCACGCAGCCATTGCTCCCAGGGCAAAGTGAATGTCCGCTTCTTCTGGTCAACAATTTCAGGAGGCAGCACATCCTTCAAAGCATCCACGAGCAGTGCTTTCTGACGCCCTTTCACTCTTCGCGCCTCGTCCGGCAATGCGCACATGAATTCCACTAGCGGAGTATCCAACAACGGCACTCGTACTTCCAGTGACCGCGCCATGCTTACCGAATCCGTATCGCGCAGCAGCATATTCGCCATATAGCAGCGCATCTCCAGCCAGCTTACAGCGCCTACCGGTTCCATTCTGCGTGATTCGTCCGCCGCGCGTTGCAGCCATCCCATCCACGTTGGTTCCAGGGTTGTCCCATCCACGGCAATGCTGCTCGGACGGAATCTAGGTTCGATCAGCGCGCGCAAATCTTCTGGCACAAACATTGCTCTCGCAAAAAAATAGGCATGTGGCAGTTTGCCCGTGTCGCTCCATGCTGCTGCGCCTTTGGCCGCTGCATCCCTTGCCATGAAGTTGGCCAATACCCCTTGCACCAATTTGCGCGTAACGCGCCTCACCGCGCCTGGGAAAAGGTGCGCCATCACGGCTAGCCGCTCCAACTTCGGCACGCTCGCAAACGTGGAATATCCTGCAAACAACTCGTCTCCTCCCAACCCCGAAAGCGCCACTTTCAAACCGACTTCTCGCGCGGCCCACGAAACAAAAAAAGTGTTCACCCCGTCCGCACTCGGCTGATCCAATGCTCCGAGAACTTCATCCATTCGCGCAACGACGGCGTTCCCATCCAGCGGCACTTCCTCGTGTTGCGTTCCGCAGTGTGCGGCCACCCGCCGTGTCAATTCCGATTCGTCATATTCCGTCCCCGGAAATGCCAGGGTGAAACTCTGAATCCCGGGGTGCTCTCTCGCTGCCAGCGCCGCAATAGCCCCCGAATCGAGCCCGCTCGATAGAAAAAGCCCTACCGGAACGTCCGCTATCAAGTGTGCGCGTACTGCATCCTGCAAAAGTGCCCTTGTCTGCTGCGCCGCTCCCTTAAAATCGGTCGGCCCTTTTGGATCCTTTGCCGCGGGGCTTCTTCGCGGATCCCACCAGGGGTGCGTCCGGGGAATCTTTCTTCGATCAGGAACATACACAAGCATTCGATGTCCCGGCGGCAGGGAAAACACGCCTTCGAACATCGTCACCGGCTCGCTCACGCTTCCAAACAACAAGTAAGCAGTAAGCGCATCCTGCGACAATCCTCCATCGGCAAGTCCGCTCGCCCGCAACGCACGCACTTCCGAAGCAAACGCAAATCCCTCTGGCCCTTGCGTGTAATACAGTGGCTTGATTCCGAGTGGATCGCGGCCCAAAAAAAGTACCGGCCCGGAAGTGTAATGCTTGCGAAAGTCCGCAATCGCCAGCGCAAACATCCCGCGGATCTCGCTAAGGCAGTCTTCGCCCCACTCTTCCCAGGCGTGCACTAGAATTTCCGTGTCGGATTGCGTTTTGAACTTGTGACCGAGCCGGGATAGCCGCTCGCGCACTTCCTTGTAGTTATAAAGCTCACCGTTCATCACAACGGCTACGTCGTGCGTCTCGTTCCAAATCGGCTGCTGCCCGCCCGCTAAATCAATAATGCTCAGCCGCCGCATCCCCAGCGCCAGCCCGGGAGCCCTCCCATCGTTTACAAGAAAGCCGTCTTCATCCGGACCACGGTGGAACATGGCTCGCGCCATCGCTCGCGCTCGCGCTTCTGCATCTTTGCTTCGTGTGACGAAGGCGACGCCACAAATTCCACACACTTTATTGTTTAATTTCCGGTGCCCCAAAGAACGCGGCACCAGCGCGCGCGAAATGTGCGCGCAAATGGAAGCGGGAAATCTTCAACCTGCGATCGGAATACCATGCCAGCGCTTCCCTCATCATCAGGAAGAAAAGCGAACCGGCAACAAACGCACAGAGTACGAAAAATGATTCTCGTTCCAGCAGCAAACTCCAGTCCAGCAACTCGTCCCAGCCTGCATACGTCTTGTCCAGCAAACGCCTCAAACCGAGCCCCTGCATTGGCAGCCGCGCGATACGAACATGCGCAAACGTCTGATAGTTGTATATCGCCGGATAATTGGGGACCACGCTCGTCGCTTCCGCAAAGACCGCCGGATTCTGCAGTTCGCTTCGCGTCAGCAAATGCCCCTGCCTGTCGCGCATGATGATCCGATACGTCGGGTCTACAATCACCCATTTATCGTTGAGCAGGACTTCGGCCACAACATGCTTTGTCATTCGCTCAGGGGTAAGCAGCAAAAGTCTTCGCGCGTTCAAATCTGAACTTCGCGCCAAATTCAAGAACGCATTCGTCGCTGTCCCGCAAACCGATAGCAATTGTTTGTAATTTAGCGTTGTTTCCGGATCTCTTTGGGGCAGCGCATCAGGGTCGGCTGCAATCGCTCGCGGCGGCCCGCTCCGCATCCAGCTCAAAATCGCTTCTACCTTTTGCTGTGGTGTAGCGGAAGCGGGCACAATAGCATCCGAAAATCCTCTTAGATACTGTCGAACCGAGTATTCCCACCCAGCTGAGTACACCATGCCCGCAAGGCACAACACCAGGAGCGCGTTCGTCGTTCTCCAGACAAACTTGAACACGGTATGTTTTCCGTCTGCCAACACCTGCCCCACACTGGCGATTCTCCAACCCTTAGTGAAATTGTGCAAGCTTTCTATACAGTGCTTCCATCTGGACCACTGGCTCTTCCCAGCCGATTTTTGAAGCCGCACTCCTCGCTTCTGCCGAAATTTGGCTACGCAACGTTTTATTCTCGAGTAGTTTACTAATGGCCCGCGTCAGTTCTGACTCATCATGTCGGATAACCAGCCCTGCTTCCTTTAATAAAGGCGCTATGCCGCAGTTCTCCGTCACAATCACCGGTGTCCCTACTGCCGCCGCCTCTGCCGCAGTGTTTCCAAAGTTCTCGTTCTGCGAAGGCAAAACGAAAATATCCGCATCCCGGTACGCAGCCCATTTTTCATTGCCAAAGATTGGTCCAACAAAACTCACTCGCTCCGTGATTCGTAACTCCCTCGCCGCGCCTTTCAGGCGCGCTTCCATTCCCCGTTCATCCGGACCGGCAAAGACAAGTTGCAGCGTTCTCCCCTCCACTTGTCCGGGAAGTGAGGCAAACGCTCTCAACAACATCCCCGGGCTTTTCTTCTCGCTTAGTCTCCCCAAAAACAGCACCACCAAATCCTGATCGCTTTTTCCAATCTTTCGGCGGAAAGTGCCTCTCTCCGGCACACGTTCCGGTCGCATTACCCCGTTTCTTCTCAATTCGATTCTCTCTTTGGCGATCCCGCCTTCCGTTAGCTCGCTCGCTTCCTGATCCGATGTCGCAATCACTTTCGCTGCACCCGCCAACATTTCATTCCCATAAAGCGAGTGATAAATCCTCTTCAGCAGCACATTGCGCACAATCGGAACAAACATGCCAATCGGCTCCACAACGTACGGCAATTTTCGTTTTCTGCTTTCCTTTGCAACCGCCGGTCCGAGCAAATCGTACAGCCCGAATATGTGCACGATCTCAAACTCGCCGAGTCGCGCATTCAGAAATCTCCCAATCGCAGGGTTCCAGCTCGTCGCGCGATAACGCAGCCACGTTGGCAAATAGGTCGTTTTCACGCCGCGATCTTCGCCTTCCCAGCCGAACGGCGACCTCCGGTACTCTTTTTCTCCTTGCGTTCCAGTCATCCGCTTCTCCACTCCCCAATCCGCAGTCAGTACCGTCACGTCGTTCCCATGTTCCACAAGTCCGCGCGACAGCGCCTCCACCTTTGCTGGCGGGCCGCCAAATTCATAAAACGGAGCATAAGACTCCGTCACATTCAGGATTCGCATAACTCGCGCAGGATTTTCTTCAGCGATTTCGCGAAGACGTTGAATCGAAATCCATGTTCCACGCGTTCTTTGCCGCGCCTTCCCATTTCGCGCGCTATCTCCGGATTTGCAAGCAGCGTTTCAATCGAAGTCGCTAGTTGCACCGCGTCTCCATGCTGAACCAGGTATCCCGTCTTCCCATCTTCAATCACTTCTGGCGCACCACCGTGCGCGCCGCCTATCACGGGTTTCCCGCAAGCCATAGCTTCCAGGTAAACCAGTCCAAATCCCTCTCCCCGGCTCGGCAACGCGAAAATTTCGCAGGCCGAATAACACGCCGCCAGTTGCGCGTAGCTCAGCCCGCTCAAGAAATGTACGTGCATGTTCACTCCGCACTCTTCGGCCAAATCTTCTAGCCAATTGCGGTCGTCGCCGTCTCCCACAGCCACAAGTTGCAACTCCGGCCATCGAGTCAACAACTTTGGAAGCGCTGTAATCAGCGTGTCCATTCCTTTATACCGCTCGCTTGCTAACCATCTGCCTACAGTCAAAATCACCCGTCCTTTGGGAAATCCTTGAGGAACGCCCGTCTTCGCTGAACCCGCCACCAGCGCTTCGAATTGTGGATCAAGTGCCCATGGCAGCACGCGCATTCGCTCCGCCAAAACTCCTTGATCCGTTTTCACATGATCGGCTGTGTATTGACTTGGCGCCAGCACAAGACTTGCCTTTTGCAGAGCGCGCCGTCGCATCCTTGGTAGCGGATCCCATACCTCAACGCCATGCGTGCAAACAATTGACTTCATGCGTGGCGCTACAAATCTCAGTAGACGCGCGACAGGGGCCAGATTCGGATGCGCTGCCAGTACTAGCTTCGCCTTGCGCCGCGCAGCCTTCAGCGTCGCCATGGCAAATTGGCCTTTGGCTCGGGCGCATCCCGTAAACACGAATTCACGCCCGCTTGCCGTCATCCGGTGCAGTTCTGGAGAATCATTTAGGCTCAGCAGCCGGCACTCCATGCCGCGGCTCGCCGCAAATTCCGTCATCACCGCAGCCAAATGGCGCCCCGCGCGTTGCACGCCTCCGGGCGCATCCAATTCTGGGAAGAGTCCAATTAGCACGCGCAGAGTCTGCCTTGTACTGCCCTTCTTCGCAAGCATTTCACGCGCAGGAAAAACGAATGCATCAATCAACTACGAAGTTTTTTAGCTCTTCAAACCGGTTCACGTATACATCCGCAGGATGTGCATCCCGATCGTGCGTTCCAAATCCAAAATTCACGCAAACCGATGCCATCCCCGCATTCCGCGCTGTTTGCACATCCACTTCCGAATCGCCCACCATCGCGGCGTCTTTCGCGGAAACGCGCAGCTCGCTCAGTATCCGCTGCGCACCCTCGGGGTCTGGTTTCTTCGTCTCAAAACTGTTTCCGCCATAGATGCACCGGAAGTACTGCGCCACTCCCAGCCCTTCCAGAATTTTCACACTCACGCGTGCTGGCTTGTTCGTCAGCACGCTCATGGGCAAACTCTTCAATTCCGCGAGCGTTTCTTTCACGCCCGGATACAGTCGCGTCTCATCCAGCTTATGTTCCTCGTAGTGCACCAGAAAAAATGCCAGCGCCCGCTTCAATTCTTCTTCGGTTGGATTTCCGCCGAGAGATCTTCGTATCAGAGTCGGCGCTCCCGACCCCACATAACTTGCCACCACCTCTGTCGGCAGCGCATCACGCTTCAATTCCCGCAGCGTCGCATTCACGCTGTTCACCAGATCCATCTTCGAATCGATCAGTGTTCCATCGAGGTCGAAAACCAGCGCCTTTACCTTCAGTTCTTTTTTTGCATTCATAAAATTATTGTAATACGTGCGTCGCCAATCCCGCCGCGCTTCGCGTACACTATTAGTTTCTGTTGTTCCCAAAATTCGCACCGGAGAACCCATGGCTCAGGTCTTCCCATTCCGCGCATTTCGATTCAACCCGGACGTCGCTCCGTTTCAAAAAGTTCTTACCCAGCCGTATGACAAGATTTCTCCGGAGATGCAGCAGAAGTACTACGACTCCCACCCGCACAACCTCATCGCCGTCGAAAAAGGGAAGGAGTTCCCCGCCGATGCGCCAGGTAACAATGTCTATTCGCGCGCTGCTGCGGCCTTCAAGGATTGGGAAGCACAGAACGTCGTCGTTCAGGACCCCGCACCCTCTTTCTATGCTTACACGCAGGAATTTACCGTGCCCGGCACATCCGAGCGCCGCACTCGCCGCGGCTTTATCGGTGCTGGCAAGCTCGAAGAATATTCCGCTGGCGTGATTTTCCGCCATGAGCACACCCTGTCCGGCCCCAAGGCCGACCGCCTCGAACTGCTTCGCAACACGCGTATCCATACTGGCCAACTTTTTTTGCTCTACTCCGACCCGCAAAAGCGTGTCGACGCGATTCTCTCCGAAGTCGAAAAATCCGGTCCGCCAGCTACTGAAGTCCACGATGAATACGGCGTCACCCACCGCCTATGGGTCGTTTCCGATACGCAAAAAGTTTCCGCGATTCAGTCCGCCATGGCTGATCAAAGGCTTGTCATCGCCGACGGCCACCATCGCTACGAAACTTCGCTCAACTATCGCAATGAGCGCCGCACCGAGGCCCATTCTATCGATCCCAGCGCCGCTTATGAAAAATCAATGATGACCTTCATCAATACGCGCAGCGAAGGCCTTGTCATTCTTCCCACTCACCGCGTTGTCGCGAACGTCCACGATTTCTCCTGGGCTTCCGTCCGCCGCTATCTCGAACCATGGTTTTCTACGGAAGTCTTTGCCTTCGCCGACGACGCGCAAAAGGAGTCCGCCCGCTCCAGTTTTCTTTCGCGCCTCAAAGTTGCCGCGTCGCAGCGCGCCATCGGCGTCTATCCCGCCGCAGGGGACGGTCAGCGCGCATTCTACCTCCTGGTCCTGCGCCCGGGTGCGGACCTCACTCAGCTTCTTCCCAACGTTTCGCCTCGCCAGCGCGAACTTGATGTCGTCCTTCTTCATGAAGGCATTCTCGAACCCGCGCTCGGCATCACGCCACAGTCCGTCACTAAGGAAGCCAATCTCACCTACGAGCGCGAAGCCGCAAACGCCATCGCCGCTGTGGATTCCGGAAAAGCGCAGCTCTCTTTCTTCCTCAACGCTTGCGACGTGGAAAAAGTCGTCGAAATCGCCACCGCCGGTGAAGTCATGCCCCAAAAGTCCACCGACTTTTTTCCCAAACTCCTCAGCGGCATCACTATGTACCGTGTCTAGTTCGCAGGTGAGCGTTGGAGCGTGCATGTTCAATTGTCATTCCGAGGGCGGGTCGTGCCCGAGGAATCTGCTTTTTGCCTTGAGCCGAGAGAAAGCAATCTCGCCAAAAAACAACAAAGGCGTCCGGCATAGCCGGAACGCCTTTGTAACTCTAAACCTTGGACCCGAACCCAAATTTCTTGGCAGCCGCCAAGAAATTTACTTGAAGCTCGCCACGGCTTCCGCTTCCGTGTTGTACACATCAAACACGGTCAGCAGCTTTGTGATCTGCAGCACTTCCTGGAATTTCGATCCCAGGTGGCACAGCTTCAGCGCCGCGTTCTGCGACTTTGCACTATGATGCGCCGCCACCAGCGTGCCCAAGCCAGCGCTGTCAATAAACGTAATGTTGTCCATATTCAGCACAATCTTTTTCCGGCCTTCCGCCAGCAGGCTCTTTACCTTCTCGCGCAGCGCGTTCGATTCTTCTCCGAGCACGATGCGCCCATCCAGCGCCACCACGGATACGCCGTCCACTTCGCGATTCGTCATCTTTAAAGCCACGTTCGTTTCCTCCTCAATCTTTGGAAAGCCAATCTGGAACAGCCCGCCGGCAACCGTATCCGGAGCCACACAGCATACCAGAATTCCTGTTTTTCAATCCTTTTGTGGGCAATTTCTTGCCTCGGGCACCGCCCTTACTAAATGTAATCCGCGCAGGACATATAATATCCGCACTGATTGCAGATCAGCTTGCACCGGCGGGATTCCAGCCTCTGCGAGCACACCGGACAATATCGCAGAGCATACTCCCCCTGCAACTCGGAAGCGCTGGCCGCAGCCTGGGCCGATCCGGGCGTACCTGCCCGCAAGGCGGCCTCTTTGTCCGCTGGCCCTGCAGCCTCTTTCACTCGCTTCACGCCCTGTTCCAAGACGTTTGCCCCACGGCGCGCAGAGTTATAGCACAACCCCGCTCCCACGGGGTAGCCTCCCAACCTCATCAATAGCGTCGGCTTTGGCCTTTCCGAAGCCGGCCCGCCTTTCCAGCTGACCGGAGTAATAATCCATAGGTAACGTCCACATAGAAATAAATCAAGTATCGTCATATTCACAAGACAATTAAGTTAAGACTAGCCCTCTTGCGTGGAGGTCCCCATGTGTGCGCGCCGCCAGGCTCAATTTGGCCTGACCTCGATCATGCTGTTTCTGCTTCTTGCCATGTCCCTCGGCTCGATTCTTTTCTATTCACTTAACCACTGATTCGCCCGGCAAGCTTGCATCGGGCGCGAACGCCAAATCGCTGAAAGCCCAAAATGTTTAGGTTGCGTCTGAACCGGCCTCGCAACAGAATCTTCATCATGAAAATCTTCACTCGTTTGTCCGCCACTCTTTGCGCCCTCGCGATTCTGACTCTGGGCTGGGCCATCCTTTGCGGTTTGTGCAAAGGGTGGGAACCCTCTGCTCACGCTGCAACCGCCGATCCCGCCGCCCAAATCCACTCCCTCAAAGTCACTGTTCTCTCCACCATGCTCGTGGGCCAGCCCGCAGGTATCGGCGAATGGGGTTTTGCCGCATTGGTTGAAGCGGATGGCCATCAGGTTCTCGTTGATACCGGCTCCCATCGGGATACCGTCGCTTTGAACCTGAAAGAATTGAAGATCGATCTTTCCGCCGTTCACGAAGTCATCCTTACCCACAATCACTGGGACCATGTCGGCGGCCTACTCACCCTTCGGCGCGAATTGATGAAGAAAGATCCTGCCGCCTTGTCCGTTGTTCACGTCGGCAAAGGCATCTTCTACAGCCGTCCCGGGCCGCAAGGCGAAGGCAACGAGATGATCGCTATTCGCAAGGAATTCGAATCCACCGGCGGAAAATTTATCGAGCACGATTCTTGGTCGGAACTCTTTCCCGGCGCCTGGCTCACTGGCCCCGTTCCTCGCAAATTTCCGGAGCGCAATTACGGCCTTCCCGGCGGAGCCCTCGGCAAAGTCCAGACTCCCGAGGGACTAGTGGATGACAACGTTCCGGAAGATCAGTCCCTTGTCCTGAACGCCCCGCAGGGCCTCGTCGTCATCACGGGCTGCGGCCACGCCGGCATCATCAATATTCTTACTGACGCTGGCGGCAAATTTCAGGATCGCCCCGTGTATGGCGTCGTCGGCGGAATTCACCTCTTCACCGCCGCCGATGACCAGCTAGATTGGACCGGCGACAAAATGAAGGAGTTTCGCGTCGCCAATCTTCTAGGTGCCCACTGCACCGGAATTGAAGCTGTCTATCGCCTTCGCCAGCGTGTTGGCCTCACCCGCAAAACCGCCGTCGTCGCCACCGTCGGCTCTACCTTCTCTCTTTCCGACGGCATCGCCACAGGCCTTCTCGCCCGGTAGTGCTGTTTCTATTAGGGTTATTTATTGACAAGGTAAACAAACTATGCTATTCTATGGGTGTATAGTCGCAATTCGAACTCGAATCCCCGCCCAATCGCTTCCCATCTAGTCTGTTTTCACACTCTTGCAAACTCCTCCTCTCGCAACTCCTTTCTTTTGATATTCATGCAAATGCCCCGGGGTGGTGTGATGTTAGCCGAGTCGCAATTCGCCCCTTCCACTTCTAAGTCCTTTATTTTCCGCAGTTCCGCAAAATCGTCTCGTAACTCGTTTAGAATCCGCACTTCCAAAACACTAGACTTAAAGTCCTTTAGAATCTGCAGTTACAAGAAAATCTATACCTACTCCCCTTCCAAAGTGGTCTCGCGGTGGGGGAAACGTACATTCAAGGCTTCCGATTTCTACTTGGAAAGGAAAAAACTACTTCTGCGCGGGCTCGGGCATGACGTAGCCGGACTGTGCAGGAAGCCCGGCTCGTTCCAGCTGAATCGTTACGTGGTCAATCAAGAAGGTCTCGTGCAGTTTCTTGCGAATCGCCCCAAGAATCGTTTCGCATTCGTCCATGTGCATGTCCGGAACGCGCGCGTGGCAGCTCATCGCAAAGTGATCGCCGCCGAGCGACCAGATATGTACATCGTGTACTTCCACTATCCCTTGAACTGTCAAAATCGCGCGCGCCACTTCTTCCACCTGCACATTTTGCGGACGCCCTTCGAGCAGAATATGCGCGGAATCGCGCAAAATTCCGATACTCGACCACAACACCAGCAAACCAATCGCAAGGCCAAGCACAGGGTCAATCCATTTCAATCCCGTGTAGTGAATCGCAATCGCGCCAGCAATAATCGCAATATTCGAGAGCGCATCGCCGAAATTGTGAATCAATATGCTGCGCAGGTTCAGGTCTTTGTGGCCGCGCATCACGGCCAGCGTGATTCCGCCATTTACCGCCAAAGCCGCGATCGAAGTCCAGATCATCCAGCTTTCGACGACTTCCACGGGAGCGCGCAGCCGCTCGATGGCCTCCCATCCGAGCCACGCGGAAAGCAGCACGAGCAGCACAGCGTTCGTAAACGCCGCCAGCGTTCCCGCGCGATGGTAGCCGTACGTCTTATCGCGATCCGCAGGTCGCTCTGCCCAGCGCATTGCAATCCACGAAATGCCCAACGCGGGTACATCGGAAAGGTTGTGCACAGCGTCATTCAGCAGCGCCACGCTATGCCCCAGCAATCCGCCGAAAACCTCCGCAACTACCAATCCCAGCGTCGCCAACATCGCCCACGCCAGAACGCTCGGCTTCAGCGGCGGGTGAACATGCCCGTGCCCGCCGTGACCATGCGAATGTCCATGCGAATGCGAATGATCGTGGTCGTGCCCGTCATGAGAATGATCGTGCATCAATATCTAGTTTATGACACCAAATGGGCAAGCGCGCCAGTCCCGGCGATCCCGCAGTTTCGTAGGGGCACGATATATCGTGCCCATTTTGTGCTTCTGACTTGTCCGCAAAGACCAGCTTCCGGCCCGCAAACTACGGGTTTTGCGGCACCCGCAGGGGGCGCTGTCTTGTTAGGCAGTTTGACACTATCCGTCACCGAAGCGATTGACGCTATAGGAAACCACTGCGAGTATCGAAAGAGCTTCCCCGGTTCCCGCTTACTGGCGGGGAAGAGAACGTTTCCAGGGGCAATGCGCGAAGAAATGTCGGTCCCGGTCACAAAACTGAGCTTTTGGGGTGTCCGCGGTTCGACGCCGACGGTCGATCCCGCCACTTGGCGCTACGGCGGCAACACGCCTTGCCTCGAACTGGTCGCTCCGGACGGAACGCAATTCATTTTGGATTGCGGAACAGGCTTACGGTCCCTCGGATCCCGTTGGACCGTGCCGCAAGCTGGGCGCAATCCGGAAACCCACATTCTCGTCACGCACTATCATTGGGATCACATTCAGGGAATTCCTTTTTTTATGCCGCTTTATGCGGAAAACAACAAGTTCCACTTTTATAGTTTTCGCTCGAAATATCTTGGCCGCGACAGCTTGAAGCAGGTTTTTGAAACGCAAATGGCTATGCCCTATTTCCCGGTTGATATGTCCGCGATGAGCGCGAAGCGAAAATTTATGGAAGTGGAAGCCGGAGAAACATTCACCATCGGCGAAAATAAAGTCACCGCGCGCGATTTGAATCATCCGCAGGGCTGCCTCGGATACAGAATTGAAACGCCCGCCGGCACCATCGTTTATGCCACAGATAACGAACCGGGCGATCCGAAATTCGATTTATCGCTGCGTGAACTCGCGCAAGGTGCAGACGTCTTTATTAACGACGCGCAGTACACGCCTGAGCAGCTCGCAACGGTGCGCAAAGGTTGGGGCCATTCGACATGGCTAGAAGGCGTAAAAGTCGCACGTGACGCCGGCGCAAAAACCTTGGTGCTCTTTCATCACGATCCCGATTCCACGGACCGCATAGTGGATGGCTTGTTGCGGCAAGCGCGGGAAGAGTTCGATTCCGTTTTTGCCGCGAGCGAAGGCATGGTAATTACACTTGGCGGTCCCACCGAAAACAAAATGGAAGCGCACATGCCCGGAACGCGCACGGCGCTTCGCCGTGAAGCCCAATTTCGCGCCCGAGTGACCGGTGTCACGGAAAGCGGACAAGAGTTTGAAGAAGAAACAATCGTGCGCGATCTTTCCCTGCAGGGCGCGCTAATTTCGCTTCACCACACGCCACGCTTGCAATCAGAATTGCAAGTGACGATGGAAACCCCCGGAGAAGACGGTACGCACGCCATGAAACTCCGCGGCTATGTCGTCCGCGTCGACAACGGCGCGGAAAAAGGCCACGCTGCCGTCGGCGTCGTTTTCACCGACTAACTTTTTTGAAATTTACTTCAGTGCTTCGATTTTTGTGTTGAGATGTTCGAGAGCTGCTTCGAGCGTTTTGCGGTGATTCGGATGTTTGGCGGTTTCCAGATCCGCCAGAATGTGCTTCTTCGAGAGTTCCAGCCCCAGCCGCTCGCGATCTTTTTCCAACTGCTCCGGGGTCTTTGCCGCTTTTTCGTTTGGGGACTTTTCTTTGTTTGCTTCCACTTGGGATTCCACGTCCTTGCTTTCCCAACCGCGTGCCATACAGCCATTTTGCCACAGTGCTTCCAAAAAGCACCGAGGAAAACCGATTAAGCGTGTGCGGGTTTCAGGGTGACTCGGAGCGAGGCTCAGGCGCCGGCGGCACGCGCTTTGGGCTTTTCCGCAGCGGCGACTGAAACGCGAACAATTCGGTTCAGGGCCGAGAATGCAAGGTGCGCGCGGCGTTCGGCGAAAATGCCGTCGAAAGAGAGCGCGGCGCGATTTTGTCCCCAACCCAGTTCCATGAGCCAGGTGCCGTCTGATTCCGCCAAGTTCAGCGAATCGAATTCAGCGACAGGAATTATGAAAACAGGCTGAAGTTTTTCGTTCAGAGCCCAAATGCGATCTTTTGCGAGAAGCAGACGGATTTCAGAAGTTTCTTCGGGCGAAGAAAATTTGCCGCCGTCCAGGGAGGCGTACGCGTGCAACTGCTTTACAACTCCGGCGAGGTGAGGAGAACCGGTGACCGGAGGCAAAAGAACCGCGAGCATGAAAAAAATCAGGCCAACGGGAGCGAAGAGCCATGCGTTCCAAATTCCCAGAGGCAGAACAATCAGAGCAGCGCCGGCGATTCCAAGAAAAATGCGAAAGGCCTGCCAGAGGCGAGGGCTTGCGCGAAGTGCCAGAATCTGCGGAAACGTTTGCGAAGTGCGGAACGCGGCCGAAACCAAAACTTCCTTGGCTACGGTGGCGTTCACATGTTTTGCGTTTTGCGATGCGTTTGCGATCTTGGTCATGCCGGGCTGCGGGAGACGCGCGGGAAGCATGTTATCAGGAATTTGCGGGGATGGATGGTTTGCTTTTGGAGTAAAGGTGAAGAGTTAGGGAAGAATTTGGTACTGCGAGGCGCTATGATTCGGGCTAAGGGGGTCTGCGATGAAGATTCTCTGCGCTCTCTCACTTCTGTTTTGCTTGTCACTTTCGGCGCCGACGTTGAATTCGGGAATGCCGCACTCCGATGACGCTTCAAAGATCGTGGCGATGGAAAATTTGTGGAACCAGATGCAGCTGAATCACGACGCGGCGGCGATGGAAAAGATGCTGGACGAGGATTTTGTGCTGACGGATTACGACGGGAGTTTGCTGAACAAAAAGGAATTTCTGGATTCAATCAAAGACATGAACGTGAAATTGACGATGGAAATGTCCGAAGGGATGAAATTGCATGAGCACGGGAATACGGTTGTGATTACGGGCGCGACGAGAGAGAAGGGAACGCAGAACGGGAAGCCGTTTGCACACAACGGGCGGTTTACGGATACATGGATCAAGAAGAATGGGACGTGGCTCTGCATTGCCAGCCACCTAGGCCTGATCAGTAAGTAAAATGGCACAAGGGCGCCAAACAGGCGCGGCTTAGAGAGAGCTTAGAAACGCGACCAAGTCTGATTCTTCTTGTGACGTCAGGACAAGGCCAAAGCGCTTTTCGTAGAAATGGACGGCGTCCAGCAGAGTTTGCGCTGAGCCGTTGTGGAAGTACGGAGCACGCGCCGAGAGACCGCGCAAGATGGGGCCTTTGATTTTGCCAACGTGGTCAAACTTGCCGTCAATTAAAGCTTGGCCGAGGTCCGTAGTTGTTTTGCAGTCGTCCGTTTGTGTTGGCGGAGTTGTGGACAGATCCAATCTGCATACGGTGATGCTTGGCAAGTAAGTCAGATCCAAACCGCCCAAATTAACAGACGTGTCTGAAGGATCGGGGTCGCCGGTGCCTATATCCAAAGGCGTGGGGAAGGAATGGTTGCCGACGTTTGGCGTATCGTGACAAGTGCCACACGTTCCTACCAGCGAAGGGACTCCACCTTTGACGAGGCCACCAGTTGCCACGTCGTCGTTGATCCCAGCGACGCCTGTGATGATAATGGGTTTTGAATTGAAGATTGCTTGCCCGCGAGCGATTGCGGCTCGCGGAGAGTTAGGCGGCATCGATGCCCAAGCGTCGAAGAGATTGAAGATGGCGGGTGTGAAATTGTTATCGCCGGGAACTGCAAGTCCGCCCGGAGGCTCAAACCCCGGAACGAGAGGATCAACGCTGGAGTTGACACTGATGAAGAAAGGTTGAGTTGCAAGAGGCTGTGGTCCGCCTGTCGCCCCGTGGGCGTTCAAGGGGCCGGCATAGGTGTTGAAGACCTGCGCCGTCGAAAGCGCCATTTCGAAATTTACGATTTGCTGTTGCTCATCTGGGGTGGGCCTAGTTCCGTCTCCCTGAGCATGACCTGTTGTGGCATCCACGGACTGATGTGCCAAGTCGGAGAGCAGATTATCGAGGTTATTGGGCGCGGGGACGAAGGTGATCTTTTTAGTTCCAGTCAGCGGAGAAGATTCCCGGCCGTCAAACATGACTGCACTTAAGAAACGGAGATTAGTGGAGGGCAGTGGCCGGCGGTACTGAGAAATCACATCAGATTCGCTGCAGCCGTAGGGGTTGAAGACATTTTTGACGTAGTAGTCGGCGTTTGTTGGAACAGCAATCGCGATGCGGATCAGGCCGCGTGTTCGAAGCAGGCTGTAAGCATGCCTCCTCCCCGCCAGCGAGGAAACGCTAATGCTGTGATTGCAGTTTGATCCGTCGACGGTGCGAAAAATAGGATCCAGGCCTTCAGAGAGTTCGAATCTTGCCTGCACATGGGCGGCGGAAACAGACATGCCGTCGCTTGGTTGATGGCATGTGCCGCAGGAGCGACCGTTGCTTCCCAGACTTTGAAAAAATGGCCCTGTCAGGTCAATGCCTCCGCTGGTTGCGCTGTAAGTTTGCGAAGCGCCGCCTGGGTTAGGGAAAAACACTCCGTTGGGGATCAAGGTAAATCGGTCGCCTTTAGCGCCGATTCTTGCCCCCAGCGTAGTGACTAGTACGAGAAAAGTGACGAAACTGCCGCGTCGAAAATTAATGCGAAACCGCGAGGCCGGGGAATTCTGCATGGGAATACTCCTTCGCGGCGCTATTGCCGCAAGTTATGTTTTGCGGTCCAGGGAGATGGGCTGTAGTAAGTGCAAAGCTATGAGAGAGGTGAAACAGAGACAATGCACGAAGCATTATTTCTTGATGACCAGCAAACGCTTAGATACGATGCGACTTAAGTCATCAGATAACTGAGCTTGATCTCTAAAGGATGGTCCCAAGCAGGGAGTAGTGGGTCGTGGCGGGAAAGAATGAGCTTTCGCCAAGAGTAGTTCTGCGATTCGGCGTCTTTCAAGTGAATCTTGCAGCGCGCGAATTGTACAAACACGGGGTGCGCGTCCGGCTGCCGGGGCAGCCATTTTCAATTTTGTCGATGTTGGTCGAAAAACCGGGTGAAATCCTCACTCGCGACGAAATACGACATAAGCTGTGGGCTTCCGACACATTCGTGGATTTTGAACACAGCATGAATAGTGCGATTAAGAAGCTTCGTGCCGCGCTCGGCGACACTCCGGAAAATTCCAAATACGTCGAGACGATTCCCCGCATCGGTTACCGGTTTATTGCGCCGGTTGACGTCGTTGCGGTGACAGTGCCGATTGAAGAAGTGCCGATACCTGGGGAGCGAGCGGCTCCGCCGAACCTCGCGCAGAAAATTGGAAAACGCGAATGGATTGCGATTCTTGTCAGCTTCTTGACGATAGTTGCCGGATCGAGTGTTTATTTCAAATGGCCACGCTCGCAAGGCGCGCGTAAAACCGCAGCTGCGAGCGAAATTCGCCGGGGACCGAAGAGCAGCGACTCAAACAAACCTAGCGAGCTGGCATCGTCTCCAACATCGAGAGAAGCCCACGAGCTCTATCTCAAAGGCATGTATTTCTGGAACAAGAGAACGGGAGCCGGATTTCAAGGGGCAATCGAGTGTTTTCAGCAAGCCATAGCGAAGGATCCAAACTATGCCCAGGCGTATTCGGGCTTGGCGACCTCTTATACTTTGCTAACCGCGTACGCTTCCGCCTCGGCGAGCCTCTACATACCGCAAGCGCGCGCCGCCGTTTCGCGGTCCCTGGAGCTTGACCCAAACTCCGCGGAAGCGCATACGGCTCTCGCTTTGATTGTCCAAAACCACGATTGGGATTGGCAGGCTTCCGAAAAGGAATATCAGCGCGCCATAGAATTGGATCCCAAGTACGCAACCGCGCACCAATGGTATGCAGAGCATCTGATGTGGCTTGGACGTTTTGATGAAGCGTTAAGCGAGAGCAAGAAGGCGCGTGAACTGGATCCCCTTTCCCTTATCATTGCGTCCGATTACGGAGCGATTCTGTACTACTCCCGGCAATACGACCGCGCCATTGAACAATTCCACATTGTCCTTCAGAAGGATCCGACCTTCAATCGAGCCGACCTGATAACACTTGCCTACGTTGAAAAAGGAATGTACGGGCAAGCGCTAGGTCAGGAAGCGACGATGCGGCGTCTGTATGGCGATGGACCGGGGTACTGGATGAGGCGAGCCTACATTTACGGTCGAGCGGGCAAACAAAAGGAGGCACGACGCGAACTGGCGAAGGTAGAAAACTTTGCCCGGCATGAGCATACGGACCCGGTAGTGATGCTTTGGCCGCACTTGGGAATTGGGAACAAGGATGAGGCGCTGGCCGACCTGGAAACTGCATACACGCAACACCTGAGCATCATGGTCACATTAAAAGTAGAGCCGGCATTCGACCCGCTGCGAAGCGATCCGCGATTCCAAGATTTATTGCGGCGGGTACATCTTGCGGAGTGATTCCAGAGCATAAGACGCAGGAAGAGGCCGTCGTCGAGCGCGATGCTTGTGCCCTCTCCCACGAAGAGGGCTTTGTGCGCGGTGCCACGGCCATCCGGATGCTCTATAGCATAAAGTACTTGACAACGACAACCAGAATGCCTTAGCGTGGGGTAGCGGCGGAGAAGGTCGGAAGGACAAGACGAACATGATCAAGCGGATTGCGGCCATTATTGGCATTTTTGCGTGCACGTGTGTCGCGTGGATGATTCTAGGGACTTCGATTTTTTACCGGACGGACAATTTGGGAAGTGTGTTGTCTTCGCGAGTGGGTTCGACGTGGGGAACGGCGCAGGAACAGAAACCACCGTCGGTCAACTACTATACGGATGAAGTGAAGACAGTTGTGGTGGAAGAGGACAAGAAAAAGATCGAGAAGCAGGAGCACTACAGCCAGGCGCATTACGTGAGTCTCGATTCCAGCAACCTCACCGCGGATTTCCAGATTGATTACAGGCAAAAGGGATTGCTGTGGTTCAGCACGTATAAAGTGGCGTTTGGCGGGACGTACGCGTTCAAGAACCCTCTGGGACGAGAGGAAGTGTTTACAATCCGGCTGCCGCTTCCAGCAAAGCAGGCCGTGTATGACAACCTGGAAATCTCACTGGATGGGAAGCCTCTGAATTTGAGCTATGGCGGAACGGAAGTTTCTGCAATTGGGCGCGTGCCGGCGAACACGACTGGAAATGTAAAGGTGGGATACCGGTCGCAAGGACTGGACAACTGGAGCTATCAATTTTCAAATGGGGAAGAAGTTGCGCGGATTAACGACTTTCATCTTCTAATGAAGACGAATTTTGGCGGGTTCGATTTTCCGGAGAACACACTTTCGCCCACGGAGAAGCGGGAAACGACGCAAGGCTGGGAACTGAAGTGGGATTATCAGAATCTGGTGAGCGGATTCAACGTGGCGCTGAAGATGCCGCAGAAATTGCAGCCGGGGCCGCTGGCGGGACGGATTTCCTATTTTGCGCCGGTGTCACTGTTTTTCTTTTTCTTCCTAATCTTTATTTTGTCCACGCTGCGCGGGATTGATTTGCACCCGATGAATTATTTCTTTCTGGCGGCGGCATTCTTTGCTTTTCACTTGCTGATGGCGTACTTGTGCGATCACATATCGATTCATGCGGCGTTTTTCGTTTCGTCGCTGGTTTCGATTTTGCTGGTGGTGAGTTATCTGCGGCTTGTGGTGAATTTCCGCTTTGCAGCGGTGGATGCCGGGCTGTCGCAACTGATTTACCTGGTGCTGTTTTCGTATGCGTTTTTCTTTGAGGGATTTACGGGACTTGCCGTGACAGTCGGCGCGATCCTGACGTTGTTTGTGGTGATGCAGATGACCGGGCGGATCAAGTGGAGTGAGAAGTTTGAGAGGACGGGCGCGAGACCATTGGGGAGCCTTGCTAGTTCGTAAAAATGTTTCTTAAGGCAGAGTGGGCAGAAGGGGGCACGCTATATCGTGCCCCTAGTTCTTTGAGTGTTAATGGCCGGCGGGCTGGGCGGTTGGGGGAACGACGCCATTCAGACGGAGATACATAGCCTGAGCGCCGTAGTGATCAGCCCAGGAGCTGGTGAGAATCATGAACAGCCGGGCGCGTGTAACGGGATTGTTGCCGAAGACGATGAGGGAGTCGCCGAGGTGTGAATCGTCTACTTTGGCAAGGGCAGTGGAGCAGAAGTCGAAGGAGCTTTTGACGGCGGAAACAAGTTTGTCCTTGCCATCGGTTTCGGCGAGCTTCGGCGCGTCAGGTGCGGCGACGCCGGCGAGTTTGGAGCAGAAGAGATTGTTGGATTCGGCGATGTGAATGGTGAGGTGTGCGAAAGTGCTCTGATCGGGCGTGGGTTTGAAGGAGAATTTATCGGCGGGCATGGCGTCGGCTGCGGCGGGCATGATTTTGGAATAGCGGGTAAGACCGGCGCGGAGAGCGTCGGCGAGAGGTGTGGTGGAAGGTGCAGTGCTTGTTGCGGCCTGGGCGAAAGAGATTGCCGGGGCAAGTGCGAGAAATGCGAAAGAGGTGATGAAGCGGTTCATAGGTGGCCTCCTGAAGTTGGCGTGGAAAGATTACGCCGCATGAGGAAATGCGAGCAAGCACTTTTGAGCTGGAAAGGGCACGATATATCGTGCCCCTACTGAAAAGCGATATGAAGTTGAGGCCACCAGCTATTTGCGTTTGACGATGACGGTGGTGTCGGGAGTGTAGAAGGCGGCCTCGGTAATTTTGCCGGCGGCGTCGCGCTTGAATTCGATGGAGAAACCTTGGAGGCCTTTGAGGTCGAACGTGGTGCCGCGGCGCGGGAGGAGTTCGCGTTCGGGTGCGCCGGGCTGGCTCATGACGAGGGTGTGATCGCCGCGAAGAGCAATGGTTGTGGGGGTAGGATCACCGGGAAAATCGTACTGCCCGGCGAGAGTTTCGAGGAAAGCGCGATCCGTGAGTTGTTTGTCGGGCCTACGAGTGAAGACGATGTCTTTGACATGCGATTCGAGCGGCATGGAGAGGGAAGAGATGTCGCCGCTGAGATCGCCGAAGAATGAGAGCTTTTGTTTGGCGAAGGGATCTTGCGGGTCGAACGGAACTTCGAAAACGTCGTAGTGGTAATGCTTCATGTGGAACGTGAGTTTATTGAGTTTGACGAGCAGGCCGTCTTTTTCTTCCGCGACGGAAACAATTCCATAGCCCGGATTTTCATAATCGCCGAGATAGTCCTTTATATCGTGCGATGGATGTGTGCCTTTTTTGCGAAGGTCGTAGCCTTTGGATTTTGCATCCGCTTCGGATTGGCGGCTTGCGTTCTCGGAATCGAGGAGGCGCTTACTCCAGGGAACTTGGCTTTCGCCGAGGAGGCGGTCAATGGCGTTGAAGGCGATGACGTCCGGAAATGGAGAGCCATCGAGATTGGTGAGTACGACGACGCCGATTTTTTCGTTGGGGAGAAAGGTGAAGATGGAGCTGAAGCCGTCGAGATTGCCGCCGTGTTCGATGCGTTTGCGGCCGCGATAGGTGGAGATGAAGAAGCCCATGCCGTAGCTGTTCTCTCCGAGTTCGGGATAATCGGGCGCGCCAGCGAGAGTCATTTGCGGGGTTTGCATTTGGGAAGAATTGTTTTCGGAGAGAAGTTGTTTGCCGTTGTAGTTGCCGTGGTTCAAATGAAAGAGAAGGTAGTGGCTCATGTCTTCGGCGTTGGAGTTAAGTTCACCGGCGGGGCCGAGGGCACAAGTGTCCGGGCAGGTTTCTTCGAACGGAATGCGCTTCAGTTCGGCTTTGAGGTCGCGGCCTTTCTGATAGGGAAGAGCGAAATCGGGGCTGGCTTGCAAATCTTTGAGAGAGAACGTTGTCGTATTCATGCCAAGCGGGGTGAGCACGCGGGTGCGGAGCGAATCTTCCCACTTTTTGTTGTCGAGGATTCCGGCGATGTAACCGGCCGTCATGAACATTAGATTGTTGTACTGAAATGTGGTGCGGAGAGGCTTGTTGGGCTCGAGATATTGGAGGCGGCGGATGAGATCGTCGCGGGAAAAGTCGGAGCTGTACCAAACCATGTCATGGCGCGGGAGTCCGGAGCGGTGGGTGACGAGGTCGCGCACGACCATTTGCTCGGTGAGGACAGGGTCGTACATTTTGAAGGCGGGAAAGAGAGAACGGATGGGAACGTCCCAGCCGCCTTTGCCTTCATCGAAGAGCATGCCGAGGTCGGTGACGGTGAACGATTTTGTAATGCTGGCGATGGCGCAGAGGGATTTTGGCGTCATGGGAAGCTTTTTTTCGACGTCGCGATAACCATAGCCTTTGAGGAGGACCACTTTGTCGCCCTGGACTATGGCGACGGCGGCTCCTGCACCGTGCCAGTCCTTGATGGTTTGATTGACGAAGTCGTCGAAGCCTTCGAGAGCTTTGGCAGGGTCGACAGATTTTTGCTGTGCAGGAGTGAAAGCGGCGAACAGCAATAAACAAGCGGAGAGCGCGGAAAAGAATCGGCGAATGGACATGAATGCGAACTCCTGGGAGAAGTATGCCGGATCAGGCGCGCGTCAAATTACTTGGGGAAGTGGGGGAAGTCAATGGAAGTTCGGCTTCCATTAGCGACCAGACTCAGAGCACCTTTCCGGCGATGGCGAGGGTGGAGCCGGGCTTGGCGCCGGTGGCTTTGCCGGAGTCCCAGACGAGGGTGCCGTTGACGAAGACTTTTTCGATGCCAGTGGGGAGTTCGAAAGGCTTTTCGAACGTGGAGTGATCGATCACGGTGTCCGGATTGAAGAGGACGAGGTCTGCGAAGTTTCCGACTTTGAGAGTGCCGCGATCTTTCCAATTGAGGCGCTTGGCGGGAAGAGAAGTCATTTTGCGGATCGCTTCGGGAAGAGTGATCCATTTTTTTTCGCGGACGTAAAGCCCGAGGACGCGTGGGAAGGTGCCTGCTCCGCGCGGATGGTCGGAGCCGATGCCGCCATCGCTTGCAACCATCACCCAAGGCTGCTGATAAAAGGCTTTCACGTCTTTTTCGATCATGGAGTGGCCGATGATGCCAGCTTCGGTGTTGGCAGCGTCGCCTTCACGATTCATACGGATGTACATTTCGACGGGCGAGATGTTGTTGGATTTGGCGACCTCGGCGAGCGTGTGGCCGGCGTACTCAGGATGAGGTTTGAATTCTGTGATGAGGATGGCGTCGGCGCCGCCGGTGTCCGCAATAGCTTTTTCCACGCTGGCGGGATTGTCGTACTGCTTGTCCGGCATGATGACTTTGAGGCCGGAGCTCCAGGCTTCGTAGGGATAGCAGTCAGCCAGAAAATCGAGTCCATGTTTGCGCGCTTCATTGATGATGGCGATGTATTCGGGAGCTTTACCCCAGACATCCACGGTGCTGACTTTGATGTGCGAATGCTCGATGGGAATGTGAGCGCGCTTGCCGATTTCAATTTCTTCCTTTAACGCTTCAAAACTTTTGTTTCCTTCGTCGCGAATGTGGGTCATGTAGAAGCCACCGCTCTTTGCGGCTGCGGCGGCCATGGCGACGACTTCATCCGTGTTGCTGTAACTCGCGAGGTAGTACTCGAGGCCGCTGGAGAGGCCGATGGCGCCTTCGTGCATTGCGTGCGACGTGAGCGAGGCCATTTTGGAGATTTCTTCGGGAGTGGCCACGCGGCGGAAATCTTTCCCCATAACGAGTTCACGAATGGTGGCATGGCCGGCGATGACGGCAACGTTTACGGAGGCTGGATTCTTGCGGTGAATTTCGAGCCAGGGAGCGATGGGCCAGGGAGAATCGCCGTCGGCGCCGAGGATGAGAGATGTGATGCCCTGGGCGATTTGCGTTTCGGCGAGCGGATCCTTGTCGATGCCTTCGGTGGAGTGATTGTGGATGTCAATGAAACCGGGAGCGAGGACGAGGCCTTTGGCATCGAGGACTTCGTCGGATGTGGATGGTTTGAAGTTGCCGATTTGGGTGATGCGCGAGCCAGTGACACGGAGATTGGCTTTGCGAAGAGGAGCGCCGGCGCCGTCGGCGAGTTGAGCGTTAATGATGACGATCGATTTTTGTTGGGCGCCAGCGGAGAAGGACAAAAGAGCAGAGAAGGAAATCAAAAGAAATTTTGTAAGAGTGCGAGTCATCGGAGCTCCTGGGAAAGAGAGCATACAACGAGATTAAGTTTCTGAGTGCTCCGGCCGAGTACGCAGGCGGTACCAGATGGTGATGAGAATGATGGAGACGAGGAGGATGAGCGTGGAGATGGCGTTGATTTCGGGAGTGATACCGCGGCGGAGGCGGCCCCAGATTTCCTGAGGGAGCGTGTTGTCACTGCCGATGAGGAAGAAGGTGACGGCGATTTCGTCCATGGAGAGCGTGAAGATGAGAAGGCCAGCGGCAATGAGCGAAAGGCGGAGGTTGGGAAGCGTGACGTGCCAGAAGGTGCGCCAGGGAGAAGCGCCGAGGTCGAGAGAGGCCTCCTCCTGGCGACGATCGAGTTTTTGGAGTCCAGCGAAAATTTCTGTGGTGGCGACGGAGATGAGTGCGGTGCCGTGACCGAAGAAAACCGCGGTGAGGCCACGGCCGAGTCCAGCCGCGACGGCGAACATTAATAAGGAGAGTCCGGTAATGATGCCGGGAAGAATAAGTGGGAGAAGAACGAGACGCCGGAAGAGGGCTTTACCGGGGAAGTCGGCGCGATCGAGTGCGAGGGCTGCCAGGAGGCCGAGGGTGAGGGAGACGACGACGGCTCCTGCTGCGACATAAAGGGAGTTGAGGACGGCGCTCCAGAGGGCGGAGTCGGAGACGAGCTGGCGATACCAATCGAAAGTGAAATGGCGAGGTGGGAAGCCGCCGACGCCGTCGCGATTAAAGGAGTAGATGACAAGGACGAGGATAGGGAGATAGATAAAGGCGAAGACGAGTGCAGAGTAGAGTGTAAGAAAAATTGGACGGCGATTTGCAGTGGCGCTCATTGGAAGGTCCAACGCTTTTCGATGCGTTCGGTGAAGAATAGGAGACTGACGGTGATGATAAGGATAAAGACGGAAATGGCGGCGCCAAGCGGCCAATCGTAAGCGGCGCCGAAGAGGGACTGGACGATATTGGCGATCATGTTGCTGCTGGAACCGCCGACGAGAAGTGGGGCGAGGAAATCGCCGAGGGTGAGAACGAAGGCGAAAGTGGCTCCCGCGAGCAGGCCGGGCATGGAAAGAGGGAGAAGCACACGAAAAAATGTTGAACGAGGACTCGCTCCGAGGTCGTGAGAGGCTTCGAGGAGCGGGCGAGGGATGTGTTCGAGAGAAGCGTAGATCGGAAGAAAAACGAACGGCGTGTAAATGTGCGTGAGCATAAGAATCACGGCGAAGGGGCTGTAGAGAAGAGCGGAAACGGGCTCGTGAGTGATGTGGAGATATTGAAGCGCGCCGTTGAGGACGCCGTCGGTGCCGAGGATAGTTTTCCATGCGTAGCCGCGGACGAGATAGCTGACCCAGAGCGGGACGATGACGAGTTGGTAGAGAAGCTCTTTGCGGGGGCCCGCGTGAAAGGAAAGAAAGTAAGCGAGAGGATATCCGAGAAGGAGTGAGAGAAGCGTGACGGAAGCTGCGATGCGAAGTGTACGGAAGAAAACGGTAGGGTAGAGAGAATTGGAAAAGAGCTCTTTGTATTGCTGGAGATTCCAGGAATGGATGATGACGCCGTCGGTTACCTGCCAAAACGAATGAGCGAACATTAGAACGTAGGGAACAAGCAGGAAGAGGATGACCCAGGCGAGAGGAGGAAGAGAGATGGCGAGTTTATAGAGACGAGAGTACATAGCTAAGGTTTGACCGGAATGGCGGACGATGCGGAGAAGACAAATTCGTGCTCGCCGGAGAGTGGGCCGCAGGCGTCAATGCGGGCGCGGAGAGTTTGGTTGCCGATGCAATTGAGTTCGAGGAGCTCGGAGGAGCCGCCGAAAAACTGTTGGCGGATGATGGCGCGGAATAGCGAGGCGTCAGGAATTTGCGGAGCGCTTGCAGCGAGAGAGATGGATTCGGGGCGAAGAGAAAAGAGAGCGGGGCCATCGGGCGCATGGGTGGCGAAGCGAAGAGCGCCGCAATCGGCGATGCCGGAACGGACAGTGCCGCTGAGAAGATTGGTTTGGCCAATGAATTGAGCGGTGTAGGCGGTTGCGGGATGTGCGTAAATTTCGCGCGGAGAAGCGATTTGTTCGAGGCCGCCATCTTTTAGAAGAGCGATACGGTCGGACAGAGCCATGGCCTCTTCCTGATCATGAGTGACGAATAGAAACGTGATGCCAAGCTCGCGCTGCAAGGATTTGAGTTCAGCTTGCATCTCTTTGCGAAGGTTCGCGTCGAGTGCGGAAAGAGGTTCGTCCAGAAGCAAGAGTTGCGGGCGATTAATGAGGGCGCGGGCGAGAGCAACGCGCTGCTGCTGGCCGCCGGAGAGTTTTGCCGGTTTCGAGTTCGCGTAGTCTGACATGCGAACCATCGTTAGAGCTTGTTCGACGCGCGGCGCGATTTCGGCTTTAGGCGTGTTACTGGCGCGAAGGCCGTAGGCAACATTTTCGCAGACACTCAGATGCGGAAAGAGCGCGTACTGTTGGAAGACCGTGTTGACGCGGCGATTGTAGGGAGGAAGGGTGTCGAGGCGCGCGCCGCTCATCCAGATTTCGCCGGAAGTGGGTTGTTCGAATCCGGCGATGAGGCGGAGAAGAGTGGTTTTGCCGGAGCCGCTTTCACCAAGGAGAGTAAGGAATTCGCCCTGGGCGATGTCGAGTGAAAGGGTCTTGAGGACATCCTTTTCACCGAAACGTTTGCTGACCGCGCGAACTTCGAGCAACACGGCGTCTGGTGAACCTTGAACGGCGGCGGTCACTGCGCGGCTTTGACCTCATTCCAAATTTCGTTGTACTTGGCGCGGCGCGGAACGTCCTGCCAGAAATAGATGCGTTGCATATAGGCGTCGGGATCGTCCAGATGAAGGATCTTCACTTCTTCTGCCGTGAGAAACTGCGCAGCGCCGGGATTGGCCGGAGTGTAATGCGTTTTATCGGCGACGAGTTTTTGGGTTTTCGCTTCTATCATGTATTCAAGAAACTGAGTGGCGAGTTCCTTGTGCGGGCTGGAAGCGCTGATCATGAGGTGATCGATCCAGCCAGTTGTATTTTCCTTAGGGATGATTTCGCCGATGGGAAAATTGCTTTTGCGCAAATCATTTGTGTTCAGTGGCCAGCCCATGGCGATCGTGATTTCGTGATTCTGGAAGAGATTCGTAAGGTCGGCGCCAGTTGACCAATACTTTCGCACATTTGGCTTGAGCTCGATTAATTTCTTCTTCACGGCTTCGAGCTCGGCGTCCGAAAGACTGTATAGATGATTGGGATCAGGCTTGTCGTATCCGAGGACTTGCGCGGCCATATAGATGCTGGACAGTTCATCCCAGAGAGATACTTTGCCTTTGAGCTTGGGATCCCAAAGAACAGACCAGGAATCAGGAGGTGTGGGGAACGCAGTAGTGTCAAAAAGAATCGGATTCGGACCCCACATGAAGGGGACGCCGTATGTTTTTCCGTTTACTTTGACTAAGGGTGAGTCACGCAGCTTTGCAGAAAGTTTCGAATACTCAGGGAACTTGGAGAGATCAAGAGGTTCGGCGAGATTAGAGCGGACGATCATGGCGGCGACGTCACTGGAAGGAGAGATGACGTCGTAACTTGAAGCAGCGCCGCCGCGCAGTTTTGAAACGAGTTCGTCGCTGGAGCCCATGTAGGAGGCAGAGATTTTACAGTTGTGGGTTTCTTCGAACGCCTTGAGGAAAGAAGGTTCCGCGTAGCCTTCCCAGACAAGAAGGTTCAAAGTGGCTGGCCCTTTCTTGCAAGCAGAACAGAGCGGGAATAGTGAGAAAAGTGTGATGAGGAAGAAGCAGCGTTTCATGAGACCCCCACAGAACGGTTGAAAGCAGCTAAAACGTTGGCGGCGTATTGACCCAGAGCAGCCAGGATTCGGAAGCGCCGGGATTTCGCCAGCGGTGCGGCGTGGAGCTTTCAAAGTAGAGGCTGTCGCCGGCTTTGAGCTTATAGTGCTCTTCGGTTCCAATCCAAATTTCAAATGAGCCGCGAATGACGTAAAGAAACTCCTCGCCTTCGTGGGTATACGGTTCGCCGCTCCCACTACCGGATTTAATGCGGAAGAGATGCGGCTCCATGGCTTTGTTACCCCACGCGAGGAGTTCCATGCGGACGCCCTTTGTGGTTTCCAGGATGCGCCGATCGCCCTGCGGGACGAGACGCGAATTTTTCTTGGAGTCGTCGAAGAAAGAAAGAAGATTGGTGCGATAGAAGCGGGCGATACGGGTCAGGGTGGCGACGGAAGCGCGCATCTGGCCACGTTCGAGAGCGCTAAGGAATCCGACGGAGACTCCGGTAGCGCGAGCGACTTGAGAAAGAGAGAGATTGCGTTTTTGGCGAAGGCGTCGGAAACGCTGGCCAGGAGAGAGAACGCTTTCCGCGGGAACAGAGACAACGCCCTGGCGTTTGAGGACGTGAACGATTGCCGCGGGGTTGAGTCCGCGCGCGCGGCGAAGAAAAATCGCGCGCTGCAGAACGCGGACGTCTTCATTAGTGTAGAGACGGTATTTGCTTTGCGTGCGCTGGGGAATGACGAGGCCGAGAGACTCCCAGGCGCGAAGCGCGGAAGAGGAAATACCGACGCGACGAGCTACGTCGCTGATGCGAAGGAGAGGCTCGGGAGCAGGCGATTCAGAAGCTTTGAGTGAATTCTTTCTTCTTGACACTCTGACCGTCATCCCATAAGTTTGCAGGATTATAGTAAGGTTTGCGGGGCACAGCAACCTCGAAGATTGGGTGCAAATTCAAAACTTCGAGGACAGGGGTGAAGTGATGAAGTCCTTCGAAAATAGAACTCGTCTCTTTGTGTTTCTTGCGGCAAGTATGATCGCAGCGCTGCTGTTGTTTATACCGAACGCAAACACGCAGAGCACGGGCGGCAGGATTCGTGGAACGGTGACGGATCCGAGCGGCGGGGCAGTCGTTGGCGTGAAGGTTGTACTCGTCAATGTGGCCACAAATGTGAGCCGAGAAGTGGTAAGCGGAGAGACTGGCGAATATCTGTTTTTGGAAGTTCCGGTAGGAACGTATGAGATCGACGTCCAGCAACCGGGATTCAAGAAATTTGCGCGCAAAGATGTGACTGTCCACCTGAACGAAGTTCTGAGCGTGGATCTTCCCCTGCAAGTCGGCGGGGCCGAGCAGACTGTGGAAGTTACGGGGGAACCGCCGATCGTTGATACGACTTCGACGCAATTGGGCGCGGTGGTGAATTCGCGGGATGCGACGCAGTTGCCGCTGAACCAGCGCGACGTATACCAATTGTTGCAGCTGCAGCCCGGCGTGCAGTCGCAGCTTGGTAACGATTTGTTTTACGGCTCGGATAAAGCTGGCGTTGTGACGGTGAATGGAGGGCGCGGACGTTCGAACAATTATTCGGTGAACGGCGGCGACGGAAACGACTTATTTGCGAACTTGCCGGCGGTGCAGCCATCGGCGGATAGCATTGAAGAGTTTCGCGTTATAACAAACAATTTCGATGCGGAGTATGGACGCAACTCGGGCGCCGTCGTAAACGTGGTGACGAAATCAGGAACGAACCAACTGCACGGCAGTGGTTTCGAGTTTTTCCGCAACAAATCGCTGAATGCGAAAGGGTTTTACGATCCGGTCAAGCCGGATTCGATCCAAAATCAGTTTGGCGGAACGATAGGCGGGCCAATCAAGAAGGACAGGACATTTTTCTTTGGATCCTACGAAGGCCGGAGGATCAAGCTTGGGAAGTCTTCAAATCCGGTTCCATTGCCGACGGAAGCGAATCTTTCTGGGGATTTTTCCAATACAACCGATCAATTTGCGGGAACGCTTACAAGCGCGCAAGTTGCGGACACGTTGAACAATCGCTGCGGTTCAGCAAGCGCGGGCGGGAGCTCATTTACGGCAGTGCAGCAGGCGGCTCTGAATCAAGTGATAGCGGGGAATCCCCAGCCTTATGCGACGATTTTTCCGGATGCGCAGATTCCAACGGCCTGCTTCGACCCGCTGTCGGTCGCGCTGCTCGATCAATACGTGCACCCCACGTCTGACGGGCTCTTTCGGAAGGCACCGAATTCATTCGATCGAGGCGACCAGTTCACGATCAAGATTGACCACGACATCAACAAGAGCCAAAAACTGGCGGCTTACTACTATTTTGATGACGATAACTCGCAGGACCCCTTTGCGGTGTTTCAGGCGGCGGGAGGAAATTTAGGCAATTTTCCCGGAGTATTCGCAACGCGAACGCAACAGCTTAACTTGACGCACACCTGGACGATCGGGACCAGCATAGTCAACGAGGCGAGGTTTTCCTATTTTCGGGAAGGCCAAGGGAAATTTGACGCGCCACTTGTGACGAGCGCCGTACAGGATTCTTGCGGAAGTGCGGCATCGGCATTTTGCTTCACCGGGACCTCTGATACTGCGAATCTGCCGACCAGCCCGGATTATGGGATTCATCCGAACCTGGGTGCTGGCAAAGAAGGGTTGCCCTTCATTTCTGTAGATGGCGGATTCTCGATCGGAAACAACTTTGAAGGACAATTGCCACAGACTGGCAACACATTCCAATTCTCAGACAACTTCAGCAAGATCGTCGGAAATCACAGCTTCAAATTCGGCGGCGATTTTCGAATCCAGAAGTTTGATCAACGGTTGTATTACAACGTGAATGGATCGATCACATTTGGCACTGGAGGCGAAAATGACCTTCAGGCGGGGGATCAGTATCCAGACTTCTTGCTGGGGTTGCCGAGTTCCTATTCCCAGGGATCTGCGCAAGACGAACTTGTGCGGAGTAAATCTCTCTACTTGTTTGCGCAGGACAGCTGGAAGATAAAGCCCAACGTGACGTTGAACTATGGAATCCGGTGGGAATTGAACACGCCACTAAACGACATCGGACACAAGGTGCAAACATTCCGGCCGGGACAGGTCTCAACAATTTATCCGTGCCAACTCAGCGCGGCTTCCATTCAGAATTTTCAGAACAACTATGGAATTGCCGATCCCACGTGCGATAACACGGGGGTAACGCCGACAGGCTTGGTTTTCCCCGGCGACAAGGGCGTACCGCTCAGCCTCACCAGTACATACTACAAAGCATTTGCGCCGAGGCTCGGATTGAATTGGAGTCCGGGAGCGAAGGACGGATGGCTGGCGAAGCTAACCGGAGGACCGAGCAAGACGAGTATCAGCATGGGCTGGGGAATGTTCTACAACCCAATTGAACAGCTCGTCCTTGAGCAATTCAGCGCCGAACCACCGTTTGGCGGGAGCAACTTTATTGCTAACCCGACTTTCCAAGCGCCGTTTCTCGATCAGGATGGAACGACATGGCCGAATCCGTTCAATGGAATCCTAAACCCACCGAGAGGCTCGTCCGTTGATTGGTCCACGTTCCGTTCGATTCTGCTGTTCGGACAATTTCCGAAGGTTTTGCGGCCGCAGTATTCGGCGCAATACAACTTGACGATCAAACGCGAATTGCCAGGAAATATACTGGTGCAGGTCGGATATGTTGGATCCCAAGGGCACCGACTGCTGGCTTCGTATGACCTCAATCATGGCAACCCGCAGACTTGCAACGATCTGCAGGCGATTTCCGTAGCCGCAGACGACTCGTCATTGGCTTGCGGCCCATACAGCGCGGACAACGCGTACACCGTTGCCGCTGGAGAGATTCCAGCAGGGTTCACCTTGCATTTGCCCTATGGGCCGACACCTACCGTGACGGGCCCCAATCCCACGCCTATTACGCTCGTGGGGCTGCGGCAGTATTCTTCTCCGAATTGCGTGCCAACCACAGGCGTAGGCTGCCCGGTGGATGGGATTCCCGTGTTTTCGAATATTTTCAGCGAAAACACAGTTGCTCGGTCGAATTACAACTCACTGCAGGCGATGATCCAGAAGCGATACTCGAAAGGATTGCAATTGCAAATGAGCTATACGTTCAGCAAATCGCTCGACAATGCTTCGAGCTTTGAAAGCTCACTGAACCCACTGAATTTCAATTCCACGTACGGGCCGTCGCTGTTTGATGCGCGGCATAGACTTGTTTTCAACTATGTGTGGGAGTTGCCGGTTCCAAAGTATCAAGGTCTTAAAGGTCAGCTGCTGAGCGGTTGGGAGACTTCCGGCATATTGACAGTGCAGACTGGATTCCCGATTCGCATCACTTCGGCGGATGACATCGAAGAACTGAGCAGCTTTTTCTTTGAGCCGCCGGGAGAGCCGAATCTCACGGGACCGTTCCACACACAGGATCCGCGGACGCACGGTGGTTACGTGTTTGATCCGAGTCTTTTCACAAACGACACCGTGGCTCCCGGGACTATCGGCAATGCGCCGAGATCCATCTGCTGCAGCCCTGGAATCTCCAACTTTGATATGGGTGTGTTCAAAGGATTCCGCATAACGGAACGAGTGGGAGCGGAATTCCGGGCGGAAATCTACAATGCCTTCAACCATACGCAGCTTTACAGTGTGGACGGCGATATTTCCGACGGTACGAACTTCGGGTTTGCACAGAAGTTCCGTCCCCCGCGACAACTGCAGTTCGCGTTGAAGTTTACGTTCTAGCAAGGCATTCGCAGAATGGTTGCGTAGGCGCCCCGCTGGTCGGGGCGCTTATGCGCGTCTGCAGCAAGAGTTTCGGAAGGATACTGACGGCAGGGAAGAGACCTGCAAAAGGGTTTGCTGCTGAGCAGCAGGCTTGTTTTGGAGAAAGTCATGTACGAGGCACTGGAGAAAGAACTTGCGTTGTATGAAAAGAGGACGCCGAAATCGGCGGCAGCGCACAAGCGGGCACTGGAAAGAATTCCGCTGGGAGTTGCGAGCAATTACCGGCACTACGAACCGTATCCGATTTTCGTGAAGGATGGAAAAGCGGGCCGGATTCACGACATTGACGGAAACGAGTATGTGGATCACAACCTTTGCTTTGGAGCGTTGATGGCGGGGCACTGCCATCCGGCGGTGGTGAAGGCTGTGAAAGAGCAGCTGGATTTGGGAACGACGTTTGGCATGCCGCACGACCAGGAGTGGGAACTTGCTGAAGAGATTTGCAAGCGGTACCCGGTCGAGATGGTGCGGTTTGGATCGAGCGGGACGGAAGTAACGATGCATGCGTGCCGGATTGCGCGTGCGGCCACGGGGCGCGACAAAATTGTGAAGTTCGAAGGCTCGTATCACGGACTGCACGACACAGCGCTCGTAAGCGTGAAGCCGAAAGAAGATCAGTACGGCGATGAGAATGCCCCAAATTCGGTCCCTGGCGGGGGAGGCGTGCCGAAAGCAGCGGTGGACAATGTGCTCATCGCAAGCTTCAACAATTTGTGGAGCGTGGAAACCCGGTTCAAACAATATCCAGGGCAGATCGCGGCAATTATTCTGGAACCGATTTTGATGAACGTGGGCTTGTGCATTCCGCAACCGGGATTTCTGGAAGGATTGCGGAAGATTTGCGATGCAAACGGCGCGCTGCTGATTTTTGACGAAGTAAAAACTGGCGCGAAGCTGGCGTGGGGCGGCGCAAGCGATTACTTCGGCGTAAAACCGGACATGATTTGCCTGGCGAAGTCGATCGGCGGCGGATTGCCGCTTGGTGCGTTTGGCGCAAGCCGCAAAGTGATGAACCTCATTGCAGACCATAAGGTCTTTCATGGCGGGACGTACAACACGAATCGCGTGGCAATGGCGGCGGGGCTCGCGACGTTTCGCGAAGTACTGACGCGCGATGCATACACACATGTCGGCAAATTGAGCCAGAAGCTGACCGAAGGGTATCGCGCGATTGTGGCGAAGGTTGGATTGAAAGCGTACGTGGCCAGCGCGGGCGTTAATGGCGCGTTAATGCTCTACCCGCAGGAAATCCGCAACTATCGCGACTGGACAAAGATCGATGTGGATTTGTGGCGGCACTATTGGTTCGGCATGGTGAATCGCGGAGTGCTGGCGCAACCGTATTGGTGGGACGAACAGTGGACGATTTCCGTGCAACACACGGATGCGGACATTGACAAGCATCTTGCGGCGTTCGAGGAAGTGGCGCCGGGACTTGCAAAAGCGCAAGCCGAACGCGGCATGGTGACTGTAGCGGCAGGTCACTGAGAAGAGTCGAAGCTGTGCAGAGCTAGGAGACGACTTGGCGGACGAGATCACGGAGACACAGCCGCATCTGAAACGCGTGCTGGGACAGCGGGATCTCGTCCTGCTATTTGTTGTGGCCGTATTTAATTTGAATGTGCTGCCGTCGATTGCGGCAAATGGCGGCGTGACGATCTGGTTGTGGATCATTTCGCTGATTTTGTTTTTTTTGCCCCAGGGAATTGCCGTGATTGAGTTATCGCAGCGATATCCGGGGGAAGGCGGCGTTTACCTCTGGGCGAAGGAGGTTTTCGGGGATTTTCACGGATTCTTGTCGGGGTGGTGCTACTGGACGAACAACATGATGTACGTGCCGACGGTGCTGTTGTATTTCGTCGGCGTGTCTGTATTCGTGTTAGGAGAAAGACATCACGGACTGGCGGACAATAAATATTTTGCGCTGAGTGCGTGTCTGTTTTTGTTGTTGGTGCTTGTCGTGCTGAATGTTGTTGGACTCGGCGTGGGGAAGTGGATCAACAACATCGGCGGGATCGGGACGTTTGTTGCGGCGGCATTATTGATGGGATTGGGATTGATTGTGTGGGCGAGGTTCGGCAGCGATGTGACGTGGGCAGATTTCAAAGTGCCCGCCGATCCCAGGTTTGTGTTGAATTCATTTGGCGTAATTTGCTTCGGCCTGGTGGGATTGGAACTGGCGTCGATCATGGGCGATGAGATTCAAGATCCAACAAAGACGCTTCCCGGTGCGGTGGCTTGGGGCGGTGTGCTTTCAGGCGCGCTCTACATTGGTGCGACGCTAACGTTGCTGATCGCGGTGAGTAAGTCGCAAATTAGCGTGTTGCAGGGAATCGTGCAGGCGGTTTCGCACATGGCCTCTCGAGTGGGAGTGGCATGGATTATTGCGCCGTTTGCATTCTTATTAAGCCTTTCGATTGCGGGGATCGGGTCGGCCTGGCTGGGAGGGTCAGCACGAATTCCGTTTGTGGCTGGGCTTGATTCCTACATGCCGGCGTGGCTGGGAAGAGTACATCCGAAATACGGGACGCCGTATGCGGCGTTGATTGTCCACGCGGCAGTTTCTCTGCTGCTGGTGCTGATGAATTTCTGGGGATCGGGAGTGCAAGAGTCGTTTCAAAGATTACTTTCTCTGGCGGTAGTACTGCAGCTCATTCCGTTTTTGTACATGTTTTATGCACTGATTCGGACTGCGATGGACCCAGGATTTGAGAAGAAGCGCTATGGCAAGCGGACGCTGTTCGCTTCTGGAGCGAGTGGACTGTTGACAACCACATTGGGAATCGGGCTCGCGTTTTTCCCTGCGCAGCAGATTACTTCGATCGTCTCCTACGAGATATGGATGATTGGGGGGACTTTGCTGTTCATCGGGGCGGCGGCATTTTTCTTTTTTGTGTATGGGCAGAGGAAGCGGGCAGCCAAATTGGCCGCGTAGCTAAGCGAGTTCGCGAAAGGTTGGGAGGAGTTATGTCGAGCGGGGCGACAACGGGCGTGAAGACGTATCAGAACTACATCAACGGGAAGTGGGAGAGCGCTTCGAACGGGAAGACGTTTCCGGTGTATGACCCTTCAACGGAAGAAGTGATTGCGCATGTTGCGGCGTCGGAAGCGGCGGATGTGGATCGTGCAGTGAAGGCGGCGCGGGCTGCGTTTGATTCTGGGCCGTGGGCGACGACGACGGCGCAGGATCGCGGGCGAATCTTGTTCAAGCTGGCAGACAAGATTCGCCAGAATTCGGCGATGCTGGCTGAAATCGAATGTCGTAACTCAGGCAAGCCGATTGTTGAAGCGGAATACGACATCGCGGACGTAGCGACCTGTTTCGAATACTACGGTGGGCTGGCGAACAAAGTGACGGGGCACGTGAATCCCGTACCGGCAAATGCGCTGAGCTTCACGATGCGCGAGCCGGTCGGCGTGGCTGGCCAGATTATTCCGTGGAACTATCCGTTGCTCATGGCGGCTTGGAAGCTTGCGCCTGCGATTGCGGCTGGTTGTTGCTGCGTGCTGAAACCGGCCGAACAGACGCCGCTGACGGCACTGGAATTTGCGAACTGGTTTGAAGAATGCGGGCTGCCGCCGGGAGTCGTGAACATTCTGAATGGGCTTGGTGAAACGGCGGGTGCGGCACTCGTGGCGCATCCCGGTGTGGACAAAATTGCGTTCACCGGAAGCGCGGCGGTTGGAAAAATTATTGTGAAGAGCGCGGCGGACACGCTGAAGCGCGTGACGCTGGAGCTTGGCGGCAAGTCACCGAACGTTTTCTTTGCCGATGCGGATTGGGAAGCGGCAGTGGATGGCGCGCTGTTCGGAGTGTTCATCAATCAGGGCGAAGTTTGTTCCGCCGGCAGCAGAATTCTGGTTGAAAAGAAGATTTATTCGAAGTTTGTAGAAGCGATGACAGAGAAGGCAAAACGGATCAAGCTGGGTCCACCGATGGAACGCGAAACGAAGATGGGGCCGCTCGTTAGCAAGGAACAATACGACCGGGTGAGCTCGTATCTTGAAGTCGGAAAGAAAGAAGCGAAGACGGCGATTGGTGGAGGCCGGCCAAAGCAGATCGGCAAGGGTTATTACGTTGAGCCAACGATTTTCTATGACGTGGAAAACAGCGCGCGAATTGCGCGAGAAGAGATCTTCGGGCCGGTGGCTTCGGTAATCCCGTTTGACGGGGAACCGGACGCGATTCGAATTGCCAACGATACGCCATACGGGCTGGCCGGAGCGGTTTGGACACGAGACATTTACAAAGCGTTTCGCGTAGTGAAATCGCTGCGTGCGGGAATTGTATGGGTGAACCACATGCAGCCGACCTACGTGGAAGCGCCGTGGGGTGGTTACAAACAATCGGGATTCGGGCGCGAGCTCGGGCCTTGGGGGCTTGAAGAGTATCTCGAAACAAAGCAGGTGTTCGTCAATTTGGACGAGACGCCAATTGGCTGGTACTGATTTAAGCGGAAGGATAAACACGATGGGAACAATTCAAATTCGAACGGCAATCCCGGGACCGAAGTCTAAAGCGCTGATGGATCGTCGAAATGCAGCGGTAGCGCGCGGACCATTCCATTCGACGCCTATCTTTGCGGCCAAGGCCGAAGGCGCAGTCATTGAAGATGTGGACGGGAACCGCTTCATTGATTTCGCAGGCGGCATCGGCTGCCTGAACGTTGGACATCGCGATGGGCGCGTGCTGGATGCGCTCGGCAGGCAGATGGAGCAGTTTCTGCACGTATGTTTCAGCGTGACGCCCTACGAGAGCTACATTGCCGTGGCGGAGAAGTTGAACGCGCTCGCGCCGGGCAAATTTCCGAAGAAGACGGTGCTAGTAAATTCCGGCGCGGAGGCTGTAGAGAACGCAATAAAAGTCGCGCGCGCGTATACAAAACGGCCCGCGGTCATCTGTTTTGAAGATGCGTTTCATGGCCGGACACTCATGGCAATGACGCTGACGAGCAAACCGCATCCTTACAAAGCCGGTTTTGAGCCGATGGCGAGCGATGTGTATCGCATTCCGTATGCATACCAATACCGGTGCGAGTCAGGGACAACGGCGGAGGAGTTTGCACATCACCTGGAAGATGCGTTCAAGCGGCACGTTGCCGCGGAGAATGTCGCGGCCGTAATTGCCGAGCCAGTGCTGGGCGAAGGCGGATTCGTTGTGCCGCCGCGCGATTATTTCGCTGCTTTGCACAAAATCTGCAAGAAGTATGGAATTCTTTTCATTGCTGATGAAGTTCAGTCCGGTATTGCGAGAACGGGGAGATGGTTTGCTTCGGAGTATTTCGGAATCGAGCCGGACCTGTTGATTAGCGCGAAATCGCTTGGCGGAGGAATGCCACTGGCCGCGGTAACGGGCCGCGCCGAAGTGATGGACGCTCCCGGCGTTGGCGGCCTAGGCGGAACGTTTGGCGGCAATCCGCTTTCGTGCGCCGCGGCGCTGGCAGCACTGGAAACAATTGAAAAGGATGGTTTGCTGGCGCGATCTGTGGAGATCGGAAAGAAATTTGAGACGAGAGCGCGGGATTGGCAGAGAAAATGGGAACTGATTGGCGAGGTTCGCGGGCTTGGCGGAATGTGCGCGATTGAGCTTGTCAGAGATTCGCGAACGAAAGAACCGGCCGATACAGAAACCAAAGAACTTTCCAAATATTGTTACGAACACGGCCTGATTAACATTACTGCCGGGACGTACGGCAACGTGATGCGAATTCTGGTGCCGCTTGTTGTGACCGATGCACAGTTTGAAGAAGGGTTGGATGTGATCGAAGCGGGACTTGCAACCGTGGCGGAAAAGAAGCAATTGGCGCAAGCGACAGTCTAAAGGTGACCCATGCCGGAAACAGCAATCAAGACGGAAAGCGTTGCCGCACAATTAAAGGATAAAGAGTTGTTCTGCGAGGCCAGCTACATCAATGGCGCGTGGGTTGGAATTGGCACGAGCGGAGCTCTTGATGTGGATAATCCCGCCACCGGAGAAATCATCGGCCGTGTTCCGAACCTGGGAGCAAAGGAAACGCGCGAGGCGATCGAAGCCGCACATGCAGCTTTCCCCGCGTGGAGCAAGAGAACAGCGAAAGAACGCTGCACCATCCTGCGGCGCTGGGCGGAACTGATCACGCAGAATCTGGACGACCTTGCGAAGCTGATGACGCTGGAGCAAGGGAAGCCGTTGGCGGAAGCGAAAGGTGAAGTCGCGTACGCAGCGTCATTTTTGGAATGGTTTGCGGAAGAAGCCCGGCGAATTTATGGTGATACGATTCCGCAGCATCAGTCCGATAAAAGGATTGTGGTCATCAAGCAGCCAGTCGGCGTTGTGGCGTGCATCACGCCGTGGAATTTTCCACTGGCAATGATTACGCGCAAGGCGGGCCCTGCACTAGGAGCGGGATGCACGCTTGTCTTGAAGCCTGCGGAGCAGACTCCCTTTTCGGCCTTGGCGCTGGCAGTGTTGGCGGACCGGGCGGGCTTGCCAAAGGGCGTACTGAATATCGTAACCGGCGCGCCGGTAGAAATTGGTGGTGAGCTGACCTCAAATCCGATTGTGCGGAAGCTATCGTTTACGGGTTCCACGGAGGTCGGAAAGCTTTTGATGAAGCAATGCTCCGGGACGATCAAAAAGATTTCGTTGGAGCTTGGAGGAAATGCTCCGTTTATTGTGTTCGATGACGCCGACCTGAACGCAGCCGTGGAAGGCGCGATGATTTCGAAATATAGAAACACGGGTCAGACCTGCGTTTGTACAAACCGGTTTTTCGTTCAGGACTCAATTTATGACGCGTTTGCGGCAAAATTGGTGGAAGCGGCGAAAGGATTGAAGCCTGCGTTCGGTTTGGAGGCAGGTGCTTCGCAAGGGCCGCTGATCGATGAGCCGACGCTTGAAAAAGTGGAACGGCATGTGAGCGACGCGCAGGCAAAAGGTGCGAAGGTTTTGCTTGGGGGGCACAGGCATGCGCTCGGCGGAAGATTTTACGAGCCGACCGTCCTGACGGAAGCAAATACGAAAATGGAACTGGCGCGTGAAGAGACTTTTGGCCCCATAGCAGCGTTGTTTCGTTTTAAGACGGAGGCGGAAGCAATTGCCCTGGCGAACGATACGGAATTTGGTCTCGCCGCTTATTTCTACGGGCGCGACATCGCGCGGGTGTGGCGAGTCGCGGAAGCGCTCGAATACGGCATCGTCGGGATCAACACGGGATTGATCTCCACGGAAGTTGCGCCGTTTGGCGGAATGAAGGAGTCGGGACTTGGCCGCGAAGGCTCGAAATACGGAATTGAAGAGTACGTCGAGATCAAATATCTCTGCTTCGGCGGAATTGCTTAGTCTTCGCCGCTGAATCTAGCGCGGGTTGATATTTTCTTTCTTTTCGAGCCGCGCAATCAGGCCTTGAATTTGCGTTTTGGCCGTGTCGGGAGCGCTGGCGAGAGCCAGCTTCATTTCCTTGACAGCCGTGTCGAAGTCGCCTTTTGCTGAAGCAATACGCGAAATTTCGCCGTGTGTGTACCATTCGTTCGGCCGCTTCTGGATGTTCATTTGGAATACGGCAAAGCCTTCGTCCTGTTTGCCCTGAATCTGCAGCTGACGTCCGTATACGTGAAGTTGCAGGCCGTTCGCAACTTCAAATGCATGCTTCTTTACCGCATCAGCTTCGGATTTTTTCCCAAGCGCCGCCAGGATTTCCGATTTGTTCAGATTGTTTTCGAAACGATCTTCGATTTGAATCGAAGTGTCTTCCCACTTCACTGCCTGCTCGAGTTCGTAGTTGTTGTCGAGCAGCCAGTTTGCCGCTTCGTCGTAGCCGGCCCAGGTAAAGCCGCCGGTATTGCGAAGTTGATTTTTTATGCTGCGCAGGCTGATGGCCTTTACGTCGGTCGAAACTCGGAATGGCACAGCGAGTTTTTCCCAGCGTAATGTGGCCGATGCCGTGTCTGGCTTGATGTCGTCAAAGGTGTACGCGAGTGATTCGCGAAACTCGGCGTCATGCGGCTTCACCTGGACCCGCAGCGCATCTTCCTTCTCGTCGTAGCTAAAACTGCCCCAGGATGTTGAGTTTTTTGAGAAGATGATGGTCCACTGATCCTTGGCCGGAATCATATGCAAACCGTATGTGCCGGCAGATAGTGGTTTGCCTTCGATGGAGACATCTTCGGAGAAGGAAATCGTTGTGTTCTGGTTTGCGCCAGCGCGCCAGACTTTGTCGTATGGAACGGCGTCTCCCCAGAGTTTGCGGCCGCCAACCAAGGGCGCGTGGTAGTTGATGGTGACGTCGGTGAGGCCGATGCGCTGGGTGATTATCGCGTGCTGACTAAGCGTTGGAAGAACGAGTTCCGTAGCCTGGCCACCGTTCTTGAATTGAGCTTGGGTACTCCCCGCCAAAAGAAAGAATGCAGCCATAAGTCCAAAGTAAATTCGCGATAAAGTTCGCATGGAAACTCCTTCAACCGCGGAAGCGCGCAGCTTCGGGTAAGAAAATATTGGACTGACACTGACCCCAGCGGATAGACGGCTTCAGCAGGTTTCGGTAAGCACGGGACAAGGCGATATAGTGAAATAGACCGATGAGGCATCCAACTGGGCATGTCGGACATGGCGAACGAAGCAGCTCAAGGCGAGTGATGGCGGACGAGCCCGATCAGAAAACCGGTAAGCAGGCGGAAAAGAAGAAGCTGGCGTGGAAGTCTCTTCCAGATGCCTGGGCTTTGCTGAAGCCGCGCAGGGCGATTCTTTTGCTCGGGTTCGTGTTGATTTTGATCAACCGGGTAGCAGGGTTCGCCTTGCCTGCGGCTTCAAAGCTTGTATTTGACGACGTCATCGGCAAACACAATCAAAAGCTGCTGCTGCCCATCATCTTGGGAGTCGTATCGGCGACCATTATTCAAGGTTTCAGCTCGTTCACCCTAACGCAGCTTTTTTCAAAATCTGCGCAAAGAATGATTACGGAACTGCGCAAGCAGGTTCAGGCCCACATTGGGCGCTTGCCTGTCACTTTCTACGACACGCACAAAACGGGTGCGCTGGTTTCACGAATCATGTCGGACGTGGAAGGCGTGCGGAATCTTGTAGGCACGGGATTAGTGGAACTTGCGGGCGGGTTGTTGACCGCAGTGATTGCGCTGATCGTGATGCTGAAAATCAGTGTGGTCATGACGCTTGCTGCTTTTGGCGTATTGCTGCTTTTTGGATTTGGCATCAACAAGGCGTTCGCGACGATCAGACCGATTTTTCGCGCGCGGCCAAAAATCACTGCCGAAGTGACTGGACGGCTGACTGAATCGCTCGGCGGCGTTCGCGTTGTTAAGGGCTACCACGCGGAAGAACGCGAAGAGAAGGTGTTTGCAAGTGGTGTGCAACGGTTACTGGATAACGTGTTGAAGACGCTGACGGCGACTTCGCTGATGGGAATGTCAGCAACAGTTTTGTTGGGATTGGTCAGTGCGGTGGTGATGTATTTTGGCGCGCGACAAATTCTTGGCGGGAGCATGACTCCGGGCACGCTGATTGCCTACACGGGATTGCTGGCATTGCTGGTTGCGCCAATTTTCCAGATCGTCGCAATTGGGACACAACTGACGGAGGCACTGACGGGGCTTGAGCGGACTCGCGAGATTCTGAACGAGAAGATTGAGGATGAAGCGCCAGGGCGAACGTTGGACATGCCGCGAGTCGAAGGACTTGTGGAATTCGAAAATGTGAATTTTGCCTATGACGTGAATAAGCCAGTGCTGTTCGACGTTAATTTTGTTGCAAAGCCGGATACGGTGACGGCCCTCGTAGGGCCTTCCGGAGCAGGAAAATCGACAATCATCGGATTGATCGCGGCGTTTTATACGCCGACGCAGGGACGCGTGATTGTTGACGGAACGGATTTGGCAGCGGTGCGATTGAGAACCTACCGGACGCAGCTCGGCGTGGTGCTGCAAGACACATTTTTATTTGATGGAACGATTCGCGAGAACGTGGCATTTGCGAGACCGGAAGCGAGCGATGCAGAGATATTGGAAGCATGCCGGATTGCGCGTGTAGACGAGTTCGCGGAGAGCTTTGAAAAAAAGTACGACACTGTCGTTGGCGAGCGTGGCGTGAAGCTTTCTGGCGGACAGAAGCAAAGAGTCTCGATTGCGAGAGCGATCCTGGCCGACCCAAGGATTTTGATCTTGGATGAAGCTACCTCGAGCCTCGATTCGGAATCGGAAGCATTGATACAAGAAGGTTTGCGCTTCTTGATGCGCGGACGAACTACATTCGTAATCGCACACCGCCTCTCCACAATCCGGCGCGCCGATCAGATTTTGGTTGTCGAAGCGGGAAGAATTATCGAGCGTGGAACGCACGAATCACTTTACAAACTCGGCGGGCGCTACTACGACTTGTACACGCGCCAGCATGGCATCGAAACGAATCTGTTCCTGGCTCCGGGAGAAGGCGATTCCACAGGCGAGGATGCGGAAAAAGGCTCGAACGGTCGAGGGGGCGCCGGTGAACCTGATCCCATGCGGCTTCTTCGCGGCCAAAGCGGCGCGTAAAGAAACCCGATATAATATGTAATAGCAAAGGGCCTGTAGCTCAGCGGTTAGAGCAGCGGACTCATAATCCGTTGGTCCCAGGTTCAAATCCTGGCGGGCCCACCATAGAATCACTCAAGCTTAATCGCGTTTTCCTGCGATCCCCTTAGGTCTTCTAGAACTTGCCACAATCCACTTGACACTGTACCTCAAGCAGGTGTTTCATTTCCGTAATGGTGTAATAAATCGATTTACTACATTTGCTTGGCGAATAGTTGGTCGAGAGAGAAAGGCATAAAAGGGTGATTTGCATGCGTTTAAGGGCTGTTTGGGGCTTAGTCTTCCTGGTCGTTGCTGTGCCGGTTTACGCGCAATATAGAGCTTCAATTCAAGGCGTCGTGACTGATCCTGATGGGGCCGTTGTTTCTGGCGTGACTCTGACTTTGACAAACCTGGAGACCAACCAAAAGCTGGTCGCCACTACAAATGAGAACGGAATCTACAATTTCAATGCTCTTTCCTCGAGTAAATATTCCCTTGCGATTGAAAAAGCCGGCTTCAAGAAGAAAACGATAGAGAACTTCGGAATCATTGCAGAGCAATCGAATGCGATAAACGTTCAGCTTGAACTCGGGCAAGTCACCGAGACAGTCAGCGTCAACGGAGATGCTGCTCCTCCAATTGATACCGAGACCGCATCGGTGTCAGGCACTGTCACAAACAAACAAGTTCAGTACATGCCAGCTTTCGGTCGAGATGTTTTTCAATTGCTGCAGTTGGCGCCCGGTGTCTTTGGCGATGGAGCGCAAGGAAGTGGGGGCGGCGGTCAGAATATTCCGGGCACTCAGGGGCCCGGGGCGACAGGTGGGAACACCGGCATTTTTGCCACGGAAAATGGTCCCCAAGTTTTAGCGAATGGCGGCCAATATGAAAACAATGGTTACTCGATTGATGGTATCAGCACAACCAGCGCGGTCTGGGGTGGAACAACGATCATTACCCCTTCCGCTGATTCCGTAGAAAGCGTAAAGGTGGTTTCTAACGGTTACGATGCGGAGAATGGACGCTTCAGCGGCGCTCAGATTCAGGTCATTTCGAAAAGCGGCAGCAACGACTTCCATGGCGGCGCCTTTTACACCGCTCATCGGCCGGGGTTGAATGCCTTTCAAAGGTTTAACGGCAATGGCAATGGCGTTTTGCGCGACGACAATTTGTTCAACCAGTACGGCGGCAATATTGGTGGTCCAATCTGGAAGAATAGAATCTTTTTCTTCTTTAACTACGAGACGGTCCGCGAACCCAACTCTTCAGGCACGGCAGACGGCTGGTATGAAACTTCCGCATTTGCTTCATCTGCACCTTCGGGAAGCATTTCCTCGCAATACCTTACCTTTCCAGGATCCAGCGTAAACAGCACGGCAATTAATCCCTCCACTTGCACCACCGCTGGTCTAATCGAGGGAGTCAACTGCGCAACCATTCCGGGTCAAGGACTTGATATCGGCTCTCCGTTGACTTCTGGATTGGGCAAACAAGATCTAACCTGGGTAGACCAGACTCACCCTGGTGTCGGCAATGGCTTGGATGGCGTGGCTGACATCGCGAATTTTTTGACTTCCAGCAAGACGACCTCCTCAAAGAATCAATACAATGGCCGCCTCGATGCGGAGGTTACCGGTAAAGACCACATCAGTTTCGCAATCTACTATGTTCCTCAGTCTTCCAGCTTTCTCAATGGTGCGGCGCGCCAATACAATGAATTTCACCACGAACAAGTTAACGAAGCCTTCTCTGGGATTTGGAATCATACTTTCTCTTCCAGTCTCTTGAATGAAGCGCGTGTTAACGCTGCCGGATGGCGTTGGAATGAAATTGATTCCAACCCGCAGGCTCCGGTTGGTCTTCCCTCAGATTCCATCGGCAACCTCGGTAGCATTACGCTGAACTCATTCGGGCCCAATATTGGCAGCATCCTCAACCAGTGGACGTACACTTTCAAGGATGTAGCCACCAAGATTTACCGCAACCACACCGTCAAGTTTGGCGGCGAAGTCACCCGCCTGTTCTACCTCAACGAGTGCGCAGGCTGCGGCGTACCCAACTACAACTTCTTCAACATTTGGGACTTCCTGAACGATGCCCCCCGCCAAGAAGGAGGCGGGTTTAATCCAAAGACAGGTTTGCCCACTACTCTTCGCCAGGATGATCGCACCAACATTTGGGGATTCTTTGTTCAAGACGACTTCAAACTTCGCAGGAATCTGACCATTAACCTTGGATTGAGGTGGTCCTATTTCGGTCCACTCTCGTCTAAAGAGCACAATATGTTTGTGGCGACACCGGGAGCTGGATCGGAATTTCTGACTGGATTGTCTGTTGCGACGGGTCATTCCTGGAATGCACAAAAGAATAATTTTAGCCCACAGATTGGTTTTGCGTGGAGCCCTGGCATGTTTAAGGACAAGCTCGTCGTCCGCGGCGGTTACGGCTTGAATTACAACCAGGAAGAACTTGCCATCTCAGCAAATATTCAGGGCAACCCCGGCCTGGTCGTTTTCCCGACCTTAAGCATGTCCAGCCCGACAGACCCGAATCCGGGAATCATCTACGCCGTCTCTTCGGATGTTCATTCCATTAGCGGTTATCCAGCAAACCCGAATACAATCTTGTCCTTTGGATCCAATGGATTGCCAACCAGTGGTCAAGTAAATGTGAGCATCTTTCCACACGACTTGCCAACCATGCGCGCCCATCATTACTCGGCTGAAGTTGAGTACGATTTGGGCCACCAGTGGGTGGCATCCTTGGGATATCAAGGAAGCATCTCGAGGAACACTTTCTTTCATGAAAATCCGAATGCGACCCCCGCTGAATTAGGATTTCAACTGAACCCTCAAATTGGCGGTGGTGATCTGTGGGGTGTTTCAGGAAGAGGAAATTACAACGCCATGCTAGCGGAATTGAAGCATCAGTTCTCGCATCAATTCATGGCTGATGCCCAATTCACATGGTCGAAGAGCATGGACACTAGTTCTGCTCCTTACACGGAACAGATTTATGCATTTAATCCCGATCTTAATTATGGCCGCTCAGACTACAACGTCGGCAAAGCCTTTAAGCTGTTTGGCATGTGGCAGCCCGTCTTTTTCCATGGCAGCAATGCCTGGGTCGAAAAGATTGCAGGCGGTTGGTCAATAAGCGGAATCTTCAACATTCACAGCGGGTTCCCGTGGACTCCCGTAGTGAACTTCGGTGGAAGTCTCTACTGTGGCACATGCGGTTATTCGCAGATTCTCCCGATCTATCTTGGCGGGGCTGGAAACAGTACCAGCAACGATGCGTTCAAGACTGGCTCGAACTTCCCCAATGGCGGCGCGGCATACTTCGCCGTCCCGGCCTTTACGGCGTACAGCGGCAGCAACTTCGGCCCTTCAAATCCCCAAGCAGGTATTCGTCGCAATTCCTTCACCGGCCCGGGATACAAGGACGTAGACATTACCTTGGCGAAGGCGTTTGGCTTGCCAAAGATTCCGGGGCTTGGCGAAGGCGCCAAGTTTGAATTCCGTATGGACGTCTATAACCTGTTCAATAATTTGAATTTCAACCCGACCAGCATCTCTAACGACATTAACAGCGCGAATTTTGGCCAGGCGACATCTGCCTTGGCTGGCCGCACCATGACGTTGGGGCTGCGCTTCACCTTCTAACGTTTTCCGGAAGGCACTGTTTCGTTAGTGCCTTCGCTGTTGTCTGGAAAAACTGCCAACGAGTCTCCTTACACGCAAGGAAGGCTCTCGTTGGCAGTTTTTGTTTAGGATCCGCTAGAACTTATGACCTACGAAGGATGAAACCCACATTTCTCCATTGCCGCAATCGCTTCTTTGTTCTTCATGAACGTGTTCCACACGAATTGTGTTCGCTGGTTCTCCGCCATCAACATGGAAATTCCCAGATCGATTCCGAGAACGTCTGCGTCATACCAATTGGTCAATGGATTGAACGCATCCACGAATCCATAGCGTTTCCAAGCTTTGGGGTAGTAGCTGCGAATCCACCGCAAAACGTGAATTGTGTCTGGAAAAAGAAATGGCAAGGAGCCGGCCGTAGCGCAAGGAACGATGCTGCCGTCCACCGGCCCAATCGGACCGCCGTCGGCTGAAGGCCCACCCCACGCTGTGTATCCTCCTTGATAGTCAGAGGCGGAGATTCCCCAGAGATTTGGAGTGTAATCGGAGAATTGCTTCGCAAGGGAAATGCAGAACAGTCTGTGAGCCTGGGTTGCCGTGATCGAATTCTGAAAATAGTTCGCAAATGCATCTTTCTTATTTCGGAAATCGAACCACGCGTGGGAATACTGGTGCACAAATAGCGGGTCGGAACCGGAGATATAAGAAAGTCCGGAATACTGGATCACCGGTCGCGACCACGCAGCCCAACTTGATGCAGGAATTGCAAACGCCGGATTTGGCGCGCCGATGGCAAGTAGGTACAGCATCATATGTTCGCAGTAGTGATCCCAACGCGCATCAAGGAAACCGCTCTCAGGTGTCCAGCCCATGGAAAGGAGCTGTCCGCGATTGAGCATCCAATTGAAATTCACATTGCTGTAGATTTGTGTGGCTAGTTTTTGAATTTTAGCGTCCGAGAAATAGGCGCGGCAAGTCAGCACGCCACAAAGAAGCAAAGCCGTATCAATCGAAGAGATTTCAGAGTTGAAGGCGCGTGCTCCCGTTCCCGTATCCACGAAATGGAAGAAAAATCCGTTCTTTCCACGGGGTTGCATCGTGTTTGCCAAGAAGTTGAGTGTGGCCTGCACTCGGCTCACAATTGCGGCATGCGGCTGATAGCCACGCTGATCCCCGATGCAAAGCGCAGTGAGCCCAAAGCCTGTGGCCGCAATACTCGAAATTGTCCGTGAATCATTTCCTGCGGCGAATGCCCGGTCTTTTGCCTGGCCTGTGTTGGGGTCGGACTGTTCCCAAAAAAATAGAAAGGCAGCCCTTTCAATTTCTTCGAGAAGCTGATCATCGGTTCCTGCATAGCCGTCATTGGAAGAGGACGGCTGAGTAGTGCCCGTTTGTCCAAGGTTGCAACCGGAAACTAGCAGACCTTCGCAACCAGCGAAAGTGACACCGGCAGCTTTCAAAGCGCGGTCAAGGAATCCACGTCTTGTCCAGGTGCGATTCATCCAGTCCTTATATTCTTCCGCAGTTTGACTCAAGAAACGCTCTACTAAAACGATTCAGTTGTAGCACAAAGCTGACGCATCTTGAACATCGGCTGGCTCGATGGCCGTCTTATCCGTCATAACCTCGTGATTCTGCTCACTAATGTTTGTGACTTGAATCACTGCGATTGTGAAGGTGTGGCATCAGACTTCGGCGAGGAGTAATGCCATGAACGCCGAAGTAGCCGGTCAACGCATTGCGTTCAAGAATATTCTCTGTTTGTCAGATTTTTCTGAAGCTTCGGAATTGGCGCTGCCATTTGCCATCAACCTCTCTCGTGCGTACGGCGCAAAGGTTTTTGCGCTCCATGTGCTTACTCCCATGCCTATCGCTTACGTGAATCCTGAAACCTCCGTACAGCTCATTGATGCGGTGGAAGAAAGCGCACGCTCGGGAATGCAGAGGCTCGATTGCCAGCTCAGCGGCGTTGAGCACGAATCCCTCTTGGTGCATGGGGATAACGTTTGGAATTCCGTCAGCGAAGCTCTGCAGGAGCACGAGATTGATTTGGTTGTCTTGGGCACTCATGGACGAACGGGAGCGTCGAAGCTATTGATGGGATCTGTGGCTGAAGAAATCTTTAGAAAGTGCAGAGCTCCTGTTTTGACGATTGGTCCATCAGTGCACAGCGGAGTGCACAACGGTGGCCGGTTCCAAAGCGTCCTCTTTGCAACTGATTTTGGAGAAGATGCAGAAGCGGCTTTGCCGTACGCACTTTCGATCGCAGAAGAGTCACAAGCGAAGCTTTACCTGCTGCATGTGCTGCCTCACCCGGTTCCCAACCGATTCCCAAAGTCATCAAAGGAATCAGTCGCGGACGCGATGCACCGGTTGCAGCAACTTGTCCCGAGAGACGCCGAATTTTGGTGCAGGCCGGAAGCGGTTGTCTGGCACGGCGAACCGTCAATCTCCATTTTGCAAGCGGCGAAAGAATTGTCCGCTGATTTGATAGTTCTGGGAATAAAGGGGACTGGGAAACGGGCGATTTTGGCGACTCATCTGGAAAACAGCGTGGCCTATAAGGTCGTTACAAGGTCTGCTTGTCCCGTATTGACGAGACGTTATTAGCATTCGGGGCCTTGCGCCATGTTCAAGTCCTTTACTTTCAGCACCATCCGCAACTGGTGTGATGGAAGTCACTGCAAAGTGTAAGCGGTATCACTTCGCCTCCATTTCCCCTCCGCTATGAATGAACCAGCGGGAATCGTTCGACGGAGCGCTACGGGAGGCAAGCTCATGGCATACCGGATGAGAGTAATCCCAAAGATAAAACATCGTATAATGCGCCAAAGTGGCAGTATGAAGACGCCCTACGGCCTGCAGGTCATTGAGAGTTGCTTGACATGTCCTCTTGTCAAGGAGAGGATTTTCTGTGATTTGTCGCGGCCGACTTTGGCTGCCCTTGACTCCATATCCTCCTCGGCCACTTACCCCAAAGACGCGATTCTTTTTGTAGAAGGGCAGGATCCTCGTGGAGTTTTTGTCCTCTGCAATGGACGAGTGAAGCTTTCGACGACTTCTGCCGATGGAAAATCAATCATTGTTCGCATGGCGGAAGCAGGAGAAGTAGTTGGGCTCGCCGGAACTCTCTCCGGGAAGCCCTATGAGTTGACGGCGGAAGCGATGGAACCGCTGCAGGCGAATTTCATTCCCCGCGAAGCGTTCCTGAACTTCTTGAAGCAACATGGCGAGGCGGCTGTACGAGTCGCGGAGATCCTAAGCAGAATCTATCACGCGACTTTGCTTGAAGTTCGTTACCTTGGCTTTTCGAGCTCGACTGCCGAGAAACTTGCGCGCTTCTTACTGGATTTGCCGGGCCAAGCTGCCGACAAAAAGAATGAGACACGTTCGACGTTAACCCTCACGCACAAAGAAATAGGCGAAACGATCGGCGCTTCACGGGAAACGGTTACGCGGCTGTTTGCAAATTTCAAGCGCGAAGGCTTGATTGAAGTGCACGGCGCGACCTTGATCATTCACGACCGGCAGAAAATGGAGAAACTCGTTGCCGGATAGTCTGTGACCGGGGTCACAGAATTTCAGATCAGCGTTATTCATAGTGGTTTCCTAGGTCGTCGCGTTTTGACCTCGCCACTGCTGTCTTTTCGTTCGTTAAGGAGCTTCGATGGAACCAGCCCTGGAAGCACACCGACTGCACTTTGCATTTACCGTGACTTTCCACTACCTGTTTCCGCAGCTCACCATGGGCTTGGCGTTGTTGATCGTTTTTCTAAAGACACAGGCATTGCGAACGGGCGACGAGCACTACAACCGTTCCGCCAGATTTTGGGCGCGAATTTTCGGAATTAATTTCGCAATCGGCGTAGTTACCGGAATTCCGATGGAATTTCAGTTTGGAACCAATTGGGCAGAATTCTCCAAAACAGCCGGGGGGGTGATTGGTCAGACCTTGGCCATGGAAGGAGTTTTTTCCTTTTTTCTGGAGTCGAGTTTTCTTGGGCTATTTCTGTATGGCGAAAAGAAGCTGGGGAAAATTGGCCATTGGCTGTCCGCAGTGCTCGTGTTTGTCGGCTCTTGGCTCTCTGGGTATTTCATCGTGGCTACGGACGCATGGATGCAGCGTCCCGTTGGTTACGCAATCGGTCCGCACGGAGAAATCTTGTTGCAGAGTTTCTGGAGTCTGCTTCTGAACCGCTGGGCGCTATGGCAATACGCCCACAACATGATTGGCGCGGTGCAGACAGGATGCTTTGTAATGGCGGGAATCGGTGCGTTTTATTTGATGACCAAGCGCGATGAAGCTTACGGAAAAACCTTTGTTAGAACTGGAGTGATTGTCGGAGTCATCGCCGCGTGCTTGCAACTTTTTCCTACGGGCGACATGCAAGGAAAAATGATCGCCGAACACCAGCCGGCTACTCTTGCCGCGATGGAGGGCTTGTTTGAAACGCAAGACGGCGCTCCTCTCGTGATACTTGGCCAGCCAGACGTACAAAAACGGCGGATGGACAATCCGCTGGAAGTTCCGAAGATGCTGAGCTTTTTGACCTACCAAAAATGGGCCAGCCAGGTAAAAGGTTTAGATAGTTTCTCACAAGATCTTTGGCCAGATCGAATTGTGCTCCTTTACTACAGCTATCACGTGATGGTCGGGCTAGGGACCATTTTTATCGCAGTGATGGTGCTTGCCGCCTTCCTGCTTTGGCGCGGCAAGCTGTATGAATCCAGATGGATGCTTTGGTTGCTGATGATTTGCATCCCGATGCCATACATCGCAAACACTGCCGGCTGGATGACCGCGGAACTCGGCCGCCAGCCATGGCTGATTTATGGACTGATGCGCACCGCTCACGGCGCATCGCCACAAGTTAGTGCAGGTAATGCGCTATTTACTCTCATCGGGTTTATGGGGATGTACACAGTTCTCGCAATCTTATTTTTGTTTTTGATCTGGCGCGAAATCGAACTTGGCCCAGAACCCAAGAAGTACTTAGCACGGCCCGCAATGGAAATTGATCCTTTGGCAGCGGACTGAGAGGCGTTATGGACACGATCTGGTTTTGCCTCGTTGCTTTGATGATTGCTCTGTACGTCCTTCTGGATGGATTCGACTTGGGCGCCGGAGTAATCCACCTGTTTGTTGCGAAGACGGATGAAGAGCGGCGCCAAGTTCTCGCAAGCATTGGGCCTGTATGGGATGGAAATGAAGTTTGGCTACTCGCCGCGGGTGGAACGCTCTACTTTGCTTTCCCGGCACTCTACGCCGGAGCTTTTAGTGGCTTCTATTTGCCGCTGATGATGGTGCTCTGGCTCTTGATACTTCGCGGAACTTCCATCGAATTTCGAAATCACATCAAGAGTGCCGTTTGGGATCCCCTGTGGGATTTTCTTTTCTGCGCATCGAGTCTCTTGCTTGCTGTTTTCTATGGTGCTGCTCTGGGAAACGTTGTCAGAGGAGTTCCACTCGACGGAAGCGGCTATTTCTTCGAACCGCTCTGGACCAATTTCCAACTCGGCGAGAAAACGGGCATTCTGGATTGGTACACAATTCTGGTTGGAGTGCTCGCTCTCGCTGCTCTTGTAATGCACGGCGGACTTTGGGTTCAACTCAAGACAGCCGGAGCCGTCTCGGAAAGATCGGGGCGGGTATCCGGCAATGCCTGGTGGGCGGTCGTCGCATTGACGGCCATCATCACGGCTATCACGTTCAAAGTTCAGCCTCAAATCATGGCGAACTTCCGCTCATGGCCTTGGGGCGCAATTTTTCCTTTACTCGCTGTTGCAGGATTGGCCGGAGTGAAATACGAACTCGCAGCAAGAAATCAGAAGAAAGCTTTTTACGCTTCGTGCGCTTATCTTACGGGAATGTTAACCAGCGCTGTATTCGGTGTTTATCCAATGGTGCTTCCGGCGCGCAATCCCGCACATTCATTAACAATATCTAATGCAAAGGCAGGGCAGTACGGCCTGCAAATCGGACTAATTTGGTGGGCCATCGGAATGATTCTGGCGGCCGGCTATTTCACTTATCTGTATAGGTCATTTGCGGGCAAAGTCACACTCGAAGAAAACTCGCACGACTAGGCGCGTCGCTGCTTGTTCAAAAATCACTCGGCTCAGTGACAACAGTCACACCTCTTTCACAATTGTCGAATAGATACTCGGCAAGGTAAGACGCCCTTCTACTTCTGTTCATAGGTCAAGGGGGTGCGGATGTTCCGAACTCGCCATCGCGGTCCACTAAAATATGCGTCCCTCGTGACGCTGTTGTTTTCTGTATTCATGGTGCAAGGTCATGCTCAGCAGACTCCCGCCAAGTCAACGAAACAGTCTGCGAAGAGTTACCAACGCCCAACAGATCCATCACTTTATGTCGGTGCAGAAACTTGCAAGACCTGCCATGAAGATATGCCAACAAAGGGTTTTTACAAGACCTATGAAGATTCGCCCCACTACGCAACTATGTTGGACACAAAAAAAGGTCCGGAATGGCATGGATGTGAAGCTTGCCACGGCCCGGGCAAGGAACACGTTGAGGGCGGCGGCGACAAATCCAAAATCTTCACGTTTAAGAATGCTTCAGCCAAGGAAATCAGCGATCGCTGCCTGGGTTGCCACAGCTACGGCGAAGAGCATAGCAATTTCGCACGCTCCGCCCACTTGCAGAACAACGTGAGTTGCACGGACTGCCATTCGCCACACCATCCCAAGGAATCTCAGCACCTGATGAAAGAAAAGCAACCGCAACTTTGCTATGGCTGCCATCAGGAAGTCTCGCAACAGTTTCAGCGGCCTTTTCATCATCGCGTAAATGAAGGTCTCGTCCAGTGCTCCGATTGTCACAATCCCCATGGTGGCTTCTTGAATCGCCAGTTGCGTGCGACAGCAACCCAGGACACAGTTTGTTTCAAATGCCACTCGGACAAGGCTGGGCCATTCGTTTACGAACATGAATCCGTAAAAATCGAAGGCTGCGCGGCTTGCCACATGCCGCATGGTTCTTCAAACGCACGATTGCTCAAGCGCAGCCAAGTGAACCTGGTCTGTCTGGAATGCCACGCATTTACCACTGACGCTGGCCCGGCGACTACGCCCACATTCCACAATCAAGCCCAGAAGTATCAAGCCTGCACGCTATGCCACACGGCAATCCACGGTTCAAACACAAATCAATTCTTCTTCCAGCCATAGAAGGTGCCGCCATGCGAGAGAACAGAGGACAGGCGAGAATCAAAAACTGCAAACTGGTTTTGGCTGCAAGATGTTTCGCACTTGCAGGGGCTTTGTGTTTCCTTGTGTTGACCGCGCGAGCACAGGAAGAACAAGAGCAGCAAGGCGTCAATCAGGGAAATTACAATATCAAGCAGTCCATAGAATTTGGCGGCAGACTAGTTGACGTAAATGGCGACGGGCAAAGCTACAACACGTTCGTCAATTTGCAGCAAGGCCCACGGCTACTTGGATTCACGGTAGAGATGCGTTCGCTCAATCACACGGGCGAGTTGTTCGATCGATTGTATTTCAGCAATTTTGGATACGGCGGCGACCCGAACGACGTTTCAAGGCTCCGCGTCGGCAAGAACAAGTGGTACAACTTCGACGCTCTATTCCGCAAAGACCAGAATTTTTGGGATTATTCGCTTCAGGCGAATCCTTTGAATCCTGCGACGACATTCACAAATGCGCCTGCTGGTTTTTCACCGATCATTTCCACTTCCCCACATTTGATGAACACCCGCCGAAAACTGGGCGACTACAGCCTTCTCTTGCTTCCGCAGTCTCGAGTGCGATTTCGCTTGGGTTATTCCAGAAATATTAATGATGGCCCTGCACTATCCACAATTCACCAGGGCACGGAGCAGCTTTTGTTTCAAAATTGGCGAACGACAGTAAACACCTATCGCCTGGGGGTAGATTTCCGGCTGTTGCCGAGGACGAATATCAGCTTCGACGAAATCTGGAACTACTACAAGGGCGATACAGGCGCTGCCGATCCATTTCAGCTCTATTCACTCTCAAATGGCCAGCTGGTGGACATTGGTGTGTCGCTGAATTCTGCGGCGAACCAGCCCTGCGCCAATACATTCAATGGACCGCCTGTGGGCAATGTAAACCCCGCTTGCAGTGCGTACTTTGACTTTTTTCGCCATGCGCGTGCCCGGACCAGCGCGCCCACAGAACAACTTGCGATGCAGTCCAATTATTGGAAAGCGCTTGATCTCTCTGCTCGCTTTAGTTACACGGGTGGCGACGCCAAAGTATTTGACTACACGCAGTCCTTCGATGGCCGCGAGGCGCGCACGAATTTACGCAACGACTTATTTAGTGGAAATGTTTCAGGCCGCCGCGTTATGGCAACGGCAGATTTCGGTGCAACCTGGCACATTACCGATCGCTGGAGTTTCCTCGACTCTTTCCATTTTTCAAATTTTCACTACCCGATGGAATTTGATTCTTCCGAGTGTTCTTTTTTCAGTGCGAATTTGTTGACGAGTGCGCGCATTTTTACGCCACTCTCTGCGGTGCCGCTAACTTGTTCGGGCCCCGCTGACGGGGTGGCTGGCACGCCCACACATTCCGCGAGCTCCGGCGCCGATATCTCTATCGGATTGAACAGCAACTTCCTGAAGCAGGACGAGAAGACTAACCTCGCCGAGTTCGAGTATCAGATTTCTTCCAGGATTGGAACGCGCGCCGGCTTCCGATATCGCCATCGCACAATTGCAGACGCATTCTTTTCGACCTCGACACTTGTCTATTTCCCGAGTAACGCAAACCGTGGTTCGTGCGCGCTCGTTGCAGGAGTGCTTCCAGTTGGGTGCACGGCCAATGGCGATGGCTCTTTTACCTTCGTAACACCGGATCCAGAACAGGACATTGGTTCCGACGAAATCAATGAATACGCCGGTGTTGTCGGCATTTGGGCGCAGCCAGCAACTCATTGGCGGATAAGTTTTGACACAGAATTGATGAGTGCGGATAACACCTTTACGCGCATCAGCCCGCGCCAGTCGCAGGAATACAGGATTCGTTCGAAATACCGTCCTGTGAGCTGGTTCAGCCTCGATGGCTCAATTCGAATCTGGGAAGGACGCGACAACATCACGGAAGTGAACAATTTGCAGCACGACCGTTCTTACGGATTCACGGCCACATTCCAACATGAAGATAAATTGGCATTGGAGTTGGGCTACGATTACAACGACATCTTCTCTCAGATTCTTATTTGCTATACGAGCAGCACGGCTCCGGCGGGCTTGGCAAAGTGCCCGGGTTCAACTGTGTTGGTCGAACAGCTCTCCACTTATACGAACAAGTCTCACTATGGTCACTTCGATCTTCTTTGGTCGCCGGTGCACCGCTTAAAGACACATTTTGGCGCGGATCTGACCGGAACTAACGGAAGCGCGATTTTGCTGGATCCCAATGCAGTGCCGGGCCCCTTGAATTCGAAATGGCTCAAGCCTTATGCCGGGCTCGATTGCCGCTTTGGCAGGGGCTGGACTGGCAAAGCCTATTGGGGGTATTACGGATATCATGAAGATTTGACCGCGCTTCCACAGGATGTCTTCGCGCCGAGAAACTTCCATGCAAACACGACGACCTTATCTCTGCGGTACGCCTTCTGATTCGAAGTCGAGGAGACAGGAAAATGAATCAAAACTGGAAAGTACGGGCAACGACCTGTTTCAACATTTTGGGAATCGCAACGCTGCTTGCGATTCCCGCTAGGTCGGATGACAAGAGTGCTGCGACGTACAAACAGAAGTGCGTTGCATGTCATGGTGCCGATGGAAAGGGAGACACGCCGACTGGTAAGGCGCTGGGTGTGCACAGCTTCGCAAGCGCCGAAACTTCCAAGATGAGCGATCAAGAGCTTGCTGACGTCATCGAAAAAGGCAAAGGCAAAATGCCCAAGTACGGCTCCAGCATGAAGCCGGAAGAAATTAAAGCCATGGTCGCGTACATCCGTACGCTTGGAAAATAGGCGTTTGCTCTATGGAGCATCCTGCCGTCTTGCTCGGGTTTCTTGGGTTCAGCATTCTGCTGATAGCCGTCTTCGTTTTCCGTCCAGGAGTTACCAGATCGCAGGGAGGCAAGATAGTTGCCTTCTTCGTTTTGTTTGCGCTGCCCCTATTTTGTCTCGGCGTGGGATTTTCCGCGGAACTGGATCGTTCCAAGTCCACGCAATTCTGTTTGAGCTGCCACATCATGGAGCCATATGGCAAGAGTCTGCGTGTGGATGACCCGATGCACCTTGCCGCCGCTCACTTTCAGAATCACCGCGTACCTGCTGACGAAGCTTGCTATACTTGTCATACCAATTACGCGATGTTCGGCAGCGTCAAGGCCAAGCTCGGCGGCCTGCGGCATATTTATGTTTATTACCTGGGCCATCCTCCCAAGGCGGAAGACATCAAGCTCTACGAGCCCTTCAACAACCGCGAATGCCTGCATTGCCACGCAGGCGCGCGGTCATTTGAAGAAGGGGCCGTCCACGCAGCCGATCCATCGCTCTTACCTGCAATAAAGGCTAACAAAGTTTCTTGCTTATCGAGCGGATGCCATCAGACGGTCCATGATGTTGCGACATTGGGGGAACAAAAACTCTGGCAGGGAGCGGGCAATGCTCAGTGAAAATATCCTGGAGAAGCGTCTGCAAATCGCGGGAATCGTTCTCATTCTCGGGCTGCTTGCAGAGGGTCTATGCCTGCTGGGGCGCGGCCCGGTTGCCTTTCTCCTTTTTGTTGGCCTGGCGGGGCTATTGCTTGTCGTCGGAATCTTGATTTTCCTGCTCGCGCTGGTTCGTGCAGGCCACGTAAAATCGCAAACTACGGAATGACGTTCGTATTCCATTCACATTTCGCGGAATTTTCTGAGTTACTCTAGCGACCCAATTCCTAAACGGCGCATCTCAATTCAAAAGGAATCATAATCTGGGCACTATTCTGGTTCACAACAGCAATCTGTGGTGACGAGGCGCTATAAATATGATCTTGAGAACTGTAGCAACTCTGTTTTTGGCAGCATTGATTGCGTTTCCCAATATGACCGTTCCAGTCTCTCAAATTCCATATACGATTGATTCCCAACAAAGCAAAATCGAAATCCAAGTTGCGAAAGACGGCTTCCTGAAGGCTTTTGGCCACGATCATCTCGTTTCCGCGACGCGTTATTCCGGTGAAATACAATTCGATTCCGACAAAATGGAAAATTCCTTAGTCACGTTTGCGCTTGATACTGCTTCGCTGAAAGTTATAGATCCCGGAGAATCCGAAAAAGACCGCGCCGAAGTGCAAGAGACGATGCTTGGTAAAGATGTGCTGGATGCTGCGCAGTATCCGCAAATCAAGTTTGCTTCTTCTACTCTCAAATCCAAGCCGGGAAATGGCGGAGCTTTTGACTTGCAGGTTGAAGGAACGCTGACTCTGCACGGAACCTCAAAGCCAATAACTGTCCCCGTTCGACTTCAGGTAGAACCCGATGGCAAACTCACCGCCGACGCGGAAGTTTCGTTGTTGCAAAGCGATTTCGGTATTATGCCTTATAAAGCCGTTGGCGGAACCGTTAAGGTCAAAGACAAACTCAAACTTTCTTTTCATATCGTCGCCCGCAAGACCGGCTCTTAGCTCGCTCATTCGCAAATAGTTCTTTTTTCGCTGCCCGAATCCAATACAATGCCCGCGGCACGCCTATTTGGTCAGGGAAATGGGCGCAGCCTCCGTCGCCCCACTTCATCAGCGCAGGTGCACAATGCTCAACTCATCGCTCATCAAGAGCACGGTTGTTGCTGCCTTGGGAGGCTTGCTCTTTGGATTTGACACCGTCGTCATTTCGGGGACGACGCAAGCACTTACCGACTTGTATCACCTCAGGCCGTTTGCGCTCGGTGTGACAGTCACAAGCGCGCTGATTGGAACAATTGTTGGTTCACTTACGGCCGGTATCCCCGGCGACCGCATCGGTCGGCGCGACAGTTTGCGTTTTATGGCTGTTCTCTACGTTATCTCCGCAGTCGGTTGCGCGTTTGCCTGGAATTGGGATGCCCTGGTTGCATTTCGCTTCATTGGTGGACTCGGCATTGGTGGATCTTCGGTTCTTGGTCCCATGTATATCGCGGAAATTGCTCCCGCAAAGTGGCGTGGCCGCCTCGTTGGCTTCTTTCAATTCAGCGTCGTTCTTGGAATTCTCCTCGCTTATCTTTCGAACTACCTAATTGGCACTCGAGACCTCGGCGACACGGAATGGCGCTGGAAACTCGGAATTTCTGCGATTCCTGCCATATTTTTCTTGGCGATGCTCTTTGGTATTCCCCGCAGCCCGCGCTGGCTGGCTAGCAAAGGCCGCACGGAAGAAGCGCGCGATGTATTGCAGCTGATCGGTGAGCAAGATTACGACAACGCGCTCAAGGAAATCGTCGACTCAATCGATGTGGAACATCACCAGCACGATTCCCTGTGGAACCGGCAGTATCGTCTTCCGATTTTTCTCGCTGTGACTATCGGCATGTTTAACCAGCTCTCCGGCATCAACGCCATTCTTTATTACCTGAACCAGATTTTCGCGGACGCAGGCTTCAGCAAGGTTTCCTCCGATCTGCAGTCCGTCGCCATCGGTGCTACGAATCTTGTTTTCACTATGATCGCCATGACTTTGATTGACAGAGTCGGCCGCAAAAAACTTTTGCTTATCGGCGCTGTTGGTACGGCTACGTGCCTTGCCGGTGTCGCTGCAATCTTTCTCACGCACCAACACAAGGAATATCTCGTCTGGCTCCTTGTTACTTACATTGCCTTCTTCGCATTTTCGCAAGGGGCCGTCATTTGGGTTTACATCAGTGAGGTATTTCCAAACCGAGTCCGCGCGCAAGGCCAAAGCCTTGGCAGTTTTTCGCATTGGTTCATGGCAGGCGTAATTTCGCTTGGCTTTCCGCCGCTTGCTGCGAAGTCTGGCGGCTATCCATTTTTTTTTTCTCAGTCATGACGATCGTGCAATTTCTCGTCGTTCTGACCGTCTACCCGGAAACCAAAGGCGTCTCTCTCGAGGAAATGCAAAAGAAGCTTGGCATCGCCTGACTCACAGCACCATTACTTTGCCTTGAATTGAATCGTGATGTGCGCGCGCGGAAATCGCTCGGAGCTTTCAGGAATTGTCACCGAAAGTTGTATTCCGCCTTCGTGAGTGGCAGGAATCAGCGTCGCTCCGTCGACTTTGGCTATCTGTTCGCCATTTCGGACTTCCAGTCGGTATGTGCGCCCAGCTGCACCTGATAGTTGCATGTCCAGCCGGTCTTTTGAGGCAGTCCAGCTCTCCGATACCAATCGCAAACCTTCGCTCTCTTTTCCCAGTCGCGGCATGGCCGAGGAAATATCTACTGCGAAGTCATTTGCGACGATCACTTTCAGATTCGTCTTCTCCTTGGCCAGAGGAATTTGAATTAGAACGTGCTGATCGTTTTCGCTCGCCTCAATCTTGAATGCAATCGGCTTGCCATCCAGATCGGCCCTCAAAACTCGTGCTCGCGGGCTAATGGCCGGCCTGAATTCAAGCTCAGTTGAATTCTTGCCGTTGCTTCGCTCAGTTTCAAGCGTCAAAACCGATTCCGTCCGCGAATAATTCACGCTGACCATCGCCTCACCCACTCGAATATTCTTCACGCTAACGTCGTTCCAGCTTGCAGGTAAGTGCGGGCCGAAAGTAACACTCCCTTTTGCCGCATCGATGTTAAGCCCCAGCATCCCCCGCAACACTGGACTCACCACCATCGCCGCGGACCAAATCTGATGTGGAGAGCCCGTTGAAAGCGTCTGGTAATAATCTCCTGATAAAACTTCGGTCACGTGTCCGGGCGACCCATCCAGCGCCAGCAGCGCATTCGCCCGCAAATTTGCATACGCAGGCTGCTCGCGGTGATAGCGATACTCGCCAACGGCCGCCCATCCCGTGAACAGTGGCCACACCGATCCATAGTGATAGCCCGCTCCGCTGTAAAGTGGCGATTTGTTCGAAAGAATCCGCATTCCCCAATCCGTCATGTGCTCGTGGCCAGCAAGTTGTGTAATCATCGCACTCGCATTTTTCTCGTCTACTAGCCCAAACCACATTGGCACCGTGGCAAGCACGCTCGCTTCATCTACACGTTTGCCCTGGTTATCCAATGCGAATGAATAAATTTTCTTTTCATTCGACCAAAACGTCGTATTCAAGGCAACTTGCTCTTTTTTGCTCTCTGCTGCCAGCTGCTTCGAATCTTCTCCTTTGCCAACGACTCCTGCCAGCTCAGAAAGTGCCCGCTTTGCTTCCACCGCCAAACCACTCTGATAAAACTCGGATTTCACCGGTAATAGCGGCCCGCCTTCCACCCATCCGTGCCCAATTCCAAAATTCTTCGGCACTCCATCCGCATAGGTCGAATTTAGGAACTGATAAGCTCGCCACAAGTGATCCCAATTAGCTTTTGCAAATTCTGCGTCTCCGCTCGCCTTTACATAGTCATTCATGGCGATGAGGTACAGTGGCGTTGCATCCGCCGATGCGAATCCATATGGATAGTCCTTGAACCAATTCACAAAGCTCGCGCCTTGCGCAATTTCGTGCGGCATTTTTCCATCATCCCGCTGAAATTGCGCCACGAACGTTAGCGCTGCTTTCGCATTCGAAAAATCGCCTTCACTATTCAGTGCAAGCGTTGACCAAAACGCATCCCGCCCAAAGAACCATGCAAATCCAGGCCGCTGGCTTTCTCCCGACGTTCGATATCCGGCCACCAACCCTGTCCCCATCGTCGGATTCACCACCATGCCTTGCACCAAACTCACGCGCGACCAGTCATAAGCTGCTTGTAGCTGCTTATCCGGGAATTCCAAGCTAACCGTTTTCTTCAAATAATCCGCGTAATACGCCGCCGATTCTCTCTCCATCATTTCGTACGACCCGATCAGTTTCTTGTACGTCGCTTCCGCTTCGGCCTGCCCATGAATTGATCCCGCAATCGCCAAAAGTTTTGTCTCGCGCCCTTTTGGCGTCGTACCAAGCAGCAACGAGTTTTCGTGGGTACTCGAATAGTTGGATTCATACTCGAGTCCAGGTTCATGTCCCGTGGGGGAACCAATTACCGCCGCAAATTTCTTGCTCTCCTCGCCAAAGACAAACACATTCTGCTTCGTATCCCAATTTGCCCACGTTCCGCCTATTGCGGCCGGCCACTCCAGGGCAAAATCCCGGTGAAACGCCACTTCGATCTCAAGCGCTTGTTCCGTCTCCACTTCAAACTTGATCACTGCTCCCGCTTCATCCACAGGAACAAAAAATGTCTCGCGAACCGAAAACGTATCTCCCGCATACAGCAGCGTCGTTGATTCCGGCCGCGCCTCAATCGTTCGCACCAGAGATTCCGCCGGAATCGCTTTCCCCTCGTTATGAATGATCACGTGGAAATCGCGCAGGACTTTCAGCGGATAAACCCACGCTTCCACCCTGCCCGATTCATTGCCGAAAACCCCAGCGCGTTTTCCTAACGCGCACAAGAATTCCCATGTCCGCGCGGGCCGTTGAATCAGCAGACCGCCATCGCGTTGATGCGGCACCGTCTGCGTTCCCGCGGCAATCGCACTGATTGCAACCACAATTCCGCCCGCAATAAATCTCTGCCAAATTTTCCAAAGGAAAATATTGCCTGGATAAGCCATTGTCTTGCCTCGGCGCCGCATCTAACTTGCAAACGCTCGCAGCCCTGTCTATAACAGAAACGGCCAGAGTGTAGCACGCGTTTCAGGGGCAAACTTGTCTTTCTCACGTCGCGGTTTTCTCAAATCCCTCAGCCGTTCCGCACTTGTTCTTTCGCTCGAAGATGTTTTTGCTTTGGTGCGCGCACCGTTTGTACGAGCCGCATCCTCGTCTTTGGATCCTGAAACCAACTCGCTTGGCGTCGCCTTTCTCGATGTCGCCAAAGAATCCGGCCTCAAGGCGAAAACGTTTTACGGCGGCGAACACAAAAACAAATATCTCCTCGAAACCACCGGCTGTGGAGTCGCCTTCTACGACTATGACAACGACGGCTGGCTCGACATTTTCCTCGTCAACGGCTGGCGCCTCGAAGGCTTTCCCAAAGGGGAAGAACCGATTTCACGCCTCTTCAAAAACAATCGCGACGGAACTTTCACCGATATCACTCTCGCCGCCGGTGTCGCTCACTCCGGCTGGGGACAGGGCTGCTGTATCGGCGACTACGACAACGACGGCAACGAAGATCTCTTTGTCGCCTATTTCGGCAAGAACGTTCTCTACCACAACAACGGCAACGGAACCTTCACCGACGTCAGCGAAAAATCTGGTATCGCCACCAACGGTAAGCGTTGGAACTCGGGCTGCGCCTTCGTGGACTACGACCGTGACGGCAAGCTCGATCTCTTCGTTGCCAACTATATTGATATGGACCTTGCCACTGCACCCGTTCCCGAGTCCGGCCCATGTCTATATAAAGGTGTGATGGTTGCGTGCGGTCCGCCGGGCCTTATTGGCGGAAAAAACATTCTGTTTCACAATAATGGCGACGGCACCTTTTCCGATGTTTCTGAATCCGCTGGCATTCTCGCCGCCAATGGTACCTATGGCCTTGGTGTTCTCACCGGTGATTTTGACAACGATGGCTGGCCGGACATCTACGTCGCGAATGATTCCACAGCCAGTGCTCTCTATCAAAACAAACACAACGGCAAATTCTCAGACATCGCCATGGAAGCCGGCTGCGCTCTTAGCGCCGACGGCAAGCCACAAGCCGGAATGGGCGTTTCTGCAGCGGATTATGATATGGACGGAAATCTCGACATCGTAAAAACAAATTTCGCCGGCGACACGCCTTCGCTTTATCACAACCTTGGCGGCGCCAATTTCGAGGATGCCACGTTTCCGGCGGGCCTCGGCAAACATACACAATACCTCGGCTGGGGCTGCGGCTTTTTCGACTTTGACAACGATGGATGGCCAGACATTCTTCTTTGCAACGGTCATGTCTACCCTGAAGTCGAACAACTCACTACCGAAGCAGGTTATGAGCAGCGCAAGCTGCTTTACAAAAATCTCCGCAACGGAAAATTCGAGGATGTTTCGCTAAATGCAGGCACCGGCATTTCTGCTCCGTCGGCTTCTCGTGGTTGCGCCTTCGGAGACTTTGACAACGATGGTGACCTCGATTTCGTCGTCAACTGCGTCAACGCTCCACCCCAGCTCATTCGCTGCGATTCTTCGAACAAAAATAACTGGATCAAGATTCGCACCATTGGCACAAAGTCCAATCGCAGCGGCATCGGCGCGCGAATCACTTGTGTAACGAAAATTACAGGCCAGGAAAAGCCGCACTCGCAAATTGATGAAGTTCGCAGTGGCGGCGGCTATTATTCGCAAAACGACTTGCGGGTCCATTTCGGAATCGGCGAAGCGCAAAAAGTGGAACTAATCGAAATTCGCTGGCCCAGCGGCCAAATTGATTCTCTAAAGGATCTGAAGCCAAACCAGCTTTATTACATCACCGAAGGGAAGGGAATCACCCGCACCGAATCCTTCTCGAAAACAAGGCGGTGACCAACCTGGCTGCTCTTTAAAAATTCTCCAGCATCCAAACGTTAGAAGCCCCGCTTGCTTCCCAAATAGCCAGCCGCTTCCCATCCTGCGAAGGAATCGCCCATCCAATGTACGGGCTTGGCTCTTTTACCGCCTGTTTTACGTGCCCCTGCAAATCCACATTGACGATCATTTCTTCGCCTTCGCGCGGCGAAGCGCAGGTCCAGATGCTCTTGCCGTCGGCGGCCCAGTCAATCGATCTTATGCTTCGCCATTCCTTTAGAGCAATTTTCCGCGTCGAGCCGCCTCGCAGCGACATGATTTGAATCTCCGCCTCTTCTTGCGCGCGTAAATACTTCGCCAGCGCTAGTTGTGTTCCGTCCGGCGAAAGCGTCCAGTTATAGAGTGACCATTCCGGGTCGCCAATCTTGAACAGCAGGCTCGCCTTTCCCGTTTTCTCCTCAAACTCGTAAAACTCCAACGATTGGTTTGCCGAGCTACTGAAGACGCACTCCTGCGACGGCAACCTCGCGCACTGAAAATTGTTGATCTCCGGCCATTCCAATACCGTTTTCGGTGTGCCTCCGGCTAGCGGCACTTGTCTTATGCGAAACACATTCGAAGTTGGTTCGCCGTTCAATGCGACACCCCCGCCATCCATCGCTCCTTCTTTGCCATCCGTCGTTTCGCCGCGCATGATTGCCACGTCCTTCGTTCCGTGGTCCTTTAACGTCGCATACAGAACCTTTGTCCGATCCGGGTTCAGCCGCAAAATGTTTGGAACGTCCGCTCCTGTGTCCAACACTTCCGGAATGCCGCTTCCCACCGCTTGTTTGTAAATCCGGCACTTTCCCTCTCGATCTGAAATATAGAGGACCGCTTTTCCGTCCGGCGTCCATTCGTATGGCAGATTCTTCTGGTCATCCAACGTGAGCCGCTCCGGCCATCCCACCGTTTTCGATTTCGCATCAATCTTCGCCACGTATACAGCCGGTTGCATGTTTGCCCGCAGGAACAAAATTTTCTTTCCGTCCACTGATGTATCCATTACAGCCTTGTCATCCGGTCCATTCGTGACCTGAACTTTCTCGCCTTTCACCATTCCCGTTCTTCCGTCAATTGGTATCGCCCACAAGTTCGAATCCCCTTGCGATGGCGCAGGCTCTGCCAGCGTAAAGAACAATCTTCCATCCGGAATCCACGCCAGCCCTCCGCCTAGTTTCCGATCCTTCATCACTATTTCTCTCTTGTCCGTACCCAGCACGTGCGTTTCTAGCTGCACATCTTCGTCATTCCAGTTTGGAAAATAAATTACGCGCACGTAGGCCAAGGCGTGGCTTTCTGGCGACCATACCGGCACCCCGTAAATATATCCGCCGGATTCCACTTCCTTCCGTGCATCACTTCCATCCACATTCACCGACCAGATCTCTCGCTGCGGATATGCGCCCCGCAAAAACGCGATCTTTTTTCCGTCCGGAGAGAGGCGCCCATTTTCCCCGTCATCCACCAACTTCTGTGGCGCCCCGCCAAGCAAGGACAGCTTCCACAGGCCGGGCCGTTCTTTTGCGCTTGCCGCCGCCGTCAGCAATACGTGGCTCTGGTCCGGATACCAGCTTCCCCATGTCACCTTGAACTCTTGCGGCAGCGCGATCTGATGTATCTCCCCGCTCGCCATGTCTTTCACGTGCAATCCGACTTTGTCGCTATACAAAAGCAGTCGGCCATCCGGCGAAATTGCTCCGCTTTCCACTGGCGCATCGGGCGAATTTGAAGTAAGTCTAATTTCGCGCGGCTGAATCGGTCGAACCGTCCGGTGCCCCGCGTGCCACCCTGCGGATACCGCTCCTGCCGTCAACAGCAATCCTGCAAATCCCCACCACAGAACTCGCGCGCTCCACTTTCCCGCCAACGCGCCCACAGCCAAAGCGCTATTTCCATTGTCCGCCGCCCCCTCGCCTTCTCCGCAGCCATGCAATGAGCCATTGATCCCAGGCGTAATCGGCGCCATGAATCTGTAGCCGCGCCTCGATAGCGTCTCAATGAAAATTGGATTTTCCGCCGAATCCCCTAGCGCATCTCGCAGCCGTTTGATCGCTGTATTCAAGCTGTGGTCAAAATCCACGAACGTATCGGCGGCCCATAGCCGCTTCCGCAGCTCCTCCCGCGAAACCAGGTCTCCCGGCGCTTCCAGCAGTGCAGACAAAATTTGTCCAGGCTGGTCTTGCAGCTTTACTCGGACGCCGTTTCGTCGTAGTTCTAGCGACCTCCGGTTGAACTCAAAGAGCCCGAATCGGACGTTTCCGTTGTTACCAGCTTCCGTTGCCATAAGTCACCCTAATCACTTATACGAAGCCCGTCGTAGAAAGTTTGATGCGCGGCCCATAAATATTCGTGACATGGTCTCGTAATCCCGTATTTTTCTAACTATTTATCCTGTTACCCCGAATTCCCCGCCTGGTCACCCCCCGTGCATTGAGGTACCTGACGTCCAAGCTGACCCTGTCCGCGAACCCCGCCCTTGCGCCAGGTTCGAGGAGCTTGCCATGCACATGCTTAGACGCCTCACTTTACTACTAATCGTATGGACTGCCTCATTTTCGACATCTTCCCCAGCCCGCACTCCGGCCGAGGGGCTGCCTGACCACGCTCGGCACCTCCAGGTTTCCATCTTCAATGACGCCCAGGTAGACGTCGACACCCTTGCCGAGGCGCAATCCCGCGCCTCGGCCATCTTTTCTCATTCTGGAATTGAAGTGGATTTTCTTGTTTGCGCCGCGGCAGACCCAAACGACTACTCTCCGAGCCGGACTGCCTGCTCCGACCTCGCCTACCCTTCGCATCTCTCCATTCGCATCCGTCTGCATGCTCTCTCGCTGGGCTCTGACGTCTTTGGCCAGGCTTTTGTGGATGCCTCCGGTCGCGGCCTATACTCCAATGTCTATTTTCAGAATTTATCTCGCGGCCTTCGCCAGCCCGATCTGAGCCAAGGGGAAATGCTCGGCTGCGTCATCGCACACGAACTTGGCCATTTACTCCTCGGCACAAAATCGCACTCCCCCTCGGGGCTCATGCAAGCCCGTTGGGACGCTTCCACCCTCCGCATTGCTGCTCGCTCCTCGCTCCTGTTCACCGAAGCCCAGTCTTCCATCCTCCGCTCGCGTTTATCCTGGAAGGAACCCGCTTCCCCTTGCCCATCCCCACAGCCTTTCCTCATCAGCCTGTACGCCCGTCAGTAGATACCTATTTGTTGTTATCAGCCGCGAGAAGGCCCTTTACTTTGCGGCTTGCTTAATTCCTTGGCCTTCTTTGAGTACGTGAATTCGGTCAACCTCCAAGCCCTCAAACCGTTCCGTGGACCCACTCGGCCAGCGCACTTCGACCCAATCCACCTTCGTCGCGCTGCCTAATCCAAAGTGCACACGCATGTCGTTGTGAGAATCGAAGCTCGACCCGCTCCGCACTTCGTCCACGCGAATTCGTCCTCCGGCGTTTGCGCGAATCTTGGCTCCAATCCCGTCGCGATTCGACTTTGTCCCCAGGGTCTTGATCGCAATCCAGTGATTGCCGTTCTTCACCTGATTCACCAGCAAGCTCACAGGCTCATTCATGTTGCTCACGACGGCGGACATCCTTCCGTCATTCCACAAATCGCCAACCGCGAGTCCACGTGAAGATCGCGCCGCCATAATCCCCGGACCCGAACTTTCGGAAATATCCTCAAATTTTCCACTCCCCAAGTTGTGATAAAGCACGCGCGGCTCCTCGTAATCACTCCCCAAGTGCTGCTTCGTCACTTCGGGATAAACGTGGCCATTCACCAGCAGCAAATCCGGCCAGCCATCGTTGTCCACGTCCACAAACGCGGTTCCCCAGCCAAGATATTTCGTATAGAGCCCCAGCCCGGCAGCAAACGTCACATCGTCAAACGTTCCATCGCCATTGTTGCGGTAGAGCGTGGACGTATCGTCCGAAAAATTTGTCTTGAAAATGTCCAGCTTCCCGTCGCCGTTGTAATCCCCGATCGTGGAGCCCATTCCCGCCTGTTCTTTTCCGTCTTCGTTGAACGCGGCGCCCGCAACGACCGCGACGTCGGTGAACGTTCCATCGCGATTGTTGCGATACAAAATGCTTGGCGTGCTGTCGCAAGCGACATAAATGTCCGGCCAGCCGTCGTCATCAAAATCGAAAGTCGAAACGCTGAATCCGTAGTGGCCGTTGGTCTGATCGATTTTCGCTTTTGTCGTTACGTCTTCAAACGTTCCGTCGCCTTTGTTGTGGTACAAGATGTTTTTTCCCCACGGCAATCCGCGCGGTCCACACATCACCGGAACGCCTTTCCACAAACACGAAGCGCGCTCCCCCGGCTTCGGCGCCGTGGTCACATCAAAATCCACATACGTCGCGACAAATAAATCCAGTTTTCCGTCGCGGTCGTAATCCACAAACGCGCAACCGGTGCTCCACGCTTTTCCCGTGCCGCTCACGTGCGCTTTTGCGCTGATGTCGGAAAAAGTTCCATCGCCGTTGTTGTGGTACAAAACATTTTTTCCATAGTACGTCACAAAAACATCTTCGTAGCCATCATTGTCATAGTCACCGACGCAGACGCCCTGTCCCCAACCGGAGACTCTTCCGAGCCCCGCTTTGTCGGTTACATCGGTAAATGTTCCATCGTGATTGTTGTGGTAAAGATGGCTCGTGGGAGGTTTTACCCCGGGCAATAGTTCCAGAGTCGTGCCATTTACAACAAAAATGTCGGGCCATCCATCGTTGTCATAATCAAAGATTGCGATGCCCGTTCCCGTGGTTTCGATGATGTACTGTTTTGTGTCCACTCCTCCGAAGGTGTTTTTCGCGGCGAGCCCGCGTTTTTCCGCTTCATCAACGAAGTACGCGACTCCGTTTGTTTTGGCAGAGGGCGATTGTTGGATACCGCTTGCGGGCAGAAACAAGACGAACAAGGAAAAGGCAAAGGCCAACGCCAACGCCAACGCCAACGCTTGCGCAAGAAGAGACGACTTGTGTTTTTTCGTTAAAATCATTTGTGGTGGAAGCGCTCAAGAATCCTGTTCTATCTGATGCTACGATGATATCGCCAAGTTTTCGCGTGAAACTTCAATTTCCATCGCGACGATTCTGTTCACGGGAAGCAAGTGCGATTGCATTTTTCCTTCTATTGTTCTGCTGGTCTGGCTCGAACTCCAAAGCGCAAGAAAACGCAGCAGCGGCGAGGGCCAACGAATTCTACGCCGAAGGTTTAGAAGCTTTGAAGCAAGGCGATCTGGCTTCAGCACGCTTGAAGTTCTCGGAAACGGTTAAGTTGGTTCCGAACAGCGCGGAAGCGCACAACTCACTGGGATTCGTGCTTTTGCTCGCGAACGATCTGGATGCAGCGGTTCAGGAATTGCGAACTGCAACCAAGCTAAAGCCGGCATTTGCCCAGGCGCACGCAAATCTTTCCACCGCGCTCTGGCGAAAAAATAGCGCCGCAGAGGCTATTCGCGAGGCAAAGGAAGCGATTCGCCTGGCTCCTGAATCTTCCGACGGGTTTCGCGCTTTAGGCCGCGCATTGGAATCGAGCCGCGATTTGCCCGGAGCAGTTCTGGCAATGCAAAAGGCCGTAGAACTGAATCCGGACTCTTCAGAACTTCATGACGACCTTGGGGTTCTGCTGGTAAATCAATCCAAGGATGCAGAGGGGGAAGCTCAATTCAGGGAAGCGATTCGCCTTGCGCCGAAATCTCCGGAAGCCGCGTTGCATTTGGGAGTTCTCTTCTACGAGCAAAGAAAATACTCCGACGCGAGGCCGCTTCTTCAGCACGCCGCAGCCGCGTATCCGAACAATCCGCCAATCTTGTACTACCTTGCGATGACGCAGCGCGAGCTCGGAGAGACAACCGCGGCGATTGAAGCGTTCCAAAACTATGTTCAGCTTGTGCCAACGAATCTGGAAGCAAAGAAACAGCTTGGTTTGTTGCTGCAAAGAGCGGGCAAAGGAGATGATGCCGTCGCCGTGTTTCGCGCAATTGCGGCGAGTAAACCTGCTGACGCGGACGCGCACAACGATCTTGGTCTTGCCTTGCTGCAAACAGGAGATGCGAACGGCGCCATTGCGGAATTTCAGTCGGCCCTGAAAATAAAACCGGAAGACGCTGGTTATCAAACAAATTTGGGAGTGGCGTACCTTCAGAAAGCTGATTTTGCCGCGGCCAAACAGCAATTCGAAGCCGCACTGAAGCAGTCGCCGAACAATTCCACTCTTCACTACAATCTGGGACTTACGCTGAAGCTGCAGGATAAACTTCCTGAAGCCATCACCGAACTTCGCAAAGCAGAATCGCTGGATTTTTCTTTGCCCGATCCGCCATACACACTGGGTGTCACACTTTGGCAGCAGGGCGACCTCGAAAACGCTGCCGTGGAGCTTCGTAACGCAATTCGCGCAAAGCCGGATTATGCGGAAGCCTTTTACACGCTGGGAACCGTGCTAAGGCAGCAGGGAAAATTGCAGGAATCTGCGACTTCATTGCGTAAAGCGCTGAGCCTACAGCCGGATTTCGCGGGGGCGCATACAACCCTGGCGGCTGTGCTGCGCCAACTTGGAGATTCAGAGGGCGCGGCCGCAGAGGCGAAGGCCGGCGCGGAGTTGGCAAAACGTACAACCGATTTGCAGGCGGCGGTATTTGCGACGAATTCCGGCAAGCGGCTGCGCAACGCGGGCGACCTTGAGGGGGCGATTTCGCAATTCCGCTCTGCGATCAATTCCGCAAAAGACTATGCACCGGCGCACTTTGAACTAGGCATTGCACTAAAGCAGCAAGGGAAGAAGGAAGAAGCACAAAAAGAATTTGAAACGGCAAAATTGCTAGACCCGAAATTGATTCCCCCAACAAACTAGTTTTTCAATTTGCGCAGTGCGACGAGCTCCGATTCTACAGGCACGCCTTTTGCAACTTTCACACGGATCACGGCCTCAAAGGGGCGCAACTGGTTAGGCTCCGTCACATCCAGAGCTTTCAAGAGAGTGGCAAGATAGTTTTCCTTCGTGACATATTCCACGGCGGCCTGCGTTCCCAGTGTGGAAGTGCCCGCCAGAATCAGGGCGGAATGTTCCGGATTAATCGCGCGAACCAGCGCAACGATGGCGAAGTCTTCCGTCAACGGAATACCGGACGGCGTGGCGAGATACTCCCGGGGTTCTCCGGCCTGCGGCTTCTTGTTGATGATTTCCATGTTTCCTGCTCGCGGACCTGATTGCACTTGCTGAAACACGAATTCGCGGGTGCTCGGAATTTCTTTAAGCGTCAGGTTTTCCGAAGGGGAGCCGATGAAGATCAGATCGTTGTTTTTCGCATCGTCCAGAGAGAAAAGACTTCCGCGTTTTATGCGTAAAGTTTGATGCAGTGCGCCAAAAACCAAATCCAGGTTATGAACCGCGAGAACTTCTCCGACTCCCGTGTAATGATCAAGAATCGGGTTCTTGCCGTCTTTAGCGGCGTCGTAATACCGCATGCCGGTATCTGGCCGTCCAACGAATGCGGCGTTGCTAAAGATTGCCCAGGGTTCCTCCGGACCTGTTACGAACCCTTTCCAAAAAACCCGAACGGGTGTCGGGACAGGAGGCGTTTGTTGCGCTGTGTCGCGAGCAACTGGATTCGCCGTATAAGCTCGTACGAGGAGGGCGCCTGTAAAGACAAGCGCCAGACTTAGAACTACAACGGCAATCACCCAAGCACGCGGCGCTTTGGATTCTCTGGCTCCATTGTGAAAGAACTCGGAATGTCCGTTGGAAGCAGAAGTAGCAATTGTTCGATCATGAATAATGACTGCATAGCTACCTTTTGGGATTTCCACACCGGTTGGATCGTTGGCTCCCTCGGAGTTGTAATACTCGGCCAGTTTTGAACGCAGGCGGCCAACCTGGACGCGAACCATGGAATCCAACGCCGGATCGAAATCCGCCTGCCTACCGAAAACCTCTGTGGCTATCTGATACTCTTTGACGGGGACGCCGGGGTGTTCAACGGCCTGTTTTGCCAGGTAACGCAGGAGTTTACACAAGGACTCAGAGCTGTGGAGGGTATGGCTCGCCACCAAACGCTCTACTTCGGCGAGAAATTGGGCCCGGTCGGCCAATGTGACTCCGAGTGACTTGGGTGTAACATGAGCCTATCAATTTCTGCATCTGCTTGCAACAAATAGATTTATTCCATGTAACAGTATCAAACCCTTTGACACTTCCCTCACCCGAACGAAAAGACAGATAACTCGCAGCATATTTTTGCTTCGTTCGAAGTGTCGCAAGGGGTGTGTTTTGCGGTTTCAGGCTTCGGTACTGTAGCGATGCAGTTCCGTTTCCCATTCACTCCATGCGACCAGGCAGACAAGAACTTAAGGGACAGTAGCGGACGATTGGGACAGGCAGTTTGCAGTAGTCGGCTCTGTCAGTGCTTGGGAAGCCAATCCGAAACGAAGCGCATTTCCGTGGGGCGGGGGTAGCTTCCACGGCTGATGTCGGCAGTAGGGCATGTATCAGGAGGGGTGTAATGAGGAAAAGCTACTTTTTGGGGTGTTTGATTGCGTTCTGTTTGGTAGTCGCGTTTTCAGTTCCTGGTGCAAATGGCCAGGCAGTTTACGGCAGCATCTTGGGTACCGTGGTAGACACTCAAGGTTCGGCTGTTGTCGGCGCCAAGATCACAGTTACATCGCTGACGAAGAACACTTCCTTCGACACCACGTCGAATGAAAGCGGCAACTACTCTGTCACGCACTTAATTCCAGATACCTACAGCATTCACGTTGAGGCACAGGGATTTAAGGCGTATGACGTGAAGAATGTGCTGGTGACCGCAGACAGCTCCACGAAGGTGGATGCGACACTTGCAGTCGGTGCCGTTACACAGTCCATCGAAGTTACCGGGGAAATCCCGCAGTTGAAGACGGACCGCGCGGACGTCGACATTCAATTCAACCAGCAGTACGTGGCGGATTTGCCAGTTCTTAACCGCAACTTCACCAATTTCGAATTGCTCTCACCTGGAACGCAGAAGCTTGTTGGCTGGAGCCACGCAGCAACGGAGAATCCACAGGGAGGAGGCCAGATTTTCGTTAATGGCCAGCATTTCAGCGGAACCAACTTCGAATTGGACGGCACTGACAACCAGGATCCGATTCTCGGCATTATCGTGGTGAATCCGAATCTCGACGCGATCGGCGAGACAAAAATTGCTTTGCAGGATTATGACGCAGAAACCGGCAAGGCTATTGCGGGCGTGGTCAAAGTGCAGACTAAGTCCGGAACCAACGAGTTTCATGGGGGCGGTTTCTTCTACTACAGGAATAGCGACCAGCAAGCTCGCGACCCATTCACGAATGCTCCGGGAGTGCCACTTGCTGCTGCCACATGGAAGCAGTTTGGCGGCAACGTCGGTGGCCCGATCCTCAAGAACAAATTGTTCTTCTTCGGCGACTACCAGGGGACGAAACAACAACAGGGCATCACGAATCAGTACACGATTCCCACTGCCGAAGTACTCAAGAGCTGCAATCCCTCAACAAACGCATCGAGCCTCACGCCAGGTTTCTGCGACCTGAGTGAATACCTTGACGCTTATGGACCGATCAGCAACGGAATCCACAGCGGCCAGATTTACGATCCGACAACGGGCAGTTCGTTGGACGGTTCGGGGCGCACCGCATTTGCGGGCAACCTGATTCCGATTAACCGGATCAGTCCGCAAGCTGCCGCCGTGTTGGCCGCTTTCCCCAGTCCCAACAATGGTTCGGGCGTAAACAACAACTACGTTGTGAACGGCTCCGGCCCTTACGACCAGAAGTCTTTTGATGTGCGCATTGACTACAATGCGCCTCGCAACTACATGGTTTTTGGACGCTTCAGCCTTGACTACTTCTCGCTTTCTGGAAAAGGCGGACTTGGGGCCCTTGGCGGAGCTGGATTTGGGCCCGGCGGATTGAACGGCTCATCGATTAACCACGACTACAGCTTGGCCACGGGATTTACAAAGCCGATTGGGACAAAGTGGCTAACGGACTTCCGGTTTGGCTACTTCAAATACAATCCGGTTACGGCCTATTCCGATGCCACGGAATCGCCAATGGACGCATTTGGAATTCCAGGATTGAACTCCGGATCGGGCATAGTTGGCCCACCAACCACCGGCGGACTTTCTTCCTTCTTTTTCGGCGGCAATGGAAGCTTAAGTGCGTTTGGCGACGGATTGAACGTGGGCCGCTGCAACTGTCCTCTGACGGAGAGCGAACAGCAGTTCCAGTTCGTGAACAACTGGACGCGCACACAAGGCAACCACACGATCAAGTTCGGCGCGGACATTCGTTACGCGATGAACTTGCGCGTGCCCAGCGACTCCAATCGCACCGGCATCTTGAACTTTGACGCTGGTGATACGTCACTACAGGGAGCAAACGGATTGGGCCTTGCGACGTTCCTCCTTGGGGATGTGACATCGTTTCAACGTTTCGTCAGCACCAGCCTCAATGCAGCTGAGAGGCAAAAGCGGTGGTTCTTCTACGGGCAGGATTCATGGCGCATCAGCCCGAAATTTACGATGACCTACGGTTTGCGTTGGGAAATTTATTTCCCTGAAACCGTCAACGGAAAAGGGAACGGCGGCTTCGCGGATCAAAATCTCGGAGTTGTGAAGGTAGCCGGATATGGGTCTATTGCGAACAACGGTAATGTAGACAACACGCTCAAAGCATTTGCTCCACGGCTTAGCTTTGCCTACACGCTTGATCCCAAAACCGTGATTCGAGTTGGATATGGCCGCAGCTTTGACATCGGCGTGTTCGGCTCAAACTTCGGACACGTCGTAACACAAAACCTGCCAGTTCTGGCGCAACAGAACCTTGTGGACACTACTTGCTTTGCGAACTCGGGGGCGCCTTGCACTCCAAATTCGGGCGCCTCTAACAACCGAAGCGCGGTTTTCACGCTGGGATGTGGACCAGCAACTCCGGCGGCCTATTGCAACGGTTTGACGCAGGGCCCGCTACCTTTTGATTTTGGCCCAATCCTCAGTGCGATTTCCTCCAACGGAACGCTTCCATTGCTTGGGCCTGCAGCCAACACTTCGCCCAACATCAGGCCCGGCATTCAACGGCTGCCTACAGTGGATCAATGGAATGCAACTGTACAAAGGCAACTTACTTCGACACTAAACCTCACAGTCAGCTATGTAGGGAACAAAGGCACGCACGTGTTTGCCGGACAGGGGCCCTCGTATAACTCGAACGAAATTGCAGTCGGCCCAGGCACCAATTTGGTCACCTGCAGCGGCGGCAATTGCTCGTTGGGAGGCTTCAATCCAGCACAACCGCAGGCGGATCGTCGGCGTTTGTTCCTCAATGGCGTGCCCGCATTCACATACGGGGCGCCGTTCAACTACACCTGCTGCGCGGTGGACTTGAACTACAACGGAAACGATGCCAGCGACAGCTATGAAGCCTTGCAGATCAAGGCAGAGAAGCGCGTAAGCGCGGGCCTGCAATTCCTGGCACATTACACATTCTCGCACGCTTACGCGTACGACAGCGGGTACTACTCAGTGGACCGTAAGATCGCATATGGTCCAAATCCGGCCAACCGGAACCACGTTTTTGTGGCCAACACAATCTACGAATTGCCGATTGGCAAGGGTAAGAAGTTTTTTAGTGATGTGGGCCGCGTTGCCGACCTTTTGGTTGGCGGCTGGCAGATAACCAACACATTGAACTGGAGTGGGGGATTGCCGTTTACGCCAAGCATCGGCGAATGCGGTGAAATTTCCGATGCCGGTCCGTGCCGCCCGGATCTGTTGCCGGGGCAGAGCTTCAGCGTTGGTAAGCGCACAGCGGCTTGCCCAGATAATTCAGCCAATACCTGCATATTCTGGTTCACTCCGGTGGCGCCGCTTTCCTATGGCAGTCAAATCTCCGTTGCAAATGCGGGAGTTGACTCCTGCACATTTGCACGACCCACTTCCGGGCCATTTGCACTACCGGGCTGCGGAAAGATTGGCAACGTTGGGATATTCTCATTCCGGGGTCCACACTCATTCTTCTCAGACATGGCACTTTCCAAGAAGTTCAACATCACGGAACGCTACCGAGCGGAGTTCCGCTTCGATGCGTACAACGTGTTCAATCACCCAGTGCTTGGCTTCAATGCGAACCAAGGAAACCTCTGCGTAGATTGTGGCGGCAACGCAGGCCAGGTTACAGACATACAGAACGACAATTCTCCGGGATCGCCAACTGGCATGCGCCAGTTGCAGTTCGGATTCCGGTTCACTTTCTAACCCTGCTACACCCCGAAAAAAACGGGGAGCCCCTCGCGGGCTCCCCGTTTTTTATGCTCTAATCTTCCCCGGTTCATCGTTCCTTCATGCGTAGACTCTGCTCACCGTTGGCGATTCGCATTGTTCTCGCTGTAATTTTTCTTTCAACTCAAGCGATAGATCTTTCGGCGCAGCAAACCGATTCTCCATTTGCCGCAGCGCGTCGTCTTCTCGAACAAGGAAAGTTTGCGGAAGCGATTGATTCGCTCAACGAACTTGCGAAAAGTAATCCTGGCCAGAAAGGGCTTTCGCGCGAGCTGGGTATTGCGTACTACCGCAAAGGTGACTACCTGAATGCAGTCGTCAGCCTACAACGGGCTTTGAAAGAAAATCCGGAAGACGGAGAAGCGACACAGCTTGCAGGACTCTCCTTGTATTTGGCCGGGAAACCTGGCGAAGCGATTCCTTATTTAGAAAAGGTGCAGTCATGGTATCCCAGCGCTAATGTGGATGCGTCGTACATTCTTGGCGTGTCCTACATACAAACGAAAAATTATCCGCAAGCGAGAGCGGCCTTCGCGAAGATGTTTGGAGTGCCGGCAGATTCAGCGTCGAGTTATTTGTTTACGGCGCGGATGTTGTTGCGCCTCGATTTTGGCCCGGTGGCGGAAGAGTACGGCAAGAAAGCGGTTGAGCTCGATCCCAAGCTTCCGCTAGCCCATTTTTTGTTAGGCGAACTTTATCTTTATCAATCGAAGATTCCTGATGCGATCGCTCAACTTGAACAAGAGCTGAAGATCAATCCGGGGCACGCCGCTTCGTACTACAAGTTGGCGGATGCGAATTCGCGCATGCAAAAATTCGACGAAGCGGAAAAATTGCTGCAGCGTTCGATTTGGCTGGACCCGACCGCGACGGGGCCGTACGTCCTGATGGGTAAAGTGCTGCAGAAAAAAGGCGAGGCAGCACTGGCAGTACGTTCATTGCAACGGGCGATTGCGATGGATCCGAACAATGCGATTCCGCATCATTTGCTGGGGCAGGCGTATCGAGACTTAGGGCGCGCGGAAGACTCGGAACGCGAACTGAAAATCGCCGAGCAGCTGCAAGCCAAAGACGATACAAAGCCATGAAATCCTCATTCACCGTGATTGGACTTGGCGAATTGCTGTGGGACATGTTTCCCCAAGGGAAGCAGCTTGGCGGAGCGCCCGCAAATTTTGCCTACATGACGGCGCTGCTTGGCGATCGAGGAATCGTCGCAAGCCGGGTGGGACAGGATCGTCTGGGGCAGGAAGCGATCTGGACACTTAAGTCTTCAGGGCTGGACACATCGCAAATCCAAATTGATCCGGGGCACGCGACTGGCACCGTGCAAGTGAAGGTGGATTCGAAAGGGCAACCGGAGTACACGATTAACGAGGACGTTGCATGGGATCATCTGACGTGGACGCCCGAATGGGAGAAGCTGGCGAAATCGGCGGATGCGGTTTGTTTCGGTTCGCTGGCGCAACGCTCGGAAGTGTCGCGGGCGACGATTCGAAAATTCCTGCAATCGGTGGGAGCGGATGTCGCGCGAATTTTTGACGTGAATTTGCGGCAAGCGTTTTTTACGGCGGAAGTGCTTCGAGTGGCGCTGTTGCACGCGAACATCATGAAGGTGAATCACGAGGAGTTGCCGCGAATCATTGAATTGTTCGGAGAGAAGTTTCGCGGAGAAAATGAGGGCGCGTGTTGGCTTGCCGCGGAGTTTGGAATCAAACTGGTTTGCGTCACGCGCGGGCATCGAGGGAGCTTGCTTGTTTACGGCGAGAAAATTGACGAGCATCCGGGATTTGCCGTGAAAGTTGCGGATACAGTGGGAGCAGGCGACGCGTTTACGGCGGCGCTCGTGCATCACTGGCTCAGGAAGACGCCGCTGAGGGAAATGAATCTGGCGGCGAATCGAATGGGAGCATGGGTTGCATCCCAAGAAGGCGCAATGCCTGCGGCAGAGGAGAGCGTTCTTTCTTCGATTAGATAGCGCGGTTTCTCATGGCGCGAAATCAGTGAGTCGCCGCGGCGGTTTGTTCGTGTGCCAATTGTTCGGCCAGTTCTTTGGGCATTTCGTGCAGAAAGACCGTGAAAGCGGCGTTAGTCCAACCGAATCCGACAACGTTGATGTTGTAGCCAGCCTTTACTGCCGTTTCCGAAGAGCGCGTAACCGCATTGTATTTTTCGCGGATGGTGCCGTCGCGGCGGAAGTTTTCCGCAATCATGCTGATGAAATTGTAAGAGATTCGGTCAGCCTCTTTGTTGAACCCGTATTTGCGCAATCCTTCCAAAGCTACCATTTGCGTTGGAGCCCAGGCGTACGGGAAATCCCATTGGCCTTCTGTTTCATAGGGACTCATGACTAGGCCGCCAGGCTGTTCCAGTTTTGGGAGATTCTTCACCAAAGCTGCGGCTTGTTCTTGTGAGGCTACGCCGGCCCAAAGAGGATAATAGGCGGTGATGTAAATGTAGGACGAACGCTCTTTCTTTCCGAGGTTGTAGTCGAAATAGAATCCGTGTTCCGCGTCCCACAGGTATTTCTGAATGTTCTGCTTTCTTGTTTCTGCTTGCTTAGCCCAACCGGCGGCTTCGCTCGTTTTTCCGAGCATTCTGGCCATCGATTCCAGATCTTTTTCTGTTTTGTAGAGCAAACTATTTAGGCAGACTGGCGCGAAGTGATGGGTGCCCGCGCCATGCGGCCCAAACCGGAAGGAAACGTCAAAGCCCGATTCACGCATGGAACGGTCGCCGCGATAGAAATCTTTGCTTAGCGTAACTTCTTCCGCGTCGTCGCAGCCGGATCCTGCGTGGCCCGTATCGCAAATTTGAACCACGTAGCTTTTGCCTACGCCAGGGTCGGCCGCGTTCAACTGCTTGCGAACCAGGTACCCGTGATCCTGTTCCGGATGATTCAGGAAATACGCAGCCACTCTGCGGTAATGATCCGTTTCGTCTTTCAAGCTTTCGGGCGCAGGGTCATCGCCAAAGTCGTAGTAACGCGAAAGCCCAGTATTGTCCGCCGTGTGTGGTTCGCGAACCCACATTGCTTGATCTCGCTTGGCGTAATCGTAAGCGTGTTCGAGCCATTTCTTGTCGTCGCGGCCCGCAGCTTTTTCCGCCTCATAGACGCCGAAAATCATGGATGTCAGAAACGGAGGCTGCGCCCGGCTTAGGTAATAGCTGCGGTTTGCATTCAGAATGCTTCCGTAGTGTTCGATCTCGAAGAAAAAGTTCTCTACCATGCCTTTCGCAAGTTCGACTTTCCCATCTTGCAAAAGGCCGCGCACGATGAAGTAACTGTCCCAGCCATACATCTCATTGAATCTTCCGCCCGGGACGACATACTTGTGCTCGAGATAAAGCAATCCTTGGGGATTCAGCGCCGTGGTGTCCACTTGTCCGGGGCCGGTAATCTTCTTTGGAAGCTTTTTCACTTGAACGTGGCAGCGCTTTTGCAGCTCGGCGACACTCGCAGGAATTTCAAAATCTGCTGGCAGATAGAGAACGGAGTTCTCAGCTAATTTCGGATCGACCACGGTGCTGCAATCTTCCATGGAACGCGTTAGTGTGTCCCAGCTTTTGAAAATGTATTCGCGAATTGGTGCGAGGCCATCGCTAGCCATAGGCTTCTTGGAATTTTCTGCCTGCCCCCCGTATGTAATCGTACTCAAAAATAGGCTCCCTGCGAGCCACACAAAGCTCCGCCCGCCCAAAGTTTTTCTCATAAGTTTTTGCACAGGAAAGCGCCTTCCCAATCTGCTGGACTCGCTTGGGTTAGAATAGCGTCAACTTATTGAAAAAGCTAGGACTTAGTTCCGATCTGGACAGTTGGAAACAGGCAAAAAAACAAGCAGAAAAAACGCTTAAAAATGTAGCGATCTAGTGGCTGCCACCGCCGCTCAATTCGCGCACTATATTTCCAACAAATCCTTTGGCATCGCCGAATAGCATGAGCGTGCGATCCAGAAAGTAGAGCGGATTTTCGATGCCCGCGAACCCCGCGCCCATTCCGCGTTTGATAACCATCACGGTTCGCGCTTTATCCACGTCGAGAATTGGCATGCCGTAGATGGGACTGCTTGGTTCATTGCGCGCGGCGGGATTCGTCACATCGTTTGCACCGATGATCAGAGCCACGTCCGTTTGCGGAAAGTCGCCGTTGATCTCGTCCATGTCCAGCAACTTGTCATAAGGGATGTCTGCTTCGGCGAGCAGCACGTTCATGTGGCCGGGCATGCGTCCGGCGACAGGATGAATCCCGAATTTGACGTCCACTCCACGCTTGGTGAGGGCATCGAAGAGTTCGCGTACTTTGTGCTGGGCCTGCGCGACGGCCATTCCGTAACCGGGCACGATCACGACTTTGTTAGCAGCGGAAAGAATTGCCGCAGCTTCTTCCGCTGTGGCGCTTCGAACAGGCTTTGCTTCCGCGCCACCGCTTGCTGTGGTTTGCTCCTGACCAAATGCGCCAAACAGCACATTCGAAAACGAACGGTTCATCGCCTTCGACATATTCATGGAGAGGATGAAGCCAGAAGCGCCATCGAGCGCACCGGCAATAATCAAGAGCTTGCTGTTCAGAACAAATCCCATCGCTGCAGCGGAAAGACCAGCGTACGAATTCAGCAAGGAAATCACGGTTGGCATGTCCGCGCCACCGATGGGTACAATCATCATCACGCCGAAAATCAGAGGAATGGCCACGATGGCGGGGAAGAGCTGCGTGCGCTCGGGATGAATTACAAGAAAAACGGCAACAACGACCGCGACACCAAGTAATCCCAGGTTGACGAAATTCTGGCCTTTGTACGTAATTGGCCGCTGTGGAAGCCATTCCTGCAATTTGCCCGCGGCCATTAAACTGCCGGTTATGGTCAGCGCGCCCAAAATCACTTCCATGCAGAGCACAGATATCATGAAGCGGGACATTGGTGCTTCGCGAGGCAGATAAAACTCTGCTGTGCCCACCAGCGTCACGCAGAGCGCGCCAAACGCGTGGCTCAAAGCGGTTCGTTGAGGTACTGCGGTCATTTGCACTTTGCCGAGGGGGATGCCGATGATTGTGCCCAGTACAAGCGCGATGACAATCAGCTTGTAATCAACGATTCCGTGGTGAAGCAAAGTGCCGGCAATGGCGAGCGCCATGCCGAGCTCGCCGGCAAAGACGCCTCGACGGGCCGTGACGGGCGAACTCATCCAGATCAGCGAGAAAATGAAAAGCGCTGTGGCGGCTAAGTAGGTAATCTCGATCAAGAGATCGCTGCCGAGAATTCCGCTCATGCTTTTTTCGCCCCGCTGGACTTGAACATCTTCAGCATGCGGTCTGTAATCAAGAATCCGCCGACGATGTTGCTCGTCGCGGAAACAATAGCAATTGTGCCGAGAATTGCTGCAAGCGTTGTTTTGTGTTCGCCGGCAAGGATGATTGCGCCCACCACGGCAATAGCGTCGAGGGCGTTCGTCAGGGACATTAGCGGTGTATGCAGCAGCGGCGTGATTCTCTTGATGACCTGAAATCCGATAAATGCCGCGAGCATGAAAACGTACAGGCTCGTCAATAGGTCCATTTTCATTGCTATTTCACCCCCGCTTCCGCCGTCAGCGGTTTAAGTCCCACAAACTCACGCACGCGAGCGTTTACGATTTCGCCGCCTTGCGTGAGCAGCGTTTCCCGATGTATTTCGTCCTTTTCGTTGATCTGCAATTTGCTGTCTTTGACCAAATTCAACAGAAACGCGGAGAGATTTTTCGCGTACATTTGGCTGGCGTGGTAGGGAACGGAGCTCGCCAGATTGAAGGTACCAATGATGGAGACGTTGCTCTCTTTCACTATTTTGCCAGCCTGCGTCAATTCGCAATTTCCGCCGCGTTCAGCAGCAAGATCCACAATCACCGAACCGGGCGCCATGCGCGCCACCATTTCCTTCGTGACCAACACAGGAGATTTTTTCCCGGGCACAACAGCGGCTGTAATCACAACGTCGCTTTCCGCAACCGCTCCGCCCAGAAGCTCGCGCTGCTTCTTATAAAATTCTTCGCCCTGTGCCGTCGCGTAACCACGCGCATCTTGTGCGTCCTTTGCTTCAATCGGCAGCTCAACGAATCGCCCTCCCAAGCTCTGCACTTGTTCTTTCGCCGCCGGGCGCAAATCGTAAGCCGAAGCAACTGCTCCGAGTCGCCGTGCGGTGGCGATCGCCTGCAAGCCAGCTACGCCGGCGCCAATAATCAGCACGCGGCCGGGGGTAATCGTTCCTGCGGCCGTAGTGAGCATAGGGAAAATTCTCGGAAGCGTGTCGGCAGCCATCACGACAGCTTTATATCCGCAGATTGTGGCCATGGAAGAAAGTGCGTCCATGCTTTGCGCGCGCGTCGTGCGCGGCATCAACTCGACGGCAAATGAAGTCACTCCAGTCCTGGCCAGCGCTTCGAGTTCTTCTTGCTTTCCGAGTGGGCGCAGAAATCCCACAATTACCTGTCCGCTTTTCATCAGCGGCAAATCCGCTTTGCCCGTTACGTCATTCGAGCCAAAGCAGAGAACCTGAGCAACGATGTCGCCTGCACGAAAAACTTCTGCGCGATTTGCCGCAAGCTTCGCACCCTTTTCCGTATAGTCCTTGTCTGGGTATCCCGCTTCTATCCCCGCGCCAGCTTCTACTAGAACCTCGATGCCAGCTTTTGCTAGGGAAGGGATGACAGACGGCACAATCGCCACTCGGCGTTCGCCCGGATAACTCTCCTTGGGTACACCCAGAATCATCGCCACACACCTCCGCGCGCACGAAATCGCCAGTAATAAATCGGTTTATCTGAAAATAGACCGGATTGAGCGCCGCGGTTTTCTTCCATTCGCGCTGCGCTTCGGACTTCTCTCGTCAGGAAAGGAACGCTCTCTCGTCGCCGACGAAGCATTTGTCCCGTAAACCGCTTCCCGTTTGTGCATTCTATCTGCAATCCGCAGAAAGTCCACTACATCCTCTTCGTGGTACCGCCACCTTGCAGTGATGGTGGTCACTCCACTCGGTTTTCGATGACATTAACTCACCACCATTTGCATTAAGATGTTGCCGTCTTTGACGGAGGTCGAGATGCGCCATCTGATCGCACTAATTCTTTCTGCGTTTGCCGCTGGGCTGGCCTTAGGCCAAACTACCTCCACCAGTGGCAACGCGCAGACAACGCATGACGAAAATATCCCTCGCATTGTCGGCCACTCTTTCACTTCCAACGGAGCTATGGAATTTCTTGAAACTCTCTCTGACACAATCGGCGGACGCATTACCGGAAGTCCAGGTTCCCGGCAAGCCGCAGAACTAATCCTTAAAACTTTGAAGGATGCCGGATTTGAAAACGCCCACACGGAGGAATACAAACTATCTTCAACGTGGCAGCACGGCCCAACAACGGGAGAAGTTATCAGCCCGGTTCAGCGCGCACTCATCATCGGTTCGTATGGCTGGGTGCCAGGGACACCAGGACCGATAGAAGTATCTGTTACAGATTTTGGACCGGCGATTCTCGATTTGCCAACTAGTGCTCTGGAACGCTTCAAGGGAACTGCCGTAATTGTAGACCTGAGGAGCAACGGGCTTTCGACCGCCTATGTCGGAACGCGTTCGGTGCTTGCGAAGCAACTTGCAAAAGCCGGGGCTGCGGCAATGTTCATCGTGTCCGATAAGCCGGACCGCATGGTTTATACGTCGGCGTTTGGATTTTATCCACGAGCACCGCTTCCTGTGCTTTCCATTGCCAACGATGATGCGGCCTTTCTACGGCGTCTGCTCGCTAAAGGTCCAGTCGAAATCAAAATTGATGTACAGAACAGTTTTGGGTCGGGCCCAGGCGTCGAAAGAAATGTCGTGGCTGACCTTCCCGGCGAAGATACGCGCGAAAAAGTCTTACTTACGGCCCACTTCGACGATTGGGATCCCGCACAGGGCGCCAATGACAACGGGGCCGGTGTAGCGGTCATTTTGGAGGCTGCGCGGATTTTCAAACGCCTGAGCATCCGCCCCAAACACACAATCCGTTTCGTTTTCTTCTCAGGCGAAGAGCAGTTGTCCAATGGCTCTCGCGCATACATCGAGCGCCACAAGGATGAACTCGATGACACGCGCGCCGTTTTCAATATCGATTGTGGTGCCCATCCGCCGCTCGGCTTTCGCATTCATGGCCGCACAGATTTGGAAGCCGCTTCCCGCGAATTGCTGAAGCCGCTCGCGCCGCTGGGGGCAGAACGCGTGTATCTAGAAGCGGATTTCGATTCCGACCAGGAAACATTTATCGTTGCCGGCATGCCCATCTATTCTCTGTGGGTTGACCAGCGGGACTACGATGCGCGCCACCACACGATCATTGATACGTATGAACGAGTTGACCCCCTGATGGTTAGATTGGAAACGGCGATCATGGCGGTCGCGGCTTATTCTTTCGCGAATGCAGAGAAAAGGCCCGGCCCAAGAATTGGTCCTGCCCAAGTGCAGGAATTGCTCAAGCGATCCGGGCTCGAGCCTCTTTATAAGCTGGAATACTCCGAAGAAAACCAGCCGTAGCTATGCGAGCTTTGCTTTAGAAAGCGGCAACTCGCGATAGCGCTTGCCGGTTGCGGCAAAAATCGCGTTGCAAAGCGCTGGAGTAAATGGAGGCACGCCAGGTTCGCCGATTCCTGCCGGCGGCGCATCGCTTTCCACCAAATGGATATGCGTCTCGCGCGGCGCAACGTTCATGCGCGCCATCGGATATCCATCGAAGTTCGATTGCACAATGGCGCCATTCTTGGCGGTGATTTCTCCGTAGAACGCGAGACTCGTGCTAAATACGGCAGCGCCTTCATATTGCGATCGCGCCATTTCCGGATTGACGATCGTTCCCGCGTCCACGGCTGTGTCCACGCGGCCGATTCTTACTTTTCCGTCTTTGCCCATTTCCACTTGTACGACTGTTGCAACGTAAGTCAAAAAGCTGCGATGAAACGCGAGGCCCATGCCAAACCCATTTCCGTTTTTCTTTTTGCCCCAGCCTGCGTTTTCCGTGGCAATTTCAACAACGCGCCGGAAGCGGGCCGTATCAATCGGGTATTTCGCGTAGTCGCCGTCGTAGTTCGTGTAGTCCTTAGGGAGCTGTTCTTTGGGAATAACTCGATCAGGTCCAAGCAACGCCAGCATGTATTCGCGAGAATCTTTTCCGGCAGCATGAGCCAGTTCATCGGCAAAGGAATGCGCCGCGAATGCGTGGAACACGTTGCAGACACTGCGCAACCACCCGATTCTTACGTGCGCTGCCGCAGCGCCATTTTCTGCACGATGATTCGGAATCGCGTACGGCAAGTCGCTCCAGCCAAGGCCAATTTCGCCTGCGTCAGCATTCTGTGCTTTGTCATCGAAGGTCGAGGCAATCGGTGGAAATGTGCTGCGTTGTAGCCAGGCCGTTGGTTTTCCATCTTTCCCGAGCGTTGCCTTCAGATACATAGCCGCGCACGAGTGAAATGTGTCGAACTTGATGTCGTCTTCGCGGGTCCAGGTGACCTTAACCGGCTTCCCGGTTTCTTTCGAAAGCAAGGCCGCCTCGACTGCGTAATCCGGAAACGATTTGCGCCCGAAGCCGCCGCCGAGCAACGTGACATTTACAGTAACGGCTTCTTTCTTTAGGCCAAGGGCTCCTGCGACTGCTTCGCGTGTTCCTTGCGGATTCTGTGTTGCAGCCCAGATTTCTGCCTTGCCGCTCGTGACGTTCGCTAGCGCCGCGGGAGGTTCCATGGAAGCGTGCGCCAGCATCGGCGCGTAATACTCTGCTTCGATGACTTTGCCGCCTTTTGCAAATTCGGCGTCCACATTGCCAAGCTCGCGTACGACTTTCGCCGGTTTGCGAGACGTCGCTTGCATCTCTTTGCGGTATTCGTCAGAAGAATGATTCTTGTGATCGGATTCGTTCCACTCAATCTTGAGCTTCTTTTTTCCTTCGATTGCAGCCCACGTGTTGTCCGCGACGACCGCCACGCCACCGAGCGCCTGGAACATGATTGGTGGCTTGAAGGTATTTAGTGTGTAAGTTTTCTTGACGCCTTTCACGGCGAGCGCTGCGGAATCGTCCAGCGACTTCACCGTACTTCCCAGCACAGGCGGATGCGCGACGTTGGCGTACAGCATTCCATCCATTTTTGTGTCAATACCATAGCCCGCTGTTCCGGTGACCATGCCTTTCAGGTCGTAGCTTGAAGTTCCTTTACCGATGTAGCGCCACTCACTTTTCTGTTTGAGCTTTAAGTCTTCTTTTTTTGGAACCGCGATTTTTGCCGCAGCCCCGGCCAGTTCGCCGTAGCCAAGTTTCTTGCCGCTCGCCTTGTGAACTACAGCATGCAAATCCGTGGAGCATTCGCCCTCGGGTACCCCCCATTGTTTTGCCGCTGCGCGCACAAGCATCAATCGCGCCGTTGCTCCCGCTTCGCGCATTGCATCAAAGGAGCCGCGAACGGAGTGCGAGCCGTCCGTATCTTGATCGCCGTACTTTTCATCGCCGACGGCCTGCACAAGCTTTACGCGATTCCAATCCGCATCGAGCTCATCGGCCGCAATTCGCGGTACGGCAGTTTTGCTTCCGCTGCCCATTTCGCTGCGGTGCGCAATGATGTAGACGGTTCCATCGGTGTCGATTGCGAGCCAGATGTTTGGAGAAAGAGGTCCCTTGAGCCCTGCGGCCGCGTTCGGTGAAGTGGTTGCACTTGGCCCGCACCCGCCCAAGTAGCGGACGCTCAGAACCAATGCGCCAGCACCGAGCATCCCCTTCAGAAATTCGCGGCGGCCCCCACTCTCGACGCCAATTTGCACCATGCGCCCCTCCGATTTTTCGGCGATTTCCAGCCTTATCCTATCGCGAATTCATATTCTTGCAAGCGTACGAAGCGTTTGCAGGCATGGCCAATTGATCTTGAAGACGGTGCTTGTTATAGGAGGTAACAACTCGGACTTCGCCACTACTCTTCCGGCCATGTGCCGAGCGCTCTGCGCAAATACACAAGTTCTCCCAAGTGATAGGCATTGTGATCGGCTAGCAAAAGCGCCTCGCGCAAAATTGTTTGTCCGTCACCGTGGGGAATCTTGGCGTAGAGATCTGTCTTTGGATTGGCCACAAGCGCGATCATCTCCTCCAAATCGCTCTGAAACAATTTCAAACTCTTGTCCCACGCCCCTTCGTTGGGAGGAAGCGGAGTTTTTGGCCAGTAGCCGCCTGGAAAATCCGGTGAGACGTGTTTCTTGTTCCGGCTGAATTCCAAAATATCCCATTGGGCGATGCGCACATGCTCCAGCAATTGCCATCCCGTGTGCGGCAGCCCTTTGGCAAACACGCCGCGCTTGCTTTCGGGAAATCCCTCGAGCGCGTCCTGAAAATGAACGTGTGCGCCGCCGCCCTTCAGCAAATAGACGATGTGCTCCCGCAATGCTTTATCGCTTTTGTCGCTCCCGCTTCTCTTCTTCGCCTGTTTTTTCTTCAAGTTACTTCTCCAGGAACAGCCGGGGCCCTTTGATCCCCCCGTCAAGCTTCGGATAAGTATACGCGTCACTTGCCGCTGTGGAAGCAATCATCGAGCGAGTTTGACGCTATGAGACCGCGCCACCAGAGCCTTTCCGGAGTTTGCCTGTCTTCTTCTCGGCTGGCATACTTTTCGCCTGTCCTGCTCATACCTGTTGGCAGCTGAAAGGCTCGCTTATGCACCGCGACTATCACCATTGGTATTCGCATCGCCTCGGCATCGAACTTGGCGTCGTCGTTTACGGACACTATGGCTCACCCATCCTCGGCTTTCCCACCAGCGCCGGAGACGAATGGGAACTCGAAGGGCAAGGAATGGTCGGCGCGCTCGCCGATTTCATTGACGCCGGCCGCATCAAGTTCTACACCGTCAATTCCATCAATGGTCTCAGTTTTTACAACAAAGGCGCGCACCCGTTTCACCGCAGTTACGTCCAGGCTATGTTCGATTCCTACTTGCGCGAAGAGGTTATTCCTTTTATTTGGAGCAATTGCCAGTCGCAGGTGGCCGTCGCCACGATGGGCGCTTCCTTCGGTGCGTATCACGCCGCAAATTCGCTCTTCAAGCATCCCGACGTGATCAAGCGCTGCTTCGCCATGTCCGGTGTCTATGACCTTCGTAATTTCATGGATGGCATGTATGACGACAATTTTTATTTCAACAATCCCGCCGACTACATCCAGAATCTTTCCGATCCCTGGATCTACGGCCAGCTGGAATCCTGCGACATTCATCTGACTACCGGCACCGGCCCCTGGGAAAATTCCGGTCCCACGTACCATTTTTCCGGAATCCTCGCGCACAAGGGCATTCGACATTCGCTCGATAACTGGGGTCCCATGGGCGGCCACGACTGGCCTTACTGGAAGCACCAGATGCGCGAATACATTTCGCATCTTTACTGATGCTGATGGAAAAAGAGCCTCCACAGACCCAAACGCAAATGATTGCTTGTATCGTCTAGTGCAATCCTAAATTGGGCTTTCGAAGACAAAAAAGCCGCCAATTTTTCCGGCGGCTTTCAATTCCCATTTTATTTCTCGGTTTAGGCAAGACCCAGGTGGTCCAGCTGGTAGTGGCCCTTTTCGATGATCTGATCGCTATCAATCCAGACATCGCACCTGCGCGTTAGTACGTCCACGTGCGTCTTCGACTTCCAGTCCGCGTGAGTCTGGCTTCCGTACGGATCGCCAAAGGCAATATGCACTCCGGGGAATTTTTCATCCTGCAGCAGAATCCCGATCATTTCGGAAAGGCCGAGATTCGTGCCAAATGCCAGCTCGCCGATTCGATCGCTGTTCTCATCCGTATGGCAGTAGTCCCAGAACTCTTTTTCCAAATCCTTCCGCTCGCACTCCACTTTCGTCAGACGCGCATCTTCAATCGTCAACTTCATCGGTGTCGCCTGCAGATCGCCATACTTCCCGTTGAAGTAGTCACCAGCCGTTGCATCACATACAAATGTGCCATCCACTGTCGCCGGCGTTGTAAAAACTTCTCCCGCAGGCAAGTTCGACCAATAGCGTGGGCTGATCAGTCCGCTCGTTTTCACCCAATCCAAATCTCTGCTGAAATGCGCCGCAAAAGAGGTTCCCGCTTCCGTTTTCACCGTCAGCGTTTCTGCCCTTAGCATCCGCTCACGCAAGCGGTCGCTCAGTTTGTCCACCATCTTGTAGTCCGCGCGCATGCCTTGCTGCATGATCTGCGGCGTGACGCCGACCATGTGCGCATAACGAATCCGCCGCCGCTCGACAACTTGCACAATTGCCATTCGCGCGCCCAACTCACCTGGCTGCGGGTTCATGCACAAAATTCCTACGTCCGCAGTCTCCAGCGCATCCAGCACCGGCTTCGGCGCACCCTTCATGGGGCGGGGGCCGAGCTCTTCCAGGATAAGTCCGGTAAAGTCGGTTTTCCGGTCACGGAGCGCCTGCGCGAGGCTGGCCGCCACCGCAGCACTAGCTTCGTCCGCGATCAGCGCGACGTGCTCTTCCGGACGCACCGCAAGGCACGTTTCCACGGCGTTCTTCGCGCCCGGCATCAACTCCTGTTGTACGACACCAAAGGGCATCTAATTATTTTAATGGAATTTTACAGCTCCGTGTCAATGCTTCGACGTTAGCTTTTCGCACTCACGCGGAATGCCGGTACCTGTCCGCCGCCACTGGTTACGTTCGCCAGACCTGTAGCACTCAATCGGGTCAAGAAACCGCATAATTTCCCGCGAAATAAATAAGGTGCAAAATCCACCAGCATGTCGCGAAACTCAACATTGCCGTCCGGCTTCACCCACGGATAGACTTCGCGCCGGATTGGAATGCGTTCCTGAACGATCCAAGCTCCATCTTTCGCGGCAATTGCTTTCTCGATTGCCGCGTCCCACGCGCTCTCGTTCGTCTCCCAGCCGAGTGTGACGCCGCTTCCGCCATATTCGTCGCTTGGCTTGAGCACCATACGTTCCCGCTCTCGTCGCACATATGCGAGCAATTCGATGTGTTCCCCGTAATGCGCCGTCTGTACATCGGCCATCACGCGTGTCCACGGCACGTGCTTCTTGATCATTTCCCGCTCATCGAACGAAAACATTCCTGCATTCTTCTCGTCCGTCAGCACGGCAAAATACGCCTTTACGTGCGGAATCTTGCACCGGAAATTGTTGGCCACGCATACTGCATTTGCCTGATAGGCATCCACCAACGCTTTGCACTCCGCAGGTTTTGCCAGAATGTCGTTGATCAGCACCCGACGGTAGACTAGATCAATCTTCTTTCCATTTGCGCTAAGCGTTTTGCCATCCCAAACCAAATCCCTTGGGTCTGCAATTTCGACAGGCACACCCATCCGTTCGAACCGCGACTTCAAGATTTCAAACTCGCTCCACGTCGGCACTTCGCGCCAATCGGTAATCAGCATCTGCGGGCGTTTCGAATCGCCCCCCCAATCGAGATACGTCGCAATCAATGCATCCAGGAGTTTCGCACTGAGCGGATAGCTGTGAATTTCAAAGCTCTTCGCGAATTCCTGCATCACCGGCAAATCGCGAAACACTTCCGATAAAGTCTCCGTGTAGCCCGAACCCGCCGGCGATTCGCCGTTGTACTCCGCAAACTTCAGCGAGTCCGGCAGCAAGAATGCATCAAGCCGCGAAGCCGTACTCGCCGGCCCAAATCCCGTGTGCATCTTCGCGAGCCGTTCTTCACCTTCTCGTAAATGGAATTGTTTGAACAGGGCAGGGTCATTCAGCGAAGCTGCGGCGACGCGTTCGCCAAGTTCCGCCATTTTTTCGGCCACCGTTCGAACACGTTGCTCATCTTCCGGCGAAAGAAAAAATGGACGCAAAAAAGGGCAGTGCACGCGGTTGCCAAACGTCAGCTTCTGTTTGCGCAACGTTTCGTAGAATCTTTCTGTGAATTCACGCGAGCTCGCCACACGCGGTTTCAGCAACGCGTGCCAGACTTCGGCAGGATCCTTCGAGCCTGCCCGGAGTGACGTTCCGCTGCTCATGTTGCCTTTGGATCTGGAACAACTGCTTTCACGTGTGCCGTCGCAGTCGCGCTTTGCGCCGCCGCTTTCGGAGCTCCAACAAATCCGCCGGACGCTCCAATTCCGAGCATCTCTTCCCAACGCGGCCATGGATTTGATGGCGCGCCATTCAGCGCTCGCTCAATCACCAGGCGCGACATTTTGTCGAGCACCATTTCAAAGTAATAGTCCGTGATCCGGTCGCGCTCGAAATCTGGCGCAGGGTTCAGAAAATCAATCGCGTAGGGCACGCCATCCTTCACCGCAAACTCGATCGTGTTCATCTCGTAGCCTAGCGCCTGGTTGATCGTCTGCGCGTCCTTCACTACGCGATGCGTCAGGTTCGCCGGCAAATAATCATGTTCCACCAAATACTTGCGCTCTTTCGGGTCGTAGTGCACCGGCACAATGTCTAATTTCCCAAAGGTGAAGCACCGCACGTATTTATCGAAGTCAATGAACTCCTGCAGCGTCATGCAAACCGGCGAAGTCTGGTCGTAGGCCGCCCAAAGCTCCTCTTTGTTGTTCACCTTGTAGACGTGTTTCCACCCGCCGCCCGAAAATGGCTTTAGAATCGCAGGCCGTCCCACGTAGTCGAGCAATCCATCCCAATCAATCGGATATTTCAAGTTGTGTAGCGATTCGGCGGTGATATCCACATTGCTCGGGTAGCCTTTCTGAGGCAGCAAGACCGTCTTCGGAATCGCAATTCCCAGCTTGGCCATCACCGAGTAGTTGAAATATTTGTCGTCCGCTGTCCACCAGAAGGGATTGTTGATGACGTACGTTCCTTGCAGCACGGCATGCTTCAAATAGCCGCGGTAATATTCGACTTCGTGAGAAATTCGGTCGACGATTACGTCGTACTCCGCCGGCTCATTCAATTTTGTTCCGCCAAGCTTCACAAACTCGGCCGCCACTCCATCTTTTTTCCCAACCTCATTCACCCGCGCCAAAAACGCCGGAGGAAACGCATACTCCCGACCGCACAGCAGTCCCACTTTTTTCATAACTTGCTCCTGAGGTACTTCTGGAAGCTCAATATGCCGCTTGCGATGACGCCTGCTTCGGCTCCAGCACTCCGCCGCGCGTTTCGGCCACAATGTGCCGCACCACGGCCTTCAAATCGTTCGTTTGCGCGTACACGCGCATCTGTCTTTCCGCGCTCGTACCATCCTTCATGATCGTGTTCACGTAATTGACGGCCGGCCGGCTGCCAAGGTCGTCCACCACGTCGTCCACGAGTTCCAGCAGCTCCGGGATCAGCGACCGCATCGGCACTTCTTCTTCCTTGCCCAAATCAATCAGCTTTCCTTCGATTCCATACCGTGCCGCACGCCACTTGTTCTCTTCAATTAACGCGCGACGGTAAAGCCGCCAGCTTTGATTATTCTTGTAAAGCCGGTGCAGCTTCACCACCAGCGCCTGCGTCAGCGCTGCAATTGCAACAGCCTCTTCAACTTTCGTCGTTACGTCGCACATCCGGAATTCGAGCGTCCCAAACGTCGGGTGCGGCCGCACATCCCACCAAATTTTTTTGCCCGTATCAATGCAATTCAGCTTCACCAGCAAATTCACAAAATTTTCGTACGCGCTCCACGATTCGAATTGCTCGGGAATCCCCGTCCGCGGAAATCTCCGGAATACCGTCGTTCGAAATGACTTCAATCCGGTGTTGCGTCCCATCCAGAACGGCGAACTCGTCGAAAGCGCCAGCAAGTGCGGCACGAAATAGCGCACCATGTTCATCATGTCGATCGTCGTTTGTTTGTCCGGCATTGCTACGTGAATATGCATGCCGAAAATCAGCAGCGACCGCGCCAACTGCTGCAGCTCTTCCACAATGTTCTGATAGCGCTCGCCGGGCGAAATGACTTGATCAATCCAACTGGAGAAGGGATGCGTTCCCGCCGCTGCAACCTGTAATCCCGCGCGTTCTGCCGCTGCCACCAACTCGCCGCGCGTGCGCAACATCTCGCGGTGCAATTCGCCCACGTTCTCGCAAATATTCGTCCCGGTCTCCACGATCGACTGGTGCATTTCGTGCTTTACCTGGTCTGCAATTGCCGGAGACGCGGCCGACACCAGTTGCATCACGTGCGAACGCAGTTCGCACGTAGCTGGATCAATAATCTGGAACTCTTCTTCGACTCCGATGGTAAAGCGGTGAGCCATGGGGTGGCCCTCCGGGTCGTTAGGCTTTGCTGGGGACTGCGCGGGTATCATACGCCCACCCGCACAAAAATGACACTTACGGGGTCTTTCCGGAAGCAGAAACCTATTTCAGAGAACAGTTCTTCATCAGCCGGGACGTTGCGCTTGTTTCGTCAATTATCTACAGAACTTCGGCCTACGCCGCTCCCAGCGCCCTGCGCTGCTGGAAGCATTCCCTGCAGAACACCGGCCGCCCCTGAGTTGGCCGGAAGGGAACTGTCGTTTCCTTGCCGCACTGCGAGCAGGACGTCTTCGTCTCCGCTCTCATCTGCCCGCCACCGCCACTGCCTTCGGCGCGCTTTGCCTTGCAGCCTTTACATCGCTTGGGCTCGTTCTTGAAGCCCTTGTCCGCGAAAAACATCTGTTCCCCGGACGTAAATACAAATTCGGCGCCGCATTCCGCACACTTCAGGACCTTGTCATGGAATTCCATCTGCCGCTTCCCCCTTGACCTGCCTCGATCCGGGGACGCGCACAGTTTGCTCGAAAGGCACAATTAATCTGGGATACCTGTAGCCGTAGGAAACCGGGCCGGGTCCCTTGAGCCTGCGGGCACGGAAAGTGCTTAACTTCTGCCAAACGTCTGCCTGACCGGGGCCTGAATCACGGAGGCGGCGCCGAGCCGCAGTACGAACAGGATTACTCCTGTTCGCGCCGCTGCTTTTTGCGCAAACGCTTCCGCGAAAGCGCTTCCTTGGCCCGGCGCTTCTCACCGGGCTTCATGTAGAAGCTGTGCTTCTTGATTTCCTTGATGATGTCTTCCTGTTGCACCTTGCGCTTGAAACGCCGCAGTGCATTTTCCAGGGACTCACTCTCTTGAATGATGACTTCTGCCACTTGGTAACTTCACCCCAATTCCGGTCAGATAGCTGCTTGCAAAGCCTCGCCATTGCGGGCTCTGCCCACTGCAATTATCGCATGCCAAGCCGCGCGAGGTCACGCATCGCGCACTGCATACTTCCCCTGTTTTTTACGCTGTTCTTCGCACCCTGCTGGTTTATGCGCACTTTCTATTCAATTCCCCAACCCCTGTCAAGCAATCTTTGCGATTTTTCGCATTTTTCCCGTTGCAATCTCTGTTCCCATAATCTTTTCGTTAGCCTATTACACGCCTGATTACCTCTTCCGCCCTCATCCAAAACAAAAATGTACGCGTTTACTCCTCGTCCTCTCTTGCTTCCCGCGCCTCTTCTGGCGCACAATCTCCCGCGCCTGCCCGCCCTGGCGGGCCGCTAACCTTCCCGCCCGGAGGTCTCTCCAATGACGGATATGCGTGATGCAATCGTCGTTTTGCTTGCGGGTGGACAAGGCGAACGTCTTTGGCCGCTCACGCGCGATCGCGCCAAGCCCGCCGTTCCGTTTGGCGCCGCCTACCGCATCATTGACATCACTCTTTCCAATTGCATCAACTCCGATCTCCGCCGCGTTTTTGTTCTCACGCAATACAAAGCGCTCAGCCTCAGTCGTCACGTTCGCGCCGGCTGGTCTTCCATTGTTGGTCTCGGCGAATTTATCGAAATTCTTCCGCCGCAAATGCGCGTCAGCAAGGAGTGGTATCGCGGCACTGCAGACGCCGTCTATCAGAACATCTACTCCATCGGCAGCGAACGCTCTCAGTACGTCTTCATCCTGAGTGGAGATCACATCTACAAAATGAACTATGCCAAGATGCTCCAGCAGCATCTCGATTCCGCCGCGGATGTCACCGTGGGCACAATCCAAATTCCTACCGCAGAAGCGGCTCATCAATTTGGTGTCATTGAAGTGGATAAGGACTGGCGCATCGTCGGCTTCGAGGAAAAGCCTGCGCAACCGAAGGAGTCACCGCACAAGCCTGGCCTCTGCAACGCTTCGATGGGTATCTACATTTTCAATACGCAGTTGCTCATTCCGATTCTTATTGCCGACGCGGAAGATCCCAAATCCCATCACGATTTCGGCAAGGACATTCTTCCGCGCATCATCTCGAAGCACCGCGTCTTTGCCTACAACTTCGTGGACGAAAACAGCAACACTTCGCAATACTGGCGCGACGTCGGCACGCTCGACGCTTATTACGAAGCGAATATGGACCTTGTCAGCGTGTCACCAGTATTCAACTTATATGACAGCGCGTGGCCACTGCGTACTTGGCAGCATCAATATCCGCCTGCAAAATTCGTCTTTGGCGATCCCGACCGCATGGGTATAGCCGTCGACTCCATCGTCGCTGGCGGCTCTATCATCTCCGGCGGGCGCGTTCAGCACTCTGTCCTCGGCAACAACGTCCGCGTCAACAGTTTCAGCGAGGTGAAAGAATCTATTCTCTACAATCACGTGAACATTGGCCGCCACTCGCGCATTCGCCGCGCCATCATCGACCGCCACGTCTCACTTCCCGAGCGCACCGAAATCGGCTACGACCTCGAAGCCGACAAGCGCCGCTACCATGTCACCGAGTCTGGCATCGTCGTGGTCGTCCGCCAGGAATCGCTTATTGAAGAACCGGATACTGCATAAGCTTTCAAAAACGAAGATTTGTTCCCCAACTCTGAGGATTTGGCTATGAAGTTGAACTGGCTTCGTCTCCTCTTGTTAGTATGTTGCACGCTATACCCCTGCAGCGCGTTTGGCGTAAATTCTCCACTACCTGCCAAAATCCTTACTGCCAAGACGATCGCCGTAATCGCCCATTATGGATTTGTCCCATCTGCGTTTAATACGGCAAAGAGCGAAAAATTCAAGAAGGACGCTGAAGAGATTTTGCTGTCCTCAGGAAGGTTTACTGTTTTAAACGATCCCGGAAAGTCGGACCTCGTATTGCTGCTCGTCTGCGGTTATTCGCCGGGATGGCTGGGCTTCCGCGACCATATCGTCATCGGCTCCATTTTCTCTGGTGGTGAACAACCCCCCTGGTCCCCCATTCCTCTCTGGATTTCTGAACAAGCCCCTACGTTCCGAACCCACTCCGCGCCAGCGGCGCTAGCAAGGAATTTCCTCAAAGCAATCGCAAATGCCGAATCAAAGGGCGGAGTCTCCTCTCCGGGACCTGAAACAGAAAAAGCGTCCGGAGGGAATGCACCAACAGCCGAAGAAAAGGAGGATTCCCCGGACGTCACTCAAGGCAGCCAATGGCTTCGACCGGAGATACTCCAGGCGAGGAGAGTGATGGTTCTGCTCCGAACTGATGAAGTTGCTGGACCTAAGGGCGAGGAAAAGGAAAAGAGTGTTGAGCAGGAGATAAAAAAGTGGGGACGATTTTCCATTGTGGATAATCCCGGGGACGCGGATTTGATTTTCGTTTGCGTCAAATATCTGGACACGAGTTCGAAGAATATGCCGGTTTATGAGAACCTTTTGATTTTCAAAGGAGGCATCGGCAGCCCCGATTGGCCCAATATGCCTCTATGGAATGCGATGCAAATCGAAGCAATGTTTGCGCCGGCTCCCGGTAAACAGATGACGAGATGGCTTAGAAAACAGATTGAAGATCGCGAAAAGCAGTCGGTCTCTGGCTCCAACATTCCGCCGAGCCACTAGCACCTGTCACACAAAACCATTTGTCTCTCCCCGCACTCTCTGCTATCTATTCGTCCGCCACACTTTCAGTTGAGGATTCACACATGAAAAGATCGCTCTTTCTCTTCGCAGCGTTGCTCCCTGTCACCGCCTATGCCCAAGTTGATCCCAAATGGGAAATCCACGATCGCAACCGCCCCAATCCGCCGGTCGTCACTCCCGGCACAGCCAGCACGCAAGACGCGCCCGGCAAGCCGCCTTCGGACGCGATCGTCCTCTTTGATGGCAAAGATCTTTCCAAATGGGTCTCGAAAAAGGACGGCAGCCCTGCCGCGTGGAAGGTTGAAAACGGCTACTTTGAAGTTGCACCGAAGACGGGCGACATTCGCACCAAAGATAGCTTTGGCGATTGCCAGCTGCACGTCGAATTTCGCGAGCCCGATCCTCCCAAGGGCGAAGACCAAGACCGCGGCAATAGCGGCGTCTTCCTCATGGGCCAATACGAAATTCAAGTCCTCGATTCCTACAACAGTAAGACTTACGCCGACGGTCAGGTATCAGCGGTCTACGGGCAATATCCGCCGCTCGTCAACGCCGCGCGCGCTCCCGGCCAGTGGCAGACGTACGACATCATCTGGCATGGCCCGCGCTTCGATGCTTCGGGAAAACTCACTCGCCCCGCGCATGTCACCGTCCTGCACAACGGCGTCCTCACACAGGACAACGTCGAACTCACCGGCCCCACCGGCCATCACGTCCGCCCGCCCTACACCGCAGGTCCTGACAAACAGCCACTCGCGCTCCAGGACCACAACCATCCCGTCCGGTACCGCAACATCTGGATCCGCGAACTGGCCCCAGCTTCGTGATTGTGTTTTGTAACGCTTGCTTTTAGCCTGCCCTTCCATCATAAGGGAGGGCAAATCTTGAAATCGGATTTCTATAAGAGTAATATTACTGCGTGGCTAACGAAGAAACCAATTCTTCCGTTCCCCCCACGAACAAAAATCTTCCACCCTTCAAATATTGGTTTTGGGGAAATATTTTTGATCTCCTGCGAATTAACGGTAGGACATTCCTGGTGTGTCTTCTTCTTGTATTTACTGTTGCCATGGCCGCGCAGGTTGCAAAAGCTTATGTAGGAACAGTTACGATAACCAACGTAAATATAAGAATATTGGTCAGCGTGGCTTTGCGATGGGCTGTAACAATGACTGTTTCAGGGTTATCCTTAGGATTGTACTTTCGTGAACGACGCCAACATGAAAGAACTAGAGAGAGATTAACGAAGAGAATTACGGAATTAGAGAAAATAATTGACGAGAGACGGAGTTCAAGTAAGCTCACGCCACGAGGCAGAACGGGGAAAGGAGACGAATGAAATGAATTTTACGACTGCAATAGTTATGCTCGAAACTCTCATTTCTCTGGCCTTGCTCGTTGTTATTATTCTCCGCATTTGGCCTGAGCAGCGGACGGATTTGTTCAGACAAGAAATGTTTGCCTTGCGTGACGAGCTTTTCGATTTCGCCGTAGCTGACAAAGTTTCCTTTGACGACCCCGCTTACATTTTGCTGCGTCAACTCATGAATGGATTCATTAGGTATGCACACAATTTGACCCCCTATCGTACTGCAATGTCATATCTGCACTGGAGGTCAATCAGCGATGGCAACGTGAATGTTTGGGGAAAATCTTGGAATGAAGCTCTGGCGAATATTTCGGATCCCGAAGTAAGGGCTAAATTGGAAGACTTCCACGTTCGAGCAGGGACTCTGGCGGTCACTCAAGTGCTTCTGTCGCCCGGACTGCTTGTCACCCTGAGTCCAGCCATTTTACTGTTTCTCATTTTCTACTGGCCGTGGACCACCTTGCGAACCAAGATTGCCGAAAAGCAGATAGTACCTAGGGACTTCTTGGAAGCGCAGGCCGCTAGCGCCTGACGCACAATAATAGCGCCATTAGCCTCAACTTTGTGGCCAATGGCGCTATGTATCTATTCTTTTCCTGGTTCCTTCTTCGCAGCCGCGTCTCCGCGCTTATACAAAATCTTCTTCGTTCCGCCTTCACAAGTCCCAACGACCTTCGCGTCGCCTGCATCCGCATCTTTCGCCACAATATCCAGCGTGTAGTTCTTCACGCCTTTCGCATCCAGCTTCGCCGCAATCTCGGTCTTCAATTCTTCGCAAGCCTTTGCGCCCTGCGCAAAACTGCACGCCGGCACCAGCGACACCGCGCCAATCGCTATCAAAATTTTCATGGGAGATTCTCCTTTACTGGGCAAGTCGAACCTGCGCCCAGCATACCAAATCTGATTCGAATGACGCGCGCACTTCGGTTCAGCGTATTTATTTCGTAACGCTGGCTTGTCCTGAGCTGCGGCGAAGGGCTTGCAGCCAGCGTTTCTTGTTATACGACGTCACCGAGTCCAAACCGGCAACCAACAGTTGTCATTCCGAGTGAAACGAGGAATCCGCTGTTGTTGTTTCTTCGTACTTGTTCCACTTACTCTTTGTCCAAAACAGTTGAACCTTGCAACGCTTCCATTCGCTGCTATTCCATGTACTTTTTCCGAATTCCGCGCTATCGTGCGATGTGTTCTGCCGGGCGCTTTCTTCTTGCCTCACAGCAAACACGCTCCGTCTTAATCTTTTTCAAATTTTCCTTAACCCCTTTGGAATCCGCAGTTACGAAGAATCGCCACATAACTTCTTTAGAATCTGCAGTTCCAAAACAAAAGACTTAAAGTCCTTTAGAATCCGCAGTTACAGACAAACCCTATACCTACTCCTCCTGCTTGTTGCGTTCGGGCTCGCGCCCCTCTGCTACAATCTTCAGTTCATTTCTACTGAGGAGACGCTCTAGCAATGTCTACGAAGATCAGCAAAGTCCACGCCCGCCAGGTTCTCGATTCGCGCGGCAATCCCACCGTCGAGGCCGACGTCATTCTCGAATCCGGCGTTCTCGGCCGCGCCGCCGTTCCCAGCGGCGCTTCCACTGGCGAACACGAAGCCCTCGAACTCCGCGACGCCGACAAATCCAAATACCTCGGCAAGGGCACACTTAAAGCCGTCGCCAATGCCAACAACGAAATTGCGAAAGCAGTCGCGGGATTTGACGCAGCCGACCAGCGCGGCCTCGATCACAAAATGATTTCGCTCGATGGCACGCCAACGAAAGCCCGCCTCGGCGCAAACGCGATTCTTGCCGTTTCCATGGCCGCTGCCCGCGCCGCTTCTGTTGCGCTAAAGCAGCCGCTCTACAAATATCTTTCGCGCTACTCCAGCGAAAAATCCGCCTCCATCCTTCCCGTTCCGATGATGAACATCTTGAACGGAGGTGCTCACGCGGATAGTTCAGTAGACTTTCAGGAATTCATGGTTATGCCTGTCGGCGCGCCGTCCTTTTCCGAAGCGCTGCGCTGGGGTGTCGAAATCTTCCATTCGCTCAAGTCCGCATTGAAAAAGCGCGGCTATAACACGGCCGTCGGCGATGAAGGCGGCTTTGCGCCAAGCTGCAAGTCCAATGAAGAAGCGATTCAAATCGTTCTCGAAGCAATTTCCGCGGCTGGTTACAAACCAGGCGAGCAAGTCGCAATCGCCCTCGATCCCGCTTCGAGCGAGTTCTACGACAAATCTGCGAGCAAGTACATTTTCAAGAAGTCGGACAAATCCGAACATTCTTCGGAACAAATGGCCGCTTACTGGACCGGTTGGGTCGAAAAATATCCCATCGTCTCCATCGAAGACGGCATGGCGGAGGACGATTGGGCTGGATGGAAAGCGCTGACCAATTCCGTCGGCACGAAGTCATCGAAGAAAAAAATCCAGCTCGTCGGTGACGATCTTTTCGTCACCAACACCGAGCGCCTTTCCCGCGGAATCAACGAGGGCGTCGCAAACGCGATTCTCATCAAGCTCAATCAGATCGGCAGCGTCACGGAAACGATTGACGCCATCGAACTTGCGCGGAAAGCCGGATACAACTCCATCATTTCGCATCGCTCCGGCGAAACCGAAGACACGTTCATCGCCGACCTCGCCGTTGCCACAGGCGCTGGGCAAATCAAGACTGGTTCCGCCTCACGCACCGACCGCATCGCCAAATACAACCAGCTGCTTCGCATCGAAGAAGAACTCGGCAGCGCGGCAAAATTTCCTGGCCGCTCGATTTTTTCCTGAGGAGAACGCCACACGATTCGGCTCGCTCAAAATTCGGACGTCGACGCGCTGACGAAACTCATCAACGCAGCGTTTGAAGTCGAGCGTCCGTTTATCGGCAGTGATCGCATTGACCGCGACGGCACGCTGAAATATTTGTCCACTGGCAAATTTCTGCTTCTCGAAGAGGGAAATGTTCCTGTCGGTTGTGTCTACCTCGAGAAGCGTGAGAACCGAATGTATTTGGGTCTGCTCAGCGTGGATCCGGTGCATCAGGGCAAAGGCCTGGGCAGAAAAATTATGGACGCGGCGGAAGAATTCGCTGTGAACTCTGGCTGCGCGGCGATGGACCTGAAAACGATCAGCCCGCGCAACGATATTCAGCCTTTCTACAGGCATTTCGGCTACGCCGTTACGGGAACTTCGCCGATGCCGGAAGGAGTTGTGATGGCGGTTCCGTCGCACTTCGTCCACATGTCCAAATCTCTGGTCAAAGCGCAGGGGGCTCGATGAAACGCGTCGCAATGCTTCTTTCCCTTTTAATTTGTGTTTCTTCTGCACTTGCCCAAGAGAAGAAAGAGATCACCGCGAACGAGGTCATCGGGCGCATCAAGAAGAATGTCGGACTGGAATGGGGCAAAGACACCGTAGACACAATCAAAGGCGGGGGCGATCCAAATACGAATGTCACCGGCATAGCCGTCACGATGATGGCGACGATGGATGTTCTACAGCGCGCGGTTGCAAAACACGAGAACCTCATCATTACCCACGAGCCAACGTTCTTCGATCACCTGGACGTTTCAGCGCAGCTGCCGCAGGGTGACAAAGATCCCGTTTTTGCCGAAAAGCGCAAGTTCATCGAAGACCACCATCTGGTTGTCTGGAGATTCCACGACTACTGGCATATGCGGAGGCCGGATGGAATCCTGGTCGGGGTGATCAAGCTGCTTGGCTGGGAAAAGTTTCAGGATGCAAAGAATCCTTATCTTTTCACGGTTCCGGAAACCACAGTCGGACAGCTTTCCGATGAACTAAAGAAGAAACTCGGAATTTATGTGATGCGGGTGGTCGCCGACCGCGACATGAAAGTGAAGCGACTTGCCTTCAGTCCTGGGTCAGCGGGTTTCACGCGCGAAGCGGGAGCCCTGGAAATGCCGGACATTGATTTGCTCATTGTTGGCGAAACGCGCGAATGGGAAACCGTGGAATACGTCGCGGATGCCATCGCCCAGGGCCGCCACAAGGCGCTCATTATTCTCAGCCACGTTCCGTCCGAGCAGCCGGGTATGGACGAATGCACTACATGGCTCAAAACGTTTGTTACCGAAGTACCCGTCGAGTTCGTTCCGACGAAAGATCCCTTTACGGCATGGAAGTTGCCCGCGAAATAGCGCCTCCATGAAACTTGAGTACTTTCAGAAAACAGTGATGCAACTCACTTCTCTCGCTGCGCGTCACAGCAGGTAGCCTGAGGTCACGCCTATGGTCCTCGCCCGCTTCGCTCTCGCTTCGCTTCTCGCGCTTTCGTTTCCCAGCAATACGCCATGGGAAAAGCCTCCCGATCAATGGTCCGCTGCTGATACCAACAAGATCCTCGAAGACTCCCCCTGGGCGCCAGGCAAAGTGACCGTCGAAACCAAATACTCACAAAAATATAAGGACAACGTCACGCAAATCGTTTCCGATTCACCTATCAATTCTCAGAATTCTCCCATTGTGCAAAACCTGCAAATCAGCAAGGGCGGAACGCCGGACTATTATGTGAAGTGGATGTCCGCAAAGACGATGCGGCTGGCGCTTGAGAAAATGCACCGCATGAGGATCAACGTTGTGGGGACGCAGTCGCCAATCAAAGTCGAAGAGTCGCCGGACTATGTGATTGCCATTGAAGGCGATGAACCAATGCGCATCATTCGAGATGCAAAAGAGGATTCACATGACACAGTTTTTGTTGAGTTAGACAACGGCTTCACGCTCGACTTGGCGAGCGTTCACTATATTGATGGGCCTGACGCGGACCCCCTGCGCACAGAATTTCATTTTCCGCGATTGATTGAAGGAAAACCGGCAATCGACGCGAACAGTGAAAAGGTGGTTTTTCATTTACGCGCCACGGCAAAAAGGGAAATGCAGAACCGCAACAATGCGATCGCGATTCGCGTGGATTTCCACCCAAAAGAGATGCGAGCGCAGAATGTGCCTGACCTTTAGGCCAGTTCCATGCTTTGTCCAATCGAGTAACTTCCCGCCGCCAAGATTACACAGGTATTACAGAGCGGTTTTCCCTCGCGTGATAGATTGAAAATAGTGAGCCATTTCCGCACGCCAGGGGACCCATGAGCTTTCTCGCAAACGACAAGACGTTCACCCGCCCGGTGCTTTGGAGCATCACGGCATTTTTCGTTGCACTTCATATACTTGCGGTTGCCGCGTTCTTCTTCTTTTCCTGGAAAGGTCTTATTCTTGCGGTCATTACTTACTGGATGGCGGGCAGCCTCGGCATCGGAATGGGCTATCACCGGCTGCTGACGCACCGCGGATTCAAGACACCCAAGTGGGTGGAATATGTGCTGACGACGTGCGGCACGCTGGCGATTGAAGGCGGGCCGATTGCGTGGGTGGCGACGCACCGCGTCCACCACCAAAACACGGATAAAGAGGGCGATCCCCATTCGCCGAATGACGGCGGATTTTTTGCGCATATGGGATGGATCATCACTGGAAAAGCGATGCATGCTCGCGCGGAAGAATTGCTGCCGTTTGTTCCGGATCTTCGCAAAGACAAATATTACGTTTGGGTCAGCAAATACCATTGGGTTCCCCCCGTGATTCTCGCAGTGATCATTTATTTTGCGTTTGGCTGGTCGGCGCTGCTGTGGGCAGTTTTTCTGCGTACGGTGGTGGGATTGCATTCCACCTGGTTTGTAAATTCCGCGACGCACATGTGGGGTTCACAGAGATTTTTGACTGGCGATTCTTCCACGAACAGTTTTTGGGTGGCGATGCTGACGTTCGGCGAGGGCTGGCACAACAATCATCACGCTTCGCCACAGGCGGCGCGCCACGGAATTGCGTGGTACGAATTCGATATGAATTGGTATGGGATTCGAGCGCTGAAAATGCTTGGGCTTGCCTGGGACATCAAATTGCCAAAGACCAAGCGTACGGCTACAGAATTGTCCGCTCCCCCAGTGATCCTTCCTGAGCCTGAGGCAATGACCGCCACGATTTCCGGCGACTAAGATTTAGCCTCACTTTTCATTCAGCAGCCGTTAGGCATGAATTTGCGACTTATTCATTTGCGGGGTTGTAGGTACAAACCCCGAACCCCGTCGCGTCACGAACCAAAAAAAGTTCAAGTCCGCCCGCTACTTTCGAGTCTGATTTCTTCTATCATGGGGAGCTGGACGAAAGCAGCTACCCGTGAAAATCACGAGCCGAGCCAAAGCGACTGCATTTTTTATCACGCTGGGGGCGTGCCTCGTTGCGCTAACGATCACGCTGAACGTCAGCTGGATCGTTCTCAATTGGCGCGAAGTCGTTCCTCTCATCCTCGGGGTAATTCTCTTTGGTTTCATCACGTTGGGCGTCGTGGTAAATACGATTTTCCTTGTTCGCGAAATCAGGCGAAACGAACAACACGACAGTTTCTTGAACGCGGTAACGCATGAGCTAAAAACGCCGATTGCTTCGCTAAAGCTCTACATCGAAACGCTGGAAAGCCGTCAACTGGATGAAACAAAGCGGCGGGAGTTCTATCACAACATGTTGCAGGATACGGATCGTTTGTTGGGGACAGTGGAACAGGTTTTGAAAGCGAGCGAAGTAAGGCAACGGAGCACGCGGAAGAATTGGGTGGAAGTGGATTTCGGAAAACTGGTATCGGAATCGGCCGAGATCTCGCGAACGCGGCATCACCTGAAACCGGAAGAGTTGCGGCTCACAAACGTTCCGGAAGAGGAGTTGCTGGTGCGTGGAGACGCGGAAGACTTACGGACGCTTGTACTAAACCTCTTCGACAATGCCGTGAAATATTCGGATGAGAAGAAAAACATCGAGGTAGAGATCAACACACCCACGATAGACGCAATTTCGCTAAGCGTGCATGACAACGGAACTGGAATCCCAAAGGGCGAATTGAAGCGAATTTTCAAGCGCTTCTACCGTGCCCGATCCGAAAAGACAAAGCTTGTAAAAGGAACAGGACTGGGGCTGTTTATTGTGCGTTCCGTAGCGAGGCGCTACGGCGGCGATGCTTACGCGGAGAGCGCGGGGGAAGGGCAGGGCAGTACGTTCTTTGTGAAGCTGCCGCGGGTGTATCGCGCATGAGCCGGATTCTGATTGTGGAAGACGAAGAACACCTGGCGCAAGGGTTGCGGTTTAACCTGGAGGCAGAGGGCCACGATGTCGAGGTGACGGATAAAGGGGAAGTGGCACTAAAGAAATTACTGAAAGAAAAGCAGGACTATGACGCGCTGGTGCTCGATGTAATGCTGCCTGGGAAAGATGGATTTACGGTCGCGAAGGAATTGCGGGATGCGCAGAACTACATTCCGGTGCTAATGCTGACGGCGCGTGGGCGTCAAGAAGATGTTTTAAAGGGATTCGAAGTGGGTGCGGACGATTATTTGCCGAAACCATTCAACCTGGCGATTTTGCTGGCGCGCTTAGACAGCATGCTGCGCCGAAAAAAGTGGTTACAGCGGGAGAATGACGGAGAGGCAGAGCAGGAATCCGATGTTCCGCCGATTTACGAGTTCGCCGGCAAAACGATAGATTTTCAAGGACTAAAGCTGCATGTGGGGAAGCAGACGATGCAGTTGACGCTGATGGAAACGGAATTGCTGCGGTATTTCATCAAGCATGCGGGGCAGGCAGTTTCGCGGAAGGCCATTTTAGAGGACGTGTGGAACTTGCGCGAGGATACGGACACGCGAGCAATCGACAATTTTATTGTGCGACTACGGAAGTACATTGAAAAGGAACCTTCGGATCCAAAGCACTTGTTAACGGTGCGTGGCGTGGGATACGAATTCGTGCCGAATCCGAAGTAAGAATATTTTGCTAAAAAAATCTAATGCCCAAATTCAGTAAGCATATTTTTGTTTGCATGAATCAGCGCGAAGAGGGGCATCCGAGGCCCTGCTGCGATCCAACGGGACAAGGGGAACTGCAGCGATTGTTCAAAGTGAAGCTGGAGAAACGTGGGATCAAGCTGGTTCGAGCGAACAAATCGGGATGCCTGGATCAATGTGAGTTGGGACCGACAGTGGTGGTGTATCCGGATGCAGTTTGGTATGGCGGAGTGAAGCCGGAAGATGTGGATGAGATTATTGAATCGCACATTGTCGGTGAGAAACCGGTGGAGCGCTTGCGGATTCCAGACGAAATCCTGAACACTACACACAAGAAGAAATAAATGCCTCTAATTGCTTGCGGGCGAAGGCAGAACAGAGAATAATCCTGCGCGCGAAGTTTGCGCGATTGACGGACATTACGCCAGGGGCAGGAGAGCAGGGTGAGCGCATTCCCGGCAGACGCAGGACTGTATCAGCCGACTCATGACGAGAAGACCTTTGCGCTACTCGTTTATGTGCTGGGCATCTTTTCGGGTTTTCTGGCTCCATTAATATTCTTCATCGTGAAGCGAGACTCGAAGTTTGTTTCTTTTCACGCGCTGCAATCGCTCGCGTGGCACATCATCTATTTTGCGCTGGTGTTTGGCGGAATGATTGTCATGTTTATCGCAATCTTCGCGACGATTGCCACTCATCCCGCGGATCACGGCAAGCCGCCACTCGCCTTTTTTGGTTTTTTCGGCATGGTGTGGCTAATTGCAATAGGCGGCGGGTTGGTGAACCTGGTTTTGGGAATCATTTACGCCTTGAAGGCGAATCGAGGCGAGTGGGCAGAAATTCCGGTGATTGGCGGCTGGATTTTGAGAAAGGTCATCTACGGTTGATTGATACTGCATTTTGGGGGAGTCATGAAGCGCTTTTTGAGGATAGCGGTTGGATTGGTGATTTCTGCGCCGTTCGTTCCGATCGTAAATTCGGTCGCAGGTGATGAACCGCCGTTGTTTGGATTTACGGCCGAATCTTCGCGTGCAGAGCGGCAGTGGGAAGAAAAATTGAAAGCGATTCCGAAGCCCGAGAATCTGCGTGCGTACATGGAACGACTGACCGCGCGTCCTCACAACGTGGGCTCGCCTTATGACAAGGACAATGCGGAATGGATTGCCGCGAAATTCAAGGAATTCGGACTCGAAACGCAGATTGAGAATTTTGACGTCTTATTTCCCACACCGAAGGAGCGGCTGATTGAATTAGTGGATGGCGGGCCGTACTTCAAAGCAAAGATGCAGGAACCCGCATTGGCAGAGGATCCGACATCGAGCCAGACGGCGGAACAGTTGCCGACCTATAACGCATATTCGATTGATGGCGATGTGACTGGGCCGCTGGTCTATGTGAATTACGGCGTGCCGGAGGATTACGAAGAACTGGAACGACGAGGAATTTCGGTAAAGGGCGCGATTGTAATTGCCCGCTATGGACACGCGTGGCGCGGGATCAAGCCGCTGGTTGCGGGGGAGCACGGCGCCGTCGGTTGCATCATCTATTCGGATCCCCGCGATGATGGCTACACAGCGGGTGAGATTTTTCCGAAGGGCGCGTACCGACCGAAGGACGGCGTGCAGCGCGGCAGCGTGCAGGACAGCGCCGTATTCATGGGCGATCCGTTGACGCCAGGTTATGGAGCGACGCCGGATGCAAAGCGAGTGGCGATCAAAGATGCGCAAACGTTGACGAAAATTCCCGTGCTGCCGATTTCGTATGCGGATGCACAGCCGTTACTGGAAGCAATGACAGGTGCAGTAGCGCCACGCGAGTGGCGCGGCGGATTGCCGATCACGTATCACCTGGGGCCTGGGCCGGCGAAGGTGCATTTGAAGGTTGCTTCGAATTGGGACATCAAACGGCTCTATGACGTGATTGGAAAAATTTCCGGATCAACTTTTCCCGATGAATGGGTGATTCGAGGCAACCATCATGACGCGTGGGTAAATGGAGCAGAGGATCCGATTTCGGGCATGGTTGCGGTGATGGAAGAGGCTCGTGCGATGGGCGAGCTTGTGAAACAGGGATGGAAACCGAAGCGCACGCTGATTTATTGCGCTTGGGATGGGGAGGAACCAGGGCTGCTTGGTTCGACAGAATGGGTTGAGACGCATGTGGAGGATTTGAAGAAGCATGCAGTGGTTTACATCAACTCAGACAGCAATGGACGAGGTTTTTTGGGGTTTGAAGGCTCGCAAACGCTAGAAAAATTCATGAACGACGTAGCGCGCGACATTCAGGATCCCGAAACGAAGCTTTCGGTGTGGAAGAGAGCACAGCTCGAAGCGATTCAACATGCGGGCTCGGGGGAAGACCGACGGGAAGCACGGAGCCGCGGCGATTTACGGCTAGACATGCTGGGAGGCGGGTCGGATCACGCACCTTTCAACAATTTTGCAGGAGTGGCGGCGCTGGGAATTGGATTTGGGGGAGAGAGTGGCGGCGGAATATATCACTCCATTTACGATGATTTTTACTGGTACACGCATTTTGCGGATACCGATTTCGCTTACGGGAAGGCGCTTTCGCAAGTGGGTGGAACGGCGATGATGCGTTTGGCGAATGCGGATCTGCTGCCATTTGAATTCGGCGATTTTGCGGACGACGTCCAGATGTATGTGCACGAAGTGAAGAAATTTGCCGCGCAACAACAGGACGAAGTGAAGGAACGCAACCGGCAGATTGACGAAGGCGCGTTCACGGCAACCGCAGATCCAAAGGAGAGATATGTGCCGCCCTCTAAGGAAGAGGTGGCGCCGTTCATCAATTTTGCACCTCTGGATAATGCTGTAGAGAAATTAAACAAGAGCGCGGAGGAATACAGGAAAGCGCTGTATGCAGCGAATGCGGGTGGCGGAGCTGCACTGGCGAAGGCTTCCTTGCGAGAGTTGAATGAATTGCTGATTCAAAGCGAGCACAAATTAACGACGCCGGAAGGATTGCCCGGCCGGTTCTGGTACAAGCACGAGCTGTATGCACCCGGAGCGTATACGGGATATGCGGCGAAGGCGATTCCAGCGGTGCGAGAAGCACTGGAACAGAAAAAATGGAAGCAAGCGGAAGAGGCGGCGGCGCGAGTTGCGAAAGTCTTGCAGAATGAGGCCACACTGATTTCAGAAGCTGCTGGTAAGTTGAGCGCGCAGGCAAAGTAAAAGGACAGTCGTTTTGTGGTGAGATCGAAGATGCCGGTCTCAGGATGCCGGCGGTACAAAACCGGGACAAAATGCCATCGTACAACCTAGCCATCGTCGGATTTGGACACGTTGGCCGCGCGTTTTTGCGCCTGCTGATTGCAAAAGAGACGGAGCTGCGGCGGAAATACGATATTCGCTGGCGGCTGACAGGCGTAGCGACGCGGCGCGTAGGCTGGTTTGCGGATCCGGACGGATTTAATCCAATTGCGATGCTGAATGGGCATTGGCCTTCGCAGGGTGCGAATGTGGCGCAGCCAAGAAATATGAGGGAGTGGCTGGAACGGGCGAAGACAGACGTTTTCTTTGAAGCGAGCTCCTTGGAAGCACAGACTGGCCAACCTGCGACCGAGCATTTGAAGTGTGCGCTGGAGCACGGGGCACACGCGATTTCGGCGAACAAGGGGCCGATTGTTCACGCGTATCGCGAGCTGGCGGCGCTTGCCAAAGAAAAGGGGAAACAGTTTTTGTTCGAGTCCACCGTGATGGATGGGGTTCCGATTTTTTCTTTGTTTCCTTTGGGATTGCCGGCGACGGAGTTGCGCGGATTTTCGGGCGTTCTCAATTCGACGACGAACGTGGTGTTGACGGAGATTGAGAAAGGGCGAACGTTTGCGGACGCAGTGCTTCGGGCGCAGTCGCTGGGAATTGCGGAGACGGACCCTACAGCGGATTTGGACGGATGGGATGCTGCAGTGAAACTGGCGGCGCTGGCGATTGTGTTGATGGGCGCGGATGTGAAGATTGAACAAGTTCAGAGAACGGGCATACGCGAGTTGAGCGAAGAAAAGATTCGGTCGGTGCGCGCGGCGGGGATGCGGTACAAGCTGGTGTGCCGCGCGGAGCGGAGAGGCGATAGCGTGCACTGCACGGTGCAGCCGGAACTTTTGTTGATGACAGACGCGCTGGCGGGGCTGGAAGGGACGAGCTCGGCGGTCAGATTCGATCTGGATATGTTCGGGCTTTCGATTGTGGAGCAGAATCCGGGAATTGAGGCGACAGCGTACGGATTGCTAGCGGATTTTGTGAGAGCAGCGACAGCAGGTTAGCCGGCGCGGGTGCCGTTGGGGACCGGGTTTTCCGGAGTGGCAAGAACGGGCGTGACTCCGTCGGCGTAACCGATATCGAAGAGCATTCCTTCCGAGATTTCTCCTGCCATTTTGCGCGGTTCGAGATTCACGACAAATAGCGCCTGTTTGCCTTCGATTTCGTGAGAATTGGCGCGCTCTTTTTTCATTCCGGCAAGGATAGAGCGGGTGTGGTCGCCGAAATTGACGATGAGCTTGAGGAGTTTCTCGGATTTGGCGACGTCTTCGACACGTTCAATGGTTCCGACGCGAATGTCGAGGGCTTCGAGCGCAGCGAAAGCAATGGATGGCTTGATTGGCGCTGGCGTGAAATCGGGCATGGGTTAGCTCCGGAAATCTTTCGCGTACGAAGGTGTGGGAATTGAAGGGCCGCAGCGTTCGTCACGAATTGGCGGGCCCGCGACGAGCCGGAGTGGGACAGTTCCGGCCCAGACGGGAAGGGCGTAATCATCAACGTCGTCTTCCACAGGGCCAGTGCGAACCTTCGCGGAAACTTCGGTGAGCGGAAGCTTGAGGATGCTGGTGGCTTTGAGTTCCTTTTCATTTGGCTGGCGTGCATCATTCCAGCGGCCGGGAAGAATTTTTTCCGTGAAGGCATGGAGGGCTTCGAGTTTTTCGCCTGGTGAGTCAACGAGTTGGGCGGTTCCGAGAGCGACGACGGAGCGGTAGTTCATCGAATGATTGAAAACGGAGCGGGCGAGGACGAGGCCATCGGCGAGCGTGACCGTGATACAGACCGAAACGCCAGCGGAAAGATTGCGCAACATGCGGCTGGCTGCCGAGCCGTGAAAATAGAGCGAGTCATCGACGCGGGCGTACATTGTGGGGATGACATAAGTTTGTGAATCTGCGGTGAACCCGACATGGCAGACAAAACCTTCGTCGAGGATTTTGTAGATTTCGATGCGATCGTAAACGGCGCGCTGTGGTTCGCGGACGACGCGCGTACGCTCGGTGGGTGCGGCGGAATCGGGCATGGCGGACACCGTAATGATACGAAGCGCGGAGTTGATAGCCGGCGCTCGCGGCAGTGAGTGAGAAGTGCGAGATGATGTTAGCACGATGCAGAAAACGGCGGGGCAAGCGAGAGTTGTGAGAAACTATCGGGCTTGAAGATTTGTGGAGAATGCGAATGAGCACAGCAGCGATGGCGGAGACGGGAAACAAGCCGCTCGATATTGCTTGGGTACGGGAGCAGTTTCCTTCGTTGAAAGTGGAAGTGGCGGGTAAGCCAGCGGCATTTTTGGATGGGCCTGCGGGGACGCAAGTGCCGCGGCAGGTCATACGCGCGATTGAAGAGTATTTGACCAATGCGAACGCGAATACGTATGGCGCGTTTCTGACGAGCCGTCGAACGAATGAAATGATATTGGGTGTGCGCGCGGCGGCGGCGGATCTTTTCAATTGCGCGCCGGAAGAGGTCGTGTTCGGGCAGAACATGACGACGATTACGCTGGGGTTGGCACGAGCGATCGGGCGGGAGCTCAAGGTGGGCGATGAAGTTGTGGTGACGACGCTGGACCACGATGCGAATGTGGGGCCGTGGCGTGCGCTGGAAGAAAAAGGCGTTGTGGTTCGGCAAGTAGATATTCACGAAGAGGATTGCACTCTGGACCTGGAGGATTTGCAGCGGAAGATTATTCGTGGCAAGACGAAATTGGTGGCGGTCGGGTATGCGTCCAACATGGTGGGGACGATTAATCCTGTGGCTCAGATTACAAAGATGGCGCATGACGCCGGCGCGCTGATGTTCATTGACGCGGTGCATTACGCGCCGCATGGAATGATTGATGTGAAGGGGATTGGATGCGACTTCCTGGTGTGCTCGCCATATAAATTCTTCGGGCCGCACATGGGAACGCTGTATGGCAAGAAGGAACACTTGGAGCGATTCAAGCCGTACAAAGTGCGGCCGGCCACGAATGTTTCGCCGGAGTGCTGGGAGACAGGGACTCAGGTGCAAGAGTTGATCGCCGGGATTGGCGCAGCGATTGAGTATATTGCAGAGTTGGGTCGGCGCTGCGATGCGTCGGCGAAAACGCGGAGGGAAGCGTTGGCGGCGGCATATGCGACGACGGTGCCGTACGAGCGGGCGTTGTTGACGAGGCTGGTGGACGGGTTGGAGAAGCTGCCCGGAATCAAGATTTATGGGATTACGGATAGGGCTCGATTTGGCGAGCGATGCTCAACGATTTCGTTTCGAATTGGCGAACACAATCCGACAGAGATTGCGACATTTTTGGGAGACCGCGGGATTTTCACTTGGGACGGAAATTTCTATGCGCTGAATTTGTCGGAGCGGCTCGGCGTAGAGCAAAAAGGCGGCGTGTTGCGTGTCGGGTTGGTGCACTACAACACAGCGGAAGAGGTGGATCGTTTACTTGCGGCTCTTCGAGATTTCGCGGCTAACTAAGCTAAGCGCAGCAAGTTTTTTTTTGACCCCATAGAAATCCCTCGTTGCTTGCATTCCTTCCGTGGATATAGTTATGTTCTGGTTAGTTCCCTCGGAGGATAAGCTTGCAATTCTTCAGGTCAGCACTCTCGGCGCTCGTATTTTTCTCTTTTTGTGTGCCAGCATACGCTCGCAAAGAAAATCCCTGGACTGAGGTTCGAAGCCCGCATTTCCGTGTTCTTACCGATGGTGGAGAGGGAGCGGCTCGGCGAGTTGCGCTGGAATTCGAGCAGGTGCGCGCCGTTTTCGCGACAAGTCAACCGAACATGCGGCTCGAGACCGGCACACCTCTGCTGATTTTTGCCCCGAAAGACGAATACAGCATGAAACACTTGTCTCCATTCCGGTGGAAGAAGACAGGTGGAATGGCGCAGTACGTCGGCGGATATTTTCAGCACGGATGGGAGAGGCAATTTGCGGTAATCAGGCTCGATCAGGACCCCAGTGGCGACAACCAGGTTGTATATCACGAATATACGCACACACTTCTGCACGCGAATGTGCGATGGCTGCCGATTTGGCTCGACGAAGGGTTGGCTGACTATTACGGCGGAACGCGAGTTGAGAGCTCAAAAGTTTATGTTGGCGCGCCGATTAAGCGCGTGATGGCGATGCGCTGGACGACGCCGATACCACTTGAAGAACTTATTAGCGTCAACCCACACGTGAAATACAAAAACGACGAACAGAGGATCAACCTTTTCTACGCAGAATCCTGGGCGCTTGTGCATTACTGCACGTTCGGAGAAGGGATGGAGCAGGGTAAGAAATTGGCGCTGTTCTTTCAGAAGATTCAAAAGGGAGAAGACCAGAAGAAATCGTTTGTGGAGACGCTTGGAAGCTTCGAGGATTTACAAAAGAAACTGGATGTCTACGTGCACAAGTTCCTCTTCATGAGCTACGTGATGAAAAATCCGCCGCAGATTGACGAGAAGGCTTTTGCCGCTCGAAAGATGAGTGTTGCCGAAACGGAGGCGGCCATCGGAGGTTACCGAATTTGGGATCATGATACGGCCGGAGCGAGGGAGTTGATTCAGGATGCTCTGCAGGAAGATCCAAAGCTTGCGGAAGCCCATGAAGTGATGGGGTTTTTGGATTTCCAGGAAGGAAAAGACGAAGAAGCGCTGAAGGAATTTACGACGGCGTATGAAACGGACTCGTCGCTCTATTTGGCGCGCTACTTCGCAGCGATGCTTTCGCCATTTGCGCGGTCCGAGGCTCCGGATGATCAAGTTAAGCTTCGCGCGGCACTACGCGAAGTAGTCAAAGCGAATCCCCAATTTGCCGAGGCTTATGTGCAGTTGGCCATGTGGTTCGTGCGACAGGGCGAATCGAAAACGGCGTTTGGCGTAGCGCGGAGAGCCGAGGAACTCGAACCTTCTCGCGCTGGATATCACACGCTGAGTGCACGTTTGCTTCATCAAATGGGAAGAGACAAAGAGGCTGCAGACCTGGTGAAATTTGTGGCTGACCGCTGGCAAGGCCCGGACCATGACGAGGCGATGGAAGTATGGAAGCAATTGCCGGAAGAAAGCCGGCCTCCTGTTGAGGCTGACATTCTGTCAATTATCGCAAACGCAGGAAGTGTGACAGAAGGAAAGCTGCAGTCTGTGAGCTGCGCCAAGCAGGGTGAAGAAACGAAAATTACGATTAGCCTCGCGAACGGCAAAACGCAAACTTTCCAGGCAAAAGGACCATACCAGGCGGGTTTCTCCGATACGATTTGGTATGGAACAGACCATTTCAGTCTTTGCCATCATCTTGAGGGTTTACGAACGATCGTTCATTACAAGCCGGGCGCTGACAAAGAAACCGGCGAAATTATGAGACTCGAAGTACGAGTAGACTTGCCCGAACCTGCCAAGGAAAAAGTTCCGGACACGTTCTGACCGGAATTTTCAAACGACACATCGAAAAAGATGGGAACTCCGGTGTGACAATGCACGCGGGCGACGTGTATTCTTTTGGGCTATGACGAAACGACCAAAACCTATTGTGCTGACTGTGCTGGATGGATGGGGATATCGCGCCGAAACGGAAGGGAACGCGATTGCGCTGGCACGGAAGCCGACTTACGACGAGTTGCTTGGAAAATTTCCGAATACGCTGATCAGCACTTCGGGACCCGCTGTTGGATTGCCAGAAGGGCAGATGGGGAACAGCGAAGTGGGGCACATGAACATCGGCGCTGGGCGCGTGGTCCGCATGGACATTACGAAAATTGACGTGCTGGTGGCAAACAAACAGCTGGACGACGTGCCGCTCTTCAAGCAGGCAATGGAACGCGGCAAACAACGTCAACTGCATTTTATCGGTTTGTTAAGCGATGGCGGCGTGCACTCACACATAGAGCACTTGTTTGCGCTCCTGGAGATGGCCAAGCGGCATCACGTGGAAAAAGTGTTTGTACATTGTTTCATGGATGGGCGCGACACGCCGCCGCACAGCGGAAAGGAATTCGTACAGCGTTTACAGCAGAAGTTGCTTGAGCTGGGCGTGGGAGAGATTGCGACGGTCGTGGGCCGGTATTACGCAATGGATCGCGACAATCGCTGGGAACGCGTGGAGCTCGCGTATCGCGCTCTGGCGCATGGCGAAGCAGAGACGAAGACCAACGATCCTGTTGCCGCGCTGGAGAAGAGCTATGAAAGCGGTGTCACGGATGAGTTCGTAAAACCAGTGGTGATTACAAAGGGCGGCGGGCCGCCGGCATTACCCGTTGGATTGATTCGTGATGATGATGCGGTGATTTTCTACAATTTCCGTGCAGACCGAGCCCGGCAGATGACGTTTGCGCTGGCGGCTCCGGATTTCGACAAATTTGCGGACCCGAAACGGCCGAAGAATCTCTTCTATGTAGCGATGACGCAGTACGACAAGAACTGGCCATGGCTTCAGGCGGTGATCAAACCAGAAAAACTGGAACACATCCTGGCACAAGTGTTTGCGGGATTGAATTACAAGAATCTGCGAACGGCGGAGACGGAGAAATACGCGCACGTAACGTACTTCTTTAACGGCGGTGTAGAGCAACCGTTCTCTGGAGAAGAAAGAATTTTGGTGCCGTCGCCAAAAGTGGCGACGTACGACTTGAAGCCGGAAATGTCCGCAGAAGGAATTACAGACACAGTGGTGAAGGCGATCGAGAAAGGCGAGTTCGACGCCATCGTTATGAACTATGCGAATGCGGATATGGTGGGCCATTCGGGAAAGCTGGAAGCGGCCATCAAGGCAGTCGAAGCAGTTGATGCGGGATTGGGCAGGATTTATCAAACACTGAAGCCGCGCGGCGGAGCTTGGATTATTACAGCGGATCACGGAAACGCAGAGACGATGATCGATCCTAAAACGGGCGGGCCGCACACCTATCACACGACGAATCCAGTGCCGTTCATTTTGGTCACGGAAAACGACAAGTTGAAATTGCGGCCGGGCGGTGCCTTGCGTGACATTGCGCCTACGTTGTTGGGAGTGATTGGGGAAAAGTCGCCTGAGGAAATGAGCGGCAAAGATTTGAGAATTTTGTAGACAACAAACGCCCCGCAAAATGATGCGCACAAACCCAAACGAAACAAAATTGGTGATCTGCGTTTGGCATGCGTTCAATTTCTGGAGGCCGCATCCGATGATGGCGGAAGCATTACGGAAGCGGTGGCCAGAGATGCGCGTGTTGCATTTGCCGGACTACGATGCGCTGCCGCCTGAATTGCCGGATACGGATATCTTTGTTGGTTACTCTCTGCGCGCAGAGCAGTTAAAGCATGCGAAGAAACTGAAATGGATTCATTCGACAGCAGCTGGCGTGGCGCAATTGATGTATCCCGAGCTGCGCGAGTCGGGTGTTTTGGTAACAAATCCGCGCGGCGTGTTTTCCGTGCCGATGGCCGAGCACACACTTGGATTGATGATTGCGATGGCCCGGAATTATCCGGATTCCGTGCGATTCCAGGACAAGTCCACATGGGGGCAGCAACAGCTTTGGGATTTACCGCAGCGATTGGGCGAGCTTAGCGGCAAGACCGTGCTCATTGTAGGTTTCGGTTCAATTGGCAAGGAACTCGCGAAACGCGCACGTGCCTTTGACATGCGCGTGTGGGGAGTGACGCGCTCGGGAAAAGGTGATGCGAATCTTGCTCAGAAAATAGTGCGAGCTTCGGAGCTGCATACCGTTCTGCCGGAAGCCGACTACGTGGTGATTGCCGCTCCTGAAACCTCTGAGACAAGGAAACTCATTGGTGAAGAACAAATCGCTCTGATGAAACGCGGCGCGAGACTCCTGAACGTTGGACGAGGATCACTTTTGGATGAAGCGGCGCTGATTGCTTCACTGGAGAACGGACAACTGTCAGGGGCGGCTCTGGATGTAACGGGAGTTGAGCCTCTGCCGGAGAATTCTCCACTCTGGAAGACGCCAAATTTGTTTATTACGCCGCACACGAGCGCAGTGAGCGACAAGTTGTGGGAGCGAGAGACGGAACTGCTTGTAGAACTGTTGGAGCTTTGGTTCAGCGGCAAACCGATGAAGAACGTTGTGGATTTGGCCCGCGGATATTGAATCAGTCTGCGCCCTTCGGGGCGTTGTATCCTTCGCGCGAGTAGACCACGTATTTCTGCTTCTTTCCTTTTTGGTCTGTTATCACCAGAGGCGAACCGTCCGGTGCGACGAGTTCTATTTTTATCTTGCGAAACTTTCCGTCGCGGTTGCGATTGCTCGGCGAATAGGAAATGCTGTATTGATTGCGCAGGAAGGCCGTAAGGTCGTTAAAAATTCCCGGCATTTCGCCCTCGAATCGCGGGAACCATGCATAACCACCCGTCTCCCTCGCAAAGGTTTTGAACTGGTTTTCAGCCTGGAGGTAATCCAGCTCTCGCATGGCTCCCATGCCTGGGGATCTCGTTACCGCAAATTGACTCAAACCAATGCAAAAAATCGTAACGTCCGATTGCCGCAACTGCTTCATCGTTTGATCGAGATTGTGCTTTGAAAAAGTGTCCACACCGCTGGCCAGTATGACTATGGATTTCTTTCCTTTGACGTCTTTCAGGCGATCGGTGGTTTCCAGCAAAGCGTCAAACACGTTTGATTCATTGAATCCCGGGAAGTACAGGTGATTGATCGCCGCGATGACTTCCTCTTTGTTTTGCGTGAAATCCTGTTCGATGCGCGTTTTCATGTCAAACGTTTCGAGAGCGATCCAATCCTGTTGCTTCAGGTTTCGGAAGAGGTATTGCGACCAGTATTTCGAAAGAGCGGCAAACCACCAGTTGGCCCGGCTACTGAACTCCAGAACAAGGACCATGGTGATTGGCGAATCACTTGGGCCGAAATTGGAAATCTGCTGAGGAACTCCATCCTCGTAGATGCGGAAGTTTTCGCGTTTGAGGCCGGTGATGACGTCGCCGCCTGAGGTTGTGGCTGCGACTTCGATCGTGACGACAGGAACCTCAACAGAGATGGAAACGCCACCAGCTTGCGACTGTGGCTGCTGGGTAGTGCCGGATGGCGGGGCTTGTTGTGGGGACTGGCCGGGTTGCGGGCTTGGTGGAGCCTGCGCTTCGACGCGCAAGGCGCTCAGGCCAAGAAACAAACTTGCAGTCAGTACTCCTGCTGCAATTTTATTCATTCTTTCCCCCATCCCCGACAAACCAGAAATAAGAATCTGCGCGAATGGCACGGGCCCGTGGAGTTTAGGAACGTTGCTGCGTCGGCACGGGCTGAGTGCCTATCCCCGCATGTTAGTATGAAGCACTTTCCCAACAAAACGGTTGTCGCGCGGAAAATTTGGGTTTCGATTGAAGGAGGAACTGTGGTGAGCGGGAAAAAGGCGATTTTTGCGGGCATATTGGGGGCCTCGATGGCCCTAACTTGTGCCAGTGCGTTGAGTGCGCAGGGCTTGCCCGCAACTCCGGCGCAAGCTGCGCCTGCGCAAAGCGCGACGAATTCAACGACGGCGTTAGGCCAGGAAGCACTAGGGTGGCTCGCGGAATTGATCAAGATCAATACCACGAATCCTCCGGGAAACGAGGAAGTGGCGGCGAAATACATAGCCGGAGTCCTGCAAAAAGAGGGAATTGCGGCGGATATTTTGCCGCTGACGCCTGGACGCAGCGCAGTAGTTGCACGGCTGCGTAGCTCCGCGATAGGCGATCCTTCACGGGCGCTTCTGCTTGTGGCCCACATGGATGTGGTTGGCGTAGACAAATCAAAGTGGACCGTGGATCCTTTTGGATCGGTGATGAAAGATGGATATTTGTATGGCCGTGGTGCTGTTGACGACAAAGGAATGCTTGCGGCGAATCTGGCTGCATTCATTTCGCTCAAGCGCGGCAGCGCGCGGTTGAACCGTGACGTAATTTTTCTGGCGACCTGCGATGAAGAAGGCTTTGGCGAATCGAGTATCAAAACGCTGATTGCAAAAAATTGGGATAAGTTTGCCGCTGGATTTGCAATCAACGAAGGCGGCGTAGTGATTGAGAAGAACGGCAAGGTTTTGTATACCGCGGTGCAAGCCAGCGAAAAAGTTTCTTACAACGTGGATGTAGTCGCTCGCGGAACTTCCGGGCATGCTTCGATTCCGCTGAAAGACAATCCGGTAGTGCATCTGGCGGCCGCAATCGAGAAGATTGGCGGCTATTCCGCGCCCGTACATTTGACGGCCGTTACACGGAGATATTTTGAAGGACTCGCGCCGCTGGTGGACGACGAAATCGGGAAGTGGATTCGTTCGCTGGACACACCGGATCGCGGAGAACATGCGGCACGAGTGATTTCTGATGCGAATCCGGCATGGAGCGCAATGCTCCGCGATACTGTTTCACCGACGATGCTGAGCGCGGGTGTGCGCGTGAATGTGATTCCAGCCGAAGCGCGGGCGACTTTGAATATTCGATTGTTGCCTGGGGATACGATAGACGCGCTTGTAGCGGAATTGAACAAGATCATAAACGATCCCCTCGTAAAGCTGGAGATCCAAACCAATGCGGGCCTTGCCGCACCGACATCCTCGCTGGAAAACGATTTTTACAATGCGATCGTAAAATCAGCCGCACAAGAATTTGGCGGTGCGCCTGTGTTGCCATATCAATCCACGTGGGGTACGGATTCAGCACAACTGCGACTGCACAATGTGCAAGCATACGGACTTGTGCCGTTCCCGCTGACGGAAGAAGACTTGAAGCGCATGCACGGAAACGATGAGCGAATCCCGGTTGCGGCGTTTGGCAAGGGTGTGGACCTGATGGTTCGCATCGTGAACGAATTCGCAGTTACAAAATGACGCTACTAGTTGAACAAAGAATCTGTTACACGCCGCCTGCAAATTAACAAATTAAATTGACCCCGGATGCAATGAAACAACCGGTTTGGGTTAGTCTTTAGGGGTTCATACGTGCGCAAACGCGGGGTTCAGGCGTGAATTCGTTCCGACATTCAAAAATTGTTTGCACAATTGGTCCTGCCAGTTGCTCGCCGAGAGTTATCAAGAAACTTCTTGAGGCGGGCATGAACGTGGCTCGACTGAATTTTTCCCACGGGACGCACGAAGAACACGCGAAAAATATTTCTCTACTGCGTAGTTCCGCGGCGACGATGAAGAAGACGATCGCGATCCTTGCGGATTTGCAAGGGCCGAAGATTCGCACAGGCGTGCTCGCGGGCGGCGGACCGGTGCTATTGCGCGCGGGCCAGGAATTTACAATCACCACCTCCAAAGTGCTGGGCGATTCCACGCGTGTAAGCACGGTATTTGAACCGTTGCCCAAGGAAGTGGAGTCCGGCGATCGAATCTTGCTTTCGGACGGACTGATAGAGCTGAGAGTGCGCGAAGTTCGCAAATCAGACGTGATTTGCGAAGTTGTGAACGGCGGCGCGCTGGGAGAGAACAAGGGTATCAACTTGCCCGGCGTGAAGTTGCGCGTACCTGCGCTGACTCCCAAAGACATTGCCGATTTGCGATTCGCGCTGGCGCATGGAGCGGACTACATTGCGGTGAGTTTTGTGCGGCGGCCGGAAGATGTAGTGCTCGCGAAGAATTTGATACGGCGCGCCAAGAAAGACACGCCGGTGATTGCAAAGCTGGAGAAGCCGGAAGCTATCGAGAATTTAGAAGCGATTTTGCGTGTGGCCGATGGCGTGATGGTGGCCCGCGGCGATTTAGGCGTGGAGATGAGTCCGGAACAAGTGCCGGTCGTGCAAAAGCAGATCATTGCACGGGCGCGAGAGTTCCGGCGGCCGGTGATCACCGCGACCCAGATGCTGGAATCCATGACCGAGAATCCGCGGCCGACACGAGCGGAAGCATCTGACGTGGCAAATGCGATTTTTGATGGGACGGATGCAGTGATGCTTTCCGCCGAAACAGCGAGTGGGAAATATCCCGTAGAAGCAGTCAGCATGATGGCGCGCATCATTGAGGCGGCGGAGGGGAGCATTCAGGAGTTTTCGCGGCCCGTCCCACACGAGCGATTGAAAGTTGCGGAGACTGTCGCCGAGCTTGTGTGCCACGCCTCACGCGAATTGCATATGAAGCTGATTGTTGTGTTTACGCACAGCGGATTCACAGCGCGGCTGATTTCGCGCTACCGCCCGAAGGTGCCGATCATTGCACTGACGCCGGAAGCGGAGACGTTGCGCAGGATGGCTCTGATTTGGGGCGTGCTGCCACTTGACACGGGCGATCACAGCCGCATTGATACGCTGGCGGCGCTTACGGAGAAAAAGCTCTTGCGGGAACGGCTCGTTCGCAAAGGCGACGTGATCGGGATTGTGGCGGGAACGCCGATGGGTGTGCGCGGGACGACGAATTTCATGAAATTTCACATGATTGGCGGAACTTAGAAGGACTAATTTACCCAGCGATCGGGGCGCGAGGGCGGATCGCTTTTGTGTTTATTGATATAAACCTCGAAGCGCTTGCGATTGCGCTGATATTTCCAGTCCGAGACTTCGTTGCGAAGGCGATAGAGATAAGAATCGCGGCGTAAGTAGAGATAGCCCACGAGCATGCCACCGAGATGGCAAATATGACTCACTTTGCTGTCGCCGATACCGAAGGTTCCCAGGAATGCGAGGATGGCGAAAGCCATAACAATCCACTTCATTTTGATCGAAACTGGCAAAGGCGGCAGATAGAAACTGCGATCCGGAAACAAAACAAAGCAGGCGATCAGCACACCGAAAATGGCGCCGGAAGCGCCGATCGTTGGCGTGTACGAATAATCGCGACCCCACAGATGCGGAAAATTGTTGACGATGACGTTGAGGAGACCGGCGCCGACACCTGTCAAGAAGTAATAACGCAGAAAGCGATTGCGTCCCCAGACCAGTTCCACTTCGCGTCCAAACATCCAGAGAGTGAGCATGTTGAGGAGGATGTGCCAGACGTCACGGACCTCATGAAGAAAAAGGTAAGTGAATGGCTGCCAGATGCGGAGACCGGGAAACACTCCGGCGGGAACCAGGCCAAATTCCGTGACAAGCCTCTGGTAACCCAGGATGCCGCGATATTTGTAGATGAAGGCTTCCAGAATAAAGACGGCGAAATTCGCGATGAGAAGCAGCTTCACCGCTGGCGTCACATAGAAGTCAAACGTGACGCGGTAAGAGCGAACTCCGGCGCGGGATGCCATTAAGGCTCAGTGTAAGGCGTGGAGAAGGTGTAGTCAAAGACCGCAAATTAGAGAGATTTGGATAAGGAATCCGCACTTGTGCGTGATATTTTGCGAAGCTGGCGGAGAGCTTGTTACGCCCCATTGTTCAGCTACAAGTGAGGACCATTCGCAGATGACCTGGCAAGAGAGCTGGCGTTCTGACCGGGGCGAAGAAAAATTTCAAGCCAAGAAAGATTATTCTCGGCTTTGTCCTGAAACGAAGAAACTCTTCGACCACATCCTCGACAATCCCATTTTTTGAATTTCAACCCGGCAGCTATACATATGAACCAGGATTGATTGCGCGGAACGACAAAATGGTGGCGATCAATTCAGCGTTACACGTGGATTTTAACCGGACAGGTTTGTTCGGACTCCATTGGCTCACGCTTTTATAGCGGTATAGGTGGACAAGTGGACTTTTCTGCGCGGTGCATGCAGATCGAAAGGAGGCAAGCCCATCATCGCGCTGCCTTCGACAGCGAAAAACGGTACGGTGTCGCGCATTGTTCCCGAATTGAAGTCAGGAGCAGGCGCAGCAACTACACGCGGGCTGATACGTTACGTCGTTACGGAATACGGAGTTGCCTATTTGCACGGAAAGACGATTCGAGAGCGCGCAAAAGCGTTGATTAAAGTCGCTCATCCCAATTTTCGTTCACAACTTTACGAAGCCTGCGCACAGCGCAATTGGCTGTCGAGTTAGTCGAGCTTCTTGCGCGCAAAATAAAAAAGAGAACCGCTCAGAAGGCCGAACATGACCATAGCAAACAGGCTGCTTGTTGCAAGGTGGCCCATCAATTTTGGACCAAACGAAAACAGATCTTCCCGCCACGGAAGACGAAACACAGTGACAACCCACGCCGGAACCCTGCTGGAGATCTCATTGTCCTGGAAAAGATTGATAATGATGCCGAGCAGGCCGAACACGCCTCCTGCGGCAATCAAGCCGCTTGAAAAGAGAGCGCCGGGGCTCGCCTCGCTTTCATCTTTCTTCTTCGTGGAGATTTCCACGAGCCATCGGACAATTCCCCCGGCGAACATGGCGCTGGTAGTTGCTATGGAAAGATAGGAACCCGTCGCAAATGCGAGAGAGCGAACCCCCAGAATCTCCACGGCGATTACCAGTGCAACGCCGATCAGAACAAGCCGCCACGGCAATCGCTGATTGAGGATTCCGCTGATGACGGTTGCCATCAGGCGCGCCTGAGGAGCCGGTGCTTTGTCGCTACCGATACCCGAAGCCCACTGAATTTCAATCTTCTGCGTGTCGCGATCGTACAGATACTTCCCATCGGGAATTTTTTGAGAGCCAAGCGAATTGATGAGGATGTAGCTCTTTCCATGGTAACTGTACGCGTCCTGTTCAATGGAAACGCCTTGCGGCAGCGACTGGATATTTACGGGAATTTCTGTCGGGACGTATTTCTCAAGGCCGGTATTCATCAACTTCAGTGTGAACGCAATCGCGACCGTGGAAACGGTGACGCCGACGAGCAGGCCCATCTGCTGCCAGAAGGGCGTCGAGCCGACAAGGTAACCCGTTTTCAAGTCCTGTGAAGTTGCGCCAGCAATAGCGGCTGCAATGCAAACTGCGCCACCAATCATGAGCGCCAGCACAGCGAACTTCGGCGCCGTCCACCCTGCTACAAAGAAAATCGCACAGGTTGCCATCAAGGTCGCGATGCTCATGCCGCTGATGGGATTGGAAGAGTTACCAAGCAGGCCACTGATGCGTCCCGCGACGGTAACGAAAAGAAACCCGAACACAACCACAAAGACCGCTGCAAAAAGATTTTGGTACCACGCGGTTTGCGCGCCCTGCACAGGAAAGAAAGTGAGGACGACCCACAGCATCACTATGATTACAATCGAGCCGAGGATGACCCAGGTCATGGGAACGTCACGATCCGTGCGTCCTGAAGATGTCTCTTCTCCGCTATTTTGCGATCGCGTGTCCTTTAGCCCCGCCCTCAATGCCGAAATAATAGTGGGCATGGTGCGCAGCAATGTAATGAGTCCCGCAGCGGCAACGGCACCCGCACCCATCGGACGGATGTAACTCTTCCAAATGTCATCGGGCGTCATCAGGGGAATCGGAATCGTTGAGGGGTAGATAGGCGTGTCGCCTGCGAGCTGCCCGAAGAACCGAATAGCGGGCATCATCACGAACCAGGAAAAGATACCTCCGGCAAAAAGAATTCCCGCGACTCGTGGTCCGATGATGTAACCGACCCCGAGGTACTCCGATGTGATGTTCATGCGGAAACTTGCGCCCGGGAACCAGCTTGGGCGGCTCTCAGGCTGTTCCGTCCATGCAAGAACCGTCTTCATCAAAAACGTGTAGACGCCACCGAGACCGAGCCCCCAGAAAACGCGTCCGGCAAAAGAACCACCACGTTCCCCAGCCACCAGGACGTCTGCACAAGCAGTTCCTTCCGGAAACGAAAGATTGCCGTGCTCTTTGACGATGAGCTGCCGCCGGATGGGCACCATGAATAGGACGCCAAGCCATCCACCAAGAAGCGCGATCGGAAAGATGCGCGAGAAATTGAACTCGGACCCGAATCCCAAAAAAATAAGCGCGGGTATCGTGAACATGACTCCCGCGGCGAGCGATTCACCGGCGGAGCCTGTCGTTTGCACGACGTTGTTTTCCAGGATGGTTGAGCGGCCAAACGCGCGAAGAATACTGATGGAAAGGACGGATATCGGAATCGAAGCTGAAACAGTCAAGCCCGCGCGCAGGCCGACATAGACTGTCACTGCGCCAAACAGCAGCCCAAAGAGCGCGCCCAAAATTACTGCACGGACGGTGAACTCTTTGATGGTCTCTTCGGCGGAGATATAAGGCCGAAATTCCCCTGGGGGCGCGGTCGAACTCCACGGGCGGTTTTCCACATCGTCCTCCGTTGGGCAGTGCCAGTTGTGTTGGATATGGTGCGCGGGGATTATGCCGCAGGGAGCGGCTCCGGGGAAGCAAATCCTGAAACAATCCGCGGGTTCCGGGTGTCGAAATCAAGGCGCATGGGCAGGTTATCCCGCAAGAATGTTGTTTGAACGCGTTCTCTTGACAGTTGAGTGACGTATCTGTAGTTTGCATTCAATAAATCGGCAGCCGTGCACCAGGCCCTGGCAAGTCCTGCCAAATCCACGATCCCAGGTCCCAATTCACGAAGCTGCGCTTGGCGATGATCTTGTACCTGCTTCCAAGGAGAAACCTAATGTCGCTCCGCTTGATTCGAATGCTCTCGCTCACCTTATTTGGGTTGGTCTTTTTCGCGTCAGCTGGCCCGCGATTTGGTTTCGCCGACGATTGGAGGCCCATCACTCAGGAAGAGCTGAAAATGACCAGCCTGCCGGAAGCTCCAGGTGCCGCAGCCGTGATCTTGTACAGAGAAGTGAACCGGGATGACGGCCGGACGCCCCACGAAGACAACTATGTACGCATCAAGATACTTACCGAGGAAGGTCGAAAGTACGCGAACGTCGAGATTCCATTTTTCAAGGAGTCGTCAAATGTTCACGCGGTAAAGGGCCGGTCCATTCGGCCGGACGGTTCGATTGTGCCATTCGATGGAAAGGTGCTCGAACAGACCATCGTGAAAGCGAAGGGCGTGAAATACCTGGCAAAGACGTTCACGCTTCCGGACGTTCAGGTTGGCAGCATCATTGAGTATCGCTACACACTCGACCTCAACGAGGGCTATGTTTACGACTCACGGTGGGTGTTGAGCGAGGAACTCTTCACGAAGTACGCCAAGTTTTCTCTAAAAGCTAACCCGGATTTCGCATTGAGCTGGAGCTGGCCGCAAGGTTTGCCGCCGGGGACACAGGCTCCAAAGGACCAGAACGGCACCGTTCGTATGGAGTCCAGCAATATTCCGGCCTTTCTGACGGAAGACTACATGCCGCCGGAGACTTCGCTGAAGTTCCGTATTGACTTTCTGTACAGCGAAGGATTTCCGGAAAAAGATCCAAACAAATTCTGGAAAGAGTACGCCAAAAAGCAAAACAGTAGCGTGGAGGATTTTGTAAACAAAAAGAAAGCAATGGAGCAGGCTGTCGCCCAGGTAATCAGCCCCAGTGATTCACCTGAAGTGAAGCTCCAGAAGATTTACGCGAAGGTGCAACAACTGCGCAATACCACTTTTGAGCGCGAGAAGACAGACCAGGAATTGAAGCGGGACAAACAGAAGCAAGTTAACAATGTCGAGGAAATCCTCAAACGTGGCTACGGCGATGGCCGCCAAATCACGTGGTTGTTTCTTGCGATGGTGCGCGCCGCCGGCTTCGAAGCTTCTCCGGTATTGGTATCGCGGCGCAATGTTACTTTTTTCAACAATAACGTGATGAATCCGCATGAACTGGACGACAACATCGTTCAAGTGATGCTGAACGGCAAGGAACTCTATTTTGATCCCGGAACCGCGTTCACTCCTTATGGCATGTTGCCCTGGTGGGAAACTATGGTCCCCGGACTGAAGCTCGCAAAGGACGGAGGCACTTGGGTACAGGCGCCCCTAGCCGATAGCAGCACCACAAAGATTGAACGTAAAGCGGACTTGAAGCTGGATAACGAGGGAAGTCTCTCGGGCAAGCTGACCGTTACATATTCAGGCAGCGAAGCTCAGACTTTGCGAATGGATGAAAGAGACGAAGACGACACCAGTAAGAAAAGAGTTCTGGAAGACATGGTGAAGGAAATGGTGCCCGTGGGAATTGAAGTGGAACTCACACACCAGCCGGACTGGAAGAGCTCTTCGCCAGCGCTGGTTGCGGAATATACATTGAAGGTTCCTGGATGGGTTTCCGGCGCGGGCAAGCGAGCGTTGCTTTCTGTCGGACTCTTTTCCGCTCCGGAGAAGGGCCTATTTGAGAATGCAAACAGGACGCACAGCGTTTACTTTCACTACTCCTTCCAAAAAATTGATGACGTGAACATCGAATTGCCTCTGGGTTGGAAAGTGGGTTCGCTTGCTCAGCCGGTAACCAACGATGCGAAGGCAGCGGTCTACACCATGAAAGCAGAGGAGCATAACGGTACGCTGCATCTGACACGCACGCTGAAGAGCGACTTGCTCATGGTTCCCAAAGAAAACTATCCGGCGCTCCGCGGATTCTTCCAGAGCGTGAGAACGGGCGATGAAGAGCAGGTGGTTTTGCAGCCCGGCGGCGCTTCTTCAGGAAATTAAGTATGAAACCTCCTAAAATCATTTGGATTTCCGCTCTTTCGCTTGTTGCGTTTCTTTCGAGTGCATCCAGGGCTCGCTGCGACGCTCCAGCCTGGATGCACAGCCTGGTATCCGCTACCGTTCCAGCTCATGACGATAAGACCGATGCGGTCGTTCTCTATTCGGAAGAAATTCTGAACGTACAATCCGCGGACAAAATCAAGCACACCGTTCGCAAGGCGTACAAGATCTTGCGGCCGAACGGGCGCGAACACGGAGTCGTTTTCGTTTCCTTTAACCAGCACACCAAAGTGACTGGCATGCATGGTTGGTGTATCCCTGCACAGGGCAAGGACTTTGAGGTCAAGGAAAGGGATGCCATGGAAATTTCGCTGCCGAAGATCGCGGGCAGCGAATTAATCTCCGATGTAAAGGACAAGATGTTTGAAATTCCGGCGGCGGAGCCTGGAAACATTGTTGGGTTTGAGTACGAAGTTGAGGAATCGCCCATTGTGCTCCAGGACTCATGGGGATTTCAGGGCCCTGACCCCGTGAAGGACGCCAAGTACACGTTGCAGCTTCCAGCCGGTTGGGAGTACTCCGCAGTCTGGCGCAACTATCCCGAGGTCAAGCCGACGCAAGCTGGCAACAACCAGTGGCAATGGACACTCAGCGATATCAAAGGGATTCGCGCGGAAGAAAAAATGCCTCCGTGGCCCGGTGTTGCGGGTGAAATGATTGTCACGTTCTATCCGTCGGGCGGCTCTGCGTCCAATCGTAGCTTCAAGGATTGGAAAGAGATGGGAAGCTGGTATACCGCATTGTCGCAAGGACGACGGGATGCGACGCCAGAAATAAAGCAGAAAGTCGCGGCTTTGGCGCCATCCACGATGTCTCCAGTGGATAAGATGGCGGCCCTCGCGAAGTTTGTTCAGCAGGACATCCGTTACGTGGCCATTGAATTGGGAATCGGCGGAATTCAGCCACACGCGGCTGGCGAGGTGTTCCAGCATCACTACGGCGATTGCAAAGACAAAGCTACGCTGATGAGCACGATGCTGAAGGAAATTGGGGTTGACTCGTATTACGTCATCATCAACTCCGAGCGTGGCTCGGTGGACGCCAAGACTCCAGCGCAAATAGGTGCATTCGATCACGCAATCGTGGTGATCAAGATTCCGGACGGCGTGGATGACCCAAGGCTGATTTCGATGGTGCAGCATCCGAAACTCGGGAGGCTACTGTTTTTCGATCCAACAGATGATCTGACCCCTTTCGGAACGCTTAGTGGAGCTTTGCAAGAAAACTACGGATTGGTTGTTGGCCCGGATGGAGGAGAGCTTTACAAACTTCCGAAACTTGCGACCAAATTCAACGGGGTCAATCGCGAAGGCACGGCAACGTTGGATACGCAAGGAACCCTAATCGCGGCATTCAATGAGACTCGGCTGGGAGACGCTGCGGCAGAAGAGCGTGCGAGGATGAAGATTGTCCCTGTGGACAAAGACCGGGTAAAGGTAATTGAAGGATTCCTCTCGCAATCGCTTGCGAACTTCACTGTGACCAAGGCCGGCATGCTCAGCCTGCAGGATACGACGCAGCCTTTCGGACTGAACTATTCGATCGCTGTGCAGCGCTATGCTAAGACAGCCGGAAACTTGATCTTGGTTCGGCCGCGCTTGATTGGAATTAAGGGAAGTGGATTGCTCGAAACGAAGGAGCCGAGGCAGTTGCCGGTTGTTTTTGATGGCCCTCGTCACGATACAGACGTGTTTGAGATTACCTTGCCGGGAGGATATGAAGTGGATGATTTACCTCCACCGGTGGACCTCGATTACAGCTTCGCGAGCTATCACAGCAAAACCGAAGCGAAGGGGAATACGCTGAAATACACCCGCACGTTTGAAATCAAGGAATTGACCGTGCCACTGGAAAAAGTGGAAGAACTCAGGAAATTCTACCGTGCGATTGCAGGGGACGAACGCAATACGGCGGTCTTGAAGCCGAAGGCCTGACGGTTTCGTTTCGAAAGCGATTTAACTTGATTTGCCACTGCTGCGATTCCATCTGATAGCAAACGCGGCGTCTGCGCGGCTGATCAGAAAAACAAGAAAACACAGCGCAAGAACGGAATGATCGAGAGAACTGCCGAAGTATTGCCAGAAGGGCGCAGCTGCACCGGGATAGTTTGCGGAAAACATCAGACTGATCATGAAAATCAGCCCGAAAAGGCTTGCCGTGCGCACCAATATTCCTGAGATGAGCGATAGACCGATGCAAAGCTCGCCGTACGCAACGAGAAACGCAATTGGAGTTGCATGCGGCAAAACGAAGTTCTTCAGCACCGGCTTCATGAAGGGATAAGCGCCGTCTTCAAGAAAACGGTTGATCCAAAACTGAAATCCGCCATGCAGCGTGAATTGCGCTCCAAAGACTTTGTATTCGCCGAAAATCAGAAAGAGTATTCCGGCTCCCATACGCAAAACGGCGAGCGCAAGGTCGTTGCGGTTTTTGGATTGGCTTATTGAAACACCCACGGGGCGGAGAAACTCCTCAGCCCAACTTTGAAAGTCGATCGCGTACGAGATCGCTCAACGCTTTGCCATCCACTGTTTTGCCTTCTAACGCTGATTTCGCCGCTTTAACGACCGCACCCATCTGCTTGATGGAGTTCGCGCCCGTTTCCGCAATCGCCTTGTTGATAGCAGCATCCATTTCATCTGCGGAAGCACCTGCTGGAAGGTAAGCCTCCAGAATTACGAGTTCGCTCTTCTCTTTGTCCACCAGGTCTTGCCGTCCGCCCTTCGCAAACTGGTCAATGGATTCTTTGCGCTGCTTCACCAGCGTTTGCAGCAGCTGAATGGACTCTTGCTCGTCCAACTTGCGCAGCTTTTCCACTTCCTTTAATTGAATCGCAGCTTTCACCATGCGCAGCACGCCCAGTTTCATCTCATCTTTGGCCTTCATAGCGGCCACAATATCCTTCTGAATCGCTTCGCTCAGACTCATTGCTCGCCTTCTCCTGCAGGAACTATAACAGACCGAGGGCTGCCCCATTTCTTCTTCTAATTTGACACTCCGCTTTAGGGCCTTTAACGTGGTTAGTTTCAAATAGAGGCGCGGGACCGCCCGTACTGCCTGGCGGCCTGCAGCGGAAAAACCGAAGGGGAATCATGAAAGTCATTGTTGCGGACAAGATCAGCGAACGGGGAGTGGAGCTCCTTAAGAAAACGCCGGGCCTGAACGTGGTCGTCACCACGAAGGACACCATCGGCACGGAACTTGCCGATGCGGAGGCGCTGATTGTCCGCAGCGCCACTCGCGTCACGCCCGATTTGCTGGCGAAGGCGCCCAAATTGCGCGCCGTGGGCCGCGCGGGCGTTGGCGTGGACAATATTGACCTGCAGGAAGCCACGCGCCGCGGTGTGCTCGTGATGAGCACGCCAGGAGGCAACGCGGTCAGCGTTGCCGAACACACTTTTGCGTTACTGCTTGCCCTGGCTCGTCAAGTGCCGAAGCTGGATGCCGCACTGCGTGAAGGACGCTGGGAAAAGTCTTCCTCGGGTACGGAAGTTCGCGGTAAGACACTTGGCCTGATTGGCCTTGGGCGAATCGGCAGCGAAGTTGCTTCTCGCGCGGAAGCTTTCGATATGCGGGTTATCGCTTACGACCCGTATATCAGCGAGGCCGCTGCGAAGGAATTGCAAGTGGAACTTGTTCCGCTCGACAAGCTCTACGCCGAAAGCGACTTTATTTCTTTGCACACCGCGCTCAGTCCCGCGACGACGAACATGATCAGCGCGGCTTCAATCGCGAAAATGAAAAAAGGCGCGCGAATTGTAAACGCTGCGCGCGGCGAGCTGATTAACGAAGCCGATTTGGCGGAAGCGCTGAAGAGCGGACGAATTGGCGGTGCGGCTCTTGACGTCTTTGTTGAAGAACCGCCGAAAAATTCTCCGCTCATCGGACTGCCAAATGTCATCGGCACGCCGCATATCGCGGGTTCCACTCAGGAAGCGCAGGAGGAAGTAGGTACGCAGGTTGCCGTGCAGATCCGCGATTATCTGGCGGAAGGGATTATTCGCAATGCCGTGAACCTGCCAGCCCTGTCGGCGGATCAATACCGCCGCGTTCGACCTTACCTTGAACTGGCGGAGCGCCTCGGTTCGCTCGTCAGCCAGGCAGCAGACTCGCGCCTTGGCCGCATTCGCATTCGCTATGCGGGAGAAGTGGCCGAGGTTGGCACACACTTGTTGCGGAGCGCGGTTCTCGCGGGCGTCTTGAATGCGGTTCTTGATGAAAAGGTCAACGTGGTCAACGCGCCTGCTGTTGCCGCCGCCCGAGGCCTATCCGTAGAGGAAGAGACTCGCCGCCGCGAGCATGGTTTTCCGCACACACTCGAAGTCGCTGCGCTACCCGAAAAACCTGGAGCAGCAGGATTTACAGCCGAGGGCACGGTTCTGCACGACGGCTCACCTCGCGTGCTTGCCATTGATGGCATTCCCCTGGAGGCTCAACTGGATGGCACGATCCTCTTCCTGCGCAATAACGACGAACCCGGTGTTATCGGTGCCGTCGGCAGCACCTTGGGCAAGCTGGGAGTCAATATTGCCACTTTCGCTCTCGGCCGCCGGGAAGCTACCCGCGGTGCTGAAGCGGTTTCACTTGTGCGACTCGATGGCAAAGTTTCAGACTCCATCCTGGAGTCCATGCGTACTGTCTCTGCTATAACGCAGGCGAAACTCTTGCGTTTAGGTAATTCTTGAATCAATTAGCTGTAACTTTCCATAAGTAAAACGAAAGCCTTAAATCAATTTAACTATCCTTGACAGCTCGCCCATATCTGTCCTAAAAGTTTATGTAAATTTGGTTGTCTGTGGTGGGACGGAGAATTTAGGGGTACGGGTAAGGTGTCCTTGGCGAGAAACCTCGCCGCAACTTTCCTGTTTAGCAAGCCCCTCATTGCGTCCTGCCATTTTTTTTGCCCCTAACACTATTTATACCGGTGCGCGAAAGGAGCTGTACATGAAGTGGTCTCATATTTTGCGTAGGGTATTTCAGGTCGCACTAACGGCTCTCCTGCTTGTGGGCGTGGCTCGCTCACAGACTGGTACCACGTCTCTCCACGGCGTCGTTACCGACAAAACCGGCGCCGCGATTCCGGGAGCGACGGTAAAGCTTTCGAATGCAGCACAAGGTTTGGAACGCCAAGCGACGACCGGCGCCTCCGGAGAATATGATTTTCTCGTGTTGCCTCCGGGAACCTATATTCTTACGGTTGAGAAGGCAAACTTCAGACGCTATGAACAGAAGAGCGTGCAGCTACTCGTCAATCTTCCCTCTACCGTAAACGTTACGTTGGATGTTGGCGCAACGGCTGAAGTGATCGAGGTGTCCGCGCAAACCGTGACGATAAATACGGTGGACGCCTCAATCGGCAATGCGTTTAACGAGAATCAAGTCAAGAGTTTGCCTCTTGAGGGTCGCAACGTTCCCGAGCTTCTTTCCCTCCAGCCCGGCGTCGCCTATCCCAACAATCGAGAAGATATTCCCAGCTGGGATACCCGCAAGGGCGCTGTAAACGGGGCCCGCAGCGACCAGAGCAACGTGACGGTTGACGGAATTTCCGTAAACGACGAAGGTGGCACCGCATTTACGTCCGTGCTGCCGGTGACGCTCGATTCCGTGCAAGAGTTTCGCGTTTCTACTTCCAATTACAATGCCGACCAGGGAGGAAGTTCCGGCGCCCAGGTTGCGCTCGTTACCAAGAGCGGCACGAACACCATTCATGGTTCGGCCTACGAATATCACCGGAATACCTACACGAGTGCGAACGATTTCTTCGTGAAGAACGGAGAAATACAGAATTGCATCAATAACGGAACTCCGCTGAGCGATGCCAGCTGTAACGCACCGCCTAAACTGATTCGAAATATTTTTGGCGCGTCCGTGGGCGGGCCGATCAAGAAAGACAGAATGTTCCTTTTCATGAACTATGAGGGAACTCGCCGTGCCGAAGCGCAAAGCCAAACAGTTGCAGTTCCGTCCTTGGCAATGCGAGATGGAATTATCCAGTACACGTGCCAAGATCCATCAGCATGTTCCGGAGGAACTGTTACCGGAAAGAGCGGCGCCAGCTACGTTGTAGCCGCGGGGGTTAACGCACTTTCTCCTCAGACGCTCACAACGATGGACCCGCTTGGTCTCGGTCCGAACGCTGCCGTTCTGCAATATCTGAATACTTTTCCCAAGCCGAACTGCAACAACGCCGGCGACGGCCTGAATTACACATGCTTTAACTTCAGCGCGCCAATCAGCGACACGAAAAATGTCTATATTTCACGGTTTGACTACAACATCACACGGGATGCCAAGCACCGCCTTTCGGTCACGGGCTCTCTGCAGAATGAAAATTTTGCGGGGACTCCATTCCTTCCCGGAATGCCTCCTTCGGATGACACGGTCAACTACAACAAGGGGATCGTCGTCAATTACAACGGAGTTTTGAGCAACTCACTCATCAACAACTTCCGGTACGGCTATGTTCGTCAGAGTGTCGGACAGATCGGCAATTCAAATTTGGACTGGATCTATTTCCGCGGCTTAAACGACCAGTCGGGCGCAGTCACCCGTTCTCACAGTTTTCAGCGGCCCATCAACACCTTCGCGGATGATGTTTCCTGGATTCACGGGAAACATACTTGGCAATTTGGAACGCAGATTTCGTTCGTTCGCACGCCAAGCAACAGCACTCTGACATCTTTCAGCGATGGCAGCGCAAACGCTTCCTGGACAACGCTCTCTGGCTACGCGCAGAAGAGATCGCCTTTGAACCCTGCTTATAATTGCGCGACTTCAGACCCCTCTAGTTGCGTGGCAAACGGCACCCCGTTTGTGGATCCCAGCTTTGCCAATTCTTATGATTTCCCGCTGCAGGCATTGTTGGGCATGGTCACGGAGGTGGATGCCCGCTACAACTTTAACCGCGATGGAAGTGCTCTGCCAGAAGGTGCGCCACTGGTGCGAAATTTTGCCATCAACGGGTACGAACTGTATGCCCAAGACACGTGGAAGATTAAGCCCACGCTCACGGTAACGCTTGGCGTGCGTTGGAACTTCTTCACGCCGCCTTGGGAAACCAACAAGCTGCAAGTGCAGCCGACCATCAATCTGGATGACTGGTTCCAGAATCGCGCCAAGGAGGGTTTGAACGGCGTAGCCTCATTCAACGATCCCGCAGTTGCCTTTGATTGGTCGGGACCCGCGAATGGCAAGCCAGGCTACTATACTGCCGACAAGAAGGACTTTGGGCCCAGGATCGCAATCGCATGGGCGCCGCGGCCAGCAAGTGGGATCTTCCACGATATTTTTGGTGAAGGCAAAACGGCCATTCGTGCCGGATTTGGAATCGTCTACGACCGCTTCGGACAGGGAATTGCCGACGACTTTAGTTCGAGCGGCTCGTTCGGCCTTTCTACCGGCCTGAGCAATCCTGCCGGCTTTGAATCACCGTACAATGCTCCGCGCCTGACGGACCTGCACACCATTCCAACAACGGACCTCGACGGCAATCAGATTTTCCTGTCTGCTCCTCCGGCGACCTTCCCGCAAACTTTCCCAGCAGGGACTTTTTATATTGGTTCCAGCTTGGACAGCAAGTTGAAAACGCCTTACGCCTATACCTTGGATTTCTCCGTAGGGCGTGAACTTCCAGGTGGATTCACTCTGGAAGTTTCGTATGTTGGAAGACTCGGGCGGCGTTTGCTGACCCAGTTAGACGTAGCAACGCCTCTGGATCTGAAGGATCCCAAGACAGGAGTGGACTATTTCACTGCGGTTACTGCCTTGGCGAAAATCTACAGGACGGGACTCTCCACCGACAACTTCAATGCTTCGATGGTTCCCGCGAACATCGCTCAATATTGGGCCGACATTCTCCAGCCGCTCCAGGCCGGCGACGCTTATTTGACCGGTTCTTGTGGCAACAACTCAACTACCGTTCCTGTCGTTGCTATTTATGACCTTTTCTGCGGCAACAGCCTGAACGAGACGACTGGATTGCTCGTTCTGGACTACTTTGGGCTTTCTGGTGCATCCGGGAATGTTTATTTCCCGGCAGCCGGAGCCAGCCCCAACAATTCCTATCTCCAAGCGAATGGCGTTGGTTCTTACACTTTCTATAACCCTCAGTTCGCCACGCTCTACGTTTGGAAGTCTATGGGAACCTCCAGCTACAACGCCATGCAGGTGGATTTGAAGCGCAAGCTGTCGCATGGATTGCAGCTTGATTTCAACTATACGTTCTCAAAATCCATCGACCTTGCCTCAGATGCTGAGCGGGTCGGCACCATCGGCGGCACCGGAGCGCAAATCCAGAATGCCTGGGACGAAGGTCAGTTCCGCGCCGTTTCCGACTTCGATACCACCCACCAGATCACCGCGAACTGGATCTGGGATCTCCCCTTTGGCCGCAACCGCGCTTTCGGTGGCGGCATGAGCAAAGGTTGGGACGCAATCGTTGGCGGCTGGGAATTGGCCGGCCTAGGCCGCTGGACCAGTGGATTCCCGTTCAGCGTTGGCAATGGTTTCCAATGGCCAACGGACTGGGACCTTTCCGGCAACGGCATCCAGGTTGCTCCCGTGAAAACCGGAACTTTCTACAATCCTGCCAACATTGGAGAAGTGAACGCATTTTCAAACTTCTCGGATGGTGCGAGCTCATTCCGCGAGCCGTTCCCTGGCGAAGCCGGCCAGCGCAATAATCTTCGCGGACCGGGGTTCTTCAGCGTGGATGCTTCGCTTTCAAAGCGCTGGATCATGCCCTGGAACGATTCACACAGCATCAAGCTGAATTGGAGCGTGTACAACGTTACAAACTCAAAGCGATTTGACCCGTTGAGCCTGAACTCCTATCTCGACGTCTATGGTTCGACGTTTGGCGACTACACCAGACTCTCAACCAAGCCGCGAGTCATGGAATTCTCTTTGCGCTACGAATTCTAAGAACAGCGCTCGGGACAATTCAAAACTCATTCCCGCCGGAGAACGCAAGTTTTCCGGCGGTTTCCATTTTTTCGCTTCAATCCTTTGCGACGGTGGCTCCAGCTGCACTAACGCGCATCGTTATTTGTCAAAATGCGGCCGTGTGCTACTCTGAGTATTCCCGCGGCAGGGCGTTCTGTCTTGCCGTGTCAATTGTCGGGGCGTAGCGCAGCCTGGCTAGCGCGCCTGCTTCGGGAGCAGGAGGCCGGTGGTTCAAATCCACTCGCCCCGACCATTCTTTTCAATCACTTCCACGCGTTTTCTGTTTTTCTGGCTACAGTACTGTAGTCGATTTTGTAGACGGTCATGTTTTGTGGTTCATCTGAATGCCGACCTTGTGTTTTCGGGAGCAACGAGTGAGCGTCGTTGAAGTCTATGACGCCAACTTTGTGGCAGCCCTGTAAATCCCAAAGACAAAATCAATGTGCCTGCGAATTTGCCGACGGCTTGTGCTACGTAGCTACCCGCAGGATTAGCCAGACATATCCAATGCAAAAGCACGCTAGCGAACTGAAGCCGAGCGATAAGCTAAGTGAGTAACCAAAACGCGTGTGTGGATTGCCGTGCCGGTGTTCCTCATAGTTGTAGATCAGCCAGATCATGAATCCGACGCCGTAGACGACACAAAAAGCGAGGAGCAGTAAGGGCGAGGCATAGAACCACGGTAGAAGTCCTCCTTGTCCGTGTAGAGCCGAAGAACCCACCAGAAGAACAATCGAACCAGTAGCTAGGCCGATGATGTACTCGCTTGCTCGAACGTATTTCGCGAGGAATGGTTCGAATGCGCCCGGTTCGTTTTGCGGGTCAAGATTGAAAGGACCTTCTCCCCGTGTGGGCTGTGGCGCGCCATCCGCGATACTGATTTGGGTCCAGTCTCGCGATTTCTTCCGCAAGAGGGAGCTTTTCACAGCCTGTGGAAAGCGAACTCTTGCTCACCTTCTCTTCGCATGGTAGCGTTACAGCAGTTTCCACTGTGTTTCCTCCTTGCGAGGGAGCACTACGAGCGGGAGTAGGCCGTTAACCTACTTCCGCTCTTTCCCTCTTCAAGTTCTTGCTAGCCTGTTTCCAAATTGATTTTCATCTTCCTCACGCCCTTTTCAGAAACCTGTTTTGGTTCTTTGAGCCTTCACTCGACAAAAAAGCCGCGGACCGAAAGCCCGCGGCTCTAAATTCGTCACCCGCCCCGATACTCACCGAGGCGGTTATGTGCCAGGCGAATCGGCTCCGTTAGAATGTTGTTGGCCATGACCCAGAAATGGGTTTCCGGCCGAACTTGTTGCACTCAAGCAACACCCTCAGAACGCACAAGGCATGCCGCGTTGAGGTTCGCTCAACCCGACATGCCTTACGACTATCGTATAGCGACTTTTTGCCATAAAGTCAATCGACTTTTGAGTGCGCGAAAAACAATCTGCTTGTTTGGTATACCGTTTTAGGCCACCTGCCCGTCGTTGATCTATTGTCGAATGATGATAGGGCCTTGGAATCGTAGAGGAGAGAATCTGATTTAGAGGTGGGATATCCTGCGAGGTTGGCACCATGGGGAGAGACCGCCAGCTAGTCTTCGTCAAAAAGCGATTCGCCCAATTCCTGCAATCCCAAGAAGAACTTCATTTCATCCTGGCATGAAGGGCAGAGGGGCAAATGCCTTTCAACTTCCTCTTGCTCTTGTGGGTCCAGTTCACCGTCGACATACGCGGGGAACAATTTACCGAGGTCAGGTCTGGAGCACACTGCAAGAGCCTCATCTTGACTATCAGCCATGCGTACTTCCTCCTAAATATACCGCCAAAAACAAAACAGCAACAAATTCCCACGCGGTCTCCAAGCGATTGAGCTGCGGGGCTGTCTCTTCAGAGTTTTGGGGGGGATTCCTCGGCAACGGGAGGGGTTTTGCGGATCTCTTCAAAAATCTTGCGGCAGCGACAGAAAAATTTCTCTTTGATGTCTTTTATCCGGCCAATAGAAAGGCCCACGAGAAGTGCCGTTTCCCCGCGAGAGTAACCCTGAAAGACAGAACGTATGACCGCTTTGGCTTCCATCGGATCGTCCGCTTCGAACTCTTTCATAACTCTGTCGATTATTTCCCGCTGTAGTATTTTTGTGTCGTTTGCGTCGGCAAAGAATGAGGAGTAGCGGCTGACCTCGTTTTCAATCAGCGGCTCATTGAGAGACAGAGTGCTCTCTTTGCTACGCAGTCTGAGGATGTCGACGCAGACATTCGTGGTTATTCGGTATACGTAGGTTGAGAGTCGAGACTTGCCTTTGAATTTTGAGAGGGAAGAAAAGATCCGGCGGGAGACTTCTTGGAATGCTGGTTGAACCTCGTCGGGGTATTGCCAGAGAAGAGCTCTCGCTCTCGAGCGAATGAGTTTTTCGAGAGAATGAAGCAATTCCTCAAACGCGGAGTGATCGCTTGGGTCTAATCGAGCTTTTTGAAGAAGTTCTTGCTCTCTTTCTTTAGTCACGGGTAACCCCCCGCTGAACTAATTGGATGCTTGTAACAGACTCAGAATGGCCCCGTCTTTGATGAAAGTTTTCGATTGACTCCATTCGAAAACTGAATGGAGTTTTGTCAGCAAACTTTTCCCAAGGCCATTTTTTAAATTTGCAGGGATCATGATTTGAGCAAGTGGACCGAGCATCGTAGAACAATGCCCGACAAGGAAACTCGGTTCGTGGTAGCCAATCGTCGGTGTCCTCGACAAGAGGCGCGGTCGCGGTGTCTTCTGAAAGATTCATCGCGACGGTGCGACAAATATGCCGAAAGTTGGGGAATTGGCTGTACTCCAGCCACTCCTTGGTCGCTTCCTCGGCAATTCCACTTGGGCTCATATTCGTCTTTTTTGGGTGGGGACCCCGCCGGGATTGCCTGATCCGAGGCACGACAAAATTCCATGCTTGGCTCAGCGAACCAGAGTTCTCAGTTGAGGGCCTGTGTGGGCCTTCGAAGCTGTGACCCCGGCGGGGTGCCCGTCCCTTTCCAGATTCCTCTGCCAGTGGCGGGAGTCGCCTGGAAACAGCCAAGTGGATCGTCGTATGGCTTTCCATTTGGCTCTCAATAGATGAGACGGTGAAAGTGCTGCTAGTGGCGGACGAAGGATCAAAAAAACCAGCATCCTCCCCATAAGGATGCTGGCGTTTCTTTTGTTAGCAACATCAGGCCGTATCATGCTCTTCGAGCCATAACTCTTGGAGGCCCAAGAGAAACAACACGAACTCCTGACAGTCGGCGCAACCACTAAGATGTGCTTCGACTTCGATCCTCTCTTGGGCTGTGACATCGTTGTCGATATATCGACCCAAGAGACCATCCATGCGAGGCGAGCATTCGGGAGCCGCTGCGCTCATTGGCTTTACCTCCTTGTTGAAGACAGACCTCGGCCAGTGACTCGTTTTTGGGCGGCAAACCGCCCATCCGCGAATCCGATCAAGCTCGAAATGGTTTGATGGCGAATCTGGAAGAGTTAACTGGCGGGACTTCTTTAATCCTCTTGGATTTCTTTAACTTCGTCAAATGCGTTAGGGTCACACCTCAATTCCGCCAACTTCCCTGCTGCGAGCGTCTAATTTATTAGTTTCCTCCATTTTTGACAAAACAACGACGCCCCTGCACAACTAATAAGAAGTTAAGGAATCAAGAGATGGCGGTGATCGCCCTATACGGATTTGACGAAAAACAGGAAAGAGATCTGAAGTGGCTGTTAGAAGCACGGGGGCATCAGGTCGTGACAGGACAGACTCCAGGGCAGAAGTATGCCGATCCGCACTTCTCAGAAGCCGATATCGAAGTGGCTGTTGTCAGTTTTACCGCCGCTTCGCCTCTGCCCACAGTAGGTGCGATAGGCAGCAAAGATCTGATTAACTCGGACAATCCGGTGGTCCTCATCGTTTGTTCGAAATTCTTGAGTCCACAGTTTGAACTCGACCTCGAAGAGAGAGGCTTTCGCGTGCTGTATGCATGACCTTCGCGCCATCGCTGACCGGGTGGATGTTTTGGCGCTAAGCCTCCGTCGCCTCCGCCAGCAGGGTCCGAGATTCCGCATTCAACACGCCTTTTGGCAACCCGGAACGGGGGGCTGCAAGCCCGGCGAGGAGATTGCCTCGGTCAGTCTGCTGTTTAGGAACCGATTGTTCCACGTACCTCTTTCGGCCGCACAGCGCATCCTCTTTGACTTCCTCGCCCGTCAGAAATCTACTCCAAGGAGCGCAAAGCAGATCGCGGTCGGCATTAGGCACTCGATTTTTCACCGAGAACATGGAAGGAATACCGGAATTCTCCTTGTGAGAAAATTCGCCGCCTCGACCGTCAAGGAATACATCAAGCGCCTCCGCCAGTCATTGGCAATTTGTTTCGATGAGGCGGGACTCAGGATGGATCCAAAACGCGTCGTTGTCTCCCAACAGACCACCGGGAACGAAGTGCATTACCTCCTGAGGGCAAGATGCGAATGGCTCCACGTTGAAATGAACAGCAAAGGTTTACTTTGATGTATCGCCTCCAAACAGAGCGAAAGAACGTGGCGGGAATTCAAGAGATTCTTCTGAAATTCGGACTCGACTACACGATTCAGTTTTGTGAAGGGTCATTCCAACTTTGCCGCGAGAAGAGCATGACCATTGAACTCGAGGGCGTCTCGCGATGGGTGGCCAGAAGGGTAGCCTTGGCGATCAAGAAATTGAATGGCCAAGAAAGCGTGCTCGTGCAGAAAATAGTGACGACAAAAGAATTCGTGTGAGGCTTTGGGTTGACAGCTCACAGTGCTTTCGGCGGCCTCTCTATGCGCATCGCCCGGAATAGTGGTTACGAAGCGGAGAGGCCGGCGAAAGCACTCAACTTGCCACACTTGGAACGGCATATTCTTCAGATTGGAGTCGGTCAAAAAAGTAGATTCCAACGGCTACGGAGTCGAAGATAAGCTGCCGACGGCGTTCGGAGTGCCAGAGCTTTCTGTGCGGAGGCAGCCGCCACGCGAGTTCCGGAAAGCGGCCTGCGACAAATCTGTTGATACTGCTTTTCGGCATTCCGCCAAAATGTGCTCGTATTTCAGCTGCTTTGATGAGTATCAACTGGACCGATGCCGACTGTGCGAACTGGATGATCGCTTTGGCGACGCGACTCGTCACCGCTTGTGGAGTTCGGTCTCTTAGTCGAATGCGGCCAACAATTGAAGTAAATCCAAAGGTGGATCGCAGCATAGAAACGTGGCGGCGTAACCGTCGGCCGGTCAAGCTCGACCGTTGCCGCAGTCCCCAGAGAAGCAGAAGGTGTGGCCCCTCGAAGATTGCGTATCCATATTGATGCTCGCGAAGATCAAGAGCGAGCACGCGAGGCAGAGATACTTTAGGCATTGAGATTGTCCTGCGCCATTCGCTGTTCGTTGAGCCACGCGAGTTTCTGGGAGGTCTCCCCAAAGCCATCGCCTACTGCAGGTAGTTGCGCTTCTAATTCTGCCTCGAGCCGCGATATCCGGTTCCTTACGAGTTGTTCCGCATGATCTTTTAGACCGGGAAAAAGCTCTGCAAAGGTCGCACGAAAAATGACTTCATAGCACACGGCGACCAATAGTGGCGGAAGCGCTGCCGAAGTTTCGTGTCTTGAGATGACGCCTTCGGAAATATACCCGACAAGCAGAGCGAGTTCCCGTTGGCTCAATCCGGACTTCAGGCGGAAGGTACGAAGGTAATTGGGAAAATGTGGGCCGGTCATGTGTTCAAAAAGGTCGCCTCTGCGATGCATTAAATACAACGTACAGGATTGGCGTGCGTTTCCTAGGCGCCACTTTTTGCTTATTGCGCAAGAGAGTTTTGACTTGCGCGGGGCGCAAGTCGGTTGAAGCAAAGCGTCCAAGGAGAACGCCTGCTACAACGTAGCAGGCTATTTTATTTCACCCATATTGGGGATTGCGAGGTGGAGAAGAAATGGCGTCTACCGAAAGTTTTCGCAACGGCGCAAAATGACTGTCCAATGGATGCATCGCGAGAGAATGACCGGGAACTAGTTCGCAAGACATTTCCTGGACTTTCGGAGCAAGAACTCGACGAAGCTATGGTCAATCTGCGCGAGTATTTCGAAATCGTCGCTCAGGTTTCAGTGCGAGAATTTCAGAACGAACAGACCACCACCATTGACAGTTGCGAATCATTTCCTACTATGGAAGAAAGGTCGAACAATTCATTAAAATCTTAATTCGGTCACACCATGGCTACGTACTTTGCGTATGCCCGGGTGTCGACCCCCCGACAAGGAGAAAAGGGAGTTTCTCTCCACGAGCAGCGGGCGGCTATCGAACGATACGCCGCGATTCACAGCCTAGAGATCAGTAGCTGGTTCGAAGAACAGCAAAGCGCGTCTCAGACAGGTCGTCCGCAATTTCTCCAGATGTTGCAATTACTCAGGAAAGGAGCCGCACAAGGCGTCATCATTCACAAGATAGACCGCAGCGTCCGCAATCTTCAAGACTGGGTAGACGTGGAAAAACTCGCTGATGCTGGCGTTGAAGTACGCTTTGCGAACGAAAACGTCGATCTGAAAACCGTAGGCGGACGGCTTTCCGCCGATATTCAGGCTGTTATCGCATCGCACTACTCCCGGAATCTCAGAGAAGAAGTAAAGAAAGGCCTGTACGGACGACTCAAGCAAGGCTACTACCCGTTTCGCGCGCCAATCGGCTATTTGGACCAAGGGTCAGCGAAAACCAAAGTAGTCGATCCAATGCGCGGGCCCCTCATTGAGAAAGCGTTTACGCTCTACCGCTCTGGGATCTATTCACTGCCTCACCTCGCAGAGACGCTCCACACGGCAGGTCTCCTCAATCTGAATGGAGGAACTGTCTCGGTAAACGGACTTGCGACGATCCTCAAGAATCCTTTCTACGTCGGCCTTATCCGGATTTACAAGACAGGGGAACTGTACAAAGGAAATCACGATCCGCTGGTTTCAACTGAAGTCTTTGAGGACGTACAAGACATTCTCGCGGGAAAGCGGGTAGACCGGATGGCGAATCAGGTCCGTCTATTTAGCCGCATCGTGCGGTGTGGAAGCTGCGGATACTCGCTTATTGCGGAACGGCAAAAAGGCCACGTTTACTACCGATGCCATGATCGAGCGTTCAAAAACCCGCCGAAGTGTCCAACAACCTGTGTTCGCGAGGAATATCTTGAAGACGCGGTTCTTACAGCCCTACGTTCCGTCGAATTAAACGCTGAGGAAGTAGAGTTGGCGAAGGCCTTTTTGGAACGCATCCAGCAGGAGACGGAGACCAACAGGGTGGCAACGGAAAATGCGCTTCGGCTTCAGGCGGATCAGCTGCAAACTCGCGTGGCAAAGCTTACGGACTTTCTGATTGATGGAACCGTGGATAAAGGCGTGTTCGAAGAAAAACGAAAGGCACTCTTTCTCGAACAAGCAAAGATCACGGAATTGCTTCAAGGAAATAGTCGTGGCATGGCCACTGCTCAGACAAAGCTCGCAAAGACTGTCGAACTCGCAAAAAGCGCGTCTATGCTATACAGACGAGCTTTTCTTGCGGAAAAACGCCGATTGCTCAAAATTCTACTGTCGAACCTGACCATAGTCGGAAAAACAGTAGAAATTACGCTGGCTCCGCCTTACCGGACGATAGCTGCGCGGGAAAAATCGGAGGATGGTCGGCCATATCGGGGGACTTGTCGAACCTGGGAACACATCATCAAGCAACTACTGACGTATTTCGAGAAACAAGCAAATCCCGTAAATTAACGGCTTTCCGTTAATTCTACGCCCTACCCCAACTTTGGAAAAGTGGGGTGAGTTTGCGTAGCCGGCAAATAGATTCACTGAGTGCCGATATAACTTATAGCATTTGAATTATCTAATCAGCTAACTATGGAATATTCTTATGTGGCTAAGAGCTTAGTTTCTATAGCCCACCGTAAAGCGAGCCAAATGCGATCCGAGAGCGAAGAGAATCTCGCGAAGCTGCAGGAAAGTCTCGATGAAGCAGAGCGGTGTCTCAGCTGGCCTTCTATTCGATTACGTGATTTTTGGCATCAGGTGAAAGAATTAAACCAGATGATTCGAATTCTTTCCCCGGTTCCACCGAACGAACGTGCTAGGATTCGGGCCAAAGTGAACGACTTATGCGAAGAAGCGAAGCGTATTAGAGAAGGGCAGGACAATGATTCGCGGATTAAGCGCGAATGTGTAGAGTCGAAAATAGAAGAAGCGCGAGTGTATACGAAGGGCGATGCCGATGACCTCCGTAAGGCGCATGAACTCCTCAACGAGGCTTTGCGTTGGATGAAGGACGGATGGTCGGAGTTCAATTTGACGACTCAGTTGTTGACGATCAGTTCGGGGAAAATGAACCATGCGGACCATGAGACGTGCTGGAAAAAGTGGCAGGAAGTAAAAGAAGAAGTTCGCTGGAAACGGCAGGAACTTGCCGAGTCAAGCTTCGATGGCCTTCGAAGCGATGCGATGGAAGCCAGCGGCAATGCCGAAACAAATCCAAGACTCGCGAAGGACCAGGTAAAGTCAATCCAGGCGAAGATGTCCGGCACCTTCATGTCGAAAGAACAATTCGGCGAAATTCGTCACATCTTGGACAGTGTGTGGCACCGCGCCACGCAAGCGAACCAGCACCGACGTGAGGATTGGCGCGAACGGCAACTTGGCCGCGTCGCCCAAAAGAGAACGTTGATCGAGCAAAAGGAAGCACTTATCGAGCGGTTGGAGGAACAAATCGAGAAGTGCAGAGAGCAAGAGGAATCCGCTAGGACCGAAGAGTTCGCAGAGCGAGTGCGGGGTTGGATCGAAGAGAAGCAAGGGATTATTCACAGTGCCCAACAATTTATCGACAAGTTGGAGCAGGAGATTCGTGAGATTGAAGAGCGGCTTGAGTGAGACTTGCTCTGAGGCTGTCTCCGTGTTATCATATAAGTAATTAATGAAAGAAGAGTATCCGGACCTGTCGCACAGCCCAGAGTCCGGGCCGGAAAGGAACAAAGCAAGAAAGCGGCAAGAGATTGTTGGCGAGCTTCGAGTTCTCCTCAATGAGGGATTGCGTTTGCTCGAAAGCTCGGAGACTTCCCTAGATCGTCTATTGGAAATGAGTCGGCGAGAGCACGAACTAGTGGCAAAACTTGCTCAGATCGAACAAGAGATTGCAAAAGACCATAATTTGGAATAGCAAATAAGATTCGTTGCAGACCGTCACACATTTCTTGACAGCTGCGAACGGTCTTCTATCGTAAAGGCATGGAGGAAGACACAAAACCTTACCCGTTGACTGCGAAAGAATGGCGGGAACTGATGGCAATTCCTGAGATCCGAGAATCTTGGGGAATTGACGATAAGACCACCATCCAAGACTTTGCGAATGATGCGTACGCCGCGAGGTTCAATTTTGTTTCTGGCAGTCCTGGGTATGTGGGTGACCTCTTTCTCGTGCAGGGAAGTTACTTAACCGGAGACGCGCCATTTGTCTTAAGGCGAGATGAAGATGGTTCACTGAAAGTTGTTCGATGATATCTATTGCAGGTCCAGGAAATGCGTTGGCCAAATTGCGGCTGAATCTTGAGTGTCTCACAAGGCCATTGACGCCCATAGGGAACAAGAGCATTCTCGGGATCCGTTGGGGAAAGGTGAAAAGTCATGGAATCATTGGTAAGAGCTCCGCAGGTCGGGGATACGGTCTTCGTCTACGTGAAAATGAAGAGCGGTGAGGTTACGGCCCTGAGCGGTTGGATTGAAGAGATCTCCATGAAGTACGTCTACTTTGCGATGGATTGCCTTGAACTTGTCGATGACCCTGATACGGATGGCCCTCCTCTTCAAACGAGATTCTGGAAGGACACCGAAACCAATTTGCTCCGGATCGGCGTAAGGGCTGACCAGCTAAAACCGTTCGGAGGAAAGTTGAACGAGGAAATCGATTGTTGGGAAGTCAGACTCTAGTCTTGCATCCAGCCAAACTAGTAGCAGTTGTTTGAAACCCGCCTGATAACGGGTGCAACTTTGACGCCCATTTCCTACAAGCGAACGCATACCTATTTGTTCGTTCTTGTGAAAGCATCGAATAACAATTTCTCTTTGCGATCTCGGACTTCAAGTTTTGGGAGTGAGTCCTTCACGCCGAGAAAAACACGGTCAGTGCCTTTGGCATCGCGAAACAATAACCGAGTACCATCCTCTTTGCTGTTACCCATCGAAATGACAATCCAACTCGCAAGGTCTTTGACACCTAGTCCAGCCCACCCGTCTTGGTCGTTCACGGATAACGTCACTCCTTCTGTGCCATGCGCTCTGTCTAAACCGAGAACCACCCGACCGTTGTCGAGGTAGCCAAACCCCCCACGCTCGTTGCCCTGCGCGTCATTCAAAAGCATGCCGACGCCGTTTGCGATGCGATGCTCGATCTTCCCGTTGATTTGGACATCTCCGGCAGTGCCAATCGTGAGACGGTCGGTGCCATCCGCGCTCAATATGGCCAATCCGTTGAGTTCATCCTGTCGTTTCCTGCCTTGGATTGAAATAGGTGCACCCAAGAGCATCCGTGGATGGCCACTTTCATCTTCAACGACTATGCCGCGAACATGGATGATCTTGGAGTCTTGCGGGCTCGCTGCTGAGAATTTACCAACGATGAACAAACATCCGACCACGACTACCGCCAAGAGGGAATGCAGTTTTATTTTCTTGACGAAGCGTTCCAGTCTTTCAATTCGGTCGAGTTGGGTTTGAGTAGTTTGCATGACCAGGACCCCTCCCTTATTTGTGCTTCATCGCGAAGCTAAATTACTCCGCGAATTCGGCAACGGTCAACACGGCTAGAGGAATATCAGCGCCAGAGTGAAACACCGATTGTCAACTGTCAAAAGGCTTTGTATGCGCCATCGGCAAAAAGTGATGTCTATTCTTCTGCTGCCATCCTGTTAAGGTGAGTCCACGCTGCGGTTGTGTCCTTTCTGCAGCGCCAAAAAATATAGGACCCGTTCCTTCAAGGAGCAATGCTTGGACCACTGTCATACATCGGAGGAAAGCGCGCGCTCGCGAAACGCATCATCGAGCTCATGCCGGAGCATAAGACCTATGTCGAGGCCTTTGCGGGCGGGGCACAGGTGTTCTTTCACAAGCCGCGCTCGGAAGTCGAAGTTCTGAACGACCTCGACCACGAGATCGTGAATTTCTTCCGCGTCTGCCAGAACCACCATGAGGAACTCGTTCGGTATCTACGATTCACGATCGTAAGCCGCGGCCAGTTCGATCTTCTTCGCAAGACCGGTCCCGAAGGCCTCACGGATATTCAGCGGGCGGCTCGGTACCTCTACATCCTCAAAAACTCCTTCGCCAGTCTCGTGCGCAACCCGACGTATCACTGGCACGTGGTCCATCCGCCGGGATTCAACCCGGAAAAACTCCCCGAGATCATTCACAACACCCATAGGCGGCTCGCCCGCGTCCAGATCGAAGAACTTCCGTACGACAAGATCATCCGCAATTTCGACCGCCCTTCGACGTTCTTCTTTCTCGACCCACCGTATTTTGGCAAGAAGCTCTATCACTACAACTTCGAAACGAAAGACTTTGAGCATCTCGCCGAGGTTCTCCGGACCGTCAAAGGGAAGTTCCTGCTCACCTTGAACGACGTGCCCGAGGTGCGAAAAATCTTCCGCCACTTTCGGATGCAGAGTGTCGAGCTCGCATACACCACACAGAAACATGCCGGACGGCGGTACCGCGAAGTCTTCATCATGAATTTCACGCCGCCGCGCACGAAGGGCGGGCCGGAAGAGCGGCCCAAATAACTGGGGGACGACTCGTCGTCGTCCCCATTCGTTTGTTCACGTGCTTTCCCCGATTGTTACCGTTTTCGAATTTCGCCCCCTGACACTTGAATCGCGATGATGTCTTTCCTCGAAAAACTCGTGGCTTCGTTGTGGAACCGCCTTCGCGGACGGGAACGCGGAGCATGGTTAGAACAAGGGAGTCTTGATCTCGGGACAAAGGTAACGGACGGCGAATCGACCGGACGGCATGTCTCGATCAGCGACACCCGCCGCACGATGCACATGGCGGTCCTCGGAAAGACCGGCAGCGGAAAGAGTTCGTTCCTGCGGCATCTCGCCGAGCAAGACATCGAAGCCGGTCGTGGATTCATCCACTTCGATTTCCACGGGGACGCCACGCAGCATCTCTTGAAGAAGATCAACGCCGAAGAACGCAAGCACCGCCGCCACCTGGACTCGAAACTCATCTTCATCGATCCCACCGACTCCATCGTTTCCGTCGGATTCAATCCTCTCGAAATGCCTTCGCCGGACTTCATGCGGATCGCCGAGGTGACAGGGCTCCTCAAACGACGCTGGGGGCTCGATCATTTCGGCGCTCAGACCGAGGAACTCCTAAGGAATTCGCTTTACGTCCTGGCGGCGAATCGCCTCACGCTCGTCGAGCTTGGCCTCTTCCTTTCGAACACAGGGTTCCGTGGAACCTGCCTAAAGCAAGTCCCGAACGCCGACGTGCGCCAATATTTCGAAGAAAGGTACGACACCCTAAGCGAAGCTCTTCGGGCGGTACGCAGGGAACCGATTCTCAACAAGACTTCAGCATTTACCGCCGATCCGCGATTCCGTCACCTCGTGGGACAAGTTCGCTCGACGTTTTCGCTTCTTGACGCGATGGACCACGGGATGTGGGTCATCGTGAACCTTGAAAAAGGGAAGTTGGGGGAACAGGCACCGACACTCGGAAGTTTGATCCTGTCGGTCGTGAAGAACGCGCTCTTTGCCCGAAAGACGCGAAAACTCTTCACTCTCTACTGCGACGAAATCCAAAACCTCGTCGCATACGGAAACGGCATCGAAACGTTGCTGTCGGAGGCCCGCAAGTTCAGTGTCGGAGTCATCACGGCAAATCAGTTCCTTGATCAGTATCCACCGGAAGTGCGTGCAGCGATTCTCTCGGTGGGAACACAAGTGTTTTTCCAATTGACGGGTCAGGACGCCGCACAAGTGGCGAACGTCCTCGATGGGGGACGACCACTCACGGAACGGCTCAAGAACCTTCCGCAACGACATTTCATCGCGAAGACCGGATCGGAGCGGTTCGAAGAAATCCGCGTGCCGCGTGTCCAGGAACTCTCGGTGGACCCGACGGATCTCGTGAACAGGGTCCGGTACACGAAAGGTCGAGTCCGGGCGCACATCGAACGCGACATCGCGGAGCGCCAGGCGGCATTCACGAAAAAAACCGATGAGGTGCTCGATGGCTGGGAATGAGAAGCGCTCAATCGTGCTTCAAGAACGAGATCGGCAATTATTCCAAGAACTTGCGACGCTCCGCGTTGCGGATCGGGAACAACTGAAGGTTGCCGGGGGATTCGGGTCGGTCTCGCGCGTGAATGTCCGGCTGCTGCAGCTCGTACGCGCCGGATTGCTCCGCCGGTTCTTTCTGGGAAGCGGCGGAGCCGGGAGAAAAGCGCTCTACGCCCTGACGCCAAAAGCGGCACTGCTCGTGAACGTCCCGCTGCGCGGTCCACGACGGAAGAACGGTGAAACGCTCGTTGCAGATTTCTTCATCGAGCATCAGCTCGAAATCAACCGCGTGTATTGCACGTTGAAATTCAACCCGATACCCGTCGCCGGAGCGTTCTTCCGCCGCTGGGTGACCTTCACTGAACCGATCGCGAAAGCGCACAAGGTGATTCCCGATGGGTACTTCGAACTCGGAACCTCGAATGGGGTGCTCGCTTCGTTCCTCGAATTGGACCTCGGCCACGAGAGCTTGAAGGTGTGGAAGGAGAAAGTTCGTTCGTACCTCAGCTTCGCGATTTCAGGGGAGTACGGCCGGATGTTTGGCGAAGGTCGTTTCCGAGTTGCGGTCATCGCTAATTCAGAACGCCGGATGCAGTCGATCCGAAGCGCCATCGCGCCGATGACCGAGAAGATTTTCTGGTTCGCAAGTCTCGAACGAATCGCCAAGGAAACCCTTTTCGGTCCCGTGTGGCTTCGTCCACGGGGAAACCAGTCCCAACCATTCATGGAGAACCTATGAAGTATTGCCATCACTGCGGAACACTCACGCCCGGCCAACCACTCTTCTGTGGTTCATGCGGGCGGACGTATGACGTGAAGCTCTGTTCGAGGCTTCACGTGAATCCACGGCGAGCAGATGTGTGCAGCCAGTGCGGGTCGAGGGATTTGTCCACGCCGCAACCCAAGATGCGGTTCCGCGACCAGGTCATGTCGACGTTCGTGATGATCGTGCTCGGTGCTGTTCTTTTCCTCGGTTCGCTCCTCGTCATCCTTGCCGTCCTTCGAGCCGCCCTAACGAACGCGCAGGTGCAAGGTGCCGTCGCATTGACCGTGATCCTTCTCGTCCTCCTTTGGTGGATGTGGCTTCAGCTACCGAAATGGCTCAGAGCTCTTTTCGGAAGGTTCTTCATGCGATTGCGCGGAAAGAAGGGAGAGCACAGATGACACGGAAGAACGCGCATGTAGGGTTTTCATCAGATGCGGAAGTCGTTGAGAGAACAAGCGTTTCGCTCGTTTCGCCTCGGGCAGAACTGCCCGAAGCGGTGCCCGAGGGAGAAGCGACGGGAAACGCGGTCATGGACGACGTGCTCGGTGAGCCGCTCTCGATTCGAGAGGTCGCGCAGCTCATTGGGTGCTCCGTCTGGACCGTGCGCCAGCAATGCCTTCGGCAAGGCCTGCCGCATTTCCGGGTGAGCCGCACCGGACGGCTCATCTTCTATCGCAATCAGGTCATCCGGTGGCTCATTCACAACCAACAGGAAAGGAGGCCGTTCTAGTGGCTCTCTTCAAACGAGGACACAAGTGGTCGTCCTATGTTTGGGTCGATGGCATTCGCTACGTGAAGGCCACCGGCACAAGCAATAGACGGCTTGCCGAAAAGATTGACCACGACTTCAAGGATGAACTCCAGCGTCGTCGGCTCGGCATGCAAGCGCCTAGGCCTGAGATGACGTTCGGTGAACTCGCAGCGAGATTTCTCGCCGAGGGTTCCCCGAGACCTCACCATCTCGACCGTCTGAAAATGCTTCTGCCGTTTTTCTCTGACATACAGATCGGCCGCATCGGGAAAGCGATCGTGCGCGAGTACCGCGCAGAACGGCACGCTCTCAAACAAGTTTCCGAAGCGACGGTGAACCGCGATTTCGGCGTCCTCCGTCACCTGCTCTACTGGGCAGTGGATGAAGGACTCCTTGCGGCGAATCCACTCGCTCGGATGTCGCTCGTTCGCGAGCGGCGCATACCGCGGAAGGTGATGAGCGTTGCGGAGGAAGCATCCCTCCTCGACGCAGCAGCACGACACCTTCGTAACCTCATCATCGCCGCGGTTGATACCGGAATGCGGCGAGGAGAACTCTTGGCGGAACGATGGGAACACATCGATTTCGACCGAGAGCTGCTCTTCGTAACGCGTTCAAAAACGGCAGGAGGCGAAGGCCGGGAAATTCCGCTCACACGGAGGCTCCATGACCTGCTCACTGCCAACCGACAATCCACCGGGCTTGTCTTTACGCTGAACGGCAAGCCCCTCCGCAATATAAAAACCGCTTGGAAGTCTGCTATTCGCCGGGCGGGAATCCGCTACGTCCGGTTCCATGACTTGCGACACTGCTTTAACTCCCGGCTCCTCGAAGCCGGGGTGATGCAGGAAGTACGCAAAGCCCTCATGGGGCACTCAAGCGGGGAAGACGTCCACTCAATCTATACCCACGTCGAGCTTCCGATGAAACGCGAAGCGATCCGGAAGCTCGAAGCGTGGCATGCAGCACAACTCAAGAAAGTGGAAGAAGGAGGCAACAATGACAGCACAAAAGGCAGCGGAGTCGGCATCGCCGAAGTCCGTAGCAACACCTCAAGAAACGCGAAAGCCGTGGAAGAAGAAATCCCCGGTGGAAGTCGTGCTTGAGCAGATCAACAAACTGCGGAACGACGTGAATCTGCGCGAAGAAGCGCTGAAGAAGGACCGTCGTCAACTGCAAAAACTCGAAGAGGTTTTGAAAACATTCGAAACCTCATAGCTCATTCCAATTGGAGCTTGCCCAGCGGGTGGGCTCCTTTTTTGGTGAAAGAAATGGCAAAAGGGGGAACGACCATGAATTACGAAGAGCTACATCATGTTGGGGGAACTTTTGGCGCTGATGGGATTGGCGAACTCATCGAACGCGCTGAAGCTATTTGCATCTGGGAACGGCAGCGCATAGAGCTTGCGAATGAGCCGCAGCTCGTCGCGCTGAAAGCCCAATACAACGCATTACTCGAAGAAGAGAAGGAATTGAAGTCCCGCCTTGCAAGAACGGCCCAAGTTCCTGGCATCAACGTGCGCAAGAGGAGGATTGCGATCAACTGGATTGTCGCGACTGTCTTGATTGTTTCGGGATTCGTCCTTTCATTGCTTACGTTAGAACCGTTCCGGTTGGGCCTTAAGGGGGTCGTCTATTCGATCGGAATCGCGTTCGTCGTGCCGTTTCTTGTAGAGCGAATGCTGGATCACTTCCCGAGTACCACGCTCAAACGCGTTCTTGTCGCGTTCGCTTGTCTTGTTGGCCTCAGCAGCATGGTTCTCCTCGCGGCCGTACGCGGAAATCTCCTCGGAGAACAGGTGAAGCAGGATCAGGCCTCGTCTGCAGTGATCGAAGGAGAAGAATCGCAGCAGAATCCGAAACAGAACACATTCTATGAAGATACGGTTCCGCTCCTCCAACTTGTCATGGCGCTCCTTGCACTCACGATGGAAATAGGGGCAGGCATCGCCATCCTCGAAGCGGATCGGATGAGCGAATCGGTTGACGGCGAGTATGAAATGCTCAAGGACCGCCTGCGTGAGGCCCAGCGTAATCTTGGAGGCCTCGCCGAGGCGATCCTCACTTTCCAAAACGAAGCGCCAATGTTTGTTGCCAAATTCTGGCGCGACTTCTATTGGTCGCTCTTGAAGGGTGCGATCAAGAACGCAGCGAGGCGATTTGCCATGCCGAGCATGGCGCTATTAATAATGATATGGCTTCCTGGGCAGGTTGCGGCTCAGAATCTCAACCTCGTTGTTGCCGTGGACCTTTCGAAGTCGGTTGACGAAAGGGGATCGGATGGAAAGACTGCTTTTGCAAAGAATATCGCCGCGATAGGCCATCTTCTGCAGAGCATTCCGTCGGGAACGCACGTCACGATTATTGGTATCACTGAAAATAGCTTCTCGAATCCTTACCTAATTCTCAGAGCGAATTTGGGGAGTGATGAAGGGTACTTTGGTGAAAAGCTCGCAAGGGGGAGACGGGAGATTGTTCGCGCTTGGAAGGCTCGGAGCCTTCGGCTTGAGCCGTCCTGCAAACATACGGATATCTTCGGCGCGCTATTTCTCGCAAGCGAACTCTTTTCGGAAGATTCATCGCCATCAAAGAGAGTGCTCGTGATCTATTCTGATATGAAGCAGGATACGCCGGAATTCGAACTTAGGAGTTCCGCTAAGTTTTCCACCGCTCAAGAATTGAATATCGTGGAAAGGAAAAAATTCGTTGCAAAACTGTCTGGAGTCCAAGTCTATCTATCCGGTGCTAATGCACCCCAAGATCGATTTATTGTGGCGCGGCAGATACAGGAATTTTGGAAACAGTACTTTGCCAAAGCAGGTGCGAATTTGAGGAGCTATTCGGCGATTTCAGAGTTACCGACGTCCATGCTCCCAGACCTGAGAGCACACGATAATCCATTGCCGCATTTCTTTAAGTGCTCGATCCGCGGACTGCGCTGTTTTCCGCAGTAGTACCCGGTAGATTTCACTTTTTCAGTATAGGTCAAATAAACTACTTGACTCCGAAGTATGTTCACGAGTACATAAACGCCATCAGGTCATAAGTGGAGGGTCTATGTTCTCTTTCCACCGGGTCCTAGGTTTGGTGTGCTCACACGTCCTGCTATTGAGTTCGACGTTTGCTCAGCAAGTAGCTGCACCTGCCGTTTCGCCGGCTTCACTTTTACAAACATCCCTGTCTGCTCAAATTGGAAAAGCGCAGATCACAGACGTTACATTGTCTGGAACTCTAAGACGTGTTGCAGGCTCCGACGACGAAACCGGTACAGCCACACTTCAGGCAGCGTCGAACGGTTCGATCTGCCTCACGCTCAATCTTTCGTCCGGTTCGCACACTGAAGTCGCGAACTTTTTTAATGCTCCATCTGCAATTTGGTCGGGCCCCGACGGAATCTCCCACGCCATTGCCTATCACAATCTTCTTGCCGAATCTGTATGGTTCTCCCCAAGCATTGCGGTGGCTCGCCGCCTGACCGCCACAAACTTTGTCGCCACATATGTCGGCCACGAGTCCTTCAACAATCAAGGTGTCGAACACCTTTCAGTATCACAGGTGCCGTCGAGCCCCGACCCTCCCGGCGTTCCAACCCTAGCCCATCTTTCTCAAGTAGATTTCTACCTTGACTCAACGACGATGCTGCCTGTCGCAATCTCCTTCAACACGCACCCCGACGACAATTCTCTTGTCGATATTCCGGTCCAGGTCCTGTTTTCCGACTACCGCTCCGTATCGGGTTTCCAAATTCCATTCCACATACAGAAATTCCTCAACAACAGCCTTCTTCTGGATCTGCAGATCCAATCCGCAAGCTTCAACTCGGGCCTCACAAATATTAACTTCACAACTGAATAGTGTTGGAGACAAGCAATGAAACGGTTAAATAATCTCTTGCTCGTCGCGTTCCTTCCATTCGCTGCGCTGCTTTTTGGTCCGGCTTCTTATTCGCAACAAGTCGCGCGAGGAACTCCTGCGTTTGGCAGTTTCTCCGGTGGCCCTGACATCGTTAACAATGGCAATCTCAACGTACATCTGACCATTCCGGTACTCCAGAAACCCGGCAGAGGCATGGCGTTTGCATACGGCGTCGGCTATGACAGCTCAATCTGGTATCCAGCAGGGGCAAGCGGCAACCAGACTTGGCTGTTGGCCGCAAACGCCGGTTGGTTCCTCTATGCTCCGGTTACCACCGGCATGATTCAGTATTCGGTGAACCAGTTCACACTGCCATGCAATCCACCTAGTAACCTCACTCAAGAAACGGTTTATCAATATTCCAACTGGTCGTTTACCGATCTAGCGGGAACGAGGCATCTGTTTTCTGTGACCGAATACAGTTATCCAGGTGGCTGCCCCTATATCTCGCAACAATATCCAACTACATCCGCAACCCAGGTGGCGCCAGATGGCTCTGGCTATACGCTGACAGCGACAGGCTCAACCGGTTCAGTGTGGGACTCTCGCGGCACTCTGACGAGCACCTCTTCTGCCAACATAACGGACAGAAACGGAAACTATATCAGCAACACGGGTAGCACATTCACGGACACACTTGGCGCTACCGCGCTCTCAGTTTCGGGGAGTGGCACTCCGGCCAGCCCGCTCGTTTTCACCTACACGCCTCCTGCGGGCGGTTCACCAACGTACCAGATGAAATATACGTCATACCCAATTCAGACCAATTTTGGATGTAGTGGCATTACTGACTACGGCACCAACGGAACTACAACCGCAAATCTCGTAAGCGAAATCGACCTTCCCGACGGTACCAAATACAGCTTCAACTACGAGTCCACGCCCCAGAAGTCAGGTTTTATAACAGGGCGCATACAATCCATCACACTTCCTTCGGGCGGATCGATTACCTACACCTATACCGGTGGAAGCAGCGGAAACATCAATTGCTCCGATGGCACGACAATTGGCCTGCAGCGCGCTGTCAGCGACGGCGTAAGTTCGAATACCTGGACTTATGTCCGGACGCAAGGTTCCGGCAACCAATGGACAACGCTACTAACCACGCCCATTGATCCCGCAAATTCTGGAGTTGGCAACGATACGGCGATTGTTTTCCAGAAGGACTCTGCAACATCCTCTACCTACAACTTCTACCCCACGCAAGTGACCGGCTATCAAGGCTCGCAATCCGGAAACGTTGTTCTGCAAACCTCCACGACCTGTTACAACACAAATACGGCAAATTGCACTACGACTGCCGTAAGTTCGCCAATTACCCAAACAAATGCAATCACTTCGTTGCCTGTTCCAGGTGCCGGAACAGTTCAGTCCGAGCGCATAAACAAGTACGACTCGTACGGTAATTCCACGGAAGTAGACGAATATGCATTCGGCTCTGGCGCGCCGCCATCCACTCCCTACCGCAAGACCACGATCACTTATGCCTCTCTCTCGACCATCCACGCTTTCCGCCAGCAGGTGTCCACCTACAACGGCAGCGGAACGCTAACCTCACAGACCAATTACAATTACGACGAAACAACGCCGGTGGCGGCCCCGACCGGAACGCCACATCTATCCAGCATTTCCGGATCACGCGGCAATCTCACCTCTATTCAACGCTGCACTGTTCTATCTTCCTGCGGTGCAAACTATGTGAAAACCATCATGACCTATGACACCGCAGGTCAATTGCAATCTGTCAAAGATCCCCTTAACAACACGACGACGTATAGTTACGCGGACAGTTTTTTCGACGACAGTACGTCGAGCCCGTCGAATCCGCCAGCTGGCCATGCCGCCCTTGGTTACCCCACTGACGCTTTCATAACAACCATCACGCCGCCTCTCAATAGCACTGCTGGCACACTCAAATTCGGCTACTACTTCTACAACGGAGCGCTTGCCTCTTCGACGGATCAAAATGCTAACAGCAGTTATGCGCACTTCGATTCGATTGGCCGTCCGTCAAGCGCCTACGGTCCGACCCTTCCGATTGCTGGGGGCACTGGTAGCGCCCGACCATGGACGTCAATCAGCTACACCTCCTCAACACAAATCGACACGTTCACCGATATCAACGACAGTTCGACGACTCCGCTCACATCGTGCCCTCTTGCAAACTTTTGCAGGCAGGACGAAGTCAAGATGGACGGCCTAGGTCGAACCCTTCACCAATACCTCGTCAGCGATCCTGAAGGACAAACCACAGTTGACACTGTCTATGACGCTCTTGGACGTGTGCAAAATGCCTCCCATCCGTACCGGAACACCAGCGAGATGACTTACGGAGTAGAGACGCCAACCTATGATGCGCTCGGCCACACCGTCAAAGTGCTTCACCCGGACAACACATCCGCCTTCACCTATTACGGTTCGACTGTGTCCGCAAACGGAGGAATTTCTGCTCAACTGTGCTCTTCGTCAACCTATGGACTGGGTTTTCCTGTCCTCTTCGTAGATGAAAGCGGTCGTAAGCGCCAAATCTGGACCGACGGCCTTGGCCGCACTATCGAAGGAGACGAACCGGACGGAACGGGCGCTCTGACCTCGTCCGTCTGCTACTCCTACGACCCACTCGACAACCTGCTTCAGGTCGTTCATTCGGCTACGCCATCGCAAACCCGCACCTACGCATATGACCCACTTTCCCGTGTTACTTCCATCACGATTCCCGAACGTGCCGCCGGCGCCACAAATTGTGCCGTCACCTTCACGTATGACAGCAATAGCAATCTGAAAACAAAAACAATTCCCGCTCCAAATCAAAACGCCAGCTGCACAAGTGGAGCAGTCACTATCAGCTACAGCTATGACGCGCTCAATCGCTTGACCGGGAAAACATATTCGGATTCTTCGCCCGCCGTAAAATATGGTTATGATGCGACCGCTATTACTGGTTGTCCCACAACCACAACGCCACCCACGCTGACTGATTCCAATCCAAAAAGCCGAATGACCGCGATGTGCGATTCGAGCGGTGCGACTTCATGGGCGCATGATGCTGCGGGTCGAATCATCACTGAGAAGCGCAGTTTGCTTGGCAGCTCCGGCGCAGTCACCCAAACTATCTCTTACGCGTACAATCTAGATGGTTCCATAAATACCATCACTTATCCGAGCGGCAAGCAAGTCACTTACAGCGTTGGCAACGCGCAGCGTTATATATCCGCAAAGGATCCGTCTACTGGTGGCGCGCAATACGCTTGGACTGCGAGCTACGCTGCTATGGGCGCTCTTCAATCCATGATCACTGGACAGGTTAGTGGCGGCTTTGCCGGTATCACCGAGTCTCACACTTACAACCAGAGCCTTGAATACACAGGCTCAAAGGCTTCATCAACTGCTGGTACGGCCATGGATCTTAATTTGGCTTATAGTCTCACAACGGGCGATAACGGCTCCGTGACTACCATAACCAACAATCAGGATGCTGGACGTACACAGACGCTCTCCTATGATCCTTTGAACAGGATTTTGAAGGCAGTCAGTCAAGCAGCCTCGGGCTCCGATTGTTGGGGACAAACCTTTGGTCCCGATGGCAACTCTTCTGACGACGCTCTTGGGAATTTCTACAAAATGAATTCGGGGACGCAGGCAAATCCGCCCTGTCCCTTCAATATGTTAAGCGTAACGATGGATGGCAATAATCACGTCACAGGCACGTCATTCGCTTATGACGCCGTCGGCAACATGATCGGCGATGGCCAGTCAGGCGCCACATACACGTTTGACGACGAAGGCCGCTTGATTAAAGCCACCTCTTCCGGCGGACCTTACTGCTACGTTTACGACGGCAATGGCCTCCGCGTTGCAAAAATTCAGGGCGGCACCGGAAACAACTGTTCTGGTGGTACGGTATTCAAGCTCTATTGGCGCTCACTCTCTGGCGATTCCCTTGCTGAAACCGACGGCAGCGGTAGCCTCACCAACACCGCCTATATCGAATACGTCTTTTTCACGGGACGCCGCATCGCTTCCCGCGTCAACGTATCCAGCGGCGCTTCTCCCAATGTCAGCATCTTCTACTATTTCGCCGATCAGCTAGGCTCTACTCGCACCATCACCACCGGTAGCGGCAAGAACGCAGATGGCTCAGGACAAACTCCAGGCCTTCTTTGCTACGACCAGGATTACACCCCGTATGGTCAGGAAGTCTTCACCACGGCACAGATGACGCGCCTGCAAGCAACCGCCTGTCCGACCAATTACAAATTCACCGGCTACGAGCGCGACGAATCCGGACTCGACTACGCCTTTGCCCGCTACTACTCATCTCGCCTGGGGCGTTTTCTCTCTACCGATCCCATCAGCGGGTCGGTTGGCATCCTCCAGGCTCACAACGCGTATGCTTACACGAGCAACAATCCACTAAATCTTATTGATCCAACCGGCATGAATGATTGCGCCCATACTAGCGGCGATTGCGGAGGAGTCACCCTAGACGGGGAGCGAATTGACACGTACGGCAGTTGGTTCGGCCGCAACCTTTTTGGCTATTTAACAAGTGGCGATTTCGCTTCGCCCTGCCCGACAAATGACTGCACCCTAATTCGAATACAGCAAGGCGGAGGAGGAGTAGGTATCGTGCAGCAACTCATGTGGAACGACCCGATTTGGTCGGAAAACCATGCGGATGATGGCACATTAGTGTCGATGTCCCTCCAGATCGGTTACTGGGGCTGGAAAACCACGGGATATACTGATAACACGCCTGTCAGCTGGTGGGGGACATTTTTTCAGAATGTAGGGCATAATTTTGCTTCAAGGGATTATTGGAAGAGCGAACTGGGTGACGGCGGATGCCTGGCGGTTTTCGGCGAAGGTTTCAATGAAGGAGGGTCATCGCATCTTATCGACCCACTTACACAAGCAGCCGGGTTGCCTCCAAATATCGGCCCAGATGATGTTATCAAGCAGCTGGGCGCGTCAGGAGCCCTAGCATACCAGATGAGTAAAGGATTAACTGTGCCACTTCGCTCTTCAGTTTATCGCGGAATCCTGCAGAGCAGCGTAAAACTTGGAGGCGCGGTTGCTGCCGTAGATCTATTCGCGAGATCAGCCGAAGGAATCGTTCGTGAGGTGGTAGCCATCAGGTCAGGAAATTGCCATTGAAGATCAAACTCAATGACCGTCTGCGTCTCATTTTGGTGGCCACAACGCTGGTAGCATTAATCATGGTTGTGGCATTTATCATCCCGACGCGGTATATCGAAAAATTTCAATGGAAATGGGTTCGCTTTTCACTTGGCACGGCGCTCATTATTTGGTTCTCGCTCAAAGCATATTGGAAACTGCGCGGGTCGCTCGTATTCTGGGGAATCTTCGCAACCTTTCTCATTGGCCACTGCTTAGGCATCGGATATTTCTACTATGTCGGCCAAGGACTGAGCATTTTGGAGATAGGCTTGGTTAGTGGTGCAGAATGGGGATGCATGGCCGTCATAATCTATCGGATTTTGCATACGGCTCCTGAATTACGTCAACGTAACTCACAATCGCCTTGGACCCCGACAATTTGATCGCCAGGTGAGCGGCCCCCCAATTTCTGATGCATGTTGAGAGTTAGTTCGTCCGTAACGGGCGGACCGAAGGAATCTTTGCTGTAGACGAATTTGTAGCTGCGATTGCACTTTGCGACATTTCATTTCAATATGCCGGGGCTATATCGCCGCAACGCATTGCCTCAAAACGAGTTGCGGCCTATTGATTTCAATAGAATTCCATAAGACCTTGAAGCTGCTTCGGGAGCAGGAGGCCGGTGGTTCAAATCCACTCGCCCCGACCATTCCCTTCAATCACTTCCACGCGTTTTCTGTCTTTTCGTCTACAGCTATCCACAGTACCGTAGAGGTTTTGCAGTTGGAATTACGCACACGCTGATTTTATTCCAGGACAACAAAACACTTACCGACTCAGGGGGTTATGGGCGGTCAGGGCTTTCCAGGGCTTTCTTGATCGGGATGATTGAAACGCCGCCAATGATTCCAATAGCTATCTCTCGGAAGTGTCCCTGCCCAACTGCTTGCACAGGAGGCCTGTTTGTATTGTTGGCGTACGCTGGTGCACAAGCAACATGACTGTGCGAATGATGATAGTCAGCGTCTCTGGGAAATTCCGGGTAGTCAGATGGTATGGGTTTCCAATCGTCCCGGTAATCGATCCCTTCCACGGCCGTCACTTCGTAGCTCTTTGATTCTTCGATCACTTTGGTTTCCCTGCCCGAGGTGACGGTTGCAGAGCTCTTCGTGGGGTAAACGGAAATCTGGCAATGAGAAGGTGAGCTGACCTGTCCCATGGCGGGGCGAGAGGTGACAGGAACAACTCGAATATCGAGGCTATAAATCGTCAAATCTTCGGAGTTGCCCAAGGTTGCGTAGAGCACCGTCCCATGCTCAAGTTCCACTATAGTTTTAGTACCAGTCTGAAAAGCTCTCATGGCGCTGTTCTCTCTTAGCGCCAACCTTATGCCTCCGCACTGAACCCGCACCTCACCACCTTCTCCCGTTGCCAGTCGCTCTCCAGAGAAAACGGTGCTGCCTTCGCTCAGGTTCAATCCACCAATCGTCGCATTTTGAGCTGCGCTCACCGTACAAGGTCGCGGCGATTCCTGCGCTGAAGCTGCTGTTATTCCCAAAAAGGGAATGAAGGCCAATGTCGCGAGAAGGCATCGTAAGCTCATTATGAACTTAGTTTGGGTTGTACTTTCGACGCTCCACAATGCATTTATGTCCAGAAGTTGTCTTTACCCTTACCTGTACTAACGGGCATGTTTTCTGTGCTTTATACGGTACTAACGACCACAGAACATCTCATTGCGCGCCTTCCCATAATGAAACAATCTTAAGAAACTCTTAGTTTGTATCTGAATCGGGATCCTCAGGGATAGATCACATGGCCACTGCACTGGTGTCACAGACCGGAACTTTTGTTCGAAACAAGAGCGTCGTCTGTCGAAAGATAGAAGACGAAACTTTGGTTGTTCCAATCCGGGGTGGAGTGGGGGATTTGAATTCCATTTATTCCCTGAATCCCCTTGGTGCCCGCATTTGGCAGCTTCTGGATACAGAGTTGAGTCTTGACCAGATCACGCGGCACATTGTGGACGAATACGAAGTCACTTTCACGCAAGCTCAAAGCGACATCACCGAGTTCCTTGGCGAACTCTTATCCATGGGACTAGTACTTCCCGTTTCAGAAGTTTCATCTCGAACATAGTGGCGCTGAGGAAGATAGTGCAAGTAACGAGCTACAGCGACTTTAGCAGCCTGCTTCACCGGAAGTTCTTGGGAAAGAGGGCTCCCATCGAGGTCTCCATCGAGATCACGCACCGGTGCCCGCTTGAGTGTCGTCATTGCTATAACAACCTGCCGATGGGCGATCAGAGCGCAAGAAAAGCCGAGCTGACATTCGATGAGCACTGCAAGCTTCTTGACGAGCTTGAGGCCGCCGGGTGTATGTGGCTGCTTTATACCGGCGGCGAGATTTTTGCCAGGAGAGACTTCCCGGACATTTATAAAGAGGCCAAGAAGCGCGGATTCCTTGTCACTCTTTTCACAAACGGAACCTTGATTACCCCCAAGGTCGCAGACATGTTGGCCGAATGGCGGCCATTTGCGATTGAAATCACTCTATATGGCGCGACACGGGAAACTTATGAAGCCCTTACGCAAATCCCCGGTTCCTACGATCGCTGCATCAAAGGAATTCAGCTGCTTTTGGAGCGTGACCTTCCCCTTAAGTTGAAGACGGTCCCCACAACTGTCAACCGGCATGAAATTTACGAAATGAAGCGCATGGCCGAGGAGGATTTTGGCGTTGAATTCAAGTTTGACCCCCTCGTAAATCCGCGAATCGATTGTTCCGCGAGCCCTTTAGACGTCAGATTGGCGCCAGAGGAAGTTGTCGCATTGGACTTCCATGATGCAAAACGAAGGGCAGAGTACCTTCGGCTGGCAAAAACTGATCTGGAAGGACCTGCTCAAGAGGATCGTGACCTCCAACAGATCTATTTTTGCGGCGGCGGCATGAAGTCCTGCGCGATCGACCCAGCTGGGAATCTGAGCATCTGTGTCATCTCTCACCAACAGACCTATTCCATTCGCGGCGGCTCGTTTCAGGAAGCCTGGGATTCCTTTCTACTCCAGACCCGCACCAAACCGAAAACCCGAAAGACCCGGTGCGACGACTGCAGACTTCACTCTCTCTGCAGCATGTGCCCGGCTAACGGTGAATTGGAAGCAGGTGATCCTGAGTCTCCGGTGGACTTTCTTTGCCAGGTTGCACACCTGCGTGCATACGCGTTGGGCATGGCTGTTCCCGCGCACGGAGACTGCCCTTGCTGCAACGGCGGCAAGTTCCACAGCGAACTTCTTCTTTCGGCCGACCGCATTTCCCATAAGCAAATCAATGTAGGCAATTGGGCGCCGCCCGTTCGCCCTCCGAGCCTTCTACCTGTAATTCAACCTGCCTCTGGTTCCGGCGGATGCGGTTGCCGTGCTGCGCATTAGTTAGGAAGAGAGAGATCGAAACAGTGGATCAGAACGCCAAATTCGAAAAGGTTCGCGAGGGTAAAAGTTACGACTCGCCCAAAGTAACCGTTATTAGTTTGCGGGCGGAAGAAGCCGTTCTTGGCCACTGCAAGATCGCTGGTTCGGCAGGTCCCGTTGCCGCTTCCTGTGCAAGCCTCGCCTGCCGGACGCAGGGCTCCTGAGAATAGCTATGAGCGCCACTTCCTGTCTCCCTAACCTCACAGACTACTCGACAGTTCTGAATTCTTCGCGCATCGCATATGCGGTTGGAGGCTTGTCGTTTGGAATTTCCAGCATTGAGCGAGACCTTCAGCTAACCCTTGATGGTAGCGTTTTTGAATTTCAAATCCCCGTGGCGCGAAACTGCGACGTTGAGGTGGAAGCTGGCTGGGCCGATCGACTCGTGTTACCAGACAAGAAAGCGGCGTTTGAGTCCGGCGGTTTGTGGTCTGCCTACCCTCTGGATGGAGGAACGGCGTTTTTCTTTCAGACAGATTATCTAGGCAGCGAACCGTATAAATTCGCGTGGTTCAATAAAGATTACTCGCGCGGTCACGTATCGCTACTGCGCCGTTACTACGCGCCAGACATTCCCGTCTATCCACTTGAGTATCCACTCGATGAATTGTTGATGATTCACCGCATTTCGAGAGGGGAAGGCATCGAAGTGCATGGATGCGGAGTGGTGACCGAAGACGGAGTCGGTCGGCTATTTATTGGGCACTCCGGAGCTGGCAAAAGCACAAGCTCTCGCCTCTGGCTGAAACAACCCGGCGCCAAGGTTTTGAGCGATGACCGAATCATAGTTCGCCAAGACGAGAGCGGCATTTTGCAGATGTTTGGCACCCCGTGGCATGGCGACGCGGGTCTCGCAGCGCAGGCAAACGCCCCGCTCCATCAGATTTATTTGCTCGAGCACGCGACGAATAACCAAATTATCCCCTTGCATCCTGCTCAGGCTGCCGCGGAAATTTTTGCAAGAGTTTTTGTTCCACATCACAGCAGCGTATCTCTGCAAGAAACCCTTGCGTTTGTTGAGAAGCTGGTTTCCACCATCCCTGTGGCGAGGTTCCTATTTCGCCCTGACAAATCTGCGATTGAGGAGATCCTGCGTGCATCCTGAAAGCATAAACGTCAGGAACGATTCCAAGAGTTTCCTCGCAATGTGTGAGGAGTTGCTCGAACGCGGCCACCAAGTTCGCATTCATGCGCGTGGCGAGAGCATGAAACCGAACATTCTGGATGGGGACATCGTCGAGGTTACACCCTTAGCAAACAGGCTGGTGGGGAAAGGCGACATCGTTCTAGCCAGGACTCCCGACGGGCTCAAATTGCATCGGATATCGAAGTCACTTGAAAGCGGCGTTGTAACCCGCGGCGATGCAGGGCAAGAAAACGATCTGCCGGCAACAAAGCTTCTTGGAACCGTCGTTGTAATCGAAAGGCAAGGTATCCGTAGACTCGCAAGCGGACCTATCGCAAAGATTAGCCACTATTGCCGATACATGGCTCATAGACTTCGGATTGCGGCTTTGCGCAGACTAAGAGAACGCAGAGCATTTCTAGGTCTCCTATTGGTTCTTGTCGCTGGATTTGCTGCGATTCCACAAACGGCCTCAGCACAAGCTGACCTCGCAGTGACTTCCAACACCGCCGCGCCCTCCCCGGTTTCTCCAAACGGGCAGATCACGTTCACGGTTGTGGTCATAAACAACGGCCCGAACTCCGCGAATACGCCATCAGTGACTTTCGCCACTCCAGCCAACACAACATTTGTTTCAGCTGCAAAAACCGCTGGGGCCGGCACGTGGAACTGCACCAATCCGCCCGTCGGCGGTACAGGAACGAGCACTTGCACACGCACTACAAACATGGGCAACGGCAGCACTTCCACGTTTACATTTGTTGTCCTCGTTGGCTCAACTGTCGCCGGTAACACCGTCATTACCGGTACCGCGAACATTTCCTCCACGACCACAGACAACACTCCGGCAAACAACTCCCTATCGGCCAACGTAACTGTGAATGCCGCAGATTTAGGATTGACACAAACCGCTAGCCCCGCGGTTGTACAGCCCGGAGGAACGATCACCTACGTTTTGACGCTCACGAATAACGGGGCAAACGCCGCGGCTGGCGCGGTTGCTTATCAGCAGACTCCGCCAAACACTACCTTTCAATCCGTAGTCGTAAATCCCGCCGCGAATTGGACTTGTAGTACTCCTGCTGTCGGCGCAACGGGCCAGATTCTTTGTAGTGATAGCGCAAATCTTGCTAGTGGAGCCTCTGTTACCTTCACGATTGTCGTCAACGTGAATGGAGGAACTGCGGCCGGGACAGTGATTCTGAACTCCGCGGACACGACGGCAACAACGGCAGATCCGGTCTCTTCGAACAACGCTTCTACGTCCTCCGTCCTTGTTGAGAATGGCGCGCAGGCGGATCTTGCTACCTCCATCGTAGCGTCCCCAACTCCGGTGTTTGTTGCTTCAAATCTTACTTACACAATTAAGGTCCAGAACTTGGGATTGGTCGCAGCTGCCGCAAGCCAGCTCGTTGACACAATTCCCGCCGGTACCACATTTGTCTCTTCCTCCACTAGCCAAGGAAGCTGCTCTGGCACCTCGACAGTGACTTGCACGTTTGGATCAGTTGCGAGCGGCACCACAATTACCGTCACGATCTCTGTAACGACTCCTCTGACTGCTGGAACACTAACAAATACCGCCACGGCAAGTTCTTCAACCGCTGACCCCATAAGTACAAACAACAGCGCAACTGTGCTGACCGTGGTTCAGCCTTTAGTTTGCGCTTCTCCCGGACGCGACGGCGCTGGTGGCACCCTGACTGGCATCGTGAATGCCTACTATCCACCGGCAAGCGCGGGAACTCTCGCTGCGGGATCAACCTCCGTTACTTTGAGTGCAGCGGCTGCTGGCGGCGCGCAGACCCCCATTGCAGCAGGTGACTTGCTTCTAGTCATACAAATGCAAGACGCTGCGATCAATTCGACGAACACAAGCTCTTACGGCCATGGCACTCCCGGAGAACCTGCTTCCGGATGGACCAACCTCAACAACACTGGAAACTTTGAATTTGTGACGGCAACAAATGCTGTAGCGGTTGGCGGTGGTTCGCTAACTTTCAAGGGAACTGGGCCAACTGGCGGGCTGCTCAATACCTACACAAGCGCTGCTTATAGTGCAGGCGTCCAGGGCCAAAGAACGTATCAGATCATTCGCGTGCCGCAATACACTTCAGCAACTCTCAGTTCCACTCTCACCGCCATGATTTGGAATGGCGCGACCGGCGGTGTTCTGGCCGTCGATGTCTCTTCACAACTCACTCTTGGTGGAACTGTTGCTGTTGATGGACTCGGTTTCCGGGGCGGCGCGGGGCGAATCCTAACTGGCGGGGCTGGAGCGTCAACGGACTATGTAACTCTTGCGACCAACAACGCAAACGGATCAAAGGGCGAGGGCATTGCCGGAACTCCTCGCTACGTTGCGCCGGCCATTTCGGCTATCACCGCAGCAACCACAGCGACAGATACGGGGGTAGAAGGTCTCCCGAACGGCAGCTACGCTCGAGGCGCTCCGGGAAATGGTGGGGCTGGCGCCACCGATGCGAATCCCGCGGCAAATGATCAAAACAGCGGCGGTGGTGCCGGTGGTAACGGCGGCGCGGGTGGCCAAGGCGGGTTCGGCTGGAATAGCGCTGGCATTGTTGGCGGATTCGGCGGATCAGCATTTCCCGGAACCAGCAGCGCAATGGTGATGGGTGGCGGTGGGGGTGCTGGGACAACGAACAATGGAAGTTGGTGGGACAACCCAAGCGGAACCGGAAATAGCAATTGCGGCGCCAACTGCACTGGTATCTACAGCAGCGGCGCGGCCGGCGGTGGAATAGTTATCGTCCACACGGGCTCCGTCACCGGCACGGGAACGATCACTGCCAATGGAACTTCGTCTCTTGATGTCGAAAACGACGGCGGCGGTGGCGGCGGTGCTGGAGGATCGATTAGATTTTTGGCGAGTAGCGGTCCTCTGACCGGCTTAACAGTACAGGCTAACGGCGGAAACGGCGGCGATACCTGGCCGTCGCAAGCTCCAGGAACGTTTCCAGGAAATCGGCACGGTGCCGGCGGAGGTGGCGCTGGCGGAGCACTGTTTCTTTCTGGTGCGCCAACGGCCTCCTCGGTGCTTGGAGGATCTCCGGGTATAACGACAACCGCTTTGGATCCTTATGGAGCAACCGTCGGAGCCGCGGGCACACTGAACACGACTTATACAATTCCTCAAACTCCCGGAACTCAGCCCGGATCTTACTGTGCTTCAGCTGATCTTTCCGTGACCAATAGCGGCACACCAGCGGTCGTCGTTCCTGGCAACAACATCACTTATACCCAAGGCGTCACAAATAATGGGCCATCTGCTGCAGTTAATGCTGTGTTCAGCGAGGCGGTTCCAGCGAACACGACATTTCAATCGCTGGTCGTGCCCAGCGGATGGACCTGCACGACCCCGGCAGTCGGCGCCACAGGCAACATCAATTGCACAAATCCATTGGTTGCCAATGGCGCTTCCTCCACCTTCACTCTCGCTGTTCAGGTTAATGCCGGCACGACCAACCAGACGCAAATCACGGACACGGCCTCGATCACGTCTGGCACCCTGGATCCAACACTAAGCAACAACACCGCCTCCGTTACCACAATCGTGGGTCTTGCAACTACCGCAGACTTGACGGTCACTAACTCTGGCTCTCCCAATCCGGTCATCGCAGGGAATAACATTACTTATACGCAGGTAGTGTCAAACCAGGGTCCCGCGACAGCGACCTCAGTATCTTTCTCAGAAGCGATTCCGGCAAACACAACCTTCGTCTCAATGGCCACAAATGGCTGGTCCTGCAGTTTGCCGGCAGTCGGCGGAACCGGAACTATTACATGCACCATAGCGTCACTTGCTGCTGGAGCTTCCGTAACGTTTCAACCGGTAGTCAAAGTTACGGCAGGTACCGCCTCCGGGACTGTCATCTCCGATACGGCCGCCGTAAGTTCCAGCACGCCGGATCCAAATCCTAACAGCAACGACGCGAAGGCGAACGTCGTTGTTGCCACGGCCACGCAAGCTGACCTTTCGGTGACTGCGTCCGCGTCTCCAAACCCTGTTTTGGCGGGCAATAATATTACGTTCACGGAAACAGTGACGAACAGCGGTCCAGCGGCCCCGGTCACGGACACGTTCACCACATCAGTTCCCGCAAACACCACGTTTGTCTCGCTAGGTGTGCCTGCTGGTTGGGTATGCACGCCGCCCGCGGTCGGCACTGCCGGGCCGGTTTCGATATCATGCACCGCGGTGACGATGGCCGCCAACACTTCGGCGAGTTTTCCCTTAGTTGTGAAGGTAAATCAAGCTACTGCGCCGGGGACTACAATTTCTATCGCGCCGACAGTGTCATCAGTTACGGGCGATCCAACTTCTGCCAACAACAATGCTTCCGCTTCAACCGTTGTTGCGTCACCTTCTCAGGCGGATGTCTCGATTATTAAGACTGCCTCGCCGGAACCTGTCGATCAAAGCACAAATCTTGTGTACACACTCCAAGTCCGGAACAATGGCCCGGCTACAGCACAAGGCGTCACAGTATCCGATCCTCTCCCGGCGCAGGTGTCATACAGCTCGGTTTTCACTACCCAGGGCAGTTGCTCGCAGAGTGCCGGCACAGTTTCCTGCAATCTTGGTTCAATCAATCCCGGCGGCTTGGTCATAATCACGATTAATGTCACAGCAAATACATTCAGCTCAGCTACTACAGCGTCGAACACCGCCACAGTATCCGCAACGACTGGGGATCCGAATTCCACCAACAATTCTTCGACAGTTATCTCGACGATCCAGTCGCCGACTGCCGTACAGCTTGTTTATTTCCGCGCAATTCCCCGTAGCAATGGCGTCCTGCTGGAATGGAAGACTCGTGACGAAGTTAGGAATCTGGGGTTCAACGTCTACCGTGAAGATGCGACCGGGCAGCATCGCTTGAATCCGTCGTTGATTGCAGGTTCAGCGCTCGTCCTGCGACACGGGCATCCTCAACATGCCGCAAAAACCTATCAATGGTTGGATTCGCAAGAGGCTTCGCCCTCGAGTTCCTACTGGCTTGAAGATGTAGATTTGAATGGCACAAAGAATCAGCATGGTCCGGCTCAATTGGAAGCGCCTGTTGCTTCTAGTGAAGCGCCCACCGCTGCCGCCATGATCACGCAGATGAATTCCACTCTTCGTGAATCGGCCACCAAGTCCGCTGGTGCCGGAGCCACCCGGCCTCAGTTTGCTCCACCTGGCCGTATAGTTGAACCGACAGTCCAGCCCGCGACTTTGGATCACTTGCCGGCTGTAAAAATTTCCGTCCAAAGCGAAGGTTGGTACCGCATCATGCGGTCTGACTTGGTAAAAGCGGGTCTCGATCCTTTCGCTAATGCTCAAAACTTGCGGCTTTTCGCAGAGGGAATTGAACAGCCATTTCTAATTCTGGGAAATCAATTCGGTCCGCTTGGCGCGAACGACGCAATTGAATTCTATGGAACCGGAATCGATACTCCGTATTCGGGCACGCGCGTGTATTGGCTCGTTCCCTCGGATCGTCCGGGTCTGCGAATTACCCAGCAGCACGGTTCCTTCTCTGGCGGAAGCGAACCCAGCAGCTTTCCTGCAACAGTGGTTCGGCAGGATCGTACGACTTACTTCGCAGCTTTGCTGAATAGCGAGGATCAAGACAATTTCTTCGGGGCGCTTGTCACCAGCGATCCAGTCGAGCAGCAAATCACAATTGTCAATAAAGCCGAAACATCCGATTCCGCCATTCTGGAGATTACCCTCCAAGGTGTAACGGACGCACAGTCCCACGACGTGTCCGTGCTCTTGAATCAGAATTCCATTGGAACGATCAGCTTCAGCAACCAACAAAACAAGACTGCGACCTTTAGTGTTTCTCCAAGCGCACTTCTTGACGGACCGAATGTTGTTACCCTGACGGCGTTGGATGGAGACAACGATGTAAGCCTCGTGCAAACCATCGCTTTGCACTATGCTCACTCATTTACAGCGGATTCGAATTGGCTCAGGATGGAAGCGCCGGCAGGCAGCCGCGTCCACGTTACCGGCTTCTCCAATCCGCAAATTCGTGTGTTCGACATATCGAGCCGTACTGCGTTTGAACAATTGAACGGGGCGGTTCAATTCTCATCTGGTTCTTACTCAGTCGATTTTTCTGTTCCCGGTGCGCCATCCCAGGGATCGCATGTCCTTGTGGCGTTCACGCCAGATCAACTTTCCGCACCATCGGCGCTCCGATTCCACGCTCCAGGCAGCTTGCGCACACGCCGAGATGGTGCGGGTATTGTGGTCGTTACGCATCCCGACTTTAGCGCAAGCATTGCGCCTCTCGTCCGGCTACGCGAAAGCGAAGGAAATTCCGTTAACGTCGTAACTATCGACGAGATTTTTGATTCATTCAATTACGGCGAACGCAGCCCTTATGCAGTCCAGAATTTCCTTAAGTGGGCCTCCTCTGCATGGAGAATTCGTCCTCAAGCAGTGTTGCTGGTTGGCGACTCTTCTCTGGACCCTCGTGACTATCTGGGGTTTGGAAGTTTTGATTTCGTGCCAACCAGGTTGATTCAGACCGCCGCACTGAAAACCGCTTCAGACGACTGGTTTACCGATTTTGACGGAACTGGGTTCGCTAGCGTTCCAGTCGGCAGGTTGCCTGCCCGCACCAGTGCTGACGCGGACCTCATGGTTTCGAAAATCGTCGGATACGAACAAAGCACCGGTTCGTGGAATGGTCAGGCCCTGGTTGTCGCCGATCAAAATGTCGGCGCGGATTTTTCTACGACCGCGAATTCTGTCGCCAGTCTGTTGAATAGGAGGACGAACGTCACGAAGATTTTCGGCGCTCAGGCGGACCCGGCAACGGTCAAGCAGCAAATTCTGGATGCCATCAATCAAGGCCAGGTACTCGTGAACTATGCCGGCCACGGCTCCGTTGAGCAATGGTCCTTCGCCGACCTCCTCAATAATTCCGACGTCGCGGCACTAAATAACCATGAGCGGCTCCCCGTCTTTCTGATCATGGATTGTCTCAACGGCTTCTTCCAGGACGTTTACACGCAGAGCCTTGCGGAATCGTTACTCCTTGCTCCCAATGGCGGTGCCGTGGCAGTGTGGGCCTCGTCAGGGTTCACCGATGCTCCGCCGCAAGCCGCAATGGATCAAGCACTCATTCAAACCCTGGCCGCGTATCCCAATTTGCCACTCGGCAAAGCCATTATGCTTGCAAAGAAGCAAACTGCGGATCGAGACGTCCGTCGAACTTGGATACTGTTTGGCGACCCATCAATGCAAGTTCATTTTTCAGAAATTCCCAAACTCATTGTCCCCGTGAAACCAGTGGTTAAGAACGGCCCGCTACCCATCAAGAAGCCAAATTAAGGCGAGTCAAAATAAGAAGAGATCGAGTTCCAAGACTTATAAATTGGGAACGGACAATGTTTCGTTTTCCCCCGACCATTCTCCGTTCCGTATTACTTCCCGAATTCCATTCCAGTCTATTCGGCTCCCAAGAACGCATAGCGACAAAGGAATAACGCAGACAGTATCCAGATCAAAGGGCTGATTTCACGGTATTTTCCCGCTCCAACTTTCAGAAACGTGAACGAAAGTAAGCCGAGGCTGAGTCCCGTGGCTATGCTGAACGTTAGCGGCGTGGCGACGATAGTGAGAAATGCGGGGAACGCCTCAGTGAAATCATTCCAATTGATACGAGCGATGGAACCGCACATTAGCGCGCCCACGAGGATAAGCGCCGGCGAAGTGGCATAAGAAGGAACTGCAGCGAGAAGCGGCGCACAAAACGCCGCAGCCAGAAAAAGCACGGCAATTACGATGTTTCCAAGTCCTGTGCGTCCCCCGGCAGCGACTCCGGCGGCGCTTTCGATGTAACTGGTCACGGTCGAAGTGCCAGTAAGCGCACCTGCCATAGTGCCGAAAGCGTCGGCGAGAAGGGCGCGGCTGGCCCGCGGCAATTTGCCGTCTTTCATAAAATTCCCCTGCTCACAGACACCGACTAGCGTGCCGACGTTGTCAAAGAGATCTACGAAGAAAAATACGAAGATGAGTTCGCCGAGTCCGAGTTTTGCGGCCGCGTGGAAGTCGAGCTTCAGAAAAGTGCCGCTTGGATGCGGCAGAGAAAAAAGCTGTGCGGGCCAATGCGCAAGTCCAAAGGGAATTCCGCCAAGCGCAACGATGACGACGCCAATCAGAATTGCGCCAGGAATTTTGCGCGTCATGAGAACAGCCGTCAACAAAAGCCCGGCAGCGGCAAGCAGAACCTGGGGGTCGGCAAGTTTGCCGAGCCCGACAAAGGTGGCGGGATTGGCAACAATCATCTTTGCGTTGCGCATACCGATGAACGCAATGAAGAGACCGATACCGGCGGCGGTGCCGTGTTTTAGGCAGTCGGGAATGTCATTGACGATGTGCTCCCGGGCTTTGGTGAGTGTAAGAAGCAAGAAGACAACGCCCGAAAAAAAGACGACGCCAAGTGCCGTTTGCCAGGGCACACCGCGTCCAATGACAACGGAATAGGTGAAATACGCGTTAAGAGACATGCCGGGCGCAAGAGCGATGGGGTAGTTGGCCCAGAGGCCCATGACAAGCGTGGCGAAAGCCGAGGAGACACAAGTCGCGAACAGAACGCCTTCGGCAGGCATGCCGCCCTCCGAGAGGAGGCGAGGATTGACGACCACGATGTACGCCATGGCTAGAAATGTGGTCAGCCCGGCGAGCAGTTCTGTGCGAATCGTGGTGCCATTTTCCTCAAGCCGAAAGAATTCTGTAAACAAACAGAGTCTCCCCGAAAAAATGTGCGCACTATAGGTTGAGAAAAGAGAAGTGTCAAACCGTAAAAAGCTGCAAAATTGGGATTGAGGGAGGGCCGAATGAGTTTCACAGGTACGAGAATTGTAACTGTAGCTGTGTGCGCTCTGGGTTTGGCAATGGGCGCGGGGGACACGCAGGAACGGAGCGGAGACCCAAGAGTCGGCAAAGAAGTGGAACTGAACTATGAGGGCAGAAGACTGTACGTTCATTTGCCGGAGAAAGTGGCAGAAGAAGGAAAGCGTGCGCTCGTCATCGTGCTGCACGGCGGATTGGGGAACGCAGAACGAATCGTGAACTTGAATGCGGAACGCGGAATGAATCTGGATGCAGAGTCTGAGAAATATGGATTCGTTGTTGCGTATTTGAATGGGACGCCCGTGACTCGCATGCTGGGCGAGGACAAAAAGGGGTGGAATGCGGGGATCTGTTGCGGGCAACCGCCAATAAAGAAAGTCGACGATGTGAACTACATCACCGGGGCGGTGAAATATCTGGCTGAAAAATATGGCGTTGATCCAAAACGAGTGTACGGAGTTGGGCATTCGAATGGCGCGATGATGACGCAGCGAATGATTTGTGAAACGGATGTGTATGCCGCGGGCGTTTCGATTGCCGGGACGCTGGAGCTGGAAACTGGCAAATGTCCTTCTGCTTCAGGAAAGAAAATTTTAGAGATTCATGGAGAGAAAGACGAAAATGTGCCAATGGCCGGAGGAATAGGGAAGGGAATTTCCAGGGCCGAGTTCAAGCCTCAAGAGTATGCAAAGCGCGTGTTCGAAAGTTCCGGAGCGACGTACGCTCTGGAAGTGTTGCACGGAGCCGCGCACCAAATGGGCACGATGGAAGCGGCGATGGAGAGCGAACAGGGAATGACGCTTGCCGCAAGGATCGTAAAATTTCTCGGATTGGAAAAATGACGGACGCCTTGCTCGACACCCGCCGAATTGCGCAGCGGGGAAGAGACGAGTAGATAGCGGGCCAATCAAACGGCCGAAATTTTACCGGAAGGCGCGCTACAAATGCCCACCGAAGAAGTCAACCTACTCTTCCCCGATGTCTTCATTCCAGACTTCGGGATTTGCTCGAATGTATCCCGCGAGTAGTTCGAAGCATTCCTTGGAGTCGAGGTCGACCACTTCAATGCCGAGAGAGCGGAGCCAATCTATGCCGCCCTGGAAAGTGCGGCTTTCTCCGACGATGACTTTGCGAAAACCGAATTGACGTACGAGACCGCTGCAATACCAGCAGGGAGCCAGCGTTGTAACCATAATAAGGTTGCGATAGCTGCGCTGGCGGCCGGCATTTCTAAAGGCGTCGGTTTCTCCGTGAACGGATGGATCCCTGTTTTGCACGCGGCGATTGTGGCCGGACCCGACGAGCCTGCCGCTTGAATCGAATATGGCCGCGCCGATGGGAATGCCGCCTTCAGCGAATCCTTTGCGGGCTTCTTCAAGAGCGACAGACAGCATGGTGGAGTAGTCGAGCGAATTGCTCATGCGCGCCATTATACCTATGCGCCTTGTTTGGCGTGATGCACTGATGGAACGAATGCAAATTTTTTGCTGCCGTGGCGCTATAGTATCGGGAAGAATAATTGGCATTCGAACTTTCGGCACGGAGTTGCATCGCCCAGGAGGGTGATGTGTCCACGGTGAACAGGCACGAAACGCATCCGGAATTGATCGCCCGTTTCCCGGATATCCATCCACCGTTTGATAAGACAGGAGCGGTCATCGAAGCAAACCGCTGCCTCTACTGTTTCGACGCGCCCTGCACCGCCGCATGTCCCACGCATATAGACGTTCCGCGCTTCATCAAAAAAATTGCACAAGGAAATGTGCGCGGATCTGCATTGACGATTCTCGATGCGAATATCTTAGGCGCGAGCTGTTCGCGCGTCTGTCCCGTGGATGTCTTGTGTGAAGGCGCGTGCGTCTATCACCGTTACAACAAGCAGCCTATTGAGATAGGGCGGCTGCAACGATTTGCGATGGACGCGTTTTACCGGAATGGCGCAGCGCTCACGCGGAAGACCACGGATCAACGTTTGGGACGAGTGGCGTGCATCGGCGCCGGCCCAGCTTCGCTCGCATTCGCGGCCGAACTTCGCCAGCGCGGGTTTGGCGCGACCATCTTTGAACGAAGGCCTTTGCCGGGTGGATTGAACACCTACGGAGTCGCCGAATACAAACTGCGTGCGAGTGACAGTCTGCGCGAGATTGATTTGATTCGCGAACTGGGTGTGAATTTTCAATTCGGGCATGAAATTAACGGCGAAGCGACTCTGGCAAGTCTGGAAAGGGAATTCGACTACATTTTTATTGGCATCGGCCTGGGTGACAGTAAGGCACTGGAAATTCCGGGAGAAAAACTGCGCGGAGTTGTAGACGCGCTGAAATTCATTGAAGGCTACAAAACGGGTGGGAATCTGAAAGTGGGACGCCGAGTGGTGGTTGTCGGTGCAGGAAACACCGCCATTGATGCGGCACGAGCAGCAATAAGGCTCGGCGCAGAAGAAGTTCACATCATCTATCGGCGGGATGAGCTGAACATGTCCGCTTTTTTGTTTGAATACGAGCATGCCAAGGAAGAGGGCGTGAAGTTTCATTGGTGGACCCGGCCTGCGCAGATTCTCGCAACCTCTGATCAAAAAGGAATCCTGGCGATTGAATGTGTTCGAGTTGAGGCCGATTCTGGCGGAAATTTCAAAGAGATTCCTGGTTCGCGCTTCACAATTCCTTGCGACATGGTGATTCCTTCGATTGGGCAGTCGCCGCTCTTGGATTTCTTGCAGGCATGCCGCGGACTCAAAGTGGAAAATGGCCGCGTCTCTGTCGATCGCGTTACTGGACAAACTTCCAACCCCAAGTATTTTGCCGGAGGCGATTGCGTCAATGGTGGCAGGGAAGTCGTGGACGCTGTTGCCGATGGCAAGCGTACGGCGCTAACCGTGGCGAAATTGCTGGAGAAGGATCATGCCTGATCGAAACATCACTCCAGATCTCTCCGTGAATCTTGCGGGGATATCTTCCCCGAACCCATTCTGGCTTGCTTCTGCACCGCCAACGAATTGTGGCGAACAGGTGATGCGCGCGTTCGACGCTGGGTGGGGTGGTGCCGTCTGGAAAACGATAGGCGATCCGATTGTGAACGTTTCGTCGCGCTATTCTTCGATTGATTGGAACGGCCAGCGAATGATGGGTCTAAACAACATCGAACTGATTTCCGACCGCCCGCTCGAAGTGAACTTGCGCGAAATTGCAGAAGTGAAGAAGCGCTATCCGAAACACGCCGTCATTGCCTCGCTCATGGTGGAGTCGAAGCGCGAAGCGTGGCACAAGATCGTGCAGCAATCGGAAGATTCCGGTGCCGATGGCCTCGAGCTGAATTTTGGCTGCCCTCACGGAATGAGCGAGCGCGGCATGGGCAGCGCAGTTGGGCAGGTTCCCGAATACACGGAATTGATCACATCGTGGGTGAAAGAAAGAGCCCGCACGCCAGTGCTCGTGAAGTTGACGCCGAATATTTCCGATATCCGCGTGGTGGCACGCGCGGCAAAGCGCGGCGGCGCCGACGGACTCTCCGCAATTAACACGATTAATTCGATCACCGGAATTGACCTCGACACATTCATTCCGCGCCCGAATGTAGATGGCAAATCGTCGCATGGCGGCTACTGCGGTCCTGCAGTAAAGCCGATCGCGTTGAACATGGTCCAGCAAGTACAGAGCGACCCCGACGCGAAGTTGCCGCTCAGTGGAATCGGCGGCGTCTCCGATTGGCGAGACGCCGTCGAGTTTCTTCTGCTGGGCTGTGGCAATGTGCAGGTTTGTACAGCTGCGATGCATTACGGCTATCGCATCGTGGAAGACATGGCCGATGGTCTGGCCAACTGGATGCGCGAGAAAGGCTTTGCGAAGATTTCCGATTTTCAGGGATTGAGCCTGGCGCACGTCCAGGATTGGAAGCACCTGAATTTGAACTACAAAGTTGTCGCCCGAATTCACGAAGAGAAATGTATCGGCTGCGAGCTTTGTTACACGGCTTGTTGGGATGGCGCACATCAATGTATTCACCTGGATCGCGCCGTGTCGAGTAACGTCCACCACGCGACGCCCGCGATGCATGAAGCTGCCAGCAGGCAACGCATCGCGATGACGCCAATTCCAAAGCTGGATCATGGAGCGGCAGGCAACGGAAATGGCCCATATCCAACGCCTCTCACCCGCATTCCGCGCGTGGACGAATCGGAGTGCGTTGGCTGCAATTTGTGTTCACTCGTTTGTCCGGTGGAGGGCTGCATTACGATGGAGCAAGTTGACCTGCATCTGCCGCCGGAATCCTGGGAACAGCGTTCAGGCGGTGCTGCAACTCCAGGGAGGAAGTGCGATTGATGGGACTGCTCATTCAGAACGGCACGGTAGTCACAGCAGATAAGACATTCGCTGCGGATATCTTGATCGAAGGCGAGACGATCAGGGAAGTTCGCGCTGCAATTGCTTCTGCGCCAGCGCACAAGACGCTCGATGCCACCGGCATGCTGCTCCTGCCGGGCGGAATCGACGCGCACACTCACCTCGACATGCCATTTGGTGGAACCACTTCCAGCGACGACTTCGAAACTGGCACGCGCGCGGCGGCGATCGGCGGTACAACGACGATTGTTGATTTTGCAATTCAGGCGCGCGGAACTCGAATGCGCGATGCACTGGATACCTGGTGGAAAAAAGCGCAAGGGAAAGCCTGCATTGACTACGGCTTGCACATGATCGTGACAGACCTCGCCGGGGCGGGCCTGGAAGATATGGACGAGATGGTTAAGGAAGGCGTGGCGAGCTTCAAACTCTTCATGGCTTATCCAAATGTTTTGATGGTGGACGACGCCACGATTTTCAAGGCGCTGAAGCAAACATCAAAAAATGGCGCCTTGATCTGTATGCACGCGGAAAACGGCAGCGTGATTGACGTAATCGTACAGCAGGCTTTGGCCGAAGGAAAAACGGCTCCGGTGTATCACGCTTTGACGCGCCCCACGAGAGCCGAAGCCGAAGCAGTTAATCGTGCGATTGCGCTCGCGGAAATCGCACACGCTCCCGTATACATCGTCCATCTTTCCTCGGAGGATGCGTTAAATCAGGTGCGCGAGGCTCGCAGCCGCGGAGTCCCGGCATTTGCAGAGACTTGCCCCCAATATTTGCTCCTCTCAATTGATGAATTAAAGCGGCCGGGCTTTGAAGGCGCGAAATACGTTTTCACACCGCCGCTTCGCGAGAAAGAAAACCTCCCCAAATTGTGGGACGGCCTAAGAGATGACAATCTTCAGGTCGTCTCGACGGACCATTGCCCATTCTGTTTCGAAGATCAAAAAGTCTTGGGCAAAGATGATTTCACAAAAATTCCCAATGGCGGGCCCGGCATCGAGAATCGTTTGCAGCTTTTGCATCATCACGGCGTCAACGAAGGAAAGCTCTCCTTGAACCGGTTTGTCGAAACTGTGTCGACAGCGCCAGCGCGAATTTTCGGGATGTATCCGAAAAAAGGAACAATTGCTCCGGGCAGCGACGCGGACATTGTCGTCTGGGATCCAAAAGCTGAGCACTTGATTAGCGCAAAAACACACAACATGCGCGTGGACTATTCCATGTTCGAAGGATTTCGCGTGCGTGGGAACGCACGACAGGTTTTTTCGCGCGGAGAATTAATCGTCGAAAACGGAAAGTACCTGGGCAAAGCAGGGCGCGGGGCCTATCTGCGGCGCACCGCGCGGGGCGGTGCCTGGGCATGAGCACAGGTCACGATTCCAGCCTCTACAACGAAGATCTCGCCCCAATTCCGATGGAACGCCGCACGTGGGGCACTTATAACTACGCCTCACTCTGGGTGGCAATGAGCGTTTGTATTCCGACCTACATGCTTGCGTCAGGGCTGATCGCGAGCGGCATGAGCTGGAAGCAGGCAATTGGCACGATTCTCCTTGGCAATGTGATTGTGCTTATTCCCATGATTCTGAATGCCCACGCCGGAACAAAGTACGGCATTCCTTTTCCGGTTTACGTGCGTGCGTCGTTTGGCGTTCGAGGCGCAAATGTTCCAGCGGTCTTGCGCGCTCTTGTGGCGTGCGGATGGTTCGGTATTCAAGCGTGGATTGGCGGTCAGGCAATTTACTCAATGCTTGGCGTTCTTTGGCCAAGCTTGGCCGGCCGGGACGGAGTTTCGTGGGCCTGCTTTTTTGCATTTTGGCTTCTGAATATGGTGGTGATCTGGCGCGGTATTGAAACCATTAAGGTTCTCGAAGGTATTGGCGCACCGTTTATGTTGGGGGTCGGTCTCTTACTGCTGTGGTGGATTACGCATAAGGCCGGCGGCCTCGGGCCGGTGCTGAGCACACCGAGCAAATTCAAGACGACCGGCGAATTCATGCATGTTTTTGTTCCGTCGCTCACGGCGATGGTCGGATTCTGGGCCACCGTTGCCCTGAATATTCCGGACTTTACTCGCTATGCAAAATCTCAAAAGGCTCAAATGACAGGCCAAGCCCTCGGCCTTCCAACTGCAATGACTCTCTATTCGTTTATCGGAGTTGCCGTCACGTCGGCTTCTGTCCTTCTGTTTGGCAAGGCGATTTGGGATCCCGTTGCGCTGCTTGGACGTTTTCATGAGCCGGTCATTGCTTCAATTGCCTTAGTTGCATTGCTAATTGCGACGCTGAACACCAACGTGGCTGCGAACGTCGTCTCGCCATCAAATGATTTTTCGAACTTGAATCCGCGATTGATTTCCTTTCGCACAGGCGGGCTTATCACCGGAGTCATTGGAATCCTGATGATGCCGTGGAAGTTGCTGGCAAACGCGGAGACCTATATCAACAAATGGCTTGTGGGATATTCGGGATTGCTCGGGCCAATCGCGGGAATCATGATCGCGGACTATTTCATTGTCCGCAATCGCAACTTGGATCTAGAAGATCTATATAAACGCGGCGGCATTTATGAATATTCCAGCGGATTCAACATCAAGTCGTTGATCGCTCTCGGGCTTGGCGTTTGCGTCGCGCTTATCGGATTGCGTGTGCAAACGCTCAGATGGCTGTATGATTACGCCTGGTTCGTCGGTTTTCTGATTTCCGCAGGCGCGTATTGCTTCCTAATGGGCAAAGGGCCTTCAGGAAAGATGCAATCTTCGCCAGCGAATGCGGTCGAACGCTAAAACTTTCATCTAAGCTGCACTGAACCAACATTCTTCATATTGCAGAGGGGTATTTTGCAATGAGTGAGTCGCTTACGTCCGCGCAAGTTGTCGAGTCCACAAAGAAACTCAACTACGGCACTTGGCGCTTTCAAAAAAGCTGGAATCCGTTGCACGTTGTGGATGCTGAGGGCTGCTACTTCATTGACGCCAACGGAAAACGCTACCTGGATTTTTCTTCGCAGTTGATGTGCGTCAATCTTGGTCACAAAAATCCGGCGGTTATCCGCTCCATTGAAGAACAGGCTCGCACTCTGCCATATATCGCTCCTTCATACGCTTCCAGCGCACGCGCGGAACTCAGTAATTTGCTCTTGCAAGTCCTGCCAAAGGGACTAGAGAAGTTTTTTTTCACAACATCCGGCACAGATGCGAACGAAGCCGCGTTCAAGATCGCGCGCATGTACACGGGGAAGACAAAAATTATCGCGCGCTACCGCTCGTACCACGGATCTACGACCGCTTCGATTGCGGCTACCGGTGACCCGCGCCGCTGGGCCATGGAGCCTGGGGGCAAAGGCCAGGGCTTCATTTTTGCTCCGGAAGTAAATTGCTATAACTGTCCGATCAAGCATACGTATTCATCGTGCGGAGTAGCTTGTGCCGATTACATCGAGCACATGATCGCGAACGAGAGCAACGTTGCCGCGATCGTCGCCGAACCCGTTGTTGGAACAAATGGTGTTTTGATACCGCCCGCCGAATACTTCCCAAAGCTCCGCAAGATTTGCGACCAGTACGGTGTCTTGCTGATTGCCGACGAAGTGATGACCGGTTGGGGCCGCACGGGAAAATGGTTTGCAGTAGACAATTGGGGTTTGCAGCCGGACATTTTAGTCACCGCGAAGGGAATTACTTCGGCGTACGTTCCGCTTGGACTCTGCGCGACAACGTCAAAAATCGCGGCACACTTTGACGATCATTACTTCGCCCATGGACATACGTACGAAGCGCATCCCATGACGCTGGCGCCAGCCGTGGCAACGATTCATGAAATGCAGCGATTGGACCTTGTGAATCGGGCAAACAAGATTGGCGCTTATCTTGGCGAAAAGCTCAAAGCACTTGCGGCAAAGCATCCCTCAATTGGCGATGTGCGCGGCATCGGGTTGTTCTGGGCTGTTGAATTGGTTAAGGACAAGCAAACCAAGCAGCCATTCAACACGATGAAAGACAAAGTCGAAGGCAAGTCTCTCGTCGTTGATCAGGTCGCCGCGGAAGCCTTGAAACGCGGCGTGGCTTTGCAAGCCTGGGTCAGTCACTTTGTGCTTGCTCCTCCGCTTATCATCACGGAAGCGGAAGTGGATGCCGGTGTAGCTGCGCTTGACGCTGGTCTTTCCATAGCCGACGCGGCTCTAACGGCAAATTAGCGATCCTCAGCTGGCAAAAAGGTTCTTCAGCATGAACCACAGATTTGCTGGCCGCTCAGCGAGTCGGCGAACGAACCACGGATACCAATAACTCCCATACGCAACGAGAACGCCAGAATGATAGCCCGCATTCGCGAGCCGCTCCTGTTCTGCCCGCTGAATGCCATAAAGCATCTGAATTTCAAGCTCACTCTTCGCCACTCCCTCTTGTTCGCAAAAGTCGGCCAATCTCCGGATCAGCGCAGTATCGTGCGTGCCAAAAGCGACGCGAAACATGCGATTTTCTCTTTGCGCCTTCAGCATTTCCTGGCCGAGTGAAAAATAGCTCTCATCGACATCCTTTTTTTCGGGATAGGCGACTTCGGCCGGTTCCTTGTAAGCACCCTTAACCAGGCGAACGGAAGGCTTCAGAGGAAGCAAGCCATCGAGATCTTTTTTCGTTCGGTAGAGATAGGCCTGCAGACAGATTCCCGTTCGCGGAAATTCCGCCAGCACATTGCGATAAACGTCCAGCGTCGCATCCACATAGTTGCTCGCTTCCATGTCAATCCAAATCGTTTTAGCTGTGTCCTCTGCCCGAACTAACTTCTTCACATTAGCCACGCAGAGTTCCGCTGATTGGTCCAGCCCAAGCTGGGTCAGCTTTACAGAGATTTCGGTTTGAAGGCCTGCCTCACGAATCTTCTGCAAAACATCCAAGTAGTGTTGCGTAACTTCTTCGGCCTCGCGAGTGTCCGTGATGTTTTCTCCTAGCCGGGTAAAAACGCTCGAAATTTTCTTGGACGACAATGCCTTTGCTGCTCCAATCGCGTCTTCCACGTCTTCGCCCGGCATAAAGCGGGAGACACTTCGGCGCACGAATTTGTATTTCGTCGCCCGTTCCCGCAGCCACCTGTTCTGTGACGCCGCCAATAGCAGCGATCGCATTACGCTCATGAAGTCCTCGAAGGAAATAGTGCAGCGATGATTCTAAGACAAATGCCCGGATTGCTGAACGATTAGCGACGCGGAAGAAGCCGATCCGGCGAAAGTTTCAAAGCTTCTTCCAATATTTTGGAATAGTTCTTGCTCAACTGCGAAACAACACTTCTCGTCAGCCCCGCCTCGACTTCCAGTATTGCCTTTTCGATTGCCGCGTCTTCTTGCAATGAAGAGTTGCCAGCGACCCGTCTGGCCTCGAACAGGCACGCCAGCACCATCTCGTTCGGCTGCTTCTGCCGCCGCAAGAATTGCGCATAGTTGAACCAATCCGCTGCTGCACTCTGCGGCTCTTGCAGGCGCTGATCGAAAGCAAGTCCCTGTTGATAGGAAGCCAGCGCCTCTGCTGCATTTCCCCGTTTTTCTTGAAGATCCGCAAGGTGCACCAACGCGAGGCTCGCAAGATTCCAATGGCCGGACTTTTCCGCATTCATTGCCGCTGCTGAGTATCCCGCAAGTGCATCCGCGTTGCGATTTCCTGCTGCATCCGCGTCCGCAACCTTGATTAGTGCAGACAGCACGGTCGCCTGATCGCCTTTGTGTTCATCCTTGTGCGCCGCGACAATTCGCAAATAATCTCGATAGTGCCGTGCTGCAGCCTGTTCTTCCCCTCGTTGATCCAGCGCCTCCGCCAAATAGAGTTGCGCATTAGCGTTCTCAGGATCCAATTCGACGGCCTTCCGCAAATCATCGACAACTTCCGTGTCGTGACCCAACTGGCTTGCGAGCAATCCGAGGTTTACCCATCCTTGGGCGAGCTTGGGGTTCTTCGCGAGGATCCTTTGAAACACCGCATAAGCTTCCGCAATCTTCTTAGCAGCAATTAAGCTTTGCGCGTACTGCTCTTGCAGGTTGATATTCGATGGATTCACGTCTGCAGCGCGTTTCAACGACTCCAAGGCATCAAGGGGTTTCCTGGCAGCCAATTCAAGCCGTGCCAGTTTTGTCTGCACGGCGCTGTCGTCCGGATTCCATGCGGCAGCGCGTTGCAACGCCGCTGCATCATCGGTTTTACTACTGTAAAAGAAGTGCAACTGGTCGAAAACTCCCCACGCAAGCAGCAGCGAGGCCGCGCCAACGCGAATGAAGCGCGCGCCCATCGACCTTCCTGCCACCCAGCGAACCTTCGTCAAGAACCGGTCGTTCGGATCCGTCGTACTGTCGTCTTTCTTTTGTTGTGGATTCAGGAGCAGCGTCGCGATCCTCGAATCGCGTAATTTCCAAAGCGCACCGTCTAGAATGAAATGATGAATGTTCACAAGCGCCATAAACGTAAGAAAACTGGCCGCGAAATCAACATGAAACGCGCGGCTCACGATCCATGGCCCTGGAATAAATAATGCGATCCCCCCTGTAACCAACGTCAACAAATAACGGGAAAAAGACCACGCAACCAAACCAGACGCGCGTGATTCACGCTCCTGGTAGTAGCTCGTAATCCACAAATATTGCGCAGAATGAAGAACTGCCAGGATCCCGCTGCTGTATCTCGTCTGCGTGACTCCGCCGCTGTGAGTCAGTTCCAAAATCGCGGGCAGCAGGAACCATAAGACTTGTGTCAGGGAGAGAATCGCCGAAGGAAGCAGCTCTCGCCACGCAGCTCGCTTGGCCATCGAGCCAAACGCCCACACAATCGCGCCGCCGAAAAACACAGCAAGCACGGCGCGGGCCGGCACTGTAAAACTGGCAGGCAAGCCAAGTGAGAGCACGAGCGGATCATTCGAAGTACCCGTGTGAAAGCTCAACATCAACAACAGATACGATCCGGCGAAAGCCAGCCACACCAGACGTCTTTCAGACTGCGTCGGCGCAAGGCCGCTCCGCCGCGCAAACATCATCAACAATCCGAAATTCTGCCCCGTGTAGTGCCAAGGGCTCCAGCAAATGTAGATCGTGAATAGCCATGGCAACAGCGCATACCAGCTGTGCACCAATATTCCCGCCGCGATGAGCAACAGCGTGATGTGAACTGTGAAAACGCGATATTTCGCGAACTCACTCCGCGTGTGGTACGCGCGATAAATCGTCGCCATGAAATGCGGATAGTTAAAGAACAGTGCCAGAAAGTAAAAGGCGAGCGGCCAAAAGCGGGATTCGCTGAACTGCCCCGAATACGAAACAAGGAGAAGCGGCGCCGACCACGCTCCGCATCCAACAATCAGATCAAGCCACGGCCCGTAAATCCATGGACTCTTGCGAGTGTCTTCGGATCCTGCGGCGATCGTTTGTGCTTCGCTGCTCATCACAAAGCAGAGTAGCGTATCGGTTGTGGTCTTTGGCGAACGTCAAGACGTGGAATAGAGAAAAGGTCAACCGCGTCGTTAATTAATGGAAAGAAGCCTCAAAAGCCATCCGGCAAGCACGCCACCAACAAGTGGCCCAATCACCGGAATTGGTGCGTAACTCCAGTCGGATCCGCCTTTGCCTTCGATTGGCAGAATGGCGTGTGCCAAGCGTGGTCCCAGGTCGCGAGCCGGGTTAATCGCGTAGCCCGTCGTACCGCCAAGCGAGAGTCCGATGCCCCAAACCAGACTTGCCACAAGATAAATGCCAACACCCGGAGCAGGGCCAGTTGCAGAGACCGCCTTCGAAAAAATTGCTCCGATGACGAACACCAGAACAAACGTCCCGATAACTTCGCTGACCAGATTGGCCACGGTGTTTCTAATTGCGGGACCGGTGCAGAAAATGGCCAGCTTTGCTCCAGCGTCCGGAGTTTCCTTCCAATGTGGCAAATAATGCAGCCACACAAGCGTCGCTCCGACAAAAGCGCCCAATAACTGCGCAGAGAGATAAGGCGCGAATTTCGCAAACGAACCCGCTCGCACTGCCATGCCGAGTGTCAGTGCTGGATTCAGATGCGCATCGCTACTTCCGCACGCAATTGCTGTGAACGCGCCACACATCACGGCAAACGCCCATCCCGCAGTGATGACGATCCATCCGCTGCCTTCCGCCTTGGATTTCTTCAGCAGAACAGCGGCAACCACGCCGTCACCAAGCAAAATCAATATCAGCGTCCCCAGGAATTCTCCCAGCCAGGGCGAAGTCATTTTGCTTTATTCTCCCGTTCGTTTCTCAGTTTTCTGCCCAATCAAACGACCGCGTCACCGCTTTTTTCCACTCCCGATAAAGTTTTTCTCTCTGCGATTCGCCAAGTGTTGGCTTCCATGTTTTGTCCGCCCGCCAGTTTGCCAGCAGCTCCTCCACTCCTTTGTAGAACCCGACAGCCAGGCCCGCTGCATAAGCGGCTCCGAGAGCCGTTGTTTCCGCCACAACCGGCCGCACCACATCCTTATTTAGTATGTCGCTCTGGAATTGCATCAAAAGTTCGTTCGCGACCATACCGCCATCCACGCGCAGCGTCGCCATAGGAATCTTTGCGTCTTTCTCCATCGCATCCACAACTTCGCGGGTTTGAAATGCGGTCGCTTCGAGCACTGCACGGGCCAGGTGTCCCTTATTTGCAAATCGCGTAAGTCCCGCAATTACTCCGCGCGCCGAATCTTTCCAGTAGGGTGCATAAAGTCCGGAAAACGCCGGCACGATATACACTCCGCCATTGTCGGGAACAGTTCGCGCCACCGCTTCCACATCAGGGCTCTTTGCAATCAGCCCGAGATTGTCGCGCAGCCATTGCACCAGCGCGCCGGTGATCGCCACGCTGCCTTCTAACGCATAGCAGGCCGGCGCCTCACCAAACTTGTACGCAACCGTTGTCAACAATCCAAATTGCGAAGCGACGTTTTGCTCGCCCGTGTTCATCAGCAAAAAGCAGCCGGTCCCGTATGTATTTTTCATTTCGCCAGGACGAAAACAAACTTGACCGACTAGCGCTGCCTGCTGATCGCCCAGAATTCCTGCAATCGGTACGCCGCTTGCTGGTCCACTGGAAACTGCCCCATAGATTTCGCTGCTGGAACGCACTTTGGGCAATACCGCACGCGGAATCTCAAACGCACGGAGTAGCTCCTCATCCCAATCAAGAGTCTTCAGATTCAAAAGTTGCGTCCGGCTGGCATTGGTTACATCCGTGGCGTGTACCCCGCCATTCGGTCCGCCCGTTAAATTCCAGAGTAGAAACGTGTCAATGTTCCCGAAGAGCAGTTCACCCTTTTTCGCGCGCTCTTCCGCGCCTTTCACGTTTTTCAAAATCCAGCGCAGTTTCAGCCCGCTGAAATACGTGCTTAGCGGCAATCCCGTCTTTGCACGATAACGATCCTGACCGCCTTGCGCGCTGAACTGAGCTACTTCCGGCGCGACGCGCGTGTCTTGCCAGACGATCGCATTCATCACTGCCTTGCCGGTTGCTCTTTCCCAGACCACTGTGGTCTCGCGCTGGTTCGTAATCCCAATCGCCGCCAGATCCTGTCCGTTAAGTCCGCCCTTCGTCAAAGCCTCTGAAATCACTTCCTGCGTTCGCTGCCAAATCTCTTCCGGCTGGTGTTCGACCCACCCCGGCTGCGGAAAAATCTGTTCGTGCTCTTTTTGCGCGACGCTGACGATGCGCCCCGCCTTATCAAACACAATGAACCGCGTGCTTGTCGTACCCTGATCAATTGCCCCAAGATATGTCTTCACGGATGCCAGCCTCGTATTTGCTGGAATGGTTGCCTGACAAACCTATTTTCTAAAGAACTTGCAACGCCCAAAACCATATTTTCGCCGCCTGATGGTATATCTTATTTTGCATCCGGCTGCATCTAACCTTTTGGGACCACATAGAAAGTTGAATGCTAGGAGCAGCAAACTCATGAAAGCTAGAGCAGTGTTAACCGCAGTCTCACTCGCAGTTGGATTTTTGTTCCTTCACGCTAGCACTTCCAGCGCATCGCCGTTTCCGGCCGGATCTGGAAACACAACTATCACCGTGACTGCGGTCACAAAGAAGGACGCGCCTCCATCCATTGGCAAAGACGACGTGCAGTTCACTCTTGGCAAGGAACGCAAACAAATAGCCCAATGGACAAAAGCCGAAAAGCTTTACCTCGCCATTTTGATTGACGACTCTATTGATAGCGACGCCGCTAGCCAATGGAATGAGCTAAAACAATTCATTAACGCTCAGCCGGCTACGACTTATATCGCCGTCGGCTATGCCACCAACGCAACCGTGCGCCTCGCACAGGATTTCACGAATGATCACGAACTCGCCGCAAAGGCACTGCGCATCCCATTTGGAAATCCCGCAGCCGATTCCAGTCCGTATCTCTCCGTGATTGATTGGATGAAGCGTTGGCCCGCCAGCGGAGATCGCCGCTCACTTCTGCTTATTTCCTCCGGAATCGACTATTTTCGTGGCGGCTTTGGCCCTATCTATCCGGACGTCGATACCGCCATTTCGATTGCGGAAAAAGGGAACATCAACTTGTGGAACATCTACTATCCCAACGCCGGTCACCGCGGCCGTCGATTCTTCCTTGCGAACACCGCGCAAAACAATCTCAGCAAGCTTTGCGAAGAAACCGGCGGAGAAGCTTACTTCCTTGGAACCTCAGCCCCCGTTTCCTTCAAACCGTATCTCGACGAGCTGCAAATGCATCTCGACAACCAGTATTTGCTCACGTTCGCTGGCGATGGCGGCCCCAAGGGCAAATTTGCAAGCGTTCAATTGAAAACGGAAATACCGCACGTGGAATTCATGCATGCGAACCAGGCGTGGTTGGCTCCTGCAAAGTAGCGCAATCCTTCTACTCTAGGTTCAATTTTGGTGCTCTGCTCAATGCAGAGCACCTTTTGTTTTGGAATCCCTTGTATGGAGCAGTCCCTGCCGCTAAACTACGCAGCGCCAATCGGCTGTCCGAATTGTGCAATTTGGCCTGTATTCAATCGGTTTAAACGTTGTAAGGAGCGGGCATGTTTTGTCCATCACGTATCAAGCAAACTCTCTTGAACAAATTCCTTTCGCACGCTTCAGCGGTGTTTTGCTTCCTCTTGCTGGCCGTCAACTCTACCCGCGCCGATGATGGAAAAACTCTTCGCGACGGCTGGAAAGTACAATCCTCTGCAAAAGTCACTGCAACGGCTGAACAGGTTTCGTCCGTCGGATTTTCCACCGAAGGCTGGTATCCCACGTCTGCCCCCAAAACCGTATTTGCTGTGCTCGTCGAAAATGGCGTTTACAAAGACCCATATTACGGAATGAACCTGCGTTCATTCCCGGGCGTGGACTACAAAATCGGCGGCCAATTCGCCAATGAAGAGATGCAGCCGAATAGTCCGTATGCGGTTCCCTGGTGGTATCGCAAAGAATTTGAAGTCCCGGCAAAGGAAAAAGCCAAGCGCATCTGGCTTGCGTTCCGCGGAATCAATTACCGCGCGGATATCTGGATCAATGGAAGGAAGCTGGCGGGCTCGGACACGGTTGTTGGCGCCTTTCGCCGCTATGAATTTGACGTCACCGACTTAGTCAAAGTCGGCGCCAAAAATGCCCTCGCTGTTTTTGTCTCCGCCCCACACGCCGCGGAGCTTGGCATCACTTGGGTGGACTGGAACCCCACCCCTCCTGACAAAGATATGGGCCTCTGGCAGGAAGTTGTCCTTTCAACAAGCGGCCCCGTCACGGTTCGTCACGCCACAGTCGAAACGAAACTCAATCTCCCCAAAGCAGACTTCGCCCATTTAACAGTGCGCGCCGAAGTTGCAAATAGCGCAAGCAATCCAGTCAAAGGAACACTTCGAGGCTCAATCGACGGCCAAGGTAGCCCTATTGAGTTCTCACAGGCAGTCGAACTTGCCGCCAACGAAAAAAAAGAAGTTGTCTTCACTCCAGAAGCAACGGCACCGCTCAATCTTTACAAGGCCAGGCTCTGGTGGCCCTATCAAATGGGCGAACCGCATTTGAATAAATTGAAGCTTCAATTTGTCACCGCCGACGCTACAGTCTCCGATGCCAGTGAAAGTCAGGTTGGTCTTGTCCAAATCGATTCGGAGCTCACTCCGGAAGGTTATCGCCTGCTCAAAGTTAACGGGAAACCGGTCCTCATTCGTGGCGGCGGTTGGGCGCCGGACATGATGCTCCGCGTGGACGAATCGCGCCGCGAAGCCGAATTTCGCTACGTAAAAGAAATGGGTCTCAACACGATTCGCCTCGAAGGCAAGCTCGAAGATGAATCCTTCATGGAACGTGCCGACCGCGACGGCATCCTCATCATGGCAGGCTGGTGCTGCTGCGATGCGTGGGAAAAATGGGGAAAATGGGGTGAAGAAAACAAGCAAGTCTCCGTCAACTCATTGCGTGATCAACTGCTTCGACTTCGCGCCCATCCCAGCATGTTGCTATGGCTCAACGGCAGCGATAACCCGCCGCCACACGATCGCGAAGTTGCTTATCTCGGTGTCGAAAAAGAGGTGAATTGGAACAAACCGGTCATTTCTTCCGCAACGGCTAAAGAAACTGACGTTACCGGAAAATCGGGTGTCAAGATGAGCGGCCCGTACGACTACGTCCCCGCCAACTACTGGATCGTGGACACCAAAGCTGGTGGCGCTTATGGATTCAACACGGAAACAAGCCCGGGCCCCGCCGTGCCGCCACTCGAAGAGCTAAAGACATTTATTCCCGAAGACAAACTCTGGCCGATTAACGACGTCTGGAATTTCCATGCGGGCGGCGGAAAGTTTAAGACCATTGATCTCTTTGCGAATGCCCTCGAAAAACGCTACGGAGCAGCCAAGAACGTATCCGACTTTGCCTGGAAGTCGCAAGCGATGGCGTACGAAGGCCAGCGAGCCATGTTTGAAGCCTATGGCCGCAACAAATATAAATCCACAGGCATCATTCAATGGATGTTGAACAATGCCTGGCCGGGCTTGATCTGGCATCTTTACAGTTATGATTTGCGTCCCGCCGGCGGCTACTTCGGCTCAAAAAAAGCCCTCGAACTCGTTCACGTACAATTCAGTCACGACGATCGCATGGTTGCCGTCGTCAACAGCGCGCAATCTCCCCAAAACGGCCTCAAAGTCGTCGCGAAAGTTTACGACCTCTCAATGAATGAAAAATTCTCGCGCGAGGCCAACGTCGACGTGGAAGCCGATGGAGTTGCTCGTTCGTTTGCCATCCCAGAACCCGCCGATATTTCTTCCACCTACTTTCTAAACCTACAGCTCTTCACTTCTTCAGGCCAGCTGCTCAGCCGAAATTTCTATTGGCTCTCCACAAAGCCCGACGTGCTCAACTTTGAAAAAACCGAGTGGTACTACACACCCCAGACCGCCTTCGCCGACTTCTCCGCACTCCAGACACTCGAACCAGCGGCTGTCAAGGTGACCATGAAAGCCAGTCCGTCAAGCGGCCAAGATGCGGAGTATCGAGCCACTATCGAGAATACGGGCAAAAGTTTAGCTTTCTTGGTCCATTTGCGCGTAACAAAGCCAAAAGGCGGCGCAGAAATTCTGCCCGCCTTCTGGGACGACAATTACATTTCACTTTTACCCGGGGAGCTCAGGGAAGTTCAGCTCCATCTCCGCAAGTCCGATCTTGGTACTGCGCAACCGGAGCTGATTGTGGATGGCTTCAACGTGGCGCCACAAACGATTCACATTGCGCACTGAGGCGCTGTATCACTTAGCGTTTGTAGCGAATCTTGTCTGTCTGATCGTACGCTTCGCGGAAGCCGTCGAGCAGCTTGCCTTTCACGCGCGGCCCGTCCGTCTTCACAAGGCCCGACCACAGTGTCTTTCCTGATTTCACTTCCTGCAGAGTCACGCGCGTAAATCCTGCGGGAGCAGCTTCCGGCAGTTCCGCAGGCCGCAATCCAACCTTCTTTGCGTCATACGTCGGAGTCTCATTCGCCGCCAAAACACGCACGTAACTGCTCCCCGTCAGTACGACAATCAGATCCGCCTTCGCCGCAGATTCTACCGGCTCGAATCTGCCCCATCGCGAAAGCTCCAGATAGGCCACGTTTGAGAGTTCCGCGAATCCAGACTGGTTGTCTATGTAAATCGTTCTCGCCGAAAAAATTGAAAAGGGAAGGGGGCTATTGGCAGCACTCGCTGCCGCTGCGAACATCAGCAAGAGCGCCGCACCGCATGCCAACAAGAGCCGTTTGCGATTCATGGCTCCTCCTCAGTTGGGTGAATGCGGGCAGTCTAGTTCTGCAAACGGTACGGAGATACTGGCCGCAAGTCCAAAAAGAGTGCAGTTGCCCGCGCGTTTCGCCGTGCAATCAGCGCGAATTTGCTCAGTCGTCGGACGAGGAAAGAGAAACGGCGCGCGTGGATTCTCGAATTACAAGTTCGGGGCTTGCCCTGTGATGGGAAATTGTCCAATCTCGCTTTTCCTGTACTGCGTTGATTCCTTCGAGTACCTCGTTTACAGCCAGGTTCCCCATCGTCTCAAGCGGCTGCCGGACCGTGGTCAGCGGTGGCGCGGACATCGCCGAAAGCGCCACATCGTCAAATCCCGCCACAGAGCACTGCTCGGGAACGCTGATCCCTGCCTTCGTCAAAGCGCGAATGGCCCCCATCGCCGTCAAATCGTCAAACGCCACGAGTGCAGTGAATTTCTTTCGTTTTTGCAAAAGCTCTTCCGTCAGCCGGAACCCGCCATCGAAACTCGAATTGGGATCGAGCGAATCCGGCAGTTGCACCACAAGGCTCTGGTCAATCTCATAGTTCGCCGAGTTTGCAAACTTCTGGATCCCTTTCCAGCGGGGCGCCGAGTCAATCAGCATCTTTGGCCCGCGAATGAACGCGATCTTTCTGTGCCCTAGCTTGCACAAATGCTCCATCGCCAGCCGGCCGCCTGCTTCGTTGTCCACCATCACGGAACTCGTCGTATCGCCCGGCAATTCCCATCCAATCGTCGCCACGGGAATATTGCGTTTATTGAAGTCGGCGAGAACATGAATGTCCACAAACGTCCAGTTCGCCACAACAATCAGTGCTTCCACATGCCGTTCGAGCAGCATCTCCAGCGCCCGTTCAAACCGGTTTTTCTGGTTATGCGCATCCGCAAGAATGGGAACATACGAAGCCTGATATAGCGAGTTTTCAATCCCCCTTAGAATTGGCGTGCAGTACGGGTCCGTAATATCAATCAGCATCACGCCGACGCTGTGCGTCCGCTTGCTGCGCAGAAACCGCGCCATAGCGTTCGGCCGGTAGCCCAGCTTGCGAGCCGCTTCTTCGATTTTCTTCTTTGTTCCGGGAGCGATGTATTGCGCCAGCGGCGCATTGTTCAGCACGATCGAAACCGTTGCCGGCGAAAACCCACTCGCCTTCGCAACATCCCGCATCGTCACCGCTGCGCCTTTGTCACGTTCTTGTTTCATGCCGCCTTCTCTGTGGCCTGCATCATCCGGCACTTCTGGCTCCGATTGCAATGGCAGGGGCATGGAGAAGGGCGCTGGCGTCTATTCCGCGGGCGCTTCAAAAGACATCTGCTTGCGGAACCCTGAAGTCTTCCAAGCCCCAAACGCGATTCCGATTACCACCCAAATCGTGCCCGCGATTTTTGCAGGCGGGCTCAGGTTCCACCAGATAAATCCGCAAACCACAAAGCCCGTGACGGGCATGAAGAAATCCAGAAATTTCTTCTCGCTCGAACGCAGAAAGTAATACACGAACGCTGCGGCATTCACGCCCATGAACGCGATAAACGCTCCAAAATTCAGCAATTCCGCGCCGCGTTCGTACGTAATGGCGAATGCACCAATCAGCGCAATCACGCCGATCAGGATCACGTTGTTCATCGGAATTCTCGTTCCTTGAGTCACTTTGCCGAAGAACCCTTTCGGCAACGCATCGTTCCGTCCCATCCCATAGAGCAGCCGTGCCGCGGCCAGTTGCGCCGCCATGCCCGAACCGATATTCGCGATCAGCACGGTAAAATTCAGCAAGTGGAACAGGAAGAATCCTCCAATCTGCCTTGCCACAATTGGAAACGCCGACTCCACTTGTTCCGGCGGAAAAGGTTTCGATCCCCACACGACCTGTGCCGCATAAACCTCCACCGACGACAAAATACCAGCCATCAGGCAAACGAGCACCGTGGCCAGCATGATGTTCCGCCGTGGATTTTCCACTTCTTCGGAAAAAGTCGAAATGCCATCGAAGCCGATATATGTCAGCACGGCGAGAGAAGTTCCTCTTCCCACATTTCCCCAATTGAATGTCTCCGGATTGTAAAAAGGATGCGTGAAAAACCCCGGTCCGTACTCGTGCAGATTCCACAGGAACCGGAACACGAACGCAAAAAAGATGATCACTACGATCGTCATTCCCGCCGCCAACACCTCGTTGATCCGGGCCGAAGTCTTCACGCCCCACAAATTCAGCCCTGTAAAAAACGCTGCATAGAAAATCGCAAACACCCAGTAGGGAATGCCAGGCAATATGTTCTGCGTCAGCTTGCTGCAGATAATCGTGCAGATCAGCGGGTTCAGGATGTAGTCCATCACCATGGCCCATCCCGTCAAATAGCCCAGTCCTGAGTGAATTTCCTGCCCTACGTATGTATAGGCCGATCCCGCGCTCGGATAAACCCGTGCCATCTTCCCGTAACTGACCGCCGTGAAGAACATCGCCACCATCGCAAACAGGATCGTCGTAATCACGTGCCCGCCGGCCACGTTGTTGATGACGCCGTAGATTCCCATTGGCGCAATCGGCTGGATGATCACGATGCCGATGACGATCAAATGCCACAGTGTGAGCGTCCGTCGTAAACTAGGTTGCGATGTCGCGGCGTCAGTGCTCAAGCGCGTCTCCTGATAACTTCATTCGTCCTGCCAGACTTCCTATTGAATCGTTTTAAGCCGCACGATTGTGCAGGAACCCGCAGCAGCCACGCAAGCGCTATCTTCCGGAGAGCGCTCCCCCTTTTTTCCACGGCATTTTCCACACCTGTACCTCCGTACAGCAGCCAAGATTCTATCAGGACGGTATCTTTTCTCTCACATCCCGTAACCAAGGCAGGTAACTCTGCGTCCGGTTTCAGGGTCTAATTAATTGAAGAGCCCGCCCCGGCCAGGAACGTAATTATTTATGGGCGAAGCCTCTCTCCAAGACGGACGCTACAACGCCACCCCTGCCTTCTGGCATGTGGTCGCTTTGCTTTCTATTCTCCTGGTTGCCCTTTGGATTCGGCCTATCCCTCTTGATACCGACCCTGCTCTTCAGGGTTACCTTCAGATCGTAACCGGCCTCCTGGCTTTCGTTTTCTCAGCCGTGACCCTGGTCCGTTTTCAGGGCACTCAGGACCGTATTTCCCTGATCCTAGGCTCCGGATTCTTGCTCTCCGGCTCAGTTCTCGTTGCTTCGAGCCTCTTTTTCTTTCAGCCCACCGAACCCATTCTCAAGCTCCATTGGGCTCCAGTGGCCCTCTGGCTTGGCCGGATGATTCTGGCTCTTCTACTTGTTGTTGCGCTCCTCGTTGAAAAGTTTCTTCCACGTTCCCGCCATCCCAAAGGCGAAATCGCCGGCGCCTTGTTTTCGGTCGTACTTTTCACCTATCTCATCACCGCCGCAGTACGCAAACTGCCCACAGAGATTGCAGCCCATCAATACGCGGTGATTCCAAGCCCCGAGCAGTTGTTCCCCGCCGCAATCTTCCTCGTAGCACTTGTTTGGTATCGGCGCCGCCTCACCTACAACGCGTCAGCCTTCGACCGTTCCGTTTACGCTGCCACCTGGCTTAATTTTGCTGCACAGCTCGCCGCATCCCAATCCACAAAGATGCTGGACGCCCCGTTTGTTCTTGCGCAAGGTCTCAGCGTAATTGGCTATGCCGTTGCGCTGGGCGGCGCACTGCTGGATAACGCGCGTCTGTTCGAGCAGGTCCGCCATCTCGCCGTCAGCGATCCTCTCACCGGCCTCGCGAACTACCGCCGCCTGCTCGACGTGCTGGAAAACGAAACTGAGCGCACCAATCGCAGCGGCCGCCCGTTCGCCCTTCTCTTGCTCGACCTTGATGGCCTCAAGAAAATCAACGATACCCATGGCCATTTGGTCGGCAGTCGGGCTATCTGCCGCGTTGCGGACACTCTCCGTGTGAATTGCCGCACGATTGACCTCGCCGCCCGTTACGGCGGCGACGAATTTGCCCTCGTTCTTCCCGAAACTGAGCAGGAAGAAGCCGACCGCGTCGCTCAGCGCATTCACGCGGTTATGGCGCAAGACAAAGAACTGCCGACCCTGTCCGCAAGCATTGGAATTTCCGTCTATCGAGGTGATGGCGAACGCATCGAGCGCCTGATTCACGACGCCGATGAGCAACTCTACGCAGAAAAGGCGAAGCGTAAATCTCGCTTCGCCTCTGCACAACCGCAGCGCCGCCGCTTCATCAAGCACGGCCCCGCCTAGTTCTTAGTGTGTCTGTGAATTGCCAGTCATAAACGGTGCCAGTTGCTCGCTAACCTTTGCCTTGTCTCCGACCACAACAATCGTCATCTGCTCTGGTTTGATGTAATCCGTTGCTAGCCTCTGCACGTCTTTCGGCGTCACTGCGTTAACCTTCTGCACGTATGTCGAAAGCCACGCGTCGCCTAGCCCCTGCAAATTCACGAATCGCAGCTGTCCAATCAGCGCTCCCCGAGACGAGTTTTGCAGAATGAAATTTCCCGAGAGGAAATTCTGCACGCCCCTAAGCTCGGACTCGGATGGCGCTTCTTTTTGCAAACGGTCTATCTCGAAAAAAATCTCCTTCAACGAGTCGCCCGTGTGCGCCGTCGTTACGTCTGCGATTTCCGCCCAGTACGAATCGTGATATCGGCGAGAAATCTGCCCCTGCGGCGAATATGTGTAGCCTTTTTGTTCGCGAATGTTGGAAGTGATTCGCGATCCAAATGATCCGCCGAGCAGAGCGTTCATTACCGTCAGTGGCACACTATCTTCGCTCGTCGCATTCGGTACCGGCAATCCAACATACAGCGTGGACTGCGCCGCGCCCGGCCGGTCCGTCAAATCCAGCGTGTGATTCGGCTTCACTTGCGGAACATCCGGCATCGCCGCAGGTCCTTTTGCCCATGTTCCAAATCCAGCCGCCACCGCCCTCTTTACCGCTGCTGCATCGAATCTTCCCGCAACGTACAAATGTGTCCGCTGTGCGCCAAAATTTCCCGTATAGAACTTCTTGATGTCCTCAAGCGTGCTTTTGTTGATGCTGTCCTCGCTGGCGAATACCGTCCCGTAAGGATGCTGTCCATAAAGCAGCTTTCGGAATCGCTCCAGCGCGACGCTCTGCGCCACCGATTTCTGAATCGAAACCTGCCGGATGAAATCGTTCTTCAGCCTCGGCAACTCGCTCTCCGGAAAAAGAGGATTGCGCGTCACATCGGCTATCAGTCCAATTGCCTTTGGCGCAAATTCCGAAAGCACGTCCGTCGTAACATCGCTCTCGTCCGGCCCGACGTTGATGGCCAAATCTCCCCCCATCCCGGCGAATTCCTCGGCAAGCTGTTTCGAGCTGCGCGTCTTTGTCCCTTCCTTCATCAATGTGCCAACTAAATCCGCTATCCCTGTAAGTTCGGCCGGTTCATTTACATTTCCCGTGTTCACCACCGCGCTTACCGTAACCTTCGGAATCTTCCCGTAAGGCACCAGCGTTACTTTCATACCGTTGGCCAGTGTGTAGGTCTCATGCGCTGGTACTCTGAATGGCTTGGGCGCCGTTCCTTGCGGCGGCGCTTGTTTTTGCCCGTTCGCGGTAAGTGCGGCCAACAAAATCGTTCCAGCCGTCAGTAAAGTTTTTGCGCTCATCGTCATTCTCATCGTTCGTCTCCTTTACTGTTTCTGCCCGGACGCAGCGGGCGCTTCGGCTGGTTTGGGTTCGCGAATCAATATGGTTCTGTTCTCCGGCCGCAGATATTCCTGCGCTGTCTTCTGAATCAACTCCGGCGTCACTTTTTCGAATTGCCCAACCAGTGAATTCACCCGCGCTGGATCGTCATCGAACAGTGCGAAACTCGCCAGCAAATCCGCAAGTCCGAATCCCGAGAAGGTTCCGATGCTGTCATACAAACTGGACCGCAGCTTTACTAGTGAGCGCTCCAGAGTCGCCTTGTCCACAGGCTTTGTCCGAAGCGGCTCCACTACGCCATCTACAGCCTTCACGATGTCTTCTGGATTCGTCGAATTGTCATACCGTAAATCCATCATCCAGAGCATCGGCCCTTTGTAATTGAACATGTTGCCCAGGTAATTGATTCCTCCTTGAACGCCCGCCGTCACCCCGCGCTTTTGCACCAGTTCCTGATAGAGCAGGCTGTCATCGCCTTCCACCAGAATCTGGCTGAGCAATCCCATCGCGTAGTATTCCGGTGTGTTCCGTTCCGGCATGTGGTACGCAATCGCGATTGCCGGCCGCTTCGCCAGCGCATCCGTTTCCCTCACTCGCTTTTCTTTGTCCTGCTTCGGTTCGGAAATGTCCGGAGGAGGAGGCAGCTGAGACGCCGCAATCTTTGCAAAATATTTCTCCACGAACTTCTTCGCTTCCGCCGTCTCGAAGTCACCTACGATCGCCAGCGCTGCATTGTTCGGCGCGTAGTACGTCTTGAAGAAATTCTGAACGTCCGGCATCGTCGCCGCATCAAGATCCTTCAAGTCGCCGTAAAAATTGTGCGCATTGAACCAGTTCGAATTCGCGTATTGCGGCATCTGCAACCAGGGAAATCCGCCGTATGGCCGGTTGATCACGTTCACTTTTACTTCGTTGCTCACCACGCCTTGCTGATTCTTCAGATTCTCTTCCGTCACCGCGAGACCGTTCATTCGGTCCGCTTCCGCCCATAGCGCTGTCTCCAGCTTGTTCGACGGCAAAATCTCAAAGTAATTCGTAAAATCAAAACGCGTCGAACCGTTCAATGTTCCGCCGTTCTGCTGCACCAGCTTGATGAACTCCATCTTTCCCAGGTTTTGTGAACCCTGAAACATCATGTGCTCGAAGAGGTGCGCGAACCCCGTGCGATCTTTCGGCTCAATCCGGAATCCAATCCGGTAATAGACCGCCACACACACCGTTGGCGCTGTGTGATCCGGCGAAAGCACCACACGCAATCCGTTCGGCAGCTTGTAATACTCCACCGGCACTTGAAACGCCGCCGCACTCGCCTCGCCGGTCTTGGCTCCCGCTTTTAGAGCGGGCTTCTTTTCCTGCGCCATTGCGCATAGGCCCACTGACGCGGCAGCTGCCAACGCAAACAGGCTCCGCGCCGCTTGTTTCTTTGCAAAACTCATATTTCCTCCATCATTTTGTGGTGAGAGGTCATTGGGGACACCCCGCCCTGCCAATTCCCTTAGTACAGACGTATTCCACCGCCATTAGTTTCGCTGTTTTTGAAGCCTGCTCGCCGCCCGCCGTTTTAGCACAGGCCTTCAGGCCTGGGGCCTTTTCCTTCGCTCTCTGGTAGAGGCACAACTTGTTGCGCGTATCCCTGCTCTAGGGCCAACTTAATTTACTGCTGCTTGCGTTCCAACCTCGCGGAACGTAAATTTCTTATTAATCTGCGTAAACGCCTTCCCATCTACTTCGGCGTATGGATAAATAAAGTAATTCAGCGGCGCCCCTGCCTGCAGCGGAGAGAGCATCACGTCCCGCCCAATACTGAATTGCACGCGGTTCGCATCATGAGCCCCAAAAAAATATTCGCGCCTCGCCGGATCCTTCCATGCTTCGGATATATCCACGGGTACCCAACCGTATCCCTGCAGCCAGAATTCCGCCCAGCAGTGGTAACCCGCAATTTCGCCTTCATGCTTGTCCGCGGGCAGCGGAAATCCAATCTCGAATTTCGCCGGAATCCCCGCCGTCCGTGCCAGTCCGATAAATAGCGCGTGAAAATCAGTGCAGTTTCCTCGCTTTGCGTCGCACGCCCAGTAAATGTCCCCGTTGCCCCAGCCCGTTCCGCTCTTGTCATACCTCATGTTCGCTAGCACGTAGTCATAAATCGCCCGCGCCTTCTCCACGTCAGTATTTTTTCCTGCGGTAATCTCCTTAGACATCTCTCGAATTTTTTGATCTAGCGGCACCAGGTGATCCGGCTGCAGCCATCGCTGTAAATCCTCGGGAGCCTTGCCTCCGCTCGTCGTTTTTACTTCCACAAAATTCTTTTGCACGCGCTCTTTCCGCTCCACCACGAATTCCATAGTCAGCGGAACTGTAGCCGTCGTGGGATTCCTCACCACCACGTGCACCATCTTGTTTCCGTATTGCGAAGCAGTTTCAATCTTTGTAGGAAAAGGCGAATTTACCTTTGCATTCAGAACCGTTTGATACTCATCGCTCTGCGGATATGGCACCCAAAGGTGCACTTCTTTTGCGCCTGCCGGCAAATCATGAATCTCCGCGCTGTACGTTAAAGCAAAAGTGCGCGAAGGCGCCGAGTTCGACCCCGGCGAATCCGAGCGCATCACCACCGCCGGAATCGCCGCAACTCCCAAAATCAAAATGCCGCTGAAAATGGATGTTTTCATGGTCCCGAGAGTCTACTTCCTGAATAGGACTGGCCGGCAATCATGGAAAAGTACTAGCTGCCGTCCTGTTTGATGAATTTCTCTGCCAAACGGTGCATTCTCAGGCGATTTGTTGCACCCGGCCGTTTAACGAGTGTCAAACCCCATAGGGTTAGAAGACGGAAGGAGCTAGCATGCCATGGCCACAAAAAATCCTTCCCCCATCACTGAGCAAACAGCCCTGCAAAAAGTCCAGGCGCTATCACGAAAATCGCATCGCCAGTATCAATGATGCGCCCATCGCGGCTGCCGACCGCCGCATCGGCATTTAGAGCGAATCGCCGCCCGTAGCGCAGGCTTTTAGGCCTGAGTTTTTTTCTTCAATACACAGCGCGGTGTTGCACGGTTTCTTTTGTCGCCAATGAAAATCGTGGTTCTGCGGGAGCCTCTCCCAAAACCTGGCTTTTCACATATTCACCAAACGCTGGTCCGTGTTTGAATCCATGGCCTGATCCGCCTCCGGCAAACCACACGTTTTCCATTTCCGGATGTCGGTCAATCAGAAAATCCCCATTCGATGTGTTTTCGTACTGGCAGACACGAGTCTCCGCAATCGGCGCGTCCTTCAACGCAGGGAATCGCCTTGCAACATATTCCCGCATTGCTTGCGCAGATTTCTCTGAAACAACGCGCGACTGCGTATCTGGATCAACAGGAACGCCATGTGCATCGAGCGCAATTTTCAGCCCGCGGTTCTCGATGTCCGGCATCCCGTAACTCTCTTCATTCTGAAAAAGGAAAGTCGGCAGTGCCGGGGGAGCGAATCTTGCATCGCCGGCGGGCAATCCAAAATAGAAAACTTCCTGCCGGGTCACAAACAACCGTCGCCCCAGAATCTCTGGGAACATCTTTGCAAGCCAGGACCCGCAAGCAAATACAAACTTTCCTGCTGATATCTCTTCGCCCCCACCCGTCTTCAGCGAAGCCAACCTGTTTTTCCCCCGTGGGCTCTCTACCAGCGCATGCTGATACGTCGTTCCCAATCGCACAGCCTCCGCAACCACTGCCGCAACGGCTCTCCGCGCAATAAGCACTCCGCTGCTTGGTTCCAAAATCCCAGCGCAAATTCCTTCCAGCCCAATTTGCGGAAACCTCTTCTGCAGCGCCGCCAAATCAAAATCTTCAAATGCAATGGCACACCGCTTCAGCGTCGTTCGCGTTTCATTTAGGCGAGTTGCATCTTCGCCCGCCATCCACAAAACACCTGTTTCATGGAAAAGCTTCTCGCTATTTGCTGCGAACAATTCCTTCCACTGCGCCAGCGATCTCTGCGACCATCGCGTGTAAATCTCGTCCTTCCCATATCCCATGCGGATGATGCGCGATTCGTCTCCCGAGCTCGAACGCGAATGTCCCGGCCCGTATGCCTCCAGCAGAATTACACTCTTGCCGCGACGCGCCAGATGCAACGCCGTCCATGCGCCAAATACTCCAGCGCCAATCACCGCGACGTCATAGGTTTTCGTCATTTTGTAAATCTGCTCGCTAGCGCCTTCGCCCAGCGCGAAAGATCCTTCACCGATTCATCGTGCGTCGGATCAAGATGCAGCGGTGTCACGCTCGCATCTCCGCCAAACACCGCGTGATAGTCCGTGTCCGGCTCCACATCTTTTTCAATCTTCTGTTCGTAAATCCAGTAGTACGTCCGACCCTTGGGATCTTTTCCTTCTGTCAACTGGTTGCGCGTAATCTTCTTCGACTGCCGTGTGAACTTCACCCCGCCTTTCCACGGTTCAGGCACATTGATGTTCAGCAAAACCTGGTCCGGCAATCCTTCTTTTAACACCAACTCCGCGGCCCTCCGCGCAATTTTCGCGGCATGCGCAAAATTCAAATTGTCTTTTTTCGCGCAGAGTGACATCGCAATCGAAGGAATATGATGCAGCGCCGATTCTCGCGCTGCGCCAACCGTTCCGGAGTAATAGACGTTTTCGCCCATGTTCGCGCCGTGATTGATTCCAGAAATTACCAAATCGGGTTTCTCCGGCAGCAAACGATGCAACGCCACAATTACAGCGTCCGCGGGAGTTCCGTCCACGGCCCAGTGCCGCTCACTTTTCGGATGCACCACAATTGGTTGCCGCAGTGTAAGTGATTGTGCCGCGCCGCTCTTCTCTGCATTCGGCGCAACAATGCTCACCATCGCAAAATCCTCGAGCACTGCCGCCAGCGCTTTTAGTCCCGCCGCGTCGTACCCATCATCATTCGTCAGAAGAATGTGCGGTAATTGTTTTGTCAAGGACATGAGAGAAATGGTCGGGGCGCCCGGATTTGAACCGGGGACCTCACGCACCCCAAGCGTGCGCGCTACCAGGCTGCGCTACGCCCCGACTGTGGCAGAAGCCGCGCGGAAAAGGGGAGAAACGAGTGCGACGCGACTGATTCAAGGCTATCACTTGCGTTCGAGCAGGGTCAAGAAAGCGCGCAAAGAATCGCGCAAATCCAGGAGCATTTTGCGATTCAAAAGCTGCGTTGCTCCGTGCCCAGGTGCAAGGTTTACACTTTCGGTGTCCGCGCCGCTGCCTTCCCGCAAATGGCGCCGCGCGCCGGCAATCGTAAAACCCTCATCGTAAAGCAGTCGCTTGATCTTCAGGATCAGGTCCACATCTTCCTGGCGATACAGGCGATGACCGCTGGGACTTTTAATCGGCTGTAGCATTGGAAATTCAGTTTCCCAATATCGCAGGACGAACGGCTTCAGGGCGGCGATCTTGCTGACGTCGCCGATGCGATATAGCTCGCGGTCGAGGGATGTTTGTGTCGCTGCGCCGTTGCTGGCCATAGAATTCCGTTGAGGGGGACTAGCGGATTCTAGCAGTTTGGCCGGGATATCAGTAGAGGCGGCCATTATTCAAAGTCCTCTGTTTCATGGTTCTTATTAGGGCGCGTACTTTCGCCGCGAGGCGCCCGGGTATCGCGGTCGGCTTTGCGCAGACGCTGGACGAAGCGGATAGGGCAGCCGACGAAATCGAACTTTTCGCGCAGCTGGTTTTCCAGGAACCGCTCGAAGCTGAAATGCAGCGTCGTTTTCTGATTGGTGAAAAGCAGGAAAGTTGGCGGCGAGGTTTTCGCCTGCGTGATGTAGTAAATGCGCACGGGGCGCGCTTTCGGCGTCGTTCCGCGCTGCAAATCCACTGTCTTGAGCCAGCGGTTGAGCTCCGGTGTAGAAATCTTGCGTTTGCGGGCAGCGGCGACTTTATCAATCAATGGATAAAGTTTTTGGGCGCGGTCGCCCGTTTTTGCGGAAAGAAAGACAATTGGCGCGTAGCTCAGAAATTTGAGTTTCTTGCGGATAATTTCTTCGTAATCCATCAGTAATTTGCCGCGATCGATGGCTGTGGTTGGTTTACCGGAAGCAGTGTGCTTTGCTTTGCCTTTTGCAGAAGCAGCATCGCGGTCTGCCGCTTTTTGTGCGGCTTCGACGGCCAGATCCCATTTGTTAATCACGATGATGACGCTTCTGCCGGATTCCTCAGCGTAGCTCGCGATTGTTGCATCGCCCTGCGTCACACCCTGTTCGCCGTCCACCACGAGAAGGGCAATGTCCGCGCGCTCGAGTCCGCGGCGGGCCATGACCACGCTCAATTTCTCCGCAACAAGATTGGTTTTGCCTTTGCGGCGGATTCCCGCCGTGTCCACGAAGCGATAATGGCGGCCATCGTGCTTTACATCCGTGTCCACAGAGTCCATTGTCGTGCCTGGAATTGGCGAAACGATGGAGCGCTCTTCTCCGGCCATACGATTCAGCAGAGTGGATTTGCCGACGTTAGGCCGGCCGATGATGGCGATTTCCGTGACTTCCGGTTCAGCCGCTTGCGATTCCGCATTTGCGTCACCCGATTTCACTTCCGCAAGAGCCGCATCGAGCAAATCGTCCACGCCAGTTCCGTGTTCCGCAGCGATCGGAAAAACGGGCACGCCAAAGGAATGAAATTCTCCGGCGAGCGCTTCCTGTGAGGGCACGTCCACTTTATTCACGGCGATGTAGAACGGTTTTCCAGTCGCGCGAAGAAGTCGAGCCAGTTCCTGATCGAGCGGCGTAATGCCGGATTGCGAGTCCACGACGAGGACCAGCAGGGAAGCTTTCTCGATGGCGACATGCGCTTGTCGGAAAATCTCTTGCGGGATGAGCGCTTTGTCGTCCGGAATAATTCCGCCGGTATCCACAATTTCGAGCGTACGACCACGCCATTCGGCCTTGCCGTAGATACGGTCGCGCGTAATCCCGGGCTCGTTCGTCACAATCGAGCGGCGTGTGCCGGTCAGGCGATTGAACAGGGTGGACTTGCCCACATTGGGGCGTCCAACGATGACCAGGGATGGTAGTTTTTGGGCCATGGGAGCCATATCCAGCGCGGATAACGCAAATCCGAGGCGGGATTGCAAACTTCCACTGTAGCGTATTCGCGGATAAGGGGGAAGCAGGCTATGACCGGTCGAGAATAGGGAGTAGGTATAGGTTTTTGTGTAACTGCAGATTCCAAAGGACTTTAAGTCTAGTGTTTTGTAACTGCGGATTCTAAAGGGGTTAGTGGCTGATTTCGCGGAACTGCAGATTCTAAAGGAGTTAGCCGAAGTTGAAGCTCTATTCACAACATAGTGTATCACACAAAGTGACGGTACTCAAGGTAAAACAAGGTGGCGGCGTCGCGGGATGGCCCGGGTATGCCGAGGCAGGCTAGAGGGTGACTTCTGATAGAGTGCTGGCATAGGAACGCGAGTGGTTTGACACCCGATTAGTCGTGTAATTTTGACGCAGGTTTTTGCGTACTAGGATATGGAAGCACCGAGACCAGGGCGGATGGGCGCACCCGGAACAGCGGAATCGACCGAGGCAATAGCCCGGGCGAGGGCAGGCGATCCAGAGGCCTGGGGCGAACTCTATCGAGAGTACGCTCCGGCTATATTCCGCTTTTGCCGAAGAGCTTTGCCGACTCGGGAAGACGCGGAAGACGCGACGATGGATGTGTTTGTGAAAGTACACGAGAAACTAGACCAATACGACCCGTCGAGGCCATTTTCCTCCTGGCTATACAAAGTGGCCGCCAACTATTGCTGGGACTTGCTGCGCCGGAGAAAGATCCGGCAGGACAAGGAAACGGAAGATGTGGATGAAGTTCCGCTGGAACATCCGGATGGGAATCAACTGGAGCAGTTGATTGAGCAACGGACGAGCGAAGAGGTGCGCAAGGCACTGGACAAATTGCCTACGCGAGCGCGCATGGCACTGGTCATGCGGTATTACTCAGACATGAGTTACGACGAAATTGCCGACGAACTGGGAGTGCGACGCGCCTTTGTTGGCGTGGTGCTACTCCGGGCACGGCATGAGCTGCGGCAGGCCCTGGAAGGGACAGGCGCACTGGCCGTGGGAGGTGCGGGATGACACCACCGCAAAGAAGCGCAGGGCAACATCTGGACGAGATGACGCTGCTGCTTTACCTCGAGAGGCAACTGGATCGCGAGCGAGCAGCCGACGTGTCTTCTCATATGCAGAGTTGCGGCGATTGCATGACGCTGTTTCGCGCGCTCGACCGTGAGTCGAGGTTATTGACGCGAGCGATGCTGGAAGAGGATGAACCATTGCCAGCGCGGCTTGCCAGCTTTCAGCAAAGGGCAAAGCGATCCATGCAATGGATCTGGATGGTGACGTTCGGCCTGGCGGCGAGTGGCGTCTATGCGATTTACACAAGTTACGTGGAGCCCGTGCAGAGCAGACTGCAGGATGCGGGCTTCGGCGGGACAAGTCTACTCGGCCTTTTGGTTTTCCAAAGCGCCTTCTGGAAAGGATGGCAATCGATGCTCTCTTTAGTGGAGATACTCGCATTCCTGGTGATTGGGGTGAGCGCGGCGTTGCTGTTCCGCAGGTGGTTCCGGCGAGGCACGCTGGCGGCGCTGCTGGTGACGGGAATGTGCGGCGCGCTGATGCTGCCGGCGAATGCGGCGGCGTTCGAATCGCGCAAGGGAGAGACCGTCGAGATAACGAAGGAAGAGACGATCAAGGGCGATATTTTCCTGACTGGCAACCGCATTGTGATTGATGGAACGGTGGATGGGGACGTGTATGCCTTCGGGCAGGATATCGAACTGAACGGCCATATCACAGGAGATTTGCTTGCCGGATCACAAACGATCCGCATCAACGGCACAGTGGACGGCAATCTGCGCGGCTTCGTGAACACGGTTACAGTGCCCGGGACGATTGGGCGGAATTTGATGGCATGGGCACAGGTGGTGAACATTGACTCTAAAGGAAAAGTCGGACGCAGCCTTACGAGTTTTTGCCAGACGTTGGGAATAGACGGACAAATTAACGGAGACGTGGTCTCCTTCAACCAGGCTGCGCGGATTGCGGGAACGATTCAAGGTGAGATGAGGGCCAAGGGTGAAATGCTGACGATTAAGAGTACAGCACACATCACGGGTCCTGTGAAATTTGAAGGGGATAAAGAGCCCCGAGTCGAAAGCGGAGCGGTGTTAACTGCTGGTCCGGTTAGCTATACAAAGCATACTCCTGACCACCGGGAAGGTGGAAAAGGCTATTTGTTCTTCCGCTTGCTGTGGACTTCTTCGTTCATCCTCTACGGCATGGTGTTGACTTTGCTGATGCCGAAGTTTGCCGGAGATTGTGTCAGCTCGGCGGAAAATGCTGGGCCCTCTCTCGGCATTGGCTTGCTGATTCTGCTCAGCACCCCGATCGCGGCGATACTGGCCTGCGTTACGTTTGTAGGCTTGCCGCTAGGGCTTCTTACGCTTGCTCTTTGGTTCGTGCTCCTTTTTAGCGCGCAGATCGTGTTTGGCAGCGTGATTGGTCGCTGGATCCTGGGGCCGACGGAAGACACCTGGGGCCGAGTCGGGCGCATGGCGCTTGGCATGGGCATTCTAGGAGTAGCGGTTCCGATCGTTCACCAGACGAATCATTGGATCGAGTTTTTCTTCAAGCTGGCGCTCATGATTTGGGGAATGGGCGCGATTTCGCTGGCGATTTACAAGAGACTGCAGCGTTCATCGGGAGCTGTGGTAGCGCCGCCGATGGTCGCATAACCGCAGTCGTTCAGAATTCTCTTCTCAGTTTTCAGTTAAAACAAACCGGGCTCCCCAAGGTGCAGGGAGCCCGAGCCTTTTGCGGAGGCGGAAAGATCTAGTGTTTTTTTCGAGCAGCAGCAACTGCGGCCGCAGAAGCACCGTTGTCCCGAACCTTGGCGGCAAGGAGTGCGGGAGCAGCGACCTGCGGATTCAGGTAGAGAGCCCGGATTGAAACGTTGTCATTCGTTGCTATTCCGGTGACATCCGAGACGCCGTCGAACACGGTTATCCCTGTGAATGTTTGCACTTGAGGGGTTCCAAGCAAGCCGAAGAAGGCTGGAGCCGTGATGCTGAACTGGTTGCCACCGCCGGCGATGCTTACAACTGCTGACGTGCGCGTATAGCGGAGAACCAAACGGTCCGTTACGACATTTGTCGTGCTGCTGGAGTTGATGCTTTTCACGTGAATCATCACTTGTTGGCCCGCGACGAGATCGGACGCAGAGCCGAATCCCCCCGCAATCGCAGCGCCCAGATTGCGAGTGTCCACGGCGAACGTGGCACTGGGATCCAAGGTGAAAAACAGGGAGAAGCCAGAGCCAACAGTGCTCAGGACCGTATTGCCGCTGGCATTCACAACATCGGAAACTATCATTCCGTATTTGCCAGCGGTTGTCGTTGGATAGATGGTGCCTTCGATTTCGTCCACGGACGGATCGTCAATGAAATCAACCTCGGTGATGTTAACGAGCCCGGAGGTGGAGATGTTGGCGTCCACGCTTACGGTTTTGCCGGTGCCCAAGCAGCTCTGGCTAGCGGCGGAGCCGCCGCAAACATCGTTTACAGAGAGAAGCCCAGTATAGGTGGTGCTTGAGGAAACGGTGCCTGTCAGCGTGCCTCGCGATTTTGAAGTGATTGTGAGCGTGCTGCCGTTGAGCGTAGTCACGACGCCGGTGAAGTCTTCGATCGAGTCAAGCGTGCCCGAGGCCTGGCCAATGCGGGGCAGCGAGACAGTCGTGATGGCATTGGTTTGCGTGAAATCGAAAGAGATTCCGCCCGTGCCAGAAGTCGTGGCGATGTTGTTCAGATTGAAATCAAGGCCCAGGCCGACATTCGCGTTGCTGCCGAGCTGAAGCGCCGGTGAGAGTGGGATGTCCACGGAACCGACTGTGCCTCCGTTGAAAGTGCAAACGGCGCTGGCGGGGCACGAGCTGATTGTAGAGCTGCTTGTATTGGCAAAGATTGTGGAAGGCGTGCCGAGCGTGATGGTCATTTTGTTATAGGAGTCGGCGGGAACTTGGAATGTTCCAAGAAGCGAGGAATCGCTCTGCAGGCGGACGAGGTCAAACGACGGAATTGTGGTGGGCGAGAAGACGTTGACCGGGTTGTTTGTTGTGGCGGATGTGAGAGTGATTCCGATGATAGGGAGGTTGAAGCTGAGAAAATTGACGCCACTGGGAGGCGTATCGAGCAGAGTGACAGAAAGATTTGCGTTGCCCGTTGTGCAGCCGGTTGTACAACCGGCGCTATGCAGCCCGCTGCAGGAATTGAGAATCAATCCAGCGGCAAGAAACGACAACGAGAGAAGGATTCGCTTCATTGAGCACCCCACGAAGGTCTTAATAACGATCGGTCAAGCGCGCCCCTCCGCGAGCTTGAACAAACCTGGACACATGAAACTTTAGCGCCTCGGAAAGAGACTGAGCGGTTAAAGAGAGCAAGGTTGTTCAACTGCTAACGGCTTTGCCGATTGGGGAGAGCGGCAACGGGTGTGATAAGTTGGCGAGACGCGAATAGCGAGCGAAGGAACACGAATTGACCAAAGGAACGAAGAAAAGCGAGAAGGAGCCAAAGAAGAAACGGGCGGCAGCCGGAGCGAACGGGGCGGCCGCGGGGGAACGGGTGTACGCGCCGCTGGACGACGAGAGTGGGCACGCAGAGGTAGAGGCTCGCGAGCTGGAGCGGTTTGAAGATTTGGGAAGCCCTGAGGCGGAAGAAAAGGTCACTCGGGAAGTGACGCAGTCTCCGACAATGGAAGAGGTTTTCGGTCCGGGCGGACTGCTGGAACGATGCATGACCGCGGGATACGAACACCGGCCCGCGCAACTGGAAATGGCAGAGGTGGTGCATGAATCGTTTCAATCGCACCGGCACGCCATTGTGGAAGCGGGAACGGGGACGGGTAAGACGCTGGCGTATCTGTTGCCAGCGATCTGCAGCGGGCGGCGCGTGGTGATTTCGACCGCGACGAAATCGTTGCAGGAGCAGCTTTATCAGAAGGACGTGCCGTTTTTGCAGAAGTACTTTGCGCCAAATCTAAAAGTTGCGGTGATGAAGGGCCGCTCGAATTTCTTGTGCAAAGCGAAGCTGCATCAGATGGCGGACCAGCCGATGCTCCGCGGAATGGAAGAGATGGACGCGTTCCGGCAGATTCGCGATTGGAGTAAGTTCACGGAGACGGGTGATCGAGCGGAACTGACATTTTTGGCCGACGATTCGGAGCTTTGGCCGCGGCTCGATGCGCGGCGGGAGACCTGTACGGGGCAGAAGTGCGCGAACTTCAACGAATGTTTTGTAACGCAGATGCACCAGCGCGCGGCGGAAGCGGATTTGATCGTCGTGAATCATCATTTGTTCTTTGCGGATTTGGCGCTGAAGCAAGACGACTTTGGAAGCATTCTGCCGGAGTATTCGGCGGTAGTGTTTGATGAAGCCCACGAGATTGAGGACGTGGCGAGCGATTACTTTGGACGGCAGATTTCAAATTTTCGATTCGAAGAACTGGCGCGAGATGCGGATGTGGCACTGAGGCTGCTGCATTTGGGCACGCCGTCGTTGCTAAGGCGGACGCAGCGGATTCGAGAGCGGAGTCGCACATTTTTTGAGGCGTTTCCACCAAGGGAGGGGCGGTTTAATTTCACACGCGCAGAACGCGCGGCATTCCTGGAACAGAATCGCGAAGCTTATGACGAGCTGACGCAGGCGTTAAAAGGTTTGGAGACGGAATTTGCGGCCGCGGCACAGAAGCCGGAAGAGTTGCTGCGACTCTCGCGACGAAGTTTTGAACTGCGGCAGGAGATGACGTTCCTGTTCGAATCAAACGAAGGGAATTTTGTGTACTGGTTCGAACGGCGGAACAAAGGCGTGTTCCTGGCAGCGACACCAATTGATGTGAGCCAGCTCCTGCGTGAAAAACTGTTCGAACAGTTCGATACGGTGATTCTGACTTCGGCGACGCTGACGGTGGGGGGACGTTTCGACTACATCCGGCAAAGATTGGGGCTGGACCACGCGAAAGAGAAAGCGTTGCCGCCGGAATTCGATTATGGCGAACAAGCGCTACTCTATTTGCCGAAGAAGATGCCCGATGTGCGGGACGCAGGATTCGCCGGAAAAGCTGCGGACGAAATCGTGGAGCTGCTGGAGCTAAGCCAGGGGCGCGCGTTCTGTTTGTTCACGAGCTATGCGCAGATGAATGATTTGTACGAGCGAATTCGCACGCGAGTGGAGTTTCCTTTGTTGCTGCAAGGGACAGCGCCGCGTTCTGTGTTACTGGAGCGATTTAAAAATACGGAAGGCGCGGTGCTGTTTGCGACGGCGAGTTTTTGGCAGGGCGTGGACGTGCCCGGAGAGCAGCTTTCGTGCGTGATTGTGGACAAGCTGCCGTTCGCCGTGCCAAGCGATCCGATTGTGGCGGCGCGCGTGAAGGCACTGCAGGACGAAGGGCGAAACGCGTTTGGCGAATATCAAGTACCGCAGGCCGTGCTGGCGCTGAAGCAGGGATTCGGGCGCCTCATTCGAACCAAGACGGACCGCGGGATACTGGCTCTGCTGGACACGCGGATTCAGCGCATGGCGTATGGTAAAATTTTCCTGGAGTCGCTGCCGGCGTACAGAAAGACGCAGGAATTGACTGACGTTGCACGATTTATGGAAGCGCCGAGCCCTGCCTGAATTTGCCAGGAATTGTCCCGAGGAAAAGAGCGAGAGGCTGAAGCGATTTTGGGAGAGCTATGTTTCGAGTAAGTGTGGAAGAGACGTTTTCGTCGGGGCACGCGCTGCGCGGGTATAAGGGAAAGTGCGAGAACGTGCATGGGCACAATTACCGCGTGCAGGTTTCGATTGAGGGGCCGCAGCTGGATGCAATTGGACTCCTGGTGGATTTTACGCACGTGAAGCACGCGTTGCGCGGAATTATCAAAGAGATTGATCACCAGTTTTTGAATGATTTGGAGCCGTTTAAGACGGTGAATCCGTCGGCGGAAAATATGGCGAAGTATTTTTATGAAGAGATGGCTGCGCGCTTGAAGGAGATGCCTGCGGGGGCGCGTTTGGTTGAGGCTGTGATCTGGGAGACGGATACGGCGTGCGCTGTTTACCGGCCGTAGCGTAACAACCCCGGGGATTACGATGTTCATCACCGAAATATTCAAGAGCATACAAGGGGAAGGGACGCGCGCTGGGTTGCCCTGCGTGTTTGTGCGTTTGACCGGGTGCAATTTGCGTTGCACTTGGTGCGACACGGCGTATGCATTTCACGGCGGAAAGAAAATGAGCGTTGATGAGGTGATGGCGCGAGTCGAGGAACTCACAGGTGGCCCGAAAACAGTGCCACTGGTGGAATTGACGGGCGGAGAACCGCTTTTACAGGAAGAGATTTATCCGCTGGCGGAGAAGCTGATCGCGGCTGGTTATACCGTGATGATTGAAACCAGCGGCGAGAAATTCGTGGGGCGGCTGCCGCGCGAAGTCATCAAGATTGTGGATGTGAAGTGTCCGGATTCGGGCGAGCCGGATACGTTCGAAATAAAAAATCTGGAAGCGGTTAGCGAGAATGATGAAATTAAGTTTGTGATTTCGTCGCGCAGGGATTATGAATTTGCGCGGGAGTTCACGCGCGAACATAGCCTAAGCGGGAAGGTGAAGCAGGTTCTGTTTTCTCCGGTTTTCGATGATCCGGAAGGGAAGTGGAAGGGACTCGAACCGCGGCAGCTCGTGGAGTGGATGTTGGAAGATGAACTGCCCGTGAGATTGGGATTACAGCTGCACAAGTTCGTCTGGCATCCCTCGACGAAGGGCGTTTAGCGAAATGATGGCGCGAACAGAGAAAGCTGTGGTGCTGCTGAGCGGAGGCATGGACTCCTGTGTCTGCACAGCGATTGCTCGCGCACGGCATGGCGCAGACAAAATTGCCCTTCTTCATGCGGGCTATGGCCAACGAACGGAAGCGCGGGAGCGCCAGGCTTTCGAAGGAATCGCGGAATTCTACAATGTGCGAGAGCGGTTGATGGTCCGGCTTGAACATTTCCGCGCCATTGGCGGTTCCGCTTTAACTGACGCAAAGATTGCCGTGCCAGAAAACAAGTTGGAGGAAGCAGGGCCGCACGGAAGCACGATTCCAGTTACCTACGTCCCATTCCGCAACGCGCACTTTCTTTCTGTAGCAGTAAGTTGGGCAGAAGCCGTCGGCGCAAATTTCATTTATATCGGTGCTGTTGCAGAAGACAGTTCCGGTTATCCGGATTGCCGCCCGGAATATTACAAAGTGTTTCAGGACCTGATTCGCGTGGGAACGCGGCCGGAAACGCAGATAGAAATTGTGACGCCGGTTATTACGATGAAGAAAAACGAGATTATTCGCAAAGGCATCGAGCTGGGAGCCCCACTGCATCTAACTTGGTCGTGCTACCAGAGCGAGCAGGAAGCCTGCGGAGTGTGCGATAGCTGCTTGTTGCGGCTGAAGGCGTTTGCGGAAGCGGGAACCCCAGACCCAATTCCCTACAAACGCAGGGCCCTGGCAGGGGCTTAGGGTTGGAATCTGAGGCAGATGAGAAGATAATAAGGCGCATTCAGAGGTCCTCCCCAAACCGTCCGGCGGAGGCTCCCCCATGCAAAGATTGGCTGCGAAAGCGGGATGCAGGCAAAAGGAGAATTGAGCATGAACCGATGGGCTAGGACGTGGGCAATGATGGCCATGGCTGTTGTAGCGATGTTCGCGGCTGCGCCGCGGGCGAAGGCACAAGATGGCGGAATCTCTGGGACGATTTTTGACCTGGATGGAAAACCTTGGCCGAATTACACGGTGACGATTGAAAGCGACCAAGGCACGAAGGCAGAAGTGAAGACAGATGCCAACGGAAAGTACAATTTCACGCAACTGAAATCGGGCGGCTACAAGATCTTCTTGGCTCTCCCCTATCAGAAAGATCCGTATCTGGCCGGCCAGGTGAAGGTTGGCAGCGGGCAAGTGGTTCCGGCAGACTTGAATCTTTACGAACTGGTGGCGAAGAAAAATCCGGAATACGCTGCTGCGGTAAAGAAGCAAGCTGAAGCGGGACAGAAGATGTCGGGTATGAAGGCGCATTTTGACGCAGGCGTTGTCGCGCTGGATGCTTCAAAGCAAGCAAAGGCCGACTATACAAAGGCAACTCCCGAACAGCGCGATGCGCTGAAACAAACGGAAAAGGAAAGCGCGGAGAAGGCAGTCACCGAATTTGAGGCTGCAAAAGCAAGCGCCCCGGAAAAAGATCCCAATCTTCCGCTGATCTACAGTCGCCTCGGCGATGCGTATGAGGCAGCAGGCCGTGTGGATGACGCAATGGCAGCGTACAAGACAGCGATTGAACTGAAACCCACATCAAGCTACTACATGAATCTGGGTGGTATCCAAGGCCGTGCAGGAAAGACGGATGAAGCGACGGCGTCTTTCCAGAAGGCTGCGGAGCTGGACCCAGCAAACGCCGCACAGGCGTGGCGCAACTACGGCATCATCATGTATCGGGCCAACAAGAATATGGAAGCGATCGAGCCGCTAAAGAAGTCCACGGAACTTGATCCGAAGAATGCGCAAGCCTGGTATCTGCTCGCAACTTGCATGATGGCGGACCCAAGCATTTATAAGCAGACGGCGAACTCCATAGAAGTGAATCCGAAACCAGGAACCATCGAAGCGTTCCAGCATGCGATTGACCTGGATCCGAATGGCACGTGGGGAAAAGAGGCAAAGGCTGGCCTGGACCAGTTGAAACAGATGATGGGCGGCGTTGCGACGAAGGTGAACGAGAAGAAAAAGAAGCCATAAGTTAAATTTCGTTCGAGAAGAGGCCGGCGAGGGAGACTTCGCCGGCCTTTTGATTTTTATCTCTGTTTATCTATGAGCTAGCGTGCCAGTGGATTTGGTGCGTCGAAGCGCCGCAGAAAAAGAGAACATACTTAGCGGAAGAAGAATTGCCGCGAAGAGAAGTAGAACCCCAAGCGGGTGCATTAGCTCTCGAATATGCACTGAACCAAGCAGTGCAGCACGCATAGCGTCCAGAGCGTACGTAATGGGATTGAGGCGGGCAAAAAACTGGAGCCAATCCGGGAGAATAGAAATGGGGAACAGCATTCCTCCAGCCACACTCGATACGCCGAGCAAGAGCCACTTTGCGGGATTGCCCCGCTTGAATAAAAGCAGGTAGCTGGCCGAAAGGATGCCCAAACCGGAAAACGCCAGCAAGGAAACGACAAGAACAACCACCACGGCAAACCAGTTTGCCGAACCGAGCGGGAATCCGAAGAACAGAGCACCCCAAGCGATATAGACGGCGATTCGGAGGGTCGTCGCTGCGAACGGATAAACCGCAGAACCCGCAAGGATTGCCGGCAGAGAAGTCTGTGTTACAAGAAGGTGCTCGAGTGTTCCCGTATCGCGCGCTTCCTCGAGACTTCGGTCGAAAGTATCGAGCGCCGCGTTCAGATAATCCAGAAAGACAAAACCAACGAGTGCAAACGCGAAGTAGCCACCGCTTTGCGGAATTGTCTGGCGCAGCTCGGGGCTGTCCACAAAACGGGCAATGTAATAGAACATCGCCGTACCAAAAAGCGCCTGGATTGCTTCGAGCACAAGCGGGCTCCGATAGGATCTTGCAATTCGGAGATCTCGCCAGAAAAAGAGAAATAGTTCGCGGAGGAAAAAAGTCACGATTGTGCCTCCTCCTCCCGCAAGTCGTGGCTGTGACCTGTCAACCGGAAGAAAGCTTCTTCAAGGGTTTGCGAAGAAGTTTCCCGTTTGAGCGCAGAAGGTGAATCGAATGCGATCAAGCGCCCTTGTTTGAGAATGGCAACGCGGTTGGCGAGGAGCTCGATTTCCGGCAGCGAATGAGAGGCAAATAAAAGGGAAGTCGAGCCGTGATGGAGAACTTCCGTTTTTAGGAAGTGCCGGAACGACGCGGCGGCGATAGCGTCGAGGCTGCGCGTTGGCTCATCGAGAAGCAGAACGTGAGGGGCGTGCATGAGCGCTCGAGCAAGGCTCAAGCGCTGAATAGTGCCGGAAGAAAAAGTGCGCACCTGGCGATCCAGAACTTCGGCCAACTCGAATTTTGCTGAGAGATGAGCTATACGTTCGTGCAACACAGTTCGCGAGAGGTGATTCAGTTGACCAAAGAAAAAGAGATTTTCGCGGCCAGTAAGACGCGAGTAAAAGCCGAGATCGCTGCCAGCGTGATACCCAAGATTGCGGCGGACGTCGCTCGGAGATGTAGCGGTATCATGCCCGGCGACCTGCGCGCGCCCGTTTGTCGGCAGAAGCAACGTGGAAAGGATGCGCAGAAGAGTGGATTTGCCAGCGCCATTCGCGCCGAGAAGAGCGACAGCCTCACCTGGACGAACTTCAAGCGAGATCTCTTGAAGGGCAGGTACCGTTGGTTTTTCGAATGGTTGGAGAAACGCACGCCAGCCAGAACGGGCCTGTGGAAACAGTTTTGTGAGGAATTCGATGGAGATGGCGGTCTCGGGCACGGCGAATTATGGCGCGTCTGAACGAGAGAAACAACTCACCGGATTTGGGGTTGGAAAGGAGAAGTGTCAGTTGGTCTAGAAGTTGCAACGTGACCCGATGAGGGTTGTGGCATTAGAATAAGGGGGTCGGTTGTTTAATCGAAGCGGGATCCAGCCTGCTGCGTTTTGCAAGCCCCCGGAAACGAGGCAGTTCTCAACATGGTTTCACTAGCGGACCGTGTAGTTGTACCTCAACACGTTTTGGTGCGGTTTATGGATCGCGAATCGGTTTTGCTCAATCTCGAGACTGAGCGGTATTTCGGACTCGACGAAATGGGCACTCGAATGTGGCAGGTGGTGACTGCTGCGCCCAACGTAGAAACGGCTGTCCTGCAGCTTCAGGACGAATACGACACCACGCAAGAGACACTGCAAACTCACTTGACGGAATTATTGGGCCGACTCGTGGACAATGGCCTGCTTTCCCTCCATCCTGCCGATGTGGGAACGGCTTCGACGGTTTAAGAGTCTTCCGGCGCCGGCTCGTGCGTTGTTTCTGCGCGCGGCGGTGCTGCTTCCCTGGGTTTCGTTGCGATTGAGACTGCGGGGTTTTCAAGCAACAAATCAGTCCCTGCAAAATTCAATTCGGGAAGTCCGCAGTTCCGAAAGTGGATCCACCGCGGAACTCGCTGCCCTCACGGCGCGAATGGTACGGGCGGCCGCGCATCACGGATTGGGAAGTCCATCATGCTTGGAAGAGTCGCTTGTGCTGGTCTATTTGCTGCGCGTGCAGGGAATTGATTCCCAGTTGCGAATTGGTGTGAAGAAAAACATTCCGAAGTTTGAAGCACACGCCTGGGTGGAATGCGGTGGCGTGGCGTTGAATGAGGTAGCTGCGCTGCACGATCACTACGCACCGTTCGAAGCGGAATTCACAACGATTCCCCCGGCACAGTCATGAGCGGATTTGCTGGGATTGTGCGACTGGACAGCGGACAAGAACGGGCCGCTGGCGATACGACTGCGATCGAGCAGATGGCCGCCGCAATCAGGTTTCGCGGACCGGACGCGCAAAATGTTTGGTCACGAGATGGCGCACATTTTTGTTTTACCTTTCTGAAGACGGGCCCCGCACCACAAGCACAAAAACAGCCTTGCTCACTTGATGGAAAGATATGGCTGCTCGGAGACGTTCGGCTCGACGGGCGGCAAGAAGAATTCCGAAAACTAGAACAACGTGGAGAAAAACTCGAAAGTGCGTGCACAGATGAAGAATTGGTTTTGCACATCTTTAAAAACGGCGGGGAAAACACAGTTACTGCGCTTGATGGAGATTTTTCCTTCGTTTTGTGGGATCCAGAAAAGAAAAAACTTCTGTGCCTTCGCGATCTGACGGGCAGCAAACCGCTATTTTATTTGGCCAGCGAGGGTGCAATAAGTTTCAGCAATACGTTGGAAGCTCTGCGACATGCCCCCGGATTCACTTTGGCCTTCGATGAACACTTCCTGGGCGACTATTTGCTCGCTGGTTGGTGCCTGGACGAAGAACGCACAGTTTACAGACAGATTCGCAGGCTTCCTCCGGGGCATGTTCTTGAATTTTCTGCGGTTGGCCTAAGGATTCGGAGAGCTGCTCAGCTACCCATCGAAGATTTGCTTTCATACAACCGCGAAGAACAGTATGTCGAGCAATATCTTGATCTTTTGAATCGTGCAGTCAACGACCGGCTGCCGGACGGGCCCTGTGTAGTTTTCATGAGCGGCGGACTCGATTCCACTGCGGTAGCGGCGGTCGCCAAGCGAATCTCCTCTTCCATGAAGACACGGGCAGCAGTTTCCGCCCAGACGGTGGATTATCGTCCTCTCTTTGAGGATCAGGAAGGCGAAGAAGCGCGCCGCGTTGCCGAATTTCTGAAGATTCCGTTCGAACTGTTGCATGGCGGCGAGTGCGTGCCTTTTTCAGGCTGGGACGCACCCGGATTTCTTCTGCCGGAGCCTAAACATGAACCATTTCAAGGGTTACATATCGAAAGCTATCGAAAGGCGGCCGCGGGAGCTCGTGTAGCACTCTCCGGAGACGGGGGAGATGATGTTTTGCTCGGCCAAGCCTGGCCATACCTTCGTTCTTTGTTGGATGGCGGGAAATGGGGGGCTGCGGCCAGTGCTGTGGCTAATCATATTTGGAACACTGGCAGCTTGCCGGTTCTCGGTTTGGGAATCCGTTCGAGGATTCAGAACCGATTTGGAGGCGGCCCGAAACCCGAACCCTTTCCTGAATGGATTGCAGGCAGCTTTTCAAGACGATTGAACTTGCGGGAACGATTTGAAGAACTTCAGCGCAGGCCGACCTCCGAACATCCGGCCCACCCTTGGGCTTATGCAATGCTGACGGGGCCTTTCTGGCCGAATTTGCTTGAGGGCGAGGATGCGGCATGGAGCGGCGTAGCCATGGAAGCCCGCGCTCCTATGCTGGACAGGCGCTTGGTGCGATTTCTGCTCCGTTTGCCAACTATGCCGTGGTGCATGGATAAGCGGATTGTTCGAAGGGCAATGAAGGACTTTCTGCCCAAGGAAACGGTGGAGCGGGCCAAGACCCCACTTGCTCAAGATCCACTGGAATTGCAGGTCGAGCAGCACAAATGGAGCCCACTACCTCTGGAAAGACCGTCCCAATATTTGCAGGAAATCGTAGATATCCAGCGGTTAGTGAATTGCTTGCAGTCTAACGACATGGACTTTCTTTATACAAACCTAAGACCAATCTCATTAGAGCGATGGCTAAAAAGCGTTGAAATGAATGCAGGGATTCAGTAAAGTCGTTAAGGGAGACCTCGCATGAAATCGCCGGCAACTGTGCCGCCGAAAAAGGTGTATCAGGCCCCGAAGTTGCAGGTATATGGGGATTTGACCGAGATGACAAAATCCAAGGGACCCCGCGGTCAGAACGACGGCGGCAAAGCCTTGGGCATGAGGCGCACAGGAGCCTAAGCTTTCGGGGATCACCAGGCCTCTCCCTCCTCTCTTGTGAACTACGAATACACCGCCTATGGCTTGTCCCTGCGGTCCGATGTACAGCTGCCTGGATTAGCGGAAGCGATACCCGCAGCCGATTCCAGGCCTGTCATTCTTGCGACAAAATCACAGCCAACTTGGGTAGACGAAGCGGCGAATCTTCCGTCTGAAGTAATTTATTTTCTGCCCGCGGCGCCGGAGTGTGCCGATCCTGCATTTGTCGTGCGCGAATTTGGCGGCGGAATTTGTTTTCAACTTTCCTATAGTGACGGCACAGAATTTTTTGTGGACACCGGCGGTGAGTCGGTCTGGGGGCATTGTCCTGTGCCGCTTACTGTAGAAGATCTTGCTACTTATTTTCTTGGTCCAGTGATGGGATTTGTTTTGCGGCGGAGGGGAGTTACTCCGCTTCATGCGAGCGCCGTTCGAATTGGCGCAGCGGCGGCGATCCTTTCCGGCGCTGCCGCGGCGGGTAAATCCACGACGGCGGCCGCGCTGGCTTTGCGTGGCAGCCCTGTGCTTTGCGAGGATATTGCTGCCCTTGATGAGAGTAACGGCCGATTTTTTGTGCGATCCGGATACCCTCGTGTTTGCCTGTGGCCTGATTCTGCGGAAAAACTCTTGGGCTCAACGGATGCGTTGCCGAATTTGACGCCGAACTGGGAGAAAAAATTTCTGGCTCTTGAGGGAACTCGTGCGAACTTCGAATCGCGAACGATGCCGCTTGGCGCAATTTACCTGCTTCAGGATCGGTCAGGCGAAGACACGGCGCCGCGCTTGGAAGAGATTTCTTCGCGAGAAGCATTGCTCGAGCTGGTTCAAAACACCTACATGAATGCGCTGCTCAGCAAGGGCCAACGCGCCGCGGAATTCGAACTCTTGGGGCGGCTCGTCAATCAGGTTCCATGCAAACGTCTGATTCCGCACAGAGATGCGGAAAGAATAAGCGCACTCTGCGAATTAATCGAAAAAGACGCGCGCGAAGTTTTCGCTATGGGCGTTCCAACTTCAGCCGGGACGCGGCACAGCTGAAATGTACTCCCTCGATGAATTCGGAGAAATGGTTGGAGATCCGCTCCGATTTCCTGCGTACTGCAAAGCGATTGCGAGCGCGGTGAAACCTGGAGACGTTGTTGCGGACATCGGCAGCGGCCCGGGCGTTTTTGCCTTGCTTGCAGGCAAGGCGGGTGCGCGCAAGGTCTACGCAATTGATACGGAGAGTGTCGTCGAGTTCGGACGTCAATTTGCCGCTGACAACGGATTCCTGGACCGGATCGAATTTCTGCGCGGCGATTCGCGTCACATCCTTTTGCCGGAACGCGCGAACGTAATTGTCTCGGACATTCGCGGGGCGCTGCCGCTGTTTGGGCCGGGAATCCACGCGTTGAATGACGCGCGAAAACGCCTGCTTGTTGAAAATGGCCGCATGATACCGCAGCAGGACAAACTCTTTGCGGCTCTAGTGGAACTGCCGGAGACATACGAACGCATCATTGCGCCATGGAGAGACGTTCCAGGGCTCAATTTGAACGCCGCGTTGCCAGTCGTGCTGAACACGATGTACAAGCGGCAATGCAAACCAGACAAGCTCATCAGCAACGCCCAAGAGTGGCACGCACTTGATTACATGGGTGGCGCGAATCCCAAAGCGGGCAGCACGTTGCAATTGCGCGCCGCGCGGGGCGGCACAATCCACGGATTTATCCTGTGGTTTGAAACAAAGCTTTATGACGACATTGGATTTTCCACCGAGCCAGGGTCGGCGGACAGCGTTTATGGGCAAGTTTTCTTGCCGCTCCTTGCCCCTGTGAAAGTCAGGCAGGGCGAAGAAATTTGCGCTGGGCTGCATGCGGACTTGATTGGGACGGACTACGTATGGCGGTGGGAACTCAATTTGGATGCTTCCGCGGAACGCGAATCTGTAAATTACCGCCAGTCCACGTTTCAAGGCGGTGAAATGACACCTTCGTCTTTGCGGAAACGTTCCGGTGAATTTGTGCCTGTTCTATCCGAGGCCGGTTTGGCGGAACGCTGGCTCCTTATGGCGATGGACGGCAAGACGCCGCTCGAGCAAATTGCGGTGAAAGCTGCGGAGCAATTTCCGTACACGTTTTCGCGAGCAGAGGATGCTTTTCGCCGGGCGGGAGAACTCTCTGACCGGTACTCACGCTGAACGAATTTCAGGAGCAGCACTTGGCTGGGTCGCCTCCATTTGGAAATGACTTTTTGAGCTTGGAATGGCCTGTGCTGCTTGAATCATGCGCATCGCGGCCGAACCCCCAACGAATCGGCGCCCTGCTGACGCAAAAGCCGAAATGGAAAGAGCTCGTTTCGCTCGCGGAAGAGCACGGAGTTGTGGCTCAACTGGATGCCGTCATCTACCAGTCGAACGGAAAAATTCCCGAGGAAATAGCGGTCAGCTTGCGACAGCGTCATCGCGCGCAATTGATGTTCACGCTGAGCATGACGGCGGAGCTGGTTCGCCTTCTCGAAAAGTTTCGCGCGGCCGGCGTGGAAGCAATCGTCGTCAAGGGCCCAGTGCTTTCCATGCGCGCTTACGGCGATCCCGGCTTGCGCCAGTACGTTGACCTGGATTTCCTGATACGTGCGCGCGACTTGGTGGCGGCTACAAGAGCGCTGAATGAGCTTTCGTATGAAGGCGATGTCCCGATGGAGGCAATCGAAGCCGGCAAAATTCCTGGTGAGTACTTATTTATGCGGCCTGGCACGCGCTTGCTTGTTGAGCTGCATACCGAACACACCTTCCGTTACTTTCCACGACCGTTGCCGATGGAGGATTACTTTGCACGGAGAACAGAAGTTGCACTCGACGGCAACCGAGTGCCTGCTCTATCGGCAGAAGATGAATTTGTGCTGATTTGCATCCATGGAGCGAAACATTTCTGGGAAAGGCTGATGTGGGTCGCAGACGTTGCGGCGATGGCTGCCGGCGGAACGAAGCTGGATTGGTCTATTGTGAGGAAGTCCGCCGAAGCCGTCGGAGCCGAAAGAATGATCAATGTCGCCCTGCGGCTCGTAAACGACCTCCTGCATACCGAACTTCCGGATGAGATACGCGGCGCGGTTCAGAACGATCGCGGCGCAGCCGGAATTTGTGAGCGAATTAAGGCGTGGTTGCCCTATGCCGGATTCGCGCCACCAAGCCTGTATCAGCGAGCCTTATTCCGAATGAAAATGCGCGGAGGAATCATCGCAGGGGCATCTTATTTGCTGAGACTCTCTTTTTCGCCTACCGAAGAAGACTGGGTCGAAGGCGCAGAAACGAAGCGATCTTCGTTCTGGGACGCTCTACTGCGGCCATTCCGGCTTCTCAAGAAATACGGCCAGGACGGTAAGTAGAAGCGCTTAACAAAGCAAAAGCCCCTGCAACTTCGCAGGGGCCTTAACGATTGGGTCTGCAAACCGTTTAGATATTTGTACGAAGCGAAATTTTCCGCTTCTCCTTCGGAACCGAAGCCGCCGGCAGTTCGATGTTCAACGTGACATTGCTTTTGTTGCGTAGCACGCCAAGCTGCACGGTCTTTCCTGCTTCGACCTCGGACAGTTTCTCGCGAAGTTCGCTTGCCGAGTGAATACGTTCACCATTCAGCGTCGTAATCACGTCGCCTGCTTTCACTCCAGCCTTCTCCGCGGGAGAATCCGAGTTCACATTGCGAACGAGAACTCCTTCGCCATCCGGCGCGCCAAAATAGGCGCCGAGTTGTCCGCTCAGATCCTCTGCATCAATGCCAAGGCGCGGTTTCCCACTCAGCAAGAACGCGCCGTTCCATCCCGGCATTGGAACGTCGGGAATCACTGGCATTTCCGGAACGCGGAACGCGAAGCCCTGTGGTCCCGCTTTCTTGAACATCACGTTGTGGCGCTCTTCTGCCTTGCCGAGCGTTGCGCTAATCGTCTGCTGGCGGCCATCGCGCCAAATGCCGAGCTGAATCGTACGCCCCGCGGGAATTTCACGAATCATGCGGCGAAACTGCGCGGTGCCTTCTACGCGCTGTCCGTTGATGTCCGTCACAACGTCATTTTCCTTAAGGCCGGCTTTTGCTGCCGGACTGTCCGAAAGCACCTTGCCGATCAAGGCGCCGTGTTCTCCGGAAAGTTTTAGTTCCTTAGCTTTGTCCGCTGAGACTTCTTGTGTTTCGACGCCGAGCCAGCTGCCGCCTTCGCCGTCAAACGACATGACAAATTGCTTCATGCCTGGAGCAGCAGGTGCCCCGGGCTCCTGGATATCCATCACTTGGCGGTCAATATCAATTTCCGGGCCTTCCAGGACTTCAGGGGCAGGCATTGCCTCGACAGCAAGCTCCCGAGCCTCCTCGGCCGCGGCCAGCTTTGCCTTCAGCTCCGCAATTTCTTTTTTCAAGGCTGCCGTGGATTCCTGCCTGGATTGCGTCTGACCTGAAATCGCCGGAAGCGCAGCCACGGAAATGCCAAGGGCTGCAGTGCCAAAAGCGATCAATAGAGTTCGTTTCGTCATGGTGGTTCCTTTCTGCCCGATTTAGACGCGGCTCTTTCTAAATCGTTGCTTGCAAAGTGACGATCCGGATGCCGCCATTGATAGTCCGAAGCTTGAGGGGCGCGCCGCCTTTGCCAAATCGTCCCTTCATCTCGCGAGGCTTCAGCGTGCTTTCCATGGCGATAGGCATTTCAGAGAGGAAATTGCCGTTGAGGCAACGTGTTTCCACGTCAGCCTGTGCATTGATGGGCAATGCGACGAGAAGCGAGCCGTTCGTGGTTTCCGCGGAAGCGCCGGAACTTCCGTCGAAATGCGCGAGCTCAAGATGAATATTACCGTTGGTCGTGCGAGCGTGCACGGCTCCGCCGCCATCGAACACTTCAATGTTGCCATTCACCGTATGGAGATCATCCACGGCTGGAACGCCAACGATTTTAAGTGAGCCGTTGATCGTGCCAATGTGCTCGACGTGCGCCGTGTACGGAACATGGATTACATATTCCACGGCCACTTCCACCCCTTCATCTTGCGGGTAGTGGGTGCTCACCGAAATTGACTTGGGAGTGGCGGCGACATCAATCGTAACGCGCGCAAGGTCTGCTTCGTTGCGCTTCGCTGTTTTGACGGCGTGGACTTCCACCACATCTCTGTCCCAGGCTTGTACTTCAACCGGACCATTCACGTTCTGCAACTCAAACGAGCCACCCGCTTGGAGCGGATACGTTTGATCGAAATCTTTGGAATAGGCGAACCCAGGAACTGCCGAAACAGCGAGGACAAGCGCGAAAAATAAAGATGCGATGAGACTCTTGCGAAGCATGGCTGGCACTCCTTCGAGAACGAATCTGCGAACACTTTCCCGAACTTACTGCGGACCCAGAACCCCCGTACAACAACCCGATATAAACTCTCTGCTCCTACTTCGAGCGCAGCTTAAAGTCCACGGTAACGGTTGAAATCACATCAACCGGTTTTCCGTTCATCCATGCGGCTGTGCCGCGCCACTGCTTCACGCCGGCAATGGCCGCATCCACCAGCGTTGGTTCCGAACCTTCCACTACCTTTTCCACTTGAACCTTGCCGTCTTGCGTTAGACGAACCTGAAGCCGCACTCGTCCTTCCACCCCGCCTTTTCTCGCGGAAAGCGGATAGTTGGGGCGTGGAGCGAAAGTCATGCGAGCCTGGAAGGCTTCAGAATCCTCTCGAATGCCGCCCAGGATTTGCAGTTCCAACCGGCGCGTCCACGTGGATTCCACCGAGTTTGGTGGCTGTGGAGCAACCGCAGGAGCAGGTCCTGTTGCCGCAACAGGAGCGACAGGCGCGGCCTTCTCCAGCCTCTTAATTTGTTCTCGAATCAAGTTGTCGCGCAGGCCCGTCTCTGAATCGAGGAATTGCAATTTGATGCGCCCGTCAGTGGTCTTGAGCAAGAGTGGTGCACCGCCACCATTAAGGGAACGCCAGCCCTTCACCATGCCATTTCCGCTGCCACTGAAAGTCAGCGCAAGAGCGGGATCGGCTTCGATTCGTTTTTCTCCGCCATTTTCAACAATGGCTTCGATGTTTGCGGCGAGATTGCGCGGAAGATAGACGATGATGTCTCCGGAGCCGGAGGAGAGTTGCGACGCGCCCGCAAGATGCACTTCGCCTGACGATTGCCCGTCCGGCGTAATCCACGCCGTGACAGTTCCATCAGCAGTTGCAGCGCGAACGGTGCTGGCGACGTTAGTTAGACAAATGCTGCCCTGGCTGGACTCTACTTCCATTGGTCCCGCAACTTTTATCACGCGAATGCCGCCGCCGCCCGTTTGTGCCCGCACAGCACCGCTTACTTCCCCGAAGTCAATTTGGCCGCCGCCCGTTTTTACGGAAACGAATTTTGCCGCTTTCTGGACGGAAATGTTGCCACCCTCCGTGGCGAGTTCTGCGCGTCCCCAAATTTCCTTCACGACAATATGTCCGCCGCCCGTGTGAAGATTTGCGTCACCGGAAATCTTTCCGGCGATGATGCGACCGCCAGCAGTGAACGCGGACAGGTCCCCAAGAACATCGTCCACCTCAATATGTCCGCCCTCCGTAACCAGCTTCGCAACCGGTCTGCCAAAGGAAACACGCTGCAGACCTTGCCGTCCGATCTTCCCGGTATGAATGTTCCCGCCTTGCGTAACCAGGGTGGCCGTGCCGCCAATGTCCAGTGTCTCGATGTCTCCGACTTCCGTGTTGATGTCCAGGTTGTAGTTCGCAGGAACAGCGATTTCAAAATGAACCGAGAACTGCGCCCCCCGCGGTGGAGCTGGAGGAAGAGCTCCTACCAGTTCTACCCCAGACAGAGTTGTCTTCGCGGTGATCGAGTAGTGGTCAAGAATCTCCTGCGCTTGCTTGCCTCGCAGATCGGTTTCGACGTGAACACTGTATCTGACGACAGGAGCAGCACCACGTTCGAGTGGCACGATGCGAATCGAGCCTTCGTCCGCAATAACCTTGAGCGTAAGACCATCGCGTGTGCTGAGTACGCCGTTGCGATCAATAGTGGCGCGCTGGCTCGCTTCCGCGGCCAAACCGCAAAACACCAGGCAAAAAACGGCGAAAGCGATTGTTGCAGCGCGCTGCCGGAACAAAGCCGCGCTCCGCGACCATAAACTTGTTGTCGTGCCCTGAATCATTTTTGTTCGAAACCTTCTGTGACGCTCACCGGAGCGTCATATCAACTACTGCAAATCCTGCTGGGCGATCTGGCGAAGTGCTGCGGCGCTGCGCAACCTCACGTAGCGGTTGGAGTCGTGCTGGCGAAGCTCATCAAGCGCGCGGAGAATGCGCTGTTCGGAATCCTTGCCCGTCACAGGCAAAGACGGCTGCGGTGTGCCGCCCGGAGCAGAAAGACCGGAATCGCTCATGTCTGCAACGTCGGGGGCATCGTTCACGGACTCGATCGCCCGAACCAGCAGATTCACTGCTTCCACGCGAACACCAGGATTCGGATCCTGCTTCAAAGTCTCCAGCAAGACATCGCGCACTGCGGGCGTGCCGGCAAGGTCGCGAAGGGCATCAAGCGCCTTCATGCGAACCGCAGCATTCCGGTCTTTGCGCGCCGCAACAAGTAGCGCATTGCGAGTTTGCTCATCGTTGTTTGCCGCGTTGCGCAACGCTTCCACACAATCAATCCGGACACCCGCATTGAACCGCTCGCCGTTCGTGATCACGAACGTAAGCGCGCGGCGGAAGTCCACGTCATCATCGTCGCTCGAGAGCGTCATTGGCTGTTCGGCTTGAAGTTGAAGCTGTATTTCTCCGGTAGGCGAGAAATTTACATTGGAGACTTGCATCTTGCTGAGCTGTTCGTCCGTCAACTTGGGAGCCGCAAGAACGCTCACGGCCGGGCCGTTGCCGCCAGGAGCGCCAAAGGGAAGCCAAAGATACGCTTGCGTGCCGATAATCGCTCCCACCAGAAGCAACGCAGCGGCGCTCCAGCCAGGACGCAACGCCATCCACTGCCGTGCCCACGCAAACGGCTGCCACCGTTCTTCGGCCTGGACCCTGGGAGCGGAAAGTTCATCAAGCGCTTCGGAAAGTTCGCTACGGCACTGCGAGAGGAGCACCCCTGAGGTATCAAACTGGTCTGCCGCTTGCGGCATTCGACCGATTTCAGTTTGTAGCGCGTCCTCTTCAGAAAGCTGTGCTCGGCATTCGCCGCACTTCGCCAAATGCGCGTCAATCTGCTCACGCTCCGAAGTATTCAGTTCATCGCAAGTGTAGAAAACGAGCAGCGGAGCAATATCTTCGCAACGCGTGAGCTTCAACTCATTATTCTCGGGGCTCATCGTAAGCCCCCGAGTTCGCTGCGCAATTTTCGAGTCGCGCGGAACAAAGAGTTCTTTACTGTCTCTTCCGTCGTGCCCAGCGCATCGCCAATCGCGCGCAGCTTCAAACCCTGATAGTGCTTCATTTCAAAAACGACACGTTCGCGAGGCGAGAGCCGCTCCATCGCTTTCGCAATCCGCGTTTGAATCTCTTTCCCAATCAGCGTTCGCTCCGGATCAAGCGCAGGACGATGTTCTCTCTGATGATCGAAAAAATCCCGCGGACCTTCTTCCATGCGATTCGGATGAATTTCGGGAGCTTGATCTTCGGGACGCGCCTGGCGCCGGCGAAGGTGATCGAGACATACGTTCGTCACGATTCGGTAGAGCCATGTATAGAAACTGCATTCAAAGCGGAAGCGGTGCAGGTTTCTGTAAACTTTCAGGAAGGCTTCCTGATAAACGTCGCGCGCGTCTTCTGGACGCTTCATCAGGTTCAGGGCCAGCCGCAAAACATCGCGGTCATATCGGCGAACCAGTTCCTCGAAAGCGGCGCGACTACCCGCCTGGGCCTCAGAAACCAGGGCCCTCTCATCGAGGTTGGGTAAGGAGGTCACCGTCACAAGAGCGGTTGTGCCGCTCGCGGGGCCGTCATTCTCGGCCAACGCCAATCCCCATCGGAACAGTGGCATATTCGCTTTCTCTTTGCGCCTTGCCGCCCTGCATCTCGTTGAACAGCAATACTTTAACGCAATTCAGCGCGCGCGGCCAGACCCAAGGCACTGCGACCTCATCCCGTTTTGACGCACTTTGACCCATCGGGTGAGCAGCCACCTCCATCTCTTACAACGAAATGAAGGCTAATTTTGTTTCGGATTGTGGATAACCACCCTTGGTTGCCTGTTCTCAGATAGCCTCTTGGTAAGGAGCCGACAGCCACTTCACCATCGGCCAAGCAAATATCACTCCCACAGCCGCAAAGATCGCATACGCATTGCCCCTATAAAACGCGTTCGGTTGCCCAAGAAACGTCATCCCGCTCGTCAGCAACGACGATCCGGCAAGCACCAGGAAAATTCCCAGCAAATTAAGCCTTGAGATCCAGCGCACGCCGAATACAACCGCGCCCAGCAAAATACAACTCGCAAGATACTGCTTCGCATAATCGCCAAATGTTCCCCAATCGCTCACCCGCGTTGCCGCTGCAACCAAAAATAGCGGCAAGCGCAACCACCATGGCTTTACGTACACCGCAACGAATCCGCCAATTGCAGCTGCCAACGCACTGAACCACAGTGCATGGGATATTGCGCCACCAATCGACGCTACTGCTGGCACCTTCGCCGCGAGATTGCTTCCAAATGCTGCCGATATAGCTCGATGCGCCGTCGGATATTGCGCCGAAATCCAGCCAAGCGCGCTCTCTAGCCCGGCCAGCGCAACTACGCCGCAAACGCCAATGACCAGCGCGTCGCGATAATAGTTCCCCGGCATCCCCGCCCAGCCCGGGAGCTGCCCTTCACCAAAAGCTTTGCGGCAAAAGAACCATCCAAGCCCAAATACAAACACCAGCGCCGCAATATAGAACGCTCCGCCAATGACCTGACTCACGGCTATGCCGAGAATCCACGTCTTGAACGGCACCGCTGTCGAATATTGCTGAAGCAGCATTGCCATCCTGTCGCCGAAGAACACTACCAGCATGAAACCTGCAGCCGCCCATATTGACCACGCCGAAATTCTGCGCCACGGAATCGTCCGCACATCGTCGGTGCGGTAGTTCTTGACTAGGAAAGTCAACATTGCCGCGCCCAGCCCGGCATAAAGCAAAATCCCTCCAATGTTGTAGAGCAAACGCGACAGGTCTTTTTCATCTTGCTTCCGCGACCAGTCATCGGGAATTTTTACTCGCTTGCGAAAACTCGTCACTTCATCTCCAAGAACTTGCAGCTCGATTCTCGCGTACGCGTGTCCCATCGCATCGCTCCCCGGATCGAGCGGCGCGTTTTGCTGCCAGGTCAGCGAATGATCCGTGCGGTGCGGCTGCTTCTTGGACGTCGAATCAACCAGCGCCCACTCCGCGAGATCCAGTTTTTTCTGCTCCTTCAAATATTTTTCTGCGAGCGAAACGGCTTCTTCTTTGCTGAGCGATTTGCCTTCCGCTCCCTGCGCAATCGTGTGATGCACGGAGTGCAGCGCCCCATCCGGCCGAAGCACGACAAAATATTCCTCGGGGTCGTCATCTTTCAGATACCGCGTCGCCCAAAGACCCACCGGAATTTCGCCTTGATAAAGCTTGTTGACTCCCGCCACACCAATCTTTTCGCGCAAGAACTCCGTCGCCCCTGGATCGCTGTTGTCCTGGAATATCGTCGAGTGTTGAAATGCGCTCGGGTCCACGCCTCGCTCGCGCAACACATTGTCGCTTAGCGCAGCAGCCTGCTTCGCATTGATGGGGAGCTTCAGATAATTGCCAATTCGTTCTGGTTTTAGTTTCAAAGCCGACAGTCCGCCCAGAACCAGAAGAATCGCCAGCGCACCAAGCGCCACTCCGGTCAGCGGCCGGTAGCGCGACGCTGTTTTGGCTTCGCCTGCTTGCTCTTCCACACTCACGAACGAGAGCTCGCCCGGCGGGTCGGCCGCATTCTGCAATTCCTCCGTCGCTTCAAACGAGCCGCGCTTCAAAAACGAAGCCAGAGAGAATAGAAGCGGTGCAGCTGCCGCAAGCCCTACAATGACGCCAGAAATCTTGAAATAGAGATTGTCAGAACGAATTAGCAGCAAACCAACCAGCGAGGCATCCACCGTGTAATGCCAAATCAGTGTCGCCAGAATTCCCCAGCGCAGCATCACAAGTCCAGCCACAATTCCAATCAACCCAACTTCGATGCCGCGAATGTACGCCGGCTCTTGCGGATAGTTGCTGTGCAGAAAGCCCCACAGAAACGCCGGCACAATTACTGCAATCCAGCGCGAACCGGTGACTCGCTTTAAGAAGGGAATTGCAAACAGCCGGAACGTAAACTCTTCGTTCATCGAAGCCAGCAATCCAATCGCGATTCCAGAAATCCATGGGAAACTCGTATTCACTGAATCGGAATAGTTCAAATCCGCGGGGGCCCAAGCGCCAAAATGAGTGGCAACGATGTAGAACGCGACAATGAATCCAATGTGCGCCGCCGCCAGCGTAATTCCCACCACTGCCGATGAGAAAAATTCCTTTGTGCGTAGCCCGCGCCAGGTGAAGGCTTGGGACAATCGCAAATTTCCCGGTTGCGATTGCCGGTATAGCGGCTCAGCCGAAGGAAGCACCAGCGTAATCGTCAGCGCCGTGACAATTGCAAATCCAAGCGCGCGCAGGATTTGCAGCAGCACATACCCGCCGTAGCCGTCTTTTGTTTCATAGCTCGCGCCCCACAATGGGTAGTCGTTCAGCGCCTGCAAAAACAAAAGCCCCGCCGCCACTGCGCCCAGCTTTACCGCCGGCGCCCATTTCGTCAGTCTATTTTTCGTAAACAGAATCGCCAGCCAAACGGCAACGCCCAGAATCGCAAGGTAGGGAACCGTAAATACCAGTGCCAGCGCATCATTTCCGGATCGCAAGCGATCGAAGCTCCGGCTCCACGCTTGCGGTACCTGTAGACCTTCTTCCGCACCAGTTGCTCTATCGCCCGCGATGTGAATTTTCTCGCGATACGGGGCATCCTTGACTTTTGCTCCGCGCTTTTCCCAAGTGAAGTCCCAATCCAGGCGGTTGGGCATTTTCTGGGAGTTTGCCTCCTCTGGGAGCAACGTCCATTCGTTTGCGTCCTTGCCAAGCTTGGTCAGAAGAAAATTCTGGGCAATTTCCTGTGCCGCCGCGCGTTCGATCGTCGCTCCTGCCTTTTCTTTCGGAAGAACGTGCTCATATCCGACAATCTGTCCGCTCGGGCTTACCTCGACAGCAAATTCCTCTTCCTGCTGGATCTTGTAAAAGCGAACGTTCCAATACCACAGGCTGATTTGCGAAGTAGAAAGCTGGTTCGCCCTTTCGAGCCCCAGCTTGCGTTCGACGTAGACTTTCTGTTCGTTCCGCACGCTGAACTCGACGGAAGTGCGGTATCCCTCGACGTTTTCGCCCAAGCTAGCGACAAACGCCTTGGCGCGCTCCAATGCTTGTGGGCGAGTAACCTTGAAATCTACGGAGGCTTCAGGAAAGGCTCGGAAGAAATAGCGCTGCGCGAATACGAGGCCGACAATCCCGGCGAGAACCCAAAAAACTAAAGCTCGCTTTTCCGACCCCGTCAGCTGGCTGCTGGACAAGAGACTCCTCCCCTTACGAGACCTGCGGAGTCTCCACTCTAGTAATACGCACGGGCTTAGCGCAAGTTATCGCCCTAAGTGAGTCAGTTTTGAATCTTTTTGTCCGTGACACAATATGTCAAGAATTCAAAACTGACTCACTGCTTCTCTCTCCCCCGGCTCATCGTGTTCGGTAATGATATAAAAGATGCTTATGGCCAGCGGGCTGCAATCTCCTGTCCAGATGATCAAGGGCGTTGGCCCGCAGCGTGCCGAGCTCCTTGCCAAGCGCGGCATCCACACTCTGGAGGACCTGCTCGCCTACCTGCCATTCCGTTACGAAGACCGCATCCATTTTTCGCAAATCAAGGACGTAAAACCCAACGCCGTTTACACCCTCCGCGTCACCGTAATGAGCGGCCAGGCCATCCGGACCATGCGCGGCCGCGACGCCATCTACCACCTTCTCGTGAAGGATGACACTGGCTCGCTCCCCTGCAAATTCTTCCACGGTGGCTATCTCGAAGACCGCCTCAAACCCGGCCAACAGCTCATCCTTCACGGCAAAGCCGAAGTGGATAAGCAGCGCCCCGCGAGAATTGAAATGGTCAACCCGCAAATCGAGGTAATTAGCAGCGAAGGCCTCGATTCCACCGAAGTGGGCCGCATTGTTCCGATCTACGAAGCGATCGGCACGTTCGGCTCTCGCGCCATTCGCCGTGCCATTTACGGCGCGTTACAGCATCTCGAACCGCGCATGCCGGACGTTTTGCCTGCGGCTTTGCGCGAAAAGCTCAACTTTCCTTCGCACCGTGACGCTGTTGTTCAAACTCATTTTCCGCCGCGCGATGAATCTCTCAGTGCGCTGAATCAGTTTCGCTCTGCCGCCCAGCAACGCCTGATTTTCGAAGAACTATTTCTCTATCAGCTGAGCCTTGCTCTTGATCGCCGAGCCGCGCGCAAGGAAAACGCCATCGCCTTCCGCGTGCGAGAAGATTCCGTCCGCGAAGCACTGAAGAAAATTCTCCCCTTTAAGCCAACCGCAGCGCAGAAACGCGTTCTTGCCGATATTGCCGCCGATTTGGAAAAATCAGCGCCGATGAATCGCCTGCTGCAGGGTGACGTCGGCAGCGGCAAAACCATCATCGCCCTGCAAGCGGCGGTCATTGCCATCGAAAACGGCTGCCAGGCTGCGCTCATGGCTCCCACCGAAATTCTTGCCGTCCAGCACTTTATTTCCGCACGCCGCATCCTCGAAAAAGCGGGATACAAAGTCGAGCTGCTCATCAGCGGAATGAAATTTGCCGAGAAATCAGCTGCCCTCGAAAGAATCGCCAGCGGCGAAGCGCAACTCGTCATTGGCACTCATGCGCTGATCGAAGACAACGTTGTCTTTGCAAAACTCGGCTTTGTCGCAATTGACGAACAGCATCGCTTCGGCGTCCTCCAACGCAAACGCCTCATGGACAAAGCCGCATCGCATGGCCACGCTCCCCACGTCCTTGTTCTGACCGCCACACCAATCCCCCGAACGCTTTCTCTTACGCTGTACGGCGATCTCGATGTTTCCGTCATTGATGAACTTCCGCCCGGCCGCACTCCTATCGTTACTCGTTTGACCACCGAGCAGCATCTTCCCGGAGTCTGGGAATCGCTTCGTCGTGAAATTGCGGCGGGCCATCAGGCTTACATCGTCTATCCCGTCATCGAAGAATCGAAACTCGAACTGAAAGCCGCCATGGAGGAATACGAGAAGCTTTCCAAGCAAGTCTTTCCGAAATTGAAACTCGGCTTGCTACATGGCCGCCTCTCCAGCGAAGAAAAAGAAATCGTCATGATCAAGTTCCGGCTCAACGAAATACAAATCCTCGTCGCCACAACCGTCGTCGAAGTCGGCGTGGACGTGCCCAACGCCAGCGTCATGGTCATTGAACACGCGGAGCGGTTTGGCCTTTCGCAACTCCACCAGTTGCGCGGACGCATAGGCCGCGGCGCCGCAAAATCTCATTGCATACTCGTAGCTCCGGGCCACATGAACGAAAACGCCAAAGCACGCCTTGAAACCATGGTCCGCACTTCCAACGGCTTCGAAATCGCCGAAACCGACCTTCTTCTTCGCGGCCCCGGCGAATTTTTCGGCACACGCCAGTCCGGCGACCTCGGCTTTCACATCGCCAATCCACTCCGCGATCGCGAAATTCTCGAGCTCGCCCGCCGCGAAGCCTTTGCCCTCGCCGAATCTCCCTCCTCTAATACGGAACTCAACCAAATCCTTCGCGCCCTTCCCCCGCATTGGCAGCGCCGCTATCATCTAGCCAAAATCGGATAGACCATGCGCATCATCGCCGGCAAATACCGCAGCCGCATCTTGAAAAGCCTGAAAGGTTTGGAGCTGCGCCCGTCCAGCGACTATCTGCGCGAAACTCTATTCAACGTTCTCGGCCCCAACGTAGAAGGCTCGCGCTTCCTCGATCTCTACGCCGGAACCGGTGCAGTGGGTATTGAAGCCATAAGCCGCGGCGCGGAAGAAGCTGTCTTCGTTGAACATCACGCGCCAACGGTAAAACTCATTCGCGAAAATCTCGCATCGCTCAAAATTGAATCCGGCGTTGAGGTAATTTCCGCCAACGCCGCTGCTGCCCTGCAAAAGCTCGCCAAATGGCCGCAGCAGCCTTTCGATTTCGTTTTCCTCGACCCACCCTATGCGTTCGAGCAGGAATATGAGACGACTCTCAGTATGCTTGGCAATTCAAAATTGATTTCTCCGGACTCGATTGTCATTGCCGAGCACCGAAAAACACTCGATCTTGCAGAATCCTATGGTGTGCTGAGGCAGTACCGCGTTCTCAAGCAAGGTGATGCAGCTCTTAGCTTCTTCTGCATGGAAGAAGCGGCCGCCTGAAAGAATTTTCTTTCCGGGCAAACCCCGCGCCCGCAGCTGCCATCTATTCAGCTTTACCCAGTGGTCAGTTTGATTTTTTGGTTCGTGACACAATAGGTCAAAAATCAAACTGACCCACTCAGACATAGCGCAAAGGCGAGGCATTTCGCCCCGCGCGTTATAATTAGAGGTTCATGTCCACGCGCCAAGGCACTAATGCGTTCGATCTCCTCGGCCAGGCCAATCCGGTCCCACCGCCGGTCCGCCTTCCGGGCAAAATCGAGCCGCAGTTCGAAATAAGTTGGGGCGCATTCCGCCAAAGCTTTTCCAGCAGCGCCGCTGCAGCTTTAACGCGAACCGCTGAATCGCGCAAATTTTTGACCACAAGCTTTTTCAAGGATGCCTGGGTCGAAAAGAAGTTTCCCTGTCGCGCAGTCGCGGCTGCAGCTCTTTGGCATCTGTTCCTGCTCGTTCTGCCTTCGCCGCAATTTTCTGCACCACAGACAAATCACGCGTTCGACAACACCATTCTCACCTGGTCTGGCCCCATTGAAGATTTGCCGCTGCTCGAAATACCGGGCAGCAAACCAAAGCCTACGCCTCGCGGCAATCCGGAAAAGCCACTGCCGCGCGAAGGCGCCGATGCGTTTCATCCACGCCAGCGAATTTTCACTGACCCAGCGCATCCGAATCATCCCCGGCAGACTCTGATCAATCCAAAAGCGCCACAACTCGCGCCAAATCTTATGCCCGAGATGCCGAACATGGTGCAAATCGCCCCCAACGCCATGCCCGCCAAGCCGCGTCTCGAAATTAGCGAACGCGCCCTCAAAGCCTTGCGTCCCAAACAACGAAAAACCGCAACGACCGATATCGCAACTCCCGCTCCGGAAATGCAAAACACAGAAACAAAGCCCAGCGATCTGAACCTCGCAGCAACGCAAAATGCACCGGAACGCCCCAAGCTCGAAATCAATGCTGGCGCTGCTCCGCGCGTTGCAACTCGAAAGCAAGATGGCGACCCTGCATTGGCTCCGGAAATGAACGCATCGCAAATGGCTTCGAACGGCGCTTCCTCCACATTGATCGCCTTATCAGCAACTCCCGGCCCCGCCATGCCCACTGCACCGCCGCAGGGAAATACTGCGGCTCGTGTGGCGATTACTCCCGAAGGAAAGCAAAGAGGCGTCCCCGGCGGTACTCCAAATGCCACAGTTTCCAATGGCGGTTCGAATGGAGATCATGCCAGCGGCGGTGGCTCTGGAGCAGGCACTGGCTCCGGCAAAAACGACGTCGGTGTCAGCATCAGCGGTGGAAATCCCAGCAGCAACGTTTCCGGTCTCGGCGGCGTAAGACCAAAACTCGATCTTTCTGGCGCAAAACCTAGCGCATCGCGCCCGGCCTCGGACGCTCCCGTCGAAGCTCCGCCCGCGCGCACAACTCCTCCGAATTTCGCAGCTCTCGCCCCCGACGCAAAACCCGAAGCCATCTTCGCTTCGAAGCGCGTCTACACGCTTCACGTAAACATGCCAAACCTCAACAGTGCGACCGGCAGCTGGATTCTCAATTTTTCCGAACTAGGAACGACCGGCCGGCGCACCGCAGTTGCCGAAGAAATGGCTTCACCGCAACCCATCAGGAAAGTCGACCCGAAATATCCGCCAACGATGATCGCCGAACACGTTGAAGGCGAAGTCATCCTCTACGGGATCATTCGCCGCGACGGCTCCGTGGACAGCATCATTTTGGTTAAGGGAATTGACGAACTACTCGACGAAAATGCGAAAAAGGCCTTCGCTCAGTGGAAATTCCGTCCCGCCGAAAAACAAGGCGAACCTATCGAAGTGGAAGCCATCGCGCACATCCCCTTTCGCGCCCCTTCCACCCGCTAATCTCGTTGATTTACCCCGCTTGAACACCGTAGGCGCGGCAAATCTTCCTACACGTCACACAAATCAACCGCTTCTCTCAAAGACGTCAGCGGATCCCGCGTCGGCACAAATTCGTGCGCCACATACCCCGTATAGTTCGTCGCCGCAATTCCGCGCATCACTGCATCCCAATGCACTTCTTGCGTGTTGTCCAGCTCATGCCGCCCGGGATTGCCGCCCGTATGAAAATGTCCCAGCCACTGAATATTCTGCTGAATCGTGCGAATCAAATCGCCTTCCATGATCTGCATGTGATAAATGTCGTAGAGCAATTTCACGCGTGGCGAATTCACTTCCGAAACGACCTTCACGCCCCACGCCGTGTGGTCGCACATGTAATCGTGATGATCCACTTTGCTGTTCAGCAGCTCCAGATTGATCGTCACGCCGTTGTCTTCTGCGATTTTCTTCAGTCTATTCAGCCCAATGATGCAATTCTTCGCGCCCTCGTCGTCGGACATTCCCATCCGGTTTCCCGAAAACGTAATCACGTTCGGCACGCCCATTTTCGCGGCGATCGGAATATTCTTCCGGAAATTTTCTTCGATCTTCGCGTGATTCTCCAAGCGGTTGAGCGCGTGCGGAATGTCTCCGCCGCCGGCGTATCCCATACTGCAAATCAATCCGTATCGCCGCGGCACTTCCCACTCTTCGACGCCCAGCAAATCGATCGCTTTCAATCCCATCTCCGCGCCGCGCTTGCACAATTCATCCAGTTCGATTTTCTGGTAGCACCAGCGCGAAGCTGATTGTTTGATCCGTCCTTTTCGCGGTGTCACTTTTAGCTCCTGGGCCTCTGAATTCGGCCCTCCATTCGAAACTATCGCGGAGGCGAGCCCTGGAACCGAAACGGCCGCCGTTCCCGAAATTGCCGTCTTGATGAGCGTACGTCGAGTAAACGTTTTCATAATGCGCCGAGTCTAGCCCACTTTGCGCACTTTTTGCAGCCACAATTTTTCTTTGGAATTGCACCAGCCGATTCGAAGGGGGAGCTGCGCCTACCCGCGCATATACAAAAACAGCCCGTAGAGCGTCAATCCCAGCCCCAGCGCGAAAAACAGCGGTGTAAAGTACTGATTCACTTCCGCCGGGATCGTAACCGGTAAATTCAGGGGGCTATACCCGCCCGCGAAGTAGTAGACGATCCCCGCCAGCAGCGTATACAGAAGACCGCGGCGCATATATTTCCGGCCTTGATCCCCATAATTGTTCTTCAGCACTTGCGCCTGCGGGATCGCCTCGCGGCAGTAGGGACAGCTGGTCAAAGTGGGGCCAACTGGTTTCCCACAATACGGACATTTGCGCGAACTCATTTTTCCTCGCGAGGGTAGGCCAAGACCCCAGTATTTACAGGTTAAAAGTGGAGGTAAAGAGCGTCAAGCATTCCGGCGCGGGGCGTATTCGAAGTGACAATTTTAGCTGAGGCACAGCTGCTGCTCCGCCAACAGCGCTTATCCGGAGTATCCTTCGGCGAGTTTCACCAGCGTGTAGAGCGCATGGTTCAAGGGTGTCGGCACGCCGAGTTCGCGCCCCTTTCGCATGATAAAGCCGTTCAGCGAATCAATCTCCGTCTTCTTGCCGCGCATCATGTCCTGCGAAGTGGAACTGCGCGTGCCCGACATGGCCTGGGCGATTTTGTACGCGCCAGCGAGCGCTGCCTGCGGATCTTCGAGTCCCGGCGGTTTGATTCTCGCAGCTTTTGCCACGGCCAGTACTTCGTATACCGTGCCTTCCACGAGCTGCTTTGCGTCCGTGCTCGCCAGAATTTCGCCGTAGGTAACTTTGCCAAGCGCGCTCAGCGCATTCAGCGCGCAATTCCAAACGAGCTTGGTCCAAAGCTCGCCGATTAAGTTTTGTGAAATGCGGGCAGGAATTTTGGCGCGATTGAAAATGTCCGCGACGCGGCGAGTGTGTTCGTTCTCAGGGCCGACTACGATGTCACCGCGGCCTTCATGCTTGATCACGCCCGGAGCGGGAACCGATACGCCGACGTAAACGGCCGCAGCCAGCGCTTTCAGTCCCGATGCGGCGTGAATCTGCTCCGCGTTGTCCGCGCCATTCTGCATGCTCACCAGAATCGCTCCCGGCGCAAGCATGCTTGCTAGCTCTTTCGCAGTGCTTGCCGTGTCGGTCGTCTTCACGCAGAACAGAACAATCTCCGCGCCGCGCGCTGCGGATAGATCCGTGGAAGCTTCCACTTTCACGCGCTCTTTGAACGCGGTCGTGTCCAACAACAAGCCGTCTTTTTGCACCGCTTCGACGAACGAAGGCCGGCCAATTAAAATTACGGGCGCTCCGGATCGCGCGAAGAGGCCGCCGAAGTAGCCTCCGACGGCTCCGGCTCCGACTACCGCAATTTTTGGCCAGGAATTTTCTGAATTCATTGTGCGTAGATTCTAGCTCAAGCCGTGATGGCGGCCACCAGGCGATCCACGTCCTGAATCGTGTTGAAGAGATACGGCGAAACGCGCAGCTTCGATTCGCGCAGGCTCAGGATGATGTTCTGTTCGCGCAGCTTTTTGTAAAGCTCCGCCGTTTTTTCCGGCGTGCGCGCGACGAAGCAGCCATACGGGCCCCGATGCGCGCGGTCAAGCGGACTCGCCGCAACGCAGCGATCCACCGGCAGCCGCGTGAGGAGGGAATCAATCAGTGCATGATTATGTGCGAGAACAACCTCCGGCGTGGCGCGCAGAACAAATTCCACGCCCGCATCTAGCGCCGCCAGATTGAAATTGAAGTGGCTCGCCCACTCCGGAGTGTCCCAGCGCCTAGCGCTGTCCGAAGGTTTGGGATTGGCGAAATCGAGCTTTGCGAAATTGTCCGAGCCGGCGACGGCCATCCAGTAAAACGGTGCGGCGCGCAGCTTGGAAATCAGATCGTGCCGGACCCAGAAAAATCCCGTGCCGAATGCGCCGAGCAGCCATTTGTATCCCGCGCAGACAAGAAAATCCGCGCCCAGCTTTGTCACATCCATGGGAACCGCGCCGCAGCTTTGGCTTACGTCGAGCAGCAGCAGCGTGCCTTGCCTGTGGCAGGCGTCGGCAAGCTTTGGCACGTCCAGCATGGAGCCATCGTCAAACCGGACGTGGCTGATGCTCACGACGCGCGTGCGGGGAGTCAGCGCGGCGATCACGTCGCCGGACGTCATGAATTTCCCTTGCGGGGAAACGATCTTGACCGAAATTCCTTCGCGCTCCTCCATCGGTTTCCACGTGGTGTATTGCAGCGGAAATTCCGCTTTGGAAGTGAGCACTTCGTCGCCGGCTTTCCAGTCGAGTCCGTAGGCGACAGCGATTGTGCCCGTGCTTGCGCCCGTGGTGAGCGCGATCTCTTCCGGCTTCGCACCGATCAGTTTTGCGAGATTAGTGCGGACGCGATTCGGCACGTCGAAAAAGATGGCGCCATCGTCGCGTGTGTGCGGAAATTTTTTCGCTTCAAGCGCGGCTTGCACCGCTTTTAGCGAAACCTTCGGCATTGGCGCCATTCCTGCCAGGTTCAGATACGTAGCGTTTTCAAATTCATGCCATTCCTGCCGCCAATCGGTCGTTGCCGAAATTTGAGGCGTAGTCGCGGTCGCCATAGTGCCTCCGGCGAGATGAAGTACAACACTATGCTGCGAAATGCTGAGATTGGCGGCAAGAGCCAAATTGGGGAAATCGGCTGCTGCGACGGAATACAAGCACGGCGCCGTAGTTAATGCGGCTCCCTGATTCCCCCACGGTAGCGTACTTATTCGATGTCTTTCTTCAACGCATTCGAACGTCCTTCTATCTCTCGCCAAACGCTGCACTTATAATTCAGTGACAAATAGTAATTAGATGATACAATCCACGTGTTGATCTTGCGCACCGTTATTGCGCCTTTTCCTATGCTCGCCTGTTTGGAAGTGCCTCAAACTCTTCCAACCGCTTCAGACCCACCTACTTCGTTACTCTCCTACAAACAAATCGCTCCTCAGCCCGCTTTTTGTTTTCAACCTCTTACAAAACCCTCTGCGCATAACCCATTTCTTTTGATATTCATGCAAACGCCCCAGGGGGTGTGTACCCACGAACAAGGACGACACCCCTGCCCTTTCGCTAACCCTTCTAGAATGAATACTTACGCAAAACAGGGGGAGGGGGGTACCCCTTGTCAGGCCAAATGGAGTTTACGTAGCCCAAACAATGGACAGCTGCTTCGCGATGACGGCGAAGTCCGCGTCGCTTGTGATCAGTGGGGCTTTGCGAAGGATAGCAAGGGCGGCGGCGAAACAGTCCACGTACGGAAGTCTGTGGTTGGCCTTGAGTTCGGCGGCGCGGCGGGTCAACTCGGCATCGGCTGGAACGACGGCAATGGGCAACTGAGCAATTTTTGCCAGGATGTGGTGTGCGTGTCCGGGGCCTTTGTCCCGCCAAACCGCGTAGAAAATCTCGCCCCAGTTCACCACGCAGAGCAGCAACTCGCGTTTCTGCCCGATGGCAAGCTGGATCACTTCCTCGACTTTCGCGGCCCCCGGACGGTTATGAAAAAGCGTCAGCAAAGCGCTCGAATCGAGAACGACTCGTTTCACAGTTTGCGCTCGCGCCGCCGCTCTTCCAGCAGGATATCCAGCGCGCCCGATTCCTTGCCAAGGCAACCGCGCAGCGAGCTGACGAATTCCGGGGTGAGTGGCTGCAGAATGATGCGGTTTTCTTCTTCCAGAAAAGCCACCTGGGTGCCCTCGCGAATCGAATACTTTCGGCGCAGCTTCGATGGAATCACCAGCTGTCCTTTTGTCGTAACAGTAGAAACTTCAGTTTTCATACACTTCCTCAGAAGTCAGACATTGCTACCAAAGTGTACCGCCGAGGAAAATGTAAGTCAATCCGTACGGTGTCTTACTCTGGGGAAGAGCCGACAAGGGAGACGTGCCGGAACCAGCCATGACAGGTTCGCGCTCCATGTGCCACGTGTGCTGGCAGGGGATTCATCACCCCGGTATAACGTATTGAAGTCAAGGGGACCGCTTTTTCAATGAAGAAACTTGGAGAGCAAATCCGGTTGAGTGCTACGGACTTGAGCAATCACCTGGCGTGCCGGCATTTGACGACGCTGGAGTTGCAAGTTGTGCGAAGGGAAAGGGAAGCGCCGCAGTGGGCCGACCCCGACCTGAAGGTCATCCAGCAGCTTGGGGAACGGCATGAAGCGGCGTATCTGAAATTCCTTGAGGAGCAGGGAAAACTCACGGTTGTAAATCTGAAGGGGATCAAAAACGAAAAGGAGGCGATGGAGGAGACGCTGCGCTTGATGGCGAGCGGAGCGGACGCGATCGCGCAGGGGGCACTTGGAGACGCTTCGGGCGGAGGAGGCTGGTTTGGACGGCCGGACGTTCTGCTGCGAGTGAGCCGGCCGGGAAAGTGGCTTTGGTCGTATGAAGTGCAGGACACCAAGCTGACGCGCGAGACGAAGGCGACGACGATTTTGCAGTTGTCTCTGTATTCGGAGTTATTGACGTCGGTGCAGGGTGTGGCGCCGAAATTTCTGTGGGTGATTCCAGCGCGCAGCGGATTTGTGGGCGAAGCGTACCGGGTTCTCGAATACGCCGCATATTACCGGACGGTGAAAGAGAAATTGCTCGCGACGGTGAAGCGCGCAGATGCAGTGACGTATCCCGAACCGGTCGAGCACTGCAACGTGTGCCGGTGGTTCAAGGAGTGCGATTCCCAACGGCGCGCGGACGATCATCTTTCGCTGGTGGCCGGGATGCGGCGTCAGCAGCAGGAGCAACTGGAAGAATGGAACATTCCGACGATGGCGAAGCTGGCGGCGATGCAGATTCCGCTGAAGGAGAGGCCGAAGCGCGGATCGCGGGAAGGGATTGAGCGTGTGCGCGAACAGGCGCGCGTACAGGTTGAGGGCAAGTCGCTGGGTAGGTTGAAGTACGAAGAATTGCCTGTGGAAGCAGAGTTTGGTTTTTCGCGGTTGCCGGAGCCGACGGAGCAGGACATGTTCGTCGATTTGGAGGGCGATCCCTTTGCGGGAGATTGCGGGCAGCAGTATTTGTTCGGATTCGTGGCGCGTGACGCGAAGGGCGAACTGGCTTATGAGAAGAAATGGACGGTGAGCGGAGAGGAAGAGAAGAAAGGATTCGAGTGGTTGATGGACGAAATTATGCGGCGATGGACAACGGAGCCGCGGATGCATGTCTATCACTTTGGCGCGAATGAGCCGGGGGCGTTCAAGCGACTGATGGGGCAATACGCGACGCGCGAGGATGAACTGGACCGGATGCTGCGAGCAGGCCTGTTTGTGGATGTGCATCGCGTGTTCAAGCAGGGCCTGCGCGCCAGCGTGGAAGAGTATTCGCTGAAAACGCTGGAAAAGTTTTGCGGATTCGAGAGGAAGGTGCCGAAGGAAGCTTCGCGGTCGGCGATGCGATATATCGAGCACCGGCTGGAACTGGAGCGGAGCCTTGCGGAAATGCCGGAAGAAGTTCGCGAGGCGATGGAGGGCTATAACGCGGAGGATTGTTTCGCCACGGCAGCGTTGCGCGATTGGTTGGAAGAGCGAAGGAGCGAGTTGATCGCAAAGGGTGCGAGCATCGCAAGGCCCGCGGTCGGAGATGGCGCGCCTTCGGAAGATGTGGACGAGCGGCAGAAGCGAGTGGCTGCGCTGGCGGAGGAGTTGACGAAGGATATTCCGATAGAAGCGGGCGAACGAAACGAAGAACAACAGGCGAAGTGGCTGGTAGCGCAGCTTTTGGATTGGCACCGGCGAGAGGACAAAGCGACCTGGTGGGAAGGATTTCGATTGGCCGAGCTGGATGATGAAGCGCTGCTGGAGGAGCGGTCGGGGCTGGGCGGATTGCGATTTGTGGAGCGATTACGGGAAGAGCGGAAGATTCCGGTGGATCGATACTCGTTTGAGAAACAGGAAACGGAATTGCGGGAAGACGAGGAACTTTTTTACAAGGCGGAGAAATTCGGGACGGCGGTTGCGGTGGATTTTGTTACACGTACGGTGGACGTGAAAAAGACGAAGAAAAGCGCGGAGCTGCATCCGAGCGGTGTGTATTTGTGGGATAGGCCTATCAGCGTGAAAGAGCACGCAGAAGCGCTTTATCGAATCGGAAGTTGGATCGCGAAGCATGGAATTGAAGAAGGGAGAAAGTATCGTGCGGCGAGGGATTTGATTTTGCGACGGCCACCACGGCTCGGCGGTGGGGAAACGTTGGCGAAGTTGCCGGGCGAGCTACCAAAGGAAACGGCCTGCCGCGTGGCGTTGGCGATGAATGAGACGGTGCTGGCGATTCAGGGGCCCCCGGGCGCGGGAAAGACGTTTACCGGGGCGCGAATGATCTGCGCGTTTGTGAAAGCGGGGAAAAACGTGGGCGTGACGGCGCTGAGCCACAAAGTGATCCGGAAACTTCTGGAAGAGGTGACGCTCGCGGCGTCGGAGGACAGGGTTGAGGGTGTGCGGTGCCTGCAGCGGAATGACGAAGAAGCGCCGACACCGGAGATTGCGATTGCGAAGAAAAGCGAAGAAGCGTGGGAGGCGTTGGCGCGTGGCGCAGCGAACGTGGTCGGTGGGACATCGTGGCTCTGGGCGCCGGAAGCGGCGTTTGAATGCGTAGACGTGCTGTTCATTGATGAAGCAGGACAGATGGCGCTGGCGGATGTGATTTCTGTGGCGCAGGCGGCGAAGAACATTGTGTTGATTGGCGATCCGCAGCAGCTGGAGCGGCCGTTGAAGGGAAGCCATCCGGACGGAGCGGAGAAATCGGCGCTGCAACATTTGCTTGGCGAACACAAAACGATTTTGCCGGATGTGGGATTGCTGTTGCCGGAAACGTGGAGATTGCATCCGAAGATTTGCAAGTTTACTTCGGATTTGTTTTACGACGCGCGGCTTGGTTCGCGGGCGCTTCTGGAGAAGCGCGTCATTGAAGGGCATTCGTGGCTGAAAGGCGCGGGGCTGTGGTTTGTGCCTGTGGAGCACGCGGGAAATCAGAATTCGAGCGCGGAAGAGGTCGAAGCGATTGGGAAAATTGTAGAAGGCTTGGTAGACGCGGGAGTGAAGTGGTATCGCAGCGAAGGCAGTGTGAAGGAGTTGGAAGCGGAGGATGTTTTGATTGTGGCGCCGTACAACGCGCAGGTGGCGGATCTCTCGGCGCGATTGCCGGGGATGAAAATCGGGACTGTAGACAAGTTTCAAGGGCAGGAAGCGCCGGTGGTGATTTATTCGATGACGACTTCGTCGCCGGAAGATGCCCCGCGGGGGATGGAGTTTTTGTACAGCTTGAACCGGCTGAATGTGGCGACTTCGCGGGCGATGACGGCGGTGATTTTGGTGGGGAGTCCGAAGTTGTTTGAGCCGGAATGCCGGACGCCGCGACAGATGCAGTTGGCGAATGCGTTGTGCGCGTATCGGGAAATGGCGACTGAGGTGGACTCGGGAAAGATTTAGGAACCAGGGGGACCCTGGGAGAGCTCAGGGCTAGCGTAAAGTCCCGCCCCAACAAAACCAGAGAAAAGCAGATCCCCGTCCGCTACGCTGACGAGGGGTGACTTGAGACTGCGTTTTGTCGCGAATCAGAAGTGGGCGCGGAGTTCGCGGAAGCCGGGGAGGATGACGAGTTTGCCGGAACCGGCCATGACGGGTTCGTGCTCCATGTGCCAGGTGTGCTGGTGGGGGATGTAGACGGCGTTCAGGCCGACTTTGAGCGCGGGATTGATGTCCGAACGCGGGCTGTTGCCGATCATCCAGCCTTGCGACTTCACAATTTTGTGTTTGCTGACGAGCCCGGTGTAAGTGACCGTATCTTTTTCCGGAACGATTTCAATCGCCTCAAAAAATCCCTGCAAGCCGGAGCGCTGCACTTTGGCGGATTGCTCGGCGGGTTCGCCCTTGGTGAAAAGAATCAGGCGGTGGCGTTCGGTGAGATACGCAAGCGTTTCGGGAACACCATCGAGAATTTTTGGCGGCGTGCGTTCAAGGTCCACCACGCGATTGTGAATTTCCGCAAGCGTTTCGCGCTTGGCCTGGTGCTCGGCGAGCTTCATGTAGGTTTCCTCCAGCGAACGGCCGAAGCTGCGGACACCATATCCATACTGGCGAATGTTTTTGCGCTCGGTTTCGTTGAGGATGTGGCGAATGTAAGCGCGAGTGAAGCCATACGGCTCGACGAGAGAAATAAAGTCTTCGATCAGATTTTCAAAGAAGACGTTGTTTTCCCAGAGGGTATCGTCGGCGTCAATGAGAAGGGTATTGCGGCGCATTACTTTCTTTCAAGTCAAATTGAATTTAATAAAACTAGTTTAACAGCTTCAGTGCGTCGGCTGCGATTTCCGCAGCGGCGTTCGGATGGCCGAGTTTGCGCGCAGCTTCTTTCATGCGGGCAAGGCGTGGCGCGTCGTCGAGCAATCCGGCAATTTTCCATGCCGCAGCGGGAAGATTGTTGCAGCGAATCGCAGCGCCTTCTTCCAGTAAGTGGTCGGCGTTGCGCTCTTCCTGGCCGGGAATCGGCTCGATGAGCGCCATGGGCAGAGCACGGGAAAGCGCTTCGGACGTAGTGAGTCCTCCGGCTTTGCCGACGAGCAGATCCGCCGCGGCCATGTATTGGTCCATCTCCTTGGTGAAGCCCACAGGAACGAGGCGCGCAGAGCCGGATTGCAAATTACCGGCGCGGGCGGAAATATCATCGAGCTTTTTCTTCACTTGTTCCGATTTTCCGGCGATAGCCACGATTTGCCACGGCTTTTGCAGTGCAAGGAGATCGCGAACGAGTTGTTCGACAGGACCGATGCCATATCCACCAGCAGCGATGAGAACGACGGGAGCGATGGGGTCGAGCCTCAACTGCTTTCGAGCAGTACCCTGTTCGAGCGGGACGGAAAAGAGCGGGTCAACGGGAATTCCGGTGACGCGGAGAATATCGCGTGGGACGCCGATTCCGGCGAGATATTCGGCGGCTTCTGGAATCGCCACGTAGTAGCGGTCCACGGTGCGGCAGAGCCACATGGCGTGGACGTCGTAATCGGTGACGACGACGGCGTTGTGCGTTTGCAATTTTTTCTTGGCGCGCAGCCACGCAATGATTTCGCCGGGAAGAAAGTGCGTTGCGATGCAAAGGTCGGGCTGGACGCGCTTCAACATGCGAATCATCGGCTGCGTGTTGAGGCGGTCCACGGCGAGGCGGCGCCGCATTTTTTCCCAAGGCTTGTCAGTGCGCTCGTAGAGGAGGCCCATCAGCTCCGGCGCACGACGCACCATGCTGATGTACGCCTTGTCATAGAGACGCTGAAAAACTTTGCTGACGTGCTGAATGACGTCAACGTGTTCGACGAGGCAATCGCCGCGGGCGGCGAAGGCTTTTTCGAGGGCTTGCGCGGCGCGGACGTGGCCAGCTCCGGAAGATGCGGAAAGAAGGAGGACGCGCGGTTTGGGATTCATACCAGCGGGCGAAGTCACGCGGATTTGGATTTTGCGGCGGCGAGTTTTTCGAGGATGCCGCGCGCGAGCTTCTGAATTTCGCCGAAGCGGGCGAGATAGTCCTGGAATTGGGCGTTCAGGCGCTGCGCTTCCTCAGGATCGTGAACGGTGCGCAGAATCATGTCGCGGAGTTTGACGGGGTGCGGAAGGAGCGCGTCTTCCTGCAATTCCTCGAGCGCGGTTGCTGCGTTGTAGTGATACATAGTGTCCCCCTGGACAGTTGTATAGAAGAGTGTACGCGCTCAGGAAAAAAGATGAAATGGAACCGTGATTACGCGGCGGCGTGGAGAAATTCGTAGCGATCGATTTTGGCTGCGATGCCAAGTGTGCCGTTGGAGGTGGGTTCGACGCGCACGATTTGTCCTTGGCAGCGAATGTTGACGTCGCCGGATTGGGTGACTTGTTCGGGAAGCGTGATGACGAAATCGATGAGATTGCCGACGTCGAATTTTGCATCGGTAATGAAATAGAGGCCGCGATAACTGACGTCGCGCGTCTGCGCTTTCAGTTCGACACTCGATTCGTGAGGAAAGACCCGCAGGGGAAGGGTCATCGTGAATCGCCGTGCTTCCCGGCGTTCGGCGCCGTCGCCCATGAAACCTCTCTGAGGGGACTGAGGAAAATCTAAAAAACGCTAACACCCGCACCTCAAGACTGCAATCTGAAAAAGCAAAAATTACGTCCTAGTACGAGTTATAGGAGTTTTGGTATCGCGTTTTGTGATGGAGGTGTATAGTGCGCCTTACCCCCGCCACTCATCCCCTCAGTGAGCTGCCATGCAACATCGTCAGCATGCCCGGGTGCGTTTGCGCCTCCCCGTAAGGCTGCGTTGGGTTGCGCCTTTGGGACAACAGTATGAAGTGTGCGAAACACGCAACGTGTCGCGCGGAGGCTTGCTGGTCGAGTGCAAAGCGCAGCATGGAGAGGGACTGCCGATTTGGGTAACGTTTCCGTTTGATCCGGGCGCGCCGGATGGTCAGCCGGAGGTGCTGGCACGCGTGGTGCGTGCACGGCATGTGGAAGCGGGCGGTGCGGCGAAGGAAGAGATCGCGTTGCACTTTGAAGGAATTCCAAAACAAGTCGGAGCAAGTTACGGTGAAAAGCAGGTTACTTCGCCGCGCATCGGCACGGAGCGAAGTATAGCGCTGCCGATTCGCGTGCGGCCGCGACATATTCCGTGGTTTGAAGAGGCGATGACGGTGGAAGTGTCAGTGGACCGGCTGCGTTTTATGAGCAACCGTGAATATTCTGTGGGAGAGGCGCTGCTAGTGACGTTTGTTGCGCTGGAGACGAAACCGTGGCCGGGGAGCGGCGAGTTGCTGGCGCGCGTGGTGAACGTGGAGAAACTGGCGGAAGGCAGTTCGCTGTTGGTGACGTTAATGCGCCTGACGGATTGAAGCGCGATGTTTCGTGGCGTGTGAAGAGTTCGGCTAAACTGTCAGCGCGCTCGATGACGACCAATCACGATTCGAAAAATTTCTTTCTTGCAGGACCAGCCGGAAAACTGGAAGCAGTCTTGTGGACGCCTCACGCGGGAATAACGCCGCGATTTGCGGCGGTGGTGTGCCATCCGCATCCACTGTTTGGCGGGACGCTGCACAACAAGGTTGTGTACCAAGCGGCGAAAGCGCTCGATGGGCATCATGGCGCGGTGCTGCGATTCAATTTTCGCGGGACGGGATTGAGCGAAGGGAAGCACGATCGAGGATTGGGTGAACGAGGAGATGTTCAGGCGGCGCTGGATTTTCTTGGCGAGAATTTTTCCGGATTACCGCTAGTGCTGGCGGGGTTCAGTTTTGGTTCGTGGGTTGGTTTGCGGGTCGGATGCGGGGATGCGCGCGTGAAGCGGCTGATTGGAATTGGCGCGCCAGTGAACAGCTCTGATTTTTCCTATTTGGAGAAATGCGCGAAGCCGAAGCTGTTTGTGCATGGGTCCGAAGACGAGTTTGGCGATGAGGATAAGGTGCGAGAGCTGGTTAGTGGATTGCCTGGAGTGAATGAGTTGGTAGTTGTGGAGGGAGTGGATCACTTTTTCAAAGGGAAGATTGAAGAGTTGGGGGCGGCGATTACGGCGTGGATGAGAGATTGGCCGAGCACCTAGATGTTCGCTGGAAAAAGCAAAAGCAGATCCCTCGCTTCGCGGACTGCGCTCGGGATGACAACGAACTGAGGCACAACAGCGATAGAAAGCGGCGTCGAGGCGTCGCACTCCAAAACGAAGGCTAGGCGGATTCTCCGCGAGCAAAGAGATTGCTGAATTGGTCGATGGTTGCGGGCGGGATGGAAGCGAGTTTTGTATTGGCGCGGACGTGCTCGACGCGGGACATTCCGACGAGTGCAGCGGTGATTCCAGGAGCAGAGCGGGCAAATTGGAGGGCGCGTTCGGCGTCGCTGTCGAGGCCGAGCGCCTGAGCGACGAACGGCGGCAGGTTGCGCGCGACCTGGCCCTGCAGCAATGAGGCGCTGGCGATAAGTGTGATGCCGAGTTCGCTGGCGGCTTCCATGACGGTGATTTGTTTTCCTGAGACGGTTTGATTGCCGAGGGTGAGAGCTTCCGTCATTCCAAGATTGAAGGGAAGCTGGACGAAGCGGAAACGGTGCGAATCGCCAGCAATTTCTTTTGCTATGCCTACAAATTCGGCGAGTTGCATGGCATCGCGCGCGCGGGAATCCTGGCGAAAGCCGTTCCAGGTTGCCATTCCGTAGTATTGAATTTTTCCATCGCTGGCGGCGGATTCCAGAAACCCAAATGCTTCGCGGATGCGTTTCAGGAATTCGGGCTTTGGAACTTCGCCAAGCTGCGATTCAGGATTGTGCAGGTAATAGACATCAATGCAGTCCACGCCGAGATTCTTGAGGCTGCGGCCGAGCTGATTTTCGAGGAAGCGAGGCGTCATGCAGTGGCTCCCGCCGGCGATGTCTTTTGCCGAAAAAATCCCCGGCTGAATGTACTCGCGGAAGAAATACTGATTCGGGTCGGAAGGCATTGTGCGGTCGGGAGTAAGGTAACCGCCCTTGGTGCACAGAATGAGCCCATCACGCGAGGTTCCTTGGGCACTGAGTAGCTTGACCGCATCGCCGATGGAGCGCTCGCTGCGCTGGAAGCGGTAGTTGATTGCGGAGTCGATGAAATTGATTCCGCTTTCGACGGCAGCGACGACGGCTTCGGTATAAGCAGTATCGGTGCGAGGATCGGGCTGGCCGAGGTAGGTGCCGATGCCGAGAGAAGAGATGATGAGCCCGTTTACTTCGCGGAAGTGCTCGTTGGCAGCACGGCCGCGCCACTTTTCAGCGAAACGTTTCGTAGCTTCGAGGGTGGCTCCGCTCATGAGGGGCGATTTTCTCCTTCGGTTTTTTGCGGCGGCGCAGATGCTTCTTTTTCTTGCTGTTCCGGCGGAGCCAGGAGGCGCGCACAGGCCCGCATCATTCTGCGGTAGGGCCAGGTTTTTTCGTGAAAGAAAATTTCGCCTTCTCGAGGATTGCTGTAGTACCAGCGGGCGAGAAGCCAAAGATTTTCGCTAAGGTCGCTGGAGCCCGGTTCCAACGAAGAAGGAAAAAGAGGATTCCTCGCTTCGCGGACTGCGCTCGGAATGACAACACTGCCAGCTAAGGGGTGCGTGGTCGACGTTGGCTCGAGGCGATCGCGAAGGAGTTGTTCGGCGGAACGCGGCTCGCCGGCGTATTGGGAGAAAGAAAGAGAAAAGGGTTCCGCGACTCGTCCGCCAAAGATGGGGAATGCGTTTACCGTTTGTTCTGCTACGGCGCGCTGAAAGATGACGGCGTTCAAATCCTGAATGCGGCGGGGGAGTTCGGGCTGGCCGCGCAACGCTTCGTCTACTTTTTCCAATTTCTTGTGAAATGCGCTCGCTTTTTCGAAATCGAGGCCTTCGCTCGCTTTTTCACGTTCGGCTTCGTACGAAGTTCGCAAAGAATCGCCGCCAGTTTCCAGGAATTGGACGAGCTTTTCTACTTCGATGTCGTATTCCTCTTTTGTGCAGCCCGCGAAGCACGGAGCGAGGCACATTTTCATTTCTGAGTAGATGCAGCCGGGGAAAGAAGGATCGCGGCGAATTTTGATCTGGCAGCGACGGACTTTGAAGAGGTCGAGGACGCGTTCGGCGAAAGCGTCGGCGGCTTTGCGCGAGGCGAATGGGCCGTAGTAGGAGCCGCCGGAGGGAGCGCCAGTGGCGTCAACAGGAATGCGGCGCGTTGCGTAACAGCGTGGATAGGCGTTGCGCAGATTGACCTTGAGGACGGCGGGAGGAAGAAGGCGCATCATCACGCGATATTTTTTGGGGAAGAGTTGTTTTGCGTGTCGGTAGTAGGCAAGGGACAGTTCGAAGGCTGATGCAGCCACGCGATAGTGAATTGTTTTGGCAAATTCGCGCAGATTCAAACGTTTGCTCGAGGGATCGAGCGGGCCGAGGAGGCGTTGCAGGCGGCGACGCAGGTCTTGCGTTTTGATGAGGTAGGGCTCGGCTTTGGGATTGTGCCCTTCGATTAGACAAATGGCGGGAAAGGGAGGGAGGGCGGAGAAGAAGTCCGCGTCGTTTGATGGATTGAATTCGAGACCAGAATCGAATTCCAGCACACGTTGAGAATACTATTTCTTGCGGAATGGTTCATGTTCACCTCTGTTCCTCACTCCACGAAAAAGCAAAAGCAGCTTCCTCGTCCGCCACCGCGGACTCGGAATGACAGGTGAGGCCAGTGACAAGAGCTCATAGCTCTGTGGATCGAACCTTATGAACGGAGCAACCACGAGGAGATGACGAGGCGCTGGATTTCGCTGGTGCCTTCGTAAATTTCGGTGATACGGGCGTCACGATAGTTGCGTTCGACAGGGTATTCGCGGCTGTAGCCATTGCCTCCGTGGATTTGAATGGCTTTGTGGGTGACGCGAGTGGCCATTTCGCTGGCAAAAAGTTTTGCGGCGGCGGCCTCCATGCTGAAACGCGCCCCGGTGTCTTGTTTCCATGCAGCCTTGCGGATGAGGAGACGTGCTGCGTCGAGTTCCGTGGCCATATCGGCGAGCATGAACTGAATGGCCTGGAATTGCGAGATGGGATGGCCGAAGGCGAGACGCTCCTGCGAATACTTTAGCGCGGCGTCGAAGGCGCCTTGCGCGATGCCGACGGCTTGCGCGGCGATGCCGATGCGGCCGCCATCGAGCGTGGAGAGCGCGACTTTGTAGCCTTCGCCTTCGTTGCCGATGCGGTTTGCGACGGGAACTTCGCAATCGGTGAAGACGAGTTCGCTGCAGGCAGTGGCGTTGATACCGAGTTTTTTTTCTTCCTTGCCGACTTTGAATCCCGGCGTGCCCTTTTCTATGACGAAGGCAGTGATTCCTTTTTCACCTTTGGCGGGATCGGTGTTGACGTAAACGATGGCGGCGTCGGCGGCGCCGCCGTTGGTGATCCAGGCTTTGGTGCCGTTCAGGACGTATTTGTCGCCTTTTTTGACGGCTTTGGTCTGCAGCGCGGCGGCGTTGGAGCCGGCTTGCGGTTCGGTGAGCGCGTAGCAACCGATTTTTTCTCCGCGCGCAAAGGGAACGAGGAACTTTTTCTTTTGCTCGTCGGTTCCGTAGCGATGAATGGGATTGCAGTAAAGAGAATTTTGTACGGAGAGAATTACGCCAGTGGAAGCGCAGCAGCGTGAGACTTCCTCGATCACGATGGTGTAGGAAATGTGATCGAAGCCTGCGCCGCCTTCGCCTTCGGGTACGGCAACTCCGGTCAGGCCAAGTTCAGCGGCTTTTGCAAAAAGATCGCGGGGGAAATGGCCGGTTTCGTCATTTTCGCGTGCGCGCGGTTTTACTTCCGATTCGGCAAATTCGCGGACGCTTTTTTGGAGAAGTTTTTGGTCTTCTGTGAGTTCGAGGTTCATGCTTTGAGATAGTTTACCGCACGGCTGGCAGAAAAAAACTTACCCAGTGGACCCAGAGAGCGCAGTCAGGAATGGCTTTGCCACAAAATAGGAATCAACAATTAGGCGAGGGCGGTGCGGAGGCGTTCGAAGGTGGTGCTCAATTCTTCGGCGAGGACGCGGGTTTCGCCGATGACGGTCATGAAGTTCGAATCGCCAGACCAACGAGGGAGGGCGTGAATGTGAAGATGTCCTAACACGCCAGCGCCCGCAGCGCGGCCGAGATTCAGGCCGAAATTGATTCCTTCGGGCTTGTAGAGCGATTTGAAAGCTGATTCGGCGCGCTGGGCGAGCTGCATCATTTCGGTCAACGTTGCGACGTCGAGTTCAGCAAGTTCTGCTGCGTGCTTGTAGGGAACGATCATGAGATGGCCGTTGGTGTACGGGAAGCGATTCAGAATTACAAAAGAACTGACGCCACGATGGACGACAAGTGTAGTTGCGTCATCGGTGCGTTTTGCGGCGTCGCAAAAAATGCATTCCGGTTGATTGCCGGCGATGGCGCCTTTCATGTATTGATAGCGCCACGGCGTCCACAGATAGTCCATGTACTCTTTGCCTCGCGCGAAATGAATCGACAAAGAATAGCGCAGAAACGATGTGTGATGAATCCTGTTATGAATTCCGAATTGAAGAGAGATCCGTCCGCCTCGTGCTTGCGGAAGGCCGCAGCACGAGAGTCGGGATGACAGGCTGGCTTTTTTGAGCAGGAAAACAAAAACGCCAGCTCCTGCCGGCGTCAACAATCAGGAAGTTTTCAAGCAAACTTAGCTTCGGTGAGAGTCGCTTGCTGCTGCGGCGGCTTCTGCCGCAGCCGTCATGCTTGCTGCTTCTTCGCTGTTCACGAAATCCTTCAATTCTTTGCTGGGCTTAAAGAAAGGAATGCGCTTTGCGGGCACGGTCACTTTTTCGCCGGTTTTGGGATTGCGGCCCGTGCGACCGCGGCGCTGGCGCGTGCGAAAGCTACCGAAGCCGCGGATCTCGATCTTCTCGCCCTTCTGGATGGATTGAATGATGCTGTCAAAAATGGTCTCGACGATTGTTTCAGATTCTTTGCGAGGCAGTTCGGTGACCCGCAAAACTTCTTCGATCAAGTCCGCTTTGGTAAGCGTCGGTTGCTTGCTCATCGTAATGAGGCCTCGCAAATTTGCCAGAACATAATACGCCGCAGATGCATGATGCGGAAGGGCTTAGCTGGGGTCAAACCCCACCGATTGCCCCCCTTCCTATCACTAAATTGCCCCGGAGGTAAAACAAAATTTACGGGGCTCCATGATTAACAGAGCCCCGTACCCTGAACCTGAAAAACTTTAGCCGCGTGAAGCGAGCTTCTGCTTGAGCGCGTCGCCGATTGTGGCGGTCGAAGATGATTTGGTCGTATTCCGGTATTGATCAATTTCGCGGCGTTCGACTTGCTTGACGGCCGCTTTATAGCTCAAACCAATCCGGCGAGTGTCCCGGCTGATCTTGATGATTTTGAAGTCGTATTCCTTGCCGGGTTCGAGCGGACCGGCGCTCTTGAGTGGGCCAGTGGTGGTGCGAGCGACGGGACCTTCATCGCGGCCGCGGCGATCGGTGATTTCCGTGTTGTGGCAGAGGCCTTCGATGTTGTCGCCGAAGTCCACGAACGCCCCGAACATGGCGATGCGCGAGACTTTGCCCTTCACGAGGTCACCGACTCTGTGCTGCTTGACCCATTGGTCGAACTTGTCGTCCACCTGTTTGATGCCGAGCGAAACGCGGCGCGCATCGGCGTCAACTTTGAGAACTTTCGCGGTGACTGGTTCGCCCTTCTTGAAAACTTCGTGCGGATTGTTGACGCGGCCGGTCCAGCTGACATCGCCGACGTGAACGAGGCCATCGAAACCATCTTCGATTTCGATGAACGCGCCGAACTCAACGATGTTGCGAACTTTTCCGGTGACGACGGTGCCGACCGGATACTTTTCCGCTGTGAGCAGCCAGGGGTCAGGCTGTGCCTGCTTCATGCCGAGGGAGACGCGGCGGTCGCTGGGCTTGATGTCGAGCACGACGACGTCAACTTCATCGCCGACTTTGACGACCTTCGATGGTTGGACGGATTTCTTGGTCCAGCTCATTTCCGTGGCGTGCACGAGGCCTTCGATGCCTTGTTCGAGCTCAACGAATGCGCCGTAGTCCACCACGCCAACGACTTTGCCCTTGAACTTGCCGCCTGCCGGATATTTCTGGTCAGCGTCAACCCACGGATCTTTCACGAGCTGTTTGAGGCCGAGCGAAACGCGCTGCTTATCTTTGTCGAACTTGAGGATGATGACGTCGAGTTCCTGCTCGGGCTTGACGACATCGGACGGATGCTTGATGCGGCCCCAGCTGAGGTCGGTGAGGTGCAGTAAACCATCGAGGCCGCCAATGTCCACGAACGCGCCGTACTCGGTGACGTTCTTCACGGTGCCGTGAACGGTCTGGCCTTCGCTGAGCTTTTCGAGCAACTCGGCGCGCTTCGCGTGCAAGTCTTCTTCGAGCAGCGCGCGGCGGCTGACGACAATGTTTCCGCGGCGGCGATTCAGCTTGGTGATGCGGACTTGCACTTCCTGGCCGATGAGCGCGTCGAGATTTTGCGTTGGGCGCAGATCGTACTGAGAGCCGGGAAGGAAGGCGCGCACGCCAACGTCAACGACAACGCCGCCCTTGATGCGGTCGATTACTTTGCCGGTGAGCGTTTCCTTGGCCTTGAATGCTGCTTCGAGTTTTTCCCAAGTGCGGCGGCGCAGAACTTTCTGGTAGCTGACAATCGTGTAGCCGTCTTTTTTGTCGCCGGTGCGCTGCACTTCGATCGTCGCGTTCGGGTCAGGACGCGGAATTTCCGTTTCGGAAAATTCCGCGGCGGGAATCAGGCCTTCGTTCTTCTGGCCGAGATCCACGACGACACCATGCTCGGTGTACGCGATAACCTTTACTTCAATAATTTCGTTCTGCGAGTGAGCGGCTTCCTGCTGCTCATCATATTCCGCCATGAGCTTGCTCATCTCTTCGGCGCCGGCAGCTTCTTCGGCCGCGGCGACGGCTTCGGGGTCCTGAGCAGGTACGGCGGAGGCTTCCGCGGGAGCAGCGCTTGAGGCTGGCTCTGCAGGAGCTGCGTTCACTTCGGTTTTTGTTTCTTCAGAAGGTGCTTCTGGTGCTGGAGCGGCTGCTGCAGCGGAAGATACGGCATTGTCGTTGTCAAAAGACATGGTTGTTGGCCTCCGGGATACGTATCCCTAGTTCGACGAATAATTCCTTGCGGAATCCCTGTTGGGTTTGATGCAAGGTCGCTGAATCGAGAATCCGGCCACCCCTGACCTGGCCTCGAAACAGCTCATGGGACGAACAGATGCTGCGGGCGTGAAAAACGCTGCAACTCTGCAAGGATACTAGTGGAAATGAGGGTGTGTCAATCAAACGAGATGGCCAGAACTGGTCGGAATCAAGCGCCGACGCGGGAGGAGCGGCCGACTTCGCGGCGAAAGTCGGTGGAGTGGACTTCAATGGTGCGGCACATTTCGAAGAGGCGGGAACGCATGCGTTCGCCGATTCGGTCGGCGAGGGAGTCTTCGCGGACGGCGCGGAGGGCCTCGCCTTGCGGCGTGCGAGAGGGCTTGGCGGCGGGAGTTGCAGCCGCATCGAAATAGTTTGTGGTGATGAGCGTGGTGAGGCGCGAGTTATAGCGCGCGTTAAGAACAAGGCCGATGGTATCGAGCGCCCAGGCGGAAGGTTTGCTTGCGCCCAAATCATCGAGGACTACGATTTCTGTGGTGCGAATTGGTTCAAGGACGCGAAGCTCGGTGGATTCGCTGCCCGGGTTGTAGCTGGCTTGGATGTCTTTGAGCAATTCGCGGTAATCGCAAAAGAGACCCTGGTGGCCGCGGCGGATCAATTCCTTAAGGCACGCGACGGCGAGATGCGTTTTGCCGACGCCGGATGGGCCCATCCAGAGAAGGCCGCGCTCGCCGCCACCGGGATATTCCGCGACGAAGCGCTCGGCGAGCATCTTGGCGGCTTTGAGCGAAGAAGCGTGCTGCGGATTTTCGCTAACGTCGGTGCTGTAGCTTTCGAAGTCGCAATGTTCGTAGCGTTTGGGGATGCGAGCGCGGTCCATGACGCGCAAGGCGCGTTCTTCCATGCCGCAGTCGCAAGCGGTGGCCATGGTTCCAGAGCCATCGGGGCGAGGGACCATTTTGTAACCGGTGCCGCGGCAGTGTTGGCAGTTCTCAAGAGCCATCGTGTGAAAGAATACGGTCGCGCGGCGCAGACGGCAAGGCGCATCGCATGTGAATTTTTGTGGATGAAATTTTTCGGCGAGAAACTTTCAACGCATGAAGCGGTGGCGCGCCGGAACAATCGCGTGGCGCGAGGGCTTTTGTTCGCTGTGCATGGAAGAGACGCGGGAGAGTTCTTGCTGGACGACCGTGGCAAATTCGGTCATCTGCTTTTCCATCTCAACCATTTTTTCGCGCATGTTCAGAATGATTTCGATGCCAGCGAGATTGACGCCCATGTCGCGCGCGAGCGTGATGATGACTTCGAGGCGTTCCAAGTCAGAGTCAGTGTAAAGGCGCGTGTTGCCGTCGGACCGCGAAGGTTTTAGCAAGCCGACGCGTTCGTAAAGGCGCAGTGTTTGCGGATGCAATTTGTATAGCTCGGCTACGGCGCTGATCATGTAGCCGGCCTTGGCTCGTGTTTTTCTGCGCGGGCACATAGTTCGTTAAACTCCTGCCTTGCCGAAGAGATCTTTGCGCGGATTTTCGGGCGCGACGGTTTCAAGTTCTTTCATCAGGTTGCGCACGCGTTCGTCTGTAGGTGGCGGCACGACGACTTGAATCTCGACGTATTGGTCGCCGCGTTCGCCGTTACGCGCGTTCGGGACGCCTTTTTCCTTCAGGCGAAGTGTCTTGCCGCTGTTTGTTCCCGGCGGGATGCGAACAAGTGACCGGCCATCAATTGTGGGGACCTCGATTTTTGCGCCAAGCGTCGCTTCGGAAACGGTTACGGGAATTTTCGTGTAGAGGTCGTTCCCTCGGCGTTCAAAAAATTCGTGAGGCTTTACTACGACAGCGAGGTAAAGATCTCCGGCAGGAGCGCCCATCGTCCCAGCGTTGCCTTTACCAGGAACCCGCACGCGTCCGCCATTTGCCACTCCAGCCGGAATGCGGACGTCAATGGTTTCGTTATGGCGGATGCGACCTTCGCCGCCACACGTTTTGCATGGCGTACGAAGTTTTCCGGTACCGCCGCAGCGATTACAGGGAACGTTGAAGCGCATCTTTCCGGCTTGCTGCTGAATCGTCCCACTCCCGTTACACGTCGGGCAGACCTGAGGAGATCCGACAGCACCGGTTCCACGACAAGTGTGGCAGGTATCGAGTCGCGTAATTTGGATTTTCTTTACGGCACCGCGCACCGCTTCCCAGAAATCAATCTCGATGCGGTATTCAAGGTCGGCGCCTTCTTCCGCTTCTTCCTGAACGGCGCTTCCGCCGCGACCACCAAAGAAGCTGCTGAAGAGATCGCGGAAACTGCCGCCGCCGGTGCCTGCTCCGCTTCCCCCGCCAAAATCGAAGCCGCTGAAATCGAAATTTACATCGCCACCGGGGCCATCCGGTCCGCCGGGGTAGCCGGCTGATGCGGCATTTTCACTGTAGAAGCCATACTGGTCGTACATCTGACGTTTCTTCGAATCAGAGAGAACGTCGTAGGCTTCCTGCAGCTGCTTGAATTTTTCTTCGGCAGCTTTATCTCCGGGATTCAAGTCGGGATGGTATTTGCGGGCGAGTTTGCGAAACGCAGTGCGAATATCTTTTGTGCTCGCCTTGCGCGGCACACCAAGAAGCTCGTAGTAATCCGTTTTGCTCGTTGTCGGCATTCAGAATCCAATCAAACAAATGCAGGGGCACGCGATTGCATGCCCCTGCGGGTTTTGCATCAACTTAGTTCGGACGCTTTGATTCGTCCACGTCCACATATTCGGCGTCAATGACGTCCTCGGGCTTCTTGCCGCCCTGAGCTGCCCCACCTTCCGTTGAACCACCAGCGGCACTGGCACCAGCGGCCTGCGCCTGGCTCGCTGCGTTTGTTTTGTAGAGCGTTTCGGCAAGCTTGTGCAGAGCGCGCTCTACGTTTTCCGTGGCTGAACGCAACCTGGTTGTGCCACCCTCATTGATGGCCTTCTTCGCGTCTTCGAGCGCTTCCTCGGCAGCCTTCACATCGGCTTCGGGCAGCTTCTCGCGGTTTTCGCGAATCGTCTTTTCGGCTTGATAGAGCAAACCATCGAGACGGTTGCGCGACTCGACCTCTTCCATGCGCCGGCGATCCTCTTCGGCGTGCGATTCGGCTTCGGCACGCATCTTCTCCGCCTCTTCCTTGGTCAAACCGGTCGAGGACTGGATGGTGATTTTCTGTTCCTTGCCGCTCGCTTTGTCTTTGGCAGAAACGTTCAGGATGCCGTTCGCGTCAATGTCAAAGGTGACTTCGATTTGCGGCACACCGCGGGGAGCGGGTGGAATTCCGTCCAGCTTGAACGTGCCGAGTGAACGATTGTCCTTGGCAAATTTGCGTTCGCCTTGCAGAACATGAATTTCCACGCCGGGCTGATTGTCCGAAGCGGTGGAGTAGGTCTCTACTTTGCGCGTGGGAATCGTGGTGTTGCGCGCGATTTGCGTGGTCATCACGCCACCGAGCGTTTCCACACCTAGCGAAAGCGGAGTGACGTCCAGCAGCAGGATGTCTTTCACTTCGCCCGCAAGCACTGCGCCTTGCACCGCAGCACCAACCGCCACAACTTCGTCCGGGTTCACGCCCTTGTGGGGCTCTTTCCCCCCGAAGAAGTTGCGCACGAGAGATTGCACCTTGGGAATACGCGTGGAACCGCCGACGAGCACGACTTCTTGAATGTCGCTCGGCGAAAGCTTTGCGTCTTCCAGTGCTTGTTGCACGGGTTTCATCGAACGGTCGAGCAAATCGCCCATCAACTGTTCGAGGCGCGTACGGGTGAGCTTTTCCTGCAAGTGAATCGGGCCGCTCGCGCCAGCCGTGATGAACGGCAGGTTGATTTCGGTCTCCATCATCTGCGAAAGCTCGATCTTTGCTTTTTCCGCGGCTTCCTTCAGGCGCTGCAGAGCCATGCGATCCTTGCTCAAATCAATATTGTTCGCCTTCTTGAAGCCGTCGATGAGCCAATCCACGATGCGCTGGTCAACGTCGTCACCGCCAAGATGGGTGTCGCCATTAGTGGACTTCACTTCGACGACGCCACTGCCGACTTCAAGCACGGAGATGTCGAACGTGCCGCCGCCCAGATCGTAGACCGCGATGGTTTCGTCGCTTTTCTTATCGAGACCGTAGGCGAGAGCAGCAGCCGTGGGTTCGTTGATGATACGTACGACTTCGAGACCCGCGATTTCGCCGGCCTGCTTCGTCGCTTGACGTTGCGCATCATTGAAGTACGCGGGAACGGTGATGACCGCCTTAGAGACTTTCTCGCCTAGAAAATCTTCCGCTGCAGCCTTCAGCTTGCCGAGAATCATCGCGGAGACTTCAGGCGGGCTGTAGACCTTGCCGGAAATTTCGACGCGAGCGTCGTCATGCTGCCCCTTGACGACTTTGTAGGGAACACGACGGCTCTCTTCGGTGACTTCGTCATAGCGGCGACCCATGAAGCGCTTGATTGAATAAACAGTGTTTTCCGGGTTCGTCACGGCCTGACGCTTTGCCACCTGGCCAACGAGACGTTCCCCCGTTTTTGTAATGGCGACGACGGACGGAGTAGTCCGAGCGCCTTCCTGGTTTGGGATGACGACCGGCTCACCGCCTTGCATCACCGCCACGACCGAGTTGGTCGTACCCAGGTCAATGCCAATAATCTTACTCATAAATCAGGTTCCTCCCCTTGCCTAGCCCAACCGGCGTGGCCGGATAAGGGCCTCAAGGTCACGCCTAGACATAAGCTCAATACGGAGAGGAGTATACAGATTGAGTGTATCATTGTCAAGTTTTCTTATAACAATTATAAGTCATTGTTTTTAAGTCGTTTAGAAACTGGATTCGGAGGCCGTTGACGAACAAACCTGAGCTCGCTACAAGCATCCTAATTCACTAGGGCCTGCTCTTTTTGGCGACGGTGGCCCCATCGCGACGGCTGCGTTTCCGTGGCATTCGGGTTAGAATCACCATCACTAAATCCCCGAATCCGGGTTTAAAGCATTGGAGGCGTTTCGTGAGCTGGCAAAAGATTCAAAAGATTAAGGTCGGGCTGATCGCGATCGGTTTGCTGGCCTCCGGAGCCTACTTGTCCTTTGGCGGACGCGCAGCCCAGGCAGCAGCTGCCGAGCCGCAGTCCGTGAATTTGCCAGATGTTGACCCGCACAAGGCGCGCGGATCAAAAACCGCGCCGGTTGTCATGGAAGTTTTCAGCGATTTTCAATGCCCAGCCTGCAAGCAACTTTATGTCACAACATCCCGGCAGATTACAGACAACTATGTGGCTACCGGCAAAGTTTATGTAATCCACCGAGACTTTCCGCTGCCGATGCATGCTTACTCTCGCATTGCCGCACGCTATGGACGGGCCGCGGCGCAAATTGGCAAGCTCGAACAAGTAGAACAGGCCCTCTTTGAGAATCAGGAAAAGTGGGACAAGACCGGAGACGTGGATGGAACCGTGGCATCCGCGCTGACTCCGGCAGATATGAACAAGCTTCGCGCCCTTTTGAAAAATCCTGCGCTTCTTGATGCGGCAATTGAGAAAGACATCGCACTCGGCAAGACTTATAACGTAAATCAGACTCCCACGACGGTGATTCACTGTAAGGGACAGACGTACCCTGTGGGTGGACTTGTCAATTACGACGTACTCCACTCCTTTCTTGATCAGCTTCTTTCTGGAAAGTAAGCGCTGAGTCGCGGCCGATGATGCAATCCAGCCCGTTTAACTGGCGCCGTGCGGTGATTCTATTTGGGAGGCTTGCGCTCGCAGGCGTGTTTCTCTTTGCGGCGTACTCCAAGATATTTCTCCCGAACAGTCTTTTTGGTCCTTTGCCGTTCAAGTTTGCGCTCTCTGTGAATCTCCAGAATTTTGCACCCTCGGTAGAGCAATACAAAGTTGTTTCGCACGACATGGCGGTGACTATTGCGCATACGCTGCCTTTCGTTGAGCTAGGGCTTGGTCTTTTACTTTTGATTGGGTGGCAAATTCGGATTTGGCTTTCGATCGCTTCCGCGATGCTAGTGGGATTTCTATCCTTGCTTACCTGGGCTTTTCTGAATCATATGGACATTAAAGATTGTGGCTGTTTTGCCTCAAGCACACCGGAACCGTTGAACGGGTGGACTTTGCTAAGAGATGGAATTCTTCTAGCGTTCGCTTTAGCAATTACGTTTTTGGCGTTTGTGGAAGCTCGCAAACCGCATCCCTGGACCGCTCGGGCAAATTCGTAAGCCACACAAAAACTTGGAAACGAACTTGCTCAACTTTCTGACGACGCGCTTTTATCTGCGCTAAACTTTTCTTTCGATGCTGAGTCTTCCTCCGATTACCTTGCGCTTGCGTGGTTGGAAATTGATTGACCGCGTGGCACTGGCATTCCTCCTTTTTTGCGCGATTGTACTTGGCGCAGCCGCGGGCCTGCTTTTCGTTTACGCGAGTGATCTGCCCGAAATCCGGTCGCTTGAGACATATCGGCCAAACGTGGTCACGGAAGTTTATGCGGACGATGGGCAGCTAGTTGGCAGTTTCGCTTTGCAACGCCGCATCCTGATGACTTACGAGCAGTGCCCAAAAGTTCTGTTCAATGCCGTAACTTCCATCGAAGACCAGCACTTTGAAGAACACTGGGGCATAGATTTTCCGCGTATAGCCGGCGCGACGGTTCGCAACATCGTTCATCGCCGCATCACGGCAGGCGCCAGCACGATCACGATGCAGCTTGCGGGAAATCTTTTCCTTGATCGCAGCGACAGGACCTTTCGCCGCAAGATTCAAGAGATGTTGCTTGCCCTGCAGATCGAGCGACGCTATACAAAGCCGCAAATTTTCACGATGTATGCAAACCAGGTTTACTTGGCGCACGGCAACTATGGTTTTGCGGCCGCTTCGCAGTTTTATTTTGGAAAATCGGTCACTGACTTGAATTTGCAAGAAGCCGCCCTGCTCGCCGGCATGGTAAATGGGCCAAAATTTTCGCCTATTGCAAATCCCGAAGCTGCGCTTAATCGCCGCAACCTTGTTCTTCGTCGTATGGAAGAAGAGGGAAAGCTGTCTGCCGCAGAAGCGAATGCTGCAAAGAAAGCGCCGCTCGGTTTGCATTTGCAGTATCCCCGCAATGATCTGGCGCCATACTTTTTTGAAGACATTCGCAAATACCTGGAAGCGACGTACGGCACGGAAGCGGTTCACGAGCGCGGGCTGCGCGTTTACACCACGCTGAATGTAAAAATGCAGCGCGCGGCGAATCAGGCGATTCGCGATGGATTGCATTCCTACGATCGGCGGCATGGTTGGCGAGGAGGGTTGCCCAATCTCATCAAAGACAATCTTGGCAAGCTCGAAACGTACGAGGACGACGATTGGCGCCATGCAATTGAAAAGGGAAGTTACGTCACGGGCCTGGTGATGGCGGTGGACGACAAGGTCGCCACAATCAAGATTGGTCAGTACCGCGCGCTGCTCTCGTCGCAAGACATCGCCTGGACTGGCCGCAAGAAGCCTAATGATCTTTTGAAAGTCGGTGACCTGGCGCAGTTTTCAATTCAGGAACTTCGCGAAACTACGGCGCGCGTTCAGTTAGAGCAGCAACCAAGCCCGCAGGCGGCCATGATCTGCATTGATAATCCCACGGGCGAAATCAAGGCGATGGTCGGCGGCTACAGTTTTGAAGATTCGAAATTCAATCGTGCGACGCAAGCCGTGAGGCAGGTTGGCAGCTCGTTCAAAGTGTATGTTTACGCCGATGCCCTCGAAAAGGGCTTCACTCCGTTCGATACGATTCTCGATGCACCATTTACGACGATCAGCGGAGGGCAGCCTTACTCTCCGCGTAACTATGATGAAAAGTTCGAAGGAACTATTACGCTTCGGCGCGCATTGGCAGGCTCGCGCAATGTTCCCGCCGTAAAGCTTGCAGAAAAAGTCGGCATCAGCACGGTCGTAGACGAGGCACGGCGCTTCGGAATTACGACGCCGCTGCCGCCATATCTTCCCCTTGCTCTTGGCGCCGCGGACATGAAACTCGTCGAACACGTTTCCGCGTTCACAGTTTTTCCGGACGACGGAATTCGCATCGATCCGCACATGATTCGCCGCGTTTCGACTTACGACGGAGCGCTACTTGAGGAAGCGCATCCGGCAATACACGAAGTGATTTCGCCGGACGTCGCGCGTACGATGACGGCAATGCTCGAAGAAGTGATTCAGTTCGGTACCGGAATTGAGGCAAAAGTCTTGAAGCGTCCGGCTGCGGGTAAAACGGGAACTACGCAAGATTACACGGATGCCTGGTTTGTCGGCTTCACGCCGCAGATTACCGCCGGGGTGTGGGTCGGGTTTGACGATAAGCAAAATTCGCTTGGCAAAAAGGAAACGGGTGCGCGAGCGGCGCTGCCTATCTGGACGCAATTCATGCAGAACGCACTGACTGGAATGCCCGCGCTCGATTTCGCAAACGTTGTCCCACTCGAGCAACAAGCTAGCGAACACAATGTTCGTGTAGATACTCCGGACACGGCGCCAACCGAAGACGAGCCGTCAGCTCCGAGACAAAAGCCGCCGGCTGCCGCTCCCGCGACAAATACGGCGACGGGAACCACAACCGGCGACCAGCGCCCTCAATAAGGCGGCCTCCTCTGAGAGAAGACTTACTGCTTTTGTACGACTACGTTGAGCGAAGAGCTTTGCACCGCTGCAAAATTCGCGCTTGCCGGATTCAAGGTTAGTGAAATCTGCCAAAGAGTGTGGCCTGCCGTATCGGTAAGGCTTAGATTCACATTCATTGCCCCGATGAGACCCAGCAATTGCGGGGAAGAGACAAGTAAGCAGGTTGCTTGTCCGGAATTGAGCGGCTGATTTCCGCTAAGGCTGGTTCCTCCGGGCGAAGTGGGCGTGACCTTGTAGTTCAAGGAGCCCACAACCGGAGTTCCGTCCGGATAGATGAAATTCAAATTCAATTGCGGCGTGGAGAGTGTTTGCGTGATTTCGATGGCGTTGATCTCCGCGACCTGAGAAATGCTATCAAGTTCGATTGTGAGCTGCCCATCGGTCACAACCGTGTCTGCGCTTTTGACCAAGGCAGAGTTCGCGCCGACTGCCGCGAACACATCCAAGTTCTGAAATGCCAGGTTGCCTTCGATCTTTACGTTGAAGACGCGGGCACCGACGGATTCAAGACGCGGGGTTGTCTCGGCGAAGTAGAGATTTACGTGATAGGCACCGGCAGCGACAGGGAATGTGTAGATCAGAGGCGTTCTCCGGCTCGCGGCATATCGGGCCGATTGAAAAAGCGTTTGATTCGCGGTTCCAGCAATATTTGCCGTATTTGTGGCGACTGTACCTCCATTGTAGCCGTTGTCCGCTTGCCAGATTTGCGCATTGCCATCCGTGTAAGCGGGGCCACCGCAATTAACGCGAATCGCATGAGTGGATGTGGTCTGTGCCACAACCGGTGTGGAGAACACCACGATAAGGCTGAGAAAAAGGGAGAGTCTTTTCACGCTTCCTCCTAGAAGCAAAGTGTCCGTACGAATTTTCTTCAGGGACGAGAAGCGAGAGGGAAACGCTGGGGGAGGGGCCCGCTTGCACCGCCATGCGCACTGTACGCATGGTGGCTTGGCCTAACAACTGTCCGTCGGAACCGAAAACGTACAACTCGAAAGGACAAGAAAGAACCTGTACCAACTGTCGGCACACGAGGTGGTTAGTTGCGGAACGGATCCCACCCGCCATCGCGAAGTGGCACTGAATTTCCAGCCGAGTCAACGAGGCGGACTCCAGGCCGGTTTGTAATCTCGCCAATTTCCGTCAATGCAATCCCAAGAAATTTTGAAGGAATTTTTCTCAGGTGCTTTTTGCTCACGCAGAAAAGCAACTCATAGTCGTCGCCTCCATGGAGTGCCGCTGCGAATCTTTCCATTTCGCTGACTTTTGAAAGAAACTTCGAAGAGGGAATTGGGATATTTTTGCCGTTAATTACTGCCCCGACTTCACTAGCTCTGCAGAGACGTGACAAATCCGAGGAAAGGCCGTCGGAAATATCCATCATCGCCGACACAAGTTTGTTTTTGGCTAGCCAAAGCCCGAGTCTGATTCGAGGTTCGGGATATAGGTGCTTACGGAACAATTCGTTTCGGGCATTCAAAAGCCTCTTGCTGGATTTTGTCAGCTTCCAGCCAATCTCAGCTTCACCCAAGCGACCGCTTACAAAGATTCGGTCTCCGGATTGAGCGCCCGAGCGCATGACGGCTTTTCCCCGCTCAACTTCGCCAATGACAGTTATATTGATAAGGATTTGATCCCGCCGGGTCGTGTCGCCTCCCGCCAGGCCGCAATGCAATTTTTCTGCGGCTCTTTTCATCCCGCGCAAAAAGTCATCCAGCCATTTGCGTGTGCAGTTTTCCGGCAAGGACAAACTCAGGAGGAAGCACCGAGGCTCTGCACCCATCGCCGCGACGTCGCTCACCGCGCGGGCGAGGCATTTCCAGCCCACGGAATCTGGAGGATGAAGTTCTCTTAAGAAATGCGTGCCTTGCAGGAACCAATCCGTAGTCAGGACAGTCTCGAATCCGGCTCGAGGCTTCCAAATTGCGGCATCATCGCCAATTGCTAACTTCAGACCCGAATTGTGGTTGCGCGAGGTTGGGGAAGCTCGCTCGATTCGGCGAATCAGGCCGCTTTCGCTAACAGCCGGACGCCCATTTGTGGTTCTTATCTTCACCGCGCAAGTATAAGACGCTTCCGCCTGTCCAATTGGACAGTGAACAGCAATCCACAGCCTGTCCCAAAATTACCCCAATACACGGTTGACCCCAATCGCTACAAAATTTAATATAGGGACAGTTGCGAACCGAAACTTACGGTTCCATCTCGTTTATGTGGTTCAAAGCAGTTCTCGAAGTTCAAAAGCGGGTCAGGGCAAACGCCTGCGATTGGCGATAAATCTGAAGGGCTGAGGGGCTCAGTGATTAGAGGTAAGAGCTATACGTTCTTTGTTGCGTCCACGCCGGGAAACCTCCGGAAGCTGGTCGTACCTGCCTATGCCCTCGTCAGTGTAGCTGGTCTCGCGCTTGTTGGGATGCTTACCATCGTCATCGGCGTTGGATCCTACTCGCGGATGCTTTGGAAAGTCGGCAATTACAATGCGATGCGCCACGAGTTGGAGACCGTCAAGCAACACTCCCGCGATCTGCAGACCACGGTTAATGACACGAATCAGCGCCTGAATTCCTTGCAGTCTCTTGCCACTGAAGTGGCCATGACTTATGGGGTGCTCCGTTATCACCCGGTGGCGTTCGATGTCACCGACAATCCTGTGACCCCAGAAGACGCTTTTGACCAGTCCGTGGAGCAGTACACATTTCTAAAGAAGAATGCCGCGGCAATTGCCATCTCCGCAGGTGGCCTCCGCTTGCTTCCTTCATTTAGCTTTGCCGATTCGTCTTACACGCCTTCCGTATGGCCCGTACTCGGACATGTCACGGATAGTTTCGGTGAGCGGCTCGATCCGTTTAGCGGTGAAGGCGCCTTCCACACAGGTGTTGACGTCGCCTCGGATTACGGCGCACCGGTTCATGCGACGGCTGACGGAGTTGTGACAGTCGTCGAAAACCATGCCGGATACGGACGCCTTGTCGTAGTGGATCACGGTTTCGGTATCACAACTTGGTACGCGCACATGTCCGCGTTTGCCACGATCGCTGGTTCGCGCGTAAAGCGTGGGCAAGTCATCGGATACACCGGAATCAGCGGCCGTTCTACCGGCCCGCACGTGCACTATGAAGTTCGAATGAATAACGCGCCGATCAATCCGTCCCGTTATATGAAGTCCGGTCCAAGCGGCGACTGAGCGCTACCGGATTCAGAACTTATTGAAGTTTAGCTGGAACCTTGGTTCCAGTTTTTTTGTTTATGGAGGAAGGAGCATTTATCTGAAGATCGGCTGGTTTCTTCTGAGATTCTGCCAGGGGTTGTGTCGGGACTTTGCGTGCCGTAATGCTGCTCCACGCATCCGGGGTAATCATCATTGCCATCCGAACCGACTTGCTGGTCCCGCGATCCAGCTTTGTCACTTCAACTGAATTCAATAGCTGCAGGTAAGCTTCGCGTTCAGACGGATCCATTTGTTGCCGCAACTTCGGATCGTTTAATCCACCTTGAGCCATCAGCGCAATTCCGCTCAGAAAGTCTGCAAGTTGTCTCATCGTCAGTTCGTTTGGACATTCGCCTTCGGCTGCTACACGAAATCCGTTTCCCTCCGGCTTGCCTGCAATCGAAATCCACAAGAGTTGATTGAGCAATTGTGCGAGCTGGGGAGAACGAAATCCTCCGGGCGCTTGCGTATTCAAGATTGCACCAATCGCCGCGTCCTGTCGAAATAACGCGAACATCGGTGATCCGGAAAGCCGTTCGAAGCGTTCCATCCACTCCCTGTGTCCGGCTTCCTGTCTTGCTGACTCGATCTCTGCGTTCAAATCAGGCGCGTCGGTAAGAGCGATTCGATCGTTCGAAAGGAATGCTGCTGAAACGCCTTGTCCCTGCGCTCCTTTAGGAAGATGAAAGATCTCGCGCCCACTTTTTGTTTCACTGATTCCGTTCTTCTGCAAATACATTTCGATTTTTGGACGGTCGAATCTTCCATCGGCTAGCACCAAGTAATGATTCGTCGGACCGGTGCTTAGAATCGCGACTCCTACGCGATTCAAGTCTTTTTCGTAGTCGAACCCCGATTCATTCACGAATTGTTTGTAATCCTGGTCAACGTTTGTAGCTCCGGCGCCAAGGCTCACGAGATTTTTCAGAATTGCTCCCTGCCGGAGTTCAGCAACGTCCACGTAGATCACCGCACTCGCATCCGCTGGCAGCGATTGCAGGAAACTCTCACGAGAAGCACCGCTCGAAACGAACCAGCGAGCGTAGGCAATATAGACTGCACCGGCCAGGACGGCGAGAACGATCACTCCGACAATCAGTCGTTTCCGGTTCATTGTGCTTCCTGAGAAACTCTATCTTACGTTATCTGGAGTTTCGTAACGCGACACGACTCGTTAGCATCGAATCTGGTGCTTCCCAATCTTCATTTTTTTCAGGTTTATCAACAGGCCGCTTGGAATCGGGCGAGGCTGTTGATATCCCGTATCCGAATGAAAAAAAAGAATTTACTTAGATTATATGGCTGAAAGTCTGAACGGCTTTTCCACAGTGCAAGCGGTAGGGCCCCCTAGCACGAGTCCCGGCCCCTTGCAATTCTTATGCCCCTTCTGCTATTCTTACGCGGTTTGAGCGAAGCTGGCGTAGCTCAGCTGGTAGAGCATCTGATTTGTAATCAGAGGGTCGGGGGTTCAATTCCCTCCGCCAGCTCCACCAAAATGTTCTTGTTGGGGCCAGAAGTTCGTAGGGGATTGAGGCGCGGAGCGGATCCCGAAGTTCAAATTGAACGGGCTGGTGTCTTTTGACACGAGTCCGTTTTGTGTTTCCGCGCAATCTGGTCTTAAGTTTTTACGGGACACGATTTTAGCGTCCCAAGCAGTTTCTGGGACGGGTGGGTGAGTGGCTAAAACCAGCAGACTGTAAATCTGCCGCTCCTTGCGGGCTACGAAGGTTCGAATCCTTCCCCGTCCACCAGGCTCCTGGCGTTAACCGCATGTTGTATTGCGGTGTTGTTTGCAAGCCGCAGGGCAATCGCACGAAGCGATGTTCGATAGCGGTCTGAATTGCGACGGAGACGCCGCCAAGGCAAAGTGCGCCGCGAATTCTGAATTTGCGTTCGGCGCGTTTTTGGGGAAAGGGTTTGGCCTGGGTAGCTCAGTTGGTAGAGCGCGTCCTTGGTAAGGACGAGGTCACCGGTTCAATCCCGGTCCCAGGCTCCAGAAATTGGGGGATCTTGCAGCAGGAGTTCAGTAACACCGGGCGGGGGTAACTCAACGGTAGAGTCTCACTCTTCCAAGGTGATGGTTGCGGGTTCAAATCCCGTCCCCCGCTCCAAAGATTTGAATTGTTGTTGTGGGACAGATTTATTTCGACGCGAGGAAGGTTGCTATGGCCAAGGAGAAATTCGAGCGCAGTAAGCCGCACGTGAATATAGGGACGATTGGTCACATTGACCACGGGAAGACGACGTTGACGGCGGCGATTACGAAGGTGCTATCGAAGCACAATCCGAAGGTGGCGTTCCGTGCGTTTGACACGATTGACAACGCGCCGGAAGAGCGGGAGCGCGGAATCACGATTGCGGTGTCGCACGTGGAGTATGAAACGGCGAACCGACACTACGCGCACATGGATTGCCCAGGTCACGCGGACTACATCAAGAACATGATCACGGGCGCGGCGCAGATGGATGGCGCGATTCTGGTGGTGGCAGCGACCGATGGACCGATGCCGCAAACGCGGGAACACATTCTCTTGGCGCGTCAGGTAGGCGTGCCTGCGATCGTGGTGTTCCTGAACAAGTGCGACATGGTGGAAGACGCGGAGCTTCTGGAACTGGTGGAACTGGAAGTTCGCGAACTGTTGAAGAGCTATCAGTTCCCTGGAGACACGATTGCGATCATTCGCGGCAGTGCGTTGCAGGCGTTGAATGGCGATGCAAAGTGGGAAGGGAAGATTGATGAGCTGATGGAAGCGGTGGACAAGAACGTACCTCTTCCAGTGCGTGATGTGGACAAACCGATGGCCATGCCGATTGAAGACATTTTCTCGATCTCTGGCCGCGGCACAGTGGTCACAGGAAGAATCGAACGCGGCAAGGTGAAGGTTGGAGAAGAAGTGGAGATCGTGGGCTTCCGTCCGACGCAGAAGAAAGTTGTGACGGGCGTGGAGATGTTCAAGAAGCTCCTGGATGAAGGGATTGCGGGGGACAACGTAGGTTTGCTGTTGCGCGGCACGGAAAAGGACGATGTGGAGCGCGGGCAGGTGGTATGCAAGCCCGGATCGATTACGCCACACACGAAGTTCAAGGCGGAAGCATACGTACTGACGAAGGAAGAAGGGGGGCGTCATACCCCGTTCTTCACGGGATACAGACCACAGTTTTACTTCCGGACGACGGACGTGACAGGGGATGTGAAGCTGCCGACGGGGGTGGAAATGGTGATGCCGGGGGATAACGTGAGTTGCGAAGTGACGCTGATCACGCCCGTGGCGCTGGAGAAGGGGTTGCGGTTCGCAATTCGCGAAGGCGGCCACACGGTGGGAGCAGGAGCGGTCACCGAGATTATTGAGTAGTTTGGGTTTTAACAAATAAAGATTTTGAGAAAAGAGAATTAAATCATGCGGGAAATCATCACGTTGCAGTGCGGCGATTGCAAAAACCGCAACTACACGACGACAAAAAACAAGAAGAAGCACTCCGATCGTATGGAGACCAAGAAGTTTTGCCGGGCGTGCCGCAAGCACACCGCTCACAAAGAAGTGAAATAACTTCTAGTTGGTCGCAGGGGGAAGCAAGACCGGTTTTTTCACAGGGGAGTCGTCCAACGGTTAGGACTCCGGTTTACCCTGAGGGAAGTTGGCGAGGGGTCGACAAAACCGGGAGGGGAATGTGACGGCTTCCGGGCAAGTTTGGTTCTGCTACATGGTGCGATGCAAGGACGGTTCGTACTACGTCGGAATTGCAGTGGACGTTGACGAAAGAGTTCGGAAGCACAACTGGGGAGTCGGTCCTGAGTACACAGCGAAGCGGCGGCCGGTCGAACTAGTTTGGAGCGAATGCTGCGGCAGCAGTAAGGCAGCGCGGGAGCGGGAAAAAGAAGTCAAGAGTTGGAGCCGGACCAAGAAAGATGAGTTGTTGAGGCGAGGTAAGGTTCACCCCTCACCCGCTTCGCTGGTTCGGGGTAAAGGGGAGTCGTCCAACGGTTAGGACTCCGGTCTCCAAAACCGGGTATGGGGGTTCGAATCCCTCCTCCCCTGCCAGAGTTTGAGCAGTACGGGACACGAGGAACGAGGACGTATGGCAACGCAGGTGGCAAAGATGGAAGAAGAAAAGCAGCCATCACAACTGCAGCAGCGCGTGACTGGCTCGCTGCAGAGTTCGACGGAATTTTTTCATGATGTTCGCGTCGAGCTGAAAAAAGTCACTTGGCCTAGCCGGGAAGATGTGACTTCGACCACGGGAGTCGTGATTGCCACAGTTGCATTCTTTGGCGTCTATTTGGCGGTCGTCGAATGGTTTGCGCAAAAGGGCCTGGATTACGTTTTGAAACTGTTTCACGTCGCATAAGGGGTTTGGGATCACATGGGAATGCAGTGGTACATCATCCATACCTACTCGGGCTTTGAGAAGAAAGTGAAAGAAAGCCTGGAAAGCCGCGTAGCTGCGTTCAACCTGCAGGATCAGATTGGCCGCGTGCTGATCCCCATGGAAGACGTCGTGGAGGTTCGCGGCGGCAAGAAGGTTGTCAGCTCGCGCATGTCGTATCCGGGCTATGTGCTCGTCGAAATGGATCTCGACGAAAACACATGGCACATCGTGCGGAACACACCGCGTGTAACGGGATTCGTTGGCTCGGCGACTTCGCCATCCCCGCTAAGCGATGCGGAAGTGGATGCAATCATTAATCGTGTCCACACGCCGCAAGACCGGCCAAAACCGAAAGTGGTCTACGAACGCAACGAGCAGGTTCGCATCGTGGATGGCCCGTTTGCGAATTTCAATGGCACGGTCGAAGAGATTGATAACGACCACAGCCGCTTGAAGGTTTCTGTAACGATTTTCGGACGCTCGACGCCAGTTGAACTCGATTTTGCCAGCGTAGAGAAGCTGGGATAAGGAAATTCAGGGTAAAGGTAAAGGAACATGCCGCCAAAGAAGGTACAAACAACGATCAAGCTTCAGCTGCCTGCCGGCAAGGCGACACCTGCGCCGCCCGTCGGCACCGCGCTCGGTCCGCATGGTTTGAACATCATGGATTTCTGCAAGCAGTTCAATGCCAAGACACAAAAAGAGCCGGATGGAATGATCTTCCCGGTTCTCGTCACAGTCTATACCGACCGCACGTTCACGTTCATTCTCAAGACGCCGCCAGCTTCCGTGCTTTTGCTGCGCGCGGCTGGCATCGCAAAGGGCTCCGCAGAGCCGAATCGCAATAAAGTCGGCAAAGTTACGATGAAGCAAGTTACGGAAATCGCGAAGATCAAGCTTGTCGATCTCAACACCACCAATCTGGACTCGGCGGTTCGCACCGTGAAGGGTACGGCGCGCAACATGGGTCTGGAAGTCGTGGAAGCTTAAAGAAACATCGGGCGACCAGAGATCGCTGGAGAAGCAGTCGAAATGGCAAAGGTAAAAAAAGCCGGGAAGCACGTCGAGAAGGCGCGCAAGCTCGTTGAGTCGCGCCCGTACAAACTTGGCGAAGCTTGTGAACTAATCAAGAAGGCGCATCACACGAAGTTCAATGAAACCGTGGAACTCGCCATCAATCTTGGCGTGGATCCGAAGCACTCTGACCAGGTTGTTCGCGGCACGGTCGTGCTGCCGCACGGTCTTGGTAAGAGCGTGCGAGTTCTCGTTCTTGCGAGCGGCGAAAAACAGCGCGAAGCAATGGAAGCGGGCGCAGATTTCGTTGGCGGCGATGACATGGTGCAGAAAATTATGGAAGGCTGGACGGATTACGACGCCGTGATCGCCACGCCGGACATGATGAAGTCCGCCGGTAAGCTCGGCAAGGTGCTCGGCCCTCGCGGCTTAATGCCGAACCCGAAGACCGGAACAGTCACTGCCGACGTTACCAAGGCCATCAAGGAAACCAAGGCTGGCAAAGTGGAATTCCGCGTAGACAAAGCGGGAATCGTTCACTGCCCGGTAGGCAAAATCAATTTCGACGCACCGAAAATTTCTGATAACGCCCATGCCGTCATTACCGCTGTTGTGAAGGCGAAGCCGGCAGCGGCCAAGGGCAAGTACGTAAAGAAAATCACGCTCACTTCCACGATGGGTCCGGGAATTGGCATTGACCTCGCGGAAGCGGAAACCGCGGTTGCGGCTGCAGCGTAAGGGACTGAAGGAAACAGGATCATGAAAAAGCGCAGCGAAAAACAGCAGGATTTGGACAAGCTGAAAACAGAACTGGCGAAGGTATCGACTGTAATTCTTTCGACTTTCCAGGGAATCACGGTCGAAAACGACACGAAGCTCCGCCGCGCGGTACAGGCTGCGGGCGGCAAGTACAAGGTCGTTAAGAACACTTTAGCGGAACGCGCGGGCAAGGGAACCTCGGCAGAGAACCTGCTGAAGAATCTGAGCGGCACGAACTCCATCGCGTACACGGATGCGGATCCGGTCGCGCTGGCCAAGGCGCTCACGAAAGTTGCCAAAGACGTTCCAGCATTTCAATTCAAGGCGGGAGTTGTCGAAGGCCGGGTCATTTCGATTGCGGAAATTCAACAGCTCGCAAACCTGCCGTCGAAGGAAGAGTTGATCAGCAAGATCATGTTCTTGCTCAACGCGCCGGCGCAGCGTATTGCCACGGCGCTCAACGCTTTGCCGCGCAACCTGGCCGTTACGGTCAGCGAAGCGGTCAAGGCCAACAAGTTTAGTTCGTAAGAGTTTTGATTTATGCCGGTTTACCGGCACGGGTCAGAAAAATTTCAATACTGTTCTTGAGAGGAGAACTGGCGGTCATGGCGAAGGTAGATACGATTCTGGATGAAATCAAGGGTTTGACGCTTCTTGAAGCGTCCGACCTGGTGAAGAAGATGGAAGAAGCGTTCGGCGTCTCAGCGGCTGCGGCTACGGTCGTAGCGGCGGGCGGCGGAGGCGGAGCGGCGGCTGCGGCTCCTGCGGAAGAGAAGACGGAATTCACCGTTGTTCTCACTGACGTTGGCGGCAACAAGATCAACGTCATTAAGGCAGTTCGCGAAGTCACCAGCCTCGGCCTCAAGGAAGCGAAGGACCTCGTTGACGGCGCTCCGAAGACGGTCAAGGAAGGCGTCAGCAAGGATGAAGCGGCGGCCATCAAGAAGAAATTCGAAGAGGCCGGCGCAAAGGTTGACGTTAAGTAACAGCGTTCGGCTCGCTTCGAGTTTCGAGAATTGCTTTTGCCGGCGGCTGCGGCTGCCCCGTAGTTGCCGGCTCACCAAAACGGTTGCGGTTTGAATCATGGCGTTAGTCTCCATGGGCGGAGAGGCGGCGCCAAAGGATTTCACTACGCACGTCGAGGCTGGGCATCTCTACAATTTCCCGCGTCCCTCCGGGACCGCCTGTAGCCGTGTGCGCGCCGAGTTCGGGCAACTCGCTTCGCACAGCGGCTATTTGTCTCTTCTCCTCTCGTCGAAGTTTCGCCCGAAATTGCCGGCTGTTCCACAGCCGCATAAGTTAACGAGGTAAACCACGCATGTCGAACAGCAATCAGCACGTCCGGGAACGTCAGCGGCTGGATTTCGCGAAAATCCAGAGCTCGATCCAGATTCCCAACCTGATTGAAGTCCAGATGAAGTCCTATCAGCGCTTTCTGCAGATGGATCTGCTGCCAAGCGAGCGCGAGGACGGCGGCCTTCAGTCCGTGTTCACCAGCGTGTTTCCGATCCGGGACTTCCGCGAAATGTCGCAGCTCGAATTCGTGGACTATTCCATCGGCAACTGGGAGTGTAAGTGCAGCAACTTGAAGGGGCTGCATCACCTCCGCGCGACTTGCCGGAATTGCGGCGCAAGCGTCGTCACCAATCCTTACCAGACTGGCGACGTCATTTGCCATAAGTGCGGCACGTTTAACAAGAACACGCCAACGTTCTGCAACAAGTGCGGCGATCCTGTCGCGATGCAGCTCAAGTACGACGTGAACGAGTGCCAGGAGCGTGGCATGACGTATTCCGCTCCACTCAAGGTCACGATTCGTCTCACCATTTACGATAAGGATCCCGATTCCGGCGCGAAGACCATTCGCGACATCAAGGAACAGGAAGTGTTCTACGGAGATATTCCGCTGATGACGGAGAATGGCACGTTCATCATCAACGGCACGGAGCGGGTCATTGTCAGCCAGTTGCACCGTTCGCCGGGCGTGTTCTTCGAATCCGCCAACAACCGTTCCTACTTCCTCGGCAAGATTATTCCGTACCGCGGTTCATGGGTGGAATTCGAGTACGACTCGAAGAACATTCTCTATGTCCGGATCGACCGCAAGCGCAAGTTTCTCGGATCCATTTTCCTGCGCGCGCTCGGAATGAAGTCCAATGAGGACATCCTGCGCACCTTCTATCAGGTAGAACGCATTTCTCTGCGCGACAAGGATCTCTATTGGAACGTTTCGCCGGGCCTGGTTGACCGCAAGCTGACCCACGAAATCAAGAATCCGAAGACAGACGAGGTTGTCGTCGGCGCGCACAAGCGCATCAATGACAACCTGCTGAAGGAACTCATTAAGGCGAAGATTTCGCAAGTTCGTGCGGCTCTTGCCGATCTCGAAGGCGCCTACTCGGTTGCTGACGTTGTGAACCGCCAGACGGGTGAAGTTTTGCTTGAAGCAAACAAGCCGCTGACTGCTGATCTCTGGCAGGCATTTGCCGAAGCGGGCATCACGGAAGTAGATGTCTTTTTCCCGGAGCGCGACGACATCGGAGTTGTCCTGTCCCGTACCTTGGACAAAGACTCGATCCGTTCTTCGAAAGAAGCGCTTATCGAAATCTACCGCAAGCTGCGTCCGGGCGATCCGCCAACGCTTGAAACTGCCACGAACCTTTTCCGCGGCATGTTCTTCGATCCGCGCAAGTACGATTTCAGCCGCGTTGGCCGCTTGAAATTCAACATCAAGCTGGGGCTCGATACGCCGCTCGACAATCGCACGCTCGAATCGCCGGATTTTGTTGCAGCTATCAAGTACTTGCTCAAGCTGCGCAAGAACATCGGCGTGGTGGACGATATCGACCACCTCGGTAACCGCCGCGTTCGCGCAGTCGGCGAACTGCTCGAAAATCAGTTCCGCATCGGCCTTGTCCGCATGGAACGCGCCATCAAGGAAAAGATGAGCGTGTACCAGGAAATGTCCACGGCGATGCCGCACGATTTGGTCAACGCGAAGCCGGTCATGGCCGCGATCCGTGAATTCTTCGGTTCATCGCAGCTCAGCCAGTTCATGGACCAGACCAATCCGCTTAGCGAAATCACTCACAAGCGCCGTCTTTCCGCGCTTGGTCCGGGCGGTCTCTCGCGCGAACGTGCTGGTTTCGAAGTTCGCGACGTTCACCCGACGCACTACGGCCGTATCTGCCCGATTGAAACGCCGGAAGGTCCGAACATCGGTCTGATTAGCTCGCTCTCCTGCTTTGCGCGCATCAACGACTACGGCTTTATTGAATCGCCGTACCGCAAAGTAAAGGGCGGCCGCGTCATTGACTACGTCCAAGTCGTGAACGCTGGCGATAGCGAATTCAAGGCCGGCGAAATCATCGAAAAGGACCGCGTCGAAGAGCTAAACGATGAGCTCAAGCGCCGCAAGGTCGTTTACGAACCGTACTGCTTCTATCTTTCCGCATGGGAAGAAGACAAGTACGTCGTCGCGCAAGCCAACGTTTCACTTGACGATAAAGGCCGCATCACCACAGAACTCGTCAACTGCCGTCAGGCGGGCAACTTCGTTCTGAAGAACCGCGAAGAAGTGGACTACGTTGACGTTTCGCCGAAGCAGCTCGTTTCCGTGGCAGCCAGCTTGATTCCGTTCCTCGAGAACGACGATGCCAACCGCGCGCTCATGGGTTCGAACATGCAGCGCCAGGGCGTTCCTCTGATCCGAGGCGAAGCTCCGCTCGTTGGCACCGGCATGGAGCGCGTCACCGCTCGCGATTCCGGCGCGGTCGTGCTCTGTAAGCGCGACGGCATCGTGGATCAAGTCGACTCCGAACGCATCATCGTTCGCGTTGAATCCGATCACTCCGGCGTGCTTAGCCGCGAAGTCGGCGCGGACATCTACACGCTCATCAAGTTCAAGCGCTCGAACCAGAACACTTGCATCAACCAGAAGCCGCTCGTTCGCGTCGGCGATCGCGTGAAGAAGGGCCAGGTCCTCGCGGACGGTCCTTGCACGGACCGAGGCGAACTCGCTCTTGGCCGCAACGTGCTCGTCGCTTTCGTACCGTGGCGCGGATACAACTTTGAAGACGCCATCCTCGTCAGCGAAAAGCTGGTTAAGGACGATTACTACACCTCGATTCACATCGAGGAGTACGAAATCGAAGCGCGCGACACCAAGCTCGGTCCGGAAGAAGTTACGCGCGACATTCCGAACATCAGCGAATCGTTCCTGCGCAACCTCGATGAAAGCGGCGTGATCCGCATCGGCGCTGTTGTGAAGCCGGGCGACATTCTCGTCGGCAAAGTTACACCCAAGGGCGAAACCACGCTGACGCCGGAAGAGAAACTCCTCCGCGCCATCTTCGGCGAAAAGGCCGGCGACGTTCGCGACGCGTCGCTCTACTGCCCTCCGGGCATCGAAGGCACCATCGTTGACGTCAAGATTTTCACCCGCAAGGGCGGAGAAAAGGACGAGCGCCACAAGGCCATCGAAGCTTCGCAAGTCTTCAAATTGGAGAAGAACCTCGCGGACGAAATCCGCATTTTGACCGACGAACGCCTGAAGCGCCTCAGTGATTTGCTGGGCGGCAAGGTTCTCCAGGCCGACCTGCATGACGAAAAGACAAACAAGCGCTTGCTCACCAAGGGCGTTGAACTGACGCGCGACCTGATTGAAAAAATTTCGACCCGTAACCTCAAGCGCTTGAAGCTCAACGAACGCGATCCTCTCTTGATCGAAAAGATCGAAGAGATCGAAGAGATGACCTCGCGCCAGATTGACGTTCTGCGCAAGATCACCGAAGAGCGCAAGGAAAAGCTCAAGAAGGGCGACGAACTGCCTCCGGGCGTCATCAAGCTCGTGAAGGTTTACATCGCCATGAAGCGCAAGCTCTCCATCGGAGACAAGATGGCGGGCCGTCACGGAAACAAGGGCGTCATCGCGCGCATCGTGCCCGATGAAGATATGCCGTACATGCCCGATGGCACTCCGGTCGAAATCGTTCTGAATCCGCTCGGCGTTCCTTCCCGTATGAACGTCGGACAGATTTTGGAAACGCACCTCGGCTGGGCCGGCAAGGAACTTGGCAACAGCTTGAAGCGCCTTCTCAGCAAGGAAGTTCGCGCCGAAGCGCTTCGCCGCTGGTTCAAGGAAGTCTTCACGGAAACCGCGATTTACAAGTCCATCGCCAAGCTGGAAGACGATGAACTGCTAGAAATCGCGGAAGGCTTCCGCGACGGAATTCCGTTCGCGACGCCTGTGTTTGACGGCGCGCGCGAACCGGAAATTCGCCACTTGCTCGAAGTTGCGGGCTTGCCGCATGCCGGAAAGATCAATTTGCATGACGGCATGACGGGAGACATGTTCGATCAGCCGGTTACCGTCGGCTACATTTACATGCTCAAGCTCTCGCACCTTGTCGACGACAAGATTCACGCTCGTTCCATCGGCCCGTACTCGCTCATCACGCAGCAGCCGCTTGGTGGCAAGGCGCAGTTCGGTGGCCAGCGTTTTGGCGAAATGGAAGTCTGGGCGCTTGAAGCGTACGGTGCAGCGCACATTCTGCAAGAATTGCTCACGGCAAAGTCCGACGACGTTTATGGCCGCGCGAAGATTTACGAGGCCATCGTCAAGGGCGAGCCGGGCATAGAGCCGGGCGTGCCGGAATCGTTCAACGTTCTTGTTCGCGAGCTGCAGTCGCTCTGCCTTGACGTGGAATTGATGAAGCGCCAGAAGCCGCAGGAAAAAGCGGCCGACTAATTTGAGATGGGGCGTCCGCCGCGGCAGACGCCCGCCTCAACAACACGATTTTGAAGTTCTTTTGGGTTCTCAGCCGGTCCGTTCTAAACAAACGGATCGCAGCCCCAGTGAAAGCTGGGGAGGGAGGAAACAACCTTGTATCGCAGCAGCCCGTATGATCGCGCCAGTCTGATCGCTGATTTCGATTCGATCCGCATCTCTCTGGCAAGTCCGGAAAAAATTCGCTCCTGGTCGCACGGCGAAGTAACGAAGCCCGAGACCATTAACTACCGCACGTTCAAACCCGAGCGCGACGGCCTTTTCTGCGCCAAGATTTTTGGCCCCGTCACCGACTGGGAATGCTTGTGCGGCAAGTACAAGCGCATGAAGCACCGCGGCGTCATCTGCGATAAGTGCGGCGTCGAAGTCACGCTGTCCAAAGTCCGCCGCGAACGCCTCGGGCACATTGAGCTGGCATCACCCTGCTCTCACGTCTGGTTTTTCAAGGGCCTGCCCAGCCGCATCGGCTATTTGCTCGATATTTCCATGCGCGATCTCGAGCGCATCCTCTATTTCGAAGCGTTCGTGGTTGTTGACCCGAACGAAGTTGCCATCCTCAAGGAGCGCCAGGTCCTTCAGGAAGAGGAATATCGCAAGCTCGCCCAGGAATATCCCGGCCAGTTCGTTGCCAAGATGGGCGCGGAAGCTATCAAGGAACTTCTCCGCCGCGTTGAGGTTGAGAAGCTTTCCGAAGAGCTCCGCGAAAAGATGAAAGTTGATCCGAGCCTCCAGAAGCGCATCAAGTACGCCAAGCGCCTCAAGGTTCTCGAAGCCTTCCGCAAATCAGGTAACAAGCCGGAGTGGATGATTCTCGACGTCATCCCCGTGCTTCCGCCGGAGTTGCGCCCGCTTGTTCCTTTGGATGGGGGCCGCTTCGCCACTTCCGATTTGAACGACCTCTATCGCCGCGTCATCAACCGCAACAACCGGTTGAAGAAGCTCATGGAACTGCGAGCGCCGGACGTCATCGTCCGCAACGAAAAGCGCATGCTCCAGGAAGCCGTTGACGCTTTGTTTGACAACGGGCGCCGTGGCCGCGTTCTTCGCGGAACGAACAACCGCCCATTGAAGTCCTTGTCCGACACGCTGAAGGGCAAGCAGGGCCGCTTCCGCCAGAACCTGCTCGGCAAGCGGGTGGACTACTCCGGACGCTCCGTTATCGTAGTTGGCCCGGAACTCCGCCTCAATCAGTGTGGTCTGCCGAAGAAGATGGCGCTTGAGCTCTTCAAGCCGTTTATCTATCACAAGCTTGAAGCGCTCGGACACTGCACCACCATCAAGCAAGCCAAGGAAATGGTTGAGCAGCAGGAAGCCGTCGTTTGGGACATTCTCGAAGACGTCATCCGCGAGCATCCGGTTCTTCTGAACCGCGCTCCCACGCTGCACCGCCTCGGCATTCAGGCGTTTGAACCGGTTCTCGTCGAAGGCAAGGCCATTCGAATTCACCCGCTCGTCTGCACCGCGTTCAACGCGGACTTTGACGGCGACCAGATGGCCGTGCACATTCCGCTCTCGCCGGAATCGCAAGTGGAAGCGTCTGTGCTCATGCTCAGCTCGCGCAACATTCTGTCTCCCGCGCACGGTTTGCCGCTTGCCGTTCCGTCGCAGGACATGGTTCTCGGTATCTATTACCTGACCAAGTCCAAGCCCGGCGCCAAGGGCGAGGGCCGCGTGTTTGGATCCGCGGAAGACGTCAACCTCGCGCTCGAAGCAGGTGAAGTTGAGCTGCTCACTCCGATCCGCCTTCGCTACACGGGCGAAGTGATTGACCTCACCACCGCTTACGACAACCAGGACGTTACGCACACCGAATCGGTGAAGATGGAGCGCCAGTTCATCCAGACCACCGTCGGCCGCGTCATTTTCAATTCACACTTGCCGTCGCAGATGCCGTTCGTGAACGGTTTGCTTAAGAAGAAGGGCGTACAGCAGCTCGTGTATTACGCCTATCTTCGTTTCGGTCTCGAAGGCACCGTTGCGTTGCTCGATCGCTTGAAGGCGCTCGGCTTTACGTACGCTACGCGTTCCGGCATCTCTATCGGCATCGACGACATGGTAATCCCGGGCGACAAAGTTAAGCTCGTGGAGAACGCCGAAAAGGAAGCCGTCAAGGTTCAGCAGCAGTATCTCGATGGCGCCATCACCCACGGCGAGCGCTACAACAAGATCATCTCCATCTGGGGCGACGTTACGGAAAAAGTCGCAGACGGAATGTTCAAGGCGCTCGAAGGCCACGATAAAGAAGGCATCATCAATCCCGTATACGTCATGGCGGACTCTGGCGCCCGCGGCTCGAAGCAACAGATTCGCCAGCTTTCCGGTATGCGCGGTCTCATGGCCAAGCCTTCCGGTGAAGTCATGGAGACTCCGATCACTTCGAACTTCCGCGAAGGCCTCACCGTGCTGGAATACTTCATCTCCACGCACGGCGCTCGTAAGGGTCTTGCCGACACTGCTCTGAAGACCGCGGACTCCGGTTACCTGACCCGCCGCCTCGTTGACGTGGCGCAGGACGTCATCATCAACGAACTCGATTGCGGCACGAGCGAAGGCATCTACGTTGAACCCATCATCGAGGCCGGCGTCGAAGTCGAACCGTTGCGCGACCGCATCGTTGGCCGTGTATCGCTAGACAAGATCAAGGACTTCGAAGGTCACGTCATCGTCGAAGTGAACCAGGAAATCACGGAAGAGCTCGCCAACGCCGTACAGGCTGCGGGTATCGAGCGCGTACGCATTCGTTCCGTGTTGACTTGCGAATCCCGCCGCGGTGTTTGCGCTCTTTGCTACGGTCGCAACCTCGCTTCGGGCCGCATGGTTGAGCTCGGTGAAGCAGTCGGCGTCATCGCCGCGCAGTCCATCGGCGAACCTGGCACACAGCTCACGATGCGTACTTTCCACATCGGCGGTACGGCAACCCGCGTTTCCGAGCGTTCCACGATCGAAGCGCGCAACAACGGCATCGTCAAGTTCATCGACCTCAAGTTCGTCGAAGGCCGCGGAGGCGCTTCTATCTCGATGAACCGCTCCGGCCTCATCGCCATCGTGGACGAAAAAGGCCGCGAAAAAGAGCGCTACCACGTCGTGTACGGAGCGCGCCTACGCGTTGCCGATGGCGACACGGTTACCCACGGCCAGGTTCTAGCCGAATGGGATCCGTTCACCTTCTCGATCCTTACGGAAACGGGCGGAACGATCCGCTTCGAAGATTTGCGCCCCGGCGTCACCATCGAAGAGCAGGTGGACGAAGTCACCGGCCTTTCGCAGGACGTGGTCACTCTGCCTCCGGGCGATGAAAAGCATCAGCCGGCCATCTTGATTCGCGACAGCTCGGGCAAGACCAAGAAGAAGTACCTCATGCCCTCGCGCGCGCACTTGATGGTCAAGGATGGCGATGACGTTCAGCCAGGCGACATTCTCGCGAAGATTCCGCGTGAAACCACAAAGACCAAGGACATCACGGGCGGTCTCCCGCGCGTCGTCGAACTTTTCGAAACGCGCAAACCCAGGGATCCAGCCGTCATCAGCGAAATCGACGGTATCGTCCGCTACGGCGAAATCGCAAAGGGAATGCGCAAGATCTACGTCGAAAGCGAAGATGGAAAGACGCAGAAGGAATACTCCATCCCGCGCGGCGTGCACATCAACGTTCAGGAAGGCGAACACGTTCGCGCTGGTGAAGCGCTAATTGACGGTCCGTCCAACCTGCACGATTTGCTGGCCGTCCTCGGCGAAAAGTTCACGCAGGCCTATCTCGTCAACGCCATTCAGGAGGTCTACCGCCTCCAGGGCGTCAACATCAATGACAAGCACATCGAGACGATCGTTCGCCAGATGATGCGCTGGGTCAAAGTTGAAGACGTTGGCGATACCAACTTCCTCCTCGAGGAACAGGTGGACAAGTTCCGCTTCCGCGAAGAGAACGAGCGAGTGCTCGAAGAAGGTTTGCGCCCCGCAACGGGCCGGCCGCTCCTCCTTGGCATCACCAAGGCTTCGCTCTCGACCGATTCGTTCATCTCGGCTGCCAGCTTCCAGGAGACGACACGCGTCCTCACCGAAGCTGCCGTCGCCGGCAAGGTGGACTATCTCCGCGGCCTCAAGGAGAACGTCATTATGGGCCGCCTCATCCCGGCTGGTACGGGTCTTGAGCACTATCGCAGCATTCAGTTGCTGACGGAAGTGCCCGCGCCCGCTCCAGTTGACGAAATTCCTGAGGCCGCTGAACTGACGGCAGAAGAAGCCGCCGGTCTAGACTTCCTGGGGCCAGACTCCAAGGATGACGAAGGCGACGTGGCAGACGCAGCAGCCGAATAACTCTCAACTTAGTCAAGCTCAAACGGCGCTTTGGTTCATCCAGAGCGCCGTTTTTCTTTCCAGAATTTCCTTTTTCCCGTGCGATCAATACGCATGCGTGAAAAATTGCCATTCCCTGGCTCGCCCGAAAAAATTTGACTTGTCTCCCTGCATCGCAAAACCCAAACTACGTTGGTTACATCTCAGAGTGTGGGAACCAGGTCTTCTGCATTCGGCTTCGGGAGAGGACTCTTGGGACTTCGCACGATCTGGTTCGCGCTTTTCGTTCTTTGTTCAAGCCAACTTGCCGTTGCACAACAAATTCCTCCCGACCAGCAGGGAACTCCTGCATCTTCCCAAACGACTGCTGCCGCCGTGCAACAAGAAGACACTCCCGCATTGCTCCCGCACTTTACAACCGATCGCTTCTGGCTCGCCGGCCAGGCCAATTTCATCTCGCAATATCACCCCAACTTTCATTCGGCTTACAGCGGCCCCAACAGCCTTTCATCGGAAGCGCAGGATGCCTCTTCCCGGGTTCTTACTCTCTTCACCGGCTTGCGGATCTCCGATACGGCTGAATTCTTGTGCGACATTCAGGAGTCCGGCGGCCATGGGATTGGAGAGGCTCTTGGGCTGGCGGGGTTCACGAATCTTGACGTCGTTCGTAATCCCGAGCTTGGCAAAGCGCCCTACGTCGCGCGTCTCATGTGGCACCAGATCATTCCGCTCGGGGAACACAAATCCGATTCGGAGCGCACACCCTTTTCTCTGTTCAGCAAGCTTCCCGATCGTCGGTTGGAGATACGCTTCGGCAAATTCGCGCTATCTGATTTTCTCGACACAAATACCTACGGTTCAGACAGCAACTTTCAATTTCTGAACTGGACCGTGGACAACAACGGCACTTGGGATTATGCCGCGGACACCCGCGGTTACACCTTCGCTGCGCTTGTCGAGTACCACGACGTTCATTGGTCGCTCCGTTTTGCAGAAGCGCTGATGCCAAAAGTCGCCAATGGCATTCATCTGGACGCCGATCTCGCCCGCGCCCGAGCGGAGAACATTGAATTAGAATTGCACGCTTTCACGCTCCCGCGTCGCGAAGGGGTCTTCCGCGTTCTTACGTTCGTTAATCACGCAAACATGGGTTCTTATCGGGAGGCCGTTGTTAATTTTCTCGATGGCCTGACCCCGAAGCCCGAAATTGCCGCGCATCCGCTCACCACTTCCATCAAATATGGTTTTGGTTTCAATTTCGAGCAGCCTCTGAATAATTGGCTCGGCTTCTTTGGCCGGTGGGGATGGAACGAAGGCAAACACGAATCCTTTGTCTATACGGAAGTGGATCAGACCGTCGAATTTGGTCTCGGCGCCGGCGGAAAACGCTGGAATCGCAAATTTGATCGAGTTGGACTTGCCTTTGTCTCAAACGGAATTTCCCGCAACCACCAGCAGTACCTTGCACTTGGCGGAGATGGTTTTCTCCTTGGAGACGGCCGCCTCAATTACGGCCGTGAAAGCATCGCAGAGACCTACTACACGCTCCATCTCTGGAGTGGAATCTTCACTTCATTCGACTTTCAGTACATCGCCAATCCCGGTTACAACCAGAACCGCGGCCCTGTTTTTGCCCCTGCCCTCCGCCTCCATCTTGAATTCTGAGCCACTGCGGGGAAACCGCCTTCCCAATAGGCATTTGTAATTCCTTGCTTTTACTTCCGAGGGGCAGCTTCGATTGTCCAATTGTTCAGGTACGTTTCGGACACTCTGCCTGTAGCTTTCGTTGAGCCTTCTCTGGCCCCTTTTTACAATGAAGTGAGGTTCGGGATTGGCTCGATTATGCCTTTCCGCAGGATGTGAGCCCGCCCGTACGCACGATGCCAGAGAAAGACCAGCCAGGTCCTCAGCCGCAGGGTGGCTCTCCCGCAAAGCAAGAGAACCGCGTCAGCATCTCTGCGCGCCTCGAGCATTTTGAAAAGCGCCAGGCCGACCTCCTTCGCCTCATCTACTTTGTTCTTGTAACCGTCGTTGCCGCGTTCCTCTGGACCCAATGGGACACCCTCCGCACGTTTTTCTTTCGCCTGGAAGGGGCCGCATTCGGACTCGTTCTTCTCGTTCTTCTGCTTGGTGCTTACACTTGGCGCCGCACTCGCGAAATTTCAGAACTCCGCGGTCTCGTTCGCGGCCTTGAGCAGCGCGATGTAAATTCCGCAAGCGACAAGCAACTCGAGCATCTTTTCGGCATGATCAGCCGCTCGCAGCAGGGCTATCGCGACCTGATCGACTCCTTCGACGATGTTCTGATTGCTCTTTCTCTCGATGGAGAAGTTCGCGCGGCGAACCGTCGCTTCAGCGAACTCGTCGGCATGACGTTCCAGCAAATTATCGGCAAGAAGCTCGCCGAATTTCTCGATGAAACCGGCGGTCAGGGAACGGCCGACGCACTCGAAGGAATGCCTCGCTTTCTAGAACGGCGCAGCTGGTCCGGTGTCGTACAAATTCGTCTGAAGTCCCGTAACGCCGTTTTCTATTTCGATTGCGTGGCTCACGCCATGGTGCGAGACGACGTCGTGCATGGAATTACAATTCTCGCTCGCGACGTCACCGCACTTCGCCGCAACGAAGCCCGCTTCACCGAACTCTTCGAAACGCTGCAGGAAGGCATCTACATCGTCACGCCGGAAGACCGAATCGTGGATGCGAATCCAGCGCTCGTCCGCATTCTCGGCTACGAGTCAAAAGAGGAATTGCTTGCTCGCAAAGTCTCCGAAGTATTCACCGATGAGTCCCTGCGCAACGTCGTTCGCGCAGAAGTGGATCGCCAGCCCGTTCTTGAAGGCCGCGAAATTGTCCTGATTCGGAAAGATGGCAAGCCGATTACCTGCTTGAACACAGCAGCTGCCGTCCGTGACGGGTCCGGCAAAATCGTTCGCTATCAAGGCGCGCTGATGGACGTTACCGCGCGCCGCGAAATCGAACGCCGCCTCCACAAGCAGCAGGAATTTGCCCGCCGCCTCGTGGACAGTTTCCCTGACGTGATCTTTGTCGTGGACACGCAAGGCCGTTACACCTTCGTTAGTCCGCGCGTCAAAGACGTGCTAGGTTCCAGCTCCGAAGAAATGATGCTCAAGAACTTCGGCGAATGTGTACATCCGGATGATCACAAAGAACTGGACGATCTTTTCTCCGAAATCGTCTCTGGGAAGCAAAATTTTGGTTCGCTCGAAGTTCGCGTCAGGCACCATGCCGGAGATTGGCGCGTCATTCGCGCGCATTTCAGTCCGCTGTCTTCCGAATCCGGAGGCACGGAAGGCGTCGTAATATCCGGGAGGGATGTCACGGAATTGAAGCGTCTTGGCGAGCAATTGATTCAGTCCGAAAAACTTGCGGCAATCGGGCAAATGCTCGCTGGTGTTGCGCACGAATTGAACAATCCGCTCACTGCGATTCTCGGCGTTACGGAACTTGTTCGCGAGCGCGAAGGCCTCGACGAAGCGATGAAGCGCCAGCTAGACCTGACGCATCGCCAGGCCCGCAGGGCCGCGCGAATCGTGCAAAATCTTCTGGAGTTTTCGCGTCCGACGGCAACACCAAAAGCTTCCGTCGAAATCAACACAATCATCGAACGCACCCTGCAGCTTCACGAACATTCGCTCAAGCGCAACTCCATCGAAGTCAGCTTCACTCCGAAAGAAGATATCCCTCCCGTCATTGGCGATGCGAGCCAGCTGATTCAAGTGTTCCTGAATCTCGTCATCAATGCGGAGCAGGCGATTCGAGAAGTGCGCGAATCCGGCCGCATCCAGATTCGCGCAGCTGCGATTTCCAATCGCGTGATGGTCACGATTCAGGACGATGGGGCCGGAATCGCACCCGAGGCGCTGCAGAAGATTTTCGATCCGTTTTTCACAACCAAGCGGCCCGGCGGCGGCACCGGTCTCGGGCTCAGCATTTGCACTGCGATTCTGCGTGAACACGGCGGCACGATCGAAGCGCAGTCGTTGCCGGCAGGCGGCAGCGCGTTTACCGTTTTTCTCCCCGCAGCAACGTCGGGAGAAGTGAAGCCAGCGGCTTCTCCCCTCGGAACCTCTGCTACTCAGATCGAAAAATCCGCCGCAGCCAAGCCCCCGGCAAAGAGCGTCCTCGTGCTTGACGATGAAGAGAGTATTCGCTCGCTCCTCGAAGAGGGCTTAGCCGGTTATGGCTTGCGCGTCGTTTGCGCGGGAACCGCAGAAGAAGCAGCGAAGCTCGGCGCCACTGAAACTTTCGATGCGGTGCTGTGCGATTTGAACTTGGCGGGCGGGGCGGGTTCGGGTCACGATGCGGCGGCAAAGGTTGTTGCAGCGTCGGGCGTGAACAAGCCGCTGGTGATTTTCATGACGGGCGATTTGGCCGCCGGGATCGAAGGCCGAGCGGGATTTGAAAATAGTGCCTTTTTGCAGAAACCGTTTCGCATCGCCGACGTAATGAATGTGTTGCGCGAAGCGTTGATGGCAGCGCCGGTCGCAAAATCTTAGTGCAGCCTATTTTTTCTTTTCCTCAGCTTTTGCGTTTCCATCCACACCAAAGTCCCAGACGTACATGTTGAGGCCGTCAGGCATGATTTCCGCAAGAGCGTATTCGCCCGGCGGAAGCTGCTCGCTAAGCGTGAAACGATAGACATTCGGCGCGATTTCCCGGCGCTGAATCAAAACGGTTTTGCGGTCTTCACCAATCTTCTCGCCGAAGAGATCTTTGATTTGCTGGAATTGCCGCTTGCCGCCCTTGGCGGTAGCGCGAATGAGTTCGACTTCCGGGCCGCTAGTTGTGTCACCGGGGCGGGGGCTGCGGCGGATTTGGGAAGTCCGGTCGGGATCGGGAGGAGCTTCGCGCAGATAAAATTCCAAGTGTGAGGGGTCGAGGCGCATCTTTGCGTGTGCACCGGGAAGCTCGACGTTCGTCTTTCCCGCGACGATAGGAATTGGCGTGATGATTTGCTTAAGAGTTTGTTTCCTGTCGCGGTGCGATTCGAGTTCCGCCTGTTCGAGGCGGGTGGTCTTTTTCCCTTCTACGGCGAACATGCCTTCCTCGGTCGGAAGAAATGCGCCGGACCCGGTCATCAGACTGGCGTCCACGTCCAGCGCCATGTCCACGCGGGAAGCATCTTCCAGCTGCTTGAGTTTTCTTGATTCCGCTTCGTTGCGGGCGATGGTGGCGGCTTCCGCTTTTTGCGTTGCGGGCCAGTCAATCATGGAAGCAGGAATTTCTTCCCAATCGCCGCGTTCGAGACTGTAGTAGCGGACGCGATCTCCGTTGCGGACGTATTCACGGACGAGTTGGTAGTCACCGCTGGTGAGGACGAGTTTCTTGCCGTTGGGCGAGCCACTAGGAAGTGGCCTTGGTTGTTCTTGACCTGGAGGCGGTGGAATTTTAGAGGTGTCCGGTCCGGGAGGGGCTTGCGCACTCACCACGATGGACGCGAGGAAACAGAGGGCAAAAGTTGTCAGGAAGCGAAGGCGCATGGAAATTGGACTAGTTTTTGAGATGCCCGGCACACAAGTCAGTTTGCCTGAGAGCGAAGGGAGTAGGTATAGTTTTTTCTGTAACTGGGGATCCTAAAGAACTTTGAGCCTCTTGTCTTGGAATAGGCCCATTCTAGGGTGCTTGCAGGTAGATTTTGCGGAACCGCAGATTCTTTGAGGGTTGTATCCGAAGAAGGGCGCAGCGGGTGCAGGAGCACAGAGCTGAGATGCTGCTCGCCGATGCCCCCTGCGCGGGACGGAATCCCGACACAGGAGGCATTTTGAAAGGTTTGTGAATTAGAGAAGCTTGATTGAAGTGACTTTCAAAGTGTCACCCTGGAGGTCACCGGAAACGTCCACGCGGAGATGGTCTTTCTTGGTCGAGGCGGTCAGAGCTTCCTTAATTTTGGCGTTGCCGGCATCGTCAAATTTCACGAACTTCTTGTCGGAAGTGAGTATTCCGTAACCGCTCATGGCACACTGAAGCGCGCAAGTGCGAGTGTGAGAATCTGGATCGGCGGCGGCTTTGGTGGAGCAGTTAACGTCGACGACCGATACATTCTTGTAGGACTCGTTCGCAGACAGTGCGGGCAGGGCACTGAGACCGAACAGCACTAGAGTTACAGCAAGTTTTTTCATTCCATCCTCCGGATTGATTTTTATTTTCCCGATAAACATCTAGGAAGTCTGAACGCGCGCTTCTCGATCGGCGGAGAGTTGAGCGAGGGCGAATGCGCTGGCGGCGATTTCGACGTCGCGTACGGCAAGATCATAGAACATGCCCATTGTGAGCAAATTGATAGCGATGCCAACTAGCCAAGCCATGACTAGGTAGCCGCCAAATTTCGTGAAACGGGTTAGGACGACGATACCAGCGAGGATTTCAATGATCCCTACAAGGTGCATGAATGTCTCTGGATTGATGGGAAGGACTTTAGTTGCAAGAGGACTCAGGTACATTTCCCAGTCAGCGAGTTTGTTGAAAAACTTGTCCAGGCCCGCGATGATGGGGCCGAAGCCAAGCGCGATCCGGAGAGCCCACCAGGCGGTATCGAGTTTGTTGTCGAAAGCTGCCATTTTTGCCCCTTAATGACAGGAGCATTGAGAAGAGCATTGGTTACAAGGGCGCGGAAGAAGGCGTAACGGATTGGAAGCTGGCGGGTCTATTGGATAGGGGTCTTTTGCGTGAAGAAGGTAGTAATTGAGGGAATTATGGCCACGGGACTTTTGGAGCGGGCGAAGATTGAAGGATGGACGGACTCAGAAGTTGTGGCGCGTGTGCGGACGGGCGAGACCGCGCTCTATGAGATTCTCATGAGGCGGTACAACCAACGGCTTTATAGGGCCGCGAGGGCAATTTTGAAGGACCCGGCGGAAGCGGAAGACGTGATGCAGGACGCGTATGTACGGGCGTATCAGAACCTGCACCAATTCGAGGGGCGAGCACCCTTTGCGGCGTGGCTGCTTCGGATTGCGGTAAATGAGGCATTGGGCAGATTGAGGGTCCGGGGCCGAAGCATGCCGCTTGAGGATGGGGACGAAAACGAGGAGATTTCCATGAACATGGTGGAGACGTCGCTTGATCCAGAACAAAGTGCAGGCCGCGCGGAACTGGGTCAATTGCTGGAAGAGGCGGTGCTTGGCCTGCCAGAGGCTTACCGGACAGTGGTGATGTTGCGAGATGTGGAGGAATTGAGCACGGCGGAAACGGCTGAGGCTCTGGGATTGACTGAAGAGAACGTAAAGATCCGGCTGCATCGCGGGCACGCGATGATGCGGGAGATGCTGTTTGAGAGGGTAGGAACGAAGGCGAAAGCGGCGTTTCCGTTTATGGGTGAGCGGTGCGACCGGGTGGTGTGCGGAGTGTTTGAGAAGCTGGAAGGGCTTGGAGCGGACCGATAGAATGAAAAAGCCCTCACGCGAGGTGAGAGCTTTTGGGAAATGTCCGCCGGATGACGCTGCGAAGGGTGCCTCAGAGCGCCTTTAGTGGGTGCACTTGGGGAAGAGCGTGGCGATCACCATCAAGTCCGAAAGGGTGAAGAGCCAATTATCGGCGTTGCCGGCAGCTTCCGCGGCGCGAGCGATGAAGCCGAGGTGGCGAGAGCGAGCGAACTTATGAATATGCTCGACGCAGATGCCAGTCAAAGTGGCAACTTCCGAATCGGTGAAGATCTTTTGGCTCGACTTTACCGTGACCATGGGTCTTGCTCCTGGACTACGACTTACTTACTTATTTCTCCGTCTTGCTTCTTACTACCTACTACGTTAGAACCCGAAACTCGGTTCAAAGTTCCGCCAACTTTTGCTCTGCCGAGCCTGCTTCTACGATGCTTGGCAAAGGGTAAAAGATGCAATTTTCCCTTGCAATAGTCGTACCGTTTCATGCGGCATTAAACGAGAGGGCTAGTACTTTTGTAGAATCGCGCAAAACACCAATGTTTTAGCGGTTTTTTGCGCAAGATGGAGAAATGGCACGGCAGAGATAAAACGATTTGCAGCGGTGAAAAAATATCCTAGTTCCGCGAAATTGCTACGTGTTTTGGAATAGTTGTCGCGATTTGGGAGAAAAATTTCGCTTCTGTGAAAACGAAAGCCGAAAGCAGATTCCTCGTCCCGCACGGAGGACCTTGGAATGACAAGAATTCAGCATGTGCGAGAGCCAAATACAAAAAAATTACAAAGTAGCGCCACCGGCTTGTTCAAAAGCATGCGCGAGTTGAAGGACGCGAGCTTCGGCGAAGGGTTCACCAAAGATCTGGAGGCCAACCGGGAGATTTTCTTGTGGGGTTTTGCCGCAGGGGACGGAGATTCCGGGGATGCCAGCCATCGATCCGGTGACGGTGTAAGCGTCCGCAAGATACATCTGTAGCGGATCAGCGGTTTTCTCGCCCAATTTGAAGGCTGGAATCGGCGATGTAGGTGTGACGATGGCGTCCACTTTGGTGAAGGCGTTGCGAAAATCTTGCGCAATGAGCGAGCGGACTTTCTGACCCTTAAGGTAGTAGGCGTCGTAATAGCCAGCGGAGAGGACATATGTTCCAAGAACGATGCGGCGTTTCACTTCGGGGCCAAAACCGGCGCCGCGGGTTTTGCGGTACATGCCGATGAGGGTGGGATCGTCGACGCGAAGGCCGTAGCGGACACCGTCATATCGGGCGAGGTTGGAGGAGGCTTCGGCCGTGGCGATGATGTAGTAGGCAGCGATGGCGTAATCGGTATGGGGCATTCGGATATCGATGAGTTCGCAGCCGAGTTTCTTGAAGAGCTCGATGCCGGCTTCGACTTTGGCGCGGACGCCGGAGTGCATGCCGTCGGCGAAGTAGTCTTTGGGGATGCCGATGCGGAGGTTTTTCACCGGCTTGCTGATTTCGGAGAGGTAATCTGGAACTGGGGCGGTGGTGGAAGTGGAATCATGTGGGTCGCGGCCAGCAATGGTTTGCAGGATGGCGGCGACGTCGCGGACGTTGTTGGCAAAGGGGCCGATGCGGTCGAGCGAAGAGGCGAAGGCGATCAGGCCGTAGCGCGAGACGCGGCCGTAACTGCCCATCATGGCCGGAATGCCGCAGAGTGCGCCGGGCTGGCGGATGGAGCCGCCGGTGTCCGTGCCGAGAGAGGCGACAGCGAGTCCCCCAGCGACGACGGCTGCAGAGCCGCCGCTGGACCCGCCGGGCACACGGTCCAGGGCAACGGGGTTTTTCACTGGGCCGTAGGCAGAGTTCTCGTTGGAACTGCCCATGGCGAATTCGTCGCAATTGGTTTTGCCGAGAAGGACGGCGCCGGCAGATTCGAGGCGCTCTACGGCGGTGGCATCGTAGGCGGGGAAGTGATTTTCGAGAATTTTGGAGCCGCAGGTGGTGCGGATGCCGCGCGTGGAAAGGACGTCTTTAATACCGATAGGTACCCCGGCGAGTGGCGGCAGCGGTTTGCCGGCGGCGATGAGCGCGTCGATTTTGTCGGCTTGGGCGTAGGCGCGCTCGGGGGAGAGGGTGAGATAGGCGTTGAGCGTGGGATTTTGTGCGTCAATACGGGTGAAGAATTCGGTGGCAAGTTCACGCGCGGAGATTTTTTTCGCGCCGAGGGCGGAGCGGACGGAGGAGATGGTCCAGGTTTCAGGCATGGGCGGTGCCTTTCAAAATCAAAGAGAGGTTTCTCCACGCCACAAGCCGACCGATTCCTCGGAAGGAATCGGAAAAGCAAAAGCGTCGCCTTGTTCCGGTCGAAATGACAGGTGTTTGCTTGGGCGCGTGTAGGTTCATCGTTCGATGACCTTGGGGACGCGGAAGAAGGGCGGCTCGGGGTCGGGCGCGTGGCGGAGAACATCGGTGGCGACGGTGCTGCGGACGTGGATGTCTTCGCGGAGGGTAACGTCGGCGGTCTGGTCGTCGGTGAGGACCTGGGCCATGGGGGCGACGTTGGCGGTGTCGAGTTCGTTGAGCTTGCCGATGTATTCGAGGATTTCGTCAATCTGGGCGCGATAGGTTTCCAGCTCGGACTCGGAGAGTTCGAGGTAGGCCAAGTCAGCGACACGCAAAACGTCTTCGCGGGTGATTTTCATGGTTTGTCCCGAATTAGAAGCGATTCGGAAGGCAAAATTTTAGCATAACGCGCGGATGTGCGAGTTTGGGCGCACGACTCAACAGATTTCGCCTCAGGCGCTGGCTTACTTCCTTTTGTGGTGCGGATTCGGCGGCATTAGGCTGACACCTAGCTCGGATGCCTTTGTGTAAATTGCCCCTGGTGTCCGTCCTAGCTTCAGACCGATTACAGGCGTGGGCGTATCTTGCTTTGCAAGTTTCTTCAGAGCCTGTTCGTCGGCGGATGTCCACGCTTTTCCAGTGTTGCGGATGTATTTGGGAGGCACGACCTATTCTCCTTTCAGGATTTGTTTCCTTGTTCTGTCGTCTATGTCAGACCAGACTGAAAGACTTATGCCAAGTAGGATCAAGGCCCAAAAAAGACCAGAACGATGTTGTCGAAGGTATTCTGAGTGGGTGAGATACAAGTAAATCCCAAACAAAAGCACTGCAACGAACCCCAAACTCAGTGCCACCCCCAAGAATCGAAGAAGAACGAGGAAGATGGCGGCAGGGAGCGTTATGTTTCTATTCGTCGAGAAAGAAACTAACCCTCGATAGGCCAGCAAGCCCAAAAGCACACCCGCGGCGACTTCCAAGACAAGCATAGGGCGAGTTTCACGCGGCGTTGGGAGTAACGTCAAAGGTTATTGCAAGGAGGGTTTCTAGGTATTTAGAGCCGCTTAGCGCGCTACGACGGTGGGTTTGCGGGGGTATTTGGAGGAAACGTAGTTGTCGACTAGAGATTTGAAGGCGGCGGCGAGTTCGTCGTAGGTGCCTTCGAGAGTGACGTCTTTTTTGCCGTCAATGTAGACGGGGCAGCGGGGAGCTTCGCCGGTGCCGGGAAGGCTGATGCCGATGTTGGCGGCTCTGGATTCGCCGGGGCCGTTGACGATGCAGCCCATGACGGCGAGGGTCATGGTTTCGACGCCGTCGTATTGCACTTTCCAAGTTGGCATCATTTCACGAATGTAAGCCTGGGTGCGTTCGGCGAGTTCCTGAAATGTGGTGCTGGTGGTGCGGCCGCAGCCGGGGCAGGCGGTGACGCTCGGCGCGAAGGAGCGGAGGCCGAGTGCCTGGAGAATTTCGCACGCGGCGTAAACTTCTTCGCGACGATCGCCGCCGGGACGCGGCGTGAGCGAAACGCGAATGGTGTCGCCGATGCCGTCATAAAGAAGAACGCCGAGAGATGCGGCGGACCAGATCTGTCCCTTCATACCCATGCCGGCTTCGGTGAGGCCGAGATGCAACGGCTGCTCGGTTTTGGTGGCGAGGTCGCGATAGACGGTGATGAGGTCGCGCGGGCGGGAAGTCTTGCAGGAAATGATAATTTGATCGTGGCGCAGACCGCATTCGAGCGCGAGGTCGGTGGATTGCACAGCGCTCAGAACCATGCACTCGTTGATGATGTCTTCAGATTCCTTGCCGAGATTCTTGTCGGTGTTCTCCTGCATTTTGGCCATGACCAACTCTTGATTGAGCGAGCCGCCGTTGACGCCGATGCGGACCGGCTTTCCGTTATCGACCGCAACCTTGCAGATGGTGGAGAACTGTTCATCGCGGCGCTGCCCTGCGCCGACGTTACCAGGATTGATCCGGTATTTATCGAGCGATTTGGCACAATCGGGATATTTGGTCAGGAGAACGTGGCCGTTGTAATGGAAGTCGCCGATGATGGGGACATTGCAGCCCGCATCGAGAAGGCGCTTCTTAATTTCGGGGACGGCGGCAGCGGCTTCGGGGACGTTGACCGTCCAGCGAACAATTTCGGAGCCAGCTTCGGCAAGTTCGAGGGTTTGCCTGAGCGTGGATTCGACGTCGGCGGTGTCTGTGTTGGTCATGGACTGGATGACGATGGGAGCGCCGCCGCCGACCTGGACGTGGCCAACTCTTACGCCGTAGGTTTTGCGGCGCGGATGGCGCGAGCCAGTGGCGTCAAAACCTGCGATTTGGGTGAGTGAAGACATCTTTATAAGTTTAACAAAAATGCCGTGGCGAAGTGAGAATCAGCCTTGGAAGCCGTGCTCGAGTTGATGCCCGTATTCGGCAGCGTCGAAGTGGCCGAAGGAATCCTGAATGAGACCATCGGCGGAAAATTGCCAGGATTCGAAGCCAGAGATGCGGATTTTTTTGCCGGTGCCGCCGGGACCGGAGTTGGTACCGGTGAGTGTCCAATGAAATTCGATGCGAGCACCGCCGTTTTGCTTGAGGCCGTCGAAGTAGACCTTCATATCAGGGAAGGCGGTCATGAAAGAACGGGCCACTTCTGCGATGGCGTCGCGGCCGACGTTCGGAGTACCGTCCTTGATTTTGAGTGAGCCGCCTACTGAAAAAAACGCGGCGATAGATTCCGGATTGCCACTGCACCAAGCGGCTGTGTAACGAGTCGCGAACTCGCAAAGGCGGTCGAGAGTCTACATTCCGAGATATTGTGTCATGAACTTACAGCGCCAGGAAAAAGCAGATTCCTCGGGCAAAAACTGCCCTCGGAATGACAACTGTTAGTTGGCGTTCTACGAGGCTAGGCCATAGGGTAGGGGGCGGTGAGGAGGCCGCCGTCGATGGCTATGTATTGGCCGGTGGTGAAGGAAGACTTGTCGGAGCAGAGCCAAAGGACGGCTTCGGCGACTTCGGAAGGTTTGCCGAAGCGGCCAAGAGGATGCATGCCAAGCACGCGTTTGTTTGCTTCCGGATCGCTAAAGGCGCGATCGGCCATAGGCGTTTCGATGACAGCGGGGCAAACCGCATTGACGCGGATTTTTGCTTGGGCACACTCAATCGCGGCGACTTTTGTGAGGCCGATGACGCCATGCTTGCTGGCGACATAAATACCAGAGCCGGCGTAACCCATGAGGCCCGCGACGGAGGACATATTGACGATTGCGCCGCCTCGTCCCTGCTTGAGCATCTGCTGAATTTCAAATTTCAAGCAGAAGAAGAGTCCTTTTAGATTTATGTCGTGAACGTAGTCCCAATTTTCTTCGGTTTGGTCGGCGATGGGCATCCAAACGCCCTCGACACCGGCGTTGTTAAACGCGATATCGAGGTGGCCGTATTTTTCGACGGTCTTTTGGACAATGGATTGCGCGTCGGGGATTTTGGAGACATCGGATTTCAGGAACAGTCCATCGCCACCGGCAGCCTTTACAAGGCTTAGAGTTTCGTTTCCTTCTGCCTCGCGGCGGCCGGTGAAAACAACTTTTGCACCGTGTTTGGCAAAGAGAACAGCGGTATCGCGGCCGATGCCGGTTGTGCCTCCGGTGATGAGTGCTACTTTGTTTTCAAGATCCTTCGTCATTTGTTTCCTATCCAAGAAAATATAGAGGTGCGAACTCTAGCAGGTGTTCAGTAAGCGCGCACGCCTTTTGATGCGCCGTGAACGACAAGGGGTGCAGCACGTGGAGGAAGAACGGTAGACGCTCGTCACGGCGAGCGGCGGGCCAAGCGAGGAAGTAGGGGAAGATTCGGTGGAATGCCGAGGTGTTTTGTGCCCCAACCACACATCTCCTCCATTAAGGGAATAAGATCGCGACCAGCTTTTGTAAGCGAGTAAGTCACCTTCGGCGGCGAATCCAGTGTGGATTTGCGTGAGATGACTCCGTCTCTTTCGAGCTCGCGAAGCTGAGCCGTCAAAACTTTTTCCGTAACGCCGGGAAGAAGGTCGCGCAGCGCGGCAAAACGCTGAGGTTTGAAAGAAAGATACCACAGCGTGAGAACTTTCCACTTTCCAGACATGACGTTGAGCGTGGCTTTGATTGGACAACCGTAATGCTGCTTCATATGGACTCCTGGAGCTTACAAAATTGTGCGTACTTCCGAGCGTGGAATCCTTTTTATAGCATGGGCGAGAGACGAAAACGGAAGCGAGAACTGAGTTCGGGAAATTGCGGGGAGCCTGAGACATGATTTTGATCACGGGAGCAAGCGGAAGCGTCGGAAGAGAAGTTTTGCGTGAAATGCAGAAAAGCGGAGCGGAATTCTGCGCGATGTACAGGTCGAAAGAAGATGCAGCCAAAGCGCCCGGCGGAGTAAAGACGACGGTTGCGGATTTTAGCGATAGGTCAAGTCTATTGAATGCATTCCGCGGCATAGAGCGCGTGTTTCTGGTGTGCTCACCGATTCAGGAGCTAGTCGAGCTGGAAGGAAATGCCATTGAGGCCTGCGAGAAAGCTGGTGTTAAGCAGATCGTCTTGAATTCGGCGCTTGGAGCGGGAGACTACGACAAATCATTTCCGAGCTGGCACCGAAAAGTCGAAGACAAATTGAAGACAAGCGGCATTTCATTTGTCATTTTGCGGCCAAATGGATTTATGCAGAACGTCGTCACTTACCTTGCGCCAAGTATTCGGGCCCAAGGCGCGTTTTACGATGCAATGGGAGAAGCAAAGACGAGCTATGTGGATGTTCGCGACGTTGGTGCGATCGCGGCGACGGTACTGGTCTCAGCAGGCGCTCATGCGGGCAAAACGTACGAGTTGAATGGCCCCGAGGCGATTACACAAGACGAATTGGCGCAGCGGATCGGTGCAAATTGCGGCAGAGAAGTGAAGCACGTGAACATTCCACGAGAGGCTCATCGGAAAGCGATGCTGGATTTGGGAATGCCAGAATGGCAGGTCACGGCCCTCATCGAATTGCAGGACTACTATGTCAGCGGGCGAGCGGCCAATGTGGATAGAACGATCGAGAGGCTGTTGGGGCGCCCTCCACGCAGGATAACTGCATTTCTTGGCGAGAACGCACAGGCATTTCGCACATAGAGGGGACCATGGTAGATACAAGAAGTCCAAAGACTGGTATGACGCACGAAGAAATGAAGCAATTTGTGCGGAATCATTTTGAGGAGTTTGTAAATCGCAAGAATCTGGCGATTGCCGACGTGAACTTTGCAGAAAGTTTTATTGACCATGGCGCGGACGTGCCACCGGGGACGCTGCCGGGTAGGGAGGGTGCCAAGCAGTATGTTGGAGGGGCGCACAAACGATTTCCGGACATTCATGTCGTGATTGAGGATTTGATTGCCGAGGACGACAAAGTCGTGGTGAAAAATCACTGGACCGGAACGGATACAAAAAACGGAAACAGGATCGAATTTCGAGGGATTGTGATTTGGCGAATTGAGAATCGTCAGCTCGTGGAACGCTGGGCCTATCTGGAGGCTCCGCACCCAATGTAGGTTAAGCCGTCCTTAAGAGAGATCGCCGAATTTGCCCTTTTGCATGCTTGAGGCCAATTTGGCGAGGGATTCGAGTTCGGTGCGGAGCGCGCGCCAATGACCGGAACCGCCGACATTCTCTTCAAATTTTTGTTGAATATTTCGCCATAAAGGAATGGCAAGCGAGAGAGCTTTTTCTCCCTCCAGCGTCAAAGAGAGAAAACGCCGCCTCATTTTACCTCGGGGTGAGATGGCAATTAGACCCTGTTTACGCAACAAGTCGAGACTGCGGGTCAGGGTAGTGGCGTCCATGATCAAGATTTCAGAAATTGTGGTGATCGAGACGGGCTGCGTCTTTGCCACTGCAGTGAGGATGGCGAATTGCGTGGAGCGGATGCCGGACTCCTGGAGGGCGTTGTCGTAGAGAGTGGTAATGGCGCGGCTGGCGCGGCGAAAGTTGAAGGAAGCGCAGTAGCCGGTTCCGGTCAGGTCGAAGGTGGGAGAAGAAGCCATAAATAATCTTGACTTGTATATGCAAATCAAGATATAAGAATTCGCAAGCGATGTCAACGAGATGTTCCTTACCTGTGGAGGAGGAATGCTCGCCAGCAGTGAATCAGTCGAGAAGCGAGTGAGTCTGCACTTTGAACCAGGGCAGGCACACAATGAGCACGGAAATGACGGGCATGCAATCTCTAGCAGCAAGAAGCATTGCTGAGGCGAATTCCGAGGCAAGTCAATCTGTACCCCGCTATCTGAGCTTCGGGAGTTTCGTGGTCGATCTCAAGCGCGAGGAGCTTTTCAAGGACGGAACTCGCGTAAAACTGCCCGGCAAGGTTTTTCAGACTCTGGTGGCATTGCTCGACCGGCCGGGCGAAGTCGTTAGCCGCGAAGATTTGCGCGCGAAGCTGTGGCCCGAGGGAACACACGTCAATTACGACGCCAACGTTAATACAACCGTGAATAAGCTGCGGCTGGCGCTGGGGGATTCTCCAGACAAGCCAATCTATGTGGAAACGATTCCACGACAGGGATACAGCTTTGTTGGGCGCGTGTCCGTAGCTGCGGCAAATGTTGCCGTACGCAACGCAAATGGACACTCCGATATGAGCTCGCTCGCCGAAGTAAGAGGCAGTTCGGCCTCATCGAGTGCAACGACAGCGAAAGATGGAAAGCCATCCACCTGGTTTATAGCTGGAGTAGTTGCGCTAGTTCTTGCAGGAATGCTGTTCGGCGCGGCAACGATTATGTATCTGTACAGAACAGTCTAGTTTTCTTCAAGATCTCGATTAGACCTAGCCGCCGCAGCCGCCTCCTTTGGAAGCCGCAATCGGTGCTCCGAATTGATTTGATCCCGCCAAAGAAGTTCCATTGAGCGTGACCGTGTCCGTGGGTGCAGGCCAAGTAATCGTATATTCGTTCGCAGAAGGATTCTTAACGCGCCAATGCGCGGTCATAGTTCCTGCAGAGAGTGTTCCATTAGGCAGAGTCGTGACCACTACATTGTTGTACCAGCGCCAGGTACCTGCGAAACTGCCTGCATTTGTAATCCGTACTGCGCTTGTTGGATATCCATATTGATTTTTGCCCGACATGCGTTGTCCGTCTGGGGTGACAAAGAGGTCGTCCACGACTGGATCCGGCCAATTAAATCTGTATTTGCGGCCACCAAGATTTGACCAGTGACCATTTACGGAACCTGCCGCAGTGATCGTGCCATTGCTGCGAATCAGCACAGGCCCGGGAACTGGTAGCGTCCATTGCCAGCAGCCCACGATTGGGTCCTGACGTTGCACAACACCCGCCGGCTCGACTGATTGGGAGTCGGGCACTACTGCCTTCACTTCATCGTGATAAACGGCAGGTGGAGAACTAACTTGCCGACCAATAACCACGCCCAAGACAACAATTGCAACGATGGCGACTGCGGCGCCGGCGATTGCAATCACTTTTCCCGTCGACACTGTGGATTTAGTGTCGCGTGGTATCGGTTTCGGAATTGGGCCTGGCAACGGCGGAACTGGAACAGGCCGCGGTGATGGGGGCTCACCCAGAATTTTTTGAAGGACGGAGGCGAGGTGTTCAATGTGTTGCTCAAGAGGAGTGGTCAGCGCATCCAGCCAGTGCACATTGCTAAGGAAGTAGTCGAGGGACCTTGCTGGCGTAACGTCTTCGATGCGGAATGGGATGACGATCACGCCTTTAGCACAGGCGAGTTCGACTTCCTTTGGAATGTGGTCTGAACTATTTGCATTTGCCGAGAGGACGAGAACCATGGCGCGGGAGCTCTGTATCGCATTGACGATAGCTTCGCCCCAAACCTGACCAGGCAGAACATCACGGGGAGCAATCCAGCAGCGGATACCATGAGCCTCAAGGCGGGCGCAGACGGAGTCCGCAGTAGTTTTGTCTTTTGTGGAATAGCTGACGAAGACGTCGTGCCCCAAGTATCCTCCTCGTGCGGGAGGCGTGAATTCTACCATTTGAAGAGGTGCTCCGAAATGAACTGTCTGACCGAAAACTGGTCTTTCGGGCAGGTGTAGCCCTTGAGGGCGGCGACTATTCTTAAAGTAAGCGTCAGAAGTGCCTGAGCGCTGGCGGTTGTGCGTCTCCGGGCAAACTACCTCTAATCAAGTTCGACGCCTAGGGGATGAGAAGCTATGCCGGTCCTTGCTTGCCGTGCGAAGTTCAATTTAAAAAGCCCATTAATAGGCAAGAGTCTCGCGGCAGCATGCGCATTCGCACTCGGCGGATTGGCGATGATGGGCTGCAATGGATCCGTGAGTGGGAGCACGACTCCACCACCCGCAGGAGCGACAATTACAAGTTTCACGCCAACGAATGGCACTCCGGGAACTTCGGTAACTGTTACGGGCACGAAATTGACTGGGGCGACTTCAGTTGCGGTGGGCGGAGTTGCGGTGGCTACCTTTTCGGTGGCGAGCGATACAAGCGCGACGCTCACAGTTCCAGCGAACGCAGTCACGGGAAAAATCACAATTGTTACGCCGGCGGGAACAGCCACTTCTTCAGCTGATTTTACCGTGAATACGGCAGCGCCGACGATTACCAGCTTTTCTCCAACGAGTGGCGCGGCAGGAACAAGTGTGACGATTGCGGGAACGAACTTCACCGGCGCGACGAGCGCGAAGTTCAATGGCACGACTGCGACCTTTTCTGTTACAGACGCGAGTCACATCTCAGCAACAGTGCCGAACGGGGCAACCACGGGGACAATCTCGGTTACCACGCCGAGCGGCACAGCAACTTCGCCGAGTTCTTTCACCGTGAATGCGCCGCTTTCTATAACGGGCTTTTCTCCGACCAGCGGTGCAATCGGATCCTCTGTGACGATTACCGGAACCGGCTTTCTAATTGCCAACGGCGTGAAGTTTAATGGCACTGCAGCACCATTTGCGGTAACGGACGCGAATCACATTACTGCGACAGTTCCGAACGGAGCGACCAGTGGACCAGTTAACGTAACCACAAACTCGGGAGGAAGCGCGACTTCCTCGAGTTCTTTTACCGTGACGGCCTCTTCAGGACTCGACTTGTCGATTGACGGTCTCTATATCACGCAAGCGACGCAGAATTATCCGGCTCATGATGTGGGCTTGATTTCGGGCCGGAGTGCTTGGGTGCGTGTATTTGTCCTCGCAAATCAGACGAACGCTGCTACGCCCCAGGTGAAAGTGACCTTTACCAACGGAAGCACGACCAACGCTCTCACGATTAACGCACCGGGGAGTTCGGTGCCGACAAGCGTGGACGTCACGAATGCGAACGCATCCTGGAATGCCGCCGTACCGGCGGCCTGGATTACGGCGGGAACGACTGTGACTGCCGATGTGGATCCGACAAACGCAATTGCCGAATCAAATGAGAGCAACAACCACTTCTCCTATGGCGCGCTGAATGTACAGACGGTTCATCAGTGGAAAATCACGCTGATTCCCATTCATACGACAGATGGACGCACAGGCACGGTGGAGAATGCGAGCAGGACGAAAACAGATTTGGTGGACCCGGCACATAGACTTTACCCAGTGCCCGACACGGTTGATGTGGTCGTTGGCGCAACGTTCAATTCCTCCACGACGGGAGCTTCGCCGCTTCTTCTGAGCGACGGAACGAATTGGGGCAACGTGTTGAGCGAGCTGCTGGCGAAGCGCACGGCCGATGGAGTGACAGATCGCTACTACTTTGGGTTTGTGAACGTGAGTTACAGCAGCGGCGTGGCGGGACTTGGATATATTGGCGCACCTGCGGCGATTGGGTGGGACGTCACAAACAGCGGACAGGCAGGTACACAGTGGGTGCTGGCACACGAGGAAGGGCATAACTTCGGACGGCAACACAGTCCGTGCGGTGGCGCCGCGAATCCCGATCCGAACTATCCGTATGCCGGCGGGACAATTGGCGTGCCGGGTTGGGATGTATTCGTGTCGAGCGGAAACATCAAGCCGATTACAGACACGGACATCATGGGGTATTGCAGCAATCAGTGGATCAGCGACTATGTTTATAAGTCCGTGCTGAGCTTCCGCGCGAGCAGCAGTTTTGATGTTCAGCCCGATGCCGCATCGAGCGCAGCGATCGTTCAGAATCCGGCCGATCCAAAAGAAGGACTGCTAGTGTGGGGCCGAATTGAAAAAGGAAAAATGATTCTGGAACCCGCATTCCGCGTCGCTGCGACGGGTGCTGCGATTGCAGATGGACCGTACACATGGGAAGCAAAGAATGCGGCAGGACAGGTGCTTTCGCGCGTGCCATTCCAGATGTATGAAGTTGCGGACTTGCCGAATGATGAGCCCAAGCATTTCGCTTTTGTCGTGCCACTGGAATCGGCAGTGATTGATTCGCTCGATTCGATGTATGTGATGAAAGGTTCGACTGAACTGGCGTTCCAGAAATCAAAGAGTGCGGCGCAACTACAGTCTGCAATGCAAGTTTTCCGAGTGGCCAATTTACCGAATCGGCAGGCGGAGATTCATTGGGATGCATTGGCGCACCCTGTGGCAATGCTCCGCGATGCGAAGACCGGCGAAGTGCGCGGTTTCCTGCGCGGCGGCGACGCGACGATTGAGGATTTGCCGGATAACGTAGAACTTCAATTGTCTGATGGAGTGAAGAGCAGCGTCGTGCTGCGGACTGGACCCAGTGTTCAGTAATTTCCTAGTAAAATTAAGAAGCCGTAGAGGACTGGGCCTGGACATTTCCACGTAGGCCCAGGGCCTCAGCTTCGGCTCGCATGGCTTCGATGCAGAAGGCGATGTGTTCTTCCAGCGGGACCCCGAGTAACTGCGCACCGTTCGTCACGTCGTCGCGACTGACGCCGCGTGCGAAGGCTTTGTCCTTCATTCGTTTCTTCACAGAGCTCGCTTCCAAATCCAGGATGCTTTTTGAGGGGCGCACGTAAGTGCACGCAGTTATGAAGCCAGCGAGTTCATCGCAGGCGAAAAGGGTTTTTTCCAGCAGAGAATCTCGGGTGACGCCGGTGTAATCGGCGTGGGAAAGGATCGCGCGAATGATTTCCTCGGAGTATCCCTTTTCGCGCAGGATTTTGGCGCCTTCGGCAGGGTGTCCGCTGTCGGCGGCGTGTTCATGATTGGGCCAGCGTTCGTAATCGAAATCGTGGAGGAGAGCGGCGAGGCTCCATGTGTGTTCATCGGCGCCATTCTTTCGGGCATACGCGCGGACGCAGGCTTCAACAGCCAGCATGTGTTTGCGTAGGGACTCGGATTGCGTGTATTCGCAGAGAAGTTTCCAAGCATCGTCGCGGGAAGGCATCGGCAAACTCCATTTTTCGTAAAAGAGTTAATCATTGGAGCACAAGAAGGGCCGGCGGCAAAGCTTGCAGGAATAGAAACAAAGAAATTTCGAAGCAAGAATCAGAAGGGCGACTACCAGCCTTGTGGTGCTGAGAAATAGAAGGCACAAGCTGTTGCGTTTTGCGGAGGACTGCGGCGGAAACATGGTAGAACAGAGGCGAAAACGAGGCGTAAGTCGGCGAAAAGCGGGAGAAAATTTTCAACAAGTACGAAAATACTCTTGACACAAATTGGCGTGATGTCGGACACTCTCGCTGCGCCAGTTTCTGCCTTCCCTTGGAACGTTCCGACGTTCTCTCTCATCTATCCGCACGCCGGACAAAGTCAGCGAGGAGTACCGGTGTCTGCACAAATAGAAAAGGCTACGATGAACTCACTTGAGATGGACCGGGAAGTCATACGCTGCAAGACCTGCGGATTGGTGCAATATCGTACGCGCACCGGCAATTGCCGGCGCTGCGTCCATGCACTGCCGCAGCGGCTGGAGTTCCTGATTCCACAGGCAGAGCCCGAGGCGCAAGCCGGGGCCGAGCCGGTGACCGACAAGTTCGCCAACCAGAAGACGGTGGAGAACATCGGTCAGCGCATCCGCCAGTTGCGGGAATCGCGCGGGATGACGCAGAGCCAGCTGCAATCGAAGTCCAAGGTATCGCGTTCGTATCTGTCGCGGATTGAAAGCGGACAGATGACGCCGAGCCTCGGCACACTGGAGAAGATTTCCGAAGCGCTGAACGTGGGTCTGAACCGGTTTTTCATTCCGGAATCGGACGGCGAAGCGCTGCTGGAAGATCCCTTCATCCAGGGATTGCGGCCGTTCCTGCAACAGCTGGATTGGGAACAGTGGCAGTCCATCCTGAAGCGCCTGCAGGCGATTAGCGATCACGTGAACATAGCGCCGGTGAATCTGCGCCCTATCGGTAATCCGTCGCGGCTACCGCAGCCCGCGGCGGCGAATGGCGGTGCGCTTGGTCATGCGCCGAGCCATTCGAATGGGCATGCGCTGAATCATGTGCCAGCGCATGGTCATCCGCAGGGCTACCCGCTGCGGCGGCCGAGCGTTCCCGTGTTTCAACGTCCGCTGGCTCGCTAGCTTGCAAGCGGATTTGGCGAAGAATATTGTTCAGGAAGGGCGTGCTGATGCACGCCCCTTTTTGTTTTATCGGAGAAAAACAAGATTGAAAGTGCGTTTCTAAATGAAAAAGGCTATTCGCGAACGACGGCTACTTTGGATGCGGGAACTTCAAGCCGCATCAAACGATGATTCGAATCGAGCAGGAGAAGGACTTCGATGTCCGAAGTGGTGACGCGCAGGCCTTCGTAAGTTTTCCCACCCGATGTAGCGGAACCAGTGGCCTCGGCCGTGATGCTTCCCGGTGTGATTTCCTGGGGAATCAAAACTGGGAGAGTTTGCGGGCCGCGCTTTGACCAATCGTAAATGCGGGCAAGCACGGCGTAATGGTGGTAGAGATTGTTGTCCAGCACGGCGACGAGCGGCGAATTGAAAGTTAGATCCTGTTCGTAAGGCCGTGCGCCTTGAACTTCCAGAGCAATCTTTGCGATGCCATTGGCGAACGTGATGTGAGCGCTGTTGGTTTTGTCGGTTTTGGAGACCCAATCGTATGCCATGGGAGCGCCGTTCGATTGAAGCGTGAGATTTCCGGTTACATGTTCCTCTGCGCCTTCTGCTTTTATTTCCGTTGAACCCTTGGCTACCCAACCGGCACCATTAGGTGCAATTTCGAACTCTTCCTTGCCAACAGCTTTTCCGTCGAGCAGGATGTCAAACTTTCCTTTGTCTGCTTGAAACACGCTGGGAGCTGAGTTTTTCTGAGCGGCGAGATTCACCGTGAATGCAAGCGCCAGCGCCGTGCCGGAGATTGCGGAGAAAGAAGAATAGCTGCCTATTTTCATTTATTCCCCCAACTGAGGAAGCGAGGGTGCTTCCTTACAGAGGATGACACGGATTGCCGGTGTCGGAAGAAAAATCAGGAACGAGGTTTCTCGACAACTAAATGGTTTTCCCGCGGACCGTCAAATAGACCGAGGCGGAGAATTTGCGCGACTACGAGCGGCGGATCGCTCGAGCTATCCACGCGATAGTCCGCAAGCTGGTAGGAGGGGACGCGCTGCGCGTAAAGCGCGCGAAAGCTGGCTTCGTCGCGGAAAAGTGGACGACCTGTCATGGTCATGCAGCGTGCGAGTAGCGCTTCGATAGGCGAATCGAGCCAGATCACAGGAATTCCTTGGGCACGAAGAAATTCGGGAGCGCCTTGCTGGGCATAAGTGCCGCCGCCCAGCGCCAAGACGACGGATTCTTTCATTTCGGCAGCGCGGCCAAGGACGGCGCGAAGCTGGTCCGCCTCCAGTGCGCGAAATGCGGGCTCGCCGAACCTTTCGAAAAACTCCGAGATGCGAATGCCTGCGGACTCCTCTATGCGTTCGTCGAGGTCAACAAAACGCCAGGCGAGCTGGCGCGCCAAAAGCGTGCCAACAGTAGTTTTGCCGGACCCCATGAATCCGGCGAGACAGATAATGGATGGACGCGGCGACGCGCCGCGAGGAACAGGAATTTGCGTCACGATTTCCGGCGCGAACGAACTAATCGCGCTTCAGGATGCGAATTGTACCACTGAAGGAGGAGAGCTCGACTTTGGCAAGGCCGGCGCCGATGCTGCCAAAAAGCCCACGCGCCCCGTTAATTGCGGAGTGGCGAATGCCGTGCTTGTCGGGCTTGAGAAATGCTTCGGCGCGGTTGTCCACCGTTCCTAGATTGGTTTGAGCATTCAAGTCAAATGAGTCTGTGCTGGAAAATCGGACTTCAACCAGACCTTTGCCGCTCCTCATGGAATAAAGGCCAGTGCGTAGAAAATCGCCATCGTAAAGAATGTTGCCGGAGGTGGTCATTATATTGACGTTATTCAGTGCCGGTTGAGTGATGGTGGCATTGCCGCTGATCGAAGAGAACTCCAGTTTGCCCGCGCAGAGCGTGCAGACAAGAGAGCCGCCTGTGCTTCGAACAATGATGTAGCCGGATACTTCTTTGAGGTGAATATCGCCAGCGATGCTTTCGAGCTTCATGTCGCCCATGACTTGCTCAACGTAGATGAGGCCGGTCTGCGTTTTGATCTGAAGCTCGGTTTCTTCCGGAACGACGAGCGAAAAGCTTTCTTCGAGTTCGGCGGCGGGAGCCGAGGCGTCAAGAATTGAGGCGGTGACGTCAATGCGATTGTCTGCTTGTTCGGTTTCGACGCCGATTTTGTTGGAGAGTTGGGAACCCATAACAACAACTTCGGGGCTCTTTGAAGACTTTACCTCGATGCGGCCGTTGGCGACGTTTTGGATGGAAACGACAGGACGCCCCTTCACCGTAAAATGCTTTTCAAATTTTTGGCCGGCAGCAAAGGTGGACGAAGGCAGGCAGAGAACACCCGCGCCGAGGACCGGCAGCAGCACAGTGCGATTCCACTTCGATTGAGAGATCTGGACCGGGAACATTTAATTTACGCTCCTTCCGCGATCGAGCATCGCGGATAGTAATTCCGCTTTCTGTTGATAAGCAACAGAGAGATATTCACGAGCCAACTCGTCGTTTGGGTTTTCCTTGAGGCGATGGCGGCAGTCTTCGATAAAGAGATTCAAAGAAGCAAGATTCTGGCGCAGTGCGTCGTCCACGCGGTCAATGCTTGTATTCGAAAAACCGCCTGCTTGCCGAGCCGTGTGAATTACAACCTGCTGTTCTTCTTGCCGAAGAGTTTGACCGGTTTCTGCCAAAGGCTCTGTGCTAACGATTGGCTCTGGCTGAGGTTGAACAACCGCAACATCCCGTGGTGGAACGTTGTGTCCAATTTTGCCGTCGCGAATTTGAATGTAAGCAGCGCCGGCTATGACGAGGCCAACGGCGGCAGTGGCCAGAGCACGGCCCCTCAAAATTCTGGAAAGGCTCTCCCACCACGACGGATGCGCAACAACTACTTCTTCCAAATCCGTCTTGATGATGCCTTCCGCTTCTAATTGATTGCGGAGCGAAACCCAAACGCGAGTTGGGGGTTCTACTTCAGCAGGAAGCCGCTCTGCGGCGGAAAGGATGGCGGAAAAATCGGCGATAAGGTTACTGCAGGCGCTGCAAGTGGCAGCGTGTGCTCGCACGTTTTCGGGCAGCGGCGATAGCCCTTCGTTTTCCAGAACTAATTCGATGTCCCTACACTGCATGGCACTTCACTCCGCGAAGAAAGGCATCTGGGCGATTCCTCGCACGAAACTCTTTGCTAGAGCAACGCCACGCACCTGGTTCGTTGCAGCACCCCGGAGTAAGAGCATTGTAACTCAATCCGAGTTGCTTCCCTGTGTCTTAGCACTCTGGCGTTCCTGCCGGGCCAGATCGCGGGCTTCTTCTTGAAGAAGCTCGCGCAAGCGGGTGCGCGCCTTGTGCAACTGCGATTTCGAGTTCCCGACAGAACAGTTCATGATGTCCGCGATTTCATTGTGTTCGTATCCCTGTACATCGTGGAGCACGAAAACTGTTCGATAACCCGGCGGCAACTTCTCTATAGATCGCTCAAGATTGACCCGATCCACCGCGCCACTTAGCCGCAAATCGGGCGCGCCAACATCCTTCCTGGGGCCGCCAGACTCTTCATCCGGCTCCGTAGTTTCCTCGAGCGAAGCAACCGGGAGGGACTTTTTACGCAGCCGCATTAGAACCACGTTGACTGTCATCCGGTGCAACCAAGTCGAGAAAGCCGATTCTCCGCGAAAAGTGCCGATCTTGCGGAACAGCTGAAGGAATGCTTCCTGCAGCAGGTCCTCGGCATCCGCCGGATTACCCACCATGCGCAGGCACAGGGCATAAACGCGGCGACTATGAAGCTGGTAGAGAAAGTCGAACGCAGTTCCGTCCCCGGCCTGAGCCAGGCGGATGGCTTCCGCTTCCGTCAGCGTCACAGGCGGTTTACCACTTGCCTGCGTGGGCTCGGTTGGTCGGTTTCGGGCCAACGGTCCAGTTGCGGCGCATCCAAAGCGTCGGATGCGGCAAAACCCCCTTTGAGTTGTCCCTGAGCTGTACTGCGATGCGCAAAGATTACTACTCGTTACGGTTGCTAGGCCTTTGCGCCAAATGGCTGTCAGCTACGGGCAGAGCTATTTTCCCGAAACTGCCGTAAAACGTCTATTACGTAAAGTGGTCTTTGTTGGGGTGGTCCGGACACTCGGAAGTTTCAACTCTGATTCAAACTTTTCAAGCTGATCTTCCGGCAAAGCAACTAAGAAGGACTTTAAGAGCACTCTCGTCTCACACATGCAGGTGTTGAGATCGAAATGGGTTTGAATCAGTCTGTCCCAGAGGGCGTCATTCCTGGCATGCAGGCCGCTTAGCAGATCGTCGGCTGATTGGCCAAATTCGGACCCGAGGTCGGCAACCAAACCCCGAAGAGTTGCCACCTTATGGATAAACTGAGCTCGCTGAGAGAGCAGGACACGATTCAGGAAGCCAGTGAATCGTGCGGTACGCTGCCCGCGGCTACCAAGAAAATTTGCGGGATCCAAAGGCGCGACACTGGGCACGATTCCAGAGTGCTTTGCGTAGCGATGAAGTTCCTCCAGAACTATTCCAAGTGAGCGCGTGAACGTGTCACAGATTTGGCGAGAAATGCGAACAGACTCGTAGGCCTTAACAAGATCGCCCTTGATGCGCAGCCCAACGGCTTCATTCAAGGGGACACCGAGCATGCCAAAGCATGCTTCTAACTCCAACTCACACCTGTCATTAACCCGAGTTTTGGGCTCAGATAACCATGCGCGCCAGTCGTCGCGCACAGAAGTACCCCGTCTGGAAGGAGGGCGCGTGCTCAAGCAATATCCCCTGGAGGCTCAGAGAGTATAGCGGAAGTACCAAGTTAGAACCAGAGGTTTTGTTGCGGGTATGGAAGAGGCGTCTGTATACTCTTTCGTATTTCATTTTCCCAAGAGAAGGAACGAGGAACTGATTTGGAATTTGAGCCAAAGGACCAGTTTGAGCAAAGGCTGAAGAAGCTTGAACAGATTCGGAAAACGGGGCAAAACCCTTATCCCCACGAGTTCCGCTGGACGGCAACCGCTGCCGAGCTTGTGGAAAAGCACAAGGATGCGACCGCAGCTGAGCTTGAGGCAGAAAAGTTGGATGTCCGTGTGGCGGGCCGAATCGTCTCCTACCGGCTGATGGGCAAGGCCGGATTTGCACATATTCAGGGAGGTGGTGCTCGGATCCAGGTCTATGTACGCAAGGATGTTGTTGGAGATAAAGGCTTTGAGGTCTTCCATCTACTGGATTTAGGCGATTCGATCGGAGTCCATGGACATTTGTTCCGAACAAAGACGGGTGAGCTATCCGTCTGGGTTCAGGAATTGACGGTGCTTTCAAAGGCCCTCCTCCCACTTCCGGAAAAGTGGCATGGGTTGACCGATGTAGAACTCCGCTACCGACAGCGCTATCTGGATTTGATTGCGAACGAAGATTCGCGGCGCGTGTTCATGACGCGAGCGAAGATCACGCAAGAATTGCGCCGATTTTTTGATGAGCGCGGCTATGTGGAAGTCGAAACACCGATGATGCATCCGATTGCGGGTGGGGCAGCAGCTCGGCCGTTTGTGACGCATCACAACACGCTCGACATTGACCTATATTTGCGAATTGCTCCGGAACTTTATTTGAAGCGGCTTGTGGTTGGGGGGCTTGATCGAGTCTACGAAATCAATCGCAATTTTCGGAATGAGGGAATTTCCACGCAGCACAATCCGGAATTCACAATGCTGGAGTTTTACGAGGCGTACAGCAATTACCTTGATTTGATGGACATGAATGAAGTGCTTTTTGCTCGTCTGGCAAAAGCCATCACGGGGTCCACGACCGTGAAGTATGGAGAAGTGGAGCTCGATTTTGGAAAGATGGAGCGGCTGACGATGCGCGAAGCAATTGTTAGGTATTGGCCGGAAGGTGCGGGTAGTGCTCCGACTGTAGGGGAACTTGCTGCCCCTGGCGGTTCGAAGGAAGCCACGGCGCGTTACAACATTTGGGCAAAGGGAAACGGAGCCCCTTACGCTGCAAGCAAAGGACAGTTGAGCGACGGCGAATGGACCGGGCTGCTTTTCGAGACAATGGCGGAAGACAAGCTTGTTCAGCCAACAATTCTTTACGATTTTCCGACGGATATTTCTCCACTCTCGAAACAAAAGCCAGATGACCCCTCATTGACAGAACGATTTGAGATCTATGTCGCAGGAATGGAAATTGCCAACGGCTTTTCCGAGTTAAATGATCCCGCGGAACAGGAGCGCCGCTTCCTCGCGCAGATTGCCCAAGGCGGCGACGAAGTTCCAAAACAGCTTGATGTAGATTACATTCGAGCGCTCGCCCATGGACTGCCGCCAACAGCAGGCGAGGGAATTGGAATCGATCGTTTGACGATGCTGCTTACCAACACGCCGTCCATTCGCGATGTAATTCTGTTCCCGCTACTCCGGCCACAAACGCAAGAGCAGGAAAAAGCGGCGACCGAAGGCCACGGCGCATAGTCTCAATTGCTTGCGCGCTCCGCGCAAGATAAAGTTCACAAGCAATGTCCATAGCATGGTTTGTCGCGAAACGTTATTTGCGATCGCCGAATCGCCCGGCCGTTTTGCGGCTGGTTACTGTATTTAGCGTCATCGGAGTTGCTGCTGGCGTTTGCACGTTGGTAATCGCACTAGCGATGAACACCGGATTTCGCGAGACGCTGCAGGAGCATTTACTAAGCGTCACTTCCCATGTCTCCCTAACAAGGCCTGGATCTTCCGGAATCCATGATTACCAAGCGCTTGCAAAGAAAATGTCGGCAATTCCAGGTGTGCGGAGCGCAACGCCCGCGGTCTATCAAACGGTACTGATGAGTTTCGGGGGGCAGGCCCGCGGCATTGTGACAAAGGGAACAGATGTAAGTACGGAATCGAAAAACGATGAAGCGCTGCGAAAACTTGTAGCTGGGAAGTTAGATTTTTCGCCGGATGAAGACGGGACTGAAGGCATCGTGATCGGAAAGCAACTGGCCAGCGATTGGAAAATGGCGCCGGGCGATTACGTCACTTTGACGAGTCCGCAGGGAAGGCTGACGCCATTTGGATTGCTGCCGAGGACGCGGCGGTTTCGCGTAACTGGAGTGTTCGATTCCGGGTTTTACGATTACGACGCGAATTGGTGTTTTTTGAACATGTCTTCAGCGCAGGAACTGGCGGGGGCAAGCGATGTAGTGAACGTGATCGAGTTTCGACTGAAAAATCCTGAGGAAGCAGAACGAGTTGCGCATGCTGCAATGACACAAGCAGGCGAGGGTTTTTCTGCGACAACTTGGATGGAAGAGAACAGACCGCTCTTCAGGGCCCTGCGCTTAGAGAAGCTAGTCACCGCGATTTTCATCGGATTAATCACATTTGTTGCTGGACTGAACATTCTTGCAGTTCTTTCCATGACCGTGACTGATAAAGCGAAAGACGTTGCGGTGCTGCTCTCGATGGGAGCGAGGCGAGAGCAGATTCGGACAATCTTCTTGTGGCAAGGAATTGCGATCGGAGCGTGCGGAACATTGGTCGGTCTCTCGCTTGGGTATGTGTTTGCCTTTGCTGCCGGTGCTTGGCACTGGATTCCTCTCGATCCTCAGGTGTACGCGGTTGCGTATGTGCCGTTCCATCCAAATTTGCTTGATGGAATTTGGATCGCGCTCGCAGCCATGCTGATTGCGGTGGGAGCGACACTGATTCCGGCGCGCTCAGCTTCGCGTTTAATGCCCGTTGAGATCCTCAGATTTGAGTAAGCTATCGAGTAACATCCCGATGATTACGAAGAGCCCAGTACTCGCAAATTTGGCCCGAAGTTTGCACCTATGTGAGTTAGAGGCAGGTGGGTGAAGGCTGGCGGGTTCCCTCGCCGTCGGCTGCGGCAAGTATCCCACCTTAAGTAGTTCATATATAGACAGTTGCAGGCGTTCCGAATTGGCGCATTTTTCCCATAATTTGGAGAAGGCACCATTCGGGCATAAAAGGGAAGCTGGTGGGTTCGCCGGGGCTCGAAGCTACTCCCGAAGCCCGGCCAGGCTGTCTTGCGTTTACGGATTTTGGCATCCAATAGAGTAGGTGGATGGCATGGTTTTTACCGAAAGACCTAACACTGGAATTGGATGGGGGAGCTAATCCTTTTGTGAATACTGTCGCAACCAATCCGACGCTCGAACGCGCCAACGGCGTTTCAGAAAATTCGTCCGAAATTATTCTGGAAGCGCGCAATCTGAAAAAGGTTTATGGCGGAACACTGCAGAGCTTAAACGTTTTGCAAGACGCGAATCTGCAATTGAAGCGCGGAGAAATGGTTGCCATCGTTGCGCCGTCCGGTGCGGGAAAAAGTACACTTTTGCATCTCTTGGCTGCGCTAGACACGCCAACAAGCGGTGCTATATACTTCGAATCGAAGCTAATCGAAACTAAAAATGAAGCTGCGTTAGCGGATTTTCGTAATCGCAGCATTGGGTTTTTGTGGCAGCGGCATCAATTATTGCCAGATTTTACGGCAGCTGAAAATGTGGCCATGCCGCTGTTGCTGCGGGGCGAGTCTATTTCGAAGGGGCTGGAATTGGCCCGAAACTGGCTCGCGGAAGTCGGTCTTTCAGAGCGAACTGACCACCGCACAGGGGAGCTTTCCGGAGGGGAACAGCAGCGAGTCGCGATAGCCCGGGCGCTCGTCGTCGGACCACGCTTGTTGCTGGCAGATGAACCCACTGGAGACTTGGACGAGCAGAATGCTTGGGCCGTGTTTGGCTTGTTGGAACGGCTGCATCGGACGCACAGGCTGACGTCGCTGATCGCGACTCACAATCTGAAGCTTGCGGAACGATGCGACCGAATCCTTGAGTTAGAGCACGGAGTTCTGGTGACCCGAAAAGTGGAGACGCTTGCGGGCAGGGGCCCTGGTAAGCCGGATCCGCAAATTTCCGGCGAGGGAGAAACGAGCTAACGTGTTCGAACGCTATACGGAAAAAGCGCGGCGCGTAATCTTTTTTGCGCGCTACGAAGCGAGCCAATACGGCAGTCCTTATATAGAAACCGAGCATTTGCTGCTTGGCTTGATGCGCGAGGACAAAGCTCTGGCAAACCGTTTTCTGCGCCAGCAAGGCTCGATCGAGTCCATTCGAAAAGAAATTGAGGCGCGCATTACGATCCGCGAGCGCATCTCCACATCCGTGGAAGTGCCACTCAGCGCGGAGTGCAAGCGCATTCTGAACATGGCCGCGGAAGAGGCGGAACGTCTGGGCGTGAAACACGTTGGCACGGAGCATTTGCTTCTTGGAATTTTGCGCGAGGAAAAGTGCTTCGGCGCTGAGATTTTGATGGAACGCGGGCTTCGACTCTCTTCTTTGCGTGAAGAGCTTGCCCGCACGAGTGGCGAAAAGGCTCCGGCGTCTCGCCCGAAAGAGACCTCGCTACTTGCGGAGTTCAGCCGTGATTTGACCCAAGCAGCCGCCGAAGGCTCGCTTGATCCGCTTGTGGGACGCGAAGGTGAAGTCGAGCGCGTCATTCAGATCTTGTGCCGCCGCACGAAGAACAATCCAGTTTTGATTGGTGAGCCCGGCGTTGGCAAAACGGCGATCGTAGAAGGGCTTGCACAAAGAATCGCCGATGCAGATGTTCCTCCATTTCTTGCCGACAAAAGAATTCTTTCGCTCGACCTCTCGCTTATCGTTGCGGGAACAAAGTATCGCGGACAATTTGAAGAGCGTTTGAAGACAATCATGAAGGAATTGATGGAGAGCCAAAACTCTATCGTCTTTATTGATGAGTTGCACACGCTGGTTGGCGCGGGCTCAGCGGAAGGTTCCCTAGACGCGGCAAATATTTTGAAGCCGGCGCTTTCGCGCGGCGAGATCCAATGCATTGGCGCAACGACACCGACCGAATATCGCAAGTCGGTGGAAAAAGATCGCTCCCTGGAGCGGCGCTTCCAGGCTGTAAAAGTACCGGCTCCAAATGAAGAAGAGGCCATCCAGGTTATTAACGGAGTTCGCGAGCGTTATGAAAAGTTTCATGCGGTGACTTACACAGAAGATGCGCTGCGTTACTCCGTTTATCTTTCGAACCGCTACATTCCCGACCGCTTCCTTCCCGACAAGGCGATTGATTTGATCGACGAAGCGGGTGCCCGCGTCAAATTGCGCCAAGCCACGGTGCCGGAAGAAGTTGGCGAAGTGCAGAAGCGCGTGAAATTCATCACGCATCGCATGGAAAGCGCGATTGCGGCTCACGAATTCGAAAAGGCGCGCTTTTATTCTGAAGAAGAGAGAAAAGAAAAAGAAAATCTGCGCCAGCTACGCGAACGTTACAAGCTCGATGATGCGACGACCGGCGTCGTTTCGCGGGAAGACATCGAAGAAGTGGTTTCGCGGTGGACGGGCGTCGCAGTCACCTCTATCAAAGAGGATGAACAGCAGAAACTGCTTCGCATCGAGCAGGAATTGCACAAGCGTGTCATCAGCCAGGACAAAGCAATCACTGCGTTGGCGAGAGCGATTCGCCGTAGCCGCGCGGGGCTCAAATCGCCTGCGCGCCCGGTTGGCTGTTTCTTCTTCCTTGGACCGACGGGTGTAGGCAAAACCGAAGTCGCTCGGCGCCTTGCGGAATTTCTCTTCGGGTCCGAGAAATCGCTGGTGCGTTTCGATATGTCTGAGTTCATGGAGAAGCATTCCGTATCGAAACTGATTGGCGCACCTCCAGGTTACGTTGGCTATGAAGAAGGTGGACAACTTACGGAACGTGTTCGCCGTACACCGTATTCCGTGATTCTTCTTGACGAAATCGAAAAAGCGCATCCCGACGTCTTCAATATTTTATTGCAAGTTTTTGAGGACGGTCAGTTGAGCGACGGACTGGGCAACACAGTTGATTTCCGAAACACCATCATCATCATGACTTCCAATCTCGGCGCACGGCACCTGCAAAAGCGCACGGGAATGGGCTTCCAGAGCGGAACAGATGAAGCGGGAGCGAAGTCTACGGAAGAACTGGTGATGAACGAGGTGAAGAGAGCGTTCAATCCGGAATTTCTAAACCGGCTGGATGAAGTGATCATCTTCAGCCCGCTCGGCGATGAGGATTTGCTCCGTATCATTGATTTGCTCGTGGGGCAGATGAACGATACACTCATTCACCGCCAGGTACAGGTGGTGCTGTCACCGGAAGCAAGACAGTGGATTCTCGAGAAGACGTGCGCGGACCGCAGTTACGGAGCGAGGCCGTTGCGCAGGGCGCTGCAAAAGTATGTAGAAGACCCGCTCTCGGAAGCTCTTATTCAGGGAGGAATTCAAAGGCCAGCGACGTTGCAGATGTACGTCGCAGGGGATGGCCTGTCGTTCCGACCTGTTGCTGAGGCAACCCCAGTAATCCACTAGGGAATCTGACACCACGCGTGCGACTCCGGCCCCGCCGGAGGCATGCGCGCGAAAGTCGGCCCACACCGGGTCCGGCAGGAGAAGAACAACTTGCGCTTGGGGGCGCGGCCTTGAAGCCTTCACCGGCCGCTTACAGAAGGGTCTGTTTTTCGATTAACGTAAAACAGGCTGTAAGAAAAATTCTCGTCGCGGCGATGTTGCTGCTGGCGAGCGCTGTCGCTTTGCCGGCGCAAGCGCCCGTGGCGAGCCACCCGCAGCCGCCTTCACCTTCTGAAAAACGCCATTATTTGATGTCCGAGAGCCTGGACCTCGTTACTCTCGAAACGAATTCCGAAGACAACCTGGGTCAGGCCGGCACGCCAAACGCGCAGGGCCAGATTTTCGTCATTCAGCGAATCGAATTCATTGGGAATCGCCGCGTTCGCAACGACACTTTGAAGGCGCGCATCTTCAGCCGCGAAGGAGACACATACAATGAAGAGACTTTGCGGCGCGACTTCCAGGCGCTCTGGAACACTCAGTTTTTTGAAGACGTAAAGTTGAGCGTTGAAGATTCCCCCGATCGAATCAATTCCAAGATTATCATTTTTGAATTGAAGGAACGACCAGTGATTCGCCGCATCCGCTATGACGGCATTCACTCCGTTTCCGAATCGGACATTTTGGACCGCTTTAAAGAACGCAAAGTCGGTTTGACGGTGGAAAGTCAGTTCGATCCGACGAAGATCAAGAAGGCTCAGGTCGTTCTGGGCGAATTGCTCGGGGAACACGGCCGGCAGTTTGCGAAAATCACCCCGCAGTACGAACGCATCGCATCGAGCAACGCCGTCATCTTGATATTCAAGATCGACGAAGGCCCTAAGGTCAAAGTAGGAAAGATCAAATTTACCGGGAATCACGCGTTCAGCGACCGGAAGCTGATTCGCGCGATGCGTAACGACCGGCCCTACGGCATTCCGCTCTACATCACATTTATTCCGGTGATGTCCAAAACCTATGACCACGACAAGCTCGTGGAAGATATCGAAGTTGGTGTCCGTGGCCTCTATCAGGACAACGGATATTTCCGCGTTCTTGTAAAAGATCCGATTGTCGAAAATATTGATACGCGCAATAACCGCCTTGGTGTGCCGCTCGTGCTCGGTAAGTCCGCAGGCAAAGCTGTGAACATCACGATTCCCATCGAAGAGGGCGAACGTTACAAGATGGGAACACTAAAAATTGTCAGCGCTGATCCGGATAAGCAGTTGTCTCTCAAAGTGGATGCCCTTAAAGCGTTTTTCCCGCTCAAGCAAGGCGATGTTCTAAGTGTGGACAAGCTCCGCAAGGCACTCAAGGAATATACGAGCCAGTACGGGCGGTTTGGATTCATCGATTTCACTGCCGAGCCGGAATTCGATATTGACGACGCAAACAAAGTCATCAATCTCACTCTCCGGTTCGATGAGCAGAAACAATATTATGTGCGGCGCATCGAGTTTTCCGGCAATACAACAACGCGTGACAAGGTCATTCGCCGCGAGTTGCTGATTGATGAAGGTTCGCTCTTCGACAAGCGCGCTTGGGAAATCAGCATTCTGCGCCTGAATCAATTGGATTATTTTGACCGCATCGAAGCTGACAAGGCCGTCGAAATCAAGCGCAATCAAAAAGAGAGCACTGTTGACCTGAACCTGAAACTAAAGGAAAAGGGGAAGCAATCCATCGGATTGAACGGCGGCGTCAGCGGTCTTGCCGGCGGATTTATTGGACTTACCTATCAAACGAACAATTTTCTGGGCCTTGGCGAAACGCTCACCTTTTCTGCGCAATTTGGCAGTTTGCAACGCAGCTTCCTTTTTGGATTTACCGAACCTTATCTGTTTGACAGGCCAATCAGTTCTGGATTCACTCTATTTTCCAGCCGCTACAGTTTTGACCAAGCGAGACAGGAATCGCTGCTTCTCGGACAATCGGTGAGCCTTAACCCGCAGTTCATCCAAAACTACAATCAAGAGAGCACGGGGTTCACCGTATTCGCCAGCTACCCGTTTCGGAAGTTTTCGTTTACACGCATCGGCCTTACCTACGGGTTGACCCGTACAAACATCAAAGCGTTTAACGATGCTTCTAATTTGCTTTTCCAGTCGATTCAGTATCGAAGCTTCGCTGGCCCGAGCGCGTTGAACGGAATCGTTTCCAGCACAATTACGCCCACGATCACCTACAACTCCGTGGACAACCCCATAAATCCAACTAGCGGGAAAAGCTTGCTTTACACGATGGCGTTTACGGGCGGGCCGATAGGCGGTAACGTAAATACGATTACCAATGTGGTTGAATTCAAGCAGTTCCGTCCCGTAAACAAACGTCGCAACGTCCTCGGCTATCGTGTGCGCGTTGGGCACATCACCGGTTATGGAGGCAAGGAGATCCCACCGTACAACCGCTTCTACATGGGCGGAGAGGACGATATTCGTGGTTATGATATTCGTTCGATTTCTCCTGTTACATTCATACCGACGGAATCCGCAATTCCGGTGAGTTACCCGGATCCCTTGTCCGGTGGCGCGCTGCGGTCATTTAGCATTCCCGCCCTCATCTATACAGCTACCTTGCCAGGTGGCGATGTTCAGGGATTCGGAAACGTTGAGTACCGAATTCCCGTTGTGAAGAACTACTTCCAGACGGTGTTGTTCTTTGACGGCGGAACCGATGGCATTTCCAATCGAGGCGGTTTGAAGCTTGATCCTTCGGGCGTGACGAAGCTGAATACGGACTTTCCGAGCGCCAAAGTCACGGGAAATCTTCCGATTGCTTCAAACACAAATTTTCGTTTGCGTGGTTCGGCCGGCATCGAATTTGTGATTCAGCTGCCGATTGTGCAAGCACCGTTCCGGATTTATTACGCGTACAACGTCCATCGCCTCCGCGAAGAACTCGTCGCGCAGGATCCATTTATTGAGGCAAGCCAGATTTGCGAACCGGCAAGCGTGCCGAACCGGCTGGTGACATGCCCCAGTAACATTCAGCTTGGCTACTATCCTGGAATCCTGGATGCGAACAGCTGGGCACTGGTCAAGGAAGAGCTTAGACCGGTTCTGATCAATCCGGGTCGTTTGAACTACTTTGAGCCCGCGACGACGTTCCGGTTTACGGTGAGCCGTACGTTCTGATTTTCGGTGATGATTTGCCTGCGAAGGAATCAGGCCGCAGTTGACAGAAATCCAGGAGCGAAGGCGACTCAGTCGCCGGTAGCAGTTTGTGGGGGAACTCGTGAGAACGAAGTTGGGAAGGACAAAAATATTTCTGATTTTTTTGGCAGTGGCTCTCGTCATAGCCTCAGGGTGCGGCGGAGGAAGCTCGTCGAACGTCGTGTCTGTGGTCGTAAGTCCGGCCACTTCAACAGTAATCGTAACGCAATCCTTAACGCTTACGGCAACAGTCAGCGGATCCACAAACACCAATGTCACATGGGCTTGTACCTATGCCACGAGCTTTGTGGATAGTAATAGCAAGGTGCAAACAGGAACGTCCACGGCTTGCAACTCGGATTCGGGAAACATCCCGGCAAATTCGGCTAACACTACGGTTGTGTTTACTGCGCCGCAGAACGTTCCGGACCTCACCAAAATTGCCGGCACGAATTGCACTTCCACCACCACGGTATGCTCGCTTGTTATCACCATCACCGCAACGGCTGCCGCGGACACCAAAAAAACAGGCACAGCGTCATTGGTTCTGGACTCGGGAATTTCCGTGACGTTGACTCCGGCTACCGCAACGGTACCCACGAGTTCGAGTGCTACTCAGCCTTCTCAGTTTCAGTTCAACGCGACTTTGACAAACGATATTGGTACAACCAAGGGCGTAACCTGGCTGCTGACCCAGGCGACTCCTTCGGGCACGACAACCTATCCGCAACTCGCCTCGTGCAGCCCAACCTGCGGTTCGATTGATACCAATGGACTTTACTCTGCGCCGACAGCAGTTCCTTCCACTGCTACGGTAACGCTGGTTGTAACTTCCAAGGCGGACGCAACCCGATTCACTCTTGGGACCATCACCATCATTACTGGCGGGCCGATCACCTTCAAAGGAATATCTCCTACGATTGTTCCGCAGGGCGTAGCGTTCTACGACATTTACTTGGAAGCGCCGGGCGTCACCTCAGCTTCCAAGGTCACAATTACTGGTGACACAACTGGCTCGCAAACGATTCTTTTTGCCTCCGGTCAGTTGAAAGTTCTTTTCCCGATTCCTACTTCGACTACGACGGCCCCCGCTTCTACCGGTGTGCGTCTGCGCTTGATCGCAGCTAACCTCACTGCCGTGGATTCGTATACGGTTTCTATTACCGATCCGTCGCAGCCGGTTACTACGCCCGGGCCTGGGCCTTATCGATTTAGCGTCGTTCCCGTGCGTCCAACCTCAATCGCTTCGCTGCCAGACAGCATCGTGCAGAATGCGCAAACAAACGAGCTGGAAATGATCGTAAATGGCGGCTATTTTGGACCGCAAGGAAGCTTTGTCGGCGTCAACTTCCAGGGAACATCAATTCTCACTGAGCCAGACAACTCGACTTCACGCCAGATTCAGCTCGCATTCCCGTCGAATCTTGCCAATAACTCGCAACCCGGTTTGTATCCGTTCTCTGTCGCTCGGACAATTGCGCCTGCACCTTCGGAAAACAATCCATCCGTAACGAACCTTGCGATTTTCCCGGACTATCAGACCGGCAATCCGACTCTCTCTCAGACAGTCACAGCAGGAACTGCAGGCCCGTTAAACGCGCCCGGTGCAATTGATATTGACCAGGATTTGGGCATTGCGGCGGTGGCAGATACGGGAAACAACCAAGTGGTGTTTTTCAAAGTGAACGCAGGTTCGCTAACACCTTATGGAACGACGACGACGGTTGGTGCTCCAACATCGGTTTCCGTGAATCGCAATCTTCACACCGTCGCGGTTGTTGGCAATTCTGATCAGAACGCCTACGTTTTCCCCATCCCGCAATCCGCGACTGGGACCAAGATTGCACCGACAATCACGATTCCCTTGGGATCTCTGTTGCCACCCTCAATCAGCCCGCTTCCTTCTCCTTATTCCATCGGCGTCGATTCGGACACGAACAAGGCTGTTGTAGCGTTTTCTTCCACCGCAAATCCGACGACTGCAAAAGTTGGCTTTCTGCTCGATTTAAACACCGGCAATTCGGATTGCCTCGCGATTCCCAACCAGACTTCCACTACATCGCCTTGTGTTTTCGGTCAGGTAACTCTGAACACTGGTCAGAAGCCGCAAGTTGCCATGATTCCACACAGCCATATTGCTGTGGTCACGCCAGGCGGACTTGGAATTGTCAGCGGCGTTGATGTAACCAAGGCTTCCTCTTCCGTGGGAATTTCTAGTGTTTCCGTTACTTCAGGTCTAGTAACAGTGACTACGAGCGCGGCACACGGTTTGAATCCAGGAAATCCTGGAACTGTGCTGATTATCGGAGTTCCGAAAGGCACTTCGAACCAAACAGAATTCAACGGCGCGTTTACCGTGCTGAGTGTCATCAACAGCACCAGTTTCACTTACGCATTGAATACAACGTCGAACGACACTGCCGGGACAGGTGGATCGGCCTATTTCAGCTCGCCGAACATTTCGATTGGCGGTCTCGCCCAGACAACAAGTCCCGTGGCTGTGAATCCAATAACCAACCTGGTGGCCGTAGCGGACCCCAATGCCACCGGCCAAAACGGCGCACAGATCAACTTTCTGAGTGCCCTTGATCAAAATGTTTCATCCATCATTTTCCATGCGAATTGCACCGTTAACACCACGAATTGCACGAATGCACCGGAGCTTCTCGGAACGACGGCAATTGCGTTCCAGCCATTCACTAATGCACTGGTCTCCTATAACGCTCCGCAAAACCAGCTTTCCATTTCGAATCCGGTGACGCTTGGGCGCTACTCCTTACAAACATTAGCAAGCGGAACAGGCACTGCGACAGTTGGCAGCTTGAGTCTCGCGGGAGGAGTTGCAGTGGATGCGGCAACAAACCAAGCACTAGTCGTGCAATCCGGCAGCAACAGCATTCTGCTCATGAACCTTGGTCCGTTCCCGTCTACGGCGATGAAAGCCGTGAACATCAGTGAAGTTCTTGTGCCAAGCGCCGATGGAGTGAACATAGGCGGAATTCCCGGTGCCGCATTCCCGCAAGGAACGTTGACGTCCACAACCGCGCTCACGGGGGTGAAAATCTTCGGTTCGGGCTTGAGCAATAGCCCAGTGGTTCGCCTCGACGGAACTCCGTTGGGAGCGCCAACGGTAATCAACGATCGCGAAATCCATGTTGACGTTCCTGCGTCGTTCCTAAAACATCCGCACCGCTATGCGCTAGATGTTGTGGCCGGTGGAGTGCAGTCCAACGCTGCCGACTTCATCGTCGTGGCCGCGGTGGATCTCTCCAGTGCTTGCAAAGATTCGAGCGGCAATTCGCTTACGAAACCAACTTCGGTGGCCATCGCCGACCAAATTGCTTTGCAAGGTTATGCGCCGAAAGCAGTCGTTTCGAATACAGGTTGCAACAGCATCTCCGTCATCGATATCGCTCCGCAGTTGCCGACTTATGACACAACCAATCCCCAGAAACCAATACTGACCGGCTTTGCCGACAACGCTAATTTTGGAAAATTTACCCTAATCCCCGTGGGTGCTGGTCCGACAGGTGTTGCGATTAGTCCGCGCCTCGGTTATGCCATCGTTGCGAACAATACCGCGGGCACTGCATCCATCGTCAACTTGGTGACTGGCACATCGGCGGCCACTGACGTTACGACCGGAACATCTCCCACCGGAGTTGCGATGAATGACGCAACTCTCGCTGCGTTGGTTGCAAACACGGGCTCGAACACGCTGTCAGAGATAAACCTGGCAGCCATTTCGTCCTCTACCGCTCCTGTCAAAACCATCGCTGTAGACACGCAGCCGATGGCAATTGCAATTGATCAAGACCGCGGTACGAATAACCTCGGACTCGCCGTGGTTACCGCGCTGCGTTTGAACAGTTCATCTTTGCCCAGCGGTGTTCTTGATTCCGTGGATATCGGCCTGGCGACTCCGGCCAAGAGCACGACCGCCGCTATTGGAAGCGTTACGGCAACGCCGACAGGTGTTGTTTTCGATCCGTCCGTTTCACCGGCTCTTTTTTACGCTGTGTCGAGCGGCGGCAACGTCGTTAGCGCGTTCAATCCAGATACGGGGGCGGCGAGCATTGTCCGCGTCGGAATCAATCCGACTTCACTGGCGTTGAATCCGCAAACAGGCGGGATTCTCACTCTAAACTCACTCAGCAACACGGTTTCGATCGTTGACACATTGTCCAGTCCGTTCAAGACACGGCGCAGCTATGGATTGCCGGGCTCGCCGACACTTGGTGTCGCAATCGATCAGTTCTTGAATCTCGCTGTGATTGTGGATCAGGCGCACAATCGGGTCTTTATCTTCCCGATGCCGAACTGACGGTTTGGGAGGCGCGCTGCAAGACAACGCTTAGGTCAGCCTGTGGCATCGGATAAGGCATAGGGAAGGTTCCGTCCTGCTGGGTCCCGCGACAGCGGCTTGGGGTTTCTGATTGCTAGGAGTCGAGGCGGTCAGCTATACTTTCATGTTTGTAAATCCCCCGCGAAACCCGGCAGGGAAGCGGAATCACGAGTTTGGCCAGTCTGAAATGGCCCGAGGTGGACGCGGTGCGTCTAACCAAAATTAAGGAGACTACTGTGAACAAGATGTTTCGTATGACGGCGCTCGCGGCCGCGGCCCTCATCGGGTCTATCGCAGCGAACGCGCAGGCAGCCCCAGCGACTTCGGCTGCTGCCGCCGAAAAGGTTGGTGTTCTCAGCATTCGGCAAGCGATTGCCAATACGGCGGAAGGAAAACAGGCATCAGCGGAACTGCAATCGCGGTTCGCGCCTCGTCAGTCCGAATTGGACAATCTCAACAAGCAAATTAATGACATCCGCCAGCGTTTGCAGACGGGTGGCGACAAGCTCAGCCAAGAAGAGCAGATTCGGTTGCAGCGGCAGGGCGAAGCTTTGACAAAGCAAGCCCAACGGAAGCAGGAAGATTTTCAGGAAGACGTGAACGCAGCGCAGCAGGAAGTGATCGACGGCATCGGCCGCAAAATGATGGACGTATTGGATCGTTACGCACGTGAAAACGGTTATTCCGCCGTGTTTGATACTTCCGCTCAGACGTCGCCGATTCTTTATGCCTCGAACAAGGTGGACCTGACGCAGGAAATTATTAAGCTTTACGATCAGGCGTATCCGGTAAAGGCTGCTTCAACCGCGCCGGCAAAGCCAGCAACCACTGCGGCAAAGCCAGCAACTACCCCCACGACAAAACCGTAAGCTTTCTCAATTTCCGTTTGCAACAAACGCGAAGCGCCCCGATCTAATTGGGGCGCTTTTCTTTTGAACTAACTTTGATAGTAACCGCAAAACTCTACTGCGGCTTTTGGTCTTGGGTCTTTTCGCCTTCAACCGGAATCAATAGTCACCGTTGAACTATGATCGAGTGCCAGCCCGTTCATTTCCCGCACATTCACAAAGATATTGACGGGGGACTGCATATCCGCTCGGCCATCGGCATTGGTCATTCCATGCGTTGTGGGGTTGATGACGATCTGGTCTTGAGCGAAAAGATGGCCTGGAACAATGAGCAGAACGAATAGATGAAATGTAAAACGGAATAACCAATTTTGGCGCAGAAGCAGGTGGAGACGATACCAAAGAAATGGTATTTGCAAGGGAAAGCTACGCCAATTTTTTTGTCACTCAGAACCTTAGATCTTCAGGCGCTTCAGGCTCACAAATAGATGCTCGGTAAGCTTTTCATGAGAGTAGAGGGAATCGCTTGCCAGGGCCAATACTCCGAGTCTGGTCGTTCGAGTCATTTGGCCTGTGCTTTGCAATTTCCGCCCCAACAAGCAAAGTATTGAAGACAAAGGTGTTACTCAAATTCGAAGCTCTTGCGATAAGTTTCTATGTATAGAGAGCGTTTCTCACCGGCCAAAGGTCGCTTTGCCCAAATTCCCGGCCTTATCTTGCTTTTGCCTTGTTCTCGGAATATACTCTCTTTTCGCTCGGAAACGGGTCGCACGAACAGGGTGGGCGCAAGCCCACTTTTTTGTTGCTGCCGGTTGGTTGGGGCGTCAGACCGGCCTAGGCCGGGGAGTCTCTGCGTGAATTTGGAAAAGATCCGCGCCGCCGCAGAACGCGTGGCGCGTTCGGAGGGGCTGGAAGTCGTTGATGTCGAATGGAAAGTCGGCAAGCAGCGCTTCCTGCGGGTGTACATAGACCGGGTTCCTCCGCCGAAATCGGCCGAAACTGGATTGCAAGTCCCGGCAGATCCGTTTCCAAAGATTTCTCACGCGGATTGCGAGAAGGTCAGCCAGCAACTGAGTGTAATCCTCGACGTTGAGGAGCTGGTGAACGGACCGGGTTATGTGCTTGAAGTCAGTTCGCCGGGAATGGACCGAGCACTCACGAAGCCGGCGGACTTCGAGCGCTTCTCGGGCCGACTGGCGAAGGTCTGGACAAACCAGCCCGTCGAAGAAATGAGTTTTTTGGAGGGACGCATCACTGGGGTGGAATCCGGGAAAGTGCGTCTGGAATTGAAGGGAAAAACGCCGCGAACGATTGAAGTGCCGTTTACTGCAATCCGCAAGGCGAACTTGGTAGTGGAATTTTAGGAGTCGGGAAACTAGGAACGCGTTATGGCCAGCTTGCTCTATCAACAGATCGAAATGCTCAGCCGCGAAAAGCACATTGAGCCGGAAGTGGTGGTGTCTGCGATTGAAGACGCCATGGTTGTTGCTGCGCGCAAATATTACAAAACGGAAGAAGATCTTCGCGGGAAGTTCAACCAGGATACCGGCCAAGTTGACGTGTATTCCGTCGTTACCGTTGTGGAAGAAGTGACCGATCCGAAAAGAGAAATTTCCGTTGCGGATGCGAAGAAAAAGAATCCAGATGCGGAAGTTGGTACGGAGATTCTGACTTCAAAGCCAACAGACGTTCTCGGCCGTATTGCTGCGCAGACTGCGAAGCAAGTGATTCTGCAGAAAGTGCGCGAAGCTGAACGCGACACAATTTTCAATGAGTACCACAACCGCGTTGGTGAACTTGTGACCGTTATCGTCAAGCGTGCAGAAGGCCCTGATCTGATCGTTGACATGGGCCGTACAGAAGCTCGTTTGCCAAAGCGCGAACAGTCAAAGCTTGAAACCTACAACATCGGCGAGCGCCTTCGCGTGGTTATCAAGATGGTGGACCGCGCGGCAAAAGGTCCGCAAGTTATCGTTTCGCGCGCGGATTCAGCTCTCGTGCAGCGTTTGTTTGAAATGGAAGTTCCGGAAATTTACGATGGCACTGTGCAGATTCGCGCTGCTGCCCGCGAAGCGGGCGAACGCACAAAGGTTGCTGTACTCAGCCGCGACAAGGATGTTGACCCTGTCGGTGCTTGTGTAGGAATGAAGGGTATGCGCGTGCAGTCCATCATTCGCGAACTGCGCGGCGAAAAAATAGACATCATTCCATACAACGAAGAGACTGTCGCATTTGCACAAAAGGCGTTGAGTCCAGCTAAAGTGACGCGTGTGCAAATAACGGACCCGGAGAATCACAAACTCGAAGTGATTGTGGAAGACTCGCAACTCTCCCTTGCCATTGGCAAGAAGGGGCAGAACGTTCGGCTCGCCAGCAAGCTCATTGGCTGGGACATTGACATCAAGAGCGAAGAAGAGAAGCGCCGCGAAATCGAAGAGCAGATGACCGCACTTACCGCGCCGGCAACTCCTCTGACTGCTTTGGCGGGAGTGGGGCCGAAGACAATTGAGAAACTGGAAGAAGCGGGTATCACTTCACTCGAAAAACTCGCCAGCATGACGCCAGAGCAGCTGATGGAAATTCCTGGTATCGGCGAAAAAATGGTCGACAAGATTTATCAGGCTGTAAACCGTTTCTACGAAGGTGGAGAAGCGGCGCCCGCCGGTGAAGTTGCGGATATCGAAGGCGCCGAAGAAACGGCCGCCGCACCGGATGCCGTAGAAGCAAGCCAAGAAACGTCGTCAGAAGAATCCAAGCCGGTAAATGGCACAGCCGAAGCGCAAGCTGAGAACAGTTCTGAAAGCAAGGAAGAATCGAATTCCTAGGAGCGCATGACAGATATCAATCAAGTCCGAATTAATGAGCTGGCCCGCGAGCTCGAGGTCAAGGCGAAAGCAATTATTGACCTATTGCCAGGGTTCGGCGTTACTGAGAAGAAGACTCACTCGAGTTCAATTCCGGCCGATGTTGCTGTAAAAGTTCGAAATGCGATTCAGGGTCAGGCTCAAGCCGAAGCTGATGCCGAGGCAAAAGCAAAAGCGGATAAAGAGGCAAGGGACGCCGCGGCAAAGGCTGCGCTGAGGAAACCAGCTACTCCTCCTGCGCCGGTAGCTGCTGCTCCAGTTGTTGCGCCTCCTGCGCCTAAACCTGTTGCACCTGCTGCGCCTGCAGCTCCAGTAGCCGTGCCGGTAACTCCCGCTGCTGCAGCTCCTGCCCCGGCACCGGCCGCACCAAAGCCGGCCGCGCCGCAAGCTCCAGCGCCACCGGCACAGCCCTCTTCACCGGCTGCTGCACCCAAACCATCTGCACCACAACCCGGTCAGCCGCTCCGTCCTATTCCTGCGCCACTGCAAACGGGAACCGCGCCAGCGACTCCTCGTCCTGCCGGCCCCCCACAGCCCAATCAGCCTGGAGCCGTTCGCCCTGCGGCTGCTGCGCCTGCTGCTCCGCAGCGTCAAGGCCAGCCGCCTCGTCCATTCCCTACCGGAAATCGCGGTCCGTTGCCCTCGGGAAATCGTGGTCCACTTCCGCAAGATCGTCCAAGCGGTCCTCGGCCCGGCCAACCCATGCGTCCTCAGCAGGGCGGCGGACAAGGACAAGGACGCCCATACACCCCTCGCCCCGGAGGTCCCGGCGGCCCTGGTGGTCGTCCCTTTGGCCAGCGCCCCGGCGCAGTTCCTACAGGGACGCGTCCCGGTCCGCGCATGCCTGGGCGTCCAACAATGTTGCCGCCCATGCCGGACAAAATGCCTTCGAAGGCGGAGCCCGGCAAGCCGCTCTACACGCGGAAGCCGCAGCAACGCCAGCGGCCCGCGGTTGATAAACGTGAAATCGAAGGAGAGCGCAAACTTCATCCAACGCGCCAGCGTTCTGGAGCTGACCGCCGTGCAGCCGCAGCCGTTATTGCTCCGCCCGAGCCGCGTGCGCCACGCGATGTGCAAATCACGGAAGGCATCACAATTCGCGAACTTGCGGAAAAGCTTGACGTGCGCGCGAAAGAACTTCTGAAAGTTCTGCTCGACAAGGGAATTTTCGCCAGCATCAACCAGGCTTTGGACGTACCCACTGCCACGCAACTTGCTGAATCCTTTGCAGGCGTTGTGAGCGTCGTTTCTTTCGAAGAAGAAATGGTTCTCGAAGTTGCGAAGGAAGAGACCAAAGAAAATCTCAAGCCTCGGCCGCCTGTCGTTACGGTTATGGGCCACGTTGACCACGGCAAGACCAGTTTGCTTGACGCAATTCGTGAAGCGGATGTCGCCGCCGGTGAAGCGGGAGGTATTACGCAACATATCGGCGCGTACAAAGTGCAAGTGAACAATCGCAGCGTGGTGTTTGTAGACACGCCGGGCCACGAAGCATTTACGCGCATGCGCGCGCGCGGCGCAAAAGTTACTGACATAGTCGTTCTGGTTGTTGCTGCCGATGACGGTGTAATGCCGCAGACCAAGGAAGCGATTGACCACGCTAAAGCGGCGAATGTGCCCATCGTCGTCGCGGTCAACAAAATTGATAAGCCGGAAGCGCAGCCCGAACGAGTCAAGCGTCAACTTACCGATCTTGGTTTGATGCCTGCGGAGTGGGGCGGCGAAACGGAATTCGTCGAAGTCTCCGCCAAGCAAAAGAAGGGAATTGAGAAGCTTCTCGAGATTCTTTTGCTCGTCGCGGATTTGCGTGAACTCAAAGCGAATCCAGATGCCCCCGCGAGCGGCACGGTTCTCGAATCTCGCGTAGACAAGGGCCGCGGTCCCGTCGCCACCGTTCTCGTACAGAACGGTACCCTGCGCGCCAGCGACTTCTTCATTTGCGGCGCTGTGTTCGGCAAAGTGCGCGCAATGTTCGATGATCGCGGTCGCCCAGTCAAAGAAGCGCCGCCATCAACGCCTGTCGAAGTTCTTGGTTTGCAAGGTGTACCCGAAGCTGGTGATCACTTCCAGGTGACGGACGAGGCGAAAGCGCGCCACATTGTGGACTATCGCCAATCAAAGCAGCGTGACGCGGCATTGCTCGCACGCTCCACCGGCGCACGCATCACTTTGGATCAGCTCCACGAGCAACTGAAAGCCGGCGAAGTGAAGGAATTGCCAATCGTTATCAAGGCTGACGTGCAGGGCAGCGTCGAAGTTTTGAGCGAAATGCTTCCGAAGCTTTCAACCGATCAAGTGAAACTCAAGATTATTGGTTCCGGTGTTGGTGCGGTCAGCGAAAACGACGTTCTTCTCGCAAGCGCGTCCGGCGCCATTATTATCGCGTTTGGCGTCCGGCCCGAACGCAAAGCTGCTGACTTGGCACAACAAGAAGGCGTGGACATCCGCACGCACAGCATCATTTACGAAGTCTCTGACGAAATTAAGAAAGCCATGGAAGGCTTGCTTGAGCCGGTCTTCCAGGAGACTTACCTTGGCCGCGCAGAGGTTCGCAATACATTCCGCGTCAAGGGTTCAGGTACGGTTGCCGGTTGCTACGTAACGGATGGCGTGCTTAAGCGCGACGCGCAAGTTCGCGTCCTTCGTGACGGTACCGTCATTTACGCATCGAAGCTTAGCTCGCTTAAGCGCTTCAAAGACGACGCAAGCGAGGTGCGCACCGGCTTTGAATGCGGCGCAGGGATTGCCAACTTTAACGACGTAAAGGTCGGCGATATTCTTGAATGCTTCAATGTGCAAAAGCTTTCTGCGGCTGAGGCTGCAGCGCAAGGTGGCGCGTCCGCCGGTAAGAAATAAGCTGCTTTCCGTCCCCGGAAAATCCAATGCCAGTCGGTTTGCTTACGTTGGAGTTGCACATAGCGGATGCGCAATCGCTGAAAGATAAACGTCAGGTCCTGCGCAGTCTCAAGGACAAGCTGCGCCAGAAATTCAACGTGGCTGTCGCGGAAATGGACCATCACGACGTTTGGCAGCGTTCTGTAGTTGGCGTGGTGACGCTTGCGAACGAAGAAAAACATGTTCGCGAAGTCTTACAGAAAGCTTTGGACGAAGCCGACGAAATTCTCGGTTCGTTGCTGGTGAATCAGACAATCGAGATCGTTTGAAGAAAGAATCGGCCTTTGGGGCGGGCCGTGTCATAACGTAACGAAGCGAGACCGAATGAGCACTACGAATCATCGTCACGAACGAATCGGTGAAGAGATTGCCCACGAAATTAACGCAATGCTTGCCGGAGAACTAAAAGATCCCCGACTCGAAGGAAATGTCAGCGTTAGCGAAGTTCGCGTCCAGCCGGACATGAAGCACGCCCGCATCTTCGTCAGCGTCCGCTCCGGAGATGCAAAGGAACAAAACGGCGCGATCAAGGCTCTCGAACACGCTGCTGGCTTCATTCGCCATGAACTTGTTGAGCGCCTCCAATTGCGGCGCTTGCCGGAACTTCACTTCACACTTGATCTTTCCGAAGAGAGTGCCGAACGTATTGAGAATCTCCTGAAGCAAATGAAAAAAGACAAACCCACGGCTCTGTGACCCCAATCCCTTCCGACGGACACTAAACGCAATACATGCCTCGCAAACCACAACCTGCTCCTTTTGATGGCGCGCTTGTCGTGGACAAGCCGCAAGGTAAAACATCTCATGACGTTGTGGACGCCGTCCGCCATCTCGCTGGCTTCCGCCAGGTTGGCCATCTGGGTACGCTTGATCCTCTCGCAACGGGTGTTCTCGTTCTACTTCTTGGCCGTGCAACGCGCCTCGTCCAGTTTTATTCAGGCCGCCGTAAACGATACACCGCCGGATTTCGCTTTGGCTTTTCCACGGATTCCTATGATTCCGATGGAGAGGCACAGGGTCCGGACAATCCTCCAACGCTCGACGCTGCAACTCTCGAACGTTTCGCTGCGGAAAAAATCGGCCGCTTTCCGCAGATGCCTCCTATCTTCTCTGCGAAGAAGGTGAACGGGAGGCCTGCATACGAACTCGCTCGCAAAAAAAAGGAAGTCGAACTGAAGCCGGTGGAAGTCGAGCTATTTGAATTCAGGCTTATGGAAATTGCCGGTCCGATTGCACGTTTCGTCGTCGAGTGCTCATCCGGCACCTACATCCGCTCCCTCGCACACGAAATGGGTCAAAAACTAGGCTATGGCGCTCACCTTACAGAAATCTGTCGGACAGCCGTTGGGGAGTTTTCTCTACAGCAAGCTTGGAAACTTGAGGACCTTGCAGAAGCGGCGAAAGCGGGAAAATTCAAGGATTGTCTGATTCCGATCGAGAATCTGTTGCCCAATTTTCCGAGCGCGAACGTTCTGCCTGTTATCGAAAAGCGCGTCCGCCATGGCGCGCGCTTCAATGTTACTGTTTCCCAGATTCAGCCTGGCCGCACGGAAAACCCTCCGGGTTCCACTGGAGAGCTTGATTCCGGAGAACCACGCGCCCCGCGCCTCCGCGTTTTCGATTCGCAAAAGAAGCTGATCGCCATTGCCGAAGCCGTCGTGCCACGCACCTATCAGCCCGTCGTCGTGTTCGACCCTTTGCCCTGAAGTCTTCTGACGCAAATCTTATTGCGGCGGAGGATTTGGACTAACCGGATTCTGTTGAGGCTGCTGCTGTGGATTTACTGGCGGAGGTTGTGGCTCCGGTTCCGGTGTTTGCTGCGCGGGTGCTGGCGTGTTTGCTCCGGCTCCGGGAGTTGGTCCCGCGTAGATAGAGGCAGGTTTCCTTGCAGGAATTCGCAGCTTCCTGGGCGTCACCAAAATCAAGAATTCCGTTTCCGCATCCGTATTATCGCGGTTTTGCGAGGCGTAGCTCAGTCCGGGGATTTCGCCCAATCCAGGTACAGAAGCCAGCACATTCGTCACCTGGCGATCCGTCAATCCGCCTACAAGCGAAGTTTGGTCCTGCTTGAGCCGCACGGTTTGGCTCAGGGTCTGGTTGTTGATCACTGGAATTCCATTGATCGAGCTTCCTGCCAGTGAGCGGATTTCAAAATCGAGTTGCAATGTTACTTCGTCGGCCCCATGCACAAATGGCGTCGCTTTGATTTTCAAACCCAGGTCAATGTATTCCGATCCAGGGTAGGGAACTTGCGCTGAACCGCCGGTCGCAAACGTGGATGGATCGAGAAAAACGCTCACTTGATTCACGGACCCGGAATGCGCCGTTAGTGCAACGTCAGGCAGTCCGTTGCCGTCGAAATCCGCGGTAATGACTGCTTGTGGCCCGGCAGGCGTCGAAAGCTCAATTTGCTGGGCGAATGCTCCCAATCCAAGCCCAACATAAATTCCTAATGTAGAGAGGCCTGCATTTGTCACTGCAATGTCGCCGATACCATCGTTCGTAAAATCGCCAATCACTACTCCGGAAGGACTTGCTCCCGATGATGTCGCCAATGGAGAGCTGGGAGCTACGGCAAAAGTCGCATCTCCATTGTTGAGGAAAACGCTGATCGTGCTGTCTGCCGAATTCACAACCGCCAGATCGGGCACTCCATCCGAATTCAAATCACCGGCTGCAATCGCGATCGGTACATTGCCCACTGCAAAAGGAGACCCCGTCGCCACGGTGAATGTTCCATCAAACGTGCTGTCGCCCGTTGCCTCCAGAATCGCAACATTGTTCGAAATTTCGTTTACCACGGCGATATCTGCTCCGCCCGCGTTAATGTTTCGAAAATTTCCGGTGACCATGGCTACGGGTTCCTGCATTCCCGTTGGTAACGCGAACGGGGACTTCGGAAACGCGGCAAATGTACCGTCCCCGTTTCCCTGAAATGCAGCAATCGTGTTGTCGCCGCTGTCCGCTACAGCGAAATCAAGCTTTCCATCTCCATTGAAATCGGCAATCACCACGGACCGAGGTTGTGCGCCTACGGTGAATGGCGAGCCTGGCGCTTCAGCGAAAGTTCCGTCGCCATTCCCCAGCAGCACGGTCACTGTGTTCGAACTCGTATTCGCAATCACTAAATCCGCCGGCTGGGTTAAGTGAGTCGCATCCGTTAAACGAAAGACAGCCGACTTGATTGCGGATGGTCCTTGTTCATTTGTGCCCAGTGCGATCGGGGTGTTTGGCTGGGTGAACGTTCCATCGCCGTTGCCCAGCAGAATGCTGATTGAATTGTCCGTCTGATTTGCCACGGCAATGTCGAGCTTTCCATCGCCGTTGAAATCCTGGGAAGCCAGTGCCACAGGTAATTGACCAACATTGAAATCCGTCCTTGGAAAAACGGTAGATGGAATTGCGCCAGTCACCGTCGTTCCTCCAAGGCTGGTAGAAAGCAGAGAAAGTGTCACCGGGAATCGCTGGCCGATAAAAAGCGTCGCTGGCTTTGTATCCTGCACACGCATGAGCACTTCGCGCCCATTTCGCACGAGCGATAACGCATCAGAGAAATTCGCCGTTGTTCCCGGCAAGTTCAGCAAATAAGTACTTTTACCTCCACCCACTGGTATGACGGGGGGCAAGCTTTGGATTCCTTTAGCTGCAAATACTTGCTGCAACAGCGTTAGCAGGTTTGCCAAGTCGGTTGCTTGCGCCAGGATTTTCACGTCGTTCGAACTCAACGCATAGGCGGTAGCGGTCCTTTGGTGTGCAAGGCCGAGATCTATGGCCTTGTTCTTGTCCACTTCGAGCAGGGCAATATCCAGCATCAACTCACTGTGAGCTTGCTCCACCTGCTTGATCAGAACTCCTGCCAGTTTCACTTTTTCCGCCGAATCCCGAATGGTGATTGTGTGGCTTTTGGCGTCCAACTGAATATGATTGGCGCTGGTGATTTCTCGCAGCGCTCGCAATAAGTCCGTCATATCTGTAGCGTCGATGGCGGAGCCCAGAACAAACGTTTCTTCCACTTCCAGGCCGTACTGCTTGCGCTTGTCAATCGTGTCCGCAGTCACAAAAATCATGTTGGACGTCAGCACGCGATAAAAAGTCGTGGTCTGCTGGCCCAAAATACGCATCGCCTTTTCAAAATCCACGCCAGTGACGTTCAATTTCACATTTCGCGATACCAGCTCTGGATCAAACGCCGCAGTAATTCCGAATGCCTTGGCGACGCGGTCGTAGGCATTGCGAGTGTCCCCTCGTAAATTGAAGTCTTGAACGCCTGGTTTGAACGCGAGCTGCGGTGGTCCTTTCAGCTTGTACTCTTCTGGCGGGCCGTCGGGCAAAACGTCTTCGTCACTCATCGAGCGCATCTGTGCTTCCCGCTCCTCAACAATCGTATTTCCCGGATCAATCTTCAAGGCAGTGCGCAACTCTTCCGTTGCCTTGCGCAAATCGCCGTGAATTGCTGCGTTTTCAGCAGCGCTCACGTGCCCTTGCACCAGCTTCGCGCGCAACGCCGATGCGTGGCCGACGATCCCCAAATCCATCGGGGCATCTTTCGCCGCTTCGTTGTAGAACTTTAGAGCCTCGTATAGATTCCCGGCAGCTTCCGCTTTCTCTCCTTGTTGCACTTCCCGCTGCGCCTTTTTTAAATCCTGTACCTTCGATTTTGCTTTGGAATCCTGGGCTGCCAGGGAGTTGCCGCTCAGCAGAGCACACACCAAAACCAGCGCGGTCCAACGTCCACGCCCCCAGGCATCCCAGCAATTCTCCATAAGCGCTTTGCTTAGCATTATTTCCAAAGGACGCGAGTGCACCCTAATTTGCCATTCTTCACAGCTGCGCTATTCTATCCTGAACAAATCGGACTAATATGGTCCGATTGACCTTCCATCACCCAAGCGTTACACTATGGTTGAAGTTGCAAATAATTTTCAACTGGAACTGCCTTGCTTTCTGCTCTTTTAGTCGCCCTTAGGGAGGGCGTCGAGGCTTCTCTCGTTGTCGGCATCATCCTCGTCTATCTCTCCCGAACAGCACGTGTTCACTTGGCACGCTTTGTCTGGTTTGGAGTGGCTCTGGCCACCGCACTAAGCCTTGGTGTCGCTATCGCCCTTGAGAACTGGAACATCAACCAGGACGGTTTCGAAGGCCTACTCCTGCTCGTCGCCGCACTCTTCGTCGTTTCGATGATCGTTTGGATGAACCGCGTTGCGCGCCATCTTCGCAAGGAAATTGAGCAGAAAATTGATGCTTATGCCGAGCGGGCCGGAGCCGCTGCAGGCTGGGGAATCTTCCTTTTTGTGTTTCTGATGGTGCTCCGCGAGGGTGTCGAACTCGCTCTGATCCTCCGCGCCGTCGAGCTATCCAGCGACGGCCTGCAAACGTGGATTGGGACGATTCTTGGCCTCGCTGCTGCCATAGCTGTAGGGATCTTTTTCTTTAAAGGCACCATCAAGATTCCTCTTCATCGTTTCTTTGGCGTAACCACTGTGATTCTGTGGCTTGTGGCGACCCAGCTTGCCCTCACCGGCCTTCATGAAATCAGCGAGGCACAATGGATACCTTCCAGCAAGCAGGAAATGTCCATCATTGGGCCCATCGTCCGCAACGAACTCTTTTTCTTCGTCTTTATTTTTGGCGCCGCGATTCTTCTCATCCTGCGTGAATGGCTTACTCCCTCTTCGCAAGCGCTTGCCGGCATAAACGAAGCCGAACGGCGCCTTTTTGAATCGCAGCGCCGCCGCCAGCGTCGTTGGATGATTGCCGCGGCTTCCGCGTGTCTCACGGTTATTCTGGTGCTCACCGCGGACTTCGTGTATGCGCGTGCCAATTCCGCTCCGCCCGCTACACACAAAGTAGCCCCCACGGCCGACCTTATTCACATCCCGCTAGCCGATGTTCAGGATGGCAACCTGCACATTTTCGCGGTTAATACTTCTTCACAGGAATTTCGCTTCCTCGTCATCAAGAAGCCGCAGACGGCTGAATGTTCGCAAAAGCATGAGAAATGTTGGGGTGTTGCGTTAGATGCCTGCCGCATCTGCGGGGCCGAGGGCTATCGCCAGGACGGCCAGAATGTCGTCTGCCGCCACTGTGGCTCGGCAATTTACGTCCCCACTATAGGCGAAGCTGGTGGTTGCAATCCCGTAGGCTTGCCATTCGAAGTGCAAGGCTCCGATATCGTCGTCAACGTTGCCGCCATCAGCCGCGCCTTCACCGAGGTCCCCAAATAATGAAGAGATATTGTCATCCCGACCGAAGTGGAGGGACCTCTCTTCGATTTCAGTTTTGAGCAAGACAATCATGTTTCTTCGCCTCATTGCTGACTCTGTCAAGCGACGCCCGCGCCGCAAACTCTTGACCATTGCCGCGCTCGCTCTCGGCATGGCTGTAGTCACTGCCGCACTCAGCGTCTCACTGGATGTTGGCGATCGCCTCGCCGCCGAATTCCGCTCGCTCGGCGCAAATCTCTTGGTAACACCCCAGGCTGATTCGCTCCCACTCGAAATCGGCGGAGTGGATTACCGGCCCGCGAACTCTGTTGCCTATCTTCCTGAATCCGACCTCCCCAAGATCAAATCCGTTTTCTGGCACAACAACATCATTGCCTTTTCACCAATTCTTGAGCTGCGCGTGGAAGCGCTCCCATTTGTCTACCGAGCTGGAAAGTATCAGTCCGCAAATTGGATGGACAACGTGCCTCTAATCGGAATCTGGACTGACCATGTGGTCTCACTCTCGGATGGTGCGAAATTCGAAACGGGAATTTCGAAAACGAATCCGTGGTGGCAAATTGAAGGCCGCTGGTTCTCGGAGAGCGCAAAAGAGTGCGTTATAGGCTCGGCGTTCGCAAAAAGAAATCGGATTACTATCGGCGACTCAATCTCGTTAGCCACAGGTCCCATAACCAAAATTCCTTCGCCCCACACTGTGACGGGAATTGTTTCCTCAGGTGGTTCGGAAGACGAATCAATCTTGGTTTCACTTTCGCAATCGCAATTGTTGGCTCATCAGCCTGGCCAATATCAAAAACTCTACGTTTCTGCGCTTACCATACCTGAAGACTCGTTCGCCCGTCGCGATCCCAAGACGATGACAGACAAGGAGCGTGAGCGTTGGATGTGTGCCGCATACGTTTCTTCCATAGCGTATTCAATCAAAGAAGTGCTTCCCGGTTCGGATGTTCACGTAATTCACCGCGTCGCCGATGGCGAAGGACAAATTCTTAACCGCGTCCGCTCGCTGCTCTGGCTTGTCACATTCGCTGCACTTCTCGCTGCGGCGCTGGCTGTCGGTGCTTCCAGCGCAGCCAGCGTTATTGAACGCCGCTCCGAGCTCGCCCTCATGAAAGCCCTCGGCGCAGGTTCCACTTCCGTTGGATTCCTTCTTGCTGCGGAACAGCTTCTCCTTGCTTTCCTGGGCGGCACGCTTGGTTATGGTCTTGGCCTACTTCTCGCTCGCGTCGTCGGCACAAGAATCTTCGGCGTTGCGCCCGCTCCATCGCTTCTGGTTCTTGGAGTGATCTTGGTTCTTGCCATCCTCATCACATTGCTCGGCAGCGCGCTACCTCTGCGCCGAGCCACTTGCTTCGAACCCGCCCCCATTCTGCGAGGCCAATGATGTCTGCCAAGCAAAACAGTTTTATGTTCCGCCGCCTTGTCCGCCGCCTTCTCTTTGCCAACCGCGGCCGTCTCTTCGTCATCCTTCTCGCCCTTTCCTCGGGAGCTGCAGTCTCCGCTGCATTACTCAATCTCCAAGTCGACGCCAAGCGCCGCCTTACATCCGAATTTCGTACGTTTGGTGCCAACATTCTCGTCGTTTCCCGTGAGCAAAATCCAATACGCAGTTTTCAATCCCCAAGAGAAATCATCGATTCCAAATTACTTCCGGCTGTCGTCACTTCAAATATCGCCTCTTCCGTTTCTTTTTCTTATGCTGTCGGCCAAGTCAGCCGCGAGAATCAAGAAGGTAGTGACATATCCCGAACCTCTATTCCCGTGGTCATCGCTGGGATTAATGGCGATCCATTGACGAGAGCTATTCCCTTGAACCTAAAAGCACAGGTGTCCAACCTGAAATTGGGCCCATACGAAACTTGGTGCATTCTCGGAGTCCGTCTGGCGGATCGTATCCAAGCCGCTACTGAAACACCTCTTGTCATCCGGCTTGGGGATCGCAAGTCTGCGTGCCGAGTTTCCACAATCGCAGAATTTGGCGGCGCAGAGGACGATCAGTTGTTCATGCCTATCTCAGAAGCCCAATTCCTTTCTGGTGACCAAGGCAAAATCAGTCTGATCGCGATCGGTTTCTCTGGCACTCCCGGGCAAATGAACAGTTTTGTTGCAGCGCTTCAGCGGGCTTTTCCGGATGCTGAAGTCCGCCCTCTCCGCGAATTCACCGAAGCCCAATCCAAAATCTACTCCCGCATCTCTGGCCTGCTCACCGCTGCCACGGCAATCATCCTTGTTCTCACCGCTCTATGCGTCATGGCTGCTATGACCAACATTGCCGCAGAACGTAAGCAAGACGTTGGTATGATGAAGGCGATCGGCGGTTCAGCACGCAGCATTCTTAATCTCTTTCTCACGGAGGCTGTTCTTCTCGGCTTTGTGGGAGGTCTCATCGGAGCGGTCGCTGGCATGGCTCTTTCCATCGCACTCGGCAAAGCAGTCTTCGGCGTAGCCGCTGCACCGCGGCTCATCGTGTATCCTATTTCCGTGGGCCTTACCGTCATCGTCGCGATTCTTGGCGCTTTTCCTTTGCGTCGATTGGCGAACGTTCGCCCCGCAACAATTTTCCGAGGCGAAGCATGACGACTCAACCGCTCGTCAATCCCGTAGCCTCCCTTGCTCCTGCGCCTCAAGCGCCGCCGGAAGTTGTCCTGGAAAATCTCGTCAAGGAATATGGCTCTCTTCGCGCCTTAAATGGTGTCAGCTTCAACATTCAGCCCGGCGAATGGATCGCGCTCATGGGCCCCTCTGGCTCTGGCAAAACAACCCTCATCAATATTCTTGGCGGCTTGGACACCGCCACTTCCGGCCGCGCCGTCGTTAATGCCCAGGAAATTACGCGCCTCAATGAATCCGAACTTGTCCGCTATCGTGCCGAAAAAATCGGCTTTGTATTTCAACAGTTTCATCTCGTACCTTATCTCACGGCGCTTGAAAACGTTATGCTTGCTCAATATTTCCATTCGGTCACAGACGAATCGCAAGCTGTCGAAGCGCTAAAGCGCGTCGGTCTCGCCGATCGCCTGGAGCATCTCCCTGCGAATCTCTCCGGCGGCGAACAACAGCGCGTCGCCATCGCTCGCGCACTAATCAATCAGCCGAAACTTATCCTTGCCGACGAACCCACCGGCAATCTCGATGAAGCCAACGAAGAAATCGTCATCAACATTTTTCGAGAGCTACACAAATCAGGTCACACAATCCTGATGGTCACGCACGACGTAGACATCGCCCGTAACGCCAGCCGCCGCATCGAACTGACTCACGGCCACCTCACCCTCGACACAACTTGTAACTTTTTGGAAGCGCCAAAGCTTTGCCCACACGGCAAACCATTTCCCTCTTCCGGCTGCTGCACAACTCTCGATAGCGGCATCTGCAAGCCATAGGCCCCGGATCGTGCCCATTCCACTCCATGCCGGCCGAAAACCCACCAGCGTAAAAGTTCACGTTTCTTCAGGCGCCGGAATCGACATCACTTGGTCCGACGGCCACATCTCCCACTACGATTTTGTCTATCTCCGCGAAAATTGTCCCTGCGCCACTTGCAACGACGAGCGCTCTAAGAAGGAATCGCTAGCCGAAGCTTCTCCGGCTTTTGCATCCTCTCCCGTGCTCCCTATGTTCAAGCCAAAGCCTCGCGCAACAGCCGCCAATCAAGTTGGGAACTACGCCATCCAGCTCTCTTTTTCCGATGGCCACTCCACCGGCATCTATTCCTACGATCAGCTCCGCTCTATCTGCCCTTGCGCGGAATGCGCTCCCGCTCCAGCTTCAAAAATCTAGAATGGTTTCGGGCCGCACCGCACTGATCGTCTTTGCCATTGCATCTGTCCTTCTTTTTTCGTCGCTCGCATTTATTCCGCGCCTGATTTTGCGTTATTTGACGTCAGAGTGTTGTCATTCCCCGCCCCTTTATGGAATCCTTTTCCGGCATTTAACTCCGCCTTCCACGCTCTTCGAGGTGATTTATGGCTTGTGAACCAGGCACTCTCAAAAACGTACCTCTCTTCGCGCTTCTCGATGAAGACGAGCTCGCGCTCCTTTCTCAGCAGGTCGAGCTAAAGAAATTCGCTCCGCGCCAGCGCATCTACAAAGTCGGCGACACCGATGGCCACGCTTACGTCATGGTTTGCGGCAAAGTCCGCGTCACAACCGTGGACGAAGACCATCAGGAGGTCATCGTCGACGAGCCTCAGCATGGAGAATTTTTCGGGTTCGCTTCCATGCTCGAACAAACGCCTCACCAAACCAATGCCGTAGCACTGGAGGAAACCGAATGCCTCGAAGTCGACCGCAATGACATCATGATCCTTCTCCAGAAAAAACCGCACGCCGGCATGGACATGCTCACCGTCCTCGGCCGCCAGTTTCACGCCGCCCAGCAACTTGTCCGCGTTCGGGCGAATCGCAACCCCAACGAAATCATCGAGGAAGAAGCTACCTTTGGAGAACGCATAGCAGACGCCGTCGCAGGTTTCGGTGGCTCCTGGACCTTCATTATTATTTTCTTGGCGGTTTTGCTCGGCTATTCGACTCTCAGTCTGTGGATGGGTGTGAAGTCCTGGGATCCTTATCCCTTCATCCTTCTCAACCTTTTTCTTTCAATGCTGGCCGCAATTCAAGCGCCGGTCATCATGATGAGTCAGAATCGCCAGGACACGAAGGATCGACTCCGCAGCGAACTCGATTTCGACGTCAATCGTCGTGCTGAGTCTGAAATTCAAGGCCTCGCACGAAAGCTGAATCTGCTTGGCGAACAGATAGGGGACCTGGAAGATCTGATCAGGGGAAAAATTTCCGGCGGAGCGAGTGCCACTGCTCAACATCCGCAGTAGCATCTTGCTCCGCCGTTTCTTGCCTTCTCTACTGTTCCAGTAGGAACAAGCTGGAGAACGCGATCGGTGGCACGTTGGGCGCGTAATACGACTTTGGAGTCATGTCACCCCCTTCTTGTCCGTATTATTTTTCCGTCTGGGCCAGCTTCCAACCTTTTGTCGGCGTCTTGCGGCAGGGAATCGCCACAACTCGTCAATGTGCGCCACGGCAAACGAGCTCCCCGCATGTCTGCCGCAGCGCACGCACTCCGCAGGTTGGTACCTGGTTGTCCTTCACCAAAGAGTGCGGATTCGAGGGAGCCAATGGCTCAAGCAGATTAGTTATGAAGGGGTAATTTCCGTTCTAGGACTTCTAAGACTTTTTTCTTTGCGGCTTTGTGGTTTTTTCATTGCCTTCCATACAACGCTACCGCTAAAGTGAACCCACCTCCCCCAGCAAATCTTTGGAGGAACAATTCGGATGCCTAAGAGCGATCCCCGCTGGCTCACGGCTCAGGAAACTGCAGCCCTTCTTGACGCGACAAGCGCCGATGTCTGTCGCCTTCTAAAACTCGGCCGTCTCACCGGCGTCAAACGCAAACAACCCGGGCGCGCGGGAAAGGCACAATGGCTCGTCAATCCCAAGTCCATCGCACGCGAAAAATCCCGTATCGCAAAGCCTTGAGTTCAGCCTTGCGAGATGGAACTCTCTCGATGCGCGCACATGCTGAAATCACAGCCGCAAGAGTTGCTGTTCCCTGAACTTGTTGCAACTGGTGAGTTCTTCCTCGAGCGTAATCTATTTGGCTTACTTTGCAGGTAGTCGCGCGCCAGCGTAATTCGCAACGCGCTCCGCCGCTGGTGGATCCATATTCGCTAATGCCGCGATAACATACCCCGACTGCGGGAAGATCAGTAGATCTCCATTCATTCCGGGTGCCCCGCCGCCATGGCCAAACCAGCGCACTCCGTCTTCAACGTTTTCCATGAAACCGAATGCATACATGTTCCCGCGCGGCGTTCTCTCGTGGCCAGTCGTCAGCAGGTCCGTGTGCTCCGCATCTAGCAATTTATGGTTCAGTAGGGCATTCCCGAACGCCAGCAAGTCTTCAACAGTCGTATAACCTCCGCCTGCGGAAGTTCCGCGGTATGGCAGCGTGTCATTATTTGGCACCAAACCCTTGCCGCCTTCATCCTTCATATATCCGACCGAACGCCCGGCATCCGCCTGATCCTCTGGCAGCGAATCGCTCCGCGTCATCCCTGCCGGCTTGAAGATATGCTCGCGCACATATTCGTAGTAATCCTGGCCAGATGCCTTTTCCACTACGAGTCCCAACAACAAGAATCCATAATTGCTGTAGTCCCATTTCGTCCCTGGCTCGAATTCCAGCCCGCGCGCTCCGTACAGCTTCACATAATCCTGAAGCGTTTTTAGTTCCAAGCGATGTTTGTCGAACTCTGGCCCAAAGAAATCCCCCGTCCCACCGGTGTGTGTTAGCAAGTGATAGATCGTCACCTTCGTCGCTACATCTTTGTTCGGATAATCCGTCAGGTATTTTCCAAGCGGATCTTTCAGGTTGATTTTTCCTGCTTGTACCAGCTGCAAGATCGAAGTCGCCGTGAACATCTTGTTCATCGAACCCATTCGAAATTGTGTCTGCACATTGTTCGGTATTTTCTTTTCTCGATCCGCTAATCCATATGCTTGCGCAAAAATCGTCTTTCCATTCTTTGAAATCGCAATCGCTCCCGAGAATTTGCCCCCCGCGGCTCGCTCTTCCGCCTGTTTCTTGATTCCGGTGATGACATCCCCCTCACTCATCCTTGCGATTTTGAATTCAGGCGGCGTCGGAATTGCTCGAAAGTCCACATTGCCCTTGATCGGATGGGGCTCGGACTCGTCAACCTCCATTACCATTCTCGCGAATTGATCGGAATCCTTTTCCTTCAGGAGCGCCGTCAATTTTGTTGCCGTGCTACTTTCTATTTTCTTGAGTTCGAATCCGCCGGTCATCTCGCGAAACTCCAGCATTCCGTCAATATCCTTGACTCTCGCTGCGTAATTTTTTTCGAGATATTGCAAAAGCGTTGCCCTGTCGCCGCTGTTGAACGCAGCCAAATAGGAAGAAAGCTGCCTTTCTGCGGCGCCTTGCCCTTGTTGGGCTATAGCTGCAAATCCCAAAACGGCAGTCAACATCATGATCGCCAACACCCGCCTTACAGACGCGCCTGTATTCATCAATCCCTCCACCAGCCTTTTGACGCGCCCCTCTGCGTTTCGTTTTTACGAGGCAGCTTTCTTCTTAGGTAGCAGAAGCGCCAGAGTCGCGCATACAAATAGGGAAATTGCCGCTGCAGATAGACCCCCATAAAGGCTTCCGGTTCTTTGGCTGATCCACCCTGCGGCATAGGGGCCCACAAATCCCGCCGAATTCGCAATCGAGCTGGACAGTCCCAATCCTGCCGCAACCGCTGGCCCAGTAAGCAGTTCACTCGGCAGCGAGTATGCCGGTCCATAGATGCTCACCATTCCGGCTACGGCAACAGACAACAGCCCAATAGTCAGCACCAAGGGATGGGGCGATCCCAAAATTGCCAGTGCCGTCCCTGCCAGCGCGGCTGGTATCGCCGCGTGCAGTCTCCGTTCAAATCTCCTGTCTGAACTTCGCGACACAAGTACCATCGTAATGAGGCTTACAAAATACGGAATCATGACCAGAAGTCCGGTCTCGCTATTCGAAATGTTTTCCGCTCGGGATTTGACGAGTTGAGGCATCCAGAACGCCAGCATGTAGATTCCGCAGTTTGAGCTGAATACAAGCAGTCCAGAATGCCACACGCGCGGAATCGCCAGCGCTTGCACTGTTCCGATTGGTTTGGCGTCGCGCTTCGAGTCTTCTTCTCGCTTCAACTCACTTTGCAGCCAGTTTCTCTCATTCTCTCTTAGGAAATTTGCGTCCTCCGGCCGGCTCGGCAAAACAAAATACGTTGCAATCCCGAGCGCAATCGCCGGTAGTGCTTCCAGAATCAGCAACCATCGCCAACTTGCCAAATGCATCCAGTGGACGTGATCCAAGATCCATCCCGAGAGCGGCCCTCCGATGATGTTGCTCGCGGGAACGCCCGTTAGAAACAGTGCAATGCACTGCGCTTGTTCCCGTTGCCGGAACCAGTACGTCAAATAGAGCGCTACCCCTGGAAAATATCCGCCCTCCGCAAACCCCAGCAAAAAGCGAAGCACGTACAGCTCTTGCACCGAATGCACCAGCCCCATCAGCAGCGCCATAGCGCCCCACACTACGAGAATCAACGCGATCCAGATGTGCGCGCCCAATTTATGCAGCATCAAGTTGCTCGGAATCCCTGAAAGGACATATCCAAAAAAGAAAACGCCGGCCACCCATCCAAATTGCTCGCTCGTAATCCCAAGTTCTTTGTTCATCGTAAGCGCTGCAAACCCGATGTTTGCGCGATCGATAAACGAAATCACATAAAGGAGAAATAGGTACGGAATTAGCCGCCATTGCACCTTTCGAATGATTTGAATTTCGGAAATTGTTGCAGAGGAAGGGGAATCGGCCATGGTCGCTTAGCGCGTTCCCTCTCTGCATCGCGCCGCAATCAAGGTAATGTCATCTTGCTGTTCATTTGGGCTGAACGCCTGCACCTCTTTTATCACTGCCGCAATCAGCTCGCGCGAACCGCACTCTTGGTGTTGCTGCAGCGTTGCGATTAGCCTCTCTTCCCCAAACTGCTCTTCATGCTCGTGAAACGATTCCGTCACGCCGTCCGTGTAAATTACAAGGGTGTCGCCTGCTGCAAGCTGTCGTTCCTCCACATCGCAATCCCATTTATCGAAGAGTCCTAACACCGTGCACGTCGCTTCCAAGCGCTCGATCCCTCCGTCCGCTCGCAGCAGCAGGGCCGGTAAGTGTCCACAATTCACATAGCGCAACCGCTTCTGCCGCTCATCGTACTCGCCAAAGAACAATGTCGCGTAAGCTCCGTCCGACGTATTCTCGAAGAATAATCTGTTTACCGAACGCAAAAACGCCTGAGGCTGATCCAGGGCAATCGCGCACTGGCTCCGCAAGTTCGCCTGCAAATTCGCCATCAGAAGCGCCCCCGCTATCCCTTTCCCCGCAATGTCGCTTAACACCAATCCCAACCGTTCCTGCCCGAGGTCAAGGAAGTCGTAATAATCGCCGCCTACTTGCCGAGCCTGCATACACATCCCCGCGTACTCGAGCGTCGCCATCGGCGGCAGTCTCTGCGGAAAGAGTCTCGCCTGCACTTCGCGCGCAATCTCCAATTCTCGCGCCGCGCGCCTTTCTGCTTCTCTCCGTTGCAATTCGGCTTGCCGTTTGACCTCCATCCCATGCGTGACCTCATCGTAGCTGGCCAACGTAAACGAATTCCCGTCCACATCCCGGAAATGTGCGGTTGCGCTTCCCCAAATTGGCGTCTCCGTTCCAAGGAGCAGAGATTGCTCCGCTGCCCTGGCTCGCGTCATTTCATCGAACTTTACTCGCTTCAATTTTGGTGCCGATGAAAACCTCACTCCGCGGCTTGACCATTCCCGGAATCGCGCTGCCACGTCATCCGTCAAAAACACAATCTGTGTCGATCGGCCAATCAGCTTCGCTTCCTGCGATTTCGTCTTCGGTTTGATCAGCGCCAGTACTGCCTCGCCGTCCGGAGGGGCCACGGCAACCCACCGCTCGCCGGACTGCAGCTTCGCGTCAAACGCCACGCGAAATCCTAGCTGTTCTGTATAAAACTTCAGGCTTCGGTCCTGGTCGCGCACATACACATTGATGCAGTGCACTCCCAGGTGCATCTCTGCCCGCGCCTTTGCCGCCTGCAAATTGACTACGCTGAGTCCTGTTCCCATCGCGGGAATTATATGTACAAAAGGGCCGCTGCCTCACCTGAGTTTGCAAAAAAAATGTGCCGCAAATTTTGCGGCACATGGTATTCCCTCTCCAGCAGGTCTTGAACTAAGGATGATTTCGCAACGGTTTAAGAAGGGGAGGTCCAAGCATCTCCATCCCGTATTTCTCCATTACGACCTTCATCTGTTCGTTGGCTGCTGAATTACCCGGTTGCGTTCCCGCCATCGTGCGGCCCGGCACCCCTCAGCTAGACTTCCCCTCGCAAATTTGCGAGCATTTATGTCTGCTGCCTGCTCGCAGGCGAGTCTGATTACCCATACATGAATACGATTCCAAACGGCCATGCCTCCCAGGGTGGGCGCGGCAACGCAGTTCCGCGCGTTATAGTCGCGACTACCGCGCTCCTGACCTTCATTTCTTTTTGGAAAGCCGCGGCAATCGTCCTTAACGACCTTGCTTCTTCCGCTTACTACGCCGGCGGCGAAGCGGAAGGGTACATCGGCAAGACCGCGCCGTGGTTCATTCTCGCCATCATGATCTTTTCTTACGCCGTCCGCGCGGTGTACGTCGAGAGCTGCAGCATGTTCGTCCGCGGTGGCGTCTATCGCGCCGTTAAACAGTCTCTCGGCGGCGGTCTCGCAAAATTTTCCGTTTCCGCTTTGATGTTTGACTATATCCTCACGGGCCCCATCAGCGGCGTCTCTGCCGGCCAATATCTCAGTGGCCTTCTCGACGAGCTGTTCCTGTATTTTCATCTTTCCAAGTCTCACTTCTCCGAAGGCACCACAGGTTTGATCGCCGCTAGTTTCGCCATCATCGTCACAATTTACTTCTGGTGGGAAAACACAAAGGGCATTCCGGAATCCAGCGAAAAAGCACTCCACATCATGAAGCTTGTCACCGTCATGGTGGTCATCCTGCTGGCTTGGTGTATCTATACACTTTCGGTTAGGCCTTGGCACCTTCCGCCGCTGCCGCATCCAAGAAATCTCCACCTTACGGAAAGCGCCCTGGGCTGGCTCAAAGGAATTGACTTCGCCAAAGCCAGCGGCCTTCTCGGATTTGTCGCCGTCTTCATTGGCCTCGGTCACTCTGTTCTGGCCATGAGCGGGGAGGAATCTCTAGCCCAGGTCTATCGCGAAATCGAGCATCCGAAACTCCCCAACCTCAAAAAAGCTGGCGCCGTCATTTTCATTTACAGCCTCGTCTTTACTTCCCTCGTCTCTTTCTTTGCGGTCATGATCATTCCGGACGACGTTCGCCAGGGTTTCCTAGAAAATCTTATCGGCGGACTCGCGATGAATCTCGCCGGACCATTCGTCGCTAGGCTTATCTTCCATGTCTTTGTCGTCGTCGTTGGCGCCGTTATTCTCGCGGGCGCTGTTAACACGGCCATTGTCGGCTCCAACGGCGTCCTAAACCGGGTTTCAGAAGACGGCGTTCTCCCATCCTGGTTTCGTCAGCCGCACCCCAAATTCGGTACCAGCTATCGCATCATCAATATCGTCGTTTTGCTTCAGCTCGCTACAATCATCATCAGCCGCGGCAATGTAAACTTCCTCGCAAACCTTTACGCCTTCGGCGTCATCTGGTCCTTCGCCATGAATGGCCTCGCAGTTCTCGTCCTTCGCTACACCAAGCCGGGCGCACGCGATTTTCAGGTTCCCCTCAATTTCACCATCAACGGCGTTCACATTCCTCTCGGCCTCGCCCTTATCACCCTTACCCTGCTGGCCATCGCAGTCATCAACCTCTTCACCAAACCCATCGCTACTCTCGCTGGTGGCGCATTTTCCATACTTCTCTTCATCGTTTTCACAATTTCTGAAAAACATTCGCGCCAGGCCGGAGTCGCTCACGTTGAGATGGATCAGTTCAATCTCGAAATCGAAGGCGAACTCACTCCGGAAGCCGTTGGCACCAAACCCGGCAACATCCTTGTTCCCGTCAGCAATCAATTCAATCTCTACCACCTCTCCAACGTTCTTGATCGAATCAAGCCGGGCCGCCGCGACGTAGTGGTTCTTCACGTCCGCATCCTCCGCCGCGCCGCTTCCGGTGAACAGGAACTCGACGCCGACCAGCTCTTCGGTTCCATCGAGCAACATCTTTTCTCGCAAGCGCTTAGCCTTGCCGAAAAACGGGGCAAATCCATTCGCCTTGCGGTCGTCGCTTCGAATGATCTCTGGGACGGTATTCTTCGCGCTGGGCAAAGCTTGCAATCTTCCACCATCGTCGCTGGCTCCTCCGGAAAATGGCAGAGCGAAGAGCAAGCTCGTCAAATCGGCGAAGCCTGGGAACGCCTCGGCGACCCTAAGCCGCAATTCAATCTCGAAATTCACATGCCCACCGGCGATAAAATCTTCAAAGTCCTCGGCCCGCATGCGCCTAATCTCACTGCCAACGAAGTCAATCTCTTGCACCGTCTCTGGCTCCGCTTCAGTGACCTTGTCCAGCCTGAAGAACTTCACCATCACGACGTCGTCCACTTCGCCCTCGAAGAGCTTCAGAACGATCTCGACGCTGGCAAGGAAGACGAACTCGTCTCTCGCCTCCGCACTCACCTGGCTGCCAATCGCACCAAAAAGAAAACGCCGCCTGCCTGATTCAGGTAGACGGCGTCTCATTTCGAGTTTTGTAACGGCCGGCCGTTCGCTCGGCTCTCTTTCAATTTAAACTTGCGACGTGCAATGCCCGCACCGTTTCGCTGCCATCGGAATCGGCAGCGCGCATTGCGGACAATCTTTTGTCGTCGGGGTTGCCGCGGGAGCCGGTTTAGCCGTCCATTTGTTCACGCTGCGCACAAGCAGGAAAATCGCAAACGCCACAATCAGAAAATTGATGATCGTATTGATGAAGTTCCCGTAATTGAGCGTCGGCGCCCCGGCTGCCTTCGCCGCCGCTAACGTATCAAAACTCTTGTCACCCAAATTAAGGAACAAATTTGAAAAATCCACGTGGCCCAGCAGTTTTCCCAGCGGCGGCATCAAAACATCGTCTACCAGTGAAGCCACGATTTTTCCAAACGCTGCGCCGATCACGACACCGACTGCCAAATCCAATACATTTCCTCTCATCGCGAATTCTTTGAATTCCTTCAGCATGCTTCATCTCCCTTACTTTTTGAGTTGAGCCGCGGCGCGGATGCCCCAAATACGCCGAGAGCCTAACACACAAACGCAAAGGCGTTAAGAACGCCAATCGGTTTTTTCAGGATTTGCTTTGCTACCTGGGGAAGGGAATTACCTCAGTTGCGTAACGCCAACACGGTCCCAACTACTCCACGCATCACCAGTAGTCCGCCCGTAGCGGCAAACAGCGGCAGCACGTACTCAAACGGCGCTCGCGAAATCACCAGCACTAATCCGCCCACGAGCAGCAAGGAAATTCCGCCAACGCGATCCAGCCAATATGTGCGCATTCCCCGCGCTCGAAAAAACGTAACCGCGCCCCACAGCATCAGCACCACTCCCAGAATCAGCCACGAAGGCGCGTGCCGGTCGGGAAATTTGTGGCTCACTAGTGCCAGCCACAAAATAAATCCGCCGAGCACCGCCAGAATCACTTCAATAAAGAGTCGCAGAGGAACGGCCATCTAAATCTCAATCTCCCAGTCTGGCGAAGCAACCCGATCTGCTTTTTCCTTTGTGTTAGCTAAGAAGAAAGCTACCTCTGTCTTTCTTTCTTTAGTTGCTTACTGTTCTTTACTTCCTTTCCTCATCCCGCTCTTTCAATCCTCACATGCTCGATCTTTACCGGAGTCTTCGGCCGGTCGCTCGAGTCCCGCGCCACTTTTGAAATCTTGTCCGCCACATCCTGGCCTTCCACCACTTCTCCAAAAATGCTGTGCCGGTTGTCGAGCCACGGTGTTGCCGCCACAGTAATAAAAAACTGGCTGCCGTTCGTTCCAGGCCCTGCATTCGCCATGGACAATTTGCCCTTCGTTGAATGTTTCAGGGAAGGATGAAACTCATCCCCAAACTTGTATCCGGGCCCGCCCATTCCCGTTCCTTGAGGGCATCCGCCTTGAATCATGAAATCCGGAATCACGCGGTGAAACACCAGCCCGTCGTAGAACGGCCGCTTTTCCTTTGCTCCTGTCCGATCGTTGATGAACTCCTTCGTCCCTTCTGCCAATCCCACAAAATTCGCCACCGTGTTCGGCGCTTCTTTTTCCAGCAGGCGAATCACAATATTCCCCATAGACGTTTCAAAGATCGCGTAAGTTCCCGCTGCTCTTGCCATCATCTCTCCTTTTTTAATGCGCTTTCATCCTACACGACCCTCTTTCGCCTTTCCAATCTCGTGTCGCGAGTTGGCCAGTCTGAAATTTCTTGTCTGCTACCTTAATTGCGATTCTCCACCTCATATTTCTTCGGATTCACGAACTTCGCGATCGTCCCTTTCGCTCCGACTGCCCACGTATCAAATATGTCCAGCACGCTAATTGCATTCAAATTCAGCGGGTCCGAATTCTGCCAAGTTTTCCCTCCATCCATACTAACGTCCGTTCCGTTCGGCCCTACCGCCACGAACAGTTGCCCATCCACCGACGCCACTGCCGACCGGTACCCTCCAGGTTGCTTCTCCGCCAAACTCCACGTCTCGCCTTTATCCACGGAAAGCGCCGCCACTCTTTCCGCTAATTCCGGCCGCTTGTAATCTCCGCCCACCAAAACCAGAACTTTGCCTTCTTTCGCTTCTATTGAAAACGCGCCCGCAGCCGCATCTCCTGCGCGAATCGGCGTTTCGAACCAGCTCCATGTCTGCCCGCCATTCGGCGAATAGAAAGCACGCGCCCGTTCTCCACCTCCCGTCACGAAGAACAAATCATCGTTCTCGCCCAGCGACAGCGCCGAATTGCTTGCCGCAAACGCGCCCTCCCCCTTCAGCGCCATTGGCAGTTGGTCCGTCGGAAGTCGCGCCCAGTGCTCCCCGTCGTGCGTCTCCACGATCAGGAATTTCCCGTCCATCGGATCGCCCAGCGCAAAGCATTTCGTCTCTGTCTCGCACGCAATCGCATCTAGAAAGAATTCTTTTCGTTTGTCCGTGTACTGCAGAGTCCACCTCGACCCCCCATCTGTCGTTTTGTAAATTCGTGATTTGTCGCCCTCGCCGCTCGACATTAGATACGCTGTCTTCTGATCAATCGCCCGAATCCCGCGAAAATCCAGCGTCTCGCCGCCCTCCACACGCAATCTCTTCCAATTCTTCCCGCCGTCCATGGACAGCAACACCACGCCATTCGAGCCGGACGCCCACACCACAGCCTCCGGAGTTTTCCCGGGAATGTCCGTCCATGCGGCACTCACTCCGCGCAGATTCGTATCAATCCCACTTGTTTGGATTTTCCAGCTTTGCGCCTGCAACTCAGGAACGATGGCCGCGACAAAAAGCAGCACGAAGCCGGCGACTCTTTTCATGCCGCAGATTCTACACAGTTTTGTTCGTCGCTGAACTGCGGTTCAAATTGGGTGTTTTACTTAAGCAAAGTCCGGCTTCGGCCCGGCATCTCTTCGATAAGTCCGCGTTCTGCCCAACGTTACAAACTGACCGTGACCCCGGCAGCAAGCTTGATCAGTTTTGTCGAGTAACTGAACGCATCCGGCTCCGCATCATCTTTGTGTTTTGAACTGCCCGTTTCCGCAATGGGCGTCATCGTTCCGGCTATTTCGTCTGCGCTCACGGAGAGCGTCACATAGCTGTGGTGGTATTGATCATGGAAGATAAGCTTCGCTCCAAGATCGTTGTCCACATGCCCGTTGTCTACGCCCGCCTGCATTCCGTGACGATGATAGTATCCCCCCGCCCCTGCAACGATAAATGGCGTCGCCGAATGCCCGGCAATGTGCCGTTCGATTCGCTGGTAGTTATGAACGTGGGCCGTCAGAACCATGTTCGGCACGCGGCGCGAATCGTTGATTGCGTGTTGTACCGCATCCGCCATGGCTGGGCTGCCGCTGTGGTGATCGTCAAACGAATAAATCGGGTGATGAAGCGCCAAAATCAATGCTTTATCTTCCGGAGCAGTCGCAAATTCGTTTGTCAGCCACTGCTGCTGGACCGAATCAATCGATCCGCCTTCCGGAACATTCGTGTACATTCCCACGATCGTCACATACGGACATTGCAGCGTGAAATACACATTCGGCAGCGACAGCGTCACCCGCGGCGAATCGCCGCAAATCTCGCTGTCAATGTGTGGCTGAGGAGTCATGAAATAGCGCACCCATCCGTCAAGAGAGGTTTGCCCCTCCACAGGATCACCGTCGTGGTTTCCCGCAAGCCCCAGAATCGGCGGCGTGTAGTGGTCATACGGCTCGTAAAATTGATCGTAATAGTCCGAAACTTGGCCGTTGTAATAAACAACGTCACCCAGGTGATAGAAAAACCGCGGCACTTTTCCCTCGTCCCCGTTATTCAGGTCTTCTTTCATCTGAGCCGCAACGTCGCGCTGGTAGTCCGCATTTTTGATCCCGCCCGTGTCTCCAACCGTGTGGAACACGAGCTTTCCAAGCTTGTTTGCCTTCGCGCCGATTCCTGGCACCACTGTTTCCAAATCAAAATGGTACGGCGGTTGCCCGAGCGGATCGGGCAGTGGTTCAAAGTGATTGTCCGAGTAGCTCGTGAGTGGATGTACACCCTTATGAGCTTGTGCCTTCCCTTGGGGTGGCCGTGGCCGGGTCTGTCCTTGCTGTAGCATGTTGCGCCTCCAGATGCGGAACTAATTGTAAACGGATTATATTACTTGTCGTACAACATGATGTACGAATGATGAAAGCTCGATGAACTGAACGATCCCTCCGCAAGGCGCTCGTTACGCCGGACTTTCTTCTTACGGGTGCCCCACTCATGCTTAGCGCAAGTGCGCGGATTCTTGATCTTGGTTTTCTGGCCATGGACGCACCGCGACCTGGCCCAGACCCGCTAGGCAGACCTGGAATCCGATTCGTCTAACATGTGGTGAGGAATGAACTGCTTTCGTATCATGCGGTCACAAAATTGCCGCACTATCTCGCGTCTTCTTTCTCTAGCCGTTCTCCACTCGCGCCTTTATGTCTGCGTAAGCCGCTTCAATCAGCTTGCTCAGCGCCGCCTTATCAACGGCCATCCCCTGCCTCAGCTTCACATGCCGCATATGTTTCCCGCTGCCTTCAAGCAACCGCCCTGGGTCCGCCAACGCCGCTCCGTGAAAGAACCCCACATTCACATGCGACGTGAATACATTCACGTATCCGAACGCCGCATCTCCCAGACACGCCGTTGGACACCCGTCATGCATTAGCTCTCGTACTTCGTCTCCGCATTCCCTCATCAATTGAAACCACTCACGCGCCATCGCTCCCAATTCGCCCTTCTGCTTTTTCATCCAGGCATCAATCCCGGCGTCCCTCTCCACCGCCCCGTCAAACCTCAAGAAATCGTCTCTCATTTTCGGTCCTTATAACTTTCCGTAGCGCCGTGTTCTAGCCCGCATCTTTCCTTAGACCTCTGCCTTGCCCATTACACTCGCGGATTATATGCTCACCGCATTCCAATCTCCTTGTTCGTTCCCAGGAGCCTGCCGCATGAAAATCGCGTTGCGCCTTGCCATACTTCTCTTCCTCGCCCCTTTTCTCATCTTTCCCGCCATCGCTGCCGAAAAACCTATCGCTATTGTTCATGCCCGTTTGATTGATGGCCTTGGCGGAGCTCCGCTCGAAAACGCAACCGTTGTCATTCGTGGCAAGAACATCGAGTACGCCGGACCAGCTTCCGGTGCCAACGTACCGGGTGATGCACAAATCATTGATGCTTCCGGAAAAACCGTGATGCCCGGCCTGGCGGACCTTCACGTTCACCTGCAAGGTGCCTGGGATGGCACTTCCGTTGACCTCCTTGGCTATCAGCGCTATTTGAACGCCATGCTCTATGCCGGCGTCACCACATTGATGGACACAGGAAATTATCAGCCTTGGATTCTCCAGTTGAGGCAAGAGCAAGCCGCAGGACGCCTGCAAGCCCCGCGTATTTATTGTGTCGGGGCCATGGTCGATTCAGCCGATCCCGCCTGGCCTGATTTGGCCTACGCCTTGACCAGCCGCTACCAAATCCCTGAATTTGTGCGCCGCGATAAAGCCGCAAATGTGGATATGATCAAGGGCTACTCAAATCTGTCCGAGCACATGCTCCACTGGCTCGCGGAAGAAGCCGGCAAGCAAGGAATTCGCGTGGTCGTCGACCAGTGGGAACGCAACGGCTCTCCCGACGTCATCGCCACTGGCATTTCCGGTTTCGCGCATCTTCCCACGCGGAAAATGTCGGATGCCGACATTCAATTCGCCAAAGAACACAACATTTTCTTCATCACCACGCTCGTCGTTACCGAATCGTTTGCGCGCACCCGCCTCAATGCCATTAGTTTCTTGAAGGAGCCCTACATCGCGGACACCACTCCGCCCTGGTTCTTGACCGAACTCACCGAATACGCGAACAAGCCGCAGAACGACGACGAAAAGAAAAATACTCAGAGAAGTGTCTTGGAGCATCAGGAAGCAATGCGCAACGTCAAGAAACTCCATGACGCTGGATTTTTGATCGCTACCGGCACCGATGCGCCCTATCCTGGCGTGTTTCAAGGGGAAGGCTTGCATCACGAACTGGAATTGCTCGTCGCGTCTGGCTGGAAGCCGCTCGAAGCCATTCGCGCATCAACCTACGACGCCGCAAGGCTCATGAAAGCAGAAAACGAATGGGGCAGCGTTCAACCCGGCCGTCGCGCCAGCCTTTTGATAATTGCCGGCAACCCTGCCGAGCACATCAGCGACACCCGAAAAATCGAGACCGTAATCCAGGACGGTAAAATCCTCGACCGCGCCGCTCTCAAATATGATCCCAAGAAAGACCCCGGCTTCCGCGTCCTCCCCGGCCTCTTCAACCCCTAGGATTTTGCCTTTCGTAGGGCACGATATATCGTGCCCTCCCCATCTCGTCTTCCCGAAGCGATTCGAATGATACCCATTAAGTACTGTTACTTGACTAGGTATCATTTCCGTGCTACGCTTTTCCATGAAATCGCACCTCAAATCCACTAACTCCTCTAGAATCCGCATTTGCGAAGTTCGTCTTTGTAACCCCCTTTCTTTTCAACAGTTCCATCACGCCTTCGGATCTGCTCATTCTAAAGCCACTTCAACCCCTGTAGTTTCTGCAGTTACAAGCACACCTTTCCTAACTCCCTTTAGAATGAACACTTACCAAAAATGGGGGAGGGGGTAGTTATGGTTAACTGCGTCTCTTATTTGCCCGCCGCCGCAAGAACGTGTAGGCTGTCGCCCCAGTGGAGGAACGATGACTGACCGCCGTGAATTCTTGCAAGGTGCTATGGCCAGTGCCGCTGGTCTTTCCATTACCGGATTGCCATTCGCCAAATCGCTGCCCATCGGCGCCATACCCGCCGACGATCTCTCCTCCATCAAAGCCGAAATTGCCAAGCGCCATGACGAATCCGTCAAACGTCTACAAAACTGGATCAAGCTTCCCAGTATTGCCGCCGAAAACCGCAACATGAACGAAGGTTGCGAGCTCATGATGGACATGCTCAAAGACGCTGGCTTCGGTATCGTCAAAAAAATGCCGACCGACGGCCATCCGGGCGTTTTTGCCACTCTAGACGCGGGCGCCCCCAAAACGCTGGGCATCTATTTCATGTACGACGTAAAGCAGTTCGACCCGAAGGAATGGTCTTCGCCGCCGCTCGCCGCCGCCATCCTTGATCGCCCTAACGTTGGAAAAATCCTCATGGGTCGCGGCGCTGTAAATCAAAAGGGACCGGAGGCCACCTTCCTCGCCGCTCTTCACGCCATCCGCGGCGCTGGAAAAAAGCTTCCCGTGAATCTCGTCTTCGTTGCCGAGGGCGAAGAAGAAATCGGCTCGCCCCATTTCCCGCAAGTTGTCCATCAACCGGAAGTGCTCGAAGCAATGCGCAAGAGCGTCGGCGTCATCATTCCTATGTCTTCGCAAGATCTCGACGGCTCTGTCACCGTCACCTACGGTGCAAAGGGTGTTATCGAGCTCGAACTCGTCTCGAGCGGCGCAAAGTGGGGTCGCGGTCCTGCAAAAGACGTTCATTCCAGCAACAAAGCCCGTCTCGATAGCCCAGCCTGGCATCTCGTCGAAGCGCTAGCCTCACTCGTCACGCCTGACGGACAAGATCCTGCAATTGACCATTTTGCTGACAAAGCCCGCCCCATCAGCGACGCAGAAAAGAAAATGATTGCGGATGCCGCGAAACGCTTGAACGAGGCGACCTCGAAAAAAGCGCTCGGTACACAACACTGGCTCCACGACGTCAGCTTTGAAGAAGCACTTCAGCTTCTCAGTTCGCGTCCAACTGTAAACATCGAAGGGCTTGTGGCGGGCTACACCGGTCCCGGCGGCAAAACTATTCTTCCCGGACGTGCCGTCGCAAAAATGGATCTGCGCCTTGTGCCGGACATGACCGCAAAGGAAGCCGCCGAAGCACTAAAAGCTCATCTCGCCAAGCGCGGCTTTGGCGACATCGAAGTCAACGTCACCGGTGGTTACGACCCCACCAGCACCCCGACCGATTCACTCATCGCACGAGCTGAAAGAACCGTTTGCAATCGCGCCGGAATTGAACCGATCGAATTGCCCCGCTCTGCCGGTTCTTGGCCCGGTTACGTTTTCACCGGCGAGCCGCTGAGACTGCCGGCCAGCCATTTTGGTCTCGGCCACGGCACTGGAGCCCATGCGCCGGACGAATACTATTTGATTGAATCGTCGAACCCGAAAGTCCTGGGGATGGATGCCGCCGCTTTGGCCTACGTCCAGTTCCTCTATGAAGTCGCAGCGAGCACATAAGTAAACTTAAGTGATATGAGTAATTAAAAGTTAACTCACGGCGCGAATCTACCGTACCTTCGTTCCGATTTCTTTATACCTGATTCGACACTTTTCCCGCCTAGTTCCATGGTCTTCGCAAAAATCCCGGTGCTAATTTGGCATGTAAACGCTTGGAACCTTGCACAGTTATATTGTTCCACTTGCCCGGCATTTCACTGGATTGAGGTTCGCGAAGGTGTTTGGCATGAATCAACTTCGCACGAAGTTCCTGCTGGCGCTACTCGTCGTTTCGGCTGGTCTGACGGGCGGAACTTTGCTCATTGTCCGCCACACCATCCAGAACCGTATCCGCGAATCTACCCGTGTCGATCTGCGCACCTCCGTCAATGCCTTCCGGACCTTCGAACTCCAGCGTCAGGAGGCCCTGGAACATTCCGCCCAGTTCATCGCCAACCTCCCCACCGTCCGCGCGCTTATGTCTACCCAGGATCTCGCCACCATCCAGGACGGGTCCGGAGACCTGCTGAAGCAGAGTGGCGCCGAAGCACTCATTCTGACGGATAGGACGGGCAGAGTTTCCGCGATTCAATCGCGCGATTCGCGGCTTGATTTGGACAACACGCAGAAACTGCTGGATGGAACTTTTTCCAAAGGCGAGTCGCACGATTGGTGGTTTGCGGGCGGCAGACTTTACGAAGTGCAATTGCAGCCAATCGAATTCGGGCAGTTTCCAGCACAAACTACGATTGGAATTTTGATTCTCGGCGACGAAATGGACACGCAAGTTGCGAAGTCGTTTCGGGAAGTTGCCGGAAACGAAGCTGCATTTCTCTGGGGACAAACGATCGTGAGCAGCACTTTGCCGGCGCAGGAGAGGAGCGAACTGGCGAGGATGAAGCTTCCATCTTCGGGCCAGCCGGGAAACGGTTTTGTGGAAGTGCAGCTCGGAGACGAGCGTTATCTCGTCACCACATTTCCTCTTTCGCCTTCGACGGGAAGTCCGGTTTCGCTCGTTGTTTTGCGTTCGCTCGACAAGGCAACCGCATTTTTGGACAGCCTGAACCATTTATTGATCGGGCTGGGAGCGGTGACGCTGCTCGCGGGCGGAGCGCTGGGCTTTCTCATTGCAGAAAATTTCACCCGTCCGCTCGCAAATCTTGTGTCGGCGGTGAACGCGCTGGAAGGCGGCGATTATCAATATCCCCTGTGCAAATCCGGGAAGGATGAAGTCGGAGTTGTGACCAACGCTTTCGGAAAGATGAGAACGACGCTGCAAAACGTGCAAAAAGAGCAGAAGGAACTCGAATCGCGTTTGCGGCAAGCGCACAAGATGGAAGCAGTCGGCAGACTTGCCGGAGGAGTCGCGCACGACTTCAACAATCTTCTGACGATTATCCGCGGACATTCGGATTTGATGGCGGAACGATCAAATCTCGACGAAAAGCAAAGAAACAACGTTGAGCAAATTCAAAAAGCGGCGGCGCGAGCTGTTGGAATGACGCGGCAACTACTTGCGTTCAGCCGAATGCAAGTCTTGCAGCCGCGCGTGGTGGACCTGAACGCGATCATCACAGACATGAGCAAGATGCTGCCGCGGCTGATCGGCGAACACATTGAATATTCTTTTGTGGGAGATCCGCAGCTCTTTTCCGTGCAAGCTGACCCGGGACAGATCGAACAGGTGCTGATGAATCTGGCGGTGAACGCTCGCGACGCGATGCCGCAGGGCGGAAAACTGACCGTCAAGACTTCCAATGCAGTCCTCGACGCGGAAGCTGCCGCGAAACGCCCTGCGATGACCGCGGGTGAATACGCTCATATCTCTGTTTCGGATACCGGTTGCGGGATGGATGAACAGACGAAGGCGCACATCTTCGAGCCATTCTTCACAACGAAAGAGATTGGACGCGGAACAGGACTCGGACTGGCAACCGTCTACGGAATCGTGAAGCAGAGCGGCGGATTTGTTTGGGTGGAGAGTTCTGTGGGCGTGGGAACGACATTCGACATTTTTCTGCCTCGCGCGAAGGGCCCAGTTTCCGCCGTCATTCCGGATCGCGCGCAACAAACGACGGAGCGCGGATCGGGAACGATCCTGATTGCCGAAGATGAGAGCGGTGTGCGCGATCTGGCGAGCCAAACGCTGCGCGCCGCCGGCTACACCGTGCTCGAAGCGAAGAACGGGGAAGAAGCCTTGCAAAGCGCAGAGCAATACGCAGGTGCGATCGACCTCTTGCTGACGGATGTGGTGATGCCAAAAGTGAGCGGCGTGGAGACCGCCGAGAAACTGCGTGCGAAAAGGCCCGAACTGAAGGTCCTGCTCATGTCTGGATATTCGGAATATTCGCACGGAAAGAAAGATTCCGGAGAGATGCGGATACCGATGCTACAGAAGCCCTTCTCGCTGGAAGCGCTAACGACGCGCGTGAGGGAAGTTCTCCAGGAGAAAAAGTGTTTTACTGAGAAAAGGAACCAGGGACGAGAAGCGGATTGCCAGAGCGGGCGATTGGAGCGCACGGAAAAACAATGAGGAGGCTGCCATGAACGGTTGCGGCCTGAAAAACTTGCCGGGGTTACTGCTCGGTGCAGCCATGGTGTTTGCGTTTGCCCGGGGAGCTTCTTCACAGGAAGCGTCTACACAGCCGATCAGTTCACAAACTGAAACAGAGAAGAACCGGGAACTTCTGGCCACAGTTCAGGCGCTGGCGGAACAACTCAAGGTGCTAAATGCAAAGCTGGATGCAGTCACCACAGAGCAGGCCAAGTCCGCGGAAGAAGCAAAGCAATTGCGCAAGGAACTCGATGCGGCCAATGCGCGGCTCGCGGCACTGGAAGCGCCATCGAAGAGCCCAAGTTCTACCGTTGAAACTCCGGGGACAGTGAATGCTCCCGCTAATCCGGAGACTATCCCAACACAAACTGCTTCGAATACTACGCAGAAGCCGACCCTAGAAGAGAGGCTGAGCCGAATCGAGGAAAACCAGGATTTCCTGGATGCGAAGATCGGGGATCAATATCAATCGAAACTGGAGAGCGGATCGAAATACCGCGTGAGGTTCTCAGGAATATTCCTGTTCAACCTGTATGGAAACAAGGGAACGGTGGACAACCAGGATTTTCCGCAATTCGCCACAGAGCCGGGTGGATTCAATACGGCTAATGCATTTGGCGGGTCATTGCGGCAATCGCAAATCGGGATTGAGGGATTCGGGCCAGATATTCTGGGAGCGCATACGAGTGCAAGGTTACGGTTCGACTTTGCGGGCAATGTGACGAATACAGAGAACGGCGCGCTGTTTGGCGGAGTTCGTTTGCGGACGGGGACGTTTCGCATGGATTGGAAGAACACATCTCTGGTGGCCGGACAGGACGCGTTGTTCTTTGCGCCGCTTGTTCCGACGTCGATTGCTTCGATTGCCACGCCGCCACTTTCGTACGCGGGAAATCTGTGGGGATGGACGCCGCAGGTTCGCGTTGAACATCGGCTCGCGGTGAGCGAGAAGAGCTCGATCAAGCTTTCGGCTGGACTGATGGCGCCGCTTTCCGGTGATGTACCGCAAGAGATTTCGCCGGCAAGGAGTTCCGCATGGGGCGAGCAATCGGGAATGCCGGCGCCCGCGGCTCACATCGCCTGGGAACAAAAGACGGAGAACGGAGTCTGGAGCCTGGGCGCCGGCGGCTACTACGCGCGGCAGGTGTGGGGCTACGACCGGACTGTGGGCACCTGGGTGAGCACGATTGATTTGCTGGTGCCGGTGACGAAATATTTTCAATTCAGCGGAGAATTTTATCGTGGGCGTGGAGCAGGGGGGCTCGGCGGAGCGATTGGACAGACGATTGTTTCGAACAAGTCCCTGGGCGATCCAACGGGTTCGATCTTCGGTTTGAATAGTGAAGGCGGCTGGGCGCAATTGAAATGGAAGCCACGCTCGAATTTCGAGGTGAACGGAGCTTTTGGGCAGGACAATCCGTTTGCGACGCAACTGCGGTTGTTCCCCTTTGTGCCTTCGGAATATGAAGAACCGCTGACGCGGACGCGAAACTGGTTTGTGAACTTTATCTACGAACCACGATCGAATGTAGTGATGTCATTCGAATACAAGCGGCTGAGGACGTGGGACATTGGGCCGGATCCTTATGCTTCCAATAACCTGAACCTCTCGCTGGGGTACATTTTCTGATGAGACTTGGCGCAAAAATCCGGTTGTTTCTTGGGACGACCGCAGGCTTTTTTCTTGTGGGCACGATATGCCGCGCCCAGACTGGCACGGTTACGGGCCAGGTGGAAATTGCAAAGGCCGTAGCAAACGCCAAGAAGCAGGAGCTGGCAAACGTGGTGGTGTGGCTAACGCCGGAAGGCGCGCAAGGGATGCCCGTTTCCGCGGCGCAGAAGGCGCAACCTCTGCTGGTGCAGCACAATCGCTCGTTTGAGCCGCACGTTTTGGTTGTCCAAGTGGGGACGCTTGTACAGTTCCCGAACAGGGACCATTTCCTACACAACGTTTTTTCGTTGTTTGACGGAAAAAGGTTCGATCTGGGGTTTTACGAAGCGGGATCCAGCAAAACGGTAAAATTCGATCGCGGGGGCGTGAGCTTTCTTTTTTGCAATATTCATCCGGAAATGACGGCGGCCGTCGTGGCTGTGCCCACGCCGTATTTTGCGACCTCGGATAGCTCGGGGAAAGTGACTATCACCAATGTGCCCGACGGAAGTTATGTGATGCACGTCTGGTCTGAGAAAAGTTTGCCGGAGCAGTTAAAGCAGCTCGAAAAAACGGTTGTGATTTCGTCCAGCCAAAGAACACTGCCAGTGATACGAATTGTTGAGAATCCTAATTTTTCACTAGCCCACAAGAACAAATATGGACAAGATTATGTTCCGCCGAGCGGGGCCGGGTACGACCATCCGTAGAGTCTGACGGCGGTAACGATCTACTGGAATTAGACACCGCAAACGAGATTTAGGTCCAATAGACGGGCCGAAATGGGCAAGTCCTGATTACCAGCCTTTTTGTTTGCGAAGCTCAGTGATGTGCGCGGTGTGATGTGGGCCGTGCCAGGCGTAGACGAAAAGCAGCCAGTCCATATTTTTTTCGCCGTGATCGGGGTGGACAAGTTTTCTGCCAAAGTCTTCGGTTTTTAGCGACCGCAACAAATCCACCCAGCGAGAATGCAAGGAATCGAGCAGCGACAGCGATACTTCGATAGGCGTAGTCCGAGAGTCTTCAAGTTTTGCCCATTGCGCTTCGTCGTAAGGTTTGATCGTGGGGGAGGATTCGGTGAGGGCGAGCTTGAAGCGGACGTAGGCATTCATGTGGCTATCAGGAACGTGGTGGACGACCTGGCGGACGGTCCAACCGCCGTCGCGGTAAGGAGTGTCGAGTTGCGAGTCGGTTAAGCCCTTTACTGCGGCGCGAAATTTTGCCGGAGTGGCTGCGATGGTTTCGATGGCGGTTTGGCGCAGTGAGGGCGTGATGTTTGCGGGGATTTCGAGTTTTCCGATCGGGTAGCGCGGATCCATGAGAAGGCTCTCCTAGTTGAATTGAAAGAACGAGAATAAACGCGCGGAAATTGCGGCGTCAATTTGGAGGTGTGAAAAGCGCGCTCCATTTTGGCCGCTAAGTGTGCAGATTCCATTGCAGGAATGTTTTGAAGATAGCTTACCCCGACCCTTAAGCAGCCTGTGTGCGGGCGCGCCTAAGAAAGCTAAGAGGTCCCTCCACTCCATGGCCCCGAGCAAAAAGGCTGCCGCCAGAAAAAACTGGGCCATTCCGGTTGGGATGATAGTTTTTTTGGGGTAACGGAGCTCAGAAGTACAGGTTGCTTTTCAAAGAGGAAGAGGGAGCTTCTTCACAGGGCCTCCGGGCAACGCCACACTTGATCAGACGACGGTCTGCGGTGTTTGTCTTATTTTCGATTTGGCAATCGGTGTGAAAGCGCGAATTGGGTTCGTTCGAATTCTGACCCATCGTGTGACGAGCAAAGAAATTCAAACGAACACACTGCCGAAATGAGGCGGAGTGCGAGGCTAAAGCCTGTAAATGCTACAATCTAGAGCCCTTGTATCTTATTCGGATAAAGCGAATCTAATGGTTTGGAGAAAAGGCGAATGGAGAACGTAGTAATCATCGGCAGCGGATGTGCGGGGTTGACTGCGGCGATCTATGCTGCGCGCGCGAATCTGAAGCCGGTTGTGCTGGACGGCCATGAGCCAGGCGGGCAGCTTTCGATGACCACCCACGTGGAGAATTTCCCGGGATTTCCCGATGGGATCATGGGGCCGGAATTGATTGCGAATATGCGCAAGCAGGCGGAGAAATTTGGCGCGGAGTTCAAAGCTGGCGCGGTGACGGAAGTGGACCTGTCGAAGCGGCCGTTCCAAGTGACGGTTGGGAAAGAGACGCTGGAAACGCAGACGTTGATTGTGGCGGCGGGCGCGTCGGCGCGCTTATTGGGATTGAAGGGCGAAAGGGAACTGATTGGGCGCGGCGTTTCGACGTGCGCGACGTGCGATGGCTATTTTTTTCGCGGGAAGCCGATTGCAGTGGTTGGAGGCGGCGATTCGGCGATGGAAGAAGCGAATTTTCTTTCGAGGTATGCGAGCAAGGTGTATTTGATTCACAGGCGGAAAGAGTTCCGCGCGTCAAAGATCATGATTGATCGCGCGAAAGCTAATCCGAAGATCGAGTTTGTGACGCCTGCAATCGTCGATGAGATTCATGCGCCAGAAGGCTTGGTGACTGGCGTGACACTGATGAATCCCGAAACAAAGGAAAAGCGCGAAATTACGCTGGATGGCATTTTTGTGGCGATTGGACACATTCCCAACACGGCTGTGTTCCAGGGCAAGCTCAAAGCCGATGAAAACGGATATTTGATTCCAACGCACGGGAGTCTGACCGAAATTCCCGGCGTGTTCATTGCGGGGGATGTGCAGGATCATCGCTACCGGCAGGCAATTACGGCAGCGGGATCGGGCTGCATGGCTGCAATTGACGCGGAAAAGTTTCTGGAAGGGCACAGCCAAGCGCAAGGCGCTTCCCACTCGTAAGCAATAATCCATAATAGTCAGGTATGGTCCGTTCGACACTCCTCAAGCTGTCTGAAAGCAAAAAGTTCGCCAAGTGGGTCACGACAAATCCGTCGACGCGGCGGATGTCGCACCGTTTTGTTGCGGGAGAAGAGCTGGATGAGGCTCTCGCGGCAGCGAAAGTGTGCAATGAGCTGGGGATGCTGGTCAGCCTGGATTATCTGGGTGAGAACGTTTCAACGATCGCGGACGCGCAACATTCGCGAGATGCCTACCTGGAAGTTTTCGAGAAAATCGCTGCTCAGCGGATCAACGCAAATGTGTCCTGCAAACTGACGGCGCTTGGTTTGGACCTGAGCACGGAGTTTTGCGAAGGACTCGTGCTTTCGATTGTGGAGCGTGCGGCGGCGTTCGACAATTTTCTGCGCGTGGACATGGAAGGGTCGCTTTATACGCAGCGGACGATTGATTTGGTGAAACGGGTGCGCAGCCAAAGTCCGGCGATTGGAACAGTGATTCAGGCGTATTTATATCGCAGCGAGAAGGATGTGCAGGATTTGCTGGCGTATGGCTGCCGGATCCGGCTGTGCAAGGGCGCGTACAAGGAATCGCCGGAAGTGGCATTCGAGCGAAAAGCAGACGTGGACGCGAATTATGTGCGCCTGATGCAAATGTTGTTGCCGAGCGGGTTCTATCACGGGATTGCCACACACGACCCGAAGATGATTGGAGCGACGATTCGCTGTGCTGCAGAAAAGAGAATTTCGAAGGAAGATTTTGAGTTTCAGATGTTGTATGGCGTGCGTACGGATTTGCAGAAGCGGCTCGTTCGCGATGGTTATCGCGTGCGTGTGTATATTCCGTACGGCAAGGATTGGTTTCCGTACTTCATGCGGCGGTTGGCTGAGCGGCCTGCGAATGTCGGATTTTTTCTAAGAAATTTCTTCCGGTAGTGGTCTTCCAAATAATTTAGCGGAATGATCTACGACAAAATTGGTCCGAATTTAAGGAGTTGCAGATCCCCTAGTCGGTATACTCCTTCGGAAAGACCGATCTTCGTCGGGTCGGTCAGTTGAGAATCGGAAGCGTGCCGCGTACAATCGAGAGGTATTGTTCTGCTGGCCAAAGGCCAAATAGAACCCAGCGCAAGTTTGCCGGAAGTTGGTTAGTGGGTCAGTTTGAATTTTTTACTGATTATGTCGCGCTCCAAAAAAATTCAAACTGACCCGCTAGAGCCAAGGCTTATTCCTCGAAAGCCGCCGGCCGCTGTTCCGAGCAAAGGAGATCGTGAATGGCTTACGTGATTGCCGAGCCGTGTATCGGCACGAAGGACACTGCGTGCGTGGATGTTTGCCCGGTGGATTGTATCCATCCGCGCAAAGATGAAGCGCAGCACGAAGGCGTGCAACAGCTGTACATCAATCCAACAGAATGTATTGATTGCGGCGCGTGCGTGCCGGTGTGTCCTGTGACGGCGATTTTTGCAATGGAAGATTTGCCGGAGAAATGGCAAGCGTATGCGGCAGGGAACGCAGACTGGTACGCGAAGAAGTAAGCAACGATTTATTGGACGACTTGTGCGGCGCTCACTTGAGAGAGTTGAGCGCCGTTTTTGTTTGTGCAGGCTGGGCGCTGGCGCGAGCGATGGCTTTTGATAGATCGGCGAAAGACGGGCTGTGGACGGAGCGGGCGCAGACGTCCGCGAACGAAGTTTCGAAGAGAATTTTTTCGGTAGCGAGACGAACGTCGGTCCAGACTTGCTTCAGGCCGCAATCCAGTTGACCGGAGCAAACCATCTATGAAGTGGGTTGAGCAGAGGGAGAGCGGAGTGAGAAATCGAATTGTCAAGGCGGCAGTGATTTTCGCGCTGAGCGTATTTCTTGCTGCGAATGCGCATGCGCAAATTGCGGCGAAGCAAGCACCGCCGCAAAGCGTTGCAAAGACGACACAGTCGGGAGTGGCAAACGGGATTGATGGGGAGTGGGAAGGCGCTCTGCAGGCAGGCGAATCGGAACTGAAGCTAGTGTTGCATTTGAGCACGGAAAAGGGCGGCGAGGTTCGCGCGAAATTGGACAGCCCGGACCAGGGCGTTTACGGGATGGAGGCGACAGCGGCGAACTATGCGCAGGGGAATTTGCATGTTGAAGTTTCTTCGGTGAATGCTGCCTTCAATGGAAAGCTCGGCGCGGATGGAAAGACAATTTCGGGGATATGGAAACAAGGAAAGTCTGAATTGCCGCTGGTGTTGAAGAGGCAAAGTGCTTCGGCGAGAGGACGGATGCCCTCGAATGCGGTTTCCCCCCTGGAGGGGACATGGCAGGGTGCGTTTCAAAATGGCAACCAACGATTCCGTTTGCAACTGCACATTAAGCACGACGAGGCGAAGAAGCTGACAGGGACACTGGACAGTCTGGATCAGGGCGCCAGCGGATTGCCAATGTCAAAATTGAGCGAGACGAATGGCGCCGTTCATTTTGAAATTGAGCTTGTTTCCGGAGTCTATCAAGGAACGCTAAATGCAGCGCGAAATGCAATCACGGGAAAGTGGTCGCAGAATCAGGACAGCATTGCGTTGGAATTCAGGCGCTTGGATGAGGTGCTGGCGCTGCGGCGGCCACAGAATCCGGTGAAGCCATATCCCTACAAGGAAGAGGAGATCCAATTTGCAAATGAAAAAGGCAAGGCGACGCTTTCAGGGACACTTACGATTCCTGCTGGGACGGGACCATTTCCTGCCGCGGTGCTAGTTTCCGGTTCGGGGCCGCAGAATCGTGACGAGGCGATTGCAGGCCACGCGCCATATCTGGTGATTGCAGACTATTTGACGCGAAAAGGAATTGCTGTACTTCGATATGACAAACGCGGCATTGGAAAATCGACAGGCGATTTTTCAACTGCGACGACGGAAGATTTTGCCGGGGATGCGGAAGCAGCGCTGGCCTATCTGAAAACGAGGAAAGAGATTGCAGAAACAAAGATTGGCGTACTTGGGCACAGTGAAGGCGGATTGATTGCGCCGATGGTTGCCGGGAACGGCGGAGTTGCGTGGATTGTTTTGCTGGCTGCACCGGCGCAAACGGGGGAAAAAATCATGCTGTCGCAGTCAGAAGCAATCGCGGGAGCGGCCGGAATGCCGCAAGCGCAAGTCTTGCGAAGCCTCGAATTTGACCGTCAGGCTTACGATATGGTTCGAGCGGAAAAAGATCCGGATTTATTGGAGAAAAAGCTAGACCAGATGGTGATTTCTTCCGGCTTGGGAGAGGGATCCGTGCCAGCAGCTGTGCAAGCGCAGATACACATGTTGAGCTCGCGGTGGTTCCGAAATTTTTTGGATTACGATCCGCTGCCTACGCTGCAGAAAGTAAAGTGTCCTGTACTAGCGCCCAACGGAGAAAGAGATTTACAGGTGATTGCCAAAGAGAACCTGGGGCCGATCCAAAAGACCCTCGAAAACGCAGGCAACCAAGATGTCACGACGAAAGAGTTGCCCAAGCTGAACCACCTTTTCCAGCACGCGGATTCCGGCACGCCGGCGGAGTATGGCGCAATCGAGGAGACGATTTCACCGGAAGTGCTTCAAATCATTGGAGATTGGATCGCCAAGCATAACGCGTCCTAGGCCGTGTACCAGGAGAAAGCCTGCTGAACGCAGCGATTTCGGGCTAATTTCGCCTCGCGGTATCATTGTATATGGAGCCTAGCCGCGTCCCCGTGCCTCAGAAATTTCATCTCTCACTGCTGATTCATGCCCACCAGCCGGTTGGCAACTTCGAAGACGTTTACGAAAAGTGTTACCAGAGTTCGTATTTGCCTTTCGTGCAGATGCTGGAAAAGCACCCTGCGGTTCGTATGGGGTTGCACTATTCCGGACCGCTCCTAACCTGGATCGAGAAAAATCATCCCGAATACTTTGAACAGGTACGAGCGCTAGTCAAGCGTGGACAAGTGGAGATAGTCGGCGGCGGATTTTATGAGCCGATTCTGGCGGTGATTCCGCCGGAAGATCAGGTCGAACAAATTACGCGACTTGCGTCGTATCTCGAGACGCATTTTGCAGCGCGGCCATCGGGCGCGTGGCTTGCGGAACGCGTTTGGGAGCCGCAATTGCCTTCGGCTCTGGCCGCGGCACAGGTCGGCTATTCGCTGGTCGATGACTACCATTTTCTTTCCGCGGGGTTTGAAGCGAGTGAATTGTTTGGAACCTACGTTGCAGAAGACCGTGGAAAGTGCGTGCGGCTGTTTCCTGGACAAAAGGCACTGCGCTATTTGCTCCCTTTCGGAAAAGTCGAGGACGTTATCAAGTACTTGAAGGAATCGGCGGCGGTCCATCCGGATGGTGTAGCGGCGATGGGCGACGACATGGAGAAGTTCGGTTGTTGGCCCGGAACGTTCGAACATTGCTACGGCGATCATTGGTTGGAGGATTTCTTTAAGGCGCTCGAAGAGAATCTGGATTGGCTGAGCCTTACGCCTCCGGGCGAATACATTGAGACACACACACCGCTGGGCCGCGCGGACTTGCCAACAGCTTCCTATACAGAAATGACGGAATGGGCTTTCCCCACGCCTGTGCGTCAGCGGTATCACGCTGTGCAACAGGAGTTCGCGAAGAGGCCGGAAGTAGCCGCGTTTTTGCGAGGGGGATCGTGGCGAGGATTTTTCAGAAAGTACGCTGAATCGAACTTGCTGCACAAAAAGATGCTGCGTGTGGCGACGCGCGTAGCTGCCGCGCCTCAACGGAGGGTCGCAGCAAAGCCGGCGGAAGAGATTGCCGAAGCGCGCGATTTGTTGCTGCGCGGTCAGTGCAACGACGCGTATTGGCATGGAGTTTTTGGCGGCTTATATGCGCCGCACTTGCGCACAGAGCTTTGGAAGAGTTTGATTCGCGCAGAAATGATTGCGGACAAGCAGATTGCAGGCGGGCAGATCTCGCGTGTGGAACTGCTAGATTACGATGCAGATGGGGCAAACGAATTGCTCTTCACTTCGCCGGAGTGCCAAGCGCTTATTAAGCCGTCCGACGGCGGCACAATGGCCATGCTCGATTTCCGGCCTGCTGCCGCGACTCTGATCAATTCGATGAAGCGGCGACAAGAGGCGTATCACTCAAGACTGTTGGATGCGGCCAAGACACCGACTGGAGTTGTGGCGTCCATTCACGAACAAACGCGAGTGAAAGAGCAGGGACTGGAAAAATATTTGCGATACGACCGCTGGGCGCGGCATGCGTTTCGCGTGCTGATTTTTTCGCAAATGAGGAAACACGGGGACTACGAGACGCTGCAATTGCAAGAAGATCCGGGTTTCGCGGCAGGCGAGTATTTTGTGAAGAGTTCCGGGCCGCGGGAGGCGGAAATCGTGCGAGACGCGATCTTGCCCACAAAGGACGGCGATGTTCCTTTTCAACTGACAAAGAGAATTTCCATGGGGCCGGCGCCGCGCGGTTGCGAAGTGGCATGCGAAATTGGGATCAAACTGAAGCAGCCGCTTGACCGGCCGGTGATGGTTGGCATCGAATCCGTAATAAATTTACTAGCGCCGACGGAAGGAAATCGTTTCTTCGAAGCGTCTGAGGGACCGAAGAATTTACGATTCAGCGGCGAATTGCCCGGGCCAATTTTGCGGATGGAGGATGGCTGGCAAGGCATTCGAATCGCGTTACACGCACCTGGGACAGACAACTTCTGGATTGCGCCGATTGAAACGGTTTCCGAGTCAGAAGAGGGGTTTGAGCGCGTATATCAAGGTTCACAGATTCTGGCGCGATGGAAACTGAGCACAGAGAAAGTGTTTTCGGCGCGATTGGTTTGGCGGATTGAGACAATAAACTAAGACGTCCAAGGTTCTGGAAGGCTAGCCAGGAACTCAAACACGAGTAAATGCCCCAAGCAAGAAGGCCTGAGCTAGAGCGCTTAAACGCAAATTCAGTTTAGCCGGCAATCCAGAGATTTTGAGCGAAGGCCCACTCGTCATCAATCCATTGCGCTTCGCAGCGGAAGCCGGTGCGCGAGGCCATTTCGATGGGTTCCACAGGCGAATATTTGTGAGAGCTTTCGGTCCAGATGGTTTCGCCTTCTTCGAGGCGGATGCGCAGGTTCGCGCCAGGGATTTCGACACGTTGCCTTTGCAAGGAGCGCAGATGCATCTCAATACGGCGCTCCACGGTGTTCCAGCGCGCTTCATGCGCAAATTGCTTTAGATCAAAGTCAGCGCCAAGTTCACGGTTAATACGTGCAATGACGTTCATGTTGAAAGCTGCCGTTACTCCCGCAGGATCATCGTAGGCGAGCAGCTGAACATCAATATCTTTTTCGAGGTCGGTTCCGAGCAAAAGCGAATCGCCGGGTTCAAGAATCGCGCGGACCTGTCGGAGAAAATCGTCAGCAGCGGGTCGATCGAAGTTACCAATCGTGCTTCCAAGAAAAAGAACGCAGATGGGATCGCCAAGTTCGCGGCGATTGGCTACAGCGCGCAATCCTTCGAGATAGGGCTTTTCAAAGCCGACAATGTGAACAAGATCGATTTGTCCCAGTTCTTTTTCACAGGCGGCAAGCGCCGCAGGCGAAATCTCGATTGGGTAATAGAAGGTGGGCTGACGGCGAGCCATTGCTTCGAGAATCCAGCGCGTCTTCTTGCCGGAACCGCTGCCAAGTTCTGCGACGTGCGCAGGAAGAGGCATGCGACCGACCATTTCGTCGGCGTATTGGCGAAGCAGGCGCATGTCTGCGCGAGTAAGGCCGTACTCCGGTAAAAGACAAATCGCCTCGAAGAGCGCCGAGCCAACTTCATCGTAGAGATATTTTGAGAGAATTTCGCGCTGACCGGATTTGGTGAGCCCAGTGCGCACGTCCTCGGCAAATTCCGCGTGCGCAGACGACACTACCGGTTTGAGAAGGGGGGTAGCCATGTTCGCTCCTGGGGGCCGGGCTTCCGTCAGTCCTCGACGCAACGGAACGTTGCGTAAACGTACGGATAGTGTGGTTGGAACCAGTTACGGAACGAACGCCGCAACATGCAAGCGGCGGTGCGCGGGGAGCCGCCTTTCATGACGTAATGCTGTCCATCAAAGAAATTCGCGGAGTAGCCGGGATAAAAGGGCATGGCGGAGAATCCAGGAAGAGGACCGAAGATGGTGCGCGTCCATTCCCAGCCGTTGCCGAGGAGATCGTAAACTCCGAAAGCGCTGGCGCCCGCGGGATATGAGCCCACGGGTAAAGGGTCCCATTTTGCGAAATCGAAATTTCCGTGTTTTGCGGATGGTGGCTCATTGCCCCAAGGATATTGCCGTTCTTCAGAGCTTCCTGGAACGCCGTAGGCAGCGCGATGAAATTCTTCCTCATTGGGCAAACGCCGACCGAGCCAATTCGCATACGCAGTGGCTTCCGCGTGGCTCACGTAAACGGGCCAATCTAGAGGCAAACGCATTTCCGCGAACATGCCGCAAATCATCCAAATGTTTCCATTGCGATGCCAGAAGCCGGGATGTTGAACGTTATTCTGCTCTTTCCACGCCCAGCCCTCGTCAGTCCACAATGCACGGTGCTGGTAACCACCGGCCTGCACGAATCTGAGAAAGTCGGCATTCCTTACGTTGTGGCGTTCAATGGCGAACGCCGGCACGTTGACTACGTATTCGCCGCGTTCATTGTCCCAGCCGAAAAGTTCGCCGCCACGATCATTCATGCCGAGGGTCGCCTCGCCTTCCGGAATTTCAACGAGGTCAGGTTTTACGGGTTTGCCGCTCGTATGAGAATGTTGCGGGTCGCAAAATTTACTATCGTAAGGAACCCGATGGAGCAAGTACGCGAGGGTTTCCGCGTGCATAAGCCGGTGCTCTATGGCAGTTTCCAGCATTTCGAAAAGCTGCGGATGACCTTCGCCCGGATGCTCCATTGCCGATTCGATTGCAGAATCCAGTGATTCGCGAATGCGAAGATTGTAACGATCCACTTCTCTGCGCGTAGGCCAGTCGAGAGGACCATCAGTTGGCAGACCACCGTCAACGGGATCAATGCCAAATGCAAAAAGTTGATCGAGGGATGGCTGGAAGGAACGAAGACCAAATGCGCGACGTCCCAGGAGGTTCCAGTCAAAAGCTTCTACATGGCCCAAATAGAAAATCAGGCGATGACGTTCCGCGATGGGACGGTCGAATATCGCTTCTTCGCGAATGAGAGAGAAGATTTCATCGGTGCGCGTGCGCGCCTGTAGTAAACGGGTTTGAAGGTCGTGGCGGATTCGAACTGCGGCAGGAGCTCCCATGTTTTTCCCCTTCCATTGGATGCGGATTCCGCGAGAAGGATGCGCCGAATCGAAATAACGACGCCAGGAGGCTGAGCTACGTTACGATGTTCACTCCCTGGCCCCGGGGTGTCAATCGCGAAATGAATGCGAAACCAGAAATTCTTGGCAACATTACTATCGAGTTTCGCGATGTTGAATACCACGTTCATGGTACGTCTCGTGATGCAATTCTTTCGCATATCAGATTGAAAATTTTGCGCGGCGAAACGGTAGTGCTGCTGGGACGCAGCGGAAGTGGAAAAACCACATTATTAAAGCTGATTAATGGGCTTTTGCGGGCTACGAGTGGCAGCGTGTACGTTAACGGGCGTCCGGTTGACGAAAGTGATCCCATTCAACTGCGGCGCGGGATCGGGTATGTGATTCAGGAAGGCGGTTTGTTTCCCCATTATTCAGTGACAGAAAATGTCGCGCTTGTGCCGCGGCTCCAAGGTTGGGAAGATTCGCGCATCGTTGCGCGAGTGGAAGAGTTGATGAAGCTGGTCGGCCTTGATCCGTATGAATATGCACAGCGCAAGCCGCGGGAGCTGTCCGGGGGACAGCGGCAAAGGGTCGGCGTGGCGCGCGCGTTAGCGGCCGATCCGCCGATTTTGTTGATGGATGAGCCGTTTGGGGCGTTGGACCCCGTGACTCGCGCGGAGCTTCAGCGCGAATTTGCGGAACTGGCGCGACGGCTCGCGAAAACCATCGTATTTGTGACGCACGATCTGCGCGAAGCGTTACGCCTGGGGACACGAATTATTTTGCTTTGCGAAGGAAAGATTGTGGCGGATGCGAAGCCCGAGGAGTTTTTGCAGGTGGAGCATCCGGAGGTGCAAGCGTTTGCGTCGTCGTTTGAGGTTGGTGAGGCGCAGCCATGAGTGTTTGGGAATTCTTTGCGAGTCATCAGAGAGAGATTTTGGAAGCGACAGGCGTGCACCTGTTTCTGGTGACGATGGCAATGACGATTGCGATTTTGATTGGTGTGCCTCTAGGAATGATTCTGGTGAAGAGAAAATCGCTGCGAGCCATCGCACTTGGAGTGGCCTCGATTTTGCAGACGATTCCAAGCCTCGCGTTATTTGGGTTTTTGATTCCGCTGCCATTTCTTGGAGGAATTGGAACGCGCACGGCAGTCATTGCGCTTGTGTTGTATGCGTTGCTGCCGATTTTGCGGAATACGGTTGTGGGTTTGACGAGTCTCGATCCTGCCGTGCTGGAAGCGGCGGAAGCGATGGGCATGACGGAAGCGCAGATTTTGTGGAGAGTGCGATTGCCGCTGGGACTGAGCGTGATTCTGGCGGGAATTCGAACGGCCACGGTGATTACGATTGGTGTTGCGACGATTGCGGCGGCGATTGGTGCCGGCGGATTGGGCAGCTTTATTTTTCGTGGCGTGGCAATGGTCAGCGATGCGGTGATTCTGGCAGGAGCGATTCCGGCGGCCCTGTTGGCACTGGCCGCAGATGCGGCGCTTGGATTGATTGAGCGCAAGTTGAAGGTGGTCTAGCGTGCGACGAGTGTTCACGTGGTTGATCGTATGGAGCATTTCCATTGGATTACTTGCGGGGTGCAGGCACAGCTCAGGGAAGAAAATTGTTATTGGTTCGAAATTTTTCACGGAACAGGTTGTCTTGGCGGAATTGCTGGCGCAGCACATTGAAGCAAGGACGGGAATTTCAGTTGAGAGGAAGACAAATCTGGGCGGAACACTGTTGATTCATAAAGCGATGCTTGCCGGTGATTTGGATTTGTATGTGGAGTACACGGGGACGGCGCTAACGGCGGTACTTGGAGAAACGCCGAAAGAGAACGCACGGGCGACGTATCAACGGGTGAAAGAGCAGTATGCGCAGCGATTTGAGCTCGATGTAACGGAGCCGCTTGGATTTGAGAATGCATTCGCGATGGTCGTGCGAGCAGATGATGCGGAGACGCTGCATTTGAAGAACATGTCCGACCTCGCGCCGATTTCGCCCAAGTGGCATGCGGCTGTGGGATATGAGTTTCTTGAAAGGCCGGATGGATTCAAGGGTTGGAGCCAAACATATGGCTTGAAATTTGCCGAGACGCCCAGGGTGATGGATCTGGGACTTTTGTATCGCGCGCTTACACAACATCAAGTAGATATCGTGGCGGGAAATTCGACCGATGGGCTGATTGAGACTCTGCATCTTGTTCCGCTGAATGACGATAAGCACTATTTTCCACCGTACGATGCGGTGCCGATTGCGAGGCATTCGACTTTGGCGAAATATCCAGAGATTCGGATCGCACTGGAGGAGCTCGGAGGGAAGATTTCGGCCGAAGAGATGCGCCGGATGAATGCGGCTGTGGATGCGGATCAGCGGGATGTAAAAGATGTAGTCCGCGAATTTCGCGCGAAGAAAGGGTTTTGAAGAACGGCGCCATTGGTTGCCGGTGCGAGTTGGGTCTGTTACATTCTAGTTAGTTAGCTGAATTTCATTCGAGAGACCGATGAATATTCCGCAATATTTACTCGACATTTTGCGCTGTCCCGTTTGCAAGGCTCTCGTGCACTTGCAGCAGGATAAGAGCGGACTGAAATGCGAATCGTGCCGGCGTGTCTATCCGATTCGCGATGAAGTTCCCGTGATGCTTGCCGAGGAGGCGCAAATCGCGCCAGAGTAATCCGCGCGGCTGCGTGTCATGGCTCGGCCAACTTCCTCTCCCATCGCAAATTTGAAGCGGATCATTCCGCGAATAAAAGGCAAGCGCATTGGTGTGCTTGGGGATTTGATGCTGGACCGGTATTTGTGGGGGACGGCGTCGCGCTTGTCGCCGGAATCTCCCGTGCCAGTTGTGGAGTTCGAAAAGCAGGAGCAGTTTCTAGGTGGTGCGGGGAATGTTGCGGCAAATCTCGCAGCGCTCGGCGTGCGCGCGGAAGCATTTGGAGTGATTGGAGAAGCAAAGAACGAAGAAGATGAAGCTGGACGGTCACTCCGCGCGTGCTTGCGCGAATTGGGAATCGGTGATCGTGGAGTTGTAGCGGATCCGGCGCGTGTGACTACCGTGAAGACGAGGATTATAGCGCGGCACCAGCAGATTGTGCGGCTGGACCAAGAGAGCAGGGAAACTTTAGGCAAGGAAGTTGAGGACAGAATTTTTCGCAAGTTTGCGGAGCGTGTAAAGAATCTGGATGGATTGGTTTTCTCGGATTATGACAAAGGCGTAGTTTCGGATTCGCTTTCGGAACGAGTGCTTTCACAATGTCACAAGGAAAAGATTCCGGTCTTTGTGGGTCCGAAAAGGCGAAATCTCCTTGCGCATAGAGGGGCTCGGGCAGTCATATGCAATCTCTCAGAAGCGGAGGGATTTGTGACACACCCTCTTCGAGATGAAAAGGCGATTGAGGAAGCTGGGCGAGCGTTGTTGGCGCATTTTGGATGTGGAGCGGTGATCATCACGCGAGGCGAAAGGGGAATGAGTATTTTTGAAGAAGCTTCGCCGAAGTATTCGACGATTTCCGCAACGGCAGGGAAGCAAGTCTTTGATGTCACTGGAGCAGGCGATACAGTGCTGAGCGTTCTCGCTGCGGCTGTTTGTGCAGGAGCTTCCGTTCCAGATGCAGCGACCTTGGCGAACACTGCGGCGGGAGTTGTCGTTGGAAAGCTGGGAACAGCAAGCGTCAGTCCCGAAGAGCTCATCCAAGCGCTGGATGACCTGGCACAGTAGTTTTCAGTTGTGGCTAATCAGAAGAATCTGGAGAGAAGCTGATGGCCTTTGAGGTCGTGTCCACGAAGAGCGGGATCGTTTTGGTGCGCCGACTCTTTTCGGGGTCATTAGCACCGGGCATGGGAGAGAAAGGACTAACGGCCACGCTGACCGTGACTCCGTTGGCGCCCTTCTTCGATGTAGCGCGCAGGATTTCGTAGCTCTTCACGGGACCGTAGTAGCCGTTCGGACCCCAATCCGCCAGAAAATCTCCCATCCTGTAACTGCCACTTGGTTTCCAAAGCTGATAGGCGTGGTTCGTATCACCGGTGACGAGAGCATCAAAGAAATGGTCCACCGCACGCTTTTCCGGATAGTAGCGAAATAGAAACCAGCCGCCGATGATGGCCGCCATGACGACGGCGATGATCGTGTACTTCATTGCATTGGATTTGTTTTCTGAAGCAGGCGGTGGATTCAAAAGTGACATTCGCGGTTTCCAGCCTCTCTATTAGACACCAAAAATCGTAGCAAAGTTTCCCCGGGCGAAGAAGGCGCGCCTGGCCAGGGTCCGGACCGCACGCGAAGGAACAGTTGGTGACTTCCGAGGCGACACGCAGCGCAACGGCCGACTAAGCTTCAAGGGCGCCGCCGGCGCCTTCGGGCAATTCAATCTGATATTTAGTGCGGGTCTTTTCTCGATGAACTTCCATGGCGAGCTCGATGAGCTTGTCAATGAGTTCACGGAAGGGAATGCCGGTTGCTTCCCACAACTTGGGATACATGCTGATGGAAGTAAAGCCGGGGATCGTGTTCACTTCGTTCAGGTACAGCTTGCCGCCTTTTTTCTCAAGGAAGAAATCCACGCGGGCCATGCCGGAGAGTTCGAGCGTGCGGAATGCGGCAATGGCGTATTTCTGAATCTTATTTACCTGCGGCTTATCGAGCTTGGCTGGGATCAGGAGTTGCGTTCCTTCCTCGAGATATTTCGCCGTGTAATCATAAAACTCGCGGTGCGGCACGATCTCGCCGGGAACGGAAGCTTTCGGATCATGATTGCCGAGGACGGAGACTTCGATCTCGCGCGCATTGACGGATTTCTCCACGAGAATTTTCGTCGCGAATTCGGACGCGAGATTCAGCGCCGGCGCCAATTCTGCCCGATTGTGCACTTTGGTCATGCCGACAGAAGAGCCGAGGGCGGCCGGTTTGACGAAAACGGGATATTTGAACTTCTTCTCAATTTCTTTCTGGATGGCTTTTGGATCGCGCTCCCAATCGGCGCGATAGACCGTGATCCAGGGCACGACTGGAATCTTGGCGGCTTGCAGCAGCCGCTTCGAAACATCCTTGTCCATGCCGATTGCGGAGCCAAGCACGCCAGCGCCGACGAAAGGGAGTCCCGCGAGGTCGAGCAGGCCTTGAATCGTGCCGTCCTCGCCGTAGGTTCCATGCATCACGGGAAAAACGACGTCAATGCGTTGGCCGCCGCTGCGGTCAAGGGGAATGATTGCGGCGTCCGTCGGATCCGCGGACATCACCACTCGCTGGCCCGCTTTCAGGACTTCCGGCAGCATTTTTTGCGCCGCACTGCCGATGAGCCAGTGGCCCTCTTTCGAAATGCCGATGGGGACGGCTTCGTATTTGTCGGGATCGAGCCCGCGAATCACGGAAGCTGCGGAAGCCAGCGAAACTTCGTGTTCGCCACTCCGTCCGCCGAATAAAACACCAACACGCAGTCGTTTCTTTTCTGGAGTCACCAGGATATTTTTTCAGAAAACGACCCTCGTCAGAAGCGCCGATCAAGCGATTGTTTCCAAAATCAGAGACCGGCCGCCAGTTCAGGTTCAAGTTAGCGCAGGACCCGGCGCTTCGGACTTGAAGTTCACAGCGATAATTCGGGAATCAGCACGCTGCTCATGTTTACTTGCGGGATTGGCAGCTTTCCGTCGGCTCCGCTGGTCAAAGCGACGAAGTCCGGATCGTTGCGCAAACTGACAAAGACTTCGTCCACCCGCGCTTCCATCATTTCCTTGGTGCGCACGGCGTCGTAACGCTCGTACTGGAAGAAATGCCGCTTCAAAAGTTCGAGAGCCTTTTGCTTCTGGCCAAGCTGGGCATAGATTGCAGCGAGGTTGTAAGAGGCAGGGAGCATCCCCTCATGTTCTTTGGCGATTTTGAGCGCTTCCTCGCCGTGACCATTTCCGGCCAGAAACGCCGCTGCGAAAACCAGATTGTATGGATCGTCCGGATCGAGTTTGGTCGCTTCGCGCGTGTACTCATCGGCTTTCGACCGATTCCCTTCCGAATTCCAGTAGACAGCCAGGTTGCGATACGCAAGGGCAAGCGGATATTCCTTCACAGAATCTTCCATCAGGTGCAGGCCCTTCAGGAAGTCACCGTCGTGAATCGTCATTTTGCCGAGCCCATGCAGAGCCACGGCACGTGATAGAGGATCGGCCGGCATCGCGAGAATTGCATCGAACATTGTGCGCGCTTTGTCCCAATCTCCGAGGTGATGGCGATAGAGCTCGCCGAGATAGCGCAGCGGAGCCGGATCAGCGGGGTCCATTATATGGGCTTGGGTGTACAGCGCTTTAGCGGCCTCGTACTTCTCATCCATTTCGGCGGAAAGTCCATGCTTCATCACGCTTTCAATGTGCGCGCTCTGAGAACGATCCATGATTGGAGCGTCAAATACATAGCCCGTTTCGACGCCGAGCTTCTTCAGCTCCTTAGATGCCTCTTTCGCCTTGCCGGGGAAAAGGCACTTTTGCTCCATCACTGCTTTGAAGAGCGTGATTGCGCCTTCTTTGTCCCCGGACTTTGCTTTGTCCTTTCCTTCTTTCATCTCCTGCTTGATGGATTCTTCGCGCTGCTTCATCTCGGCTTCGACGAGCTTCTCTACCTGGTCAACTTTCAGGAAGCCTTTCACGTTTTCGGCCTTAGCGATAGCCGTTCCGTCATTCCTCGCAAGAACTGCAACGGGCAATTTGTTATCGCCGACGAGCTTTTGCATTTCAGGCGTTTGCGTATCCGAGACGGTCATGTTTACGCACTGCGTCGCGTAGAGCGTAAGTGAACGCGAATTGCGCAGACTGGAGTTCTTGTATTCATCGAGAGAAGAAGGAAACCAATACAGAGTTAGGCCGCCCGCTGGTGGAGCGTTTTTCGGGTCGGCAACCTTCCAGGGGACTTGGTAGACCTGCTCGCTTGCGCCCATACCACCGCCGCTTCGCATGCCGCCCATGCCGCCGCCACCTCCCCCGCCGCACGTCGCGAAGCTTTCTAATGGCAAGAGCAAGACAGCCATAAAAATGGCAGACAAACGAAGAACGAGTCGGTTCATTGCAAACACCCTTTTTTCTCGACGAGTTTCGAAATGTCAAAACGGCTTATTTTCTGAGATGCGATTAGGGGCGAAAAGGCAGTATTACCGTACCAAGATTTTACCTGGAAACAGGGCAAAAAGAATGTTACAGGATTTTCTGGCCCAGGGCGGAAAGCACCAGTTCGACGCCAAGTAGTGCCGTGCGATTGTGTTCATCGAGAATGGGATTAATCTCGACGACTTCCATGGAAACCATGGATTCGGTGTCAGCAATCATTTCCATTGCGAGGTGCGCTTCGCGGTAGGTGACGCCGCCGCGCACGGGAGTGCCTACTCCTGGTGCGTCCGTGGGGTCAACGAAATCCATATCGAGGCTGACGGCGACGCCAGCGGTGTCATCCATTGCATACTTCAATGCTTCGGCCATCACGTCGCGCATACCGCGCTCGTCGATGTCACGCATGGTAAAAACGTGAATGCCGGATTTTTTTGCGATTTTGCGTTCCTGGGCGTCGAGATCGCGTGCGCCGACGATGACGATGTTGCCTGGTTCGGCTTTAGGTTTGAAGCCGCCAAGATTCACGAGCTCATCGGGGCCGTAGCCCATAATTGACGCCAGGGGCATGCCGTGCACATTGCCAGAAGGCGATGATTCCGGGGTGTTCATGTCGCCATGCGCATCGAGCCAGATGTAGCCAATATCTTTTTTCTCTTTGCGAAAGTGCGAAGAAACGCCAGCGGCAACACCAGCAGCGATGGAGTGGTCGCCGCCGAGCACCAATGGCAAAAATCCATCGTGCAAAGATTTCTCCGTGCTCCTGGCAATGTCTTGGCAAGTTTCCGCAATTTCCTGGAGATACTTTGCCCGCTTCTCACCGACAGGCATTTCTTCTGGCTGTTTCACTTCCAAGTTGCCGATATCTTCTACGGTATGGCCAAGCTTTTTGATTGCTGCTTGCAGGCCGGCGCCGCGCAACGCTGAAGGCCCCATGTCCACACCCCGGCGGCTTTGGCCCAAGTCCATGGGCACACCAATGATTCGCACTTTTTGAGACATTTTTAGTATTCCGAAATTCGGTGGCAGGGTCACCTTAAGGCTCAGCCAGGAGCGCTACCCACGCTCAGAAGCTGTTCCCAGACCCGCCACTCCTAACTGCCGTGGAAAGTATAGTTTACATCCTGTTGCAGGTTTAAGGATAGACCCGGTAAATCATGCGCGGGAAGGGGATTACCTCGCGAATGTGCTCGGTACCGCATATCCAAGCTACAGTACGTTCCAGGCCCAAGCCGAAGCCAGAGTGAGGCACGCTACCATAGCGGCGCAGGTCCAGATACCACTGAAACGATTCTTGCGGTAAGTTGTGCTCTTTCAAGCGCTTAACTAGCAGATCGTAGTCGTGGATGCGCTGGCTGCCGCCGATGATTTCCCCGTAACCTTCGGGCGCGATAAAGTCAAAAGCCAGGGCCAACTCAGGCCGAACCGGATCGGGCTGCATGTAGAAAGCCTTAAGGGACGTGGGGTAGTGGTGGATGATCACCGGCTTGTCGAAATTCTTTGAGATGATCGTCTCTTCATCGCCGCCAAAGTCATCTCCGAATTTGGCCGGGTTGCCGGCTTTTGCGAGGACTTCGATGGCTTCTTCGTAGGAAATGCGAGGGAAGGGTGGCTTGATATTTTCGAGCCTGGTTATGTCGCGCTTGAGCATTTCGAGTTCGCGCGACTTGTTTTGCACGACTCCTTGCACGATGGCGCTGACGAGCCCTTCGCCGAGCTCCATGGCTTCTGGAAGTTCCACGTAGGCTGCTTCGGGCTCGAGCATCCAGAATTCTGTTAAATGGCGGCGCGTCTTTGATTTTTCCGCGCGGAACGTTGGGCCGAATGTGTACACCTTGCCGAGCGCCATGGCGATGGCTTCTGCATAAAGCTGGCCTGACTGAGTTAGGTACGCCTTTTGATCGTCTATGTAATTCACTTCGAAGAGCGTGGAAGTGCCTTCGCATGCAGCCGGTGTAAACATCGGCGCGTCGGTCAGCGTATAGCCCTGCGAATCCATGTATTCACGCGCCGAATGGATTGCTTGTGCACGGATGCGGAGAATCGCTGCCTGGCGGGGTGTGCGCATCCATAGGTGGCGGTTATCGAGCAGGAAATCGACACCATGCTCTTTGAGTTGAATCGGAAAAGGTGTATTTTCCGGAACCTTTTGCACAATTTGAATTTTGCTGACGCCAATTTCGAATCCGCCGGGAGCGCGTTGCTCCGCACGGATCTTCCCCGTGACGATGACGCTCGATTCCTGCGTCAATCCTTTGAGAGCTTCAAACGCCCCGGGGCTTTCCTTCAGCGCGCACACACCCTGAATGATTCCGGTGCCGTCACGAAAAATTGGAAAGATCAGCTTGCCGGACTCGCGCAAATTGTAGAGCCAGCCCTTGATCGTGACTTCTTGGCCGTCGAATTTCCCTGCCTTTTCGATCGTGATTGTCGTCATCGTATGCTTTTCCGTGTGCGCTCCAACTCATCAGTCTAGCATGAGCTACAATGTCGGCCTTCGAGGGGACCATGTCGCATACATCGCAAACACGCAGGGACTTTATTTCGACGACTTCGCTTGGCTTGGTTGGTGCGGCTGCCGCGCTGCGCGATGAGCAGGCCGCTGCACAAACTCAGAATCCTGTGGAACAAACAGCGGGTGCGCCGCCCGCGTTTGGCGCGGGGCCAGAATTTGGACCGCCAGTTACAGCGAACACTTTTGCTGAAGCGGAGAAGCTTGTGCAATTCGAATTGCGGCCTGACGAACGCGCGATGGCCGCCGAAAGCTGGCGCAGAACCGTGGCCTCCGTTTACGAAATGCGTGTTGGTCCGCGCAAAATTGCGATTGAATCGAATGTCGCGCCCTATTCGCAGTGGAATCCGGTGCTGCCAGGCCGCAAGGCTGGGCCAACGCGCGAAATATTTGTTCGCTCAAAGGCCGATCCCGGGCCGCTACCCGAAAAGGAAGAAGATATTGCCTTCTCGCCGGTTACGAAGCTTTCCCGCTGGATTGAGCAGCGCATGCTTACTTCCGAGCGCCTGACTCAGATTTATTTGAAGCGAATTGAACGATTCGATGCAAAGCTACGGTGCATCATTACCCTGACAAAAGACTTGGCGCTGGAACAAGCGAAAAAGGCGGACGCTGAAATCGCGGCAGGGAACTATCGCGGCCCTCTGCATGGAATTCCGTGGGGCGGAAAAGATTTGCTGGACACCGCTGGGATTCGAACGACTTACGGTGCGGAACCGTTTCGCGATCGGGTGCCCAAAGCCGACGCAGCAGTGGTCAGGCGCTTGCATGAAGCTGGCGCGGTGCTTCTCGCGAAGCTGAGCCTTGGCGCGCTCGCGCTGAACGATATTTGGTTCGGCGGCCAAACGATGAATCCGTGGCTACTGGAAGAAGGAGCATCGGGTTCAAGCGCGGGTCCCGGTGCGGCGACGGCGGCTGGACTGGTCGGATTTTCTATTGGCAGCGAAACAGGCGGAAGCATCGTGAGTCCTTCGATGCGATGCGGTCTTACCGGACTTCGCCCGACGTACGGCCGCGTGCCGCGCACAGGTGCGATGACGCTTTGCTGGTCGCTAGACAAACTTGGCCCCATGACGCGCTCGGTTGAAGATGCAATTCTGGTATTGCGCGCGATTTCAGGGCCGGACGCTGGCGATCTTTCGAGCGTGCCTAGCAGGCTGGATTTCGATGCGAATTCACCCGTGAAAAATCTGCGCGTCGGCTATTTCCCGGCATGGATGAAAGAAAATCCCGCAACGGAAGTTGATCGCGCCGCGCTGGAATCTGTGAAAAAGCTCGGTATGACGCCGGTTGAAGTCTCACTCCCCGATTGGCCATACGATTCGCTGCAACTGATTCTATTTGCCGAAGGAGCCGCGGCGTTCGAAGAACTCACTCTGAAGGGCGGGTTGCGTGAACTTAAAGCGCAAGTTCCTGACGCTTGGCCGAACCTTTTTCGACAGGCTCGCTTTCTTTCGGCAGTTGATTTTGTCCAAGCGGATCGCTTCCGCCGCAAAGTCGCAGAAGAAATGGCGCTCCTCTTCTCAAAGGTGGATCTGCTGCTCGTTCCATCCCTGCGCGACGAAATGCTTACGATCACCAATTTTACTGGTCAGCCTTCGCTCACCTTGCGCGCCGGATTCGTGAGTGTCTCGGAAGCGCGCAGCGATTGGGCGCCCGATCCAAAAAATCCACTGCCCAAATTCAATCCTCCACGTCGAGTTCCTCATGGCGTTACACTCATTGGGCGCCTCTTCGAAGAAGGCACATTGTGCAGCGCGGGAATCGCGCTCGAACATGCGTTCCACGTTGCGGACGAACGCCCTCAAGGTTTTTGACCAAGAAGAAATCCGGATTGTACCCCGAACGAACCTGCAATACGTCGCACAGGTAGTGATCCAGCCCGTGGTGGCAAACCCAGCTGCAAACTATGCGACGCATGCGCCAGGTTGCTTGCTCGCCACAGGAGGAGTGATCTGATGAGTTTTCGTTTCGCAATATCAACTGCCCTGGCTCTTTGTATTGCAGTACCGCTTCTTGCGCAGCGACCCGAGGAGCGTCATGAGGGCCCACGTGCCAACCAGGGCCATATTCCACAAGCGCCGCCACCCAGGCGCGAGTCCAATGCCAAGCCGGAAATCGAAAAGCACGATTCGCGTGTCAATTCCATGCCACACGTAAATAATGATCATTGGTACGGCCACGACAAGCCGAACGATAGGCGCTATGTAGTCGCGCATCCGTTCGAGCACGGCCACTTCGAGCACGTCGGACCATCAAATCGCTACCGCATTGAGCGCTTTGACCGCGACCGCCATCGCTTCTGGTTCCCGGGCGGATTTGGCTTCGAAATCGCGTCGTGGGATTGGGCGCTGGCGGCAGATTGGTGCTGGGATTGTTCGGCAGAGGACTTCTGTATCTATGACGATCCCGATCACGTCGGCTGGTACCTGCTTTACAACATTCACACCGGAGCTTACATCCACGTCCAATATATCGGGACCTAAGCTTTGCATTGCGCAAAAAAAAGGCCGGGTTCAAACCGGCCTTTTTCTTTTCCTGATTCGGATTAATCTAATTCCACTCTTTTGCGAAACGATCCAATGCAGTTCGCGCCGCAGCAAGTTGCTCTGACATCAAAGGAGCGTCGGCACCGGTCTTTTCTTTCAACTCTAGCGTAATCGCCATATTTTTCTCCGGCGCGGCCTTCAAGATCGGAATTGCATTTTCCCAATCAATGGAACCGTCGAAAGGCGGCAGGTGTTCGTCTTTTTCGCCATGATTGTCATGCAGATGGACGCTTGCCACGAGTTCGCGCATTGGCTCAAAAGCTTTTTCGACCCGCTCCGACTCTTCGCCATCGCCAAGATGTGCGTGGCCAATGTCAAAGTTGAACCGTAGTCCAGTCAACCGGGTTTCGTCAACAAAAGCGCGCAAGTAATTCGGTTGTCCCATTTCGCTGACGGTATTCTCTACGCATAGCGTTACGCCCACATGTTTTGCATGGAGTACCAGATGCTCCAACGTGCTAAATGCAGCATCGCGCTTACGAGGATCAGCTACTTCGCGAGAACCACCCATGTGCAGGATCATGCGCGGAAACGGCACTTCTTCCGCTACGTCTATTGCGCGCTTGAACTCATCCATCGCTTCAATGCGCCGCACCCGTTCCACTTCGCAAACGGAGAGTGGAATGCCGCTCTCGCGCATCGCACTCGCATCCTTGCTCGTCGGCGCGTGCAACGAAGCAAGATGCAATTTGTGATGTTCCAGCATGCCTTTCAGCGCTTGAATATCCTGTTTCGATGCGTAGTCAAAGTGCGCCCGCGAACAGAAAACTTCCACAGCAGAAAATCCGTTTTCTGCAACCTGCGAAAGAAATTCCGGCGTCAATTTTCTGGAGATAGAAAGATAGGTCGAGAGGATTCTTTGCATGAAGTCGAGCCCGAGTGTCCTTAATTGCTGAGGAGTCTAGTATCCCACGGCGGAGCCTTCATCCCGCGGGTCCGCCGCACCCAAGCGTTCTCCAGTCGCAACGTCAATTCCGATGGCGTTCACGAGGCCGATGTGTCCAATCATTCGCGTGGAGTGGCCCATCCCTTCCAGCGCGTGTTGCACGACAGCAGGGAATTGATCCTCGACCATCAGCCGATCCGGCAGCCACTGATGATGGAATCGCGGCGCGTTAATCGCCGCTTGCGCGTCCATTCCGAGCCGCATCCAGTTCACGATGGAAAGCAGCACCGCCGAAATAATTCTTGGTCCACCGGGGGAACCCGTAACAAAACTCAATTTCCCGTCGCGCACCAAAATCGTCGGCGTCATTGAACTCAACGGCCGATGCCCTGGAGCAATCGCATTCGCATCTGACTGCATCAGGCCGTACAGCGCGTTTGGCACGCCCGGCTGGGTCGTAAAGTCGTCCATCTCGTCATTGAGCAGAAATCCTGCGCTGGAAGTTGCATGCGATCCATAGCTGTTATTCAGGGTAAATGTGCTCGCCACTGCGTTACCCGCTGCATCCACCACGGAGAAATGCGTCGTGTGCGGGCCATCATTCATACTAATTCCTTGTGGCGCGGCGATGCCTGCTTCCACTCCGCAGACGTGTGGTTGCCCCGCCTGAATCGTTTTGCTGGAGGATGCCCGCACGGCATCAATTGTCGCGCGCAGTTCTTTTGCATAGCATGGACTCGTCAGCCCATCCACTGGCACTTTCGCAAAATCCGGATCAGCCAAATACGCCGCGCGATCCGCAAACACGCGCCGCATCACTTCCGCCATCAGGTGCACACTTTTGGGATCGTCCCAGTTTTTCAGTTGGACGCCGTCAAGCATATTTAGTGCTTCAATCACGGCCACTCCGCCGGAGCTCGGCGGCGGCGCTGCCAGTACGTCCCACTTGTGGCCATCCAGTTCGTAATGAGCGTGGAGCGTTTCGCGGACTTTCGGCTGATAGTTCGCTAGATCTTCCAGAGTAACCAGTCCGCCAAGCTGCTCCATGTCCCGCACAAGCATGTGCGCCGTTTCACCCCGATAAAAATCGGCCGCTCCGTTTTTTGCGATGCGTTTCAGCGTGGCTGCAAGTTCCGGTTGTTTGAGCGTGTCGCCGGCGCTATACATCGCGCCATCTTTTAAAAAGATCTTCCGCGAAACGGAAAATCGCTGCAAATCCGCTCGTTCTTCGGCAAATTCCGAAGCCAGTTTCGAGCTGACTGCGAACCCTTGTTCTGCCAAGCGAATCGCGGGGGCCATCACATCCGCTAGTTTCATCGTGCCGTACGTCTTCAATACAAGCTCAAGCCCGGCAACGGTTCCAGGAACTGCAACCGATTTGAAACCGAGGGTTGAAGCTTCGGGATCAAGCTTGCCATCCGCCCCGACGTACATATTTCTCGTCGCCTTACCCGGGGCGACTTCGCGGTAATCGAAAAAAGTAGAGCGGCCATCGGACAGCCGCACCAGCATGAAACCGCCGCCGCCGATGTTACCCGCCGCGGGTTCAACCACGGCCAGCGCAAACGCCGTCGCTACAGCAGCGTCAATCGCATTTCCACCCTTTTGCAAGATTTCCACGCCCGCCCGGGAACCAAGCTCCTCGTCAGTTGCGACCATTCCATGCGCGGCGCGAACTGCTTGTTGCGGCCAGGCTTTTTTTGTTTCGACGCGCTCGCGATACTCAGCGCCCATTTGCGCAACGGCATGCGTTGTAAATGCGAAGGAGAGTGCAAGCAGGGAAGTGCAGACACGAACGAAGCGAACGTTTTTCATGGTGGCGGGAAGACAGTAAGGGATAAGAAATGGCGCGTCAAGATAGACAATGCGCTCTTTGCAAATCTGAAATCGCGTTTCTACGCTGTAGCTGCTTTGGACGTTGCGGACGCAGTCGTAGCAGTTGGCGTCGTGGCCTGTGGAACCTGTACTTGTGCTGTTTGGCCGGTCGAAGGATTTCCCAAGACGATTTGCGCTTCGCTTACTTGCAAACTGAATGTAGAAATCAGCTCGCTCGAACTGCTTGCTGAATTTCCCGGGCCTTTTGGCTGAACGATTTCATTTACGCCAGCGAATTTGATCGTCAACGCTTGAATTGTGAATCCACCGCCTGGAGCTGTCGTTGGCGTCTCATTCGTGGCTGGAGCCGCAGCCGAATCTGAAGCAGTGTTTGAAGCCGACCCTGCGCCCGGTGTTGCGTTTGGAGCGCTCTGTCCGCTTTGTTGTGCCAACACTTGTAATTGATTTACCAGACTCCTGAACGCGGCTGGACTGAAATTATTGATCAGCTGCGCCACGCGATCCACGACACTAATTTCATCCTGGCTTAAACCCAATGCAATTAGGGCCACATTCAAATCCGATAGTTCCAATAGTGTTTGCGATTCTTCCTTGCTCGTGGCGTTTCCTGCTGTGTTGGTTGTAGCGCCCCGATTTGCAGTCGCTGCATTTACGCTAACACTTGCTGTCGATTGCGCGTTGCTTGGCGTCTGTGCGGTTTGCGTCTGCGCGGTTTGATTCTGTCGCTCGTTGCCCTCTATAAGCAAAACCGTGGGAGCCGCGGTAAACACAGAAGTTTGCTTCACCTGAAATAGCCCCGTTTCGTTTCCATCGCTTTGCCGTGAGTGGCGAAACTCGTCTCGATCAATCGTGTCTGTATTTTGCACCGCAGGTTGCGCCCGCGTTTTTTCGCTATCCGTTCCGTTACTTTGATTTTCCCGCGCCTGTTTAAACACGCCTTCCGCCAAGTGCACTAGCCCGATCAGCGACATGGCTCCCCCATTGGGTTGCCGCTGGCCCAATGCACGCAATCACGCGTGCAAATACCCAGCCAAAGCCCGCAATCCCACGCAGGCCTTATCGGCAGTTGACTCGAAAGCTTTAAGAATTTTAGGTACAGGTGTGAAGGTGCAGTGAAAAAGGAGCTTATTGCTCGCCCAGGAACTCGATCTTCGCTGGGCCCGGCAGAAGTCCCGCTTTCGTACCACGCTGGATCAATTCCGTGACAGCAGCTTTGCCTTTTTCGCCATAGCCGAGCGTCCATTTATTGACGTACATTCCGACAAACTGGTCTGCCAGCTCGGTTTCCATGTCTCGCGCAAACTGCATCGCATATTTCAGAGCATCGTCGCGGTGCTCAAGCCCGTATTCCACGCTCTCGCGAATCGTTTTGGCAATCAGCCGTCCCATTTCGGGCCCCAACGATTTTTTCACCGCGTTTCCGCCAAGCGGTAGCGGCAATCCAGTCAGCTCTTGCCACCACACTCCGAGATCGAGCACTTTGTGCAAACCCAACTGTGGATAAAGCAACTGCCCTTCGTGAATCAGTAGCCCCGCTTCAACCAACTCGTTCTGCACGGCATCCAGAATCTTGTCGAACGGCATCACCACAGCTTCAAAATCCGGCTCGTACAATTTCAGAGAAAGGTATGCCGAAGTCTTCAGTCCCGGCACGCCGATCCGCTTGCCCTTGATTTCTTCTTTCTTTAGGGACTTTGCTGAAACCACAATTGGCCCATAGCCTTCGCCAAAGCTTGCGCCGCAATCGAGCAGGACGTACTTGTCGCGAATCGAAGGATAGGCGGCAAAGCTTACCGCCGTTACGTCGTAAGTTTCTACGAGCGCAGCTTCGTTCAGCGACTGGATGTCGCTCAATATGTGCGTATATTTGTAGCCCGGCGTCGGCAGCTTGTGCGTCGCCAGGGCATAAAACATGAATGCGTCATCGGAGTCCGGCGAGTGCGCTAGTTTGATCTCTACCGGCTCTTTTTCGGTTTTTTGGGCTGCGGGTCTTCCTGCCATGTCCTTCGTATTCCTCGGGATCTGCCGGCTCTGCGAGCGGAGATACCTTTCCCTCCTGCTGGGTAAGAAGAGAACTGGAGGAAGAGAGTCCGCTACGCTGGGACTTGCGAGGCGCTTGCCGGGTCAATTTTGCGCGGTAAAAGCGTAACACACGGATTCATCCTCCGACAAACGGTGCCATAGGCTTTAACCTGTGCTTTCGTAGCCTCTATCCTTTCAACCATTGAATGTTCTACTTTCTTCTTCCCAAATTCCGTGCGAGGCGTACAATCCGGTCAACGAGGTGTGCTATGAAGCCTCAACCGGCCAGGGAGCCTGTCCTCGAAGGACAATCCCAAACCGCTTGCCAAGCAGTGTCTCCCATGGACGAACCCTGCGACGAAACCGCCACCGTGTTCTGCGACAACTGCGAACGTTGGTTCTGCGCCGCTCACTTTGAAAACGACGAGTGGCACATCTGCGGATTCGAATTGGGAGATGAAGGCGGCGAAGGCTAGCTCGTCGCGGCAGACGAAGTCCAAATTGTCCGCTGCGGAAATCAGTGTGTGCAGTTCATCCTGAAACAAATCGCTTTGTTCCCATCTACAATTCCTTCATGGCAAACGACATCCAATGGTTTGAACGGAAATTCGAATTTGGCTTTTCCCCCGACCTCTATCCCAATCTCTGCATCCGCCTGCGAGGAACTCCTGCGCGGCTCGAGGAACTCCTTAGCGGTCGACCTCGCGACTTGTTGATTCGCCGCATCGGTGAAAAATGGTCCGCGCAGGAACAAGCCGGTCATTTACTCGACCTGGAATCTCTTTGGAGTGCGCGCGTGGACGATTTCATCGCTGGTAAGGAAAATCTTTCGCCCGCCGATTTGCAAAATCGCAAAACGCACGAAGCCAATCACAACGCCCGCAACAACGCCGATTTATTAAGGGAATTTCGAATCGCCCGAACCGCTCTCGCAGATAAACTCGGCGCGCTTCGCCCCGAACAATTTGCTCACACGCTGATTCATCCGCGTCTCAAACAGCCGTTTCGCCTTGTGGACCACCTGTACTTTGTCGCCGAACACGACGACCACCATCTCGCCAAAATCTGGTCGCTCTTCCACGTCTAACTATTGCGGAAGTTTTCGAGTCCGGCCAAAGAGATATTTCTCCAAGTGCTTGCAATTCAACCGGACTTGACTGAAACTCCTTGCCTGTCATCGTTAACGTTAACGATTGGAGAATTTATGCTTCGGACGGCCGTGTTGCTTCTCCTCTTCGCTTCTCTATCCTCCGCCCAGCAAGCGTCTAACTTTCAGCCATCGAGCACTAATGTTTGGGGCGCCGAATATCCGCGCGTAGACGAAACTGGACGAGTAGAGATCCGGGTGAAGGCTCCCGATGCTGTAAAGGTCAGACTCAATTTTTGGAGCGGTCCGAAGGTTGACATGGTCAAACAGCCCGACGGTTTTTGGTCTTACACCACGGCTCCGCTTGTTCCAGGATTTCACTATTACGTCCTGAACATCGATGGGGTAGATGCCAATGACCCGGGGACTCACGCTTATTTCGGGGGAGGCCGGCCAGTGAGCGCCGTAGAGATTCCCGAACCTGGCTCTACCTATTACTCTCCTCAAAACGTACCCCACGGGCAGGTTCGCGAAGTCTGGTACAACTCAAAAGTTACGGGCACTTGGCGTCATGCCCTGGTTTATCTGCCTCCAGACTATGACGCGCAGACGAATGCGCGTTATCCGGTTCTCTACTTACAGCACGGCGGCGGCGAGGACGAAACCGGATGGATTCGCCAAGCCAACGCCAACTTCATTCTGGACAATCTGATTGCCGCCAAGAGTTGCAAGCCGATGATCGTCGTCATGGCGTATGGTTATGCCCGCCGCGCAGGCCAAGCGCCTCCAGATCTCACCGGAAAACCTGTTGGTTCTCCGGAAATGTTAAAAGCTATGCAAGATATGGCCGCCGCATTTGAAGATGATATGACGCAGGTCCTCATTCCTTATATCGATTCAACCTTCCGCACACTTTCTGATCGCGACCATCGCGCAATGGCCGGGCTATCCATGGGCGGCATGCAGACGTTTCAAATCACACTTAATCATCTAGATCTCTTTTCTTACATTGGCGGATTCAGCGGCGCCGGCGGAATGCTCGTACTCGGCGACCGTAAACTGGATCCCAAGACTGATTACAACGGCGTATTTGCAGATCCCACTGCATTTGCCAAGAAAGTTCATCTGCTCTGGATGGGCGTTGGCACGAACGAACCCGAAAGAATGCGCGCGGGACTTCAGCGCCTCCACAATTCCCTGCAGGAAGCTAACATTCAGCATGTCTTCTATGAGTCGCCTGGCACCGACCATGAATGGCAAACCTGGCGCCGCGACTTGAAAGACTTTGTCCCGAGGCTCTTCTGATTGCTCTGGCGGTCTACGCGACACTCGTCCAGCTGCGCCAAATTTCCTTTCTGCCAACTCCTTGCAAAAACAGCCGGGGTGTACTTTCTTTATGCTTCGTTGCCTCTTGTCCCAGCCGCTGTTTCGAGGGGCATTACTTCATTCCTTAGCCCTCTCCGGCTACACTACTCGTTTGCAATTTCTCTGGAGGAACCGCATGGCTGCAGTGCAACGCGCACTCATCAGCGTTTTTGACAAATCCGGCGTTCTCGAATTCACCAAGCGTCTCGTTGCCCTCAAGATCGAAATTCTATCGACTGGCGGCACCGCAAAACTTCTGCGCGATTGCGGCGTGCCGGTCAAAGACGTTTCAGAATTTACCGGCTGGCCTGAAATGCTCGGTGGACGCGTTAAAACGCTTCATCCCAAAGTGCACGGTGGGCTTCTCTTCCGCCGAAATCTTGCCGATGATCAAAGGCAAGCTGCAGAACACGGCATCGCGCCGATCGATCTCGTTGTCGTGAATCTCTATCCCTTCGAAGCAACGGCTGCGAAGTCAGGCCTCATGGCGGAAGAGCTCATGGAAAACATCGATATCGGTGGACCGACGATGCTTCGCTCAGCGGCCAAAAATCTGGAAAGTGTGACAGTCATTTGCGATCCTGCTGACTACGACCGCGTCGCAACGGAAATCGAAAAAAATGGCGATACGTCGCTTGCCACCCGGCTCGAACTCGCACGCAAGGTTTTTGCGATAACTTCTCGCTACGACGGGCTTATCACCATGGAACTGGAGCGGCTGGTCGCCAGCGGACATCAGGTCGAACTTGCGGCAAGACCACTGCTGCCCGAGCGCTTTCACATTGCCCTTCGCCGGCAACAGGAATTGCGCTACGGAGAAAACCCTCACCAAGCCGCAGCGCTGTACGTTCCCTCCGGAAAAACTCCAGACGGCCTCGCCGCGGCAAAGCAGCTGCAAGGAAAAGAGCTTTCGTACAATAATCTTGTGGACCTGGAAGCCGCACGCAGTCTTGCAGCGGAATTCAGGAATCCTGCCGCCGTCATCATCAAGCACAACAATCCCTGCGGTACTGCCGAACAGTCCACGCTGCGAGACGCGTATCTCAAGGCGCTCGCGTCCGACCCCGTTTCCGCTTTCGGCGGCGTACTCGCATTCAACCGCGAAGTGGACGCAGCGACTGCCGAAGAAGTCGCAAAGCTGTTTGTCGAGTGCATTGCCGCTCCGGGCTTCGATTCCAAAGCAAAAGAGATTTTTGCCGCGAAGAAGAATCTTCGCTTGCTCGAACTTCCCTCGAACGGTCTCGAACCCGAACGCGAGCTTCAACTCAAGAGGGTTCTCGGCGGCATGTTGATCCAGCAGCCAGACCTCGGAGAACTCGAAGATGAAAAATTGAAAGTCGTTACCAAGCGACAGCCGACGACAGAAGAAATGTCTACCATGAAATTCGCGTGGAAGGTTTCCAAGCATGTGAAGTCAAACGCGATTGTTTTTGCAAAAGATGGTGCGACGCTTGGTGTCGGCGCTGGCCAAATGAGCCGCGTGGACTCCGTCAAAATCGCGGTGACGAAAGCGCAATCCTCGCTCGAAGGCAGCGTCGTTGCAAGCGACGCATTTTTCCCATTCCCTGATGGAGTCGAAGAAGCTGCGAAAGCGGGAGCAAAAGGCTTCATTCAACCAGGAGGTTCTGTCCGCGACGCTGATGTCATCGCCACGTGCGACCGCTTGGGCCTGGCGATGGTTTTCACAGGTATGCGTCACTTTTTGCACTAATAATTAAATTTACCGAGCAGCTTGTTTTGCCATCACGGCTTCGCGCACTTGTCGCACATGCTCCATGAGCTGCCGCACTCGAACTGGGTCAATTGGATTTTCCATCACGCTATGTTTTTTTAATCCGGTGCCGACGATGATTCCGTCGGCGAATTCCAGCAGCGATGAGACATTTTCGACGGTGGTGCCGCTGCCGATCAGAATTGGTTTTTTTGCTAGCCGCTTCGCTTCGCAAAGGTCAGCCATGTCCACCGATTGACCTGTAAATTTTCCGGAAACGATGAGAGCGTCGGCGCCGTAAAATTCGGTCCACTCGATATGGGTTGCCAGATCGATTCCTGGAAATGCGACGGAATGTTTCTTGTCCACGTCGGCAAAAATGTGAATATGTTCCGCATGCAATTCTTTCCGTTTGCGCATCAATTCCGCCGCGCAGCCGTGATCGAACTCACCAGTGTCCCAAACGCGCGCGCCGGTCAGGATGCAGACGCGAATGAACTTCGCGCCAGCCGCAAGCGCAATTGCGAGGCAATTGACTCCACCGTTGTGAATCACGTTGATTCCCACTGGCACCGGAAAACTCTTCACGATCTCCGCGGCGGCAACTGCGTGTGCGGCGACGGCTTCCGGCTTCACGTCTCCGCCGACAAAAAAGGGAAGGTCCCACATGTTTTCGACCATCAAACCGTCAACACCACCACGGATGAGTGATTCTGCTTCCCGCTTCGCGTTATCAATAATTTTTTGAACGCCATAGCCGTTATATCCCGGCGCGCCGGGGAGCGGCCAAAGGTGAATCATTCCAATGACAGGTTTGGGATTGGGAAAAAGGTCGAGCAAAGACTTAAGGCGAGGGCGATCGAGATTTTGCTTCCATTCAGGCAAGTCCGTCATTTTTTCCTCCCGTTTTTGCCGTTTTCTTGGACGCGCACAGATTGAACTCTTGCGAGAACATTTTTTCGAACGGTATCCCAGCCCGCATCTTCCAAAGAATTCTCCAGGACGCGGACAATCTCCCGAATGTGCGGCATATTTTCTCCCGCACCAACGATTTTTGCAGCAGCTGCGCCGGAGGCGTTGGCCGCGACCGCGGATTCAAGTTGTGTCCATCCGTGCAAGCGTGCTTGCAAAAATGCGGCTGTGAATGCGTCCCCAGCTCCTGTGGAGTCAATAGCGGCCACAGAAAATGGTGGAACTTCCACGATTGCGCCTTCATGAAAAACCAGACAGCCATCTTTGCCGAGTTTTATGACAGCGTCTTTTGCACCGGCGTTGAGCAAGCTGCGCATCGCGTTGCGCGGATCGCGCTCCTGTGTAAGCGAACATGATTCCGCTCCGTTGGCAAAGAGAATATCCACCCGGGATGCGAGCTGCAGAATCTTACGTGGTACCAATCTACTTGGTTCCGGACCCACATCGAGAGAGATAAACGCGCCACGATCGCGAAGGGCTTTGTGAAGATAATGCGCTGTGGCTTCGATGACTGGAGTGAGAAAATTATATCCAGCTAGATGGAGTGCAGCGATGCGATGGAACAAAACATGCGGGCGCAACGGTTTACGAACAATCATATTGGCGCCGCGACTGCCAAAGAAAGTGCGTTGGCCGTCTGGAGTGACGTTGATGTAGACGAGTCCGGTCATTGCTGCTGTGGTGGATTGAATCCATTGCACGTCGAGACCGTGGTCTCGAAGAGTGCGGCGAAGGAAATTGCCAAATTCGTCTTGGCCGACGGCTCCCACGAGGCGCGGCTGAAGTCCCCAGCGGGAAAGCGCAAGAGAACAGTTGGCAGCGACGCCGCCTATATGCATTTCTAGATGGGGTGCGAGGCAATCGTCACCGGGCTGCGGCCAGCGGTCCACAGCGCCGAGAATGTCCACGTTAATGTCGCCGAGTACGACGATGGCGTCACGAAAAGACATGGGTGGCGTAGTCTATCATTACCAATCGGGAGGGATTTCGGGTGACGGCGTCATTGGAAATCAGAGATGAAGTGCGAACAGCGCTGGCAGCGGGCAAAGGGGTGGTTGCTCTGGAATCTACATTGATCGCCCACGGATTACCACCGCCCCAGAACATCGGAACGGCCCGCGCGATGGAAGCGGCGGTGAGGGAGTCCGGCTCGGTTCCCGCGACAATTGGAATTCTGGACGGGCGAATCATAGTCGGTTTGACGGGGAAAGAAATTGAACGGTTGGCCGAAGCAAAAGATGTGGTGAAGGTGAGTCGCGCGGATTTGGCCGCGGTGGTCGCTGGGGAACGAACTGGAGCGACGACCGTCGCAAGCACGATGTTGATTGCGGCGATGGCGAGAATCCGAACGTTTGCGACTGGCGGAATCGGCGGCGTGCATCGAGGCGGGGAAAACAGCATGGATGTGTCCGCGGATTTGACGGAACTTGGTCGGACGCAAGTGGCCGTGGTTTGCGCGGGAGCGAAGGCGATTCTGGATTTGTCGCGGACGCTGGAAGTTCTTGAGACGCTCGGCGTGCCGGTTGTGGGATTCGGTACGCAAGAATTCCCCGCCTTTTATTGCCGCGACAGCGGATTGGGCCTCCTTCATAGCATTGGCACGCCGCATGAAGCAGCAGAAATCATGAAATCACAATGGGGATTGCAGTCCGCCCAGATGGGGGGAATTCTGTTTGTGAATCCCCCGCCGGCGGAAAGCGCACTGCCCAAACAAGAAATGGAAACATTTATTGAAAAGGCTTTAGCGGAAGCGACGAAGCAGGGAGTTAAGGGAAAAGCAGTGACGCCGTTCTTGTTGCGAGAAGTAGCGCGACTCAGCGAGGGAAAAACGCTCAGAGCAAATATGGATCTACTTGTCTCCAATGCACGGTTGGCGGGGCAGATTGCTGCTGCATTTGCGACGAAGTAGGAAAGAGCGCTCGGCTACCAACTAAACAGCTTTCTTCAGTTTGACCCCTTCATCTGCCGCTGCGGCAAACCTGGCAAGAAAGGAAAGCCGTGCGTAGGCATCACGCGGAGGCGCGCATTTCCATTGGAGTCCAATTGGAAAGCAATAAAGCGACCTAAAAAGACGAAGCGAAGTGGCAAAATTTTGGTTCATTTCGAAGAAGGACTAATTTCTTGCGATGAACGGAGAACCAGGAAATGGCATCAAAGGGAAGGCGTATGGAAAGGCAAGGACTTGGCGGAGGTTTGAAATTTTATCTGGAGCGAATCAGGAAAATGACAGGGAATGGCTTTTGACCGTGGTTTGGAGCGCATGGGATAATTTGAGTTTAAGGACGATATGCGAAACATAGAGAAGCGAGCGGTGTGGGCGGTTGGCGGGGCCTTTTTGGCATTGAGCGGATCGGCACCGGTCGCGGGAGCACAGGCCTTTGCCACGGCCGGGCAAGTGCAGAGTTCGCCGGACGCTCCAGCGCAAAACAACAGCGAGGCGAAAGCGACCACAAGCTCCCGCGCAGATGCCTATTTCAATTACACGATGGGGCATATCGCGGAACAGCAGTTCGAGCAGACGAGCCGCAGCGAATACGCTACACAAGCAATCGAATACTACAAAAAGGCTTATGCGCTGGATCCGAAATCCCCGGTGATCGGAGAGCGACTGGCCGAGATGTACTGGAAGGCGCAGAGGATTCGCGAAGCAGAAGCCGAAGCAAAAGGAATCTTGCAGCGCGATCCGAATGATGTGCAAACGAGGCGGCTGCTTGGCCATATCTATCTACGGAGCTTGGGCGAGTCCGGCGGGAACGGGCAGAGTGAAGTAGTGACACGGGCCGTGGAACAGTTCAAAGAGGTCGTCAGGCTAGACCCAGCGGACACGGAATCAGCGCTATGGCTGGCGCGCTTATACCGTTTGCAAAACAAGCATGATCAAGCGGAAGGCGTGCTGCGCGCGATTCTGAAAAATGATCCGGACAATGAAGCTGGCGTGGAGCAGTTGACGCAACTTTTGCTGGACGAAGGCAAATCTGGCGAAGCGGTGACTCTGCTGGAAGGTGTAACGGCAAAATCGAGTTCCCCGACACTTCTGGATTTGCTTGGTGATGCGTACACACAGACAAAAGATTTGGCGAAGGCGGAAGCGGCCTATCGGAAAGCGACAGAGATTGATCCGAGCGAGATGAGCCACCAGCGTGGACTTGGGCAAACGCTACTTGCCGAAGAAAAATATCCTGAAGCTCTTAAGGTGTACCAAAAGCTTGCAGATTTGATGCCAGATGATGCGGACGTTTATTTGCGGATTGCACAGATTTATCGCGAGCTGCATCAGCTGGATAAAGCAGAAGAGACGCTTACGAAGGCGCGGCAATATTCTCCCGGCAGCCTGGACGTGATGTACAACGAGGCGATGATTTACCAGGCGCAGGGGAGAAGCGAAGATGCGATTCGCGTGTTGAGCGAAGCAGTGACGGGAGTAAAGAGCCAATCGGAAGTATTGCCGACGCGTCGGCGCTCCCTGGCGGTGCTGTATCAGCAGCTTGGGCAGCTTTACCGGGACACGGAAAATTACACAGCTGCCGTGAATACGTACGGAGAGCTTGGGCGGCTTGGTGAAGATGAAGACCGGCGCGCGCGATTGCTTTTGATGGAGACTTACCGCATTTCGAAAGACTTGCCCAAGGCACTTCAATCGGGCAAAGAAGCGATTACAAAATATCCTACCGACACGCCGATTAAGAGCAGCTACGCTTTGCTTTTGGGCGAAGCGGGAAAAACCGACGAAGCGCTGGCGATTTTGAAGCCGCAGCTAAAGGGGGGAGACGGCGATCGCGATGTGTACTTGAATATCGCTCAAGTCTACGAGCGAGCGAGGAAGTACAAAGAAGCGGAGCAGGCTGCGCGAACAGCAGAAGCTTTACCCGGTGCGCCTCGTGAGAATGAGATGACATGGTTTCTTCTTGGCGCGATTTATGAACGGCAAAAATTGTTTGATCGAGCGGAAGCGGAATTCAAAAAAGTGCTGGCCGTTGATCCGCAGAATGCCGCAGCGCTGAATTATTACGGATACATGCTAGGCGATTTGGGAATTCGGTTGGATGAAGCGGAAATGATGGTAAAGAAAGCGCTGGAGCAGGATGCCTACAACGGCGCGTATTTGGACAGCCTTGGCTGGATTTATTACAAGCAGGGGAAGTATTCCGAAGCTGAAACGCAACTGCGCAAAGCCGTGGAACGCGAGAGCCACGATCCGACGATTCATTCCCACCTGGGGGATGTATATGCGAAGACGGCACGGCCAGAGCTAGCTGCAGCGCAGTGGGAGAGGTCTCTGGAAGAATGGCGCCGCGTATTGCCCGCGGATGTGGAAACGGACAAGATTGCGGAAGTAGAGAAAAAAGTGAACCAATCGAAACATCGCGTAGCCCAGAAAGCGGCGCCGACTGCCGCGCATCCGAAGTAACCGCGATGCAGGAAGTCAGGATTCCCGCTTTTGCGAAGATAAATCTGCGGCTAGAGATTCTAGGAAGACGTCCGGACGGCTATCACGAACTGCGGACGATATTTCAGACGGTTTCTCTTCATGATGAGCTGAAGTTGCGGCGCTCAAAGAGCCCAGGGATATTGCTGCGCGTGGACGGGAATGCAGCGCTTTCAAAGGAGCCGGTCGAGAAGAATCTGGTGTATCGCGCGGTTGCTGCGGTTCGGGCCGAATTGAAAGATGAGGGCGGAGTCGAAATTGAGCTAAAGAAGAAAATACCGGCTGGCCGCGGATTGGGTGGCGGTTCGAGCGACGCGGCCGCAGCGATGCTAGGTTATTTGCGATTCAGCGGCAAGAAGATCGAGATGGAACGCCTGATGCAGATTGGTTCATCACTAGGGGCGGACGTGCCGTTCTTTTTGCAAGGTGGCAGAGCTCTGGGGATTGGGCGTGGAGACGAGATTTATCCCCTGCCAGATATTGAGACTCGGTCTGTTTTGATCGTTTCTCCTGCGGACATTCATGTTCCGACTCCGGACGCCTATCGCTGGTTAAACGCGCCGGAATTGACAAAAACGCCGGATAACTCTAAACTTTGGAGGTTCTGTGCCCTAGCTTGGAGCGTGCAGGGAACCGGCCTTTTGAATGATTTTGAAGGCGCCGTTTTCCAGCATTACCCCCGATTGAGAGCAATCAAGCGGGATTTGCTTCAAAATGGGGCAACAGAAGCCTTGCTGGCGGGTAGCGGTTCGGCGGTGATTGGAGTTTTCCCGAGCCCAGCGAAGGCGCGCCGAGCCGCTGTCAGGTTTCCTCAGGACGAGACGTTCGTTTGCGAGACACTCTCGCGTTCGATGTATGTTCGTCTGATGCATGGGCGTGCCGCAAAGGGTGCGCGCAGGGCGTAAACCGCAGCGACTCAGCAAAACATCGGCAATCAGATTTGGTTTTGCGGGCCAATGTGTGTGTTTGGGCCGGCAGCCTTTGGCAGGGGCGCCGTGCACATGAAAGAAATTTTCGCTAATCGCGACGAGAGCACAAACGTGAACGACGAGCGATTCAAGATTTTTTCAGGGACCGCGAATCCGGTGCTGGCAGAGTCGATCTGCCGCCATTTGGACGTGCCATTGGGCAAGTCCGTGATGGGCAGATTTAGCGACGGAGAGATTTACTTTCAGATTTCGGAGAACGTGCGTGGCGCGGATGTGTTTGTGGTGCAGCCGTGCCATCACCCGGTGGACAACCACTTGCTTGAGCTGTTGTTGATGATTGACGCGTTCAAGCGCGCGTCGGCGTGGCGAATCACGGCGGTGCTGCCGTATTACTGCTACGCAAGGCAGGACCGCAAAGATAAGCCGCGGGTTCCGATATCCGCGAAGCTCGTGGCGGACTTGTTGGAAACGGCGGGAGCGAGCCGGGCGCTAACGCTCGACTTGCACGCGCCGCAGATTCAGGGCTATTTCGATGTGCCCGTGGATCATTTGTTCGCGTCGCCTGTGCTTGTGGACTACTTCAAGCATAAGAATTTGCCGAATGTGACTGTCGTTTCTCCGGATGCGGGTGGTGTGGAGCGCGCAAGGTTTTTTGCTAAAAAATTGGATGCGCCACTGGCAATCGTGGACAAACGGCGTGTGGATGTGGATGTAAGCGAAGTGATGCACCTGATCGGCGATGTGCGCGGCCGTACGGCGCTGATTTTGGACGACATCATTGATACGGCGGGAACGCTGGTGAAGACGGCCGAGGCGTTGCTCAAAGAAGGCGCTTCGCAAGTGTATGCAGCGTGTACACATCCCGTTCTGTCTGGGCCGGCAGTTGAGCGCATCGCGAATTCGAGGATTACGGAAGTGGTTGCAACGGATTCCGTGCCGTTGAGTGAAGCAGGAAAGAAGATGGGCAAGATCAAAGTTTTGAGTGTTGCGAGTTTGCTGGCGCGCGCGATTCAGTCGATTCATGAAGAGAGTTCGATCAGCGAATTGTTTATCTAGGCATAAGAGTTTCGAAGGTTTTGGAAGAAACGGAAGGGAAGAAGGCAATGGCAGAGAAGATTGTAGTGGAAGCAACACCACGCGACTTGCGCGGCAAGAATGAGGCGCGGCGGTTGCGCACAACCGGAAAAGTTCCCGCAGTGCTTTATGGAGCCAAGGGCGATGCGGTGACGCTCGCAGTGAGTGCCAAGCAGGTGGGACAAATTTTGCGCTCGGCGACGGGCCACAACACGCTGTTTCAAGTGGCGCTCGGCGGCAAGGAGCAGCCGGCGATCGTGAAAGATTGGCAAGTGGATCCAGTGACAGGAAATCTGCTCCATGTGGATCTGCTGCGGATTTCGATGGACGTCCGGATGCGCGTGAAGATTCCGGTGCATACCTTCGGGGAAGCGCAAGGCGTAAAGGTGCAGGGCGGCGTGTTCGAGACGGTTACGCGCGAAGTCGAAATTGAATGCTTGCCCGCGGAAATTCCGACTGAGTTCCGTCTGGATGTGACGAACCTGATGATCGGACAAGCGTTGCGTGCGGGCGATATCCCGATGGACGCAAACAAGATGAAGTTGTTGACGGAAGCCGAGCGCGTGATTGCGCACGTGGTTGCGCTGAAGGTCGAAGAAGAAAAGCCGGCGGAAGTCGCGGCGGAAGGGGCAGCGCCAGCAGAGCCGGAAGTCATCAAGAAGGGCAAGAAAGAAGTGGAAGGCGAAGAAGGGGCCGAGGGCGGCGAGAAGCAGGAGAAGAAGAAGTAAGCCTCCCGCTAGGAATCGAGATTTATGCGGCTCATTGTTGGGCTTGGCAATCCAGACCCGGAGTATCAGTGGACGCCGCATAACCTGGGTTTCCTTGCAGTGGATGAACTGGCAAACCGCGGCGGGATTCGAGTCGAACGGCCAGAGGGAAAAGCGCTGGTCGGGCGAGGCAAGCTGGCAGGAGAGGAAGTACTGCTGGCAAAGCCGCAGACGTACATGAATCTGAGCGGCGTGTCTGTACGAGAGCTGCTGGGTAAGTACGAACTGACGCCGGACGATTTGCTCGTAATGTGGGATGAAGTGCAACTGCCATGGAGCATCATTCGGCTCGCGCCGGACGGGAGCGCAGGCAGCCACAACGGAGCAAAGTCGGTAATTGGCTCGATTGGGACGCAGAAATTTGCAAGGCTGCGTCTGGGTTGCGGGCCGGAGCATCCGCTGGGCAGCAGGAAAGAGTACGTTCTGCGGCCGATGAAGAAAGCGGAGCTGGAAGTTGCTGCGGAAGAGGTAGCGTTGGCGGGCGATGCCGTGGAGCTTTGGCTTACGAACGGGATCGATGTAGCGATGAACAGGTTTAACCGGCGAGCGGAAACTGCAAAGGAAGAAGACGCCGGAGAATAAGAGATTCGCGGCTGCTGCGATAGCGGCGCCGGATTAGGAAGAAGAAACGAGGCAACTATGGAAGAGCGTCTTTACGATTTGATTTTTATCGCGCGTCCCGCGACGCCCGAAGACGAGATTAAGAAGGTGATTCACTCGATCGAGCACGCTTGCACGGAAAAGGGCGGGAAGATCGAGAAGAGCGAACACTGGGGGACGCGAAAGCTGGCCTATCGCGTGGCCAAGCACCGCGAAGGAATGTACTACTACCACCAGATTCGTACGGGACACGGCGAGCTGATTGCTGAGCTTGAGCGCCGCCTCCACGTGCAGGACTCTGTGATCAAGTACTTGACGATTCGTCTCGACGAAGATTTGAAGCGGCAGAAGAAGTTGGGCGAGAAGAGAGAGAAGCGCGCGGCGCGGCGTCCACGCCGTCCAGCGGCAACCCCGGCACAGCCAGCCGAACAGCAGCAAGCATCGGCGGATTGACGCGCTCCTCGAGCGTACGAAGTGAAACGAGTTTTGCGAAATTGTTGAAAGGATGAACGAGATGGCAGATGAACAGAAGCAAGTACAGGCGGCTCTAGCCGAAGCTCCTCGAGGGGAAGGGCATGGCCAAGGCGGTTACGGTGGACTGCGTCGCGAAGGCGGAAGGGAAGGGGGCGGACGTCGCGAAGGCGGGCCAGGCGGAGGTCCAGGCGGCGCGCGCCGGGGCAAGCGCCAGTATTTCCGGAAGAAGAAGGTTTGCAAGTTCTGCGTAGAAAAAATGGACTTGATTGATTATAAGCGCGCGGACATTTTGTCGCAGTTCGTGCAGGAGCGCGGAAAGATTCTGCCGCGCCGTATGACGGGCGTATGCGCGCGTCACCAGCGTTGGCTGGGCGTCGCGATCAAGCGTGCTCGCAACATCGCTTTGCTGCCGTTTGCGGGCAGCGCGGCGGGAGCAACAGCTCCGAAGGTAGTGGAAGCGCACAAGAGCTAAGAGATTCGAGGACGAAGGGAAATGGCGATGCAGATTATTCTTCAAGAAGATATCGATAAGTTGGGGCACCGCGGGGACGTGGTGACGGTAAAGCCGGGATATGCGCGGAATTATTTGCTGCCGCGTGACTTGGCAATCGAAGCGACGCCTGGCAACATGAAGGCGCTCGAACGGATTCGCACTGCGCTGGCCAAGAAGACGGCCACGGAACTGGAAGCTGCGAAGAAGCAGGCCGAACTTCTCACCGGTGTTTCGCTGAACTTCAAGCGGAAGACGGGCGAGAACGATCAGATGTTCGGTTCGGTGACGTCCGGCGACATTTCCGAAGGACTGGCGGAGCAAGGCTACAAAATCGACAAGCGCCAGGTACAGCTTTCCGAGCCGGTCAAAACGATTGGCGAGCATGAAGTGACCATCAAGGTGTTCCGCGACGTCACGGCGAAGATCAAGGTGACGGTGGAGAAGGAAGCGTAAAGCGTTTTCTTCGCTGATTTTCTGAAAAGGCGCCCTGTGAATTCGGAGCGCCTTTATTTTTCAAAAGCCTCTACGATGGATTGGACTTCTTCGAACTTCCAACTCTCACCCGCGCCGGAGTAATTGCAAATCATGGCAATGACGAGTTTTTGGTCGGGATAGATGATGAGCTGCGATGTGCCTCCCACGGCCCCACCGCTGTGATGAAAGATCCTTTGTCCACTCTTTGACTTGCCCACAGAAAAGCCCATTCCATAGCCGGTTTCTTCTCCGGATTTCGTTTTTTGTGAAGTGAAGAGCAGGCCGAGTGAATCTTTGTCTAGAAAGCCTGGTTGCAGTAGTGCCGACCCGAAGTGCGCCAGATCTTCCGTTGTGGATAGAAAGCCGCCGCCAGCCCATTTGTAGCTGTTGTCCACGTAGGGCGCATTTTGCAGGGGAGCGTCCTCTTCGTGGACATAGAAACGAGAGCGTTGGCTAATGATCTCCGCAGGTTGGTCCGGCACGGTGTCATTCAGGCCGAGCGGGGCAAACTCCAGATCGTGGATGCAAGAGAGAAAGTCCTTCGCGCAGGCACTTTCGATGGCCGCGCTGAGCAGATTGAACCCGTAGCTGGAGTAATGAAACTTCGTGCCGGGTGGGTCAACGAGGGGATCGTCCTTGAAAATGGATAGGCCTTCGAGGACGGTGTTGTAGTGCTTCTGAATGTAAAATTCGCCTTCTTTGTAATGGCGGATTCCGCCGAGGTGGCCTGCGAGAAGGCGTGGCGTGATTAGTTCGCCCTTGTCCGGGAAGCTGGGGACGTACTTTTGAATGGGCGCGTCGAGGTCGATTTTGTTTTGTTCGACCAGTTTTACGAGCGCCACAGCCGTCAAAGGCTTCGAGACGCTTGCGATGCGGAACTTTGTTGTTGGCTTTGCGGGAACGCGCGCTTCGAGGTCGGCGAAGCCGAAGCCTTCGGAGTAGATAATTTTGCCATCATGCGCCACGGTGACGGAAAAGCCGGGAATTCCGCGAGCAAGCCATTCTTTTGCGATGGCGCGGGCGTGTTTGGCAGCTTTTGAAGATGTAGAAGCAGGGGCGACGGCCGCTGTTTGCGAGGATGCGAGAGGCGCCTGAAGAATATTGGCCGCGAAAAGCAGAGAGAACGCCAGAATGAGGCGAGTCGGCGAATGTCTATTGAGCAGGATGTTCGTTTTGGCCATGACAAAAGGCTCCCTAGAATCAAAATTTGTCGCGCACATCTTGCCACAAGCCCGGCCGAAAAAGTTTTGCAACGTTTTCCGAGATATTCACAACGCAGTCTGATTGACGAAAGAGCAACGCGCGTGCACACTCGAAGAAATCATTCCACGCGAAAAGTTGGCGCGAGTGGACCTGGCGCAAAGCTGTTGCGCTGGGCGAAGCGCCGTGCTATAAAGCGAAGAAAAGGCGAATAATAAAAGTCACCTATGCCCTCGGATACGACATTAGAACGGCCCCTGCCAAGCAATCTGGATGCGGAACGCTCGATCCTGGGTGCGATTCTGCTGGATAACCACGCGTTGAACACCGCGATTGAGAATGTACGGCCGGAAGATTTTTTCCTGGACCAGCACCGGCGCGTATATACGCAAATGATAGCGCTCGGAGAGAGCCAGCAGGCGATTGATCTGGTGACTTTAACGGAAGAATTGCACCGGCGCGGGGAACTTGAAGCATCGGGCGGAGCGCCGTATCTGTCTTCTCTGGCGGATGGGATGCCGCGCGTCTCGAATGTGGAGCACTATGCGCGCATCGTCAAGGAAAAGGCGCTGCTGAGAAACCTGATTCATGCGACACACAATATTCAGCAGAAGGCGCTCGAAGGAGAAGATGGCGCGGACATGATTTTGGACAGCGCCGAGTCTTCGATTTTTGCGCTGGCGGAGGACCGCGTGAAAGCTGGCCTCCTTCCGATTAAGGACATCGTTCGCGACAATTTCGAACGGCTGGAAAGAATTTTTCGCGAAGGGAAAAGCATCACTGGTGTCTCGACCGGATACGCGGAGCTCGACAAGCTGCTGAGCGGATTCCAGAACTCGGAATTGCTGATTCTGGCGGCACGGCCATCGCAGGGAAAAACTGCGCTCGCACTGAACCTTGCGGAGAATATTGCGATTCGTGCCGGAAAGCCAGTCGCCGTATTCAGCCTGGAAATGTCCAAGGAGTCGCTGTTGCAACGCCTGGTGGCGTCTGTGGCGTCGATTGATGCACACAAATTTCGCACTGGCCATTTGAATCGCGAAGATTGGCGGTGCATGACGGAAGCGCTCGGAACGATTTCTTCGGCACCGTTGTGGATAGATGATGCAGGTTCGACAAGCGTTCTGGAAATTGGTGCAAAAGCACGGCGCCTGAAGCGCGACAAGGGATTGTCGCTGTTGGTTGTGGACTACCTGCAGTTGATCACGGCGCGAGGGCGATTCAACAGCCGGCAGGAGGAAGTGGCGAGCATTTCACGCGGCTTAAAGGGCCTTGCGAAGGAATTGCAGATCCCCGTGCTGGTGTTGAGCCAGTTGACGCGTGCGCCAGAGCGGGAGGAACGCGGGCCGCAACTTTCCGACTTGCGCGAATCGGGTGCAATCGAACAGGACGCGGACGTGGTTATGTTCATTTACCGGCCGAATTGGGGGAAGATGGATCTTTCTCCAGAAGAGCGGGATCAGGCTGAAATTGTGATTGCGAAGCAGCGTAATGGACCGACGGACAAAGTGAAATTTGTGTTCCGCAGCAGGCTGACGCGTTTCGAAGAGGCCGCGCCGGATGCGTTCTCGCAATTTGCGCCGGATGATATGTAAGGAATGGCACAGTGCGGCAGCGTGTGGTCAGCCGCGGGCGCTCCGCGAACCCAACAAATCAACCCAAAATGGCTGTAACCGATAGCAACGTAAGACATTAGTCTGAATGGATCGGCGTTCCGCGAAACCCTTCCTCGCGGCAGCGATCGTGCAATTCCAGTGTTGTCTTTCACGCGGCAGAGTTTCTGCGCGTGTGTTGGCTGTGTGCGGAAGGCGTAAAATTGAAGTCTTGCGGAAAGGTGAATGGCAAAGAAATCCAAAATCGATTTTGAGCGCAGGCCGGTATGGGCAGAAGTGTCGCTCGGCGCTCTGAAGCACAATTTGAATGCAATTCGTTCACACGTGAACCCAGCTGGCGAGAAGCGTAATTCGCCACGCAAGGTGTTGTGCATTGTGAAGGGCAATGGCTACGGGCATGGGGGACCGCAAGTAGCAAAAGCATTGGAGAAATTTGGCGCGGATTGGTTTGGCGTGACGTGCACGGAAGAGGGAATTGCAGTCCGGAAGGCTGGTGTGAAGAAGCCGGTCCTCATTCTGACTAGCTTTGTTGCGGGCGAAGAGAAGCATCTCCTGAAGCACGATTTGACCGCCGTGATTCATCGTTGCGAGCAGCTCGCGGATTTGAATCGTGCCGTGGCCACGTATACCAAGCGCAAGCCCGTGAAGTTTCACCTGAAAATTGACAGCGGAATGAACCGATTGGGGATAGCTCCGGAATCGGTGGAATGCTTCGCGCAGCAGCTCGCGAAGTGCAAGCATTTGAAATTGGGCGGAGTATTTACGCATTTTGCGTCGTCGGGAGTTTTTCTGGATTCCGCTGTAGGACGCCAGACCTGCGAGCAAGAAGAGAAGTTCCATGCGGTAATCGAGCGATTGAAGAAACTGGGAATTGATCCGGGAATCGTGCACCTAGCAAATAGCGCCGCAATTGCTTCTCGGCCCGAGACTTGGGCGGACATGGTGAGACCAGGCGCGATCTTGTACGGATACCATCCAGGCTACGATCCCATTGAATTGCGCGAAGAATGGGAAAAGAAGCTGCCGCTGAAGCCGGTAATGAGTTTGCGCACACGCATTATCAGCTTGCGCAACGTTTCTGCAGGTAAGGGTGTCGGATACGATTCGCAATTCGTGACTTCGCGGCCATCGAAAATTGCTGTGCTAGCAGCGGGCTACGGAGATGGGATTCATCGTTCGCTGGGAGACAAGGGAAACGTTTTGGTGCGCGGAGTCCTAGCACCCATTGTTGGAATTGTTTCCATGGATGTGACCATGGTGGATGTCACGGATGTTCCTGGCGTCGCTCTTGGTGATGTAGCGACGATCTACGGTACAGACGGAGATCAAGTATTGCTTGCAAATCGGGTCGCGCGCAGAATCGGCACGGTCACGTCGGATTTGCTGTGTGCAGTGAGTGCGCGCGTGCCGCGCTTCTATGTCAGCTAAATCGATTTCCTTCTAAACAAATAGCCCGCTGGGTGCCCTATAGCGGCTGCATTTCCTTCCTTGACGTGGCAAAACGGGCGGGTATATACAATTTGTGTCATATGCTGATTGCCTGCCGAGAAGTAGCGCCGGTCCCTTTGGCGGGTGGCTGTTCGATTTTGCAGTGAACGAGTGCTGTGAGGTCGCATGAGCCGGACAAAAGCTGAGGTGGCGCATCATTCAATACCATCTTCGGCGGGTGCTACCACTCCGAAACAATCCAAAGTGGACTCAAAATTGAATAGTGGTAGTGCGGCTTGGGCTTGGCTCGGTCGCGCCGCGTTGGTTGTGTGTATCGTTGTGATTGCGGCGGCTTGGCAACCCTTCGGCCTGAGCAAATTGCCTGCTGTCGGCATGGCGCTCATTGTGGGCATCCTGCTCGTATTGACGGAATTGCAGCTGCAAAAATCAGAAGCAACCAGTGTAGTTGGTGGTGTGGCAGGAACAATTCTGGGAATTCTGGCCGCGCTTCTTGTGACGTTGATAGTTTCGCGTACTGCCGAACCTGAGCCAACAAAGACCTTCCTAGAGTATTCGTCCATGATCGGATTGGGATATCTCGGATTGTTTCTCGGAGTATCCAGCGGGAGGCAATTACCATTCAATGCAAACGTTTCCCCGCGGGCGCAGGACCGGGGCTCGGTCCAAGATAGTACCGGAGCTAAGCTGCTCGACACGAGCGTCCTGATAGACGGACGAATTGCCGATATTTGCGAGGCCCAATTCCTGGATGGACCCTTGCAAGTGCCGAGGTTCGTGCTGCACGAGCTTCAGCAAATCGCAGATTCGTCAGACACACTGAGGCGACAGCGGGGACGCCGCGGCCTGGAAGTATTGCAGCGTATGCAGAAAATGCCGCAGTTGAAAGTGTCTGTGTTGGATGAAGTAGACGCACACGAAGGAGAAGTTGATCGAAAGCTTGTTGAATTGGCGAAAAAATCCGGTGCGAAAATCATTACCAACGACTTCAATTTAAATAAAGTGGCCAGCGTTCAGGGAATTGCGGTGTTGAACGTGAATCAACTTGCGAATGCGTTGCGGCCTGCAGTTTTGCCCGGAGAGCCAATGCGGGTCTTCATACTTCGTGAGGGCAAGGAGGCGAATCAGGGCGTTGCGTATCTCGAGGATGGCACAATGGTCGTAGTGGACGGCGCACGACGCCTCATGAACAAGAACGTAGATATTATGGTTACCTCCGTCCATCAGACGCCTGCTGGAAAAATGATTTTTGGACGGCTGGAGGACCGACCCGACTCGGCGCCTTTGACGAGACAGGCTGCAGCTGGACGAGGAGAAAATGGCGGACGGAATGCGGACTCCCAATTGTCCGACCGAAGCATACGGCGCGAGGATCACGAATCCAGTTAGGTGCCCCTGAGTTTTCCTCTGACCAGACGATAAGGTACACTTTGATGTTTGCAGGCTGAGGCTAGTTCAGCCTGTATCCGGCAACCTTCATGAACAAAATTACAGCAATCGTGCCCGCCGCAGGACTCGGTACGCGCATGGGCGCGGAAACGCCGAAGCAATTTCTTCAGCTGGATGGGGTTTCGATTTTGGTGCACAGTTTGCGGAAACTCGCGTCCTGCGAATTGGTCACTGAGCTGATTGTGGCAACGCGTGCGGAAGAAGTTAGCAAACTCGAAGAACAGCTTCGGCCGGAGAAGTTTCGGCAAACACTACGCGTAGTGAAAGGCGGGGACACTCGGCAGGAATCCGTTGCGGCGGCATTGAAGCAGGTTGCGGACGGAACGGAAATTGTTCTTGTTCACGATGCTGTGCGACCTTTTGTGACACGGGAACAGATTGCGCGCGTGATTGAAGAAGCTCGGAGCTGCGGCGCGGCGATACTGGGAATCCCTGCGATGGACACGGTAAAAGAAGTAAAGCGCACAAGCCTGCCGGAAGATGTTGCGCTGATTACGATGACGATTCCGCGGGAACGGGTCGTAATGGCGCAAACTCCACAAGCGTTTCGAACACAAATCTTGAAGGACGCATTTGCTCGCGCTGAGACTGACGGGGTGAATGCTTCGGATGAAGCCGGAATTGTGGAGCGGCTAGGGCAGGAAGTCCACGTTGTCCTTGGGTCCGAGCGAAACATTAAGATTACGCGGCCCGCCGACATGGAACTGGCGAATTTCTATCTGGAACGCGAAAAGGCTCATCGAGCATGAGCGCGCGCGTCGGAATTGGTTACGATTTGCACCGGTTGGAAGCCGGCCGAAAATTGATTGTGGGCGGGATTGAAGTGCCGTTCGATAAGGGGCCGATGGGGCATTCTGACGGCGATGTTGTGGCCCATGCGATGGTAGATGCACTGCTTGGCGCGGCGGGACTTGGCGATATCGGAAAACATTTTCCAGATACGGATCCCAAATGGAAGAATGCGAATAGCCTTATTTTTCTCGAACACACGAGGAAGCTGTTAGATGAAAAAGGATTTACAATTGAATATGTGGACGGTGTGGTGATTCTGGAGCGCCCGAAACTAGGACCGCATTTTCCCAAGATGCGTGAAGCGCTTGCCAAATCGCTTGGTATTGGCGCAGAAAAGATTCATCTCAAGGCAAAGACAAACGAAAGTGTGGATGCTGTCGGTCGCGGCGAGGCGATTGCTTCACACGTAGTTGCCACTTTGACTGCGAACTAGATCAATCTTTTTCGATTGTGACTGACCTAATTCCAAAGGAAGAGAAAGTTCCTTCTCACGAACCCGAGCGAATCAACTTATTTTCCGCTGCAGATGTCCTGGCAATCTTGAAAGAAAATAATTGGTTGAATGCCGAAGCCAATGAAAGGCAAATGGCGTGGTGCTCTCGTGCGGCGGGTATTTTGGGGCCGCAAGTTGCGAACAGAGTGGCACTTGCCGGCTTGCTGGGGCTTGTCTTTGAATACGATCCGGCCGCAATTCTGCAAACCACGGAAGCGCATGCGGTGATGTCGCGTTACGCTGCGCGAGATGTATTGCGACAGCTTGCGTTACTACTGCTGGAACCGGAGCCACTAACTAGCGAACGATTCAGCGAAATCATCACTCGCTTGAAGGAAGGATTGGATATTCGCGGTCGCGAGCTGTTTCATCCGATCCGGCTTGCGCTGGCAGGCCGATCCGGCGAAGGCGAGTTGGACAGAGTGATTCTGCTACTGGAAGAAGCCGCTACGGCAGGCTTTGCCGTACCTGTCAAAACCGCGCGCGACCGCATCCTGGAATTTTGCGCTGCTTTTATTTGAAACTGTCGCGGCGGATTGAGTTTAGCTACTTTGCACCGCCAACCTCATCCCAGATGCGCGTGCCGTGTGTTTCCTTGAGGAAGAGGCCGCCAAAGATGAAGGTAGTCCCTGCGACGATCATGGGGTAGTAGAGGCCCGCATATATGTTCCCTGTCGCGGCGCAGCTCCACAAGCCAATAAGAGGTAATAAACCTCCAAAGACTCCGTTTCCGATGTGATAAGGCAGCGACAGCGATGTATAGCGTATCTTCGCCGGGAACGCCTCAACAAGATAAGCAGCTATAGGACCGTAGATCATGCACACATATAGCACTTGAATAAAAACCAGCAGAACAAGTGCGGGAACGTTAGGAGAAGCCGCCTCCTTGGCCGCCACCAGCGCTCCGGTTGCTGGATCCGTTGTCATCGCCGTGAGCTTGGTCGCCCCGGTCACTTTGTCCTTGGTAGAAGTTACCGTGACGATGTTATTCCCTGCGGCATGCTGCATGGATTTGTAGATGGGAAAGTAAGTCAATACTGCAAGCAGACATGCGCTCATCATGAGCCACTTACGGCCAATCCTGTCGGACAGGGCGCCAAATACCGTGAAGAAAGGCATCGCGCACAACAGTGCGATTGCAACAATGATGTTCGCCTGCTTTAGGTTTATTTTCAGGATGGTTTGTAAATAGAAGAGCGCGTAAAACTGTCCTGTATACCAGACCACACCTTGCCCTGCTGTGGCGCCAAACAGAGAAATTAAGACTCGCTTAAAGTTCTCCCAATTCATGAAGGCATCAATCAGAGGCTGAGCCGATGCCATGCCCGAGCTCTTGATTTGCGAAAATATCGGCGATTCTTTCATCTTCGACCGGACGTACAGCGAGACGGAAACCAAAAGAATCGAAGCGAGGAAGGGAATGCGCCAACCCCATTCCGCAAAAGTAGCTGGCGACATGCTTTGCTGTGTCAAAAGAATTGCCAGCAAGGACACGAATAATCCGAGTGTGGCTGTGATTTGAATGAAGCTCGTATAGTAGCCGCGTTTCGTGTCTGGAACATGCTCCGCCACATATACAGCGGCGCCACCATACTCGCCCCCCAGAGCCAATCCTTGTAACACTCGAATCGCGATCAATGTGATGGGAGAAAACCACCCGGCAGTCTTGAAGGTGGGCAGCAATCCAATCAAAGCTGTTGCTCCTCCCATAATCGAGAGAGTCACAAGAAAAGCGTATTTTCTGCCGACTAAATCGCCAATTCGCCCGAAGAAGAGTGCCCCGAATGGCCTGACAATGAATCCAACTGCAAACGTTGCCAAATATGCGATATAAGCAAATTTGTCGTTTCCAATGGGATAAAACTTTGTAGAGAGAACCGCGGCGAGGCTACCGAAAATGTAAAAGTCGTACCACTCAATCATCGTGCCAACAGCGGACGCTAGGATGATTCTCCACAGCCCTTGCTCTCGCGTTCCGTCCGCTACGATTGCATTTGCGCCGCTTGCCATCTTTCCTCCGAGATAGTGAAGGCGGCGTTCTGCCCTCACACAAACCTGGTTGTGTTCAGTTGATCCGAGGACTGCTCTCGTAAAATTCTGGAGCCTTTAGCGCCCGATATGTTGCCATGTTTTTTTTCAGATGCAAGTCTTGGTTCATTAACATAGTTGTAATATTCGTCCGGGTGGGTGGTGTTTTGCGACCTTTGCCGGGGCCTGTACACTTAAGAGCTTATGGATAAAATCACAGGCATACACGCTGTGCGAGAGGCACTGGAAGCCGAGAGGCCCCTTGAGCATGTCTTGATTGCAAAAGGTCGTCAGGATACGCGTGTGGAAGAAATTGTTCAGCTGGCACGGCGCAATGGAGTGCCCGTGCGCTTTGAAGATCGTTCGCAAGTGGATCGCAGTGCAGGAACCCGGGATCACCAAGGCGTGATGGCGATTGCGGCAGCACGCGCGGCAACGTCTCTGGAAGATATTGTTGTGGCAGCAAATAAGAGCACGGGCCAGCAAGGGCTGATCGTTCTACTCGATGGCGTCGAGGATCCGCACAATTTGGGCGCTATTATCCGCACTTCGCTGGCTGCGGGCGCTCACGGCGTAGTGATTCCGGAGCGGCGAGCGGCGGGGCTGACAGATACAGTGGCACGGGCTTCCGCGGGCGCCCTGGCGCATCTCCCCGTTGCCAAGGTGACCAATCTCGTGCGTGCGATGGAAGAGCTGAAAGAAATGGGTTACTGGCTTGTGGGGCTGGACGAACGTGCCGATCGCAATTACTCCGATGTGGATTACACATCGCCGACAGGAATTGTCATGGGCGGGGAAGGCAGTGGCTTGCACGAACTCACGCGCAAACGCTGCGATTTTGTGGTGTCGCTTCCAACGACGGGACCAGTGAAATCTTTAAATGTTTCTGTTGCCGCGGGAGTCGTTTTGTTTGAAGCGGTACGCCAACGCCGTGGACCATCTCGGCAGTCAAAAAAATGATGCCAGGTTATTTGTCGTATTGAATTAGCGAGAAAACGTCCAGGTTGGGTAGCTTTGCGCGGCCGCTCAGGAAAGTTAGCTCCACCGCAAACGCTGCGCCTTCTACTTTACCGCCAAGCTTTTCAATTAATTTGGAAGTTGCGAGCGCGGTGCCGCCCGTTGCAAGTAGATCGTCGCAGATGAGCACTCGTTGGCCTGATTTGACTGCGTCTTCATGAATCTCGAGCGAATCAGTGCCATATTCCAGCGCATAGGACATGCTGACTGTTTTTGCAGGCAGCTTCTTGGGTTTGCGTACGGGGACAAATCCTGCACCCAGCCGATATGCGAGCGCTGGCGCAAAAATGAAGCCGCGGGCTTCCATGCCCGCAACCAAATCAATCGTGTGGCCGGAGTAGTGGTCACAGAGACGATCAATTAGCGTGCGGAACCCTTGTTTGTCTTTAAGAAGTGTCGTCAGGTCATAAAAAAGAATTCCTGGCTTTGGATAGTCCGGCACTTCACGGATCAACTTCTTCAAATCTTCCATTCGGGAAGCTCCTGCCTAATTTTCATGCGTGATTGCGAATTCGTTTGCGAACCGCTCTTCAACTTCCGCTGGTTCTTCATGGACGTTGTGCACCATTGCGCCGCGTGGGCCCTTCGCGAGCGAGACGTGCAGCCGCGCAAACTGCGAATCCGTGCCAATTGCATAGACTTCCACGCGGCCATCGCTCAGATTGCGTACGTATCCCGCAAGACGCAGACGTTCAGCGACGTCCTGTGTGAAGTAGCGAAAGCCCACTCCTTGAACCAGGCCTGAGACGAAGTATCTTTTGGCTTGTTTTTCGCTGGCCACGAAACTTCCCTATTGTAGCAGAACTGGTTAAGGCTTCAGGAAGCGGCAAGGTCACTCTGGTTTGCGTTAAACTCAACGCTGAGGCTCCGGGCCGCGTTTTGGACACGAAATGCATCTGAATGGACGTGGGAATAGAGAACTTGTCTAGAAAACGCCAATTTGGAAAATACGGAACGATCTTGATCGCATTAGTGGTCGTTTCCTGCGGATTGTTTGCTGGCGTCTCAACCGCCCAGGAAAGTCAAGGGCCACGGACTCCTCCTCCGCCTGAACATGACGTAAAGCGTGTGACTTCGGACCAGCCTACAGCCGAAGCGCCACCTTCGATGCCGCAGCCGTTGATCATCAAGCATTTTGCCGAAAAGGAAGAAGAATATGCGAGAGCGCGTATTCGTTATGGTTACAAAAAGACGATCAAGCTGACCGAGTATGGCGCGGACGGCAATCCGATGGGCGAGTTCGTCGTGACAAGCACGCCAATCATCGCGAGCGACGGAAAACTATATGAGCGAGTAAACGCGGACGAACCCTCCACTCTCAAGACGATCAAGCTTTCTCCGGAGGACCTGAACGCGATTTCTAAAATACCCGCGTACCCACTGGCTTTGCCTCAGATTGAGAAATACAACATCACTTACGCTGGGCGGCAGCTCGTTGACGAAGTGGATTGCTACATTTTTCAGGTGAAGCCTAAATTTCTGGAACGCGCCAATGCCTTGTTCGAAGGCGTACTTTGGGTGGACGTCAAATATCTGGAGGTGGTGAAGAGTTATGGAAAATTCGTAACTGACCTTGGCGATTTTCACTCGCCTGAGTTGCCATTTTCCAATTTCGAAACGTACCGCGAGAATGTCGAGGGAAAATACTGGTTTCCAAGCTACGCGCGGTCTGATGACCGGCTGCATTACGAAAACGGCGATGTGCCGATCCGCATCGTGATTAAGTGGACTGAGTTTAAGCCGTTAACCGCGCCGCCGGCCCAATCGAACGCAAGTTCAACAAGTAAACCACAATAGTCCTTAGAAAAATTTCTTGAGCGCTGCTGGAAGCTCCTGGATGGAATCAAGCAGGGCGTCCGGCTTTGCAGCGCGAAGGCGCTTCTCTGTTGGAAATGGCCCGAGCACTGCGATGGCAGCGCGTACTCCGGCGCTTCGCGCCATTTCCAAATCTTCAGGCGCGTCTCCCACATAGACAGTGTCGGCTGGATCGAGCCGCATGCGCTTCAGAGCGAGTTGCAGAGGTGCAGGATGGGGTTTACGCTCCTCTGTATCTCCACCGCATACGCGCGCGGCAAACGTGCTCCAAAGGCCAAATTCTTTCAATTGGCGATGCACACGGTCGCGATCGCCACTGGTGACCAGACCGAGCTCGTGTTTTGCGCCGACACGCGCAAGAATACGGCGCGCTCCAGCAATGAGCTTTGGTCTTTGCACGGCGTAATTTTCACGCCACGCCTGGTCTGCATCTTTCCAGCGATGCCTGGGCAGCTTTGCCGCCCGATAGACACGATACCAATTGGGTGAGTAATGCTTTTCCAGTTCTGCTGGTCCCCACGGAATACCCATTGCGCGAAACATGGCCAAATACGCCGCCGTATCGGCCGCATGCGAATTGAGAAGTGTGCCATCCCAATCAAACAACACGCCCCGCAAAGCTGAATTTGTTTTCTCAGGCATTTCGTAGACGAATCGATTTTGGCAGTCGCCGTGCCAAAACAAAAGAGGAGCGCCGAAGCGCCCCTCTTTGAACTCATCAGCTGAATTCCAGTCTAGAACTCGAATCGGACCGAGAGCTGAGCTTGGAGTGGATCACCTACGCCGACGCGCAGGAATCCGTTGAAGTCAAACAACTGTGGTGTAGACAACGGGTTGACATTGTTCTTGTTATTGAAGGCGTTGAAGATTTCAATCTTCGGAATGAGAGCATAGCGCTCGGCAAAGCGGAACGGGCGGGCGATACCAAAGTCCGCTGCAAAGAAAGCATTGTCTTTGCGCAGGGAATTGCGTCCGGTATCTATACTGTTCTGGAATCGCGGTTCAGCCGTGATGGGTTGCGCTGAGTGAGCCTGCATGCGGAAGTTGAAATCGAAGCCCGCGGGCAGGTTGGCCACAGTATAGAAATTAAACTTGTGGCGCTCATCGCGATCTGAGTAAGAGTATTCCGACGCGAGGTTGTAAAGATTCGCGTAGCGGAATGTGAAAGGATCACGCTCGTTCGAGTCGTCGTCGTAGTCCTTTGAGTAAGTGTAATTCACATCGAAGAGGAAACGGTGGCTCATGCGCTTGCGAAGCCCAACCGTTAAGCCGCGGTAGAGGGACTTTGCGGAACTCACCGTATCCGTGATGGTCCCCAAGTTCGGAAATGGCGCTGGGCCCGGATAAGAAGCGGTGTCTCCGTTAATTGGTATGCAAACGCCTGGCGGCTGAAGCGTCGAGCCCGTTGGGCAAGTCGCGTTCGGGTCTGGAGAAACGTTTGGGTTAGTGAACCGAGTTAGGTGAACACCTTTTGACATGCTGAAGTCGGCATAAGCGGCATAGTCTCCAATGATTTGCTGTTCGTAACCCACGTTTGTGGCATAGATGCGCGGATTGGCATAGGTCTTATCAAAAACGGTCACGTCCGCGCCCTGAATTGGAAGCGTTGCGTTCCCGGGATCGAGAATGCCCGGGTAAGTTGGTGGCTCACCGTTCGGCGCGCTGCTGCGGAAGAAGCATCCTGGAGGCCCGCTAAGGCAAGAACCGGCCACGCTCGCCAACTGTTGGACGCCGTTCGTCGTGATCGCACCGACCTGAGTCAGCATATTCTGGCGTGCAAAGAAGATTCCGTAACTGGCGCGCAACACGGATTTGCCCTTGCCTGCGATATCCCAAGCAAATCCAACGCGGGGCTGAAATTCCTTGTATTGATTGTGAATCTTCCCATCGGACATGAAAGCGGGATCAGTCAAATATTGTCCATAAGAAGTTTGTGCGGGAGGAGTAACAGGGTCTGGGAACTTCTGCGCATCCCAACGCAAGCCGTAATTGAAGGTCAAATTCCGAGTAATCTTCCAGGTGTCCTGAGCAAAGAGTGAAAAGTCTTCGTTCGCGATATCTGAGAAACCGGAAGCGTCAAGAGTCGACTGATTTATCGGATCAGAGGTTGGACCGTGCTGGAGATAGAGCAGAAGCGGTCCGCCTGTAATGGTTGCGCCGCCACTGCAGCCATTTTCAATATCGCCAAATGTGCCATTCGAGCATTCAACCGTACCTGGGCCGAAGCCGTTGCCCAATGTGGCGGGAGAAGCGTAGTGCAAGAAGCCGGTCACGCTGTCAAAAATGTAGCGACCAGCAAAGAATCCGCGGAAGACCTGGCTATTGCGGCTATGAATCCATTCGCCGCCCAGCTTAAAGGTATGCTTGCCATGCACGAGGGAGACGCTGTCGCGAATGTCGGTCCGCCAGAAAGTCTCATCAACTGCAGGTTCAAGGAAAAACGGCTGACCAAAACGGAATGTCGTGCCAAAGCCCATTGCAGTGTCAGGGACAGAGTTCTTGTCAACGGCATTGCGAGGGCGAAGCTCACGAGAATAGGTAAAGTGCGCTTCATTTAGTTTTGTGGGGGAAATAGTGCTGTACCAGTTCCCGTTCACCACTTGAATCTTGCTCGGACCTTCAATGCCGTTAGCTGTTGAGCCGTAAGTGGGAACGTCAAAGGTCTGGTTCGGGTTCTTGGACCAATCGAAGCTGTACGAACCAAAAATTTGGTTCTTTGCATTGAGGTTGTAATCCACGCGGCCGAATACGGAAGCATTCCGCACCTGATGGTCAACTGGTTTTCCATCGTCTTCGTTGTAATTTGTCTGCATGAAATTCAAAAGGACCTGGCGCTGGCAATCCGGATTTGCTTCAATTTGCGCGTCCGTGATATTTGCGTTAAAAACGGGGCTGGAAACCGGGCAAGCTGTGCCGCCGAGCGTTGTGCTCAGATTGTCGCGGGTAAGGTCTTCCCGGATACCTTCGGTTGCGCCAAAAAAGAACAGTTTGTCTGTCTTGATCGGTCCGCCGATGCTCCCGCCAAACTGATTACGACGGAAATTCTTGAGGGGTTTGCCGTCCGAAGTATCGGCCGTCAGGCTCTCCGTGCGGAAATACTCGAACACACTGCCATGAAAGTTGTTCGTGCCCGACTTCGTGATGACGTTAATTGCGCTGCCCGCTGAGCGCCCGAATTCCGCGTTGGCGCCGCTTGCGATGATTTGGAACTCTTTCACCGCTTCCAGAGTGATATCAACCGCCGCGCGCTGCCCGCCCATCTGTTCGCCGAAGAAGCCGTTGTTGTAGTCGCCGCCGTCCAGGCTAATGTTGTTGAAAATGCCGCGTTGACCGTTAATGTTGATTTCGTCGCCGTCAGGACCCTGCGAAATGCTTACACCGGGCGTCAGGGTCAGCAAATCTTCAAACTTGCGGCCCAGCACCGGGGTTGTTGCGATGGCTGCTTCCTCGAGCGTGGAAGAGGATTCCGTTGTCGTCGTTTCAATTACCGGAACATCGGTAACTATAATCTGCTGCGCCACGGAAGAGACTTTTACGGTAACGGGGATCGATAGCACCTGTCCGACCGTTACGGTGACATTTTGCAAAACGACCGTGGTGAATCCGGCCTTAGAAACCGTGATTGTGTATTTGCCCGGTGTCAAATTCAAGAACGCGTAGTGCCCATCTGCGTCGCTCGATTCCGTTTTAGTGAAGTTTGTATCAAGATTTTTTACTTCGACGGAGGCTCCAGGAACAGTTCCTCCTTTTTCGTCCAGCACGTCGCCCTGTACCGTACCGGTCGTAATTTGCGCCTGACCAAACGCAGTTGAATTAAATATCAAACACAGCGCCATTAACATGGCAGCCGCAACAAGCTTTTTCATTTTTCCCCCAGACACATTCCCTGGCTTTGCGCGCAGAATCACTCCAGGGATGGAGCAGCGCGCTTCAGCGGTTATCAAATCAGTTTGTCAAATAGGTAAAAAAATCACAAGCAGGGAGCCTGTGGAAATTTTTGGAGCGGGTCTGAGGAAAGTAATCCTACTTACAATTGGTTCTAGAACGAAGCTATGCAGAAGGGAATCGAGTAGGGACGCCGTCGTCGCGATCAAACTTTAAGTCGTCAAAGGAAGCAGCGATTCCGAACCAGCCGGGCATGTTTGCAGCCTCGACGCGTCGCACTTTGGCAACTGCCACAGCGGCTACATTTCCGCGCCCCATCGGTCTACTTACAAGAACGATTTCCAACTCTATAGATGCGTTCATCTCCAGCTTTTTGGGGCAAAGGAAGAAGACGCCTGTTGAACTGATATCTCGCGTGACGAGTGTAATCGGGAAGCTTTCCTCGATGTTGCCAACACTGCGTAGCCGCAACGGCAACTTGAGCGAGGCTCGCGGATATTCCCGCTGCTCATGGAACACTCCAACTGCGTGAGTAGGAACTCGTGCAAAGCGCCGAATGGAAATTGCGCTTGGAGTGCGCAACGGAACAACTTTCAGAGTCGGCGTCCGAGCAGGAGCAGGAGTTGGGGATGGTGAAGAGGGCGGCAGAGCGCCAGGCAGGGATTGCGGCAAGGAGTTTGTATCCACGAATTGTGGACGCGAAACTTCTTTCTGGACTTCAGGCAATGCAAACCTGTTTGTTGCCTTCATCTCGACCCCAGAGATGCTTCCGTACTGTTCTGCGGAACCGTCGCAGAATTCACTCTAATTGGCCCAAGTTCCCAAGGAAAAGAATGGACTGTCAAAATGCCACTTGAGCAGGTTCGAGTCAATCTGTGGAAAACGAGCGAAGTGTCTTATCTTCAACTAGATAGTTATAGTACCGAGTCGGATTTCGGCGCGTTGTGCGAATCCAACGGATGGATAGACCATTGCGAGAAAACTGCCTTACCAATATGGTTCTACGCCAATCCTTGTGGTCCACGTATTCTCTTAGCTGCATAGGTTGTGGAGCGATTTCGGATAGCTTGCTCCACTGTTAGCGACGTATTTTGAAATAGGCCAGCAGATGGATAGCACTCAGCGAAATTCCACGATAATTCTATTGGCATTCTTCGCTGTTTATGTGCTTTGGGGCTCTACCTACTTGGCCATGCGTATCGGCGATGAGTCCTTTCCCCCGCTCTTGCTAGCTGGGACTCGCCATTTAATCACTGGCATGCTTTTCTACCCCTTTTTCCGGTGGAAGACGGGGATAAAGCCAACCAAAGACCATTGGACCACTGCCTGCGTGACCGGCTTCTTGCTGTTATGTATCGGAAATGGAGGCGTTTGCTGGGCAGAGCTCACCGTTCCTTCAGGCGTGGCAGCACTTCTGGTGGCGATGGTGACGCTTTGGATGGTCATCGTAGATTGGCTGCGTCCTGGCGGCCACAGGCCTTCCTCCAGGGTATTTCTCGGGATCATCATGGGCTTTGCGGGCTTGGCTCTGCTGGTTGGTCCGGCCCAATTAGGATCATCGGGAAGGGTAAACCCGCTCGGCGCCGGGATACTGGCCATTGCTTCGTTTGCATGGGCGAGTGGATCCATCTACTCGAAGCATAGTCCGCACCCTGAATCTGCACTGTTGAGCATGTCCATGCAATGCCTTGCAGGCGGCATCGCTTTGTGGATCGGTGGCTTTCTCACGGGCGAATTTCACGATTTTCACTTGGCCGCTATCTCAACCCGCTCCTGGCTGGCTGTAGCCTATTTGATCGTCTTTGGCTCTGGCATTGGATTTACCGCTTATATTTACATCCTTAAGAACAGCACTGCCGCCCGCGTCGCAACCTACGCATTTGTCAATCCCGTGGTTGCGCTGCTGTTGGGATGGCTCTTCTATTCCGAGCAGCTGACGCTTCGTACATTTCTTGCAGCTGCGGTGATTTTGGGCGCTGTGATTCTTGTTATTACGGCGCCGCATCGGGCGGCTGAGCCCAAAGCCGAGCCTGCTCCGGTCCCCAGTGAAGCCTGATCTTCAAATTAGTCGTTTACCACTTTGGCGGCCCTTTCCGGATAGAACGTTCTTTTAGTCCGCGCTATTCTCGCCTTGTTGAATTGAGTTGCCGAGAATGACCATGAATACACAACCACCTTCAGTTGATCGAAGAGAAGCAGAACGGTACTGGAAGGCGACCATTGCGCGCGATGCGCGCTCGGACGGTGTCTTCTTTCTAGGCGTGCGTTCGACGCGAATCTACTGCCGGCCCAGCTGTCCTGCACGCCGACCATTGCGCCAAAATGTGGAATTTTTTAAAACGCAGCGTGATGCGGAGCAGCATGGCTTTCGAGCTTGCCTTCGATGCAAACCGAACGAAATTTCGGCGGCCACAGCGCTCGTGCAGAAATCGGCTGCACTGCTGGCGCAAAGCAACGAAGAATCAGTGCGGCTCGGCAGCATTGCCAGGCAGCTGGGAACTTCGTCCAGCCGCTTACGTCGCGCGTTCGTTCAAGTTACGGGACTCGCGCCTCGCGAGCTCGCCGAGGCATTGCGACTCAATCGCTTCAAGAAACTCTTAAGACAAGGCACCAAAATCACAGATGCGCTGTACGAAACCGGCTATAGCTCATCCAGCCGCGTCTACGAACGTAGCAATGCGCAGCTCGGAATGACGCCAGCGACCTATCAAAAGGGAGGAAAGGGAATGAAACTCGGATACACAATTGCGAATGCAAAGTTGGGAAAAGTTTTGGTGGCAGCAACGGAGCGGGGAGTTTCTGCCGTTTATCTGGGAGATTCCGAAGCAAATCTACTTAAGGAACTGCGTGGGGAGTTTCCAAAAGCGGAAATCGCTACAGCTCGAAATGGCTTGGAAAAATATGTGAAAGAAATCGTATCGCGTACGGAAGGAAATCCGCCGCGACGGGAGTTGCCACTGGATTTGCTGGCAACGGCTTTTCAACGCCGTGTCTGGCAGGAATTGCAGCGTATCCCACTTGGAAAAACGCGCACCTACGGGCAAGTGGCACGCGCTTTGGGCCGTCCCAGTGCAAGTCGCGCCGTCGCTCGCGCTTGTGCGACGAATCCCGTTTCCATTGTTGTTCCTTGCCACCGCGTGATTCGCGGTGATGGCAACTTGGCGGGCTACCGCTGGGGGGTCGGCCGCAAACAGCAACTATTGGAGTCTGAACACGCGGAAGCCGCAGGGGCAAGCTAGCCGCGCGGCTTCACCTTGGTGGCGTTTTTCGGCCAATCTTGCTTGAACCGCGAATCCTCGATCTTCAGGTTCTTCATCACGCCAGTGTAGTGAACGATGAAATAATCGCCGGAATTGGCTTCAAAAAATTTCTGTTGCAGCGCCATCCATGAACCCGTGTCCACCCACATCTGAATCTTTGTAATCTGCTCTCGCATCTTTGTGGACTTGGGAGTTAGCTCAATTACAAGGGTTTTGCGTCCGTCCAATTCTTGTTCGCCGTTCACCGCGATCAGAAAGTTCTTTTTCAAATGTTCGCCGCGTGTGTTGAAACCCAGGTCGAGATATTGATCCACCATCTCGCGGTTATCTTTCAAATCGTATTCTTCCACCCGGTTGATCTTCGGGTTAAATATGTAAAGGTTATCGCCGCTGCGCAGCACTGTTCGTGCGTCGGGCTTTGTAAACTGAATGCGAATCTTTTCGTCTTTGCGTACCCATATTTGCCCGCTTTCTATTGCGGTGTCCTTTACGACGTCTGTGTACTTGATGCGTTCAATGTTTCCGCTCAGGCTGCGAAAATCCTGAGCCGCATGATCCATCATCGTAATGATGGCATCGGGCGTCCATTTTTGAGGGCTCTGTGGATGTGCTGGCAGTGCGGCTAGGCAAAGCGACAAAACCGCGAAAGCGAACAAGAATTTCTTATCTGGCTTCAATTCAGCCCCTGTCCTGGCAATTTGGCTGGAAAAACGTGCCTTAGTATACCCAAAGTTTGATGCATTAGCCGCGAATTGAGTTTCGCGACCGGATTTCGGAAGAGCTCTATTTACGGCGGATCGAAACCCTATAGGCCGTAACCAAGCCATGCTCGTCGCGCTCTGCTTCGATGTTCAAAATCTCAAATCTGCCTTTTTGCAGATCCGGCACTGCCCGCTGCAGTGCCCTGTGCAATTCATTCTGTAATTGCGGAATCTGCTCGGGAGTTGCAAGGACGCGTGTATCCACGCGGTAGATGCTCATGTCCCCGGTTGATGGAAGCATTTCAATTTGTTGAGATTGCTGAGCGGCCTCTGGCTGGTCGCGTAGCCATTTACGCGGCATGAAAAAAACGAAAACAAGAATTCCGATTACCGCTAGGTCGTATTGCCAGGAGCCACGTTCAAACGACCAGAAGAAAAGCTTTGCGATAAATTTTCCGCCATTCGCCATTTCAATCCGCCGGAACGCCGTCCACAATCACACCGTCGCGCATGTGCACTACTCTGTCAAAGTACGTTACCGCTTCAGGATTGTGTGTGATCATTACAATTGTCTGGCCAAGCTCTTTGTTCAGTTGGCGAAGCATTTCCAAAACAACATCGGAATTTTTCGTGTCCAGATTGCCGGTCGGTTCGTCCGCCAAGAGAATCTTTGGCTCGTTGATGATCGCTCGTGCAATCGCCACCCGCTGTTGCTCGCCGCCGGACATTTCTGAGGGCTTGTGACTTAGCCGGCCTTCGAGTCCAAGCAGCTTTGTCACAACGTCAAACCGATGGGGATCGAACCCATCGCCATGAATATATTGTGCGATGGCGATGTTGCCCTTCGCGGTCATCGTCGGCAGCAAATTGAAGCGCTGAAAAACGAATCCAATCTTGCTCCGCCGCAATTTCGTTCGTTCTGCGTCAGACATTTGAGCCAAATCGTTGCCATCCACCAGAACGGTACCTCGCGACGCCGAAGCCAGGCCGCCAATCGTATAAAGCAATGTGGACTTTCCGCAGCCGGAAGGGCCCATGACCGCAACGGATTCACCTGGTGCAACAGAAAAATTCACTCCTCGCAGGGCCGGCACTTCCACCTTGCCGGCGCGATAGAGCTTCCAAAGATTTTCCGTCTTGAGTATGGGTTCCACAGTTTTTTTCTTTAGTCCTTGGCCATCCACAGGACGCAAGCCCTCAAATTGTGCGCTTGGAATTGTAGCCGCGATTGCCATCTCTGCCTAGCTTTGTGCCTCAATTCCTCAGCAAAATTCAGTCAAAAGTTAGCGCTTCCACCGCATCTTTGCGGCTTGCAACCCATGCCGGGTAGCTCGCTCCCAACACTGCCCCGATCAAAGCAATTGCAGCTGCTTTCAAAATCCATTCCGGAGTGATCAAAATCGCCAGGGTGGGAAAGGCTTTCAGGAATCCGGCGCGGACGGCATAACTCAATCCAACGCCTGCAAAAATTCCCAGCAGGCAAAGCATTGCAGATTCGCAAAGAACCGCGCGCACAATAAAAGGAGAATTCGCGCCCAGCGATTTCAATACTCCAATGTCTCGCGTCCGTTCAATCACAGTCGTGTACATGGTCAGGAAAATCACTAGTAAACCGATACACACAGCGAGTCCAATCATCGCGTCTACGAAGACGTTGAGGCCCGGAATGCTCGTTGTAGTCATCATTGAGACGTAGTCCTTGATGGCCGTAAGCGTGTAATTGGGCAGGATTCCCTTGATTTCCGCGATAACGTCTTCGGTGTGTTCAGGACGCGTGCACTTGATGTAAAAGAGTGAAGCCTTGTCCGTGGAGCCTGAAAGGCTCTGCAAGGTGGAGAGCGGAACGAAGATTCGCGAACCCTTGCCGTGCTCTACGATTCCCACCACATTCCATTCATGATTTAGCAGCTGGAATTTTTGACCAACCTTCACGTGCTTCGATTGCATAGCCAGCTCATCCAGGAGCATGTCGTCTGGGCCTTCCATCCCGTGCCCCTGCAAATAAACGAAGCCGCCCGAAACCTCATCAAATGACTTGTCAATTCCGTAGATCAGCTCAACGCCACCTGACGAATTAAATTGCAAAAGAACGGGCGCGACCGACTGGATATATTGAAGTTCAACGAGCCGCTCTTTAATCTTCACCGGCATCGGAGAGTTGGTCATGCCCATCAACCTGCCAGCTGAAGATGGTTGCAGCAATACGTCGGCGCCTACGCCCTCCACGCGCTTCGCGGTTTCATGGAGAATTCCACTTGTAAGCCCAACAATTAGCACAACGAGTGAAACTTCCACCGCCACCGCAAGCACACCAATGAAGGTCCGAATTGGGCGATGCAGCAGATTGCGCAATATCATCTCGCCCATCATGGCTTTGCGTCCTTGATGGGCACGTCTTTGTCTTCGCCGACGCGAACCAACTCTGAATTTGGCGGTTGCGCAAGCTGGAATCTATCTTCGGGCAGGTCCTCGTTCAGCGCGACCTTCGTGACCTGCAAATGAATGACGTAATCGTCGTGTGGCCGGTCAATTTGGATCTTGTTTGGAAAGGTTGAACCAGCCGTTCCGGATGCGCCGTTTCCAATAACCTCCCAATCGGAATAATGAACATCGGAAAGCAGCACACCCTTTGGTCCAAACGTCTCCAGACGCACCACATTTAAATTGGCCCGGTCGAACCAAATCTTGCGGCGGATTTCCGTCGTGTAACCTCCGCGTAGCACCGTCAAAATGTAGTACCGCGCATTTTCGTCATTAAACTCTTCAGAGAGTACGGTCTCGCCTTTCACGATCTCCGGCCATAAGAGAGCATCAAAGAGATGTTGAGGCCGAAGATTCTCTATCGGTTTTGCACTATTCCGTTCCACAGCCACTTTGCCAACAAGGAATTTATTCTTGGTTGGCAGCGAAACTTTGAAAGTGTCCCCGTCACTCGTCATATCAAAGATCGTTTTCGAAATCACCGGTGCTTGCCCAATCATTCGAATATTCTCAGGCCGCTTCGCCAAGAGGAACGCTTTAACTTCGTGATATTCCTCAATCAGCCCGCTGTATCGCGACCCGGCCACCGGCCTCAGTTCCACAGTCGCATTTAAGCTGCGAACTCCGTTCGCTTGCGCATTGAATTTTTCTATCAGTTCCTCGCGGGTGGCATCTTTTGCGACCAGAACATCTTGTTTGGCAACTCTCGTATCACGCTTGATTCCGCCGCCACAGCCAGCCAAAGCAGCCACTGTCGCCAAAGCCATACATGTCCACACAAGTTTCTTCAATTACTTGGACCCCCTTAGGCCCCATTTGGTGCAATCGGCAAGCCAACTAACAGAGCTTCAAACAATCAATGCGGTCGAGCAATGTGCACCTCAAACGGCTGCACTGCGGGCCGCACTCGTCGGATGACTTCACTCGGCCAAAGCGTTTCGCTCAGAATCGTCAGCCAGCCATCTTCCAGCTCGCAAATCACACAAAAAGTATAGCGCGTGTATGCGGCCTGATACGCATCCAGGCCACGCTTCGAGAGATCTCCTTCCAGCGCTGTGTCTTTTGACTCGGTGGCTTTGCCCGCCCGAATGCCAAACGTTTCGCCGTTAAATCGTTCCAGCAATTCGCGTAATTGCTCGTGGCTCGGCTGCGGCACTACGATGCATCGGCCTGCCGCTTCTCTGAAATTGATTTTGCGCGCTACGCAAAAATCCCGCACACGGTCCAAGTGGCTGAAAAAATCAAGCACAAACCGTTCCTGTGCAATCAAGGCAGGGAAAACGCCGGACCAAATCGCAATTGCATCTTTCCCGCGCACGGGTTCGCGGCTTTCCGTCTCAATCAACTCCATGCCGATGGCTCTCACGCCCGGCCCGAGATCCAACGTTTCTACATCAAGGGAAAAGGGAGGAAGGTCCAGCTCGCTCATTCTTCGTCTTCGGCGTGAGGAAATTTTTCGTGGAACTCTGGAGATTTCTTGCGCACGTCGAGCCAGTCAAAAAACGCGTCAGGAGTTTCTAGCCAGATCCGGAACCAATTCGCGATCTCTTCCTTTTCTTCGCGTTTGTGCCGCTCTACCTTGTGATTGCGCGCAATCATCTCCGCGCGCCGTTTACCGAGCCGCGCTATATCCAGCACGCGTCCTGCCGCAGCCTTTTCTCCGTGCGCTTTGAAACGGCGAGAAAGCTCGTCCAATCTCATCAAGCTCACTTCCGCGTCGCTCAATGTCTTGAAGTGCAGCAAGTCTTCGAACTCTTCTTCAAACTGGTCTTCGACTTCTTCCAGTTGCGAGAGGTTCACTTTCAATCCCGCGCTTTTGAGCACGTCCGCAACGTAGTCCGCGCCCGTCTTGCCTTCTTCACCGTGTTCGGCAATCAGTTTGCGGCGCAATTGGTCAATTTCAGCGGGCGTCCACTTTTCCGCGCCGATCTCTCGCGCCGTTTGCAGAATCATCAGTTTTTTTGTTTTCTGCTCGTCGCTCATGCGCTAATGCTTCTTGTTTTTCGCGGACTTCTTGCCCGCATGTGCAGGCGCTTTCTTCTTTGCGGGCGGCGCCGGAGGCGGGTCCGCCGGCAGGCCCTGCAGCAATCGATGATACCTGTTTACGTTCCTATTGTGTTCCGCAAGGGTCGCGGCAAAGAAGTGGCCCCCCTGCGTGTTCGCCACGAAATAAAGATAATCTGTCTGCGCCGGTGCCAAAGCTGCGCGCAGTGCTACTTCTCCGGGATTTCCAATCGGACCTGGGGGCAGTCCGCCGTGCATGTACGTGTTATATGGCGATTCGTAATGCAAGTCCTTGCCGGTCAGTGTTCCTTTGTATGCGCCGACCTGTTCCAATGCATAAATCACAGTGGGATCGCATTGCAGCAGCATGCCTTTACGCAAACGGTTCTCGAAAACTCCGGCAACCAGAGGCCGCTCATCCGGCTTGGGAGTTTCCCGTTCAACAAGCGAAGCCAACGTCACGGTTGAAAGCGTTGGGTGAGTCACACTTGCCGGAGCCGGATCAGATACCGCAATGCTTCGCCATTGTTCGCGGAATTTTTGCACCATAGTCGCCGTAAGCTCGCTGGCTATTGGATGCCGCGAAAGCTGATAAGTAGCAGGAAAGAGAAATCCTTCCAGCGACTTTGCATAAGGCGCCAAGTCCTTGATGGAGGAAGTGTCGTTCGCTGCCTTCAAGAACTCGTCGGCGGTCATGAACTTCGCTGCTTCCAGATTGTGTGCGATGTCGAACATCGTCTCGCCTTCGCGCACGGTGAAGGGCAGTACATACACGTCGCCGTGCGCGAGCTTCCAGAAAACATCTTTTCCCGGCAATGCTTTGTCGAAGAGATACTCACCGGCGATGAGAGAATGCCGATGGCGTCGAGCATAGATTTCAAACGCAATCTCGCTCCGAATTACGCCATTTTTCTGCAGAATTCTCCCCGCATTTCGCATGGAAGTTCCGTGCGGAATAGTCACAAAGACGCCGTCTTTCCCGAATCCCTGATACGGCTCCTGAATTCCGTACCACAGGTAAGCTCCCGCGGCTCCAGCGATGAGCAGCAGAATCAATATGAGTGCTAGAACGATCTTCACTTACTCATGCTCCATGGCGTCTTGCTTTGCCAGGTATTCACGCAGGATCACCGTTGCTGCTACCGAATCAACCGTCGGTTTCTCACTTTCAGCCTTTTTCCGTTTTTCGTTTTCATCACGATATTTCTTGCCAAACTCTTCTTCTAACAGCCGCTCCGCTTCCCAACTCGTTAGCCGCTCGTCCAGCATTTCCACCGGCAGCCCGATCTGCTTTCGCGCTCGCTGCGCAAACCGCTCCGCTTCTTCAGCCATTTCGCCTCGCCGGCCATCCAGCAACAGCGGTAATCCGACCACGATCTGCGTTACGCCATGCTCACGAGCCAATTCGCGCAAACGCCGCATGTCTTCGTTGCGATTGATGCGCTCCATTGTCGTCAAGGGATGCGGCAAGCCCGCTTCAGCGGTGGCAATGGCAAGTCCAATCCTCGCGCTGCCATAGTCCACGGCAAGCACAGTTTTCGTTTTGCTCAGCTTCGCCACCTATTCAATCTCAATTCCAGTATAGCCTGAACATTTCCAGCCATTTCCGACGTGCAAAGCCTTGGTGTTGCAAGAGTTGCGTAGGCAGCCGTGGGTTGTGCCCTTGTCTTCGCTATGCTATGATGCAAACACTTATGCAGTTCACGTTCTTGCGTTGCCTGCTCGCGGCTTCCCTATTTTGGGTTGTCTCTCTTAACGCACAAGGATCGGACTGCAAGCGTCACATATTGTCCTTGATCGCTCTGGACAATTCTGGTGGAACGATAGTTGGTTTATCGCCTTTGGATATACGAGCGAAGCTCCGAAATGACGACCCGCAAGTGGTTTCTATCCGCCCAGACCGCCGTCCTCACAGAATCGTTTTGCTCGTGGATGTCAGTTCCAGCATGGCCGGCGAAGCTGGCGGACGCGAATCGAAAATGGCCTGAGGCCTTGTGTCTCATATCGTTCTGTCACAGTTGCCGAATACGTCCCTCGCCCTGCTGACGTTCGATGATGCCGTTCGCGATCGAGTGGAGTTCTCTCCGGAAAATCAGTCCGTCGTCAAATATCTAGCCCAACGGCAGAAAACTCCTCCTCCCGCAAAACCAAAATCAAAAACAGCAATTTATGATTCGATTCTGACCGCTGCAGAAATGCTCCGCTCTCCGGCTACTTCAAATTCCGTCCTTCTAATCTCTGATGGGCAAGATAATTGCAGCAAGGCCCGTGCTGTGGATGCGTCTCGCGAACTGGTTTCACAAGGGATTGTCCTGCATGCAATTCTTCTTACGCCTGAATCCTTGCGCCAGCACTCAGCTTTCTCCGTCGAAGAGGCTCAGGCGAATGACACCATTCGCAATTTGATTGGTGATACGGGAGGACTCGTTTATGGCCCGCTCGGAAGAATCTTGCCCGGAGCTAATTCCGGCATGGTGGAAGGAATTTCTTATGACTTCTCAGAGTCTGAAAAGAAGGAGCTAGCAGAGGGACTCGCAAAGCTCTATTCGAGCATCTTGAATGACCAGCTCGTTGAATTGCAGATCAGCGCTCCGGATAAGAAATGGAGAACGCTGACGCTTTCCTTCTCTAAAGAAAAACTCAACCAAAGCAAAGGGCTCTCACTCGCCTATCCACGTCAGTTTCCGGCATGTCCTTAGTGTTTAACCAGGCAATCCGCCACTCGCGCGACTTGTACCATCTCCTTCACATCATGCACGCGCACAATGTGTGCGCCTCCAAAAATCGCTGCTGCGACCGTTGCTGCTGTTCCCCAAATTCGATTCTCTACCGCGGCGGGCTTCCCATTTCGCGCTAGCGTTCTTCCCAGAAAACCCTTCCGAGAAGTCCCGACAAGCAGCGGGTAACCCAATTTGCCAAGCTCTGGAAGTTTGGCAAGCAACTCATAGTTCTGCTCAAAGCTCTTTCCGAACCCGATTCCCGGGTCAATCACTATCTTGCTCTTCGCTATCCCTGCCTTATGAGCCGTACTCAAGGATTTTTTCAGCCCTGAAGCTACATCTTTCATCACGTTTTTCGCGAACGGCAGGCTTTGCATGATTCGCGGAGTTCCTCGCATATGCATCAAGATCACCGCCGCCCCGTGCCGCGCAACGACTTCCGCCAATCGCGGATCCCGTTGCAATCCCGATACATCGTTTACGATCTCTGCCCCTGCTCCGATCGCAATCTCCGCGACCGCCGTTTTTTGTGTATCCACCGAAATCGGTATCTTCAGCTTCCCGCGCAGCCCTTCCAGTACCGGCAATAATCTCGCCAGTTCCTCCACCGCTGAAATTTCCCACGATCCAGGCCGTGTGGACTCTGCGCCGATATCAATGATGTCCGCGCCTTCTCGCTCCATTTCCAGTCCACGCGCTACGGCTCGCTTCACGTCAAGAAACTTACCGCCGTCCGAAAAACTGTCCGGCGTCACATTCAACACGCCCATGACAAGTGTCTTGTGCCCAAGCACAAGCTCACTTCGGCATAGCTTCAGACGGTGGATTTTTCTGCGGATCATAGGAGGCAATTAGTGTAACGCGCGGTGGGAAAAGGGCAGGGAACTAGTCCAAATCGAAATCCCGAATCGGCTTGCCGGCTGGTGCATCCTTGGCTTTCTTCATAGCCTCTTCAAATTTCTTGGCCAGAATGTCTTCCTTATTCGTTTCCTGGAACCATGAATCGGCGAACTTGTCTTCACGCTGTTTCTTCTGTTCTTCCAGAATGCTTGAGGCCTTCGTCAAATCCACATCCGGCCCCGGCTTCACATGAGCGGTATGCGAAAGCACTGTGCCGAAAACCGGGTCAATCACCAGCTTCGCCTGGCAGCAAGGGCACGTCACATTGAGATTTTCTCCGTCTTTTAGTCCCATGGCCGCATTCTACGCCATTTTTCGCGCAACGGCATTCCCCCTCAATTCAGCGGACACTCCTGAAGATTGGCGTCCATTGGGGAGAGGAGATTTATAGTTGCGCAAAGAAATAGGCGCCTGCTAATAATAGACGCTTATTTTAATCCATCACGCCGCGCTTAAGCCTTTGCCGGCGAGTCTCCGCGGGTGAATCCCGGCGCAGGCCGCAATTCCGGCCGTACCACCTTCGGATCCGCGCTTGTCGCAGCCTGTGGAGGGGGCGTTGGTGGAGTCCGCGGTTTCTCCGGAAGCTCCTTGCCTTCCATCAGCAGTTTCACTTCGTTTGCATCAAGCACTTCGCGTTCAAGCAAGGCCTTTGCGATGCGATCGAGCGTGTCGCGGTTCGTATCGAGAATGTGCTTCGCCTTGTCGTAGGCCATGCTAACGATGCGCTTCACTTCCTTGTCGATCTGTACGGCAGTGTCTTCGGAGAAATCGCGGTGCTGCGCGATTTCGCGTCCAAGAAAGATTGCTTCTTCTTTCTTGCCGAAAGCCAACGGGCCTAAGTCGCTCATTCCCCATTCGCAGACCATGTTGCGCGCAATGTCCGTGGCGCGCTCTATGTCATTACCTGCGCCAGTCGTAATGTGGCCAAGGAACAACTCTTCCGCCGTACGGCCGCCCATCAGAACGGCCAGCATTCCTTCCAGATGATCTTTCGTATAGGAGTGCTTGTCATCTACGGGCAATTGCATCGTCAAACCAAGTGCCATGCCTCGCGGAATAATCGTCACTTTGTGAACCGGATCTGCGCCCGGCGTCATGGCTGCAACCAAAGCGTGACCCGCTTCGTGGTAAGCTGTGTTCTTTTTTTCTTCGTCGCTCAGGATCATGGACTTGCGTTCCACGCCCATGAGCACCTTGTCTTTGGCCATTTCAAAATCGGCCATTCCGACAAACTTGCGGTTCTGGCGAGCAGCCCAAAGCGCCGCTTCGTTCACCAGGTTCTCCAGATCAGCACCAGAGAATCCCGGTGTCCCACGCGCAATGATGGAAAGCTCCACGTCATCCGCAAGGGGTTTTTTCCGCGTGTGAACCCGCAATATCTCTTCGCGTCCCTTCACATCGGGTCGTGCCACAACCACGCGACGATCGAATCGTCCAGGCCGTAGCAGTGCAGGATCAAGTACATCCGGCCTGTTTGTTGCGGCGATCAAGATCACGCCTTCGTTCGACTCGAAACCATCCATTTCAACGAGCAGCGCGTTCAAAGTTTGCTCGCGCTCATCGTGACCACCACCAAGTCCTGCTCCGCGGTGACGTCCAACGGCATCAATTTCATCAATGAAGATGATGCAGGGGGCATTTTTCTTGCCTTGTTCAAAAAGATCGCGAACGCGACTTGCGCCAACTCCAACAAACATTTCCACAAAGTCCGAACCGGAAATCGAGAAGAAGGGAACGTTCGCTTCGCCGGCAATTGCCCGCGCGAGCAAAGTCTTCCCTGTACCTGGAGGGCCGACAAGCAGAACACCTTTCGGAATGCGGCCGCCCAGTTTTTGGAATCTCTGCGGATCCTTCAAGAATTCGATAATTTCCTGAAGCTCTTCCTTCGCTTCATCCGCGCCTGCAACATCCTTAAACGTAACTTTCTTCTGCTGCGCGGAAAGCAACCGCGCGCGGGACTTGCCAAAGCTCAAAGCCTTATTGCCACCGGCCTGCATCTGCCGCATCAGGAAGAAAACGAATCCAGCCAGCAAAAGCAGTGGTGCAGCGTTAACCAGCAATATCAGCCAGTCGTTGTTATGCACTTCCTGGATGTTGATGCTCGTGTTCTTATCCCGCAGAGCTTTGGAAAAGGCCGGGAAGTCTTCCTTAGCGACCGTCAGGCGGAATTTTTGTTCAGCGGGAACCTTGTATTCGCCCTTTACTTCGTACGCGTTCTGACCCAGGTAGACCGTGACTTCCTTTACCTTGCCCTCGTCAATGGACGCCATGAATTCGCTATACCTTGGCGTTTGCTCCCGTTGCTGCGCGCCGTTCTTCGATACCAGCTGCCAGAGCATCACGCCCAGCAGCACGATCGCCAGCCAGAATAGAATTGTTTTTGCCGTAGAGCTTGAGTTCACGGTTACCTCGCAAAAATCTTCCCAAGTACCAACCAGCGCGACTTATTTCTTCCTGCGCTTGCTGCCCCTACTACTATTAGACGCCGCAGAAGCCCCGGAAGACAAATGCTTCTGGTTGCGGTCGGTTCCGTTTGGCGCTGCCAGTCCGTATCCGACCCACATCTCTTTAGATGCAGTCCGGAAGCCAAAGTAATCGGGCTCGAGCGCCACGCGGCGCTTCGCCGTCTTGTCCAGCAAAACCGCCAGCCGCAGCGACCTCGGGCTGCTTTCTCCAAGCCGCCGCAGCAGGAAATCCTGTGTGACGCCGCTCTCGAGCACCGCGTCCAGCACCAATACATCGCGCCCCTTCAAATCCGGCCGGGCACTGAAATAGACCTCGCGTCGGTGCACGCCACTGTGTTCGACGTCGCGGACTTCCTCGCGCACAAAGTGGCAAAAAACGGGGCACTTTACGCAGCGCAACACATCAGCCGCAAAAACAAATCCGCGATCCAGCGTTATCACCGCGTCAATTCTTTTCCCGCCATAATCCTTCGTGATTTGACGGCCGAGCTCCACAACCTTTTTCGCAATTCGTCCTGCCGAATACGACGAGGATTTTGCAGCGCTCAAGCCTTCTCCTCACTCACCAGGGTCGCGTTTCTAGTTTCGCTCGTTGCCGCAAAATCTGCCGAAACGAAACCCCGGGCCCAAACGATATTCTTGCCGCTTTCCAGAACTGGCCAGCCTTCGCGATCCCACTTGCTGACGCGCTTTTCATTCAACAAACGGTTCAGCTTGTGTTCGCCGCGATGACCTACGGGACGCATTCGGTCGCCTGGCTGCAAACTGCGCAGCTTCAACGCTCCCTGCAATTTATCTCGGTCGAGGACAGCGCAGTCCTTCTCAATAGTTTCGCGCTGTGCATCGGGCCAGTCAATGGACCTGAAGCGGATAACGCAACCAATTTCCTTTACGGCAACGTTCACATCTTTAGCGCCACGCGTCGGCACGGCGTATTCGAATTCAAGCGGAAGCTTACTTTTCGCCGTAATTCTCTCGCGAGCCAGAAAAATTAGCCAATCGTCATCTCGCCTTACATCCACTCCTCCCGGTAACTGCAATACCTTTCCGTTTTCGCCGGAACTCGCAAGCTGCATAATCTGATTAACGTGTTCGATTGCCAGTTGGCCTTGTTTTCGTGCAACGCCGGCAAAAGCGCTTCTTGCTAGTCGTTTACCAAGTGCCCGATTAGCGGTCTCTCCGGCAGGCCAGGAGAATGGCCACTCAATGTGGTGCGCAGAAATCCTGGCCGTGCCATTTTCAAACTTCAAGAGTGCCTTGTAGTAATCCTGCGAAAGCGCTTCGACTAGAGATCCTTCTTCTAACGCAAGCCCACCGAGAGCTCCCAAATGTTCAACAGTTCTTGGATTGAATTCATTCTCTAAAAGCGGCAAGAGTTTCTTCCGCATACGTGCCCGCTGACGCGAAGTGTCTTTATTCGTCGCGTCCTCTCGCCACGCTTGTTTCTTCGTTCTCAAATACTTCCGCAATTCTGTGCGCCGCACTTCTAATAGAGGACGAACAATCCCGTCCTCTGTCACAGGATGAATTCCCGCCAGCCCCGCCAATCCCGTCCCACGTAAAATATGAGCGAGAACGGTCTCGGCTTGATCGTCTGCCGTGTGGGCAGTCGCAACGCGGTCCACCAGTCCGCTCTCAGTTAGTCTTCGGAAAAACTCATAGCGAACTCGCCTCGCCGCATCTTCCAAATTTCTCTTTTCCTGTCGCGCCTTCTTTCCAACGTCAGCCTGCCCCACGTGCAACGTCAGGCCAAACTTCTCCGCCAGGTCTGCTACAAATCTTTCATCCTTCTCCGAAGCCTTCCCTCGCAATTTGTGATTGAAATGCACAACACTCAAAGAGATCCCCAACGCCGGGCGCAACTCCAACAACAACCGTAGCAGTGCCACAGAATCCCCGCCGCCAGACACGGCTACGCCCACACGTTCTCCCGCGCGCAGTATGTCTCTCCTACGAATGTTTGCCAGAACTTGCTTTTGGAGCGTTAGCGCCATCGCGCTTTTATCGTACCTTGCCAGGCCGTCTATTTCCTCTGCTTGCCTTCGTCACAATTTCTCGCACATCCGCCGACAGCGCCTGCGATATGTCCACCGGTCCAAACGTCGGCGCGCCGGAACCATCAAGCGCCGTCGCTCCTCCGATCACCAGCGTTTCGTAAGGCCCTGCTTGCTCAGGCTCTTTCTGTTGCGCCTTCGTTAGCCACGCAGAAGCCAAAACAATCAAGAACGCAGCGGACAATTTCTTAGTCATGACTTCTTTCCCGGCAACAGTTCAGCTGGAATCGGATTTCCCGGCCCCTCTTCATCCCACAACATCGTCTGAATCCACCAGCGCTTCCCGTCGAAATACAGCGAGAAGATATTGACGCCGCGCGTCACCACTTTTCCGGTCGATTGTACTTTCCCTTCATAGCTACTAAGCACGGTCGCCACATTTCCGAACCGCTCAATCTTCCGTCCCAGCTCTACTTCCGTGAATCCCTGCTTCACCAGGAATTCGTCGCTCTCATCCAGATATTCCTGGTAGTCCGATGTCCGCACCTCCACTGCGCCACCCTTGTCTTTACCAATGGAAATGTATCTCACACTCTGCGCAAACAGCGTTCGGTCGCGTCCCCATTGCCGAGGCACTCCAACTCCACCAGAAATCGTTTCATAACTCGCCCTTACGATTCCCTCAATCGTGCCCACATCTTCTGGCCGCGGCTCTGCCTTGGGCACTAGAACATGTTTCACTTCACCTTGCTTCTCCATCGGCTTCCCTCCGCCAATTCCGCAGATCAGCAATCCACAAAAAACCGCCGGCCGCAGCCTCGCTGCAAAACGCATCATCAAATTTCTCCTGAAGACTCACTCGTCTGCATCGTTTTGTGTCGCGCATCCTACCATTTTTCAGCCACTTACAAGCCTCTGTGTAAGCTTGTGGAAAACGTGAAAATTCCATGAACGAAGTGTTGACTTTTCCGCCCCCCATCCCTATACTCATCAAGTTGTTTGGACGCCACTCTGCTGGACAGGGGGCTTTCGATCTTTGACAACCGATACGATGTGCCAGAATCTGTTCGAAACCATTAGAGCTTTCGAGCGCTAATGGTCTGAGTAAATCGAGCGATCACAAATTCGCTTGGCAGGCTGACCCTGGTATAAAAACCAGGGTATTTTTTTCGCCAAGCAACCAGATTCAAACGAGAGTTTGATCCTGGCTCAGAACGAACGCTGGCGGCGTGCTTAACACATGCAAGTCGAGTGCGCGCCTGTAGCAATACAGGTGGCGCACGGCGCACGGGTGCGTAACACGTGGGCAATCTGCCCTCTGATGGGGAATAACCCGCCGAAAGGCGGGCTAATACCGCATAACATTCCTTGGTCGCATGATCGAGGACTCAAAGGCGTAAGTCGTCGGAGGAGGAGCCCGCGCACGATTAGCTAGTTGGTAGGGTAATGGCCTACCAAGGCTTTGATCGTTAGCTGGTCTGAGAGGATGGCCAGCCACACTGGAACTGAGACACGGTCCAGACTCCTACGGGAGGCAGCAGTGGGGAATCTTGCACAATGGGCGAAAGCCTGATGCAGCGACGCCGCGTGGGGGATGAAGCTTCTCGGAGTGTAAACCCCTTTCGATCCGGACGAATACCTCGCAAGAGGGGTGACGGTACGGATATAAGAAGCCCCGGCTAACTACGTGCCAGCAGCCGCGGTAAGACGTAGGGGGCCAGCGTTGTTCGGAATTACTGGGTGTAAAGGGTTCGTAGGCGGTGTGGCAAGTTGGGAGTGAAATCTCTAGGCTCAACCTAGAGGCTGCTTCCAAAACTGCTGTGCTTGAGTGTGGGAGAGGCGCGTGGAATTGCAGGTGTAGCGGTGAAATGCGTAGATATCTGCAGGAACACCCGTGGCGAAAGCGGCGCGCTGGACCACTACTGACGCTGAGGAACGAAAGCTAGGGGAGCAAACAGGATTAGATACCCTGGTAGTCCTAGCCCTAAACGATCAGGACTTGGGGTGCCACCCGTTCGGGTGTCGTCCCGGAGCTAACGCGTTAAGTCCTGCACCTGGGGAGTACGGTCGCAAGACTGAAACTCAAAGGAATTGACGGGGGCCCGCACAAGCGGTGGAACATGTGGTTCAATTCGACGCTACGCGAGGAACCTTACCTGGGCTCGAAATGCTAGTGACCAGCTGTAGAAATACGGCCTTCCCGCAAGGGACACTAGTATAGGCGCTGCATGGCTGTCGTCAGCTCGTGCCGTGAGGTGTTGGGTTAAGTCCCGCAACGAGCGCAACCCCTGCACACTGTTACTACTCGCAAGAGAGGACTCGGTGTGGACTGCTCCGGATAACGGAGAGGAAGGTGGGGATGACGTCAAGTCCGCATGGCCTTTATGTCCAGGGCTACACACGTGTTACAATGCAGGGCACAAACCGTTGCCAACCCGCGAGGGGGAGCTAATCGGAAAAAACTCTGCTCAGTTCGGATTGCAGTCTGCAACTCGACTGCATGAAGCCGGAATCGCTAGTAATGGCGTATCAGATCGACGCCGTGAATACGTTCCCGGGCCTTGTACACACCGCCCGTCACATCACGAAAGTGAGTTGTACTAGAAGTCGCCGCGCGAACCGCAAGGACGCAAGCGCCCAAGGTATGACTCATGATTGGGGTGAAGTCGTAACAAGGTAGCCGTAGGAGAACCTGCGGCTGGATCACCTCCTTTCTAAAGATAGTGCTGTCTAACCCGCTATGGTGTGCGGTCTATGGCAGCCAACGCATCGTTCGCTCTCACGGGCTTACGATGCAACGTTCGATTTACAACTTCGGGCAGGTTCTGGCAGATCGCATCGGTTCAAAGATCGAATCAAAATTTAAAAGGCCGCTGAGAAATCAGCGGCCTTTTTTGTTTTCGAGGACATTTGTCAGGACCGGCAACCTGAATCTCGATAAGCCAAAGACCGATCGATGAGGTGTCCTAGTACCGGCTGCTCGGTGTCCTGCGGCGGCTTAACCCATAGGACGTACTCTGTCGCTTCGCCAAAATTGTGGTATACACTCGCCCTATAATTCGCAGCATCTAATCAAACACGAGATAGCTAGGCGTAGTCTGGGAGACGCAATGTCGCTTGTGCAAGAAGACAAATCGGTCGCAAGTCCCAGCACTTTTGTGTTCACGCCGAAAAATCTGCGGAAGCTCGCCGAAATTGTCGGTCGGGACTCAACCGTTGCCGACGAGATTTCCCGTTTGCTAATGCGTGCGACCGATGAACTGTTTTTACCGTACCTAATACAAGCGCGGACGGAAACACTCGAGTTCGAATTCGAGCGCTATGCTTATGCTTTCTTTCCATTTCGGATCGAGGCAGCAGCTCTTCTTATCCGCGCGGTAGGCGCGATTAATTTCTTTCCTAAATATCTCAAGTTGATGAGTTTGGCCTCGCAGACTTTTGTTGAGGCCGCTCCAAGCTGGGGTTTGGAGCAAGCCACTGTCCAGGAAGCCTTCAAGAAATACTTTGCAACGTCAGTCCGCATGCTGTTGGTAGCATCGAAGATTCCGATGCCCGCGGCTGAACCGCTATCCTTGATGTTGAAAGGCATTACTAAAGCAGATTTTGGATTGACATGCCTTGCTTACATTTTCGAAGGAACGCTTTCCGCTGAGAAATGGAAAGTCAAACGTACCTTCGAGCTAACGACAGATGCTCTCACGGATTACGAGGAGGGTGTTTCCCTACTTCTTGGCGCGAACGAACAGGTTGAGACGGTCGCCGGGTCTCTGAAAATAGAGGGTGAGCTCGACCCAGACGAGCTACAGCGCGATTTGCCGTTAGACTGGTTGCACCGCCGCAAGTAAATTATCCGATGCAGCTCGCAGTTACAGATACACATCCGCTGCTGCATTATGCTTCCGTGCGGCACAAGGCTCTCGGTGACAAAGCCTTAAAAGTTTTTCAAAACGCCGACAGGAGAGACGGTTCTGCTTTAATCCAGATACCGGCAATTGTCCTGATTGAGTGCTTTCTTCAAATTCAAGCGGGCAAAGTAAAGATTCCGGACGACTATGAGAAATGGGTCAAGTCGTTGGAAAAACATGAATTCTTCCGGATTCAGCCAATGACTCTGGAAGAGGTGATCCGTGCGTCGAATCTTACAACCATCGTCGATCCTTTTGATCGGATGATAGTCGCCTCCGCCCAAGAGGCCGGATACCCCTTGATCACGAAGGATACCAAAATCACCGAGTCGTCCATCGTCGAAGTTATTTGGGATGAATAGGTGTAGCTCTGTGCGATTTCCGGACACAGAGCCACTGTCGGGTTGTAGATTGAACTAGTTTTCCGCGTGCCTCTGGAAAGTCTCCCCAGGCAAAACAAAACGGGGTCTTTGCGGCTGTGCGTGGGCCGCTCGCGGCGCGTGTTCGTGTCTCGAGTTGCCGTGTCCGGCGTGCCGGGAGTGTCCGCCCTGTCTACCGCGTCCACCGCGCTGTTCGTAAAAAGGCTTCCGCCCGTGCTGGCCGTGGCGTTGCTTCTGCCCGTGCCCGTAATTGTCTTCTTGCGGTTCCGGCTTGAATCCCGGTTTCCGCGGCGGCGCAATATACCGCTCCAGATTCGCCTGCACCTTTTCCATTTTCAAACCGAGCGTCCGCTCCAACTGAAATACTTCGCCCCGTTGATCGCGCGTAATCAACGTGGAAGCCAAGCCTTTTTCACCCGCGCGTCCTGTACGGCCCACGCGATGAATAAAATTCTCGGCAATTTCCGGCAAGTCGTAATTAATGACGTGAACGATGTCCTGTACGTGAATCCCGCGCGACGCCACATCCGTGGCTACCAAGATTTGGTAGCGTCCCTGCTGAAATCCGGCCAGCGCGGAATTTCGCTGTGATTGCGAGCGGTCGCCATGAATCTGCGCTGCCGCGAATCCGTCGTCATTCAAGCTTGCTGCAATGCGCTGCGTTCCGCGCTTCGTGCGAGAGAAAACCAGCACGCGGCCAGTTTCTTTCGCGAGTAGATGCTTTAGGGCGTTGATTTTGCTGTCCGCGGGAACTTCCAGTACTTGCAGCTTCACATTTTCCGAAGGCTTCAGCGTCGAACCAAACGTCAGCCGCACCGGGCTCTTCATGTACTCTTTCACCAGGCTCGCGACCGAGGCTTCCATCGTTGCCGAAAAACAAACCGTCTGACGGTTCGTTGGCAAAATGGAAACGATCCGCCGAATCGCGGGAAGAAATCCCATATCCAGCATGCGGTCCGCTTCGTCCAGGACCAGCATCCGCAAATTCTTGAAATGAAAAAGTTTTCTATCGAGATAGTCCTCAAGCCGTCCCGGAGTCGCCACGATCAGCTTCGCGCCTTTGCGAATCGCTGCGAGTTGGCCGTGTTCCGAGAGCCCTCCAACGACCAGCGCTGCCGGCGCTAATTTGTTACCGCGAAGCGCGTTGTATTGATCGAGCACCTGCATCGCCAGCTCGCGCGTCGGCACCAGCACCAAAGCCGCAATTCCGGTATTTCCGGTCGCATCTGGATTTCGGATGGAACCATCGCGCCGCGCCGGTTCCGCATGGGGAAGGGAAGCGCTCTCATGTTTCAGCAAATCCTCGATCACCGGGATCAGGAACGCCAGCGTCTTGCCGGTTCCCGTCTGTGCTGTCGCCAGCACGTCTTTGCCTTCCAGCGAGCGGGGAATCGAAGCCGCCTGCACCGGCGTCGGCACAATGAATTCCGAGGAGGCCAGCCGGTCCTTCACATAAACGGATAGCGGCATTTCCGAAAATAGCGTGGCTGTCTTCGTTGGAGACACCGCCACACCTGTAGTATTTGAATTCTGAGTCATTTCTGTCTAATTGGCTTTCTTACTGGCCGCGCCCGTTCGGGTCCCCGAATACACCCTATACGCATACACAAGGAGGCGACGGGCGACGTTTGCCAGTCTCTTTTAAATTACGCTGAGAACGTACGGAGGAAACTGAAGGCGGGTAATCTCAGATCTAGTCTTGCACCGGAGGGACCGCACTACACAACCGAGGTAATAAGCGCAAAAACAGAGTAGCACACTTTCCCGTTTTTCACTCAATAAATCTTAATTCTTTTGGTACTCCCCGGGCGCCGTCGCCTTCCGAATCTGGCGTTCGAAAATTTCTTTGAAAATATGCCTTGACACGTATATACGCGTACAAGTATATATTGGGCATGGAATCCGCCTTCCAAATCGTTGCCGAGCCCAACCGTCGCGCTATCTTGAGCCTCCTCGGCTCTTCCCAACAGTCGGTGGGTGATATCGAACGCCGGCTCGGCATGACGCAGCCGACCGTCTCAAAGCATCTGCGCGTGCTCCGTGAGGCGGGTTTCGTGGAGGCCACCGTGGACGCACAACGCCGCCTCTATCGCCTTAAGCCGGAGCCGTTTCGGGAGCTCGATGCCTGGCTGGGTCAGTTCCGCCAGTTCTGGTCCGCGCAGGTAGATGCTCTCGAACGCTACCTCGACCGCATGGACCAACCTCCTGCTGCAAAGGGCGAGGCCACGTCTACAAAAAAGAATTCAAAGAAAAACCGGCGCGCTCAAACCGGGAACGCCGCAAAGGAGAAACAAAATGAAAATTAAAGTGATGAGTATCTACGTGGATGATCAGGACAAGGCTTTGCAGTTCTACACTCATATTCTCGGCTTCGTGAAGAAAACAGATTTCAGTCAGGGCCCATATCGTTGGCTCACCGTCGCTTCATCCGAAGAGCCGGACGGCGTGGAGCTTCAGCTTGCGCTTAACACCAATCCAGCCGCCAAAACTTATCAGCAAGCAATGTTCCAGCAAAACCAGCCGGCAGCCATGTTCTTCACCGATAATGTGCAAGCAGATTATGACCGCATGAAAGCTCGCGGCGCCGCGTTCACGATGCCGCCAACCGACGTCACGGCCTCCATCATCACCATGGTGAACGACACTTGCGGTAATCTCATCCAACTCACCCAGCTCAAGAAGTGGTAGTTAGGTTTCAGGCATAACGAAATACAGACCTAAGTAGTCCGGCAAGAAAGCTTAGAGAAAAAGCATGCTCGAACAAGAACAATACGATCCAGGCCCGGCACGCGGAGCGCACGTACAAAAGCGGGACGGACAGCAGTGGACGCTAATCCTCGTAAGAGAGCTGCGTCACGCTCCGGAAAAGGTTTGGCAAGCATTGACTGATCCGGCGCAGTTGAGCCAATGGGCGCCCTTTGAAGTTGATGGGAGCCTCGGCACGGTCGGAAAAGTGAACCTTACATGGGCCGCAATGCAGCAACCGCTCGAAACGAAAGTGACGCAAGCGGAGGCTCCCAGCGTTCTGGAGTACAACGCGGGAGGGAACGACATGCGATGGAAACTCGAACCAACTGATTCGGGAACGCGATTAACCCTGTGGGCCAATATTGATCGCCGCTTCATCGCTTGGGGCGCTGCGGGCTGGCACATTAGTTTCGATGTTTTGGACCGCTTGCTCAGCGGAAATCCTCTCGGCCGGATTGCCGGCGCAGACGCCATGAAGTTTGCTGGCTGGCAGCGTTTGGTCGCTGAGTACGGAGCGCAGTTCGGAGTTGAACCGCCCAAATGGCCGCCGAAGGCCGCGCAAAAGTGACTGGAGTGAATCGAAAGGAAGCATCATGACCGAAGCTACCAAACGTTCGATAGTTCGCTGGATTCACCTCATGCTTGCCATTCCAATCGCCGGTAATTCGGGTGATCTGAAGACTCTCGTCGAGGAAAAGCTCGCGTCTCGCTATCAAAATATCTGGCTCGTCGGCGGCGCCATGTTGTCCCAGCGCTTTCTCGCACTCGGGCTGGTTGACGAAATCAATCCGACCATTGCTCCAATACTTTTGGGCGATGGCTTGAGGCTCTTCGGTCCGTCGGTGCCGGAGAAAAAGTGGGACTTGAAGAACGCAGTTGCGTATAAGAACGGTTTTGTTGATTTGTCGTATTCCGCTTCTGCGGTGTAAACGCTTTAAGAATTGGAGCCACAATGAAGAGAGCTGCTGCGGCAAAAACAAAGAAAACTATCGGCAAGAAGGACTTTTCGTCGGCGCAGAAAGAAGAATTATTGAAGACTCTCGAACTACGCTTCGAAAAGAACAGCAATCGTCACAAGGGTCTTGAATGGTCGCAAATACGGGCAAAGCTTGCGGCCAATTCTGAAAAGCTGTGGTCGCTCAACGAAATGGAAAAAACGGGAGGCGAGCCGGATGTCATTGGATACGACAAGGGGACCGATGAATTCATTTTTTGTGATTGTTCCGCGGAGAGCCCCGCGGGCCGGAGGAGCTTCTGTTATGATCGCGAAGCACTGCAGTCGAGAAAAGAATTCAAGCCTAAGAATAGTGCGGTGGAGATGGCGGCAGCCATTGGCATTGAAATTTTGACGGAAGAACAATACAGGGAATTGCAGAAGCTTGGAGAATTTGACACGAAGACTTCCAGCTGGGTTAGCACACCTGCCAAGATTCGAAAACTAGGCGGCGCGCTGTTTTGCGATCGCCGCTTTGACACTGTTTTTACGTACCACAACGGCGCGGAATCTTATTACGCTGCCCGCGGTTTCCGCGGCCAGTTGCGCGTTTAGCTCGATTTTTTCGGCTTCTGCGTTAAAAGTTTCTTAAACTTCTTTCTCATGAAAGTTTTCACTTTCAGTTGTGAACTGTGGCTCCCGAGTCCGCTCTCCGTGGTTTATCCTTTTTTCGCGGCTGCCGAGAACTTGGAAGTTCTCACTCCGCCTTTCCTCAATTTTCATATCCTCACACCCAAACCGATCCATATGGCCGTCGGCACGCGCATTCAATATCAGCTTAAACTCCACGGCATTCCCATTCATTGGGAAAGCGAAATCACCGGCTGGGACCCTCCGCATTTCTTTTCCGATGACCAAATTCGAGGTCCCTACCGCCACTGGCATCACGAACATTCGTTCGAGGAAAAGGATGGCGGAACGCTCGTCCGCGACAAAGTTGAATACGCCGTCCCCGGCGGAAACCTCATCAACCGCTTCTTTGTTGCCCCCGATCTCCACCGTATCTTTGACTACCGCACTGCCACACTAAAGAAGCTTTTCGTCTAAATGTTTCAGGGCTTTGAGCGACCTCTCCGAGAAATGAGTTTTTGCCTGCTATCCTAAAGGGCAACATTTTTGGAGAGAATGCAGATTGCCGCCGCTAATTAACGCTCATTCGTTGTCCAAGAAATTTGGAGTTGCCCCGCTTTTCCAGAATATTTCCTTCAGCGTTTCTGATGGTGACCGTATCGGGCTCATCGGACCCAACGGTTCCGGTAAATCTACCCTGCTGGAAATTCTTGCCGGCAATATTCGTCCCGATACAGGTGAAGTTGCGCTGCGCAAGCGAGCTCGCATGGCGCGCGTTGCGCAAGTTTCCGAATTTGAGGCGAACGCGACAGTTCGTTCGGTGATCGAGTGCTCGATGCATGAGGGAAGCGTTCCGGAGGTTGAGCGCGCGTCACGATTTGCGGAAACACTTGGCCGCGTTGGATTCACTGACTTTGATGTTACTACCGCTTCGCTGTCGGGCGGCTGGAAGAAACGCCTCGCTATCGCTGCTGCGCTTGTCCAATCGCCAGATCTCCTTCTACTCGATGAGCCGACAAATCATCTCGATCTTGCTGGGATCGAATGGCTCGAATCTGTTCTGGAAGAAGCTCCCTTCGCAGTTGTGGTCATTAGCCACGATCGGTATTTCCTCGAAAATGTGGCGACCGCCATAGTGGAACTCAGCCGTTCTTATGAAGATGGCTATCTGCGCGTGGAAGGGAACTACAGCAAGTTTCTGGAGGCAAAAGAAAACTATCTTCACGCGCAGCAGAAACATCAGGAAGCATTGGAAAATCGTGTTCATACGGAGCTCGAGTGGCTGCGCCGGGGCCCAAAAGCGCGCACTACAAAGTCGAAAGCGCGCATAGACAAAGCTCACGAAATGATCGGCGAACTCGCGGATATGAGTGCACGAACTAGGACTACAGCAACAAAAATCGATTTCATCGCGACCAATCGCCAAACAAAAAATCTGATCTCGCTTGAGAATGTCAGCTACGACGTTCCTCAACGGACACTCTTTTCCAAACTTAACTTTGACATCGTGAGTGGGATGCGCGTTGGCCTAGTCGGTCCGAACGGAAGTGGCAAAACGACATTGCTCAAGCTCTTGCGTGGAGACTTGCAACCCAGCGAGGGCCAGATCACGAAAGCGGATCGTTTACGCGTCGTCTATTTCGATCAAAATCGCCAACTTGATCCCGATGTGCTTCTGAAACGCGCGCTTGCGCCCCACAGCGACTCTGTCATCTATCAAGATCGCGTAATTCACGTTGCTGGATGGGCAGCGCGTTTTCTCTTTACTGGCGAAGATCTCAACCGTCCCGTGGGTCGTCTCTCCGGCGGTGAACGCGCGCGAGTCCTGATCGCTCAATTGATGCTTCAACCCGCGGACCTTCTTCTGCTCGATGAACCTACGAACGATCTCGATATTGCAACGCTTGAAATCTTAGAAGAGAGCTTGCTCGAGTTTCAAGGTGCTCTGGTGCTCGTCACACACGACCGCTTTCTTTTGGATCGGGTTTCCACAATTGCCTTGGGACTCGATGGTTTGGGCGGTGCTGCAAGGTTTGCGGATTACTCACAGTGGGAAGCTTGGCAGGAAGAACGGCAAGCCGCGAAAATATCCCGTGCTGCGCCAAAGGAAAGGCTTGCCTCAACAAATAGCGCGACTCAGCCTACTAAGAAACGCCTTACTTACAAGGAAGACCGCGAACTCAGCATGATGGAAGAAGCCATCGCGAAAGCGGAAGAACTTGTCGAAAAGAAGCTGGCCACGCTGCATAACCCGGCTGTTGCGAGCGACGCTGCAAAACTTCATGCTGCAAGCGTTGAACTGGAGTCCGCACAGAAATCTGTAGATGCTCTTTACGCCCGATGGGCCGAACTCGAAGAAAAGCAAAAGTAAGCCGAGAATCTTTAAGTTGTCACCGCTGTACGTACGCGATGAGTTGTTACTCTATGAGTAAGGCATCAAGGTGTACTCGCGACACCGTTTTGTTCCATTTCTGGTTTTGCTGCTCGTCTATCTATCCGTTCCGACCATCGTTCGAGCTGACGCGATTACCGGCACAGTCAAGGATACTTCTGCTGGCGTGGTGGCGGGAGCCCGGGTGGAAATTTCAAGGGAAACACTTGCTCAACCGATTGTTCTGGCGACGGACGACGCTTGGAAAATTCTCCTCGCCAAATCTGGCTCCATTGGAGCGTTGAAGGCGGCTGAATCTATAATGCCCTGCCGGCCGCGGCACCGGAAGCCCATGCCCACTGAAAATTGAATCCGCCAAGATGCCCCGTGACGTCCACGACTTCGCCGATGAAAAATAATCCCGGCACGTTGCGGCATTCCATCGTTTTGCTGGAAAGTTCGCCCGTATCCACACCGCCCGCAGTGACTTCGGCTTTCTCATAACCTTCGGTTCCGGAAGGAATGACGCGCCACGCATGGACCGATCTTTCAAATGTTTCGAGCGCAACGTTAGTCCATTCTTCCGGTTCATGGAGTTCGACCCAGCGCTCGGCCAATCGTTTTGGGAGAATTCCCAGAAACGCGTTTCTCAACGCCGCAGCGTCTCTCGTCTTGGAAGGCAGAAGTGCTTGAACTACTTCTCGCTGCGGTGCCAGATCGAGTTCAATCGGCTTGCCTTTTTGCCAGTATGAGGAAATTTGCAGAATTGCCGGGCCGCTTAGTCCCCAATGCGTGATGAGCATTTTCTCGCGAAACGCGTGACCATCTGCGGCGGCGACGACTTCTGCGGAGACTCCCGCCAAATCACAATATTGCTTCTTTTCTCTAGCGCCGAACAATAGTGGAACTAGAGCTGGCCGAGTCGGTTGAATTTTCAAGCCAAACTCTCTCGCCAATTCATACCCAAACGAAGTGGCTCCCATCTTCGGAATCGAAAGTCCGCCTGTCGCGACGATAAGGGCTGGAGCTTGGAAATCGTTCTCATTGGCGATCACAACGAAATCCGTAGCCTTGCTTACTCCCTTGATTTTCTGATTCAGAAAAATCTGAACGCCTGCCAAGCGGCATTCCGCTTCAAGCATTTGCGTAATATCGCTTGCTGCGCGATCGCAAAAGAGTTGTCCCAAAGCTTTTTCGTGGTAGGGAATCCGATGCTTCTCGATTAGCGCAATAAAGTCCGTAGGCGTGTATCTTGCCAGGGCCGACTTTGCAAAGTGTGGGTTTGCGGAAAGAAAATTCTCAGCCGCGCAATGTATGTTCGTGAAGTTGCAGCGGCCGCCGCCTGAAATCAGAATTTTCTTGCCAATTTTCTCCGCTCGCTCCAATACAGCAACGCGTCTGCCACGCTTGCCTGCCTCAATGGCACACATCAGACCTGCGGCTCCCGCGCCGATCACAATCGCGTCGAATTTTCTCGTCATCGCGGTCTACAATTGTCGCAGCCTTTGAGCTACGTAGTCACACTTTCGCGTTGGTGATAACCTATTTCATTCCTTTATGGGCGTTGAAGCAGCCATTACGACGCGGATTTCCCGGCGATTTACCGAATTGCAGGCGCGCGGGGAGATGGGAATTATTCCTTACATCACCGCGGGCGATCCATCCCTCGATGCTTCGCTTACATTTGTGGTGGCTCTGGCGGAGGCCGGAGCGGATGTCATTGAACTCGGCGTGCCTTTTAGTGATCCGCTGGCGGATGGACCGACCATTCAGCGAGCTTCGGAGCGCGCACTGAAATCAGGCGTTACACTAGCAAGAGTTCTCGAACTGGTTCGCAAAATTCGCCAACTCAAGTCTTCTGCGGCAGAAATCCCGATCGTCTTGTTTAGTTATTACAATCCGATTCTTCAGATGGGGCTGGAACAGTTTGCCGCTGCGGCCAGCGACGCAGGTGCGGACGGCGTTCTGGCCACGGATCTGACTCCGGAAGAGTCCGAGGGCTACCGAAAGGTGCTGCATGCACATAGCCTAGACACAATTTTTCTTGGTGCGCCAACTTCATCGGACAGTCGACTGAGGCAAATCGCGGAGGTCTCATCGGGATTTTTGTATCTGATCTCGCGCACAGGTGTGACTGGGGCAAAGGATTCATTGCCGGACGACTTACCCAGCTTGTTGCGGCGAGCGCGTGCGACCACAAATCTTCCGATTGCCGTTGGCTTTGGCATTTCAAAGCCTGGTCATGTTTCCGTTCTGGGCGGGCTCGCAGACGCTGCGGTTGTCGGTTCGTCCTTGGTTGCGGAGATCGAAAAGGCGACTGGGAATGACGACTCACAAGCGGGAATCGAACGTGCGGCTTCAACGCTTGGCGCACGGGTTCGTTCGCTCAAGCAAGCCGGTCGGGCGGGACTATCGAAAAGGGAAGTGGCGCCATGAGCCTCATTGATTGGCGTCGCCGAATCGATGAACTGGATCGCAAGCTTGTGGAATTGCTGAATGAACGGTCGCAGTGCGCCCTTGAAATTGGCAAGTTAAAGCAACAGGCGAATTTGCCCCTGTATCAACCAGAACGGGAGAAGGAAGTTTTGGAGAATGCGGAGAAGAATAATCATGGGCCGCTTTCCAACGCGGCGATCAGACGGCTCTTTGAACGCATCATTGACGAGGCGCGTGCTGCAGAACGCATTGCAATGCATCCGGACGGCGAAACTGAGAAAGATTCGTAAGGAACTTGTGCCCACGATATTGAACGTCGAGGAGAACTGAGCTAATTCATGGTAATCGTCATGCAGGAAGGCGCGACCGACGCCCAAATCCAAAATGTAATTGACCGGTTGATTGCGAGCGGCTTTGACGTGCATCGCTCCACTGGGGCTTCGCACACGGTTTTGGGCGCGGTTGGCGTGCATCGGGATTTCGATCATCGCGATTTCGAGTTGCTTGAGGGTGTGCGCGAAGTCATGCGCATCACTCAACCCTTTAAGTTGGCTAGCCGCCAATTCAAACCGGAAGGAACAATCATCGATTTAGGCCGCGGTGTGAAAATCGGGGGGCCTGACGTAGTGGTTGCTGCGGGGCCGTGTTCGGTAGAATCGCGCGAGCAAATTCACGCCGTTGCGGAATCCGTCGCTAAAGCCGGCGCGAAAATTATGCGGGCCGGCGCGTTCAAGCCCCGCACATCTCCCTATGCGTTTCAGGGGCTCGGGGAAAAGGGTTTGCAGTTGATGCGGGAAGCTGCGGATAAGTTCGGTCTCTTCACGGTGAGCGAAGTGATGGACCCATCACAAGTCGAGATGATGGGCCAATACGTGGATATTTATCAGGTCGGCGCTCGCAATATGCAGAACTATCACTTGCTCCGCGCGCTGGGGGAAGTTCGCAAACCGGTCCTGCTGAAGCGCGGTCTATCGGCAACCATGGAAGAACTCCTACTCTCCGCCGAGTACATTCTTTCCGGCGGAAATTACAACGTAATTCTTTGCGAACGTGGAATTCGCACTTTCGAGACTTATACGCGCAACACATTCGATATCGCGGCGATTCCGGTAATCAAAAAGCTTTCGCACCTCCCGATGTGGGGCGATCCTTCGCATGGTACTGGCCGGCGCGACAAAGTTCCGCCCATGGCTCGAGCAGCGGTGGCCGCAGGCGCAGACGGATTGTTAATCGAAGTCCACAACGATCCGGAACACGCACTTTCTGACGGAGCACAGTCTCTGGAGCCGGAAGCGTTCACCCAATTGATGACGGAACTCCGCATCATTGCGCCCGCTATCGGCCGCCGCATGGCCTAGCTTTCAACTCCGGACGGTTGTCTGTAGACTTTCTTCTCCCATGTCTCCGCATCTGATTCAGCGCGTCACCATCCTCGGCACCGGACTCATCGGAGGGTCGTTCGCGCTCGCACTGCGCAAATACACCTCGGATATACGAATCGCGGGCTGGGACCGTGCTGAGGCGTTGCGCGAAGCCCGTTCCCGCCAGGCGATTGACGACGTACATCACGGGGACCTGGCTCCAGCACTACGCGGCGCTGATTTGATTTATGTTGCGCTGCCAATTGCGGCAACACTCGATTTGCTCCCGGAGATCGCCCGGTTTGCGCCAGGACACGCACTGGTAACGGACGCCTGCAGCACCAAATTCCGTATCTCACAAGCGGTTGCTGAGAATTTTTCCGATGGGCCGTTATTTCTTGGCGGCCATCCGATGGCCGGCAAGGAAGTTTCCGGAATTGCAAATGCAGATGCCGACCTCTTTCGCGGCAATGCATATGCACTGATTGCGGACAAAGAAGAAAATCCAGCTTCGGCTGCCGAACCAGAATCGTCCGACTCACCGCGCGACCCAAGGGTCTCGGCTTTCGTAAAAATTCTCGAGAAAATTGGCGCGCGCCCTTTTTGGCTTGGCGCGGAGCAGCATGACAATGCCGTTGCCCTTGCTTCCCATCTTCCGCAGCTCGCCGCCGTGGCACTCGGCTCATTTCTTTATGACCGTCTCGATGAAAACGGACTTCCTATTACTCTTGCCGGTCCCGGATTGCGTGATTCGCTGCGCCTGGCTGGCAGTCCGTACAATACCTGGCGCGACATTGTTCTCACGAACAAGGAAATGATCGCCGAGGCGCTTGATCAATTCGCCCGTCGGCTCGATGATCTTCGCGATCGCCTCGGCTCGCGGGAGCTCGAAACCGATTTCGATTCCGCCAACGAGCTTTACAAGCTTCTTCGCGGACTCTAGGAACGTCCTTTCATGATTCTGCCGCGCAATGCAGCTCCCAAAAAGTGTCTCGGGTGCGTTGCGCAAATCGCGCTTATTTTCGAACGATTGTCCCTGTAAACTCAAACATATATGGACAAGCGGATTGCATCGGCGGATGAGGCAATCGCAGGGCTCAAGGACGGCATGACCGTTTTGATGGGTGGGTTTGGGCTTTGCGGGATTCCTGAGAATTTGATTGTGGCGGTGCAGAGGAAGGGCACGAAGAACTTGACGATTGTGTCGAACAACGCGGGTGTCGACGGGTTCGGCATTGGTGTGCTGCTGGATAAGCGCCAAGTGAAGAAGATGGTTTCAACTTATGTCGGCGAAAACAAACTCTTTGAGCAGTTGGTGACGAGTGGGGAATTGGAGCTGGAGTTGAATCCGCAGGGAACGTTTGCGGAGCGGATTCGCGCGGGCGGCGCGGGGATTCCTGGGTTTTATACGCCGACGGGCTACGGAACGATGGTGGCTGAAGGGAAAGAGACGCGCGAATTTGAAGGGCGGCAGTATGTGCTGGAGCGTGGAATTCGCGGCGATTTCGCGTTTATCAAAGCGTGGAAGGGCGATCGCTGGGGCAATCTCATCTATCGGAAGACGGCGCGTAACTTCAATCCCATGATGGCCACTGCAGCCGACTACGTCATTGCCGAAGTCGAAGAACTCGTCGAACTCGGCGAACTAGATCCGGCAAACGTTCACACGCCGGGGATCTACATCAACGCAATCTTTCAGGGCAAACATCAAAAGCGTATCGAGCGTCGAACAACAAGGAAAATTTGATATATCAGACTAGGAAGTGTAGTTAGGTGGTAAGAATGAACGAAGAAGTCGCGAGACAACCGCTTAATCGTAGCGATTGTTTCCGCGCCGATTGTAATCGGGGCGGCTGTACTTACACTGTCCGGTCCATTTCATGTGTTTGGGAAATTGGCCCAATAAGATGCTAACCGAAGAACAAAGGCGGGAACGGATTGTGAAGAGGATCGCGCGGGAACTTCGCGACGGCTTCTACGTGAATCTGGGCATTGGGATTCCAACGCTTGTCGCGAACTACGTGCCGAAGGGCATGGAAGTGATTCTGCAATCCGAAAACGGAATGTTGGGTGTCGGGCCGTATCCGCTCGAATCGGAAGTCGATCCCGATCTCATCAACGCAGGAAAAGAGACCATCAGCGAAATTCCGGGCTGCAGCTATTTTTCTTCCGCAGATTCTTTCGCCATGATTCGCGGCGGCCACATTGATCTGACTGTGCTGGGCGCGCTGCAGGTGGATGAAAAGGGAACGCTCGCTAACTGGGCCGTTCCAGGCAAAATGCTAAAGGGCATGGGGGGCGCAATGGATCTGGTCGCTGGAGCGAAGCGCGTAATTGTGGCGATGGAGCACGCTACCAAAGATGGCAAAGCAAAAATCTTAAAGAAATGTACGCTTCCGCTGACGGGCGTGGAGGTCGTGGACCACATTGTCACGGAACTTGGCGTGATGGACATTACACCTGCGGGGATCGTGTTAAAGGAACTGGCGCCGGACGTCACGATTGAACAAATACAAGCTGTGACTGAGCCGAAATTGATTTTGCCGCCTGGCGGTCCGCAGCCAATGTTGGGATAGAGTTTGAAGATAGACTTAGGACAAACATGGACCCACACTCAATCGTAGTTATCAGCCTTCATTCGCCCAAAGAAAAGATTTGGGGCGAACTTCTAAGCATTAATCCTTCTGGAGTCACCTTGCGGGGTATTGACCTGAATTCGTTCGACCATTTTGTGAATCAAATTAATGATCCCCACGGCGAGCGCACGGGGTTGCCCACTGTCTTTTTTCCGATGAATCGTGTCGAACGAATTTCGTTGGATGAACCGTCCGGCTCCATCCCTTCCATGTCCGAAGTGTTTGCCCGCAAGGCAGGGCGTTCGCTTTCCGACTATCTCGCCCAATTCGCTTGAGGCGAAACAACTGCGATACACTTTCTAATTAATGAAAGGCCGCGTCTGGACGGTACCCAATCAAATTACCTTGTTGAGGCTCGGATTCATTCCGATCTTCCTGATCCTCATTTCCTATGAGCATTACAAATGGGCTTTGGCCGTTCTGATCGTGGCGGGATTGACCGACGGGATTGACGGGCTACTCGCGCGAAAGCTCAATCAGAAGTCGGCACTAGGCGCATACCTTGATCCGATTGCAGACAAGCTCCTGCTTTCATCTTCATTTGTAATTTTGGCGATGGCGAAAAAAGTGGCGTGGTGGCTGACGCTGATGGTTTTGAGCCGCGACGTTTTGCTCTTGATGGTGGCGGCGGTGATCATTCTGATTTCCGGTTACCGCCCGTTTCCGCCAAGCATCTACGGCAAATTCACCACATTCTTTCAAATTGTTTTTGTATTTTCTGTCGTGCTTGCGGCGGCGTATCCCTATCCCTATTGGGAGCGCATCAACAACGGGCTGATCTATACGGTTACGGTGTTTACCGTATTTTCCGGATTCCACTATTCGTTTGAAATTGCGCGCAAGCTCAGCGCTTAGTTAGTTGACCGGGTCGCGAAAGTGGAGAAGCATCAGGACGAAGCTGGCGAGGATAACCAGCCCTGACAGCCACCCAAGAATCTGCGCGCGCCGTTTTTCAGCTTGGCCCTGAGGCTCGCGATCAGCGAATATTTTTCCAAGAGCGAAGCCTGCGGCAAGCCCTCCGCCGTGCGCCCAATTATCAATTCCGATTCCACCCCAGATCCCGAGAATAAATAGAAAAGCGAGGGAACTTAGCAATTGCGAGCGGAGCGCCCGCATGTACGCGCCGCCACGTTTTGTGGTGACGGCAAGAATGGCACCAATGATTCCAAGCAGCGCCCCGCTCGCGCCGAGGGAGAAATGGCCTCGCCATGCGCTTAGGAGAAATCCGAACGCGCCAGTAAATGTATAGACAAAAAGAAAACGCGACGAACCATAGAGTTCCTCAAGGGTAGGGCCGAGCTGTATGAGCGTAAGCATGTTGAATCCAATGTGAATCAAACCGCCGTGCAAAAACATTGCGGTGATTAGACGCCACCACTGATGATCGAGAAAGACTGAAGGACCGTAAAGAGCGCCCAGCTTATAGGAAGAGATACCGTTCATGCGCCAAAGCAGGTTCAAGCCGCCGGCTTCACCCGCTTGCATCGTAAACATGATTTGGACGATGAACATGAAGAAATTGAGGCCCAGGAAGAAGGTCGAGACGGGCGCGTTGAGCCCGGTGAGGCCGGCGAGGTGTTTGCTGAGGGCGGCTATAGAGAAAGTTAGGTTGGTGCCGCATTCGTGGCAGCGCGTTGCGCTTATGCCGACGAGAGAGCCGCAGGCGGGACAGATTTTGGGGCGAGGCTGCTGTTCCCCACCACCCATGCCAAAAATGCCGCCGACGGATTTCTTTAGGCGGTCTAGACGCAGCTGCCAACGATAGGGAAGTGCCAACGCGACTCCTTGCCTCACTAGTTCCTTGCTGAGTGGTATAGGCGTTCTATAATACCGAAATTGGCCGTAAAGCTTGGCAGGGCGAGAAAATATGGACAAATTTGAGGAAATTGGCAGGGACATCGAGGAAGCACTGAAGCGAGTGCGTAAATTTGTGGAAGAAGAAGTTGCGCCAGAGACGGAGAAGCGGACCGCGATTTTTCTCCGAGAGGCGTCGGAAAAATTGACGGAAGCGGCGGGATGGCTGGAAAAGCGGCGCGCGGCGCGAGAAGAAAAAGATTCGTCGAAGGTCTCTTCTTGAGAGCGATTGCCGAACTGGGCGTTGTTCAGAGCTCCCATAGGCCTTTTCGGCCTTTTTTTTGTTTTGGAGCAATTCTTTTCTTGATGATCGCGGGCGGATGTGGCGGTCATAGGCCGATTGTAAGTAATCCTCCAACGACCCCCGTAGCGACCCCTCCGGAAACGGAAGAAGAAGCGAAGCGATCCACATCCGTAGAACCTCGGCCAAAGCCAGCAACGCCGCCCAACAAAAAACCTGCAGACATTCCATCGCCTTCGACAACTGTTTATACGGAAGAGGGAAATGCGTCCTGGTATGGCGCACCTTTCCATGGAAGAAAAGCTTCGAACGGCGAGACGTATGACATGAACAAAATGACGGCGGCGCATCGGACACTTCCGTTCAATTCGATGGTACGTGTGACGAATCTGAATAACGGAAAGAGCGCGGTGGTGCGGATTACGGACCGTGGGCCGTTTGTGGACAACAGGATCATTGACTTATCGCGGGCTGCGGCTCGGGAAATCGAATCGATTGGGCCGGGCGTGGTTCCAGTGCGGATTGAAGTGCTTTCGGGGCCTGATCCGTTTTCGGGATATTTCACCGTGCAGGTGGGAGCGTTCAGGGAGAAAGCGAATGCGGACCACTTGAAAGAGCGATTGAGCGCAACATATTCACCGATATTCATTCAGCAAGTAAGTTTGGACGAAGGAGAGTTTTATCGCGTGCGTGTGGGGAAAGTTTCCGGTGAAAACGAAGCGCAAAAACTGGGAGATACTCTGCGCGCAAGAGAAGGGTTCAAGCCGATGATTTTGAGATTAGATGAAGGGAATTCCGGAGAGAGTACGCCATGAGCAGCGATTGTTTGTTCTGCAAAATAGCGGCAAAGCAGATTCCCGCGAAGATTGTGCATGAAGATGAGGATTTATTTGTGTTTGCGGACATCAATCCGCAGGCTCCGACTCACCTATTGATTTGCCCGAGGGAACATTTTGCGTCCCTGGAGGCTGCCCAGGAAAAGCACGAAAATGTACTAGGGAAAATGTCGCTGGTTGCCGCGAAATTAGCACGCGAGAGAAATCTGACGTTTGGGTACCGGACTGTAGTGAATACGGGAACGGGGGCAGGCCAGACGGTATTTCATTTGCACATGCATTTGCTGGGTGGCAGAGAGTTTGGCTGGCCGCCGGGATAAGAATTAGACAACGGAGTTGGTAAGAGTGCCGATGGCGTCGATGGAAATGCTGATTTCATCGGAGTGGTTGAGGGTGAAGTCGTCAGGCGGGACGATGCCGGTTCCGGTCAGAAGATAGGCGCCGCTAGGGAAGGAATTGTCGCGGTAGAGAAATTCGACGAGAGACTGGGGATCGCGTTTCAAATTGTCCAAAGTGGTTTTGCCTTCGAATGCCGTTTGTCCTGACCGACGAATTTCCAATTTGATGGTTGTTGCAGGCGAAAGCGGCTTGGATGAAACCAGAACGCACGGGCCGATCGCGCAACTGCGGTGATAGACCTTAGCTTGTGGCAGGTAGAGGGGATTCTCGCCTTCGATGTCGCGCGAACTCATGTCGTTTCCGATGGTGTAGCCCTGTATTTTCCCTCCGGGGCTGATGAGCAAAGTTAGTTCCGGCTCGGGAACGTTCCATTTGGAATCACTGCGAATGGCAACGGTTTGCGCCGGGCCAGCGACCCGATGAGGAGTTGCTTTGAAAAAAAGTTCAGGGCGCTCAGCGCCGTAAACTCGATCGTAAAAGTCTCCGCCACCAGCAGACTTGGATTCCTCCATGCGCGCGTCGCGGCTGCGGAAATAGGTGACTCCGGCAGCCCATACTTCTTGGGAACCGATGGGGGCGAGAAGGGATTTGGAATCATCGAGCGGACTGTGAGGGCGTTTCGAAAAAGTAGAAATTGAGCCATTGAGATACTCTTCAAGGTTTTCGCGAGCAACGAGCGAGTCCCAGCTGGCGTTGCCCGCGGAATAGAAAGATCCGTTCTGTTCAATGATGCAACCTGAAGTGGTTCGACAGAGTTTCATGAGGAATTTGGCTCGAATCCGATTTGAATGCGCGAGTCATTGTATTATGAAGCGCCTTGAATTGCGTTTGCAGCGTGACAGATATAATCGGTGGCTCATGGAGGACGAAAATGAGGTTTCTGGGAAAAGCGTTGGTCGCGCTAGCTCTGAGCGCCCTGGTTTGTACTGCCGCTTCGCCGCAGGGGAAGCAATTGACGGTGGAGCGAATTTATTCGCAGCCGAGTTTGAGTGGAAGGCTGACGCGCGGGCTTGTGTGGACACCGGATGGAAAGACGCTTTGCTATTTTGAAGTGACTGGCAGCGGGCGAAATGCAAAGAACGCAATATGGGGAATTTCTGCGGCGACAGGGGAAAAGAAGGAGATCGTATCGGCAGAGAAATTGGAAAGCGCGCTGCCGGAGGGCAAATCGAAACCGACGCAAGCGACGGGGCTGGGGCGGCGTGCACCAGCTGAATACCAGTGGGCTCCTAGTGGAGAAGCGATTTTGTTTGTGGGTCCAAATTCTCTGAGTTGGTTTGATTTGAAGTCACAACAAGCGAAGGTGATCGTCGCGGGAAAGGAAGCGATTGCGGACGCGAAGATTTCTCCCGACGGGCAATGGGTTTCGTTTGTGCGAGGGCACAACGTGTTTGCCGTAAACGTAGCGGATGGAAAAGAACGCGCGCTCACGAACGGCGGAACGGAAGACGTACGTAAGGGTGAACTGGATTGGGTATATCCAGAAGAGCTTTCAATCTCGACTGCCTATTGGTGGGCGCCGGATTCCTCCGCGATCGCGTTTCTGGAGATGGACGAGCGCAAAGTGACGAAATATCCGATGGTGGATTTTGAGTCGTATCACGGCGAAGCGGAGATGGAGCCCTATCCCGTGGTAGGTGGTGCAAATCCGATCGTGCATGTTTATGTGGCGAGCATCAATGGCGGAAAAGCCAGGTTGATGGATACGGGTTCGGAGACAGACCAATACATTCCGCGCGTCACGTGGCTCTCAGATTCGAAGCAGGTGGCAATCGAGCGATTGAATCGTAAACAAACGCAAATTGAATTGCTGTTTGCCAATGCAAGTACTGGGAAATCGAAAGTCGTGCTGACGGATTCAGACGAGTATTGGGTGAACGTAAATGATGATCTCTACTTCTTCAAAGATGGAAAGAGGTTTTTGTGGGGAAGCGAGCGGACGGGCTATTTGCATTTATATTTGTATGATTTAAACGGGAAGCAGATCGCTCAGGTGACGAAGGGCGATTGGGAAGTGACGGGCACGCCGGCGGTGGATGAGGCAAAAGGACTTGTCTATTTCACGGCGACAGCGGAGTCGCCGACCGAGCGGCACGTGTATCGAGTAGCGCTGGATGGAAGCGGATTCGCTCGGCTCACCAAAGAAGCCGGTACGCACGCTCCAAAGTTTTCTCCGGATGCTGGGGCCTTTGAAGATACATTTTCGAGCGCGAGTGTTCCGCCGAGGCAAGATTTGCGGCGTGCGGACGGAAGTGCAATTGCACCGTTGAATGAAAACAAGGTGGCTGAACTTTCGGACTATTCACTTACGCCCCCTGAATTTCTCAAGGTGAAAGCACAAGACGGAACAGAACTGAATGCGATGATGATCAAGCCGCCGAACTTTGATGCGAGCAAGAAATATCCCGTAATTGTATACACATACGGCGGACCTGGCGCACAGGTCGTGACGAATGCGTGGACGGGTTCAGGCTATCTGTGGCACCAGATGCTGGCGCAAAAGGGATTCATCGTGTTTGCGCTGGACAATCGTGGGTCAGCGGGTCGCGGGCACGTGTTTGAGAAACCGATTCGCTTTCACTTTGGTAAGCAAGAATTGGCGGATCAACGGGACGGGGCGGCATGGCTGAAGGCACAGCCTTATGTGGATGGCGACCGGATGGGAATTTGGGGCTGGAGCTATGGCGGTCACATGACGCTGCATCTGATGTTCGAAGCGGGCGACATTTTCAAAGCTGGATTCGCGGGTGGGCCTGTGACGAACTGGCATTACTACGACTCGATATATACAGAGCGGTATATGGGCCTGCTGCCTGAAAATGAGAAGAACTATGTAGCTTCTTCGCCGGTAACCAATGCCGCGCAACTGCGCGGGCCTTTGCTCATTGCTCACGGCACGGGCGATGACAACGTACACTTTGCAAACACGCTTGAAGTTGTTGATGCGCTGATTGCCAAGGGGAAGTATGTAGAAGTAATGCCATTTCCAGGACGCGGCCACGGCGTGTCCGACCCACCTGCCCGAATCGTGCTGATGAATCGAGTCACGAAGTTTTTCTTGGATAACTTGGCGCCTAGCAAGAACTAAATCCACATTGCGCCATCGAAGCAATAACATGGATTGAGAGCAGTAGCGCACATTGCGGGAACGCTGGAGGCTGCCAGAGACCTATTTCATAGTTATGGCTGCAGCGCTTGCGCTTCTCTGCCGACGCACCGCGTGATCCCCAAAAACAATTAGAGCGCTCGCAGTTATGTGGCGGCGGTCCATTTCTTCCAGTACCATGGCAACACAACGAACAGTTCGCAAGTGCAATGCCGATTCGAGCCGACATGCTTACGGTGCGACAACGTCTTTCAGTTTTGGTTTTATTTGCAGAGCCGCAAGGCTGGAGGCATCCCATCCACCACCGAGTGCCTTCACGAGCAGAACACTGTTAACTAGTTTTTGGCCACGAATGACGGCCATCTGCTGCTCATTGTTCAGCAGATTTTGCTGAGCGCTAACGACGTCGAGATAACTGACAAGGCCGCCGGTGTACCGGCTTTCCGCAATTTGTAAGGTGCGACGAGCCGCGTCCACCGCAAGCTGCTGAGATTTCTCCGCATCATTCAGGACTAGCAGACCAGTCACGCTGTCCTGCACTTCCCCAAATGCATTGAGCACCGTCTGTCGGTAGCTGGCGACACTTGCCTCGTATCCGGCCTTTGCAAATTGGACCTGAGCGCGGCGTTGGCCTCCGGAGAAAATCGTTTCGGCCGCGTTGGCGCCGATAGCCCAGACAGCGCTTTGCACATTGAGGAGTTTCGCGATGTCGGCAGTTTGCCATCCACCGTTGGCGTAAAGATTCAAAGATGGAAAGTATGCGGCGCGCGCAATACCGACTTGAGCGTTGGCCATGGCCATTTCCCGTTCAGCTTCGGCGATGTCCGGGCGGCGCTCGAGCAGATCGGAAGGGATTCCAGAGTTGATTGCCGGCGGCTCAGCGTCGATTTCCTTTGGTTCGAGGTGAAAGTCCGGCGCAGGTTTTCCAGCAAGAATTGCGATGGCGTCTTCAAGCTGTTTGCGTTGCTGTTGAAGCAGAATTGCCTGAGTGCGCGTCGTGTTGAGAAGAGTTTCTTCCTGGGCGACATCGAGACCCGACGCAACGCCGCCTTTGTGGCGTGAATTGACGAGGTCAAGACCTTTGGAAAGAGTTTCCACAGTGCGTCGGAGAATTCCGATTTGCGTGTCCACCTGGCGAAGCGTGAAGTAATCGCCGGCAAGTTCCGCGTTGATGATGAGCCGGGTGTTTTCAAGATCGGCGGCGGTTGCCTGATAAGAGGCTTGTGCCGCCTCAATGCTCCGACGGCGGCGGCCGACGAGGTCAACTTCGTAGCTAACGGCGAAGGGAAGCGTGTAATTGGATTGAGTGACAGGAATGCCAGATGGCGGCAGGCCTGTGCCCGAGGGGCGATTGCCAGAAAGCCGCTGGCGATTTGCGGAAGGGTCCACCGCGAATTGCGGGAATTGCGTGGCGACCTGAATGGCCGCGGAAGCGCGCGCCTGTTCCAAATGAGCTGCGGCGATCTTCAGAGTTTGATTTGCAGCAAGAGAATCCTTTTCAAGAGCGTTCAGAGCTTCGTCGTGAAATATTTCCCACCATGCTCCTTTGGGAAGTGCGTCGCTCGGCGCGCTTTGGCGCCAGGGATCGGGCGCATCCCAATGTGCGGGTACTGGCGCCGACGCGCGTTTGTACTCCGGGCCAACAGTACATCCCGCGAGGAGGAGTGCAGAGCCCAAAGAAAGTGTGCGGATAGATATTCCGCGGATCAACTCTTGGCTCCGGATTTTGCGTTGTTTGCAGGTGGTGCTGCCGGAGTAGCAGGCTTTTGCTGAACTTCTTTCACGTTCACCTGTTGGCCTTCTTCCAGCGAATCGGCCGGGTTGAGCACTATCCAATCAGAAGCCGAGAGCCCCTGCAGGACTTCAAGCGTATTGCCGTAATCGCGGCCAACCGTGATCGCCTGCAGGCGAATTTTGTGGTTCGCATCTACTACGACGGCGCGCAAACCTTCCGAGCGGAAAAGAAGCGCGTTGACAGGAACCTGGACATGTTCGCCGGAAACTTGTACGCCGAGATGAACCTGTGCATAACCGCCGGGCAGGAGTTCACCAGCGTGATTTGGCACATCCACTTCGGTGAGCAGTGTGCGCGAGGCAAGATCAATAGCTTCCGCAGTACGGACAACTTTGCCTTCAAATTTTCTGCCGGCATATTGCGTCAATTCGAGATAGGCAGGCAGCCCAGCGTGAATTGCCGGCGCGGACGCTTCCGGAACATTTACATAAACGCGAAGAGGATCGGTTTGTGCGAGCCGAAAGAGCTCCTGGGATGCACCACCATTGCCCGCATTGACGAGTTGCCCGATGTCGGTCTGGCGGCGTGTCACAACGCCACTGAACGGCGCAACAACATGCTTGAAGCCTTCGAGTTCTTCGAGGCGGCCAACGTTGGCTTCCGCAGACCTGACAATCGCGGTTTTTGCTGCGAGATCGCCGACCGCATTGTCGACTTCCTGCTTTGAAACTCCATCGGTTTTGATAAGTTCCTGCAAACGATCGGCAGTAATCTTCGAAAGATTCGCATTGGCCTGCGCTGTTGCGAGATCAGCCTTCGCTTGCGAAAGCTGCTGATCAACTTCCGGAGTGTCAATGTCTGCGAGCAATTCCCCTTGCTTCACGCGTGTGCCGATGTCGTGGTACCAATTCTTTACGTAGCCGCTCGTGCGGGCATAAATCGGAGACTCAACATAGGCTTGCATCGTGCCCGGGAGCACGAGGTCTTCCTGGCCGTTGGCTGTTGTAGCGTGAATGACGGAAACTGTCGGAATCGCAAGTGTTTCTGTTTCTTTTGCCAAGGCGCGATACTGCGAACGGCGCTGAATCAGCGTGAATGCGCCGGCAATCGCGAGCAGGACTACAATGAAAAACAAAAAAACAAAGATGTGGCTTTGCTGTCGAGGTTTAGTTTCCTGATCCATCTGGGCTTCCACTTGAGTTCACCTTCCCTCAAATCCTGAAATCATGCAAGTGCGACGCGTCGTTCGCGGCGGCCGTGAATAATCGAGAATACGGTCGGCACGAAAAAGAGCGTGGCGACCGTCGCAAAAAGCAGTCCACCAATGACCGCACGGCCCAGGGGAGCGTTTTGCTCGCCGCCTTCGCCCAGACCGATGGCCATGGGGACCATGCCAATCATCATGGCGAGGGCGGTCATAAGAACGGGGCGGATGCGAACGAAGCCCGCTTCTAACGCAGCATCACGTGCATTTTTGCCTTCCGCCATTTGTTCGCGCGCAAAGGAAACCATCAAGATGCTGTTCGCCGTGGCGACACCCATACACATGATCGCGCCTGTGAGCGATGGGACATTCAGGGTTGTGCGCGTGATAAGGAGAATCCAACAGATGCCAGCGAGAGCGCCGGGCAACGCCGTGATGATGATGAAAGGATCGAGCCAAGATTGAAAATTCACCACGATAAGGAGATATGCAAGCAAGATTGCGCCAACAAGCCCGACTCCAAGGCCGACAAACGAAGTGCGCATCGTCGAAACTTGGCCGCGGACGACGACGTGACTGCCTTTCGGGATGTCCTTGTTCATGTCCCCAAGGATCTTGTAAACCTTATCGGAGACGGTGCCGAGGTCCGCGCCATCCACAGAAGCGTAAATGTTCACCATCGGCTGTGCGTTGTAGTGAGAGACGCTCGCGGGCCGAACGGTGTTTTGTAAACTGACGAGGTTCGCAAGAATTTGTGGATGCGTCCCCGGCGTATTGTTGTTGATGGGCGTATTTTGCAAGGCTTGCAGATTGTCAATTCGATATTGAGGCGTCTGGACGGCGACGTTGTAATTGATGCCATTCTTCGGATCGAGCCAGAAGCTGGGCGCCGTCTGAAAACTGGAACTGAGCGAGACCAGTACGTTTTGGGCGACGTCGCGCGTTTGCAGACCAACGTATTGGGCACGAGTGCGGTCCACATCGAAATGCAAAGTCGGCGCGTCAAAGGCTTGTTGGACGTGCACGTCTACCGCGCCGGGAATGTGCCGCATTCTCGAAGCCATTTTTTGTGCAAAAGCGTAGTTCGCGGGTTGCGTAGCGACTGTGCCGGTAATCGCGACGTCAATCGGAGCCGGAGTGCCGAAGTTCAGGATCTGCGTAACGATGTCCGCGGGTTGGAAATAGAACTGAACGCCTGGAAAGCGCTGCGGAAGGTCTGCTCGAAGCCGATTGACGTAGTCACCCGTGCTCCTGGAGCGTTCGCTTTTGAGCTGTACAAGAATTTCTGCGTCGGATGTGCCGATTGTGCCGGAGTTGCTGTAGCTCAAGTTGATGCCGGAGTAGGGAAGGCCTATGTTGTCGAGAATTGTGACGATTTCACTCTTTGGGATTGTGTCACGAATGGCTTCATTGACCTGGTCCGTAAGCCGAGCTGTCTCTTCAATGCGAAGGCCGGTGCGAGCGCGCATGTGCAGACGAATTTGGCCCGCATCTACACTGGGGAAGAAATCGCGGCCAAGCACAAAAACAATCGTGCAAGAGAGCACACAGAAAAGCAGGAAGCCCGCAACGAAGATTCGGGAGTGCTCCAAAATATGTTCGAGTGCGTGACGATACCCTTCGCGGAAACGCTCGAAGGCGCGTTCAAACCCCTGCTGATAGCGGCGGAAGAATCCCTGTTTCTCCCCAACATGATCTTCGGCGTGATATTCGTCTTCCGCGCTGAGTAGGTACATGGCCATAGTCGGGACGATAGTGCGCGACCACATGTAGGAAGCAAGCATTGCAAAGCTCACGGCTTCGGCCAACGGAACGAAGAGGTATCGCGCCACACCCGAGAGAAAGAACATCGGGATGAACACAATGCAGATGCAGAGCGTGGATACAAACGCGGGGACGGCAATCTGCTGCGCGCCATCGAGAATTGCCTGAATGGTTTCCTTGCCCATCGCAAGGTTGCGATTGATGTTTTCGATTTCGACCGTGGCGTCATCCACGAGGATGCCGACGGCGAGGGCGAGTCCGCCAAGCGTCATGATGTTGATGGTTTCGCCGAGCGCGCTGAGCAGAAGAACGCTTACGAGAATGGAAAGCGGAATCGAAACGAGAATGATGAGCGTGCTCTTCCAGTTGCCGAGGAAGAGAAGAATCATGACAACGGTGAGGCAAGCCGCGATGAGACCTTCACGCAAAACGCCCTGAATGGAAGCTCGAACGAAAAGCGATTGGTCGAAGAACTGATTCAGATTCAGGCCTGGCGGAAATTGGCCTTTGTTGTACTCGAGCAAAGCTTTGAAGCGGTCAACGATATCGAGTGTGGAGGCTTTACCCGTTTTATAGATGCTCATCAGAACGCCGCGCTGGCCGTTGGCCAGAACGATGTTGGTCTGCGGCGAAAACCCATCGCGAACGTGAGCAACTTCGCGCATATACGTTGTAGCGCCGTTGACGGTTTTCACCGGCAGATCGTTGAGTTCATTAACGGTCTGTGGGCTGCCGTTCATTTCAACGGTGTATTCGAGCGAACCCATTTTCGCGGTGCCAGTGGGCAAGATCAGATTTTGGTTTGCAACGGCGTTTACAATGTCCACCGCGGAGAGCCCGTGAGACTGAAGTGCGTTGGAGTCAGTATCCACGGAAACAAGGCGCTGTTTGCCACCGTAAGGAAACGGAGTTGCTGCACCAGGAATTGTAGCGAGCTGCGTACGGATAAAATTGTTGCCGAAGTCGAAGAGCTGTTGCTCGCTCATCGTTTCGCTCGTGAGGCCAAGCTGAATCACTGGAACTGTCGAAGCTGAATAGATGATAACGAGAGGGGGAGTCGTGCCGGGCGGCAAGAATCTCAAGAACGTTTGCGAAATTGCTCCAGTTTGAGCCAGCGCAGTTTGGACGTTGGCTCCTGGCTGGAAATAGACTTTGATGACCGCGATGCCCGGCAAGGATTGCGATTCGGTGTGCTCAACGTCATTTACGAGCGTAGCGATGCCGCGCTCGACGTTCCCCGTAATGCGCTGCTCCATTTCTTGCGGCTGCAAACCGTTGTAAGTCCAAACAAGACTGATGACAGGAATATTGATGTCCGGAAAAATGTCCGTGGGAGTGCGAGGAATGACGACGGCGGCTAGAAGAATGATGACGAGCGCCATCACGATAAACGTATACGGCCTCTGCAGCGCTAAGCGGACTATCCACATAAACGGTTGTTATTTCCTTAGGCGGGTCCTGCGTAATTCCCGAATCCCAAAGATGGCTCTGACCTGCTGGGAGTTAGACTCCTCTAAGCGAACTTTCGGGTACGCTGCGCCTGCTCCGTACGATATATCAGTACAACTGAAAACTTGCCGAATACTATAAGCCAAAACGATTTTTCATGAATATGGATGCGCGGTGGATTGAAGTGGTCACACGATTGAGATTCCAAATTGGCTGTAAATTCAAAGGCGCGTTAACGCTGACTTTAGAAGGGATTGAGAAGTTCTACTTGTGATCCATGGTGAAGACGCCATCCCAATTGAGCGGTGGCTCGTCGAAGAGATATTCCTGGCATCTTTTCCAGTACGTGCGGGAAGGGCCGTCAGCCGGCCACTTTTCGAGAATGGATTGAAACGCGCTTTGCGCGTCTTGCCATTTGCGCGCTTGGTAAAGAGCCCGAGCCGAAGCGAAGCGGGTGATGATTTCCTGCGTTTCTTTCGATGTTTCTGAAACGCGCCCGATAAGCTCGTAAATTGTGACGGGTTGCAGTTTTCCTTTAACGCGGATGAGATCAAGTTCGCGAAAGATCAAGCCCGAATCTTTGGCCGCGTGATACGTAGTCTCATTTACGAGAATGTGTGTGCCGTAATCTTTATTGAGACCTTCCAGACGCGAAGATAAATTGACGGTGTCACCGAGCGCGGTGTACGCCAAACGAAGTGATGACCCCATATTGCCAACGCTGGCGATTCCAGTGTTCAGGCCGATACCGATATCGAGCTTCGGTTTTCCCTCCGCATCCCACTGCTTTTGCAATTCGCCGACGCGCTGCATCATGTCTAACGCGCATTCGCAGGATCGGCTGGCATGGCCAGGCTCTTCGATTGGCGCGCCCCAAAATGCCATTACGGCATCACCAATGTATTTATCGAGTGCACCTTGACGCTGGAAAACGATTCGTGTCATGTCCGAAAGATAGAGATTGAGAAACGTTGCAAGATCCTGCGCGTCAAGCTTTTCTGAAATTGTCGTGAAGCCCCGAATGTCGCTGAACATCACGGTGATTTCTGTCTTACGCGGTTCGACGAGTCCGGGATTGACCAGGAGCCGACGAATGACTTCAGGATTCAGATACTGTCCGAATGCGGAACGAACGCGGCGTTTTTCCTTTTCTTCTATGAGAGCGCGATAAAGAGAGACAAGGACGACGTTGCCCGTCAGCGTCATCGCAGGAACTGTAAAATTTAGCCACCAGCCGCGAAGAAATGCAGCGTAGTCGGCCGCCACAAGCAGTGGCAGAAGAGCTATCCCAAACCACATCCAACGCGGAGGTGCGAGTGCTAGTGCGAAACCAAGCGGCAGTCCGAAGACCACTATGAGGATTGCATCAAGAAGCTGCTGTTTTCCGCCTCGGACCAGAAAATTGTTGTGAAGGATGTTGTCGATGACATTGGCGTGAACTTCCACGCCCGGATAGGTCGTGCCTCCGTAAGGCGTCGCTTTGATGTCGCCGATTCCAGTTGCACTCGCGCCAATGAGCACGATTTTCCCATTTAGCGCGGAAGCCGGGACTTTGTCCGCGACGACGTCTGCAATCGAATAGTACGGGTAGGTGTACGCGGGTCCGTGGTAGTTGACCAATGACTGGCCAATATCGGTCGGCACTATTCTTCGGTCCGGGCCGAATTCGATGGCAACTACGCCATTCTCGTCATAGTTCAAAATCAAATTGTCCGCGCCAAGGCCGAGATACGCTCGAACAGCCATTACGTCGAGTGAGCCGTACATGTCCCACTTCTGAAGATCTTTGGAGCGTCCAAAGGGAAGGACCAGCGTGGCCTTTCGAACTACTCCATCGGCGTCCGGCGGGGCATTGAAGAAGCCGACTCCGGATAGCTCGCCGCCCAGTGCGCCGGTGAGACTATCCATATTTGCTTCTGCACCTTGAGGTAGAAGCTGGAAACGCTCATATCGGGAGACGAGGCGGGCGTAGTCTTCCTTACCAGACGAGGCGCGGCGCTGCGTGACCCGAACCTGTGGGAAGGAAAAAAAGCTGAGTTGGTCGGCATATGCATCAAGAGTTGACTGCTCCACATTGCGAAGGTCAGCTTCGGTATAGAGGAAGTAGTTGCCAAGAACTACGGCGCCGAAATCGCGGATTCCATCTGCCAGATGTTTGTCTGAATCATACGAGGCTGCAAGCCTCTGTACTTCCGTCACAAGCTTAGGATCTATCTGCTCGCCACGTTTTTGCCTGGCTTCGAGATCTGCCCAGAGGGCGCGAACAGGGGCGGCGCTTTGATCTGGTTTGCTGAAGGTGATATCGAAAGCGGCCACCTTCGCGCCATCCTTCTTCAATATTTGCAGGAGCTTCGCGAAGTGAGTACGTGAGAAGGGCCACTTACCCAGGACTTCTTGCGCGTGTTGATCAATGTCAACAATAACGATGTTAGGATCAACCGGTGTGGCTGCCTGAGGCCGGTAGCGAAAGCGCGTATCAAGAGAGTTGTATTCAATACGCTGTAGAAAATCGAAAATCGGAGTTCCGTGATCTCCGAAGAAAGTAAAGTAATAGAGTGTGAGAGCAGCAATAGTGATGCCCAAACTGATGAGAAAAGAAACGCGGTGGCGCCACCAGGAAAGAATCAGCTCGTAGATACTGTAGCCGACTCTACCTTTCCACAAATTGCCCGACAAAGCCGGCATGTGCAGCGCGATCCTGGATTTAGCGAGATTGAATCAAGAAAATCAACTGGGAACTTAATACTATTCTCTAAAAATGAAATTCAAACGGACGCCGCATACGTCAATAATGTCGCCATCGTTCAGACGTGTCGGACCTGGAATCGGCGTACCGTTGACTGTCGGTGTTTTGTCGCCGGGGCCGATGTAATAGCCGTCATCGCGCTGGCTGATTTGCGCAGCCATTTGCGGTTTGAACCAACCCTTCAAACGCACGGTTGCCATCGCTGATTTGCCAATGGTCGTGAGTTTGTTCGTAAGGATGTATTCCTTGTTTGCTGTTTTTCCACTGAGAACAATGATCGTCGGAACTTTGATGCGGCCGGAAGCGAACTGTGTTCGCTCGCCCATCGCTGCGGCTTGCTGCAACATTTCGCGGCGTGCTTTCGTGTCCAGCACCATCGTTTCGTTGATGGAAGGCGCGGCGGCTTTGCGGCCCATGTCGTAGGGAACGGGCGCGTCGTGGCTTGCGTCTACTTTAATGTAGTGTTTGCCGACGTGAATGGAATCGCCGTCATGCAGCGTGGCGCGTTCGACGCGAAGATCGTTCACGAAAGTCCCGTTCAGGCTGTCGAGATCCTCTACAACGAGGCGGGCGCCTTCGTAATAAACCCGCGCGTGGTGATTGGACACGGCAAGATTGTCCACTGGCAAGTCGTTATCCGGCGAGCGGCCGATAGTGATCGGGCGATTGCCGATGGGCACTTCCTTCACCGTTTTTCCTTCGAACATCAGGCTGAGTTTGGGCATGTTCAGTGTCCTCCGGCGGAGCCGTTCTTGCTCGCGTGTTTGCGTCCCCCAGGAAATAGCCAGGAAAACCAGCTCTTTGGCTCGCTTTCCAAACGAACCACAATTACAGAAATGTTGTCGGCGCCACCGTTTTCATTTGCGATAGCAATCAGGCGCTCGGAAGCTTTTTGCGGGTCGGTTTCGGCTTGCAGCGTGCCGGCGATTTCGGGCTCGGTGACCATACGTGTAAGTCCGTCCGAGCAAAGAAGCAAGAGATCGCGCGGGAAGAGGGCCTGCTCTTCAGAATCAACTTCCACGGATTCCTGCGTGCCAAGTGCGCGAAGCAAAACGCTTTGCATATCACTTTGTTCAGCTTCGTTGGCGCTGATGATTCCCCTGCGGACTTGCTCGGCAACAAGCGAATGATCGCTCGTGAGCTGCTGCAACATGCCGTTGCGCAAAAGATAGGCGCGGCTATCACCCACATGCGCAATGCTCAAGGCGTTCCCATTGACCCACATCGCCGTCAAAGTGGCGCCCATGCCGCTTTGTTCTGGGTGCTTTTCCGCAGATTTGAAAATATTTCGATTCGCAAGGTGGACGGCGCTGACGAGACGCTTAGTCTGCTGTGCCAGGCCGGGAGCAGGATTTCCATACAGCGGTGCTGCCGGATTTGTGTCCGCATCCATGCAATGCTTCACGACAGTTTCGACGGCAAGTGCACTGGCGATTTCGCCATGCGCTTCTCCGCCCATTCCATCGGAAAGGACAAACAGATTCATCGGCTCCACGAGCCGGAAGCAGTCCTCATTGTTGGAACGCACGCGACCCACATCCGTCGCGCCGCCGCTGGTGACTCGCACGAACACTCCCCGGAATCAAAGACAGGTATGCGCGCACGCGGGGCACACACATGCCTTGCAACCTCATTTAACGCTAACAGAGGCAGATAGGGCGCGAAAGACGGTGCGCCCAAGTGATTACTCACGGATTGATTACAGGGTGGTAAGGTTGGCTATACTGTTGGCCCTGCGGGAGTTGCGCCAGACTCCTTCGAACCAAAAGTGAACAAATTCTCGCCAGAATGAGCCCAAAGTCAAAAAAGCGGGTTTCACGAGCACCGAAGGCAGCCAAGCCCAGCCTGGCGCGCGTCAGCCATGAGCTCGAAGAACTGAACCGGATTGGGATTGCCCTTTCCGAAACGCGGGACGTAGAGCGCCTCCTAGGAATGATCCTTCTTAAGTCCCGGGAAATTACGAATGCAGATGCAGGTTCCTTGTACCTGGTGGAACAGGCTGAGAGCGGCCTTAGGCTCCGTTTCAAACTGACACAAAATGACAGTGTGGACTTTCCGTTTGCAGAGTCTACTTTGCCTCTGACGGACCAGTCGATTGCCGGCTACTGTGCATGGCACGGGCAGGTCGTCGAGCTAGCTGACGCTTATCGAATACCTAAGTCTATGCCGTTCCATTTCAACAAAACATTTGACGAGCAGGCGGGATACCGAACTAGGTCACTGCTCGCGTTGCCCATGAAAAACGGCAAAGGGGAAGTGCTCGGCGTATTGCAGCTGTTGAACTGTAAACGATCGCGAAATGCGCGATTGACCGATGCGAGGTCGGTAGCGCGAAATGTCCACGCATTTCCGGAACACGCCGTGCGGCTCGGACTGTCGCTGGCTTCTCAGGCTGCCGTGGCGTACGAGAATTCAAAGCTCTATCACGACATTGAAAATTTGTTCGATGGATTTGTGAAGGCAGCGGTGAAGGCGATTGAACAACGCGACCCGACAACTTCGGGGCATTCGCAACGCGTTTGCGAAATGACGGTGGCTTTGGCGGAAGCAGCAGATCGCGAATCAAGTGGGCCTTATGCGGATTTGCGATTTTCGCGCGAGCAAATGAAGGAGCTGCGCTATGCGGCGCTTCTTCATGATTTTGGCAAGGTGGGAGTGCGGGAAGAGATTTTGGTTAAGGCCAAAAAGCTCTATCCGCTGCAATATGCGCGGCTGATGGACCGGTTTGACTACATTCGGCGGGACATTGAGGCGCGATCTGCTGAGCAAAAATTAGAGGCACTCCTGAAACTCTCGAAGAAAGAAGCTGCGAAGAAGTTGAAGGAATTGGACGCCGAGGCACAAAAACTCATCACAGAATTAGAGCGCTGCGCGGAATTTGTGGCGCGGGCAAACGAACCGACGATTATGCCTTCCGGAGATTTCGACTTGGCGAGCGAGATTGCCCAGAAATCGTACAACGATCCTCGCGGCGAAAAGAGGCCGTATCTAACGTCGGATGAAGTGCAAATGCTCTCCATCCCAAGAGGCAGTTTAGCGGAAAATGAGCGGCGCGAGATCGAATCGCACGTGGTGCACAGTTTTCAGTTTCTGGCGCAGATACCTTGGACGCAGGAATACAGGAAAATTCCTGAGATTGCTCGAGCGCATCACGAGAAGCTGAATGGAAAAGGCTATCCGTTTGGACTGAACTCTGCTGAGATTCCCGTACAAGCAAAGATGATGACGATCTGCGACATCTTTGACGCGCTTTCCGCCACAGATCGCCCCTACAAGAAAGCCGTGCCAACGGATCGAGCGCTGGACATTTTGCGGGTGTGCGTGAAGGAAGAAGAGGTGGATGCGGAATTGTTTCGTTTGTTTGTGGAGTCGCAGGTCTATCGCGTGGCGGTGAAATCCTGAAGACAAAAAATATTCTTTGGGTCATCGCGTTGACCGGGTTGCTTGTTGTCGCTGAAAGCTTGCTGGCACAAACATATCCCACTGCGCCGCCTGCTTCGAACGCCAGGATATTGCTCGTACCGCGGCGGATGGTTTCGGGAGAGCGAGCTACGATTGCCGTACTCGACGTGAATGGGCGGTTGACACCCGGAGTGACGATTCAGTTTTCAAACGGCGACAAGGTAACGACCGACACGACTGGTCGCGCACTGTTCGTTGCTCCGCTGAAGCCGGGCGCTTTGTACGCTTCCATAGCCGGCCGTCCCGGGCGAGTCGCAACTGCAATTTTGTCGGCAGTAACGGAAGAGATAGTTCCAAGAGTTGATTCGGCTCCACGAATTGCGTCGGTTGCAGATCGGTTCGAATTGATAGGCGCCGGATTTTGCGGGGACGCCGACAAGAATACCGTGACGATTGGCGGGCAGCCCGCGCTTGTCCTGGCGTCTTCGCCGAATGCCCTCACTATCCTGCCGCCACTCGATCCACCGACAGGGTTGGCCGAGGTGACCATAGCTTGCGGCAAGCAGGAAGCGGTGCCATTCAAGATGATATTTGTCGGCATGAAACTAGAAGCCGATACTTCTCCGCTTCAACCGGGCCAAAAGCGAACGTTGCGAGTGGACATTACTGGAACGCCGGAAAAGATTCAATTGGAGGCGCGGAATCTATCGCCGGACGTGGCGGAACTGGAGAGCGGGAATCCGGCTCGCGTGTTTAGTTCGGGCGGGAGCGATAACAAAGCGGAGTTTCATGTAGCTGGCAAAAAGCACGGAAACTTTCTGATTTCAATCCGCCTCGTTCCCGCGATGTCAAAGCCCCTCCGTTAGGCAGACTGCTTGTTGACCGCGGGTAACACTGGCTGCTCAGGAAATTCCACTTCGAGTTGTTCGCCAGTAGCGCCCAACATCGAACCTAGCGTGTCCTCGGCTTTTTCCAAGCGCTTTTCCGCGTCCGCGTAGCTCTGGTTTACGTTCTTCAAGTGTGTGCCTATTTTTACGAACGTATCTGAAAACCTCTCAAGCTGGTTCTGCAGTCCTCTCAGATTGCCTTGCATACGCTTGGCGTTTTCTTCGATCTGCATACCCTGCAACCCCATCAAAATCACCTGCAAATGTGCGTATAGGGTGTTCGGCGAAACGGCGACAACATTTTTGGAGCGGCAGTATTCGTCAAGTGGCATTGATTTGGCATCGGAGGTCATCAGCAGTTCGTAATACACACTTTCACTTGGAACAAACATCAAGGCCACCGGAAGTGTGCTCTCTTCGGGAAGAACATATTTCTTTGAAATTGCGTCGGCATGATTTTTTACCGCTGTCGCAAAAGCGCGGCGAGCTTCTTCCCCCTCCCCAGAGATGCGGCGATAAGCATCGAGCGGAAACTTCGAGTCGATGGGGAGAAGTTTATCGCGCAGACAAATTACGGCGTCAGCGATTTCGCCGCTGTGAAAGCGATATTGGGTCTCATACTTATCCCGCGGCAGGCAATCTTCCAAAAGCCTCTCCAACGCTATCTCGCCAAGCGTGCCGCGCGTCTTTGCGCCACCCAATATGTCTTGCAGCGTTTGTGTCGCCTGAGACATCTGACTGCCGGCAAGTTGTACCGCTCCCAGTTGTTTCTGAATTTCCCCGAGTGTTTGATGGGAATTCTTGAGTTCTGAAGCCATTGCAGATTGCGATTGCGCGGCGATCTGCGCTGATTGTGATACGCCATCCTGTAACGTTTTTGTTACGCTATCGAGCCGTTGCGTCACTGATTGACCGATCGCGGCAATCTGGCCGGCGCTTTGTGCTTGTGCAGTAGCCATTGTTTGTAGATCGCGGCGCAATTCGCTCATCTGTTTTTCCACGTTCTGTGTGCGGCCCTGCGCTTGCGAATTCTGCAGCGCGACCCAAACAACGAGAACGGCAACGACGAGTAAACCGGCAATCAGGAAAGGCGTCATCTAGTCTCCGCAAGAGTTACGAAACTAGCTATCTACTTTACTCGCAACTACGCGGTTCTGAAAACTCCGAACAAAGAAAAAAGGCTCCCGGCCGAAACCAGGAGCCTGAAGTAAGTGGATTCTTCTGTTTTCTACCAGGCGAGTTTCAATGCGAATTGAAACTGACGCGCGTCGTAAGCCGCAGTCGGCTGGCCCGCCAGGCAAGTTGCACCCGCGGTAGGGTCGCAGAGCTGATTGACTGCCGCGATGTTCGTGCGATTAAGCATGTTGAAGCCGTCCGCCATCAGATTCAGCTTCAATCTTTCTCCCAGCGGAATCTCTTTTGCGATGCGTAGGTCCACCTGGAAGAAGCCCGGCGCGGTAAACGCATTGCGGCCCAGACTGCCATTGCAGCCTGCCGGAGGCGTAACCAGAGGAACGGAGAATGTTGAGCCGTCATTTGCCAGGCACACGTCGGCCACTCCGAAGTGCACTCCGGGAATGTAAGTTGATGTTGTTCCACCAGTCGCCACGATGGAAGGACGCGCTTGAGAAGCGCCCAGGTCAAGGCGCGTATCTTCGCCCGTGATGACATTGAAAGGGCGTCCAGAAGAAACGTCAATGATCGGTGCGAGCGTGAAACCGCCGAGAAAATGCTTCCATGCGCTGTCACCGCTTTTTGCTTGTGCAGTCTGGAATACGGCACTTGTCACCCAACGGTGGCGTTGATCGTTTACAGAATTCGACTTCTCCAAAAATGGGAAACGGCTGTCCTGTGGCTCAAGAGTTGATTGCAAGTCTGTACCGTCGTCAATCGAGTGCGACCACGTATAGCTGGAGAGCATCTCAAAGCCTTTAGAAAAGCGCTTCTCTACATTGACGGTCAATGCGTGATACCACGAACTTGCATCGGATTTCTGTGCATCCACGCTATTGAACGGCACGGGAACTCCGAATCCAACTGGGTAACCCGCTGCTTGCGCAAGCGCAACCTGGGTAGCGTAACCGCCTGGTACTGCCGCAGCGAACGAAGGGTTAGGGCCAGAGGGCCGGAAGAAATTGAAGAAAGCAGGCGTTCCAACAAAGCCCACTGCGGCCAAAGGATTGCAATTCGGAGCTGCAAAGCCTTGTCCAAGCGCGCCTGGTGCAATCAGGAAAATGCTGCCATTGCCCTGATTGACGCAGGTGTTTGGCGCACCCGACGGCACAACAACTGTAACCGGATTGCTGACACTCAGGCCGGATGCAGCCGCGTTGAAGGCATTCTGTGCCAGCAGCTGTGGATTTGTTGAATTGACGTCTACGGGGCGGTTCAAGTGAATTCCGCGTGTGTATTGGTAGCCTGCGCTGAATTTCCACGAACCTGCAATTTCACGCTCGATGGTCAAATTCCCTTGCTGCGCGTAGCCATACTTGAATTTCGCGTCTACCGGAAGAGTGAACGGCAGAATCGGAAGCGGAAAACCGGCGTTCAGATAGTTCTGGTTTGCAAAGAGAGAACCGGCCGCAAACGGATCGAAGCGCTGCTGATCGGGCAGATAGCCAAGGGTCAGAGAACTGGGAAAAGCTGGATAGATCGAATTTGCGTTCAGTACGCCCTGGAAAATTGAAGACCCATTCAAGTTTGCAGGAGTATCCAAACCACCTCCGCACACTGCCGGAGCCGGAGAAGAAAGCACACCGCAAGCCGATGGCGTACCGCCTGCTGACAGGAGCTGTACAGAACGCCCTCCGTCTGCGGTTACGGAGTCGAACGCAATCGCCAGCAGCGGGTGATCGTAGAAGAGGCCATAGCCTGCGCGAATTACGGTTTTTCCGTCGCCCTTTGGATCCCAGGCCAGTCCGATACGTGGCGCAACATTGTTGAAGTCGCGCGGAATTCCTTCCACCACTCCCAGGGCTTTTTCTGCTGCCTGGTTCACTGCCGTCGCCGGAGCAAAGAGCGGCGAGATTTCAACGTCGTAGCGCACGCCCAGATTCAAAGTCACTTTTCGATTTATGCGCCATGTGTCCTGTCCAAAGAACGCAAACGGCAAGTTATCAAAAGGCTGGTTGGAATTGCCGATACCTTGAATGTAGGTTGTCGGAATACCGAGGCCATAGGCCTGTAATCCCGTTGCGCCGGGAAGTGAGTCTGGAAAACCAAACGTCGAAGCGGAAAGTCCGCCGAAGTTCACGTCGCCGCCAAAATCAAGTTCGAAGATTTGTTCTTTTGCTGATCGCAATTGAATCAGGTTGGCGTCCACGCCGAACTTGAATGTATGGTGCCCCCACGTTTTCGTGAGGTTGTCAGTAAATTCGTAGCGGCGCTCAATGCGATCCACCGTGGAGTATGGTTCACGCCCGAAATATGCAAAGCCGGGAATGTTCACGCCGATCTGGTCTCCGCCTGGCAATTGCGAGAATCCGAAATGCAATCCACGGCGGGCAAACTGAAAGCGGAATTGATTGACGGTTGTGGGGTCAATGACCGTGTCGTGCTGGAACGTAATGTTTAAATCGCGCGACTGGTTGTAACCGGCACGCGAGCCTGAGTTCTGTCCAAAAACCTGATTTTGCGAAGTGGAAGGAAGGCCCGTAACGAGAGAAGGCGAAATGCCAACCCTAAGGAAGGAATGATTGTTGGCGTTCCAGTTTTGATCGAGGCGCAAAGACCAAAGGCTGGTCTTCTCCATGACGGGATAATTGCCGCGCAGGGAGTTGAGTCCAACATACGAGGCAGGAAGCGGCGCGACATAGATGCCTGCAATGGAGCAAGTGGCCCCATTATTTACGGGCTGTCCCGCTGGGCAATCCACGGGGAGAGGAAATTGTGCTCCGGGTCCCGGGTTCAAGAATCCGCCGGTCAATCCAGCAGCCACGATTCCAGGGTCGACTTTGAACAGTGCAACATTCGAAGCTGAACCCATTACTGCTGCGTACTGGCTAGCCAATGCTATTTGCCCCTGGCCCAGGAGAGAAAGGGTCGCTGCGGACTGATCGGAAGTTAGCAGAAGTCCGTTCAGCGGACACCCAGTGCCGCAGTTGAAGGGGCTCAGCCCGAAATTGTTGATGCCAATACTGGAAAAACCCGTCTCTTCTCGCTGCGTATATTCGTAGGAGCCAAAAAAGAACGTCTTATCTTTCTTGAGGGGCCCGCCGATCGTCATGCCGGATTGCACGCGCGTGTACGGCTGCTTTACCGGCTCGAGGACCCCAGAAGTTGCGTCAACTTGTCCGGAAAAAGCGTTGCGTGCCTGGAAGGACTTGTTCCGGAAATATCCAAACAGGTCTCCATGAAATTCGTTTCCACCGCTTTTGGTTACGATATTGATCACGCCGCCCGTCGCCCGGCCGTATTCCGCGTTGTAGTTGCTGAGGATAAGCTGGAATTCTTGCACCGCTTCTTGCGAAACCGTGGATCGAATGCCGTTCACAGAGTTGTCCACTGCGTCTGCCCCGTCTACTGTCACTTGGTTCGAACGCGCTCGAGCGCCGCTGACATTTAATCCGCTATTTGGTGCAGGGCCGATGGTTGGAGAAACGTCCCGCGTAGTTTGAGAATTTGTCAGCGTGAAATTAATGTAGTTGCGGCCATTGATGGGTAGCCCGTCAATCCGGCGCTCATCCACTGTTTGGGAAACTTCCGTTTTAGTCGTTTCAATGTTTGCTGCTTCGCTGGTTACGGTAAGCGTCTGCTGGATGCTTCGAAGCTGGAGCCGCGGGTCAAAGCTGAGGTCTTGTCCGACCTTTACGCTGATACTTTCATTTGTATATAGGCCAAAATTCGCTCCGCCGTCCACCGTCAACTTATACGTGCCAGGCGCGAGGCTGACGAAGGCATAGTGCCCGTTTTCATCACCTGTGACGACGCGTTCAACGCCAGTAGTGGTGCTTGTCAGAGTGATCTTGGCGTTTCGAACGGCGAGGCCCTGCTGATCCAGGACCGTTCCGGAAAGTGAGGCCGTGTTCTGTGCCATGGCCAATCCAGCCGAGCCCAGAATCATTACGACGAGCAAAATCCATGCGCACAGACACTGCTTGCGTCCCATAAGTGCCTCCGAAATTGTCTTCCGAATCGCCCGCTACCCCTAGCGGCGGCGGTGTATACCGCGCTACGCGACAAGAGAATGAATACTCGGCTTCTCCGCTCCCGTCAACTGATTTGCGATAGGAGTTAGTTATTGCACGAATCAGGAGTTATAGGTACGGATGAGGATCGGCTTGTATCCAATTTCCAAAGGGGTTTTGAACAGGGAACAGGCACTTTTAGAACTGCAGATGACGCTGGACGAGCTTGCGAAGCTTTTCCCGGTCTTCGTCTTTCATGTGAACGAACTCAACGCCGTTTCCATCCGGTCCGATGTTACGCACAACAGCCGTGAAATGAATCTTGCGGAGGCCAGCCCGCACTTCTAGCTGGATGGAATCGCCAACATTCAGCTTCTTCGGAGATTCAAGATAAGCGCCGCCGAGACTGATCGTCTTCACGCGGGCGAGACCCGCTGGCCCTTGCTCAATCTGTGCGCGCAAAGGCGATTCGAGCGGAACGCGCGCATAGCGCCGCGGTATGACAAAGTTTGCGGCTGCCTGTGATGTGGATTCGAACGCGGCGCGCACCCGTGCCGAAGATGGACGATTTTCGATGATCGCCAATGCATCCTCTGCAGCTGCCCGCAGGCCAGCCGGTTCCACGTAAGTCAGTCCTTCGCGCTTTTCAGCTAACGTCTGCAGCAGTTCGGTTGCTTCTGTGGCGCGCATGCGGCCCAGTGCTTCGATTGCTTTGATGCGCACGAACTGGTCGCGCAAAATGTCGTGTTCCCCCGCTGCGATTTCCATCATTTGCGCAACGGCTGTGGATTCCTGGGCGAGGCCGATCTGGTCAATCATCATCGGCACGACGAGAGGATGGGCATCGGCAAGAATCGCTGAGAAGACGAAAGCCGTACTCTGTGAAATTACGGAATTGCTTGGTCGCGAAAGTTCGCTAACGGCGAGATCTTGCAGATTCCATTCCCAGCTGGCGAGCGCACGAGGCAGACCACGTAGCAAACGCTCTGGGTCAGCGATAGAAAGCAATTTGATTGCGGCGCTTACACGCTGACGCCGCGCTTCGTACAAACGCGATTCAAGCAGGTTCAGTGCAGGCACGCCTATGGCGCGCAACAGGCGAGCCATGGCCGGAAGTGATTCAAAACCGCGCGGGTCGGTAAGAAGTAGCGTCAGGCGATCCAGCAAACGCTCCGGATCGCGTTGCAGCAAGCGGGGCAGCGCGGGGTCAAGCGCGCGATTGGCAAGAGCCGCGTCAATCAGCAGGAGCCAGCGGTCTTGCGCAACCAGGCGCTGTGCGAGTGCTTGCATGTGCGCGAATTGGGGCTCGCGGGGAACTCGTTCGAGGCCGGTGAGAATGCTCTCAAGGCCAGTGAAGTCGCCACGTGTGACGGCAATGCGACCGAGCGACTCCAAAAACGCTGCAAGCAGTGCGGCCGTTTCTGGGGTGGATTCTTTTTCGAGCGCGTTCAACGTGCCGCGGCTCAGATCCTCCGGGAATTGATTCGGCCAGAGTGACTCGATAATCGGCGCAAGTTCATTGAGACCAGCTGCGACTTCGCGGCGTGCCGTTGCATCTTCAAGTTCAAGGCGACGAGCGTAGTTGAGCAAGATGTTGCGAGCTTCGCGGCGTGGCGCGTCAACGCCTGCATCAGCGAGCTGCGCGAGTGTCTGCCGCAGGGCAGTGACCGGAACGCACCAGACATCCGGGCCGCGGAACACGGAAGCTTTCTCTCGCGGCGGAAGCTCAATCCAGAAACGTTCCACTAACTTTTCGCGATGCTTTTCCGCAGCCCACGCGGTGGCGACGGAAGAAAAATGCTGCGAAGAGTGAGGTCCGCTATAACTGCCGGCTGAGACGAGTGTATCGGCAAGTTTGTATATTGTTCCGCGAACAGATTGCGACTGAAGCTGGCCGCCACTGAATTCCGCACTGAGAAATTCGAGAACAAGGTTCTCAGAAAGGCGCTGCAGGTAAGGTTGTGGCTTTTCTGCCTCGCGAGGTGCATGTTGCGAAATCGCGCTGAGTAGCATGTGCACTGTGTCGCGGCTCGCCGCTTCGAGTGCGCCATGAATTGCGCGAGCTGCGTCCTCCGGAGAAAGCCCGCGTGCTGCTTCGAGTGGCGGCGTCAGGCGCGCCAGCAATCGGAGCGCTGCGCTCAAATCTTCCAGATTCGGCGACGCAATGGGTGCATCCGCATTTTCGCGCGGCGAATTTCCACCATACGCGACGAGCGCGGCGATCAAACTTGCCAGCACTGTATCCACTTTGCGTTCTGTCTGGGTGTTGATTTGGATCCCTTCCACACCGTGCTCCAGGAGCTTCGCGGTCCACCAGGACTTGCTGTTCTTCTTGTGAGACTCCTCCGATTTTAGCAAGGCGGCCTTGATCAGCTGAGCGAGCGTGTCCAGTTCGCCTACATGAAAACGTCGCTCGAAGACCAAAGTTTGGATGCCGGCGCGCTGCAATTCGATGGCGAGTCCCGCAAGCTCGCCGCGAACATCGGGAAGGGAAGCCTCGCTGAGTTTAGGCATGACTATGCCGTTGCGTTCAATCTTGAGTGCCAAACCATTCATCGCAAAGGCAAACGAACGCAGTTGCTCGTATGCCGTCTCCAGGCTTTCCAAAATCCGTGGGTGGTTTCTCTGATAGAGGCGCACCGAACGCAGAAGAATCTGAAAATCGCGTAAACAGCGCTGGACTTCGTTGGCCGTCGGTTCAGACGGCGAGTAGGGCGAAACAATGGAGGGGGCAACAGGAACTGGTGAAACATCTTTCAGGGACGGCGCAGACTTCACCTTTTCGTCTTTCACTTCACCAGTATTGGCAAATGCCCTTAGCACCGGTTAAAGCTCCATTAGGGTAGAGACACCCTCACCTTGAAGTAAGCAAGCCACTCTCCGCTTTGACAATGAAATAAGTTCTTTGTTTGCAATAGATGCCGTCTTAGGTCCTAGAACTATGGTTTTTAGACTGTAACAAAAAGTTACAATTTGCGCCGGATTTGGTCAGATTTGACGATCTGAGAAACAGCAGACTTTATTGCGGATGTAACTTCTCATTGACCGCTACAGTGCCACCCTCTGACGCCTGTATCGATCTGCGGGATATTGCAAACCCATTTTTTTTGAGCGCTATGGTGTGAATTCCAGCCGTGATTTCCACGCGAGCCGGGGACTGTTTGCCGGTGTCAGTGCCATCTACACTGATTTCTGCCCCGGCAGGAGTCGTATCAACCTGAGCCCATGCAATGTGTTGCGACTTTTCTTTCAACTCAACGTTCAGCTGAGTTTGTCCATTCTGCTTTACCGTAACGGTCTCTGAATAGCCTTCATATCCCGGCATTCTCAAGACAAGATTGTATGTATTCGGAGCGAGAGGAATTGTCAGCGGCGTTTGGCCGGACTGCTTGTCGCCATTGATAAAGACATCTGCTCCGGCTGGTTGCGAAGTGATACGTAGTCCTATTGCTACAGCTTCCAATGTGATTTTTTGATCGAGCGTCTTGCCTGCGATGACTTGTAAAGCCGTTTGTGTCGGTTGGAAACCGGCCTTCTTTACTTCGAGGTTATAGCTGCCTGGGTAGAGCTTGGCAAAGCTGCATGGGGTTTCACACTGTTCGCGCGTGTTGTAGTCACCCGTGACGACTGCCGTCGCACCGATTACATTAGTCATGACGTGAATCGCGCCGTTCCCCGCGGTAGGAACAGGATGCGAACTCGGTTCAATATTTCCACCCGTGTTGACCGTTGCATCTTCCGTTTGAATGTCATCCACAACTTGAACTTCACTCGGAGCACCTTTCAGGAACTTGAGCATTTCAGCGTGCTCTGCAGGCTTCAATTTGCCGGACAGCGTGATCGTGTTTCCGGAGCCCTTGATTTTCAGCCGGTTGGAGATTCCTTTTTCCGAAGCCGCCTCTTCAATACGGCCCTTGAATTCGGCTGCTGTAGCACTCAATCCACCCGATGCGGCAGGGCTGGGTTTTGCAGGATTCTTCACGGCGTATTCCGGCTTCTTTTCAGATACAGGGCTCGCCGTTGCTGCATTCTCTGAATTGTTTTTAGCTGGTGTTGTCTCGCTTGTTCCGGTGGGATCTTCGCTACCCGGCACCATGATGTCTGTTTGTTGTGATGTCTGCGGTTCTTTTTCAGCAACGGTGGTTTTCTGAATTTGGTTTTGTTGCCGCGCATCATCAAAAACCGGTTTGATCTTCTTATAGCCGTAGACAATCACGCCAACTAGGATCAAACCGAGCAAAACGCTCCAAATCGGGCTGCTTTTGCGCCGTTCCTGCACTGGCGCCATAGCGCCAGTTTTGCGCACAGCCGGCGTTTGTGAAGGCGCAGCTGCACGCGCTTGCAGCGAACGCGCCATTTGCGCCGCTTGCAAATCGTCATTGCGCGAGACAAGTGGTTTCGGGGAGACCACAGTCGCTTCTGGAGAAGCGTTCGTCACCATAGTCGCCGAACTCGGTGTATCCATCGCTGACAGTGCGCGATAGTTCTTCAAATCGTCCAGCATTTCCTTGCATGATTGGTAGCGCGCTGCCGGGTCTTTCGCGAGCGCCTTCATAACTACTGCACTCAGACCGGCGTGAATCGAAGGATCAATCGTGCGCGGAGGAACCGGCTCTTCGTTGACGATTTTATAGATGACCGTCGTAATGTTTTGCCCGGGAAATGGCTTTTCCGCCGTGATCATTTCATACAGCATCACACCCAGTGAAAAAATGTCGCTGCGGCCGTCAACGACGCGGCCTTTCACCTGCTCCGGCGACATATAGCTCGGCGTACCCATCACATGAGCCGTTTGCTGAACCGTCCCGAACTGCAAAATCTTTGCCGTACCAAAGTCAGTCACTTTCACGGTGTCATCGGCTGTGAGCATCAAGTTTGCGGGCTTGATGTCGCGGTGAACGATACTGCGTTCGTGCGCGAACTGTAACGCATTGCATGTCTGCTCCATGATGCGAAGAACGCGAGGAAGCGGGAATGCCTGGCCAGCATCCAGCAACGCTTGAAGGCTCTTGCCTTCCACCAATTCCATCGTGATGTAGAAAAGTCCGTCTTCTTCACCCGCATCGAAAACCACGACAATGTTTGGATGTGTCAGTAATCCTGCAGCGCGCGCTTCTGTCTGGAAGCGATTCAGCAATTCCGGCTTTGAAAGTCCGGTTCCTTCTTCCGAAAGTTTCAGCGTTTTTACGGCGACAGTGCGGCCGATGACAGGATCCACGGCCTTGTACACCACACCCATGGCGCCGCGTCCCAGTTCACCCTGGATTTCGTACCGACCGGCTTTTGTCAGCGTGAGCATATCAGTAGCAAATGGCGTTTGTTGGGATGGCCCTGCCACGGTTGAGTTGTTCCCGGCCGATGCTGCCGTGCGAAAACGCGCGAGCAGACACCACTACGCCCTATTGTCGACAGTAGCGGCCTGGTTTTCCCACGGTCAATCCGCTCCCAGTACCAGTGTTTCGCACTCGCCAAGTGCCTGTCCCTTCGTACAGTTTTGCACCTGCGCAACTCATTGAATCTGGGCAAAAAAGCGTTGCCGTACTTGATAGGTTGCGTTAGTGTTACGCCAACGTAGTTCTCCCCTACGCAACATTCCGCACTGCTGCGTGAGGTCCCCATGCCCGATCTCATCCCCGATGCTTCGCATCGTGTTGCGGTCATTGCGATTCATGGCGTTGGCTACCATGAGTCTGGCGCTTCTGCGGAAGCCGTAACTGATTTGCTCGAAGGCGTCGCGGAGGATCCCAAGAATCCTGCTTCGCCACATCGCTATGGCTCGTTCGCTCCGCAGGAAGTACAAATCACACTCCCCCGTCCAATACACGAAGGCAAGGTTCAGCGAGAGTGGGAAAATCCTTTTTATGCGATGGAGGAACGGCGCGGCAAGCTTGCAGAACAGTCCAAGCTGAAAACATGGTTCTCACCGGTCGCCAGAGCTGCCGCTGCGATACCCGACGCGGCTACGGAGTTCATGGACACCTTGCTTAAGCAATTTTCGGGCGACCCAGACCACAACAGTTACACCACATGGCGACGCATTGGGCGACGAGCTGCAACGCCCCACACTCCCGCAGTGGACGTAGATGTGTACGACATGCATTGGGCGGATCTCGCTCGGCCCACCAATTCTGCTTTGCGCTTCATTTTCTCTTTCTACCAATTGCTCTTGCATCTTGCGAGCCTTGGCCGAACGGCCATCGACTACGCCGCGAACGAAAATGCAGGGAAGCTCGATTGGCTTCTTTATTCGCGCTCGTACCTCTACGCCACAAGAGTCCTGACGCTTTTTATCGTCCAACTGACTGTCCTCATTTTCGGCGTGGCTGCTTCTCCTCTTCCTTTGCTGTTGGATCCGGCCTCTTCGGGCCGTGGTGTGGCGAGCTTGGTGATTGCGCTCGCCGCAGTCACCGGCGTATTACTGCTCGCGCAGTTCATAAAGTCTCGGAACTGGTGGTTCGCTTTGATTCCTGCTCTGGCGTTGGGAGGAATCACTTGGTGGTGTTTATGCAACAAACCCAACTTGACCGGAGCGATTCTGTTCGCCGAGTGGTGGCTTCTGGGCGCCGGCGTTTGCTTTTACATCTTCTTGAAGTACGACGCCGTTCGCGCCGGATCGCTTGAGTATGGAGTGATTTGGATCGGAGTTATTACTCTTGCCTTGCTGTTGCTAGTTGGCTCTCAGAATTCCTTGCAGCCCGTCGTTTTGCGGACCGCGGCGTTCTATCTGGTGCAGTACACATTTCTCGCACTTCGCTTTCTGTGGATGCTTTTCTTTCTGCTGGTGGTCTTCTCCTTCCTCATGGAACGGATTTGCCGCTTACGGCTAAAAGGACAATCCGAACCCTTAGCGAGAGCGCGCGCTGCCTCACGCACTGGGCGTTTTGCTGTTGCTGTGCCAAGCGTGCTCATTCTCCTGTTGGCGACATTCAGCGGTAGCATGGCTTACGATGTTTTATCCCGCTCAGTAACCCTATATAAAGACGTAAACGCAGCAAATAAGCCGCCCTTTCTACCCGCCAAATTCACTTTGAATGCGGATCAAACCGAATCCCTTCTCATCGCCATTGGAGATCCACCCGAGAAAGAACTACCTGCTCGCGAGAATCCCAATCGTTTCCTCGAGGGATTGCTCGTTCAATCGCCTCCGCTTGGAATTGCTGCAAGCGCGGGCATCGCGGCTGTCGGGATTCTCATGCTCGCGCTCATCGCGTTGCCCTCTGTCTGGTATGAACTCTTTCCCAAGCGGTCCGCGGCAAACCTCCGCTCCAGTTGCCTTGGCAACTGGCTCTCGGGGGGCTACCGCAATTTTCGCTGGATTATTACGCTGCTTTGGCTTTCTGCCTTTGCCATTCCCGTGGGAATCTTTGCTTACGGTCTGTTGACTTTCCGACCATCGGGCAGTTCCGATTCATTCTTGCTCTATCTCTATACACACTTTGGCATGCCACAGGCCGCGAAGCTGCTCTTACATTCGGGTGGCATCTTGGTTGGCTCAGGGGCGGTTTTGCTCGGTTTGCTGGTAAAGAAACTGAGCCCTGTGCTTGACGCCGTCCTCGATGTTGACACGTATCTTCGAACTTCGCCCGTTGATGCTACGCCTCGCGCGCGAATTATCGAACGCTACGTGGCGCTTCTTGGACATATCCATGCTCGACGCAATCCAGACAACACCCACTATTACGACCGTGTGATCATTGTCGCGCACAGCCTCGGCTCAAATATCACCGCGGACATGCTTCGCTTCTTTAATATGTGCGCTCATCCCATTCCCAACGGAATTGATGTTCGTCCTTACCGCGACTACGTACGATTTGCCTTTGCGGGGCAGCCACAAGGAACCCTCCCACTCTATTTCTTCACCATGGGAAGTCCTCTTCGGCAGCTACTGGATCGCTTCTTTCCCAATCTTTACCAGTGGATTTGTAGTGTGCCGGAGGATTCTGGGCCATCCCCCGAAACCATGCGTCCAGGAGACGCAATTGCGCCACCCTCGCCGCCTCTGCCGGACGAATTGCGTTTGACGCAGTGGGCCAATTTTTATCGGAGTGGAGATTACATCGGCCGCGCACTTTGGACACACGGCGTGTTGGAGCGCAATCCCAACGGCCCACACTCCGGAACTTACCCTGAAGATTTGTCCAAGAATGAATGCATCCCTGGCCCGCACCAAAAAGCCACGCAAATTGACGCCTGCATCGGCCTTGGCGCACATACGCACTACTGGGACCGTACCGCACCTGACGTTGGCAACCAACTGGACACAATGATCGCAGATTGATTTTGCTATTACGGTCGCGGAAGGCTTGTTTCAGCCCCCATGGTGCGCTCCGGCATGGGCACATTGGTCTCGCGAATAGGACGATCCATTTCCGCGGGCCGCGCAGGTGCTTCGAGCCCATCTGTCAGTAAGAACCCTTGAAGCGCGATTCCATTCGTCCATACATTTTCGAGCGCAACCACATACTCCGCGTGCAATTCGAAGAGACGGCGTCGCGTTTCGAGCATTCTCGGCAATGCTGCAAGCATTTCTCCGTGCCGTTCGTTCATTAGTGAGTAAGCCCGCTTTGCGCGAGGCAGAATCTCTTTACGATATTGCTCTGCCATCAGCCTTGCGTTGGAGTATTGGTCGAGCACACTTGCCGCTCGATCTCTCAGAGTAAGCGCAATGCGCCGCTTTTCCTCTTCCGCACGTTTGCTTTCGGCCTGTGCGGCGGCCACGTTGCCCTGGTTGCGATTGAAAATCGGAAGCTCCACGCCAAGTTCGGCCGTCCCCTCCCACCCGGTCGCGCGATGTATCGCACCGGTCAGTTCATGGTTGTAGAGCAAGCCGCCTCGCAAGCGCAGATCAGGGATTGCTTCTCGCCGCGCGCGAACCACTTCCGCTTGGTTTCGTGCGGCAGTAGCATCGGCAATTCTTACAGCCGGGCTTTGCCTGCTGATTGCATCGAGCACCTCGCCGTCAGAAAGCTCCGGCCAACCCTGTTCCAGATTTCCCGCGACGGACAAGCGATCCATTTCCGGGTCCCCCATCACTGCGGCTAGCAAACGCCACTCTTCTCGCAGCGTGTTTTCCTGCATTCGTGCGGCAAGCTCAAGGCGGCGCGCTTCAAGCTCCGCCTCCAGAATTTCTGTTTCGTCGGCTTGGCCTGTGTTTCCCAGTTTCTTTGCGGTGATTGCGTTTTCGTCGGCGATTCGAGCCAGTTGCGCACGTGCATCCGCTAACTCCTGTGCGGCAAGCACGCGATAAAACGCCATTTTCACTGCCGTCTCCACCCGGATTTTCTGCTCTTCCGCTTCAATCTCCGCAAGCGAAGTTTCTTTTGAAAAGACTTCGCGGCTCTTGCTGAGCTTTCCTCCTGTCACGATGCGCTGTTCAACAAAGAACCCCTGCTTCCCGCCCCCTGCCGAACCGCCGCGAATTTCATCCCCAGAGTAGCCAACAACTGGATTCGGCAGTAGACCAGCCTGCGTCTGCCTTGCTTTGGCCGCGCGAATTCCGGCCTCCGCCTGCCGCAACGTTGGATTCTTCTGGCCGGCAGTCCGCTGCGCATCTTCCAGCGTAAACAGTTTTTGATTGGGGTTTTTTTGAGCTTCGCCAAAGCGAGGAAATTCTGCATCGTCCGATTCCATTACCCCATGGCTATGCTTTTCATTTTGTTGTGTCTTCATCTGCATGCCGGGATTAGACGGCTCCTGAGCGAACGCAGCAAATACTGAAGCGCAGCAAAAGACGAGCAAGCGAAGACAATTACGCATCATGGCGCACCTCGTCCGACTGAGCCGCTGTTTTGCTCTTCATCTGCATGATTTCGTGATACTTGTCGTCGGGTAGCACCCGCAGCATGGTCATCATTCCCATCATTCCTGCGCTCCAGTTTTTCGGTAGACCATGTGTTTCTGGTTTCACCACAAGCTCGTCCATACCCATTTCCATGAACGCGTCTTGCGGAAAACCAGGTGTCGCATGCGCATCCTTCGCGACTGGCGAAGGATGCACATGCTCGAACTTCGCTTTCGCGGCCAGTGACTGCATTTGCTGCATCGCTGATTCTTCCGAGAGGTCTGCCGTTGAAATTTGCCGGTCGCGCAGCAAATCCATCATCGAATTCATCATGTGATGTGGCAGGTGGCAGTGAATCATCCAGTCGCCTGGATATTTCGCTTCGAATTCCACGACCCTTGCCTGTGCCACGCCAACCAGCACCGTATTCATCGGAAACCATGTGGATTCCGGCGCGCGCCCTCCTTCCGTTCCTGTGACCACGAATTGGTGTCCGTGCAAATGAATTGGGTGATGATCCATGCCGAGATTCACGATGCGCAGCCGCACTCGGCTGCCTAGCCGCGCAGTCAAAGGTGTCGTCAGAGGCGCCGAAACCCCGTTGAACGTCAGCCAATTGAATTCCATCGAAGCCGTGTTCGGCACGCTGTTCGATGGCAACACAGCCCATTCTTGCAAAACGATTCCGTAATCGTGATCTACGCGCGGCGCAAACTCTTCCTTTGGGTGCGAAATAAAAAAGCCGATAAGCCCCATCATTTCCTGCATTGCGCTGTGCGCGTGATAGAAAAATGTCCCTTCCTGATGTACCGTGAATTCGTAAACATATTTCTCGCCCGGCGCGACCGGCTTTTGGCTGATCCACGGCACTCCGTCCTGCTCGATCGGCACTTCAAGTCCGTGCCAGTGCATCGAGGTGCTTTCGGGCAAATGATTCTCCACAACAATCCGCACACGGTCGCCTTGTGTCACCTGAATCGTCGGCCCAGGGCAACTCCCGTTGTAGCCCCAGACGTCGAGCGTCTTCCACGGCACGATCGCGCGTTTCACGGGCTCAGCTATGAGATGAAACACTTTTGTTGTGCCATCCATCGCAAACGGTAAATCCGCGGCATCCGGCGTGATCATCCGTTTTGGTGGCCCGTTGTGACTTGACTCGTTACCTTTCGGCCGCTTGGTTGTGTCGCTTGAAACAAGCGAGCGAGCCTGCGAGCGCAAGCTTTCATTCAAGCCGAATAAACCTGTGCCGAACATTGCTGCGTTTTTAAAAAAATTCCGCCGCGAATTGCTCATGACTCGTTCTCCTCGATCTGGTTCTATTCCGCTAGTTAGCCAATAAAAGAAAAATTGCTCTTCTTGGAAGGATCCAGAAAGAATGCCTTCACTTATTTTTCGCGGAAAAAAAGAGGAATCAGACGCGAAGGACTAAGGTAGGGACTCGAGGCGAGTAGACTCCAGGGGAACCTTCAGCTAGGGAATCTCCAGAAATGCTTGCCGCAAAGCTCTGCGTGAAGCTATTCGTGACGATCGCATCATCCGCTGGCGAAACCTGATGAACGGCAAAATTAGTCTTGCCGAGAACCGCAACGGCCGTTTCACTAATTTTGCATGCGCTACCGCGAGCAGTCAGCGAGGCAGTTGATGCGTCATGGCTCGGCATGCCATGGCAACTGGAGTCCTCCTGTATGTTCGTACCCCTTGGAAGGCAAGCCGTCCCTGCGCATATTGGCGCGCAACTCACTCCAATGATAAGCGAAAGCGCCAGCACGCAAGAAACCGCCGCTCCCCAGCTTCTATGCAAGCTCCCCATACTCATCATCTTAATCCAAATTCTGGTGGGGCTGGGCGGAGTCGAACCGCCGACACGCAGTTTAGGAAACTGCTGCTCTATCCATCTGAGCTACAGCCCCACGAACACCAAGTTTATCACTAGCTTGCAGCCACTGGCAGCGTGCTACAAAAGCGCCCATCGCCAGTGAGCCACTTCGACCTTGCTTCTCGCGTGCCTGACCTTCCTCTCCACACCATGTGGTATCATCCATCGCACCGCACGAATCCCTTGCCAGTTCGGTAACTTCCGGAGGTTCTTATGGGCAAAACTCTTCGTTACATCATCATTGCCATCGTCGCGATTATCGTTATCCTCCTCGTTGCCCCATTTCTGATCCCCGTTAACAAATTCAAGCCGACTATCGAAGAGAAAGCCTCCGCCGCCCTCGGCCGTAAGGTTCAGGTCGGCGACCTCAGCCTTTCACTTATTAGCGGTTCAATTAGTGCGAAGGACCTCTCCATCGGCGACGACCCCAAATTCAGCCCTTCGCCCTTCCTTACGGCAAAGTCGCTAAGTGTCGGCGTGGAAATCATGCCGCTGATCTTTTCCAAGACTTTGAATGTCACTGGGATCACCATTGACGAGCCGCAAGTCACGCTCCTCCGCAATCCCGCGGGCCAATGGAATTACTCCTCAATTGGCGGTTCGTCCAACCCTGCTCCCGCAAAATCTGCCGGGTCTGCTCCTGCTGGCAGTTCGTCCAGCTCTTCGGCTCCCGATATCTCTGTCAGCAAACTTGAACTCAAGGACGGCAAAATCATCGTAGGCAGCACAAAATCCGATAAGCGCAGCACATACGATCACGTAAACGTCACTGCCAGCGATGTTTCCATGAACTCCAAATTTCCGCTGACGGTTTCCGCCAGCCTCCCCGGTGGGGGTGAATTCAAACTGGACGGCAATGCTGGCCCACTCGATAAGTCTGACAGTACGCTCACCCCGCTCGACGCAAAGATTCACGTCGGCTCGCTTGACCTCGCCAAGACCGGTTTCCTTGATCCATCCCTTGGGCTCGGGGGCCTCGTTGACCTCGACAGCACAATTGCTTCGCAGAATGGCAGCGCTGAAACCAAAGGCACATTGAAGCTTTCCAAGGCACTACTTGTCCAGGGAGGCTCGCCCGCTGGTGTTCCAGCTGTAATTGATTACGCTACGAAATATGACCTCAAGAAGAACGCTGGGGTTATCCATCCTTCTACCGTGAAAATTGGCTCCGCCGTTGCTCACATCAACGGCACTTACGAGTCGGAAGGCGAAGAAACGTCCGTAAACGTAAAACTCAATGGCGAGTCCATGCCTGCAAAGGACTTGCAAGCTTTTCTTCCTGCGATTGGCGTAAATCTTCCAAAAGGCGCTTCGCTGAACGCTGGAACATTGAACACAAATCTCAATATCAAAGGCCCAACGAACAAACTTGTCACCGACGGCACGATTGGCCTCTTCGCCGCAAAACTGGAAGGCTTTGACCTTGGCTCCAAGATGGCTCCCATCTCCGCGCTAACCGGACTCAAGACAGGTAAAGATCTCGAAATCGAAAAGCTCACGACAAACGTTCACATGGCCCCGACTGGCCTTAAAGCCGACGACTTCAATGCGGTTCTCCCTGCGCTCGGCACGTTGACCGGCGGCGGTACGCTCGACTCAAAAAACAATCTCGATTTCAAAATGGCTGCAACGATCACTGGTGGATTGCTTGGCGGGGCGGGAGCTCCCGCAAACGGCATTGGCTCAGTACTCGGTGCCGTCTCCGGTACTCAGAAGAACAGCAACTGCAAGAACGGCACGACGATTCCTTTCCTGATTCAAGGGACTGCGTCTGAACCCAAGTTCGTTCCCGATGTCGGCGGCGTTGCTGCCGGACTCTTGAAATCCCAACTCGGCTGCACGGGCGGTAGCTTGCTTGGCGCTGGCGAAAAGGGAGCCACAACTCCGGCAAACGCGGTCGAAGCACTCGGTGGCCTCTTCAAAAAGAAAAAGCCCTAAATTGCATTTCGCAAATCTTCAATTGCGCGGCATGGTCGCAACCCATGCCGCATCTTTTTTGCACAGCCAATTCTTGACTCTTCACCGCCTTCCCAGTAGCCTCATGCGTTCATGTCTACGGTTGCCAGACCACAAGCTTTTTCCGTTCTCCCATCTGAGGTGTTCCACATGAAATTCAATTTTTCTCGGTGGAGTTTTCTCTCTGTGCTCGTCGCGCTTGCTTTCGGAGTGCTTGCTCCGCTTGCCTCTGCGCAGGGCGGCCAGCCCCAATACTTCGCGATTCGAGGTGCAAAAGTCGTCCCCGTCTCCGGACCTCCTATCGAGGACGGAACGGTAGTTATTGCGCGCGGGGTGATTCTCGCTGTCGGCGGCAAAGAAGTCGCAATTCCTGCCGACGCTTGGGTTATCGAGGGCAAAGGCTTAACAGTTTACCCGGGGCTTTTTGACGCGCTCACGGATGTCGGCATTCCTTCTGCCACGCCAGCAACGGGAGAAGCCGCAGGCCCACGCGGTGGCGGCGCCGGCGGAACTCCTCCAGCCAAAGGCCCTGAAGACCGCCCGGCATCAACTCCATGGCGCACCGCCGCAAATGAAGTAAGCCTCGGCGACAAGCGCATCGAGTCCTGGCGTAACGCCGGATTCACGACGGTCGTCTCTGCACCCAAAGGCGGGTTTTTCCCCGGACAAGCCGCCGTTCTCGATCTTGCGGGAGAACGCAACGGAGACCTTGTCGTCAAAACTCCCGTAGCCATCCCGATTTCTTTGAGCCCCGCGGGCGGATTCGGCAGCGGGTTCCCCGATTCGAAAATGGGTGTTCTCGGATACGTTCACCAGGTTTGGCTTGACGTGGATTGGAACAACAAAGCCGAAGCGGCTTACCAAAAGAATCCGCGTGGTACAGCACGTCCCCGTTATGACCGGGTGCAATCCGCGCTCGCCGAAGCTCTGGAAGATAAAGCCTTGGTCCTGGTTCCAGCGAACAACTCCCTCGAACTTCGCCGTGTCCTTGTGCTTGTCGATCGCTGGAAAGTCTCCGGCGCTGCTATCGTCGGCGCTCAAATGGCGTACGAAGTTGCAGACGAACTCGCCGCAAAAAAACTTCCTGTTCTCGTCAGCTTGAAATGGCCCGAAGCGGAAAAAGACGCCGACCCTGACGATGTCCCCACGCTCCGCACTCTGCGTTTCCGCGACAAAGCTCCTTCGTCCCCCGCCGCACTCGCAAAAGCAGGTGTGAAATTTGCATTTACATCAGACGGCATCACTTCGCCTGCAGACATTCTGAAAAACGCCAAGAAATCGGTGGACGCTGGCCTCGCTCCTGACGCTGCAATCCGCGCTCTGACTCTTTCTCCGGCAGAAATTTTCGGCGTTGCGGATCGAACCGGCTCCATTGAAAAAGGGAAAATCGCAAATCTCATCGTCACCGATGGCGATCTCTTTGGCGAAAAAACAAAAATCAAAATGATTTTCGTGGACGGCAAACGCTTCGAAATCCGCGAACCCGATCGCCCCAAAGATCCTCCCAAGGGAGATCTCACTGGAAAATGGAAGTTGAAGTACACAACCCCCGAAGGCGACGAAGAAACCACTGCCGATCTCACAATGGCTGCCGATGGTTCGCTCTCCGGCACCACCGTGAGCACGCGCGGAACGGCCACCATCATCTCTGGCTACGCTAGCGCCGACAAATTCAACTTCACAATCAATATCCCCATCCAGGGAAGCAACGAAGACGTCAAGTTCTCGGGCACTTTTGAAAAGGACACCATGAAGGGCACCATCTCGGTTCTCTCTTTCTCGATTGAATTCATCGGCTCGCGTCCAGGTGCTTCCGCCGCTTCTGTTTCCTTGGGAGGTGCACAGTGAAAGCTCGTTCTATTTTCCAACTCTCGCTTGCCGCAACTATTCTTCTGAGCGCCGTTACACTGCGAGCGCCTGCTGCAACTCCTCCAGCCGACGCGCCGCCAGTCATCCTCATCCAAAATGCGACTGTGCTCACGGTCACCAAAGGAACCATCGAACACGGCTCCGTCCTTATTAAGGACGGCAAAATCTCCGAAGTCGGCACCGGCGTCAAAGCTCCAGACGGTGCGCAAATCATTGATGGCACCGGAATGTTTGTTACTCCCGGGATCATTGACTGCCACTCGCATATCGCTGTGGATGGTAGCGTCAACGAAGGCAGCATCTCCGTCTCGTCCATCGCTAACATCGCTGAAGTCCTCGATTCCGACGACATAGCGATTTACCGAGATCTGGCCGGCGGAGTTACCACGGCAAACGTCCTGCACGGCAGCGCCAACTCCATCGGCGGCCAAACCATTGTCATCAAACTCCGCTGGGGCCAGCCGGCCGCAAAACTTCCATTCGAAGGCGCGCTCCCTGGAATCAAATTTGCTCTCGGCGAAAATCCCAAGCGCTCGAACTTCTCCATTCGTGGAGCCGAGCGCCGCTATCCCGCTTCGCGCATGGGCGTGGAAGAGACAATTCGCTCCGCATTCACCGAAGCTCGCGACTACAAAAATGCGTGGGACGCATATAACAAAAAAGTCGCCGCCGGCGAAAAAAATCTGATTCCGCCGCGCCGCGATCTTCGACTCGATCCTCTCGTTGAAGTGCTGGAAGGAAAGCGCTACGTCCACTCGCATTGCTACCGCGAAGACGAAATCCTGATGTTGCTCCGCGTCGCCAAGGAATTCGGCTTCAAGGTCCGCACGCTCCAGCACGTTCTCGAAGGCTACAAAGTTGCCGACGAAATCGCCGCCGCTGGCACGGGCGCCTCCACTTTTTCTGATTGGTGGGCTTACAAAGTCGAAGCGTACGATGCGATTCCCTATAACGCCGCCATCATGACCAAACGTGGCGTAATCGTCTCCATCAATTCCGACGACGCCGAAGAAGCGACTCACCTCAATCAGGAAGCCGCCAAAAGCATGAAGTACGGCGGCCTGACTCACGACGAAGCGTTAAAACTCGTCACCATCAACCCCGCAATTCAACTCGGCATTGATAAGCGCGTCGGTTCCATCGAAGTCGGTAAGGATGCCGACCTCGTCATTTACAACCACGATCCGCTCAGTGCTTACGCCGTCGTCCAAAAGACCTTGATTGATGGCCGCGTCCTTTTCGATCGTCAGAAGGACATCGCTGCACGCGCCGATCTCGAAAAGGAAAAGAAAGCGCTGATCGAAAAAGAAAAGAAAACTTCCAAGAAAGACGATAAGAAGGACGAAAAGAAGTCCGACTCTGCCAAACCAGAAGACAGGAAAAAACCGGAAGACATGCCAAGCATGCCTGATGCAGTTGTCACCGGAGGTGCACAGTGAACCTCAAATCCTTGAAATTGACTCGCCTCTCCTGCTTCTCAGCGGCAATTTTGCTATTCGCTCTGTCCGTTTCGCCCCAGGAAAAATCCGCCGCTCCCGCGTACGCCATCACGCATGCCAAACTTGTCACCCTCGCTGGCTCCCCAATTGAAGATGGCACGCTCGTCATCAAGGAAGGGAAAATCGCTGCCATCGGCTCTGGCGTTGAAGTTCCGCCAGGAGCTCAAGTGATCGACGCTAAGGGCCTCGAGGTTTATCCCGGCCTCTTCGACCCCATTACGCAGATGGGCCTCAGCGAAATCGGCGCAGTTAGCTCGACCGTAGACACCGCGGAAACCGGACCGATCAATCCTGATGTCGTCGCGGCAACTGCGGTTTTCCCCTCCAGTGAACACATTCCCGTCACACGCGCTTCTGGAATCACAGAAGTCCTCGCAGTCCCCGGCAGCGGTGGCTTTGATTCCCTTGGCGGCCGCGGTTTGCTCGCGGGTCAAGCTTCGGCGATACACATGGCTGGTTGGACTATCGACGAAATGCAAATTAAGCGCAGCGTAGCCATGGTTATCAACTGGCCCACAATCGCTACCGAATCTTTTGACTTCACCACCTTTTCACGCAAGCAGAAGCCTTTTTCGGAGGCAAAAGCAGATTACGAAAAACAGGTCAACCAGCTCACTGATATCCTTGACAGCGCGCGCCACTACGCGCAGGCAATGGGCCACGGCGGTCCTTCTGACTTTGAACGTGATGTCAAACTCGAAGCTCTTGTCCCCGTCGTTCGCGGCCAGCTTCCCGTTCTCATTTTCGCAGACAGAGCGCGTGATATTCGCAATGCGGTCGAATACTGCGACAAGCACAAGTTGAAAATGATTCTTGCTGGCGGCGCAGAAGCTTACAAAGTGAAGGACCTGCTTCGTTCCAAGGACGTGCCGGTCATTCTGCGCCCCGTGCTCACCTACCCCATCGGAGAAGATGATCCCTATGATCGCCTCCTGTCCCAGCCTGCAGAACTCGTTGCGGCAGGCGTCAAAATCGCCTTCGGCAGTTTTGACAATTCTTTCGCGCGCCGCCTCGGGCAGAACGCCGCCAACGCAATTGCCCATGGCCTCGCTCCCGAACAGGGCCTCAAAGCCGTCACGCTCAATCCTGCGCAAATCTTTGGCCTTGCAGACCAGCTTGGTACGCTCCAGATCGGTAAAACCGCGAACGTCATCGTCACCAACGGCGACCCGTTGGAACTCACCACTGATGTAAAATACCTTTTCATCCGCGGCCAGCTCACTTCGCTTGAAAATCGCCACCATCGTCTTTACGAAAAATATCTCAACAGGCCGAAATCCGAAGCATGCCAATGTGCCGTGCCAGAAATGCCCAATAAGCTGAAGGATAATGCCAAGCCGTCCGGCCCGCTCTCAGGCTCAAAGCCGAATTAAATTCGGTTAAAACCTGCAATTTTTTCGGTTTTCCTGCGTTTTCTAGGCAGGTACCCAAATGTCTGCCCCATTTCTGCAGGATTCGGCGTTTTGCACGGCCCTTCAACGAGGAATCCCTCAACAGCATTTCTGCGCAAAAAGATGCTGACGCCTCCGCTGCTTCGCCGCGGTAGTAAAATCTTCACAATTTCTCGGATAAATTTAAGTCGGAAAGAACTTCAGTTCGATGCCTTCATGCACGAATGCCAATCTTCGTCCTCTGCATGAATATCGCAGAACCACAAATCGCAGCGGTTGCAGTGCACCGTAGCCCCAAGATTGCACCGCGGCTGTCCCGCCGCGATTCCCTGGCACTGGCGGTCGGAACTCTCTTCGTTTTCAGACTGCCCCAGCATCCACTCACCTCAAGCCGCGATTGTACTCTGTTTTTTCCGGAATCCGCTTAATCATCGTGCCGGAACTGCTGCATCCAAAACCTCGCGCACCTTCTGGCTTAACGCTTTCGGCGTAAACGGCTTCTGCAAAAACGCCAGCCCCTCCTCCAGTATCCCGCCTTGCGCGATTACGTTGTCTGTATAACCGGACATATAGAGGACGCGCATTTTCTTGTTTCTCGCGCCAAGCCGCTTCACCAGATCGCGCCCGCTCATCGTCGGCATGATTACATCAGTCAAAATCAAATCAATCTCCCCCGCCCGCTCATTCGCAATCTCTTCTGCTCGCTTTGGACCATTTGCGCAAATTACCTTATACCCCTGTCCGGTTAGAATCACTTCCGCCAGCTCTCTCACTGCGTCGTCATCTTCGATGAGCAACACCGTTTCTGAGCCACGCTCCGTCTTTGTGTCCCGTTTCTTTCGCGAGCTTTTTTCCGCTTCTTCATCCACGCGCGGAAAATAAACCTTAAATGTCGATCCGTTTTCTGGTTCGCTATACACCCAAATGTACCCGCCACTTTGTTTCACGATCCCGTAAACCGTTGCCAGTCCAAGCCCCGTTCCTTTTGTTCCGCCCTTCGTCGTGAAAAACGGCTCGAAAATATGCGCAATCGTTTCTGGGCTCATGCCCGTTCCCGAATCCGAAACCGCAAGCATCACGTAGCGTCCGGGCTTCACGGAAACATGCTCGCTCGCGTACGTTTTGTCGAGATCCACATTTGACGTCTCGACGATCATCCTTCCGCCCTTAGGCATTGCATCGCGCGCATTCACCACCAAATTCATCAGCACCTGCTCTACCTGTGCTGGATCCGCCTTGATAGTCCCTAATCCAGCCGATACTACCGTCCTCATTTCAATGTCTTCGCCAATCAAGCGCCGCAACAATTTCTCCAATCCCAATACAATCGCATTCAAATCCAGATTCTTCGGCTGCAAAACCTGTTTCCGGCTGAACGCTAGTAATTGCCGCACAAGACCCGCCGCCCGCTCTGAAGCATCGTCAATATGCTCAATGTCCGCACGAACTGCGGATGGCAAATCCTTCCGCTGTATGGCCAGCTCTGTATAGCCCTTGATGATCGTCAGCAAATTGTTGAAGTCGTGCGCGATTCCTCCCGCAAGCCGTCCCACTGCTTCCATGCGCCGCGATTGTTGCAGCTGTCCTTCCAGTTGCTTGCGCTCCGTGATGTCGACAATGATTCCTTCCATCACCGGCTTGCCTTCCGGCCCTTCCACCACCACTGCGCTGTCGCTTACCCACACCACGCGGCTGTCCTTCCGTATCACCCGGTATTCGGCCTGGAACGCCAGCCCTTTTTCGCAAGAATCCTCGGCTTCTCGCACAGCCGCATGATCTTCGGGATGCACGAATCGCACCCAGTTTCGGGAATCTCTCAACCATTCGTCTTGCGTATAACCCAGAATGTTTTCGATCTGCGGGCTCACATAAATCCAGCGCCCTTCCATTCCCAATTCCGCGATATAGCTGATCGCAGCAACTCTTTCCACAATCATTTGATACTTGGACTCTGCCGCTGCTTGCGCTCGCTCTGCTCTCACTCGCTCGGTCAAATCGCGGCAAACACACACCACGCCGCCTTCAGACATCGCCGTTATCGCCATTTCCACTGGCAATGCTTTGCCTTCCTTGTCATGCAGAGTCAGTTCGCCGAACCATTTCCCGCGTCGTCCCAGCGATTCGCGAATCTCTGGTTCTGACCGTGCTGTATCTTGTGCATTTGCAACTTCACGCCATGGTTTTCCAAGCATCACCGTCGTGCTCTCGTGCCCGCACATCCGCGCATACTCGGAATTTACATAAATGTATTTTCCCGCTCCGTCCACAATCGCCATGCCATCCACGGACGAATCCATCGCTTGCATCTGGCGCCGAACCAATTCCGCATTCGTCGTTTGCCTGTGCTCGTTGATTCCCATCCGCAGCGCGTAGCACAAAACGGAAATCGCCAACAGGGTTACCCGAATCGGCTTCCAGCCGGGTCCAAGTTGTGACGTGAGAAAAACAACGATGAGCGGCCCAAGCGCAAACATCACGTTTCGAAAAATCATTCCAGCTGCTGAGCGCGAACGTGGACCACTCGGCATAGCCTCCGTTGTTGGTTTCCAGGTTGCTGCCCAAAACGCTCCTCCCAGCAATGGCAACGTCCACGCTAGATCACGAAATGTTCCCGAGGGGGTCTCCTTCAAATACTGCATGTATTCCGTGATTTGAGCCGCTGAATACGAAACTACTAAAAAGATCATAAACCGTTGATACAGAGTTCGAGTCGCGCCGGATTTCGCAATCGCGGTCCGAATCAAAGCTAGCACTATCAACGTACCATTCTGGCCCAGCATGATGATCTGTACGCGGAGCATCGCTCCGTGATGGTCCGTTGAGAGCGATGGCACGTAATACATGCCCAGATAGAGCAGGAAGAAAATCACTGCGATTTGCAGAAAGTCCAAAGCAGTTGCCAGGTCTAAGCGCGTGGAATCGCGCTCGTCGTCCAGAAAGAGCGCCATCGCAAAGAATGCGCCTTGAATGTCAAAGAGAAACCTTACAAAGGAAAGTGCTGGGGGCTCGATGCCAAGCGCAACCTCATAGAACATCCACCCCAGATTGGCCATACCCCAGGTCGCCCAGCCAAATCCAACAAGCAGCCACAACGATCGGCTTAGCCCGCGCCCGCGCCTTGCTGCTCCAAATGCCATCGCGGCCGCGATTCCACTCGCCCCAATTTGTAGAGAGTTTCCGAAGAAAGACCCAAGCGGGCTTGTCCCCAGCGTCAGAATCACGATGAGGTGCAGCAGCACAAACACGCCAGCCACAATGAGTAATCTGCGAGCCAACGTACCCTCCGGCTCGTTAAAGTAGTACTAGAACTCACTCTAGATTACGGTAGCTGGGAAGCGCCGCACGCGTTTCGTGCTCTCTTTGTTTCTAAAAGGAAATGGGGCTTCACTTCTCCCAGGCGCTCTTCAAAAACAAATACCTGGCCCTTTCATCGTCTTTGCTTGCTTTCGACTCTGCATTCAAGTACATCACCTGCGCGTCCGCCTTAGGTTTGTATTCAGGCCATTTCGGTAATCCGGACCCATTCGGATTCCCAGTCCTTGCAAAATTAGTCCAATACTTCCGCACTTGCACGCTCAACGCCTTGTCCTCCGCTCGCCACTTATCCGGAATTCTCCATTCGAGTGTCCCGAACACATATTCAATTTCGCAAGAATGGAACGCCCACTGTCCCCCTGGCCGCGTCGGATCCTCTGGCGGAGCCAGATCGAAACGGTAGCGATACGTCGCTTTCTTGCCCGTCGTTGCCTGTGCTTCCAGCCATTGCCACGTTCCAAATCCAATGAAGCTGTCGCCGGAAAAGTCGAGCCACGAGCGCAACGCTGTTTTGTCATCTCCCGCCGGATATAACTTAAAAAATTCATCTGCCTTCGGGCCAAACTCCTTCGTTCCCAGTTCCTTGATGCTCGCAGCTGTCAGCGGCGGCTTCGCAAACGCCACCGAAAAGCTTCCTTCGTCGTGATTCCATCCCGCCAGCAGCGGCACATCGCTCTGTTCTCCGGCCGCGAAAATTGCCTGAACCGATTTCGGCAAGAAATATCCATCGATGTTTACGCCCAGGCCGCCCCGCTGCGATTCCGGCTTCTTCACCTCTTCCAGAATCTTGTCCGCCGAAAGCGCCCGCAACTCTTTCAAGGAATCCGTCCCGAAATGCTTCTTCATGTATTCCGCATTTTGCTTTGTGCTCTCTTCCAGGGAAGAGTGCATCGGCATCTTGCCCGGAAAGTTTGCTCCGCTCTCTCCTATCGCCTTGTGCAACAAGCCTTTTGCCAGCGGCGACGCCATCAACTGGCTTACCGAAAACGATCCGGCGCTCTCGCCAAATATCGTCACGTTGTTCGGATCGCCTCCGAACGCCGCGATATTCCTCTTCACCCACTGCAGCGCCGCTACTTGATCGAGCAATCCATAATTTCCTGCCGAATTGTGTCCGGACTCCGTTACCAGTTCCGGCAACGCAAAAAATCCAAAAATCCCCAGCCGGTAATTCATGGAAACCACAACGACGCCATCCTCAGTCAATTTCGCGCCGTCCTGCCGAGGCTCAGACGTTCCCCCCGCCTGGAATCCACCGCCGTAAATCCACACCATCACTGGAAGCTTCTTTTTTGCGTCTTTCGTCGGAGTCCATACATTAAGCGTCAGGCAATCTTCACTGGGCCCGTTATCTCGGAACACCATGTCGCCAAAAACATTCCACTGCATGCAGCGCGCGCCAAACTCCGTCGCCTTCCGCACACCTGTCCAAGCCGCAGCCGGTTGCGGCGCCTTCCAACGCAAATCGCCCACCGGTGGCGCCGCGTACGGAATCCCCAGGAATGCTCGCGACGCTCCTTGCACTTTGCCTTCAACCGTTCCCGTATCCGTCTTCACTTGCAGTTCTTGAGCGAACGCAGTCGTCGAGCAAAACACAACCAGCAGTGCCGCAAAAATTCCGAGCTTAATCGTTTGAGTGCGCATGGGTCTCCTCTACGGCGCAGGAGAATACCACGCCTCATTTCTTCCCGCGAGGTTCTATTTGAGTGGTTATTTCGATTCGAACGGATACCGGTCCTGCGCTTGTACCGCCGCTGCGACATTTCGCCGCAACGCAATCGTATCCACCGTCCCACGCTTCCCGAAACGCTTCAGCACCGCCATCTGCGTCGTCAACATGTCGCCGTCATGTACCGCCGCAATTGCCCGCTTCGCATCATGCTCCAAGCGCTCCATCGCGTCCGAAATGAACACACGCGTCGCATCTTGCATCACAGAAGTCGCCGCATCTCCGCGAGTCGCCGCCGCCTTCTGCGTGCGCAACAAGCACGACTCCATCGCGTAAATCTCCATCACCATGTTCGCCAGCGCGCCGATCAATTCCTGTTCGTCCGCCAATTTCTCGCGGAACTTTTGCACCGCACCGCCCGCCGCCTGCAAGAACATCTTCTTTGCATTTCCAACAACGCGCGCTTCTTCCGCCAGTACACCTTCCGGCGTCTCTTCGAATGACGGCCCCGCTAGAATTTCATCCGCCAGTTTCATTGCCGCGGGAATCAGCGCCAGTTGGCCGCTCATCGCCCGCTTCATCAGCATCTGGATAATCAGCATCCGGTTGATTTCGTTCGTCCCTTCGAAAATCCGGTTGATCCGTGAATCGCGATACGCGCGGCACACCGGATATTCTTCATGAAATCCGTACCCGCCAAAAATCTGTACCGCTTCATCCACCACGTAATCCAGCATCTCGCTGCCATACACCTTTGCAATCGAACTCTCGATCGCGTACTCCTCCAGCACCTTCATCAAGTGTGTTGTCTTATCGCCCGTCCCGCTGGCAACCATTCCTTCAATATCCCCAGCCGTGCGGTATACCATCGACTCCACCGCAAAAATCTGGATCGCCATCTCCGCCAGCTTTTCCTTCATCAACCCAAAATCGCCAATCTGTTTTCCAAACGCCTTCCGCTCTTTCGCATATTTCGACGACGTCATAAGCACGTGCTTCGAACCGCCTACGCAACTCGCGCCCAGCGTGAACCGCCCTGCATTCAAAATGTTGAACGCCACAATGTGCCCGCGCCCGATTTCATGCAGCAAATTCTCTTTAGGCACCTTGCAGTTTTCCAAAAACACTGGGGTCGTCGAACTTCCATGAATCCCCATCTTGTGCTCTTCGTTGCCCGGCTTGCAGCCCGGAAAATTCCGCTCCACGATGAACGCCGTAAACTTCTCGCCATCAATCTTCGCGAACACCACGTACAAGTCCGCAAACCCGCCGTTCGTAATCCACATCTTTTGCCCGTTCAGGATGTAGTGCGTCCCCTCGGCATTCAACTCCGCGCGCGTCAGCGAATTCTGCGCATCCGAGCCCGCTTGCGGCTCGCTCAAACAATACGCGCCAATAAATTCGCCGCTTGCCAGCTTCGGCAAGTATTTTTTCTTCTGCTCCTCCGTTCCGAAATAAACGATAGGCAGCGTTCCAATCCCCGCATGGGCTCCGTGCGTCACCGCAAAGCCACCGTAAATCGAAAGCTTTTCCGTCAGTACCGTCGTCGAGATTTTGTCCAGCCCAGCCCCGCCATACTGTTCCGGCACTCCTCCGCCCATTAATCCAACTTCCGCGCCCTTCCTCACCAGCTCCGCCATCAATCCAGGCTTTTTGTTTTCCAAATCCTTCACGAGCGGCAAAACTTCCTTCGTCACAAACTCTTCCGCCGTCTGTCCGATCAGCTTTTGATCGTCCGTCAGATCCGCCGGCGTAAACACATCTTGCGGAGCCGGTGACTCCAGCAAAAAGCTCCCGCCCTTCGCTGCCGTTTTCGTTGCGACGCTCGTGGCCATACGTGCCTCCACCCAGGTTTTCTGATTTGAAAGGGAACTACCCGCCCGCCCTACCCGAGCAAGCGAACAACCTCATGTTAGCAACTCAACTTAACGCCGTTACGTCCGAATTGTACTCCTCTCGCTTCCCCTCGCCAATGTGACTTCCGTCCTACTCCAACATTCCCCCATTTCCGGAGTAGAATTTCTTCCAGTCGCCACCATGAAGCGCCACATCCTCCTCTATGGTCTTATTGGCGGAATCCTCATCGCCCTGCTCAAATGGACCGAGTACCGTTTCCTCGTTATTGAACATTCCGTCGAAATCTACGGGGGGCTCATCGCAGCCACTTTCGCCGGTCTCGGCATCTGGCTTGGTCTCAAGCTGACCCGTACTCAAGAGCGGGTCGTCATTAAAGAAGTCCCAGTCCCTGCCAGCGAGCCTTTCGTCCAAAACGAGGCAAAGCGCGAAGCCCTCGGCATCACTCCCCGCGAACTGGAAATCTTGGAACTCATCGCCCAAGGCCTCAGCAACCGCGAAATCGCCGAAAAGCTCTTCGTCAGCGAAAACACCGTGAAGACCCACTCCAGCCGTGTTTTTGACAAGCTCGGCGCCAAACGCCGCACTCAGGCCGTCCAACTTGGCAAAGAACTCCGCCTCATCCCGTGATCCTGTCACCAAAATGAGTGATTTTTCGCCCCGTGCGCCAAAATCACTCAAAAGAATGACGACAAATCCCCTCCCTCTCGCGCTAAAGTGCGCTCGCAATCGAGGGTAGCGGTTAGTTTGAATTTCTTTGGTCGTGACACAATAAGTCAGAAATTCAAACTGCCCCGCCACCTAATCGCACTTTACTTGACGGAGAAACCTGTGAAAAAGATCATTCTCACCTTCGGCCTCATTTCTGGCGCCATCTCGTCCATCATGATTGCCGTCACCATCCCCTTTGCGGACCGCCTTGGCCACAGCCTTCTCCTCGGTTACACCACGATCATCCTCTCTATGCTGCTCGTCTTCTTCGGTGTCCGCTCTTACCGAGACAATGTGGCAAAAGGTCAAATCACCTTCGGCAAAGCCTTTCTTGTTGGCCTCGCCATCACAATGATCTCTTGCGTCCTTTATGTCGCGACCTGGGAAGTCGTCTACTACAATTTCATGCCGGACTTTATGGACAAATACGCCGACACCATGATCAAAAAGGCGCAAGCCTCCGGAAAATCCCCGGCGGAGATTCAGGCGCAAGTTGAACAGCTCAATAAAATGAAGGTCGACTATAAGAATCCTCTCTACAACATGGCGTACACCTTCATTGAGCCGTTTCCTGTCGGCCTCGTCATCACATTAATCTCTGCTGCTGTCCTCAGGCGAAAAGCGCCACTGCAACCCGCTGCCGCTGTCTAAAATCCATCGCCTATGTATTCTTTAGGAGGTGAGGGCTTCAGCCCTCACGCACGGCTAGCCAACGCGAGGGCTTTAGCCCCTGAAGAGAATCTTCAAACGATATGAGTATGAGTTTCCGCTAACATCAACCCATGTAAATCACTACAAAGGAAACGACCATGAGCGAAAAAGGCAATGTAATCGGTATCGGCGGCATCTTTTTCAAATCAGAAAAACAGAAAGAAATGAAGGACTGGTACGGAAAACATCTCGGCCTCGCCGATAGCGGCCACGGTGTCATGCTGCCCTGGCGGGAAAAAGACAATCCGGAAAAAGAGCAAATGACCATCTGGAGCGTCTTCCCCGGCAACACCAAATACTTCGAGCCAAGCACAGCACCATTTATGATCAATTACATTGTGGATGACATGGATGCCGTGCTCGATCGCCTCGCCAAAGAAGGCGTCCGCATCGATCCTAAGCGCCAGGACGAAAGCTACGGCCGTTTCGCCTGGATCTACGATCCCGATGGCAACAAAATCGAACTCTGGCAGCCGCTGTAGCCCGAATATTTATTTCGCTTTTGGCGTAGGGGCGCGATTTATCGTGCCCTCTTGCTTTGTAGTGGCCGGTCTTTAGACCGGTTCTTTCATCTTCTCTATACGCGGATGCCGCACTCTCATGGTTTTCAGGGGCATGGGTTTTGGATTTTTCTCCATGCGCTCTGTAACTCTGTGGCAAATCCTTCTTCTTACAACCTCTCAATAATTCCCGCCGCGCCCATCCCGCCGCCAATGCACATCGTCACCATTCCATAACGCGCATTCTTCCGTTCCAGATCGCGCAAAATCGTCGCTGTCAATTTCGCTCCCGTGCATCCCAGCGGATGCCCCAGCGCGATCGCTCCGCCATTCGGATTCACCTTCGCCGCATCGAGCCCCGCTTGCTGAATCACCGCCAGCGACTGTGCCGCAAACGCCTCGTTCAACTCAATCACCGCAATATCTTCGAGCTTCAATCCCGCGAGTTTCAACGCCTTCGGAATTGCATACACGGGACCAATCCCAAATTCCTCCGGCGGGCATCCCGCCGTCGCATAAGCAACAAATCGTCCCAGCGGCTTAAGCCCCAGCGCCTTCGCCTTCGCATCGCTCATCACCACCGCCGCGGCGGCGCCGTCGCTCATCGGCGAACTGTTTCCCGCCGTGACGGAGCCTTTTGTATGGAACGAGGGCTTCAAAGTGGACAACACTTCCACGCTCGTATCCGCGCGCGGCAATTCATCCTTATCGAAAGTAAACGTCTGCGTCGTCGCCTTCACCGGCTTTCCCTTCGGTGCATTTCCGTTTGTAGGTACCGAAACGTTCTTCACTTCTACTGCCACCGTCTCGTCCTTAAACGCGCCCGCCGCAATCGCTGCCACCGCTTTCTTATGCGAATTCGCCGCAAACGCATCCGCCGCCTCTCGCGTAATCCCGAATTTGCGCGCAATGTTTTCCGTTCCCAGTCCCATGTTGATGTACGCGTCCGGATAGTGGTCAACCAGCCACGGATTCGGCGAAATCTTGTTTCCGCCCATCGGCACCATGGACATGCTTTCCGTCCCGCCGGCCACAATCATTTCCGCTCCGCCGCTGCGAATCCGTTCCGCCGCCAGCGCAATCGCCTGCAATCCCGACGAGCAGAACCGGTTGATCGTCATCGCGCTCGTCTCGACCGGCAGACCCGCTCGCAGCGCCGCAATCCGCGCCACGTTCATTCCTTGTTCGCCTTCGGGCATCGCGCAGCCCAAAATCACGTCGTCAATCTCTTTTGCGTCGAGCCCGGGCACTCGTCCAATCGCTTCCTTGATTACCAGTGCCGCCAGATCGTCCGGCCGCGTCGCTCTCAGCGATCCCTTGTACGCCCGCCCCACCGGCGTCCTCACCGCACTCACAATCCACGCTTCATTTCCCATCTGGCCCTCCTCGCTCCAACTATGTAGCGGCGACTTTACGTCGCCATCTGTCTTTGGTTCAGCCGTCAAGGTTTCTTAAGTGCGCGCAATTTATTAAGAAGAGCCGAGTATTGATAAACGGCCTTTAATACCTCCTTCGCAAACTTGAGGCCTATCTCTACTTCGACCACTCCAACCTTTTAATATTCTTGGCTTTCAATATGTGCCGCATCATTTCCAAGCAGCCGCAAATCGTCAAGTCCCTCCAATAATTCATTTGGAAGAACTACCGTTTTTCCGAGCACCTTAATACGTTCTTTCAAGTTCCCCCCGGCCGCACCCTTGTCGCGACACAGCTCCTCAAGCGTCTTTCTGACCATGATCGCAGCGGCTATATAGCAACCCTGAGAGTGGCATTTGATTGCTTCCTCAATTGCGCCTTGAACAGCAGATGGGATATTTGTCGGATCAAAGTCTATTGTTTCGACGGGATAAGTCTGTTGAAGCAGGCCATTCTCTAGAACGAAAAAGAGCAGTTGATGGCAAGTTGGATCTGGACAGCGACGCACTCCAGCGTAGAGTTCTGTATTGTTAAGTCGCACATCCTGCAGGCTTAGCGTATCAAATGTACCCCGCTGCCTGCAGCCCGGGCATCGAGCCTTTACCTGTTGGTGCTGCCCTTGGAACATTTGGGAAACGGAAACTCTGATATTCATGACAGCCCCTGATTTGCCCGCACTCGGAATCACTCCAGATTCATTCTTGATCTATTATTTCGGCCCAATGCAAATGCACTTCGGTTGTCGTATAGCTGAAGAAAATAGAAAGCGGCGGAACGCCGCTGTAGCCGACCAATTTCAAGCGCCTTAAACCAGGCTCACCAGTATTTGGTACGGCAGGAAATAAGTCTGGGATCTGGCAAAGCGCTGTTGCAACTTGCCTTAACGCCTCATCGAGTCTCTTCCAATCTACTCTCAGCGCTTGAATCTGATTCTTGTAGTCTCTTTCCTCAACTATGGTCCGCATAACCTACGCGGCGACCATACCCAAGCCTTTGGCGATTTCTTGCCCGCGTTTTATCTCCGCATCGGAAAGAGGTTCATTGGAAAGAAAGATCGTTGCGTACGGAATCGTCTCGCCGACCGCGGTCATTTTCCATCCAACCATACGATGGCTCAAATCACTTGTTGCTTGCGCGTCCATGTTTACAAGCATCTTGATCACGTCATCCACGAGCGCTATTTCTTGCCCGGAAAAAAGGCTCAAGTCAGGCTCTCGCAGTGGCACCGTCCTATGCTGCGTTTTGCCACTATTAAAACGAACGGGTTGAATGGCGAGTTCTTTGCGATATTCCAAAGTCTCCCGGACTGGCAATAAGTGTCGCGGAGCCGGACCATTGGCAAGGTTTTGATACTCTGCACCAGTAATTGATTTTCCCCAATTTCCGTAAGCGAAAAAATCGGAGAAATAGAGAATTTTGTTCAGCTTAGTGGCCCCAAAGTACAAATCGTTCGTACACTTGTGGCTCACATACAAAATCAACTCGGCAAGTTTGAGGTCTTCTTCTCTCAGTTGTGGGGGAGGTAGCTTCATAAGCGCAACCATCCTAGGCGAATATAGAGCGAAACGTAGTATATCAAATAACTTAGCGGCTAACTAGTTTTTTGAATGGGTTTCTTGTCTAACAGGGAACCAGTTATCACACTAAATGATCGCTTTGTAATAGCCGCCCGTCTCGGATTCCTCGCGATTATTGTGCTCGAGACATCTTGACCCCACCCTGTCCCAGTGCTACAACCTACGCGCGGAACCCATCTGTTCGGCCCAAAACGGTAAGGATGTTGCGCTCGTGCTCCATCCCGCCAATTTTCCAAACCCATAAATATTCCTTAGATTGCACGTAATCGAAATTCAAGGAGACAAGATACCCATGAAAAAACGAGTGTTCTTTTGTACGTTGTTGATGTTGATGGCGTGCTTCGTAACAGCCGCGCAGCAGCAGAACCAGCCGCTGACCTTCTGGTACGAATATCACGTCAACCCTGGCAAAGAAGAAGATTTTATGAATCTCGTAAAAACCGTCGGCCAACCAGTGCGCGACAAATTGATGGCAGAAGGTGTCGTCCTCGCCTGGGGCGTGGAATCACCGCTTCTCCGTATTCCTGATGCAGCCACACACCTGATCTGGTTTTCCGTCAATGACTACACCGCGCTCGAAAAGGTAGACGCAGCCATGCGCGCCCAGATCGCCAAAATGACGGAAGATGCCGCGAAAGGTTCCTCAGGAAAGAAAGGTGCCACGCCGAACGGAGGCCCGATGGAGCAAATGCGCTCAATCACGGACTTTGCCAAGACACACGACTATCTAACGCGGGACTTGGTCTCTGGATTTGCCCCCACCATGGCTCCTGCAGGAACGCTGCCCTGGACGCGCTACGCTTTCGTAAGAGTGAAGCCGGGAAAGGGTGCGGAATATCGCAAAGCTTGGGAAAAATACAACAAACCTATCTTCGATAAACTCGCCGCAGACGGCACGCTTTTGGCCTTCGGTCTCGCCGTGGAAGACGTCAGAACTGATGGCGACTTTACTCACTACACCTGGCTTGCCACCAAGGACCTCGCCTCGCAAGACAAGGTTCGCGCTGCTTTCCTCGCGGACCGTGACAAGCGCTCAGCGGAAGAGCAGGAAGCTATCACGCACCTCTTCACCAGCCTGACCGACCCGGATGCCTCACGAACTGAACTCACCCGTTCGCTCATCTTCCATTTGCCGGCTCCGAAGTAGGAGAAATCTCAAATTAACAGGAAGGCTCACGCTTTTGAGCAGATCGTGTGGGCTTTTCTATCTTGATTCGAACTAAGTACAGTTATTGACAAAGTAAATAATTCCGTGCTATCGTTCGGTGTGTTCTGGGCGATGCGTTCTTCCTTCCTGCCCGCCGTGGCGGGCCTTTCGGCGAACACGCCGTTTTTCATCCATTCGCAAATTTCCTATAAACCCTTTAGAATCCGCAGTTCCGCAAAATCTGCGTATAACTTCTTTAGAATCTGCAGTTCCAAAACGTTAGACTTAAAGTCCTTTAGAATCTGCAGTTACAGAAAAACCCTATACCTATCCCCCAGCGCCACTCCCTTGCTTAGGCGTCCTCAAATACGCCACCAGAAACAACACCGCCAGAAACGCATCGCCGCACGCCAGCCCAACGTCGAACGGCTTTACTCTATGTTGTTGGTACAGAATCACCGCAGGCAGGAAATATCCCAGCTTCTCCACAATCCCCACCAGCATCAGTGGACGGAATCGCACTGGATTCGACCCAATCACCAGAAACACGAACTGCCAAGCCAGCGCCACTCCCGCGAATCCGTAATAAAACAGCGGATGCGTTACCGCCGGCGGATCCTTTTCCGCAATCTGATTGAAAATGAAATACAGCGGCGTGATGACCACAATTCCCCAAATTCCCGCCACATAGAAAAGCCATTTTGCAAATTTCATAGCCGCTCCATCCAAAAAATCTTGCAGCCTAGACTAGCGGTTTTGCGGACGGAAATGGAGATGGAAAATAGCAAGAAGACCGGCCGAAAGGGCTACAGCTCAATTGTCATTCCGGACGCAGCGAGGAATCTGCTTTTTTCTCGGTTCTTGAAGCTGTATCTGGAGGAATATCGTTTTCTACTTTCCCGGGATCAGCGTGCTGTGGCTAGCTACGCACTGCCACGTCCCATTGCGCCGGATCCAGGTATCCGTATACCGCGAACGAATCGTATATTTCTTCCCCTTGTTCGTTCCCGTTTCGCGATAAACGCCCGTGACCACCGCAGCGTTGCCGTAAACCTTCACGCTCATGCCTTCATCGAAAAGGTGATCCGCTTTCTGGTCCGGTTCCATCACCCACTTCAAATATTGCGCCTTGTTCATAAACGTCCCGTCGTAGTCCGTATACGCAAGCGAATCGGCGACCAGATTGGAGATTTCCGTGACTTCCTGCTTCGCCTCCGCCTGATTCCACGCGCGTTCCAGTTGTCGAATCTGAATTTCGTCTGGCCCTTCGGATTGCGCAAATGGCGCCGCGGAAAAAGCGAGCATCACCAACAGGGCAACCGCAAAACGTTTCATGGGTTATGCCTCTTTACGGATGAAATTATTTGCATGTTAGCAAGGACGGTCGGCCGCGAAACACCGACTTTCGCCTCATGTATACTGAAAGGCAGGGGATTTCGCACAATCCAATGGCTGAAGAAGTAAAAACTGTAGCCGCTCCGCGCAAAGGGAGCCGGGCAAACGCATCAGTTCGCTGGCGCAAGCGCCTGCGCTTTGTGCGCACTCGCGCGCGCGAACTGCGCATGATTGGCAAAGCCCTGCTTTCCACGAAGCATCCCGTTCTCGTCCACATTATCCCAATGCGCCGCTGCAATCTCGATTGCGGCTATTGCAACGAATACGACGATTTCTCGAAGCCAGTTCCTGTCGAAGAAATGAAGCGCCGCCTGGATATTCTCGCGGACATGGGAACTTCAATCATCACCATCAGCGGCGGCGAACCGCTGATGCATCCCGAACTTGAAGAAGTCATCCGGCACATTCGTAAGCGCGGCATGATTGCCGGAATGATCACCAACGGATTCTTGCTCAGCAAAGAACGCATCAAGAGCCTGGGCGAAGCGGGACTCGAACATCTTCAGATTTCCATTGATTGCGTCAATCCAGATGATGTCTCGAAGAAAAGCTTGAAGTCGCTCGATTCGCGGCTCGAATGGCTTTCCGAATTTGCCGTATTTCAAGTGAACATCAATTCCGTCCTCGGCAGCGGCGTGAAAAATCCAGAAGATGCGCTGACCATCGCGCATCGTGCCATTGACCTGGGCTTCACCAGCACCGTCGGCATCATTCACGACCACAACGGCCAGCTGAAGCCGCTCGATGACAAGCAGATCAAAATTTTTGAAGAAATCATGACTCTGGGAAAGCGTTCCTTTTCCCGATTCAACGATTTCCAGCACAATGTCGCCCGCGCGAAGGAGCACACCTGGCGCTGCCGCTCTGGTTCTCGTTATCTGTACGTTTGTGAAGACGGCCTCGTCCACTGGTGCTCGCAGCAGCGCGGCTATCCGGGAATTCCGCTATCGCAATACACACCGGAAATGCGTCAGCATGAATATCTGACCGACAAATTCTGCGGTCCTCGCTGCACTGTCTCTTGCGTCCAGCAAGTCGCCATGCTCGATAACTGGCGCGACCCGCAAACCAGGAAGCCCATGCCCATGCCTCCACCCCCCGTCTCCGGCGACCTGATTCAAATCGGTTCCGCTCAGCGCTGACCTCGCGCTAGTTCACCCTACGCACAAGCATCATTCCGCACAATTGACGCTCCCTCATTGGTCAGAAAAAATGAACCCATGCCTTCGCCCGCTATCCAGACGGAAAACCTCACCAAGGATTACCCAACCGGTTTTCTCCACCTGAAGAAGAGGCGTTCTCTGGAAGGCCTCACCATGCAAGTGGAAGAAGGCGAAGCCTTCGGCTTCCTGGGTCCTAACGGGGCTGGGAAATCCACCACGATCAAGCTCCTCATGGGAATCATCTTCCCCACCTCCGGCACCGCGCAAATCCTCGGCCGGCCCATCACCGACGTGGAAATGCACAAGGACATCGGGTATTTGCCGGAGCAGCCGTATTTTTACGACTATCTGACCGCGGCGGAACTGCTGGATTATTTTGCGCGTTTTTACAATTTCAGCGGAGCGGAGCGAAAAGAACGCGTTGCAAAAATGTTGAAAAAAGTTGGCCTGGAAACAGCGGGGAAAATTCAGCTGCGAAAATATTCAAAGGGGATGCTGCAGCGCGTGGGATTGGCCCAGGCGATTTTGCATGATCCCAAAGTCGTAATTCTCGACGAACCAATGTCGGGGCTCGACCCGATTGGGCGCAGGGAAGTACGCGACATCATTTTGGAATTGAAGCAGCAGGGAAAGACGGTTTTGTTTTCTACACATATTTTGACGGACGCGGAAACACTTTGCGACAAAGTGGGCGTGATTGTTGGAGGAAAACTGCAAGGGATCGGACGACCGGACGAAATCGTGGGTCTGAAAACGCAAGGAATGGAAATTCTGTTTGAAGCGAATGCCGGGAATGCGAAGAGCACGGCGATTCTGGCGAGGGCAAAGAAATCCGGAAGCCGGTATTCGTTGCGTGTATCGGAAGAATCGGTCTATGAAGCCCTCGACGAATTAAAGGCCGCTGGAGCGAAGATTGCTTCCGTTTCGCAGGTCAAACCAACTCTCGAAGAATATTTCATGCACCTGGTGGGAAAAGATCGCGCGCAGGCCGCAGCGGTCGAGGTCAGCGACAACAAATGAGCCGGATTTTCTCAGTGGCCGTGAATACGTTTCGCGAAGCGGTGCGCGACCGCGTGCTCTACAACCTGGTATTTTTCGCGCTGTTGATGATTGCGGCCGCAATTTTTGTCGGGCAAATTTCACTGGAGATCGAAAGCATCATTATCGTGACTTTGGGGCTGAGCGCGATTTCCGCGATTGGGTTGCTGATTGCAGTGTTCACGGGAGTCGGCCTCGTTTCCAAGGAGATCGAAAAGCGGACGCTCTACGCCCTGGTTGCAAAGCCGGTCCGGCGCTGGGAATTTCTGGTTGGAAAATTTGGCGGACTCGTCCTGACTCTCGCCGTAAACACGGTGGCGATGGCACTGGGGCTTTTCTTAGCGCTCCTCTTTGTGAAGCGCAGTCTCGGCCCGGCAGATGTGACGACATTAATTGCCGTGTATTTCATTTTTCTGAAGATTGCGATCGTTATCTCGCTTGCCCTGCTTTTCTCCTGCTTCACTTCACAGCTTTTAGCGATTCTCTTCACGGTGGGACTGTACATCGCAGGTCTGTTCATTTATCAGATGCGAGATCTTTCCGGAAGCAAGCTAAGTCCTGCGACACAGCTTTTTTTCACCTGGATTTCCTATCTCCTTCCGAATTTTGAGAATTTCAATGTGATGGCGGCGGCAGCGCACGGCAAAGCCGTTCCTGGAAGTTTGATCTGGCAGAACACGCTTTATGCGGCGACTTATTGTGTCATCGTGCTCACATTAGCTTCCGTCGTGTTCTCCCGGCGCAACCTGAAATGAGCAACAGGTCCATTGCGATTCTGCTCCTTATGGTGCTACCGCTGGGGTTTGCGGGAATCTGGCGGCTGCAACCATCCATTGATGCACAGCTCTCCGCGCTGCATGAAGAGCAGGACGAGGTCCTGCTGAGGTCCGGAAAAATGATGAAGGCGATGAGCCTGGAGTACTCGCCACTCCTGGCGGACATTTACTGGACGCGCGTTGTTCAATATTACGGAAGCAAGAGAGAACGGCGCAATCAAACGCTGGAAAGCATGTGGCCGATGCTGGACCTTGCCACAACGCTCGATCCAAATCTGATTCCTGCTTACCGCTTCGGATCGACTTTTCTGGCTGAGCCGAAGCCCGCCGGTGCAGGGCAGCCCGATCGGGCAATTGAACTGATTCAACGCGGCATCAGAGAGAATCCCGAGTATTGGCGGCTATATCAGGACCTTGGCAACATTTATTTTTTTGCGCTGAAAGACAATGAAAAAGCGTCGCAAGCCTATTGGGATGGGAGCAAAGTCCCGGGCGCCGGCCCATGGATGAAGCTAATGGCCGCACGAATTGTGGAGCGTGGCGATACGCGAGAAACTTCACGCTATCTGTGGACGGAGATTTTTCAGTCTTCGCAGGACCAAGCGATCAAAGAAAATGCCAAGGTTCACCTAACCTTGCTGAGAGTGGATGACGACCTGGAGCATTTGAATGCGTTGTTCGACGAGTTCGCAAAAAAGGCAGGACGGCCGCCGAGGCAGATACGCGACCTGATTGATGCGGGGATGTTGCCTGGCTTTCCGGCGGATCCAGAAGGCTTTGTGTATGTCGTGGGAAGTTCCGGGAAAGCGGAGATCAATCCAAAGAGTCCGCTCAAGGAAAAACAAAAGTTGTATCGCGTGTTCTAATCCGTCTTAGCGGTGGCTTTCGGTTTTTCCCGATCAACTACACAAAGCAGAGTCATTTGAGGATCGATCTGCAATTTTCCGGGGTCGGTAGCTGTCGCAAAATGAAATTGAGTCTCTTCGCCGCCGGCTATGACGCGGCCTAGATAAGCGCCTCCCGCGGAATAGATGGGAACGGGCGCGACGAATCCGCGGGGGACCCTGGTCTGGAGTAACCTTCCCTTCACGACAAATCCTTTTTCTGTGCGCTTCGTCGTGTATTCCGCGCGGTAGTGGGGAATACCGACGCCGCGCACCCAATCTTCGATAAACCACTCCATCGAATGATTTCCTTCGAGGTCCATGGCAGGTGTCATGACGGCGTTGAGTTCCTGAAGAAGTTCGTTCGTGGAAAGAGCGCGATAGCTATATTTTTTGTAGAGCTTTTGAAGAAAAGCCTGGAAACGCGCGTCGGGGTTTTTCGCGCCCGTCGCGGCGGGCTGGCGCAGCATTTCCCGAATCATGTGAAACGTCCAGGCACCCTTGGAATAAATAACAATTTCGAAGCCATCAGGTGCTTTGGAAGATGAGAGCCGATTGCCGAGGGAAAGCGAACCGATGTCTGCAGCGACTATTTCGGAATTCGGCAATTTCTCTTCCAGCTTGTTGCGATAGCGTTCGAGCCAGACTCTCATTTTACGGTCAGGAGTTTTTTGGCTGTCCGCGAACAGCAACGCGGAATAATTGGCAAGTGCTTCATCAATCCATTGATCGCGATAGCTGGACCAGCCGACGACGTTGCCCCACCACTGGTGCGCGACTTCGTGAAAGGGAACCAGCTCGCTGAAATGCTCCTGGTTTGCCGTGGAAAGACCAGCCTGTTCCTGCGCCGCGGCGGGGAGAAATGAAAAAGTAGAAAGATAGAGCAAACCGGGCCAGCCCTGACCGAACGTGCCGGGGATTTGCGAGACGGCAAGCTGCTTGAAAGGAAACGGGCCGGCATATGGTTCGTAGAAGCGAATAGAGGAATCGATTTCCCTGGCCAGGTGTTTTAGCGCATCGGCTGGACTTGGTTGTGTGCTCGGAAGTGACATGCCAGCGCCCGGACCGGTTCTTCGCGTGGTGGCGATGGCTGCCCCGAGGTCTTCTTCCGGAGTCCGCAAACGGCGTTCAAGCGCCTGCTCAAGCTGTCGGTTCGCGTATACATCCACCGAGTAGTTGTTACCAGAAATGGAAACAAAGGCATATTCACCGAGATTGAATCCGGCAAGGGCGGCGGGAGTTTCCGTACGCCAATGGCCGATTTTGAAGTCACCTTCCTCTTTTTCGTCGAGCTTTGTTCCCGTCGCGGCAAGTTTCAGGCGGCGTGGCCAGCGCATAGTGATGTCATAGGTTGCGAAATCGGCAGCGTCGCCAAGATGGGGAAACCAGCTCTCCCGGGCCCCCACAAAGAAAACACCATTGCCCGAATCGCGGATCACTTTTCCCGAGTATTGGAAATTGAGGCGAAGTTCTTCTCCTTTTTTGGGAGCAGCCGGAAGGATGACGGCGAGCAGGTCGTTGCCTTGCGTTTCGCGCTGCTGAGAAGAAAGTCCTTCGTTCTGGAAAAATTCCAAAGCTTGCCCACTTTCCAGCGTTACGGATTTGACTTGAAGACTGCGCGACATCTGCATAGGAAGATAGCGCTCACCGCCTGTTTCCACGCGCAGGAGCATGGAAGCCGAGCCTATCAGCGTCATGTCCTGCTGGATTTTTGAGTCCAGCGAATAGCTCACCGGGCGAAACGGCCTGGGGCGGGGAGAGATTTCCGGGACACGATAAGAGGCCCAGACGTCATAAAAAGAGTCATTGGCAGTCTTGCGGGCTTGTCCGAGGAAAACGGGTTCTTCGCGCAGCGTATCAAAGACAAAATCGAAGGGGCCCGTGGAGAGGCCTTCCATGGCCGCGTAGAAATAAGGATGAGGATTCTCGGAAAGCCATTCGGACATAATCCGTAGCGAGTGAAGCACATTGAAGGGAGGAAGCATGGCGTCCCAGCGTGAAACGAAATTCAAGTCATCTTTGGGAACGATCTTTGCAGCTTCCAACTGGCGAAGAAGTTCGGCTTCGGTGTCATCCGTGAAACGGATGTATGCGGAGGTAACGCTTTGATCGAGGATGGGAGCCCCGGTGAAGAGGGCGAGCTGCTGTTTTTCAACGGGATCGCGCGGGATGGCGAGGATATGGGCTCGCCCGGAAAAAACAGCGCCGGTGACGCGTCCATCGAGGGCAGAGAAAAAACCGAGGCGACCTTCTTCGATGGTCAGCTGCACATCCCCGCGGCGCAACTCGATTCTGCTGGCGGTAGGAATGAAATAGATAGCAGAGGCGTTCAGTCGAAGTTCATTGAGAGAATTGTAGAGTTCGCGGGCAGACTTGGAATCGTCAGCGAGAATCAGAGAAGGAAAGAACAGCAAAATAATTACGAAAATGCCCCGGGCCCGCATACCAGCAGTGTAGTCACTTACGGCATGAAGGGACAAGGGAAGGGGGCGGCGAGCGTTTGCGCATCTAAAATGAAGATATGCGGCCCCAGAAACTTATCGCGCGCGCTTGCGCATGCTGCCTGCTTTTGTTGCTTTCTGCCGTTGCGGATTGTGCAGATACGATTGTCCTGAAGAATGGACGCAAGATTATTGCACTCAGCGTCACCGAAGAGGGCGACAAGATTCACTACGAGACCCCTTCCGGCACACTGACCCTTCCGAAGTCAATTGTGGACCACATTATTAAGGGCGTTGGAGGGATTGCCGGTACGCCCGCACAAGCCGCCGCTGAACTGGCGATTACGCCGCCTGCACTGCCGACGATTGGCCTAGCCAGCGGGGGAAATGAGATTGAGCAGGGCACAGTGCACGACGGTTCGGTTGACCGCACTTACATTGCAAAACTGGAAGGCGAAGCGCGCACTGGAGGAAAGGCCGCAGGAGACGGCGCGGCGCTTGCACATCACGTGGCTGCGCAATTTGAGATGGCGCACGGCGATATGGAGCGCGCTCTGGGCGACGAACGGACGGCTCTGAATTTCTCTCCAGAACAGCCGGTTCTCTTGATGAACGTGGCCTATCTGCATTTGCGCCGAAGCGAGTTTAAGCAGTCACTTGATTATTTGGACCGTGCAAGAAGGGTTGCGCCCGACAATCCGGATATTCCGAAGCTGGCAGGCTGGGCCTACTACGGACTAAACAAAATGGAACAGGCGGTAGCGGAATGGAAGCGCTCTTTGGCTTTGCGCGCCGACCCGGAGGTCCAGGCCGCGCTGGACAAGGCGCTTAAAGACAAACAGGAAGAAGAGAGCTACAAGGAAAATGAAAGCGCGCATTTCAATTTGAAGTACAGCGGCTCCGCAGAGCCAGCCCTTGCACGGGAAATCCTGCGAACGTTGGAGGCGCATTACAGCGCAATCGAGTCTGAACTGAATTTCTCCACGCCAGATTCGATTGGCGTGATTTTGTATACGAATCAGGCGTTTGCCGATATTACCAGCGCACCGAACTGGGTTGGGGCATTGAACGACGGCCGAATCCGAGTGCCCGTGCAGGGCTTGACTAGCGTGACGCCAGAGCTTTCGCGCGTTTTGAAACATGAGCTGACGCACAGTTTCGTGCAGCAAAAAACCCACGGCGCTGCTCCCACATGGTTGCAGGAAGGACTGGCGCAGTTGATGGAAGGGAAGCGAAGCGCGGACAATGCGGCAGCGCTGGTGCAGATCTATGAGTCGAAGCAAGGCGCGTCTTTGGCACAGCTGGAAGGATCGTGGATGAGATTTTCCGGGAACACAGCGACCTACGCATATGCCTGGGCTCTGGCGAACGTGGAGCAGATTGTGCAGGGCTCCGGCATGGGTGACATCGTACGGATTCTGGACGCGATTGGGGCAGGGCAACCGGCAGAATCAGCTCTGAAGAATGTGCTGCGAAATAGTTATGAAGATCAGATGCAGGCGACTGCGGATTATTTGAAAAAGAACTACGTTCGGTAACTCTCCAAAAATTCCAGCTTTTAAGTAGCGGCAAGCAAAGCGGCCAGAACTGCGGCGCGCTCAGGCATTTTGGTGGCAATTATGTGTTCCTTTGCGGAGTGAGCGCCGTCTCCAACTGCGCCGAGACCGTCGAGCGTGGGAATGCCAAGTGCGGCGGTGAGATTACCGTCAGACCCCCCACCAGCCGTGGCTTCATCCAACCTAGTCCCCATTTCCTTAGCGAGAGATTGCGCTTTGGAGAAAAGTGCCACGCTGAGTTTGCGTTCGAGAGGAACGCGGCTGAACCCTCCGCTGACTTCGAGTTTTGCGCCGCGCAGGATCGGCTTAAGGGACTTTAGCTTTTTTTCTAGTGCGTGCATGTCCGATGACTTCAGGGCGCGAAGGTCGAGAATCGCTTTTGCGTGTTCGGCGATTACGTTGACGCGAGTGCCGCCTTTGATGACGTCGGCGTTGATGGTGACACCGCGTTTGAGGTCATTCCACTTCAGGATTCTTGCGATTTGCATCGAGAGTTCGTGGACAGCGTTGACGCCTTTTTCCGGAGCGAGGCCGGCGTGAGAAGCTTTGCCTTGGACGATGAGTTCGGCTTCTCCAACGCCTTTGCGCGCAGTTTTGAGAAATCCTTTTGGACCAAGCGAGGGTTCGAGAACGAAGACAGCATCACTGCGTTTTGCTTCGGATTCGAGCAATTCACGAGAGGATTCGGAGCCGATCTCTTCGTCGGAGGTCCAGAGAAAGACGATTTGCTTGGACATGGGAGCTTTTGTGGCAAGCAAAGCATCGAGGGCAAACAGTGCCTGGACGATGCCGGCTTTCATATCAAAAACGCCCGGGCCGAATACTTTGGTTGTGTCTGTGCGGAAAGGCATTTTTGCGAGCGTGCCGGTAGCGTAAACGGTGTCATAGTGGCCGAGGACGAGGAGTTGGAATTTTGGCGCATTGGTTTCAGGACGCCAAACAATGCGGATGTGATTGCCGCGTGAAGATTGTGGGACTAGCTCGACTTCGACGGGTCGTTTGCGCCATTCCGCAGCAATAAGTTCGGCGCAACGGTCGGCAGCGGCTTTTTCCGTGCTGGGCGATTCTGCCAAGGTGAATTCCCGCAGCGTCTCTATCATCTTGGCAAGCTGCGGCAGGAGAAACCTGTGAAGCTGTTGGGGAAGGGAGGCCGTCGATTTCACCCGGCCATGCTAACAACCGCGCCACGGTTCGGCAATGCCGCCGCAACGCGGAAGCGATAGATTGCGGCTTTCGACTGCCCTGCGTTGCTTTATAATGATAGTTTTGACAGGGGCATCCGAAGTGCGCAGGCTTTGCCCGTGCCGTGGAGAGAAGGAATGGTCTACGACGTAACTGAAATCCAGAAGATGTTGCCGCACCGGTTCCCGTTCTTGATGATCGATCGCGTGATCGAGGTGGAGCGGCTGAAGCGCATCGTCGCGATCAAGAACGTGACGATCAATGAAGCGCACTTTGCCGGACATTTCCCCGGCAAGCCGGTGATGCCGGGCGTGCTGATTATCGAAGCGATGGCGCAGGCAGGCGGATTCTTGTTGTTACTGGAAATTCCGGACCGTGACAAGAAGCTGCTCTATTTCGTTGCGGTGGATGGAGCGCGGTTTCGCAGGCCCGTAGTTCCGGGCGACCAGTTGCGGATGGAAATTAATGTACTCGCGTGGCGCGGAGACTTTTGCAAGTTGGAAGGGAAAGCGTACGTTGGCGAGGAATTGGCCGCCGAAGGCATTGTGATGTGCAAGATGATTGACCGCGAGCCCGCACCCAAAGAATCGTAAATGGCGAAGCACGAAATTCACCCGAATGCATCGGTTTCGCCGGAAGCGAAGTTGGGCGAAGGAGTAAGCGTTGGCGCATTTGCGGTGATTGGGCCGCACGTGCATTTGGGCGATGGATGTACAGTGCACAGCCATGCAGTGATACAGGGGCCCTCGAAGTTCGGTGCCAAGAATATTTTTCATTCGTTCAGCACAGTGGGCGGGGATCCGCAGGATTTGACATTCCATGGCGAACGGACGGAGTTGATTGTCGGGGACGAAAATACGTTTCGCGAATGTGTGACCGTAAGCCGCGGGACGAAAAAGGGCGGTGGCGTCACGAAGATAGGCAGCAGCAATCTTTTCATGGCGTACACGCATATCGGGCACGACACGTCGATCGGGAATCACAATATTTTTGCGAATGCGGCGACGCTAGCCGGGCACGTCACGATCGAGGATCACGCGACGGTCGGCGCGCTCTCGCCAGTGCATCAATTTTGCCGAGTGGGGCGGTATGCGTACATCGGGGCGTGCACGGTGATTACACAGGATGTGCCGCCGTTTTCGCGTGTGGTTACGGAGCGCGAGACGAAAAGTTTTGGGATTAACGCGATTGGATTGGAGCGTAAGGGATTCAGCGAAGAACGGCGGAAGAATTTGCAGAAGGCGTTCCGGCTGCTGCTACGCTCGAAATTGAATACATCGCAAGCGCTTGCGAAGATGCGCGAACAGTTTGCAGATTCTGCAGATGTGATCGAGCTCGTGCAATTTATTGAGATGGCCGAGCGCGGAATTGTGAAGTAGAAACGCGCGAATTTCATGTCCAACGCAACAAGCAGCATTTCAGGATGGGGACTCATCGCCGGCAACGGGCGGTTTCCGTTTTTGGTGCTCGAAGGAGCGCGCAGCCAGGGAATCGAGATGGCGGTGATCGCGATCAAGGAAGAGGCGGATCCTGAGCTGGAGGCGCGAGCGAAGAGTCTGCATTGGGTGAGTTTGGGCGAGTTGAGCAAGGCGATTGATTTGCTTCACAAAGAAGGCGTGAAACAGGCGGTGATGGCCGGGCAAGTGAAGCACACGAAGATTTTTAGTTCGATCAGGCCCGATTGGAAATTAGCGAAATTGCTTTTTGCGTTGCCGCGAAAAAATACAGATGCGCTCATCGGAGGGGTGGCGAAAGTTTTGGAGGAGGAAGGGATTCGGTTGGTGGATTCGACGCATTTTCTGAAACCCTTGGTGCCGGATGCGGGTGTCCTGACGAAGCGCGCGCCGAACGAAGGCGAAGCCGCGGATATTACGTATGGACTTGGGGTGGCGCGACAAATTGCAGGGATGGACATCGGCCAGACGGTAGTGATTGCGGACAAGGCGTGCGTCGCGGTGGAAGCGATGGAAGGGACGGACGAAGCGATTGAACGGGCGGCGCGGCTAGCGAACGGAAAGCAGTTAGTGGTCGTTAAAGTCAGCAAACCTAAACAGGACATGCGATTCGATGTACCTGTCGTTGGCCTGCCGACCATCCAACAGATGCGGACTTGCGGTGCCACGGCGCTCGCCGTGGATGCAGGACGGACACTCTTTTTTGACCGCGAAAAACTAGTCGAGTTGGCCAACCAGGCGGAGATCGCCATTCAGGCGTTTCCGGTAGTTGCGGAACCAAACGAAGCTGCAAAGGGAATGAACAGGGAATGACGGCTGCCGGGCAAAACAAAGCTATTCGTGTGGCCGTTGTGGGCTGCGGAGAATTTGGGCGGAATCACGCGCGTGTTTACAAGGAGATGCAGGACGCGGAACTGGTCGGAGTTTTTGATTCAGACTCGAAACGCGCAGCGGCTTTTGCGCACGAGTTTGGCGGGCGCGCATTTTCGTCATTGGATGAGCTTCACGGAAGCGTAGATGCGGCAAGCGTCGCAGTCCCCACAATTGCGCACGCGGAAGTCGGCTGCCGCTTGATGGAGCTGGGAATTGATGTGCTTATCGAGAAGCCGATGGCGGCGACGCTGGCGGAAGCGGACAAACTTGTCGAAAGTGCGCGGAAACATTCCCGCATTTTGCAGATCGGGCATGTTGAGAGGTTCAATCCGGCCGTGCTTGCTGTTGAGCCCATTCTGAACCGGCCGCTATTTTTTGAAGTGCATCGTCTGGGAGTTTTCACGCCGCGCAGTCTGGATGTGGACGTGATCTACGATTTGATGATCCACGATCTCGATATTTTGCTGGCGCTTGTGGGAGAGCCGGTTACGGAAGTGAAAGCGGTCGGTATTCCCGTGCTGACGGACAAAGTTGATATCGCGCACGCGAGGCTGGAGTTTGAAGGCGGCGCCGTGGCAAACGTTACGGCAAGCCGCGCTTCTACGGAGCGCGTTCGCAAAGTGCGCTTTTTTCAGCAGCACGAATATATTTCGCTCGATTACGCGCGGCGTGACGCATTGCGCGTTCGCGTGAACAAGCCTGGACCCGAACCCGAATTTGGCTTCGAAAAGCTGGATGCACCATCCGTGGAACCGCTTCGTGCCGAACTCGAAGCATTTCTTGACGCCGTTCGGACGCGCAAGCCGCCCAAGACGAACGGCGAATCCGGCCGCGCGTCACTGGAACTTGCCGTGCGCGTGATGGAAAGCATCCAGGAGCACTCCGAGCGCGTCCAATTGACGGATAGCAGCCGCGCTCCTCGACCGGCCGCGCCGCCTCAAAAAGAAGGCAAATGATTCCCCGGACCCTAGTGCCGCCGGATGCCCGGCCGACAACGCTGATTGCCAGTCCTGGACGTCCAACGGCGCTCGACGATCGAACGCTGATTCCTGGAACGATTACAACCGGGCCGCTGGAAGAAAAGACGCAAATTCCGGCAAATCTTCCGCTGGAATCAATCACAGCGCGAGTCATTGTTCCCCGCGATGCAAAGATCGAGCCTTTGCCGGGCCGCGAATCATCGGCGCCGGTGTATCCAAGCGAACTCGACACTCGCACGGCGATTCCCGCCGGTGCAGCGCCGCCCGAGAATATTCTTACTGCGTTTACGCGGCCAGAAGATTTGGTGGAAGGCGACGTCTTCACGACCGGCGAAGTTCAGCTTCTCGTTACCCCAGTTGATTCGGCAGAGAGATCGCGACAAGAACTTATTCGCCGCGCCATAACAACTGTGGTCTACGTGTTGGTTTTGGTTACGTTGCGATTCACGATTGACAGGTACGCGCCAAAGGTTTCGACCAGCGACGAAATTGCGCGCAAGAACGTGACGCTGCTCCTGCCGCCCGGCCCGCTCGACATTGCGGAGCCGCCTCGGCCGAAGATTCAGGTAAGTCCACGGGTGCTTCGACAAGTTGCACCGCCGGAATTGCCGTCACCGATTCCGCAACCCGAGCTGCAACCTCAGCCGAAGACGGAATTGCCAAGCGCACCTACTCCGCAGGCGAATTCGACACCGCCAGAACCGAAAACGGAAGTAGCCGCCAACAATCCTGTACCCAAACTGGAAGCGCCGGACACACCCAAACCACAACCCGGATTAATCATCCCGAAATTCGGCAATTCTCGGCCAATCGATAACGCACCCCCGCGGCAATCGCCTGGGTTTTCGGGGCCACGAGCAACGATTCAAAGCGTTCCTGTGCCGCGTTCGTCTGGCGGAGGGCGTTCCGGCCAGGCTTATGGCGGAATGGCGATGCTCACGCCGGATCAGGGCGTGGATTTCAGCGTCTATCTGCAGCGGGTGCAAACCGTTGTGGACCGCAACTGGCAGGCGGTGATTCCCGAGTCCGTGCAGCTCGGCGAAAAAGGTATGGTCGTTTTGCAATTCCGCATCATGCGAGATGGCAGTGTCCCAGCGGGAGAACCTGTTCTGTTGCGTTCCTCCGGCAAGGAGCCGCTCGATCGTGCCGCGGTTTCTTCTATTCGCGCGTCGAATCCATTTGAACCGCTGCCCTCTGCCTTTACCGGCCCATTCATCGAACTCCGCGCCATTTACCTATACAATTTGCCGCCAGAGGTTGTGAACCAGCAATGAAGCCTTCCCGGCAGCAAGTGCTCGGCAGCATCCTGCTCGCCGTGGTTGTGTTTGGCATCCTTCTCTATCGCGGATGGCATATCCTGTTTCGATGAATCCCGCAGTTTCTGACTTACCGCTGGTTGTAGTCGTTGGCCCTACTGCGTCCGGAAAATCCGCGCTTGGTGTTTGGCTCGCAAAGCAATTTAGCGGGGAGGTTGTTGCGTGCGATTCAACGCAGCTTTACCGCGGATTCGATATCGGCACGGCAAAACCGACTTTGGGAGAGCGTGCCGGAATTCCGCATCATTTGCTGGATGTTTTGACGCCCGATGAACCCTCGACTGCGGGCGATTACCGCGAGCGAGCGGAACTAGTACTGGCGGATTTGAGATCGCGCGGAAAACTTCCCATCTTTACTGCCGGCACGGGACTATATCTCCGGGCATTGCTCGAAGGACTTGCTGAATTGCCGCAACGATCAGAAGAGATTCGAGAGCGGCTTCGCGAAAGCGCTGCGGCACATGGACCGGGGCATCTCCACGCGACGTTGCAGAAACTGGATCCTGCCACGGCGGCAAAGATTGCTTCAGCCGACGAGCAAAAAATAATCCGCGCGATTGAAGTTTGCTTGATCGCGAGAAAACCGATCTCCGAAGTATATCGAACGGCGCGCAAACCACTTGTTGGCTGGGCTCCCATCAAGATTGGATTGCAACCACCGCGCGAAGAACTTGTCGAGAGGATTCATGTGCGGACCAATGCAATGCTCGCAAAAGGCTGGCTGGAGGAAGTCAGGAATTTGTTGAACCAGAATTATTCCGAGCATGCAAAGCCATTTGATTTTATTGGGTATCGAGAGTTGGGCGAAGTTCTGCAAAACAAAATGAAGTTGGAGGATGCGCGAGTGGCAATTCAGCAAGCTACTCGACAGTATGCGAAACGCCAGCTCACCTGGTTTCGCCGCGAACACGGTGTCCACTGGTTGGCCGGATTCGGAGATGACATGCAGGTTCAGCAAGCCGCGATGCAACATCTTGCCAAACTCGGACTTCCTCGCAGGCAGGAAGGCGCAAGCGTATAATTAGCCTGATGGGGAACATCCAACCTTTCACTGCTGTCCCAAGCAAGGCACTCAGCCTGTCCACTAGATGAAATCGCCTCAACAAATCACCGTAACGGAACGCGCCCTCCTTGTTGGCGTTGCCTGGAAGCGTTCGCCGCGCATTCCGGGGCAGGCTGCAGGTGTGCCCGAACGGGAATCGCTTGCGGAGCTGGTTGAGCTTGCGCGCAGTGCGGGTGCGGAAATCGCGGGAACGGTGTTTCAATTGCGCGATGCAGCAGACCCCGCCACGCTCGTCGGCAGGGGCAAACTTGAAGAGATCACTGCCGAAGCAAACGCACGAAAGGCGCCGCTGATTATTTTCGACAGTAATCTTTCGGCAGTACAGCAGCGGAATATAGAAGAAGTTACCGAGACGCGGGTAATCGATCGGACCCAATTGATTCTGGATATTTTTGCGAAACATGCGCGCAGCCGCGAGGGGCAGTTGCAGGTTGAGCTAGCCCAACTCAACTACATGCTGCCGCGCCTCACAGGAAAGGGAACCGCGATGTCCCGCCTCGGCGGCAAGGGAGGCGGAGGTGCGGCCGGCCGCATCGGCGTTCGCGGCCCCGGCGAAAAGAAGCTGGAAACGGACCGGCGGCGGATTCGCGATCGCGTAAGAAAAATTCAGCAGGAAATTGAGCAAGTCCGCAAGCAGCGCGCCTTAAGGCGAGAAGCGCGCAATGCAGTTCCCCTCGGCACGATAGCGCTTGTGGGATATACCAATGCAGGGAAGTCCACTTTATTCAATGCATTAAGCAAGGCAGAGGTAATGGTCTCTTCGCAGATGTTCGCGACGCTTGACCCCACTGTTCGTGCGATTCGGTTGCCCTCCGGGCGAAGGGTGCTGCTCTCCGACACGGTCGGTTTCATTCGGGATTTGCCGAAACCGTTGATGACAGCTTTTCGAGCGACGCTGGAAGAGGTTCGGGAATCGGCGCTGATTCTCCATGTCAGCGATGTCTCAAATCCGAATCACGAACGCCTCGACGCGGAAGTGAAGAAGATTCTTGTCGAACTTGGTGTAGAGGATCGACCGCTAATTCGCGTCTTCAACAAGGCAGACCGGATTTCGGCGGAGGAAAAGTCGGCGATTTTGCAGTCGCGCAATGGAGGTCAGGTTGCGGTTGTGTCTGGCCTGACCGGAGAAGGTCTGGATGGCCTTATCAAGCAGGTGGATGCCGCGTTGCCGGTTGATCCGACAGTAAGGCTATCGTTGCGATTGCCACTTGCCGAAGGGAAAACATTGGCGCTGCTTCATGCCTTGGGGAAAGTGTTGCATTCAGAGGTTGAGGATTCTCACATGCAGCTCGATGCGGAGGTTCCCGCTTCGGTGGTGCAAAGACTGCACTTAGGCAATTTCGCAGCGCGCGGAACTTCCCGCCGAATCTCTGCGTAGTAAGTAGTGCGAGGTGGAACATGGTCAAATTTCTCTTGTGGTGCATTTTACTGGTTATTTGCTGGCCGATTGCGCTAGTGGCTCTCGTGCTTTATCCATTTGTTTGGCTGTTGCTACTCCCATTTCGCATTGTTGGCATCGCCGTCAATGGCGTGCTGGATTTGCTTCGAGCAATCTTCTACCTGCCGGTTCGTGTGCTACGTGGTCCGCGCACTATATAGCTGGGACGTCGAACGGCTTGGCAGTTATTTTCGAATAAACATCCGAATCTGGCGCCGCTTACCCCTCCAAAATTAGAGGTTTACAGACACCGGCCTGCTCCGTCGCAAGCCTTGTCCCTGTGGAAAACGCTGTGGAAAGGAGAAGTGGGCGTTTGCGGTGTTTCCGAAATGGAAGTCTTGCCCTGACCTCGAAGCTATAAGAAAATTCGACATAAGTCGTGTAGAAACAACGACATGCGCTGTATGTATGCTTAGTAACACATTCTAGCGTTATGCCGTTAGAGTCCTGCCGCCTTTCCCGATTTTGCACAGTTCTACATCCTTTGCGTTACAAATAAGTATCTCCCCCCATGTCGACGTCCCGCATCTGGGGGTAACGCAGAAGTATCCTGTATTCCGAGCTTTCCGGATGGTGGATGCCTGTTCCGACCCGTTGACGCCTGCAAAGGCGGCGTCTATAGTGAATTCGGACGGTAGCCGAGGCCACAGGGCGGCACCTCTGCCGTCTCTCGTTTATGAACCTTCCCAACGCGCTCACGCTGCTCAGGATTTTCTTTGTCCCCGTCCTTATTGTCGTTCTGCTGACTAAGAGTCCGAACGTGGAAGCGTGGGGATTCCAGATGCATTTCGAGTTCTGGGGAGTTTTGATCCTGCTAACGGCGGCAGCTACGGACTGGGCGGATGGTTATTTTGCACGACGGCGCAGTCAGGTGACCACGCTTGGCATTTTGCTCGATCCCATCGCGGACAAACTGCTCATTTCATCGGCTTTTATTTCTCTTGTAGAGATGAAGCTCGTACCAGGCTGGATGGTGGTAATTATTGTCGGCCGGGAGTTCACAGTGCTGGGTTTGCGCAACATTGCATCTGCCGAGGGATTAACGATCGCGGCCTCCGCGCTTGGCAAAACGAAGATGGTTTTGCAGGTTTGCGCGGTCGCGGTGTTGATCGGTGCTGCGCGCCATCCTTCGCTCAAGCCGCTGGCTCTGGTATTGCTGTGGCTGGTGGTAATCAGCGCGCTGGTTTCCGCCGCACAATATTTTCTGCGGTTCTGGAGCCAGCTCGACGATCGGATCAAGTCGCGCAGAAAACTGCGCATGACCCAGGCGATGGAAGCGGCCGCGGAAAAAACAAAGGATGCCGTTCCCTCCTAAGCTTTCGACTTCGGCGGATGAGCGCCACAAGCTTCTACAATATGCGCGCGAATCCGTGGGGAGTGCGGTTTCTCGTTCCGCTTTCAAGCCGGCGCCCCACGACGAAGTTTTTATGCGCAGGTGCGGAGTTTTCGTCACACTGCACGTCGCCGGTAAGTTGCGCGGTTGCATCGGGGTTGTAGAAGCCACGGAACCTTTGGGCCAAAGCATTGCCCATTGCGCCGCCAGTGCCGCACTTCACGACCCAAGGTTCCCCCCGATTCGGCCCGAAGAGCTATCCCGACTGGAAATCGAAATCTCATTGCTTTCTGAGTTTGCGCCAATCCAGCCTTCTGAGATTGAGCTTGGCAAACACGGCCTGATCGCCACTTGCGAACGCAGGCGAGGGCTTTTGCTTCCGCAAGTTGCCGTAGAACACAACCTCACTCACGAAGATTTCCTTGCGGAAACATGTGCTAAGGCCGGTTTGCCACGGGATGCATGGAAATCCAGCATCGTTCAGATATTTGGATTTACGTGCGAAGTTTTTTCCGACCACTCAAAGCGTGCCACGGCAGATTGAGCCAGGCAAAAACGAAACTGCCCGCTTTGCACTCGCAAGGCAGGCAGTTTCAAAATTTTCTTGGCTAAGAGGGCTATTCGATTTCGACGTAATCCCCGGCATAGATTTCGGATTTGGTATAGGTGATGAGCACTGTTGAAGAATTCTTGCCCACATTGAGGACGATGCCTTCTCCCAAAATTTCGCGGGGCAAGTCGTTCCACTCATAAGCCTGCGGCGCGCTCCCGAATCCATAAATTTTGTACTGATAACCCTTTACCGTGGGAGCGGTCTCTGAACGCGAACCCTGATATTTGAAGATGCGGAAGTAGTCGCCCACTTTGACACCCTGAGCCGTGCCCAGATTGACGTAGATAATGTCTCGTTGGCCGACAGACTGCGCCCAATCTTTTGAGGTCACAACCATCGCAACAGGCTTTCCACTTACGGGGGCGAAGTGATCAAACGTGGAAGGATCCTTGAATGGGCCCACGGGACGGGGCTGATATTGGTAGATCGCATCTCCACGCTGGATCGGGCCACAGGAGAAAACGACCTTGGCGATCGACGTCTTGGGCTGAACCTTTACGACCTTGATCTGTCCCAAATCCAGGTAACCCTGACCCATCGCCTTGACTAGCTTCGGCTGCCACTTAAACCAGGAAACTTTGTCGGGATCGTTTTCTGCGCGGACAACGCTATAAAGGTCGCCTTCACGCACGCCCTGATTCATGCCGCGATTGATATGGACGTAATCTCCGTTGCTGAACGTAAGCTTGTTCAGCGATTCTTCGCCGGAGACAACGGCTGCGTCACCGCCGACCTTTGCATCAGCAAAAAATCCGGCGCAATTAACTTGCGAGGCGTCAGGCTGGTTTGCCTTTGCCACGGCCTCAGTTCTTTGCGCAACACTTACGCCCGCTCCCAAGAGCAGGGCCAGAGACAATTTCGCTGACTTTGCGAGCATCGCAAACTCCTTCAGACACGCCCTGAGGGCGTGCGGGGACTCCACTGAGCGAAGGTAACAATGCTAAGGAAAACGGTCAAGGAATTGAAGACGCCCGCTTTACACATTAGATACGCCATGCTATAGCTCGTATTTTCAATAATATGCCGAAAACCAGACAGAGCCCGAGCCCATTCGGCAAAGGGCAAAACCGCATCTGTGCTGTAGCCGCCTGCAAGACCGCAGCGGAAATGGCGCGGCAGATACGTGCCGGATTGCGAGCGACCTCGACAATTGAGCTGCGACTGGATTGGCTACGCAGCGATTTCGAGCGGCGAAAGCTGCTCAGGTGGCTTGGAAAGCAGAAGTTTCGACGCGCGACATTTTTGGCAACTTGCCGACGAAAAGTTGCCGGTGGTGAGTTTGGCGGAGATATTCAAGCTGAATTGTTTTGGCTGATGGAAGCGCGTCGCGCCGGATGTGCATGGTGCGACGTGGAAGTGGAGACCGAACGAGAGCTGCCCGATCAATCCATTCGCGAATATGCCGTCCCGCGGCGCGTGATGCTCTCGATGCATGACTTCGATCGCACACCGAAATTGCCGGCGAGCGTTTCGTGTCCGCCGCATGGAGAAGTGGACGCGGTGAAAATTGCCGCGAACGCGAAAACGATTGGGGACAGTGTGCGGCTGCTACATCTTGCGCGTCGCTCTCGATGCTTTGTGGCGGTTCCCATGGGAGAGATCGGATTTGCGGGGCGATTGCTGGCGTTGCGGGAGGGAAGTGCGCTTGCGTATGCGCCAATTGGGCCAGCAACGGCACCCGGACAAGTTGGATTGCGCGAATTGAAGCATCTTTACCGTGCGCATCTATTGACGCGGCAGACAGAAGTATATGGAGTGATTGGCGATCCGATCGGGCATTCCCTATCGCCCCTGATGCACAACACGGGATTCGTTGCGCGCAACCGGGATGCGGTTTATTTGCCGTTCCTTGTGCACGACTTGAAGGATTTTTTTGGAGCGATTCCGGAATTTGGCGTTCGAGGATTCAGCATAACGGTTCCACACAAAGAGACGATCCTCAAGCATCTTGATGATTGCGACCGGCTTGCCGCCGAGATTGGGGCAGTGAATACAGTTGTGGTGGAGCGAGACGGTTCGCTGCATGGTTCGAATACAGACTACGTTGGAGTGCTGCGCGCCTTGGAACGCCGAATGAAGTTGCGAGGGAGCAGAGTACTTGTGTTTGGCGCCGGGGGTTCGGCTAGGGCCGCGGCATTTGCGCTGGCTCGCGCGGGCGCACAGGTTGCTGTTTGCGCGAGACGCGATTCGGCTGCCAAAGAACTAGCTCGCGCTGTCGAAGGCGAAGCGATTCCACGGCGCGCCCTGACTTCAGAAAACTTCGATGCGATTTTGAATACCACGCCGGTAGGAATGCATCCTCAGGAAGATGTTTCGCCGCTGTCCGCGCAAGAGTTGCGCTGCGATCTTGTGATGGACTTGATTTACCGTCCCCTTGAAACAAAATTGCTCCGGCTCGCCAAGAAAGAAGGAATTTCTACCGTTTCCGGGCTGGATATGTTTCTCGCGCAGGGATTTGCGCAGTGGGAAATTTGGACGGAAACAAAGCCGCCCGAAGCTGCTATGCGCCGCGCTGTTCTCTCGAAACTTAAGAATGAACACGCCTCGCATTAAGCCGGATTGGGGCTCGCACAGCCGCTTATCGTGTAGACTACTTATCCCGAAACTGGTAATCGGCCCCGGGCTCAATCATGATTCAGCCATCCTTCAGCGAATTCCAGAAGCTCGCCAAACAGGGCAATCTCATCCCTGTTTACGACGTTTTTTCGGCTGATTTGCTTACTCCCGTTAGCGCGTATTTGCGAATTGCGCAGGGTGCGCGTCATTCTTTTTTGCTCGAAAGCGTGGAAGGCGGCGAGAAAATCGCGCGTTACACGTTTGCTGGCGCCAACCCGGAAGAAGTTTTTCGCTATGCGAACGGCGCATGTGTTTTGGAAAGTCGCGACCGCATCGTCTGGGAAGAAAAAGATCCGGTCACTTTCTTGCGCGGGCGCATGGAGCGGTTCAGGCCGGTTCGCTTGCCGGGATTGCCGCCGCTTGTCGCCGGCGCGATCGGTTATTTCAGCTACGACATGGTGCGGCTGATCGAGCGTTTGCCGAAAAAGCTGCGCGACGAGATAGGTCTCTTCGACGCGATGCTCATGTTTTACCACGGGCTGATTGCGTTCGATCATGTGCAACACAGGCTGTGGGTTGTGCGCAATGTCTTCACGGAGGGTCCAGGTTCTTTGCGTTTTAAGTACGACGCGGCTGTCAAGGAAATCCAGCAAACGCGCAAATTGCTGGAGCAGCCCGTCGAGGAAGAAAAGCCGAAGAAACACTCGAAATCGAAACGTGCTGGTAAATTGAAAATTAATTCGAATTTTGCCAAGCCTGCTTACGTGGCTGCGGTTCGCAAAGCAAAGGAATACATTCGCGCCGGCGATGTCTTTCAAGTAGTCATCAGCCAGCGCTTCTCCGCAAAGACGCAGGCGCCGCCATTCGAAATCTATCGCAAGCTGCGCGCGCTGAATCCCTCGCCCTATCTTTTCTTTCTGCAGATGAACGATGTCGCGGTTGTGGGCAGTTCGCCGGAAATGCTGGTCAAAGTGCAGGGGCGCGACGTTTTCTACCGGCCGATTGCAGGCACCCGTTGGCGCGGAAAAGACGAAGCGGAAGACCAGCGTTTGGAAAAAGAGATGCTCGCCGATGAAAAGGAGCGCGCCGAACACATCATGCTGGTGGACCTCGGCCGCAACGATTTGGGCCGCGTCTGCGAGTACGGAACTGTTCACGTAGAAAAGCTCATGACCGTCGAGCGGTACTCGCACGTAATGCATCTCGTCTCAAGTTTGCGCGGTACTTTGCGGGACGACGTCGATTGTTTTGATGCCTTGATGGCCTGTTTCCCCGCGGGAACTGTTTCCGGCGCGCCAAAAGTCCGGGCCATGGAAATTATCGAAGAGCTGGAAAAAACGCGCCGCGGCATTTACGCCGGCGGAATTTTGTATCTCGATTTTGCGGGCAATCTCGATTCCTGCATCGCGCTGCGAACCATGGTCATCAAAAACGGTGTCGCGCACATTCAAGCAGGCGGCGGGATCGTCGCGGACTCGACACCCATAGGGGAGTACAACGAAAGCGTGAATAAATCGAAAGCTCTTGTGCGCGCATTGGAAGCGGTTCACGCAAAGCGCTAAACTGATTTGGTAGCTGACACAGCAATGATCCTCCTGCTCGACAACTACGACTCCTTCACTTACAACCTCGCGCAGTACCTCGGCGAATTTGGTTGCAGCGTGGAAGTGCATCGCAACGACAAAATTTCCGTCGAGCACATTGCCCAGCGCAAACCCGAAGCGATCATCATTTCTCCCGGGCCATGCACGCCCCGCGAAGCGGGCATATCCGTTGAGCTCGTGCAGAAACTCGCTGGCAAGATCCCGATTTTAGGCGTATGCCTGGGCCATCAGGCGATTGGCGAAGCCTTCGGGGGAAAAATAATTCGGGCGCCGAAGCTTTTTCATGGCAAGACCAGCGAAATTCATCACGACGGCAAAGGTGTCTTCAAGAAATTGCCGAAGCCATTCACCGCAACTCGCTATCACTCGCTCATCGTCGAACGCAAATCGCTCCCGCGCGAACTCTCCATCACCGCGCAAACCGACGACGGCATCATCATGGGCGTCCGCCACAAGAAGTACAAACTTGAAGGAGTGCAATTTCACCCGGAGTCCGTGCTCACCACCGCCGGCAAGCAGCTCCTCAGAAATTTTCTGGAAAATTAGAAGAGCGTCTCACCAGTTCAACCCCGCTAGCAGCGCACCGATAATTTCCATTCCGTTCCAGAAATGACCCACGCGCAAATTCTCGTCTGAACTGTGTTGATGATTATCGTAGTTCACGATTGGCACGCCGATGTAGGTCAGCCCCAAGTCCTCAAAGATGTACATCGGGACGCTTCCACCGAGTCCGGGCGACAGCACTGTCGTTCCGCCGGTAGCCTGTTGCACTACGTCAATCACAGCTCGCGACGCTGGCAGATCCATCGCAGTCCTGGAAGCGCGGTAACCGCCCTCGTACAAAACCTTTGCAATCTTCGCGTGCGTGCGCCGCTCTTCAATGGTCGGGTCATGGTCGATCACATAAAAGCCTTGCTTCTCGATGAATCCGCGGATCTGCCGGAACTTCTCCTCCGGAACCTCGCCCTTTACCAGCCGTGCATCCAACGACGCTTCCGCTTTTTCCGGTACGATGTTCGTCGCCTGGTCTCCGACGTAGGCGCTTTTTATGCCACGAACGTTCAGCGACGGTTCGAGCAGCAACTCTGCCAGTTTCTTGCCATTGCCTTCTGGCTTTGCGATACCCAACTCTTTCTCGAGATCCGGGTCAATGAAAGGCATAGCATCCACGGCTTTACGTTCGGCCCCACTCAACGGCGTCACGTCGTCGTAGTAGCCGGGAATCTTCACGCGGCCATTTTCGTCCTTCATGGACGCCAGCAGTTGCGCCAGCTCCATTGCTGCGTTCGGTGCCCAATTGCCGTAGTGTCCGCTGTGTAATGCTCGCGTCGCGCCGTAAACGGTAACTCTCACGCCGATGTCACCGCGATTTCCAAACGAGATCATCTGCCGGCCCGACGGATGGATGTTTCCATCGATTGTCAGCAACAAATCGCCAGTCAGCAGGTTCCTGTGAGATATGAGCGTCTTTTCAAGATTCGGCGAACCAGCTTCCTCTTCGCCTTCAAAAATCACCTTCAGATTCACGGCAAGCGGAATCTTCTTTTCATTTAGCGCGTCCAGCGCTGCGAGCAGCGCAACAATCGGCGATTTATCGTCCGAAGACGATCGCGCATAGATTCTCCAGTCATCCCTGTAATGAGGAGTCTCTGAATTCGCAGGAAAGGGAATTCGCCTTCCTCCCGCATCGATCAGTCCATCGTAAAGGATCGGCTCAAATGGCGCGTGATCTGTCCACACCGCTGGGTCCACGGGCTGCCCGTCATAGTGCGCATAGAAAATCACAGTGCGCTTTGCGTTTGGCACTTCCAGCTTTCCAAACACAACTGGCCCGCGCCCTTCAATCGAAAGCAGGTGCGTTTCAATTCCTCGCGCCTCCAACATTCCGCGCAAATGTTCCGCATTTTTCTGAATGTTGGCGGTATCGCTCGCAATGTTTGGAATCGCCAGGAATTCTCGAAGCTCACGCATGATCCGGTCTTCATTCGCTTGGCGGTATTCTCGAACGGCCTTGACTGCATCCTGCGGGCTCGTCGCATTCTGTCCCAATGCCGAAAATGCCAAGAAGGCAAACGCCAAAACTGCTGCAATTTTTCTCAATTTCTGTCTCCTTAGCCCTCTACGCACGGCCGTAATTCTTGCCAAACGAACCAGCCATAATTCCGGCGGCGGTTCACCCGAGCCTGAATCCCGCCATCGCTTCCAGTTTCCTGGCAGCCGACCCGTTTTGAATTGACTCACTCGCCATCGCAGCGCCTTCCCTGAGCGAATTCGCGGTCCCCGCGACAACCAATGCGGCGCCTGCGTTAATAGCGACAATGTCGTGACATGGTCCGCGTTCGCCTTCGAAAATTCTGCGAATCAAAGCTGCGTTTTCGGCTGCGGTACCGCCTCGAATTTTCTCCAAGGAAGATCGTTCGAAACCCGCCTCCTCTGGGGTGATTTCATAGCGCGTGATTTTTTCATCTCTTAACTCAACAATGCGTGTTGGTCCCGCCAGGGAAATTTCGTCAAGGCCACCAGTGCCATGAACGACCATCGCGCGCGCGGTTCCCAGCTCTCGCAACGTCTCGGCGACCAGACCTTGTACATCGGCAGAAAAAACCCCCAGCACTTGCGCCTGCGCGCCCGCAGGATTCGTCAAAGGCCCCAACAAATTGAAAACAGTTCGCACGCCAATCTCTTTTCGCGCCGGAGTCGCGTAGCGCGTAGCCGTATGCGCGGCCTGTGCAAACAAAAATCCAATTCCGATTTCACGTATCGCCTTCCCTATCTCCAGAAACGGCAAATCAATCCGCAGGCCCAGAGCTTCTAGCACGTCCGCAGATCCACTCTGGGAACTTGCCGCACGATTCCCGTGCTTTGCCACGCGCGCACCAGCAGCCGCTGCGACGATCGCAGCTGCTGTTGAAATATTGAACGTCTGAGCGCCATCGCCACCAGTTCCGCACGTATCCACCATGTTCGCGGGAGGCGCTTCGCCTTCCGCAAAGACGCGCGTTGCATGGCGGCGCATCACACGCGCAAATGCGGCTAGTTCCGTAGCGCGATAGGGTCGCGTATTCAGCGCTGAAAGCAGTCGCACGATAGCAGGGGTATCAAGACGCCCACCGAGCAGTTCCTCCATGACTGTTTCGGCTTCAGGCCGATCCAGGCCGCCGCCTGTTTCGATTTTTTCAATCAGTGAAAGGCTCATTTCGCCCGTGTCCGCCTCGTCTTGCTCCAACAATAGGTTGCAGGTAAACTTCTATGTTTCTCGACTGTGCAAAATCTTAACAGTTGACCGTTCTGCGGTCACACCCAATACGGAACACCACGAATGAAGATTCACGAATATCAAGCCAAGGCGATTCTCGCTCGTTACGGCGTCACCACCCCTCGCAGCGAAGTCGCTTTTACCAAGGAAGAAGCCCGCGAAGGGGCACAACGCCTGAAGTCGAATGTGATTGTGGTCAAAGCGCAGATTCACGCCGGCGGCCGCGGCAAAGCAGGCGGCGTCAAGCTCGTCCATTCGCCGGACGAAGCAGCCGAAGTCGCCACAAAGATGCTGGGCATGAATCTCGTCACAATTCAGACGGGCCCGGCCGGCCGCATCGTTAAGCGCCTGCTCATCGAAGAGGGGCTCGATATCAAGCGCGAGCTTTATCTTTCGCTGCTTGTGGATCGTAGCGTAGGCCGCGTTGTTTTTATGGCGAGCGCCGCGGGCGGCATGGAGATCGAAGAGGTCGCAAAGAGCAATCCCGACGCAATCATCAAGGAAGTGGTTCACCCAGCAGTTGGTTTGCAGCCGTATCAGGCGCGCAAGCTTGCATTCGGTCTCGGCCTCACGGGAGAAGTCGCCAACAACGCCGCGCCATTTTTTCAGGCGCTACATCGCGCTTTCGTGGACACGGATGCCTCGCTGCTCGAGATCAATCCCTGTGTGCTCACCGGCGATGGGAAGCTGGTCGCGCTCGATGCGAAAATGACTTTTGACGACAACGGACTCTTTCGACACAAGGATTTGCGCGGATTGCGCGATCTTGACGAAGAGGATCCACTCGAAGTTGAAGCTTCGAAATACGGTCTCAACTACATCAAGCTCGATGGCAGCGTCGGCTGCATGGTGAATGGCGCTGGGCTTGCCATGGCCACGATGGACATCATCAAGTACGCGGGCGGCTCACCTGCGAACTTCCTCGATGTCGGCGGCGGTGCTTCGGCCGATCAGGTGAAAAATGCGTTTCGCATTCTGATGAGCGACCCTGCCGTGAAAGCGGTTTTCATCAATATTTTTGGCGGCATTTTGCGTTGCGATGTTCTTGCAACTGGTGTCGTTGCCGCCGCAAAGGAACTTCAATTGAAAGTGCCCGTCGTCGTTCGTATGGAAGGCACCAACGTCGAGCAGGGCCAGCAAATCCTGCGCGACTCCGGACTCAACTTCACCATCGCCAACGGCATGAAGGACGGCGCGCAAAAGGTTGTGGCGCTGGCGGGAGGTGCAAAGTGAGCGTTCTCGTAAACGAAAAAACGCGCCTCATCGTACAAGGTTTTACGGGCCGCGAAGGCACGTTCCACGCGCAACAGATGATCGAGTACGGAACCAACGTCGTTGGCGGCGTGACCCCCGGCAAAGGCGGTACAAAGCATCTCGAACGCCCCGTATTCGACACGGTTGCAGAAGCGGTAAAAGCGACTGGTGCAAATGCTTCGGTGATTTTTGTCCCGCCGCCGTACGCAGCAGACGCGATTCTCGAAGCGGCGGATGCGACTCTGCCGCTCGTCATTTGCATCACGGAAGGCATTCCGGTGCTGGATATGGTGCGTGTTTCTCTGACGATTAATCGCGACAAAACACGCCTCGTCGGTCCGAACTGCCCAGGCGTAATTTCTCCCGGCAAATGCAAAATCGGTATCATGCCCGGACGCATTCACAAGCCGGGCCATGTTGGAGTGGTCAGCCGCAGCGGAACGCTTACTTACGAAGCCGTGGACCAACTTACGCGACTTGGCATCGGCCAATCGACATGCATCGGCATCGGCGGCGATCCGATTATCGGCACGCCATTCCTCGATGCGATCAAACTGTTCAACGACGATCCCGATACACACGCGATCATCATGATTGGTGAAATTGGCGGCAACGCGGAAGAAACAGCTGCCGCATGGATCAAAGCCAACGTGAAAAAACCAGTTGTCGGTTTCATCGCCGGACAAACTGCGCCGCCAGGCCGCCGCATGGGCCATGCTGGTGCCATCATTTCCGGCGGGCAGGGAACTGCAGCAGATAAGTACGCAGCAATGGCAGCCGCAGGAATCAAGACCGTGGAAACTCCTGCGGATTTGGGCAGCACACTGGCCGCTGCAATTAAGTAGCGGCGACTTTACGTCGCCATCTGTTCTTGGTTAGCCGTTGTAGGGCCTGCTTTCTGAAGCGGGCCTTTTCGATTCAAAATTCACGGAGGAATTCTCAGTGGCACTCGAACGTACATTTGCAATCATCAAGCCCGACGCGGTCTCTCGTGGGATCCAGGGCGAAATTTTGTCCCGTATTCACAAGGCGGGTTTCACCATCGTCGCGATCAAATCCATGCGCCTGACGAAAGAAGAGGCCGGCGGCTTTTACGCCGTTCACAAAGCGCGCCCATTCTTCGGGGAACTCACCGACTTCATGAGCTCCGGCAAAATCATCGCGATGGTTCTCGAAGCCGAAGGCGCAATCTCCAAATGGCGCGACACCATGGGCGCCACCGACCCGAAGAAAGCCGCTCCGGGCACCATTCGCCACGACCTCGGCACTAGCATCGGCAACAATGTGACGCACGGCTCCGACGCTCCCGAAACCGCGGCGTTCGAAATCGGCTACTTCTTCTCCGGACTCGAACTCATTTAGACTTGAACTTGTGAATAGAGGGCGGGCAGGGGTCCGCCCTTTTTCTTTCTGGCCCCTTTTTTTTTGCCGCGTTATACTCCCCGCATTATGAAAGGCTCATCTAAAGTACTCGACGAACTCAACAAAGCGCTTCGCGAGGAACTCACCGCCATCAACCAATACTTCCTTCACGCCGAAATGTGCGAAAACTGGGGCTACGATCGGCTCTCCGAATACATCAAGAAGCAGTCCATCGGCGAAATGAAACACGCCGAGGCGCTCATGGAGCGCATTCTGTTTCTCGATGGCGTGCCCAACATGCAGCCGCTTCAGCTCACCATCGGAAAAAATGTTAAAGAAATGATTCAGAGCGACCTCGACCTCGAGGTCAACGCCGTGAAAATGTACAACGCCGCGATCCAAGTTGCCGTCGCGGAAAAAGACAATGGTTCACGGGACCTGTTCGTCGTTTTGTTAAAGGATGAAGAACAGCACGTGGACTGGCTCGAAGCGCAGATGCACCAGATCAAGGAACTCGGCTACGAGCGTTACCTCACCATGCAGATGGGCGAGTTCGAAGAGGAAGAATAGCTAGTTTCTGATAACCGTTCGTCCTTGCGCTGCGTCTATTGGGGTAAGTAATCGTCCAAGTCTCCCGGAGGCCCTATGCGCCGCCGATCGTTTCTTCATCACGCCACTCGCGGAATAGCTGCTGCGGCCTTTGCTTCGCACGCGCTTGCCAAGCGGCTCCTTGCGATCCCAGCAATCAATCAAAAGTTCTCTGCGTCAGACAAAGTCACGCTTGGCAAGACTGGTATCCAAACTTCGCGGCTCGCTATGGGCACTGGCACCGTTGGCATCGGCCATCATTCTCATCAGACTGACCTTGGCATCGGCGGCCTATCGAAACTCTTGCTCAATGGATACGACAACGGTCTTTGCTTCTTCGATTCCGCGGATGCGTACGGCAGCCATCCGCACGTTGCGGAAGCTCTCAAACACGTCGACCGCAGCAAGGTTACGATCCTCACAAAATCCTGGTCGCGCGACGCCAGCGAAATTCGCGCCGACCTCGACCGCTTTCGCCGCGAACTCGGCACCGAGTACATTGACGTCTTCCTCATGCACTGCCTTACCGAAGGCGACTGGACCACACGCTATCGCCCTGTAATGGATGTTCTCGAAGAAGCCAAACACAAAGGAATCATCAGAGCGCATGGCTGTTCGTGCCATTCCATTGAAGCGCTTCGTGCCGCCGCAAAATCGCCCTGGGTTGACGTCGATCTTTGCCGCATCAACCCCATTGGCGCGCACATGGACGCCGAGCCAGACGTGGTGATTGGTGTTCTCAAGGAAATGAAAGCCGCCGGGAAGGGAATCATCGGCATGAAGATTCTTGGCCAAGGCGCGCTCCGCGATCGCCAGGACGAAGCCCTGAAGTTCGCACTCGGCCTCAATCTTCTCGACGCTTTCACCATCGGCGCCGAATCCATCGCTGAACAGAACGACCTCGTCCGCCGCATCTCCGCCGTCGCATAATAATCGGATGGACCTCCGCGAATTCGGCCGCACGTTGCTCATCTTCGGAGCTATCCTGCTCTTCGTCGGCGCATTTTTCTTTTTCGGTGGAAAGCTCCCTTTCCGCCTCGGCCGGTTGCCCGGAGACGTCGTCCATCGCGGTGAAAACACGACCTTTTACTTTCCCATCGTCACTTGTGTCGTCGTAAGCATCGCACTCAGCTTTTTCTTCTGGCTCATCAACCACTTCCGTCGCTAGACTCTCTCTTGTATGCGACGGCCCTCTTCAAATCCGTTCCATTCTTGACGTATTCTCATCTTCTCTTAATCACTGATCGGAGCTGTTCTCGTGAGCCCCACACAACCTCTTACGACTCCCGCCGAATCCGCCGGACGCGTCATCGCCGAACTCCGCGAACTCGCGGCGCTCACCTCCACTCCCGATGGCGCACAGCGTCTCGCCTGGGGGCCCGTCTGGCGCACCGCTCGCAAATGGCTCATCGGCAAACTCGATGAAATTGGCCTCGCGCACGAAATCGATTCCGCGGGAAATCTTTTCGCCACGCTTCCCGGCGCATCCGAAAAAACTGTTCTTGTCGGTAGCCACGTGGACTCCGTCCCCAACGGCGGCTGGCTTGACGGCGCGCTCGGTGTCGTCACCGCGCTCGAAGCGGTTCGCCGTTATGCCTCCGCCTCCGACCATCCCGTCACCCTAATGCTTGTCGATTGGGCTGACGAAGAGGGCGCGCGCTTCGGCAACAGCCTCTTCGGCTCTGCCGCTGCCGCCGGCGTCCTCGACGTGGAAGCCACTCGCCCGCGCACCGACAAAAACGGTGTTTGCATCGAAGACGCGCTCCGCGAAAACGGCATCGAACTCGATCGTATGCCCGATGCCTATGCCTCGCTTAAAAAAATTAATGCAAAAGCCTACTTGGAATTTCACATCGAACAGGGAGGCGTGCTCGAATCGCTCGGCAAATCCGCGGGAGTCGTCCTCGGCACCTTTGGATTGCAGCGTCACATGCTTCGCTTCGTCGGCCAGGCCGTTCATTCCGGCGCAACTCCCATTCACCTTCGTCGCGACGCATTTCTGGCAGCAGCCTCCTTTGCGCTCGAATGTCGCGAAATCGCCCGGCGCCATTCGAAACCGGGAGCGGGTGTCGTCTGCACTTGCGGAGTCGTTAAAGTAGAACCTGGAATCGTCACCGCCGTTCCGGGCGCCTGTGAAATCTCCATAGACCAGCGCGCGCTCGATGCCGGTGTCCTTGCCACAATGGTTCGCGAAGCCCAGGAAGCTTCACGCCGCTTCGCTGCAGAAAATAAGGTCACCGTTGAATGGACGCCGCTCTTCTCCATCGAACCGCGCCCATTCGACCCGCAGCTCCTGAAACTTTGCGAAGAATCCGTCCGCGAAATCACGGGCGATGCCCCAAAACTTCCTTCAGGCCCGCTTCACGATGCCGCGAACATGGTCCCTCACATGCCCGTCGTCATGATGTTCGTGCAATCATCGCCGGGAATCTCCCACTGCAAGGAAGAAGACACGCCCATCGAGCATCTCGAAAAAGGTATCCGCGCTTTTCTCTTGCTCGTCGAAAAAACCATCGGCCACGCCGCGCGCCGGTAGTTCCTCTGAACTACGGCCCAAGCGTACTCATCTGTTTGCGTTCCCGCGATAGTTTGCTATTGTCCCGCCACGTTTGAGACCATGCGTCGGCATTCTCATTGCTCCGGTGCGATTCGAACGACCGATTTGCGCGCAATGGTAAAATAGTGTTTTCAGGGTTTGCGAAGCCAAAGTGCTTCGCCAAGCATTTTGAAAGAGGCCCGGCGCATGTCCTCGCGGCTCGAACGCAACACGGTTTTTGGCGGGAAAGCCGTTCCTTTATTTTCACTCGCTTGCGCACTCTTGTTTCACTCTTTTGCCAAAGCGCGAGGCTTATCTCCTTTTTTATCAGCCGTTTACGCATTCTTGCGCAAAACACGCCGATTGTCCCGCCAGGAATTGCTCGGCCCTTTGTTTTCATACTCTTACAAACGCCTTCTCCCACAACCCCTCTCTTTTGATACTCATACGAACGCCCGGGGGAGTGGCACACCCGGTCTTTCTTTACATCCTTTACATCGTTACTTCCTTACTTTATTGCTTCCTCCGCTCCCATGAGCCAGCTCAACTTCAACCTCCAGCCCGACCGTCGCGCCCTCTCTGTCTCAGAACTCACTGCGCGCATCCGCGATCTTCTCGCCAAGAATTTCAACGAGCTTTTCGTCGAAGGCGAAATCTCCAACTGCCGCGAAGCACAGTCGGGACATTTTTATCTCACGCTGAAAGACGAAAAAGCGCAGATCCGCTGCGTTTGGTTCAAACAGCAAATGCGCGGCGTCAAATTCCGTCCCGAGGACGGTCTAAAGGTCACGGTGCGTGGCAGCATCAGCGTCTATGAGCCGCGAGGTGAATATCAGATTTATGTCGAGTCCATGGAGCCCGCCGGCCGCGGCGCGCTGCAACTCGCGTTCGAGCAATTGAAGAAACGACTCGAAGCCGAAGGGCTCTTCGACGCAAAACACAAAAAGCCGCTGCCGCTTCTTCCCAGCCGCATCGGGCTAATCACCTCGCCGAAAGGCGCTGCCGTTCGCGACGTCATCCGCATTCTCAAACGCCGATTTCACAACGTGCACATCACCGTTTTTCCCGTGCGCGTGCAAGGCGATGGCGCGGCGGAAGAAATCGTTCGCGCCCTGAGATTTTTTAATCAAAGAAAGCTTGTGGACGTTTTGATTCTCTCGCGCGGCGGCGGCTCCATCGAAGACCTTTGGTCCTTCAACGAAGAAATCGTCGCCCGCGCCATTTTCGATTCGGAGATCCCCATTATCTCCGGCGTTGGCCACGAAACCGATTTCACCATCGCCGATTTCGTTGCGGACGTGCGTGCTTCCACCCCTTCCGCGGCAGCCGAACTTGTCGTACAAACGCGCCGCGAGTTCGACAAGCACATCAACGATCTCCGCGAAACGCTCATCGAACAAATTCGCTACCGCATTCTCGTTGCAAGCCGCCGGGTCCATGAACTCAGCGCGCGCCGTGGGTTCCGCCGCCCCCTTGATCTTTTACGTCAGCAGCGGCAGCGTGCCGACGAAATGACTTCGCGCCTCGCACTTGGCCTTCGCGCGCGACTTGAACAATCGCGCAAACGGCTCAATCTGGCGCAGGTTTCAGTCGCTCGTTTCGATCTTCGAGCCCGAGTCTCTACCTTTCGTAAGCGGGTTATTGAACTGGAATCGAGTCTCGCGCTCGACTTGCGCGCCCGGTTGGAACAATCCCGCAAGCGCTACACTGCCGCCCATCTCCGCATTTTCCGTTTCGATTTTCGCGCCAGGATTTCCCGCCTGCATCGCCAGCTCGAATCCCATGCAGCCGAACTCGGCAAGCGCTTCGAGCGCCTCTCTCGCCTAAAACGCGAACGCCTCGAAAAACTTCTGCTGCAGCTACAAGAACGTAGCCCACTCAAAGTCCTCGAACGCGGCTATTCCATCGTCACTGATGCTTCGGGCGGGGTCCTGCGCGACGCCTCGCAAGTCGCAGTCGGCGATTCCGTCTCAATCCAGCTGCTCAAAGGAAAGCTCACTACGGAAGTAAAGAAAAAGGAAGTTTAACTCAATACTGGAGGCTGACGACTGAAAACTGAAAACTGCGCGAAGCGCTATTCTTCTTCCTCCGCGCCGGAGACCTTGAGGACGGCGAGGAAGGCTTCTTGAGGAATGTCTACTTGGCCGACGCGCTTCATGCGCCGCTTGCCTTCTTTCTGTTTCTCAAGGAGCTTGCGTTTGCGCGAAATGTCGCCGCCGTAGCATTTGGCCAGAACGTTTTTGCGCATCGCAGCAACCGTTTCGCGGGCAATCACGCGGCTGCCGATCGCTGCCTGAATCGGCACCTCGAACATTTGCCGCGGAATTAATTTGCGCAAGCGCGAAACGAGTTCGCGGCCGCGTTCATAGGCTTGTTCGCGATGGCAAATCATCGCCAGCGCATCCACCGGCTCGCCGCCGACGAGCACGTCCATCTTCACGAGATCGGATTCGAGATAGCCGGCCAGATGGTAGTCGAGCGAAGCGTAGCCGCGCGAAACGGATTTCAGACGGTCGTAAAAATCGAGCACGATTTCGTTGAGCGGCAATTCGTAAGTCAGCATCACGCGCGTTGGCGAAAGATATTCAAAGTTTTTTTGCGTGCCGCGCTTGTCCTGGCAAAGCTGAAGAATTCCGCCAACCGATTGATCGTCGGTGATGATCATCGCTTTGATGATCGGCTCTTCGATTTTTTCCATGTCGCTCGGAGCGGGAAATTTTGCGGGGCTGTCCACTTCGATGACTTCGCCGCCGATTCTAGTGATGCGGTATCGCACGCTCGGTGCAGTGGTGATCAGGTTGAGGTTGAATTCGCGTTCGAGCCGCTCCTGCACAATTTCCAGATGCAGCAAGCCGAGGAAACCGCAGCGAAATCCGAATCCGAGTGCGACGGAGTTTTCCGGTTCGTAGTTGAGAGCGGCGTCGTTGAGTTTCAGTTTTCCAAGCGCGTCGCGCAGCGGAGCGTAATCGTCGGCGAGGACAGGAAACAGCCCCGCGAAAACCATCGGCTTTGTTGCTTCAAAGCCGGGAAGGGGCGGCGCGTTGCTGCCAGCTTCGATGATCGTATCGCCCATGCGGGCATCGGCCACTTGCTTGATGTTGGCGACGACGAAGCCGACGTCGCCAGCTTCGAGCTCTTCGAGCGCGACAGGCTTTGGAGTGAGCGCGCCGAGCTGCTCGACTTCGTATATTTCGTTGCTCGCGCAAAGACGAATTTTCTGGTGATTCGCGATACGGCCTTCTTTGACACGTACAAGAACGACTGCGCCACGGTACGCGTCGAACCACGAATCGAAAATCAGAGCCTGCAGGGGATTTTGCGCGCTGCCTTTTGGCGGTGGAATTCTCTGAACGATGGCTTCGAGGACGTCTTCGACGCCGAGTCCGCTTTTCGCACTGATCAAAAGCGCATCCTGTGCTGGAATCGCAAGCACGTTTTCGATTTGTTCTTTGACGTAATCGGGTTGCGCGGCGGGAAGATCGACTTTGTTGATGACGGGCAAAATCGTGAGATTGTTCGCCGCAGCAAGAAACGTGTTTGCGACGGTTTGTGCTTCAACGCCTTGCGAAGCGTCCACGACGAGCAGCGCGCCTTCGCATGCGGAAAGTGCCCGGGAAACTTCATAGGAGAAATCAACGTGGCCGGGCGTATCAATTAAATTCAAACGATAGGTGTTTCCATCTTTCGCTTTGTAGTGCAGGCGAATGCTTTTTGCTTTGATGGTGATGCCGCGCTCGCGCTCGAGGTCCATTGAATCGAGAATCTGCCCGTGCGTCATTTCGCGCTCGGAGAGCGCGCCAGTCATTTCGAGCAGACGGTCGGCAAGTGTGGACTTGCCGTGGTCAATGTGCGCGATGATGCAGAAATTTCGCTCGAACTTTGGGTCCATGCAGTTTTTCTAGTTTGCTTGCAGGAGCGGATGAAGCGCCTGACAGCCGATTCGGCGGGCCGTTGCAGCAGACGAGCCGCAAAACACACCGTGTAAACAACCAGTGTATCGTACTTTTCGCGCCGGTTCAGCCGTGACAAAGGGGCGCGCAAAGCATCTAAATTCCGGGCGTTCGATTGGAGTCTTGATGAAGAGGGAATGGTGATGATTCCATTTTCGGTGCTGGATTTGAGTCCGATTGCGGAGGGAAGTACAGCCTCGGACGCGCTGCGCAATTCCCTAGAGTTGGCGCAACACGCGGAGAAGCTTGGTTACAAGCGGTACTGGCTGGCGGAACATCACAATATGCCGGGGATTGCGAGCGCGGCGACGGCGGTGGTGATTGGACATGTGGCGGGCGGAACAAAGACGATTCGAGTTGGTTCGGGCGGAATCATGCTGCCGAATCATTCGCCGCTGGTGATTGCGGAGCAATTTGGGACGTTAGAAGCGCTATATCCGGGGAGGATTGATTTGGGATTGGGGCGGGCGCCGGGAACGGATCCATTTACGACGCGAGCGTTGCGGCGAGCTGCGACGGCTGCTGCGGACACGTTTCCGGATGATGTTTTGGAATTGCAGAAATATCTCGGGGAGATTGAAGAAGGGCAGCGGGTGAGGGCGATTCCAGGAGCAGGGACGCACGTACCGATCTGGCTGCTGGGGTCGAGCACATTTAGCGCGCAGTTAGCGGCAGCAATGGGATTTCCGTTTGCGTTTGCCTCGCACTTTGCACCCGCGGATATCATGACGGCGCTGCGGCTCTACCGGAACTTGTTCAAGCCGTCGCCGCAACTGGAAAAGCCATATGCAATGGTGGGTGTGAACGTGGTTGCCGCGGACACGGATCGGGAAGCGCAGTATCAGTTCTCTTCATTACAGCAGTCGTTCACATTGTTGCGAAGAGGGACGCCCGGAAAAGTGCCGCCGCCGATTGAGGATATTGAGAAATTCTGGAGTCCGATAGAAAAGGCGATGGCACAGGATGTGCTGCTATTTTCGGTTGTTGGTTCGCCAGAGACGGCGGAACGCGGGCTGCGGAAGATCATTGATTTGACGCAAGCAGACGAATTGATTCTGGCGGCACATATTTATGATCACAAAGCACGGATGAGGTCATTTGAGATTGCAGCGAACGTCAGAGAGCGCATCCAAAGAACCGAACAGACTAGCAGCGAAGCGGTCAGCGCAGACTAACCGACTGAATACAGTCCGCTTTGCCGCGGAAATGTCGCATTAAAAAAGACCGCAGGTATGCTTGTGTTTAACAGGCGGGTACTTTAGGATTTGCGAACGCTTGCTGAGTATCCGGCTAGACAGGCGGACGGCCCCCCTCTATGAAACAGGCTCCGGTCATCGCGCCCAGACGCTCGATTGCGTTCTTCGCGCTGCTTTCCCTCCTGATGGTTGCGGTTTCTTACTTATTTATGATTTTTCTTGCTGTGTTGTGTGTTTTGGTTCCCGGCTTGATTCTGGCCGGCACACGATCTGCTAACGTCCAATTGATTTTGCTTTTTGCAGGTGGAGTTGTGGTTGCAGGGACGCTGCTTTGGTCGCTGATCCCAAAGCGCGAGAAATTTCAATCACCCGGATTGCTGCTCGAGCGCGGCGAGCATCCGAAGCTGTTCGCACAGCTGGATGAGATTGCTGCGGCGCTGAAGGAAGAGTTGCCACGGGATGTCTACTTGATCGGAGACGTGAACGCGTTCGTGGCTAACCGTGGAGGTAGCTTGGGGATGGGTGCGTATCGAATCATGGCCATTGGGCTGCCGCTGTTCTCGGTGCTAACCGTATCTGAACTTCGCGCCGTACTTGCGCACGAATTTGCGCACTATTACGGCGGCGACACGAAACTTGGCCCGATGGTGTACAAGGCGCAGCGGACGATGGGGCGTACGTACCAGAACATCACTAGAGTAGGTTCCTCCGTGAGGATTGGCCTATTTCAAGCCATGAACGTGCTGGCGTCCTTCTTGCTGAAATGGTTCTTCCTGTTTTTTCTGCGCGTGATCAATTTCATTTCGCGAAAACAGGAGTTCCGCGCGGACGAACTGGCATCTATAGTAGCCGGCGCAAAGCCGATGCGGGAGGGACTGAAGAAGATTCACGGTGCTGGTGTTTCCTGGCATGTTTATTGGATGTCGGAGGTTTCCCCAATGGTGGAACAGGGCTATTTTCCCGCAGTGGGAGCAGGATTTGTAAAGTTTCTGGATGCACCAAAGATTGCGCCGCAGGTGGCAGACGCGATTGAAAAGGAAATCGCAGAAGGAAAAACGCAGCCGTACGATTCGCATCCCCCGCTGCGGGAAAGGCTTGCCGCACTTGAGAAAATGCCCGACAATGCAGGCCCGATCGACGATGCCCCAGCCGTGGAGCTTCTGGAGAATCCTAGAGAAGCTGAGTGGAAGCTTCTGGAAGCGCTTAATCCGAAATTGAAAGATAAGAGAATGCCGTTCGTGGATTGGCACGAAAAGGCGGAGCGGGTGGTTATCCCTAACTGGAAGAGAGAAATTGCGTTGAACGCTTCCGTCTTTGCGGGGATGACAACAGAGACTTTGCCGGCAGCAGTAAAAGAGATGCCCCAACTGGCCCGAAAATTTCCGGATCCAAAAGGAGAATTGCCGACGCCGGATCAAAGGACAGAACGAGGCATATATATTGTGAGCGTTGCGGCGGCGCTTTTGCTGCTCGAGCACGGATGGAGCCTGGAGGCACAGCCGGGCGACTTTTATATTTATCGAGCTCAGGAACGAGTGAGCGTGAATGAATCGATTCGGAGATTATGGAAGGGCGAATTGAGCGCAGAAGAATGGAACGCACGCTGCGATCATTGGGGAATTCGAGGAATGAATATGGTGTCGGCGGAGACGATGGCGGTGTTGGAGCACAAGCCGGCACGACAAGGGGCGGATTGAATTCCGGTGGTACAAGAAAAAAACAGATTTCTCGCTCCGCTCGGAATGACAACTCTTAGTTAGGCGCGCATTAACTTTACGGCAAGGTGAAGGCTAGAAGGGAGTCGCCTTGTTTAGTGCCGAGTTTGCCGTGACCGCCTGCGGCGAGGACGAGATATTGCTTGCCGTTGAGCGTGTAGGTCATGGGAGTGGCCTGGCCACCGGCGGGGAGATCGTAAGACCAAAGTTCGGCGCCAGTTGCGGAATCGAAGGCGTGGAGTTTGCCGTCCATGCCAGCAGCGGAAAAGACGAGTCCGCCCGCTGTTGCGATGAGGCCGCCAAGATTGATGGTTCCAGTTTTCTGACCGGGTAAGTAAGTGCCGAGCGGAACATCCCAAGCTTTTTTTCCCGTGAACAAATCAACGGCAGTGACGTTGCCCCAGGGCGGAGCTGTGCAAGGAAGGCCGCTTGCGGAAAGCAGCGGCGTGCGGAACAGTGCGAAGGGCGCGCCGGTCTGACGGGCAAATTCGCCGTGCATGCGGTCGAGATCGGATGCGCCTTTGCGCTGGGCGTCGAGTTCATCGCGGGGAATCATGCGGACGAGCATGACCAAGTGATTCGTGTTCATGATGAGGAGATGATTTGCGGGATCGTATGCGGAGCTGCCCCAATTTACGCCGCCGACGTTGCCAGGATAGACGAGCGTGCCCTGTGTGCTGGGCGGAATATAGATGGAGCCGAAGCGGGCAGCTTTGATTTTTTCTGCGCACCATTGCTTTTGTTCGGGAGTTACACCCCAGGCGTCGTCGACGGAAATGGATTCGGGAACGAGAGAGATGCTGGAGGGTTGGGTGGGCCAGGATTCTTCGCCGGGGATGTCCGATTTCGGGACGGAGACTTCTTCCACGGGAATGAGCGGCACGCCGGTGAGGCGATTGAGTACGAAGACGCGGCCCATTTTTGTGGTGATGGCGATGGCGGGAGTCTTGTCTTTCCAGGTGAAGAGAGTGGGTTGGGAGGCGACGTCATAGTCCCAGAGGTCGTGGTGGACGACTTGAAAGCCCCAGACAAGTTCGCCGGTGGAGGCTTTTAGGGCAACGACGGAGTTGGCCCATTTGTTGTCGCCTTTACGGTAGCCGCCGAAATAGTCTGGGCTCGCGCTGCCGGTCGGGATGAAAACGAGATTGCGTTCGGGGTCGGTGGAGATGGTGGACCAGGCGTTTCCGGCGCCGGTGCGTGGAGTTGTTTTGAGCGCCCACGGAATCGGATCCCAGGACCAACGGAGGTTTCCGGTACGGGCGTCGAAAGCGCGGACGATGCCGCGTTCGAGTGTGACGGCGCGGTTGTCACCGATAGATGAGCCAGTGATCACGACATCGCCGATGACGGCAGGAGCGGAAGTGACTTGATAGTCGCCCGGGTCGCGTAGCTTTATATCGTTGGTGAGAGGAATTTCTCCGTTGTCGCCGAAGTCAGCGCATGGCTTTCCCGTGGCACCGTCAAGAGCAATGAGGCGAGCGTCGAGCGTACCGAAGAAAATGCGGAGAGCGCAGGGGTGACCAGATTTGGCTTTGGGGTCGTGCCAGGCGGCAACGCCGCGATTGGTGACTTCTGATGCGCCATAAGGAAGTTCGATGTGGGAATCAAATTCCCAGAGCTTTTCGCCGGTTTGCGGGTTGAGAGCAAAAACGTGGTTGTAGGGCGTGGTGAGGAAGAGCTTTCCGTCCACGAGGATGGGAGTGGATTCGAAGGTAGCTTTGCGGTCGAGATCAGGGTCGTGGGGAAGGGCTCCGGTGTGAAAAGTCCAGGCAAGCTTGAGCTGGGCCACGTTGGATTTGTTGATTTGAGTGGCGGAGGAGAAGCGCGTGCCGCCAGTGTCGCCGCCGTAAGCGGACCAGGTTGCGGCGGAGCTTTGCGCGAGGAGGTGTGTGGGTAAAGAGAGAAAGAAAAGACAGAGAATAGAGCTTGCTTGGCATTTTTTCATGGTGAGTTGAGACTCTCGGAATAGAGTACGCGATTTTGAGGGGAATGTTTCGTGCCAAATCCCACACGCAACCATGGCGTGTGGGGCATCCGCGGACATGAGGATTGTGGGCCAGTTTGAATTTTCGACTTATTGTGTCACGAACCAGAAAATTCAAACTGGCCCACTGCCCACAGAAGCCTGTGATGACGGATTCCGCATGAAGGGAAAAGCGAGTTTTGAAGGGGGTTGGGGGCGGGGTATATAGTTAAAGAGGGACGGAAACGCTCGCCATTATTTGTCACCCCGAGTAGCGAGTCTGTTTGAATTTTTGACTTATTGTGGCACGAACAAAAAATTCAAACAGGCTCGCTGCCGTGCCAGCGTTTGAATAGAAAAACCGCAAAGGCAATTCGGACTGATGGCCGCAGACGTCAGCAAAAATCTGGAACGCGCGAAAAAGTTCCTCGAGAAGAATCGCGTAGAGGATGCAATCGAGGCGTACCTTGCCGTGCTCGACGAGGCGCCCGGGCATCAGGAAGCGACGCAGGCGCTTGGGGATTTGTATTTGCGGATGGACCAGCCGGACCGGGCGGTGGTCTATTATGGAATGTTTTTTGATTTGCTGATAGACCCGAAGGATGAGCCCAAAGCGCTGGCGATCTACAACCGGTTTCTGAAAAACTCTTCCACACAGCAGCCCCCCGAGCGAATTGCGCGGTATGCCTTCCTGCAGCAGAAACAGAATCGCGCCGACGAAGCGATGGACCAGTATCACAAGGCGGCAGAACTGTTTACCGCGGCGGGGCGGCTGGAAGATGCGCTGTTTTGCTGGGAGCGGATTGCCCAACTAGATCCGGAAAATTTGTCGCGCCAGTTGAAGCTGGCGGAAGCGGCGGAGCAAGCGGGGAAGAATCTGATAGCGGCGCGGGCTTATTTACGGGCGGGGCAGCTTGCGACGGCGGGCGGTTCGCATGACAACGCGTTGAAACTTCTGGGTCGCGCGCATTTGTTAGCTCCGCAGGAACGCAGCGTTGCGCTGCTTTACGCGGAAGCGAAACTGAGAGCGGGAGCAGCGGAAGAGGCCGCTGCGTTGCTCGAGCCGTTTGCGGCGACGGAAAACGACGCGGCGTTTCTGGAAACATTTAGCGACGCGCTGGTGAAGTCCGGGAAGCTGGATCGAGCGCGGGAAATGTTAGAGAAATTGCTGCGTGAGAAAAATGCGGGAACGCTGCGGCTATTCGAATTGGCGGATGCGTATGCGACGGCGGGGCAGGATGCGAAATCCATCGAAGTGCTGCACACGCTGAAGCGCCGGATGTATGCGGACAAACGGCAGAACGAATTCACGGCGGAAGTGGACAACGTTGCGGCGAAACATCCGAAGTCGCTGACGATTCTGGAATTTTGGGCGGGTCTTTACAACGAGCTGAACCGCGAAGCGCAGTATTTTGAGATTTTGCTGAAGCTGTTCGACGTCAATTTCGAAACTGGAAATGTGCGGAAGGCGTGCGACACGCTGGAACGGCTCGTGGATATTGATGCGTACGACTACCGCAACCAGCAGCGATTCGAATTGCTGCGTGGGAAAGCGGACGAGACATTTTTGCAGAGAATTTCGGGGCGCATGGCGAAATCCACGAATGTGGCAGCGTCGCCGCAGGCTCGCCAACAGGCGGAGACTCTGCGCCCTGCTGCGCCACAAGCGCCAGCACCGGGAGAGGATGCGAAACAGCCGCAAGCGCTGGAAGATTTGATTGTGCAGACCGAGATTTTCCTGCAGTACTCGCTTCACGCGAAAGCGCAAGAACGGCTGCAGAAGATTGCATCCATGTTCCCAGGCGAGGAAGAGAAGAACGCACGATTGCGGAATTTGTATGAGACAGCAAATTGGTGGCCGCAAGGAAGCGCCAAGCCAAAGCCAGCGGCTCCGGCCGCCGCGGTGGTAGAAGCGGAAGTCATACCGGGGACCGGGCCGAAGACGGGCGTTTATTCGGCGGACACGATTCGCGACCTCTCGAAGATGAGCGAGATCAGCGCGAAGATTTTCCGGCAGCAGACGCCGCGCGCGATGCTGAACACGACGGTGACGGAAGTTGGCGCTCATTTGAAGGCGACGCGGGCGATCGCGGTAATTGGGGCACCGGGGCGGCCGCCGGAAATTGCCGCGGAGTATTGTGGGACAGATGTGAAACCTGCACCTGGGGCGCAACTGGTGTTCTTGCTGGCGCAGATGGAGAAAGCGGAGCCCGACGAGATGGGCGGGTTGATCGTCGAATCGAAAGATGCGCCGGTGCTGAAGGAATTGGGACTCGCGACGGCGATGGGAGTAATGATCACGGACAAAGAGACGCAGCAACCGGCGGCGATGCTGATTTGCGGTTTTGCGGAAGCGCATCGCTGGAAGCCGAACGAGATTTATCTGCTGCAGGCGATTGGCGATCAGATGCTGATGAGCGTGAGCCACACGCGGTTGCGGTCGCTGGTGCGGCGCATTGGCGTTTCGGATGAACGCAGTGGGTTGCTCAGCCGGAGTTCATATTTAAGCTGTTTGCTGACGGAAGCGGACCGGGCGAAATCGCAGGGAACACCATTGTCGCTGACAATTTTGCAGATTGATCGCGGGGCCGAATTGCTTCGTTCACAAGGCGAATCGCCGATGGAACGGTTTTTGGAGCAGCTCTCGAGGTCGTTGCAGCCGATCGTGCGCCAGAACGATGTTGCGGTGAAATATACGGCGTGGTCGCTGGCGTTTATTTTGCCGGACACGACTTTGGCTGGCGCGCAGAACTTGGCTGATAAATTGAGGCGAGCGGCGACGGGATTGCGACCGCCATGGGATTCGACAGGGATTACGCTGAGCGCGGGAATTGTAGAAGCGGTGGCGAAGCAGGATTTCGACAGCGAAGATATTGTTACGGACTTGATCAACCGGGCGGAGAGCTCGGTGGAAGAAGCGCGAAAGAAGGGCGATACGGTGGTGGTGCTCGAGAGCCCGAAGGTTTAGAGAAATCGCTAGTCCTTAGTAGTAGCAATTAATCGAGACAATTTGGCAGCGTTAGGAGATTTCCCGGCAGCGGGGCGATTTCCCACTCGAGGCCGTTGACGCTAGACTCTAATTTGGTTCATGGAGATGAAAATATGTTTCCAACGGATGTGGTGATTGTGGCGGGAGCGCGGACGCCGATGGCGCGGTACACGGGCGCGTTTTCGGATGTGAGCGCGATTGATTTGGCGGCGCACGCTTCGAAGGAAGCGGTGAAGCGGTCGGGCGCGAATCCTGACGAATTTGACCACGCGATCTTTGGGAATGTGATGCAAACGAGCGCGGACGCTTTGTACGGCGCGCGGCACGTGGCGCTGAAGGCTGGTCTGAAGATGGAAACACCGGCGGTGACGGTGAACCGGTTGTGCGGGTCGGGAATTGAGGCGATTGCACAGGCAGCGCACAGATTGTTGCTGGGCGAAGCGGAACTGGTGCTGGCGGGCGGAATGGAAAATATGACGCAGGCGCCATTTGTGATTCGCGGATTGCGAAATGGATTGAAACTGGGCGGCGGGGCGCTGGAAGATACGCTGATGGTCGGGCTGACGGATACGTATTGCGGATTGCCAATGGCGCTGACTGCAGAAAAGTTGGCGGAACAATATGGGATTACGCGGAAAGACGCGGATGCATACGCGTTGCGAAGCCAACAGGCGGCGGATGCGGCTTACAAGGGGTGCCGGATTCGCGAGGAGCTGGTGCCGGTGGAAGTGAAGCAGGGGAAGAAATCGATTGTGGTGAGCGAAGACGATCACCGGCGGCCGGACACGACGATGGAGATTCTGGAGAAGCTGCCGCCGTCATTTAAGAAAGACGGGATTGTGACGGCGGGAAATGCCAGCGGAATCGTGGATGGTGCGGCGGCGGTCGTGGTGACGCGTGAGAAGACGGCGAAAGAGCGCGGGCTGAAGCCGATTGGCAGAATTGTGTCGTGGGGCGTGGCGGGCGTGGACCCGAGCATCATGGGGATTGGGCCGGTGCCAAGTTCGCAAAAGGCTTTGAAGGCAGCGGGATTGGCGGTCGAGCAGATGGATCGCGTGGAAGTGAACGAGGCGTTTGCAGCGCAGTATTTGGCGGTGGAGAAGGCGCTGGGACTCAATCGAGACAAGACGAATGTGAATGGCGGAGCGATTGCGCTGGGTCATCCGCTGGGCGCAAGCGGAACGCGGCTGGTGATTACGCTGCTGAATGAGCTGAGAAGGAACGGCCTGAAGTATGGACTTGCGACGGCGTGCATTGGCGGCGGGCAGGGAATTGCGATGGTGGTGGAGAGTTTGAACTGACGAAGTAAAGATGCAATAAGGTAACGAAGCAGGGAAAAGGCGAAGAGCGACCGTATTTGGCAACTCTGGTAAACTTTCGGGGCCCGGCGAAGGGGTTCGACCGCGGTATCAGCGAGGAAATCATGGCGATTCAGAAGGTGGGAGTGGTTGGGTGTGGGCTGATGGGGTCGGGGATCGCACAGGTGTGCGCGGCGGCGGGATTTGAGACGGTGGTGCGAGAAGTGGCGCCGGAGTTGGTGGACAAGGGACTAAAGGGGATTGAGAAGAATCTGGCGCGGCTTGTGGAAAAGGGAGCAGAGAAGGGCGGAATCACGGAAGCAACAAGGAACGAGATTCGCGGGCGTTTGAAAGGCACGACCGCCATCGAGGATCTAAAGGATTGCGATTTAGTGATTGAAGCGATTATCGAGCAGTTGCCGGCCAAGCGGGAATTGTTTGGAGCGCTCGACAAGCTTTGTCCCGCGAGTACGATTTTTGCGAGCAATACTTCCTCGCTGACGATCACAGAGATTGCGACTTCGACGAAACGACCGGAACGGTTTGTGGGGCTGCACTTTTTCAACCCCGTACCGGTGATGAAGCTGGTGGAAGTGGTGCGAACGATTGCGACGGACGCAGCAGTGTACGACGAGATGGTGGCGTTTGGCGCGAAACTTGGGAAGACTCCGGTGCGGGCGAGCGATTCGACGGGATTCATCGTGAATCGTTTGCTAGTGCCGTATTTGCTCGATGCGATCCGGGCGCTGGAAGAGGGCGTTGGGTCGATTGAGGACATTGATAATTCGATGAAGCTGGGATGCGGCTATCCGATGGGGCCGCTGACGCTGCTCGATTTTGTGGGGCTGGATACGACGTATTACATTTCGCAGATTATGTATGACGAATTCAAAGAGCGGAGATTTGCCGCGCCGCCGTTGTTGAAGAGAATGGTGCTGGCGGGATGGAATGGGCGGAAAAGCGGGCGCGGGTTTTATGATTACTCGGATCCGGCGAAACCGGTGGCGATGAAATTCTAGGTAAAGAAGGATTTGCCACAGAGTCAGGGAGAACACTGAAAAGAGCGAGCGAGAGAAAAAGAAATGGGATACGAGAACCTGATTTATGAAAAGAAAGATGGGACTGCGTGGATTACGTTCAACCGGCCGAAGGTGCTGAACGCGCTGAACCGGAAGACCGTGGAAGAGTTGCGCGATGCGCTGGTAGACGCGAAGAACGATGAGAGCGTTCGCGTGGTGATTTTGACCGGTGCCGGTGAGAAGGCGTTTGTGGCGGGTGCGGATATCGGGGAACTTGCGCAGCAGACTCCGGTGAATGGCAAAGAATTTTCGCTGTTTGGGCAAGGAGTGTTTCATCTGCTGGAGACGATGGGGAAACCTTCGATTTGCGCGATCAACGGATTTGCGCTGGGCGGTGGGTGCGAGCTGGCGCTGACGTGCACGATTCGAATTGCGAGTAAGACGGCGCGGCTGGGACAGCCGGAAGTGAAGCTTGGAATTTTGCCGGGATATGGAGGATCCCAGAGGTTGGCGCGGCTCTGCGGAAAAGGTGTGGCGCACGAGCTTTGCTTGACGGGCGAGATGATTTCTGCGGAAGAAGCGATGAGAATCGGGCTGGTGAATCACATCTATGAACCAGCGGAATTGCTGCCCGCAGCGGAAGCGATGGCGAAGAAGATCATTGCGAATGGGCCGATTGCCGTCAAATTCACGATGGAAGCGATCGAGCGCGGCGTGGAAATGCCCCTGGAAGAGGGATTGTTTTTGGAGGCGACGCTGTTTGGTGTAGCCTGCGCGACAGAAGACATGCGAGAAGGGACGAAGGCGTTTTTGGAGAAGCGACCGGCGCAGTTCAAGGGAAAGTAATGGCGAATATTGAGCCGACACAAGTGAATGGCGAATTAAGCGCGGCGGGAATGCGATTCGGAATCGCGGTGAGCCGGTTCAACAGTTTTATTACGGAGCGTTTGCTCGCGGCAGCGCTAGATGCGCTGGAGCGTGCGGGAGCAACAAGCAAAGATGTGGACGTGGTGCGTGTGCCTGGATCCTTCGAATTGCCGCTGACGAGCAAGAAAATGGCCCAGACGGGGAAGTATGACGCGCTGATTGCGATTGGATGCGTGATTCGCGGGGAGACGGCGCACTATGATTATGTTTGTTCCGAGACTTCGCGTGGATTGCAACTGGCGCAGATGGATACGGGAGTGCCGGTGATTTTTTGTGTGCTAACCGTGGATACGCTGGAGCAGGCCATTGACCGGGCGGGATTAAAAAGCGGCAACAAGGGATTTGAAGCAGGATTGGCCGCGATTGAAATGGGACGACTCTCAAAGAAGCTGCGCGCAAGCGCGGGAACAGAAAAAGCGCCGGCAAAGAAAGCGCGGCGCTCTTAGCATGGGATTCCGAGCGAAAGCGCGAGAATGCGCGATGCAGATGCTGTTCCAGTCCGAGATGAGTCCGCAGGATCCGAAGAAACTCGAAACAAAATTCTGGAAAAGCGCAACGGGATCCGACACGACGCAAGAATTTGCGAACGCCCTATTCGAGGGAGCGCTGCGAGAACTCGCATTTGCGGATGAGCAATTAGCGAAACACGCGAGGGATTGGAAGCCGGAGCGGATTGCGGCAATTGACCGGGCGATCTTGCGGCTGGGAATTTACGAGTTACGACGAGGCGAAACGCCGGCACGCATTGTGATCAACGAGTCCGTGGAGCTTGCGAAGAAATTCTCGAGCGAAGATGCCTCAGCGTTTGTTAATGCGATCCTGGATACAGTCCGTAAGTCATTGATTAAAAAATAGCTATTCAAGACATTGCCATATAGCGAATCGCTGCAACTTCGCCCCCACGATCGGAATAAGGATCAGAAGGACATCGACAAGGACAAAAAAGACCTGCACAAGGATCGCGCCGATTTACATCGCGACAAACACCACAAGTAAGGCAGAACGACAAGGAAAAGTAAACGCCGCCCTGGACAGGGCGGCGTTTTGTCAAAGGGAGATAAAGCCTTCCAGGACGCGGACAGCGGCACCGCTGACTCTGGGCACGAGCTTTTTTCCTTTGGTAGAGATTTCGACCTCGATGTGACTGGGACGGCGCATTTCCACGCCTTGCGTAACACTGAGAGTGTGGCCAGGGGCGAGTTTGCCGTGCTTGACGAGATAGGCGCCGAGGGAACCAGCCGCTGAACCGGTGGCGGGATCCTCGTAGAGTTCCCAGGGCAACATGCCGCGAGTGAATGCCTTGTCGCTGCCTGAGAGGGCAAAACAGTAGGCCATGGTAGCGTTCTTTCCGAGGAGTTTACGCAGTTCGCCAATATTCATCTCGATTTTTGAGAGGGCTGCGCGGTTCTTTAGAGGGACCATCAGATTGAAAATTCCAGTAGATACGCACTCAGGGTCAAGATGCGAATCGAAATCTTTGAGTGAGAGGCCGAGCGATTTGGCGAGCGCTGCTTTCTTGATTTTGCAGGGCTTAAAGATTGCGTCGGTTTGCGTCATGGTGACGCGATTGGGGCGGCCGTCTTTGAAGCGAATTTCTACAGGAAGCACCCCGGCGCCAGTCTGCTGCATGACATGGACGCCCCCCTCTTGCGCGGGAACGACACCGAGTTCCGCGAGAAGAAACCAAGTGCCCACAACCGGGTGGCCGGCGAGTTTTAGTTCCTGCTGCGTGGTAAAGATGCGCAGACGAGCGAGGGCGTGGTCGTCAGTGGGCTTCTGAACGAAGACGGTTTCGGCGTAATTCATTTCGCGCGCAATGATTTGCATTTGGTCGTCAGAGAGGCCGTCGCCATCGGTGAAAACGGCAAGAGGATTTCCTTCAAAGCGATTGGTGGTGAAAACGTCGAGTGTGAAGTAGCGGTGTTGCATTCTTGCTCCCTAGAGTTTGCGAACTGTTGAGACGACGGCGTCTAGCGCGCGGCGCGTGGTTTCAATTTTGTTTGTTTCGGAATAGACGCGGAGAAGGTTTTCCGTGCCAGAGGCGCGAACCATGACCCAGCCGATGTCCCCGAGATAGATCTTGATGCCGTCGAGATTTTCACGGCGGGTGACGGGAAGACCAAGCAACTGCTGGCACTGGCCATCGGAAAAATAAGCGATGGCTTTTTCTTTTTGACCGGGTTTGACGTCGAGGTCCACGCGACCGTAGTGATGCTCGCCAAATTCGGAGTGAAGCGAAGCGAGAAGCTCGCCAAGTGATTTGCCGTGCCAAGCCATGAGCTCGGCGAGGAATAGGGCGGAGACGGTGGCGTCGCGCTCGGGCAGATAAAGGCTAAAACCGATGCCGCCGCTCTCTTCGCCGCCGATAAGGATGTTCTGTTCGAGCATGAGTTCGCAAACGTATTTGAAACCGATGGGTACTTCGTGAAGTTTGCGGCCGAGTTTTGCCGCGAGCTTGTCGATAAGTTTTGTGACGGAAAAAGTTTTGACGATGTTGCCCGGAAGATTGCGCATGCCGGCGAGGTGCCAGACAAGGAGCGAAAAAATTTGATGCGGGTTGACGAAGCTGCCGTCGCGGTCGATGGCGCCGATGCGGTCGCCGTCACCGTCGGCGGCAAAACCGGCGTGATAATTCCCCGCTACGACTGCGTCGCCGAGCGGGCGAATGTGCGGTTCGATGGGTTCGGGATGAACGCCGCCGAAGCGAGGATCGCGCGTGCCGCGAATTTCGTCACAGTGGACGCCGTTACGCCGAAAGAGTTCTGGAAGGAGGCCAGCGGCAGAGCCGTACATGGCGTCAAAGAGAAAGCGGAATTTGGCTTTGCGGATGCGTTCCCAATCTACGAGTTTTTCGAGTGTGTCGAGATAAGGCGCGCGCGGTTCGAGCGGCTGAATCAGTTTTGGCTGTGGAGGAAGCGGAGGAGTGCCGCTCGATTGGACCAAGGAGAGTTCTTTTTCAATTTGCGCGACGATGCTGGGAAGCGCGCTGCTGCCGTAGCTGGCTTTGTACTTGATGCCGTTCCAGGGATAGGGATTGTGACTGGCGGTGATGACGATGCCGCCTGCAGCTTTACGCTGGCGTACGAGCTGCGAAACGGCGGGCGTTGGACACGGTTTGTCACAGAGCCAGACAGACGTGCCACTGGAGCTGATGATTTCGGAGACGATGCGCGCGACCGTGTCCGAAGCATAGCGATGATCGAAGCCGATGATGATGCCTTTGCGGGCGTCCTCGCCTCGGACAACGTAACGCGCGATTGCCTGCGCGACGGTGCGAGCGTTGGCGAACGTGAAATCGTCGGCGATGATGCCGCGCCAGCCGTCGGTGCCAAACTTAATCGAGGACATGGAAGGTCAGTATAAGCGAAGCGGGAGCAGGGAGGGAAAGGGCCGGATTGGACTGCTCACAAAAGATCTTTGCGTTTTTGCTCTTCGAGGTGTTTCGCGATTTTGGCGACGTCCTGAGCGCGGTCGCGAGGGCAGATGAGGAGCGCGTCAGGAGTTTCGACGACGACGAGGTCTTTCACGCCGATAGCTGCAACGAATTTCGACGGGCTGTGGAGAAAATTGCCGGAAGCGTCGATCGTGTGGCCCGGGCCAGCAAGAACATTTTCGCCGGGCTGTTTGGCGAGGAGTTCGTAGACTGCGGCCCAGGAGCCAATGTCGCTCCAGCCGATCTCAGCTGGCATGACGAAGACTTGAGGCGGGCCGGATAGCTGGGTGGTGCGTTCGAGGATGGCGTAGTCCACGGAAATATTTTCGAGCTTTGGGTAGATGGCGCGGAGCTTCTTTTCGTAAGCGCGAGTGCCGATGGAGGCGGCAAGTTTTTCGAGTTCGGCGTGGGTTTTGGGAAGATGCCGCTGAAGATTATCGAGAAATGTGGAGACGCGCCAGAAGAACATGCCGGCGTTCCATTGATAGTTGCCGTTGGCGAGGTATTCGCGGGCAACGGCGAGTTCCGGTTTTTCCGTGAAGCGGCGCACAGCGTAAGCGGAGAATTCGCCCGCGTGGATGGGGTCGCCCATGCGTTCGACGTAGCCATAACCGGTTTCAGGGCGAGTTGGAGGAATGCCGAGGACGACCATGCGGCCGGGCTCGCGAGCGATGTCGAGAGCGGCAGAGACGATGCGGCGATATTTGTCGGGTTGCGCGATGAATTGGTCGGAGGGCAGGACGGCCATGAGTGCGTCACCTTTGGCAGCGTGTCGAATGTGAATTGCTGCGAGGGCGATGGCGGCGGCGGTGTTGCGGCCAATAGGTTCCGTGAGAACGCGTTTGCGGGAAGCGGCTGGGAGTTGTTTTTTGAGTGCGGAGGTTTGCTCGGCGTTGGTGACGCTCCAGATGCGGTCGGACGACACGAGTGGCCGAAGGCGCGCGAGCGTTTGTTCCAGCATCGTTTGCTTGCCGACGATGTTGAGAAGTTGTTTCGGAGTACGAGTGCGGCTGCGCGGCCAGAAGCGCGTGCCGCGGCCTCCGGCGAGGATGACAGCGTGCGTGGAAAGTCTTTCTGGAGACATAAAAGGGAATTAAGAATTTAGCACAGAGGTTACCGACGACGTAGAGACCAACTACTCTTTTTCGCCGCGCATCGGAATTGGGAACTTGGCTGCCAAAGTGACCGGAGTCTTTGGGCGTTCGTCGACGTGAAGCTGGAAGACGTCGGGACGGGCGTAGTGGCCAACGACATCGAGGTCCATTTTGCCGCGGATGATTTGCGCGCGGTCGATTTCTGCGATGAGGATGGCTTCGTCTTCGAAATTCGGTCCGGCGAGGAAATTGCCAAAGGGATCGACGATGCAGCTTCCGCCGCGCGTGACGATGGTGTTGGGATCGTCGCCAAACGCGGTGCGATAGTCGGCGGGAAAATCGCGGCGGCGATTGAATTGATTGCAAGAGAGGACGAAGCAGCGGCCTTCGACAGCGATGTGGCGGATGGTGGCAAGCCACGAATCGCGCGAATCAGCGGTGGGCGCGCAGTAGAGTTCGATGCCCTTCGAATACATCGCTGCACGCATGAGGGGCAGATAATTTTCCCAGCAGATGACAGCGCCGAGTTTGCCAAGAGGCGTGTCGTAAACAGGTAGAGTTGAACCGTCGCCGAAGCCCCAGACGAGGCGTTCGGAGGCAGTCGGCATGAGCTTGCGATGTTTGCCAAGATAGGTGCCGTCCGGCGCGAAGAAAAGTACTGTGCAATAGAGCGTGCCGCCTTCGCGTTCGATGACACCCATCACGAGAAAGATGTTGTTTGCTCGAGCCATACTACTTAGTTCATCGACTGCGGGTCCGGGAACGTCCACGCTGCTTTCCCAATAACGTTGAAAATCGCGGCGGCCTTCTTCCGTGCGATTGCCGACGACGGCGCCAAAATCAAGTCCGCGCGGATAGGCAGAGACAAACGCCTCGGGAAAAACGACGAGTTGCGCGCCTTTTGCGGCAGCTTCGGCGCAAAGGGAAGCGGCTTTTTCGAGAGTGCGCTCGCGATCGAACGCAACGGATGCGGCTTGGACTGCAGCGGCCTTGAAGGGATTTGTGCTCATGGTTTTCGTGGAACGTATGCCAAGAATCTAGCATACGAGAGCGCAGCTTTTCTGGAATGAAACTAACACTGAGCCAAGAAATTTGGTTCAGCCGAAAACGGTGCGCGCCAGAACGTCGGGTGCAATGCCCGCGTCGATCCAGCGCTTTCTTGCGGCCGGCAGGTCAGGGACATAGGTACGAATGATGGAAGACTCGTGCAGCGGTTGGACGACGAAGACGTCGAGATTGGCCGGGATGAACCAGCATTGGCCGGGGGCGTATTGAGCCTCGCCGCCGGTCCAGCGAAGTTCGCCCGTGCCGTACAGGACTACGAGAAGTTCGAAGCGCGCTTTGTTGGTGGAACAATCGCAGAGGCCGGCATATTCTGCGCGTTCGGTAGCGAAGTATTTGCATGCTGCGAGCAGAGAGCGTGTGCCGCGCTGCGTTGGAAGGGGCAGGCGCGGAACTTTTTCAACCGGACCGCCGCCAAAATTTGTTACCGCGAGCGCTTTTTCAAGGTGAAGTTCGCGCGGCATGCCGGATTTATCCGTGCGGCCGTAGTCGTAGACGCGATAAGTCAGGTCTGAATATTCTTGCGCCTCGAAAATGACCATATTCGGTCCAATCGTGTGCTGCGTGCCGGGTGAAACAAAGAAGGTATCGCCGGCTGTGACCGGATGGCGCTGGAAAAGATTCTCAAGTGTGTGAGCCTGGAGACCGGCGAGAAATGTTTCTTTTGTCGTCCCCGGTTTCAATCCGAGCAGGAGCGACGCGTCAGGCCTTGAGGAAACGATGTGCCACATTTCGGTTTTCCCGCGGCCGCCTGCAGCTTGTTCGTGTGCCGCAGCGTATGCATCGTCTGGGTGAACCTGGATGGAAAGTTTGTCCGTCGGGAAAATAAATTTTGCGAGAAGCGGGAAATTGCCGGGTTGAGCGAACATCGTACCGCGCCATTCTGCGGGCATTTCGCGCCAGGCGTCTTTTAGAGAGATGCCGGAGAACGAGCCGGTCGCGATGCGGCAGTTGACGTCGGAGAGCCATGCTTCGCCGATGGGTTCTGCGAGGTTCGCTTTGTCTGGAAAGAGAGGCGCGAGAGTGCGCGAGCCCCAGAGACGGGGGCTGAACGTCGGCTCAATACGAAAGGGCTCCGGGTTCATGGGCGTAGTTGCGATTCGTGCAGCGTTACTTAGTTTACCTCTGAGATGCTTCGCCCCCAACAGGGAGCATTACGGGTGGACCACTAAAGAGATACGGTGGTTAAACGATTTAGGCCGCAGCCGCTTTGGTGAAGAATTTCTCGATGCGGCGCAAGCCTTCTTCGATGCGTTCAATGGAGGTTGCGTAGGAGAGTCGCAGGTAGCCGGGTGCGCCGAAGGCCGCTCCGGAAACGAGCGCAACGTGCGCTTTTTCCAGAAGCAACGTTGCAAGTTCTGAACAATCCTTTGCCAGCGCGTTCGGGCCAGTGCCAAGGCGAGCGGAAACGTTCGGGAATACGTAAAACGCGCCTCCGGGTTCGCCGCAGTTGATCCCGGGAATTGCGTTGAGGCCGTCCACAATGCGGCGGCGGCGACGCGCATATTCGGCGAGCATCTGCGGAACACTGTCCATCGGACCGGTCATTGCGGCAAGCGCGGCGTATTGTGCAATTGAAGTTGGGTTCGAGGTGGACTGGCTTTGCAGCTTTACGGTTGCGGAGATGAGTTCGGCCGGGGCGAGTGTATATCCCAAGCGCCAGCCCGTCATCGCAAATGTCTTGGACATCGAGCCAATAATGATGACGTTGTTCTTTGAATCTGGCAGGCTTGCGACGGAGAACGGCTTATTGTTGCCATAGACGAAGTGTGAGTAGCACTCGTCGCCCATGAGCCAGATGTTGTGCTTTTTACAAAGATCGAGCAGCTTTGCGCATTCCTCCGGGGGAGTGACGCCGCCAGTTGGATTGCTCGGCGAATCGAGAATGATCAACTTTGTTTTCGGCGTGATGGCTTTTGCCACGTCTGCTGCGCGCACCGCGAAGCCGTCTTCGGCGCGCGTTTCGACCACGACGGGCGTCGCGCCGGTGTACTTGATGATGTCCGGATAGCTGACCCAATACGGCGCAGGCACGATAACTTCATCGCCGGACTGAACGAGGACGCTGATGACGTTAAAGATGGAATGCTTGCCACCGACGTTCGTGACACACTCCTTTGGTTCATAGCTGGAGCCGAGTTCGCGTTTGTGCCACGCACAAATCGCATCGCGCAGCGGCATTACGCCAGGAGTGGGCGTGTACTTTGTCTTGTTCTCGTTGATGGCCTTGATAGCAGCTTGCTTGATGTGATCAGGAGTCGGAAAGTCCGGTTCGCCCGGGCCGAAGTCGGCAATGTCCACGCCTTTGGCCTTAAGCTGGTCCGCGGCGGCGATAACAGCGGCGGTTGGCGAGATTTGTATGCGGTTGATGCGGTCCGTAAATTGCACTTCTTCTCCTTATGAACTACGAAGTATGAATTTCTTGTTAGCGGTCTTCCTCTAAATCATTCGCAATGGCCCGTTCTTTTCCTGTTTGCGGGACTTTTGCCCGTAAGCGTTCTTCCACAATCGGCGGAACGAGCCCCTTCAGCGGCGCGCCGAGCTGTGCAATTTCACGCACCAATTTCGAACTCAAGTAGCTGTAGGAAAGACCGGGCAGCATGAAGACTGTTTCAAGACGGCCTTCGAGTTTGCGGTTCATTAATGCCATCTGCAATTCATATTCGTAGTCGCTGACTGCGCGAATGCCACGAAGAATGACTCCGGCACCGCGTTTGCGTGCGTAATCCACGAGCAGTCCATCAAAAACGTCCACTTCCACACTGCTCCACTGCTTTGTCACTTCGCGCAGCATTTCGACGCGTTCTTTCACGCTGAAGAGCGGCTTCTTTTCCGCATTTTGCAGGACAGCGACAATGAGCAAATCAAACATCTTTTCGCCGCGCTCGATCAGGTCGAGGTGGCCGTTGGTCACCGGGTCAAAAGATCCCGGATAGATGGCGATAGAGGTTTTCATCTTTGTTGCTGCAACATTGCAATTTTAACTCAGGGTGCCGCGGAGCGTGCTGCATTCTTGACCGAAATAGACGGCAAAACCAGTCCGAAATGGCCTAAAGGTTGAATTTGCTTTCGCAACGCGCGTCAATTGTGCCACTATCCCATGGCTTGCTGCTACATAGCAGTAAAACCAGGCGATTTGGCTCAATCATCTTGCGGAGGATGGGATTTATCATGCGATTGCGGGCAGCTTGGAGAAGAGCGTTGATGATGATGATGGTTGGATTGCTTGGCGGGGCGAAGGCACAACCTCAAGCTACGCCGAGTTTGAACCTGATGCCTTGGCCGGCGAGCGTGCAACCGGGAAGCGGAGCGCTGAAGATTGACGAATCGTTCCGCGTGGCGTTCACGGGTTACACCGAATCACGGCTAGATCGCGCGGCCCAGCGATTCACAGAGAGGTTGCACCGTCAAACGGGAATCTTGTTCGTGAATAAAGGTGGCGACGCGCCGAAAGCAACGCTCGTTGTGCACACGGATAAAGCGAGCAAAGAGATTCAGGAACTTGGCGAAGACGAATCGTACACCCTCGAAGTAACACCGCAAGGCGCCACGTTGAATGCGACAAATCCACTGGGTGTATTGCGAGGTCTGCAGACGTTTTTGCAATTGGTAGATGTCTCCCCAGACGGGTTTGCTGCGCCGGCCGTGACGATTAAGGATCAGCCGCGATTTCCGTGGCGCGGACTGATGATTGATTCGAGCCGCCACTTCACTCCGCTGGATGTTCTCAAACGCAACCTGGATGGAATGGAAGCTGTGAAATTGAATGTGTTTCACTGGCACATTTCCGACAATCAGGGATTCCGCGCGGAGAGCAAAAAATTTCCGAAGCTGCATGGCAGTGGCTCGGCAGGGATGTACTACACGCAGGAAGAGATCCGCGACGTGATTGCTTACGCCCGCGACCGGGGCATGCGAGTCGTGCCTGAGTTTGATATGCCAGGGCATAGCACATCATGGCTCGTGGGCCATCCGGAAATTGCGAGTGGTCCAGGACCATTCAAAATTGATCAGGAATGGGGCGTGATGGATCCCGCGATGGATCCGACAAATGAAAAGACCTACAAGCTCCTCGACGAACTAATCGGAGAGATGGCAAAACTTTTTCCCGACCACTACTTTCACATCGGTGGCGATGAAGTGAACGGGAAGGCCTGGGACGCGAATCCGAAAATTCAGGAGTTCAAGAAAGCTCATAACTTCAAGACGAACGAAGAGCTGCAAGGGTATTTCAGCAGCAGAGTGCAGAAATTTGTTAATAAGCATGGGAAAGCGACGATTGGATGGGACGAAATATTCATCCCAGGCGCGCCGAAGGACATCGTGATTCATTCCTGGCGAGGACAGAAGGCATTGGCCGCCGCAGCAAAGCAGGGATATCAGGGAATCCTTTCGAATGGCTATTACATTGACTTGATGTGGAGCGCAGCGCGCCACTATGCCGTTGATCCGCTGAGCGGAGATGCGGCAGGTCTTTCTCCTGAAGAACAAAAGCGTGTGCTCGGCGGTGAAGCGACGATGTGGTCGGAGTATGTGAATTGGGAAAATATTGACTCGCGCATCTGGCCGCGGACGGCAGCGATTGCCGAGCGCTTGTGGTCACCACAGAGTGTGACGGATGTGAATTCCATGTATTCGCGAATGGAAAGTGTCAGCGAAAAGCTGGAATGGATTGGCCTGACCCACAAGAGCTATTACCACAAAATGCTGCAACGAATTGCAGGTGGTGCGACGCCGGAGGAATTTGGAGCCTTGGAAACGCTGGTAGATGTCCTCGAACCGGTGAAAGATTACACCAGGGAAGAAACGGCAACCTTCAAAGCGAGCAGCGCAACGCCGCTGAATCGTGTAGTGGATGCAGCTTCGCCGGACAGCGACGTGGCGCGCCATTTTGACAATGCAGTGACCGCATTCGTGGGCGGATCTTGCAAGGACGCTGCCACGGCAACGCAGTTGCGGACTTGGCTAACGAAATGGCAAGCGAACGACATTGCATTGCAATCGCTGGCGCAAAAATCCTCTTTTGTGAAGGAGGTGGCGGCGAATTCACAGGATTTGAGCGCGATAGCCGGCATAGGATTGGCTGCACTGGATGCAATTGCGAAGGGAACACCGCTTTCGGATGATGCAAAATCGCAAGCAACCGCAAAGATTGCCGATGCCAGCAAAGGCAAGGCGCAGCTGCTGCTGATTCCTGCATCAACGATTCAGAAATTGGTGAACGCTGCTTCGGGCGGCGCCGCATGCACGGCGAAGAATTAGTCGGCTGGTGCAACGTTATGGCAAACGCCGACGCCTGAATCGCGGAATCCGTTTACGGCGTCCACTGGGATGAATTCCCAGCTGTATCTTCCGGGCCAAAGCGTAAGTTTAATCACGCCAAAATTTTCCGCGTTGCGCTTTTCGCTGTTCGCGATTGGAAAACCGAGTGGATCGTGACTCCGCCCTCCGGTTCCCACCACAATTTCGCGAATCCCATTCTTTGAATCAGCATTGCCGTTGGGATCCTGGGGAGCAAAGCGCTCATAAGAATGTTCGTGACCATTCAGGATCAGATCAGCGTGCGCGTTGTAAAGAGCTTGCCAAAGCGGCCGAAGCTCGGGATGCAGCGCGTGATTCTTGAAAACTCCGCTGCTGTACAGGGCATGATGGCCGTAGGCGATGATGCAAGAATTTGGATGGGCGGCAAGATCTTGTCTTAACCAAACTTCTTCTTCGGAGCCAACTGCACATCCGCCCTGCAGTTGTGGACAGTTCGTATTTAACGAAATGATGTGCCAGACGCCCAAGTCGAAGCTGTAATAACCTCTGCCACGGGGACCGGCCCTGTCGCCCCAGTAATCAAAATAAGCGGAACCTTCTTTGGAGCCGAATTCATGATTCCCTGGGGATGGATGAGTGCGGTCCTTAAACTTGCCCCAGGTTGTGTCGTAGCAATCTTTGAATTCCTGAGCAGTCCCGTGTTCATAGGCAAGATCGCCGGCAGCGAAGACTTCGCCGGGAATGGATTCGATGAGCTTTGCCGTTTGCGCGGCACCTTCCAGAACTTTGCAGCTCGCAATGTCGCCTGCTCCGACGAGCACGTATGGTTTTGCGTCTGTAGGGGAGACCGCGCGCGCTGGCGGGTCGGGAGTAGTCTTTGGCTTTTTGTCGTGGACTTGTGCGGCTGTGACGGCCGTCACCAGGAAATGAACTGCGACAAATACCGTGAACTGGATTCGACGAATACAGGAAAAGACCATGAGCAATCTCCGAGCGCCTAGTCTGCGATTGGAAGATGCGCTCGGTCAAGAAGTTGGCTGACCGAGCCCGTTGAGGCTTGCAAGTCTGCTATTAAATGCAATTTAGTGCCGTTTGATGGAAAACGATAGAGAAGTTTGATCGCGCCGAAATATCATAAGTTATTGAAAATATGCGATTTGTGCGGAAGGTAGCTCCGCCAAGGTTTGACAAAGGGCCATTTTCTATATAAACTTTCATACGCGACTGAATCAGTCGTATATGGTTTTTCCGCCTGGGGGCAGGCAAGAAGATGTTCAAGCTTTCCAAGAAGGCCGACTATGGATTGATCGCCGTGAAGCATCTGGCCATGCATCGCGACCAACACGCGTGCAGTGCGAACGAAATCGCGGATGAATACGGAATTTCTACGACATTGATGGCGAAAGTTCTGCAAAAGCTGGCGAGGCAGAACCTGGTAGCGGCAAAGCACGGTTCGAGCGGTGGCTACCAGCTTTCCAAAATGCCGGATCAGATCAGCGCGCTAGAAGTAATTACGGCGATTGATGGACCCGTGCTGATTACGTCGTGTGTGACAAGTCACGGAAATTGCGATGCGACATCGAAGTGTTCAGTGCGGGAGCCGCTGCGCAGGGTGAACGAAAGCATTCTGAACGTGCTCAACACGGTGACCATCGCGCAGATGAGCGAAGAGCCGCAAGAGCATGTGCTGGTGGCGCTGAAAGCTTAGGGGATTTGGGAGAAGAATTATGAGTGTGAAGTTGCCAATTTATTTTGATAATCATGCGACGACGCCGGTTGATCCGCGCGTTCTGGAGGCGATGCTGCCCTACTTTGGCCCGAAATTCGGCAATGCCGCAAGCCGAAATCACTCGTTCGGCTGGGCTAGCGAAGAGGCTGTGGAGAATGCGCGCGGACAGGTTGCTTCGCTGATTGGTGCGACTCCGAAAGAGATTATTTTCACGAGCGGCGCGACCGAGAGCGACAATCTGATGATCAAGGGCGTCGCGGAAATGTACCGCGAAAAGGGAAATCACATCATCACGCAGGCGATTGAGCACAAGGCTGTCCTCGATACCTGCAAGCGTCTTGAGAAGTACGGCTATGAAGTGACCTACCTGCCGGTTCAGAAAGATGGACGGGTTGATCCGGAGGATGTGCGCAAGGCTATTAGGCCAACGACGATCTTGATCACGATCATGTACGCCAACAACGAAATTGGCGTAATCAATCCGATTCAGGAAATCGGCAAGATTGCGAAAGAGCACGGAATTATCTTTGCCGTGGACGGCGTTCAGGCGGTGGGCAAGATTCCGGTGGACGTGCAGAAAGACAATATTGACCTGCTCGCGATCAGCGCGCACAAGATTTATGGCCCGAAGGGCGTTGGCGCACTGTATGTGCGCCGCCGTAACCCGCGCGTACAACTTTCTGCGGTGATCGATGGTGGCGGCCACGAACGCGGCATGCGTTCCGGCACGCTCAACGTTCCGGGTATTGTTGGGCTTGGCAAAGCCTGCGAAGTTGCCCAGCAGGACATGGCCGAAGAATCCAAGAAGATGCTGGCGCTGCGCGAACGACTTCGCAAAGGCCTCGAGGCCAAGCTGGACGAAGTTTACATCAACGGTTCTATGGAGCACCGGCTGCCTAACAACTTGAACATGAGCTTTGCGTACGTCGAAGGCGAATCGCTCCTTATGGGTATCAACGACATCGCGGTTTCGAGCGGTTCGGCCTGCACTTCGGCAACCCTGGAACCGAGCTATGTCCTTAAGGCTCTTGGAGTTGGAGAGGACCTGGCCCATACCTCAATCCGCTTCGGGCTCGGCCGGTTCAATACGGAAGAAGAAGTGGACTACGTGATCGACAAGATGGTCCAGGTCGTGACCAAGTTGAGAGAGCTTTCCCCTCTCTATGAAATGGCCAAAGAGGGAATCGATATTTCGAAGGTGAAGTGGCAGACCGCATAGGCGGCAGCTGCATCTAACGAAAAGTGAAGTAACCCAGCAGAAAGGGAAAAGAAAGACAATGGCTAGCGTGAGTGAAGGGACAATCAGGGTTCATCGTTCCATCGCCGGAACGGGCGCGGCGTTTCGCGTCGCATTTGTGCCGTACGGCGAGGGAGATGATGCCAAGCCGGCGGGTGAGCGTGCATTTCATCACCTGCAGGAAGTGCGCGCGTTCTTGAAAGTTTTGGGCGTGGGCGCGGACTACATCAAGGATGTGCTGCGGCAACTGACGATGGGCCGGTCGGCGTGGGTGCCGAACGTTTCCATCTCGGAAAAAGTATTGCGGAACGCGGGTTTCGTCAGCATCGGAAACCTGGCGCGCAGCAATTAGTTTCGGTAAAAGTTCATCGCGGTCACCACAGCCTAGGCTGACTGGCCGCTTGGGAGCGGTTCATGGCATACAGTGAAAAAGTTGTAGACCACTACAACAATCCCCGCAACGTTGGAAGCCTGCCGAAGGAAGATCCCAATGTCGGGACCGGCCTTGTCGGTGCGCCGGAGTGCGGCGACGTGATGAAGCTGCAAATGAAGATCAACCCGGATACCCGGGTGATCGAAGAGGCGAAGTTCAAGACCTTTGGCTGCGGCTCCGCGATCGCAAGCTCTTCGCTGGCGACCGAATGGGTAAAGGGCAAGACGGTGGATGAGGCGCTGGCGATCAAGAACACGGACATCGTCCGCGAACTTGCTTTGCCCCCGGTGAAAATCCACTGCTCCGTCCTTGCTGAAGACGCCATCAAGGCGGCCATCGGCGATTGGAAGAAGAAGCACGGCGTGGAAGTTCCGGATTCGGAAAAGCCGTCGCACTAAGGTTCTGAGTTATGTCCACGGAAACGGTCAGCCCGGCTACACCGAAGATTCACCTGACCGAGCGCGCGGCGAAAAAGATTCGCCAGTTGCTCGAAAAGGATGGTGTGTCTCCGGAAGTTGGCGGACTACGCGTAGGAGTGCAAGGCGGAGGCTGCTCCGGGCTTTCCTACGCGATGCGGCTCGATACGCAAGCGCGCGACCGTGACAAGATTTTCGAAGAGTTCGGCGCACGCATCTTTGTCGATCCCAAGAGCTTTTTGTACTTGAACGGAACGACGCTCGAGTACGAAGAGACGCTGATGCGGCAGGGATTTGTGTTCCAGAATCCAAATGCGGCTCGGAACTGCGGCTGCGGCAGCTCGTTCACGGCATAGATGGCACGATCGTAAGTTGAGATGGCTGGCCGCAAAGTGCGCCAGCCATTTTTGTTTGGGGCGATGGTCACGGGGATGAGTACACAAGCGACTAAAACGAATGTTCCTTTGGTCTGTGTGAGCTGCCATGAGCGGCTCAATGGGCCTTTTGTCTGCGGAAGTTGCGGAAAGCTGCAGCCGACCGAAGGCACGGACTACTTTGCGCTGTTTGGATTACAACGTAAATTGTGGCTTGAGATGGGCGCCCTGGAGCAGAAGTTTTTGCAGCTGAGTTGGAAGCTGCATCCCGACAATTTTGTGAATGCGCGCGAAGAAGATCGCGAACTTTCTCTGAAACGCAGCTCGGAACTGAATGACGCATATCGCGCGTTGAAGGATCCGGTTGCCCGCGTCGAATATCTTCTCGCTATCGAAGGCGAACGCAAAGAAGGCGAGAAAAAACAGCAAGCGCCACCGGAATTACTGGAAGAGGTTTTCGAGTTGAATGAATCTTTGGACGAGCTGCGCGAAGCGAAGGCGGCGGGACTCGAATTGGATGAGATGAAAGAAAGACTGCACTCGGCCGAAGAACATTTTGGGAAGAAGCTGGCCGAAGTTGACGCTGAAATGCAAGAAACCGCGAAAGACTGGGACAAGGCGGTTGATAGTAACGCGGATGAAACAACTCGCAAGAAAATCATGACCCGGTTGAACGAACATTTGAACCGGCGCTCGTACATACGGAATTTGGTCTTGAGCGTTGCAAAAGAATTGGCAGAGGCTTAATCCGGGCATGGGACGCACAGTCGGAATCGATCTGGGAACGACGAACAGTCTGATTGCGTATGTGGATTCGCAAACAGGCCAGCCGAAGTGCATTCCGGGCCCGTATGGAAGCACGCTGTGCCCTTCGGTGGTGAGCGTCGATCCGGATGGAAACATTATTGTCGGAGAGCCGGCGCGTAAGAGATTGCTCTCGCAACCAGAACGCACAATTTATTCCGTGAAGCGTTTGATGGGTCGCGGTGTGGCTGATGTCAAAGAAGAAGTGAAGTTGTTCCCGTTTCACGTGGATGCGGCGAGCGACAAAGTAATTCGCGTGCGGTTGGGCGACAAGAGTTTTACTGCGCCGGAGATCTCGTCCATCATCTTGCGCGAGTTGAAGAGTTGGGCCGAAGCGCACCTCGGAGAAACGGTGGACCGCGCGGTCGTCACGGTTCCTGCGTATTTCGATGATGCGCAACGCCAGGCTACGAAAGACGCAGGCAAACTCGCTGGCCTTGAGGTTTTGCGGCTCGTTAACGAGCCAACTGCTGCGGCGCTGGCTTATGGCCTGCACGAAAAGAAACGCGGGCTGGTTGCTGTCTATGACCTGGGCGGCGGAACATTCGACATTTCGGTGCTCAAGCTGATCTCAACGGAAGATGGCGACATCTATCAAGTGCTCGCCGCGAACGGCGACACACACCTTGGCGGCGACGACATTGATAACCTGCTGCAGGCGTTTGTTCATGAACAGATTTTGCAAAGTGACGAGATTGATTTTTCTCCACACGGAGAAATTGCGCAGGAATTGCGCAAGGATTTAATTGCTTTGAAGCATGAGCTTTCTGAAAAAGAATCGGGGGCTTTGCGGTTCCAGCTGCCGAACGGGAAAATGTTCGAGTCCGTGTTGACACGCGGAATGCTCGATGCGCTGATTCGGCCTGTAGTGGATCGCACGATGACGCCGGTGAAGCGGGCACTCGCGGATGCGCAATTGAAGCCGGAAGAAATGGATGAAGTCGTCCTTGTAGGCGGCACAACGCGTACGCCCTTGATTCGGCGCACGGTTCAGGAATTCTTTGGCCGGACGCCACACACGGAACTGAACCCGGATGAAGTGGTTGCGCTTGGCGCAGCCGTCCAGGCAAACATTCTCGAGCGAGGCGTCAGTAACATGCTGCTACTCGATGTGACGCCGCTCTCGCTGGGAATTGAGACTTACGGCGGAGCCGTCGGCAAAATCATCCCACGCAACTCACCGATTCCTGCGAGCGCGCAAGAGATGTACACGACGGGAGTAGACAACCAGACTGGAATTGACATTCACGTGCTACAAGGCGAGAGGGAACTGGCCAAAGATTGCCGTTCGCTTGCACGGTTCACTTTAAAGGTTCCTCCGGCTCCTGCTGGATTGCCGCGGATTGAAGTAAAGTTCCTGATTGATGCCAGCGGCATTCTGCAAGTTGCTGCAAAAGATGTTCGCACCGGCCAGCAGCAGCAGATCGAAGTCCGGCCGAGCTACGGCCTGAACGACGCAGAAATCGAGCGCATGCTCGAAGAATCGATCGAATACGCAGAACAAGATTTTGCCGAGCGGCAGTTGATTGAAGCGCGGACGGAGGCGGAAAGCATTCTTATCGCGACGGAGAAGGCTCTCGCAGGCGAGCAAGTTGGCGCACTCCCAGCCGACGAGCGTGCCAAGATTGACGCTGCAGTGGGGAGCTTGAAAGAATCTGTTGCCGGCAACGACTACAAACTGATTCGAAAGCGAATCGACGAACTGAACCACGCGACGATGAATTTGGCGGAAATTGTGATGAACAGTGCAATTTCCACGGCGCTGAAAGGCAAGAGCGTCGGAGAAGTTTAGCTTTGCAAAGAAATTGAGAGGCGCAGATGGGCGGGACAAATCCCTATATCGAAGAGACAAAATACACGCCGGCAACGAAGAAATTCAAGGTGACATTTCTTCCGAGCGGCAAGACGCTGGAAGTGGATCCGGCGCAGATTCCTTATGGTCACAACGGCTTGCCGGGAAGCATCCTAGATTTCTCTGAAGCGTTGAAAGCAGGGCTCGACCACGCTTGCGGCGGCGTTTGCGCATGCTCCACATGCCATGTAATCGTGCGCGAAGGTCTTGAATCCTGCAACGAAGCGACCGATGCTGAGCTTGATGAACTCGACGAAGCGCCGGGGATTACGCCAAAATCGCGCCTCGGTTGCCAGACCGTTCCGGATGGCACGACGGACATCGTTGTGGAAATTCCAGAGTGGAATAAGAATTACGCCAAGGAAGCTGATCACTAAAAAACCGCGAGAAAAACATGCCACACACGTTTGATTGGGACAATTTTGAAGACATTGCGATTGCACTGACCGACAAATTTCCGGACACGGATCCGTTGACAGTTCGCTTTACGGACATGCACAAGTGGATCACGGAACTGGATGGATTTTCCGGCGATCCGGCGAAATCCAATGAAGCAAAGCTTGAGGCGATCCAGATGGCCTGGAACGAAGAGTTTCACGACCGCGAAAATTAAGTAGCTACATGAAGTCGCTCCGCAACCCCACGGACAAAGATGAACTCTTGCAGCGTATCGGGCGCGTGCAACCTACGAGCCAGCGCCTTTGGGGCAAGATGTCTGCCCATCAAATGATTTGCCATATTGCGGATGGCTACCGAGTTTATACGGGAGAAATTTCTGCCGAGCCAGTCCGGGCACCGGCTTTTGTCAAAGCTCTCGTGCGAACAGCCGCCCTTTACATGCCCTTGCATTGGCCGAAGGGCAGGATGCCGACGCTTCCTAAAATTGATCAAGTTGCTGGCTATGGAACGCCGCCTGAAGAGTTTGCGAAGGACGTGCTGGCGCTGAGGAATCTGCTTGAAGAATTTACGCCACTGCCCGAGAACTATCCATTCAATCAGCATCCTGGACTGGGGCATCTCTCTTATTCGCAGTGGATGCGGCTTGGCTACTTGCATGCGGACCATCATTTACGCCAATTCGGCGCATGAATTTGTATGTGGGGCAGCTTGTGGCTGATGAAAAATTCCCGTATTCTAGAAGAGTAACAACCCCGCAATTCCGTGCCGCTATGGTGCAACGGTTAGCACGTAGCCCTTTCAAGGCTAAAATACGGGTTCGATTCCCGTTAGCGGTACCAAAGTTTTTTTATCCCTGAGGATGGCCTCATGCCAAATCCATTTCAGTCGAACAATCCGATTCTGAAGCCAGGCGCGTTTGCTGGAGAGGTTTCTTCCGGACAAACCATGACGATACAGGGCACCGTCAATCGAACGGGAGTTTTGTTGCTTTGCGTAGTCGTAGGAGCTGCATGGACTTGGGGCTTGAGCCATTCGCCAGAGCCGGCAAATGCGCTGCCTTGGACGTTTGGCGGCGCCATCGGCGGATTTGCATTGGCACTTGTTACAATCTTCAAGAAAAACTGGGCGCCCCTGACTTCGCCCATCTATGCCCTTCTTGAAGGGCTTTTTCTCGGCGGCATATCTTCCTTTTTCGAAGCCAGGTATCCCGGGATTGCGATGCAAGCGATCAGCCTCACCTTTGGCGTCATGGCGGTGATGCTGGTTGCATACTCATTCCGGATTCTCAGAGCAACGCCCAAGTTTGTTTTAGGTGTGGTCATTGCGACCGGCGGGGTGTGTCTGACCTACCTTATCAACACGATTATGATTGCGTTTTTTCACTCGCAGATTTCTGTTCTTAGCAACGGAACACCGCTCGCCATCGGGATCAGTATCCTTATTGTGATTATCGCCGCTCTGAATCTAATTATTGATTTCGACATGATCGAGCAAGCTGCGCGCGCTGGAGCGCCGAAATACATGGAGTGGTATGGTGCGTTCGGACTGATGATCAGTTTGATTTGGCTTTACCTGCAAGTTCTACGATTGCTCGGCAACGCGCGCCGACGCTAGCTCAACCTTACTGTCCAGTGAGACAGTGCCTAGAACGAGAGGCGCAGGCGCGCTGCCACGCTCCGCGGAGCCGCTACTGAGGTTCCAGAAAACAAGCTCGCGAAGTTAAGGACATTTACGCGATCCGTCAAATTGGAGCCTTGCACCTGCAGGGAAACGGTTCTCTGCTCCTTTCGATAGACGTCCCATCCTGCTGCTGCACCAAGTGAGAAATTTGGCTCGACGCGCCCCTTATCAAAATTAACCTTGCCAATAATTTGTGGTCCGTATTGTGCGAGCAAGAAATTCTTGTCCACGTCGCCGTCGAATTCGACGGGCAACCCGCTTCCGTATTCGCCGCTGATTGCCAGCCAGGTTCGCTTGGAAGATTGAAATCTAATGCGCGAACGGAACGTGTTGCGCTGATCTTGCGACACCGCAAAACGACCCGTATCCGTCAGACCACTTGCTGCGTCGTCTCCGAGGAAAAGGCCGCCTGTGACCGGGCCCTGTCCATAGCCGGATTGATTCGCATAACTGAGAAATCCCGAAAAGCGCCACCAGTTTGGGACCTGAACGCTGACTTCTTCTCCCACGATGCGCGCTTTTGCGAACGCAATCGGGAAGCTAACACCAGTATCCAGGAGTACGTCGTCGTCGGAATAGTTATGAAAATCGCGGCGGAAGATATTCGCTTCAATTCGAAATTTCCCAGCGAAAGCTTTCGTAAGTCCGCCCTCGTAATAGTTTGCACGTGCAGGTCTTACAGGAAGCCGCAAAACCTCGTCGCTTACGATGTCCAGCTCCGGCGAACTGGCGAGCAAAAGATTTTCCACGGCAGGTGTCTGAAAAATGCGGTCGTAAGAAGCGTGCAGTAGGAGGTTCCAGCCCGGGATGAAGCGCGAGATTCCAAAGCGAGGACTCACCGCATTTTCATTTACGGCCAGTTTGTAATGGTCGAATCTCAGCCCCGCACTGACATTCCAATTTCCACGATGATACAAATCCTGGACATAAAGCGATTGTTCCGCGTCCCAGGAGCGGTGATAGGGAAATGTAAAATCGAGCAGTGTACCCTGATCAAATTGTGCCGGATCGGTGATGTGGTAGGTCAGGGTTTCGTGCACAGGATTGGCGATGCTATCCGCACCAGCCTTCCAATCGTGATGTCCATGGTGACCGGCGATATCGGCGCGCATGTAGCTCTCGCGATAGCCCCGATTCTGGTCAACCACGACAGGAGTGGAAAGAAGGTTTGAAGTCAGCGTGGCAGCTGAATCGCGCACGCTTGCCGATACGCTAAAAAGGAGATTTGTTGAAGCAACATGCTGAAAATAGATTTGCCCCGACGTTTCTGTGTTTGAAACATCTTGCCGCTGCAGAGCATCCTGCTGGATAAGTTCGTTTGGAACTAGATAATGGACGGTATTGTGCGAAATGCCGATGCGGAGCCGATCACGCTCGCTGAAATCCCGCTCGTAGGAAGCGGAAAAGCCGCTCGCATTTGCCCGGTTCGTAAAGTTTTCCAATACCGGGGAGTCCAGATAGCGATCCGTGTGAAAGCCGTTCCCAGAAAAGAAAAAACGGTCTTTGTCGCGCGCGTAAGATACGTGAGCCGAGCCATTGATGGATGAAAAGCTACCGCCTTCCGCGTTTAAGTCACCGTGGAAGTCGGAGGGCACATTCTTCTCCGTGGTCACTTCGATGACGCCGCCCAGTTTGCGTCCGTATTCGGCAGGGAAACTCGCCGTTAGCACTCGCATGGATTCAACATCATCAGCATCCAGGGCCGGCGCAAACGCCGGGGAGCGATTCTGCGTCAGCGGCATTCCATCGAAAACATATTGAACGTCATATTCCGAGCCGCGCGGATGGAGAATGCCATTAGCTTCGTATATCCACCCCGGTTGGTCGTCTACAAGATCAGTTAGCGTACGACCTGCCTGAGCTGAGATTTGTTCGCTGATTGCCGATTTGCCAATCGCATATGCAACGCCAATCCGTGAAGGATCAACGAGTGTCGCTGAATCGGAAACTTGAACCTGTGTGTTTAGCGGAGCGATCCCAAGTGTGATCGAAAGGACCGCCGGAACTTCCGAGCGGATTTCGAGCAAACCTGACCACTCCGCAAATCCCTGCGCCTGAACGCTCAAACGGTACCGGCCAAATGGAAGTCCTTGAATGAAACTCCGTCCGTCAGGGCCGATCTTCAACTCTTTCTGCACTTGATTGAGTTCACTGACCAACTTGGCGTTGCCGGATACGGACGCGCCTTGCGAATCGTGCACTTCGAGACGCAATTCACCTCGTTCTCTCTGAGCAAACAGAGCAATCGGCGCAAAAAGAACCAGGGTCAAACCTATCGGGCACCAAAGTCGCATAGGCAGAGAGTCTAACACCCGGCCCGAGGGGGGAGCATTCAAAGAGCGTTACAAAGAGCTGATATAGAGCAAAATTGTAACATTTTGTTACATTCGGTCTGGATGGTTCTAGTCCCTGGTTCGAATTGCTAGCATAAAACATTTATTATCTACAAGTTACGGGATAGCTAGCCATGGCTTCTTACTTGCACCTTCTCAGCCCCGGAAGTGGAGTTTGTCAATGACGGAGTCGTGCATGAAGGTTCAAAAACAAGCCCGCCAGAAGGGTTTCACTCTGTTAGAGGCGGTGATCTCACTTGCCATCATTGCTATTCTGGTTGGAACAGCAGTCATCAATATTCGCCAGCTTCTGAATAACTCCCGGGCCGATGCGGCAGCCAATGTAGTTGTTTCTCAGTTGCGTGCAGCGCGGCAGCTTGCTATTTCACGCCGCCACAACGTGCAAGTCACGATCAGTACAGCAGTGGCGGCGCCCAATTTTGCGCCTTCGATTTCATATTTCGAGATGCCGACCGGAACCATTACGGAAACGCTTCCCGCGACGGTGACGGTCCCTCTGCCACCTAACACGAACTTTGTACTTCAAGCGGGCCAGGGCGACACTCCAATGGGTTTTGGCAACGGCGCACCTGTGTATATCGGGGGCGTCAGCGGTGGACCTACAACGATGTTCTTCTCCACGACGGGTGCGTTTATGTCCGGCAATGCACCGATCAACGGAACATTTTTTGTTGGCATCGCTGGAAATCCGAGCAGCGCGCGAGCCGTCACGCTCTTGGGTAGTACTGGCCGCGTTCGCACTTACTACTGGGCGGGCGTAAGCACGCAAAATCCAACCGGATGGCGCGAGTAATGGAGAGAGAAATGAAAGTGCGCAAATCTTCTCGTCAACGCGGCTTCACTTTGATTGAGGCCATGATTTCCATAGTGATTCTTTCCTTCGGTGTGCTCTCTCTTGCTGCCGTGTATTCCCAGGGTTTGTTCTACGCAAGCACAACGCAAATCGATTACATTGCCGAGAAAAAAGCGGAAGAGGCCATCGAGACCATATTTACGGCGCGCGATACACAGCTGCTTACGTGGTCTCAAATCAACAACACCAACGGCAGCACGGTCGGAGTGTTTCTTCCAGGACCGCAAGGTCTCTATGCTCCCGGTCCAGACGGACTCGTTGGCACGGCAGACGATGACACGACCAACCCATCGGCAGTCATCACCGGCCCTGGAGCGGACGGAATTCTTGGCACTGCGGATGACACCAAGATCAACCTGAATCCCTGGATGACGCGCACCATCGCGTTCCAGGATGTGAGCGGTGAACCAAATCTTCGCCAGATTACTGTCACGATCAACTACACCGTTGCCAACAAGCAGCGGTCATTCGTTCTGGTTAGTTACATTTCAGCTTTCGCCTGAGGCGCACATGAAACTACATACAAACTCAAAACAGGCCGGCTTCTCACTGATCGAACTTCTGGTTTCCATCGGGGTCACGACGGTGATTCTTGGCGCCACTCTGCTGGCGTTCAAAGATGCGGCCAACACACAACGAGGTGTTTCTTACAGTGCTGATATGAACGACAACCTCCGTGCTGGCCTGAACCTGATTCAGCAGGACTTAATTCTGGCTGGCACAGGCATTCCGACGGGCGGCATTCCGATTCCAAACAACCCGAACAGTGCAGGTACCTGCAACACCGACCTTCCTCCGAATCGTCCGACTTTGACAGGCACTCTGACGTTCCCGCAATGCAATTTCGTGATTCCGGCTATTGAACCTGGATCGGCTCTTGGCCCACTTATTACTGCTCCCGATGCGGTTACCGGAAATCCTTCTAATCCAAATAGCTTCACCGACATTATCACCGTGATGTACGCGGACAACACGCTTGCTATCAACAACGACACGATCAATTCGACCAGTTGCCCAGGCGGAAGCATTACGGCGGCGGGTGACGCCGTAACATTCGATATAACTTGCCAGTCGCTGAATCCCTCTACGGGAGTGACTGTCAATCCAGGCGATCTCATTATGTTCAGCAACGCCAAAGGCAACGCCCTTCAGACGGTCACTTCTGTTTCTGGCCAGACGATAAGAATGGCGGCGGGTGACGCCTTCAACCTCAATGGTCGCACTGACCCGCAAGGGACGATCAAGCAGTTGCAAAATACGGATTCGAGCGGCAATCCGAACGGCACTTATCCACCTACGACCGCAACGCGTATCTGGATGGTGACCTATTATCTCGACAACATTACGGACCCGGCTCACGTTCGTCTGGTTCGCCGCGTAAATTTCGATCCGACGCCTCTTGCGCAACTTGCGGTGGGAGAGACGCTCGAAAACATGCAGTTCACTTACAACTATGTGGATGGCGTAACGAATCCGTCAAATCAAGTCGGCGTTCCCAGCGGATATTCGGAGAACCAGATTCGCTCTGTCAACGTTTTTCTTGGTGCGCGCTCGAACTACTTTGACCAGCAGCGCCGGCGGTACACCCGCGTCAATCTACAGACTCAGGTCAGCCTTCGCAGCATGGCCTATCGCAACCGGTATAACTAAGAGGAGCTATGAAAATGAACGCCTCTGCTAGAAAAATGTCCAAACAACGCGGCATTGCTTTGCTGACGACAGTTCTCTTGCTCTTGCTCATGTCCAGCATGCTTGTCGGCTTCATTGTGCTGATCAACTCCAGCCAGAAGCTGAACAGCAACAACAACGACTACGGCCGTGCATTTTACGGTGCCGAAGCTGGCATGGAAAAGATGACCGCCGACCTCGGCAATCTTTTCGACGCCAACTATTCTCCGACGGCAAGTCAGGTGCAGGCGATCACCACAACACCTCCGTCAATATCCGGCATCAACTATGTGAAAGGCGATGGCACCAGCGGCTATCAGATTACGTATCCGGGCTATCCCGGAAGCCCGACGGCTACGAATGCCACGATCAAGTCCGGTCCTTATCAGGGCATGACCGCGCTTTCGACACCCTATACCTTGACTGTGAACGCACGGACTGTTAACGGTGCGGAAGTAAAACTCCAGCGAACGACGCAGACCGTCGGTATTCCAATGTTCCAGTTCGGGATTTTTTCTGACCCTGACCTGAGCTTCCACGCCGGTCCGACGTTTAACTTTGGCGGCCGCGTTCACACGAACGGAAATCTGTGGCTCGCTCAGGGCGATGGAACAACGCTTACGATGTCGGATCGCGTTACCGCCGTTAAAGATATTATTCGTACCAATATGGCCGACGGATGGCCGACCACTAGTGGCTACAACGGAACGGTAAACATCACCACTTCGCCGGGCACTTCTTCCTATCGAGCTATGGCCATGAATGAAGGCAGCTTGACCGGTAATATCGGTTCCTCCGCGAATCCAAACTGGAACAACATCTCACTTGGAACGACTAACTATGCCGGCAACGTTCGCAATGGCGCGACCGGTGCAAAGAATCTAAACCTCGGTATCGTGACAGTGGGAAGCGGCAGCACGCAGGCCATTGATATCATTCGTCGTCCCACTAGTACTGAGAACGGTGCCGTTACTGCGGAACGTTATTTTGCCCAGGCCAGCTTGAAGATTCTTCTGTCTGATAATCCGGGCGACATCATGAGTCTGCCTTGTATCGATTCTTCTACGCAGCCGTTCGATTTGAGCCAGCTTGCACAGCCCGTTGCAAACTGGCCTTCCACGACTGCAATTACAAACCTGAAAACCAAAATGACCGCGGCTGGTACAACTGCGCTTCCTCTGGCTGCTTCCGGTGCTCAAATAGGTGTGAGCACTTATAACTCGACCGACGGATATTGGTTGCCTAACGCCTATCCGATCATCAAGGGCTTCATTAAGATCGAGGCACAGGAAAACGGTTATGGCACACCATGCGGAACCTGGACAGACGTAACCCTGGAAATACTGAGCCTGGGTTACGTCGGCGGAAACTTGAATCCCATGGGAGGCCTCAGCTCGACGCAGTATGGCACTGCATCCAGCAGCAAGGGCGTTCCTCTGCTGGCACTTCCCACTACAGGTCAGCTTGGTGCTAACCCATGCGCTGCCCCGCACCCCAACGCTGTGATCCGGCTTGAGCGAGTGCGCGACAACCCGTCCACTTGGACCTCCGGGAATACATGCGGGACGGTCAGTTCAACTTCTCCTGCTAGCGATTTCTGGCCCAATACCCTCTTTGATACTCGTGAAGGTGAGCTTCGAGAGACGCAGATTACTTCGGGCACAACCAAGAACCTGCCGACCCTCAACGGAACGATCCATTACGTTGAGGTCGATGCCAAGAACCTGGCGAAGTGGTTTGCCGGAACAATTGGCACCACGGGCGCTCTGACGAAGGACGCGGCCGTCGCACCCAATGACTTCGTGGTCTATATTTCCGACCGGCGCGGAAACTACGCTCCTAGCCAGACCTGGACGGGAACGTGGCCTCCGCTTTCTCCCCAAGGGCACGAAACCGGCGAATATGGCTGGACGGACTTTGCCAATGGCGGCGATGCGGCGAATGGCTGCCCCAACAACACTCTGAACTCGGGCGAAGATCTCGACGGCACCGGACAACAATACACGTATGGAGCGAACAATGCCTATATTGCCGGTGCGGGAGCTGCGCTAAGCACGCTGTATACGCTCAGCGGCTCTAATATCACCGGCACGGTGGCCACTGCCTATGGCAAATATGGTGTTTACAATAATCTGGTCAATGGATCGACCGGCGCTATTATCGCCAACCCGAATTGCAGTATTCCCAGCTATTCGAGTTCGGGCGGAGGCACGATGTGGCCGATGATGTTTGCAAATAACAACAACGCAGCGCGAGAAAACCCTCCGCTTTTCTTCCGACGTGCTGTCAAGGTGGTCAATGGAAATAACCTGACTGCTCTCGGAACTTGTCCGGGTGCGGTGGCTTGCGGTTTGACTATCGCTACCGAGAATCCAATTTATATTCAAGGAGACTACAACGCGAACTCGGCGGGCGGCGGCTTCAATGACGCTCACGTCGCAGCGTCTATTCTGGCTGATTCCCTTACCTTCCTTTCCAACAGCTGGAATGATGCAAACTCATTCTCCTACAACGAATACAATATCGGCGCGCCACGCACGCCAACGCAGACCTACTATCGAACTGCAGTTGTCGCCGGTAAAGGCATTGCCTTCCCCTATTTCGGAAGCAGCGGCGACAACGGTAGCGATGGCGGTGTGCACAACTTCCTCCGCTACATTGAAAATTGGGGAGCTGGCGGATTAACCCTCTATTACAGAGGTTCCATCATCAGCATGTACTTCAACCGCCAAAATACCGGTATCTTCAAATGCTGCGGCACTGTATACACGCCTCCCAGCCGCGGATACAACTTCGATACGGAGTTCCTGACTCCGGCTCTGTTGCCACCGCGTACGCCGCTCTTCCGCGACGTTAACACGACTGGATTCACGCAGCTTTTGCTGCCTAACCAGTAAGACAAACGAATCATCCACTTTCCAAGAGCCCTGGCTTCGGCCGGGGCTCTTGTTTTTATGGAGAGATTTTCCTAGATCCTAGGGCGATGGGCGAATTCGAGTTGTAAATTCTGTGTTTGGCGAAGGTACGACGCATGCAGAAAGCGGTGGCCAGCCCGCGTCGGTTGCGGGATTGCGACAGAGTGTCGTGAGCGTATTGCTGACTTGTGACGGATCCACCGCGCCGTTCAGCGGCTCTGCATACACTTGATAGCTATGACCTACCGGCAAAGCCTGAATCATGTAGCTCCCATCAAATTGCACAGGTCCCGCTGCGCTGCAACTCCATCCGCCGAGCGTTCCGGCAATCACGCTTCCGTTCGCCGCATCCACTGCAACAACATGCGTTCCAAATAATCCGGTCACCCCAGGAGGACTTGCCGGCAAAGAGAGCGGATTCGCAGGAAGGACTCTTCCTTGAATCGAACCAATGTGGGTAAGGTCGGTCGGATCGGGATAGAGAACGCGCAGGCCTGTACGATCGTCGTCGGAAAGCGGTGCGTCTGGCGCTTGCGTTGATGGACGCGAGCCGCTGAATGTGCCTTGGGCCGGCGCATATGGAAACATCATTGCGCCCCAAATTGCGGAATGGCTGAACCCGAAAAAATGACCAAGCTCGTGCGTTAAGATCGATTGCAGGTCGTATGATTTTGGATTCGCGGCTAGGACCGATGGGGTGGAAAAAATCACGTTCGAATCACCCGGATTGAAGAAAACATCTGCATCCAGAATTTGTCCGACCGAGGTGGATGCTGCACCGTTTCCAAGCTGCTCTCCAATGTGGTCCGCCGTGACCACTCGCGTAAAGGCCAGTACACCCGGCGTGAACGCCATATCCGGTTGATCAAAACAGATTGAATTAATCCCATCTGCACCGCAGGAAATTGCGGACGATACACGTGTGAGAGGCGCTAGCGATCCCGGTTTCAGAATTGTTCCGGACACTCCGGTCCAGACCGCAAGCGATTGCTGTATCACCTGTTCGATTTCGTTCAACTGTCCGCTTGACGTTTGTGATTGCGTCAAAATTGTTGCTGGATTAGTTGCAAGCGAAGTACTCCACCTTATTGCAATCGCTCCAGCCGACGTGGGCTGCCGCGAAGGTACAGGACATGCGGAACCTCCGGAAACTGAACTGGGCAATCGCACATCTGGCACAGTTTCGTTGAAGGCGTAACCTGCTGCCTGTAGCGAAGTTGTGAGCGCCAATAGACATGCGGAAAAAATAGCGAAAGCTCCTCGCAAGCGGGATATTTCTATGATCCGCGTCATAAATGTGCTCTTGCCAAAGCCTTCTTCAGCTTTATTTGAAAGGCGGCCAACGACAGATTTCGCACGCCGTCCGTTCGAAATTGCCTCGTCGTCGTGTCGAATACCGGAACCGCCGCCGAATCTTGCGTCACACGGCGCAATCCAGTTCTTGCGTCCCGAGAAATGCGAAATGTTCCCTGTGCCCAACCCAACACATAGACTTCCTTGCCGGGGGCATTCCACAAGAAAAGATAGGCCTCTTCTCCTTCTCGGAAGCCTGGAACGCTGTCAATTCGCGATTGAATGTGCGCCACTTTCCCGCCGGGCAAGGAAATTCGCAAGACTCCCGGAGATGTGCCTTTGTCTATTTCGAGTACTTCGAATTCCGTTTCTGTCCAGATTTCTCCATTTCTCCAAATACTGGAAGAAGCTAGACATCGCGCGCGCACAATCGCAGTCGCCTTCACTGCCAATTCGTCAAAACTGAGACGGGCAAGCGTCGTCGCACGGGAAGCTATTGCCAGCAGCAATAAGCCAAAGAGAAAAAGTGTCCACAATGCTTTTCGCCGAATCGCATAACTCATCTCATTGCACCTCGAGAACGCCGCTGGCCGCGGTTTTGTCCAGATTTGTGTTTTGAATGAAAAGCGTACGATCGCCAGGCGTCGCGGAGAAGGGCACTTGCAACGTTAGATGAATGATTCCAAGCCCCGCTGGTTGTTTGGCGATCACAGAAACATCACCTGCGCCGGAAATCGTGTACGTCATGCTTGTATCGAGTCCGCTCTGCGAAAAAACGCAAATCTCGGAGGCCGTTGCGCCACTCGGAGGGCGTATCAGTAGCAAAGGATTCCCGGCAAGAGTGCAGGAGTTATTCGAGGTGTTAAATGAGCCGAGAGCGGCAACATTCAAATCAACGTCACTGTTCGTTTGCGAAACACCCGCAGTGGTAGGCTCAACCACAACGATGTCTTTGCTCGTCGCATTTGGTGCGCCATCTGTCAACGAAATCACATCACTCGTTCCGTCCAGTGAAACCACAACCAAGGAAACTGCGTTCGATTTTGTGCCGTCGGGATTCTGAACCTGTACGGAAACGTTGGCTGCTGTTTGTGTATCTGAGGCCATTACCGCGGCTGTACATTCATTCGCCGAAACGCATGTTGTTGTCCGCAATGTTCCGCCAATCAGCAGGCTGGAGCCCGAACTGTTCGAACTCATGACAAATCCGCTGCCATGCACGCGAAGCGTGAACCCATTGGCCTCGCCCGCATAAACGCTGGCTGGATGCAGCGTCAGGATATTTGCGCCTGTCGAAATCGCAATGTTTGCCACTCCAAATTGCGAAGTGTCGTCTGCACTGGTCGCAATTACCTGGAATGAATTTGGAGTGGGAGGCGCAGATGGTGCTGAAAATGTTCCGACTGAATTGATGGTTCCACATGCGCCCGCAGTGCAGCCCTGCCCCTGCACGTGCCACGTCACTGCTTGATTGGCGCTTCCAAGCACGCTCGCGGCAAAACCCTGCACTGACAGCGGAGCGAGGGTCAGGTTTGCCGGCAGGACACTCACAATTACATGGTTGATTATCGTAATTTGCGCCGAACTTCTTACGGCCGGATTTGCAGCGCTGACTGCCTGCACCGTCACAGGGTTTGGGGAGGGAATCGCGCCCGGTGCGATGTAGTCAACCTGTGAAGCTGCGCCACCGGAAGGTGCTTGACAAGGGTTTGAACCCACTGCGCAAATTTGTCCGAAAGTTGTGTCCCCCTCCGCAATTCCGTTTACAGTCCAATTCAAGTTTGAATTCTGAAGCCCGGAAACTTGTGCTGTCAGAGTGACGCGATGATTTGCCGCCAACGTCGCCGTACTTGGTGTGACATTTACGCTGGCGCCTTGTTGAATCGCGATAGACGCTTGCGCCTTTTTTGTGGGATCAGCCGTTGGCGTTACCGTGACAATTACTGTATTCGGTGTCGGAGCTGCGGTCGGCGCAATGTAGTTTGCTGAAGACACCTCTACGTTGTTTGCATCGAATTGCGTTGTGGCTGGAGCAATTGTTCCGCAGGAGCTTCCGCTGCAGCCATTGCCAGACAGGTTCCACGTCAGAGTGGAACTCGGATTGGAATTCGGTATCGGCGTCAACGTCGCCACAATGGCCACGGTGCTACCGCTTGCCACAGTTGCTGGCGCCGCAAGCTGCAACGAAAAGTTACTGGTGATGTTCAGGCTTGCCGTGGCAAATTTTGACGCATCGGCGGCGCTCTGCGCTTTTACCACCACCGTACTTGAGACAGGCAAAATCTGCGGAGCAGTGTAAGTTCCGTTTGCATCCACGCTGCCGCATGCACTCGGGCAGGCAGCGCCACTCAGACTCCACAGAATTCTTGTGTCCGGGTGGCCGCTGCTGGAAAGCGTAGCTTGCAATTTCTGCAATGAGCCGAGTTCCACACTCGCTGTGCCCGGAGTCAACACAACGAATATGTCGCTCAAAAGCGAGACGTTTGCTGAACCGGACTTTGACGTATCAACAACACTCGTAGCAGCGATCTGCACCGCCGTATTTGCTGGCAAATCCGCTGGCGCAACATAAACTCCGTCCGCCGAAATCGTGCCTACGGTACTGTTCCCCCCGGAAATTCCATTTACGCTCCACGTCACACCCGTATTAGTCGTGTTTGCGACTTCCGCGATAAACGGCTGCGAACTTCCGAGAAGTACAGTGCTCGTTCCCGGCGATACAGTCACCACAATGGAGGGAGGTGGTGACGGCGGTGGCGGACCGGAGCTTGCGCCTCCCCCTCCGCAGCCCCCGAAGCTGACGCCCGCCGTTGTTAGGAGCGCAGCCCCCAGGCAAAAGGAGAGCATCTGACGAGTTTGCCCAAGGAGCTGCACAACCGGGCGAAAAGCAGACGAAGGGCCAAGCCCAAACCAGTCGCCGCGGACATTCGTAAGTTATTTATTTACATTAAGATATTAAAGATTGCGCCTTTGAGCCTTCAGCACTGGCGTCGGCTTTCAGTTCCAAATCGGAACTGGCCACCATCGACTGGGTTTCAGTTCGGTATCCCCTCCTCTCGCGATTTATCTTTACTTCGACTCTTCCTTACATCATTACTTTCCTTTGAACTCTCGACCGCACCATGGCGTCTTGCAAATGTACGCGGTTGAGGGCACTCCCTCGCGGAACAGCGCAAAGGTACAGAATGCAGGAGCTGATCCTGATTGAGCCGGGAAGCACGGTCCCCAAGCTTCGAAACGAAGAATGGACGCGCGCGCGAGAAAACGCTGCCATTCGATGCGAATTTGAAAAACGGCTCGAGGATTCCGGCGCTCTCGCGTTTCGCGTCGCCCGCGGCGTGTTGAAAAACGATGCCGATGCGGAGGACGTCGCGCAGGAAGCGCTTCTGCGTGCCTATCGTAAGTTCGCGCGGTTACGTGAACGCGATCGCTTTCGCGCCTGGCTCGTGCGCATCAGCTTTCGGCTTGCGCTTGATAGGCTGCGCTCTGCAAGGCGCCGTGAACTGCGCGAGGCAGAATGGACTCGGGAACAAGAACGCATTCGTCCTATTAACTCGCTTGGTTCGCGCGAATTTCAGCGGCAGCTCGAGCGAGCGATGGAAGAGTTGCCGGAGAAATTGCGGCTTGCACTTTTTCTCTCTGCGATGGAAGGCCACTCCCTTGAACAAGTTGCTGTGCTGCTCTCTGTTCCAGTGGGGACCGTGAAGTCGCGAATCTTTTTTGCGAGGAAACAACTCGCGGAGAAACTCAGATGTTTTGTGACGCTTACAACAAACCGATAGCGGAAGCCCTCGCCGAGGGAAGGGAATTGACGGCCGCCATGCGGCAGCATCTGGCGTCGTGCGAGTCCTGCACCAGAGCGTACGCGCAAGAGCAATCCTTCTTTGCTGCAATCGATTCCGGTCTCTACTCCGTTGCGAATCCCGAAATCCCCGCGACGCTGGTTCCGCGTGTCCGAGTCGCGCTGAATAATGAATCTACGTTGGCAAATCGCAGGTTTGGTTTTTTTTCCTGGAGCATTCTTGGCGCTACTACTGCGATTGCAGTGGGTCTGTTTTTATTATCCTCAAGGCCTAGGCCGGTGTCTTTTGCCCCGGCTCCAGCACCGGTCGTTGCTGCTTCGCAAGATCCTGCGATCACCGCTCCATTGAACTCTGTGCGGCCAGGCGGCGTCTCTAGGGTGCAGCATGGGAAAGCGGTTCGTTTGGTCGCAGCGAAGTATTCGCGGCCAGAACCGCCGGAAGTTCTCGTGCTGCCGGATGAGGGGGTTGCTTTGCGCCGCTACGAAGAATCCCTGCAGAAAAAATCTGCACGTGTGATTCAGACGGCGGAAGCGAAATCTCTTCATTTGGAGCAAGGAATTGAGCCTTTGCGAATTGCAGAAATCGAGTTCGTTGATCTGAAGATTCCATCGCTTTCGAATTGGCAGGGTGACGACGATACGAAATAGCTGAAATTCGAGATACGAAAGGTGAATTAAATGAAAAAAATGTTCGCAATGGCCGGATTGGTCTTTTTACTGGCGACTTCAGTTTCCGTTCGAGCTCAGGACACACCGCAGAGTCAGTCGAACACAAAGAAAAGTGACATCACCCAGGCTGTAACTCCGTTGCGAATCCAGGTCGTATTCACTGAATTCGATGGAGATAAGAAACTAGCGAGCTTGCCATACACTTTCTCCGTTAACGCCGACGAACGCCGCACGAGGCCCAGTTCGCAGGTTCGGAATGGAGCGCGAATTCCTGTAGCCATCGACAAGGAGAAGATCAACTATATGGATATTGGTACGAACATCGATTGTTCGGCGCTATTGCAAGATGATGGCCGCTACAAACTGACTATGAATGTGGAGCGCAGCTCCATTTCACAGGATTCCAATGCTTCCGCACTCAGTGCTCCAATCGTTCGTCAATTTCGTGCAGAGATAAATCCAGTGCTGAAGGACGGTCAGACCATAGAGAGTATTGTCGCAACCGACCCTCTCAACGGACACGTATACCACGTGAGCGTGACGCTGACCGTTTTGAAGTAAGCTTCATTCCAAAATCGAATGCAGTGCTTCACCTAATTTTTGATGGCGAAACACATATTTGAGTGCAATCAACTTCTTCGGAATGACGCGCTGGCTTGATAAAAGCAGCGCGTCTGCCATTTCCTGGCCTAGCGCTAATCTCAATGCAAACGGTGGAGCAGGAAAAATCGTTGGCCTTCCTAGCGCACTCCCCAATGTCTTAGTAAACTCAAGGTTCGTTACCGGCTGCGGCGCCACGACGTTCAAAGGCCCACTTAATGCCGCGTTGATGATCGCCATCTTCAGAATCTCAATTACATCGTGCAACGCAACCCACGACATCCACTGTTTCCCGCTTCCTAGCCTCCCACCCAATCCCAATCGGAATGGCGTCAGCATCTTCGCCAAAGCTCCGCCTTGCTTTGCCAAAATGATTCCAAATCGCGCCAGCACCACTCGTGTCCGCCACGCTTCCGCCCTCAAAGCCTCCGCTTCCCACTCTTTCGCAATGCCTGCCAAGAAATCGTCACCCGCCGAACTCTCTTCGCTTAGTTCCGCGTCTCCACGATTTCCGTAATACCCAATCGCCGACGCCGAAATGAACACACTCGGTTTTGCATTCATTCGTCCAATCGCTTCCATCAACGCTCGCGTCGTCCCGACTCGGCTTGCACGTAACTCGTCTTTCCGTTTTGGGGTCCACCTTCCATCTCCAATCGAAGCTCCTGCCAGATTCACCACTGCATCTGGCCCAACAGCGGCACCCCCCAACTCTCCCGTTGCCGGATTCCACGCCACATTGAACCCGCCGGCATCATCGTTCGCATTTGTCCCCGGACGTACAAGCCTGCAAACGGAATGCCCCTCTTTCGCCAATGCCGAGACCAGCGCTCGTCCCACTAACCCCGTCGAACCTGTCACCAAAATTTTCATAGCAAAACGCTACGGCCCGCCGCCGTGCCGGTCAAGTCCTGCCGCAACCTTTCCCTCTCGCTTCGCGTTAGAATGTAGGGAGAGCCATGCAAACCCGGGTCCTCTTTTTCGGCAAATTGAAGGAAGTCGCCGGCTCAGCCGAGCGGTCCGTCGAACTACGTTCTGGCACAACCATCTCCGATCTTTTTGAGCGCTTCACCTCAGAGACTCCCGCCCTCGCACCATACCGCTCTTCCGTTGTCGCCTCGCGTAACCAGGAATTCGCTCCGTGGAGCACGGTTCTCGAACCCGGCGATGAAATCGCTTTTCTCCCACCTGTGAGCGGTGGCTAATCCGAAATGGCGCTCTCTGCCCACGACGACGTCGTTCTTCTCATTCGCGATCCCATCGCGCCGGACGCCTTGATTCGCCATGTCCGCCATCCCGAAGACGGCGCCGTTGTCACCTTTGACGGCTGTGTTCGCAACCACTCTCACAATCGCAAAACGCTCTACCTCGAATACGAGGCCTACGAATCCATGGCGCTCGAAAAAATGCGCGAGATCGCAGCATCCCTGCACACGCTTTTCGCCATTGATGGCGTGGCCATCGCTCACCGCCTTGGACGTCTCGAAATCGGCGAAACCAGCGTTTTTATTGCCGTGAGCGCTGCCCATCGCAAAGCCGCTTTCGAAGCCTGCCGGCACGCAATTGACACGCTCAAAAAAACCGTCCCCATCTGGAAAAAGGAGTTCTTCGAAGATGGCGCCGTTTGGGCCGATGGCGAACTCCCGCCCATACCTTCGGCCACTCCTGCCGAGAAGCCTGCATCTTAATCAACAATGTCATCAACCATGACGCACACACCCCTGCGCGCTGCCATCGCTTTCTGCCTGCTTGCCGCCAGTCTCCCGCTCACGGGAGCGCCCTTTCTGCAGAACCCGAATCGCCCGCCCTGGGCGCAGAAGAACAAAACGGCATCCGACAAATCCTCGCAGCCTGGTGACACCGCCTCCGCAAATGATGCCGGCGGGCAAAACCGCACGACCATTAAGGTCAAAGTAAATCTCGTCAATGTTCTCGTCAGCGTCCTCGACCAAAATAATCGTCCCGCCGCCGATCTTCCCGTCGAAGCATTTCAAATCTCTGAAGAAGGCAGTCCGCAAAAAATAGAAGTGTTCGAAACGGAAACCAAGCAGCCGCTTGATCTCGCCCTGATGATTGACGCCAGCCTTAGCGCCCAAATCCAGATGCCCACGGAACGCGCTGCGGCGGCACATTTCATTCAACAAGTCGTCAGGCCCGGAGATCGGCTGGCCGTATTTGGGTTCGATGAAAACGTCACGCGTGTCGCAGATTTTTCAGACAGGATCCCCGCTCTGCAGGAAGCCGTAAAGAAAATCCCATCCGGCGCGGGCACTTCCATATATGACGCCATCGTCCTGGGGTCCAAAAATCTCGCCGCGCAAAAAGGGGAACGCCGCCACGTCATCATTCTTGTCACGGACGGTGGCGAAACCACCAGCCATTCTGATTTCGAAGCGGCTCGCAAAGCCGCAGTCCGTTCGGACACGCTTCTCTACACAATTTTGATCCGCACGATGAAAAGTGAAAACGGCCGCAACACCGCAGGCGAGCATGCATTGCAGACCATCACGGAAACAACGGGGGGCGCCATGTTCTTTCCGGACGGCGTTGGAAGTCTAGGAATTGTGTTTGATCAAATCGACCGCGAACTTCGCACGCAGTATCGCCTGGCTTATTATCCCAATCCTCGTGGCCCAGCCGATTCGCTTCGCAATATCGAGGTCAATGTTCTGGGCGACTACAAGGTTCGCCATCGCAAGAACTACTACACCGGAAAAGAGTAGGGAACGATATACCGTGCCCTCTTCGACTCTCTATTTTCCGTCACGTCACCGACAGATTCGGATGCACCAAATGGAACCCTGTTGCGTCTTGATAAGCCTTCGCAAAAGCCAGCAACTCTGCTTCTCCAAATAATCTTCCCAGGAAGGTTAGGCTAGGCAGTGTGCCCGGTCCGCCCGAGTTCATGAAATCGCTCGGATCTTCCGACTGCGGCCTCGGTGCATCCTCACCGCGCATCCCATTTGGCAAAATCACCGCGGGGTGTCCGGTCAGATTCGTAATCGTCAATTGTGGCCCGCTTGAGGGTGTGACAATTACGTCTATCTCTTCAAACACTTTCGCCATCGCCTCCATCAGCAAAGTCCGGGCTCGGGCGGCCTGTATGTATTCGACTGCAGGAATAAACCTTGCCGACCTGAAAGTATTCGGCCAATCGTAGTCTTTTTGCGACGTTAGCAGCTTGTCCCGCCCAGTTCGGGTCAATTCGTCAAACGCAGCCGCCGATTCCGCAGTTAGCATTATTTCGACCGCGCCTGCAGGGAACTTTGGCATCTCGACAGGAATGGGCTTTACCCCCATCTCTTGCAACTTTGTCAGTGTTGCTTCGAGAAATTTCCTGTCGTATTTGCTTCGCGCCCGCGACATCTCCTGAAATCTTTTTCGCTCATCGCGTTTCTTTTGCTCTTCTGGAGTCCTCGCCGGTTCTTCTTTTTCCTCCTCTCGTTGCTCCTTCGGCGGCTCAAATGCGGCTTTCACATATCCAAGGCGCAGCTTCTTCCAATCAAAATTCGCATCCCAATTGAATGCAGCCGCTTGTACGGTGCGATCCGCGCCATCTTTCCCATAAATCGCGCTCAAAACCAGCGCGCAATCCTCCACACTGCGGCAAATTGGCCCGAGCTTGTCCATGCTCCACGAAAGCGCCATTGCTCCGGTGCGCGGAACAAATCCAAACGTTGGCCGCAAACCCGTACAACCGCACCGTGTGGAAGGCGACGAAATCGAGCCCAATGTTTCTGAGCCAATGCTGAATGCCACGCATCCTGCCGCTGTCGCCGAAGCCGGCCCAGCCGAGGATCCGCTCGATCCTTGCTTCGTATTCCATGGATTCCGCGTTACTCCTCCAAACCAGACGTCTCCCTGCGCCAAGGCTCCCAGGGTCAATTTGGCAACCAGCACCGCGCCGGCTTCATCCAGCCGCTTCACAACAGTCGCATCCTCCTCGATCATCTGTGTTTCAAATCCGCCCGCGCCCCAAGTAGTTCGATAGCCTTTGGTTGCCAGCAAATCTTTCGCGCCCCACGGAATTCCATGCAACGGCCCGCGATATTTTCCTGCCGCGATCTCCTCATCTGCCTTTTTCGCCTGCGCCAAAGCACGCTCCTCTGTCAGCGTCACCACGAATTTCAGCGTCGCATCGTATTTCTTCAGCCGTCCCAAATACATTTGCGTCAACGCAAGAGACGAAATTTTCCTGGTCCTCATTAATTCTGCAAGCTCGCGCACACTCGCAAATGCCAAGTCATCCAGGCTTTTTGGAACCGAAGCAGACCAGCTTTTTGGCATCGCTGAAATCTTCATCGGCCGTTTCGCTGTTTCAAATTTCACTCCCGCGACCACTGGATCGAAATTCAGCGCGGGCGCCACGGAATTTGGAATATGCAGTTTGTAAATTTCTTCATATCCGTTCGCCTGATCGTTCAGGTTCTCGAGCATCATCTCCTTGTATTCATCAGCAATCGGCACATCGGCGATCGCTGCCGCGCTATCAATCATTTCGCGAGTAACCTTTTTCGCACCCGCGGCCTGTGCTTGTGCCCACAGCACTCCCGGCAGCAGTGTTCCCGCAAAACCCATCCCCGCGCACTTCCTCACAAAATCTCGCCGCTCCAGCATTCGTTCCTCCGCAACTCATGTCGTCCAATCGGCTGCGTACTATATCACTGCATGACCCTCAGCCCTCCGAACGCAACGAGCCATCAATGCTAAAATGCTCCTGCGCGAATTCTTAGTTTGGGAGCTCTTTCTGCCGGACAATCTGAAAACCTACTTCGAAGTGGCGGTCGAAACAGCTCAAAGAGCCGGCAAGATTCTCCGCGAAGAGTACGCACGCCCTCCGGAAATCAAATACAAGGGCGACGTTGACCTCGTCACGCAAGCCGACAAGCGCAGCGAACAGGCCATTGTGGATCGCTTATCCAAATATTTTCCTTCTCATGCTATTGCTGCCGAAGAAGGCCTCGGCAGGGACCATGACACCGAATATCGCTGGCACGTGGATCCGCTCGACGGCACAACCAATTTCGCTCACGGTTATCCTTGTTTCAGTGTTTCCATCGCACTCGCTCATCACGATCAAGTCCTTGTTGGGGTTGTCTACAATCCCATTTACGAGGAACTCTTCGCTGCGGCTCGTGGTGAAGGTGCCACTTTCAACAGCAAGAAGATTTCCGTTTCTCAAGTTAAGACGCTCTCGACCAGCCTTCTTTGCACCGGCTTTCCGGTACATAAGCGCCAAGCCAGTCCCAATATTCACTACTATTACGATTTCACACTGCGCTCCCATGGCGTCCGCCGTGATGGCTCCGCAGCACTGGATCTTGCTAGCGTTGCTGCTGGACGCTTTGATGGTTTCTGGGAATTTGGCCTCAAGCGCTGGGACACCGCCGCAGGCGTTCTACTCGTGGAGGAAGCGGGCGGAAAAGTCTCCGATTTTAATGGCGCTCCGTACGCTCTTGGCGGCCCCGTTCTTATCGCCACTAACGCATACATCCACGAAGAGATGCGCAAAGTGGCCTTGGAAATATCCCAGCGCGATCCGAATTCTGCCCCGCAACATCCTGTAATCTAAGGACTTAGGCGCAATTACCGCTTCCTGATACTCGCCTTACGTTATTCTAACGCACGCCTCGCTAACCTCAATTGGCAACCAGCTTTGTCTAAGCATCACCTGTTACAAATCATCCAGGACATTGCCGATTCGTTGCCCGCACTTACCAGGAGAAATAAATGCGTGTGCCTATTTTCAGAATTGTTCTTGCGTGTTTGCTGCTGTTCGCGTGTTGCCCCGAATTTTCTTTTGCAGACGACGGCCCCAATTCGGATTCACCTCCGGCTACGACAAACTCCGCCAAGCCTTCCCCTCCTCCAGAATTGACGGAACGCGAACGCTGGCTCCTCGACCGCGTTGAGAAGCTTGAGAAACGCGTCGCTGAATTGGAAGGGAAGCAGCCTGCTTTTGGGGAAGCTCCTGCGCCGGTTCCTACGGTTGCAATAGTCTCAAACGCCAATCCGCAACGAATAAATTTAGCCACCGCGCCAACGGCCCTACTAGCTATTCAACCGGCGGCATCCACACTACCGGCTTCAACGGTGGCTAGTCCCGCGCAAGCCGAAAAACCCGTTAAATCCGAACCTTTCGCCTTTGCCGACTTCACCTGGCTCAACGGCAATGCCAGAACCAAGGATCTCGCCTTCGACACAAAATTCTTCACGCCCGAAATTCGCGTGGACGCGGATTACATTTACGACTTCGCTCATCCGAAGGACGACACGATCAGCGGTTCAAGCGAAGTTTTCCGGGCCGGAGAAATCCAACTCACACAACTTGGCGTCGGCGGGGACTTCCACTTTGACAACGTTCGCGCACGCCTGATGACTCAATTCGGTATGTATTCACAAACCACGCCACGCAATGACGCCAGCCCTTCGCGCGGTCAATGGAATCTCGACAATGCTTATCGCTACATCTCGGAAGCCTACGGTGGCTATCACTTCAACGCCCTTCACGGCATAAACGTTGACGCTGGCATCTTCATGTCCTACGTAGGTCTCTTCAGCTACTACAATTTCGACAATTGGGCTTATCAACCGTCATACGTCTCTTCCAACACGCCCTGGTTTTTCAACGGCGTGCGCGTTCAAGTATTCCCCACCGAAAAACTCAAACTCGAAGGCTGGTTTGTCAATGGCTGGCAATCCTACGGCCGCTTCAATAATCGCCCAGGAATCGGCATGCAGTTTCTCTGGCGGCCCACCGGTTGGCTGAGCGTGCTCGGCAATCAGTACATGCTCGGCGCGGATACGTTGAATATTCCCGGCCGAATTCGTTATCACACTGACGACAGCATTCAGATCAAGTATTACGACAACAAAGAAACGTTCCTCAGCAAAGCAGCCTTCTCGCTCACTGGCGACATGGGCTGCGAACATGGCGGCGGCGTAAGCTGTGCCGGAAATTCCGCCAAAGGACCGAAACAAAGTTTTCTGGGCTACATGCTCTACAACCGTTTGTGGTTTGATAACGACAAATACGCACTCACCATCGGCGGCGGAAAAATTAACAACCCCGGCCGTTATCTTGTGTTGATTCCACCCATCAACGGAGCCACTGCGGCGAGCGGCACGCCGTATTTCACTGCGAATCCCGGTGATCCTTACAAAGCATGGGACGCTTCCGCAACCTTCGACTGGATGCCCAGCCAGTACATTACATTCCGCTGGGAATACAATCACCGAGCCGCAAACGTTCCCTACTTTTCCGGTTCAGGTGGTGTGACACCTCCTAGGGGCAACAACGGCAGTCCGGGCTCTTTCGTCTGTCTGCAAGGATTTGCCACGTGCGATGGTTCTCCATCGAACACCTGGTATCCTGACCTTCGCAAAATTGAAAATCGCCTGAATTTGGCAATCCTCGTCAAGTTCTAGCCGTTGTCGCCATTGCAGCATAAAGGGCCGGAATTTCTCCGGCCCCTTTCAATTCCCAGTTTCCATTTTCGATTCTACTTCTTTGCGTCCCACTCGCCGTACATCTTTCGGATGGTCGGTCCAATCGAAAATCCCCAAGTGAACGGCGACAACTTGGAGAATTTCTCTGGAATCACGTACTGGTGCTGCGCCTCATCTACTGGCACACCCGCTTTGTACAGCTTCATCGCCTGCTCTTCGATATCATCAAAGACGGACCGGAACATTGCGACTGCCTCCTGTCCGCAAAGCTGTCCGTGGCCCGGCACAAAAAACGTGTCCTTATCCCATGATGCAAATGTCTTAAGGGTTGCTCGCCATCCGGAAATCGTTGCTTGTTCATCAAACGTAACAGGGAAGATTCCGTTGAAGAGCAAATCGCCCGTGTACACCACATTCTGGTCTGGCACGCGCACAATCATGTCCGTTCCCGAATGTCCCGGATAGTGTTCAATCACCGCGGTCACTCCGCCTAAATCCACTTTGTGCGGACCATTCGAGGTATCCACAACGTGATTTGGCAATGCGAGCTGCGACGCACTCACCATCTCGTAAACGTTCCCAACTGTCGCGATGTCGCCCTGAAGATGTTTTTTCGCAACGTCCGACTTTGCCGCTGCCAGCTGCTTTTCGTACGGCGCGGTTACTTCCGCCTTTGTCATGTGCTGCCATGCGCCGTAGCTCTCGTAAATTCTCTTCGCCGTTGTTGCGTGTGCCCACAACCCAATTCCATTCGCGCCATAAACGGCATTTCCCATCGAGTGATCAAAGTGGTAGTGCGTATCCAGCGCGCCTTTGGCTGGCACTTGCGAAATCGCGCGCAACGTTTCCAGCTGAAACGCTGCGCCCGCCGCGCTCACAAATCCTTCAATCAGGATTGCCGCATCCTTGCCCACGATGAATCCGCCGTTGCACATCGTCTGCAGGCCCTTCGTCGTGTCGGAAATCGTCGCGTACAATCCATTTCCGATTTTTCGTACCGACGCGAATCCTTTGTCCGCTATGGGGGCTCCGGAAATTCGCGGATCCTGCGCAATATTCTCTGCAAGCGCGCGCAGCGGAATCATGCTCGCCGCCGCGTACATCGCGCTCAAGTAAGAAGCTTGTGTCAAAAAGCCCCTTCGTGACACGTTCTGCGAATTGTTTTGCATGGTTTCTCTCTCTGAACTGGAAGGAATCTTGTTACCGTAGAACTCACAGTCTAGCAGATGTGGCCTTGCCTTGCCGGGGGTTGCATTTCGGCCATTCGACGTTTCCCACTATGTATTCGACCTTCGACCGGCTCTATCCTATATAGGTGACTAGAAGTATGACAAGGTCCGCTAAGTTCCGGAGTTATCTATGAAGAAGCTGTGTCTGCTCCCCGTTTTGTTCTTGGCTACGGCGCTGTCCGTCTTGGCTCAAGATGACGACTACAAGCCCAACCAGGAGGCCGATCGCCAAGCCATTACTAACCTCGAACAAGGTTTCGCGCATGCCATACAGCTAAACAACTCCACCATCTTCAACACTGTCTTCAGTGACGATTTCACCGGCATCACCTACTACGGCGAAGTCATCAACAAAGCCAAACAAATTCAGCTCATCCAAAATTCGACAAACACGTACGCCTTTGTCCACAGCTCCGACGTTCAGGTGAAAATTTTTCGTGATGTCGCTTCCGTCACCAGCCTTCGTACGGAACGCGGTACCTCGGAGGGAAAGTCCTTTAGCCGCCAATTCCGCGTCCTTCGCGTTTACATGAACACGCCTCGCGGCTGGCGCGTCGTTGCACAGCAGGAGACACAGCTCCCCAGTAAATAGCCGTCAAGATTTCTCGGGAAGATTGAAACTACCTTCGCCTAATGACCCTTCAGCCCGCGCTCCGCATTTACCGCGGCCCCGATTACGCCCAACTCATTATTCTCAGGTATCAACTCAAACCGGCTACCCTGCAGTGGGCTCATCTTCACCATGTCATGCACAAGCCTGTCGAGCAGCGCTACATCCAGGAAGCCTGCGTTCGGCCCCGTCAAATAGAACGGGCCAGGCCCCGCCATATGTATAGAGGTTGCAGACGCAGCTGCCAAGGCTCTGTGTGCCCGCGTCACAAACTCCATGCACCGCTGGTCACCAGCCTTCGCATTCGCAAATACCTCTTCCGGCTCCATATCCAGGAACCGCAGCCGCATCGAGCGGTAACCAAGGAATCCTTCAAGGTGCCCCACGCCGCCGCATCCGCAAAATCTCTCCTTCGGATCGAGCGTTACCACGGAATGGCCGCCTTCCCAGACTCCTTCACTCCACGGAAATCTTCCGTATCCGACACCATTGCCAATTGCCCAGACACGATTCAGCTTGTGCAGCACGCCGCGCGTTGCCGCAATCCCAGCGGCCGTAGCATCTGCATCGTTGAAAATCCACACGGGAATCTTCCTGCCATCTTTTGCAAGTGCAGCTTCCACGGCATTCTGCAGTTGAAATCCCTTCATTTGCTGCAAATTTGGCGACTCTTCCGGAATCCCGTTTCGAATAATCCCCGGAAATCCTATCCCCACCGCATCCAGCGCTTCGCCTTTGGCGACTGTCTTCGCTTGCGCCGCAATGGTCATTGCGATTTCGTCCGCAGGCATCGCCAGCAATGCATCGTGTGTCGAGCCTTTTTCGGGGAAAGATTGCACTTCCCCTGCGACCTTGTTGCCTTCAACAAGTCCCGCCGAAATTCTTTGCACAACATGGACGCCAACTAGCTTGCCCATGACTTGCCTTCCGTTTCCCACGCCAGCTTGCTCTTCACCACTACACCTTCGCCAGCTTGTTCAATCCGTTGAACGCCGCCGCTTTGTAGCATTCTGCCAGCGTCGGATAATTGAACACGGTGTCCACAAAATATTCCACCGTGCCCTTTAGTGCCAGCACTGCTTGCCCAATGTGCAGCAGTTCCGACGCCCCTTCTCCAATAATATGCACACCCAGCAGTTCCTTTGTCTCCGGACTGAAAATCAATTTCAGTCGCCCTGTCGTATCGCCGCGAATTTGCCCGCGCGCAATCTCCCTAAAGTATGCGATGCCAATTTCATAAGGCACGCCCGCATCGGTCAATTGATCTTCCGTCTGCCCAATAAACGAAATCTCGGGAATCGTGTAAATTCCATACGGATAGTGCGCCGGATTCGAGTGAATCTTAATCCCCGCCGCATTGGCTGCAGCGATTCTTCCTTGTTCCATCGAGACCGAGCCAAGGCTCGGGAACCCGATCACATCTCCCACAGCATAAATATGCGGTACAGCCGTCCGGTAATCCGCATCAACCTTAATTCTTCCGCGCGAATCCGCTTCTAGACCTGCTGCCGCCAAATTCAGTTCGTCCACATTTCCTTGTCTTCCAACTGCATACAGTAGCGCGTCGCCATTCACTTTTTTCTTGCTCTTCAGGTTCGCTACAACCGTTCCGTCCGGACAATCCTCAACGCTCTCCACTTCTTCGTTCAGCCGCATCGTCACGCGCCGGTCGCGCAAGTGATACGAAAGCGCTTCAACCATCTCCGTGTCCGCAAATTCAAGAAGGCGCGGCCGTTTTTCAATCAACACCACGCGGACGCCTAACGTCGCGAACATGCACGTGTACTCGACTCCGATCACGCCGCCGCCCACCACAATCAATGTCTTTGGAATCTCCGGCATCTGTAGCACTTGGTCGCTGTTAATAATGTTGCGGTTGTTGAAGGGAACCAGTGGTGAAATCGCTGGCTTCGTTCCCGTGGCAATCACCACATCTTTTGTCTGATATTCCGATTGTCCCCGCGAACTCACCACGCGAATTCTGTTGGGGTCCACGAAACTCGCCACGCCGTTCAGTACTTCAATTCCGTTGCGCGAAAGCTGAGCCCGCGTCACATCAATTTCAGTCTTGATCACATGTTGCGCGCGGAAAGAGAGATCCGCCATGGTGATCTGTTCTTTCACGCGGTAATTCACGCCGTAAATGCTCTGCCAATAGAATCCAGAGAGGTGCAGCACTGCTTCCCGCATCGTTTTGCTGGGAATCGTTCCGGTATTAATCGCGACGCCGCCCACCACTTCCATCTTTTCGACGAGCGCAACTTTTTTCCCGAATTTTGCCGCTTGAATGGCTGCCCGCTGTCCTGCAGGACCTGAGCCAATCACGAGTAGATCGTAGGTTTCCATGAGTGATTTCTAATCACCGCTACCTGGTGCTGCCCCACAGGCCGCGAAGTATACCACCACCGTCATTAAGCCGCTGTCACGATCCATTCCTTGCGCACGATTCTCGCCAAAATTTCCCTCTTGCAAATTAACGTTTCCTGACTAACCTAGTCCCGTCACGCCGGGGTACTTAATGGTCTCTTCTCCCATTCCAAGTCGTACGAGTCAATTTGGCGAAACACAGCGTCGCGATCCTTGGTGGCTGGAACTTCTTCCCGTAATCATTCTCTTTGGCGGTTTTGGCATTTACGCCACCGTGCGGGCGTTCGAAGGCAAGTTCTACGAATGGGGACCGTATCTCTCGCCGTTTTATTCGCCTCTCCTCTCGTTCTCCTGGTGGAAATTTTCGCCCGCACTTCTCATCTTGGGCGCGCCCCTTGGTTTCCGCACCACCTGCTACTACTACCGCAAAGCCTACTATCGAGCCTTCTTTCTTGATCCGCCGGCTTGTACCGTCGGGGAACCAGGCCTCCGGAAAAACTACAAAGGCGAAACACGCTTCCCCTTCATCCTGCAAAACATTCACCGGTACTTTCTCTACCTCGCTGTCCTTTTTATCTGCTTCCTTTGGTATGACGTTTTCAAGGCCTTCAACTTTGGCGGCAAATTCGGCATTGGCCTTGGCACGCTCATCATGCTGGCCAACGTCATCCTGCTCACTCTCTACACTTTTTCTTGCCACTCGCTGCGCCACATCGTCGGCGGCAAACTCGACTGCTTTTCCTGCGCCACATTCGGCGTTCCACGTCATTCTGCCTGGAGCTTCTTATCGATCCTCAACGAACGCCATATGATTTGGGCTTGGGCCAGCCTCGTCTCCGTCGGAGTGACCGATTTCTACATCCGGATGCTAGCCTCCGGTGCTTTTAAGGACATCCGAATCCTGTGACCGCAAATTACGAGACTCACGAACATGATGTTTTGATCATCGGCGCAGGCGGCGCAGGACTCCGCGCTGCCATCGAAGCCATCGCCCAAGGCGCGCGTGTTGGCCTCGTTTGCAAGTCGCTTCTGGGCAAAGCGCACACCGTCATGGCGGAAGGCGGCATCGCCGCAGCCATGGCCAATGTGGACAAGGCCGACGACTGGCGCACGCACTTCTGCGACACGATGCGCGGCGGAAAATTCGTCAACAATTGGCGCATGGCTCAGCTTCACGCGCAGGAAGCTCCGGACCGCGTTCGCGAACTCGAACAATGGGGCGCGCTCTTTGATCGCACTCCCACGGGCGACATTCTCCAACGCGCTTTTGGCGGTCACACCTTCAAACGCCTCTGCCACGTCGGCGATCGGACCGGCCTCGAACTCATACGCACACTGCAGGATCGCGGCGTCGAACTCGGCATGGACGTTTTCATGGAGTGCACCGTTACGCGCCTCCTCAAAGACGGCGATCGCATCGCCGGAGCATTCGGTTATTGGCGCGAACAGGGCCGCTTCGTTGCCTTCAAAGCAAAATCCGTCGTCATTGCCACCGGCGGCATCGGCAAAGCTTGGCGGGTCACTTCCAATTCCTGGGAATACACCGCCGATGGCATGGCTCTCGCTTACGAAGCTGGCGCTGAACTCATGGACATGGAATTCGTCCAATTTCATCCAACGGGAATGGTCTGGCCTCCTGGGGTGCAGGGAATTCTCGTGACCGAAGCCGTTCGCGGCGAAGGCGGCATCCTGCGTAACAAACTGGGCGAGCGCTTCATGGAGAAGTACGACCCGAAGCGCATGGAACTCTCTACGCGCGACGTCGTCGCTCGCTCTATCTACACCGAAGTCAAAGAAGGTCGCGGCACCGAACACGGCGGCGCCTATCTGGACATTTCTCACAAACCAGCCGAGTACGTGAAGAAAAAACTCCCCAGCATGTACCACCAGTTCAAAGAACTTGCCGATGTCGATATTACGAAAGGCCCGATGGAAGTCGGCCCCACGTGTCACTACATGATGGGTGGCATTCGCGTCGAAGCAGAAACAGCCGCTTCCACGGTTCCAGGCCTCTATGCAGCGGGCGAAGCTGCTGCAGGCTTACACGGCGCGAATCGCCTTGGCGGCAACTCTCTTTCCGACTTACTGGTCTTCGGTCGCCGCGCGGGAAAATCCGCCGCAGAATTTGCAGCAAAATCCTCCGCGCCGAATCTCGACCCTGCTCAGCTCGCCGCGGCCGAACGCGACATGCTGGAGCCTTTTGAACGCGCCGACGGCGAATTTCCTTATCCCATTCACCACGATTTGCAGGAAACAATGGGCAGCCTGGTAGGCATCTTCCGCAACGAAGAAGACTTGAAGAGAGCCCTCGTCAATCTCGACGCACTGAAACCACGCCTGGCCAAAGTGAAAATCGACGGTTCCCGCATGTTCAATCCCGGTTGGCATCTCACTCGCGACTTGAAAAACATGCTTCTCATTTCGGAAGCCGTCGCGCGCTGTGCTCTCGCTCGCCGTGAAAGCCGTGGCGCACACAGCCGGATCGATTTTCCGAATTACGATCCCGAATGGGAGAAAAAGAACAACATCATTTCGAACGACGGCGGCACTATGAAGCTGCAGCAGCGCTCCGTTCCCGAAATGCCAGCGGAACTAAAACAGTTACTCGAGGAGAAGAAATAATATGGCCGATGCTCTTCTTCGCGTCTTCCGCGGCAACAAAGACGGCGGCCAAGCCGTGGATTACAAAGTTCCGCTCGCCCCCGGCATGGTCGTCCTCGATGCGCTTCACTCCATTCAGGCTCATCAATCGCCCGATCTCGCAGTCCGCTGGAACTGCAAGGCCGCCAAATGCGGCTCCTGCTCTGCCGAAGTCAACGGCCTTCCGCGCCTCACCTGCAAAACGCGCATGGACTCACTTCCTCTCGATCAGCCTGTGACCGTTTCGCCCCTCAAAGCTTTTCCGGTCATCAAAGATCTCGTTACGGACGTTTCGTGGAACTACAAGGTCAACAAGAAAATCCCGGCTTTCAAACCGAAGCCAGGCGTCGAATGGAAGATGGACCAGCGCGACATTGACCGCGTCCAGGAATTTCGCAAATGCATTGAATGCTTTCTCTGCCAGAACGTCTGCCACGTTCTGCGCGACCACCAAAAGCATGAGTCCTTTGGCGGTCCGCGCTTTTTCGTCCGCACGGCAGGACTGGAAATGCACCCGCTCGATAGTGTCTCTCGGACAGCTCTACTCAAGAACGAAATGGGCATCGGCTACTGCAACATCACGAAGTGCTGCACAGAAGTCTGCCCCGAGGAAATCCACATCACGGACAACGCCATCATCCCGCTCAAAGAGCGCGTCGTTGACGAATTCTACGACCCGATTACCATGCTCTTTCGCAAGTTCCGCGGCTCGTAGCGTAGCCCAGACCGATGGGGTAGGGGAACGATATATCATGCCCTCGTCGCTTGATAGCCGTGCCGTACCAGCCGTGCTATAAGGGCTTTAGCTTGCTTGATTCCGTAGCGGCCGATCTACAGATCGGTTCTCCTTGGAGGCCACCATGGACTATCAACTTAAATCCATCTCCAAAGCTGGAATCCCCGAAGCTCTCGCGAAAGTCGAACTCTACCGCTACCTCAACGAACCCGAGGAATCCGAATCCATTTGCCGAGACATCCTTGCCGTCGATTCAAAACAACAACTAGCTCTTCGCCTCCTCGGCCTCTCCATCACCGATCAATTTACCGGCGGCGTCCACGACCGCTACCGCGAAGTCGAAGAAACCTTCCAAAAACTTGCTGACGCCTACGAACGCCATTACTACACTGGCCTTCTCTACGAACGTCGTGCCAAAGCCCAGCTAACCGCCGGCCAATCGCCTCACACTCTTCTCCCGCTTTTTGAGAGAGCGCTCCAATGTTTCGGGGAGGCCGAAAAAATTCGTCCTGCCGGTAACGACGACGCCATTCTTCGCTGGAATCGCTGCGTGCGCCTTCTCCAATCGCCCACGTTGCAGTGGGAAGAGCATCTCATTTCCTTCGACGCCGACGACGCTCCGCCACACTGAAGCTGGTTTAACCGCCGCGTCCTTACAAACATCTATACGGAATGCCGGACGGAGATTTGCATGAGCGTTGAACAAAGCGTCGCGAGTTACTACACGCGCGGGAAACTGGAAGATTCCATCCTCAAAGCGCTGACCCAGTCAGGAAAAGATTTAGAAAATCTCACTCACAACGATCTGGCTGCATTGGACGAATTTCATGTCGGCGGCCGCGAGTCTACGCAGGAACTTGCCGCGCACATGAACCTCAGTTCAGGCCTTCGCCTCCTAGATGTAGGAAGCGGAATCGGTGGTCCGGCTCGCTATTTTGCTGCGGAGCAAGGTTGCAAAGTTACAGGTATTGATCTCACTGAAGAGTTCGTGCTTGTTGCTAAGAGTTTGACGAACCGGACCAAACTCGGCCACTCGGTCGAATTTCTCCAGGGCAGTGCGCTCGCTCTTCCGTTCGAGCCTTCAACGTTTGATCGCGCCTACACAATCCACGTCTGCATGAACATCGCGGACAAGCCTCGGCTCATTCGCGAAGTGCGCCGTGTGCTCAAGCCCGGAGGACTCTTCGCCATTTTCGATCTGATGCGAACCGGGGAGGGTCCAATTCGCTATCCTGTACCGTGGGCGCCCAGTGAGGAAACCAGCTTTGTAGCTCGCGTATGTGACTATCGCGATGGGTTAACCGCAGCGGGATTTACCGTCACACATGAGCGTCGTCGCAGCGCCTTTGCGCTGGATTTCATGCAGCGAATGAGGGCGCGCATGGCCCAGGGTGGGCCTCCTGTGCTTGGTTTGCATTTGCTTATGGGGGAACAAACGCCGCTTCTGCTCAGCAACGTTCAAGCCATGATGCAAGAAGGCGTGATCGAACCCGTCGAACTCGTCGCACGCGCCGTTTAGCTCGTTGCAGCCTCGCGTTTGGGGCTGATCGCATAGATCACCAAACCACCGAGCATCCCCGCGATCGCTATCAGCTTCCACGCCAGCGCATAACTGTGCTGCGCATCAAAAATTTTTCCTACAATCCAAGGGAATCCCCACTGCCCCAGCGAATAACCCATGATAATCAGCGCCAGCAATTTCCCCAGCGATCGCGTTCCAAAGCACTCCGCCGTGACCAGTGACACCAGCATGTAGTCCGCGCCCATCGAAAATCCAAAAATCATCGCGAAAGTCCAAACTGCGGCTGACATTTTCGCCGCCCCGAGCAACAGCGCCGACGCCCCAATCAAGAAATAGAACACAGCCATTGCATTTTTCTTGCTCACTTTGTCCACTGCATAGCCGACAAGAATCCTGCCCGCCAAGCTTGCTATCAGCAATCCAGTTGAAAATCGCACCGCAACATTTGCCGCATAACCCTGATCCTTCAAATACAGGATGAAATGTTGAATTACGGCTCCAATCGAACCAATCGCCAGAGTGGACCCCAACAAGATCAGCCAGAAATTCGACGTTCTTGCCGCTTCCGCGACTCCGCTTGATGAGGCGGGTGCAAATGAGCCCCCGGACTCGAACGCCGCTTCACCGTCCGGTAGTAATCCGATTTCTTCCGGCGTTGAACGCGTCACCCAGATTCCGACAGGAAACAGGATGGCCAGCAGCGCCAGCGCGATAATTTCGAGCGCGTGCCGCCATCCGTAGGAACGAATCAGATAATTGATCAGCAGTTGAGCAACCGCTCCGCCTGTGCCCAATCCCAAATACGCGATTCCCATTGCTCGGCCGCGCCTCGCTCTGAACCATCTCGAAACAAGCACCTGATTCGCGATCGGCCCAGCAAGCACATAGCCAAGAACTTCCAGCACGCACAGCACTTCGTACTGCCAAAGTTTTGTCATGCGCGCCATCAGCAGCAGCGAAACTCCGACGCACGCGGCGCCGGCAACGATCACCCAGCGCGCCCCGATTCGATCAATTACCGCTCCCGCAACCAATCCCGATGGCAATCCAACGATCAGAAATCCGAGGAAAAATCCTTGGGTGACCTGTGCACGGGTAAATCCAAGTGAGTCCACGAAGGAGGTGTAGAAAACAGGGAATCCATAGAAGATGATTCCAATAATGAAGAAAAAATTCAAAAACGCCGCTGCAACCACCCACCATCCGTAAAAAATCTTTCCCGGGGCGGCATTCGTCATAGGCGCGCCGCCGCGCTCGCCTGCGTCTTCACTTCTAGCCCTAGCCGCCTCGCACAATCTTCGAGAAACCCCGCCTCCCACTTCGGCCTTTTTATATTTCTCGCGTGCGTGCAGTCACTAGGAATTCTTCCCGTCAAGTGCAAAAACACCGCGGCCGAATGCTTGTACGCGGGAACCGGTTCACGAAACGCCACATTCCCTAGATATTGCAGCGCGTCCGAAAGCGCGTAGTACGCAGGATCGCCCGCTTCCCACATTCGATCACGCTCTGCAAACTTCTCCGGCGCAAACGTCGCCAGCCCCAGCAAGTAGTCCGACCCGTATTCAATCATATTGATACCAAGATCATTCCCTGTGTAAATCTTGAATTCTGGCCGCAGCGCGTCGCGCAATTCCAGCCGCTTCAGCTCAACCAATCGATCTAGCGACGAATGCTTCATCCCTTTGATCTCTGGAATCTCCATCAACCGCTGAATCATCTCTTCCTCAAAAATCTCTCCATTCGGCGCAAACATTTTTCCCAGCTCGAACGCCAGCACGTGATTGTATCCGCGGCTCACCTCACGATAAATCGCCGCCTTTTCTGCCGAGTTCTTCCCATGCAAACGCTGCGTCTGAAACAAAATCGGAATCCCGCCATGCGCTGCAATCGCGTCCATCTGCTTTCTGTACAAAGCGATTACGTCGCCCTCTTGGCCTTCGATGTAAGCGCCCGCAACAAATGGCACCCCAGCACCAAGTGTTTCGCGTGTCCAGCCCAACACTTCCAGCTTTTCCGCTTCGCTCAAAAAGTTCACATAGCCCGTATCCATGTTCACGGCGTTCATCAATCCCGCCGCCTGCGTCGCGCACAAATACTTTTGAAACGCCTCCACCGCGACGCGCCCATCCGCCTCGAACGGCAACAACGCCGCCGAAATCCCTTCCACTTTTCGTTTCAGTTTCTTACGGTTTTCAACCGATTCCGTGTTCATGCTTTCGCCTTTGCTGCTTTCAGCTTTTCCGCAAACTCAGAATTCTTATAGATCGGATCGAGCGGATAACATCCGCTCGGCAAGCCCTTCCTCGGCGCCGTTGTGCAATCGCTGAACGTTCGGCACACTCGCTTGTGCTCCAAAGATTTTCCTTCGCTCGCATCCCACAAGATTTCCGGATACGCTAAAATCATCCGCCCCAACCCGACAAAATCCGTCCAGCCTTCGCGTAATGCAGCCTGTGCCACGTTCGGCAAATAATCCTGCAAATACGTGTATCCCGTCCCGACAAAAATCAAGTTTGGAAATTTAGTCTTCAGTTCCCGCGCCACGTTCATCTGCCGCGCCACACTGATTAATGGGTCCTCATCTGGCTGGTACCCATCCGACGGCGGATATAGCGCCGGCCTCTGCAGATGCGGATTGTAGTAAGGGCTCCCCGCCGTCAGGTTCACCAGAGGAATCTGCAAATCCTCTAGCAATTGCAGAAACTGAATCGTCTCGGTCAAATCTGCCTGTATTGGATTCTGTGCATCTACGCCAAATCCCCATCGGTAGGGAATCAAGTTCCCATATTCTTCCGGAATTCCCGGCCCCAATTTTCCGCTAACTGACTTCGCCGGATCAGGTTTGTACGGCACAATATCGAACGCCGAAAGCCGCACTCCAACCTTCAGCTTCGGCGCCATGATGCGAATCGAATGAGCAATTTCGCGCAAGAATCGGGTGCGATTATCCAGAGTCCCGCCAAATTTTCCTTCTCGAGTGTGCGCGCTCAGGAATTCATGTCCCAAGTATCCGTGGCAGTGTTTGATGTCAACAAAATCGAACCCCAACTCTTCGGCAATTTTCGCCGCTGTATGGAATTGCTCGAGAATCCCCTCGATCTCCCCGTCATTTAGCAGCGGATAGTCGCTCGGCAATCCCAGCTTCCGGTCCAGAATCGGATGGTGATAAAGAATCTTCGGCTCAGGTTTGTCATAGCGATTCGGCCTGCAATATCTACCCGAATGCGTCAGTTGCAGTCCGACCACTAACCCTTCATCTGAACCCGTAGTCTTTTTGTGCTCCTCAATCAGCACTTTCCGCAGTTCTGCCAAATCCTTTTTCGTATGTTCCGCAATCACCAGCTGATTCGGATTCGCGCGCCCTTCATGCGCAACCGCAACTGCCTCGCCTCCCCAAATAAGCTTCGCGCCGCTTCGTCCAAACTTTCTCCAACGCTCATACGTGTGCTCACTCGGCTTTCCATCTGCCGTTCCGTCCCAACCCTCCATTGGTTGCACCGCGATCCGGTTCCCGATTTTGATTCCGCCGCGTTCCATTGGCGCGCGCAACGATGAGCCTGCTCCAGAAATCACCTCGCGGTGGCACGGGATATTCAACCCCAGTGACCGAATGTGATCCTGAAACCGCGCAACATCTTTCACCGTTCCCAATCGCAATATCGGCATTGTACTCATTCACTTTTTCCTGTCCCAATCCCCAAGTGGGTTAGCTTGAACTTTGTTTGTGACACATTGAGTCAAAAGTTCAAATTGACCTACGAATCAAAAAAACTTGCCGCATTTTATCCAAACTCCGGCCCAAGAATCGAACACACGAGTTCCGGCCTGCCCGGAAATGCATTCTTCCCGCGAAACATTCTTGTTAGCGGCCGCGCAAACGTAAATCCCCGCGCCTGCAAAAGCCGCTTCGCAAACGGATTCGCAGTTGTACAATCCACAATCACATTTTCTCGAACACTCTGCTCCAGGAATCTGTCGAGCAACCTCTCACCCGTCGCCTGGTCTTTCGCAATCCAGGGCCCCAGATGATCTGCAAATGACCCATGCCTCCCGAATGCGTATCCTTCCATTCCCCCCGCGTTCCACAGTCCATCTGTAAATCGCGGCTCCTCTTCATTCACCGACCGCAATGTTGCGCTCCGATCCGCGCCAAATGCTTCGCCATCGGCCTTCATCACAAAATCGAGCAGCGGCGCAGGCATCTTTTCAACTGGGCCCAACACTCGCGCATCCTTTGCCTCGCGTTTCAAAATCCACCGCTCCAGCTCATACTCCGCCACGAATCCCATCTTCTCGTAGAGCGGCTTTCCCAGCGGTGTCGCGTCCAGCTTGATGCACGGCACACCCACGGAATCGAGATGCTCCACGCAACGCTCCAGCAATTTGGTCCCAATCCCGCGCCCCCGAAGTGCCGGATCAACCAGCACCATCCCCACCCACGCGAAACGCCCGCCATAAATAATCGTCGCTGCGGATCCGCACACCTCTTCATCCACTTCCGCAACAAAACATCCGTTCGGGCTTGCTCGCAAAAATCTTTTCCAGTCGGCCTCCGTCTGGTTCCATCCAGCCAATTCCTTCAGGCGCATTCCCGAGCCGATATCGCTTTCCATCATTGTCCGCAATTTCACGATTTTTTGGCGGCCTCGACGCAGTTTCACTATGCAAAATTCCTCAAGGATTTTGCAGCAATCCTTGAATTGCCGCTAATGTTTCTTCATCCGTTCAAGTACAATCCCGCCATTGTGTTCTCACCGCGGAGATACATTTTTGCTTTCGCATAGTGAAAATTACATCACCGACGTCGAACAGCTCGAACTCGCCCTCAGCGAGCCCAGCGATTCCACCGTCCGCGCACTCGCCGGGCTACCCGGCGACATTCTTGTCCTCGGCTGCGGCGGAAAAATGGGCCCTACTCTTGCTCGTATGGCCAAACGCGCTTCAGACGCCGCAGGAATCTCGCGCCGCGTCACCGCTGTTTCCCGTTTTTCTTTCGCAAATCTTCCGCAGCGCTTGAAATCCTGGGGCATTGAAACCATTAGCGGCGATCTTCTCGATCCCAACTTTCTACAAAAACTTCCTGATGCGCCTAACGTCGTCTACATGGCCGGAATGAAATTCGGCTCCACTGGGCAAGAATCTCTAACTTGGGCAATGAACTCTTTTCTCCCCGGTCTCGTCGCCAATCGCTTTCGCAACAGCCGCATCGCAGCATTCTCTACCGGCAATGTCTACGGTCTCACGCCCGTCTCACGCGGTGGCTCGCGGGAAACCGATGAACTCCATCCCGTAGGTGAATACGCCATGAGCTGTCTCGGCCGCGAGCGCATCTTCGAGCACTTCAGCACTGTCGCAGGCGTCAAGACTTCCATCCTCCGTCTCAACTATTCCACCGAACTTCGTTACGGCGTCCTCGTAGACATTGCCCAGCGCGTTCACGCTGGCCAGGCCGTCGCTCTCTCCATGGGCTATCTCAATTCCATTTGGCAAGCTGACGCCAACGCCATGAGTCTCCAAGCGCTTCTTCACGCAGCTTCTCCCTCGTTCGTCGTCAACATCGCGGGTCCCGAAACGCTTAGCGTCCGGCACGTCGCTGAGCAATTCGCGCTGCGCTTCAACAAGAAAGTTCAATTCGATGGAACGGAATCACACGACGCGCTCCTGAGCAACGCTCAAAAAGCCTTCGCCCTTTTCGGCAAGCCACGCGTCTCTGCCGAGAAAATGTTGGATTTAATCGCGAACTGGGTTGAACGCGGCGGCGCAACGCTGTCCAAGCCAACGCACTTCGAAAATCGCGCCGGTAAATTTTAGGCGTGAGAGCGCCATGTGCTGTGAGTTGTCATTCCGAGTCCGCCGCAGCCGACGAGGAATCTGCTTTTTGTAGCGACCCGGAGAAGATAAGTTGTCATTCTAAGTCCGCCGTGGCGGACGAAGAACCTCAACTTAAGCGAAACTAACTAGAAATGTCGCCTCAACTAGATCCCAAACTCCTCGCTCTCCTCCGCCGCGGAACCGTAATCCCTGCCCATCCTCTAGCACTCAATGGAAATCGCCGCCTCGATGAACGCCGTCAGCGCGCACTCACTCGCTACTACGTCGCCGCAGGTTCCGGCGGCCTCGCCATCGGAGTGCACACCACGCAATTCGCCATCCGCGATCCTCAAGTCGGCTTGTTCGAACCTGTCTTGAAACTCGCAGCAGAAGAAATGGACCGTGCCGATCATGGCCGTGAAACGCCGCTCCTCCGCATCGGTGGAATCTGCGGCCAAACACCACAAGCGGTTAAAGAAGCCGCTCTTCTCACCAACCTCAAATATCACGCCGGTCTTCTCAGCCTCGCCGCCCTCAAAGACTCTTCCGACGTAGAACTACTTGCACACTGCCGCACCGTCGCGCAAATTATCCCCATCGTCGGCTTCTACTTGCAGCCCGCCGTCGGCGGCCGCGTTCTCTCTTTCAATTTCTGGCGTCAATTCGCTGAAATCGAAAACGTCATCGCCATCAAAATCGCGCCGTTCAATCGGTACCAGACACTCGATGTCGTCCGCGCCGTTGCCGAATCCGGCCGCAAAGACGTCGCTCTTTACACCGGCAACGACGACAACATCGTCCTCGATCTCCTCACGCCCTTCACCTTTCAATCGAATGGGAAAACTATCGAGCGCCGCATCGTTGGCGGCCTCCTCGGCCATTGGTCCGTTTGGACTCGCTGCGCCGTCGAACTCCTCGGCGAGTGTCATGCAGCAGCACAATCTGGCACCGCCATCCCTCCACACCTTTTACGCAAAAGCATTGAAGTCACCGACTCCAACGCAGCTTTCTTCGACGCCGCCAACAATTTTTCCGGCTGTATCGCCGGCCTCCACGAAGTTCTTCGCCGTCAGGGCCTTCTTGAAGGCAGCTGGTGCCTCGATCCCGACGAAACTCTCAGCCCGGGGCAAGCTGACGAAATCTCCCGAGTCTATGCTGCCTATCCACACCTTAACGACGATGCCTTCGTCCGCGAAAATCTGGATGTTTGGCTCAGGCCATGACTCCCGATTTCTCCTTATTTAAATCGAATGAATAGTGCTATTATCCCGCTCGTTCCGGAGGCTCTCATGTCCCTCAAACGGTTTGCCCTCATTGCGCTCTGGCCCGTACTCGCGTTGGCCCAATCTCCCGACCTCACCGTCCACGTAGACACCACTCCCGCCCACCAAATCAATTCTTTCGATCCCGACTCCGCCCTCGGCAGCTCTCTCGACGTTCTCTCCCGCCGCGACATTGACCGCGTCCACACGCCGCACATCGTTCAGGAATCTCTTTCCGCCGGCTGGGGTCCCATTACCTATCGCAACAATTCCGAACTGCGTATGGCTGCCTGGCACTGGAATCCCGCCGGCACCTGGAGTGATGCCGCGCACGAAAGCGGCTACTTCACCGGCAGCACCGACCTCCAAAAGCCCATTCGCTACATTCTTTCCTATGCGCTTCCTCATCGTGGATTCGCCACCAGCGGCGATCGTCCCGTGCAAGGTCCAAATCTCTCTTATTGGAAAAGCAATCCCTACCTGACCAGCAAATTCACGGGAGAGTCAGACGCGCTCCACCCGCAGTGGATCATCGTGGATATGCAATCTGAAAAATCAATTAATGCCGCGCGCATTCAATGGGCTTCGCCGTACGCAAAAACCTACCAAGTCGAATACTGGGTCGGCACGAATGCGCTTGATTTCGATGGCGGCCCCAAAGGCGAATGGAAAGTCTTCGATTCGGGAAAAATTGCAAACGCGCAAGGTGGTACCGTAACGCTCGCTCTCGCAGCCGCTCCGGTCTCCGCACGTTACATCCGCGTTCTCATGACCGAATCTTCGAACACTTGCGACGAACATGATTCATCCGACGCTCGCAACTGTGTCGGCTACGCCATGCAGCAAATTCAACTCGGCAGCACCGATTCCACCGGCAAATTCTCTGAAGTCGCGCGAGATGCCGCTGGCCATGCATTTTCTTACACCGCCTCGTCCATCGATCCATGGCATTCCTCAGAAGACGTCCGCGACGGCGGCGATTACCAGCACACTGGTTTCGATCTCTTCTTCACCAGTGGTCTCACCAACAACCTTCCCGCAATGATTCCCGTCACCATGCTCTACGGCACTCCCGATGACGCGGCCGCACAAATCGCCTACATCGAAAAACGCGGCTATCCCATCAGCTACATCGAAATGGGCGAAGAACCCGACGGCAAGCACGCCATGCCGGAAGATTACGCCGCACTCTACATTCAGTGGGCCAATGCGCTCCACAAAGTGGACCCAAACCTGAAACTCGGCGGCCCCATCTTTGAAGGCGTCAACAAAGACATTACGCTTTGGCCCGATGCGCAGGGCCGCATCTCCTGGATGGGCCGCTTCGTTGCTTACTTGAAAGATCACGGCCATCTAAACGACCTCGCGTTCGTTTCCTTCGAGCACTATCCCTTCGCGCCCTGCGAAGTCTCCTGGAAAGACCTCTATCGCGAGCCGCAGCTCATGAAAGGAATTATTCAAGTCTGGCGGGACGACGGTGTACCTAGAGATGTCCCGCAAATGGTCACCGAAAATCATCTTTCCTGGCAGCTCACCGGCCCGATGACCACTATTTTTGCCGCGCTTTGGCTTGCCGATAACGTCGGCTCATTTTTCGAAGGAGGCGGCGCCGCGTTTTACCACTCGCCCATTCAGCCGCAAACCGTAAATCAAACTTGCCAGGGCTGGTCTTCCTGGTCGAACTTCGTGTCCAACGAAAATTACGAAATCAAAGGTTACACATCTCCTTACTATGCGGCCCGCATGATCAATCTCGAGTGGGTGCAGCATCGTAGCGGCGTCCACCAAATGTTTCCCGCGGCCACCGACTTAAAAGATGCTGACGGCAATCTTCTCATCACCGCTTATGCCGTTCATCGCCCCGACGGCAACTGGTCCCTTATGCTCGTCAATCGCGACGAAAATAATCCCCACACCATTCGCGTCTCGTTTGAAAACGCAAAAGAAAAACGCAATCAATCCTTCACAGGCAGTGTCGCCTGGACCAGCTTCGGCTCCGATCAGTACGTTTGGATAAATGACGGTCCCAACAGCCATCCCGATCCCAATCTTCCTCCCGCCGCAAAATCCATCACTGACGCCAACGCCCAGACCATCTTCACCTTGCCCAAAGCCTCCATCACTGTCCTCCGCGGCAAGCTCTCGAATTGAATCTTCGTAGCTGCTTGCGTTGACGATGGTTGGAGCGAATGTTACGCTCCATTCCGCTCACGCACGCATGCGCGCCGTTGACCTGATCCGAAAAAAACGCGACTCCGGGGAACATTCCCGCGAAGAAATCAATTTCCTCATCTCCGGCTACACCAGCGGAGATATTCCCGACTATCAAATGTCCGCGTGGCTCATGGCGGCGTGGATTCGCGGACTCAACCGCAGCGAACTCGCTTCGCTCACCGAAGCCATGCTGTACTCCGGGGAGGTGGTAAACCTCTCTGATCTTCCAGGTAGGAAAGTAGACAAGCATTCGACCGGCGGAGTGGGAGACAAGACTTCGCTCATCCTTGCCCCCATCGTCGCGGCGGGCGGATTGAGTGTGCCGATGATCAGCGGGCGCGGGCTTGGTCACACCGGCGGCACGCTGGACAAGCTCGAAGCCATTCCTGGGTTCAATACTGCTCTCACCCTGAAGGATTTCCGCCGTGTACTCGGCGAATGCGGCATGGCGCTGATTGGTCAGACCGCGGAAATTGCCCCGGCGGACAAGAAGATCTACGCGCTGCGTGACGCCACTAGCACCGTAGAAAATATCGGGCTCATCTGCGCATCCATCATGAGCAAGAAGCTCGCGGAAGGGATTGATGCGCTCGTGCTCGACGTGAAGACCGGTTCGGGTGCTTTCATGCAGAAGGAAGAAGACGCGGTGAAACTTGCGGAAGTGATGGTGGAGACCGCCAAGCGAATGGGGAAGAAGGCGGTCGCGCTGATTACGGATATGGATCAGCCGCTCGGAAAACTAGCTGGCCACTCGAACGAAGTCATCGAAAGCATCGAAGTGCTCAAAGGAAGAGGCCCTAAGGATTTGCGCGATTTGAGTTTGGAACTTTCGGCGTGGATGTTTTATCTGGGGGAACGGACACCGTCGGTGGAAGAGGGTCGCAGTCTTGCGGAGACGATTGTGGCGAGCGGTCAAGCGCTGGAGAAATTTCGCGTTGGGGTCGGACTGCAGGGCGGCAATGAAAGCGTGATTGACGACTATTCGATTCTCCCATCTGCGCGATCGAGAGTGGACATCACGAGTTCAGCATCCGGATTTCTCGCCGCGACAAATTGCATGGAGTTTGGAATTGCTCTGGCGATGCTGGGCGGCGGGCGAGAGAAAAAGGAAGACGCGGTGGATCACGGCGTGGGGCTCGAATTCCACAAGCGAATCGGTGACCGTGTGGAAAAAGGCGAACCGCTCGTTACAATCCATTACAATTCCGGAGCGAAACTCGAGGAAGCGAAAACGAGAATTGCAGAAGCATTCGTTTTCAGCGAGACAAGAATTCCCGAGAAACAGCTAGTTCGGCGGATGGTTGGAGTTTAGTTCGCGGAAATCCCGAGAGGAGCATGCATGGGACGATTTACGGGAATCCTTGGGATTCTGGTGATTCTTGGACTCGCCTGGCTTTTCTCCTCGAACAGGCGCGCGATCAAGCTGAAAACGATCGCGTGGGGGCTTGGCCTTCAAATTGTGCTCGGCATTTTTGTGCTCAAGGTAAAATCCGGGCAGATTATTTTTCAAGCACTCGGCAACGGCGCGAAACATCTGCTTGATTTCTCCTATGTTGGTTCTGCTTTCGTTTTTGGCGAACTTGGCAAATCGAATTCCAATCTCGGCCTCATCTTTGCCTTTCAGGTGCTTCCCACCATCATTTTTATTGCCGCATTCTTTGCCGTTCTCTACTACCTCGGTGTCATGCAAATCATCATTCGGGGCGCGGCCTGGCTCATGACCAAAATCATGGGAGCGAGCGGTGCGGAATCGTTGAACGTTGCCGCCAGCATCTTCATGGGACAGACCGAAGCGCCGCTGACGATCCGTCCCTTCATTTCAAAATTGACTAAGTCCGAGTTGATGACGGTGATGACCAGCGGAATGGCGCACATTTCCGGCGGCATGATGGCAGCGTATATTGCCGTCGGTGGCGCGGATCCCAAAAATCTTCTTACTGCCGTGATCATGACGGCCCCGGGCACATTGCTTATGGCCAAGATGCTTGTTCCCGAAACCGAGCAAGCACTTACGGCGGGTCGCGTGGAAATGCCACCTGGAGAAAAAGAGTCCAACATTCTGAGCGCCATCGCTCGTGGCACCGTGGATGGACTGCACCTCGCGCTGAATGTGGGAGCAATGCTCATCGTTTTTCTTGCATTGCTTGCGCTGCTTAACGCAATGATGGGTTGGGTCCACATTCATGTCAGCTGGTTCCCCTACAGCCTGCAGCAGATTCTGGGCTGGATCTTTGCTCCTGTGGCATGGCTAATCGGTGTGCCGTGGGAGCATGCGCGAGACATTGGCAATCTGCTCGGCCTGCGCATGGTCACCAACGAGTTCGTGGCGTTTCGCGATCTTGGCCCAATGAAAGCGACGCTTGATCCGCGGACATTTGCGATTGCCACGTTTGCGTTGTGCGGCTTTGCGAATTTCAGTTCGATTGGAATTCAAATTGGCGGCATCGGGGCGCTGGCTCCGGAGCGGCGGCAGGACCTGGCGAAGTTAGGCATTCGCGCCATGCTCGCGGGAACTGCGGCCAATCTTTTGTCTGCAGCCATCGTGGGGATATTTTCTTGAGCGCGAAGCGCGGCAAATCTTCCGGTGAATTCGAGCGCGCGTCTGCCGCTGCAAAGTTCATTCAGAAGCAATCGAGGCTCCGGCCAAAGATTGCACTGGTGCTTGGCTCTGGGCTCGGGGCATTTGCCAATGAATTTGCAGGCGCGAAGAAGATTCCTTACAAAAAGATTCCGTATTTTCCGCTTTCGACAGCGATTGGCCATGTCGGGCAGCTCGTGATTGGAAAAGTGGACGGCGTAGAATTAGCTGGAATGCAGGGCCGCGTACATCTGTATGAAGGATATTCGCCACAGCAGGTGGCGTTTCCCATCCGCGTATTTTCGCGAATGGGAGTGAAGGCAGTGATCCTGACGAACGCGGCTGGCGGCGTTAATTTGAATTATTCTGCCGGAGCGCTGGTTGCCATTCGCGATCACATCAATTTGCAGGGCGTGAATCCACTGATTGGGCCGAACGACGACCGTTTCGGCGTGCGTTTTCCAGATATGACGGAAGCGTACGATGCAGAGTTCCGCAGGTTCGTTGCGGAAGCGGGGAAAGGTTTGCGTCAGACTTTGTATGAAGGAACGTATCTGGCGCTTTCCGGGCCGAACTATGAGACTCCTGCGGAGATTCGCGCTTTTCGCACGCTGGGTGCCGACCTTGTCGGCATGTCTACCGTGCCAGAGGTGCTTGCGGCGCGGCACGCAGGAATTCGCGTGCTGGGAATTTCCTGCGTGACGAACATGGCGGCGGGAGTGACTGGCGAAAAATTGACCGCCGAAGAAGTTTTCGAGACTGGAGCGCGGGTAAAGAACGATTTCATTGCTTTGCTAAAGGCAGTGATTCCCAAGATTGCGGAGGCGATTGCTTGAGCGAATATGAAGCTTTGATTGCAGCTGCGAAACAGTCGCGCGAGAATGCGCACGCGGCATTTTCCAATTTTCGCGTTGGTGCTGCGCTGCGGGCGACTTCCGGCCGAATTTTTGGCGGGTGCAATGTGGAGAACGCAACGTACGGGCTGACGATTTGTGCCGAGCGCGTAGCTATTTTCAAAGCGATCAGCGAAGGTGAACGCGGCTTTGACGCAATTGCCGTTGTGACGGATACAGATTCACTAACGCCGCCCTGTGGAGCATGTCGGCAACTCATCTGGGAATTTTGCGGCGACGTGCCGGTGATTCTTTGCAATTTGAAAGGGAAGAGCGAAGTGATTCAAACGAAAGCGCTTTTTCCGAAGCCCTTCGACGCGTCGAGCCTATAGCACTCAAAGAAAGCTGCGGCAGCAGCAGGCAAGCCTAAGCCACAGCAACAGCAGATTTCTCGGGCACAAGACGCCCTCGGAATGACAATGGTGGAGGCCTGCGCAAAAAAGTTAGGTCCCTCGCTCGTGATGTTCCCTCGGGATGACTGCCCTCGTCGAGTATTTAGTTGGCGCCGGAGCCGGTGGAGGCGGTGAGCGTTGCGGGCGGGATGCGTGTTTGCTGAAGGAGATTGAAGTCGGCTTGGATTTGGCGGGCTGAGGATTTCTTGGTGCGGCCGCCACGGAGTTCTTCTTTCAGGCGCGCGACAAGAAGCAAGCGAGCTTCATTCTGGGCGTTAGCCGAATCAAGAACATTGGTCCTGGAGGCACCGAGATTGACGAGGCCATCGCCGGATGAGACTTGGATCATGGGGCGGCCCTGAGAGTCGAGATGAAATTCAGACGCAGTCTGGAGTGGCTTCCAGATTAGCTTGTCGTCGGTCGACTTCAGCAAAGGATCGGATTTAACTATTGCGTTGAGCTCGCGTTCCCAAACTTTTCGCTCGTCCTTGGTAAGGGGATGCTCGAGTCCATAAGGCGTCCACATGGCTGCATCTTTTGCCGGATCAAAACGGCCGCCGGCGTAATAGGTCGTGGCAACTCCGGCCGCCACATAAGGCTGAAATACGGCGAGCGGGACGAAGTATTTTTTTGCATGGAAAACGCCGTCAATCAGACCATGAACGGGCCTGCTCCGCTTTACTGTTCCGGGCACTTGCGGAACGAAGAAACGCGTAAGTTGAATACTTGGATCTTTTTTCGCAGCACGCTTACTGAATTGCACGAGCGACTTTGCGGCCTGCTTGGGAGTCATGACGCCGAGGTCGCCGATTTTGCTGCGCCAAACGGAGTCGGGGTAGTAGAAGGTGACGACATCGTGGACGAAGTCGGCACAATTGTCGGTGACAAGTTTGTAGGATTTTGTGTTTTGTGACGCGTTAAATTTTGCGATGAAGCGAGCGTCGTCTTCCGGCGAAGTCGGAAGCTGAAATCCATACAGCGTGCGATCGTAGGCGGACCCTACCAGTTGATACCAGTCGGCTGAAGACTTGTCATTCGTCGGAAGTGGGTCCGGAACAAATTCAGAAAAATGCTTTGAGCGATACTGGTTGCGCAAAAACCAGACGAGCTTTCCATCGGCGAATAGAGGGATGTCTTCGGGTTTCTCGACTGCGTAAAGGTAAGCAATGACGGGAACGGCCAGCCAGTCGTAACCGGCGATGTGGTGATAGCGCGAAAGGACGATGCCGAGTTCGCCTCGATCGCAGCGGCGAAGTTGGGTGGGGCTTGCGGCGCAAATATTGGAAAGATAGACGGCGGCGTGGCCTGTGCCGGCTACGGCACCGTCAACGCTATAGGGTTCTTCCAGCAAGACGGCGACGTCAGCGCGAGCCGATGGAGCTGTGGCGACCAACGCAAGCAAGAAGAGACACACCGATAGTTTGAAAATGGCACGCACGGGTTCGAGCCCTTTCCAGACACGTTTATTTGAACCCGTAACGAGCCATAAAAGTTGCATCGCGAAGTACAGGAGGGAGAAAGAGAAACCTGTACGAACGGGCAGGGGAAGAAAACCAATTTCGGCGATCACTTTTTTGTGAGGCAGAGGAGGCCGGCTTCAGAAAGCCGGCCCTACCACAGCGCATTCAGAAACGGATGTATGGGCCGAAGGCGATTCGCAGATTGTGGTGCGTGCCGCCAGCAAAATAGATTTCGTCTCCGGCATCGAGGCGCAATCCAACAGGCCCGAGATGGCCTTCTAGACCCCCGCCGGGATAGAGCACCGCATTGATATTGCGCGAACGAAGATTTTCGACAGTGCTTGCGAACGTGTCGAAGTTTGCGGGCCGTGCGTCAAAGAGGAACGTGTTTGCTCCCCCCTTTACTGTGATGAAGGGATGAAAACTGTGATGGCCCAGATCGAGTTTTGGGCCAAACATGCCGTGCAGCACACGGATGTTGGAGCGGTTCAGACTGACCGTGGGGGGAACGGTAGAATTGTCTGTGAAGCCTTCGGTGAAGACCTGGTTGAAGTCGTAGCCCATTTCGGCTTCGAGCTTGAGATTTTTGTAGGCAGTGAATCCGAATCGTCCTCCGAGCCCGGCAAAGTCCGTGCCAGTTTGGGAAAGATGGAAGTAATCGGCATAAGCGCCGACTTGAACGTGATCGTTTTGAGCAAAAGTGGCCGGCGACAGACCTGCAAAGAGTAACAGCAGCAGCAAACCGCGCTTCATGGACAGCTCCTTGGATTGAATGGACTGCTAAGAAAGCTAGGGGCTGGAGCGGGTGGGTGAGAAAGATCGCGCTTTCAACAAACTTAGATGCCAAGTGAAGGTCGTGGAGTTGCACGATGGAAGTAAATGTGAGGGGAACAGGCTGTAAATTGCTGAAAAAACAGGACACGCAGAAAAAGCGAAAATTCCCTATTGACGAACCTGTCCCGAAGTACTACGGTACCGAGTTGCTAGTTGGGGTGTTTCTGGTACGTTCCAGCTATTGTCCCTCCCCGGCTCAATAGCGAGAATCGTAACTGTGCAGGAGCCACAAGCCTCTGCAGGGTAAGTTCCCGGTGGAAGAAACGAGTCGAGGTCACTCGACACTATTCACCAACACAGCGCAACCCCGCTGGGCGTAGTCTCTCCTGAGTAAGTAATTTTTGGCTGGAGCGTTGACGGTCCCCATGTCGCTACTTCATTTTCGAACCAAAGAGCGCCGGCGCACATTGCGAGTCAACCTGACCGTACCACTTGCGGTGCATGGTCAATCCGATGAAGGCGCAAAGTTCTGCGTACACACCCAGTCACAATCGATCAATCAGCATGGCGCGATGATGGAGTTTAGCGAGGTCGTGCTGGTTGGACAGGTGCTTCAGCTGGTGAATGAGAACAGCAACCGCAAGGTAGATGCGCGCGTGGTTTCCGTGCAGAGGAAGCGCGACGGGAAAACGTATATCGGCGTGGAATTTTTGACGGCAGAGACAAATTTTTGGCATATGACATTCCCGATGCCCGGGCAGAAGCCGCTGCGAAAGATTGTTACGGAGAAACAGATTACGGCGTAAATTTCGCGAAAATTTCAGCGACTGGAACCGGTTCGAGACATCGAACCGGTTTTTTTATTTGCGGCGGAGTGATATTGACTTCCTGGTGGAAGATTTGCGCTTCGAGGATTTGGGCTTTGATTTGGCGAGCCAGGCGCGGGTTTTCTTGGGAAGCTTGGCAAGGACAAGGTCGTAGGAGATGCGGAGCAGGGAGGCGAGTTCTTGCGGAGAAACGGCGCCGGCGTTTTCAAGGGCGACCCATTTGGCACGAGCGAGGTATGGTGCGGGAATGATGTTGGGACGCTCGGTAAGTTCTGCGAAGGATTCGTCAGTGGCTTTGAAGGTGAGGAAGACGCGAGCAGGTTCGAGAGGAGTGATGGCAAACATTTTGCCGCCAATCTTGAAGACAAGGTCATAGCCCCATTGCACTTGCTCGGTGGCGCGCGGGAACGAGAGGCAGAGTTTGCGGATGGATTCTACAGAGTTCATGGGGCAGCGAAGCGGCGGAAGAAGGAGTTGGGCTTCCAGTGAGGGCGAGCGGAATTGTTGGCGGTGTCAATCAGCAGGCGGCGGATGATTTCTTCGTAGAGCGCAGCGGCGGCGAGGTCTTTGGGTTGGTCGAGGTCGTCGGACGGCGCGTGATAGCGGTTGGTGAGCCAGTCTTTGAAGATAGCTTGTTCCGGGGAGCCGAGGAGGAAGCCGACGTCCATTTTGACGGCGGGGACGCCTTTGACGATAAAGCTGTATTGATCGCTCCGGATAAAGCGATTGCGAAGCGGCTCCTGATCGGGAATGGCTTTGACGCCGAGTGAGGAAGCGACTGCAGCGGCGCGATCACCGAGGTCGGATTCTTCGAGGCCTTTCACTTCAAGAAATTTGAGCGGGACGATAGGCAAGAACATGTCTATGTTGATATCCGCGATGATGGATTTTTGTGGAACGGTAGGGTGAGTGGCGAAGTAGCGTGAGCCGAGCAGTCCTTTTTCTTCCGCGCAGACAAAAACGAAAAGCAAAGAGCGGCTGAGCTTTTCGGGATGCGCTTTGAGGTTTGCGGCTACGTCGAGCAAGACGGCGCTGCCGGAAGCGTCGTCCATAGCGCCGTTATAAAGGCGATCGCCGTTGACGGGCTCGCCAATGCCGAGGTGATCGAGATGGGCGGAGAGAACAACAAATTCATCTTTGAGGGTGGGATCTGAACCACCGAGTTTGGCGACGAGATTTGCAGATTCGAGTTCGCCGGATTTGACGGCAACGTGTGACCGTACGCTGGAGGGAAGAGCAAAGTGCGGCAATGGTTTGCGATCTTTGGCCAAGGCAGCGAGTTCGGCGAAGGTATGACCGCTGCCTGCGAAGAGTTTTTCAGCTTGAGCAGGATTGAAATAGAGAGAAAGCTGCATGCCTTCGGTGTCGTTAAATTCCGAACCGACAAGATCCATGGAAGGGTGAATGCGGCTTAGGGAGACGCGGGACCAGGGAATGTCCATCGAAGCGGGATTGGGAATGGCGATGATGCCGATGGCACCTGCGGCGCGAAGCGCTTTCCAGCGTTCAGCCATGGTGCTGTAATGAGAGGCAAGCGCCGCGGGAATATCGGAAGTTGAGCCGTTGATGTAGACGACGACTTTGCCCGTAAGGTCTTGGCCTGCGAGATCGTCGAAATTCTTCTCTGGGATTTTCAGGCCGTACCCTGCGAAGACGAGCGGAGCAGAGATTTCTTTTTCGCCGGTATTGCTCTTGCTGGAGAAGAGCATATCGTCGCCTGGCACGAGAGCAACGGATTTTCCGTCATGAATAAGAGCCGCGTTCGAATGGGCCTCGTCCACCAGGCGTTGGATGAATTTGACATGCTGGTAGAAGCCGTCTGAGCCGGCGGGCTCGAGGCCGGATTTTTCGAGTTGCTCGACGACGTAGGCTTGTGCGCGACGCAGACCGTCACTGCCGGTCTCTCGACCTTCCATGTTGTCGTCTGCGAGAACTTTTACGTGGTCCCACCAGGTTTTGCCATCGAAATGAGATTCAGGCGAAGTTTGCGCCAACGCAGTTGAAGCAAAAAGTCCAGCGGCAATAAAAACAAATGAAGAAAGATTGCGGCGCATTAGAGTTGGCCCCTTGGTTTGGGAGGAGATTATTTTGTACGAGCGAATTCAATGAATTCGCGGCCCATGTACAAGCGGTATTTGCCTGCTTCGGACGTGGCCAAAATCTGGAATGGAGTTGGGCGCTTGATATCGGCGTCACGGGCTGAGGCGATCTGGAAGAGTTCGTTGGCTCCCAGGTCGAGAAGAACGAATTTGTTGCCTTCAAGAAAACCGAAACCATAGGCGCCGGGCCTGACAGTTTGGCCGCCGACTTGAAGAGTAACTTCGGTCAAAAGATATGCCTGATATTTCTGACGGAGGCCGGAGGAGTAGCCGGAATTGTCCACGAGCCCAGCGAGCATGTAGAGGTCATCTGAGAAATGTACGCCGCCGGTGTTACGCATTTGGACTGGAGCAGATTGTCCACGAAAGAAGACAGTTTCAGGAAAGAGCTTCGGGGAAATGTCCGCGGCTTTGAGAACCATGTCTTTACTGTCGGCCGGCACGCGCGCAGGATGCGGTAACGCAGCGAGCAGAACTGGAAGCGCGAGAACAGAAGTGAAAGCGAGGAATGACGAAGTACGACGAAACATGAAGTCTCCTCCGAAACTGGAAATGCTAGTCAGGTTTGAGCAAATACTCAAGTGGGCGAGATCAGGGGCCCTTCTCAACAGGGTAGCCTTTTTCAATCCAATCTGCGACGAAGCTGGTTGGAAGAATAAGAACCCGAAGATGCGTAAATCCCATGTCGTGCAATGCGGAGAAGGCCGGACGCAGATTGGGACAGCGTTCGAGAGGGCAGCAGCCGCAGTAAATGACGATGTTCGCGTCTTTCGGCAGAGATGCCGCAAACAATTTCAGTTCTGCGATGCCTTCCTCTTTAGACCCAGGCCCCCGAAATACCGCGCCAGGAATGTGAGCGCCCTGATAGAGAGCACGAACGCCAACATAAATAATCTTGAGCGATGGTTCTTTTTTCTGCAGCTCTTTGGCGAAATCTGAAGGGGAGATAGTTTGATCCTGGCGCCAAGGATCGTTTTGGGCTGCAAAGATATGAATTACCGATGCAGCAAAAAGAGTTATGGCTGCGAGCATCGAGAACGCGCGCGACAAGGGACCACGAGAATTCATGCTGAGATGATAGCGAGCCAATTCAAGAACGACAACTTGCACAAGAAAGCGGGCTAATTATCCCTTTGTTTCTGCCCGCTGGCGCTGGAGCTTTAGCGCGGTAGTGCGAAGAGTTTCGGGGACATTTTTGTTCATAGTGAGTTTCTTGAGGTCCACTGCGTTGATGATGGGCAACAGATGCAAGGAGACATCGAGGGGGAGCTTGGGATTGTTGATGAGGTTGCGAACGACGACGTAGTTCTTTCGAAATGTGCGGTTGGCGGCGATAAGACGAAGAATCTCGTCGGTAAGATTGGCCATAGAGGCGAACGCTTCGACTTCCTGATCGGTCAAACGCGGAGATTGAAGCACAGCGCGCTGGACGACTTTGTTGGTATCACGAATCAGCGTGCGACGAGCTTCTGAGCCACCCTTCATGGCGAACTGAACGCGCTGGGCGACCGTCATTTTGGCGATTTGCTGAAGAAGAGTTTGCCGGCGCCCGGGGTCGGGCTCGGCTTCCGCCGCGGCTTCCGCGAAATGCGATTCTTCGGCAGTTCCACCATGCATTTCCTTAAGAAGGTTCTTCTGGTCGGCGGTGACAGAGCTTGACTGTTCAAGAGCGCTGGCCAAAGCGAGCGAATCGCTGACGCGGCCAAGGTCTTCAAGTAGCGCTTGAATCCCGATTGTAGAGAGATGCTGCACGACGGGAACCAACAGAGAAGCTGGGCAATTTTTGTTCTGAACGAGTGCTTCGCCGATGCCAGGTTTGTCCGCCAGGTTCTTGGAAGCGTAGACGAAGACGGATTGAAGCGCTTCCGGCCGTTTGATGGCTTCAACAAAAGCTTCCGGAGAGACGGAGAGCAAAGCCGCCTGAGCATGTTGTGCGACCATTTCGTCCGCGTCACCGGTGAGAACAGTAAGCACTTCGGCGCGGTCTGCGGAGCCCAAATGTGCGGCGCCGGAACACACGGCAAGTTTGCGTTCGCGAGTTGCGCGACCTTGTTTCAGATCTGCTACGACTTCAGGGCTGAGTGACTCCACCGGTGGCCTGCCTTAGATCCTTTGCGCTAAGGATCATTTTACCGGAGGAACCGGGAGTTCCGAGGGGCGCCATCATGCTCCCGTTCAATTCCAGCAACACCGCGGCAGAATCGGAGGCGGAGACTTCAAACTGGTCTTTGGCAGTGAAATGGCGATTTTCACCCGTGGCGAGTTCCGCGTCGAGGACAACTTTGCCATCGGCAACGATTCGCACGCGCGTAGCGGATGAGATGGAGACGGAAAGCTCAAGAGGAAGATTCGCCGGAGTAGCAGCAGAATTTTGCCGGGACTGCGGCTGTGCAATGGCAAATGCAGGTTGCGACGGAGGAGCCACCAACTCGGTTTTTTCAGACTGTTTTGCCTGTTTGCGACCTTTGAATTTCTTCCACGCGTAGAGTCCGGCGAAAACGAGTCCAAGCAACAAAAGCAAAATCAACAAGACAGCTACGACGGGAATCCACTTCGGTGGGGAAGGTATGCGCTCTTCTGGTTTGGCAGGAGACGCATTCAGATTTTCGCCACGGGCCAAGTCATATTCGGCGAGGAGGCTTTCCTCGCTCAAACCCAAATAGCGGGCAATACTGCGGACGAATCCGCGCCCGAAGACTCCGCCGGGGAGTTTTTCCCAATCTTCATTTTCAAGAGCTTCCAGAAAGCGATGACTGATTCGCGTGGCGGTCGAAACTTCATCCAGTGTGACTTCGCGCAGTTCGCGTTCGCGCTTCAGGCGTTCCCCAAACGTACCCTTCGCCATGCAGTGATGACCGTCCTCGCCCGCAACCAACTGCCCAGCCCTGTACCCTGAAGGCAGGCAGCTCCCGAAATGAAAATAGACTGAACATGAGTTTACAGAGAGCGGGGAAAACGCGCAGCATTATTTCACTTTTTGGCGAATGGAGAGGGCGGCAGCATGCGGGGCGACATGGTAGCACGCTTGGCTTCTGCGCTTCTGGGGCTCCAATCGTCGGGAGGAAAGGAGATGCGCCAAAAGCGTGGAGAGGGCTGGTCAAACTCAATTCCTACCGCTGACTTGCGATCTTGCATTTCGCCGATGTCAATGACCTTGCAGCCGATTTCTTCGCCCGTCTTTACATTTCTGAGTTTCAGGCGGTCCCCCGCCAGGACCATCTGCCTCAGAAGAATAAGCGCACCGTGTGCGTTTACAACCTGAGTGACGGTTTCTTCCGCAAAGGGCGAGCCCGTAGCCTGCTTACCAGAGACGACTACATGAACAGTCAACAGAAGGCGTTGGCTGCGGCGCATGCTTGCCGATTTGGGAGATTTTGCTTGAGGCAGTTCCAATTTCGAACCTCCAACTAGAGATATATCGGCAGAAGAGTGGCCGAAGATTAGATAGGCGTAATTGGGAGAGCATTTAAGAGTCCGCGGCGGAATAAGAAAACGCTCATTGGGTCGTTGTCGGGGGGCGGTCCTGGAAGTGCACATATCGAGCCGCTGGGTGAGCCGATAGCAAGATGAGAACGCCTGTACTACGTGCGAGTTGCGTGGATTTTCAAGCGGTGCCTATACTGAGCGAGATTCGCATCAGGTACCGAATCTGCAGCAGGGGAAGTGTGCTCAAGTGAAGGCGCACTTTTGAGACTTTTGGAACCAAGGACCAGCCGCGTGGAGGAAACAAAACAGTTTCCCGAAGTTGAGCGCCGTCGCAATCCCGGCCTGCCGGAGGACCGTCGTCAAGCAGGCGAAGTCGCCGTGTTCCAAGAGTTGGGAAAGGCGCTGACATCGTCGCTGCAGCTCGATCAGGTGCTGCGCACGATCATGGAGAAGATTGACGAGTTTTTAAGGCCGGACAACTGGTCGTTGCTCTTGTTGGATGAAGCGAAGCAGGAACTTTATTTCGAATTGGCCGTCGGCAAAGCTTCGCAGGCGCTGAAAGATGTGCGGGTGAAAATGGGGCAGGGTATCGCGGGTTGGGTTGCGGCGCACGGCGAGACTGTAGTTGTGCCAGATACTTCCAAAGATACACGGTTCTTCGCAAAAGTAGACGAAAAGACAAAAACGGAAACGCAATCCATAGTTGCCGTGCCGGTGAAGTTCCGCGATACGTGCCTCGGCGTAATTGAACTAATTAATTGCATTGGACCGGAAGGGTTTGATGCGCGCGATTTGAAATTGCTTGAAGCGCTTTCTGACTTCGCCGCAATCGCGCTCGAAAATGCGCGGCACGTGAAGAGGATTCACGAGCTTACGATTACGGACGATTGCACTTCGCTTTACAACGCACGGCACATGAGCGTGATTCTGGAGACGGAAATTTACCGCTCACAGCGTTATAACTATGAATTCTCGCTGATCTTCATCGACCTGGATCATTTCAAGCAGGTAAACGATACGCAGGGCCACCTGGTTGGCTCAAGATTGCTGGCGGATATCGGAAGCGCGCTTAAAGAGCACTGCCGGTTGATTGACTTCGCGTTCCGTTATGGCGGCGACGAGTTTGTGTTGCTGCTTCCGCAAACATCGAAGGACAACGCGCTGAATGTAGCGAGACGTCTGCACAAACTCATTCGAGAAAAGAAGTGGCTTTCTTCGGAAGGGTTGGACCTGCACCTGACCGCGAGCATGGGCGTTGCGGCGTATCCGGTTGATTCCCGGACGAAAGAAGGTTTGCTGCATCTTGCGGACGAAGCGATGTACCTGGTAAAGAATACGAATCGAGATAGCGTGGCCGCAGCCAATATCGGAATCCTGCCTGAGTTGCCCGATCCACCCGTCGCGAATGCGGAAACCGCAGGTTAGCAGTTTTCCGCGGCATGCAGTGAGCTATACAGCCTCTGCAAATTTTGTTTAACTGAAACCATGAAGAGAAGTGAAGCGGCGAAGTACGCGCAATGGTCTGCGGCCGTGGCGCTTTGCATTGCGGGATTGACCGCAGCGGTGTACTTGGCGCGCGGGTGGCAACGGTTTCAGGACAAGAAGAAGGCCCCACCGGCTCCTCCTGCGCACGTGGAACGCCTGCTGAGCGGAATTTCGTTTTCGAAAGTGGAAGGCAACCTGACCATTTACACCGTAGAGGCTTCGCACTCGACGGATTTCAAGAACGAAGCCGGAAGCTTGCTGGAAGATGTGAAGATTACAGTGTTCGGCAAGAATCAGGACCGCAACGACATTTTGCACACGCAGACCTGCCGGTATACGAAGAGCCCGGAAAACATAGATTGCAGCGGCCCCGTGCAAATGGATCTGATGAGTGCGGCGGATGCGAAGGTCTTCAAGGCAAAACCGGAGCTGGCTGCCTTAAAAGCGATTCATGTGGAGACGAAAGCGGTTACATTCGAACGGAATACAGGAATTGCACGGACTTCCGAGCCGATTACATTTCGGTTGCCGAATGGTACGGGAGAAGGGAAAGGCGTTGAATATTACTCGAACGAAGGTCGGCTACAGCTTTTGCACGATGTGCACTTCAGTGTGAAGCCAGAACCCTCAAAAACCGGAAAGCAAAAACATACGGACCCCGTGCAAATTCGGGGCACGCGGCTGGAGTTCGATCGCGATGCTCACGCGATGCATTTGTCGGGGCCTGCGGAAGCCACGACCGCATCGAGCCAGCTAAAAGCTGGAGGCATTGCGATTGAGATGGATGAAGCATTTCGCGCGCGAAAGATAGTGGCCGGCGCAGGAGCCGGGGGACCGGCAATGCGGCCGCAGTTGCATTCGCAGGGGCCAAAGGGCGCCGAAGTGATGAATGCCGACACGATGACGGCGATATTGTCTGCGGATGGAAAAATAGAAGCGATTTCTGCGCAGGGGAACGTTACTGGCGCATCCGATGGAATCGATGAGAAGCAGGAGTTGGCTTCAAATGAAGCCAACATAGAGTTTTGGCCAGCGAGCGGGCGCGCAAAAGAGATCACTGCGAGAGGCGGGACGAAGGTCCACACAACATATAAGAAAACCGGCGATGCGAGAGATCTTCAGTCGGATGCCGTGCGGATGACGTTTGCCGGAGCAACCCTGAAGGAAAAATCGAAACCGGAACTGGCTGAAACACTGGCGCCCGGGACAGTTGTGTGGACAAACGGAGCTTCGAAGGGGGCCGCAGCGGGGGAACAAACGAAGTTGCAAGCGGATCGTTTGCGTCTGGATTTTAGCGAGGCGGGAAAGGCGAAGCTTTTGCAGGCTGCAGGGAATGTTCGCGTGGACAAAAGTACGCCTGGTAAAGGAACGCAAACGGCGACAGGGAAAAATGGAGCTGCTCAACTTGAGGCGAACGGCGGCTGGTCGCAAATGGAGTTACATGGAGACGTTCGACTAAAGGACGCGGAGAGATCGGCGCAGTCAGATGACGCGATGTTTGCGAGAGCGGCGCAGACGGTTGTGCTGACAGGTCGAGCGCAAGTGCGAGACGCGGCGACTGAGACACACGCGGCGAAGATTACGTTTCATCAGGACTCGGGCGACATTTATGCGGAAGGAGGCGTTCGTTCGACGGATTATGCGGGGAAGCCAGGAACCGTGCAGATTGGCACCGCTCCCGCGAATATTACCTCCGATAGCCTGCAAGCAAATTCGAAGACAGGGCGAGCGCTGTACAAAGGCCACGCGCGGTTATGGCAGGGTGAGTCCACCATGGATGCGGATTCGATTGAGTTGCAGCGGGATGCGCGGATTTTGAACGCCGTTGGAACTGTGCGCGCAGTTTTCATGCAGACGCCTCCGGCGCAAGAGGCCGCTACAACAGTCCCCGTTTCCTCTACAAAGAAATCGCCGCAACTTTGGTACATTTTTGCGAACAATTTGACGTATTGGGACAAAGAAAACCGCGCGCATCTCGAAAAAGATGTGAACGTGCAATCCACGGATCAGAAAATTCACAGCGCGGCGATGGAAATTTACTTTACGCGCGGAAATGCAGCGAACGGGGGCGCTCCCGGCGCTCAGCAGATCAGCCGAGCAGTAGGGACGGGTGGAGTAACGGTTGAGCAAGGCGGCCGAAGAGCGACTGCGGATCGCGGCGAATACACGGCAAGCGATGGAAAATTCGTAATGACCGGCGGAACACCGACAATTTTTGACGCGTCTGAAGGGACAACCACGGGGCGTCAATTGACCTTCTATTTAGCGGATGCTACGATCATCGTCGACTCTGAAAATGGTTCGCGCACGTTGACGAAGCACCGGGTCGAGAAGTAAACGGGCTGCGTGGCGGTCCTTTTTGGCGAGGCATGCTGAAGCTCCAAGCCGTCGAACTGAGCAAGACGTACCGCGGTCGCAAAGTCGTTGATAACGTTGAGTTAGAAATCGGTCAGGGCGAGGTCGTTGGGCTCTTGGGACCCAACGGAGCAGGAAAGACCACCACTTTCTACATGGTTGTGGGGCTCGCCAGGCCGGATTCCGGCAAAGTGCTCCTCAACGGCGACGAAATAACCGACCTTCCGATGTATCTCAGGGCGCGGAGCGGGATCAGCTACCTGCCGCAGGAACCATCGGTTTTTCGTCAACTGACCAGCGAAGAGAATCTTCTAGCCGTCCTGGAAACCCTCCCTCTCACTCCAGAGCAGCAGCGCGACCGTTTAGAGGAGCTGCTCGTGCAAATGGGACTCGAAACTGTAAGAACCAGCAAGGCTTACATGCTTTCCGGTGGAGAGCGCCGGAGGCTGGAGATTGCGCGTTCCTTGACGCTACAACCATCCTTTGTGTTGCTGGATGAGCCCTTCTCGGGGATAGATCCGCTGACTGTAAAGGACCTGCAGGAGATCATTCGTGACCTTGCAAAGTCCGGCATCGGGGTTCTGATCACGGACCACAACGTACGAGAAACCTTGACCGTAACAGACCGCGCGTACATTCTGAGAGGTGGAAAAATCTTTCGGAAGGGCCGGCCAGAGGAATTGAGCAACGATCCCGAGGTGCGCAGAGTATACCTGGGCGACCACTTCCGCTTGAATTGAGGCGCTGACAGAAAGAAAGACCCCAAACGACCATGGCCTGGCAGGGACTAAAACTAAACTTAAAGGTGGCGCAGAAGCAGATTCTTACGCCCGGCCTGGTGCAAATGGTCAGCGTTCTTGCGCTGAACCGGCTGGAACTGCGCGAGATGATCAATCAGGAAATGATTGAAAACCCGGTTCTGGAAGAGCAGAGCGAAGAGCCCACCGCAACAGATAATTACAGCGACGAAAATTTTATCAGAAACGAAACGGAAAAGGTTCCGGAGAAGCCGGAATCGAATCCCTTTGACGAGTTCGATGTAGGGACATTTTTTAATCAGTATTTGGATACAGGCGGAGACGGTGGACAGTCTGCCGAGAGGGAAGTTACGGAGCGGCCGTCCTTTGAAAAGTTTCTTTCGTCACCTGCGGGATTGTCGGAGCACCTGACCTGGCAGTTAAGCGTGACGATTTGTTCTGACACGGTGCGCGAACTGGTGGAAAACATCATCGGGAATCTGGACGAAAACGGCTATTTGACAGCGTCGGTAGAAGAACTAAGTCAGAACGGAAAATATTCCCAGGACGACTTGGACGATGCGATCGCCGTGGTGCAGGATTTTGACCCAATCGGCGTTGGTGCGCGGGATTTGCGAGAATGCTTGCTGCTCCAATTGAAGGCGTTCGATCCGCAGAACACTCTGGCCCAGCAGATTGTTTCGGAACATTTGAAGCAAGTGCAGGCGAATCAGCTGAAGGAAGTTGCCAGAGCGCTGAATCGCCCGATTGAAGTGGTAAAGCGCGCGCTGGATGTAATCAAGAAATTAGATCCCAGGCCGGGGCTGCGCTACAACAAGACGGAGCCTCGGCTCGTTGAGCCGGATGTTTATTTCCGCAAAGTGGACGGCGTTTGGCAGGTCTTCTTGAATGAAGACGACATGCCGCAGTTGCGGTTGAGTCCGACATATCGGCGATTGCTTTCGCGCGATGCCGCGGACCGCGACGTTCGCAACTACGTGAAAGAACGGTTTACGGCGGCGATTCAGCTTTTGAAAAATATTGAGCAGCGGAAACACACAATTCTTCGCGTTTGCCAGAGCATCATTGCAAGACAGGGCGATTTTCTGGATCACGGGCCGGATGCCTTGAAGCCCATGATGATTAAGGAAGTGGCGGAAGAGGTTGGCGTGCACCCTTCAACCGTGAGCCGCGCTGTGGCGAGCAAGTATGCGCACACATCGCAAGGTGTTCTGGAGCTGCGATCCTTTTTCAGCGAAGCGGTCAACGGACCGGAAGGCGGCGGGATGTCGCTCCTGACGTTGAAACGACTCGTTAAGAAAATGATTGACGAAGAGGATGCGACCAAGCCGTTGACCGACGATCAAATTGCGAAAAAGCTGGAAGATAGCGGCATTCAAGTGACTCGGCGCACCGTGGCCAAATACCGCGAAGATATGCGTATCCCCAGCACCCATCAGCGGCGGGTCAAGAGTTGAGTAGCCGCCGGCCGTGAAGCAGCGCACCATACGCGAATCACGCCAACTGGTCATCCTGACCGGGCTTTCGGGTTCCGGAAAAAGTACGGTTCTCCGCGCATTTGAAGACATGGGTTTTTATTGCGTGGACAACCTTCCTGTTGAACTAATTCCCATTTTTGCGGAGTTGCATGCGGCGGGCGAAGCGGACTTTGCCCGTGCGGCGCTTCTTGTGGATGCGCGCGAGGGTACACAGCTAGAGAAATTACCGGCGCTGCTGAAGCATTTGCGCAAAGACCATCCGATTACGCTGGTCTACATCGAAGCGGGGGATGACGCCCTGATCCGGCGGTACAGTGAGACGCGGCGACCGCATCCGCTAGGAAAAGAATTGCCGGTACGCGAGAGCTTGCGTCATGAGCGCCAGTTGATGGAGCCCATTCGCAAACTGGCGGACGTTACGATTGATACGACGCAGTTCAACGTGCATGAGCTGCGGCATTTCATAACGGAGAGGTTCAAGAGTCCGGACAAGAGGCCGCTGCTGGTTTCGCTGGTGAGTTTTGGCTACAAGTACGGGCTGCCAACAGACAGCGATTTGGTGTTCGATGTGCGATTTTTGCCGAACCCGCATTTTGTGCCGCGCTTGCGTCCGTATACAGGTAAAGACGCAAGGGTGCGACGATTCATTTTGTCTTACCCGCAAAGCGGGCAGTTCCTGAAGCGAATCGAATCGCTGCTGACGTACTTAATTCCGCACTACATTCAGGAAGGGAAGAGCTATCTGACGATTTCGTTTGGCTGCACTGGCGGCAAGCACCGGTCGGTGATGCTTGCCGAGTCGCTACAGAAGACGCTGAAGAAGCACGGATATTCGACGAAGGTCACGCACCGCGACATCGAGAAGTAAATCCGGACCGTGCAAACTTGACACACTGCATCACGGGCGAATAGCGTACCAAGTGCTCAGTCCGGGGGATTTTGGGGCGTGGCCTCGTTCTTTTCACCACAAATGAAGCGACTTCTCGGTTATGTGCGGCCGTATTGGGTCGGCATGATCGTGGGAGTGTTTGCACTTGCCGTAATGGCCGCGGGAGAGCTTGGCGTTACGCTGATGCTGATCCCAATTTTTGGCCGGGTTCTGGATCCTGCCGGCGGAGGGTCAGACGTCAAACTTGAACTGCCGCTCATACATCATCCGATTTATGTAAATCATTTCTTCCCGCCGAGAATTCACAATGTTTGGACGGTCGTCGCTATCTCTTTGCTGGTGCTGTATGCGCTTAAGTCTGCAAGCGAGTTCATCGGAGTTTCGCTCATCCAATATATTGGAAATCGCGCGATCACTGATTTGCGAAACGCCGTCTATACGAAGATCATCAGGCAGCCGATCCGATTCTTTCAGCAGCAGTCCGCCGGCAGGATTTTTTCCGCGGTAATCAATGACGTCGAGAGGGCCCGCCTGGCTATCTCCGAGTATCTGGCGGAACTTGTGCGCCAGAGTTTCCTTCTTCCCGTATTTATTTTTGTCTGCATAGGAATCGACTGGAAGATGACGATCACCTGCGTCGTCTTTTTGCCGTTAATCGTCTGGCCGATTGCGAAGCTGGGAAGAAAAATCCGGCGATCGGTGGAGACAAGTCAAACGCGACTCGGTGAATTGACGCAGATCTTGCAAGAAACAGTTGGTGGCAACCGCATTGTAAAGGCGTTTGGCATGGAAGATTTCGAAATCGCCAAATTCCAGCTCGCTTCGCGCCGGTTATTGCGGGAGACGATGCGCTGGACGCGCGCTCAAGTTGGCACATCACCTTTGATGGACATGCTCGTGCCCGTAATCATCTCCCTGCTTTTGTTGTACGCGCGCGACAGAATCCGAATGAATTTCATGACGAAAGAGCTGTTCATCACATTCGTCTACGCTCTGTTCAAAGTATACGAGCCGATAAAAAGAATCGGAGCGGTATACCAACAATTTCAACAGGCGCAGGGAGCGACCATACAGGTTTTCTCTTATATGGATCAGGCCGGGGAGGAACATGATGTTGCTAGCGCGCCGGAACTCTCCAGGTTTTCAAATTCGGTTGAGTTTGCAAACGTCTCGTTTTCTTACGATTCGAATCTCGTCGTTAAGGAGATCTCGTTCACCGCGAAGAAGGGCGAAGTTGTTGCGCTGGTCGGGAGCAGTGGCGCTGGTAAGACCACGTTGGTGAATCTGATACCTCGTTTCTATGATGTGACTTCAGGCGCGATTTTGATCGATGGCGTTGACGTTCGTGAGGTGCGGCTGCGGTCTTTACGCGCCCAAATTGCGATAGTGACCCAGGAAAATATCCTGTTCCACGATACGGTGTGGAACAACATTTGTTACGGACTCGGCGGAGTTTCCAAAGAGCGCGTAATTTCCGCGGCACAGGCGGCACTGGCGCACGATTTTATTCAAGAGTTGCCGAAGGGCTACGACACGATCATCGGAGAGCGCGGTACACGACTCAGCGGTGGGCAGCGCCAGCGCATTGCAATTGCCCGGGCAATCCTCAAAGACTCTCCGATGCTTATTCTGGATGAGGCTACTTCCGAACTCGATGCAGAGTCGGAATCGTTTGTGCAAAAGGCATTGTCAAACCTGATGGTTGGACGTACGACTTTTGTCATTGCTCACCGCTTGGCAACCATTCGCCGCGCGGATAAAATCCTTGTCCTCGAGGATGGACAGATCCGCGAGAGCGGAACCCACGCAGAGCTTCTTGCGCGTGGCGGAACGTACGCCCGGCTTCATGAATTGCAGTTTGCGGACGACGAGGTGCTAGCCCCCGCACCGTCCGCTCCGGCCCTTCGGCCGACAACGGGGGAATCAGCATGAGCAAACCAAGTACAGCGACGGCACGGAAGCCGGAATGTTTGTCTATGACGGGCTATGCACAGGCCCGAGGTGAAGTGAAGGGCTGGGCAATTCGCGTGAGCGTAAAGAGTGTGAATCACCGCTTTCTCGATTTGAAGTTGCGCTTGCCGGAAGGATTTGATTTGTACGAGTTGCGGCTGCGCCAAGTCGTGCGCGAGCGGATTCATCGTGGTCATGTGGATGTCCATGTGGGCGTTGAACCGGGTGTAGGCACGCCCATGCAGGTGAATCGTGATCTGGTGCAAGCTTATTTGAAGGCTGCGGATGAACTGCGCCTGCAGACTTCGGTCACCGCAGAGCTCGACGTGGTTGCGCTGCTGCGATTGCCCGGTGTGATTGGCGGATTGGCTCCCGCGATACCTGAAAGCGAAGATGAACAGGAAGAGTTGGGCAAAGCGTTGGATGCCTGTTTGCTGGAGGCTCTTGGAAAATTGGATGATATGCGGCGCGCCGAAGGAAAGCATCTGGTGGAAGACTTGCGCGGACGGTTGGCGCGCATCGGAGAGCTTGCAGAGCAGGTAAAAGTTCATGCGGCAACGCTGCGTCCGGCGTTTGCGCGACGCCTTGATTTGCGCTTGAAGGAATTGCTTGGTAGCACGACGATTGATCCGGCGCGCATTGCACAGGAGGCGGCGATTCTGGCCGAGCGCAGCGACATCAGCGAAGAACTAGATCGGCTACGGAGTCACTTGCAGCAGTTCGCCAAATTGCTGGATGGCGCGGGAGAACTCGGCAAGAAGCTCGATTTCCTATTGCAAGAAATGCATCGCGAAGCGAACACGATGCTTTCCAAAACGCCGGGCGTAGAAAATGACGCACTGGCGATCACTGGGCTTGGACTCGAAATCAAAGCGGAGATAGAAAAATTGCGCGAGCAGGTTCAGAACATCGAATGAGCACGGAACAGGAAAGCGCGCGCATGGTTCTGATCGTTTCCGGGCCGTCGGGGTCGGGAAAATCGACGTTAGTCCAGCGAATTTTGCAGATGCCGGGGACGATGGCTTCCCGCTCGTGTACTACCAGGCCGCGTCGCACGACCGAGTCCAGCGGGAAGTGCTATGATTTCGTCACGGAAGCGGAATTCGAGGCGATGGTCGCCCGGGGTGAATTTTTAGAATACGCGCGAGTTTTTGGGAAACATTCCTACGGCACGCCGAAGAAATGGATCGAGGAATCGCGTGCCAAAGGACTGGACCTCGTCCTGGAGATTGATGTTCAGGGGGCGGCTCAGGTAAAAGAGAAGCTCCCGGAGTCGGTGGCGATTTTCATTTTGCCTCCTTCCCGTGCAGAATTGGAGCGCCGCCTGCGCAGCCGGGCACAGGATTCGGACGAGGAAATCGCGCGAAGGCTGGCGAGGGCGCGAACGGAAATTGAAGCGTTCGGCAAGTATTACGATTTTTGTGTTGTGAACGAAGATGTGGAGAAGGCTGGCAAAGAGGTAGAAGCGATTGTTACCGCGCTGCGTTGCTCCAGTGCAAGGCGCCGCGCGCTGGTAGAGAATCTTCTGGCGTCATTTGGGGGGAAAGATTGAAATGACTGTGCAGACGAAAGCTCCGGAAAGCCAATTTGCGTATGTCGTACTTGCAGCTCGCCGCGCGCGCCAGTTGATGGCGGGTGCGCCGCCGATGGTGGAAAATCCGCGAGCCATGAAATACACACGCGTAGCCTGCGAAGAAATTGACTACGGACTGCTTGAGTACGAGTTCCACGCCGCTACCAGCACGGAAGAAGATAAGGACGGCAAGCGGCGAAAGTAACGCGCCGCGGAGTTTCCATGCGCATCACGCTTGGCGTCACCGGCGGAGTAGCGGCTTACAAAGCCGCAGAGTTGGTGCGCCGTCTGCAGCAGGATGGCTTCACAGTTCAAGTAGTGATGACGCGCTCTGCGCGCGAGTTTGTAACTCCACTTACCTTTGCGGCTCTCTCTGGACAAAAAGTGATTACGGATTTGTTTGCCGAATCGGGCGCCGAAGCGAATCTCGAAAGTGCGATTGAACATATCGCGGTGGCCCAGCGCACGGATTTGTTGCTCGTCGCTCCTGCGACAGCGGACGTGATTGCCAAATTTGCACGAGGGATCGCAGACGATTTTCTGACGACGCTCCATTTGGCATCTACTGCGCCTGTTGTCCTTGCTCCTGCGATGAACGTAAACATGTGGAACCATCCAGCGACGCAGAAAAATCTGGAAATGCTGCGCGCCCGTGGCGTACATATCGTCCAGCCGGATGAAGGCTATCTGGCTTGCGGCATGACGGGGCCGGGCAGGCTCGCGGGGCAAGAAGCGATTGTTGCGGCGGTGCACGAGGCGCTGAAGCTCCACCGCGATCTTTCCGGCGAGACGATTTTGGTTACGGCAGGGCCGACTTGCGAAGACATTGATCCGGTGCGGTACATCACGAATCGCTCGTCAGGCAAAATGGGATATGCGGTTGCTGAATCCGCCGTGCGGCGCGGGGCGCGCGTCGTTCTCATTTCGGGCCCGACTTCGCTGGATGTTCCTTCCGGAGTCGAATGCGTGAACGTTCGAACGGCTCTCGAAATGCACCAGGCGGTGAAGCAGCATTTTGGAAAAGCGTCTGTTGGAATTTTTGCTGCGGCTGTTGCGGATTACCGGATTGCAGAGCCCGCCGAGCAGAAGATTAAGCGATCGAAGGAAGCTCTGGAGATTCGGCTGGAGCCGAATCCCGACATTTTAGCCAGCGTCGCAGCGGAAAAGGGCGCGCGGCTAGTTGTCGGATTTGCGGCGGAGACGAACCGAGTGGCAGAAAATGCTCGCAAAAAGCTTGCTGCCAAGAACGCGGATTTGATTGTCGCGAATGACGTGACGGCCGAGGGCGCTGGATTTGATTTGGATACGAATGTGGTCACTCTATTTGCACGCGACGGACGCGATTTGCCATTGCCAAAAATGACCAAGCGCGAAGTGGCGGACCGCATCCTGGACGAAGTGGTTCGTCTGCGCAGCGTGTTGCGCGCGGCTGCACAGCATTCCGACTGAGCAATCATGGCCGAGATCTTTCCTGAAACTACAAAGCAAAAACTTTTTGAGCGGCTGCGTTTCTACGAAGATATCGGTATCGGACTGTTTTATCGGGACCGCACGAACGGTTCGTCCCATGCGAACGAACTTCCTGCAGCACAAGAATTGCAAACAGTCGAGGAGCCGAGTTTGCCGAAACGAGAAGCGAAACTTCAGCCAACAGCAGCGCCTGTCGCTCCGACTCGAAAATTTGAATTGCCTAAGCTTGAAGAAGTGCCATCGCTCTTTGAAGCAACGACAAAAATCGAAAACGACACCCTGCTGAAGATTCGCGAAGACCTCGGCGACTGCAAGCGCTGCAAATTGCACAAGACGCGCCACAGCATCGTGTTCGGCGACGGGAATCCAAAAGCGCAGCTTGTGTTTGTCGGCGAAGGGCCGGGCGCGGATGAAGATGAGCAGGGACTGCCCTTTGTCGGGCGCGCGGGAAAGCTGCTAACGCAGATGATTGAAGCGATGGGTTTGCAGCGCAAAGACGTCTACATCTGCAACGTCGTGAAATGCAGGCCGCCGCAAAATCGCCAGCCGGAAAAAGATGAGGTCGCGGAATGTTCGCCGTTCTTGTTCCGCCAGATTGATACGATTGCGCCAAAAGTGATTGTTTGCCTGGGCGCGACTGCGGCAAAGACCATTCTGAATTTGGAGCGCGGCATTTCGAACATCCGCGGAGAATGGCTGGAATTTCGCGGCCGGAAACTAATGGTCACCTATCATCCCGCGTATCTTCTCCGCAATCCGCCGGCAAAAGCCGACGTCTGGAAAGACCTGCAAAAAGTGATGGCAGAACTTGGGCTCACCGTGAAGCGCAAGTCCTCCTAAAATATGGGAATTCTCCTTGGCTTGGCCACGGCGCTGGCCTGGGGCAGTTCTGATTTTCTCGCGCGATCCGCGACGCGCAGCCTCGGCACGTTGCGAGCGCTTTTCTGCATGCAGGCCTTCGGCGCCGTGTTTCTTACCATTTTTCTCCTTGCGACGGGTCGTTGGGGACATTTGTTTGATGGATCTGGCTGGGGACCGTGGATTTGGGGAATCGCTGCCGGCGTTTGCAACTCACTAGGCATGCTGGCGTTTTATCGCTGCATTGAACTGGGAAAACTTTCCGTGGTCGCGCCACTCTCGGCGAGCTATCCGGTGCTTACCCTTATCCTGACTGTCTTCAGCGGCGAACGGCTTACGTTCCTGCGAATGATTGGAATTGTCGCCACGCTGCTTGGCGTGATTTTTGTCGCGCGCGGAGAAGCGGAGACTGACGGCGACGCAAAAAATGCAAAGCAGGGAATCGTGTGGGCCCTGTGCGCGTCGATTGCGTTTGGAGTGTTGTACTGGATTCTGGGACTGCGCGTGATTGAAACGACAGGAGCTTATGCAACGGTTTGGCTGATTCGTCTGACCGGCGCTCCCATCACTCTGTCTATTTTGTTGCTGAGCCGCTCTGCATTTCCTAAGGGGCAAGGAGCTTCGCTTGCTCGCACCGCTGGCATGGGATTTCTTGATACCGGCGCATTTGTTATGAGCAATCGCGGCATGCAAATGGAGCAAGTCTCCATCGTCACAGTATTGTCGTCGCTCTATGGCGCAGTGACCGTCGTGTTGGCAGCGATACTGATCAGCGAACGCGTCAGCCGCTTGCAATGGCTCGGCATTTTTGCGATTTTTGCGGGAATTGTCCTCATCAGCCGGTGAGTTTCGGCTCTGCTGGTAAACTAACCGACGCAATGTCCGCTCCGTTCTGCAATGTGGCTCTGCCAGTTCCCCTGCGCACGACCTTTACTTATTCCATCCCCGAACCGCTGCGGATTTCTGTCAAGCCGGGGTGCCGTGTACTTGTGCCATTTCGCAAGAAATCGATGGTGGGAGTGATTGTGGAGCCCGTGGAAACAGCCCCTGCCGATACGAAATTGCGCGATATCGCACGCGTCATTGATGTAATGCCCGCGCTCACGCCAAAGCTCATCGAACTTGGCCAATGGATCGCCAATTACTATCTCGCACCGGTTGGCGAAGTGTTCCGCTCAATGCTGCCTCCCGCGACGGAACTTTCAGCGCAGCGTGAAGTCGTTTTGACAGGCGCGGGTCGCGCGTCGGCAGAGGAACAGAGCACGAATTTCCTCGTGGCCGGCAGTGGCGGAGAAGAATCGCGCGCTTTGCTTGCGCTTTTCAAAAAAAAGAAGCCGGTTGCATTGGCTACAGCTGTGAAGCTCGGCTTTTCGCCGGAACTGCTTCAGAAATTGCAGCGGCGCGGTTTGCTGGAAATTCGAGAGGTTGTGAAAGGGCGCAAGCGCAAGATGCAGCGAATCATTGCCTGGAAAGGCGAAGTTGCGGGTAAGCCGAAGGAAGCAGAAAAACTGGAAAAACTGCGCGCGCTGCTCGAAACCGAACGCGGACCTCTGCCGTTGCATCAACTCTTGAAACTCGCGCTTGTTTCGCGTTCCCTCGTCCATCGACTTCTGCGAGACAACATCCTTACGTCCTGGGAGGAGCCACTCGATCCGGCAGAGGATCCATTCGATTCCGGCTATGAGCCCCCTGCGCACACGCTGAATCCTGCTCAGGAGAGCGTCTTTGGCGCGATTCGGTCGCGATTCGAATTGGGAGAATTTGGCGTGCAATTGCTGCATGGCGTGACCGGCAGCGGCAAAACAGAGGTGTATTTGCGCGCCGTGCAGGACACGCTTGCGCGCGGCAAAACAGCGATTGTGCTCGTGCCGGAGATTGCACTGACCTTGTGGGTTGGCCGACAATGCCGGGCCTGGTTTGGAGCGCAATTCGAAGGCGTTGTCGTGTTGCACTCGGCGCTGAGCGATGTGGAACGTGCGCGCGAATGGTGGCGTGTCCGCCACGGCGAAGCGCGCGTTGTGATCGGCACTCGGTCGGCGATTTTTGCGCCGCTCGAAAATCTCGGGCTCATCATTGTGGATGAGGAGCAGGAATCAAGCTACAAGCAGGAAGAAACGCCGCGCTACCACGCACGCGACGTGGCGACCGTTCGCGCAAAAATGGAAAACGCGCTCGCCTTGCTCGGCTCGGCCACACCTTCGCTTGAAACGTATCACCATGCGCGGGAAGGGAAATATGAGCTGCTAACGATTGCCTCGCGCGTTGCATCACGCCCGCTGCCTTCGGTTGAAATTGTCAGTTTGCGTGAAGAGTTTCAGCAGACTCACAAGACAGGTCCCATTTCCTCTGCATTACATGACGGAATTCAGGAATGCCTCAGCAATCGCACACAAGCGCTGATTCTCATCAATCGCCGCGGCTATTCGTGGTCAGTTTTGTGCAGAAGCTGTGGCGCTTCCGTGCAGTGTGTGAACTGCAGTATTTCGATGACGCATCACAAGAGCCGCAATCGCCTCGAATGCCACTATTGTGGCTCGATTCAGCAGATTCCGAAGCAATGCCCAAAGTGCCAGTCGAAATATGTTTATTTTTTTGGCGAAGGTTCGGAGCACCTCGAAGAGCGTTTGCGCAAAGAGTTTCCTCAGGCGCGGATTGCCCGGTTGGATCGCGATACCGCGCGAACGAAACGGCAATTTCAGGAGACACTGGGTGCTTTTGCGGATGGTGCGCTGGACATTCTTGTTGGCACGCAAATGCTTGCGAAGGGGCACGATTTTCATCGTGTGACGTTGGTTGGAGTTGTCAGTGCGGACGCTTCTCTCAGCATGCCGGACTTTCGCGCCGCCGAGCGTACATTTCAATTGCTCACGCAGGTTGCCGGCCGCGCCGGCCGCGGCGATTTGCCGGGCCGTGTACTGATTCAGACCTACTATCCGGATCACTACGCGATTCAAGATGCGGTGAAGCAGGACTACTCGGCATTTTTCGAGCGCGAGCTGCATTTCCGCAGAGTGATGGCCTATCCGCCGTTCACTTCGCTCGCGAATGTGATTGTGCGCGATACCAGCCTCGGAAAAGCCATTCAGTGGTCGCGGCAGCTTTCCGAATATTTTGCGCCGCACAACGAGGAAGGTGTGCGCGTGCTCGGACCTGCCGCTGCCCCTCTCGCCAAACTAAAGCGCGAGCATCGCTTTCAATTCCTCCTGAAATCAAAGAGCCGGGCGAAACTTGCCCGGTTGCTTTCCGGTGCTCTGGCGTATTGCGATGCAAAAGAGATTCCGCAGACCGCTGTCCTTGCCGATGTCGATCCGCTTTCGCTGCTTTAGCCTGCTTTCTTCCGAAACCGCCAGAAGAAATAAACGGGGACTCCCGCAGCTAGAAATCCAAGTGCAGCCAGCACGTGTCGGAACTGCGTGGGGTCGATCGTAGCGCGGTAAATAGAGTTACCGATGATTGAGACCGCCGCCAGAACGAAAAGCGCCGGCGTCCACGGATAACCGGGCACACGGTAGGGAAGTGCTCGACCAGCATATTTTCTACGCAGAGGGAAAATCGCTGCTCCTGCCAGGCCATAGAAAATCCACCCAACAAAAATCACGCCTTCGATGAGTTCCGAGAATTTTCCAGTTTGCGTCAGAACGACCGCAAGCACACCCAGAGAAATAACCGCGGCAGCCGGCGTATGAAACTTCGGGTGCACTTCGGCTAGCTTTTTGAAGAACACATCGTCCTTGGCCATCGCATAAAACACGCGGGGCGCCGTCAGCATGACACTGTTCGTCGCACTGAAAACCGAAATCAGAATCGTGGCCGCCACAAATTTCCCGGCCCACTCCCCGAGAACGGCTTTAGCCGCAGTTGCCGCGATGGCGTCTGTCGCAGTCGCCGCAACAGGTCCTATCGCAACCAGATACGCGAACACGGCGAGCAAGTAAAGCCCAATGAGGAAAAGTGACCCCAGCAAAAACGCCTTCGGAAACGCCCGCTCCGCGTCAACAACCTCACCGGCACTATAAGTCCCGAATTGCCATCCTTCGTAGGCCCAGAGCGCGGCGATCATGGCCAAGCCGATGCTCGAAAGCAGCGAGAACCCATGTAGGTCCGATGTCATCGCACTCCCGATGTCTGCCGCATGGTGTCCAGCTGAAAGAAGCGCTGCGCTCAATACAATTACGAGCCCCGCCTTGATCGCCGTCGTGACATTCTGCAGATTTGAACTCTTGCGGGTTCCCCAAACATTCACCACGGTCACGACTAATATCATTAGGATCGAAGCTGCGTTTGCCTGCCACTCGCTCAGCTGGACGATCTCATTTAGATATTTGGTGAACGCGCGGGCCAGCGCTGCAATCGTTCCGCTGGCAATCACGACGAACAGGCACCAGCCGTACAAGAAAGCGGTGAGCGAGCCGAACCCGTCGCGAATGTAGCAGTACAGTCCTCCTGCTTCCGGCTTTGCGGCTGCCAACTCCGCATAGGTTAGCGCGCCCAGCAAGGAGAGCACGCCGCCAATAATCCATACGAGCACCGACAGCCCTACGGAACCGTTCACTTGCCGGAGAATCAATCCCGGCGCAATGAAAATTCCCGAGCCAATTACCGAACCAACGAAAAGATAGAGGAGGTCACGCAGTTTGATCGTGCGGACGAGATTGCTCATGTGCCCCTAAAGTGTGCGTGTAGGAAGGCCACGCGACGCGGAGCATCATAGCTTCAACCACAGAAAATTGTTTGTGGAAATCGTAATGAGGAGCTTACTGGCCCTCAAGTCCCTGTAATTCCTTGCCGGGCTTGAAGCGAACCGCTTTTCCCGGGGGAATGTTCACCTCTTCGCCGGTGCGTGGATTGCGGCCAATGCCCGTCTTTCGCGGGCGCACGCTGAACACGCCAAATCGCCGTAGCTCGATGCGCTGACCGCGGCCCATGGCGTTCTTCAGCGATTCGAATACGGTTTCCACCGCTTGTTCGGCCTTCACACGGCTCACACCAGTGCCTTCAAGTTGCACCAGCACTGCGTTCACAATGTCCAACTTAATCACGCAATCCTCCCAACACCGTTGCCCGATGCTAGAGGCAGCGGCGCAGGTTGTCAAGACGCCGGGTTGTCAAGATGTTGGGTCTGCAATACACTGGCTCTCTCTTCGTACAGTTTTTTCGCGCAGATAATTTTGCTTGGCAAGTTTCATCAAATAAATCGGAGGCATGGATGTCCGTAAAGCCGGATCGCTGGATTCGTAAGATGGCGCTGGAGCACAAGATGATCGAGCCGTTCACGGATCGTCAGATCCGCGAAGGCGTCATCAGCTATGGAGTTTCGTCGTATGGTTACGACATCCGCGTTGCCGACGAGTTTCAGATTTTTACGAATGTAAATTCGACGATCGTTGATCCGAAGCATTTTGACGCTCGGTCACTCGTTCCATTCAAAGGCGACGTCTGCATCGTTCCGCCGAACTCTTTCGCTCTCGCGCGCTCCGTCGAGTATTTCCGCATCCCGCGCAACGTGCTCACCGTATGCCTCGGCAAATCCACCTACGCGCGCTGCGGCATCATCGTCAATGTCACACCATTCGAACCCGAATGGGAAGGTTTCGTCACGCTGGAAATCAGCAATACCACGCCGCTTCCGGCGAAGATTTATGCCAACGAAGGCCTCTGCCAGGTCCTCTTCTTCGTTTCCGATGAAGACTGCGAAGTCAGCTACAAGGACAAAAAAGGAAAGTACCAATCACAACAGGGAATAGTTCTCCCGCGCCTCTAATGTGTGCGATCACCACTGTGCCTGACATTCTTCACGCAACGTGAATATAAGCAGCTCCTCTCCCCCGTGGCGACTCTTGCATCGCCTCAATCTTCTTTTCATCGCGCCAACCACCAATTCGGCTTACACTGGCTGCGTGCAGGAGAGTGGGTTCAACCTTACAGGCTCGATGGGCACAAACAACCGCATTGCTACTTCCGGCTACGTGTATGATGCTGCAGGAAACATGACCACTTCTCCCGGAGCGGGCACGACGGTGTTTAACGCGGAAAATCAGCTTGTTTCCGCGGGCGGCCAAACCTATCTCTACGACGGCGATGGAAAACGCGTGGAAAAAGCCTCCGGCTCTCCGCTCACTGCCAACAAGCTTTATTGGTATGGCGCAAACAGCAGTCCGGTCATCGAAACCGACGGCTCCGGCGCATTCCAATACCGCTACATCTCCTTCAACGGCATGCGCGTCTCGCGCGAAGAAGCCAATGTCTGGGTGGATCACTACGGCCTCGACGCCCTCGGCAACGTCCGCTACGTCTACGGCAACAACGGCACTTGGGACATCTCCGACTACTACCCCTTCGGCGGCGAACGCGCCGTCTCCTCCAGCACCAGCAACCGCTACAAATTCACCGGCAAAGAACGCGACACCGAATCGAACCTGGACAACTTCGGCGCCCGCTTCGACTCCTCCACCCTCGCTCGCTTCATGTCGCCCGACCCTCTCGGAGGACACCCGGAGGACCCCCAGACCCTAAATCGTTACGCTTACGTTCGCAATAACCCTGTCAACCTGACCGATCCTACTGGACTCGACTTCTACCTCAGATGCACACAGAACAAGGACAATGCTTCGACATGCCAAGGCGGCCATGTTGGCACAACTGACGACAAGGGGAACTTCACGGCGACGGTCGTAACGAGTGATTCGATCCGTGGGGGCCAGAACTCCGCGACAGTCGATCAGAATGGCATCGAAGTCACAACGGGCGGCAAAACCTATTCAGGCGAGTACTTCGATAACGCCGCTAGCCACACGACAGAGGCCAACGGTAACGATGTGAACCACAATCCGATTGATCTGAAGGGCAGTGGATCGTTCGGCGGTTTTTCTTTCAACATCAATGGCAACTGCAACGGAACTTGCCTAGCGTCCGGCAGTTTCAGCTTCCAGGGGCCGCGAGACTTCACGGGCCAGGTACTTGAGTTGCGTGGCTCTTTCCGCTCAGTAGTCGATAGGCGCATTCCAGGATGGGGGAAGTCACTGGATGAATGGGAGTTTCATCCGGGCACCGAGCAGTATCGCTTCGGGACGGGTCCATCGCCACACTTCTCGCTCCCTGACAATCCGAAAAACACGGTCCCAACAGTGGGGCCATTTCACGTAGACAAAGACGCTCCGGGTGCAAAGCATCTCGGTTGCGCATTGTTCGGTGTCGGATGCAACTAGAAATCTTGTTCATGATCATCGTGCTCCTGCCCACCGCCGCAGCTTGGCTAACGTGGGTATCGAAAGACCGTGCGTCGTTGAACGGAACTCGCAAGATCATGTTCCTTGTAGGGCTGGTCGGCGCTTCGATAGCTCTGGCCATCTATGCCGCGTTCGTGATCTACACGTTCCGAATCCACGGCTTCGGCACGAACTTTCCGGCGACGCTAAGGTGGGCGCGTCCGGGCCTCTGGATCAGCCTTGCAGCTTTAGTGCTGTCGGTTACTGGCACAGGTAGGAGCCGCGTCTGGAGCGTGGCCGCCTCAGCCCTTGTTCTCATCCTGTGGATCATTCCGGTCTGGGGGATGTGACCGACTGACCGATGGCATGCCGTGGGCAGGTGGCGCAGAGCAGTGACCCTAGTTAAGTTTCTATCGAAGAGCTAAAGCAGGAACGGGTGCCGCACCCTTTGCTTTTCAAGGGTGCGGATTTTGACTTTGCTTTTCTCTTCTTTCGCTCGCACCGAAGTCAATTCCTATCAATCCCTTTCCGCCTCCTTCGTAGAAGTTCCAACTGCTCCATGGCCAATCTCTCGGATGCTTCACCAAACCTCGGTCCACAGGATTCCGGTGCATATACTCCAGCTTTTGCCTCAGTTTCTTCTCTCCCCACACATTGAAGTCGTAGAAGGGTCTCTGCCAGAAAGCCGGTGCCTCTTCTTCTTCGCACTCGAACCGGAATTCCATTTGCACCCTCTGCCCGTGTTTCTTTCTTCTCATAGTGCGCGAAACTTTCTGCTTCAAAACCTGTAACGCCTTGGAAGGATTTCCTTTCTTGGGCTCGCTGATGAGTAGATGCACGTGCTCCGGCATCACCACGTAGCCTACCAACTCAAATCCAAATCGCTGCCGCACTTCATCTAGGATTTTCACAAAACGGTTCCCGAGCGAATCGAGCCAAGATACCGGCGTCTTCGGTAACAACTGAAGGTCACAAAGTGAAGATCGCCTCTTCCGTAGTAGCGTTTAAGGGGATTGCGTTGGATTTCCATTCGACGCTGTTTCAAGTCAACACCCGCACCCTTATAAATCAAAGGGTGCGGCACCCGTTCAGGAGTTGTTACCTTTTATGGTTAGTGCCGAATGGTATACTCAGCCGGTGCGTCCCGAAAGGCAAAATCTATGCGCCACCCGCCTTCTCGCCGCGTTGCTATGCTTGGGCATCATGGGTTGCGCGAAGAAGGATAAGGGAGACGACTGCGTTCAGAAGCTCTCGGAGAGAATCCAGGTGGGGGCTTCACAAGCGGACGCGGAGCAAGCGCTGGATCAGTGCGGGTTCACTCACTCATTCGACCAAAAGACGAGCATGATTTACGGCCTCAAGCATGGCGAGAAGGGCGCACTCACAAGGCAGGACTGGAGCGCGCAGATCAAGCTGGACGAGGGGCGGAAGGTAACGTCCGTGAAGGTCGAAAAGGTCTTCACTGGTCCATGACCTGAGAGGCTGAATCCTCCCTTTAGGCGGGTGGAGCAGAGATTGATGGTCTTTGCGGATCACACATCGAAGCGGAGAAGTAAAATCGGGTGCCGCACCCTTTGCTTTCTAAGGGTGCGGGTTTTGAGGTTTCGTTGAACTCTTTTACCTGA